>Ga0247734_1000001_pt1 | contig 841961 bp, 772 predicted proteins | sample UWRJL103311B2_FD_180933 | JGI IMG/M metagenome (GOLD analysis project Ga0247734, IMG submission 180933) | Plant litter microbial communities from Arlington Agricultural Research Station in Wisconsin, United States - UWRJ-L103-311B-2 | ecosystem: Environmental > Terrestrial > Plant litter >...
CTGTTCAGGAAGTGACGGTCGTGAGAGATGATGATCATCAGGCTCGAACGCTGGGTCAGGATGTTTTCCAGCCAGCGGATGGTGTTGATGTCCAAGTGGTTGGTTGGCTCGTCGAGCAGCAGCACTTCCGGATCGGAAAACAGCGCCTGGGCCAGCAATACCCGCAGCTTCCAGCCCGGCGAGACTTCGCTCATCGGGCCGTTGTGCTGTTCGATACCGATGCCCAGACCCAGCAACAGCTCGCCTGCGCGGGACTCGGCGGTGTAGCCGTCCATCTCGGCGAATTCGGTTTCCAGCTCCGCGACCGCCATGCCGTCTTCTTCGGTCATCTCGGGCAGGGAATAGATGCGATCGCGCTCGGCCTTGACCTTCCACAGCTCTTCGTGACCCATGATCACGGTGTCGATCACCGAAAATTCTTCGTAAGCGAACTGGTCCTGGCGCAACTTACCCAGACGCACGTTCGGCTCCAGCATCACCTGCCCACCCGAAGGCTCCAGGTCCCCGCCGAGGATCTTCATAAAAGTGGACTTGCCGCAGCCGTTGGCACCGATCAGGCCATAACGGTTGCCGCCGCCGAACTTGACCGAGACGTTCTCGAACAGGGGTTTGGCGCCAAATTGCATGGTGATGTTAGCGGTGGAGATCAATTACCTTACCTTTCAATAGCTTGGGGGTGGATGCTTTGGGTCGCAGCTGCAAATGTCAGCGCTCGACCTGTAACCACCACGGGTTTTCGATGGACCCGACAGGCAAAAAATAAGCTGCAGCGTCGACCCGTGAGGGGAGCTGCAGCTTATTGGAATTAGGGGGATGTGCCGGACAGTGGCGGCATTCTCGCATAAACGAGGGGTTTCTGCATGTTGCCAGTAGGAGAGTATCAACCGATCACAATCGATCGCTGGCAATTCGTGGCTAACTCCGAGCAGCCAGGGGCCATTGGACGAACCGCCATATCTCACCCATCCTCCACTTGTTGCCTGACTGTCAGGCCCAGTCGCGGTATTCCGATCATCTTGGAAATGGAATTCGAGCCATGAACGTTGAGCTTATCGTCTCTTGTCAAAAAGGATCGTGCGATGAGGAAGCTTCTGGTTGGTTTACTGCTATTGCTGGGCGGGTGCGTGGCCAACGCGCCCTTTCGGACCGAGGACGGCGCTGCCTGCGAGCACTGGAAGGGCTGCGGCAGTTTTTACGAAATTCATGACAAATATGATTTGGGGTTTGTCGAGTATTCCGAGCGAGGCAATGACTTCAACCCCGGCCAAACTACCACGCTGGTGAACAAGATTACCCAGGCGTCCAACGCCGGGAACGTGGCCTTGGTGATCTTCGTGCATGGCTGGAAACACAATGCGTCTACCCAGGACAGTAACGTCGAAAGTTTCAAGGAGGCCCTTGAGCACCTGGCAATTTCCAAGGCCGCTGGCAAGAAAAAACTGATCGGCATTTATATCGGCTGGCGTGGGATGAGTTTTCACGGCCTTGGAGTGGAGAACCTCACATTCTGGGATCGCAAGGCGACGGCCGAAGAGGTCGGGCGCGGCGGTGTGACCGAATTGCTGTTGAGGCTGGAAAGTATATCTGCCGTCAGAAAAGGCAATTTCATGCTGACAGTCGGGCACAGCTTTGGCAGCGCCATTGTGCTGTCGGCCCTGAACGACACGCTGATGGAAAAAATGCTCGCCCAGCAACGGGGCGAATCAGCCAAACCTTTCGGCGATGCAGTGGTGCTGCTCAATCCTGCAGTTGAGGCCAACCTCGGCCTGTTACTCAAGGAGAACAGCATGAAAGTCGGTGCTATGAAAAAGCCCGTACCGTCGCTGATGTACGTCGTCAGTTCCCGGGCTGACCTGCCGACCAACCTGGCGTTTCCTATCGGTCAGTTCTTGGGGGTTGACCTGACGTGGAATCAAACCGTGCTGTATCGAAACTACTACGGCCATACGTACCATATCGCCGAAACCAGTCTGGATCACACCACGATCGGCAACTATGACGCGTTTCGCACCGGCTTTATGAGTGACGAGATTGCAGACAGTTCTTCGTCGCAAAGGTATGTCGCCATTTCTAATCGGGCACAGGTTCCGGCCCTGACCTCACCGGAAACCAAGATCGCACCTTCCGATAGAATCGGAATCTGGGGATTTGAATCCTATTGCTCGGATGATCTGGCCAAGGCGACGAAGGACAGGTTTCCGTGCTTTGAAAACGACCCTGTGCAATTCATTTCGGCACCTGAAAGCTTCATCAAGGACCACAACGACGTGTTCAACGACAGCGTGAAGTCGTTACTGACGGCGGCGGTGGTCAAGTCATTGTCCGAGAAGAACAACAATGTCCCGCTACGTGACTGCGCCGAAGCTGGCAAGTTTTCGTTGGGCATCTGCTTCGCTCATTACTACGATCTCAACAAGCGTATCTCTGCGGGGGAGGAGGCTAAGCGCCAGGGAAACTAGGGCGTTGCCAAATCGCAGGCAAGAAAAAGCCCGCGATGGGGGGTAGCGGGCTTAAACGTACTGCGTTACGGAGCAAGTGAACAGTAACGGACCCAATGTGAAAGTTGTGTGAAGAGATTCAAGGAATCGCATTGCTCAGAAATGCTTTAACGATCGATTTCGCTGCAGGATGGACGTTGATGCCGGCCAGCTGCTTGGCGGTGAACCAACGGCAGTCGGCAATCTCATTCTTGGGCGAGGGAGTCGCGATGGAGGTCACCGAAACTTCGAACACGTGATGCATCACTTCACCCCCGGCAAACTGTGTTACGTACGCCAGTTCGTTGAGGATCAGCCCGGTTTCCTCACGCAGCTCGCGCTCAGCCGCTTGCGAGGGCGTTTCGTAGCTTTCCACTTTGCCACCAGGAAGCGTCCATTTCGATTTGGGTTTACGCACATAAAGGATCTGATCTTCACGTTGGCAAATGATGGTCGCTCGCTGTTTCATACATCCTCCTGCTGGTCACGATGCTTCTGTCACAAAAAAGTAATACAACTGTAAAGAAGCATTAACGGTGCCAAAGTTCCTTTTATAACTCCCGTCCATCGTAATGTCGGCCCGATGCGCCCAGCCTTGAGGAAGTCTAGATCAACGGGGCATGTAGCCCAGTTGCCAGCGGCGCGGGATTATCAATGTGGAGGCTGCGATAATTGCCGCGAGTATGGCGCTGAAATACAGCGCACTGAGCCCCATTCTTTGCTCAAGCAGGGCTCCCAATACCGCGCCGGCAAACATGCCGGTCCAGGGCACTAACTGGACACGCCAGCCATTGCGCCGTTCACCGATGAGCCATCGGCCCAAACCTCGTCCAAATCTGGACAACGCGCCGGTGACATAGGTCAATCCGATGGGTAAGCCGTTCACTTGTTCCACTACAGCGTTGAGCATGCCCATCGCAACGATGCCGGTCAGGAGGGCCAACGTCTGCCCGGCTTGGGGCAGTGAAGCCGACACACTCAGCATAGCGGCAATGGATAGCAGCAGCGTGATGGCGCGCCTGCCGCTGAAGCGGCTGATGATGATTCCCAGCGCATTGCCGGCAATGAACGCCAGCACCAATGCGCACAGCCTGCCGATCAGTGACACCTCGCCGTCACTGATGGCCACTGCCAGGCGCGTCGTGTTGCCGCTCATGAACGACACGAAATCCCCGGTGGCCATAAAGCCGATGGCGTCAGTCATGCCCGCCAGTACGGACAACGCTGCGACCAGAGCAAGGCCTATTCGCCCGCGCCAAAGCCGGGCGCGCGCATAACGATGATTGGTTGAACGAGGTACAGGGGTGGGCAGCATTCGAACAGTCTCGCAGTGGATCGAGTTCCAACGGGCTATGTAATAGCACAGCTACTGCCAGGCAGTGCGGCTGCTGCGGTAGCAGTCGATGCGCCCTTGTGGCGCGGCGATGCACAGCTTTAGCGCCGCGTTACTGGATTTTGTGGCGAACGGTAGCGGTCGATTTATAGCCCAGTGCATTGCAACTGCTGCTAATTGCGTTAGTGCTTTGATCCTGCTCGGTTTTATGCGGGGTGTTATGTGGCTGCTGTTCTGTGGCACACTTTCTGCACTTCATTCCGTTGTTACACACCAGCTTCCGCTATAGCGGAAAAAATCAAAATCGGCGGAGTTTTTCTCATGCAACGCAGACCTTCCTTTCTGAAAGCTTGTGCGTTTGTTCTGGCGGCCACCGCCACAGTCATCGGTACGGCGCAGGCCGCAGACAGCAAACTCGACAGCGTGCTGCAGCGCGGCCATCTGGTCGTCGGCACCGGCAGCACCAACGCGCCGTGGCACTTTCAAGGCGCTGACGGCAAATTGCAGGGTTTCGATATCGACATCGCGCGCATCGTTGCCAAAGGCCTGTTCAACGACCCGAGCAAAGTCGAGTTTGTGGTCCAGTCCTCCGACGCCCGAATCCCGAACCTGCTCACCGATAAAGTGGACATGAGCTGCCAGTTCATCACCGTCACCGCCAGCCGCGCGCAACAAGTGGCGTTCACGCTGCCGTACTACCGCGAAGGCGTCGCGCTGCTACTGCCGACCAACAGCAAATACAAAGAGATCGACGACCTGAAAGCCGCAGGCGATGGCGTCACCGTTGCCGTGCTGCAGAACGTCTATGCCGAAGAACTGGTGCACCAGGCGCTGCCCAAGGCCAAGGTCGACCAGTACGACAGCGTTGATCTGATGTACCAGGCGATCAACTCCGGTCGCGCTGACGCTGCCGCCACCGATCAGTCGTCGGTCAAATACCTGATGGTGCAGAACCCGGGTCGTTATCGCTCACCGGCGTTTGCCTGGAGCCCGCAAACCTACGCCTGCGCCGTCAAGCGTGGCGATCAGGACTGGCTGAACTTCGTCAATACCGCGCTGCATGAGGCCATGACCGGTGTGGAATTCCCGACCTACGCCGAGTCGTTCAAGAAGTGGTTCGGTGTCGATCTGCCGACCCCGGCGATCGGCTTCCCGATGGAATACAAATAACGCGAACCGCTATTGAAGGGGCGGGGAAGGCCGTAGTGCCTTCCCGTCCCAGGTACTGCTGACCATGAACTATCAGTTGAATTTTGCAGCGGTCTGGCGGGACTTTCCTGCGCTGCTGTCGGGGCTGGGGCTGGGCCTTGAGCTGGCGCTGATTTCGATTGCCATCGGTTGCGTGATCGGTTTGATGATGGCGTTTGCCATGCTCTCGAAATTTCGGGCGCTGCGCATCATTGCTTCGGTGTACGTCACGGTGGTGCGCAATACCCCGATCTTGGTGTTGATCCTGTTGATCTACTTTGCGCTGCCCAGCCTGGGCATCCGCATGGACAAGATCGCCTCGTTCATCGTCACGCTGTCGCTGTACGCAGGCGCTTACCTGACCGAAGTGTTCCGCGCAGGTCTGCTCAGCATTCACAAGGGCCAGCGCGAAGCAGGCCTGGCCATCGGCCTGGGGGAGTGGCAGGTGCGCGCCTACATCGTGGTGCCGGTAATGCTGCGCAACGTGCTGCCAGCGCTGTCGAACAACTTCATTTCGCTGTTCAAGGACACCTCGCTGGCAGCCGCCATCGCCGTGCCGGAACTTACCTATTACGCGCGCAAGATCAACGTCGAAAGCTACCGGGTGATTGAAACCTGGCTGGTGACGACGGCGTTGTACGTCGCGGCCTGTTACCTCATCGCCATGCTGCTGCGTTACCTCGAACAGCGTCTGGCGATTCGCCGCTAGGAGGCCCACATGTACGAACAACCTACCTGGCTGCATGAACTGTGGATTGCCCGCGAGGCGCTGTGGTCAGGCTTTTTGACCAGCATTCAGTGCTCGGCGCTGGCAATTGTCTGCGGCACCGTGATCGGCGTGTTCGCCGGGTTGATCCTGACCTACGGCACGCTCTGGTCGCGTCTGCCGTTTCGCGTCTACGTCGACTTGATTCGCGGCACCCCGGTCTTCGTGCTGGTGCTGGCCTGCTTTTATATGGCCCCGGCATTGGGCTGGCAGATCAGCGCCTTTCAAGCCGGCGCCCTGGGCCTGACGCTGTTCTGTGGCTCCCACGTCGCCGAAATCGTGCGCGGTGCGCTGCAAGCCATCCCGCGCGGGCAACTGGAGGCGGGCAAGGCTATCGGCCTGACGTTCAGCCAGTCCCTGAGCTACGTGCTGCTGCCCCAGGCGCTGCGCCAGATCCTGCCGACGTGGGTCAACTCGTCCACCGAGATCGTCAAGGCCTCGACCTTGCTCTCGGTGATCGGAGTGGCCGAGCTGCTGCTCAGTACCCAACAGGTCATCGCGCGCAACTTCATGACCCTTGAGTTTTACCTGTTCGCCGGATTTCTGTTCTTCATCATCAACTACGCCATCGAGCTTCTTGGTCGGCAAATCGAAAAACGGGTGGCCTTGCCATGACACAGACTCAAACCGCTACCGCCGCCCCGGCTTTGCTGAGCATTGAAGGGCTGCACAAATCCTATGGGCCGGTCGAAGTGCTCAAGGGCGTCGATCTGAAGATGAACAAGGGCAACGTCGTGACCCTAATCGGCTCCAGCGGCTCGGGCAAGACCACGCTGCTGCGCTGCGTCAATCTGCTGGAAGAGTTTCAGGGCGGGCACATTCGCCTCGAAGGCCAGGACATCGGCTACAGCGACGTCAACGGCAAACGCGTGCGCCACCCGGAAAAGGTCATCGCCCAACACCGCGCCATGACCGGCATGGCGTTCCAGCAATTCAACCTGTTCCCGCACATGAGCGCGCTGCAGAACGTCACCCTCGGCCTGCTCAAGGTCAAAAAGATGCCGAAGGACCAAGCCGTAGCCCTGGCCGAAAAATGGCTGGACCGCGTGGGTCTGCTCGAGCGTCGCAACCACTTTCCCGGTCAGCTGTCTGGTGGTCAGCAGCAGCGGGTGGCGATTGCCCGCGCCATTGCGATGAACCCCAGCCTGATGCTGTTTGACGAGGTGACTTCGGCGCTCGACCCGGAACTGGTTGGCGAGGTGCTGAGCGTGATCAAAGGCCTGGCCGAGGAGGGCATGACCATGTTGCTGGTAACCCATGAAATGCGCTTTGCGTATGAAGTGTCGGACCAGATCGTGTTCATGAATCAGGGGCGCATTGAAGAGCAGGGCCCGCCAAAAGCGTTATTCGAGCAGCCCAAATCGGCGCGCCTGGCCGAATTTCTCAAGAACATTCGTTTTTAAAAAGCATCGTTTTTAAAGAACATATTTATCGCTCAATCAAAGGAGATTTCTCATGAGCATTACTCGTTACGGCGCTGGTAGCACAGCAGGTGGCGGTCAGCCACGGCCTTTCGCTCGCGCAGTCGAGGCAGACGGTTGGCTGCATGTTTCAGGGCAAGTGCCGGCAGTGGATGGCGAGATCATCAACGGCGGCATTATCGAACAGACCCGCCAGACCATGGACAACCTGGTGGCGATCCTCACCGAGGCCGGGTACGAACTCAAAGACGTGGTACGCGTGGGCGTGTGGCTGGAAGACCCAAGGGATTTCTGGAGTTTCAACAAGGTCTTCGGCGAATATTTCACCCCCGAACACGCCCCGGCCCGCGCCTGCGTCCAGGCCAACATGATGGTGGACTGTAAGGTGGAGATTGATTGTGTTGCGTACAAGAAAAAGATCTGACGTAACAGTGTGGGCGATCATTGTGGGAGCGGACTTGTCCGCGAAGACGTCGGTGCATCCGGCAGATCTTTGCCGGTCATAAGATGGCATTCGCGGACAGGTCCGCTCCCACTCGGTTAACACATGACCTGTAGGAGCGAATTTATTCGCGAATCGGTGTCATGGGCGCCGGATGTGGGTCGCCTATTCCGGACTCTCGCGAATGAATTCGCTCCTACAGTGCCGACACCGCTCCTGTAGGAGCGAGGCTTGCCCGCGAAGCTGTGACCTCGGTTTGTCAGACACACCGCATTCTCAACTTCGCGGGCAAGTCGGAACGCCGCCCGCTCGCGCCACCCAGTAGAATGGCCGAACTCTTGCAGGAAATATCAGCACCGATGGATACCCCAACCATGACCGAAGACACGATCAAACGCAGGGCCCGTGGTCTGGACCGGGCGTTCGATATTCTCGACTTCCTTAAGGAAACGGGCACCCCCATGCGCCCGAACGAGATCGCCAGCGGCATTGGCAGCCCGAAATCGACGGTGTATGAACTGGTCGCCTCGCTTCTGGAACGGCGGATTCTGGAAACCGTCGGCAAGGACGGCCACGTCTACCTGGGGCGTCAGTTGTACTTCCTCGGCCAGGCCCATCTGCGGCATTTCGACTTCACCCGTGAAGCCGAGATCAGCCTGACTGAAATCGTCGAGCAGACCCGCGAAACGGCGCAAATGTGCCTGCTCAATGGCCGCAAGTACACTGTGGCGCTGATGAAAGAAGGCGCCCGGCATTTCCGGATTTCCTCGGACATCGGCGAAGACGCGCCCATTCCCTGGACTGCGTCCGGGCGTTTGCTGCTGGGCCATCTCACCGATCAGGCGATCACCGACCTGATCGACCCCCAGGATTTCGTTCTGCCCAACGGGGAAGAGCTGCCGATGGCGACCTTCCTCGCCGAAATCCGCAAGGCCCATGCCGAAGGCTTCTTCTCCTTCAACAGCATCGCCGACACTTTCACCCATTGTTTCGCCGCGCCGGTAAAAGACAAGCAGGGGATCTGCATCGCGACCCTGTGCATCGTCGCCCCGCGCGCCGACGCCAAAACTCATTACGACGACTACCGCCGAGTGCTGATCGAGAGCGCCAACAGCCTCGCCCGGCGGGTCAACGACTGACACGCTCATCATCGGCCCGCACCCGTTAACAAGAACAGGAGAACACCATGAGCATCGCCCTCGTACAAAAAGGCGCCGCCAACCCTGGCGACCAACTGGTTCGCGACGTCAGCCTGCCCGCGCTGGTCATTCATGCCAAAGCACTGGAACACAACCTGCACTGGATGCAGAAGTTCGTCAGCGCCAGCGGCGCGGAACTGGCGCCCCACGGCAAGACCAGCATGGTCCCGGCACTGTTTCGCCGTCAGTTGGCAGCCGGCGCCTGGGGCCTGACCCTGGCCACTGCGGTACAGACGCGCGCCGCCTATGCCCATGGCGTGAGCCGGGTGCTGATGGCCAACCAACTGGTGGGCACGCCGAACATGGCGCTGATCGCCGAGATGCTCAGCGATTCGATGTTCGATTTCTACTGCATGGTCGATCACCCGGACAACGTTCAGGCACTGGGTGAATTCTTCGCAGCCCAAGGCTTGCAGCTGAACGTGATGATCGAGTACGGCGTGGTAGGCGGGCGTTGCGGTTGCCGCAGCGAGCAGGAAGTCATGGCGCTGGCCGATGCCATCGCCGCGCAACCGGCGTTGAAACTGACCGGCATCGAAGGCTATGAAGGCGTGATCCACGGCGATCATGCGGTCAGTGGGATTCGCGAATTCGCCGCGTCTCTGGTGCGTATGGCGGTCACTCTGCAGGATAAGGGCGCGTTCGCGCTTGATCGCCCGATCATCACTGCCTCGGGCTCGGCCTGGTACGACTTGATCGCCGAGGAGTTCGACAAGCAGCAAGTACGCGATCGCTTTCTCAGCGTGTTACGCCCCGGCAGCTACGTGGTACACGACCATGGCATCTATAAAGAAGCGCAGTGCTGCGTGCTTGACCGTCGTGACGATCTGACCGAAGGCCTGCAACCGGCCATGGAAGTCTGGGCGCATGTGCAATCGATGCCAGAACCCGGTTTTGCCGTGATTGCACTCGGCAAGCGGGACGTGGCGTTCGACGCCGGTATGCCCAGCCCGTTGCTGCGTTACCAGGCAGGGGTGATACCGGCCACAGGTGATGATGTCAGCGCCTGCAAAGTGACCGCCGTCATGGACCAGCACGCGTTCATGACTGTTGCGCCGGGGGTTGACTTAAAGATCGGCGACATCATCTCCTTCGGCACCTCGCACCCGTGCCTGACCTTCGACAAATGGCGCACCTGCTGCCTGGTGGGCGACGACCTGAGCGTCATCGAGACTCTGGACACTTGTTTCTGATGGCTGCAAGCCAAGGGAGTTTTTGACGCCATGAGCGAATTAATCAGCCACAGCCACCCGAAGGTCGCGCTGATCGGCGAATGCATGATCGAGTTGCAGCAGCATGCCAACGGCAGTCTCCATCAGAGTTTTGGCGGTGACACGCTCAATGCTGCGGTGTATCTGTCACGCCTGTTGGGCTCGGCGGCGCAGGTGGATTACGTCACGGCACTGGGGGACGACAGTTTCAGCGACGCGATGTGCAAGGTCTGGTCCGACGAGGGTATCGGCTTGAGCAAGGTTCAGCGCCTGCCCGGCCGATTGCCGGGGCTGTACTGCATTCAGACCGATGCCAATGGCGAACGACGCTTTCTGTACTGGCGTAACGAGGCCGCAGTGCGTGAGTGTTTCACCACGCCTGCGGCGGAACCGATTCTGGCGGCGCTGCCGGAGTACGACGTGCTGTATTTCAGCGGCATCACCCTGGCGGTGCTGGGCGAAGTGGGCAGGGCGCGGCTGCTGTCGGCGCTGGGCGAGGCGCGCGACCGTGGGGTTCGTGTGGCGTTCGACAACAACTATCGCCCGCGTTTGTGGCGCAGCGTGGAGCAGGCGCAACAGGCCTATCGTGCGGTGATGCATGAAGTGGATCTGGCACTGCTTACCGAAGACGACGAACAGGCGCTGTTCGGCTTTACCGACACCGAACAGTTGCTCGCGACCTATCGTGGGATGGGCGTGAGCGAAGTCGTGGTCAAGCGTGGCGCCCAGAGTTGTCTGGTGGAATCGATGGGGGTGCGCTTCGAGATTGCCGCGCATTCGGTGCAGAAAGTGATCGACACCACGGCGGCGGGGGATTCCTTCAGCGCCGCGTATCTGGCGCGGCGTCTGCGCGGCGGCAGTCCGGTCGATGCCGCTGAATCAGGGCACCGGTTGGCGAGTCTTGTGATCCAGCATCCGGGGGCGTTGATTCCCAGGAGTGTGATGCCGGCGCAGTAAACACTCTCGCTTAATGGTTAATGGTTAATGGTTAATGGTGGGAGGGAGCTTGCTCGCGATAGCGGTATGTCAGTCGACGAATACGTTGGCGTTAACACCGTTATCGCGAGCAGGCTCCCTCCCACATTGTCCGAGCGGGATTCGTTGTCGCTCTTCAAGCCTCAATCCCGATAAAAAACCTGCACCAGGTGATACCCGAACTTGCTCTTCACCGGGCCATGCACCACCCGCAGCGGCTTTTTGAAAATGATCTGATCAATCGCGCCGACCATCTGGCCGGGCCGCACTTCGCCCAGGTCGCCGCCACGTTTGCCGGAGGGGCAGGTGGAGTACTTTTTGGCCAGTACATCGAAGGCTTCGCCTTTGGCGATGCGCTGTTTCAGTTGTTCGGCTTCTTCGGCCGTCTTGACCAGAATGTGCCGTGCTTGAGCTTTCATGGAAATCATCGTCTCGAGAAAAACGCCGCGCATTATGCCTTTCCCGTGCGCTTTCAGGTAATTTCCCTATCCTTGGCCGGACGAGCGAACGCTGTCCGGCGTACAAGGTCGCATGATGTGGCGACCTGCCGTCTTCTTACCTTACTTGTGCGGTGCAGTTATGGATTTTCCGGCGTTGTTGAAGATTCTGGCCAGCCAGGATGGATCGGACCTTTATCTGTCCACCGGCGCGCCACCTTGCGCCAAATTCAACGGCGTACTCAAGCCGTTGAGTGCTGAGGGACTGAAGCCCGGCGACATCGCGAAGATCGCCGACAGCATCATGGACAGCGAGCAACGCCAGGATTTCGAGCGCGATCTTGAAATGAATCTGGCCTACTCGCTGGGCGGGGTTGGGCGCTTTCGTATCAACATCTTCAAGCAGCGCAACGAAGTGTCCATCGTGGCGCGCAACATCAAGTTAGACATCCCCAAATTCGAAGACCTGCATCTGCCTGACGTGCTGCTCGACGTGATCATGGAAAAAAACGGTCTGGTGCTGTTCGTCGGTGCTACCGGTTCGGGTAAGTCCACGTCACTGGCGGCGCTGATCGACCACCGCAACCGCCACGCCAGCGGCCACATCATCACCATCGAAGACCCGGTGGAGTTCATTCACAAGCACAAGAAATCGATCATCAATCAGCGTGAAGTGGGCGTCGATACGCGCAGTTTTCACGCCGCATTGAAAAACACCCTGCGTCAGGCGCCGGACGTGATTTTGATCGGTGAAATCCGTGACCGGGAAACCATGGAGCACGCGCTGGCGTTTGCCGACACCGGGCACCTGGCGATTTCTACGCTGCACGCCAACAACGCCAACCAGGCCCTGGACCGGATCATCAATTTCTTCCCGGAAGATCGCCGCGCGCAGCTGCTGCACGATCTAGGCAATAACCTCAAGGCGTTCGTGTCCCAGCGTCTGGTCAAGACCAAGGACGGCAAGCGCAGGGCGGCCGTTGAAGTGATGCTGGGGACGTCCACCGTTCGCGATTTGATTCATCGCAACGAGCTGAGCGAGCTGAAGGGCATCATGGAGAAATCCACCCACGTGGGCATGCAGACCTTCGACAATGCGCTGTACGACCTGGCCGTCGAAGGCGTCATCAGCGAAGACGAAGCGTTGAAAAACGCCGATTCCATGAACAACGTCCGCCTGAGATTGAAGCTGCACAGTGAAAGCGGCGTCAACGAAATCACCACACCCCCTCCAGCGCCGCAAGCGGCACCCCAGGCCAACGTCGCCGACTGGGGCCTGGTCGAGGAAAAAGACGAGCCCGGCACCCCGCGTTTTTGACGTTGATGGCTGGTTACCTGAAGTGCAAGTCCGATCACAAATGATCGGGCGCCTGCGCTGACGCTATCGCGAGCAAGCTCCCTCCCACGGTTTGGGTATCCTCAGACATGCCTTTGGTGGGAGGGAGCTTGCTCGCGATTTGTTTTCGACGTCGTCGAGAGGGCCACTAGGTTGTAGCCAGATCGCATCCCACAGCGAATAGTCTCCAAGGCTTCGAACCAATCCGGCTCTGAGCGGATTGGCAACGATGTAACGCGCAAATCTGACGACGTCTTCCTCTCGACGTACTGCCACGTCATGGTATCCGTCCTGCCAAATGCTTCCGGTTTCCCCCCTGGCTTTGTTTACGGCGATACCGCTTTTTGATTTTACGCGCTGGACCAGTTTCTCTATCGAAGTGCCTTGCAATTCAAACATCCAGTGGAAGTGATCAGGCATGACGACCCAAGCAAGCGAGTGGGCAAACCCTAGCTCCTGTGCTTCGCGAAACTGTGCAACCAGTAATCGGCCTATTCGCCAGTCACTGAAAACTGGGTTTCGACCTCGCAGCGTCGAAGTCACCATATAGATTTGGCCTTGTTGAGAGTAGCGGCCCATACGCAGTTCACGGGATCGAGGATGATCAGACATTCAGTGCCGTCCATTGGCTGTACAAGTCTCAACACGCTAGATCAGTTTCGGGCAGTGCTTCAGTTTGTCGTGTTACAGATATCTTCCAATCTCTTATAGCTGTGAAAACGCCATCGCGAGCAAGCTCCCTCCCACAGTTGCGGAGCGCTTTTAGGTCCAGCGACACTGAGAAATTGTGGGAGGGAGCTTGCTCGCGATGAGGCCCGCACGGGCAGTGCAGGCCTTCGCTTGAATCAGGCTTCCACAACCACTGCACGCCCGGTCTTGATCGATTCAATCGCGCAGTTGGCCAGATGCAGGGCTTTGAGGCCGTCGCGGGCGGTGCTGGGGAGGTTGTCTCCGGCGACCACGGCATTGATGAAGTGCTCAAGCTCGATACGGTAGGAATCAGCGTAACGCTCCAGGAAGAAATTCATCAGCGGCTCGCGAACTTCGGTCTGGCTGGCGGTCCAGCTGCGCACGGTGCTGGGACGATGGTTCTCGTTGAGCAGCATGCCTTTTGAACCGAACACTTCCAGGCGCTGATCGTAGCCATACACCGCCTCACGGCAACAGTTGATGTGGCATTGCTTACCCGAAGCCGTTCGCAGCAGCACCATGACGCTGTCGAAATCATCGATCTGCGCCAGCGCAGGCTCCACCAGGCGGCTGGCGATGGCCATGACCTCCACCGGCTCTTCCCCCAGCAACGTACGCGCGGTGTCAAAGTCGTGAATGGTCATGTCACGGAAGATTCCGCCTGAGTGCTTGAGGTACTCCACCGGCGCCAGACCCGGGTCGCGGCTGGTGATGATCACCTGACGCACATCACCGATGGTCCCTGCGGCAATGGCTTTGCGCATCGCCAGGGTGTCGGGGTCGAAGCGGCGATTGAACCCCAGCATCACTTTGCCGTTCTGCCGTTCAATCTCCTCCACGGCCCCCGCCGCTTTGGCGAAATCCAGATCAATGGGCTTCTCGCACAGCACCGGTTTGCCCAGCTTCACGGCGCGCAGCATCAAGTCGATGTGGGTGTCGGTGGGGGTGCCGATCACGATAGCGTCCACGTCGTCGCGCTCGATGGCCGCTGCGCAGTCATAGGCCGCTGCGCAGCCCAGTTTGGCGCAAAGCCTGTCAACGCCTTCACGCCAAGGGTCGGCAATCACCGACAGAATCACATCGGGGTTTGCGGCCACATTGGCAGCATGGATGTTAGCGATACGGCCTGCGCCGAGGACTGCGATGCGAAGCATGGGTGGATCTCCTGAGATTGTTATTGTCGGGGTAGATCGGGTTTGTTGAACGCCCGCTGCTCGTAGAACGGTCAGTGGGCCAGATTGAATGGCGTGACAATCTGCACCTGAGACGAAGGAATCGGGTCGGCTTTCCACAAGCGGTGGTACTGCAATATGTGCAGAAACCCGTGGCGGGCATCCACCTGCAGGTTGTGATCGATGATCGCCGCGATTTTCTCTTCCGCCAGCAACTGGCGATTTTCCTGATCCAGATCATGGCCGATGAACACCGACAACGGCTGACCTTGCGCGGCGAAGGCATCGACGATGGCGCGGTTGCCGCCACCGACGCTGTACACCGCCCGCAGTGAGGGGTTGCCGAGCAGCGCCAGACTCACGCGCTCGAACGTGGGGCCATACACGCCGTAGCCGCCGCTGATGTCCACCACTTTCAAGTGCGGGGCCCGGTTACGCAGCCAGACCCGAAAACCCATCTCGCGTTCTTCTTCGCCGCGAAACAGTTCACTGCTGATCACCACCGCAACGTCCTGCGTCGTCTGGTCCAGCCAGCGCGACATCAGGTACGCCGCCGTTTGCCCGGCCGTGCGGTTATCCATGCCAACGTAACCTACGCGATCGCTCTGGGGTAAATCCGACACCAGCGTCACCACCGGAATGCCCGCTGCGGTCACCCGGTTCACCGCTTCGTTGATCTGCGGCTCATCGGCGGCCTTGAGGATCAGCCCCTGAGAGCCTTTGTCGGCGCAGCGCAGAATCAAATCGTGCATGCGCTGGGTGTCGATCTCTTGATAGAGATGAAAACGCGGAAAGATGCGAAACGGCGCCAGGCTGCCCAGTTGCGCGTGAATGGCTTGCTGCACGGCGTCGCTGAACCGGGTCGGGGTGTGCAGGATGATGTCGATGTGAAAGGTACGACCCACCACCGGGCCGGACTTTTCCTGGGCATCAAGCTCCTGAAGCGCTTGCTGAATACGCCGGTCAGTCTGGTAATGCACGCTGCCACGCTGATGCAACACGCGGTCGACCGTGGCTTTACTGACACCGGCCTGGGCAGCGATCTGCTTGATAGAGAAGCGGCGGGCTTGGTCGAGCATGATTTCCCCTGGCCATTTTGTTGTTATCGGCAAGTGAGGTTTTGTTGAGGTCGTTTCGGGCCTCTGTGAGGTAAGCGACAGGCTAGTCTCTGTTCTGTTTCTTGTACAGATGGAATTTAAATTCCATTCACATCAAGAGTGCCTCATTGCCAAAACCCTTGGAAAACAAAAACCGCAGGAGACACGCATGTCATCAGCGCTGGATCTTTCGTCATCCTTCACCGGCCGTTACTACATCGTCACCGGCAGCACTCAAGGCCTGGGCGCTGCGGTTGCGCTGACCCTGGCGCAGCGGGGTGCGGCAGGTCTGATCATCTGCGGGCGCAGCCGCGACAAGGGCGAGCAGCAGGCCCGGCAATTGAGCGAACTGGGCTGCCAGGTGCACTTCGTCCAGGCCGACATGGAAAACGTGGACGATTGCCGGCGGGTAGTGGCTGGCGCCGAGCAACACTTCGGCACCGTGCACGGACTGGTCAACTGCGCCGGGATGTCCGATCGCGGCAGCATCCTGGACACCTCGCCTGAATTGTTCGATCGCATCTTCGCAGTCAACGTCCGTGCGCCGTTTTTCCTGATGCAGGACACCCTCAAACTGATGATCGCAGGCGGAGTCGAGGGCGCCATCGTCAACATCCAAAGCGTCAGCGGCCATGGCGGGCAGTCGTTTCTTTCGGCATATGCCTCGTCCAAGGGCGCGCTGGCGATCCTGACCAAAAACGTGGCGTTCAGCGCCTTGCACAATCGCATCCGCGTCAACGGCCTGAACATCGGCTGGATGGACACCCCCCATGAAGACGAAATCCAGCGCAAATACCACGGCGCTGGCGACGACTGGCTGTCCACAGCAGAAGCGAAGTCACCGTTCGGACGCCTGCTCAAGCCTCAGGAAGTCGCCGATAGCGTGGCGTTTTTGCTCTCGGATCAGTCGGGGATGATGACCGGCTCGGTGATTGACCTGGAGCAGGGTGTGTTCGGTTGCGGCGACGGCTCGACCCCACGACCCGATGCGCCGCTGACCTTGAAAGCCGCGGACGGAGCAGGGCAGTGAGCCAGTTTGGCAGCGCCGCAGCGCTAGACATCGAGGCCTTCGCGGCGCTGTGCGAGCAGAGCGTCACGACGGCGGATTACCCGAGCAGCCGCGAAGTCACCAAGCGCGTGGTGATCTACGACGCCGATGCCTTGCGCGAGGCAGCGGTGGCGAACCGGCTGGCAATTCTCAGCGAGTTGCACCAAGTGTTTCGTCATGGCCCAGGGGTACTGGTGGTGCGTAGCGCTTATCCTGATACGGCCGTGATCGACCGCCACAGCGCAGTGTTCGAGCAGATACTGGCGCAGGAGGCGGAACGTGGGGCCGCTGCCGATCACTTCGCCAAGGCCGGGGCCAACGGACGGATCTGGAACTCCCTGCAGAAAGCGGCGCAGGTGTCGCCGCAGTCGTTCATCGAGTACTACGCCAATCCGCTATTGGGGTTGATCGCCGAGAGCTGGCTGGGGCCGTATTTCCAGACCACGGCTCAGGTCAATGTGGTGCGTCCGGGTGGTCAGGCCCAGCAACCTCATAGTGACTATCACCTTGGGTTTCAGACCTCGGAGGTGGCCGCGCGATTCGGGTTGCCGCTGCATGCGCTGTCGCAATACCTGACGCTGCAAGGCGCGATTGCCCACACCGATATGCCGCTGGAGAGCGGCCCAACGTTGTTGCTGCCGTTTTCGCAGCAGTACGAGGCGGGGTATCTGGCGTGGCGGGATCAGCGCTTCATCGATTATTTCGCCAGGCACGCAGTGCAACTGCCGCTGAACAAGGGCGATCTGTTGTTTTTCAATCCAGCGTTGTTTCACGCGGCGGGCAGCAATCGCACGGCGGACTTTCATCGCATGGCCAATCTGCTGCAGATTTCGTCGGCGTTCGGCAAGCCCATGGAGAGCATCGACCGCGACGCGATGATGCTGGCAGTGTATCCGCTGCTGTTGCAGGGCCTGGAGCAGGAAGCGCTGGACAGCGCCAGCGTGGAATCGGTCATTGCTCACACGGCGGATGGCTATTCGTTCCCTACCAACCTGGACACCGATCCGCCGCTCAACGGCCTGGCGCCGCAGACCGGGCAACAGCTGATGGCGCAGGCGCTGGAGCAGCGCTGGCCGTTGCGGCGGTTTGCCGAGGCTGTGGCTCAGTTGCGCGCCAAGCGCAGTGCGTGAATGCGGCGAGATGATCGTTCTGACTTTTCCCCGTTGGGACGATGCTGCAATGTCTTGGGCAGAATCCCGGCCTCTTGCCAACACGTTCGCGCCCACAGTGACTGCGCCAAAACAGGTTGGCATGCCCTATGCTGTCTCGACTCAGCCAAACCCGCCAACGGGCTCGAACAGCAAGAGGAAATCGCCCCATGTACAAAGACTATCCAGCCGCCTATCAGGTCAGTAAAGGCGCGGCGTTGCAGGTTGATACAGCGTTTTACGAACGTCTGCGCGAGCGTCGGGAAGGCCGCGTTCTGGTTGAGCAATTCGAGGTGCCGATCCGCACCGGGCGTGCGTGGAAGGTCAAAGCCGGGCAGGTGTTTCGGGTCACCACACCGGTGGGCCCGCAAGTGGGTGATTTCAACGTGTGGAATGCCAATGACCCCCGTGAGCGCCTTTGGGCAGCGCGTACCCGGCAATTGCAGGGCGCCCACGTCACGACCCATGATCGCCTGTGGTCGAACCTGCCGTTTCTGCGCCCAATGGTCACTATCACCGATGACAGCCTGGCCAGCTATGGCACCGACGAGCATGGCGGACGGTTGCACGATCTGCTCGGCACGCGCTGCGATCCCTACGTCAACAAAATGCTCACAGGCGAGGATTTCCATCATCACTGCCATTCCAACCTGACCCGTGCGGTGCTGCCCCACGGCCTGACCGAATTTGACGTGCATGATGTGCTGAACATCTTTCAGTGCACCGGGCTGAATCACGACGACATGTACTTCATGAAAGCCTGCCCGGCGCAGAAGGGCGACTACCTCGAGTTTTTTGCCGAAATCGATCTGCTGTGTGCGCTGTCCACGTGTCCCGGTGGGGATTTGTCGCTGCCCATGTGGGGCCCCGATGCGCAGGATCCGCTGAGCGTGTGCCGGCCTCTGGGTGTGGAAATCTACGACATGGACGCCGCCTTGCTCGAAGGCTGGAAATCCCCCGAGCGGGCGGCATACAACGGATTACATGGGCTCAAGATCGCCAAGGCGCAGTGGGAGAAATGACCTGCTCATTCGCCAGGTGTTCTGCCTGACACACCGCATCCGCCATCTCGCCAACAAGTTGGCTCCTACAGAAGAACGCCGCATGCCTCTGTAGGAGCGAACTTGTTCGCGAGGCGGTTTCCCTGACACACCGCATCCGCCATCTCGCCAACAAGTTGGCTCCTACAGAAGAACGCCGCATGCCTCTGTAGGAGCGAACTTGTTCGCGAGGCGTTTTTCCTGACACACCGCATCCGCCATCTCGCCAACAAGTTGGCTCCTACAGAAGAGCGCCGCATGCCCCTGTAGGAGCGAACTTGTTCGCGAGGCGTCCTACCTGACACGCCGCATGCGTCGTCTCGCCAACACGTTGGCTCCTACAGAAGAACACCGCATGCCCCTGTAGGCGCGAACTTGTTCGCGAGGCGTTTTTCCTGACACACCGCAAGCGCTGTCTCGCCAACACGTTGGCTCTTACAGAGCGCGGGCCATCCGGCCCTTCCACCTGGCTTGATGGCGCTATTTCCTACATCAAATGATCAACTGTCTGACGAACGTCACGCCCCTGTAGTGAACCTGACACCTTTTAAACGGTCTGTTGACCACTGCGCGGCAAGTGGTGTCGGGTTCACGAGCGCCCGGCGGTTGTCACGATTTCTCCGCGCGCCTGTCTTCTCCAGCAGTTGCAGCGTGATGCCCGTCGCTGCAGGCGCAGGCTCCGTCCATCTTCACCGGCCCGACCATCCAGGCCTTGTCTTTTTATTTTTTGAAGATCCTTCCATGTCGCCATTTCAATCCTCATCCCGTATTTCGCCTGCCTCTTCTACGCTGAGCCCGCGACGCCGTTTGCTGGCCGCAGGCCTGCTGGGGGCCATGCTGACCGTGTGCGTCGGCGCCCACGCCGAAACCAATGCCAAGGACCGCTGGGTCAGCGATACCTTGAGCACCTATGTACGCAGTGGCCCGACTGACGGCTACCGCATCGTCGGTACGCTCAAATCGGGGCAGAAGGTCGAATTGGTCAACACCCAGGGTGATTACAGCCAGGTGCGTGGCAGTTCCGGCGACCTGGTGTGGATTGCGTCCAACGACCTGCAGCAAGTCCCCGGGCAAACCGAGCGCCTGCCGCAACTGACCCAGCAGGTCACCGACCTCAGCGGCCAGTTAAAGACCATCGACGACGATTGGAAAACCAAAGTGCAGGGCATGCAGGAAACCCTGGACTCGCGCAAGAAACTGGTCGATGAGCTTGAAGCCCGGGCCAAGGATCTGAATGCCCAATTGACTGACGCCCAATCGGAGCTTCGCTCCACCCAGGCGAAACTGGGCGACGAGAACAATCAGGTGCTGATGCGCTACATGGTCTATGGCGGCAGCATTGCCGGCGCCGGTTTGCTGCTGGGCCTGATTCTTCCGGCACTGACCCGTGGTCGTAAACGCAACGATCGGTGGTTTTGATTTAGACCGCGCCGCCGCTGTGTAGTAGCCAACTCGTCGGCGAGGCGGCTGATTCGGAATATCAGGCACGCCCCTCTGTAGGAGCCAACTTGTTGGCGAGAGGGTTGACGCGGTGTGTCAGTCGAAGACCTCGCGAACACGTTCGCCCCTACAGGGTCCGGGCCGCATCAGCCGAAACTTTGTCGTCTCGAGACATCGAAAAGGCCAACCGCCCGCCGCGCAATCGCACCTTCAGTTCCCGGTATTTCACCAGATACCGCGCCCACACCAGGGCCGCTGCGACACCCGATGCGCCACCAATGCCCATTGCCCAGCGCGGGCCGAAGGTGTCGGCAACCCACCCGACAATCGGTGCGCCAATCGGGGTACCGCCCAGCGTCGTCGCCAGCAGGATCGCCATGACCCGCCCGCGCATCAAAGGGTCGGTGGACAGCTGCACCATGCTGTTGGACGAGGTGGTGAAGGTCTGCGCCGAGATCCCCAGTACGAACAGCGCCGCACCAAACCACCAGAAATTGGGCATAAATGCGGCCAGTGCAAAGCCGGCGCCGAAGATCGAAATCGCGATCAGCAGCAGTTTCGCGCCAGGTCTGCCACGTTTGGCAGCGAGCAGGGCGCCGGTTACCGAACCGATCGCCATGATCGACGTCAGCAACCCGTAATGTCCGGATCCTGCGCCATACACGCTGACCGCCATGGTCGAGATGAAGATCGGAAAATTCAGGCCGAAGGTGCCCACCAGAAACAGCATCAGCAGCAGGGCTTTGAGGTCCGGACGCTTCCACACATAACGAAAACCCTCCACCAGATTGCCCCTTGCCCGGATGGGCCGGATGCGCACGTGCATGTCGCCGGTGCGCAAGCGCGTCATGGCGTAGATCATCGCGATGAAGGTGATCGCATTGCTCAGCAGCACCCAACCCGTCCCCAGAAATGGAATCAGACCGCCCGCCACGGCCGGTCCGATCATGCGTGCGGCGTTGAATGACAGGGAATTGAGCGCTACCGCGTTCGACAGTTGGTTCTCCTCCACCAGGTCGGAAACGAAGGTCTGCCGGGCCGGAGCATCGAACGCGGCCACGCAGCCAGAGAGGAACGCGAACACATAAACCTGCCACAGCGTCACGTGCCCGGTGACCGTCAGCAGCCCCAGACCCAATGCCAGCAAACCCATCAACATTTGGGTGACGATCAGTAATTTGCGGCGGTCGAAGTGGTCGGCCGCCGCGCCGCTGAACGGCAGCAGCAACAGCATCGGACCAAATTGCAGCGCCAGCACGATGCCCAGTGCAGTGGCGTTCTGTTCGGTAAGTTGGGTCAGCACCAGCCAGTCCTGCGCCGTGCGCTGCATCCAGGTGCCGATATTGGAGATCAGGGCGCCAATGGCCCATACGCGGTAGTTGTAGCCCTCAAGAGAGCGGAAAGTGCGGGCCATCGGGTTTCCTGTGCGTATTGCGCCTACGCCCCTGCAGGAGCGAACCGTTTCGCGAGTCGAATTTTCAATAGGTGTTCAGTAGGGACCTATTCATTCATCAAAACGCACGATAAATAAATGATAAATAAACCGGGTCTTCTTAAATCCGATAAATAAATCTTGCCTATGAACCGCCACACGCAAAAGACAACCCAACGGGACGGCAGTGCCAGCGCAAAGTCGTAACACGGCAAGATTTGGTCGCATTGGCATTGGGTAAGCCGCCGGGGAGCCGCTACTTTCAATGAGCATGGATTTAAATCCGCCTCCGCGGCGCGGTCCCACATCACAACAAAATAGCGAGCTGCCCCGATGAAGTACCAACCCTTTGCCAAGTCACTGATTGCGACCGCTCTCACCCTGAGCGTTTCCTGCGCGTACGCTGCCTCCCAGGCCCCTGTCGCCGCCGAGCACGGCATGGTGGTGACGGCGCAACACCTGGCCACCCATGTGGGCGTGGATGTCCTCAAGTCCGGCGGCAATGCTGTCGATGCAGCCGTCGCGGTGGGCTACGCGCTGGCGGTGGTGTATCCGGCAGCGGGCAATCTGGGGGGCGGCGGTTTCATGACCGTGCAACTGGCGGACGGGCGCAAGACCTTCCTCGACTTCCGCGAAAAGGCGCCGCTGGCCGCTACCGCTGATATGTACCTGGACAAGGCCGGCAACGTGGTACCCAACCTCAGCTCCAAAGGCCACTTGGCCGTAGGCGTGCCCGGCACCGTGTCGGGCATGGAGCTGGCGCTGAGCAAATACGGCACCAAAAAGCGCGCGGAGGTCATGGCCCCGGCGATCCAGCTGGCCCAGGACGGCTTCGTGCTGGAGCAGGGGGATGTCGACCTGCTGGAGACGGCCACCGAAGAATTCAAGAAGGACAAGGATTCCGGACCGATCTTCCTCAACAACGGGGAGCCGATGAAGGTTGGCGACCGGCTGGTGCAGCGGGACCTGGCCAGAACGCTGGGGGAAATCGCCGCCAAGGGCAGCGACGGTTTCTATAAGGGCTGGGTGGCCAAGTCGATTGTCGATTCCAGTCAGGCGGGCAGGGGCATCATCACCCAGGCTGACCTGGACAAGTACAAGACGCGCGAGCTGGCGCCTATCGAATGCGATTATCGCGGCTATCACGTCATCTCCGCGCCGCCGCCAAGCTCAGGCGGGGTGGTGATCTGCGAGATCATGAACATTCTCGAAGGTTACCCGATGCAGCAGCTGGGCTATCACTCGGCCCAGGGCATGCACTATCAGATCGAAGCCATGCGGCATGCTTACGTCGACCGCAACAGCTACCTGGGCGACCCGGACTTCGTGAAGAATCCCCTGACCCATTTGCTGGACCCGGCCTACGCCACCAAGCTGCGCGCCGCCATTGAACCGCAAAAAGCCGGCGTCTCCCGTGACATCAAACCGGGCGTGGCCCCCCACGAGGGCAATAACACCACCCATTACTCCATCGTTGACCAGTGGGGTAATGCGGTATCGGTGACCTACACCCTCAACGACTGGTTCGGCGCCGGAGTCATGGCCAGCAACACCGGAGTAATGCTCAACGATGAGATGGACGACTTCACCTCCAAGATCGGCGTGCCGAACATGTACGGTCTGGTGCAGGGTGAGGCCAACGCCATCGCGCCCTACAAAACGCCGCTGTCGTCCATGAGCCCGACCATCGTGACCAAGGACGGCAAGACGGTGATGGTGGTTGGTACGCCTGGCGGCAGCCGGATCATCACCGCCACTTTGCTGACCATGCTCAACGTCATCGACTACGGCATGAATATTCAGGAAGCGGTGGATGCACCGCGTTTCCACCAGCAATGGCTGCCCGAGGAGACCAATCTGGAGACGTTCACCACCAGCCCCGACACCCAGAAGATCCTTGAAAGCTGGGGCCACAAGTTCGCCGGTCCCCAGGACGCCAACCACCTGGCGGCGATTCTGGTCGGTGCCCCCTCGTTGGGCGGCAAACCGGTGGGCAACAACCGCTTTTATGGAGCCAATGACCCACGGCGCAATACCGGGTTGTCGCTGGGGTATTGAATTGATCGCCCTCACGCTAATCCGGTAGGAGCTGACGAGCAACCTGAGGCTGCGATCTCGGTGTGCCTGACATACCGCAATCGCAGCCTCGCCTTGCTCGACCTGCAGGTCCAGGCGTCAACTGTTCTACGGCATCCCTGTGGCTGGACTATCGTTGTCTGACCCCTACGCGGCATCAATGAGGACATCGTCATGAACACCACTGATCTGCTGGAACAACTGTTGCGCGGCGGCCGCGGCACACCCACGCAGCAGCAAGGCAATGCCGCCCCGGCTTCAGGGGGATTGGGCGGGATCGGTGGCGGGCTGGGCGGTTTGCTCGGTGGGCTGCTCGGCGGTTCCGCAGGCGGCGGCAGTGCCGGGGGCCTTGGCGGTTTACTCGGCGGACTATTGGGTGGCGGCTCCGGCGCGGGCATCCCCCGCAGCGGTCAATCCCGGTCCGGCGGTAGCCAATACGCGGCGCTCGCGTCCATCGGCATGATGGCGTTCCAGGCCTACCAAGCCTGGCAGCGCCAGCGGCAACAACAGCAGCCGACGGTCTCGCCGACACAGAATCTGCGCACTGTGGATTTACTTGCCGGCCCCGAGGTCGAGGATCACAGCCATGCCATCCTGCGGGCTTTGATTGGCGCAGCCAAAGCGGATGGCCGGATCGACGACCAGGAAAAACAACTGATCAGCGCTGAAATCGGCCGTCACACCGACGATCCGGAGCTACAGCAATGGCTGGATGAGGAGGTCGCTCGTCCGCTGGACGCTGCGGACATCGCGCAAGCGGCCAAAGATCCGGCCATGGCTTCGGAAATGTATCTGGCCAGCGTCATGCTGGTGGATGACCAGCAGGACGCCGAACGGGCGTATCTGGATGAGCTGGCCGGGGCGCTCAAGCTTGACCCGGACTTGCAACTGCATCTGGAGCAGCAGGCCAAGGGAGGTGCATCGGCGGTTTAATGCGGCTCAGCCGCGCGCGGCGAGACTGCGCTCCATGCGTGACAGGGCTTCTTCGAGCATGTCCCGCGGGCAGCCAAAATTCAGCCGCACAAACTGGCCGCAGTCATCACCGAACTCCAGTCCCTCGCTCATCGCGACTTTGGCCTGTTCGAGGAAAAATCGCTGCGGATGCGCCAGCCCCAGCGCCGAGCAATCGAGCCAGGCCAGGTAGGTGCCTTGCGGCAAGTGCATCTTGATGCCGGGCAGACGGGTGCGAATCGCGTTCGCCAGATAGTCGCGGTTTTCCTGCAGGTAAGCATTCGCCTCACGCAGCCAGCCTTCGCCTTCGCTGTACGCCGCTTGCGTCGCCTCCAGCCCCAAGGCATTGACGCTGTCTACCAGCCCCAGGCGGCCGGCGTTGAAGCGCTGCCGCAGTTCAGGGTTTTGAATGACCGCGAACGCGGTTTTCAGCCCGGCGATGTTCCAGGCCTTGCTGGCCGACATCAGGGTCACGCTGCGCGCAGCGATGGCCGGGCTGATGGACGCGACAGGGATATGCCGCCTGCCGTCGAACAGAATGTCGGCGTGGATTTCATCAGAAATCAGCAACACGTCGTGGCGCACACACGCGTCGGCGATCAGTTGCAGTTCCTCGCCGCTGAACACTTTGCCCAACGGGTTGTGCGGATTGCTCAGCAGCAGGGCGCCTGCGTCGTTGAGCGCCTGGTCCAGCGCAGGTATGTCGGTGGGGTATTCGCCACGCGCGTCTGCTTCAAGCGGCAAATCGATGCGTGGCAATTGCCAGTTGGCCGGCGCATGCAGCAACGGCGAGTAGTTCGGGGTTTGCAACGCGACGGCGGCACCTTGTGGCAGCAAGGCGTGTAACGCCATGTTCACGCCTGGCTCCACACCTGGCAAAAACACCAGGTCTTCAGGTTGAATGCGCCAGGCGTAGGCGCTCCACAAATGCTTGACCAACGTCTCGCGCAGGCTGTCCTGGGCCACTGCGTAACCGAGCAATGGATGCGCAAGCCGCGTCTGCAGTGCATTCAAAATGGCCGGCGCCACGGGGAAATCCATGTCCGCGACCCACATCGGCAGAACGTCGTCCGCGTATTGGCTCCATTTCTTGCTGCCCGTCGCGCGTCGCTCGATGGCACTGTTGAAGTTGATCGTCATTTCAGTCTCGGTATCGGGCGTGTGGGCCAATTCTGGTGCAGTACGTCTGACTTGAGAAGTGCCGCTTACATCCTGGATCTGTTGGAGCAAGGCTTGCCCGCGAAGCTACGAATGCGGTGTGTCAGGTAGATCGCGTTATCAGCTTCGCGGGCAAGCCTCGCTCCTACAGGGTTTATGTCAGATCTCGGGATGACGTTTTCTGTAGGTTGGCGAGTGCTTTGACGCGGTTAACCCGATGCACCGCCTCGCGAACAAGTTCGCTCCTACAGGGTTTGTGTCAGATCGCGTGATGACGTTTCTGTAGGAGACAACTTGTTGGCGAGCGCTTTGACGCGGTTATCCCTATGCACCGCCTCGCGAACAAGTTCGCTCCTACAGGGTTTGTGTCAGATCGCGTGATGACGTTTTCTGTAGGAGACAACTTGTTGGCGAGCGCTTTGACGCGGTTATCCCGATGCACCGCCTCGCGAACAAGTTCGCTCCTACGGGGTGTGTCAGATCTTGGGATGACGTTTTCTGTAGGAGACAACTTGTTGGCGAGCGCTTTGACGCGGTTAACCCGATGCACCGCCTCGCGAACAAGTTCGCTCCTACAGGGGGTGTGTGAGATCCCGGGATGACGTTTTCTGTAGGAGACAACTTGTTGGCGAGCGCTTTGGCGCGGTTAGCCGGATACACCGCCTCGCGAACAAGTTCGCTCCTACAGGGTTTGTGTCAGATCTCGGGATGACGTTTTCTGTAGGAGACAACTTGTTGGCGAGTGCTTTGACGCGGTTAACCCGATGCACCGCCTCGCGAACAAGTTCGCTCCTACAGAGGAAAAAAGTAGCCTCTGGAGGCTACATCTCCAAAAGTAGCCTCCAGAGGCTACTTTTTTGCTGATCTGGCCTATAGTGACGTGACGGCGACGGTGATTCAGGATATCTCCATGACGATTAAAGCAGTGCTGACCGGCGATTTGATTCACTCGCGGTCGGTGGGCGACACCCAGGCGTATCTGGCGGGCCTTAAAAAAGTACTGGCGGGCCTCAAGAACATCTACCGCTTCAAGGCCCAGACCTACCGCGGCGATGGTTTTCAAGTGGTGCTCAAAGATGCCAGTCAGGCCCTGCATTGCGCACTGGCGATTCGCGCAGGTCTGATCGGCGCCAGTCCCGATAAAGAGCGCTGGGATGCCCGCGTGGCGGTGGGCATAGGTGCCGCCGAGTCACGGGGTAGCTATGGCGAAGCCTTTGTCTTGTCTGGCCAGGGTCTGGACGGCATGAAGAAGGCTACGCTGGCAGTGTTTTGCCGTGACGCCCGGTTTGCCGAGCGGGCAGAACTGAGCACTGAGTTCGTCGCTGCCACCGTGGATAAATGGACCATCGTGGAGGCGCAAACCTATTGCCTCCATCTGCTTGAAGACTCCGACCAGGAAACCATCGCCCGCGCCTTGGGCAAATCCCGGGTCACGGTCAACAAAACCTTGAACCGCGCCCAGGCCCGATTGCTGGACCGCTACCTGAAAAGCATCAGCCAATGGATCAAGGAGATACCCGATGCGTGACGCGCAGGTACTGCTGCTGGTGTTGATTCTGGCGCACATCGGCCTTGATTATTTGTCGTCAGCGTGGCGCGCCAAAGCAAAACGACCCAGAGGCCTGGGACGGGCCTTGATCACCGTAGTGGCGTTCGCACTGGTCTTTGGCTCGGTGATTCACCTGTTCGGCCATAGCGCCGGATTCTCCGTTGTGGCAGGGCTCGCGGTGGGTACGTGCTGGGCCGTCACCCGCTGGCTGGCAGGCAAGACCACTTGGAAATTCGCCTTCGCCCTGCGCTATGCCATCAATCTGACGGTGATCGGCGTGGTGTGGCTGACGGCTCAGGATGACTGGCCCGCAGCGTGGCTGTTTCTGAAAGGGATGCTCAACCCGCACAACCTTTTGTTGCTGTTGGGCTATGTGTTGGTGCTCAAGCCATCGTCGGTAGTGATCGGTTCGATCCTCAGTCCGTGGCTGGCATCGGTCAACACCCAGGGCACACTCAAGAGCGCCGGCACTTTGATTGGCTACCTGGAGCGATTGTTGATTTTGACCTTCGTCCTGCTCAAGCAATGGGAAGCCATCGGATTTTTGCTCACCGCAAAAAGCATTTTGCGCTTCAACGATATCAAGGGTATCGAGCAGCGTGCGCTGAGCGAATACGTGCTGTTGGGGACGTTGCTGAGTTTCACCACCAGCATTGCGATAGGGTTGCTGGTGTCGAAACTGCTGGTGCTTGCGATGAGTTAAACCAAGGAACAAATGCCAAAAGTAGCCTCTACAGGCTACTTTCGCCGAAGTAGCCTGTAGAGGCTACTTTCGGTTGAAAACTCAGGATCACCAGAACGTTGCCTGGCTGACAAGGCACGCACTCAACGCCTCGATCGCTTTGTCCACGTCTGCTGCCTGTGTGTATCGGCCAAGGCTCAATCGTACGCCGGTCGCCGCTTTCTCCGGGCTCAGACCCAACGCCAGTAACACATGAGAAGCACCACCGGCGGCCGAGTTGCAAGCCGACGTGGAAGACACCGCCAACGCGTGGGACAGGCTCATGACATTGAAGCCTGGGCTGTCGACGCAGATATTCAGGGTGTGGGGGATGCGTTGCCGTGCGCACCCATTGAGCGTGACGCCGGGCAGCTTCAGCAGACCGTCGCGCAGTCGTGCCGACAGTGCACTGATGCGCTGGGTTTCCCCCACCATCTCGGCGCTGGACAACGCAAAGGCGGCGCCCATGCCGACAATCTGGTGAGTCGCCAGGGTGCCGGAACGAAAACCCTGCTCATGGCCCCCACCGTGCATTTGCGCATCCAGCAACGGCCATGCCCGTTCGCCGATGTACAAGGCGCCGATGCCTTTGGGGCCGTAGGTTTTGTGCGCGGAGAAGGACATCAAATCGACGTCCAGAGTGCTCAGGTCAATGGCAACTTTGCCGGTGCCCTGGGCAGCGTCCACATGGAAAATCGCCCCGTGTTCGCGAACGATGCGGCCGATGCTGGAGATGTCGGTCAAGGTACCCAGTTCGTTGTTCACCAGCATCAGCGACACCAGCTGCGTATCGGGGCGCAAAGCCTGGCGTACTGCCTCTGGCTGGATCAGGCCCTGGCTGTCCGGTTCAAGCCAAGTCACCGGGTGACCGACCTGCTCCAGTTGGCGAACGGTATCGATAACGGCTTTGTGCTCGATGCGGCTGGTGATGAGGTGGCGGCGGTTGGGTTCGCCGCCCGAGGCAACGCCCTTGATCGCCAGGTTGTTGGATTCTGTCGCGCCGGAGGTCCAGACCAGTGCTTGCGCCTGGGTGCCGACCAGTTCGGCTACTTGCCGGCGGGCCAGCTCAACGGCCTGACGGGCCTGGTTGCCATACGTGTGAGAAGTGGAAGCGGGGTTGCCGAAAGTGCCTTCTCTGCCAAGGCAGGTGACCATGTGCTGGATGACGCGGTCATCGACAGGCGTGGTGGCTGCGTAATCGAAATAAAGGGGGAGACTGGACATGTGCGGCCTGCGCTGTTTGAAGATGTAAAAAGGTTACTAGCGTCAAACCGAAAAAAAATTGATAAGTAGTTGTCCTCGGGTAGATAAATACGAATATATTTCGCTTCTCAAGCCGTTTTTCGGAATCTCAATCCAGCGACTGTTCATTCTGGATTATCCTTGTGCGCAATTGGCATAAACCGGCCGTTTTAAAACCGTGGGAGCAAGCTTCTTGGATAAGTTCGATCAGGCCATTCTGAGCATCCTGCAGACCGACTGCACGCGACCCATCGCCGAGATCGCCGACGCCATTGGCCTGGGTAGCACAGCGTGCTGGCGACGGGTTCAAAAGCTGGAAGAGCAGGGCATCATCCGCCAGCGCGTGGCGCTGCTCGATCCAAAGCAACTGAACGTCACGGTGACGGTTTTTGCGGCGATCCGCACCAATCAGCACAACGCCGACTGGCTGGAGCGCTTTCACGCGCTGATGGCGACGCTGCCTGAAGTGGTGGAGTGTTACCGCATGGCCGGCGACACCGATTACATGTTGCGAATGGTGGTGCCGGACATCGCAGGCTACGACGCGGTGTACAAGCGATTGATTCGCCTGCCCGGCATCACCGACATCAGTTCGAGCTTCGCCATGGAGCAGATCAAATCGACCACCGAACTGCCGCTGAGCTATTTAAGCTCCTGATCGGCGGCCTTTCAAAAAATCATAATCTGGTCAGGCCAATTACTTTTTAGTTTTATTGGTCTTGCCAATATCGTTCGGCCTGTGTAGCTTTTTTCCGACGGCGCCTGGACCTGTTGCCCTGCCTCAGGCCGCGCCCCCAGGATCACAACAACAAAAGATCACTCCCGCAAGCAGATGGCCCGCGCCATCAACGCTCACGGCGTGCCTGGTCTGGAGAAAAGCCATGCTTACAGTCGTCTGCGAAAAACCCGGTTCCCTGTTGGCGCAGGATCGCCCCAAGCCAGAACGCGCTTCGGGGGAAACCCTGGTCAGAATCAAGCGCGTCGGCGTCTGCGGCACCGATCTGCACATCTTCAACGGCAATCAGCCGTTTCTTGAATACCCCCGGGTCATGGGCCACGAGTTCTCCGGCATTGTCGAGGAAAGCGAGGCGGGCAGCGGGCTTGAGCCGGGGGATCTGGTGTACGTCATGCCGTACCTGTCCTGCGGCAATTGCATCGCCTGCCGTCAGGGCAAAACCAACTGCTGCGTGCGCATTCAGGTATTGGGCGTGCATCGCGACGGCGCCTTCACCGAATACTTGAGCCTGCCCCATGGCTTCGTGCTCAAGGCCAACGGCGTATCGCTGGATCAGGCGGCGATGATCGAATTTTTGTCCATCGGTGCCCATGCGGTACGACGCTCGGACATTCACAAAGGCCAGCGCGCTTTGGTGGTCGGCACCGGACCGATCGGCATGGCGGCGGCGATTTTCTCCCGGCTGCGCGGCGCCGACGTCACCGTGCTCGATACTCGCGAAGATCGGCTGGCGTTCTGCAAGCAATATCTGCACGTGGACAATGCCGTATTGATTGGCGACACCGACAAGCAGCAACTCGAAGACCTGACCCACGGCGAGTTCTTCGACGTGGTGTTCGACGCCACCGGCAATGCCAAGGCCATGGAGCGAGGCTTCGAGTTCATCGCCCACGGCGGCAAATACGTGCTGGTGTCCATCGTGCGCGACACCATCAGCTTTTCCGACCCCGAATTCCACAAGCGCGAAGCCACATTGATGGGCAGCCGTAACGCCACTGTCGAAGACTTTCGCTACGTCGAGCAATGCCTGCGCGACGGTCTGATCCCGGATGCGGCGCTCAACACCCATCGCATGAGCCTGGACCAGGTGACCACGCAGTTCACCACGCTGCTGGACCCGTCCCAGGGCGTGGTCAAGGCCATTATCGAATGCTGAGGGCCGGGCGATGAGCGATTCAAGTATTGCGCCGATCCTGCAGTTCGGCACCAGCCGTTTTTTGCAGGCCCATGCCGACCTGTTCATTTCCCAAGCACTGGCGCGGGGCGAGGCGCTTGGCCAAGTCACCGTGGTGCAGACCACTGACAACCCGGCCAGCACCGAGCGCACCAGGGCGTTGGCATCCGGCGCGGGCTATCCGGTACGGATTCAGGGCATGGACAACGGCCAGGTGATCGATGAACAACGCTGGTCTTGCTCGATCGCTGGAGCGCTGAACGCAGGACAGGACTGGCCTCTGATCCGGCAGGCCATGCTGCGCGATGTGCAGGTGGTCATCTCCAACACCGGGGATCGCGGTTACGTATTGAGCGATGCCGACACGTCCGCGCTGCTGGCGGATGCTGCTGCGGCGCCGATCAGCTTTCCGGTCAAATTGCTGGTGTTGCTGCACGGCCGCTGGCAAGCCAATCCTGATGCGCCGCTGTCGTTGTTCCCGTGTGAATTGGTGTCGCGAAATGGTGATGTGCTGCGTGATCTGATCATCAGCATTGCGCGGGAGTGGGGGTTGGATGCCGGATTTATTGCCTGGCTGCATGACCACTGCCGCTGGGCCAATTCGCTGGTGGACCGCATCGTTTCGCAACCCATCGAGCCGGTCGGTGCCATTGCCGAGCCCTACGCGTTGTGGGCTATCGAGGAGCAGGAGGGTCTTGTTTTGCCTTGCACCCACCCGGCAATCGTCGTGACCGATCAACTGGATCACTACGAGCACTTCAAGCTGTTCATGCTCAACCTGGGGCATACCTGGCTGGCCGAGCGCTGGCGCGAAGATGCGCGCCCGGCGGACGAAACAGTGCATCGGGCGATGAATGATCCAACGCTGCGCGAAGGGCTGGAAAATCTCTGGGAACAGGAAGTACTGCCAGTGTTCGCGGCGCAGGGCCATGAGGCGCAGGCACGGGATTACCTGGCCTCGGTGCGCGACCGTTTCCTCAATCCGTTCTTGCAGCACCGGATCGCCGACATCGCGCAAAACCACGAAGAAAAAAAACGCCGCCGCTTTCTCCCGGTTGTGCGGCTGGCCAGCCGGCTGACGCCTGATCTGGCGCAACCTCGACTCAAAGCCGCGCTGGCTGAAACGGTGAACGCACATGACTGAACAAACGGCGTCTTTAATCGTGCTGTCGGCGGGTGACGATGTAGCGGTCGCGCGGCAGGATATTGCGGCTGGGCAGACCGTCAGCGCCGACGGTGTGACGGTCACCGCCCAGGCCGACATTCCGTCGGGGCACAAAATTGCCCTGCGCGGCGTGGCGGCGGGCAACGTCGTGCGCAAATACGGCCAGGTGATCGGCGTTGCGAGCCTCGCCATCCGTCCCGGTGATCACGTCCATGTGCACGACCTGGAAATGGCCAGCGGCGCCTGCGAGCATGACTCCGGCACGCTGTATGTGCCGACGTCACCTGCGCCAGAGGCACTGACATTCGATGGTTATTGGCGCGATGACGGTCGCGTCGGCACGCGCAATTTCATCGGTGTGATCGCCAGCGTCAATTGCTCGGCCACCGTGTGCAAAGCCATCGCCGAGGCCTTCAAGGGCAACGCATTGGCGGACTGGCCCAACGTAGACGGTGTGGTGGCAATCACCCACGGCAGCGGTTGCGGGATGGGAGCCAGAGGCGAGGGGATCGACATCCTCAAGCGCACGCTGCGCGGCTACGCCAATCACCCCAACTTCGCCGGTGTGCTGATGATCGGTCTGGGCTGCGAGGTCAATCAGATCACGCCGTTGATGGAAGAGCTGAGCCCGCGCGCGCCGCAGTTGCTGGCCAGCCTGATCATTCAGGAATCCGGCGGCACGCGGGAAACCGTGCGCGACGGCATTGCGCTGATCGAGCGCATGCTGCCCATCGTGAACCTCGCGCAACGCAGGCCTGCGCCGTTGAGCCATCTCACAGTCGGTTTGCAATGTGGCGGCTCGGACGGCTATTCCGGGATCAGCGCCAACCCGGTATTGGGCGCGGCGGTGGATCAGGTGGTGCGTCATGGCGGTACGGCAATCCTCTCGGAAACCCCGGAGATCTATGGTGCGGAGCACTTGCTCACCGCTCGCGCTGCATCGGCGCAGATCGCGGATCGCCTGATGTCGCGCATCCATTGGTGGGAGGATTACGTGCGCCAGCACGACGGCGACATGAACAACAATCCTTCACCGGGGAACAAGGTGGGCGGCATCACGACCATTCTCGAGAAATCCCTCGGTGCCGTGGCCAAAGCCGGCTCGACCGGGCTGATGGGCGTGTACGTGTACGCAGAATCCGTCGATGCCCAAGGCCTGGTGTTCATGGACACGCCGGGTTATGACCCGGTGTCGGCAACCGGTCAGGTAGCAGGCGGCGCCAATCTGATCTGCTTCACCACAGGCCGAGGCTCGACCTATGGCTGCAAACCGGTGCCGTCGTTGAAGCTGGCCACCAACACCAAACTGTTCGAGCACATGACCCTGGACATGGATTTCAATGCGGGAACGGTGGTGGATGGCTCCGAATCGGTAGCAGCGGCAGGGGAACGGTTGTTCCGCTTGATGATTGATACGGCCTCGGGACGGCAGAGTTGCAGTGAGGAAAACGGCCTGGGGGACAACGAGTTCGTGCCTTGGCAATTGGGCGCGGTGATGTAGTCCGCTGGGTCGATTTGGCGTGGGATTTTGCTGGGGGAATCGTCGGCAGAAGCTCCTCGCAGCGGGTGCGGGGAGCTGTGATATGCTCCGGCGCAGTCCCTCGGAACCCGATTCATGACCGCGCCAAGCCTGCCTACCGAACGCCGCCTTTACCAGATCACCGCCGACCGTTTGCGCGAACACATCCGCAAGCACGACATCAAACCCGGTTCGCGCCTGGCGCCTGAGCGCGATCTGGCGCAACTGTTGGGCGTGTCGCGGCCATCGCTGCGTGAAGCGCTGATAGCCCTGGAAATCGAAGGCAGTGTGGAGATCCGCATGGGCTCGGGCATTTACGTCTGCGAGCACTTGCTGGGCGTCAAGGGCAAAACCCTGACCCTGGGCGAAAGCCCGTCTGAACTGATGCAGGCCCGGGCGCTGATCGAAGGTGAATGCGTGATGCTGGCCTGTCTGCATGGCAGCAAGGCCGATTACCGCTATTTGCAGGCGTGCATCGACAAGATGCGCGAGGGCGTTGAGAAGGGCGTCCCGGCCCTGGAGGACGACCGCAAATTCCACCAGCGTCTGGCTAAGATGAGCGGCAATTCCACCCTGGTGCGGATCATCACCTCGTTGTTCGAGGAGCGCTACAGCCCCCTGTCTGCGCACATCAGCGAACACTCGGAAAACCGCCAGACCTGGGCCACCGCCGTTACAGAGCACGAAGCCATTCTGCGCGCAGTGCAAGCCCGCGACCTGATCGGCGCCCAGACCGCCATGCGCCAGCACCTGCGAAAATCCGAAGAGCGTTGGCTGGAAGGGATGGACGCCGAGGTCAACTCGGCGGGGGAATGACTTCCCGGCAAAGCGTCTGATTCTGGCCGCAGGCCGCAGGAGTCCGGCTTGCCGACGATCTGGCGCGCAGCGGCAGTAACCCGGTGGACGCGGTGTGTCAGATGTAAACGATGTCTGCGGTTTCAGGGCCGCTGCGCGCCCCATCGCTGACGTCGTAACCTCCGTGAGCTCCTACGCCTTCGGCAGAAGCCGGTCCCCCGTTGATTGTTGAGTGGGAACGATCACCAGAAACCTGTCACCGTTGATTGTTGGAGCGAGTGGACTGGCCCGCGACGCTTTTGATTCTGGCCGCAGGCCGTAGGAGTCCGGCTTGCCGACGATCTGGCGCGCAGCGGCAGTAACCCGGTGGACGCGGTGTGTCAGGTGTAAACGATGTCTGCGGTTTCAGGGCCGCTGCGCGCCCCATCGCTGACGTCGTAACCTCCGTGAGCTCCTACGCCTTCGGCAGAAGCCGGTCTCCCTTGATTGTTGAGTGGGGTCCTGAATTCTGATCGTTCCCACGCTCTGAACTGCCCCCTCTGATCGTGCCCACGCTCCGCGTGGTAACGCCACTTCGGACGCTCTGCGTCTTGGTGGTGACGCGGAGCGTCACGCGATGCATTCCCACGCGGAGCGTGGGAGTGATCACCCTGTGGAATTACCTCGCCACAGGCATCGCCTTTCTGATCCCTTCCCACAATCCGTTCAGATACACCGCGCCCAGCGCGCGGTCGTACAGGCCGTAACCGGGTTTGCCGGTTTCGCCCCAGATCATGCGGCCGTGGTCGGGGCGGTAGTAGCCTTCAAAGCCCGTCTCCACATAGGCCTTGACGATCTCGGCCATGTCCAGCGAGCCGTCTTCGGAGCGGTGGGCGGTTTCGTAGAAATCCCCGGCTTCGGTGACTTTCACGTTGCGCAGATGAGCAAAATGGATACGCCCCTGACCGCCGAATTCGCGCACCAGCGAAGGGATGTCATTACCCAGATCAGCGCCGAGCGAACCCGAGCACAGCGTCAGGCCATTGGCCGGATCGTCGACCATCGCCATCACACACTCGAGGTCTTCACGATTTTTCACCACCCGGGGTAAACCGAAAATCGGACGCGGCGGATCGTCCGGATGCAGGGCCATGTTGATCCCCACTTCACTGGCCACGGGTATCACTCGCTCCAGGAAATACGCTAACCGCTGGCGCAGGGTTTGCTCGTCCACTTCAGCGTATTCGGCCAGCAAAGCCTTGAGCGCAGCGGGTTCATAACTGACGTCCCAGCCGGGCAGGGTGAGGCCGTTATCCAAATTGATCTGGTCGATCACCGACACGTCGAACGCCAGCGTAGTCGAGCCATCCGGCAGCAGCTTTTCCAGGGTGGAGCGGGTCCAGTCAAACACCGGCATGAAGTTGTAGCAGACCACCTTGATCCCGCAGGCGGCAAGATTGCGCAGGGTCTGGCAGTAATTTTCGATCAATTGATCGCGAGTGGGCAGGCCGCGCTTGATGTCTTCGTGAACGGGGACGCTCTCGATCACGTCCAGGTCCAGGCCATGGGCGTTGACCTTGGCCTTGAGCGCGGCAATGCGCTCCACCGGCCAGACGTCGCCCACCGGCACGTCGTAAATGGCCGACACCACCCCGGTCATGCCGGGGATCTGCCGGATGTATTGCAGGGTGACCGGGTCGCTGTCGCCGTACCAGCGGAACGTCATTTTCATGGGCAATTCCTTATTGTTCTAATGGGCTGTGCTGCGCAAGCCGACGAGACGCACGATCTTTCATCGTGGCAAACGGCTCGGTGGAAGGCAGCGAAAACGAGTATAGATTGGTCAGGCCAAAATAGGAAAGTCACGACCGCCGGAGAAAAAAGCGCAGATAAAACCGCTTTCAGGCTTTCCAAGTAGCGGTTTTGCGGTCTAGTATCGGCCGGTATCAGCGATTTGGTCAGGCCAATTGAGGGTTTTCGTCGATGGCCTGCCCCGCGCGCTGAAGCTTGAAAAGCAGTCTTACTCATAAAAATAATTACGGAGGACTCGCCATGCAGAAAGGGCGCTGGTTGGTAATATTTCTGTGCTTCCTCGCGGTCGCAATCAACTACATAGACAGGGCCAACCTCGCGGTGGCCGCCCCCTATATCCAGAAAGAACTAGGCCTGGGCCCCGGACAAATGGGCTTGCTGCTCAGTGGCTTCTTCTGGACCTACGCACTGATGCAAATGCCGTTCGGCTGGTTCGTCGACAAAGTGGGCGCCAGGATCGCGCTGCCACTGGCGGTGGCCTGGTGGTCGCTGTTTACCGCCGCAACGGCTGGTGCCAACAGTCTGGCCTCGATGTTCGGCTGCCGGCTGATGCTCGGCGTGGGTGAGGCGGGGGCTTATCCGTCCTGCGCGAAAATCGTCAGCCAGTGGTTCGAGGTCAAAGAACGCGGCTTCGCTACCAGCATCTTCGACAGTGGCTCGCGGGTGGGCTCGGCGCTGTCGATTCCGGTGGTCGCGCTGATCATCGAACTCTGGGGCTGGCGCGCCTCGTTCATCATCACCGGTGCAGTGGGCATCATCTGGGTGGTGGGCTGGTTCCTGATCTACAAGGAGCCCAGTGCGGTCGCGGCCATCGAGCAGAACGACGCCAACAAGGCTGCCACGCTGGCAGCACAACCCAAAGTGAAGTGGGCCTCGCTGTTCCGTCATCGCACGCTGTGGGGGATGATGCTCGGCTTTTTCTGCCTGAACTTCGTGATCTATTTCTTCATCACCTGGTTTCCGACCTATCTGGTGCAGGAGCGCGGCTTCTCTCTAAAATCGCTCGGTACGCTGGGGACGATTCCGGCGGTGGCTTCCATTGTCGGCGGCTGGATTGGCGGCTTGACCTCCGACGCGCTGTATCGCCGGGGCTGGAGCCTGACAGCGGCGCGCAAAACCTGCATCGTCGGCGGGATGCTGATGTCGTCGAGTATTTCCCTGTCGGTCTTCACTGAAAGCACCTACGCGATGCTTGGCTTTTTCAGCCTGGCCTATGCCAGTCTGGCTTTTGCCGGCGCCAGTATCTGGTGTCTGCCAGCGGACGTCGCACCCACCCCCTCCCATGTGGCGTCGATTGGTGGCATCCAGAACTTCGCCTCAAACACGGCCGGTATCTTTATCACCACTTTTACCGGTTTCATGCTGGTCATCGGCAATGGATCGTTTACCGCGCCACTGCTGACTGCCGGGGCGTTCGCGCTGTTGGGCGCCTTCAGCTACCTGTTTATTGTCGGCAAGATTGAGCCGCTGCCCGCCATTCCCGGCGAAAGGCCTGCAGACCAAGCGGGTACCGTCGCGCAACGTCTGTAAGGGCCACAACGCAAAACGCTCACGACCCTGTGGTGGGGTGGTGAGCGTTTTGCTTTGCATGGGGCGGGAGCATTGACCCGCGCCTCAGGTCGACGGCATCAGGTGCGGTACTGCAGTGAGGATTTTTGATTCATGTCTTCGAGCCGGTCGGCCAGTTCATCCACCCGATCCCTGACTTTCGGGGTGGTGGACAGGGTGACCGTGTGCTTCTCGACGTCGATATCGACGAAGAACAGTGTCGAGCCTACATCGACACCCAATTCCTGGAGCACGGCATCTGGAATTCTGATGGCGCCGTCGCCATCCCAGTCTTCTATCGTGACTTGTATCCCGGTCATCAGGCGTTTCCTTATTGATTCGCTATCGGCGATTAGCTGCAGTGACGCTTTCTCGGCGTCGTTCAAGCCCGCCGTCTATCTATGACCTGCGCATGGCGTGGCGAATTCAATTCAAGCCCAAATCCGGTAGGAGCCGCCGAGCAACGTGAGGCTGCGATGCGGTGGGCCGATTGTACTGGGAGCGATCAGGTTCTCGCTTTTGATTGATCGTTCCTCACGCTGCACTCCCACGGCTTGTGTAGCGTGGGCGTCAGCCGGAAAGTTTGGCGCGAAGGGCATCGAAGGTCCTGATGCTGCGTTCGACGGCGTCGATGACGGTGTCTTTGCTTCGCCACAGCGAATCCGGTACCGATTCGGAAAATATCTCCAGCACGCAATCACCGGTATAGCCGGCGTCGGCAATATTTTGCAGCAGGCTTTGCAGCGCGATCTCGCCGTCGCCCAGCGCTCGGCGGTCGTGGAGGGAACGTGGTCTGCGCCAATCGGCCAGTTGCACGATGAACAGTTTTTTGCAGTGTTCGATGGCGGCGGCAAGCGCGGGGTCTTGCCAGCTGTTGTAGAGGTCCAGGCACAGGCCGAAGTCGTCATGGTCGACGTCTTTGACCATTTCCTGAGCCTGGCTGAACGCGAACAAAATGGAGTTTCTGTTCATCAGCGAGGGCCCCAGCGCCTCGAGCGCAATGCGCATCCCGCAATCGTGGGCGTGTGCTGCAAGGGTTCGATAGTGCTCGACGCAACCTTCCCATACTCGCGCTTCGTTGCCATCGGCATCGGCGCCGGTGTTGGTTACCAGTGGCAAACCCGGCCAGAACTGGCTGAACAGCTCCACCGAGGCCATCAGATGAGCAAGCCGAGTCTCGGGAGAGGACGGCTGCGGGGCGGACGCCGAAGGAAATATCGTCAGCGTGCGCGGCTGTATGGATGTGATCCGTACGCCGCTGTCCTTGATCCTTGCCAGCTGGTCTCTTGCGTGTGTGGGCTCAGCCGAGATTTTTTTCTCGGCAATCTCCATCGCGCATCCAAGACGTTGGCACAAGGCCAGATCGTCGTCGATCGACAGCGGCGAGGTGGTAATTTGACTGATGGCCAGTGCTTGCATGGAGACCTCTCGTCTAGTCATGGATTGAACGTCGCTACAGGGTGGGAACCCAGCCCCGGACCCTGCACGCCCTAGGCCCTCAAAGCTCTTTCTTCATGTGTTTTTCGATTTCTTCCAGGGATTTACCCTTGGTTTCCGGCAGGCAGAAGAACACGAACAACAGCGAACCGACGTTGATCACGGCAAAGGCAAAAAACGTTGGATTACCCAGAAACTCCAGGGCAATCGGGAAGGTGAACGCCACCGTGGCGTTGAAGATCCATTGCATCGACACCGCCGTACCGGTCAGCAATCCACGGACTTGCATCGGGAACAGTTCGGACATCAGCAGCCAGTACACCGGCGAGATGCACATCTGCATGAACAGCAAAAACAGCAGAATGCAGGCCAGGGCAGCGTAGCTCTGGGTCAGGTTCTGCGGCATGAATTGCAGCACGCAGCCCAGCGCCAATTGCGCCAGGATCACAGCCACCAGGCCAGTCATCAGCAGGTGACGCCGACCGTAGCGGCCAATCGCCCAGATCCCCAGCAGCGTCGCGATCACTGAAACCACGCCGTTGCCGATGGTGGCGGTCAGCGCGGCGTTGGTGCCCATGCCGGTGTTTTTGAGAATGATGGGGGTGTAATACATGAACGCATTGACCCCGGTGAACTGCGCCGTAAAGCCCAGACCAATGCCAATCAACAGCAGTTTGAGCACCCAGCTCTGACGCAGCAGTTCCTTGATCGCCGGACGCTTGCGAGCCTGTTTGTCCTGAGCTTTCATCTCCTCGATTTCACGCTGGGCATCGGCCTTGGTGTCACGCAGTTGTTCGAGCACTTGCTCGGCTTCATCGAAGCGGCCCTTGGACGCCAGCCAGCGCGGCGATGCAGGGACAAAGAACGTACCGACCAGCAGTAACAGGCCCGGCACCATGGCAATCGCCAGCATGTAACGCCAGATGCCCGGGGTGTGCAGCAATGCCGCCATCAGGGCGCTCAACACGTAAGCCAGCAATTGCCCGCTGACGATCATCAGCTCGTTGCGGCTGACCAGGCGTGCCCTGCGTGAGGGCCCGGCGATCTCAGCGATGAACACCGGAACCGTTGCTGAACCGCCACCCACAGCAATGCCCAGCACAAAGCGTGCAGCGATCATGAACGGGATAGAAGGCGCGGTGGCGGTGCCCAGTGCGCCGACGATGAACACCAGAGACAGCAGGCGAAGAGTCAGGCGCCGGCCGAAACGGTCTGAAATGTAACCGCTGGCGAGCGATCCGACGGCGGCACCCAGGATCAGCGATGCGGTGACCAGACCTTCGCTGTAAGCGTTCAGGCCCAGACCGCCCTGATCGACGGGTAACGTCATGAACGGCAGGGCGCCGGCGATGATTCCCGTGTCGTAGCCAAAAGCCAAAGCGCCCATTGTCGCCACTAGCACGGAGATAAAGACCAGCCTGCCTGCTGAGGCGGGTTTGGCAGCCTGACGAGCCGGGCTTGCCGACGGGGAAATCGAAGACATGAAATGCAAAATCCTAGGTGATCGCAATCGCGGGGAAAACACAGGGATGGCTGCTGGCATTGAACGCGTCTGCTATCAGCGTGCGCGCCACTGAAGCGGGGGAAACCAGCGTGATGCCATTACGCCAACGTGGCTTAGGGCTATGTTGTGCGGACGAGTTCCGTAGGCAGGTGCAAATTGATACATATGATTACAACGAGGGGGGGTGAAGGGCAGGGTGCAGGGCAGGATGCAAAACGCCAGAAGCACAACCGAGGTTGGCGTTCTGGCGTTGGGGTAAACCGGGCCTGGACGTGAAGCCCGGCCGCGAACCGACTCAGTTTCCGTCAGCCACCTTGCGCTCGATCTCCGCGGTTTTCTGCTTGAGGGTTTCGACGTCCTGCTCTTTGGCGCGGGTCGAGGCTGGTGTGATGACTTCATCGACCGCCCGGGTGTCGTCGTCAGTGTCCTCGATGTCGCGCTCGACTACGTTGACCGGCTTGCCGGATGAGTCAATTGCCACGCCTGCACGTGGATCTTCCTGCGGTGTTGTAGTGCGGGTGCTTTCGTCGTTGCTCATGTGCTTATCCTCGGTTGGTCTGAGATTTGGATAACACTGAGAGGGCCAAGTTCGAGGTATTTTTGCCCGACCGCTGCACCCACTCCCGATATGGATCACTGAGGCAAACATGATCGAACGGCGTCAATTCAGCGGTGGCATGAAGGGCAAGAATCTTCGTTATGTGGACGATGACTGCAAACACTCTTGCATCCACGCACGCGCCGGATTTCTGCTACTCGAACATTTTTCCCTGCCCGCATTCACTCAAGCGCTGGATACGATTGTCACGGCCAATCTGCTGCGGCCCGGTCTGTTTTCGACCCGTACTTTCGGATTGCAGGACGGCGAGGTGGTCAGCGATCTGGGTCTGGTCATCCGACCGGATGCGCGGATCGGGCTTGCGGCGATCGAGGGCCTGAACCTGCTGGTGATCTGCGGGGGTTACCGAACCGAGCTCAAACCCAATGAGAAGTTGACTCACCTGCTGCAGGCGGCGGCGGAAAACGGCACTGCGCTGGCGGGGCTGTGGAATGGCTCCTGGTTTTTGGGGATGGGCGGGTTGCTCGATGGTTATCGCTGCGCGATTCATCCCGAGCATCGTCCGGCGCTGGCGGAAATGTCCAAGGTCACTCAAGTCACCAGCGAGGCGTTTGTGATCGACCGTGACCGACTCACTGCCTCGAGCCCGGCGGGCGCTTTCCACATGGCGCTGGAATGGATCAAGGGCCTGCACGACAAGGCGCTGGTAGATGGCATCGAGGACATTCTGTCCTTTGAAGAATCACGCTATCGGCGCATTAAAATTTCGGCGCACCTGTCGCTTAGCGCGCCGCTGCGGGAAGTCGTCAACCTCATGGACGCTAATCTGGAAGAGCCGCTGGAAATGGATCAGTTGGCCACTTATGCCGGTCGTTCGCGGCGCCAGATCGAGCGGCTGTTCAGGGAGCAACTGGGCACAACGCCGCAGCGTTATTACCTGGAACTGCGCATCACTGAAGCCCGTCGTCTGTTGCAGCACACCCAGATGTCCCAGGTGGAAGTGCTGGTGGCCTGCGGTTTCGTCTCACCCAGTCATTTCAGCAAGTGCTACAGCGCTTTCTTTGGCTATCGACCGTCACGGGAAAAAAGACTGGCCCGCTGACGGCGCTGGATCTGCCATGGCGCTGTGATAACTTTCGCCGTCCGCTATTTGAAACCTCTTATTTCAGGGCCTGCAATGACCGCTTCCAGTCTTTCTCACCGGCACGTCATCGGCATGTGGTTGATGGCATGTGTGGCGCTGGTGTTCGCCAGCCACGACGCGATTTCCAAGACCCTGATTTTTACTCTGCCGGTGATCTTCGTCGCGTGGGTGCGTTATCTGGTGCATACCCTGTTGGTCACGGCGGTCATCCTGCGCAGTCAGCGCACCCGGGTTTTTCATACCAGACGGCCTTGGCTGCATGTGCTTCGGGCGGTCTGCCTGTTGGGGGACAGCCTGACGTTTCTGTTCGGTCTGACCCATGTACCCCTGGCGGAATCCACCGCGCTGGTGTTTCTGGCCCCGGCCTTCGTGACCCTGTTGTCTCCGCTGTTGTTCGGCATCAAGGCCGACCGCCTGCAATGGATGTCGGTGGTGGTCGGGTTTGTCGGTGTGCTGGTGATTATCAACCCGGCCAGCGAGGCGTTCTCGCTGTGGATGTTGTTCCCGCTGGCGTCCGCTTTCTTTTTTGCTATCTATCAGCTGTTGACGCAACTGGCGGGCGAGTCGGACAGCCCGTCAGTCTGCAGTTTTTACGTGGGGGTTTTCTGCACGGCGATCCTGAGTGTGGTGGTGCCGTTTTATTGGGCCAGTCCCAACGGATTTCAGTGGTGCCTGCTGTTGGTGCTGGGATGTTTCGGGCTGTCGGCGCACTTTCTGCTGGCAAAGTCCTATAACTACGCCTCGTCAACGGTGTTGGCGCCGCTGGGCTATTTGCAGATCATTTTCGCCACGGCTTTGGGCGTGCTGTTGTTCGGCGGCTACCCGGTGCTTTCATCGGTGCTCGGCATGGCGTTGATCGTGCTGAGCGGGCTGCTGGTGTACGGCAAACGCCGTTCGCCGGTGGTTGCCGGTTAACTTGCCCGGCTGACGGTTACGCATCAGTCCGGCAGTTTTTTGATCAGCGGCCAGCGGTCATGAATGCCGGCGTGCTCAGCGGGCGGGGCAGCGGTCACGATGTAGGCCCGACGCTGATCGCCTTCGCCGATGACCAGGCATTCCAGACCGTAGCGATCATTGACGTCAAACCAGTGGGAGACCCGTTCGGCGTCCTTCTCCATGTACTGAGTGACCAGCGCCAGCGCCCGCTGCGGGTGGTACTGAGCCCAGCCGCCGCGTTCCACCGTTTCGCGTTTCGCCCAGCCGCCCTGCGGTCCGTTGCCAGGCTGCTCCTTCCTGCGGCCCCAGGGCACCCAGCCCAGGTCTGTCCCGTCTTCGAGCACGACGGGGAAGGCGGCTTTGGGGTTGGGGAAGTAGATTTTGAACGCCTCGTATGCGCGCTCCTTGTCTTTGGCTTGTACGCCGCCACACATAAAGGTCACCTGAAGAATTGAGCGGGCTTAGCCGTGCACGCGGGCAAGGCTGATGCGGATAACTGTATATAAATACAGTTGTTGCAGGCAAGACCAAGCCAGGTCCGTTCATCGAGATGTGTTGGAGCTGTCCTACGGCTTTCTGAAGGCTTGTGCATGGCGTCGGCCAGCCGGACGCCTTTGCCTGCGGCACAAGTGTGCGTCTCAACTTTGGCGGTTGGCAGTGTTCTTGACTTCTCTTGGGTTGTTGTATGTTTTTCGGCGTGGCGACACGTTCTTTTTAATAATAGTTCAGCGAATTTATAATCAAACTTTTCTTCAGTTTTTGAATATCCGATAGCGTCGTAAACAACTCATTTGTGCATTTCGTCGGATTGGAACATGTTCGAATGAACAGTTTTGGAAGGGCAGCGGTCCAGAAGCTAGCGGGCTGGTATGCACCCCATAACAGCAGCTAAAACTAAACCCAGAAAGGTCATGTTCTGCAACCGATGCAAGTCGGTCAGGCGCGACAGCTGAGATTAATTGCGCAGTAACTGCCACCGAAGGAATAAAAAAATGATCCAAGACGAACCTGTTTATCGCTCCCAGCCAGTCTATGAGCGTCACGAAACCTATGCGCCGCTGCTCAAGCGCATTTCCTGGAGCGCAGTGATCGCGGGCGTTGTTCTGGCCATGATCGTGTCGCTGATCCTGAGTCTGTTGGGCACCGCCATCGGGACGTCCGCCATCGAGCCGTTGCGTGAAGGCAACCCCGTCGACGGCATGGGCACCAGTGCTGGCATCTGGGTCATCGTCAGTGCGGTGATCTCGCTGTTTATAGGTGGTTGGGCTGCGGGCAGACTGGCGCACCGCGAAGGCGGCCTGCACGGGCTGCTGGTGTGGGCAACGGTTTCGCTGCTTACGGTTTATCTGGTGTCGAGCGCCGTGACCGGCGTGGTACGTGGTGGCTTGAACCTGGCAGGTAGCGGCCTGTCGGCCATCGGCAGCGGTATCGCTCAAGTGGCCCCGGCGGTAGGTGGCAAGATTCAGGATCAACTGAAACAGCAGGGCATCGATTTCAATCTGAATGACATTCAGGGCTAACTTGAACAAGCCATGCGCCAGACCGGCAAGCCTGAGTTGAACCCGGATGCGGTGAAACAGGATGCGCAAAACGTGCAGCAGGACGCAAAAAACACTGCGCAAAACAGCATGTCCGCGCCGCAGCAGGCCGACACTCAACTGAGCGCTCTGCTGGATCGGGTCAAGGTTAAGGGCGACAAGGCCTGGGATGCCGCTGACCGCGAAGCGATGGTCAATCTGATCAAGGCACGTACCGGTAAAACGGACGCCGAAGCCAACCAGATGGTTGATCAGGTTCAACAAAGCTACCGTGAGGCCTACGCCAAGTATCAGCAGCTCAAGGCCGATGCCGAGCAGAAAGCCCGTGAAGCGGCTGACGTGGCGGCCAAGCGTGTTTCCCAGGCAAGCTGGATTCTGTTGATCACGCTGGTGATCTCTGGCCTGGTCGCTGCCGGCGCGGGGACATTGGGTCGTCGTACTCAGCCAGCAGCCAAAGTGGTTTCCGGTACCGTTTAAATCTCGCCGTGACAAAAGACGCCGCTGAGAAGCGGCGTTTTTGTTTGTGAAATCCTCCATTTCGATAGGTTTGCGCAGCGATCTGATCCGACTGAATGAAAAGCGCGAATACACGCATCCGTTGGTCGCGTGCGGCTATTTGGACAGAACTAATTTTGCACAACCACCGGTCGCACTTTTGAATATTTACTCGAATTAAGTTTAAGGGCTATTGCTCCTACTTACTGAGCGTTACAGCTCCTTCAGCGGAAACCTGCAGTCAGCGATTTTAGATCGTTAGTTAGCTTTCGCCTTATAACCAGCAAAAGCCTGAATTGGGAGATACACCATGTTTCTTCACAACAAACGACTTCAATACACTGTACGCGTTGCCGAACCTAACCCAGGCCTGGCCAACTTGTTACTTGAGCAGTTCGGTGGCGCCCAGGGCGAGCTGGCAGCTGCGACCCGCTATTTCACCCAGGCGCTGGCTGAAGAAGATCCAGGCCGCAAGGACCTGCTGCTTGACATCGCCACCGAGGAATTGAGCCACCTGGAGATCATCGGCTCGATCATCGTGATGTTGAACAAGGGCGCCAAAGGCAAGATGGCTGAGGGTGTGCAGGCCGAAGGCGAGTTGTATCGCGAGATCAACGGCGCGGGCAACGATTCGCACATCACCAGCCTGCTCTACGGCGGCGGTGCTCCCCTGTGTAACTCGGCGGGCGTTCCGTGGACGGCAGCTTATATCGACACCATTGGCGAGCCTACAGCGGACTTCCGTTCAAATATCGCCGCCGAAGCCAGGGCGAAAATCGTTTACGAGCGCCTGATGAATGTGACCACCGATCCTGGCATCAAAGACGCACTCGGCTTTTTGATGACCCGCGAAATCGCGCACCAGTTGTCCTTCGAAAAAGCCCTGCATTCTATTCAGCCTAACTTCCCGCAAGGGAAGTTGCCGGGGATGCCGGAGTTCAGCCGCACGTACTTCAGCATGTCCAATGGCGAGCCGAATGTACGTGGCCCGTGGAATGACGACGCAGAGTTTGAATATGTCGAAAACCCACATCCGGCCGTTGATGGCGGCGACGGCACCGCGTCGGTGACATTGAGTGAAGAAGACTCAGTGACGCTGACGATGATGAAAGAGCGGACCAAGTCTGATCTGTCGGCTGACCCGATGACCGGGGCCGATCTGGGCTCCGGTCTGGCTCAGGGCAAAGCCGAGCTTGATCCTGCGTTGCAGTAACCCTGTGCCCCGGTTGTAGCCCTATCAGGCTGCAACCGGGTTTTTACTGACCTTGTTCGTGAGAATGAAAAGATGGCCAATCCATTGCCCGCCCGTTCACCCGCAGATGCGTATGAATCCAGTGATGACAGCGTTGCACTGATCAACTTTGGTCATTGCGTCAAAAGTTATGAGGCAGAGGCGATAGCGCTCAGTCGTGGATTCAAAACCGCGTTGTTTATCCAGCAATTCAAATCCGGACTGTTACGTGCCGAATCCCCGAAGGACTTACGTGTTCAATGACCTACGGGTTGAGCGTCTGAACGCTGAAAAACGAAGGCCGCTGACAGCAATGTCAACGGCCTTTTTCACGCCTGCGGATCAATCGCCGGTTCGGAATTACCAGCGACCGTCTCCGCGACCCTGGTAGTGACCGTTGCCATAGCCGCGATCATCGAAGTGGCCAGGACCCCGATCGTAGTAGCCGCGGTGGGGCGGGTCGAACCTGCGGTATTCGACCCTCGGGCGTACCGGGACGTAGGCGACCGGCTGGTACTGCGGCTGATAGCGCGGTTGCGGCTGGTAGCCTTGATACTGCGGCCGCTGATAGTTGTCATGCCCGGAGTTGCTGCTGATGATGGCCAACACCGCGCCCACTGCAGCGCCTGCGATGACGGGCACGATCACGTTGCGATCATTGGCAGACGCAGCACCCGCTGCAATCAGGCTGCCTGACAACACAACGGCTTGGATCATCTTGGAAAACATGGTGTCTCCTCTGGCGGCATGTGTGGGTTCGCCATGAACGTATGAAACACCGGATCCGTGTAAGGCTGTGTCTTGAGTAGGTAAAGGTTGGGTAAAGCGCCGGATCACCCGATAGCGATTGGCGCGGATCGGTTCATGAGCTTTGTGTGCGAGCGCAGGTTACGGAGCTGAACCCAGTACCGCTTGTTTTGAGGAGATCGATATGGCGGCTTATCCGCAAACACCCGATGGCCGCTATTTTGTCGTCAAGGGTCAGCTGTGGCGATGTTCGAACCCGGCATTGTCGGAGCAAGATCGCCAGCGCCATGTGAACCAGTTGATGGCAGCGCGCAGAGCCGTGCGACAGGCGAAGGCGTCGCAGGATCCTGCCCAGATGAAAGTGGCACGGGCGCAGGTTCAGGCAGCCAAGGAGGCGTTGGGGGAACGGGGGGCAGTGTGGTGGACCGATGGTGCGCCGGACTTCAATCAGCACAAGGTGCAGAACAGCCCTTATGCGCAGTGGTATACGTCGGGTGATGAGCCGGAAGGTGACTAGCGAAAGGGCGGAAATTGCGTTCCGTTCATGGGTGTTCGATCTGCCGGACCCGGCCGGCAGCTCGATCACTTCGTAAGCAGGAAGGCCGAATCAGCTTCTCAGGTCACGCGCGTCGCTGTCGTCATCGGCACCGGGCATTTCTGCCGGGAAAAACTCACCCGTCAGCCCTTGCTCGGCCAGGCGGTCCTTCAGGGTGTTTTCCACCAGGGTAATGGCCTGTTTGTCGGTCAACGCATCCACTTTCAACCAGAGGCAGGGAAGGTCCTGGAAATACTCGTCGTCGATCTTGACGTCATTGGTCAACACCCGATCGACTCGCCACAGGCACACGCTGTGCTCCAGGGACGGATCTTGCGGATGGGTCTCCTGAGAGGTCAGCCAGACTTCGTGAAAATCAGCAAGGTTGGTGTCTGCCAGCTTTTCGAGTGGGATGAATGTGTTCATGGGTTCGCCTTGTCAGTTGGTTCATTGCGCTGTCCTGATGCGCGCGACGCTGCGGGTGACCGCCGCGTGCTGTGCCCAAAAGTAGAGGCGTTGGCGGGCAAACAGTTCAGAAATTCGTACGCCATGGCGTTTGATTCAATGGGGCTGAGCGAGCTCCGCGCCGGCCAGGGTTCGGTCCACCAGACGAATGCCGTTGCGTCCGCTGCGCTTGCACTCATACAGCGCTGCATCGCCGGACTCCACCAGCGCCGTCAGACTGGCGGGCGGTTGGTCGAACAGGGTAGCGCCAATGCTTAACGTCACCGCGCTGGGGGTGGCAAATGTCTGGGCAGCATGAGTGTGAAACCGCTCCCGCAGGGCGCTGCCCAGCGCCACGATGCGTTCGCTGGAGGCATGACTGAGCAGAATGATGAACTCGTCACCCCCCAGCCGTGCAGCCAGCGCACCTTGAGGCAGTACGGCCCTGACCATTTCGCTCATCGCCACCAGCAAACGGTCGCCGGCGGTGTGGCCGTAGGAGTCGTTCACCAGTTTGAAGTGATCGATATCGATCAACAGCAGGGCGCCGGGCCGCTGGATCGAAACGTTGTTGAGCAAGGCCGGAGCGCGCTTCTCAAGCGCACGGCGATTGTACAGGGCGGTCAACGGATCGCGTTCGGCCAGTCTGGCTATCTGTTTCTCTCGTCGATAGCGCTCGGTGCCGGTCATTGACAGCGCAATCAGCATGATCGCCATCGCGCCTTCTACCAGCGAGATCTGAATGATTTCTCCGCGAAAGGCAGCCAGGTCGATCAGCGTGCCGGAAATCAGCGCCGTCAGCGCCTTGATCACATAGAAGACGCCGTGCACCAGCAGCACATAGCGCAACTGCCCGGCGCCCACGCTCAATGATCTGCCGTGGGGGCGCAGCAGCAGGCTGGCGCGCAGGGTCACCACCGCCACCAGTAGCGAATTGACCACCAGCATGACCTTGGACCACGAGGCCTCGTCCGGCAGTAGCAACATGCCCAGCCAGACCGCGAAAATCAGATACCAGCCGGGCGAAAGGCGCGCCTGGGTGAAGCGCGCGACGCCCAGCAGGAACAGCCAGTGCGCGGTGATCAGTAGCCCATTGGCGAACCAGATGCCGATCAGCAAGAAACCACTTGCGCGCAGCAGTGCCAGGGTCGAGCCCACGGTGATGGTGGCAAACCCGGCACTCCAGAACAAAAGCGAAGGCTCGCGCACGCTGCGCCACTCCACCGCCAGATACAGCGCAGCGGCCGCGGCAAGGGCAATGCTGAGGACTAAAAGGGAGGGGGGATCGAGCGCCATAATCTGACGGGCCTTCTGAGCGGCGAAAAAAGGGCGCGATTGTACGGGCTCGGAACGAATTTGGCAGCGTTGCATCGACTCGGTGCAGTGCCTGTAATCTGTCACACCTCAATCGCCCTCTCGCCATAGCAGCCTTCGTGCCAGATGACGATGCCAGCGACTGGGTGGCCCCGTCGCGCCCTTTGCCGGGTCGGTCAGCTTTGGCAGAAGCGAATTCGATTGCCGAATGGATCACAGACTTCCAGCACTTTGCCCCAGCCCTGCTCGACGATATCCGGACGGGCGTAGCCATAACGCTTGGCGAGCAGTTGGTCTCTGAGTTGTTCGATGTTGTGGGTGGGGATGAACACTGCAGAACCGGGTGTGGCATCGCCGTGGTGCTCGGAAAGATGCAGGGTCAGACCGTTGCGGCTGATGCCCAGATACAGCGGCAGATCGGCTTCGAAGCGGTGCTCGAATTCGACGCTGAAGCCTAAAAAGTCCAGATAGAATTCCCGGGCTTTGGCTTCGTCGAACATGCGCAGGATCGGGATGGGTGAGTCGAAGGTGACGCTGGGTGGGGTGGTGTCGGGCGTGGCTGAAGACATGATTCCTCCTGGAGTCAGAGCGGTACGGCGCGATGGGCAGCGCCGGGTCGGGCTGATCATACACACGCGGCCTGGGGGGAGGAAATTCAACCATCCTGCTGCTGAGGTAATGCGTAGCCCCCCGAGGAGCGCTGAGCGAGCCGACAGTATTCACCCTCGGGTGCAGAGCAGGGACGCGATGGCGTAAGGTGGCTGCCGAAGATCATTGCTCAATCAAAGGAATCCTTCATGAAGTGCTTCGACGCAAAGATTGTGCTGGTGACGGGCGGGTCCAAGGGCATCGGTCTGGCTTGTGCTCGGCAATTTATTGCACAGGGCGCCCGAGTGGTAATCAGTTCGCGATCACAGGCCAATATCGACACCGCACTGGCTGAGCTGCCGGGCGCGGTGGGTTTTGCTGCCGATGTGTCGGATGCCGCAGCCGCAGCAGCACTGGTGCAGCGTGTGGAGCAGCAAGTCGGGCCGATTGCGGTGCTGGTCAATTCGGCGGGTGCGGCCAAGCGTTCGCCGCCGGAAGAGCTCACCCCGGCGTTCTGGCGCGCGGCGATGGACGCCAAGTTCTTCTCGACGATCAATGTCGTCGATCCAGTGGTCAAGCTCATGGCGGCGCGTGGCCAGGGCGTGATCGTCAACATCATTGGTGCCGGTGGCAAAGTGGCCAAACCCATCCATCTTGCCGGCGGGTCGGCCAATGCTGCGCTGATGCTGGCCACGGCAGGGCTGGGCAATGCCTATGCCGCCTCCGGGGTGAGGATTGTAGGGATCAATCCCGGCCTGACCGAAACCGGCCGCGTGGCTGAAGGCATGGCAGCGGACGCACAGCACTCAGGGATTTCGGTGGAAGCGGCGAGAAAGCGCAGCGTCGAAAACATCCCCATGGGGCGTATGGCCAGGCCTGAAGAGATCGCCGATCTGGTGTTGTTTCTGGCATCGGACAAGGCCAGCTACATCACCGGCACGACGATCACGATGGATGGCGCACAAACGCCGGCGGTGGTGTAACGCCGCCCATCGAATTCAGGCGGGATCCTGGCCGATGGCAACAGCTGGCGGCTGCGGCAATTGTTGAGCACGCGCCAGTGCGCCGAACGGGCTGGTGCCGTCGAGGTAACGAACCGCCGATTTGACGTCTTTCCAGCCGACGTAGCTCATCAGCGACTTGAGGTCCCAGCCGTTGGCCGAGGCCCAGGTCGCAAATCCTCTGCGCAGCGAGTGGCTGCTGTACAGCTCGGCGGGCACGCCGGCCTGCGCAAAGATGCGCCTGAGCATGGGGATCAGGCTGTTCTGATTTATGGCGTCTTCGGCCAGATTGCCCCAGCGGTCCAGTCGCCTGAACACCGGTCCGTGGGCGATACCTGCGGTGGTGATCCAGTTGATGTAAGCATCCACCGGACATAGCGCGTTTAGCGCCGGGGTGCGAAAGGTCGTGCCGACGTGCTGGCGATCACCCTTCGTGCGGGCCAGATAAAAAGAGATTCCGACGCCGGCCTCGGCCTGGGTGTTCTCGACCTCCAGTCGCGCCAGCTCATCACCCCGAAAGCCCCGCCAGAAGCCGATCAACACCAGCGCGATATCGCGCCGGTGCCGCATCACACTTTTCAGATCATTGCGCTGTGCCGCCAGTCCGGCCTCGCGCTGCATCCAGCTGACAGCTTGTTCGAGATGGCGCAGCAGCAACGGCTCGGCTTGCTTCTCCCGAGCGGGGTGCACCACGCGAATGCCTTTGATCATTTGCCGCACAGTGGGTGTTTTGGTCGGATCGGGAAAGCCCTGAGTGATATGCCACTGCGCCAGCGCTGCCAGCCGCTGTTTCAAGGTGCTGATGGTGTGCTGGTCTGCGTAGTGCGCCAGGTAACGCACGATGCTGTCGCCGGTTGCCGGCAGAAAGCCGCCCCACGTCGCTTCAAAGTGCTCGACTGCCGCCCGATAGCTTTTGCGCGTGTTTTCCCGCGTCGCGGCCTGCAGATACCGCTCAGCCTTATTGACCACCTCAATTCCTCCGAAACGTACCGGCGAGCCACCGCGATGACCAGTTTTCCGACTTAACATGCGATAACGCTCAATTATCTTATCAGAGCTATCGAAACAGTTAGTCATTTGTCTCAGACACATTTAGTATAAATGTACGTGGTACGTATAACAGTATGAAATCGTAGGAGACACGGCATGGCGCGGGGCGGAATCAACAAGGTCATCGTCCAGAAAGCCCGTGAGGCGCTGCTGGCTCGTGGAGAAAATCCAAGCATCGATGCGGTGCGTGTGGAGCTTGGCAATACGGGGTCTAAAACCACGATCCACCGCTATTTAAAAGAGCTTGAAGTTCAAGATCCGCGTCCGCAGGCTTCCGGTGAGCGGCTCAGTGACGAGCTGTCGCAACTGGTTGCAGGACTGCTGGGGCGGCTGAAGGAGGAGGGCACAGAGGCGACAAAACAGGCGCAGCTGGCTTTTGATGAACAGCGCGCTCAGCTGGAATCGGCGCTTGAGACTCACCAGGCCAATCTCGTTTCGTTGCAGCGCCAGTACGACATCCAGACAGTCACGATTGAAGCCCAAGCGTCAGAGCTGCAGACCACCCACACCAGTCTTCAGGCCGAATTGACCCGCAACGCTCGCCTGAGTCAGAACTGCGCCGATCTGCAAGTGCGCGTGCAGGAAAAAGACGAGCAGATCCGCTCTCTGGAAGAAAAGCATCTGCACGCCCGGGACGCCCTTGAGCACTATCGCAATGCGATCAAGGAGCAGCGCGAGCAGGAGCAACGCCGCCACGAAGGGCAGTTGCAACAGGTACAGGTCGAACTGCGCCAATTACAGCAACTCCAGATCATCAAACAGGACGAGCTGACGCGGCTGAACCGCGACAACGAACGTTTGCTCAGCGAAGCGCGGCAGTCTGCAAAAGCCGTCACAACGCGCGACGACGTCATCGAGCGCCTGAACGGCGAGCTCAACGGGATGAAAACTGCCGTGGCGAAAGCCGACGGCGCCAAAGAGATGTTGCAGGAACAAGTCGTCGCGTTGCGCGATGAAGCCAAACGCTTGAACAGCGCTATCGTGCAGGCCGGCACCCAGGCCAACGAAACGAATCGCCAGTTGCACGCCTTACGCGACGAGCTTGAGGCGTTGAAGGTCATCACGGATGTGCCCGAAGAGGATTCCACTGCTATTGATGCTGCACGCAAGCCCTGAGAGCCTGCAAATCGGCGGCGCGAGCTTACTGCGCTCTGAACCACTTCGGATGTAACTGCGGAAAGTGCTCACGCAGCCAGTCCGCGAACGCATTCACCTGCGGCGCAAGGTGGGTTCTGCTGGGGTAGAGCACCGAAACCTTACGCGGGGTCGGGCGGTAGGGTTGCAGGATCTCAACCAATTCGCCGCTGTCCAGAAAGGCATCGACGGTGATGCCAGGCGCCTGAATGATGCCGAAGCCGACCAGACCGCAATGCACGTAGGCATTGGATTCGTTGACGGTGATTGCGCCGCGACTTGGATAGAGCTGTTCTTCACCCCCATCCTGGAAATACCAGGACAGGTGCCGGTTGCTTTGCCCGGAGAGGAAGTTGACCCCACGATGGTGGATCAAGTCGCTCAAGGCCTTTGGCTCACCCCATTGCTTCAAATACTGCGGGGCTGCGCAGGTGACCATCTCCACGGTCCCGATCTGACGGCCGACCATGCTTGAGTCGGGCAGTTCGCCAATTCGCAACACGCAGTCAACGCCCTCTGCTACAAGATCGACCGTCCTGTCGGTGACCCCAACCACCAGCTCGATATCAGGAAACGCGGCCGTAAACGAGCGCAGACTTTCTATGAAACTGCGCTGGGAAAACGCAGTGGGAATGTCCACCCGCAGGCGGCCCTGGAGCGTGGCGCCACTGCGGTCAAACATGGCGGTGGTGTCAGCAATCTCCGCCAGAATGCCTTTGACGCGTTCATAAAACTGCTCGCCCTCGGCCGTCAGCCTGACCTTGCGCGTGGTGCGATGAAACAGGCGCACACCCAACGAAGCTTCAAGCTGCGCAATGGAGCGGGTGATATACGGACGGCCCGACTCGGTGGCCTCAGCCACCTTGGTAAAGCTGCCCAGTTCAGCGAGCCTTGCGAACACCTGCATTGCCTGCAAAAGCTCCATGGCAGTGTCTCCGAGCAATAGTTGAGAAAGATTGTTACCTGACAGGATAACAATCCTGTCCATTCCCGGACATTTATCCCTCCAGTCGAACGCGGAACAATGCCGCTCAACACACAGCCAGTCGCCCTGAAGGCCTGGCGTCACTCGATTGGAGAAGAACATGAAAGCCTGGCTTCTTAATGATTTCGGCCTGAACAATTTGCAGCAGGGCGAAAGCGAAACGCCTGTACCGAAAGCTGGCGAGCTACTGGTCAAGGTCGGCGCGGTATCCCTCAACTTTCGCGACAAAGCCATCGTCGACGGCATTTACGAGCCCCATATGGTGCCCAAGCCACTGATCCCGGTCAGCGACGCAGCCGGTACCGTGGTGGCGGTGGGTGAGGGTGTCAGCCGGTTTGCAGTCGGTGATCGCGTTAACTCGCACCTTTATTCCCACTGGCTCGATGGCATGCCAGCCCATGACGAACCTGACTATTGCTTTGGTTCGCCGCTGCCAGGGGGCTTGGCCGAGTTCATGATCATCCATGAGGACAGCGCAGTTCGTGCGCCGGACAACATGACTGACGAGCAGGCCTCGACGCTCCCGATCGCAGCGTTGACCGCCTGGTATTCGCTGGTCGACTACGGCCAGATCGAACCCGGTCAGACGGTCCTGGTGCAGGGCACCGGCGGGGTATCGATCTTCGCGGCGCAAATCGCGATGGCGCTGGGTGCGAAAGTCATCGTGACATCCAGTCGCGACGAAAACCTGGAAGCGGTGATCAAATTGGGAGCCACTGCGGGCATCAATTACCGAAAGACGCCGGACTGGGCGGCAGAAGTCATGAAACTCACCGACGGTAACGGCGTGGACCTGCTGCTGGAAGTGGCCGGTGGCGACGGCGTCAACGACTCGGTTCAGGCGACCAAGGTCGGTGGCCGTATCGCCCAGATCGGTTTTCTGACTGGCCAGACCACCGCGCTGAACCTGATGCCGATGATCTTCCGGCAAACCACGATCCGCGGGATCGCGGTCGCGCCGCGCTCTTCATTCGACCGCATGAACGAGTTCCTCAACACCCACCAGATCCGTCCTGTGATCGATCATGTCTACTCGTTCGAACAGGCTCGCGAAGCCTACGAACACCTGGCCCGCGGCCCATTTGGCAAAGTGGTTATCAAGGTCAGCTAGTGCGAATGAACATGGCGCTGAAGGGCTGGGCCAGGTGGCGAAGCGGTGCACCTGGCACACCGCAATCGCAGCCTCTGGCGGCTCTCAGTGCCTGTAACGGGTTGCGTCGGTTATGACTGCCTGTGTGAATCAGCCTTTAAAGCGCTCGTGAGCAACAGATGCTCCACTTCAGGGCTGCGCTGATTGATCGCGCCCAGGTAATCGATCAGCTCGGCGGCTCTGCTACCACGCAGTCCGGCCGTGGTGATCTGGTCGTCGCGCACATAGGTATAAAGTCCGGACACGGCGAAGGCTTTCAGCTGCGCGATGTATTTGCCTTGCCCTGCCAAAGTGGCCTGGAACTGCGGGCTGTCGAAGAAGCGCCGCCGGGCCAGGGGCGATTCGAACGCGATTTCCATCATTGCCAGCTGTTCGCGAACCGGGTTGGCGTGATGTTCGACGTGGGGCGCCGGCGGGTGCATGCCGTCGTTATTGAACGGCTGACTCAAATGAAGGGACAGCTTCAATACATCGTCGGCAGCGGCCAACACATCGCCTAATTCATTGAGCAGGTAGTCATGAAGCTGCTCAAGGCTATTGCAGGGACTGAAGTGCACATGGATCCGGTCAAAACGATCCGGGCCGTTGTGCAGTTCATCGTTCAGGCGATTGACCCGCGTCACCGAACCCTTGGGCAAGTCATAGGCCAGGGTCGCTTCGAACATGTTCTGCTCGTCGCTGAACAGGATCGAGCAGGCATCCTGAAACTGCTTTTGCTGGCTGGCCGAACTAAAGCCAATCTCGACGCCGCCGTCGAGCTCGTAGTCCGCGATCTCTTTCACGCCCTCAGCCAGCGGCCACAAATGCGCATCCTGTGTGCGGGAAAAGTGATGCTGGATATACAGCCCCAGACCCGGCAGGCGCGAGCAAAGGGGGCCGTGCACGTCGCGCCAGTAGGTGGCGAAAATCTCATGGGGAACTCGCTCACGACGCTTGACGGTGGTGTAACTGTTGATCTGGATCACAGTGATGCCTTTTCAGTCGGAAAGAGGGTGCAGGTAGTAGAGAGGCCTCTATCGCTGAGTCGTTCAGGTTTTCTGCCCCAGTGGCGGGGCGCGGAGCGATTGATGAGCGGTGCTCATATGGCTATTCGGCTGGGTCTTATAGTCACCTGCAGGTGACTGGTTTACCGTCGGGGGTCTTGCTGGGTGGCTTGATCGCACGAGTCATCACGCACACGACTTGCGCTTGCTATCGCCAGCCTGCACTCCAGTCAACGACCCTGAGGTGACACCATGAAGTTAATCGGCACCGCACTCGCCACCCTGTTTTTCGCGGCCGCGGCCGAGGGTAATTCCGAGGGCGGCAAACCTGATCCAAAGCCTTCCCCCGATGTGCAGGAAGTCACCCCGCAGCTGTACCGGTACACGACTGAGCTTTTGTTCGGTGAAGTGTGGAAGCGTGAAGAACTGGCGCCTCGGGATCGCAGCCTGATCACCCTGGCGGCATTGGTCAGCGCCGGTCAGTCCGCGCAGTTGACCGGCCATTTGAAGCTGGGTCTGGACAACGGCCTCAAGCCCAGTGAAATCAGTGCGCTGATCACCCATCTCGCGTTCTACGCCGGCTGGCCCAACGCGATGTCGGCGGTGGGTGTGGCCAAGACCGTCTTCACCAAGCGCGGCATACCCGCCGAGCACATCGTACCGCCACCCTCCGAGCCGTTGACGCTGGACCCTGCCAGTGAGGTCAAGCGCCGAGCCGCCGTCGATGCGACCACCGGCAGCATTGCACCGGCGCTGGCGGGCTACACCAACGACGTGTTGTTCGGCGATGTGTGGCGCCAGACCGATCTGACACCCCGGGATCGCAGCCTGATCACGGTGGCGTCCCTTATCACCCAGGGCCAGGTCGCGCAGCTGCCGTTTCACCTGAACCGGGCCATGGACCACGGCCTGACCGAAAGCCAGGCGGCTGAGGTGGTGACCCATTTGGCGTTTTATGTGGGTTGGCCGAAGGCAATGTCCGCCGTACCGGTGTTGAAGGACGTCTTCGCCGCGCGCCGCAATCAAGGCTGAGCCGAAGTCACGACGGCCAATCGTCGGCTAGCCGGACCCCTACGCCTGCGGCAGTAGCGGGGCGACCGGCAGGCTCGCCGACGGGTTAAATGTGCAGGCCTCTTCGCGGACAGGTCCGCTCCCACTTCAAATCCTGAAACGCAACGCATCGACCAACAATGCAAACGCAGGGGAGGCCTGACGTCGGCTGGGGTAGTAGAGGTGAAATCCGGCGAACAGCGGGGACCAGTCTTCCAGTACGTGAATCAATTGGCCCGCAGCAATGAACGGTTCGACGACGTCGTGGGGGATGTAGCTCAAGCCGTAACCATCCAGGGCGGCCTGTCGCAATGGGTAAACGCTGTTGTAGGTCACTTGTCCTGTGACGCGGGCCTTGATGCTTTCGCCATTCTTGGAGAATTCCCAGGCGTACAGTCCGCCGTTGGTGGGTAAGCGCAGGTTATTGCAGCGATGATCAGTGAGATCCCGAGGCGTTTCGGGCCGCGGGCGACTGGCGAAATACCCAGGCGACCCAACCACCGCCATGCGCATGTCCGGACCGATCCGGGTCGCGATCATGCCATCGGCGACGTCCTCGCCCAGGCGTACGCCAGCATCAAATCCATGAGCTGCAATGTCGACAAAGCTGTAGTCGCAGCAGACCTCCACCGAGATGTCCGCGTACTGAGGCAAAAACTGATTGAGCCTGGGGCGGATGATGAAATCCAGCGAATAATCAGTGGCGCTGATGCGGATACTGCCCGCCGGGGTGTCGCGCAGATCACTCAAACCCGCCAGCTCGATTTCTATTTCCTCGAAATGCGGCCCCACCTTGTTCATCAGCCGCTCACCGGCTTCGGTAGGGGAAACACTGCGTGTCGTGCGGGTCAGCAGGCGCAGACCCAACCGCGCCTCAAGACCACGGATGGTGTGGCTCAGTGCCGATTGAGACACCCCCAGTTTGGCTGCGGCTTTGGTGAAGCTGCGTTCCCTGGCCACCGCCAGAAAGGCGAGCAGATCATTGGCGTTTTGGCGAAGCATTGATGAGAGCCTTGCATAAGTGTTTGAAGATAATAGCGGCTAATCATTGCAATGCCTAACGGGTATCTTGGACATCATCAGGCTGGGTTATCCGGTTAGCGCGAAGCGTATGACTCAAGCCCTGCACTGGCCGCGCCATCGCCGTCCTCTATGTATCAACGCCATTTCCCACGTGAGCCCGTCATGAAAAGTCTTGCCGTCACCGCGCTTTCGCTTTCATTGCTCGCTTTCGATTTACCCGCAGAGGAGAAGTCCATGCTCGTGATTAATACCAACGGATCGCAACCCTCCGCCAAAGGGCCTGCCGATTACTTCACCGGCACCGTGCGCGTCGATGCGCCGTTCAAAGGCACCGATGAGGCTCGTGTCAGTGGTGCAACTGTTACCTTTGAGCCGGGTGCGAGAACAGCCTGGCACACCCATCCGCTTGGCCAGACCCTGATCGTCACCGCAGGCTCGGGCCTGGTGCAGGAGGTGGGTCAGCCGGCGCGTTCGATCAAGCCCGGCGACACCGTGTGGATTCCACCGAACGTCAAGCACTGGCACGGCGCGACCGCCACCACGGCCATGACCCACATCGCGATTGCCGAAGTACTTGATGGCAACGTGGTTGAGTGGATGGAAAAGGTCAGCGACGAACAGTACGCGCAACCGCTGTAGCTTGTCCCGGCGGTTGCGTCAGCGCGCAAATGCCCGCAAAACCGATAACGGCCCGAATCGATGGTGATTCGGGCCGTTTGGTTTTCAAACCACCGGCGGCAGCGCGTGCAGGATCTTGTCCACCAGAAGCATTACGCCCCAGTGACTTGTCTGAGAACAGCACTTGAGTGGGATTGTGTTGGGTGGTGATCCTTGGGTTGCAGGTGTTGCAGGTGTTGCAGACGCAGCAAGTGACCCGTTGGAGCGAGGCCTGCCCGCGAAGTGGGCGCCTGGATTTCACCTGACACGGCGCGTCACCAGCTTCGCGGGCAAGCCTCGCTCCAACGGGATTGTCAGCAGCCGCGCAGATCCGCTGTGGAGGCGAACCCGTTCGCGAAGGCCGAATTTCGGGCCCCGGAGATGGAGCGGATGCACTGGCCTCTTCCCGTGCACCTGCTCCAAAGTTTTATCACTTCCCAAAAGTGCGCCTTATTCTGGCGTGACCTGCTTCTCCAGACCTTCATTGATCAGCACCATGCTTTGCGGCGCGGACAGCGCGATGCCCAGCTCTCGCAGGCGCCCCAGCACGGTAAACAGCAGGTCGCTGCGCGCACCGCCCACCGACCGTGGGCTGTTTACGTACCCGCTGGCGCTGATGATCAGGCCGGTATTGGTCAGGTCCTTGAAGGTCACCGAGGGCGCTGGCGCATCCAGCACGGCTTCGTGTTCGGTGAAGGCCTGGAGCAGCAGCTCGCGTATCTGCAAGACGTCGGTTTCCAGCGGCAGTGTCAGGGTGATTCCCACCACGCCCAGCGCATTGCCCATGGTGACGTTACGCACGTTCTGGGTGATGAACTGCGAGTTCGGCACGATCACTGTCGAGCGGTCGGACATCTGAATTTCCGTCGCACGCACGTTGATCCGGCGAATATCGCCCTCGACCCCGGCCAGGCTCACCCAGTCGCCCACCTTGACCGGGCGCTCGGTCAGCAGAATCAAACCGGAGATGAAGTTCTGCACGATCGCTTGCAGACCGAAACCGATCCCCACCGACAGCGCACTGACCACCCAGGTCAAATTGGTCAGGCTGATGTGAAGGGTGGACATCACCACCGCCACCACCAGTACAAAGCCGATGTAACCGATCAGGGTCACCAGCGATGCCTGCATGCCGGCATCCATGTTGGTTTCGGGCAGTAGGCGCTCGCCAAACCATTCCTTGAGTACACGTACCCCCAGCAGGCCGATGACCAGGCAGACCAGCGCCAGCAGGATATCGCCGGGGACGATATTCAGGTTGCCCAATGACTTATTGGTGACTTCCAGACGGGTAAAGCTTTCGAGCAGCTCGCCCGGGCTGGAGCCCGATGGCAGGAACGCCAGCAGTACCGCCGCAAGCAGCAGCAGCGTGCGGCCAATGCCCGCCAGTACGGTGCTTGCCTGCGCCTGATGCCGCGGGGACAAGCCCAGCGCTGCACCCAATGCCATGCCGCCTGGCTGTTTGGGCGACAAGAGGGTTTCGCAGATATCGCCGAAGCAGGCAATCAGCAGGTAGGCAGTGGACGCAACCACGCTCATCCAGAGCAGCTTGACCGCCAAGAAATACGCCAGCGTCAGGTAGCCACTCAACAGTGCCAGCAAGCTCAGCCCGACCCAGACTGCAACCACAAACGGAATCAGCCCGGCGAAGCCGTCCACGCGCTCCAATTCAAACCGGCGGCGGGTCCGGCGGTAGCGTACCAGCGCAAAGAAGAACACCAGCGACACCGCCAGGGCCGTGAGGCCATTGACGGCCACCGTCAGCGCCAGGCTGCTGGCTATCACACTGTTGATACGCTCCTGGGTGCCGATGATCATCAGCGCCAGCGCCAGGAACGCCGGGAAGCGGCCCAGGGCGGCGGCGATCTCGTCAGGAATCTGCGGCAGGCGCCACGAGGGATGGGGCAGCATCAACAGGGCACGGCCCAGCCCCAGAATGAACGCGCAGAAGGTGATCAGCGTCTGGAGTTGATCAAGCAGATTGACCACGTCGTTACTGAGCACCGCATTGTTGACGACGCCCCAACGCAGCAAGGACGTGGCAGCGGTAATGGTGAGGATCGTCGACAGCCCGACCGCCAGCGCCAGGGCGCTACGGCGCAGACGACCCTCCGGCAGCCAGCGGATCATCAGCCAGATCAACAGGCGCTCGAGCAAACGTCGCACCACCACCCATATCAGAAACGCACCGATCACCACGCCGATGAACAGCGTGCGGTTATCTGCCGACAGCGCACTTTTGAACACGCTGCGCACGTCGAGTAAAAGGCCATTCATGCGGCGCAGGTCATCATCGGTGGGGCGGATCAGTGTCGACCAGAATGCCGAACTGAGCGGGCTGGCGGTGCGGGTGCTGATCTGCGAATCAAAGAGACTGCGACGCAGGCTGAAGATCTGCGTCGCCAGGTCCCGGGCCGACTGGCTCAGTGTGTTGGTCTGGCGTTCATCACTGACAAGCGCGTTTTTCTGAGCAGTCAGCGTCTTGCGCTGGCTGGTCAGCGTTTGCGCCTCGTCAGGTTGCACGGGACCCAGAATGTTGAGCTGATCGTTCAAGTGTTCGATATCGACCGCTTGCCGGGCAATCAGATCGTCGGCTTGTTTTTGCACCTGCAACGCGGCCTGGCGCAGGTTCGAGAGCAAGTCATCATTGGCGCTGACGGTGACTTTTTGCCGAATCTGGTCCAGTTGCTCATTGAGGTCATCCAGGCTTGGAGCCTCTATTTCTTCTTGCGCTGGGCTGGCGGGGCTGCTGACCTGAGGCGCGGGCGTTGGCGCTGCCCAGGCTGTCAGGCTGCTGCACAGCAACATCAGGGCGAGCAGCACAGTGTAAAAACGGTTCGTGGTCGGGTGCTGCATGGTGTGTCCTTCTTTGCTTTAACCGGCGTTGCGAGGCAGGTGCAGGTAGCTCGCGTATTAAACATGGGCCTGGATGCTATTCCACAGCTTCGGCCACGCCCTGATCCTCACCCAAAAACCCGCCGCTCTGGTGATGCCACAGCCGCGCATAGGTGCCGTTTTTTCCGAGCAGCTCGGTATGGGTGCCTTGTTCGATGATGCGCCCATCATCCATGACGATCAGCCGGTCCATGGCGGCAATGGTGGACAGACGATGGGCGATGGCAATAACGGTCTTGCCTTGCATCATCTCGTCGAGGCTTTCCTGAATGGCCACTTCGACTTCCGAATCCAGCGCGCTGGTGGCTTCATCGAGCAGCAGGATCGGGGCGTTCTTGAGCATGACCCGGGCGATGGCGACGCGTTGCCGCTGGCCGCCCGAGAGCTTGATACCGCGCTCACCCACCAGGGTGTCGTAGCCCGAGTGACCTTGCTTGTCGCTCAATTGGCTGATGAAACCATCGGCCTGGGCATCGGCTGCGGCGCGGCGAATTTGCTCGTCGGTCGCGTCGGGGCGTCCATACGCAATGTTGTCGCGGATGGAGCGGTGCAGCAGGGAGGTGTCCTGAGTGACCATGCCGATGGCGCCGCGCAGGCTGTCCTGGGTGACGTGGGCGATGTTTTGACCGTCGATGCGAATCTCGCCTTTGTCCACGTCATAGAAGCGCAACAACAGATTGATGAGCGTGGATTTTCCGGCGCCGGAGCGCCCCACCAGGCCGATTTTTTCGCCCGGGCGAATGGTCAGGCTCAGGGCATCGAGCACTTGGCGTTCGCCGTTGTAGTTGAAGCTCACATTGTCGAAGGTCACGGCGCCGCCGGTGGTCGTCAGCACAGCCGCGTCTGGCGCATCCTGCACCTTGGGGCCGCGGGTCAGTGTTGCCATACCGTCCTGAACGGTGCCGATGTTCTCGAACAGTGAGGTCATCTGCCACATGATCCAGTGCGACATGCCATTGATGCGTAACGCCATGGCGGTAATCGCCGCCACGGCACCGGTACCGACCTGGCCCTGGTGCCACAGCCACAGGGCATAACCGCCTGCACCCATGATCAACCCGACCACCAGGGCCTGGTTGACGATCTCGAACTGGCTGACCAGACGCATCTGGCGCAGGCCCGTGAGCTTGAAATCTTCCATCGCAGCGCGTGCGAAGTGCGCCTCACGCTTGGAGTGGGAAAACAACTTCACGGTGGTGATGTTGGTGTAGGCGTCCGAGATACGTCCGGTCATGGATGACCGCGCATTGGCCTGTTCCTGCCCGACTTTGCCCAGGCGCGGCACGAAATACAGCATTGCCAGCCCGAACAGCGCCACCCAGGCAATGAAAGGCAGCATCAGCTTGAGGTCGAACCCCCCGGCCAGGGCGATGATCGCGATGAAGTACACGCCGATGCCCGGTGCGATCTCGATGATGGTGAACAACACCTCGCGCACCGACAGCGCCGTCTGCATCACTTTGGTAGTGACGCGGCCGGAGAACTCGTCGGAGAAGAACGAAAGGCTCTGTCGCAGCATCAGCCGATGGAAATCCCAGCGCAGGCGCAGTGGCAGATTGATTGCCAGGATCTGGTGCTGCACCATCGTGCGCAACGCCACCAGCGCGATGCTGGTCAGCAGTACGATGCCGATGCCCCACAGTACGCGGCTTTCCTGCGCGGCCGCTTCACCGCCGGCCTGCCAGGTCGATAGCAGGTCCACGACCTGCCCGAGAAACGAAAACAGCCAGGCTTCGTAGATCGACACACCGGCGCTGAGCAGCGCCAGCGCGAGGATATAGCCGCGCGCTCCCCGGGTGCAGGCCCAGAGAAAACGCGCCAGGCCATCGGGTGGCGGCGGTACTTCGTCAGGCGGGAAGGGGTCGAGCCATTGTTCAAACGCGCGAAGCATGGTGGTCTCCAAAACGATCCAGTGCGCAGATTCTGGCATTTAATGATCGCTTTGCGGGGGTTTGTCGCGCAGGCGGCGTTATGCGCCTGGGACCTTTTTCATGCTCAACGTGGGTTGCGGGCCGTGAAACTGCCCCGGATGTTTAGCCAATCCGGGGCGAGCGGCCTTCGCGCTCCAGGGCTGGTGGCCTAGCAGGGTTGGGCCACCAGGTTATTACTGACGTTGCGCCCCAGCACAAGTACGGTGACGAAGCCGCAGCCCACCAGTGCCGTGGCAAGACTCAACAGCACGGAGGTGCCGAGCTGGTCGACGATCTGCCCGCCAAAGAACGAGCCCAACGCAATGATCACCTGGAACAAGGCGACGAACAGCGGCATGCCGCGTTCGACATCCTTGGGCGCTACGACAAACATCCAGATACTGGCGCACGCCGGGAAGGCACCGAAGGCAAACCCCCAGAGCGCAATCAGCATCGCGGCGCCCGTCAAGCCGGTGGCGAAGTAGGGGAACAGGGCGGTGCTGATGCCGATCATCAGGGCGACCAGCAACAAGGTGTGACGCACGCTGCGATTGGCGGCGAAACCGGCAAAAATATTACCCAGCACTCCGGCCACGCCATAGAGGAGCAGCAATGAACCGATAGTCGGCCCGTCGAAACCGGCGCGTTCCTTAAAGAAGGGCGCGACGTAGGTGTACGCGGCAAAGTGCGCCAGACCAATCAGCAATACGGCGATCAACCCAACCCGGGCCTGTGGGTTGAAAAACAAGGCTGGCAGGTCACTGATGCGAATCGCCTTGTCCGGATTGAGCCGTGGCAACAGAAAGATCTGCGCCAGCAGCACCGGTATGCCTACAAGCGCGGTCACCAGGAAAGTCATGCGCCAGCCCATCAAGCCGCTGAGCCAGGTGCCTACGGGAACGCCCAGCACGGTGGCCAGTGTCACACCGACCATGATGATCGAGGTGGCCTGAGCGACGCCTACGCCTTTGGGGGCCAGCCGCCCGCTCAGGGCAATGGCCGTAGCCCAGAAGCCGCCAATACTGATGCCTAACAACACGCGGCCAAACAGCAGCAGGTTGAAGTCGCTGGCGTAGGCCACCACCGAGTTGGCGATGATCATGATCAGCGTCAGCCCGATAAGCAGATAGCGCCGATCCAGGGCGCCGATGCCCACCGACAGCAAGGGTGCGGCGAGGGCAGCCATGATGCCTGGCAGGGTCACCATCAGACCGGCGTGGCCTGCGCTGATGCCCAGATCGCTGGCAACATCGTTGAGCACGCCCACCGGCAGAAACTCGCTGGTCACCAGGGCGAAGGCGCCGACGGCGACTGACAGAATCGCCAGCCACTGCTGCTTGACGCTCTGTTGATTATGTTCGGGGAGGCCCTGAGGGGCCTGACTGGCGCTTGGCATAATGCTGGATTCCAAGGGGGAAGGTCGCCTGAAGACAGACGCGAGGAGCGGGGAAAATCGCCGGCGATTATAGGGGGTGGTTTTGCCGGCCCATCAGGCCGGTCTTTCGATAGTAATCATCAGTGCAATCGATTAGACGCCTGAAAACGGATTTCACCCCATCAGCGCGATGGTCCGAAACACCGTCGCGTCGGTGCCAGGTCCGGCTGTCATCGGTATCGGCGAGCACCGCCATCTGCTTCGCCACTGACTAGCTTCTGACGTTTCTTGCCTGCCCGAGAATCCGGCCGGCATCCCTGGCGGGCGGAAGGCCAAACACGCGGGCGTAGTCGCGGCTGAATTGGGTCGCGCTCTCGTAGCCCACTTCGTACGCTGCCGCCATCACGCTTTTGGCATTGGCCACCATCAAGGTCCTGGCCTGAAGCAGGCGTACCCGTTTCTGGTATTGCAACGGGCTCAGACTGGTCACCGCCTTAAAGTGGCGGTGGAACGCCGAGACGCTCATGGACGCTCGTTCTGCCAGGCGCTCAACCCTGATGGGCTCGGCGAAGTCGCGGCGGATCCATTGGATCGCCATGTTGACCCTGGCCATTGCACTGTCCGGGGCGGCAATTTCCCGCAACATCCAGCCGTGAGGGCCCTGGAGTACCCGGAAGATAATCTCGCGTTCGTACACCGGGGCCAGAGCGGCAATGGCGTCCGGGTCACCCATCAGTCGCAGCATTCGTACCCACGCATCCATCAGTTCGGTCGTGACCGGCGCAACCGAAAATCCAGGGTCGTTTTCGCCCCGGATGACAGGTTCGGGCAAGTCGGCAAACAGCGAGGCTAACACCGCAGGATCCAGCGTCAGGCTGACCGCCAGGTAGGGTTCTCCGGATTTGGCGGGATGTACCGAGCCGACGGCGGGCAGGTCGATGGACATCACAAAGTAGGTTGCTGGATCGTACCTGAGCGTCCTGTCGCCGACGCTCATGCTTTTGCTGCCTTGCAGGATCACATTGATCATCGGGTCATAGACTGCCGCCAGCAAATGCTCGGGAATCTTGCCCTGTACCATGGCCACGCGAGGGATGCCTGTCTCGGTACGCCGGTTTTCGGCGTTGGCCGCGAGCGATCTGAGTTCATTCAATTGATTGTCCATGCCCGGCATGCTGAAGGCAGAGCCCTTCACTGCGCAAGTGAAAAGCAGAAACAGGCAGGTTTGGAGCAGGAACCGGTAAGACCCAGGGGGCGGCACTGGGTACTGTGGCAACACATTCGAACCACAGAGGAATTTCCCATGGGCGTCATCGTCATTACCGGCGGGAGCCGTGGCATCGGAGCAAGTGCAGCCGAACACGCAGCTCAACGAGGACTGGGTGTCATCCTGACCTATAACACCAATGCGCAGGCTGCTGCTGCGGTGGTGGAGCGTATCGAGCAGGCGGGCGGCAAGGCCGTTGCGCTCAAGCTTGACGTCGCTGACATCGGCAGTTTTGCGGCTTTCAAAGAGTCGGTGCGCTTGACCCTGTCGCGAACCTGGGGCGTCACGACGCTGAGCGGTCTGGTCAACAACGCAGGCCACGGGTTGTTCAGTCCCTTGGCCACCGTGAGCGAAGGGCAATTCGACGGCCTGTTCAACGTGCACCTCAAAGGTCCGTTCTTCCTCACCCAGACCCTGCTTCCGCTGTTTGCCGAACACGCATCAATCGTCAATGTCACCAGCGCCACCACCCGGGTAGCCACCGCCGGCGTTGCCCCTTACGCAGCCTTCAAGGGCGGGCTCGAGGTGCTGACCCGTTACATGGCCAAAGAGTTTGGCGAGCGCCGCATACGGGCCAACGCCGTGTCCCCCGGCGCCATCCGCACCGAATTGGGCGGCGGGCTCAACGATGAGTTCGAGGCAATGCTGGCGGCGCAGACAGCGCTGGGACGAGTCGGTGAGCCTCAGGACGTTGCTCGCGTCATCACCCTGTTGCTGTGCGAAGAAGGGAGCTGGATCAATGCTCAAACCCTCGAAGTCGCCGGCGGCTACAACATCTGAGGTCACTCAATGCTTGATCATGTTTTTCTTAACGTGAGCGACATCGCGCGCTCCGTCCGTTTCTACGATGCCGCTTTGACCCCTTTAGGTATCACCGCGCGCCTGGACTACGACGGCAAGGATGGCCCACCGGGTCATCCGGACCTCAAGGGTTTCGGCGCTAATGGCCGGATATTTTTCTGGTTGCGTGACGGCGCGGTGCAAGGGCGCGCTGTCCATGTCGGCTTTGTCGCGAACAGCCAGGCTGACGTGGACGCCGCCTATGCCGCCGCCATAGGGCAGGGCGCGGTGGACAACGGCCCGCCTGGCCCACGATTGCACTATGACCCCGATTACTACGCGGCAAACGTTCTGGACCCGGATGGGTACAGCCTCGAATTCGTCTACAAAAAATGGCAGCACGTCCAATGAGCACACTGTTGATTTACGGCGCCACAGGCTATACCGGGCGGATGGCAGCAGAGCGGGCCAAAGCACTGGGCTTGAACTTCGAAATTGCCGGGCGCCACGAGCAGCGTCTGGCATCACTTGCTGCGCGCCTGGACGTAGCCTATCGAGTGTTTGATACCGACAATGCGGCGGCGTCGTTGTCCGGCATCTCGGTATTACTCAACTTCGCCGGACCCTTCGCGCACACTGCCGAGCAGTTGATGCAGGCCTGTATCAAGGCCGGCGTCGACTACCTGGACATCACTGCTGAAATCAACGTCTACCGGCTCGCCGAGCGTTCAGGCGCGCAGGCCGCTGAACATAACGTCATGCTGTTGCCCGGTGTGGGCTGGGATGTGGTGCCTACCGATTCGCTGGCAGTGCATGTCGCCAAACGTGTCCAGACTCCATGCGCCCTGAGCATCGCGCTGCAGGTGCCGGGTTCGATGTCTCGCGGATCTGCCATGAGCGTCAGTGAAATCATCGGCGCGGGAGTGCTCGCCAGGGTCGACGGCGAACTCGTTGCGACGCCTGATGCTGCGCCGCGTCATTTTGATTTCGGTCAGGGGCCGGTCCTTTGCGTACCGTTGTCTTTCGGTGATCTGGTGACGGGCTGGCACTCGACGGGTATTGCCAATATCGCGATGTATGTACATATCGCCGATGACGCATTTCCCGAAGGTGATCTGGCGCAGTTGCCCGACGGTCCCTCGGCAGAGGAAAGGGAGGCGCATCGGGCGCGGGCAGTGATTGAGGTATCGGGGATCGATGGCGCGATTGCACGCTCGGTGATCGAAACCGTCAACGGCTATTCCTATACGCCTCTAGTCGCCATAGAGGCGGCCCGACGCGTGTTGAACGGTGAACGCCGACCGGGTTTTGCAACGCCGACCGGTGTCTTTGGCGGTGACTTCGCCCAGACCATTGCCGGCACAGTGATTACCGACTTCTAACGCAAAGCGCGGCTGTTCAAGGGGCTTTGGCCAGTGCGTCGGCAGGGGTCGGGATCTTGAATCTTGCCGCGTCGCGCACCGGAGGCAAGCCGAACAGACGCGCGTACTCGCGGTTGAATTGCGAAGCGCTTTCATACCCCACCGTATACGCGATAGTCGTCGCGTCCAGCGTATCGAACAGCAGCAACCAGCGCGCCCTGAGCAGGCGCAGGCGCTTCTGGTATTGAATCGGCGTCATCGCGGTCACGGATTTGAAGTGACGATAGAAGGCGGCGACGCTCATATCAGACATGAGCGCCAAAGGTTCTACGCGAAAAGGCTCGGCGTAGTGCTCACGAATCCATTGGGTGACCCGGCGGATCTGCGTCATCCGGCCATCAGGTCGTGCAACGTCTCGAAGGATACCGCCCAGCGGGCCTTGTAAAACCCGGAACAGAATTTCACGCTCGATCATAGGCGCCAGGATCGCAATCTCCTGTGGACGATCCATCAGCTGCATCATGCGCAACCATGCATCAATCATCTGCGCCGGTGCGACCACCCCCTCGAAACACGAATTTTGCGGCGCTCTGGGCGTCTTGCCTTCGTCCATCAGCAACGTCGCGATCACGTCAGGATCAAGGGTCAGGCTCACGGCTAGGTAAGGCTCATTCGAAGCGTGCGCGTGGATTTGTCCTGTCGCAGGCACGTCCACAGGCACCAGAAAATAGCTGCCCGCCGGGTATCTGGACACCTCATCGCCAATGGATAATGTCTTGGTGCCTTGCAGCACCAGATGCAGCATCGGCTGGTAGACCTGATCGGCGCACGCCTCGGCCCTGACCATGGCCACGCGGGGCAATCCGGTTTCTGTCCACTTGTCTTGCGCGCGCATCACGATGTGACGCAGTGCTGCCATTGACTTTTCCATGCCCCGCACCGTGGGCCATATCTCAGGGCATGGCAAGCCGACTGAGAAGAATAGGCAAGGATGTGCGAATAACCGGCAAACGTTCGCTCCTGCGATAGCCCAATACTGATGGCATGCGGTTTGGTGCATGGCGGCGCTTCACGAGCTGACTGCAACCAGGCCTCTTACCCTCCAACTCAACAAGGGCAGTGTATGAAACTCGAAGGAAAAATAGCGGTTGTCACCGGGGCGTCCAAAGGCATAGGCGCCGGGATTGCCAAGGCTTTGGGCGCAGAGGGCGCGACGGTCATCGTCAACTATGCCACCAGCAAACCCGAAGCCGACGCGGTAGTGGCCCAAATCACGGAGCAGGGCGGTTGCGCGTTCGCTGTGCAGGCTGACATGAGCCAGGCGGCTGACGTCGTGCGCTTGTTCGACACGGTCCGCACCCGATACGGCACTCTGGATGTGTTGGTGAACAATGCCGGTGTTGCAGTGTTCCAGATGATCGATGACCTGACCGAGGAGGCCTTCCACAAGCAGTTCAATCTGAACGTGCTGGGCTACCTGCTTGCTGTGCGTGAAGCGGTCAAACTGCTGGGCCCCAAGGGCAGCATCATTAATATCAGCTCGATCCTCAGCACCGATCCCTACTTGGCCTCAAGCGTGTACTCGGCAACCAAGGGCGCAGTCGATACGCTGACCTTCGCCCTGGCCAGAGAATTGGGAGGCCGTGGCATCAGGGTCAACTCGATTCTGCCAGGGCACACCAACACGCCGGCCACCGCGGGCCATTTCGCCGGCGAGCTGGGCGAGAAAATTCTGGCGGGAACGCCATTGGGGCGCTTCGGAGAACCGGAAGATATCGCACCGTTGGCCGTGTTCCTCGCGTCAGAAGACGCCCATTGGGTGACCGGTGAATCTATCCGGGCGTCAGGCGGGGTTCGGGGTGTGGGTTACTGAGAGGACTGGCTGACGGAAGAGGATGCCGGCCTCGTTTCTGTCGCGGCTGAACGCCGGGGCAGGGCGGGGGTCATCGCGCAAGGCGTCTGCGCCAATCGCCACCGTGACCGCTCAGACATTGCTCCTCAGAATCGAACCGGACGGTGTGCTCTAAAGACTTCACATCGATACTCGCCTCGGCCAATGCGATGCCTGTCAGCTCGAGAATTCGGGCTTTCGCGTGTGTCTGGGCGAGTCGCTTATCGGCCAGGGTTTCGAACACCCAGGTCACTTCCAACGTGTGTGCAAATGCGTTCGGATCTGCCGTATGGGTCAGCCATGCGAAACCTGCGATTTCACCTTTCGCCGTCTCGCACGCCTGAGTCAGTGTTTTAACCAGAAGACGCTCGATCCGCGCATGTTCACGTTTGCCTAAGGCCATGCTGGCTCCTGTCAAAAAGGGAAAAATCAAGATGCACCGTACCCGATGAAGGCGGGCGTCAATCGGCGCTGTATGCCACGCAATTCAGCTGCTGCGAAACTCAACGGTCAGATGGCTGACTTCATGAACCGGCTTGAGACGTTTCCGTATGGTTTCGGCGTTCGCGGTCAGCTGGCCAGTCACGCTGACGATCGCCGCGTGTGCTTGCGGGCCGATCCGCCAGACATGCAGGTCTGTGATCGTGGCAACCCCGGGCCCCTGGACCCGCTCGCGAATCTCCTCGGCGACGTGTTCATCCGTCTGATCCAGCAGCACGCCGGACGTGACGCTTATCAGGCTCCAGGACCACCGCGCGATGACGACGGCGCCCACGATCCCCATGACCGGATCCAGCCAGACCCGCACGTCATGAATGAGACGTTGAATGTCTGCAATGGGACGATTTTACTGATGGGTCATTGCCCGAGGCACTGTGCTTCAAACTGCGGCGCATGAGTACTCACAGCGGTGATGGGTTCTAGTAGTATGTTTTAGGCGAAAAAGCATAAACCGAACGTTGGTCGGCGGTAAGATTCACCGATCAAACCCATAGGTGACGCCGTCCTCTCGGCGGTCCAGACGCCATATGGGCCGCATAGAAATAACCGGGATTCGCAAGCACTGTGGCTAATTTGAGAATGAATCGAACCATGACTAAACTTGTGCCAACCCCAGTTCCTCGCCTCTCTTTGGTTGAATCCACCATTGAAACCATTCGCACATTGATTGATCAGCGGGTGTGGAAAGTGGGTGAATGCATCCCTAAAGAGGCAGAGCTGGCCGAACAGTTCGAAGTAGGTCGGAACACGATACGGGAAGCGATTCGCGTACTGTCACACTCAGGCATGCTGGAGGTTCGGCAAGGTGATGGTACGTATGTGCGAAGAGAGCTTGACCCTGCTCAAACTGTCAACAAACTCAACCGCTCCGGCCTCAGAGACCATATTGAGCTTCAATGTCTGCTTGAGTCGGAGGCGGCTAGATTTGCTGCTCGTCGTCGAACGACGGAAGATCTGGCTCGATTGAAAGAGGCGATCGAAATCAGAGGCGAATATATATCCGAAACCGATCTCGATGACTTTATGGATCGAGACCGTGGATTTCATGCGGGTATCGCTGCTGCGTCCCATAACGATGCTTTGCAGGCTTTATATGCGTATTTCAACGCATCGATTCATGCTCATACCCGAGGTATATTTTTAGATGCGGACTTACCGGAGCCGAGTCTCGCAGCTCATCACGCCGTCCTCGACGCTATCATCGCAAAAGATGAAGAAGCCGCAGCAACTGCGGCACGCAATATGCTCCAGCCTTTAATCGAAAAGCTGGATGACATCTTGGGCACATCTGTGGGCGGTGCGAAATGGAAACATCGTCTTGGCGCCACTTTTTGGAAATGACCCGTTAATGCTTACCCACGGTTGCGAAATTCAATCGTCGGTAGCAGGGCCCAACCGCAAACGGTTGCGACCGGGCCCTTCGCATCAATTGGCGTAATTGGGTGCCTGTTTTGTTATTTGAACGTCATGCACATGGGACTCCTGTAAACCGGCGCCTGTGATCCGTACAAACTCGGCTTTCTCATGAAGTTGTGCAATCGAAGCGCAACCGGTATAGCCCATGGAGGACCGCAGGCCCCCCATCAATTGGTGGACGATTGCCGTGAGGGGGCCTTTGTACGGGACTCTGCCTTCTATGCCCTCGGGGACAAGCTTGTCAGCGTTTTCAGTACCGTCCTGAAAGTACCGGTCTTTAGATCCGTCTTGCATTGCACCCATCGAACCCATGCCTCGATAGCTTTTATAGCTGCGGCCTTGAAACAGTTCCGTTTGTCCTGGCGCTTCCTCGGTTCCCGCGAACAGCCCACCGAGCATCACCGTGTGAGCACCCGCGGCGAGGGCTTTAGCAATGTCGCCGGAGAAGCGAATACCGCCGTCGGCGATGAGGGGAACACCGGAACCGGCCAGCGCTTCTGCGATGTTGGCGACCGCCGAAATCTGCAGCACGCCAACCCCGGTGACGACACGGGTCGTGCAGATAGAGCCTGGGCCGATCCCGACCTTTACCGCGTCTGCTCCCGCTTCGATCAAGGCCAACGCAGCTTGCGGCGTCGCGATATTTCCGCCAATGACCTGAGCATCGGGATAGTGTGTCTTGATCCAGCGCACGCGGTCGATGACGGCTTTCGAATGGCCGTGGGCCGTATCAACCACAATCGCATCGACCCCTGCGCAGATCAGTGCCTTGATACGTTCGTCACTGTCGGCCCCCACGCCGACTGCAGCACCCACGCGCAGGCGTCCTAAGCTGTCTCGGCAGGCCATAGGGTGTTCGGTGGATTTCTGAATATCCTTGGCTGTGATCAGGCCAGTGAGCTTGTAATCCTCATCAACCACGAGCACCCGTTCCAGACGATGCTGGTGCATCAGCGCCTTGGCGACGGCGATGCTGGTTCCGTCTGGCACTGTGATCAATCTGCTCTTGGGCGTCATGATCGATGAGACCGGACTATCGATTTCTAATGCAAATCGCAGGTCCCGGTTGGTGACGACGCCCAGTAGACACTGGTCCTCGTCGACCACAGGAAAACCTGACAGTTTATGTTCGGCCGCCAGCGCAATGACGGACCGGATAGATTGCCCTGCTATGACCTTGAGCGGATCGCGCACAATGCCAGACTCATGGCGCTTGACCTTGGTGACTTCCAAGGCTTGTTCGGCAACGCTCATGTTTTTATGAATAAAGCCGATGCCGCCTTCTTGCGCCAACGCAATCGCAAGGCGTGATTCGGTGACCGTATCCATCGCCGCTGCAGCCAACGGAACCTTCAGACTGATTGTGCGAGTCAATTGGCTGGTCAGGTCGGCGTCCTTTGGCAGGAAGTCCGAATAAGCAGGGACCAGCAGTACGTCATCGAATGCCAGTACGTCTTGTTTGATTCTCATGCGTTAGCCTCGAACTTGGTCACGGACCAAGAGAAGTGGAAGGAAGAAGGCTGAGTCAATTTCGAATGTCGCCTAGAGCGGCGACTTCCCGGCGAATCAGGGCAGACATAACGACTAACAGGCTGACGCACAGTGCGTAAAACACTGGCCAGGTCAGGTACTTCAAGGCGGGAGGGATCACCATCAAACTCAGCGTCGTCAGTAAGCGACTGCTTCCGCAAAACACGGCGTAGTCGGTGGCTGATTGTGTTTTGCTGGACCATTTCAGAATCAAGGCATAGATGATCACAGACAGTGCGCTGCTGGCCATTCCCTGTAACAAAGCCCAGCGCATGACGGCGCAAGCCGATTGGTCGGAGATACTGACCACAGTACCCGCTGCCGCCAATGCCGAAATCGATACCAGCAGCACCAGCGATTTCATGGAGGCTCGTCGCGACAGAAAGGGCGCAATGGCGAGCGCGGCAAGCATGTTGGCAATCGGAGAAAGCGTTCCCAATCCCCAGCCGATTTCGCTCAGGGGCACCCCCATCTCGACGAAGATGGGCCGTTGGAAAAAAATAAGGGAGACAGTGGCCGTGGTCATTAGCCAGAGCAGCATGATTTGACGTAAAGAACCGGGACGTCGAAGGATCGCTGCAATGCTGGGTCGAACACTGATGACTGCATTTGGCTGATCTGCATGGGTCAATGCAAGTACTGGCAATAACGTGATGATGGGCAACCCCGCTGTCAGCAAAAACGTACCCGACCAGCCAAGACGCTCGAACGTGCCCACCAGCACTCCGCCACCGATGAGCCCGCCAAGCGCCAATGCAGCCACTTTTAACGCGGCGGCCAGCGTTCTGTGCTGAGGGCCGATGATGTCCACCGCCAGCGCATCGAGGGCCAGATCCATGGTTGCCACTGCGAAGCACACCGCCAGGCCCAAAGAAAAAAGCGTGACGGCTGAAGATTTATCGCTGAACGCGATAATCGCCAGTAATCCTGAGCTAAGGCACTGCATGAGCGTGATCCAGCCAATGCGGTAACTTAGCCAGGGCAAGGGTCGCGCATCGATCAACGGCGCCCAGAAGAAGGTCAGCCCGAAAGGAATATAAAGCGCGATGACCCACCCCATCGAACCCAGGTCCACGCCTCGAGACATGAGTATCGGTGGAACGCCATATTGCAACAGGCCGAAACTTATGCCGAAGGAGACATACAGCAATTCGACGGATAGCAAGACCCAGAACGATTTGAATCGTGAGCGGGAATGTCCTGCCAGAACGTCAGGAACGGGCTGATTCAAGGACTTCATGGCGGGTCACCAAATGTATTTCAGGCTCGCCAGGGCCGTGCGCCCCGTGCCGTAGAAACAACCGCCTGCTGTGAAACAAGAGGCGATGTAGTGTTTGTCCGTCAAGTTGCTGAAGTTCACCGCGGTGGACCAGCCCCTTAACGCGGGAACAGCGTGTCCAAAGTCGTAGCGGACGGCAGCGTCTATGAGTGTGTAAGCGCTGACAGAGAAATCGTTTTGGGTGTCGCCGTAGGATTTACCAATACGGCGTATCCCCACTCCGGACGTCAGGCCCTCAAAAGTCCCCTTAAATGTGTAGTCCACCCAAGAAGATGCCTGGCTCAGCGGCACTGAAACCGGGCGATTGCCTTCATTGCTCTTGGTCGTATCCTTGAGGACTTCCGGATCCAGTATTGAGTAGCCTGCCAACAGGCTGATCTGCGCGGTGGGGTTCGCATGCATCTCAAGCTCGGCACCACGCACGCGAACTTCCCCAGTCTGAACATAGTAGAAAGCGTTATCCGGATCCGTGGTACGCACGTTTTCCTGTTTGATCTGGAACGCCGATAGCGTAACGAAGCTGTCCCATCCTTCGGGTTGGTATTTGATGCCGACTTCGTACTGTTCACCCTTAGTGGGCTCGAACGCTTGGCCTTTAACGTCAGTGCCGATCACAGGTTCGAATGAATTCGAAAAACTGGCATACGGAGACAGGCCGTTGTCGAAGCTGTAAACCACACCGAAGCGACCCGTCAGCGCCTGATCAGAGACGTGGCTGACACTCCCGGCAACTTTGTCTTCTGTCGCGGTCTTGATCCAGTCCCGGCGCAGGCCAGCCAGGACCGTCCATTTGTTCCACTTGACCTGATCCTGTACGTACAGACCTGTCTGAACGGGCTTCTGCACGGTATGACTCGACAATGCGGGCAAGATGACAGACTCGGCATAGACCGGATTCAAATAGCTGATGCCGGGTACATCGAATGAGCGACCCAGGCGAATGCTGGAACGCGCCTGGTCATATTCAAGGCCAGTCAGGAGTGTGTGTTCGAATGGGCCGGAGCTAAAATTGGCTTCAAGTTGATTATCCACGCTGAAGCTTTGCTGCTTCTCGACGCTATGGTCCGCCAGACGGTTAAGCTCACCCGGCACTGTCGCAGAGTAAGGATTCGAATAGTCGATGACCACGCCCTTGTACTCTGAATTCAAGTCCATGTAGCGGCTGTTTTGCCTGAACGTCCATGTGTCGTTGAAACGATGGCTGAACTCATAACCGAACAGTGTCTGCTCGCGATCATAAGCGTCGATCGCTGGCTCACCCGGGTTGAAGTGTCTGGGAATCTTGCTGCCTGATTGCAGGCCCTGCGCAGGGACCCAGGCGGTGTAGTAGCTTGATGGGTCTTTCTGATAGCTGGCGAGAATCGTCAGGGAGGAATCGTCGTTCGGCCTCCAGGTCAGGCTTGAAGCAATCGCCGTTCGTTGCTCCTCGGTGTGACTGATCTGAGTGTCTGCCTTTTTGCTCAGGCTGGTGACGCGGTAGCTCCATAGCCCTTCATCATCGATGGGGCCTGAATGATCGGTAGCGATTTGCTCGCGCCCTCTATTCCCGGCCTGCACTTCAATTTCATGATGGGGCACTTGAGTAGGGCGCTTGCTCACCATATTGACGACCCCGCCCGGGCTGGCCTGGCCGTACAGCACTGAGGCAGGCCCTTTCAGTACGTCGATTCGATCCAGCAGGTAGGCATCAACTGCAGGTGTTGCAAGGTATTGACCCGCCTGAAGGGGCAGCCCATCCAGCAGTTTGGAAAAATTGGCGAGCCCTCCAAAGCCTCCGAAGCCTCTGATAAACAGACCGTCGAACAGCCCGTCGGCCCGGCTGTCAGCGAAGACGCCGGGTGTGTATTTGAGCGCTTGTGCGACCGTCTGTGCTTGTTGCTGTTCGATCTGTTTACGGCTTACAACGGATATTGATTGGGGAACTTCAGCGATGTTGGCACTGGTTTTGGTGCCGGTCGTGGACTGCCGAACGACCAGACCGTCGACTTCGCTATCGAACGGTGTTCGGGTTGCATCAATTTGCACATTGTCCAGGATCACCGTACCCAGCGATGGCGCACTGACTGGCTTGCCGGCGTCCTCTGCCATTAGCGCACGTGGACTCAATCCTAAAGCGAGGACGAACGAAACCCCGCCGACAAATACATATCGGTTTTCCATAATCTTTCCAAAGTGGCGGATGGCGTTTCTATTAACCTGCGGCTAAATCGCGGTGATCTTGTTCTCCACGTTTCCAATAGCCAGCCGCCTGAATTGCACCTGGCTGAAAGCCTCGATCACGGAGTAACTGCGTGCGGATACTTCGGATGGCCGACGCCTCGGCGGCTATCCAGGCATCGCCCCCTGTCATTGGCAGCGGGCTGTAACGCAGGACCTCACTGAGCACTTCCGGTTCTTGGGTAGCAGATCCGATTCGGTAGACCCAACGCACTCGGACTTTCGGCCCGAACTCGAGAAATTGTCGCTCAGCCTCATCGGCTACTTCGGCAAAGACATGAACTTCTACATCATCCGGCAACTGGCGGATGATCGCGGCGACAGCGGATAGACCTGTTTCATCTGCCGCCATCAACAGCCAGGAGCCAGGCGTGACGCCTTTGAAACCTCCTCGAGGCCCCGACAGTTGCAGGGCGTCACCGACCTTCGCATTCATGGCCCAATTCGACATTGGCCCCCCTTCGTGGAGTGCAATATCGAAGGTCAGCTCGCTGTTGATTGGGTCGAAGCTATAGATGGTAAATGCCCGACCCACGGGGTGCGCCGTTCCGTCTGAGAGAAATATCTTCACCCACTGCGCTGGCAGATCAGTTTCGAATGCCTTCAGTGAATGCCCACCCAGAACGATTCGTCGCACACGCGGGGTAGGCTGGAGTACTGAAATGACTTTTACGTCTCGAATCGTTCTGTCGTCCTGAAATGGCACTAGCTGGGAGGCACCGGGAACCTTCCTGCCCGCCTGCAAGGGCGAGCGAGATTTTATAGTAATGCGCGCATGGCGTAATGCTGCTCCGCATTGGCCTACCAGGTTGTCAATGAGGGGAGGCATGTCGGAGGTCACAGCCTCCGACGCATTGTCGAACTTGCGCGATGCGTTACCCAGTGCCGCGAGTAAGTTCAGTTCATCGCGGGACACAAATGGAGAAACAGGGCCTAGTAAGTTGAACGCCGGCTCTGCTTTGATGAGCGCGGACACGAGTTCGGCGAATACAAACGTTCGCGCGGAACTCAACCCGATATCTTCCAGGAAAAAACCGGCATGTGAAGGCCAGTTACCTTCCCAGTTCAGCGCCCGGAGCGCTTTGAGCAGACGCAGCTCAATGGACGAACACTGATTAATAGAGAAGATCATTCTAGCCATGTCCGCACTCACAATAAGCCGAGGCGATTTGCCACGGAAAAGTTACAGCTTTCGCTGCCTAAAAGTTCATTCAGCTCTGCAATCTTGGGCAACAGCATTGCCTTCACTGCTGCGACCGACGCGTGTTCGTCACCGTAGATAATCGCTTCCACGACCTTGGCATGGGCGTCAAGATCCGGGTCGAGAAAATGGCCATCGGCAAAGATAGCGAGTATCTGGCTTCTGATGGACATGCTGAATGATCGATACATGGCCTGAAGGGCGAGATTGTGTGACGCCATGGCAATTGCCATGTGAAGTTCACGATCGCGCTCGATGAAGTCCTCGACGTCGTCTGTTGCGCAATATTCTGCTCTAGACGCGAGGCGGCTTCGCAGGCGGCGAATATCGACCATGTCCCGTCGGCGAGCGGCTAAACGGGCGGCCTCGACTTCCAGCACGTAGTGCGCCTCTAAATGGTCGCGGATGCCCGCCCGATTATGCTGGCGCCATTGCTCCACCGATTTGCTCGGTCGACTGACATACATGCCTTCGCCCGGGCGGTACTCGAGAAATTGCCAGTTGAGAAGTGTCTGCAAAGCCTGGCGGACGGTATGACCACTGCCGCCTATCTGTCTGACCAGTTCGGCGTCGGCGGGCAATCGATCACCGGTCCGAAACGTCTGGTTAGCGATCAGGTTGCGGATAGCGTCGATAGTGGACGCGATCCAGCGGGCGTTTTTAGCGGGATTGGTAGGAAGCACAAGCATAGGTCACCACCAAGATGTGTACAGTGGAATGATCCTAACATCCTATGTTTAGGCTCGCAATGCGATTTATTCTTGAATGGTCGGCTAAGTCGAGGGTGCGAAGGCCCACTCCGAGAGCTGCATCTGTCCCACCTGTCGAGCTAACTTCTGGGTTTTAAACAGTTTCTCTACGGCAAACGTCAGTGGGAGCTTTCCAAAGTGCGTCAGGCGCATTTACGAAGTGCCAAAATGTCACTTTTTGATCATTTGCCAAATCAATAACCTGCACTTATTCATTCAGTGACGGGGGAGTGCGCGGATAGTCGTGCCGCAAAGAGCTCCGTAAACGGGCGGCCAGTGTAAACGCCTTCAGTGGTGGCGCTGCCAGCTTCAAGAGGTTTGATATGACCGCTGCAAAAATACTGCTCCCCTTGTTGTTCACGCTAATGGCCGGATGTTCTTTTCCTCCTTCGCCCCATGATCAACGGCTTGCCGAGCCGCAGCATGGTCGCGCCGCGACTTACAAACTGACAGTCAATAGCAACACCTCATTTGGCGTGCTCTATAGTCCTGACACCCTCGACGATATCGACTACCTCAAACGCTATAACGACCACGCAAAACATAGCGTCGAGGGGCGTTTGCTTGTCTCGGAAATAAGACAGGGCTACATCGACAGTTCGGCCCCGCTCGAGGGTGTTGGGCGCATAAGGCAAATACTGAGTTTGCACCTGCCTAACGTAACCTTTTACGAAAACGAGGCAGCGCTGTCGAAAGCCAAGCCCGACTTTATTGTTGTCGTCACAACGCGCCATGTGCTCCTCACGCCGCGGGCTTCTGACATAGAGGCCCGCTTCCGTGCAGATTTCTTTGACCGAGATCTCGTCTACGTGGGCAGTGCTGGAGGCAAGCAGGTCGCTCACATGCCTGCACTCTGGACGCATGCTCAGCGGACACCGGAGATCGTTGCGCAGTTAGTGAATCAACACGCGGTACAAACCCGCGCGCTGCATGACTTTGATAGCTCCCTGGTAAACCTGGTCAGTAAGCAAACCGGGGCGGTTACGAGCAATACGCCGTAGGAAACAAGAAAAGTTCGAAGCATTTACCTTTATTTCCCTGCGAGAAAAGTGAACCCCATGTTCAATAGAATTCTGGTCGCGATCAACGGCACCCCACAATGCGACGAAGTGTTGGAGCTTGCGATCAAGGTTGCAGCCCCTACGTCGGAGCTCTATGTGGTGTGCGTCATAGCAACCGAATACAGCGCGCCCACGCTGGAGTCCCAGGACGCATCGCCCGCAGCGCGGCGCGAACAAATGAGGTCAGAAGCCATCATTGCGAAGGCGAGAAATCATTTGGAGGCGCGAAACATCAATACCACCGCGCGCGTCATTCAAGGGGTGCCTGAACAGGCTATTTACGTCCACGCCCGGGAAAATAGCTGCGACTTGATCGTGATGGGGCATCACCATTTATCGACCTTCGAGCGCGTCGTGGGTAACTCGGTCGCCTATAGCGTGCTGGAAAACGCCAGCTGCCCGATTTTGGTGGAAGTGGGCAAGCAAACGCGTTAGGTGTCTTGGCCAAAAAAGAGTGCTGGCAGGCAGGTTTGAGCCGAACGGCAGCGCGCAAAGGTTGAATGTCCATTATTCGATGATGAGTGCCCGGCGAGCGTTAGACGGGTCTGGCGCCGCTTAGCATCATCAACCGCACAACTCGTTAACAGGTACGCAGTCCGTCATGAACAGTCCTCTGAACCCCGCCAACATCTCGTTGGATGTTCTTACCCAGCTTCGACGAATCGCCGATTCGCTTGAACGGGCATTCCCGCAGGCAGAGTCAGACGTCATCGACCCGGACGTCATTGCCTACCAATGGCAATATCGGACGCGGGGAGGGGTCAACAAAGCGACGCTTTTGCCAGTGCCTAATCCGAACCTTATCGCTTTTGACCAGCTGGAAAATGTCGAGCGGCAGAAAAGCCTCATCCGCCAGAACACTCAACAATTCTTGCTCGGAAGGCCAGCCAACAACGTGCTTCTCACCGGTTCGCGGGGTACGGGAAAGTCATCTCTGGTTAAGGCTTGCCTTAACGAGTTTCACACAGAAGGCCTCAAGCTCATCGAAATCGACAAGGAGAATATTGGCGATCTCCCCGAGGTCATCGATATCGTTGCCCAGCAGCCCGGTCGGTTCATTCTGTTCTGCGACGACCTGTCGTTCGAGGAAGGGGATATTGGCTACAAGCGATTGAAGACAGCCCTGGATGGCTCGGTGGCGTTGCAGGCCGCGAACTGCCTGATCTATGCCACTTCCAACCGACGTCATCTGATCGCGGAACGCGCTTCGGACAATCTCTCCCGGACCCGGGGTGAGGACGGCGCGCTGCACCCAGGTGAAGAAATCGAGGAAAAGGTTTCGCTCTCCGACCGTTTTGGCTTGTGGATCTCGTTCTACGGTTTTTCCCCGGACGAATACCTGACAGCCGTTAACAAATGGTTGGAAACCTACGGCGTGCCTGAGCATAAATTCGAAGACGCTCATGTGTTCGCGACCCGCTGGGCGACTCAGCGCGGTTCACGGTCCGGTCGGACAGCAGCTCAATTTGCCCGCGACTACGCAGGACGCACAGGCGATTGATCCTCCCCCCCCCCCCAGCCTGTGTCATGGGGCTGGGGATGGAGTGAGCTTCGAGGGCAGCAGTGACGGCAACGACTGGCCGGCAATTTCAGCGATCCGAAGAAGCTCCTTGGCCGTAGCGCCGTCCCTGGCCTGCACAGACATCCCCTGGATCACCGTCCCTATGTAGCGGGACCAAGCGTCGCAGTCGACGTCCTCGCGGACCTGCCCCTCGCCTATTCCAGACGCCAGGCGCTTGGCAACTTTGTTCACCGTCTCGGCGCGCATGGTACGGCCCAGCGCGGTCAGCGGTGAGTCCACCATCGAGGGGGAGGGCGTCGCGATCATGCAGCCTGGCGTGCCGGTCGTGCGGGCGAACGTCAGCGCGGCATCCTTCAGAAGACGAGCGATGGCCGCGACGGCATCGGTTTCCTCATCGAGCGCACGGGCCGCAAACCCGCCAATGGTGGCCTGGTAAAACGCGATGGTTTCGCTGTAGAGCGCGTCTTTGGACCCGAATGCGGCGTACAGGCTTTGGGCGGAAATCCCCATCGCCTCGGTGAGCATGGGAATTGAGGCCCCGTCGTATCCGGCTGCCCAAAAGACCTGCATGGCCTGTTCCAGCACGTGTTCTCGCTCGAACGCACGGGGTCTGCCCCGGGCGCGCTTATTTTCAACAATGGTCATTGCGGTAATTCTCCTTGCGTGCCTAATATATTAATGCACGTTATGGTATTTTAATAGGCGCCTCATCATGAACGATCTTTCCGGCAAGACCGCAGTTTTACCCTCCCTGACCCCGCTTTTTCAGGCAGATGCCATTTCGCCGCAGACCACTGCTATCAATGAGGCGCTGAAGGCGAAACTGGCCACGCTCACACCTCCTGAAGACCTTGCGGGGCTGCGCGAGGCTTACAACAACGGCGGCCTTGGTCTGCCTGCTTCGCCCAAGTCGGCGCACGCGCGCGAGATCATCATCGATGGACCCACGGGTCCGTTGAGCCTGCGCGTTCTGGTGCCGGAGAACATCCGCGGCGTCTACCTGCACTTTCACGGCGGCGGGTTCATGTTCGGCAACAACGACACCTGGGATGAACAGTTTGAAGTGTTCCAGCAAATCGCGGGCATGGTCTGTGTCAGTGTGAATTACCGGCTCGCCCCGGAGCACGTTTTCCCGGCGGCAATCGATGATTGCGAGGCGACGGCAGGCTGGCTGATCGAGCATGCGATGGACGAATTTGGCACCTCGTGGCTGGCCATTGGCGGCGAGTCCGCCGGAGCTAACCTGGCGGCAGCGACGTTAATACGTTTGCGCGACAAAGGCCTTGCCTGCAAATTCAGCGCGGCCAATATGTTGTTCGGCTTCTTCGATCTGTCGTTGAGTCCCAGCGCGCGTGCAGCCTCCGGCACCCACTTCGTGGATCGCGTCAGCATCGAGTATTTCTCCGAGAATGCCGCCGGTCATTTAGACCTCCGTGACCCCGCCGTATCGCCGCTTTATGGCGATTTGAAAGGGCTGCCACCAGCGTTATTCACGGTCGGGACGATCGATCCGCTGCTGGACGACAGCCTGTTCATGTACATGCGCTGGCAAGCCGCCGGCAATCAGGCCGGGCTTACCCTCTACCCCGGCGGCATACACGGTTTCAACTCGTTGGACAGTGACTTGGCGCGTTCTGCCAATCAGGCAATGGCTTCGTACCTGGCGCGGCTCGAATCAGAGGGTCACTGACCCATTCAATGGGCTTGAAATGGCTGCCGAACGGGCGGCCATTCACCCTCTGCAATTAACTGGAAGCGGGGCTTAGTGGTATGAAAACGGTTGATTCGATTGATTTACTCGTCTCTTTCGATCCGAAAGAGGGCAGCGCGCAAGCATTGGAGGACGCGCTGGCGCAATTGCGCGAAGCCAGCCTTAAAGACGAAGGCTGTGTTCATTACCGTTTCGGTAAATCGAACGTTCCTTTTCTGAGGTTCTATCTTCAAGAACGCTGGAGAGACGCTCAGGCGCTGGAACTGCACAAGGACCAGGCTCACTTCTTGCCGAGTTTCGAGAAGATTCAGGCTTTGAGTTCGGAAATCGTGATTCATGAGATGGACTGGGCCGACGCGCTGTAAACGATGGCGAGCACGTTATTCGGCAAGTTTCAATATTTAAGGGCATGACGCATCAGCGGCTGCATCACCCGGGCTTGATGTCGATGAAGTCACATCGACGACAAGCCATACAGGGTGATGGCGGTCCTGTTTCGTCCTGAGTTCAACTTCTGATCCTTGATCTGATCGCGGACGTTGCGAACGGCAGTGGACGTTAAGCCATCGCTCATCGACGCACGGGTATGGCGCCTATGGCTGAAGCCTTGATTGCGCGATCCGAAATAGCAACATATATAAATATCACTTTTGCACGTTAAGTAATGCCTTTATTCTCGTGCTCCATGACGATCCCGCTAACAGTGTGCCTGTCTCACGCTTCGAGTATTTGGCAGAACACGGCTGGACAATGATTCGTTTAAACGAGTCAGGCAGACGGGGTGAATTTATCCTCGATAGTTATACAGATAAGTTACTTTCATACAGAGACAGGCACGCCATGATCATTCGAAAAACGCGAGAAGAAATCAAAGAGAATTGTGTTCGTGTTTTAGAGTTGCGCATTACCCATGCTGCCGAAAGCAGAGATCGCGCGATGCAGGCCCAAGGTTTCCTGGAAGCGATGGAGAAGGCTGAGTTGTTTCGAGGTGTCGGTAAGGTTGAATACGAAAACCACAAAAAACGCATTGATGAGCTGGTGCTTAAATACCAGTGATAAACCCGTCTGCGACCCTTATCGGCACCTCATTTAAGTCTTGGTGAATCAGGGGTATGAAAAAGCCTCGCTGATCGCGAGGCTTCTGTTTCAGAACAGCACCTGTTACCAGATGGCCAACGTGTAGTTCATGATCACGCGGGTTTGATCGCTGTTACGGACGCTACCGGAATCATCGCCGCGGTAAGTACCGTGACGTACGGTGAACCCGAGATTCTTGAAGGTGCCTTGTTGGACGACATAATCAAGGCGCACATCACGTTCCCACTCGCTATGATCGCCGCCATTGGCAACGTCTTTGATGTCATCGCCATGCAGGTAGGCAAACGCCGCTTTCAGGCCGGGAACACCGACCCGTGAGAAGTCATAGGAGTACTGGCCGAACGTGGTGTTCTCGCCAGCACGAGAGAATTGGTTAATCATGCAGTCGGTGAAAAGGTAGAAGCTCGAACCGCCTTGACCTTCGTTGCGATTGCGGCCGTCTACAATGTTGCCGTCGCTGATCCAGACAAAGCCTCCATCGTCATTCACGTGCTGATGACCCAGCATGAGCGCGTGCCCGCCGAGCGAGTAGGTGAACATCGCGGACCAGGTTTTGTTATCAACCTCGCCAGCCTTTTTCGCATACCCACCATTGTTGTTGAATCGGTAGCCTGTATCACCATTTTTACCGGTCGAACTGCTGTCGAAATAACGCAGGTCGGTTTTGAACGACTGGTTGTCGCTGATGGGGAAGACATGTATCAGGCCGAGGAAGGTTTGCTTGTAGTAATCTTCAAGTTCTGAATGATAAGCCTGTAAGGTCAAATCTTTCGTGGCTTTATAATCCACGCCGGCGAATTCAAAGCTGTTCGAATCTTGTGTACCGCCAGCGACAGCCATGCCCGAATAGTTAGAGCTGGCGCGGCCTGCTTCGTGGGTGATTTTCCCTGCGGTGAACGTAAAGTTTTCAAGGTCTCGGGAGGTAATAATGCCCCCTTCAAATGTCTGAGGCGTCAGACGGCCGTCGTTCGCGACCAAAATAGGCAGATTGGGCTGAAGGGCGGATCCCACTTTCAATTCAGTTTTGGAAAACTTGACCTTGGCATTAGCGCCCGCGCGGCTCCAGGTTTTTTCAGCCGAGCCATCAGAGTCACTTGGGTAAAAAGTGTTGCTATCAGGGTGATGACCTTTGCCACCGTCCAGATGAATACCAGTGATGGTTTGAAGATCAACACCAAACCCTACCGTGCCCGGCGTGTAACCCGAAATAAAATTAAAGACTAGCGCTTCTGCTGTTTCTTCCTGATCCGCGCCTCCGACGCGGTTGTCGCTTCGGTAATACATCGTCCTGGAACTTGCGCTCAGGTGGCTACCCGCGATAAATCCCTCGGGCGCCTGCTCGGCAGCCTGGATGCCGATAGAAATACTGGCAAGCGCAATCGCGCCCGCGAGTGACTGCTTATACATAATTCACTCCTAGACTTTCTTTATTATAAATTGACGTGGTGAGGCTGGCGCCTAACCTAAACGCAAAGCTTAAAAGCGTCTAGTGTCTTGAGCAAAAAAGTTCAATGTTCGCGTCCGTTTTATTTCTCCAATTCCATTTAGCGAAATAACAAGTTATTCAAAGTGGAATTCCTGTGGTGGGTTATTTTCAATACATAATCGTCGGCGAATATATACGCGGAACGGCAGGGCGCTGGGCAACGTGGCGCGCCAGGCGAAGATTTACGCGTGCAGGATTGGCGTGAACGGCAGGCAGACGTGACGGTCGCAACGGATTACGTTTTTTGCAACTTCAACATGATGAAATATCACTTTTTGGAATCCTGGTGAGACTCTACTCTGCGGGCCTTGTTAGCCAGTGAGTATGAAGACCATGTGCTGTGATACCTGTTGCACGGCCTTCCAGGGGAGAGGGCGTGACTAGTTTAGCGACCACGATTTCTCTTCCTTCGGCGGGGTCCGCTCCATCGCCCCTAAGCGTTGTTCCCTCTACATTCGGCATCCGCATCGCCTTTGGGCTTGTGGGCGTACTGCTGGCAGTGTTGGTGTCAGGCTTCAACGAAAACGTGACCAAGTTCGCCATGCCCGATATCCGGGGCGCGCTCGGGTACAGTTACGACCAAAGCACATGGCTGCTGGCTGTCTATGCAGCCACGTCCGTAACCGCGATGGCGTTCGCCCCGTGGTGTTCGGCAACCTTCACGCTGCGCCGCTTCACGCTGGGTGCGATCGCTGCACTCGTGGTGCTGGGCGTGCTCAGCCCGTTTGCACCCAACTATGAGTCGATGGTCGTGCTGCGCGTACTGCAAGGGATCGCGGCGGGCTCCTTGCCGCCGATGCTGATGTCGGCCGCGTTGCGCTTCCTGCCACCCGGGGTAAAGCTGTACGGGCTGGGCAGTTATGCGTTGACGGCGACGTTCGGTCCAAGCTTTGGTTTGCCCCTTGCCGCGTGGAGCGTTGATTACCTGGGTTGGCAATTTGCTTTTTGGCAAATTATTCCGGTTTGCTTGTTCGCGATGGCATTTGTTTCCTGGGGCTTACCCAAAGACCCGATGAAGCTTGAGCGGCTCAAGCTGTTCAACTGGAAAGGGTTCCTGCTCGGCGCACCCGCGCTCATCATGATTATCCTTGGACTAGAGCAAGGCGAGCGGCTGAACTGGTTCCATGATCAATTAATCCGCTTTCTGATTGGCGGGGGGTTATTGCTGCTGGTGTTGTTCATTCGCAACGAATGGTCGCACCCGCTGCCGTTTTTCAAGATTCAAATGCTGAAGATCAGAAACCTGTCTCACGCATTGATTACGCTGGGCGGCGTCCTGTTCGTACTGCTTGGGGTGATTATTATCCCGACCAGTTTTCTGTCAGAAGTGCAGGGCTATCGTCCTATACAAACTGCGCCTGTGCTGCTGTGGGTCGCCGTGCCGCAGTTGATTGCCCTTCCATTGGTTGTGGCATTGCTCAATAACCGCATCGTCGATTGTCGCGTGGTGCTGGCGTTGGGTTTAGCGCTGCTGGCCGTGGCTTGCTACATGGGCTCCCATGTCACCCAGGCATGGCACCGCGAAGACTTCTACCTGATGCAGATGATCCAGATCATCGCGCAGCCCATGGCGGTCATACCCCTGTTGATGTTGGCCACCGGCGGGCTCCAGCCTACGGACGGGCCCTTTGCATCGGCATGGTTCAACACCATCAAAGGCTTCGCCGCGGTTGCCGCGAGCAGCGCCCTGGAAACGGTGACGCTGCACCGCGTGCATTTGCATTCCACGATGCTCGTGGACCATTACGGCAATAACCCGTTGGTGGCGGGCAAAGACACGGCGGCTGAAATAGCCCACCGTATACATGAACAAGCGATCGTCCTGACGTCGGCAGACCTCTATTTATACATGGGTGGCCTGGCGCTGCTTTTGATTGTGCTTATTCCCATCATGCCTACGCGGATCTTCCCCCCTCGCGCTGTCTCCTGATCAGATCGGAAACCGAAGAAATGAGTCAATCTATTGCTTTAAAGAAATTAATATCCGTCGTTGCGATCGTGATATTAGTCGCCGTCGCGATAATCTTCTTGTGGCGCTTCGTCTTTCAGACCAGCGCCGTGCAGACCACTAACGACGCATTCGTCACAGCCGACTTCACATTGGTTGCGCCTAAGATCTCTGGCTTCATCGAAGAGGTTCTGGTGGAAGATAACCAGTTGGTCAAAGCAGGTGACATCCTGGCCAAGATTGACGCCAAGGACTACGAGGCAGATCTTGCTGCAGCCAAGGCAGACGTAGCCACCGCGCGTGCTAATACGGATAACGCCGACGCTTCGTTGAGTCGCCAGCTGGCTTTGGTGCAACAAGCCAAAGCGGTTGTCGAGGGCGATATCTCTAAAGTCGAGTTCGCTCAGCACGAACTCATGCGTTACCAGAATCTTGCAGGGCAGGGCGCGGGGACATTGCAAAACTTCCAGCAGGCGAAGAGCCGTCTCGACACCGCGAAAGCGCAAGAGAGCGAGCATCGCGCAGCGGTCAATGCCGTGACGAAGCAGACCGATGTCCTGTTGGCTCAGCGCAATCAGGCATTGGCAAATGTCCAGCATGCGATCGCTATGGAAAAACGGGCGAGCCTCAATCTTTCCTACACGACCCTGGTCGCCCCGTTTGATGGTGTGATTGGCCGTCGTAGCGCCCGTGTCGGTGCCTATGTTAATGCTGGCGATAACCTGGTGGCCGTCGTGCCGTTATCCAGTGCGTATATCGTCGCCAACTTCCAGGAAAGCCAGTTGACCCAAGTGCTGCCTGGCCAGGCAGTGTCTATCTCGGTGGATACCTTTCCTGGCCATGTGCTCAAGGGGCACGTTGACAGTCTCGCGCCAGCGACCGGGGTAACGTTTGCGGCCGTCGCGCCAGACAATGCGACCGGTAATTTCACGAAAGTCGTCCAGCGTATTCCCGTGAAGATTCTGCTGGAGCGTGACCAGTCGACCACCGCCAAATTGCGCGTGGGCATGTCTGTAGAAGTGAGCGTCGACACCGCGAGCAACGCGGCAGAGGTAACGTCTCGATGAAGCACAGTCTAGTTGTAACCTTACTCACCGTATGCCAGACCCTGGGCCTGGGAGGCTGCACCCTGGGGCCGGATTTTCATTCCCCGAGTGCTCCGCTGGCCGGTGACTGGACGCAGCTGCCGGCGGGGGGCGCGAGCCAGACGGTTCGCGGCGACATCGAGGTCCGCTGGTGGGAAACATTCCGCGATCCGCAGCTTTCATCGATTCTCCAGGACGCGCAATCCAGCAACTTCGATTTGAAAGTCGCTGCTCGCCATATCGAACAAAGCATGGCGGCCCGTACCACGGTAGCGGCCAGTCGGCTTCCTGCCGTGAATGCCTCCACTGATTACAGCCGTGCGCGTAACTCGGCAAACGGCCTGACCGACATCTCCGGCCATGACGGCAAGACGAATTACAACGTCTGGAACGCGGGTCTGAACTTCAATTGGGAAGCCGATCTCTGGGGGCGAGTACGACGCTCTGTAGAAGCGGCTGATGCGAACGTTCAGGTCGCTGTCGAAGACCAGCGAGCCGTGGTGGTTTCAATCATGGCCCAGGTCGCGCGCGATTACATCCAGCTGCGTGGGACTCAAAACAGTCTGAAAGTCACGCTACAAAACCTGGACATTGCGCACCAGAGCCTGAGGCTGACCCAGCTGCGTCTTGACCAAGGGGTTGCAACGGACCTTGAGGTCTCCGAAGCCACGGCGTTGGTCAGCTCTATCGAGGCGAACGTTCCGCCCCTTGAGCAGAGGGAAAGCGTCCTCATCAATGCGTTGAGTTTTTTGATCGGCAAAGAGCCTGGCGCATTGGCTGCACAGTTGAGTGAGCGAGGCGACATACCGGCAGGGCCGGCACTCGTACCGGTGGGCTTGCCCAGCGAGTTGGCACAGCGCAGACCGGATATCCGCCGCGCCGAAGCTGATCTGCATGCTGCCACGGCTGCCATAGGCATCGCCAAGGCAGATTTTTACCCTCGTATCATGCTGTCGGGGAGCGTGGGTTTTCAGGCAAATCAGCTGTCCAATCTGGGCGACTGGGCCTCACACGCGTTCACGTTTGGTCCGTCGTTGAGCGTCCCTATTTTCGAAGGGGGACGCCTCCAGGGCACCTTGCAACTGCGCGAAAGCCGCCAACAGGAAGCCGCGATCACTTACCAACGCACGGTGCTTGCCGCATGGCATGAAGTTGCCAATGCGATGAGCGATTATCAAGCGGTGCAGCGACGTCATGTGAGCCAGGAGCACGCGGTGGAGGCCAGCCGGAAGGCGCTTCATAGCGCTCAGCAACAGTATGCTCAAGGCTCCGTGGATTTCCTGAATCTTCTGACCGTGCAAAACGCGCTTCTCGCCAACGAAGCCGCGTTGGTTCAAGGCACCGAAGAAGTGTCACTGAGCCTTGTAACCCTCTACCAGTCACTGGGGGGCGGCTGGCAAACGAGCAGGACTCAGATGGCGACAGAGACGACGACTGCGCAAAGCCTTCCGGGTGTGAGGCGCTAAGACTGTGTTGCGACATTGGCCACGGCAATTATACGAACCATTCAAGGTTTGTACTTCCTCGGAAGAGGCGGTCGAGCTATCGACCGTCGACGTCGCTGCCGTGTTTTTTCTATTCTGCCCGTGCTTATAGTCCCGGAACGATCTGATGTTAAAGCCGACTGCATGGTTACTTTCTCTCACGACAAACAAACTATTTGGGTCGTCCGCTGGGGGCGGGGCCTTGAAAGCGCAGCTAGGTGAACAGAAAACCGCAGCGCGACGACACAATAATTTCGCCAATCGAGCGCTAAAAGATGCTCAAGCCGCGAGCACTGGTAGGAGATGAAACTTCTCTCAGCTGGCTTATTAATGAAAATATTGGTCAGGGGTGATGCATGAATCGTCGGGAGTTACGCAAGGTTGATATGAACCTGATGGTGTGCTTTGAAGCCTTGATGCAGGAGCGCAGTGTCACGCGTGTCGGCAAGCGCCTGTGCTTAGGGCAACCCACCATCAGTAGTGCTCTAAACCGCCTCCGGGCTGCATTTGACGATCCTCTTTTCGTACGGGTAGGTAGGAAAATGGAACCGACTGCCCGCGCTACGGAAATTATGCGTCATCTGACTCCTGGTTTGGATGCGATGTCCAAAGCCATTAACTGCCTGGATGAGTTCAACCCAGAAACTAGCGATCGTACGTTTCAGATTGGCTTGACAGACGACGTTGAATTTAGCCTGCTTCCAGATTTGTTGGCCTATATCCGAAAAGAAGCTCCAGAGGCCATTCTTGTATTTCAACACACCGATTACGGGCGGTTGGCTGAACAATTGATCAATGGTGAAATTGCGCTTGCGATATGTCAGACCCGTGCTCTGCCCGCTAATGCTAAGCGTCGTGCTCTAAGAAAAGTGAGTTACTCAAGCCTTCGCGGTGCGGGTGGGGATCTACCTTTATCGCTGGATGAGTATTGCTTGCGTCCCCATGTAGTGGTATCGCAATCAGCGAGCACATCAACCCAGCTTGACAAATATCTTGCTCTCCTGCACCGCAAGAGAAAAGTAGCGCTGTCAGTCCCGAGGTATAGCTCGCTTTATTCGGTGCTGAAAAATAGCGATTTAATCGCGACCGTGCCTGACTTTGTTGCAGAAACCATGGTTAGCCTGTTCGGATTGCGGGCAGACCCAGTACCGTTCGAAATGCCCACCGGTGTCCTGTCCCTAGTTTGGATGAGCCATACGGATAATGACTCGGCTGAAAGATGGATGAGAAGAAAAGTGTCCCAATACATGGACGTCACCGGTACGGTAGCTGGATTATTATTGCCTGAAATAATCCAGTGAGGCGAAACGCTGTGATGTTTAAGATGTATGAAAGAGATTGATTGCTATCAATAGGACTCTACAAAAAGGGCGGGTTATTGAATTGGTCTAAGGGGCAGTCAGGGTATGCACCTTTGCTGGTTTTGTTTGTATTCCAGACTCAGAGTAAAGCGCCCCGGACATTGCCTTAAAAATGTCCTAGGTTTTGGCAGACGAGCAAGACACGCAAGCCGCGAAAATCGTAGGCGCTACTACGTGGAACGTGCCGTCGCCAGGCTTGAAGCGTGAGGGTAGCTTTCCCCATTGAATGGACCGACCTTACGCTCGGAAAAATTTTTACCACACGTCACTGGTCAGGGTGTGGTTCTATCTTGCTGGTACTCATCCTCTCTTTCACTTTGCCGCGGCATTACGATGAAAAAACCCGATCTGAACCTCCTGGTCGCTCTGCACATTTTGATCGAGGAGCGATCAGTCACCGCCGCCGCCCAGAGGATGAGCCTTAGCGCCCCGGCAATGAGCCGCACGTTAGCGCGAATTCGCGACGTATTCGGCGATCCTATTTTGGTGCGCTCGCACCGGGGTATGATACCCACCCCTAAAGCACTCCAAATCCAAGGGCAAGTGAGGGGGATCGTCGATCTCTCTCAGAGTTTTTTTGCGCAGATTCAAGGTTTCAATTTAGAAACCTTGAAACGAACGTTCTGTATCCGGGCGAACGATCTTTTCATTGGTGCCTTTGCGGTCGCATTGGTCGAGACGTTTAAAAAATCTGCTCCTAATTCAATTTTGCGATTTATCTCTGAGAGCGATTTGGATCAGGATCCGCTCAATGCAGGTAGTATCGATCTGGTTGTGAGCGCGACTCAAAAGTTTGGCGCGGGTATCAAGGTCCAAAATCTCTTCAGCTCGTCGTACGTAGGGTTGGCGCGCAGGGAACATCCAATTTTTGATGGTGAGATTACGGCGGAAAGGTTCGTTGCGTTCGATCACTTGAGCGTCTCACGGCGTGGCATCACTTCCGGCCCTATCGATCAAGCGCTTGCCAACCTGTCGCTCTCGCGGAAGGTTATTTACGTTACCCCTACTTTCCATTCTGCGCTATTTGCGTTGGCAGAGTCCGACTTGATTTTGCCCACCATGCCAATGATCATGCTCGATTCCCTCGCCAGAGTCGGGCTTAAACTCAAACCGTTTACGCTGCCAATCCCCATTTCAGACGTGACGATTGTTCAAGCATGGCACCCGCGCCTAGACAACGATGAAGCGCATCAATGGCTTCGACGAACGATTAAAAATATGACGAGTAACGTGGTGGAAAATAAACTCTGAAAAGAGTGCCCGCCAAAAGTCAGACTGACCGCTTAGCGTGTGATACATATTTGCCCGGTGCCTGCTCCTCGAGACGGTAGCATATGATTTACCTAATAACGTTTTTGATCTGATAAAGATTAAGACATCGATAAGAGCTTTGCAGAAGGCAATGATGCCCATGGGATGAATGTCATCCCCGACTTAATTGGTACTGCCCAGTCAAAACAGCTGCGAATCTGACCGACCACTGCGATGGGATAGCACTCATATTCTGCGGGCGTATTGAGCGCTGGAAAAGAGTCCGATCATCAGTTCGTGTTGGGTAAGGGCTCACCCAGTTCGCCCCATCTTGAGACGCGCCCGATCTCGGTGAACGCGCAGATTAGCCAAGGCAGGGCTCCTCCTGCTTAGCCTATCCGCTGGCTGAAATCGTGATGTGCCTCAGAAGGCAAGCCCGAAAGAAAGGCATTGCGGCCCTAAACATAGGATGTTAGGATGATTCTATATTTGATAATGTTCACCATAGGACGCCCGGTCAGAATTGATGAGTGCTGTTAGAAAATCATAGGGCCTCGCTCGTTTTGTTAGTTGTTTGAGTCTGGCGATTCCAGCGAGCAGGCGTTTCCTACACCTATACAGTAAGGAAATTTCATGAAGGTCTATTACGACAAAGATTGCGACTTGTCGCTCATTCAAGGTAAGCAAGTTTCCATTATCGGTTACGGATCACAGGGCCACGCACAAGCATGTAACCTTAGGGATTCCGGTGTTAATGTGACTGTCGGTCTGCGCAAAGGGTCGAGTAGTATTACAAAGGCGCAAGCCCACGGTTTATCAGTTACCGATGTGTCGACTGCCGTAAATACGGCTGACATCGTTATGATACTGGCTCCGGACGAGTTTCATTCACGGTTATATAAGAGTGAAATTGAGCCTAACCTCAAGGAAGGCGCCGTACTTGCCTTTTCGCACGGTTTCTCCGTTCATTATGATCAAGTCGTGCCCCGTGGTGATTTGGATGTGATCATGATTGCGCCCAAGGCGCCCGGTCACACTGTTCGAACCGAATATGTCAAAGGCGGCGGTATTCCGGATTTGATCGCGATCTACCAGGATGCTTCGGGTAACGCCAAGAATATCGCCTTGGCCTATGCGAGCGGTATTGGGGGAGGTCGCACAGGGATCATCGAAACCACGTTCAAAGACGAAACCGAAACCGATTTGTTTGGTGAACAAGCCGTATTGTGCGGTGGGACTGTAGAGCTACTCAAGGCGGGTTTCGAGACGTTGGTTGAAGCGGGTTACGCGCCAGAAATGGCCTACTTTGAATGCATGCATGAACTTAAGCTGATTGTAGATCTGCTGTATGAGGGCGGGATTGCCAATATGAACTACTCCGTATCCAACAATGCCGAATACGGTGAGTACCTTGTTGGCCCTGAGATCATTAACGCAGGGTCCCGTCAGGCAATGCGTGATGCTCTAAAGCGCATCCAGGACGGCGAGTACGCAAAGATGTTCATGGTCGAGGGTGCAATGGGCTACCCGTCGATGACTGCTAAACGTCGTAATAATGCCGCCCATGGCATAGAAATCATTGGAGACCAACTGCGTTCCATGATGCCTTGGATTACAGAAAACAAAATTGTCGATAAAGCTAAAAACTAATGTCCATCGTTTCAACGCTTTATGCGATGGGGATCCGTAAGGGCTGTCATTTTTCCAGGATCCCTTAAATCGGGTAAGGGTACGTAGGCAAACATTGATGCCCGAGCGCTACTTCTATTGAATTGGAATCGCTGGAGATGAACCCGATGCGACCTATCTTGCGCTTTTTTGTGTGTGCAGCTCCATTAATCCTCGGCTGTGGCAACATCGTCAATGCTGCGGAAACTGGAAAATCGACCGCGCTGCCTCCGCCCGTCGTTGTAGAAGACGGGTCAATTCTGTTGACGATATTCCTCCGTCACGACCAGTCAAAACCCCTCCCGCAAATCAAGCGTGAACTGACGGAGCATGAGTTCTACAAGAACTTCCCACCGAAAGGTATTCAGGTGGTGTCCTGGTACGTCATGATGGGAATTGGCCAAGTTGTGACGCTGAAAGTGCCAGCTGCTCGATTGAGTGAAGTGAATCTTGCGATCGAGAATACGGCGTGGGGTGGATTCAGAACTGAATTTTACCCAACGTACGATTACACGCCGATCGTTAAGGAAACCCACTACGAAGCATTGGCTAAGTAGAACGCGTTTATCCACAAAGTCCGTGGACCGGCGTATCTTCCGAGGTACGCTTATCTGCTTTGGACGCTGGCATTCAGCGGTTGCGACGGGGAGTAGCGTGTCTCCGAGATAATGACTCAGCGGTCCTCAGCGGGTTACGGCTAAGCGGAATCTATCCTCGATCAATCAAATCGTCTGGTCACCACGCACTTCAATGCGCTGACCTGTGCTCCAGCGATTGCCGGAGCTCAAAAGCTGGCGATCATTGGGAAGCGTCCGGCAACCACGCCCGGGAAATTGCATACCTGACCACCTGATTACATCAGGACTGACCAGTTGTTTGCATCAGAGGTGACCAGGCAGTTGCATTGGACTTGAGCAAACTCTTCTGTCAGTTCGCAGTATCAATCGATGAACTCAGTTTTACAGAAAAAATGTTTTTGCTGACATCAGAGAGAACGCGAGATGAGTGATCCAGCCCCCGATGACGAGACCCAACCAGAGGTTGTTAACAGTGCAATCCGCAGAGTAGACGGGTTGACAATGTATCTATTCGTAGCGGTCTGGATAGGCGTTGCTGCTTATTCCTGCCTCTACAATGGGGACGGCTTTTTGCTGATCATGCCTTTAATCTTCGCGTGCGCCTCAGTGTTCCTGTACACGATGTCATCCTCATCGGCGCGCTGGCAAGTGGTCGGCGCAGGCGTTATCGCGTGTGTGAACCTTATTTTTCTCCACCGTTACCCGATCTAAATCACATACCAGATATCGTTTACGTCCCACAGAATAGTGGGCAGCAACCACTCACCTTCTCAGTTTAAAATCCCGACCGGCAATGTTTAACCGGCTGCGGATGGAATAGCTGGCCGAGACAGGCGATATGAGTTTTTCAGGGTTCCACGCCCATTTCAGGACGGTATGCCTACCGGCTTATTGAGTACGGCAGGCGAGACGATGCACAACGAGGTCAAATGTTTCTTCTTAGAAAAGCGCCATGTTGTACAAGTTTGATTGATAAAAATTTAAATCGGATGAGCCTCTGATGGAGGCTCTTGCCGAGGGCATAAGCTACAAAGCAAACGGCGCCAAACAGGGGAAGTTGGCACCTGCGGTAGATACATCAGAAAATATTGATAGGGTAATCGGCAATCAAACGAAACTCGTTGATATCACCCTCTGCCTGGTCAGCGTTTCCGCGATGCCACGACTGTCGCATGCGCAAGGACAGGTTCTTCACCGGCCCGGCCTGCACTACGTACCTGGCTTCAAGGTTGGTTTCGTGGTGTTTACCATTTTCACCATAGCCGTAGGCGCCATATGTGCTGTTAGACGGCAGGTGGCTCCCGTCGATATGATCACCATTAATGTATCGGATCATCATGGTCAAACCGGGTACGCCGTACGCACTCATATTGAGGTCATAACGGCCCTGCCAGGATCTTTCGCCTGGACCGTTAAAGTCGGAGTACTGGATCGAATTCGCGAGGAAAATCGCGTCGCTCGTATCACCGGCTCCATTTAACCCGAACGACACATAGTCAAAGGGCGTGTCACCGTGAACCTTTTGATACGCCAGCGTAACCGTATGCGCGGTCAAGAACGAGTAAGCAGCCGCCAGGGAGTACGTGGTATTGCTAATATCCCCGGCCTTTGCTGATCCTGCGTCATTGGTGCGATAGAGGTTGAAGTCAAAATTGATGGACTGTGAGCCGACCAGCGCAAGCGTATAGTTAACACTCGTGTAGTACTGATCCCACACGTCCTTCAGCGTTGCACCGTACAAGCTTACTGATAAAGCATCCGTGACGGCATACTTGCCTCCACCGTAATCGAGGCTTGTTGCAGTGACTCCAGCGTACGTTGCCCAAAGATCGTGATCGCTGTTGGTGGTCACCGGGCCATTGCCGCCCGTGAAGTGCCCACCGTCGACTTCCACGTCAGGAATATCGCTGCTTAATAACATGAAACCTGTTGCCGTTTGGGGAACCAGACGTGTACCCCCTGCAGACAGCATCGGCGAGGTTGGCGTCAAGTTGCCGTAGCGCAACTCGGTTTTGGAGAAGCGTATTTTAAGTGCACCCCCAGCCGTGCCGTACTCACTCTCCGGATCACCATGTCGATCGACCGGCAGGTTCCCCGTTCCTGCTGTTCCGCCGCCGCCATCGAGCTTGAATGCCCAGTAGCCAAAGGCATCGACTCCAAATCCTACCGGGCCTTGAGTAAAGCCTGAGCTAAAATTCCCAAACACGCCTTGGGTCCAGTCTTTTCGGTCGCCGCCGCCGTTTTTCCCGTCACGGTTGAAATAATAATTGCGCAGTCGGGCATTCAGGCTGCTGTCTTCAATGAAGCCTTTAGATGAGGATTGATCCTCTACAACGGCCGCCGTCACCACCTGAGTCATTCCCACTGTCACGGCAAATGTGAGTGAGTTAAATTTTGATAGCATGTTTATCCTATGTCTCATCTGGACTCCGAAGACCGAACAATATTTTCCAATTGATTGGTGGAGAAGTAATTACGGCAGGTCGCTAGAAAAATTTGACGCCCTCGTTAGAGCGCAACACAGGTCATGACCCTTATTTATAGTTGGTATGAATCGCTTTAAGGGTCAGATAGGAGGGGTTTATCCCTTTCTCTGATTTTTGGAAAAATACCACGCCATGGCTGGAAAGTTGCCCACGGAAATAGCGATTCTCACTATCTTCCGTGTAGATGTTAGAAACTCACTCGGACCTTCCTAGCACTCAGCGCTATCCCATCCAATCGTTTCTCAAGCAATAGTCACTATCTGCAACGTGAATTGTTTCGTCATCTCAACGTCTGTTAGTGTTCTCGTCGATGAGGCAAATTTGTCCTATCTTTGGTGACCCCGCATCACCGGAGTTTGCCGAATTGTTCGACATCATCCCTTGTTTCAACTTTAGCCACCGTACCCCTGTACGGTGGCTTTTTTTAATTCGCTTTAAGCTTTCTGATCGAACCTCATCTATTGATGTGGTTTTCAACGAGCTTGAGATCCTTGCCCAATTGTACGCGTAACGCCGAAATCAGCTTGCGCGCATTGTCGGCCAGTGGCTTGCCGGGACGAAACAGCAACAAGCTCGTAAAGTTGACCTTTAACGAAAATGGCCGGATGACCAGGCCACGGTCAATGTAGTCGACCACCGCCACTGGATTGGTAAAGCCGAACCCTATGCCCCGCAGTGCCATCTCGCAAACGGTGTGGGCATAAGGGGTTTCAATTCTGATGTTTGGCGTAACGCCATAAGGCTGCAACGCCTCTTCCAAACGCCTGCGACTGCTGTCTTCCGGGTTAAGCGCAATGAAATCGTGATCCGCCATATCGTCTGGGGTGACCACTTTCAACTTGGCGAGGGGGTGGTTGGGCGGCATCGCCATGACGCCCGGAAAGTCTAGAAAAGGGGAGTGCTCAAGGCCCATGACAGGCATTTCATCTGCCATGAGCCCGAAGTCGCACTGACCTGCAGACACCTCTTGATGAACCTCGCGAGAGCTCAAGACTCGCAGGGACACCCGGATATTTCGTCCAGCCAGATCAAACGACGACAGCGCCCTCGGCATGAAGGTGTTGCCCAGTGCGGGGTGTACGCCTATCGCCAGTCGGTCGGTGCCGAACTGCTTGAGACTTTTGATGCGATGCTCGATCGCCTGCATTCCGACAAACAGTTTGTCGACGTCGATCATTAACGCGTGAGCCTCCTGTGTCGGAATCAGGCGACCCCGGACACGGTGAAAAAGCTCAAGGCCCGCTGACAGCTCCAGCTTGCGGATCGCCTGGCTGACGGCGGGTTGCGAAATACCGAGAACGTTAGCGGCCTTGCTGGTGGTTCCGGCATTCATGACGACCCGAAACACCTCGATCTCACGGATTCCCATCGTCTAACCTATAACTTTTGCTTATTGAGTGAATAATCTTACGTGTAGGCGCGCCGGAAGGTCTATCACACAATACGCCCCATCGTTCCTGACTCCATAAGGCGTATTCAGATGAAAGTGGTAGACCCTGCTGGTAGCCCCTACGCCAGCCTTTCTCCAGGGGTATGGCGTGGCTCGACCGTGGTGTTCGACTCGTTCGAGGACTTTGTCAGTCGTAAAAGCCGTCAGCCTGACGGATACAGCTATGGCATTACGGGCACGCCGACCTCGCGAGCGCTGGAGCGCCAGATCGCCGACCTGGAAGGTGCACGGCATTGTGTGGTGATGCCGACCGGCGCTTCAGCGTTGATCACCACGGTGATGGCTTTCGTTCGTGCCGGTGACCATCTGCTTATTTCTGATTCCTGCTACGGCTCGCTTAAAACCTTCGGCCGTCAGTGGATGGCGCGACTGGGGGTTGAGGTGGAATTTTATCCGCCGACCATCGATGCCGGAATCGAAGCGCTTATCCGCCCGAACACCCGAATGATCTGCATGGAAGCGCCAGGCACGGTCACGATGGAAATGCAGGACATTGGTGCGCTGACCGCCGTCGCCAAAAAGCACGGTGTGCTCACCATGATGGACAACACCTGGGCGAGCCCGCTCTATTTCAAGGGGCTTGAGCACGGTGTGGATTTCGTTGTGCAGGCTGCGACCAAGTACTTTGGCGGTCATTCTGATCTGTTGATGGGAACCGTCAGCCTCAACGATGCCGATCGCTATGCGCTACTCCGGGAAACCCAGAGTATCTTTGGCCAGGCGACCAGCCCGGAGGATTGCTTTCTGGTGCAACGCGGTCTGCAAACGTTCGAACTTCGGTTACGCGAACAAAGCCGCAAGGCGTTGGCTGTTGCGCGCTGGCTTGACGATCAGCCGATGGTCAGGCAAGTCCTTTTCCCCGCTCTGGAAAGCGATCCGGGTCATCGCACCTGGAAAAAACAGTTCACAGGCAGCGGCTCTCTGCTTTCCGTCATCCTGGAACCTGCGGCAGATGAAAGCGCGTTTGGGGCGTTCTTCAACACCCTTAAATTGTTCCCCATTGGCGCGAGTTGGGGAGGCACTCACAGCTTGATCGCGTACTACCCGGCCTCCCAGCAGTTGGCTCGCCAGTTTTCGCCCACCGATCAACCCATCGTACGGATCTCGATTGGTCTTGAGGACGAATCGATGCTGATCGCGGACTTGGCCAATGCGCTGGATAAGTACGCATTGGCCCGGTGAACGATCCCGTTAACTGATGCCTGTTAATAGATAGGCACGCTGCGCGTCAGACGCGGCGGCCGGACAAGTTTGCTTCTGCCGTTACTCACGCGCGCTCACAGAGGCCGCACACTCAAACGAGGATGGATAACAATGAAACAGAACGGCATTCGTTTCACGTTGGCGATGATCATGGCGTTGTGCATTGGATCGACTGCCTGGGCAGATGACTCTCTGCAAACGCTCCGTGAGCGTGGCGTCATTCGCGTTGCCAACACTCAGGCCAGTCCCCCCTGGAGCTATCTTGGCCAGGACAATCAACCCGCGGGCTACGATGTGGCCATTGCCAAAGAATTGGCCAAACGCCTTGGCGTGGCCAAGATCGAGTTCATAGCCGACAGCTTCAAAAGCTTCGTCGAAGGCTTGAAAGCGGACAAATATGACCTCGTCATGAATGATTTGACGCCGACCGACGAGCGCAGGAAGCAGGTAGATTTCGCGAGCCCCTATGGGGTGGAAGAGTTTTATATCTTTGTGCGCAATGACAACGAAGACGTTCATAGCATCAAAGACATGCCATCGCACTCCATCGGCGTGACGTCCGGGACCAGTAACGAGTCTTGGGCCCGCAAACACATGACCGATCCAGACATCCGGGCCTACGAAAACGGTGGGCTGGTGTTCAACGACCTGGCAATCGGGCGCGTCGACGCGGTGTTGTCGTCATTGTTTGGCGGAGAAAAGTACAAGAAGGTCAACAATCTGCCGATTAAGGCCGTCGGCGAGCCTTTAACTTACCAGCTGTCCGCACCGGCAATGGCCAAAGGCAAAGACAGTCTGCGAGAGGCCGTGAACAGCGCCATAGAGGCCATGGTGGCCGACGGTACGGTGGATGCTGTCGCGCGGGAATGGATTGGTCCGGATTACCACATGACCCATGGCATCAAGGCTGCGCTCGCCGAACTGGCAGAGGAGTAACCCATGTGGGATCTCTTTCTACGCGCACTGCCGCTGTTGCAAAAAGCGATCGTCATGACGCTTGGCCTGGGACTGGGCGCGTTCGTGCTCGGCACCTGCCTTGGGCTGATGATCGCCCTGATGCGGATTTCACCGGTACGGCTCTTTCGCGTCCTGGCATTCAGTTACGTCTCGCTCTTTCGAGGTACGCCCTTGCTCGTGCAGATCTTCCTGATTTACTTCGGTCTGCCGCATTACGGCATCGTGATGACGCCCATACCGTCGGCGCTCTTGGCACTGACGCTCTTTTCGGCGGCTTACCTGAGCGAGACCTTTCGGGCGGGCATCATTGCGGTCGACAGTGGCCAGTGGGAAGCCGCCAGCTCGATGAGCATGGGTTACTGGACCTGCCTGCGCCGAATCATCATCCCGCAGGCGTTTCGTATCGCGCTGCCGACGATGGGGAGTCGGCTCATTGCACTGATCAAGGACACCTCGCTGGCGTCCACGATCACTGTGATGGAAATGACCCGCGTCGCTGAACAGATCGGTGCCGCGACCTTCCGATATATGGAAATGTTTCTGATGGTGGGCGCGTTGTACTGGCTCATCAATCAAGTGTTGACCATCCTGCAAACCTGGCTTGAAGGCCGTTGGACGAGGCACATGCGATGACCAAAAACATTTTACGGGTGACAGGTCTCTGCAAGTCTTTCGGCGACCTGGCTGTCCTTAAAAACGTCGATCTCGAGGTTCAGGCTGGCCAGGTCGTGGTCATTCTGGGACCATCAGGCTCGGGTAAAACGACGTTGCTGCGCTCGCTGAATTTGCTGGAAAAACCGGACGCTGGCGTGCTGGAGATCTGTGGGCACCGCGTAGAGATGCCTCGCACGGGCCGGTTTGACCGGGCAACGCGCAGGCAGATCGGCCTTCTACGACAGAGAACCGCCATGGTTTTCCAGTCATTTAACCTCTTTCCTCACATGACCGCCCTCGAGAACGTCATGGAGGGGCTTTTGAGTGTGAAAAAGGTGCCGCGCGCGCAAGCGGTCGAGCGTGCGCAACACCTTTTGGCTCAAGTTGGCCTGGCGGAAAAAGCCGGGAGTTATCCCGCCAAGTTGTCGGGCGGTCAGAAGCAGCGCGTGGCCATCGCGCGAGGGTTGTCCATGGACCCAGAGGTGATCTTCTTCGATGAGCCCACGTCGGCGCTGGACCCTGAGTTACGCGACGAAGTGCTCGCCGTGATGCGCGTACTGGCCAATTCCGGCATGACCATGCTGGTGGTCACCCATGAGCTGCGCTTTGCACGCGAAGTGGCTGATCGGGTGGTGTTCATGGAGAACGGTTTCGTCGTCAAGGATTGCTCCACCCACGTGTTTTTCGGGGATGACAGCGGCGATCGCATTCAGCAGTTCTTGCGCCGATATTGATGCCTGCGCTCAAGTCGGAGCAGGGGAGACTCGCCGGCACGTTATGATGACAAGAGACAGCTTGACATCGTATTGACGTCACAACCTACCAGTACGTAGTATCCGGCGCGGTTCCTCGATGGCTGCTTTTTTGCGGAACAACGTCGAGGCAGGAAGTGCACGATGACGCGCTGACCTTGTTCACCTGGCAATGACGCCAACGATGATCAGCCGTGATCTCCGCATCTCGATGGGCGCAACTCGGGAAGCGCTTCCTCCGACGTGTGCCGAGAACCAACGGCTCATTCTCAACGCCGGTTCCCCCGTTCAGTGCAGGCAACGTGAAACCCGATCCAATCCAGTAACCACCCTTTTGATCCGCAAGCTGACGCGCGCGGAGACGGGGGTGTTACCTGTCTTTCAACTGAAAACAGATACGCCGAGGCCGTTTGTACACAATCGCCTGCACGCGCAGCGCCTCCTGGATTCTGCACACTGACTGTAGCGACGTGCGGAGATTCGATGGGGCGGTTTCTGGGTTCTTTATTTTTCTACAGGTCAGGTGGTTAATATGCTCAACCGCTCAAATGCTTACCTCGAGATTCTTGACTGTGCCCGATCGCTGATTGTTGCGGGCGGCTATACCGGTTTCAGTTATACCGATATTTCTGAATTCGTCGGGATAAGCAAGGCAGGCATCCATCACCACTTTCCCACTAAATCAGACCTGGTTCGCGCGCTGGTGCTCAGATACCGCGAGCAGGCGGAGTCGGGCATGGCGGAACTTGCCCGTAAATGCCCTGAGTCTGAAGATCAGATCCGGGCGTATACGGGTTATTGGATGGGATGCATCGGAGATGCCGCCAAGGGTTATTGCGTGTGCGCGTTGCTCGCTTCACAAATCCCGGTATTGCCGGAAGAAATCGTTTTGGAAGTCCGCGCTCATTTTCGTGCCCTCAGCACCTGGCTGACGTCGGTCTTCGAGCGCGGATCGGAAGACGGCACGTTTCAACTCGCCAATGACGCGAGTACCGAAGCGGAAGCGTTCATGGCAGCCGTGCACGGGGCCATGCTGTCCGCGCGGGCATACGGCGATTCCAGTGTGTTCGGCAAGATCATCGAACCGTTGATAAACCGGCTGATTGCCGAAAACCAGGCAGATCTGACGGTGTGAGGACGTGAAGCCGTCGGAGATCGTTCACGGCGGCTAGCGGTCTGTAACAGCTCCGCGTTGCCTTCCGAGACAGAGCGCTACCGTCCAAACGCCGGCAGCGCTCAACCCAAAAGCCTCCCGCTGCACGGTTCAAACGCCGTTGAGCCACGGGCTGGAAAGCCCCCGTCGGGTACTGCCACCGATTTGGCATCGAGAGCGAACTGGTGGTGCGACTGGGCTGCGATCTCGATAAACATGCCGACCTGAGTGCCGCCCGAGGCGCTATCGACGCCTGGATTCCTGCCATCGAGTTATGTGACACGCGGTTTGACAAAGGCGAGCGCGCCCACCCGTTATTGCGCCTGGCCGACCAGCAGCTCAATCGCGCGCTGAGCCTGGGCGCGCCCGTCGATTTGGCAGGCGATTGGCCGTTGCAATGGGTAGAGCTCAGAGTCAAAGGCGAGCGCCAGGCGGGGGCTCGGGGCAGTCACCCCTTTTCCGATCCCTCGAACTCGTTGCCATGGCTGGCGCGGCACGCAGCGGCACATGGCACACCTTTGAAAGCTGGTGATTTGATTGCAACGGGAAGTTGGATCGGTCTCCACTGGGCGCCGCCGGATTCGTTCATCGAAGAGGTTTTCGACGGTCTGGGCAAGGTGTCCATGACGACTTGATTGATCGTGTGCCTGCACACCTACGGGGCCCAAGACCCGTGTCGGGCCTTTCGGGGCGCGGCTCCAACATCTGCACGATGCCACGAAAAAAGTTTGCCGGTTTGCAGCATCTGGATAAACTTCGGACTAACTGTATAACTGGTTATATATTTTGGGGTGCAGATGGATATTTTGCGAGAGATGCCTTATGTCTTCTTGGGCAGCCGCTTGAAACGCTTTGCTGAGCAGATGCTGGTAGATGCAAGCCAGTTGGCAAGCGGTGCCGGTACGGTCGTACCTACGGGTCTGTTTCCTGTGCTTGCGTTACTGGAAAGAGAAAAGGGGTGCACTGTCGGGGATCTGGCCCGGGCTATCAGGGTCAGTCAGCCCGCCATGACAAAAAGCGTGAGCAAATTGATGGACGAGGGGTTGGTCATTTCTCGCAAAGGCGAGTTGGATAGACGGCAATCATTTGTAGTCTTGACCCAAGCAGGGCTAATCGCGGTCGAGCAAGGACGAGAAGTGGTATGGCCACTGATCGAGACCGTCATACGCGACCTGTTGGAAGGCGCCTCGGGCTCTTTCCTCGACCAGATACTGATCCTGGAAAATCGTCTGGACGAGGAGTCGCTCGCCCAAAGAGTAACTCGCCTCAAACGAGTGGCTTTGCGGCCAGCCGGTAAGCTGGACTTGACGCAGGTCGTATCATTGTTGAATCGCTCGTATCGCGGCGAGGGCGAGGAGGCCGGCTGGACAACAGAGGCCGGCCTTATCAGCGGTGATCGTATTTCGCTAGCGGCGCTTCAAGCCGAAATTGCCCACAAGCCGCAGGCCACGTTGCTGGTTTTCGAAGAACACGAGAAGATTATGGCCTGTGTATGGGTGGAGCCTGTGGGGGCTGGCATATGGTATCTGGGGTCGCTGGCCGTCGATCCGAGGGCCCAGAACGCTCAACTCGGGCGTCGCGTGCTCGGCGCTGCGGAGCAGTGGTGCAAGGGTAAAGGTGCACAATCGATCCAGATGACCGTACTCGAAGCTCGCGACACTTTGATCGCTTGGTACGTACGCCGGGGCTACTGCAAGAACGGTGAAACAGAACCGTTTCCATATGACGACGACCGTTTCGGCATCCCTACCCGAGCAGGACTGCGATTTGCAGTGATGATCAAGGTTCTGGACAACCTTCAGACTGAAACAACGCTTGCTCCTTAGCCGCGATTCTCGTTGCATGAGCAACAACAAGACTGGAGATCACATGCAGACCACATTGGAAAAGCAGTTGAGTTTTCTCAGGGAAATTGACCGCCTCAAAAGTGTCGTCCGGCAATCGCCGCTACTCGACAAAAGCAGGCAGGAAAACTCTGCCGAGCACTCTTGGCATTTGGCGATGTATGCCATGATCCTAAGCGAATATGCAAGTGGCCAGGTGGACGCCAATCGTGTCATCCGAATGCTTTTGCTACATGACATTGTCGAGATCGATGTCGGCGATTTCCCGATTCATGGTGGATCGTCGGGCGAGGTACAGGCCGTGTTGGAAGGCAAAGCGGCGCAACGCCTTTTTGGACAATTGCCAGCTCCGCAAGGCGATGAATGCCTTGATCTGTGGCTGGAATTCGAGCAGGCGCAAACCGACGATGCGAAGTTTGCAAAAGCCCTCGACCGTTTTCAGCCGCTATTAGTCAATATATTCACCGATGGAGGAACTTGGTTGCAGAGCGGTGTGGCGCAGGAGCAGGTAGTCGCTCGCTACGGTCCCGTGATCAGGGCTGGTGCCCCACAACTTTGGGCTTCCTGTGAACGATGGATTGAAGATCACTTCGCGCATGGACAATTTTGAGGTCGCCGGGCCTAGATTCTTTCCTGCAGTGCTTTGAAGAAGGCCTCGATATTTTCCTCGTGCCGCTTGTAATAAGTCCATGGGCCGATGCGCTGGGATGTCACCAGCCGCACGCGCTGCAGGGCGGTGAGATAAAGCGAGGTGGTCGACTGCGAAAGACCTGTACGCTCTTGGATGATACTTACACACACGCCTACGGTTTCCGGATCGACTTCCTGCTCGGGAAAGTTTTTCCGCGGCTCCTTCAGCCAATTGAGAATATCTAGGCGCATCGGATTAGCGAGTGCCTTGAGTATCTCGTTAATATCACTGTTCATGACGATGCAAGACCTGTCTTCTCGATATTTCAATATTGTCCACGTCTGAGTGAGTGATTGGAAGATGTGCAAGTGCCTGATCGGATTAGCGCATTCGCTTGCGAGGGTGGTTATGTTTCCCCCGCAGTTGACTATAGGCAAGCGCGCCCCAGGTCTGCGGGCGCCACCTGTCCTTCAAGCGTTGTAGGTGGGATAGTCGGTATAACCTTTGTCGGTGCCGCCATACATGCTGGTCGGATCAACCGAGTTGAGCGGCCAGCCGTTAGCGATCCGCTCGGGTAGGTCCGGATTGGCAATGAAGGGGCGACCGAAGGCTATGAGGTCACCCCAACCGGCCTGAATAGCCCGATTGCCACGCTCAGCGGTGTACCTGCCTGCATAAAGAATTTTTCCGCTGAAGACCCTTCGGACATCACCGCGAAACGTCTCAGGAAGCTCGGGCGCATTGTCCCAGTCGGCTTCGGCGAGCGACAGGTAGGCGATACCTGCGTCCTCCAGAACTTTCACCGCCTCAATATAGGTGGTGTGTGGATCGTCCTCGACCAGCCCCAAGTACACGCGATCTTCTTCGGTCGTGGCGAACAGGGGGGCGAAGCGGACTCCCATCCGGTCTTTCCCCACCACCGCGGCAACAGCCTCGGTGATTTCGCGCAGGAAGCGCAGGCGATTGTGCAGCGAGCCGCCGTACTCATCATCGCGCCGGTTGGTATGGGCGGAGATGAACTGATTCACCAGATAGCCATTCGCGCAATGCAATTCCACTCCATCAAAACCTGCCTCAAGGGCGTTGGAGGCAGCCTGGGCATATTGCCGGACCAGCGCCTTCACTTCCTGCGTGGTGAGTGCTCGAGGTGGAGATGGCATCGCCAGCGCGCCAATCCCGGGACTGGTTTCGATGAATACTTTGACGTTGTCGGCCTGAATCGCCGAAGGCGCTACAGGGGCGTCTCCACCGGGTTGCAAAGAAGTGTGCGACACGCGGCCGACGTGCCAAAGCTGAGCGAAAATGATTCCGCCTTTGGCGTGCACGGCCTCAGTGACTTTGCACTAGCCCTCAATCTGTTCGGCGCTGTGAATGCCGGGGGTCCAGGCATAGCCTTGGCCGCGAGGTTCGATCTGGGTGCCTTCGGTGACCATGAATCCTGCATCGGTGCGTTGACCGTAATACGTCGCCATCAGCGCGTTCGCGATATTGCCGGGCTGGGAGCTGCGAGACCGGGTCAACGGTGGCAGGACGATGCGGTTCTTGAGGGTGTACGGGCCTAATTGAGTCGGGTTGAAAAGAGAGGACTGTTTCATTTTATATACCTGCATATCTAGGATTATCGATACTACGGATGAAGCGATTCGTTGTACCGGAAGAGCGGGATGAAATGACACGACTAGAGTATTTCTATATCTGGATATGTCAATATCTAGGTCGATGTGATTTGAGCTCTGTCCTTTGAAGTTCACTGGACCTCGAACTCGCGGTGCGGAACCCATCGATTATGGTGCCGTCACACTCAAGTGAGTTGAGGGGGCAGATCGAGAAAGAGGCTGAGGTCGAGAGTGCGGGAGCGATTACACGCTCGACAGAGAAGGAATGTGTGAAGAGGAGAATGGCGCGAAGTGACCGTGTCACTTCGCGCCATCGAGCGGTGGGTTACAACTGTGCGCCGGCCAGCAGCACGTATTTCACGTGTACGTATTCTTCGATGCCGTAATAGCTGCCTTCACGGCCATAGCCGGATTGTTTGATGCCGCCAAACGGAATCGAGACGGTACCGACCGAGCCCGAGTTGAGGATGACCATGCCTGCCTCAAGCTGACGGGAGAGTCGCAGCGAACGCCCCAGCGCGCTGGTGTAGGCGTAGGCAACGAGGCCGAATTCGGTCTGGTTGGCGCGACGGATGACTTCTTCCTCACTCGAGAACGAGTAGAGGGCGAACACGGGGCCGAAGATTTCATTCTGTGCCAGCGGTGAATCGTCCGTCAGGCCGGTGAGGATGGTCGGCTCGTAGAACAGCCCACCTTTGGCGTGGGGTTTACCGCCCAGCAACACCTTGGCACCGACCGATTTGGCTTGTTCGACCAAGGCCCCGACTTTCTCGAAACCAGCCTTGTTGATCATCGGACCTACCACGAATTCTTCTCGCAGCCCCTGATCGACGTCGATGGCCATGACCGCCGTTTTCACTTTCTCCACGAACGCGTCGAAGATTGTGTCTTGCACGAAAATGCGGTTCGGGGAGATGCACACCTGGCCCGAGTTACGCAGCTTGGCGCCCACCAGACCCTTGACCGCTTCGTCGATCGTGGCATCGTCGAACACGATGAAAGGCGCGTTGCCGCCCAGCTCCATGGTCATTTTCTTGATGGTCTGCGCACATTGCGCCGCCAGCAATTTGCCGACATTGGTGGAGCCGGTGAACGAGACTTTGCGAATGCGTGGGTCGGAGGTGATGATCTCGCCGATCTGCTTAGGATCACCGACCACGACTTCCAGGACACCTTCCGGTATACCGGCCTTGCGGGCATGTTCCAGCAGTTTGAAGGCGGTCAGCGGCGTGTCTTCCGCCGGCTTGATGATCATGGTGCAACCCGCCGCCAATGCCGTGGCGACCTTGCGGGTGATCATCATGAACGGGAAGTTCCACGGGGTGATGGCGGCGACCGGGCCGACCGGCTCTTTGGTCACCATCACCGAGGCGTTCTTGTCGTGGGTGGGGATGGTGTCGCCATAGACGCGCTTGGCTTCTTCGGCATACCACTCGATGAACCCCAGACCGTAATCGATCTCGCCGCGGGCTTCGGTCAGGCATTTGCCGTTTTCTTTCGACATCAGTTCGGCGAACGCTTCCTTGTCTGCCCTGACGCTTTCGAACCAGCGACGAAGGATGTCGCCACGTTCCTTGGCAAGCTTGCCGGACCACTCAGGGAATGCTGCACAGGTACGGTCAACGGCAGCGTTTACGGCTGCTGCATCGCTCTGTGGAACACGGCCGACTTCGCTGCCATCTGCGGGATTGTAGACGATTAACATGGGCTGATCTCCGATCAATGAATATCGATTCAGCGGAAAAGCTGAGGCTCCACGGTACGGCGTGGGGGCTGTGCTGCGAATGCCGGTTCATCTCCATTGCTTGCCTAATCCTATTGCCGGGGTTGGCCTTGGGAGAGAACCCGTCGCCAATGCCTGCTCATTTGGGGTAATCCTCGATACCTGCATCATCGCCACGCCACGCCGCCGGATTAACAAAAACTCAAGGCCAACGTGAAAGAAAATCGATGGCGACGACGGGCGTGACGTTTCTATCCTCGGCGCGCCAGAGGTTACTGCACAGGTCATCAGAAGCGCATTCAGAAGCGCGTTCCACAGCCTGTCATTCACGCACGGCATCTCAGCGAACGAGATGCCGTGCGGTCTTGTGGCGCAGCGAAACAAGCTCTCTCAAAACAATAAAAACCGGCTGGCTTCAGGGCGCGGCATTCATTGTCGTGCCCGGGAACAGCGTTGGAGACCTCATGAAAAACAAGAAAACAATGCGTGCCACTGGCGGTGTCCTGATGCTTTCAGCCTTGGCGGCAGGGGTCCGGGCTGACGGGTTCATCGAAGACAGTCGAGCCACATTCATCACGAAAAATTTTTACTTCAACCGAGACTTTCGCGACGGACCCGGGCAAAGCAAGCGCGATGAGTGGGGGCAGAGCTTTCTGATCGATTACCGCTCTGGCTACACGTCAGGGGTGGTGGGCGTTGGTCTGGATGTGCTGGGCATGGTGGGGTTGAAACTGGACTCCAGCCCCGACCGCACCAACAGCGGCCTGTTGCCGGTTCACAGTGACGGCCGCGCACCGGCTGAATTCTCCAAGGGCGGTGTGATGAGCAAAATCAGGGTGTCCAGGACGGTGCTTAAATTCGGTAACGGTTTCACGACCGTGCAACCGACGCTGGTCGGCAACAACGGCCGCATGCTGCCGCAGACCTTTAAGGGCGTCACGCTGGATTCCACGGAAATCAAATCCCTTTCACTCACGGGGGTGCGTTTCGACCGTGAAACCGACCGGGCGAAAACCGCGTCGGAGGACCTGGCGCTGTTCAGCAAAAACGGGCGCTTCCGGGGCATCATCGAATCCGATCACTTCACCATGGGCAGTGGCACCTACACCTTTTCGCCGCAGTTGGCAGTGACGTACCAGCGTGCCGAACTCGAAGACATCTATCGACAGCACTACGTCGGGCTGGTGCATACGGCGCCCGTGGGCGAGGGCACGCTCAAGAGCGATGTCCGTTATTTCGTCAGTGACGAAGCGGGTGCCGGAAAAGGCGGCAAGGTGGACAGTCGCTCGTTGAGCGGCGCTTTCACCTACAGCCTCAAAGGCCATGCCTTCACGCTCAGCGCCGTCCATAACGGGGGCGACACTGCGGTTCCTTACGTGAATGGCACCGACATCTACCTGCCCAATTTCGTGTTGATCAATGACTTCGACGAGCCCCGGGAGCGCTCCTGGCAAGCACGGTATGACCTTGATTTTGCCCGCTTCGGCGTCCCGGGCCTGACGTTCAGGACGTTGTATGTCCGCGGGGACAACATTCGCCTGGCCAGCGGAGATGAGGGCAAGGAATGGGAGCGCGACGTCGAGGTGCAGTATCTGGTTCAAAGCGGCCCGTTGAAGCACTTCGGCGTGCGCTGGCGCAACGGCATGGCGCACAACAACTTCGCGCGTGACATCGATGAAAACCGCCTGATCCTGACCTACACGCTGGCGCTTTTCTGACCTTGATCGGCGACCTGGGCGGCAAACGCGGTGACGCTTGCCGCCCGGGTAAAACGTGTGCAGGTGCGCGCTGCCGAGGCGCTTAACAAAAACTCAATCCCCCCTGCTCATAAAGTCGATAGCCGCCTTTGGACGGCTTTCCCTATCCTCGACCCATTACAAAAACGAGCACGTACAGGTGCGCAACCGGGTGTTGAAGATGCTGACCAACAGCTTGAAAGACATAAAAGTCGTGGACTTTTCGCACGTTGTGGCGGGACCGGTCTGCGGCATGTTGCTGGGTGACATGGGCGCAGACGTGATCAAGGTCGAACCGTTGGACGGTGAACTGGGGCGCGCGATCGGCCCGCCCTGGCAGCAGCGTCAGAGCGTGACCTCGCTCAGTGTGAACCGCAACAAGCGAGGGATTGCGCTGGACCTGAAAAGCGACCGGGGCCGCACCATCGCGCTGGAATTGATGCGTGAGGCCGATGTGGTCATCGAAAGTTTCAGGCCCGGCGTGATGGCCCGGTTGGGCCTGGACTACGCCTCGGTCAAGGCCACCAATCCCGGTGTCATTTACTGCTCGGTGTCTGCCTACGGGCAAACGGGCACCTGGCACGACCGCCCAGGGGTCGACGGCATCATTCAGGCCGTCACCGGCTTGATGAGCATGCTCGGTCACCCGGATTCGAACCCTTCCAAAGTGCCGATTCCTATCGCCGACATGGTGACCGCTTACCTGTCGACGATCTCGATACTGGCCTCGCTCAATGGCCGTCGGCGGCAGGGGCAGGGCGAGCACCTGGATGTGAGTTTGTATAACTGCACATTGATGCTGCAGCACCTGTCGTTAAGCAGCTTTCTGGCCACCGGGCAGGTCCCCGAAAAAACCGGCAGTGCCGCGCCCTATGCTGCACCGAACGAGGCGTTCAAGACCGCCGATGGCTGGATTATGGTGGCGGCCTATCACCCGGTGCGCTGGACGGCGCTGTGCGATCTGTTGGACGTGCCCGAATTGACGCAGGACGAACGTTTCATCGACAACCCGGCCCGGGTGAAGCACCGGGATCAGCTTCACCGGTTGCTTGAGCAACGGTTCATCGGTGAAACCTCTGGGCACTGGCTGCCGCAACTGCAAGCCCGGGACATTCTATGCGCGCCGGTGGCGAGGTACGACGAACTCACCGCGACCGAACACTATCGCCAGAGCGGCGTTGAAGTCGAACTGCCCCAGGTGGATGCGGGCGTACTGCGCATGCCGGGCTTTGCCATCAATAGCCACCCCGACGCGCCGCTCAACGCCCCCCCCGCCGTGGGCGAACATACCCTCGAAATTCTGCAAACACTGGGGTACAGCGAACGTCAGATAGCGGAATTCGCAGCCGCAGGCGCCATCGGTGTACGCCCACGTGAGGAGTCCTGCGCATGACTACGCCCCTTGTCACGCTGCCCCTTGTCACCTTGGAGCATCAGGGCGCTGTCGCCTTGGTCACCCTGAACAGCCCCAACGGGCTGAATCCTCTGACCCATGAGCTGATGACCGCGCTGGGCGATGCTCTGCAAACGCTGGATGAAGACAGCCAGACCCGGGCGATTGTCGTGACGGGCTCGACCCGTGCCTTCGCCGCGGGCGCAGACATTCAAGCCATGGCGCAGATGACGTACGCCCGAGCCGTCACCGAAAACTTCCTGACGGCTGAATGGCAGCGCGTGAGTACGCTGCGCAAACCCTTGGTGGCGGCCGTGCGCGGCTATGCACTGGGAGGCGGCTGCGAATTCGCGATGATTTGCGACATCGTCGTGGCCGGCGAGACCGCGGTCTTTGGTCAGCCGGAAATCAAGCTCGGTTTGGTGCCAGGCGCGGGTGGGACTCAACGCCTTCCGCGGGCGATCGGCAAATCATTGGCCATGGAAATGAACCTGACCGGTGAATCTATCACCGCTGCCCAGGCATTGGCGGCTGGCTTGGTATCCCGAGTGGTGCCGGACGCGGACGTCGTCAATGCAGCGCTGGCGATCGGGCAGTCAATCGCGCGGCATTCGTTGCCGGTCCTGATGGCCGTGAAAGCCGCCACCGCCCGAGCCTTCGAAACGTCGCTGGCGGAAGGCCTGACCTACGAGCGCAGCGCTTTTCACGGCTGCTTCGCGCTCGACGACCAGCGCGAGGGTTGCGAGGCCTTCCTGGAGCGGCGTGCGCCGCATTTTGACCATCGCTAACCCTAACGAACCCTAAGAGAGTGTGTCTCATGACCCCCGAGAAACAAGACCTGGTCCTGATCGAGCAACGTGGCGCTGTCCTGCACCTGACCCTCAACGGCAGCGATACCGGCAACGCCCTGACAACGCCGATGTGCGTGGCCTTGGCCGAGGCACTGGAAGGCATCAATGGCCGCCCGGATGTGCATTGCGTCGTGCTGCGCGGCAGTGGCCGGCATTTCTGCACCGGTGGCAACGTCAAAGACATGCAGCGCGGCGAAGACCTGATGCAGGGCGCCACCGAGGATGTGCTCGACAGTCTGCGTCGCTACCTGCACCGCATTACGCTGGCAATGCAAGCGGTGGAAGTGCCAGTGATCGCTGCCATCAACGGTTCGGCCATCGGCGCGGGGCTCGACCTGAGCATGATGTGCGACCTGCGGGTTGCCGTGAAAGGCGCGCGGTTGGCTGAAAGCTTTTTGCGCCTCGGGTTGATCTCGGGCATCGGCGGGGCCTGGTTCCTGACCCGTGCAGTCGGGCTGGCCAAAGCGATGGAAATGACGCTGACCAGCCAGTTCCACACCGCTGAAGAAGCCTTGCAGATGGGGCTGATCAACCGTGTGGTGGATGCCGAAGCGCTGGACAGCACCGTCGAGCAACTGGCAACGACCATTGCCAGCGCGCCGCCCAAGGCGTTGCGCCTGGCCAAGCGCCTGGTGCGCCAGGCCGCGAGCAGCGATCTGCCTCAAGCGCTCGAATCAGCGGGCGCCGTTCAGGCCATCTTGCTCTGTGGCGCTGAACACAAGGCTGCCGTCAAAGCGTTCCTTGCATCGACACAGTGACGACCGACCGCGTTGATCTTTCGTCGTAGCTCATAACAATAAGGACCATATCAATGGACATCGCCGCAATCGCTACATCGAACCGGCCCAGCATGTCACGCGTGGTAGGCACTGCCAGCTTCGGCACCATGCTCGAATACTATGACTTTCTCGTTTATGTCGCCTTAGGCAGCACCTTGCGTGCGCTGTTCCTGCCAGAGTTCGACCCCTTCGTCTCGTCGATTCTCACGGCGGGGACCTTTGGCGTCGCCTACCTGGCGCGACCGTTGGGCACTCTGATCTTCAGTCCCATGTCCGATCGCATCGGGCGCAAGCGCGCGTTTGTCATCACCCTGGTGCTGATGGGTACGTCGACGGTGCTGATGGGCTGTCTGCCCACCTATCAATCGGCGGGGATCTTCGCGCCGGTGTGCCTGCTGGTGCTGCGCATCGTTCAGGGGATCGCTCTGGGTGGCGAGTACGGTTCTGCGGCGGTGTATGTCATGGAGCACGCGCCCCGTGAACGGCGCGGCCTGTTTACCAGCTTTTTGCAGAGCACTGCCAGCCTGGGCCTATTGATGGCGCTTCTGGTGGTGTCCCTGCTCAATGTTTACCTCACACCCGCTGACTTCACTGCATGGGGCTGGCGGGTGCCTTTTCTTGTTTCAGCGCCGATCGTGCTGGTCGCGACCTACATTCGCCTCGGGATGGAAGAGACGCCCGTTTTCCAGGCGCTCAAGGAGGAGGGCGGCGTATCGCGCTCACCCCTGGCGGACACCCTGACCAGCCGTGCCTCATGGAAGAACCTGCTGGTGGCGGTGTTCGGGGCTCAAGGCGGCACCTCCGTGACCTTGTACACCTCGATCATCTACATGCTGTATTTCCTGCAAAACGTGCTGGCCGTGCCCGTGTTCGAAGCGAACCTGTGCGTGGGCGTCGCTATTCTCATCGCGGCGCCGTTGTATCCGCTGTTCGGTGCGCTCAGTGACCGCTGTGGCCGGGCGTGGGTCATGTTGATCGGCATGGCGCTGTGGGCCACTGTCGCGTACCCGTGTTTTGCGCAGATCGTCACGTCGTCCAAGGCGCAGGACTGGCTGCTGGTGATCGCCTGCATCACGCTGCTCGCGGCGCTGACGGCGATGGTCATGGCGCCGCTACCTGCGTTCATCGCCGACAGTTTCCCGCCGCAGAGCAGGACCACCGGATTCGGCTTGTCGCAGCAAATCGGCAACATCCTGTTTGGCGGCTTTCTGCCGATGATCAGCCTGGCGCTGGTGAACTGGAGCGGCAACCCGCTGGCCGGCATCGTCTATTCGATCGCGTCGCTATTGCCGTGCATTCTGGTGGCGGCGATCTGGGGTGTGCGCATTGACCGCCAGCGCAGTTCCGGTACTCAATAGGCCCGCCGATCCGCGCAGACAGGCTGGAGATTTGCAGTGAACATCAATGGCGCCCATTCCCGCCCCTTGCCGCCACTCAACCCACTCAAAGCGTTCGAGGCCACGGGTCGTTCGCTCAGCGTCACCCGTGCAGCGGACGAGCTGTCGGTGACGCCCGCGGCGGTGAGTCGACAGATTAAAGCGCTGGAGGATTATCTGTCGGTGCAATTGTTCAAGCGCATGCCCAACGGGCTGGAGCTGACGGCGGCGGGCGAGCGGTATCTGGCGGACATCGTGCCGTTGTTCAACGCCCTGCGCGAGTCCACCAACGCCATTGTCGGTGGCTCGACGCGGCGTCAGTTGCTGAAGATTCGCGCACCGGCGACCTTCGCGGTGCGTTGGCTTATTCCTCGTCTGGCGGGCTTTCACATCGCGCATCCGGCCATTGACGTGCAATTGACGACATCGCCTGCCGCCCTCGACTTCGAGCATGAAGATCTCGACGGCGGCATTCAGCTGGGCGGCGGTGACTGGCCTCACACCGGCACCCAGCTGCTCACCCCCAATGAGCTGGTCCCGGTGGTCGCGGCAGGCTTTACCCCGGACCTGGATTCGCCCGAGCAACTGGCCGACCACGTCCTCTTGCATTCGCTGGCACGGCTGGACGACTGGGCATTGTGGCTGCGCGAAGCGGGCGCGACCCAGGTCAACCCCTATCGAGGCATGCGCTACGAAACCTCGCTTCTGGCGTACCAGGCGGCCCTCGAAGGCCACGGCGTGGCCATCGCGCAGAAATCGCTGGTGAGCAAAGAACTGGAGGCAGGGTTGCTGCGCATGCCGTTCGAGCTCGTGATCGACCGACAGAGCTTTTCGTATTACTTCGCATGGCCCCTGAAAAAAACTGAGTCAACGGCACTGACCACCTTTCGCCAGTGGCTCAGCCAGCGGGCTGATTGAAGGGTTCACCCCGGCGTCAGCGATGGCGTATTACAACCAGGCCATGCTGCCGCTGATGGGCGACAGTTTTGCTGTGTCCGCCGCCAGCACGGGGCAAATCGCGACCGCAACCCAGCTGGGTTATGCCTTGGGGCTGCTGCTGGCAATTATCGGCGGGCTGTGCAGCGCCGGGTTTGCCCGTAAGCAGTAACGCGAGGGCCGTGCATTTCTCTCAGGCTTGATAGGAATAGGCAAGGTTTGCAGATGATCCGGCATAGGTCGTGGTCAGTGGACTCACTACCATGGGCGTCAGTCAACTGAGAGGAAAATCTCATGAATCACTCTAAAACTCTGTTCATTACCGGTATCAGCAGCGGCTTCGGCAAGGCCCTTGCCAGCGAAGCGCTGGCTGCGGGGCATCGCGTCATCGGCACGGTCAGAAACGAGGAGGCATTGCAGGCGTTCGAGGCGCTGTCGGCTGAACGTGCGCACGGTGTGATCCTGGACGTCACCGATTTCGAACGCATTGAAAGCGTGGTCGCTGGCGTGGAAAGCCGTCATGGTCCGGTGGACGTGCTGGTTAACAACGCAGGCTATGGCCATGAAGGTATTTTCGAAGAGTCGCCGCTGGATGAAATGCGCCGCCAGTTCGAGGTCAATGTGTTCGGTGCCGTTGCCGTGACCAAGGCATTCGTGCCGTATTTCCGTCAGCGTCGCAGCGGGCACATCATCAACATCACGTCAATGGGCGGCACCATTACGATGCCCGGCATTGCCTACTACTGCGGCAGCAAGTTTGCCTTGGAAGGGATCTCGGACACGTTGAGCAAGGAGCTGGCGCCCTTCAACATCTTCGTCACTGCCGTCGCGCCGGGCTCGTTCCGCACCGACTGGGCCGGCCGTTCGATGCAGCGAACTCCACGCAGCATTGCCGACTACGACGCCAGCTTCGATCCCGTGCGCCAGGCACGTGAAGAGAAAAACGGCCAGCAGCTGGGCGACCCGCAAAAAGCCGCGCTCGCGATGCTGCAACTGATCGGGCTCGCCCATCCGCCCTGCCATCTGTTGCTGGGCAGCGATGCGCTGAAGTTGGTCCGTGGCAAGTTTGAGCAGTCGTTGAAAGAGCTCGAACAATGGGAAGCCTTGACCCGCTCTACCGATGGCTGAAAGCCAAACACGAGGATTGAGCATGGACAGTGATGCACTCACGACGCGGCGCATGGTTGAGTTGATGGCGCAATTGGCGCCGCTCGAAGGCTACAACCTGAGCGCCCTTGACGACATACGCTTCTTGCGCTCCAACCGCCCGCTCACGCGCACGCCCGTGCTATATGAGCCGGGCATTGTGATCCTGTGTCAGGGGCGCAAGCGCGGCTATTTGGGGGACGATGTCTACATCTACGACGCTCAGCACTATCTGGTGGTGTCGGTGCCCGTGCCTTTCACGATGGAAACCGATGCCAGCGAAGAAGAGCCGATGTTCGCCGTTTACATGAGGCTGGATTTCAAGCTGGCGGGTGAGCTGATTCTGGAGATCGACGAGACGTTCGGTCCGACAGCGGCTCCTCCAAAAGGCATGTATTCCTCGCCGATGGACCACAGATTGCGTGAGTCCACCCTGCGCTTTCTCGCGGCCATGAGTCATTCGGTCGATGCACAAATCCTGGGTCCGTCGCTGGTGCGCGAGATTTACTACCGGATCATTGCGGGCGCCCAGGGCGGCTCCATGCGGGCCGCCCTCAGCAAGCAGGGGCATTTCGGCAAAGTCAATCGGGCCATCCGCAAGATTCACAGCTCTTACCAGGAGCAGTTGAACGTCGAGGCACTGGCGCAGGAGGCGAGTATGAGTGTGCCCAATTTCCATCTGCACTTCAGGACGGTCACTGATTCTTCGCCCATGCAATACCTGAAGTCGACACGGCTGCACCAGGCACGTTTGCTGATGTTGCGTAACGACGTTTCGGCGGCGGCGGCGGCCTTCGACGTCGGCTACGAAAGCCCCTCGCAGTTCAGTCGGGAATTCAAACGCTTCTTCGGTCGTACGCCCCACGCCGAGATTGCCTGGATGAAAGCGACGTACGCATTACCTAAGTCCAATACACCCTCGATCTTCGTCTCTTCGCATTAGAGGTGGGGCGGTGAGACGCTGTGCGGTGATCGCGCGCGTAGGGATATTCCTTTGTGACCTGACCAATGAAAGAGCCTGTTCACTTCGCTGAGTGGAGCGTATCTGGCAGGGCGGTTTTATTCACACAGGTGGCGTACCTCGGATGCATAGTTCGCCTGTTGCCCGAATTATGGCCAACTCGTGAAGCGGGTCGTTTGCAAGTTTTTGACTGCCTTGGCTTAACCAGGCGGAACATTGCGCATTTCTCCGAAAGGGCTGAAATCGAGCGAACTGCTCCAGCAACCTAGACTGCAACTCATCCAGGTGCGGGCGAATCTGGTTGTTGAGATCCGGCCGCTGGGTCTGGGGGGCTTGTCCCGCCGTGTGCCACGCAGCGAGCAATCCATACTGGACGAGCTTGTTGGCCTCTATCTGGGCTGCAAGCAACTGCTGTGAATCCTCTTCGCCGACACCATAGCCGACGGCCTGTCGTTGAGCATTCGCGATGACCTTTGACTCGCGGTCGCTGTCCTGAATCGGCTTGCCGCTATCCCATTTGGTGAGCGCAACAAGATCTGCGATCTGAAGCCGTTCGTTCATTGTCTTCAACAGGGATTCAAGCTCTGCGGGTATCGCACCTGTCGCTCGGGCGTCGGCATGGGCCGGGACAGCGGTAATACTGACCAAAACGAATGACAGGGAAAAAAGCGCCAGAGTTCTAAAAGCGGGTTTCAAGCACACGTTAATACCTCATGCTGCGAAGTGGCTAGAGATCAGGATCGACGGGGAGACCGGACGCAGGTGTGGCCAGGGGACTGCGAAGACGCCTGCATCCTGCCCACGCGTCATTGGCGGTTAAAGGGTTCGAGGCCAGCCATGCCGTACGTGGATGCGATCGTTTTATGTTGATCGATAGCAACCCTACTAGAAGGTAGAATTCGATTGCAACTCTCTTCTGATTTAGTGAAAACAGAAGAGACGTTAAACAATCTCTGGAACGTGGCAGGCAGTCTATAGCACTGCCGGACAATAGGTTGACCTATAGCCTACTGGAAGGTAGAGTTCGGCGATGGTCAATCATTCAAACACCTTTTCTGAAATTCTGAACTGCGCTCGCTCCCTCATCATTGCAGGCGGTTACAGCAGTTTTAGCTACGCCGATATTTCCGCATTCGTTGGTATTCGCAAAGCCAGTATTCATCATCACTTCCCCACGAAGGTCGATCTGGTTCGCACATTGGTCAACCAATACCGACAGGAGGCCGAGACCGGCATCGCGCACCTTGAGCGCGCTAGTCCAGACCCTGCCGATCAGTTACGGGCGTATATCGGCTACTGGCAAGGTTGTATCGGCGACGCGACGAAGGGATATTGCGTGTGCGCTCTACTCGCGACCCAGATCCCGGTATTGCCTCAAGACATCGTGCTTGAAATCAGAGCGCACTTCCGTGCGCTATCCGCCTGGCTTGCTTCGGTGTTCGAACGTGGAAGCAAGCAAGGGTGCTTCCGGTTAAGCAACGATGTACATGCAGAAGCCGAGAGTTTCATGGCAACCGTTCATGGTGCGATGCTTTCAGCCCGTGCCTATGGCGATCCTGAAATGTTTACCGCCATTACTCAGACCACGATCGAGCGGCTGCTCGTCATAAAGTCATAAAAGAGCCGTGTTAACCGTTGCTTATTGAGTACGCCTCCTCTCGCATCAAACGCCTCAGTCTCTAATGTTCGTGGGTCGTGGAAGTGCAGCCTGCGTTCTGACGGTCGCGTACGAACTGCCGGTCCCCGTCGCTATTAATGGTTCCCAGTCCCGTTAATCAGCTGCATCCAAGCGTTGCTTCGTTTGAGATCAAACTGTCTGCTTTATCTAAGCCTGGCTTCGCAGGTCCAAAGCTCAATGTTGCTTTGGGCCGCCAGATATCAAGAAACTATAATCTGGCCTTTACCTAGTACCTACTAGAAGGTAGGCTTTGGAGGTCGCTAATTTATCAGGCTCTTCTGTTGAAATCATCGTGCGCCTATTGAGATCCAAAGTTGCACATTTTAGGCAATCACGGTGTGAAATTGGTGATCTGGTTTTCGCTTTCACCTTCCGCAGGATTTTACGATGATGCCGGGATTCACCTCTCTGAATTTAGCCACTGCGCGCCAAATCATCTTCGCGGCAGAAACGAAGGCTTATCAGCTGGCTACTCCCTGTACGATATCGGTCATTGATTTAGAAGGGCATCTGATTGCTCATGTCAGCATGGACCGCGCACCGCCGAGCCGCGCCAATGATTCGCCTCGTAAAGCGCTGAATGCACTGGCGGTCGGACTTTGTATGGCGCTTTACGTCGAGTCGGCTCTTTTCACCTGCCGAAAGACAATAAGTTACGAATTCGCTGATCAAAAAAAGCGATTCGGGTATCTGTTTGCCAGAGATACTCTGCTTCGCTGAGGACAACATACTTAGTTCAGTGATTGGCAGTGGAAGACGCTGGGAGGGACACCAAACTCTTTTTTAAACATGGCCGAAAAAGCGCTGGGGTTTGAATAGCCTACGTCTAAAGACACTTCAAGGATGTTTTTCCCCATAGCAAGCCATTCGACCGCCGCGAGCAACCGGGCTTGTTTGCGCCACGTTGCAAAGCTCACGCCCAAGTCGCTGATGAACCACCGCTGGACGGTCTTCGTGTTTATGTTGAGATACGCGGCACATTCTGCAAGGCCCCAATTGAGTGTTCCTTTCTGAAATATCTCTCGACACAACGGCTTAAGCCGTTCCCCCTCAGGACTTGGCAGGTACACAGAATTCAAAGGCGCTGACTTTAGTTCTTCCATCAGCAGGTCGATGAGCAAGGCATCCCGGCTTCCTCGAGAACTAGCCACTTTAATCTGCAGCACAGCGACTATCAGCTCTCGTAGAAGACTCGATATCCCGACTAACGTACAGCTGCCGTACAGGGCGTGTGCTTGCTCCGCGCTGACATAGAGTGTGCGAACGCTAGCTGCGCCGATGGCACGCGTCCAATGAGGCACGTCGGGTGGAATCCATAAGGCGTGGCTGTTCGGCACCACCCAACAGCCTGTGTTGGTGGTGACCGCCAGGACGCCTGCGCTGGCAAAAAGCAGTTGCCCTTCAGCGTGCTGATGGACAGGAATACTGGTGCCTTCCGGCAGGTCCAGGCCGAGCGTAAAAAGGCTTTCTGCGGGTTTGAGCCGAACGGCATCGTGAAGCGGTTGATTGCCCATTATTCGATGATGACTGCCGTAGGAGAGGGAGACGGGTAGGGCGCAGCTTAGCATTAACGGCATGGCCCTCCGGTACGTGCTTCGTCGGTCCTCCCGGCATGATTTCACGCCTTCCCGATCCATTTCTCGAAGCCATCCAGCAGAATCGACACCCCGGTTTCATAAGTCGCGGGGCTGTTGAGCGAGGCGAACGGTGCCGCGAGAAACGCAGCGCCCGGGTAGCTGTCATTGGCGAACCGCGCAAGGTAGCTGCTGATGAAGTCTCCATGGGTCTTGGGCGATTGGCGGTTTTCCTTTTCGGCGGCGATCACCGACACGAACAACAGCAGCAGGTGATAGATCATCGCCCCCATCGCGCCGGAAACGTTCATGCTCATCAGGATCCGTCCCATGTGATCGAAGTAAGCCAGGCCATAATCGGTCTCGCCAGGCTGAACCCTTTGGAACAGGCGGAATTTGTTCTCGGTCAGGATGTAGGTCGCCAACCCTGGCCAGCGGCCCATCGTGTCCAGCGACGACAGCGCGAACTGCTCCAGGTCGTGGCGCCAGGCCCCCGTGGGGGAGGGTAGCCGTTCCAGTCGCTCTTTGAAGGCCACGTTGATCACCGTGCTGATCAGTTCGTCGCGGCTGCCCAAGTGGTAATGCACCATGCCGGCGGCGACCCCCAACTCCTTGCCGATCCTCACCATGCTGACTTCATTCAGGGATTCGCTCTGCGCGATCCTTACCGCGCAGTGGATCATGGCCTCACGTGAGACATCCTGGCCGCTCTTGGGGCGACGCCCGACTTTCTTGACCGGCGCGGGCGTGGGGGTTGCAGCGGCTTTGGTTTTCTCTGACATCCGACAGTTCCCTTGATGTGTTGATACCGGACTTGATGGATACCGGATTTAATTGATACCGGCTCAGATTATCACTGACACCCACTTTTTCTAAAGCCCTCAATGGATGCGAAGTGTCGGCAGCGTGGTGTGCCGGAGGGGGAGAAATGCGCGGATATTATTTTCAATCTGCTAATTGACACCCTCTCAGATGGTGATCTATCTTCTGTCCAACGCTTAATTGAGCCTATCTCAAAAAGGCGATCTCAATAGCCCTTCGGGGCTTGGCAGGAGGGCCCACAGTGGCTGATTTCAATAACAAGAAAGTAGCGGTGACGGCTGGTTTGCGCGGCGCGTCCTGGCAGGCGGATCGCATGACCGTGCCGTTCAGCTCGACGCCGGTTCCGCTGACCACGCAAGACGGCCAGGGTGCGCTGGGCGTTCTGTTCGCCCGGGGTGGCGAACGCAAGGTGCTGTTCATCATGCATCCCCGGGAGTTGGTGGTGACCCACTACCTGGTGCCGGAAGCGCTGGACGCAGGCTGGGCGTGCTGGGTGCAAGGCGCGCGCTCGATCGGCAATGACCTGCGGCTCGAGCATGAATTCGCACTTTATGACGTAGCGGCGGGCATGCGCCATTTGCGCGCTGCCGGGTTCGAGACCGTCGTACTGCTTGGCAATTCGGGCGGCGCTGGTCTGTTCGCTTACTACAACCAGCAATCGGTACGGGCGGCGGAAAAACGCGTGGCCAAAACCCCGGCCGGTCGCGCCACGAAGTTCGATACGGCAGAATTCCCGGTTGCCGATGGCATCGCGCTGGTGTCGCCGCATCCCGGCCAGGGCATCCTTCTGATGAACGCGCTGGACCCCTCCGTCACGGATGAACTCGATCCGTTCTCCACCGACCCGGCGCTGGACCCGTTCAGCGAAGCCAACGGCTTCCGCATGCCGCCTGACTCCGCCCGCTACGATTCGGATTTCATTGAGCGTTACCGTGCCGCGCAACGCCAGCGTGTTGCCCGCATCGACGCCCATGCCCGTGATCTGGTGGAACGTCGGCAAGCGGCACGTCTTCGCTTGAAAACCAGTGGCTCCAATGCCGACAGGGCAATGGCCGGGCACGGGTCGATTTTTCAGGTCTGGCGCACCGATGCCGACCTGCGCTGCTGGGACACCTCGCTCGATCCGTCCGACCGTTTCGTCGGTTCGTTGTGGGGCGCCGATCCTTTCGTCTCCAACCTCGGCAGCGTGGGCTTTGGCCGCATTGTTACCCCGGAATCGTGGCTGTCGACCTGGTCGGGACTGTCATCGAACGCGTCCTTGAGCAAATGCGCAGACTCCATTGAACAGCCCACGCTGCTGATCGAATACAGCGGCGACAACGCTGTATTTCCCAAGGACGTGGACGCGATTTTCGAGTCGATACCGGCTTCGCGCAAAGAACGACACCGCGTGCGTGGCAACCATCACGGGCAGGCGCTGGAGGCGGGTGAGACATCCGGCCAGATCCTCGCTGGCCAGCACTTGAGGCGTTGGCTTCAAGAAAACTTCTGATAAGACAAATAAGACAAAGGCGTTCGCTCATGACAATTACAAAATATGAAACCGCTTCTGCAAATTCTCCACGATTGAACCAGGTCGCCAACCCGATTGCCGGTGTTGTCTACCCGCGCCAGGCCGACCTTGAACGGTACGTCGCAGGTGGCGCACTGCGTCACGAAACCCTGGTCGACGGGCTTAAAGAAGTGGTTCGGCACCACCCGGACAACGTGGCCTTACTGGGTCCGAAGCTGCGCCTCACCTACCGCGAGCTGGATGCCTTGTCCACTCGCCTGGCCGGCGCGTTCATCCTGCAGGGCCTCAAGCCGCTGGACCGCGTCATCTATCAGCTGCGCGACAGCGAGCAATTGGTCATTTCGTTCTTCGCCTGCCTCAAGGCCGGGCTGATCCCGATCTGCACCATGGCCGCCCACCGCGAGCGTGAAATCGGCTACCTCGCCAACCACGGCGAAGCCAAGCTGCACATCGTGCAAGGGGATGAGGTCGAGAAATTCGACAGCGTGGCCTTCGCTCGCAAGATGCAGGACGCGGCGCCTTCTCTGAAGCTCATCATGCAAGTTCGCGGCGAGCCGCAGGACGGCGCGCTGTTTCAGGACGCACTGATCGCAGGCATCGATCTGGCCGAAGCGCAGACCCTGGTGAGTCAGGTGCATCTAGACCCGTTCCAGGTGGCGGTTTTCCAGCTGTCCGGCGGCACCACCGGCGTGCCGAAGATCATTCCGCGTTTCCACAATGAATACCTCTACAACATGCGCGCCGTGGGCAAATGGCTGGGTTTCCGTCCGGACGACACGCTGTTCATGCCGCAACCGATGGTCCACAACCTCAACATGGGTTGCTGCTTCGGGCCGTTCCTGATGACCGGCGGCACGGTGACGATTACCCCGGACCTGCAACCGGAAACCCTGATTTCGCTGATCGCCACTACCAAGCCGACCTGGCTGATGCTGGGCGGCCCGATCATTGCGCGTTTGGAATCAGCCATTCAGGAAGGGCGCGTGGACCTGTCCAACGCCCGTGGCGTGATCGTCGCCAACAGCGCGGCCAAGCTGCAAAAACTGCTGGGCGTGCGCACCCACAACATCTTCGGCATCACCGAAGGCGTGATCGCGCTGACCCACCGCGACGACCCGGCGCAAGCCCACGACACCACCAACGGCCGTCCGGTCTCCGAGTTCGATGAGATCCGCATCGTGGTGCCGGGCACCGAAGAAGATGTGAAACCCGGTGAAATCGGCGAGCCGGTGTTCAAGGGGCCGTACACCATTCACGGCTATTACGACGCCGAAGAGCGCAACCGCGAAACCTTCACCCGCGACGGTTACTACCGCTCCGGCGACCTGATGTACACCAAGCTCATCGATGGTAAGACCTACTACGTGTTCTGCGGCCGCCTGAAAGACCTGGTCAGCCGCGGCGGCGAAAAAATCAACTGTGAAGAAGTGGAAATGGCGGTCTCTGGCCACCCGGCAGTGGCCGCAGTGGCGGCTGTCGGTTATCCGGACCCGGTGTTCGACGAGCGTCTGTGCGTGGCGCTGGTACTGCGAGACGGGTTCGCCGCACCGAGTGTGGCTGAGCTGGGCGAGTTCCTTCAGGACTACGGCATGGCCAAGTTCAAATGGCCTGAGCGCGTCGAAGTGCTGGTCTCGTTCCCGCTGACGGCCTCCGGAAAGCTGAGCAAGGAAGGCCTGCGCGACATCGTGAAAAAGAACGTCGAGTTCGAGCGTGCCCAGCTCGCCAGTTGAGCCCGCTGTTCGAACTCACTCGATCAAAAAGGGGCTGCGCGCCAGCCCCATTGCAACTGGCGTCGTCCGACGCCGTTCACAGGAGTCGTTCCCATGACTGTAAAACAACCAGTTCTCAAAGGCGTCCACCATAGCGCCAGGCCTACCTGGAAGCTGCGTGAAACCGTTGAGTTTTATCGCGACAAGCTTGGGCTACCGTTGGTGCATGCCATCTCGGCACGTGCCTGGGGGCCTTCCAACCACCCCGATTTCCTGCACTTCTTTTTCGACAGCGGCGTTCACAGCACCATCGCGTTCTTCTACTACATCAACACCGAGCAACCGGACTTCACCCTGCCCGTGGCCGACTACCGCTACGAGGCGACCCATACCGCGTGGCGCGTGGACACCCGCGAAGAGTTGCTGGAATGGCGCGACCGTCTGGAGGCGCAAGAGATCCCGCTGATCTTCCAGATCCGTCACGAGTTGATCGAGTCGATCTACTTCAACGACCCCAACGGCTATTACATGGAAATCACCATCCAGGAGCGTCCAATGAACGCCCTCGACAGTGAAGATGCTGCCCGCACCCTGGAAGCGGCGATGGCCCATGAAGACGCGCACCTTGCCGGTACGGCGCCGTTCGTGGGGATCGATCAGGTGTGGCTAGACAAGGCCGCCGACATCGCGCCGGACAACACCGACGAGATCGCACTGTTCGTGCTGGATGCTCCGGAATTTCGGCCGTTGGTGGACGCCGCCGAGCAGAACCCTGAGTACAGCGTCGAACACCTGAGCAAGGGCTACTGGAAAATCACGGCGAAAGACGCGCTGGTCTTTGAACGCAAAAAACTGGGCTTTGTCCCGGCCCTGTGGAACGCCGCGTTGACTGGCGGTTTCGTTGGTCAGGTCACCGAGTTCGACCGCTATCGGCTGCAGATCACCCGAGGAGCGAAATAATGAAAGTGGCCATCGTCGGCGGCGGTCCGTCCGGTCTGTACCTAGCCTTGTTGCTCAAACGCAGCGAGCCTGAATGGGCCGTTGAAATCATCGAGCAAAATGCCGCAGACGCCACGTTCGGTTTTGGCGTGGTCATGGCCGACACGGGCCTGCAACAGCTTCGCGAAGCAGACGCCGGTTCGTACGACGCCCTGTCCGAGGCGACCCGCCAGCACCTGCATCAGGTCATCGTCCAGGACGAAACCGCCATCGGTTTCCGTCTGCCGGTGAGAGGCGGTGCGATTCCGCGCCTGACCCTGTTGCAGATTCTGGAACGCCATGCAGAAGAGGCGGGGGTGGTGATCCATTACCGTGAGCGCATCGAAACCACCGCAGACCTGACGCGCTTCGGTTTGCAGGACGCGGACGTCGTGGTCGGCGCCGATGGCATTAACTCGGTCATCCGCCGGGAGTTCGAGCAGGGGTTCGGCACCACGTCCAACACCCTGGGTAACCACTTCGCCTGGTACGGCACGCCGAAAGTCTTCGAGGCCTCGGCCCTGGTGTTTCGCAAATACCAGGGCGGGCATTTCGTCGCCCACTACTACGCCTACAGCGACGAGATGAGCACCTTCGTTGCCGAGTGCGACGACGCGACGTGGCAGCTCCTGAACCTCGGCGCCTTGTCCGAAGAGGAACGCCAGGCGTTGATGGAGAAGATATTCGCGCCGGAACTCGAAGGTGCGCCGTTGATCAGTGGCAATGCGCGGGTGGTCTGGCGCCAGTTCCCGGTGATCCGCAATGCCCACTGGGCGTGCGGCCGTCACGTGCTGGTGGGCGATGCCCTGGCCAGCGCGCACTTTTCCATCGGTTCAGGCACCCGTATCGCGATGAACGATGCCATTGCGTTGGCCACCGCATTGCGGGCGTACAAGGGCGACGCCCAAGCCGGTCTGAAGGCTTATGAGAGCACTCACCGCCCGAGCAAGCAGAAACTGATTGGCGCCTCCGAGCGTTCCTACCTGTGGTACGAGCGGATGGGGCAGTGGATGGACACGTACACCCCTGAAGAATTCGTCTACCAATTCATGACCCGTACCGGTCGCGTCAACGACGAGCGCCTGCGCGAGCAATACCCTGAACTGATGGTTCGCCTCGGGCGAGCAGGAAGTGCAGCATGAGCGGCGGCACCGAGTACGTCATCGCCGAGCGGCCGCTCACGGTCCGGCGCACGGTGCGCTGGGTCGACTGTGATCCGGCGGGCGTCGCCTTCACCGGTCACTTCACCGATTACCTGATCGGCGCGGTCATGCACTTCTATAACCACATCGGCTGGGGCCCGGAAGCCAAGTCCGGCAACGGCGGGCTGGCGTGCAAACACATGTCGCTGACGTTCCACAAAAGCCTGCCGCCGGGTTCAGTGGTGGACATTCGCATCGAAGTGGGGGATGTCCGTGAGCGCACGTTCGACCTGCACGCCACCGCGTTTTTGGCCGATGGCAACGTGGCGTTCGAAGGGGTGTTTTCGCCTATCTGCGTGACGCCGCAAATGACCGCGCTGCCGTTGCCTGATGCGCTGAAAGCGGTGCTCCGCGAGCACCTGCGCGTGGCCGGAGGCGACCATGCGTGAAGCCCTGATCGTTTCAACGGCGCGCACGCCCATTGGCAAGGCCATGCGCGGCTCGCTCAACCACATCAAATCGCCGACCCTGATGGCCCACGCATTGCGCCATGCAGTGGACCGCGCGGGTGTTGATCCGGCGCTCATCGACGACGTGGTGATCGGCACGGTGCTGGCGGCGGGCACCGCTGGCTCTAATCTGGCGCGCAACGCGGTGTTCGCGGCGGGGCTGCCGGTGTCGATCAGCGGGATGACCCTTGATCGCCAGTGTTCGTCCGGCCTGATGGCCATCGCCACGGCGGCCAAGCAAATCCTCCACGACGGCATGGACGTGGTGGCGGCCGGGGGGCAAGAGAACATCTCCGCTGTGCAAGACGCCTACTTCCAGTGGGTTGCCCAAGAGACGGACAGCAACGTGCAGCAGGCCGTGCCCCATGCCTATATGCCGATGTTGCAAACCGCTGAAAACGTGGCGCGCAAGTACGGGATTTCCCGTGAGGCGCAAGACGCTTTCGCCTTGAGTTCGCAACAGCGTACGGCCCGCGCCCAGGCGAACGGCCTGCTGCTAGATGAAATCGTGCCGATCACGGCCGACCGGCGCATCGTCGACAAGGCATCCGGCGCGGTCAGTTACGAGTCGGTGCGGCTGGAGCAGGATGAAGGCAACCGCACCGACACCACCCTCGAAAGCCTGTCTCGGCTCTCATCCGTCATCGCGGGTGGCAGCGTCACAGCGGGCAATGCCAGCCAGCTGTCTGACGGTGCCAGCGCGTGCGTGCTGATGGACAGCCGACGTGCCATCCAGGAAGGGGCCAGGCCGCTGGGGCTGTATCGCGGTATCGCCGTGGCCGGGCTGGCGCCGGAAGAAATGGGCATCGGGCCGATCTTCGCCATTCCCAAGTTACTCAAACAACACGGTTTGAGCGTACAGGACATTGACCTGTGGGAGCTCAACGAAGCGTTCGCCTGCCAGGCGCTGTATTGCCAACAGCAACTGGGAATCGACCCTGAACGCTGCAACGTCAACGGCGGCGCCATTTCCATCGGGCACCCCTACGGCATGACCGGCGCGCGTCAGGTCGGGCACGTGCTGCTCGAAGGTCGACGTCGCAAGGCGCGCTATGCCGTCGTGTCGATGTGCGTGGGCGGCGGTATGGGGGCGGCGGGGCTGTTTGAGATCCTCTGACCGATGAAGGGCAGGGAGCGTTGAATCTGGAATTTGCGTGCGTGAAATACACCGTGGGCCTGCACGGTGAACCTTAAACAATCTCTAACAACAAAGGTGGTATGCGACATGTCCTCACAAGAACTGACCTACAAACCCGAATTGCTGACCAGCGGCCTGTGCTTTGGTGAAGGCACCCGCTGGAGAGACGGCAAGCTGTACATCTCGGACATGCTGGGCAAAAAGGTCTACACCATCGATGCCCAAGGCAACAAAACCGTCATCGCCGAGCAGCCCCACAAGCCCAACGGCATGGGCTTTCTGCCCAATGGCGACCTGATCCTCAGCTCCATGCATGAAGCCCGGCTGTACCGCTTTCTCCCGGGCAAGCCGATCGGTGAGAACCTCGAACTGTATGCCGACCTGTCCCACCTGTTTACCGGTTACATCGGCGACATGGTGGTCGATGACGCAGGCCGCATTTACGTGGACGACGTGGGCGCACGGGTGTTCGAAGGCGAGGCCCTCAAGCCGGGTCGCATCGTGGTCGTGGAGCCTGACGGTAGCAGCTCGATTGCCCTCGAGGATTGCCACTTCCCTAACGGCATCGTGATCACGCCGGACAAAAAGCACATCGTGTTTTCCGAAACCTTCGTCGAGCGCCTGTCCATCGTGGACATCGTCGACGGCAAGCTGGTGAACCGTCGTGTGTTCCTCGACATGACCAAAGTCTTCGCCAGCGACGACGACCGCGAACACAAAAAGGGTTGCGTGGACGGTATCGCCATCGACGCGGAAGGCGGTATTTGGCTGAGCGTGCTGCGCTCCAGTCAATACGTGCGCGTTGACCGCGATGGCAATGTCACTGCCCGCGTTCACATTCCAGGCCATGAAGTCGTCGCTGTTGCCTTGGGCGGCGATGACGGCAGGACCCTGTTCATGTCTGCGACCAAGGTCAAGGGCGACCACCCGCACATCTTCTCGGCCATGGTGGCGCTGGACGTGGAAACCTCGATTTTCACCGCCCGCGTCGCAGTGGGTCGTGGCGAAGGCCGGCCGTAACCGCCCGCACGTCCACCGGGGCAGGCATGCTGCCCCGGTTTCCTAAAAGCATTGATCATGTCTCACGGAGTCGACTCCCGAGCAGGCGCACGGGCTCGTCTTGCTCGACAGAAAACCGTAGGCATTGACCTGCCAACAATAAATATAAAGGAATCAGGGTCATGAAAAATTTGCTGGGAGTCATCCTTGCAGCAACTGTCATCTTATCGGCCAGGGTGGATGCGGCAAATGGCGATCAATACGCAGGGTATGGGGTCACCGCGATGGGCATGGGCTGGGCGTCCATTGCCAACCCGGTAGACGCCACAGCGGCGGTCAACAACCCGGCCGGCATGGGCGCCGTGGGTTCGCGCATAGACGGCAATGTGATGGCGACAGTGGGTCAGCTGCGTTCCAACGTCCATGGCGCCAAGAACAGCGATGACATCTTTCTGTTGCTGCCAGGGTTCGGGGCCAACTACCAATACTCCAATGACGTCACTTTCGGCGTAACGGCCGCTGGGTACGGCGCCGGGGTCGACTACGGTAAACCCATTCCGGCGTTCGGCACTTCCAAGGTCAAATCGGAACTGGCGCAGCTGATTGTGTCGCCGACCGCGACCTACCAGTTCGCGCCAGGCCATTACCTCGGGTTATCGGTGAAGCTGGGCTACGAAAGCCTCATGCTCCACGGGCTGGAAAACTTTGGCGCCACCAACGACACCGATCACGCGTTGGGGATCGGCTTCGGGATTGGTTACCTGGGCACTATTGCGCCCAACCTCAGGCTGGGCCTGACGTATTCGACACCGGTCTGGTTCCAGAAGTTGGATGCCCATGAAGACATCATCCCCAACGGACGGCTGAACGCGCCGCAGCAGGCAGGCGCAGGGCTGGCCTACGACTGGGGTGACTGGACATTCGCCTTCGATTACGTGTGGCTGAACTGGGCGAGCCAAAAGACGTTCAGTAATTCGCTGGTTGAGGGCGGGGCGCCGGGTTCCAGCCATGGGCCGGGGTTTGGATGGCAGAACCAGAACGTTTTCCGCTTCGGCGCGAACTACAAGATCAGCGAGCGCTGGCAGGTTCGCGCGGGTGCGTCGCTGGCCAACCATCAGGTGCCGACCGACGAGGCCACCCTGATCGCCATTTGCCCGTGTAATCAGCCCAAAACCGTCACGACAGGCTTGACCTATACAGTCTCCAAGAACCTCGAATTGAGCGGTTCGTACATGTACGATTTCCGTCACATCACCAAAGGCACCGGCGCCAGTGAAGGCACGGAAGCCGGCGGAGAGTTACACATGCTGGCCGTCGGGTTTGGCTATAAGTACTAACGCGTATTGACCTGTCGTGCATTGAATAGAAATCAGCAAGGTGCGGGATATACGTCGAGGCTCAGCTATCTCCCGCGTCGATGCGCGACAGGATTACCCTACAACGAAGGCTATCATCATGATCTTTTTATGGTGAGACAGACTTCATTGCCAGACACGTTGCGCACTACCGTCCACGGGTTGAAAGCTTCGCAGCCAAGTAAGTGGCGATGTAAGAGGGTATAGAAGGGCGATTTAAGTTGCGATGTCAGCGCCAAGGACAGAGAAGGGCATCATATTGATGACGGTTCGGAAAACCGTTCGACCAAAAAGTCCGTAAACGCCCGAACACGCAATGATCGGCGATGGGCCTCCGGGTATATCGCATAAATAGGAGCGCTGGGCGTAGACCAGTCTGCCAGCACTTGAACCAATTGGCCGCTCTTTAGATAACGTTCAACGTCCCATTGTGATCGCATGATGACCCCCAGGCCCGCCAAGGCCCAGCCGGTCGTCACCGCCCCGTCATTGCTGGCAAACCTGCCTTTGATCTTGATCGCGTCGACCTGATTCGCTGACGCGCGTTTATGGACGAAGCGCCAAATGCCGTGCGCCTCTGATCCCTGGCGCAGGTCGATGCATTCATGATGAACCAAATCTTCGGGAGCGTTTGGCGTACCCCGGGCGGCGAGGTAGCTGGGTGCAGCGCAGATCAATCGGCTATTGCTCGTCAGCAGCCGGGCGATAGCCCGTGAGTCGGGCGGTGCGCCGAATCTGACACTGACATCACACACGTCCTCGGCGATCGGCGTGACCGACTCGCTCAGGGTCAGGCTTATCTCGATTTCCGGGTGTTTTTCGGCAAAGCGCGCGATGGCGGGCGCGATGTGCTCCCGGCCAAAACCCAGGCTCGCACTGACCCGGAGCAGGCCACGCGGCTCCTCTGTGCTTGCACGGAGCGCCTGCTGTAACGATTCCAGTTCAAAGAGCATCCGCCGGCCGTGATGCAAGAACAGCGCGCCCTCCGGGGTGACCAAAAGTCTGCGGACTGTCCGCATCAACAGAATCGAGTTCGTTCGTTTTTCCAGCTGTGTGAGCCTTTTGCTGACCGCCGCCACGGAAACGCCGAGTTTCTGGGCGGCAGCGCCCAGCGTGTCGGCGTTAACCACTTCTATGAAAAAGCTGATGTCCGATGGCAGGACCTGAGGGTTCATCGCAATTCGCCATGGGGGGGACGCCACATAATACAGTCGCCAGCGCTAAGCCGGGATGGCGGGGAACATCCTTATTTGTGAATTGGCAATTTCACAATACGAATGACTCAAGAAGGTTAACGTTACTTTAACCTCAAATTATGTCTCTTCGATTGGCAAAATTGGTTACAACTGCGCGCTTGTTCGCCACATCGCGGACAAATAGGCCCGACGGGTCGCGGCAGTCGGGCGTTGGACCCATTATTCTGGATTAACCATGTCACTAATCATTCACACAACGGCGTCTCGGCTTGGACGCTGGGGGATGCGCGGCTTTGGCGTACTACTCGCTCTGGCAGGTGCAATCATCGGGGCGCTTGGTTTCAAGTTGTTCTCTGTAGAGGGCAGTCCTTATTACCTCAGCATCGGCGCAATCTGGCTGGTTGCAGGCCTCCTGATTCTCTGGTTGCGTAACACCGGCCTTTATCTTTATATCGTCAGCTTCGTATTGACGGTCGTCTGGGCGCTCTGGGAGTCAGGTCTGGACGGGTGGGCACTTGTTCCGCGTCTGGATGTTCCGTTGGCCTTTATGGGGCTGGCAGTCTTGCTGTTGCCTCGCAAGGTCTCGCCGGGCATAGGACCGCGCAGTCTTGGGGTCGGGATCCTGGCCGTCACGGTCATCGGTTTGGGCATCGCGATCCCACTCGCTCAAAAGCCTTATTCGGTCATCGCCAACAGTACGCCTGCGGGCCAGTACTTTGATGCCTCGACGGCGCCTGCCGGGGCTGACTGGCCTACGTACGGAGGGGGCTATGGCGGTCAGCGTTTTTCCACGCTCGATCAGATCGCGCCGCAGAACGTTGGGCAGCTGCAACGGGCTTGGGTCTACCGTACCGGTGAACCTCACAACAATAATTTTGGCAACGAACTAACCCCCATCAAGGTGGGTGACAGCGTTTACGGCTGTAGCCTTCGCCACCAGATTTTTGCTGTGGATGCCGCTACAGGTAAGCAAAAGTGGCTGTTTGACCCGAAGACGCCTGCCAACGTCTCACCGCCGAACTCTGCCTGTCGCGGCGTAGCGTTTTACTCAGACCCGACTGCCGCTTCAGGACAGGCCTGTTCGACGCGCATCATTGCAGGCACGCTGGATGCCAAACTGTTTGCCGTCGATGCGGTCACCGGCCTGGCCTGTGAAAGCTTTGGCGAGCATGGGTTTGTCGACGCCATGCAAGGTTTGGGGAAATGGCCATCCGGCGTGGTGTCCATCACGGCGGCACCCACGATTGTCAAAGGCGTGGTCGTGACAGGCCAGCAGGTCATGGACGGCCAGTTGCGCGAAGCACCCTCAGGTGTGGTGCGCGGCTATGACGCTGTGACAGGAGCCTTGCGTTTCGCTTGGGATATGGGACGCCCGGAAACCACCACGCTGCCACCTGCAGGCAAGACCTATTCGTTGGGTACGCCTAACATGTGGTCGACCGCGGTGGGCGACGAATCGCTGGGTCTGGTCTATCTGCCGATGGCCAACTCGGCGGGTGATTACCACAGCTCCACACGTACCGTCGAAGAGCGCAAATACAGCTCTTCGGTCACTGCTCTGGACGTGATCACGGGCAAACCTCGCTGGGTCTACCAATTTGTAAAAAACGATGTGTGGGACTATGACACGCCGGCCCAGCCGAGCCTGGTCGACTTCCCGACCGCGAGCGGCAACGTTCCGGCCTTGATCCAGACCACCAAACAAGGGGATCTGTGGGTGCTGGATCGTCGTACTGGCGAACCCCTGCATCAAGTGGTCGAGCAACCTGTGCCACAAGGCGGGGTAGAGCCTTCCGAGCGAGCAGCAACACAGAAGCATTCGCTCTACAGCGATACCCGTAAACCGGATATGACCGAAAATATGATGTGGGGCGTTACGCCCATCGATCAGCTCATGTGCCGGATTCAGTTCCGTAAGGCCAATTATCAAGGCATCTTTACCCCGCCGAGTGTCGATAAACCCTGGATCGAATACCCCGGGAATAACGGCGGTTCGGATTGGGGCAGTGTGTCTGTGGACGTGCATAACGGCGTGATCATCGAGAACTACAACGACCTGCCGAGCTATTCGAGGCTGGTCAATCGGGCTGATGACGACGCGATGGGCGTATTCTGGCTGGGTGACCCGCGTTACAAAAAGCCTCCTCCTGGCCGTAACCGTCCTCAAGCGGGGCTGCCGTACGGGCAAGATGTGAATACAGGCTGGGTTTCTGCACTCGGGGTCATTTGCAAACAGCCACCGTTCGGGGGCATCAAGGCCATCGATCTGGCCACCGGCAAGACCTTGTGGGATCGTCCACTCGGGGTCGCCGAAAAGAATGGACCGCTGGGGCTGCACTCGATGCTTCCTTTCCAGATTGGCTTGCCTAACAACGGGGGGGTGCTGACCACCACGTCGGGCCTTGCGTTCGTCGGTGCCGCAACAGATGACTATCTGCGTGCCATCGATGTCAGGACAGGCAAGGAATTATGGAAAGATGCGCTGCCAGCGGGTGGCCAGGCGACGCCGATGACCTATGAGGTCAACGGGCGGCAATTTGTCCTGATCATGGCCGGTGGGCACCACGGCATGATGACACCGGAAGGCGATTATGTGATTGCTTACGCATTACCTGAGAACAAATAGCGGCACCATAATAGTAGGCATTCGCCTGCTGTTTATTTCAGCCGGATCAGCAATGGAACCTGACTGAGTGGACGCCGCGAGTGACGCTAAGGTGTTAACCAATCTACTGGGATTGTTTGTTGAGGTTACTTGGCTGAGTTGCAAGGCCGTTTCGAGAGTTTAAGACTGGAAAAATAATTCAAAGAAGCTACGCATCATGGCTTTCAGATCTGCTGCGCCCGGTTAAATCGATTTCGTAAACAAGGCAAACAAACCTTACTAGTCAGCAGAAAAACCAATCTGCAAATTCATAGGAACATGACTATGGTTGTCGACAAGAAAGTTATTGGTCTGGCTGTCGTTGCAATTTTGGCTGCAGCCGGCGCATACGCCGGGAACGGTAGTGGTAACCCGAAGAACGACACGGGCTACTACATCAGGGATCCCGTTGCACACTACAGCTGGAAGGATGGGAAACTCGTTCCAAATCCAAAACGTGCTGAGGATCGTAAAGATGGTGTTCGATTCAATGGCTAACTAGCCATATCGAATGCAAGCCCTTGTTTTCATTAATAAGGGGGTGTTCAAGATCTTACATTGGCTGCGCGCTCTGGTGCGGGACAAACGGGGATCGGAAAGCGCGCGAGCCCCCCCTCACCAGGCGAAATTCGATGGGGTCAAAAATCAACCGACAGCCTGGTTGGGCTTGAAAAGCCACTGATTAATTTAAAGAATGCCGGAATCATATCTGTTCCACTGGGTGTGCTGTTTCTGATTTTCGGTCCATTGCTGTATCGGCGTCGTATCGATGTGAGTGCCGACGATAAATGGAAGGCTCTGGTCTTTCGCCGAGACAGCGGTATAGGTGTGGATGGAGCTGCCGCCCATTAACCAAGTCAGGGGCTAAACGCAAAGTTTCAGTGAGCGGGGCCCCTCGCACATCTGCGCCTTGGCTATCACAAAGGCAGAAGGTGTAGTGTGGCCCGGATGACCAACCTCCAATTATCACCCATAATTCTCATTGACAAAAACCTACTAGTCGGTAGGCTGGTGGAATAGTGAGTAAAATTTACTCAGATTTATTGCCGTGCTTGTGAACTGAGCCGGCAGGACCAGGTGGCTCGGTCGATCGAGTCTCGAACACAACTTAGGACCTCAAAATGGGCATTCGCTCCCTTCTCGGTATATTTTTCATAAGCTTGCTAGCGGCCTCATCCAGCTACGCTGCAGATCACACTCATGACGTAACACAGCAAGCTGGCTTAACCAGTAGCCACGTTGAGGCCACTCCCAAGTTGACTCTCCTGCCTCCACGGGCGGATGTGCTTAAAGACGGCTATGTCTATCTACCGTTCAAAGTTGAAAACATGACCATTCTTCCACTGTATACGGAAATCCATGGCGCAGATGCTATCAATCTGCGACCGAAGATAGGGCATCTCCATGTCATGGTTGATAACAATGGCTGGAACTGGATACATGCTTTAACGGACCCGATCTACTTTGGCCCACTGTCAAAAGGTAGCCATACGGTCAGTATCGAGCTCGTTGATGCGGCGCACGCTGTAATCGAGGTGCAGAGTATCAAGATCATCGTTCCTTGAGTTTAACTTGATCGAATACCTATGTTCCCCCATCGGACGCGCCCAGCGCGTGAGGCAGGCGTCGATGTGAGGTATACGGCAAGTATCGGTAAAAGGCGGGATACGATGCATTCGTCAATTGTCATATCCGTGGGACAGTTTTATCAAATAAGCCTACCGATTAGTTGGGAGATCGCTTGTTAAAGCCTGATTTTTATTCCATCTTGTGAGGTATTTAAAATGAGTTTTGTAAGCACTTCAATGCTCCCAGCGTCTACTGTACCTAGTGCTGCGAGCATTCGCGGTACTGACCCATTGATCGACAGCCAAGGGTTTCTAAAGCTATTGCTTACCCAGCTTCAGCATCAGGACCCTACAATGCCGACAGACCCTGGCAACACTGTGCTGCAGTTGGCGGCGCTCTCTCAGGTTTCTGCACTTCAGGAAATAAGTGCATTACTCAAAGAGCTGTTGGATAGCAAAAAATCCCCCGATACAACTCCTTCGAACAGTCGTCGTGATGGATCGAGTAAGACATCATCCGAGCTGTCCTTGCTCGGGCATGCGGATGCGATCCATCGAAGACAGTGCTCGCTGCGTCCGTTATGCCGCTGAAGCAGGGGGCGAGGTGAAGAGGTGAATATGACAACGCCAACATTCGTACATACGAAAGAGTCAGCAATACAAATTGAAAGCACGTGGTTGATGATCTACTACCTTGCTCGTGCTGCGGTGTCATTTGTCTGGTTCTTAACTGCAGTTACGCTCGGCTCCGCAGTGCCTGTAGTATCGGTGATTCTGCTGATCTTCTATCCGGCATGGGATGCTCTTGCCAATTTGCTTGACGCACTGCGCAACGGGGGGCTGCGGCGTAATCCTTTTCAGGCGCTCAACGCTGTTACTAGCCTAATAACTACGCTGGCCATCGCGATCGCCCTCGAAGCTGGAATGACTACTGTTCTAGCCGTTTTTGGATTATGGGCAGTTGCCTCCGGCCTTATGCAGCTAGTTACAGCTGTTCGCCGCTGGCGCTTTTTCGGCGCTCAGTGGGTCATGATACTCAGCGGCGGTCAGTCGGCACTAGCGGGTGGATTTTTCATTAAGCAATCGCTAACGCCCGGCATTCATGGCATTACGGAAATAGCGCCTTACGTTGCCTTTGGAGCATTCTATTTTCTTGTTTCCGGTATCTGGCTGGTGGTTAGGCGGGTTAAGCGTTTGAATTACTAAGCCGAGACGTTAGTCTTGAACATCCCATCGAATTGTTCGGTCGTGAGGTCGGCAATATCGCTAACGGCGGTTTGCTTGCTGGCCACACTGACCAGGACATCTGGCCCGACAATGACTTTTACAGCTTTGCTGATCAGCGACTGGCAAAAGCTCTCACTGGTAAGATCACCTGGCAAACAGATCGCTTTACGGCTTTCAGGCTTCAATTAGCTGCACGACTTTCTAGCCATCTGCCTCTTCTGCCGGCGGGTAGTTGAGGACAATGTCCGCACCTTCTCGTGCGTAGGTGATGGCCGCAGCACGGTTAATGCCTGAGTTGGCTTCGGTGATCAAAGCCTTGCCCGCTAGCCGACCGAGGCCTTTTTAGCTGGTCTCCCCATGGTCAGTCGCAGGTTATAGTTTATTCACCGCGCCCGGTGCGGGTTGCGGTTGTTTGGGGAACTCAGGCTGAGGATATTGAGTCAGCGGGTTCTGCATCGAATACTGATTTTCGGTCGTCATGGCTAGAGCCCAAGGAAGGCCATCAGCACGCTGTAGAAGAAATTGAAGGGGGCCCTTCCAGGGATACTTTTTATTGTTCAGGCCCATCTGGATTAGCGTAGCAGTCCTGTCCGACCTTAAAAGATCGAAAACCCCCTGATGCCCGAAATGTCGCGCAGGCGAAGTGGTGCTTTTTCCCTGATCAATTTGCTTTTATTCGAAGCCTGGTGGGTAGAGCTGCTCGAAGCGTTCATTTCTATAGCCTCCATTTGAGACGCTTTAAAATGACTGTTACCAAGACTGGCCGCAGTCGACCCGAAGGGGAAAAGGCCTAGTACCGATGCCTGAGCCCGATCCAGGCACGACAGTTCCGGGATTCAATACTGCCCTGCTTATAAGGCTGGCAAGCTTGATCTTTCATATGGCGCGGTTGCCCTACGATCGTCAGCTTCAGTGACTTTGGGATTTCCTTCTTTCGCGATGACGAAAAATTAGGGCCGACGCGAAAGTTAAGTACGGTATCAGCACCTCTGGCAATGAAGTTTTGATCATTGAAGACGGTTTGCCGAGCCGTGTCGGCCGGTAGATATATGTCCGATGATGATGATTGAGTGAGGGAGGCTTGTGGTTTGTGATTCGGCGGCATTCCACTGGCGCGAACCAATTCACCTTCTCCACCGAGTTGGCTCATCGCCTGTGTGTATGTTTCGTTGATATCCGAGGCTCGATTTATCGCCTGGAGTGCACCTATCGTGGCTGTGCTTCCTAAGATCAGACAGATGACCATGAACAAAACCCCACGCTATGGAGTTTCGGTGTCGTCCTAACCGCTTGGATATAGGTGTCCATTCAGATTGCTGGAATGAGCCCAAGTCTTATGAGCATCGCAGCGCTTTCAGGCAGCGAGCGCATGTGGACATCACATGCCGCCGCTATTGACCTTTTAAGGCTCGAGGCTTCCCAGATAGTTGTACAGATTGGACGCTTCCGGTGACAGCCTTGAAGCGTCAGCCACGCCAACGTACAAGGTACGTGACGCCCATGATCCGTCCAGCGCAATGGCTCGCAGTCTGGTGTCGAGAAGTTCTGGGTAAACAGACCCCAGCGGCAATATGCCGATACCTAGCCCGGCGTTGATCATCCGGCAGATGCCATCAAAACTGCTGACCTGAATTCTGACCTTCAGCAACTTTCCAGAGCTGGCCGCTGCATCGCTAATCCGGCGCAATAACGAACTTCCCTGGTTCAAGGCGACGTAGTCGTAATCGAGGGTGTCGGCCAGGGTGACGCTGGTGCGCTGGGCCAGCGGGTGGTGCTGCGGGACGAGTACTACCAGCCGGTCCCGCCGAAATGGGCGTTTCTCAAGGCGGGGCGCCGGAACGTTATCGGCAAATATCCCGATGTCGGCTCGCCCGTCTTCAACTGCCTGAATGGTCATGTCGCTAAGCGCTTCTTCCAGACCGATTCGCACATGAGGATTGGCGGCAAGAAAGTTCGTCAGGTCATCGGGCAGGAACTGAATGATCGCTGACGTATTTGCAAACAGTCGCACGTGGCCACGGACGCCACTCGCGTAGTCACTGGCGTCGTGGGCCATGCGCTGCGCGCCTTCGAGGATTTGTCGCGCATGTTCGGCCAGCCCACGGCCAGCCGGCGTCAACTGCAGTCCCCTGGGCAAGCGGATGAACAGAGTGCATTCAGTCAACCGTTCCAGCTCGGCAATACGCTTGCTCGCCGCCGAAACCGTCATGTGCGCGCTGTCAGCCGCTTTGGTGAGGTTCTCGCTGTCAGCGGCCAGTACCAGCAAGCGTAATGACACGAGGTCAAGTTGGAGGAGATTGATCAAGGCTATCCATCCTTTCCGTTTTGGAAAGGATAGTGGAAAACATTGAAATTCTCACCCGCCTGATTTGGCGAGACTATTCCGTCATCACCAACAAGAACGGAAAACGTCATGAGCTTACCTCTGGAAGGTATCAAGGTGGTTGAGATGGGTCAGCTGATTGCTGGGCCATTTGCCGCCAGGATCCTCGCCGAATTCGGCGCTGAAGTGATCAAGATCGAACCCCCGATCACGGGCGACCCGCTACGTAAGTGGCGCCTGCTCCACGACGGCACCTCCGTCTGGTGGGCAGCGCAATCCCGGAACAAGCAATCGATCACCCTTGATCTGCGTCAGACCGAAGCCCATGACGTGGTCAAGCGTCTGGTCAGGGAAGCCGACATCGTCATCGAGAATTTCCGTCCCGGAACCCTCGAGAAATGGGGCTTGGGCTGGAAAGACCTGGCTGCGATCAACCCCGGACTGGTGATGCTCAGGGTTTCTGGCTATGGACAAACAGGCCCTTATCGCGACCTTCCCGGCTTCGGGGTGATCGGTGAGGCCATGGGCGGATTGCGTCACCTTTCCGGCGAGCCCGGCCGGACTCCGGTACGTGTCGGCGTGTCCATCGGCGATTCACTTTCCGCATTGCATGGGGTCATCGGCGTGCTGCTCGCCCTTCGTCATCGCGAGCAAAACGGAGGGGCAGGGCAGGAGATCGATGTCGCACTTTACGAATCGGTTTTCAACATGATGGAAAGCCTGATTCCCGAATACTCAGTGTTCGGCTCAATACGAGAACCTGCTGGTAGCAGCTTACCGGGCATTGCTCCCACCAACGCTTATCGTTGCCGGGACGGAAAGTACGCGCTGATTGCCGGCAATGGCGACAGCATCTATCGCCGCCTGATGGAAAAGATAGATCGCCTGGATTTGGCGAACGACCCGGAGCTTGCGCAAAACGACGGTCGTGTTCGTCACGTTGCCCGCATAGATGCCGCGATTTCCACATGGACTGCCGAGCGCTCGCTCGACGAGGTGCTGGCTGCATTGAAAGACGCGAACATCCCGTCCGGCAAGATTTACGACGCCTCGGACATTGCCTCCGATCCCCACTATCAAGCCCGAGAAATGCTGCTGGCGAGCACTCTGGATGACGGCACGCCGGTCACGCTGCCCGGCATCGTTCCGAAGCTGACGCTCACGCCCGGTCGGGTAAAAAGCCGCGCGCCCACCTTGGGCCAGCACACCGATTCCGTGCTTGAAGGGCTTGGCATCGACGCCGGCACCCGTGAGTCGTGGCGCGCCCGCGGTCTGATCTGACAAGAGGATTATCCCCATGAAACGCCTGTTCATGCAGGAAGTCGCGACCCGTGACGGCTTCCAGAACGAAAAGACCTTCATTGAAACTGCGCGGAAGATCGCACTCATCGACGAGTTGAGTCTGTGCGGTTACGCCAAAATTGAGGTGACGTCGTTTACCTCGCCCAAAGCCATTCCTGCGCTGCGGGATGCCGAGGCTGTCATGGCCGGCATCAAGCGTCAGCCAGGCGTCGAATACACCGTGCTGGTGCCGAACGTGCGAGGCGCTGAGCGTGCCCTGGGTTGCGGCATCGATGAAGCCAATCTGGTGATGTCCGTCAGCGAACCACATAACCGCTCGAATTTGCGCATGACCCGCGAACAATCCTTCGCGCAACTCAGGGACGTGGTCGGGGTTATCGGCAACGGCCCGGTAGCGGTCAACGTCTCGCTGTCGACGGTGTTCGGCTGCCCGATGCAGGGCGATGTGCCGAGTCAAGACATCCTGGGTTGGGTCGAGCGTTTTGCCAAGCTTGGCGTCCGAGGAATCACGCTGTGCGACACCACAGGCATGGCCTATCCGTCTCAAGTCGAGTCCTTGTCGCGGCAAGTGCGCGAGCGTTTCCCTGAGCTGCAATTGACCCTGCATTTCCATAACACCCGCGGCATGGCGTTGGCCAACACCCTGGCTGCGCTGAATGCCGGTATCGATCGTTTCGATGCTTCCCTGGGAGGTCTCGGCGGCTGTCCTTATGCGCCAGGTGCCAGTGGCAACGTGTGCATGGAGGATCTGGTGCACATGCTGGACCTGATGGGTTACGACACCGGGATGGATCTGGACCGCGTGCTGGCGGCGTCGGCGCAACTGCCGAGCCTGATCGGTCACGAAACCCCGAGTCAGATTCTTAAGGCGGGGCGCCGACTAGACCTGCACCCGATCCCCGAGCACGTTCACACGCTAAGCAAGCAGGTCGCCAATCCAGACATGGAGCGCACTCAGTGATCGACCATCTCGACCACTTGGTGCTGACCACCGTCGATGCCGCTGCCTGCAGGGACTTCTACGTGCGGGTTCTCGACCTGCGCGAAGAGACCTTTGGCAACGGTCGAATCGCGTTCCGTTTCGGCAACCAGAAAATCAACGTGCATGTGCGCGGCCATGAGTTCGAGCCCAAGGCGCATTTGCCGGTACCGGGCTCGCTGGATCTCTGTTTCATCGCCAGCACCCGGCTGGACGAGGTCATCGCACACCTGGCAAATCAGGCCTGGCCGATCGCCGAAGGCCCGGTGCAGCGGACCGGTGCCACCGGTCCGATTCGCTCGGTGTACGTGCGCGATCCGGACCTCAACCTGATCGAGATTTCCGAGTTGCTCGACCGATAAAACCTACAACCTGAGGGCGATCCACATGAATGTCGTTTTTCTTGATGGCGCAAGCCTGCCATCTCCGATACAACGCCCGGCGCAAGCCAGCGCCTGGACCGTGCTCGAGAAAACTGCGCCTGAACAGGTCGCTGAAGTATTGGCGCAAGCGGATGTCGCCATCACCAACAAGGTGCGTATCGACCGGCTGACCCTGGAAAAGCTCCCGCGCTTGAAACTCATCTGCGTCGCCGCCACCGGCTACGACTGCTTGGACCTCGCTGCCTGCCGTGATCAGGGCGTGACCGTCTGCAACGTCCCGGCGTACAGCGCCGTCAGCGTGGCCGAGTCGGTGATCGGCGCGCTGTTCGCACTTCGTCGACATCTGCTGGCTTACCGGGCGGCTTCTGCGACCGAGTGGCCACAGTCATCCCACTTCTGCGTGCACGGCGCGCCGATTCAGGATTTGCAAGGTTCGACGCTCGGCATCATCGGCCGTGGCGATATCGGGAGCCGCGTTGCCCGTCTGGCCAAGGCACTGGAAATCAATGTGATCTTCGCCGAGCACCGTGGCGCCGAACGGATCCGCGAGGGCTATGTGGCGTTCGAGGAGGTGTTGGCCAGGGCCGATGCGCTGACATTGCACTGCCCGTTGACGCCGCAAACCAAGTACCTGATCGGCGCAGTGGAAATCAACCGGATGAAACCCGGTGCAGTGCTGATCAACACGGCGCGTGGCCCGCTGGTGGATGAAAACGCCATTCTTGCAGGACTCGCCAGCGGCCACTTGGGCGGTGCGGCACTTGATGTTCTCTATGCAGAACCGCCGCGCGCCGACCATCCGTTGCTGCATCTCGAGCACCCCAATCTTTTGATCACGCCCCATGTCGCCTGGGCAAGCCAGAGCAGTGTGGCCCGTCTCAAGGATGTGCTCGCCGCCAACATCGCAGCGTTTGTACAGAGCAAGCCAATCAACGTGGTGAGCTGAAACGTAGCCGCCGCCAACAAAAACAACAGGTCGAGCCATGACAAAAACAATCAGCTCTTCGATCGACTCCGATGTCGCCATCAAGCCGCGTCGCAAGCCGTTCTATCATCATCTGTACGTGCAGGTTCTGGCAGCAATCATCCTCGGTGTGATCCTCGGGCACTACAGCCCTGGATTGGGGGAGCAGATGAAGCCGCTGGGCGACACGTTCATCAAATTGATCAAGATGCTCATCGCGCCGATTATCTTCTGCACGGTGGTCAGCGGCATTGCCAGCATGCAGGACCTCAAACGCATCGGCCGCATCGGCTTCAAATCACTGGTGTACTTCGAGGTGCTCACAACGCTTGCATTGATTGTCGGACTGGTCGGCGTGAACTTGCTCAAGCCTGGAGTGGGCATGCACATCGATCCCGGTACTCTGGACGCTTCAGCAATCGCCGGCTACACCAAGGCGGCCCATGACCAGAGCGTTGTAGGTTTCCTGACGCACATTGTGCCGAGCACGGTGTTTGGTGCGTTTGCCGAAGGCGACATCCTGCAGGTGCTGTTCATTTCGGTGTTGTTCGCTTTTGGTCTGCAGCTGCTGGGCGAGGCGGGCAAGCCGCTGCTCGACACCATAGACCTGGTAGCGAAAGCGTTCTTCCGCATGCTGAAGATCGTCATGTACCTTGCGCCCCTCGGCGCGTTCGGTGGCATGGCGTTCACCATCGGCAAATACGGTGTGCAGTCGCTGGGGGCCTACGCCAACCTGCTGGTCTGCTACTACCTGACCGGACTGGTCTTCGTGTTTGTGGTGCTGAATATCGTCGCGAGAATTGCCGGGTTCAGCCTGTGGAAATTTCTCAAGTACATCCGTGAAGAACTGGTGCTGGTGCTGGGCACCTCGTCGTCCGAATCGGCTCTGCCGCGTCTGATGGGCAAGCTGGAAAAACTCGGTTGTGAGAAATCTACGGTCGGCCTGGTAGTGCCGTCGGGGTACTGTTTCAACTTGGACGGCAGCTGCATCAACATGACGGTACTGGCGATTTTCATTGCCCAGGCACTGGACATCGACGTATCGATCTACCACCAGGTAACGCTGCTGCTGATTCTGTTGCTGACCTCTAAAGGCGCAGCCAGCGTGACGGGCGGGGCGTTCATTACGTTGGCAGCGACGCTTGGCTCTATCGATGTCATTCCTGCCGCAGGACTGGTTCTGGTCTTGGGTGTGTACCGCTTCATTTCGGAAGGCGGCGCTCTGATCAACGTGATCGGCAATGGCGTTGCGACGCTGTTCATCGCCCGCTGGGACGGCGCATTGGACCGCGAACGGCTCAAACTCGAACTTGGGTGATAAGGAATACTCATCTGAGTCAGAGGCCTTTGTCGCCCTCTGGCAGCAGGCGACGACTCTGGCGCAGGGAGTGGTGGAGCTTTCCCTCTCGGATCAGCGCCAGATCTTGGCCAACGAGCGCGAGCAGTTGGCAGCGAACGAAGCAAAGGTGCGCCTGGAGCACGCGCAGGCTCGCCAGCAGACGGCCGAGGCACACGCTGCCCGACAGGTGGCCGAGCTCCGACTCGCTGACCTAGAGCAACTGCTAACGCAGCGCCAGGCGCAACTAGACGATCTGTTTAGTCAACGGGATGCCTTTAACGTCGAGCGTGATATCACTCTCCGGCAGATCAGTGAACTGGCGCAGCAGAACAGAGGCTTGCAGGAAAAAAACGAACAGCAGCGCGTCGAACAGGAGGACTATTTGCGCAGTGTGGAAGAGCGCGCACATCGCGAAGTGGATCGCGTTCGGGAGGAGGGCAGGGCCACCGTTACCCAGCTCAAACAGCGAAGTAGGCACGCAGAGATTTTGGAGAAACGTTTGGCCTCCGCGCTAACCGAACTGCGCGATGCCCGGCAAGAAGCAGCCGTCCATCAGGAAACATCAGAACAAAACATGCGCAGCATTCAGGAGCTGCAAGTGAACCTATCGACTCAGTTGTCCGCGCTAAGTGATGCACAGCAGCAGACCGCATCTAATGCTGCCCGTGCCGAGGCGTCAGAACTGACTTGGTAGCTCATACCTGGCTTCAGTGTGAATCTACGGCCATCCTCCAACTCGGTGTCCAGTTGCCCATCAAGGCACAGCAAAATGTGGCCTTTGCTACACCAATGATCAGCGAGGTAGCCCGGGCTGTACTCGACCATTCGAACCCGTACCGTGCCGAAGTGGCATGTGCGCCAGTACGCTGCTCCAGTCTCGCCTTGGTGAGCAGTGGGCTCAATCGTCGACCAATCGGTTGTGCCAAATGGGACATCTGTTATATCCATGACTGCCTCATGCTGTGGGAAGTTCGAACCGTACTGGTGGCTTAGTACCAGCGATAGATACAGACCTCTGTCTTTTGCTTCATACAGCGCGGAGCGATGGCCTGGGCCATGAGCGCACTGAGTTACGAGCTGGTTGGGCCAAAGACTTTATGCGATGGAGCACAAGACAGCCCTCATTGCCGGTGACCGATCCAAGTTCGCGTTTGTCGAGAAACCGAATTCATGGCTTGATTCGGAAATGATCGTTACCTATATTGAGCGCATGACCAATACATCTCCCACCTCGGGCCGCCCAGGCCGCCCGCGCGAGTTCGACAGCGATGCCGCGCTCGACAAAGCTATCGCTCGTTTCAGTGAGTACGGTTATCACGGCACCTCGATCTCAGATCTGCATGCCTGCCTGGGGCTGACCTCGGGAAGCATCTACAAAGCCTGGGGTGATAAGCGCGGGCTCTTTCTCGCGGCTCTCGACCGTTACATGGAGGTACGAGCAGAAGCGATTCGTTCCTGCCTGGCAGTCGAGAACTCTGGGCGCGACAAGATCAGTGCCCTGTTGGCGATGTATGCGCAGCTTAGCAGTGGGGTCTTTGGGCGTACTGGATGCTTGGTGGTCGAAAGCGCTGTCGAGCTATCGATGTCTGATCCCGAGATTGCGAAACGTATCGCTGCCCAACAGAAAAAGCGAGAGACACAGTTGCGCCAGTTGCTTGAGGTGGGCCAAGGGGATGGTTCAGTTCGTCTGGAATTGGATGCGGCGGTGACTGCCAGACTATTGCTTACTCTCCAGCAAGGCATGCGGATCTTGGGTAAGACTGGAGCGACAGCCAAATATATGCAGGGCCTGATTCCCGAAATGCTACGACTGCTCGATTAAAATTTATCTAGTTAGGAAATGATCATTTTCATAATGTAGGAGGCTGCAATGACAATTCATTCTGAGCAACCTGAGTACGTAGGCGCGGATTTCTTCGCACGCACCGATTTCTGGGGCACGTTTCGTCATGGCAGCATGCAGGTAGGTGACGTGAACCTTCACTATGTGGAGGGGGGAGAGGGCGCTCCGATTCTGCTCATTCCTGGCTGGCCACAGAGCTGGTATGCCTGGCGCTATGTCATGCATGAGCTCGTTAAGAGTGGTCGGCGAGTAATCGCTGTTGATCCGCGAGGTATGGGTGAAAGTGATGCACCTTTGGGCAGCTATGACGCAGGCACAGTCGCAGCTGAGATCCACGCCTTTGCAGACAAACTTGGCCTTCTCGACAACGGGCCAATCGATGTCGCAGCGCACGATGTCGGTGTGTGGATCACCTATGCGCTGGCAGCAGATTGGCGATCGGATATTCGCCGCATTGCATTGCTCGATGCTCTGGTACCCGGGCTGTCTGCACCCCGTACCGATCTGCCGGTCGCTGAAGCTAATCTGCGCAGTTGGCATTTCGCTTTCAACCAGTTGGATGAACTACCACAACTACTGATCTCAGGGCGCGAAGAGGTGTTTTTGACCTGGCTGTTTCGAGCCAAATCTCTTCAGCCGTGGGTCATCGCACCAGAGGACATCACCGTATATGCGCGACAGCTTGCAGCGCCTGGAGCGTTGCGCGCAGCAACCAGTTATTACCAGGCAGCCTTCTCATCAGAGGGGATAGCTGCGAACCGCAAGCGGGCTGAAATCCCTCTCAGCATCCCGGTACTTGCGTTGGGTGCTGAACGCGGTGTCGGTGACAACATCGTGAATGCACTTCAAGCCTTGGCAGTAGACGTGAAGGGGCATGTCATCCGCAACGCCGGGCACTATCTGCCAGAGGAAGCTGCGAATCGCGTGGCCGCAGAGCTGATCGAATTCTTCCACTAGACGCTTGGGATCTGATGGCGGCAGATTGCGCGGCCATCAAGTGCTCGCGCAACGGTTGTTCACCAGCTTCTTTGTATTCAGCTCGCAGTCTGTTCAGTTTTGGTTTCAGCAGCGCTGGGCGGAACGCCCTTTTTTTGCTTCGCACTATTTCGTCGGTCTTGGCCTCGTTGTCGCGCGGCCTGCTGCTTCGCATACATTGCCTGACCGGCAGTTACAATCCCGGCACTTTGACCGGTCAAGTCCAAACGTGGCGTATTCTCCACCATGCTTGCCCAGTATCGGCTTCCCCGACACCAAGTAGAGATACCTAACTTGAGCTGTTCGTGGGTTATTCCCAGCAGCTCCAAGTGTTGCTCGGCGTCCTTGAGAATGCCTTCCTTAAGCGGAACCTTGGGAGCCGGATTTACCGGAAAAGCCAATGGAAAATGCTTCTGCAGCGGCCAGATCGCTTCTACTGCCGGATCCAGATCACGGGCCTTCGCTTGCGAGGGGGATTTGCGCTTGAGGGGTACAGCGCTATCGGCCTTTGCTTGCTCTTTTTCGGTTCGAAGGTGGTCACGTAGCGCAGCTAATTGTTCAAAACCCATCGTTTATTCACTACTTAATGGCTGGTTGTGTGGAGTAAGGGTATTACATACAAGGCTAGAGAGCATCTGAGACAGGGTGACTTGCCACTGGTTTCGTGGCGCATGCTTGTTGCATCTGACCGAATGCAGCTGATGGCTATCGGCCTAGTAAATGCCCGCAAGGGACACCTTTGTCAGACGGAAATCCCTTTCTATATTTGGCCGAAGCGCGGGGAACATTGTCGATGTTGTTTGGGCGAACCCATCCGGGTCGGCTGTCGTAAACCAAGCCCCCAGCATGCGCTGAAGTCTTCGCCCTGCCGGGCTTCCATCCTTTCGCCTACGGCCGATGGCCTGCGCGCTCCACTTGCTGTGGTTAAGCACGACCGTGCCATCATCGAGAAAGGCTGCCAGCCGTCTTATCACTAGGCGCGGCGAACCGCGTTGGGTCGTATCGATAGGTTCCACATCCTTTCTCACCTCCGAGGTATGAGTCTCATGCGTGGGTATCCCATCACCTGGTTGACCTTACGCTAGTGGACGGTAATGCTTTCAAAAGCGTTCCCACCGTGAAGCCATCGAGTACTGAACAACTTCGCAAACTCAACTGCGCCTTGGAAATTCAACTGCGAGGACGCATAGGATTTCATGAGCAGCGAGCGAGGGAGAGCCCAGTCCCACTTTTCCTTTATGAGATTCTCGACTCCTTCCAGCAAGGCCTCAATGTCGTCGGGATCTAGCTCAGCAATTTTAGCGAGGGCGTCAGCAACATCTTTTTTTGACCCGCCGAGCGACAACGCAAGGCCTGAAGTCTCGCAAGCCAGTCCTACATGGTTGAACATCAGTACCAGAGCGTCGTTGGTCTGGTCGCCGCGCCAAGTCAGTAAATGTGTTTTCGAGTCAGACCCGTAGGTGGATTCATTTGCCAGCCCGAGTGATCTGAAGGATTTACGGGCTTCGCTGAGCAACTCCTGCGCTTTGGTATCAACGAACGGGCAGGGGATGGTTTCCGTCAGCACGGCGCGCATTTCCTCCCTTACATGGTCATGCACCATGGCACCAAGCCCGTCGAACTGGGGCGGCTGGCCGCCTCGGGCGGCAGTGACGACAATCACCTTTTTTTCGACATCTACATCCAGTACCCGCCAACGCCGACCGCCAAAGATAATTCGCTGACCCTTCATAAGAGGCCGACTGACAGGTATTGAACCAAGTGGCTTGCCTTCGCGGATCAGCCTGAATTCTTCATCGCTGGTGAAGGCGCTATAAAACCCGTAGTGGTTGATCAGACGTTCGCCGACTTCTCCCGGCAGCAACTGACCTGAGCTGTCCTGCACGATCAGTTTTTTCTCGCCGAGTCCCTTTAGCAGAGCGAAGAAGTCAGGTTTGGAAATGCTTTTGAATGTCCCGCTTTCAACCAGACCACCCCATAACTGAGCTACGCTTGCGCCGCCTTGCTGAGCGATCACTGACAAGATTTGCTGTACCAGTGTCGAGGCGTGCAAACCCTCAGCTCTGGGCGGCTCGAACCAGTTACCAATCAGCAGCCTGATCATCGCGATCGTTTGGACGAGGTTCTGGCGCAGCAGATCCGATAACAACGATTGATCTGTAAGCTCCCGTTCCTGACAGTAGGCCCGTAGCGTAGCGGGTTCATCGTTCCGGCGACCCGACCGACCTAAACGTTGGCGCAGGCTGGCGACTGATGGCGGAGAGCCTATCTGGACGACTGCCTTGATGTTGCCGATGTCTATACCGAGCTCCAAGGTCGTGGTGCATACAGCGGATGCTGGAGGTGTACCGGCTTTGAGCGCGCGCTCCGTATCTTCTCGTAGATCCTTCGAGAGGCTGCCGTGGTGGGGTAAAAATTCGTTAGGCAGTCCGCTGATCTCACACAGTCGCCGCAACCGATCTGCGTACCATTCCACCTCTTGCCGGCTGTTCGGAAATATCAGGTTGTTACTGCCGCGCAGCACTTTGTACATGTGCGCCGCGATGGCATGCCTGGAGCCTGATTCGTCTTCCTCTTCGTCTCCATCGGTATCTTGGTCACCGTCGGCGGCCGGTATCTCTACCTGACGAAGTTTCTGCATGGGCGGCATCATGTAGCCGCGCACCTGCACCTGAAGATTTTGGCCGGATGATTTTGATTCAATCACCTGAACCCGCTGAGGGTGCCCGGGCCTGAGAAATTCACTTGCGAGCGACATGTCTCCTAATGTGGCGGATAACCCGACTCTCGGCAGAGCCTTTCCGGCAACAAGCTCTACGCGCTGCATCAATGACTGGAGCTGCTTGCCACGCTCGCTGCCAATGAACGCATGGAGCTCATCGACCACGATGTACCGCAAATTCTGGAACAGCCCGGCCAAACTCGATCCCCTGTTTACGAACAATGCTTCCAGCGACTCAGGTGTGATCAGCAGGACGCCTTTAGGTGACTTGAGAAACTTGTGTTTTTTGCTTGCTGATACGTCGCCATGCCATGCCACGACAGGCAGATCCAGTTGTTCACACAGTCGACTCAATCTGTCCCACTGATCGTTGATGAGCGCCTTGAGTGGACTGATATAGAGAACAGCACCTGCAGGGTCGGATTGATTCATCAGGTTGGTGAGGATGGGCAGGAACGCGGCCTCAGTTTTACCCGCAGCTGTTGAGGCGGCGATGATCACATCCCGATCAGCATCGACCAGAGCGGAAATTGCCCATTCCTGGGCGTCCCGTAATGCTGTCCATCCTTGAGCCCAGACCCATTGTTGAACTGCAGGATGCAGGCGCTCGAAAGCAGAGGATTCAGAGTTTGAAACTTGTGAGCTCATCGTCCGCCTCGATGCTTAGATCCTGCACGGCACCATCATCTTGGGCAATCTGAACAGCGCCTACTAATGCACGCCAGTCCGCCCCCGGGTTCTGCTCCAGCACAGCGAGCAGATTGATGAAGGCCGTAATGGTCGTGCGTGGAGTCCGGAAGTAGGCCTCACCCAATCGTTGGTTACAGTGCGCCATGAATGCAGGTATTGCCTCGTCGGGCATCAGATACTTGTCCGGGTCACCGTAGGCATAAACGTTGCGCAGCTTTTGAAGCAGTACGTAGAAGTCTTCTGGAGTAAGGCTATTCAGACGGATTACGGGCCCGGACAGGTCAATCAGTCCCGATTTGGCAAACGTGTTTTCAGCAAGCCGTGACTGTAAGGCGGGGTAGCTGTAAAGCCCACGCCGAGTATCCATCAAAAACTCGGGCGTACCACCAAGGACGAAACCCAGGCCATCAGTCGAGCCTTGTAAGGAGTCATTCAGAATCCGCAGGATCTGCTCATAGTTAGCGTTGCGTGCCTGAGTATTTGCAAGCTTGTACAGGTTCACCAGTTCGTCCAGGCAAATCATGAGGCCGCCAAACCCAGCGAGTCGCACGAACCGGGACAGCAACTTCAATTGGTCGTAGACCGATGCGTCATCGATTATGGTTCGGACACCGAGTGCCGCACGGGCATCTGTCCTGGTAGTGAACTCGCCTCGCAGCCATCGTATGGCGTCTGCCTTCAGCTGTTCGTTGCCTTGTTCAAACCCTTGGCAGTATTTAGCAACTACGTCAGCGAAATCGTAGCCGTTTACCATCTCAGTAAGTTCGGCCAGAAACTCCCGAATCACAAGTTCGCTCTCGACGCCTCGAGTTTTGGCTTCCGATTTGGCTTGGGAAATGAACTTCTCAACAATGCCTTGCAGCGCGCCACCGACCGGTTTCGTGCGCGTGGACATGTTTTTAGCAAGCTCAGCATACAGGGAGCGTACTTGTCCTCCGGAGGCATGAAGTCTGCGGTCTGGGTTCAAATCGGCGTGCATTGTGACCAGCTTTCGCTCCATCGCAATGCCCCGGACAAGGTTGAGGAAAAAGGTTTTCCCCGCGCCATATTCGCCTACAACGACCCTGAAAGCGGAGCCGCCATCAGCTAGCCGGTCAATGTCCTTCAGCAGAGCATCGAGCTCACCCGCTCGGCCCACCTGAATAAGATGTTGGCCGGCACGAGGGACTACACCGGCTCGCAATGACTGGATGACCGCATCGCGATCCTTTGGGCGTATCGTGCTCATAGGGCTAATTCTTCCAGGATATCCGGGTTGATCTCGATGGGGTCATCCCCCTCGGAAACTGGCATGTCGAACTGTTCAAACGCCATGTCGTTGATTTGCTCGAGAGCGCCATCCAGCATGAGCTCCATATCAGAGGCAACATCCTCCAGCTCCTGACGGCTCCATTCGCGGCGTGAAACTATCATTCGCAAAAACGCTGAGTGCTCTGTGTCGAGGCCATGTACGGTCGCTGCATGGTCAGTGGGCTGATCCTTGATGCTCTCCACGATGGCAAGCGGTTCTGGGAACTCATCACTGAATACCTCGGCCAGCAACGCTGACACCACTGCCGTCTCGCGCTGGAGCTGCGCAATTTTATCCATGTCCAGATTGAAGCTTTGGGTTGCGGCAGAATTGCCTGGCATCTCACCGGTCTGGTCGGAACTAGGCAAGGCACCAAATCCGGGCGCCGTGGAGATATTTTGAGGAGGGGTGATGGCTGCGCCGTGTAAGTCCCCGTAAAGCAAGTGTGGATCAAGCTCCAGTGTTTTATATACGCGTTCCAGCAGCCGGACTTCCTGCGGCGAAACGTTTCCGTCAGCTTGAGCGAGATGAGCGAGAAACCTGGCCATGGCGCGTTTGGCATCGGCGTTCAGAGGGCTTAGCTTTTTCTTCAGGCTCGCCAGGGTAGGTGGCTGCAGAATCTGGATCTGCAAGTGGGCTTTGAGCCGTTTGAGATGGGCTACGTCGAGATGAGTCCAGGAGTCGATATGCCGCCCGAGCTGAGCCATTTCCTCACTCGACGTCACCCTGTCTGCAGCCGCGACCGCACTTGCCAAATCCAGCGTCACCGCTGCGGCGTGGTAGTCCGAGGTTGTCCGTACGCTCGCATCATCGTCACCTGCCGCGAACAATACGATGGTGTCCAGATTCTTGGGAGTACGGCTGCCGGACAGCACGTCCGGCTCAAAGCCGATATTCAAGGACTCGAATGCTCTCGCCAGGGCGACGATTGTTCCGCGCGGGAGATTTCCTGCAGATCCAAAGCGTCCTGCAAGATCCTGGAGCGTCATGACCAGGTGCTCCTCGCCGACTTGCCGTTGCAGATCAGCCATCACATCCGTTGCTGCTGCCGGCCAGAGGGCCACTGGCAGCTGCAGAATACCTTCCAGCTTTGAGGCGCCTTCAGGATTGCGACCCAAGTATCTGCTGTAGGGGTCGAGGACTATCGTGCACTCATCCACTATGGCTTGGAGCTTGTTACGCGTTGCCGACGTGGCACAAACATCCGGTATATCACCCAACGCCATGTCCGGAACGTTCAGGCGGGATGAGGCAGAGCGATAAGCGATTTTCAGCAATGTCTTGTTTTGCGCAAGCACCAGGCCGTTTGGATAAATATTGCAATATTGCTCCGCGAACAGGCGCTCAAACTGATCCGCGCATCTTAAGACTGCCGTGCGCCGGCTGATGTTCGGGTCTGCCTGTACCCATGCCATGGCCCAAGCCGCATTCAAAGGATGCTTGTCCAAGGCCATTTGGCCTAATGCCAACCGCAGCGCTATCGGCAATTCGAAGCCGCCCGACTCGAAGCGCGGCGGTGCGTTCAGATACATCTGAGGTTCCACATCCATGAGTTGGATATGGTTCAGCAGATTCGAGGCGTAGTTTCGAAACGAGGAATTATCGCCATAGAGGATTTTTAGACGTTCAATCTCCGCAACGATTTCCGGAAGTTCAGAGCGCGCTGCCTCATCTGTATTTGAATCAACGACGGCCCGGCGCTCGAGACCGTAGAAAAAAATGAAGACGTACCCGATATCTGCATTAGGGGTAAGGCGTCCGCCGGCCAGCCATTGCAGATACCCACGTCGTGCGGCAGGCGAAATGCCGCTGTAACTAGGCCAGTAGCCGGTGAGTTTTTCAGTGAGATCCACATGCGCTGCCTGCACGGGCAGTTGGCAGTCAATCAACGAAGCCTCTTGGTTGAACGAGTGGTCTGTTTTTTCAGCAAAATAGACCATACCAACCTTAAGACTCTGGCCACCGACAGAGATGGTTTCATCTTTTCCAATCCACCGCGCTTTCGGGGCCAGATTCGTGGGTTTTGGAATCGTGAACTGCTGCTCAGGCGAGCTCACCCTGATCGTATGGAAATCTGAGTGAGCACGGCCAGCGTTGCGCACATCAAGACTGGTTCCAGCTTTTGGCTCATGGTTAAACAAGGAGGAGGTCTGACGTTTGGAATCGGCGGCGGTTGCCTTTCTCGGGCGAGGAGGGCTGGTCGGTGAACTTGGAGAAACCCGCTTGATTAGCCAGATGAAGCCGGCAATCCCTACCATAAACACGACTATGAACCGCATGTGGGAAGGGACAGCGGCTATAACTGCGCCCACTATCAGGATTGCCACACTCGAGACGCCTGGGGTGCTTTTCCGCTTCCGTGCCATCAAATGCTTCCATGAAGTTGGGCTGGCTGACTCGCAGTATCTGCATATTTCCTCCTGGCGCCAAGCATCGCATTTGCTATACGTCTACCGAGACGACGATCGCGATATCATTCTCGACCTTAGGTATTATTGCCGCCGGTCTTGGCGACTTTAAGCTCTGACTTGAGCACGTCGTTCATCGCTATCAAAGTACGCGCGTCAGCTTTTAACCGTCTGATCTCAGACCAAGCTTCATGTAGCTCGTCCACTAGCATCAGGCACTGACGCTGGTAGCTTTCGAGCTCGGTAGGTACGCCAAGATCCAGAGCAGTAACGCGTTTGGACTGGGGGAGATTAGTCATGAGATTGCCAAGTGGAGTACAAATGTTTTCCGGCTAGCATATCTTCAGATACTGTATGGATCAACAGTTCAACGGCACGTTCGTCGCCACTAGGAACGGCGCCACCGTCTCGTCCCAGAGTCCTGTTTATGCCTGCGTCTTTGACTCGCTCTACTCCCGCACCCTATTTAGCGTTTGGTGAAACCGTCCTCTTATTCGACGGGTATGGACATGCCATCGAACGCATCGGGCGACAGAGGACGGCTTTGCTCGGGTGTCGATGATCACGCCTTTAGCTTCCTATCTCAAACGCTGGAGTGCTGGTAAAGGTGCGGTTAGAGCGCGTAGCGCAGGCTTCGAATTCGTTTACGCCGATCCCTCGCCGCGTCGCTGGCAATCTGCGAAGTGCTTGCTCTTCGCTAGCTGGGGATGAGTCCTGCCTCGCGATAACTTTGAATCAATTCGTCGAACACGCCGATATCGGCGCGAGTCCGGGAAATCAATTGAGCGCCGGCGACAGCCGTATAAATCGAGCGGGCACGTCGTTCGCACACCTCAATATCGCCCAACCCTAGATCACTCAGCACTCGCGCTAACCACGCCACATTGATGTCGGCAAACGCCAGCACTTCGCTTTGAACCTCTGCAGGAAGATCATGGTATTCGGCCGCCATGAAGCTGGACAGACAGAGCTTATTGTCGCTTTCCAGTGAAATGCGAAAGATGGAAGGGTACTGCGCCAGGCTTTGTGCCGGGTCGGGATTGGCAATACGAATGACCTCCAGGGCAGTAACTGTATCTTCCCAATAGCGCCGGGCTACCGCAGCTCCCAAGTCGGCTTTGCTCGGAAAGTGGTAGTAGATACTGGCGTTCTTGATGCCGACCACATCGCCGATGCTTCGAAAGTTGATCCCGCTGTAACCATGAACTTGTGCTGCCATTTTGGCAGCGTTCAGGATTGCTTCCCGAGCATTTTCGCTCACGCTTTGTCTCCCTCGTACAAGGATTCTCTGAGTCGCTGGCTCGAATATTACCCTTTTTATCTCAAACCTGCCAATTGGCAGGTAGGGGTTGACACGGGTGAGTCGGGGCGCGCAGGATTTGCCTACCAACTGACAGACAGGCAGATAATCATGACCTCCCAAAAAACAGATTTTGATGCGTCCCAACGCCCCGCTTTGAAAATTTATGACTGGTACAACGGCCCCTATCCAGCGCGTGTCCGCATTGCTTTGGCAGAGAAAGGCCTTCTCTCACAAGCGGAGTTCGTCCCGATCAACCTGTGGAAAGGTGAGCATAAGAAACCTGAATTTTTGGCCATCAACTACTCGGGGACACTTCCGGTTCTGGAACTACAGGACGGCACCTTGATCGCTGAATGCACCGCTATCACTCAGTATCTGGATTCCCAGAATGGAGACCCTGTCCTCACGGGCCAAACCCCGACTCAGAAGGGTTTGATCCATATGATGACCAAGCGCGCGGAGATTGAAGTTCTGGATGCGGTCAGCATTTACTTCCACCACGCAACGCCGGGTCTTGGCCCCGAGGTCGAGCTCTATCAAAACCGGGAGTGGGGTGAGCGGATGCGGGACAAGGCACTCAGGGGGATGCATTATTTTGATAGCGTTTTGAGCAACAAAGCCTTTGTAGCGGGCGATCACTTTTCGATGGCGGACATTGCGTTACTAGGCGGTATGATTTTCGCCTCTCTGGTCAAGCTGCCTGTGCCGCAAGAGTGCGAGGCATTGCGTGCCTGGAACACTCGGATGCAGGAGCGACCAAGCGTTCAACAGTGGCGTGCGATGGTTGATGCAGGCGAGCGGAATAACTAATCACACGGCCGCTTAGCCGTCGGCCGTCATCCTGCACTTCCGTTATTTACGTGAAGGTCAGTAAGGGGTGCCATTCCCCCTCTGACGTCGCAGTGCTTGGGCGTACCACTCAAATTCGTCCAGAAATCTGTTCATCTGTTTCGTTGTGCGTTCATCTTTCGGCCGGCCGTCATCAGCCAACGCATCGCCAATATGTGGGATGGAAAACAGACTAGGAATACTGGGCATGCCCAACTCGCCCAGTATCATCCGCAGTTGCATAGCCGCTCGAACCCCACCAAAGCCTCCGGCCGAGTAACACGCGATCGCGGAAGGGCGCCACATGTACTCTTCGAGAAAATGATCAAGGAGGTTCTTCAGCGCTGGCGGCACGCCATGATTATATTCTGCGCTCACCAACAAGAAGCCGTCTGCCCGCCGGTAGAGCGTGGCGAGTTGTTCCAGATCGACCGGAGCAGAGCCTTTCGGATATTCCTTGTACATGCGATCGAGCAAAGGAAGGCGAGTGACCATTGGATCAACCAGTACCGCTTCGTGCCCGCGATCTTCGAGCGCGCCTAGTAGCAGCCGGGCGGCCTTGATGCCCTGTCGATCAGAGCGTACCGAGCCCAGCAATACAGCAATGGTCAGAGAAGAGGAGTGCGGCATGATGGGGCTCCCAATGCATTCATTTAGGCCAACATGTAAGCGTCAAGTCAGCAGTCCAGCTTGGGTCAACGTACCACAGCCAGGTAGCGCCAAAACGTCAGGAAATAAGTTTGCCCAAAGCCTATGAATAGAGGGAGCACTGGCCGCTTCACCTCGTTCTGTGTGGTCGAAGCAACCGTGATCCCGATGCGGTCACTAGGCTTCAGCTCAAGTTAAATTGAGTCATTTCGCCTTGGAGGAACAGGCCACACTTTCCGACCACAGTAGCGCTTCCCTAGCTTGCTACTTGGGAACCCAGCGATGCATGAGTCGTCATCTGCTGAGAATTCAGCCTCGCTCTGCATCAAGAATGTCTTGGAGTTCGGCCCATGGAGCCTCGCCGACCTCATCCTTGGATCTGCATGCTGACTCGTGGAGGAACTGTTATCGGCCTTTGTAGAGAGTTCACAAAATCATCTTGGGAAACGATTGTTGGTTGTTCCCTTATCCTTGTCGATGAGCCAGAACCACTGGTCATCGGCCTTCACGATGTTACATTCCTTTCCGTATGCCGAGTACGTTACACAGATAACATCGCCAGTTATCTGCCAATCTCCGGTCGCTTCGGGGTTCCCAGCTATATTGATCTTGGCTCTTCCGTCGGCTGTGAGAATCTCGGTGAACGTTTGCCCTCCTGAGGTCACACTTTGGTGTGAGCGTCCCACGAATTGGGTAGATATTTCGCTACCACTAAGTTGTTTAGCGCCTGGCAACGCTGGCGAATGCGCGTCCTTTGCTGGACTGCTTTCGCCTCCAGCACAGCCCGACAAAAAAGCCCCGAGCGCTACGATGTAGATTGCTTTCATGAGTCATTCCTCTTTCTCAAGATAGGTATGAGTCATTTGCATTGGAAACGACATTATCAAAGCTGAACAGCTGCCATTCTAAAATAACCTTTCAGGTAGGCTGACCCAGATTCCCGAGCAGTTGACCCATTGAATAAATTTAGCACCTGACCGATGAAAATGTTGTGCTCCACGGACTGCAAATTCAAGCTCGTCTGTGAAGTGAGTCGGTGAGCAGCAGCGCTTTATATCTTCAGGCCAGTTGATAACTTCAACATTTCAACTTGCTGTTCGTTTCTACAGCACGAGGACGGGCACCACATCGGCGGCTGAGATAGCGCAAACGAGTTCGTGGCAAGCCCGGTTGCATTTAGGACTCGCTGGAGCGTGCGAGTCAGGGGCGTCTACTGCAGTCACATCCGCTGCGTAACATTGATGGTTGTCTTTGGCCTATGGCACGCGATGCATGTGCGCGCGTCTGTGAACCAACAACGCGCACCTCTGCATTGCGATCAGAACTCTTCGTATCGCGCAGGATCTTGATCGAACGTCCTGCCATCAGGTCTGGCCAGGCTCGCGATGGCGTTCATTTGCTGCTGCGACAAATCGAAGTCGAATATCGACAGGTTGTCTCGCTGGCGTTCGGGAGCGCTCGCTTTAGGCAGTGCAATCACACCAAGCTGCAAGTGCCAGCGCAGGATCACTTGCACCAGACTCTTGCCTGTTTCCTCGGCAATGGCTTGAACGGTAGCGTCTTTGAGCAAGTGGTTGGCGCGGCCAAGCGGGCTCCAGGCTTGGGTCACGATCCCATGGCGTTCGTTCCAGGACGTCTGCTCGTGCTGCGGGAAGTAGGGATGAAGCTCGATCTGATTCACCGAAGGCGTGACACCGCTGTCCGCGATAATGGTTTCCAGGTGCTCGGGTAAAAAATTACAGACGCCAATGGATTTCACCCATCCACGATTTCGGGCTTCAACCAGCGCATGCCAGGCCTCGACATACTGACCTTTGCTGGGATTTGGCCAGTGGAGCAGGTAGAGATCGAAATACGCCAATTGACTGCGCAATAGCGATTCCTGGATCGTTATCAGCGCGTCATCATACTGATAGTGCCGTCCCGGTAATTTGGACGTGATACGTAGCTCTTCTCGGGCAACTGAGCTGCGTCGGACGGATTCCCCCAGCGCTCCTTCGTTTTCGTAGTTGACCGCGCTATCCAGCAATCTGTAACCCGACTCAATGGCCTGGACGATGGATTCGACGCCGGTCGAAACTTTGAGTTTATAGGTGCCAAAACCCACGGCAGGGAGTGTTGTTCCATCGTTGAGTGTGAGGGAAGGGATGGTGCTATCAGACATTGTCCTGTTCTCCTGTGGGAAGGTGTCATCACTGTTGAGCGTTGAATTGAGGCGGGGCATCAATAGGTGTGCTGATTAACAGGTAGGGCGGTCTACGGCTGTCGAAACCTTTGCCCAATCGATCCCATTGACCCAAGGTCACATAAACCGAACGCTCGCCCACGAATAAGCCATCTGGCCATACTAAACGCGGGTCACGAAGCACGACCTCCAAACGTCCATCAGGCCAGCGGCGCAGTATTTGGTGATGTTCGGCATCGGTCAGATAAATCCGTCCCTGGCGATCCATGTCCATGCCGTCGGTCATCACTTTTTCCCCTTCATCCTTGATCTGTCTGGCCAAATGCGCGTCGTCCAGATCGAAGTTCGACAGCGCAGACGTCGGCAGGCTCCAGAGGTGACGGCTGGTCAATGGCGAGAAGTAAAGGCGTGAACCATCGGCTGTGAGGGCCAGGCTGTCGACGCCTCCGTGGGGGAAGGAGGTCTTGCTGCCCTGGTAGCGCATGGGAACGCCGTCGAGTTGAGTCACGAAATCCTGCTGGGCAACGATCGAGGGCTCACCTGCCAACACGCGTCGTTGCTTTCCGCTTGCCAGATCAATCACCACCAGGGCCGGATGGTCGCCGAACGAAGAGTCAGCCACGTAGGCCATACCCTGACTCCCATGCGTCAAATCAATGCGCAAGTCGTTCATGTGGCTGTCTTGAAGCAGCGCATCTTTGAGGACGATCGATGTAATGATTTTGTTGGTGTTCAGATCGATACCGACCACCTTCGCTGCGCCGGCTGCAATCCCTTTATGACCTGCTTCCTTTCCGTCATCGATCAGCCATAGACGACCCTGGCTATCTAGTGTCATGCCGTGTACCGAGATCAATTTCTGAGATACGGGAAGTGCTGAAGGCTCACTGATTTCCCTGGACGGGAAGGGCACCAATTTTCCATCCACCAACTCCCCCAAGGTCATCCCCGTGTGGTCAATAGCATGCCGGGGGAACCCCACGAATGTGCGTCCGTTCGGCGTGACGGCGATACCGGAAGGGCCTGGGCCATTGAAGGCGGCGACAGTCTGGATGGAGCCTACGGGGATCAGGCTGCGATCAAGTGTGTCGGCCTGGGCGAGGCAGCAGCTGCAAGCTGCAACCACCACGGCCAGTATCGCAAATGGGTGTCGGGACGCCCGAGACCTTGTCATCCTGCTTTCTCCGTCAATGATGAAACTTATAGACGCCATGCTCTGAAACCGGTTTCAAACCTTGGTCAAAAAAAACCTGCCGGTGTATTTCTGAGCAGGCGTCAGCGCTTTATGGGCAAGACCTGGCTATGCAGGCGCTAGTCAAATGACGCTTGAAACTTTTTGACGGCCTGAGCTGCGCAGGCTTCATCTTTGTCGCCTCCCGGTGCGCCCGATACGCCTAAACCGCCGATCACCTGGCGATTGGCTCTGCGCAGGGTTACACCGCCCGGAATGAACAGGACTTCAGGAACCGTATTGAGCGCGCCGTTGGTGGGGCCGTCCAGCTTGGCTGCAATCAATTCGCTGGTGCTGTCCTTGTTGAAAGCCTGGCCATACGAGAAGGCGGTGTAGGCTTTACGGTAGGAAACAGAAAGAGACTGAAGCGGGACGGTGTCCCCTTTGATGACTACTTGCTGGTGTCCTGAGGGGTCAACCACGGCCGCAGTCACCGAGTACCCTTGAGCGGCGCAGATCTGAACGGCTTCGCTCGCGAGTTTTTCTGCTGTTTGCCAAGGGAGTTTTTGCGTGGTGATGAGAGGGGCGTCGGCGGCGTGGGCCAAGGAGGTGAAGAGTGTGGCGGTCAGTGCAATGCGTACGGCAAATGAGTTCAGCGGCATCGTTCAATCCTTCGTTGAGATGAGCAATGTCAGTATCCGGAACCCACGCCCATCGAAAAACCGCATATTATCGAAAACACTTTCCGATAAAACCGGATGATAGATATGCACGACATTTCTGACATGGCAGTGTTCGTTGAGGTGGTGAACCAAGGGGGACTGTCTGCAGCAGCTCGACGTCTAGGATTGGCCACGTCGGTAGTCAGCGACCGGCTCAAAGGGCTGGAACACCGCTTGGGTGTGAAGTTGCTCCATCGTACAACTCGGACTCAAGTGCTTACGGACAGCGGGGTGACCTACCTTGAGCAAGCCCGTCAGATCATGGCTGACATCGCTCGGATGGAGGAGTCCGTCATGGAGGAAAGCATTGTTCCTCATGGAGCGATCAAGGTGACCGCACCCGGCCCACTCGGCCGTCAGCACATCGCGCCATTCATTGGACAGTTCTGTCTTGAACATTCTCAGATCAAGGTTCATCTCACCGTGGACGACCGTTTTAGCGATATCGTGACTGAAGGATATGACGTTGCTTTCCGTGGTGGGCCATGGGTCGACAGTCAGTTCACTGGGCGTGCTCTGTTTGAAACTCGCAGAGTCGTCGTGGCGAGCCCTGCCTATCTCGAAAAAGCTGGGATACCGCTTACTCCAGAAGACCTGAGGCATCACAGGTGTCTGATATTCAACGTAGAATCGCACTTTCATGCGCAGTGGCGATTCGGGCGCGAATCGAGAAGGCGCTCCTTGAGGATTGACGCTGTAATGGCCTCCACTAACTCGGAACTGCCTGTCACCTGGGCGTTGGCCGGGTTAGGCGTGACCCAGAAGTCGTGGTGGGAGGTAGCCCCTTACGTTGCGAGCGGCCACTTGCTGACAGTGCTAGAGGCATTTGAGCCTGACCCTGTTTCCTTCTACGCCATACACCCAATGCGCTCAGCACAGTCGCGCAAGATCAGCCTGTTCATGGACGCTGTGGCGAAGCACTTCGAAGGCTTTGGCAGCAGTAACAGAGGTATTTCAAGCTTCAATGAAGTTTGAGCCTAGGTTTCGTGCCTCGGCCCCGCACGCTCGCTACGGTGAAACGAACATTTGAAATTTACTCTACAAAGACATCAATTACGGGTAGATAGCCGGCCAAACAAACCTAAGCCGCCGGTGTGCACGGACGTTACCGAGTTTCGGATACTTGATCCGGAGACGCTTTCAGAACTGCCTGCCAAGATGACACCTATACCTAGTCGTCAGGCCGCGATGCCATCTGCGGTTGTTGATCCCCACCCACTCGTAAAGCGCTGGATTAATGCCGCCCGCAAAGCCAAGGTCGTCAACGGCTAGCTGCGTCTGATTCAATACCGGTGTAGGACAACATGCCATTTCCTGGCTTGCAGGGAGGTTTACAGGACATCGATTTTGAAGGGCGAATCTGGCGTGAAGCTGCTGACGTGTTCGGCACTGGTCTGCAGAAACTGTTGGAGGAGGGGCTCAACAGCTATAAGCGTCAGCTAGGGTTAGACCACCCGATGAGGCTGCATGTGTCTCGCATCGGCACATCCGGAATGTAGGCACACAGGGCCGCCATGACTAACCACGTCGCAGCCACAGATGCTGCGCAGTCCGACGAATACGTGAACGTTCGATCACGTCTGAGAACGCACCTGAGACGCCATCTGCAGTGGCAGCTGATGCAGTCATGGAAGTCTGTTGACGAAGCAACCGAACCTTATTTTGCGGAAGATTTAGGGCTGTAGAAAGCCGTTTGCTTCTTTCGGTTTTACCCAACAGTGAGGAATAGGCCGCACAGCTCAAAATCAGGGTCAGCCTGATGATTTTCTACATGGACGTAACCGAAACCACCTCGACGTATCTGAACTTCTTACGCGCTAATTTCACTGCTTCTTGCTCTGCGAGGAGGGTGCTAAGCGTGTCGGCCTCATGCGTCAATTCGAACGTTTCGCCTTCGTATTCATTCCCTACGCGCAATTTGACCCTCAGCCTTGGCGTGAACGCTTTCGCCACCTTCTTTCTCGCAGCTGGTTTTGCCGGTGGGACGATGACGATGTCTGGCACAGTTTCTTTTGCTGCAGGCTCGATGATCGGAGCAGAGACTTCCGCATTTCCGAACAGCGCTTGGCGCATTTCTTCTTCTGTGAGTTCTGGGTTCATGCAATGTCTCGGGGGAGGAAAACTTGGAGAGGAATACCAATATTTTAGCACCACGGTTTGGAGAGCACTCAACGTCTTCTGCGGGCACTTGGACTTGTAGAGTTTGTAAACTCCCCGGGCTTCGATTTCACGGCTTTCAAGCGTTTAATCGTAACAGTACAGTAAACACACCTTGGATCTTGAGCCAAAGGCATATAGCCAAGCAGCTTGAATGGACGAATGTAGTAGTCTAATGGTCTGGTCTCTCCAGCAAGGACGCTCGCCAATGGCGATTTCCTCGCGATTCGATAACCCTGGAAGGATGTCTTCTACGACTTCCTCGCACTTGTTGACGGCGGATGAGCACCAGTTTCGTTTGAAAGCTCTGGATTTAGTGAAAGTATGTTTGGTCAATATCTGAAACGATGGGATCTGACCATCGACGGGGATGCTTTCGTCTCGCTGAACGGCAATCTGCTGCCCGTTCGCCAGCGCGGCATACCAGCCATCCTCAAAATCTCACACGTAGCCGAGGAACAAGCAGGCAGCTTGCTCATGGCTTGGTGGGACGGCGAAGGTGCGGCACCCGTGTTAGCCCATGATGGCGAGGCCTTACTCATGAAGCGCGCACTGGGCCCGGCCTCGCTCATGCAGATGGTCAGTTGCGGCAGGGACGACGAGGCCACTCGTATCCTCTGTGGGGTAGCGGCCCACCTTCATACACCACGCGCCAAGCCGATCCCCGCCTTAGTTCCTCTGGCGCAATGGTTCGAGGCGTTATGGAGTGGAGCGGCGAGGCACGGCGGCATTCTTGAACACTGCGCAAAAACCGCACGCGAACTCCTGGCTGCTCCGCGCGATGCCACGGTACTGCATGGCGACATCCACCATGGCAATGTGCTTGATTTCGGCCCGTCCGGCTGGCTCGCTATCGACCCCAAGGGACTGTACGGTGAGCGTGGCTTTGATTATGCGAACATCTTCTGCAATCCCGACGGTGAAAGCGCTCTAGCACCGGGGTGCTTCGCACGTCGAATCGAAGTCGTCGCAAATGCCTCCGGCATTGATCGCCGGAGACTACTGCAATGGGTACTCGCGTGGACAGGATTGTCGGTAACCTGGATGCTCGAAGACGATGATGAACCCGGTAGTACCTTTGGGGTGGCGAAACTTGCGGCATCGGCTCTCGGCATCGGTAACTAGGCCTTTGTGCGGTATAGGTGATTAATAGTCGTAAGCGCCACCCCATCAATTCCGCATAACTATGCGGGTGTCCATTTATGCGGCAGTAGCTGATCAATCTCACTCGCTCGCTGCGTCGGCAGGCGCGTGAGGACGTCCTTCAAGTAAGCATACGGCTCATGACCATTCAGACGCGCAGACTGGATCAGGCTCATGATCGCGGGCGCCCGTTTGCCACTGCGTAGCGAACCCGCGAAGAGCCAGTTCTTACGCCCCAGTGCCCACGGACGGATTTGGTTCTCGCACCAATTATTATCAATGGGAACAGCCCCGTCATCGAGGTAGCGCGACAGCGCTGCCCAGCGTTTCAGGCTGTAATCCAGGGCTCTGCTGATTGCCGAACCTTCGGGCACGAGATCGCGCTGCGCGTTCATCCAGGTATGCAGCGCATCCATCACCGGTACGGCTTTTTCTTGCCGTATTCGGCGCCGTAAATCCGGCTCCAGGTCGCGGACTTCATTTTCGATCTCGTACAGCAACTGGATGTAACGCAGGGCCTGCTCGCCGAGCTGGCTCTTGTTAGTCGCGTGCAATTCGAAGAACTTGCGCCGGGCATGGGCCATGCAGCCGATCTCGGTCACGCCGAGTTCGAAGCTGGCCTTGTAACCGCCAAAATCGTCACAGACGAGCTTACCTTTCCAGTCTTGCAGGAAATTGCGAGCATGCTCACCGGCGCGGCTGGGGCTGAAGTCGTAAACCACCGCTGCCAAGTCCGAGAACTGGCTAGTGGCGTAGGCCCAAACATAGGAACGGTGAGTTTTCTTTGTTCCCGGCATGAGCATCTGCACCGGTGTTTCATCGGCGTGGAGGACTTGTTGCCCAAGCACTACGTCCCGCAGGGCATCGACCAGGGGCTGCAACTGCACGCCAGTCACGCCGACCCATTGAGCCAAGGTGGAGCGAGGAATCGCCAAGCCGACACGACCAAAAATCGATTCCTGACGGTATAGCGGCAGGTGGTCAGAAAACTTGGCGATCATGACGTGGGCCAGCAACCCGGCAGTCGGGATGCCTTTGTCGATGACCTGCGCAGGTAGCGGTGCCTGGATCAGCGTTTCGCAGTTATCGCAAACCCACTTGCCACGCACGTGGCGTTCAACGGTAAATACGCCCGGCGTGTAGTCCAGCTTTTCGCTGACATCTTCACCGATGCGCTTGAGTGCGCAGCCGCATGGGCATTGGATGTTGTCCGGTTCGTGATGAATCAACGTGCGTGGGAATTCTGCCGGCAATGCAGTGCGCTTGGGCTTTTGCTTTTTCTCGGTCGCCGCTGGCGCTATTTGCAGGCTTTGAAGCTCGGCCTCGATCGCCGCGATATCGGTATCGATCAGGTCATCAAGCAGGCTGGCCTGCTCAGGATTCATCTGCTCGTTGCGCTTGGCAAACTTCAAACGCTTGAGTTGTGTGATCTCATGGGTCAGTTTCTCGATCACAGTTTGATCGCGGTTGATCTTCCTGCCCATTGTTTCGACCGTCTTGCCCATGGTCTCGACCTGCGACAGCAATTGCGCAGCGAATGCACGCAGTTGGTCGGGAGTCATTCGATCGAGATTGGGCGAGGAAGTCATGCCGTGGATTTTACCAACGCAGGCCACTTGCAACAGCCAGCCAAGACGCTAATTACAGTTTTTAAAGCAGCGTGATTGCACCGCCAGCTCCAACACGTTGCCAAGGTAGGCCGAGCACTAAGGCCTGAAGTTGTTCGGTATTCAACTGCACGTCGCTGCCTTGTCGAATGCCTGGCCAATGAAATTTACCTTGGTTCAAGCGGCGCGCCGACAGCCAAACGCCAATCCCATCGTGTACCAGCACTTTCATCCGAGTCGCGCGGCGATTAGCAAACAGATATGCGCAGTGCGGCTGCGCCGCACCGAACACGGCGACCACACGCGCCAGCGCGGTTTCAGTTCCGGCGCGCATATCCATGGGCTCGGTGGCGAGCCAGATGGCTTCGATGCGGATCATCGCAAAAGGTCTCGAAGGAAAACGGCGCAGGCAGCAGAACTATCGATTGGCCAGTTCACTTTGACGGTGCCGCGTGGGTGCAGAATCTCAACGCTGATATTCGATGAAGATACATGCGCTGTTGTTTGCATAGGCAATGTGATGAATGCAGGTTGAAGCGCCGTGCTTTTCTGCGCTTGCACCTGAATCCATTTGTGGACGAGGTTTGCGTTGAGGCTATGGCTGAGGGCGATGCTGGCAATCGAAGCGCCGGGCTGGGCACACTCTTGAATGACCTGGACCTTGAAGCATTTGGAATAAGAACGACGTTTTGGCTGCATGACATACCCGCTTAAAAGGCTAGAACTGGTGCCCACTTAAATTTAAGTGCACACCATGTCTTGGCGTTGCGGGGTTGGGTAGATGACTTGGCCGGACGCATACCCTGCTGGTGGTGCATGGGAGCTCCAGCGGTGAATCTCCCTGCCAACCGAGCACGCAAACCGCACGCTGCTCATGATCCGAAGGGATTCCTGGTTCAAGTATGGGATGCATTGAATGTTGTCGCGATCATCAAAGCCAAACCGGGAAAGGGGCCAGAGTTGGAAGCACTGTTGCAGGAGGCGCTACCGGGGCCGGCGCTCCTGACCCGCCGAGGATCATAGCTGGAGAGTGGCGTTCGTCCCAAGATTGACACTTTACGAATTGCTACCCTTAATCGAGATATGCGACCCATTGCGCAACTGAATCCCGCTGGATCTGTCAGGCTGAACCAGACCGTCGATCATGAAGGTTGGTGATACATGTATGCCGTTCTGCCTCGCATACTTACATTGCCATTTGATGGCGCGCTCAAGCAGTTGGTGAAGGTCTGTGCCTCACGCAAAACCCATAGCTGACCTGTAAAGATTGAGTCCGGCTATAGATGCTTCAGGTTTTGTCTATGAAATTTTCGGATTGGTGTAGCACCCAACCGTATAGGACAGAGTTACCGGAGCCTCATCATGCAACGCAACGAACACTACCGAATCGACTACTTGCTCAATGGCAATTACAAGACGTTTTTCGTGAGGGCTGACTGTATGAACAACGCTGAAGCATGGCACTGGGCTGCGGTTGATGCGGGCTTTGGGCAAATCCCGAAATACCGTTGTGACAAAGTGCCGAAGGTCAGCAAGCCGCAGGCTGAGCGGCAAGGCGTCACCGACGTGCAATGGGCGAGTGCGTAGTTGAGAACTCGTTAGCGAAGAGCCTCGGTTGAAGGTATGGCAGATAGATTGGAGACGCCGTTATTTTCATATGACCAGAATTCAATTTCGGTCGGATCGAGTATACGTAATCTCCAGCCAACACATGACACGAAGCCTTTGCCAATACGTGTGGTAATGCATTGCTTGCTCATGCCACTAGCAGATCGCGTTGGCGCACCAGTCGGTTCTAGGAAAATGCCTCGTCGGGTGCGCACCTCGACCATACGCTTTATATCGATGAAGTCATTCATTTTGGGTAAAGGAGTTAAACGCGACCGAAGTAAGCTACCCGGTAGCTGATTAGCGGATTGCCATCGGGGCTTTGGCAAAGCAATCCGCAGCTGCTGGGTCTCCAGCGTCAGGCGCAAGCCTGGCAAGGGCGTTTCCGGGAGGTGAATATAAAATGATCTCCCTGCTGTTATCACCAGGTTCTATCTCGATCCGGGATCCGTCCTCTAGGTAGAAGGCCTGCTCGGAGTATTTACCAATCATCTGCTGATAGTACGGCTGCGCGCTCAAGCAGCTGCGCAGCCTCCCATCCTCGAATACCTCGACATACAATGTGCCTCCAGGAAGAGAGCCTGTCCAAAGCGTCGCTAAGGTTTGTGGTGGCCGTGCAGCTTCGACCGATTGGTAATCTACTAACGACAACCCGTGTCTACCCACGCAACTGGATGTACACAGCCCTGCGCTGGCTAATCCGAGAAGGATTGCAGCTCTGATTCCGGAGTTGAGCTCAGACATAGGCGCCTTACTGTAATACTGCGTGAAAATGGTCGTAGAAATCGACCAACGTACTTAGGCGTCGATTGAGAGATTAAGGGCTGTAAGGCAGGTGGGGAAGGGCCCTGGCTGTGTTAAACGACCGGCGGCTTAATCCGAAATGACCGAAAGTTGGCGTGCCCAATGCCCGCCTAGTTGCGCCAGGAGACTGACATGTAGCCTTAGCGATACAGCGCAGAGTTGCAAATGCGACGTATCGATATAGCGAAAGGCTTACACGCATTTGAGTAGATTTGCTCTATGCGGCAATAGGTGTCAGGAGCAATCTGAAGCCATCAACCGGGACATAGGAAGCGACCCGGAGGTCACGGATGTTCACCATTGCCTAGGAGGCTGCTGGCAGGATGCTGGGATGGTTTGATAGCAAAACGACCCGCTTCGGCGGGTTTTTTATTTCTTAAGATTTAAAGACATCCGCCTGCGGCATCTTATTGATATTGCGTATGTATCCGGTGCGGTCGCTGCGCCGTCTCGGCGGAGCTAAAGGACTGATACGCCGTAGGATTCGCATATTTGTGCTAACGCCCGGGCGCGCTGAAGTCCACGTACCATTTCGTAAAGAAACTACCAATCAGTTGGCATCCGTTCATGCCAGTGCGCTGTGTAACGCCGCAGACTCGGCCCGTGGCATGATGACTGAGGTTTTATTCCGGCTGACGCCAGGTGGATACCGAAAGGCATGTCAGTTGCATACTTGGCTAAGGCCAAAAGCGCGGTTCACGCGATTACGGATGGCAGTGAGATCGACTGGGCATCAGCTGGCGACAAGGTGGTGTCGGTTGATATTTTCGATGAGAGTCGGGTGAAGATCAAAATACGCATAAGACTGCCGCAGGCACTTGTCAGTAAAAGCTTTGTCCGCTTTAAACTCAAGAGACTGAAAGGAGCAGTGGCCCTGTTTTGCAACAGGGCCACTGCAGTTAGAAAGGGAGAGGCAGTTTCGCTGTGCGTCCACCATCTACCACCAGTATCTGCCCGGTAATGAATGCAGCGGCCTCTGATGCCAGGAATACCACTGCGCCGCCGACGTCGGTTGGCAGGCCTGTTCGGCCGACAGGGTGCAAGCCCAGTAAAGCTTCGCGCGCCGCAGCAGCGTTAGCCTGTGCGTCGATATAGGCGTCGCTCAAGTCTGAATTAATCCATCCTGGCGCGATAGCATTGCATCGCACTCCGTCCTTACCTAAATCAACGGCCAATGCTCGCGTCAGCCCATGAATGCCTGCCTTAGAGGCGCAGTAAGCTGTATGTAGAGGATTGGAGCCCAGACCTTCGATTGAACCAATATTGATGATGCTACCAGCCCCACGTTCGCGCATTTGGGGGAGCAATGCTTTAGCCAGGAATGCGGGTGCCCGCAGGTTGACTATCATCATGCGATCCCAATCACCTTCGCTTAAATCCTCGATACTTTTCTCAAACATGAAGCCCGCGTTGTTAACGAGTACGTCAGCCGCGCCGAACCAGCTTCGGGCGGCCTGTGCAATCGCCAATGGGGCGGCTGCGTCAGCCAGATCGGCCTGTATATAGGAGACATTCAGATTAGACGCCAAATCGTCGTCTAGCGCCTGGCGTTGAGCTATCAAGACTCGGGCACCTGCCGAAAGTAGCCGTTCGGTTATTCCTCGTCCGATACCTTTACCGCCGCCGGTTACAACAACATTCTTACCCTCGAGCATTTGATTTTCTCCTCAACCCGAAACAGGTTTCGCACCGGTAACTTCTAACGTTTCGCCAGCGATATATCTGGCGTCGTTGGAGGCAAGGAATGCGATGACATCCGCGATATCTTCAGGCTCGGCAATGCGGCCCAATGGGACACTCTTATTCAGCTCTTCCACTGCTTCGGCGGGGTCGAGTCCACGCCGTTCAAATCCGCTTCGGATCATTGGCGTATTGATTTCGTGTGGGCATACCGCGTTGACCCGGATGCCCAGCGGCGCGCAATCTCGTCCGAGGTTTTTACTCAGTGCGGCGACTGCGCCTTTGCTGGTGCAGTACGCCACATGTCCTGGCCCGGGGTACACGCCCCAAACCGAGGAGGTGTTGACTATTGCTGCGCCTGGCCGACCCTTCATATGAGGTATCGCTGCCCGGCAAATGTAAAATACCGCGTTGAGATTGACGCCCATTGCGTCAAACCACATGTCATCGGTTGTTTCTTCAATCGTTCCACGAGGAATGATGCCGGCGTTGTTCAGTACGACATCAATGTGTCCATAGCACTGGACTGCCGTTCTGACGATGGCTTCGCAGTATTCTTTGCTACGCAAATCTCCCGCAAGGTATTCAACGTTATCCCCTGCGCCTCTGACCTTGAGAGCAATAGCCTCACAACCAGCGTCGTCGCGATCTGATAGAAACAGCTTTGCGCCTTCTCTAGCGAACAACAATGCCAGGGCCTGTCCGACCCCTCCGGCTGCGCCAGTTATAACCACCACCTTATCGATGAACCTCATGTGTTAGCTCCATGCGAGTGTTTCATTGATCAATAAACTGCGTCACTCGAAGGCGTCTGGATTGGCTACATGGCCTGTCGGATCTCTTTGGAGGGGCGATAACCGAAGTAGGAGCTGTAGCATTTGCTGAAGTGGCTTGGAGATACAAACCCGCAAGCAACCGCGACTTCAGTGTGAGAGAGATCAGTGTGCTGGAGCAGCCGTCGAGCTTCAGTGATCCGTAGCTCCAGGTAATAGCGTTGGGGTGTCGTACCTAATTGCTCCTTAAACAGCCTCTCGACCTGACGACGGGATCGCCCCGCGTACACGGCCAGGTGTTCGAGCTCCAACGGCTCCTCAAGATTCGCGTCCATCAATTTGACGACTTCTCGAAGCGGAGCACTGACGCACAGATGCCTTATTGGCTTGATCCTCCGATAACGTGAGGACTCAAAGGAAAGAATGTCTTCAATGCCTTCCACGAGTGCTTTGTCGTGTAGTCCTTTAATCCACTCAAGCACCATTTGGAAAGCTCCGACGGGGCTCGAAGCGGTCATCCTGCTTCGGTCTAGAACATAGGCTTCACTTGTCACTTGGGTAAGCTTGGCGATCTCGGCGAGCGCAGCGCGATGCTCAGGATGAATGGCGCATCGGTAGCCATCGAGCAGCCCGGCAGCACCCAAGAACCAGGCGCCGTTCCACAAGCCAGCCAAGATAACCTCCGACTCGGAAGCGAATCGAAGCAATGCGGTCAGCGATGAGTCGATCTTGAGTTCTGTTCGATAACCGCCGCAAACAACCAGAAGGTCAAGCTCCTTAAGTTCGCTGGCATTGAAAAAGGTATCAGGGCGGATGATGAGGCCCAGATCACTTTGGACGTCATCTTGGCCCACACCGAACGTCTTTGACGCAAATAAATTAGGTCTGAGCAGGTTCGCGGTAACTACAGTGTCGAGTGCCTGAGTAAAGGCGGGTAGGGAGAAGTGCTGTAGCAGTAAGAAACCGATTTTTGCTTGGGGAGGCGTATTGCTTTCGCCTTTGTCCAAATAGCGAAAGTTTTTGCAAAAGGTTGAATCGCTGAATTCTCTTCTCTCAACCACTTTCTCATCACCTGAATCGCCAAGAATTAGTAGATCATGACGCGAAGCCTGCTATTCCCGAGGTTGCATTCAATTTTAGTTGTAATTGAAGATGCACGGTTTGTGGAGTCGGACATAAGGATCCGCTACGCGCCAAGCCTTGTTCCTGTTTCAACCTTCCCGCCCGGCTCTGAATGCCTGCCACCCGATAACAGAGCTCACGCCCAGTTTTGTCAGAATTTTCGGGGGCAACTTGCTTGGGCCCGGTGCTTGGCTAAAGCGCGCCAAAAACGGAGACCGTGTACCCGTCGCCAGTTCCGCTGCCATCACGCCTGCAAGGGTACTTTTGACTGTGCCCAAACCGTTCTCGCAGCACGCGGAGTAGAGGTTGTCCTCCACTTCACCAAATGCTGCGGCATTGTTACGACTCAGGCAGAGCCGACCCGCCCAGCTGAACTCAAAAGGTGTTCCCTTCAGTTCCGGGTACCTTGCGTCAAATGACGCGCGTTGTTCCCTGGCAACAGCGGCTACCCGCGCGGGTGATACTTGAATGCTCGGGTCATAGGTAAATTTTGTCCGAATCACAATGCGTGACTGATCATTGGTTGTTACCTTACGAACTGTTGCCCCCATTGGATCCGCTGGGAGAAGGGCCCACCGCCCTCGACCTGTGACTGGACGTTTAAATCCTTCATGGTTGTAAGCTGCTGTCATGGAGGCGTAAGTGAAGACGTGTAGCAATCGACCTTGAAAGTGACCGAAGTCCTCAATGTGACCATTAACCGCCAAGATCACCTTCGGTGAGGTCACGCTGCCTTGGTGGGAACGCGCTATCCAGCTGTTTTGAGAACGTGTCAACTCAACTATGGGAGAGCGTTCGTATAACGTGATCTGGCTACTTAAACCATCCACCAAATCTTTGATGTACTGAGCAGGCTGAATCATCACTGCGCCAGGGGTATACAACCCCCCGTGGTAGTAATCAGAGCCTGTTATCTCGCGCATTTGAGCGGCATCAAACAGTTCGAATTTTTCGCCGATTGCCTTGAGCGACTCGGCGTAATTGACGTTTAGCTTGAGCCCTCGCTCGGTTGCGGCGGCGTTGATTTTTCCAGAAGGATCAAATGTCTCTGTCGACATTCCATACTCATTCGCCGCCTCCGCTGCGAACTTTATAGCGAAACGATTCTGTTCAATCTCAAGGGAAGTTGCAGAATCTCCGGCCACTGAGTATTCGCCAGTAGAAAGGCTGTGGGGCACATCGATCATGAACCCCGAGTTCCGACCGGCCGGGCCTTTTGCGACTTCGTGAGCATCAACAATGACGATCTTGTCTCCTGGCCGAAGCTGAGACAGACGGCGGGCGGCTGACAAACCGGCAAAGCCTGCTCCGATGATTAGCCAGTCCGCAGTCACATTCCCATCAAGCACTTTTACGGGAGTTGTACGCTTTGAGATGGCCTCCCAACCGGAAACACCAGTATCAACCGGAAGGCGCTTAATGGAATGGGTACTCATTTTATTGTCTCATCGACCGACCGATCAGAAACATCGATCCAGATGGTTTTGATTTCCGTGTACTGGTCATGAGCAAAAACAGATTTGTCGCGGCCACCAAATCCAGACTCCTTGTAGCCACCAAACGGAGTGGACGCGTCACCCTCGCCAAAACAGTTCACAGTGACGATTCCCGCGCGAATCTCGCGGGACAACCTAATAGCGTTGCGCAGGTTGCTGGTGTAAACAGATGCGGCCAGGCCGTACACGGTATCGTTGGCCAGCGCGATCGCTTCTGAGATTGACGTGAAAGTCGTAACGGAGAGTACCGGGCCGAATATCTCCTCCTGGAACAGGCGGCTGTCGCGATCTACGCCGTCAATCACCGTCGGTTGCACGTAAGCGCCGTCTTGGGTGTCGCCGCCGTATACAACGTCAAGTTTTCCTTGGGTGGCATATTCAAGGTAGGACTTCACTTTGTTGAAGTGATCAGTGCTCACCAGTGCACCGACGCGGTTGTGGGGGTCAAGCGGGTCACCCATTTTCCATTCACGGATGTAGGCACCCATACGCTCTAGCAGCTCATCCTTAACAGAGGCGTGAACCAATAGTCGGGAAGTAGCCGAGCAGTTTTCGCCCATGTTCCAGAACGCACCGTTGACCACTTGTTCGGCGACCAGGTCGAGGTCTTCTGCATCATCCATGACCACAGCAGGGTTCTTACCACCGCACTCCAGAACAACGCGCTTGAGGTTTGAATCAGCGGAGTAATGTAGGAAGCGTCGTCCAGTCGCGGTCGACCCAGTAAAGCTCACCATGTCGACATCTTTGTGCAAACCGATAGGTTCGCCTACTTCCTTGCCGGTGCCAGTGACGATGTTAAGTACACCGGCTGGAACGCCTGCTTCAAATGCCAATTCGGCAACTCGCAGGGTCGTGAGCGTAGTCTGTTCGGCGGGTTTGACGATAACCGAGCAGCCGGAAGCTAACGCGGGGCCAATCTTCCAGGCCAGCATCAGCAACGGGAAATTCCATGGCAGTACACAGCCAACCACCCCAATGGGCTCACGCACGACCATAGTCAGCGCGTTATTACCCACCGGCGCTGTGTGGTCGTACAGCTTATCGATCAATTCGGCATGCCAGCGTAAGGTGTGGATTGTGTCTGGCACGTCCACTTGCTGACATTCGCTAACTGGCTTACCGCTGTCCAGGCTTTCCAAAACGGCCAGTTCGTGACGGTTGTCTTCCAGCAGTTTGGCAAACTTCAGCAGCACAGCCTTGCGCTCGCCAGGTGGCAGCAGTCTCCAGCGGCCATCATCGAACGCTTCTTTGGCCTTGCTGACGGCGTAGTCGACGTCTTCGGATGTGCACGCAGCAACTTCGGTCAATGTTGCCCCGGTCGCTGGATTCACTGTGGTGAACGTATTGCCAGAAACCGCCGGCTTAAACGCGCCGTTGATGAACGCATTCGTTGGAAATGACATTGATTTGGCAATTGCCGCATATTCCGTTGCGGTAAGAAGATCACGCATGGCTGGCTCCCGATGTGATGTGTGCGACGGTGCGCTTGACGTTGGTGATGACAGTCTGCAAGCCGCGCTTGTCCCCTGAATTCAAAGGACGAAGTGGTGCTCTTACATCTCCGACTTTCAGACCATTGAGTTCGCAGCCAAACTTGATGCACTGTACAAACTTGCCGCCATCGAGAGCGTTCATAAGCGGCATCATGGCCGACATGATCTCTCGACCTTTATCGAAGTTCTTTTCAACGACGCACGCTTCGTAAAGCGCAACGTGCTCTCTTGGTAGAAAGTTGGAGCCAGCACATACCCAGCTGCGTGCACCCCACGCGAAGAATTCCAGAGCCTGGTCGTCCCAGCCGCAGGAGAGGGCGATGTGTGGGTATTCGCGAGCGAGCAAATGCACGCGGCCCATGTCGCCAGAGCTTTCTTTGATCGCAATTACGTTTTTCGACTTGCCTACCCGAGCGAGGTAATCCTCGTTCATCTGTACGCACATACGACCTGGGTAGTTGTAAAGCATGATAGGCATGTTCGCTGCACGGTCGATGGTCAGCGCGTGGATTGCGTTTTCCTGGTCTGTCGGCAGCGCATAGGGTGGCGTCGTAACCAATATGGCGTCTGCTTTAATACGCTTGGCATCCTCAGCGTACATCACCGCATCTTCCGTGCGGATAGCGCCGGTACCGATAATTAACTGAACGCGTGAGCCGATGACTTCCTTTGCGTAACCCGCAAGTTTGATGCGTTCCTCGGAAGTCTGCGCATAGTATTCACCGGTTGATCCACCAATGATAATGCCATGCACTTTAGCCTCAATTAGAGACTCTAGAACCTGGCTGAATACACCCCAGTCGATTTCCCCGTCCGGCGTGTGCGGTGTTACCGCAGGTGTATATATTCCTTCGAATCTCAAGAGGATATCTCCGAATGTATATTGTCCGAAAGGATGCAGCCATCCCCTATGGAATAGAATCGTGGCGGACCTTTCATCATGAAATCAGATAATGGGTGAAGTGAGTGGCATGCACTTAACTCTTGACGATGGCCGTCAATGAGATCGGCGGAACCTTATTAAAATTTAATGCTATATAATTATCCTAGTCGGTCAGATAGATTGGGCGCTGACCAGGTTTGATCACCGCCCGGCTTACTACTAACCCACCGACCTTAACAGTACTTTGTCGTCTGAAAGACGCTGTTGCATAATGTCGCAATACCAGTCATCAAATTGGCAAACTCCATTTTCGGCAATATCGGAAAATGGGCCCGGTTCATAGGCTGGCGAATTGACCCCTACCTGGGCGCCCTCAACAAGTACACGGTCTTGATCATTGGTCGCAATCCAGACCTTGGTCAGACGCTCAAGGTCGTAATCCACGCCTTCCTGGGCAGTTTTTTTGACCAGCCACTTTGTAGTCACAAGCGTTTCATTTGGGCCAATTGGGAGGACGCGGAAGCTCAGGGCATGATCGCCAAGGAAATGGTTCCAGGTTGACGGGTAGTTGAAATAGAGCAACGCGCCGATATTTGGTTCGCCACTGTCGTCTAGTCTACTGTTCACACCAGGCTTGCCATCGATTGTGTAACTGACTGCACCGGCCGACAGAGGGATGCGAGTCATGCGGAAGCGTCCGTCTTTGTCCATTACCAAGCGACTAGGCAGGCCCGCTTTTTCGCAACGATCCCAATGCTCGGTCAGCTCAGGATCGTCATCCCCGCCAACACCAGCCACGGATAGGTTCTCGACATAGGAGTTCAACAACTCCGGATGCGAACCATCACAGTGGTAGCACTCACGATTGTTCTCGAACACAAGCTTCCAGTTACCTTTTTCGATCAAATTCGATTCGAAAGCCACCTTGCAGTCATCAAGATTATGCGGTGCGATAAAAGGCGATACGGCGTCTCGAAACGACGAGAAGTCCGGCGCGGTTTCCGCAACGCAGACGTAAATGTAGGAGTTAACAATCTCGCAGTGGACGGGCTTCAGCCCATGATTGGCTTTATCAAAATCCTGGCCCATGTTCCCAGCGAATAGCAATCTGCCATCCAGCTCAAATGTCCACTTATGGTAGGGGCAGACCAATTTCGCCACTTTTCCATGAGATTCCGGGCACACTTTGGAACCACGGTGGCGGCAGGAGTTGTGAAACGCACGGATCTCACGGTCTGCACCCCGTACAACGGCTACCGGATATTCGCCAATCTGAAGCGTCAGATATTGCCCAGTTTTTTCGAGCTCAAAAGTATGGCCGGCAAAAATCCAGTCTTTATGCCAGATTTGCTCAAGATCCTGTTTATATACTTCGGGGTTGCTATAGAGCTCGCGCGGAAGAGCGTGCCGGGGTTTACGTTGGGCAACTAGCTTTGCTACTGATGATCGGGTATCCACTTTCAACGCACTCCTCAAAGGCGGTGCTGCCCAGAAAGGAGCAGCGCCAGCTAACCGTGTGTCACAGCTGAGTTTCGTGGGCATCTCAGTGCCCCATCGGAACTGCGCTGCTCTTATCCCGGCAAGATAAGATGCCGAGACGCCATTTCAATTTTCGGCAGTACATCTGAGAATTGAATTTAGCTAAATTTTATTGTTCAGTCAGTGACTCAACGCGTCGAGATGTAGCGGTATCCATGGAAATCCGGTTACTCATCGAAGCATCCTACACAGCCTTTCGCCCTGAATCGGCACGTAATTCATCTCCACGGCCTGTGTGAAGATTACGTGTACTAATCCCGTAGCAACAAGAAACATTTATGGACGGCTATACATAAATAAAAGTTATCAATCTCATGCGCGATAGTCGCGCTTATCGCCATGGAGCAGTTGAATTCCTCGCGGTTTTTCAGACCGCAAGGGTCACGCGAGGCCTGTATTTCAGCGATGCTGGCGCGGCGTGATAATAGTGGAGGGGAGGGGTAAATAGCGTTGCGATAGTAGAAGCGATCGGTCTATGGGCACTGATCGATGCGCAGACTGAGTTTAGCGCAGCTGAGTCAACAACCAATCCCGCAATCTGCCACATGCTGCATTCCCTTCTCGATCTTCTCTGAAGGCCAGATAGTGCTGAGAATCCTTGTGCACAACCTCTTGTTCGATAGGGCGAACCAGCTCGCCGCTTTCTATCAGCGCAGTGACCAGGTGATTCCAGCCAAGGGCAACACCTTGGTTGGCTAGAGTCATTTGGATGATCATATTGTAGTCGTTTGCACTAAATACATGCGGGCCATTCACCGGCCGCTTCTCGATATCGGTCTCATGGAACGCCAGCCAGACCCCCCAATCGATATGTTCTGCGACCTGCGATCTGCCGTATGGGCTCAAGTTTAGCAGTGCACCATCTCGCAGTCCTTCCAGCGTCGTAAGCTCCGGGTGATCATCTCTGTACTGAGGCGTACAGACCGGATAGATAACGTCATGGAACAAGGGATAGCTGCGAAATCCCTTCTGAAAACTCGCGAACTTGGTCACAAAAATGTCCGGCGTAACGCCAGGCTCCATAGAAAGAAAATTCTGCGTGCTGATCAGATTGACATCGATGTCTTTGTTTTCACTGAAGAACACCGGTAGCCGCGGAGCTAGCCACAAGGCCGAAAATGCAGGGGAGCAACACAGAGTAACTTCTGACTTCCCTGTACGGTGTGCCCGGACTCGCTTGGCTGCTTGTGAGATGTTGACAAAGGACAGCTGTGCCGCGTCAAAGAATGCAGCCCCTGCCTCCGTCAACTCAACCGTACGGCCCACCCTGCGAAAGAGTTCGACTCCGAGATAACCCTCTAGCTCACGGATCTGCCTACTGATTGCTGCTTGGGTCACGCAAAGCGACTCGGCCGCTCGGGTGAAGCTTTGATAGCGGGCAGCCGCGACGAAGGATTTGACGGCCTTAAGGGAAGGCATCTGCAATAAGGTGTTATCAGGTTCAATGTGCTTGACCATACGTTAGATATCGAATCTCTTTAAGCTGACCTTAGGTGCCTGGAGCAGGGCTGCCGCCACTGACTAAAAGCTTGTCTATTGGTCGGAGAATAGCCGATCGGCATGCCAGAAGACAGGGATCGACTATCCTGAAGCCATGAACCGCTCTCGAAATGGGGGGATTGGCCCCCTCCATTAATAACTTGGCGTTATTGATAGGCATGACGAAATGTTGTTAGACGCGCACAGCCTAAGGTAATAACTTTGTCATCACGGCCCTAGTACAAAAATAGCCAACTAAAACAAATAATAATAAGAGGATAGTCGTAATGGCTTATCATTTTTCCCTCAAAATGTTCATCTGCCGCCATAAAAAGTTTGCACATTGATCGGGGTGTTGAAACATAAAGATGCCCTTATCTTCCAATAGCATATGCAGAGGGAGGGATTATGAGTCTTGGCGACGAAATACTCTCAGTTAAAAATATTTATAAAGTATTTGGCCCGCAGCCGAAACTGGCGATGGACATGTTGAAGCGCGGCGCTGACAAGAACGAAATTTTCACTAAGACGGGCCAGGTTGTGGGCGTGTTCGACGCAAGCTTTTCCGTAAAGCGCGGTGAGATTTTCGTGATTATGGGCTTGTCCGGTTCTGGTAAGTCAACAATGGTTCGTCTGTTCAACCGCTTGATTGAACCCACATCAGGCACGATTCATCTGAATGGAAAAGAGATCACGGGCCTCTCCGATGACGCTCTACTGACTGTGCGCCGCAAAGAAATGAGCATGGTCTTTCAGTCATTTGCGTTAATGCCCCACATGAATGTGATAGACAACACTGCATTCGGTTTGGAGATTTCCGGAGTTGATGAAAAAGAGCGCCATGAACGGGCTCGTGATGCGCTGAAGCAAGTAGGGCTCACAGGCCACGAATTTAGCTATCCGCACCAATTGTCTGGCGGGATGCAGCAACGAGTCGGCTTGGCTCGGGCGCTGGCTAATGATCCTTCCATTCTCTTGATGGATGAGGCGTTCTCGGCACTTGATCCGCTTATCCGGCATGAAATGCAGGGGGAATTGATTCGCCTGCAGGCCGAGCAGCATCGCACCATCATCTTCATTTCTCACGATATCGAAGAAGCGATCAGGATTGGTCACCGCATCGCGATCATGGAAGGAGGCCGAGTCGTCCAGATTGGCACACCTCAAGAGCTGTTGTGCAGTCCGGCAAATGACTACGTGAGAGCCTTTTTTAAGGGCTTCGATGCTTCGAAGATTCTTCGTGCTGGCGATATTGCAAAGATTTGTCCTGAGCATCCTTTCAGCGACGACGTATCCAAGCCGACTCTCCAGGCTGACGTGCCTCTCCAGGATATCTTCCACATCGTTGCCGACGCACTTCATCCTGTCGCTGTATTGGACAGACAGGGCGTGTTTAAAGGCACCATTTCCAAGAGTGTATTGCTACAGACAATGAGCCGTCACTGACAGTCTCACCTGCGCAATATCAAGCTCAAAATCAGGTATACACCATGTCCGATTTCAGCCTTCTTGATCCTTTCCAAAGCATTACTATTCCGCTCGGCCAGTGGGTCGAGGTGGTGCTCAATTACATGGTTCACAACTTCCGTGAGGTCTTCCGATCAATCCGATGGCCCGTTGATCAAATCCTCAACGGCATTCAATTTGGTCTGCTCTCCATACCCCCGACAGTATTCATCATCATTGCCACATTGATTGGTTGGCAGGTCGGTGGAAAACGCGTAGGTGCACTTTCATTCGTGACGCTGACGCTTTTAGGACTCATTGGCGTCTGGAGCGACGCCATGACGACGCTCTCCCTGGTGCTGACGTCGCTGGTCTTCTGCGTAGTAATCGGCGTACCGCTGGGTGTGCTATGTGCACGCAGTGATCGTCTTGAGGGAATTCTCCGCCCCGGTCTGGATGCGATGCAAACCCTGCCAGCTTTCGTGTATCTGGTTCCTGTCGTGATGCTGTTCGGCATCGGTAACGTGCCAGGCGTGCTGGTGACCATCATTTTCTCCGTCGCACCTTTGGTACGGCTCACCAACCTAGGCATCCGCCAGGTACCAGAAGATAAAGTCGAAGCTGCTCGGGCATTCGGGTGCACGCGCCGTCAAATGTTGATGAAGGTACAACTCCCATTGGCAGCACCGACCATCATGGCAGGTCTGAACCAGGCACTAATGCTTTCACTCTCCATGGTCGTCATCGCGTCGATGATTTCCGTGGGTGGTCTCGGGCTTATGGTGCTGCGCGGAATTGGTCGTCTGGACATGGGCCTCGCTACCGTTGGCGGAGTAGGTTTAGTCCTTCTCGCTATTTTCCTTGACCGATTGACCCAGGCCATGGGCGAGCGCAGCAACATGGCAGTCAAGGGCGAGCATTGGTACCAGACCGGCCCTGTAGGGATTATCTACAAGCTTGGGAAAAAATCGGACGCCAGGCAGTCCGGTGCGCGTTTGAAAGCAAATTGACTGGCTTTGAAGTGCAGTTTTGGCTCGAACAGATACCCACCGACACCACGCAAGGTTCAACAGGATGAAAGCCGTAGTATGAAAGCCCGCTTTATTCGTTGCATTGCACTTCTAGCCATCGCTGCAGCGCCTACTTTCAACATGGCTGCGACTGCCATAGAGCCAGGTAAAGGCGTCTCGATCACTCCAATCTTCCCGACCATTTCTGAGGAGCGATTTCGAGGCGAGATCGCGATGGCTGGTTTGAAAGATCTGGGCTATGACGTCCAGCCGCCTAAGGAAACCGAATACCCGGCAATGATGCTGGCGTTGTCGTACGGCGACGCGGACTTCACCGTCCATGCATGGGAGCAATTGCATGCGTCTTTTTATGCAAGGGCAGGCGGTGATGACACCATGGTCAAAGTGGGCAATATCATGCCTGGGGTTTTGCAGGGTTATATGATCGACAAAAAAACCGCTGATCAATACCACATCGCCTCGGTCGAGGATCTGAAAAGGCCCGAAATCGCCAAGTTGTTCGATAGCAACGGCGACGGCAAAGCTGACATGACCGGCTGCAATCCTGGCTGGGGTTGTGAGGTAATTGTCGAGCATCATATGCAGGCATACGGCTTGGAAAAGACAGTCACCGATAATCGCGGCTCTTACTTCGCGTTGATGGCCGATACGATTGCGCGTTATCAGCAAGGCAAGTCAATACTGTTCTTCACTTGGGTTCCACAGTGGATCTCCAGCGTACTTGTTGAAGGCAAGGACGTGGTTTGGTTGTCTGTTCCAAAAACAGATTTGCCTGGCGGCAAGAATGACGTCAACACAGCCTACAACGGTAAAAATCTAGGGTTTCCGGTGGACACGGTTCGGGCAGTCTTGAATAAGGGCTTCGCCGAGAAGAATCCAGCTGCCGTCAAATTCCTGTCTGAAATGCAGATCAGCACCGGGGACGAAAGCGCTCAGAACCTCAAGATGCATAATGGCGAAAACAAGCCTGCAGATATCACTCGCCACGCAGCCGAATGGATAGCCGCCCATCGTGCTGCTTATGACGGCTGGCTTGATGACGCTCGCGCCGCCGCTAAGTAGCTTTCTCTAACTGCCAAAGGTTGCCTTGTCTGCGGGCAGCCTTATCTCCCACGTTAATTTGCAGGAAGTGCTCCATGTCGCTCTACTCATTTATCCAGAGTTTCAAGTTCAGTGACGCGCCAGTGAAAACCCAGGAGGTTCTCAAGACCTGCCTTCTGGACATCATCGGCGTCGCGTCGGGCGCTCGTGCCAATCACACCAGCTTGACGCTTAAGAACTTCGCTTCAAGCCATTATCCCGCATCGTCGCTGTCCAGTCGGCTGTGGTTCGATGGGAGGGCAGTGCATCCCTTCGGCGCGGGTTACGCAGGAGGATTCAATGTCGATAGCCTGGACGCACATGAAGGTCATTTCACCTCAAAGGGGCACGCAGGTGCGACAGTTGTTCCTGCAGTGATTGCCTTGGTAGATGCTTGCCATGCTCAGGGAAAAAGCATCACTGGAGAAGAGTTACTTACCGTTCTTATGTTGGGCTATGAAACCGGCCTGAGGGCAGGGAGCGCGTTAATGGCGACTGCACCTGAGTATCACGCTTCGGGCGCCTTTTCGGGGCTTGGTGTAGTGTGCGCGGGTGCGCGACTATTGAACTTGGATGAGCAGACTTTTCTTCACGCACTTGGAATAGCGGAATACTTCGGGCCACGTTGCCCGATGATGCGACTCGTCGATCATCCGTCGATGCTGCGCGACGCCCATGGCGCTGGGGCTTACGCAGGACTTAATGCGCTGTTTATGGCACAGGCGGGTGTCACAGGCGCTCCCGCTGCGACTGTTGATGCACCAGACGTCATCGAATTCTGGAAAGGGATTGGGGAAGACTGGGAGATCGATAAGCAATATTTCAAACCTTGGCCAGTATGTCGTTGGGCGCAGCCCGCGTTAACGGCCATGACCACTTTAATAACCCAAAACCCGCAAATACTTGCTGATGCAATCGAATCAGTGATGATCGAGACTTTCCATGAGTCCATGCGACTGCAGGGCCATCGACCGAAGAACGCCGATGAGGCTCAGTACGCCCTTGCATTTCCGATGGCTGCATTAATTGCACGCGGGCGTGTCGGTGCGGACGAGGTGACGGGCGAGTCCATTCACGCCTCGGATATCCTGGATGTCAGCGACAGGATTGTCATCACCGAGGCGGCCGATTTGTCGGCAAGGTTTCCTGCCGAAATTCTGTCCCGAGTCACGGTTCAGCTCAAAGACGGGACATCTTTAACCAGCCCGATCACTTCAGCCAAAGGAGATCCCGAAAATCCGATGTCTACTAAAGAGTTAGCAGCCAAATTCCATATGTTTGCTGATGAAAGCATCGGAGCATCAAGGAGTCAGGAGATTCAGGACATGGTGATGAATTTGTCGGAACAGGAAGATTGTGCGGAGTTACTGAACTTGCTCCTTTCGCCGGTATAAAGCTTCGGCGTCCCAGACGAACAAACCTCCGACAGGCTTTGAAGGTATGGAATACGTTTTTGAAAGCGTTCTCAAGAATCAGAACATGCCCTATGCGTCCTTTCAAAAGGGGAACTCAATTAGGCCGGCAACCATCCGGGTAGCCTTCGTGTTGATGGATAATTTCTCCATGATGTCGTTCACCGGAGCGATGGACGTACTTGTTACGGCAAATCTGATGAGTGATAACACTGTTTTCGAGATACTCAAGGTTGGTCTTTCCGGTGATAGCGCGCTCTGCGATCTCGGCATCGCCATCTCTACGGATATCGAGCTATCACAACTTCGCCAACGCCAGGATATGCTTATGGTTGTTGGCGGGTTGCGCGTGGATCTTAAGGTCAACCTTTGTCTGCGCAGAAAGCTGGTGAGCGCTGCAGCTGCTGGGGTGACGATCGGCGGGCAATGGAATGGCGCCTACTTTCTGGCTGATGCGCACGTCATGGATGGTTACCAATGTGCATTTCACCCAGACGGGCGAGCGATGATGGCTGATGCATTTCCGAATGTTGCAATTTCGAATAAAAGCTACGCTATTGATCACGACCGTGTCACTTGCGCAGGTGCGAGCAGTTCATTGCGGATGATGCTGGAGTTCATCCGAGCCAGGATAGGCAATGCGATGACCCAGGCCGTGGAAGAAGTCCTCGGGTGCGATGAGCATGATCAGCTCGCTAGTATCTCGGCGATTTCTGTCGATACGGATCCGACCCTTCCGGAATCCTTGAAGGTCGCTCTTGAGCTCATGCAGAAAAATATCGAAGAGCCGTTGAGCATCCCCGAACTTGCGTCCTGCACTGGTATTTCCAAGCGGCAACTTGAACGCCGGTTCGGCCGCTTTGTAGGTGCGACCCCATCGCGTTACTACCTTGAACTTCGTCTTACACGTGCGCGACAGCTTGTGCTGCAGACCAACCGCTCAATCACCGAAATCGCCATTTCAACAGGTTTTGTAAGCATGCCGCACTTCCAGAAGCGATTCCGCGATTTCTTCGGTGCAGCTCCCGGGAGTTACCGAGCCACCTACGAAAGACGAAAAGCGCCTATGGCAGCGCAAGCCGATGCATGACCTCGGTGTCATCATGAGCATGCGTAATTCGTATTGACTTCAGCAAGCTTTGCGCAATCTCCAATTTGCAGCCCGTCTAAATGATGTAGGTAGCAAAGCCACGAAAGCCTCGTTCGCCATCGCCCCAGTAGACCTCTTTGGGTAATTGGTCCCTAGGAGGATCGAAATCCTGATGTGGCGCAGTTTGGCGTTGTAGCCGGCGACGTAGGTGTAGCGCCAACTCCCCGTTGGAAATGGCATATATTTCCCGCCTCATTGATAACGTGGGGTTATCCATTCCCTAGCTTAAATGTTGTTAGACTTAATGACTTTATGGTAATAATTTGGTGGCTACTTCAGTAGCTTAAATCTGGATCTCAGGCGAACTTTTCGATAATAATAAAAGGACAGTCGCTATGTTTCGTTCTGTTTCTCTTTGCAATCGTTCCTGCCCTTACGTCCAATTTTACCTAACCGTATCCGGATTCTTTGCCGAAAGACTTTTCACATGTGATGACTGTGGGTTGGCGGTGAGGATGCGAAGCTGTCGTTAGTTGGATTTTGAATAAAGGCTGAATAGGGTGACTTCATAACAAGCCCTACAGCTCATGCATCTCAAAACGAATTCTGCCCCTCGACGAACCGCCAGGTAGGACGATATGTACCCAGAAATCTACAGTATGAAAAAAAGCGTAATCCAAATGGTCGCCGCTTTGGCGCTAGCTGTCATTCCCGTAGTGACATTCGCTGCTGATCCTCAGCTTCCTGGGAAGGGCGTTTCGGTGACGCCGGTCTTCCCGACGATCGCTGAGGAGCGGTTCAGAGGGGAAATCGCTATGGCCGGGCTGAAGGCGCTCGGGTATGACGTGAAGCAACCTAAGGAAACGGAGTACGCAGCCATGCTGCTTGCGATTTCCTACGGTGACGCAGACTTCACAGTTCACCTATGGGAGCAACTGCACGCAACGTTTTACGCCAAGGCCGGTGGTGACGATACGATGGTGAAAGTTGGGGACATCATGCCCGGTATCCTGCAGGGTTACATGATCGACAAGAAAACCGCCGACGCGTATCACATCAACACGATTGAAGACTTGCAGAAGCCTGAGATTGCGAAGCTGTTCGACAGTAACGGCGATGGTAAAGCCGATTTAACCGGCTGTAACCCTGGATGGGGTTGCGAACTGATTATTGAGCATCACATGAAGGCTTATAATCTGGATAAAACGGTTACCAACAACCGTGGCTCCTATTTTGCACTGATGGCGGACACTATTACGCGCTATAAGGAAGGAAAGCCTATCCTTTATTACACTTGGGTACCGCAGTGGATTTCCGGTGTGCTAGTGGAAGGGAAAGACGTGGTATGGCTAGCTGTACCAAGAACCGATCTTCCTGGCGGTAAGAATGATGTAAACACAACCTTCAATGGCAAGAATCTCGGATTTTCTGTCGACACTGTTAGGGCAGTTTTGAATAAAGACTTTGCGCAAAAAAATCCTGCCGCAGTTAAGTTTCTGTCAGACATGCAGATTACTACCGCAGATGAAAGTGCACAAAACCTGAAAATGCATGATGGTGAAAGCAGCGCGGCAGATATAAAACGGCATGCAGCCGAATGGATTGCAGCTCACCAACAAAAATTCGATGGCTGGTTAGCTGACGCCCGCGTAGCGGCGAAGAAGTAAGTCATGCCTGAGTAAGTTGTCTCTGAAGAAGCTCTACGCAAGCTTTACACTGAAGCAGCAGGAGTTCTGGAGGCGTTAAATAGCGAGGCGGGGAAGGGTGGTATACTCATCCTCGTCTCGGTTGTTACATCGAATTGGGCAGAGGGATCAATGACACATTTAACTGACATCCGTTTGGCGAGCAAGCAAATAGCATTCAATGAGATTCCAGTCATAGACGTTACTGCTCTGATTAACCACAGCGATCCGGAAGCAGTGGCCCGGCAGATAGGCCACGCGTGCGAAAACGTAGGTTTCTTTTACATAAAAAATCATGGCGTAGATCAAGCACTAATCGATGAGATGTACGCTTTAACCAAACAGTTTTTCGATTTGCCCTATGATCAGAAAAACAAGCTAAATATTGTCCATTCCGGGCAAACGCTGCGTGGCTACATTCCGATGTACGCAGAAAACGTCGATCCTGAAAACACCCGTGATTTCAAGGAGTGCTATGACTATGGCGCTCACACCGACGAAGTTTCACCTTTTTTTGGCCCCAATCTGATGCCAGCTGAGTTGCCCCGATTCAAGGTTGTTGCTGAGGCTTATTACGCGCAAGTGCTATCTCTCGCGAGGAAGCTTATCAGCGGGATTTCACTCAGCCTGGGGATGCCCGGCGACTACTTCGAAAAGCTTCAGCGCAAGCCAATTACTATTCAACGAATCCTCCACTATCCACCTCAGATAGGTAAAGTGTCCCAAGAAGAAATCGGAATCGGCGCTCACACAGACTATGGGTTTCTTACCGTCCTCTCTCAAGATGGCGTGGGAGGTCTGCAAGTCCGCAACCGAGCTGGCGAATGGGTAAGTGCACCACCGATTGATGGCACATTTATCGTCAATATCGGTGATCTGGTTCAAACCCTTACCAATGATCGATACGTTTCGACAATGCATCGCGTCGTCAATACCAGTGGGCTTGAGCGCTACTCGATACCACTGTTTATCGACTTGGATTTCGACGCCATTGTGGAGTCCGTGCCGACCTGTGTCAGCGATGCAAAGCCGGCAAAATACGAGGCTTATACTTGCGGGCAGCACAAATTTAAACGATTCGTTGATAGTTACGCGCACCTGAAAGACTTACAGCAGGCGTGACTGGCTACCTCGACCTTTTATAAATCACCTAACATCACTGCCTTAAGCATTGCTGAAAAGAGGCTCTTTCCAAGTGCTACAGGCCGCTGAAAAGATGCCGGAATGATTTGATAGCAAGAACCCGCTTCGGCGGGTTTTCTAATGCCTACCAATAACCGAGCCCAGCTAGAAGGTTTCAGGCAGTAATGGACATGCAGATCCAAAGGAATGACAGATAATGCTTCCACAGATGTTCGCTGTAGGCTTGGCCTCACGGCTGCTAAGTGGATGTGGTGACGATAGCGCCGAGATGAAGTGCCCCGATTCGAATAGCGCCTTCATCGAACATTAAACTAGGATTTTCGTAATTTAGCGGATGTGAGGTGGCAACCTCTGCACAGATCGTGATCTTAATCGGTGAAAATGCAGCATTGAGGTGTCAGATAAGCGTTAAACCGACTTACTTTTGAATTTGAGGTGAGAATTGCTTCGGCGGACTAGAAACTGATAGCTCAACCAAATAGCTGTTTAGCTGAGTAACCTATTGATTCCGAAGGGAAAGATTCATAGGTTCGCATAACGTATATTATGTTAAATTATGTGTCAGAGATGGCTTTCCAGCCCTGGAGACGTTCGTTGAACCCAACCCCCCGCTTTTCATTTCACTGGGTTTGTATCCCAGTGTGTCTCCACGGGCATTAGATACGCGCGCTACAGTCACTTATTGCACTCCGTCAGTTTCTGGTACGAGAACATAAATACACTCTCGATCGCGTCAGCCCTCCAGCAGCTTTCTGACGGTGTCGATGACCGCCCGTGAGGCAGAGGGCTCATAGGCCGCAGTGGTTCCCTTTACCACGCAGGCATCGTCGTAACTGAACGCCAGGCCGGTGTCCTGATTGATCAACACGCCCAGGGGTGATTCGCAGATCTGACAGGCGCGAGTGGATTGGTTGTCGGGCGCCAGGTGTGGCTGGGCAAAACCGTCCCAGTCGAACACATGGTGGGCATTCGGATAAACCGTCAACTCCACGTCAGCACCCGCTGCCTTGAGGCGCTCGACGTAGTGCTCACAGGGTTCAACGGCGTTGAAATCATCCAGTGCCCCATGAAAGATATGCACGGGCCGATCCACCAGCTGCTCATCGTTGCGGTAGCGGGTCGAGCAATTGGGGTACAAGGCGATGAACCTGCAAAACTGCAAGCCAGGCTGCAAGTAATAACCCTGAAAACGGCTCATCGCCGCGTATAACGCGCCCTGCGCGCCTCGTGAAAATCCCAGCACTGTCACACGCTCGGGGTCGATCAGCGGATGCCTGGCCAATGTTTCCAGTGCACGATACGCATCCATCGTCCCCGCCAGTCGGCCCAGCGCACCCTGGTCATCGGCCACCTTATGCAAGCCCCGACCGCTGAGGCTGTCAACGACGAAGGTCGCCATACCCCAGCCATTGAGACGCAAGACCCATGCGTCGATGTACGCGCTATAGCCACCTGAGCCGTGCAGCAAAATCACCACGGGCACCGGCTCGCTGGTCATGACCGGCAGCCGCAGCACACCCGCGATCGTCGTCACCCCAGAGGCAACGCCACGCAGAAATTGGTTGTCAGTCAGCGTCTGGGTAGCGAACGGAATGACCTCCGTCCGGGCAATGGGCAAGGCGTTCAAATCGGTTCTCGATTCAAGTGATTCATGGCTCGAACGAGCAGCCCTGACGACGCAGGATGTCATCGATCCAGCTGCGATCCGACGTGCCGCTGATGATCTCTGCCATCAACTGCGCTTCGTCCTCGCCCTTTCTAACGGCCGCCCCATGCACTGCTGCGACGTCAGCCAACGGGATCGCCAGCACGCCGTCGGCATCGCCACACACCAGATCGCCCGGGTTGATCACCATGCCGTTGATGGCAATCGGGACGTTCACCTCGCCAGGGCCGTCCTTGTAGGGGCCGCGATGAGTGACCCCTACCGCAAAGACCGGCATTGCCCCTCGGCTCAACTGATCGCTGTCGCGAATCGCACCATAGATCACCAGGCCACCCAGTTTGCGTTGCACCGCGTGGGCCACCATCAGTTCGCCAATAATCGCGTTGGTCAAGTCACCTCCGGCATCGACCACGACGATATCGCCGGGGTGGGCCATGTCCATCGCCTTATGCACCATCAGGTTATCGCCAGGGCGGGTCTTGACCGTCACGGCGGCACCCACCATCCGGGGGCCTGTATAGAACGGGCGAAGCGAGACTCCGCCAGCGCTCATCCGTGACATCGAATCGCTGAGCGTTGCCACGGGCAGCCCCCGAAACGCATCGACCCAGGTTTCATCAACACGACTGGCCCGCTCACAGACCTTGAATCCGATCATCAGGTATTCCTTCTTGTCTCTGGGGCAATGAGTTCGACCTAGAAGTCGTTTCGGGCGTGATAGGTTTTCAGAAACTGTTGAACCCGCGGTTCAGTGCTTTGCTTGAGAACCTGTTGCGGATGAGCGAACTGCACGATGCGGCCACCGTCCAGAAACGCGACCTTGTCCGCAGCCTTCGCGGCAAAGCCCATTTCGTGCGTCACGACCACCATGGTCATGCCTTCTGCTGCCAGGTCGCGCATGACCTGCAACACCTCCCCCACCAACTCCGGGTCCAACGCTGAGGTCGGCTCGTCAAACAGCATCAACGCCGGGTCCATGGACAGCGCGCGAGCAATCGCCACGCGTTGTTGCTGTCCACCCGACAGGGCTGTGGGATAGTTGCCGGCTTTATGCTCAAGCCCGACCCGCTCCAGCATCTTTTGCGCTTTGGACAAGGCATCGGTCGAGTTCATGCGTTGCACGCGAAGCAGCGGTTCAGCAACGTTTTCCAGGGCCGTCATGTGTGGCCACAGGTTGAATTGCTGGAACACCATGCCGATACCCTTGCGCATCTCGCGCAGCACCCCGGCATTCATCAGTCGGCGCTTGCCGCCCTGATCTTCATAGCCGATCAGCTTGCCGTCCACGACGATATCGCCGCTGTCATAGCGTTCCAGAAAGTTGATGCAACGCAGCAGCGTGCTTTTTCCGGACCCGCTGGGACCAATCAGGCAGACGACCTCGGACCGGCCCACCGCCAGGTTGATGTCCTTGAGCACTTCAAGATCGCCGAAGCGCTTGCGCACATTTGAAATGCTTACCAATGCATCGCTCATAAACCGCCCTTACCTGTCGCTCCGCGGAGCCTCAAATGCCTGTTGATGCGGCGTTCAGCGCGTTGCCCCAGGCGTGAAAAGATCTCGATCAGCAGCCAGTACCCCAACGCCAGCGCAAGGAGCGACTCGAACGCTGCAAAGGTTTCGACTGCCATGTTCTGCACCGCAAATGTGAGGTCGCCTACGGTGATGATCGACAGCAGCGCCGTTTCCTTGCACACGTTGATGACCATGTTGATCAGCGACGGCATTGCCGCAGTCAGTGCACCCGGCATAAGCACTCGGCGCACGATCGCCAGCGGTGGCATTCCCAGGCTGTTGGCCGCTTCGATCTGCCCTGCCGGTACGGCCTGAAAGCCACCGCGAAAGATTTCCGCAAAATAGGCGCTGCCATGAATGATCAGCACCACAATCCCTGCGGGTATGGGATCGAGCAATACTCCCACCGCAGGTCCGCCGTCGTAGACAATGAACAGCAGGACGATCAGTGGCGTGCAGCGCATGGCTTCGATGTAGAACTTGATCAATAACCGCAAAGGCGCCGCAGCCGAGCGCTGCACCAGTGCAATGACCAGCCCCAGGGCCACGCCGCCAACCGAAGCGACGAGCCAACAGACCAGAGTGATCCATAACCCCCGGCCGAGCGCCGGCAGGTAGGAAAGCAATGTGTTCATGTCCATGATTTCACCTGCGCGCCATCTTGCGTTCCAGGCGAGCGCCGCAGTACGCCAGGAACAAATTGGTGACCAGGTAAAAAGCCCCGGCTGCCAGATAAAACTCCATCGGCCGTAACGTGCTGGCGGCGAAGGTCTGGCTCACACGTGTCACCTCGGCCAACCCCACCACCGAGACCAGCGACGACGCCTTGACCAGCAGGATCAGTTCGTTGGTCATTGCGGGGGTCGCCAGGCGCAACATTTGGGGCAGCAACAATCGCCTGCCAATGCTGATCGGCGAGAACCCCAACGCCACCCCGGCTTCGACCTGCCCTTTGGGTATGGCCGCCAGCGCACCGCGCAGCAACTCGGCCATGTAAGCACCGCCGACCATGCCCAGCGCACAGATCGCCGCTGCAATGGGCGAAAGGTCGATGCCGGCGTAAGGCAGGAAGTTATAGAAAACCAGCAGCTGTACCAGCAACGGCACACCCCGGAAATAGCTGATGTAGAGGGCCGCCAGTCTCGACAGCGCCGGTATTGACGTCCAGCGCAGTGCGCAGATGGCCACGCCGATGACCGTCCCCACCACAGTGCCCATCACCGACACCAGCAGCGTCAGGCCAAAGCCTTTGAACAGGAACGGTAACGCGTTGATCACCAGATCGAAATGCATGGGCAAGGCCTCCTTTGCCGCCCGTTAAAGCAACGGCTCTGGCATGTCGGCAGGAAGCGCTTCGGTGCGTCCGAACCATTTCTTCTGGATCACATCCAAACGGCCATCGGCCTTGATTTTCTGCAACGCGCCGGAGACCGCAGCGACGAAGCTGGCATCCTCTGGGTCCTTGCGTGCGATGAAACCGTAATAAGTCGAGACCCCGAAAATAGGCAGCACCACTTCGAGCGCATCTGGCCGTTGCAACGCGGCGTAGGAGACGTTCGGCAGCGATGTCGCGCCTGCGTCGAGACGACCGTTGGCGACGTCCGCATAGATTTGGTTCAGATCGGCGTACTGACGAACCTGAACAGGCTTGGGCAACGTCGCCGAATAAGCCTCGACCTGCTGTTGCACGTAACTGGCCTGCACCACACCTACTTTCTTGCCACTCAGATCGGCCGGCAGTTTGATGTCAGCGTTGTCTTTTTTCTTGATGAACGCGTTACCGGAGCCGGCAATCGGGCTGGTGAAGGCGTACTTCTGCGCTCGGGCTTTGGTGGCGTTGATCGGCGCACCGACGAAGTCGAATTTCTTGGCATCCAGGCCGCTCAGGACACTGGTCCAGGGCAGATCCTGATAGACCATCTTGACGCCCAGCTCCTTGCCGACTTCATCGAGCAGGTCCTTGTCGACCCCGACATAGACGCCGTTTTCCATGAAGTCGAACGGCGGATATGCCATTTGCGTGGCGACCACCAGTGACCCTTCTGCCTTGATTTTTGAAAGGGTGTCCGCTTGCGCGGCAGTGCTCGACAAGAGCACGGCGCTGAACAATGAGAGGCCCAGGGCAACCGAGGGGACATGAGAAACGATACGACCTACCAATCCAATCATGGATCAATCCTTGCAGATAGATTAGGGCAGGTTCAGTAAGGAAAAAGGCGTTCGCAGCTTCTGTGGCGGCGATGCGGTGAAGCGTTGGGGCTGGTCGAGAACGATGTCTCGACGCCCAAGAATCTATCCATATCAAATTAATATGTCTATACCTATTCAGTAAATTTAATGCGTGCGAGAATCGCTCGAAGGACGAAAACCCATAGGAGCCTTTTTTTGACGACCCTACATCAGCGCATCTTCAACGACATTCAGGCAGCGATTCTGGAAGGCACCTGGCCCCCTGGCCATCGCATCCCGTTCGAGACCGAGCTGAGCCAGCAATATCAATGCTCGCGGATGACGGTGAGCAAGGCATTGTCAGCCCTGGCCGAGCGCGGAATGATCGTCAGACGGCGTCGCGCGGGTACGTTCGTCGCCACACCGCTCAACCGCACGGTGATGGAAATTCAGGACATCGGTACGCAGGACGCGCTGGCAAAGCAGACGCACACCTACACAATCCTCAGCAATGCCGTGAGCGAGTTGACCGAGCAAGAAGCGCAAACAGTGGGTGAATCAAGCGGAGCTCCCATCAAGCGTATTGAGTGCCTGCACCGCGTTGATAACCTGCCCTATGCCCTTGAACACCGGATCATCATGCTCGACGTCGTCCCTCAGGCTCGGGATGAAAACTTCGACGCCCTGACGCCCGGGCAATGGATGATCACGCAGATGCCGTGGTCCGAGGCCCGGCATGTGATCCAGGCTCTGTCTGCCGACGCGACCACGGCCCGCCTGCTTGAGACCAAACGCAATGCGGCGTGCCTGAAGCTGATACGCCAGACGTTCCTTAATCAGAGCACCATCAATTACACCCAGATCATCTACGCCGGCGACCGCTATCAGTTCTCCGGCTCGTTCATTTCCGGGGGGCAGAGCACAGAAATCGACTGATGTTCGCCCCCGCATGAGATGTGCGGCGCCGCTGGTTTTTGGCCGGAGGCACATCCTGTTGGAGCGAACAGTCGGATGCGCACCGGATCAAGCCTGATCGGTGCAGGCCTACGCAACGGGGGCTTTGCCAGGCATCGCTTTTCCCTAAGCACTACCGCGCTCAAATGCTGGTTTCGTGATCCCCTTGGTGGTGTGAAGCTTCAGGCTCCACTCACTCAAGCACGCGAATGCGACAAGGGCTTCCATGGCTGAAATGACTTGCATCGAAGATCTGCGCAGGCTTGCGCGCAAGCGAGTGCCGCGCATGTTTTATGACTATGTCGACGGCGGCTCCTGGACCGAATACACCTACCGGGCCAACGAAGCGGACTTTCAGCGTCTGGAATTTCGCCAGCGTGTGGCGTTCGACATTACCCGGCGCAGCACGTCCACCACCATGGTGGACATACCGGTCAGCATGCCGGTAGCGATTGCGCCGACCGGGCTGACGGGCATGCAGCACGCCGACGGGGAAATCCTGGCCGCCCGTGCCGCCAGAGACTTCGGCATTCCTTTCACCCTGTCGACCATGAGCATCTGCTCGATTGAAGCGGTGGCGCAGGCCACCGCACTTCACCCGTTCTGGTTCCAGCTGTACGTCACGCGCGATCGCACGTTCGTGGAAGACTTGATCGAACGCGCGCGCAACGCCAACTGCTCGGCATTGGTAGTGACGATGGATCTGCAGGTGTTCGGCCAGCGCCACAAGGACAAGAAAAACGGCCTGTCCATGCCGCCAAAACCCACCCTGCGCAATATCGTCAACATGGCCAGCAAACCGCGCTGGTGCCTGAACATGCTGCGCACCCGCAACCGCCAGTTCGGCAACATCGTCGGCCACGCCAAGGGAGTGGACAACATCAGCTCATTGGTCGAGTGGACACGGGATCAGTTCGATCCACAACTGTCCTGGCAGGACGTCGCGTGGATCAAACAGCGCTGGGGCGGCAAGCTGATCGTCAAGGGCATCCAGGACCCCGAAGATGCGCGTCTGGCGGTGGAATACGGCGCCGATGCGGTGATCGTTTCCAACCACGGAGGACGCCAACTGGACGGCGCAGGCTCGTCGATTTCGGCGCTGCCGGGCATTGTCGAGGCGATCGGTCATTACGCTGAGGTGCATCTGGATGGCGGCATTCGCTCCGGGCAGGATGTGCTCAAAGCCATCGCACTCGGCGCCCGGGGCACTTACATCGGCCGTGCCATGCTTTACGGGCTGGGCGCCCAGGGTGAGCGAGGGGTCAGCACGGCACTGGAAATCATCAGAAATGAACTGGACCTGTCGATGGCGTTTTGCGGCAGACCCGACATTCGCGACGTCGATCACACGATTCTGCTAAACCACTGAGCGTTAACGCCGCCGTCAGAACAAGGCGCCAGCACCCAAGGGGTGTGGCGCCAGGTCCGCGTTCGATTCAGTCAAACCACGTTCAGTCGAGCACCGACGGATCGGCCTCGATCATCATTTCTTTCATCTCTTCGAAATGCCGGCGGGAGAAGTCGGTGATCCCTTCCCAGCCCTTGGCAGTCTTTTCCGCCACGTCGTCTGCCAGCACCCGCAACGGTTGGCCTGTAGACCAGGCCGTCACCAGAATCTGGCAGGCACGCTCCAGGGTCCAGACGTCGTCGAACGCTTCGCCGATGTTCGGCGCAATCACCATGACCCCGTGATTACCCATCAGCAAGCGACTCTTGCCGTCGAGCAGTCCCGCCAGGCGCTCGCCTTCGGCTTCGGTGTCGGCCATGCCTCCGTACATCCTGTCCACCGCCACGCGATTGAAATAGCGCGCGGTGTTCTGATCGATCGGCGGAACATGGGGATCGGCAAGGCAAGCAACCGCCGTGGTGTAGACCGGGTGCAAATGCAGCACGGCGCGGGCTTGCGGCAAGCGCTGATGAATCTGCCCGTGAATCGACCAGGCTGTGGAATCGACGTCCGGGTGATCGGCGCTGGCCGGGTCGTCTGCGTCCAGCAACAACAGGTCACTGGCGCGAATACGCGAGAAGTGTTTCCACTTCGGATTGATCAAAAACTTTTTGCCATCGGCCGAGACCGCAGCGCTGAAATGGTTAGCCACCGCTTCGTGCATGCCCAAATGAGCGATGATCCGGAACGTTGCCGCCAGATCGATGCGCGCCTGCTGCTCGACCGCCTGTTCTTCCACAGTTAATGCCATCAATTTTTCTCCGCAGGGCGTGACCACAACCAGCGGTGGTCACGCGCTATAACCTGGTATCAGGGCTTGGGCATCAGGGTGGCGATGTCTTCGTCGGTCGGTGCCTGGAAGTTGTATTTCTTCATCAGCGCAGCGTATTCAGGGGTCACGCGATACTTGTTCAGTGCCTCGACCAGCGCGTTCTTGACCTCGTCATTGCCCTTCTTCACGCCCCAGCCGTTGAGTACCGGATAGATCAGGGTGTCGGAGGAAATCACTACGCGATTGCCCAGTTTTTCCACCACGCCACGGGCAACAGCCGCGTCGGTGATCTGCGCGTCAACGGCGTGGGCGAGCATCGCCTGGGTGGTTTGCGGATCAGTGGCGTATTCACTGATTGCGATGGGCTGCAGGCCATTTTTCACGCAGTACTCGTCCGACAGTTTGTGCATCTGCTGCAACCACGCGGTCGCAGCCATCGAGCCGACCTTGTGGCCGCAGAAATCTTCGGGACGCTTGGGCTGGTACTCGGCACCCTTGAGCGCCAGGATCGATTCACCGCTTTTCAGATACGGGATCATGTCGATGACTTTCACCCGTTCGGCGGTGATGTACATCGAGGAATTGGTGAGGTCGAAACGACCGCCCTGCAGGCCGGTGATCAGGTTCGGAAAGCGCGTGTCGACAGTCTCGACCTTGCGCCCCATGACCTTGCCCAGACCGTCTAGAAACTCGATGTCAAAGCCGGCAGGACGGTTGTTGTCCATATATTCGTACGGGAAGAACGTGACGTCGGAACCGGCAACGATCTTGCCATCTTGTTGAAAGGCCGAAGCCGCCAACGAGGTCACTGCAACCGCTGCGCCGACCAGGCTCAGGGCGATAGGGCGAACAATCTTGTGCAACGTTGTCATGGTGAATCCCCGCAAAGTTAAAAGAAGTCAGGCAGTGGCTTGGTCTTGTCCGGCTTGCTGCACAAAGAAAGAGGCGCCACGTGGCTTCTGCGGCAAACGCATCTGATTGGCCGTGGAACGCACGAGGCCGCTTTCTTCACCGGCCACCATCAGGCCGGAGTGCTCGCTGGGCAGCGGGTTGTCGCCGAATGGCAGCGCGTCTTCAGCGGCATACACGCCGATGAACAGGGTGCGCGGCAGTTCGGTCTCGTTAGGGCTTGAAGCGTGCAACAAACGGGTGTGCATGAAGCACACCGAACCTGCTGGGCCGAAACAGGCAACGGGTGACTGGCAATGGGTCTGGACGACCTCGTCATCCACCGCGCCGGTGAAGCGCTGATCGTGCCAGTGCGACCACAACGGTCCTTTATGGCTGCCGGGGATAACGTTCAGCGGGCCGTTTTGCGGCGTCACTTCGCTGACCATCAACAGCGCGGTGACGATGTCGTCGTTGCTGTGGGGCGTGAACAGGAAATCCTGGTGCCACTTCACGTGAGTGGCGGTTTTCGGCAGTTTTGAGTTGATCTTGCTGTGGTGAAAGCGCGCCCCGCCGCCGCCAATCAATTGCGCGGATATCTGCGCCATTCGCGACTGCAACGCAACGCGCTTGTAGGCCGGCGAAATCTCGGTGGGCGAACTCACCCGACGCAGCGAAGGGTGATCGGCGCGGTGATCGCCTTCGAGGTCGAAACGCAGACGACCGTCGATGGTTTCGCCCCAGCCTTGCTGATGAGCGCGACTGTCTTCAACCCACTGGTCGAAGTCGTGCTGCAACGCCGCCACTTCGTCTGCCGACAAGACCCCTTCGACCACCAGAAAACCGTCCCGGTGGAACTGCTCAACCTGCGATTGCTCGATCATGCGCTTACCTTCTTGAAACTCGAACGATAAAAGTGGTCACGCCAGGGAAACGTCCTTGAGGAACGATTCGACGCGTGGGTTTTGGCCGCTGCGCAGCACCTGAGGCTTGTCGTCGCATACCACGCGACCTTTCTCCATGAAGACGATCCGGTCGGAGACCTTGAACGCGAAATTCATTTCGTGGGTGACGATCACCATGGTGATGCCTTCCTGCGCCAGCGCTTCGATCACCTGTAGCACCTCGGTCACCTTCTCCGGGTCCAGCGCCGAGGTCGGTTCGTCGAACAACATGATCTGCGGACGCATCATCAGGGCCCGGGCAATCGCTACACGTTGCTGCTGACCGCCGGATAACTGATGCGGGTATTTCCAGGTGTGATCGAGCATCCCGACCTTGTGCAGCAGTGCGTAAGCCTGTTGCCTGAGCTCCGGCAGACTGCCGAGGCGGTGGTAACGCGGCGCCATCAGCAGGTTGTCGAGCACGGTCAGGTGCGGGAACAGATTGAAGCTTTGAAACACCATGCCGATGTTCAGGCGGTGCTCGGCGTGCTCCACGTACTGAGGTTTCTGGGCGCCCTGCTTGTTCAGGTGAATGAAGGGCTGGCCATTGATCTTGATGTCGCCGTTGTCGATCTGCTCAAGACCGTTGAGCAAACGGATCAGCGTGGTCTTGCCCGAACCGGACGGCCCGATCACCGACACCACTTCACCGGGCTGAACGTTCAGGCTGACGGCGCCCAGCACCTCGACGTCGTTATAGGCCTTGTGCAGACGGGTCGCTTGCAGCGCCGGAACTTGCGGCCCGGTAGCGGTTTCTCGCTGAATGACAGCGCGCTGCTGTGTCGCCAGCGCCAGCACCTCGGCGTCCGGCACGCGGGAGACATTGCGCTGGTTGACGTCCAGATACTTCTCCAGCCGCTTGAGCAGGAAATCGAACACAGTCACGATCAGCACGTAATAGAAGGCGACTGCCGCCATTGTCTCCATCACCAGGAAATTCTGCGAGTACAGACGCTGGCCAACCATCAGGATCTCGGTCAGCGAAATCACCGATACCAGGGAGCTGAGCTTGACGATCGAGATGTATTCGTTGGCCAGCGAGGGCAATGCAACCCGCAGCGCCTGGGGAATGACTACCCGCCATTGGGTGCCGAAAAACTTCAGGCCCAATGCTCGCGCGGCCTCGGCCTGACCCTTGTGGATCGACAGCAGACCGCCACGATGAATCTCTGCCACATAGGCTGTTTCGCAAAGCACCATCGCCAACAGACCGGCCCAGTACGGATCACCCAGCACCACGGACGCGGCCGGAAAGGCCTGGGGGATGTTGTAGACGAAAATCAGCAGCACCAGCAGCGGTATGCTGCGAAACAGCCAGATATAGGCTCGTGCAGGTGCGTTCAGCAGTGCACGTTTCGATTGTTTGGCCAGTGCCACGAAGAACCCCAGGCCGATACTCAATACCCAGGTCGCGAAGCTCAGCTTGATAACGGTCCACGTCGCTCGCCAAAACTCGGCATCGAACAGCAAACCAAACATGTAATTCCAGTCGAATGTCATCGTCGCTGTGCTCTACAAAAAAACTGAATGGGCAACCCGACGCCCTGCTCCAACGCCTCTCACGGTGTGCACCGATGAAACGAGATTCGTGGAGCGAGGCACTCACGGTCAATTAGGATTAACTGGAGCAGTGCGTAGGCAGAACCGATGCAGCACCACCGCCGTTTATTGGCCAGACCCGCGTGCTTATCCGCCCGACGAGAGATTGCGCCAAAATGACGCGCTACCCATTCCATTCGCGGGCAGGCGCCACGTCTTGGTGCGACGAAACTCTGATCATCCCTGAGCGCTTGTGATGCCTGCAGTCTGCAGGCTTGAGGGCATTGCTTAAATTCGTTTGTGGTTTACGGCTGGGGTGGGTAAATCCGAAGCAGTCTCGCCCGCAGCGGGCGAGCGACGCTGGTGCACCCGGCTACTCAGCGGCAGGAGCGGGTCGTACAGCGTGGGGGTCAAAGAAGCTCGGCGCGGCCATGCCGGGGATGTATTGATCGGACACGAACATGCGGCAGCGCTCGGTAAATGCGGACACCACTCGGGACAACTGGGCGTTGGTCGCCGTCGCGTAGCCCAACTGCAGCGGGTGCAATCCGCCCGCCAGACGAATGCGGATCAAGCGCTTGCCGTCTTGAGAGATATTGCCCTTGGGACGGGCATTGGCAATGGTGTAGCCGATGCCGTTCCCGACCATTGCGCGCACGGTCTCGAGGTTGCTCGAACGCATAACGATGTTCGGCGTGGTGCCTGCCTGAATGAACAGGCTGAGGAAATACTCCCGGCTCCACGGGATATCCAGCAAGACCATCGGGAAGGGTTCCAGGTCCTGCAGACTCACCGTCGGCAGATGGGCCAGTGGGTGGTAATCCCCGACCATGACGTAAGGCGGCAATTTGGCCAACGGCTGGAAATCGATGTCAGCGCTGGCCGCCAGGTCGTAGGTCAGGGCTATATCAATCTCGGCGCTGCGCAGTTTTTCCAGCAATTGCTCGTGATCGCCCTCCACCTGAGTGATCCGCACGCCGGGAAACGCGCGACCGAAACCAAATACCAGTTCCGGCGTGATCATCGGCGCCAGCGAATGCAGACACCCCACTCTCAAGGGCCCGCGCACTGTGTTCAGTGACTCAGCGGCGATCGTATAAAGGTTGCTCATCTGCTCAAGGATGAGTTTGGCCTCCTGCATGACCTGCCGCCCCACGGCCGTCAGCGAGATGCCTTGTGCGTGATGACGAATGAACAACTGAATGCCCAGTTCTGCCTCCACGTGGGTGATCGCCGCCGAGATAGACGGTGACGACACATGAATGCGCTCCGACGCCGCGCTGATACTGCCGGCTTCCCCGGACGCGACGAAATATTCCAGCTGGCGTTGAGTAATACGACTGAGCATCACGCCCTCCACATCTATTACGAGCAGGCGAACGACAGCGCCGACCCTTTGAATGAATCACCTTGCACAGGCACCGGTTGCACGGTTCATGCCGGACCGGCTCCCGGATGCCGGCATGCGACGCCGTGCCACAGCGTCGGCACACGCCTGGGCGGGGTTCGGTTTTTCCTAAGCTATACGTTCAAAAAGCAGAATTTCCCAAACAGGGTCCCTTGATCACACTGGCCCCATGGCTGGATGAAGCCCGTAAAGCGGCTGTGCCTTCTAGACGTGCTGTCGTTGCTGCGGCATCGGCGAAACCGATCAAGGTCGATTCTCTTTAGGAAACTCAAATGTCAGTGGAAAAAATCAACACCTTGGTGGTCGGCGCAGGCCAGGCGGGTGTCGCGATGAGCGAACATCTTTCCCTCATGGGCGTGGAGCACGTTGTCCTGGAGCGCAGCCGGATTGCAGAGCGCTGGCGCTCGGAGCGCTGGGATTCGCTCGTTGCCAACGGCCCGGCGTGGCATGACCGCTTCCCGAGCATGAAATTTACCAATGTCTCGCCCGAAGCATTTCCGCCCAAAGAGCGTATGGCGGATTACTTCGAAGACTACGTCGCGATGTTGAAAGCGCCGGTGCGTACCGGCATCGAAGTGCTGAAAGTCGAGCGCCACGTGGGGCGGCCCGGTTTCAAAGTCACTACCTCGCAGGGCGTGATCGAAGCGTCGAACGTGGTCGCGGCCACCGGTCCCTTCCAGCGCCCAGCCGTGCCGAACATCGTTTCCGGGCAGGTCAGGATTCAGCAGCTGCATTCATCCGATTACAAGAATCCGGCGCAACTGGCAGAGGGCGGCGTGCTGGTGGTCGGCGCTGGCGCGTCGGGCTCGCAGATCGCCGAAGAATTGCAAAAAGCCGGGAAGAAAGTCTTTCTCTCGGTGGGCGAACACTACCGCCCTCCTCGCTCGTATCGCGGCCGTGATTATTGCTGGTGGCTGGGGGCTTTGGGCCTGTGGGATGAAGTGCGTATCACGCCGAAGAAAAAACACGTGGCCTTCGCAGTCAGTGGCTATGAGGGCGGCAAGACCGTTGATTTCCGTCGCCTGGCCCATCAGGGCATCACGCTGGTGGGCCTGACCAAAGCCTGCGAGGACGGGGTCATGACCTTCGAGCCTGGTCTGGCGGCGAACGTGGCTGAGGGCGACCGGGCGTATTTCGACGTGCTGCGCGACGCGGATGCGTATATCGAGCAGAACGGTTTGCCGTTCCCGCCGGAGCCCGAGGCTTGGGAGCTGTTGCCCGATCCGGACTGCCTGACCAACCCGCTGTTGAACCTGAATCTGGAAGAAGCCGGCATCACCACGATCCTGTGGGCCACGGGTTTCAAGTTCGATTTCAACTGGCTGCAGGTCAATGCGTTCGATGACAAAGGCGACCCGTTCCACAAGCGCGGGATCTGCGCAGAAAGCGGGATCTACTTTCTGGGGCTGCCAAATCTGGTGAACCGTGCGTCCTCGTTCATCTACGGGGTGTGGCACGACGCGAAATACATCGCCGATCACATCGTTTTGCAGAATGACTACAAGGCGTATGAGCCGTCGTGACCGAGTAGGAAAGATCAAGGGCGTCTGCCTTGGGGCCGACTGTTTCGCCTTCGGCGAGTTACTTGGAAAAGCACCCCGCCTTTGGTTTTAAAGAGCAGCCAAGGGTGCTGGCTCTAGGTTGGGCCCGACTCCGTCGGGTTCCTTCACGCAAGTCGCGCTATGTGGTGTCTGGGCTTTTTATGTTTGAAGTTCAAGATCAAAGGCGGATCGAGGGCTTCGCGGCTTTAGACGGGAAAAGCCACATGTGCCGGAAAGCCCGTCTCGCCCCGCCTTCGGTTTTGCCTAACCAATACCCCACGCAAATGCTGGTTTCTTCAAATCACCCCTGATGTGAAGCTCAGTCCCATCACTTCCAAGAGACGCCGACATGCCTACTCACACTCGCATCCGCATGTTCAACACCAAAGAGACCTACCCCAATCAGTCACTGGACAACGACCTGTGCCAGGCCGTGCGCGCCGGTAATACGGTCTATGTCAGGGGCCAGATCGGCACTGATTTCGCGGGCAACCTGGTTGGCCTGGGCAACCCTCAGGCTCAGGCCGAGCAAGCGATGAAAAACGTCAAGCAATTGCTGGAAGAAGCGGGTTCCGACCTCTCCCACATCGTCAAGACCACCACTTACATCATCGACCCCCGCTACCGCGAGCCGGTTTACAAAGAAGTCGGCAAATGGCTCAAGGGCGTCTTCCCGATCTCCACCGGTCTGGTGATTTCCGGGCTTGGCCAACCTGAATGGCTGATGGAAATCGACGTCATCGCGGTCATTCCGGATGACTGGACCGCCGCCTGAAAACCCAACCTTTCGCTGACGGAGTCGCCATGGCAACTGCACAGATCGCGCCCCCTCACACTGCGGCAGTGACCGTGCGTGCGGCCGCTGCACCGAAGATCAACATCGCGGTGCAACTGGACAACGTGCTCAAGCGCTTTGGCGACTCGATTGCGCTGCACCAGGTTTCGCTGAAAATCCAGGAAGGCGAATTCGTCACCCTGCTCGGCCCGTCGGGCTGCGGCAAGACCACGCTGCTCAACCTGATGGCGGGGTTCGCCGACGCCGATAACGGCGAAATCTTCATCGATGGCCAGTTGGTCACCGAGACTCCGCCTTACCAGCGCGAGATTGGCATCGTCTTCCAGAACTACGCCTTGTTCCCGCACATGACCGTGGCCAGCAACATCGGCTATGGGCTGAGGATGCGCGGCGTACCAAAAGACGAAATCGCCGAGCGCGTCGAGCAGGCGCTGGCGCTGGTCAAGCTGCAGGGCTTTGGCGAGCGCAAGCCCCGCGAGTTGTCCGGTGGGCAGCAGCAACGCGTCGCGCTGGCGCGGGCGCTGGTAATTCGGCCGAAAGTGTTATTGCTGGATGAGCCGTTTTCGGCGCTGGACAAGAACCTTCGGCTGTCGATGCAAATCGAGCTCAAGGACATCCAGCGCAAGCTCGGCGTCACCACGGTGTTCGTCACCCATGACCAGAGCGAAGCGCTGAGCATGAGTGACCGAGTGGTGGTTATGTCCGCCGGGCACGTTCGCCAGATCGGCACACCGGATGCGATTTATCGTCATCCCGAAGACCCCTTCGTCGCCAGCTTCGTGGGCGATGTCAACATTCTCCCGGGCCGTTACCTGAACCGCGACGAGCTGGCGACCCTGGCCTTTGGCGACAGCGTACTGCGCCTGCCCGCTGAGCGGGTGCATGCCGATGTCGGCGCACGCGTGGACATTTATGTACGGCCGGAAAACATCCGGCTGGGCCCGCTCGGTCCCGATATGTTGCTGAGCGCCACCGTGGTCACCCATGTATTCCAGGGTGATCACGTCGATATCCACCTTGACGTCCCCGCCCTGGGCCAGACCCTTGTGTTCGTGCGCCAGTCCGGGCTCGACGCCCTGACTCGCTGGCCGGTAGGCGCTGCAGCGGGCCTGAGCTTCGATGAAGAAGGCGTGTGCGCCTTCGCCGCCGCCGTCCCGCCCCTTTCCTGAATTCGAGCATTCCATGACCACACGCCATCGCATCGACCGCCACCTCAGCGTCTGCACTCAAGCGTCGGGGCAACGCCCATGAGCGCGCTTCCCCACACCATCACCGCGATCATCGCCCGCGAGCCGGGCGGCCCTGATGTGCTGCAAAGCGTGCAACGTCCTATGCCCACGCCCAACGCCGGTGAGTTGCTGATCCGCGTCGCAGCCGCAGGCGTCAACCGTCCGGACCTGATGCAGCGCAGCGGCATGCCGACGCCGCCCGGAACCCCTGACGTACTGGGGCTGGAGGCCGCGGGCACCGTGGTAGCCGTGGGGGACGGCGTTCACGACTTCAAGCCCGGCGACCGCGTCATGGCGTTGCTCAACGGGGGCGGTTATGCGCAGTACTGCGTCGCCCTGGCCGCCTGCTGCCTGCCGGTGCCCGATGAACTGCCCCTCGAGGACGCCGCCGGCGTGCCAGAAGCGGCCTTCACCGTATGGCACAACCTGTTCGAGCTGGGGCGTCTGGGCGCAGGCGATACCGTGTTGATTCACGGCGCAGCCAGCGGCGTCGGCAGCTTCGCGGTGCAATGCGCCCATGCGGCGGGCGCGCGGGTTATTGCCACTGCCGGCGGTGCCGAGAAAGTGCTGATGCTAGAGGCGCTGGGCGTCTGGCGTGCGGTTGATCGTCATCGCGAAGACTTCGTCCAGGTGATCGCCGAATGCACCGAAGGACGCGGCGTCGATGTCGTCCTTGATAACGTCGGCGGCCCGTACGTGGCGCGCAATCTCGAAGCAATGGCTGCTGGCGGGCGCCACGTCAGCCTGTCGTTCCTGCAAGGGGCGAAGATTGAGCTGGACCTGCAACTGCTGATGCGCAAGGGCCTGAGCCTCACCTCCTCCACACTGCGGCCCAAATCTGCCGCAGAGAAAACGCGTCTGGCGACCTGCATTCGCACCAATTTGCTGCCGTGGATCGTCTCGGGTCAGGTGCGTCCGCTGATCCACACCCGCATGCCGCTGGAACACGCCGCGCAGGCGCACCGCCTGCTGGAAAGCAATGCCAATCTCGGCAAAGTGCTGCTGATCGCCGATGCCACCTGATGCCTGATTCGCTGGAAGGCCTGCAGCCTCACCCAACCGCCATCGTCGCTGGAGAACCCATGTTCAAGTTGTATTACGCCCCGACTTCGCCTTACGTGCGCAAGGTGATGATCACCGCCCATTGCCTGGGGCTGGAGGGGCAGATCGAGAAACTGGAGTCCGCCGCCCACCCGATCAAGCGCGACGAGCGGATCGCCAATTTCAATCCGCTGGCCAAGGTGCCTGCGATGCAGACCGCTGATGGCCTGGCGCTGTTCGACAGCCGGGTGATCTGCGAATACTTGGACAACCATGCTGGCGGCTCGCTGTTTGCGCGCGAGGGTAAGCAGCGCTGGGTCAGTCTGGTCCGACAGGCATTGGGGGATGGCCTGCTGGACGCCGCCATGCTTGCCCGCTACGAAACCGTAGCCCGACCCGACGACAAGCAATGGGACGGCTGGCTGGACGGGCAACTGACCAAGATTCGCGCGGTCCTGGCCGACATCGAAACCCAGGCGCCGCACTACAGCGTGGTGCCCGATGACATCGGCCTGATCGCCATCGGCTGCGGCCTCGGTTACCTGGATTTTCGTTTTGCCCATCTTGAGTGGCGGTCCGACCACCCCGCCACTGCCGCCTGGTTCGCCGTGTTCGACCAGCACCCGGCAATGGTCGTGACCCGTCCTTTCGAATAGCGCTCTGGAGTGAATCATGCCCCGTACCGTGTTTTTTCTTAACGGCCCCAACGCCAACCTTTACGGGCTGGACAGCAAAGGCACCTACGGCAGCGAAAGCTTTGCCAGCATTCAGACCCGCTGTCAGCGCCACGCCGCCGAGCTGGGCTTGCAACTGGAGTTTCGCCAGAGCAATCACGAAGGCGTACTGGTGGACTGGATTCAGGAAGCGCGCCTGCACGCCGACGCCGTGATCATCAATGCCGCCGGCCTGACCTACAGCTCGGTGCCGATTCTCGACGCGCTGCTGGCCTTCGACGGCCCGATCATCGAAGCGCACATGAGCAACATCTGGAAGCGCGAGAGTTTTCGTCATCACTCCTACGTGTCCAAAGCCGCCACCGGGGTCATCGCCGGGCTCGGAGCCCTGGGTTATCGACTGGCGCTCACGGCGGTGGCCGAATTGCTGGACGCACAGACGCTTGAAACTCAGTCCGTGGAGGCCAAACCATGACATCGACCCTGGTGTTTTACAGCGAGCACGACAGCTTCGAGCAATGGAGCGCGCTGCTCTCCCCGTTGCTGCCTGGGGTGCGCATCTGCCAGGCCCATGACGTCGATGACCCGGACAGCGTGCACGTGGTGATGGGCTGGAAACCGCCGCAGGGTTTTTTCGCCCAGTACCGGCAGCTCAAATTGCTGGTCAATCTGGGGGCTGGCGTCGATTCGCTGGTAGGTCGCGATGACCTGCCCGCGGTGCCGATCACCCGGATTTCCGATCCCGATATGGGTCGCATGATGGCCAGCTACGTGCTGTTTGCGGTGCTGCGTTACGCCCGCGACATTCCGGCCTTCGAACGTGCCCAGCGTGAACGGCGCTGGCACTACCTGCACCCGCGTTTGCCTTCGAGCGTGCGGGTTGGCGTGTTGGGCCTGGGGGAACTGGGCGCCTATGCCGCGCTCGAACTGGCGCGTCAGGGTTTCGATGTGCGCGGCTGGTCGCGTTCGCAAAAGCAGCTGGATAGCGTCGCTTGTGTGAACGGGATGGACAGCCTGGACGGCTTTCTGGCCAGCAGCGACATTCTGGTGGTAATGCTGCCCCTGACCCCGCAAACCCACGGCCTGCTCAACGCCGAACGGCTGGCCCTGCTGCCCAAGGGCAGTTGCTTCGTCAACGTCTCCCGGGGTGCCGTGGTCGATCAGCAAGCGCTGACCGCTGCACTGGCCAGCGGGCAGATCGCGGAGGCGACGCTGGACGTGTTCGATCGCGAACCACTACCGCCCGAGGACCCGCTCTGGGCGCTGGACAATGTGCTGATCACGCCACACCTGGCCTCGGTGGCCATACCGGCCACCGCCGCGCAGCAAGTGGCTGACAACATTCACCGCCTGAACCGAGGTGAGCCTGTGCTGAATCAGGTGGATCCGGCGCGCGGCTATTGAAGTCGGCGCACGCTTGGGTGACTGCGTCGCAAATTCCGATGCACAGGTACAGCAAAGCCTGTTTTACCGATCCAGTGGCGCCATTCCATGATGGTCCCATCGAGCCATCGCGCGGCCGCAAAGCGTGCAACGCACGTTGGCCGGACGTCCTCCTTTCCGTACAGCCAGAAGGAATAGAACATGCTGCGTAACGTCATTGCCTTGACCTTGTTAAGCGCGAGCCTGTTGGCCGCCGCGAATGCCAACGCCGCCGACAAGCTGGTCGTCAGCACTTGGGGGGGCAGCTTCAAGGACCTGATCGACGAAGCCATCGGCAAGGAGTTCACCAAGCAGACTGGGGTTGAGGTCGAGTACATCACCGGCGGCACCATCGACCGTCTCAACAAGGCCAAGCTTGCGGGCGCCGCCGAGTCGGACCTGACCTTCACCACATCCCACGTGGGCTGGCTGTACACAAACGACAAGCTTTTCGAAACCCTGGACATGAGCAAGATCCCCAACGCCGCCAACCTGGTGCATCAGGCCAAATTGAGCCCGTCGCACATTGGCGTCTGGGGCTACGTCTACACCATCGGCTACCGGCCTGATCTGGTACCCAAAGGCCTGACCTTCGACAGCTGGGCAGACCTGTGGAAACCGGAGCTCAAAGGCACGCTGGCCCTGCCCGACTGGGACCCGAGCCACATCATCGCAGTCTCGGCCAAGCTCTCCGGCAGTGACGCCGAGCATTGGGAAAAAGGCGAGGACAAGCTCAAGGCGCTGATCCCCAATATCAAGTCGTTCTACACCAACGACGCCAACAGCCAGCAGCTGATTGCCACCGGCGAGACACCGGTGCAGGTCATGCTGTCCATGAACGCCTATCACATGATGGAAGAAGGCGTGAACATCAAGCTCGCCATCCCCAAGGAAGGCGCGGTACTGGGCGTCGATGCGATGGGCATCAACACCGGCAGCAAGCACGCGGACCTGGCCTATACCTTCATGAACATCGCCTTGTCACCGGAAGTACAGGCCAAGATCGCCAAGATCAACCGTGGCAGCCCGGTGGTGACCAATGCCCATGTCGATCCGGAAGTCGCCAAGCTGCCAGGGATGCTCACCACCCCTGCCCAGTGGGACGCGACGCTGAACATCGACCCCGAACTGCGCGCCGAGAAATCCGCGCAATGGCGCAAGTGGTTCTCTGAAAACATCATGGCGCACTGAGTGCCGGCGTAGCTCCAGCATTTGTATTGGTTCAGCGGCCGGCGTCATGGGCCGCTTGCAGGGAAACCCCCATGACTCGAAGACCTGCGTTTGTCCTGTGGTTCGTGCTGCCTTCGGCGTTGACCGCCATCGGCCTGACGATCGCGATGCTGACCGTGCTGCAATACAGCGTGCGCGCCTACGTTCCAGGCTCACTGGACGTGGGCGGATTCACGCTCGATAACTTCCAGGACCTGCTCAAGAGCCTGTATGCCCAGGCGTTCTTCAACACCGTGTCCTTGAGTTTCAAGACCGCGCTGTTCGGTCTGCTGCTCAGCTATCCACTGGCCTACGCGCTGGTGCGTACCCGCACTGGCTGGCTGAAGTCGAGCATCCTGATCATCGCCATCACCCCGCTGTTCCTTGGCGAAGTGGTCCGCACCTATTCGTGGATCATTGTGCTGGGCAGCAGCGGTTTTCTGAACAGCCTGCTGCTGGCCATGGGCGTGATCGACACACCGTTGCAATTGATGTTCACCCAGACCGGCGTGGTCCTGGCGTTGGTTCACGTGACGATGCCGATCATGGTGCTGATGCTCGCCACCGGGCTGTCGCACATTGACCCGGCCTACGAAAAAGCGGCGACCAGTCTGGGCGCCGGGCCGATTCGCGCGTTCCTCACGGTGACACTTCCGTTGTCGTTGCCGGGCATCGTCGCCAGCCTGACGACCGCCTTCGCCTGGACCTTCAGCGCTTTTGCCACGCCGCAACTGATCGGCGGCGGCAAGGTCAGCACCATCGCCACGCTGGTTTACCAATTGGGCTTTTCGTCTCTGAATTTCCCTTTCGCTGCAGCACTGAGCGTCGCGGGCCTGGTGCTGACGATCCTGCTGCTGACGGCGCTCAAGCGCATGACGCGCTCCCTGAACACCGTCGGAGGCCATTGAAATGACGCGTTCCAATCGCGACAGATGGTTCGGTCACGCAGGCCGCCTGCTGGTGGGGCTGATTCTGCTGTTCGTGCTGCTGCCCACCCTCGTGGTCATCATCTCCTCGTTCAGCAGCACCTCGGTGCTGTTCTTTCCACCCAAAGGCTGGTCTTTGCGCTGGTTCGAACGGGCCCTTGCCTACGACGATTTCCGCAAAGGGTTCTACGCTGGGCTGATCGTCACCGCCTGGGCCTCGAGCCTGGCAGTGGTGATCGGCACGATGCTCGCCATCGCGATTCACCGCTTCGATTTTCGCTTCAAGCGCTTGCTCGAAGGCGTGCTTTTATCTCCGCTGTTCATTCCGCACTTCACCATCGGGCTGGGGCTGCTGATGCTGGTGGCGCAGCTCGATCTGGGGCGCGGATATGCGCTGGTGATCTTCTGCCACATCCTGCTGGTGCTGCCCTTCGTCCTGCGCAGCCTGTATGTCTCGCTGCACAATCTGGAGCAGCGTATCGAGCTGGCCGCCGCCAGTCTTGGGGCTTCGCCGCTGCGCGTGGTGTGGACGATTACCGTGCCGCTGATGATCCCGGGGTTGTTTGGCGGCTGGCTGTTCGCGGCCATTTTGTCGTTCAACGAATTCACCGCCTCGCTATTCGTCACCACCCAGGCCACCCAGACCTTGCCGGTGGCGATGTATAACTACGTGCGCGAATTCGCTGACCCGACCCTGGCGGCGCTGTCGGTGATGTACATCGCCGTGACCGCAACGCTGCTGACGCTGGCCAATCGATTTCTGGGATTGGGCCGTGTGCTGAATGTCGAAGGGGCACGCTGACCGCGGCCCTGTATTGCTCAATCTTCGCCCCTCAAACGGGCGCCGAATACGTATCAGAAAGGATCGGACACCATGACGTTTTCCATCATTGGCCGCTGCGCCGAAACCGGTCAGCTGGGCATCGCCATCAGCTCTTCAAGCATTGCCGTCGGCGCGCGCTGCCCATGGCTGCGCCCGGGCGTCGGTGCGGTGTCGACACAGAACATCACCCTGCCAGCGCTGGGCAGCCATGTCCTCGATCAGCTGGAGCTTGGCCTGTCACCCGAGCAGGCGATTGCCACGGTTCCGGCCTACGACGCATTCAGCCGGTTTCGCCAGGTCACGGTCATCGATCATCAAGGCAACACCGCGATCTTCAACGGCACCGAAACCCTGGGCTGCGTGCACTCGGTGGTGGGTGAGCAATGTGTCGGTGCCGGCAACATGCTGGCCGATACGGCGGTCATCGATGCGCTGGTCAAGGCCTTTGAAACCACTGGCGGGCAATTGGCCGATCGCCTGATCGCTGCGATGCAGGCTGCGGTCGCGGCCGGTGGCGAAGCGGGCCCTGTGCATTCAGCCGCCCTGAAAGTGGTGGGCGACGTGAGCTGGCCGATCATTGACCTGCGCGTCGACTGGGCCGAGGAAGACCCGATCACAGCGCTGGCGCAGTTGTGGACCGCCTACCGCCCGCAGATGCAGGACTATCTGACGCGGGCCCTGGACCCGACCCAGGCGCCGAGCTACGGCGTGCCGGGAGACGAATGAATGAACAGCCGAGAGATTCTGGCGGCGCTGATCGGCTACGACACCACCAGCCGCGAGTCCAACCTGCAATTGATCGAGTTCGTTCGCGATTACCTCGCCGGGCATCAAGTGCCCTGCGAGCTGATTTTCAATGACGAGGGCAGCAAGGCCAATCTCTTCGCCACCCTCGGCCCGGACGACAGGCCTGGAGTGGTGCTGTCCGGCCACACCGACGTCGTGCCGGTGGATGGGCAAGCGTGGACCGTGCCCCCTTTCGAGCTGAGCGAAAAGGACGGCAATCTGTATGGCCGCGGCGCAGCCGACATGAAGGGCTTTATTGCCTGCGTGCTGGCCGCCGTACCGGGGTTGCTCGCCCAGCCACTGCGTAGCCCTGTGCACATCGCGTTGTCCTACGATGAAGAGGTCGGCTGCCTGGGCGTGCGCAGCCTGCTCGCTGAGCTGGAACAGCGTGCTATCAAACCTGCGCTGTGCTTGATTGGTGAGCCCACTGAACTTAAACCGGTGCTCGGTCACAAGGGCAAACTGGCCATGCGCTGCGATGTACACGGTGCGGCCTGTCATTCGGCCTATGCCCCGCAGGGCGTCAATGCCATTGAGTACGCTGCCGAGTTGATCGGCGAGCTGGGCCGCATCGGCTCACGATTACGCGCTGTGGAATTGCAGGACGCCCGCTTCGATCCGCCCTTCTCTACCGTACAGACCGGCCTGATCAGCGGCGGCAAAGCGCTGAATATCGTGCCCGCCGACTGCAGCTTCGACTTCGAGATACGCACCCTGCCCGATCAGAATGCCCATGACGTTGCCCGGCAACTGGAACGGTATGCGCATCAGCAAGTGGTTCCAAAAATGCAGGCGATCAGCGCTTCAAGCAATATCCGGTTCTCGGAGTTGTCCTCCTATCCCGGACTGGCGACGGATGCCCATGGCGAAGCGGCCAGGCTGATCGCCGAATGCTGTGGTTCCCGGGAATTCACCACCGTGGCGTTCGGCACCGAGGGTGGTTTGTTCGATGCCATCGGCATTGCGACCGTGGTGTGCGGGCCGGGGAGCATGGATCAAGGGCACAAACCCGATGAGTTCATCAGCCTTGAGCAACTGGATGGCTGTGATCGCATGCTCGAACGCCTGACCCAGGCGCTGCGCGCGTGATACTGGGAGCGGGCACTTGCTTGCAAACGCCCTCGCTGCGATTGAGCCGCTCGGCCGGAACGAATCAATACTGGCGTTTCACTGATTGGATATCTGTGGCGCCAGCGTGCCTTCAGGGTGCCCCATATCCTGCTCAATGTCTGCTCAGAACTCTGAGGACCAGGGCGGGTCATTGAACACGTTCAGCAGCCAGCTTTGCGGCCCGCTCGTTCTGCACGGCACGATAGGCGCGGCGCCACATCAGTTATGGGGCGTCAACGATTGACCCGCAATCGAGTGGCTATTACATAGTCACCAAGGTTGCCGCCCGTGACTTCCAAAAAAACCACCCGTGGGACCATCGGGACCAAGCAATGCCATCTTGATGACTGTAGCTGCGCCCTCCTCAGGCGTTAACAACCCTGAATTCCCATTGAGATCTGTCCGAACATGGCCGGGCTCCACCGCGTTCACCTTGATACCCAAAGGCTCCAACTCTTTCGCGAAGCAGACCGTCACGGCATTCAATGCCACTTTCGACGAGGTGTAGTCCAGAAGGTTTACGCTCGAATAGATCGAGGTCGGATCAGTGATCAAGGTCAGCGAACCGACACCGCTGCTGAGCATGACAATCCGTGCCTGGTCGGCGGCTTTGAGCAGAGGCAGAAATGCTTGGGTAACGCGTACGGGGCCAAACAGATTTACCTCGTAAACGGCTTTCAAGTCTTCTATCCGCACTTCACTTGGCGCCTTGGTCATATCCACTGCGATGCCGGCGTTGTTCACCAGGATATCGAGCGCACTGATTTGCTCAGACAGCGTGGCTGCCGCTCGCTCCACACTTTCCTCGATCGCAACGTCCAATTCGAGCAGGCCTGCATCGAACCCGGCATCACGTAAATGGGCAACTGCTTGCTCGCCACGGCCCCGATCGCGAGCGCCGACCCAGACAAAGAACCCAGCCTGGGCAAGCCCCTTGGCAATCGCCAGTCCGATGCCTTTGTTAGCACCGGTGACGAGCGCGTGTCGTTTGATTTTCATAGCGGTATTCCTCGAAGGTTGAGCGTTCTCTTCCTTTACGTCGCAAGGCTCTGGACTGCTGACTCGAAGAGTCCGTGCCCATACCCGAGCGATCTTGCGAGCCGGGTATGAGCCGGTGTGTACTGTCAGGCTGTCAGCGCTACGGCATCAATTTGGGGGCCCTTGACGTGGTGCTGGAGGTCGCCGGCAAAGCGCAAAGTCACTTCCCGACGCGTGAAACGCCATTCTCCGTCACGCAGCTCGAACTGATCGAGGTACTGGCCGGCGCAGATAGGCTGCAAGGGAAACCCGTCAAGCTGTTGATGGACGGTGTAATAGCTTGCCGAACTCGCTTTCTGGCCTGAGGGAGCCAGGTCGATAAGGACGTTCGTGATTGAGTGCCAAGTGCGCGGCGTACCATCGGCATGTATCTGAAGGCCCGCCTCGAAGAAAGCTAGCAACCCCTCAACCGAGGAGGCCTCGTTACCAAGCACATGAATCACCGCATGCTTGAGGACTTCGGCCACGCCAGCGAAGTCGCCTCGGTCGAGGCGGTGGATATAGGTGGCGTGAAGGCGATGAATTGCGCTTTCGGCTGCGAGGCGTACGAGGATTTCTGGTTGGTTACTCATGACTCTCTCCAGGGTGTTAGCCCACTAAGGAGTGATGTACAGCGTCAGCCATACGTGTGATGCGCTCAGCAGAAGTCCTTGGCCGCAAGCCAATTCAGCCTCTGACGAGCAATGATTTAGATGAGCGAGTAGTCGCCATATGGTCAGCGACGCAATGGGTCAGCGCTTGCAATTGACCATCAAGGTCCGTAGCGCCTCTGCCCTTTAGAACTGTGACGCTCCACCATCAGCGAACAGCTCGACACCATTGATGTAGCTGGCTGCGTCACTGGCCAGGAAGGCCACCGCAGCGCCAATTTCATGGGCCTGACCGATACGCCCGATGGTGCTTTTTTCGCTCAAGGAGTTGATCACCTCCTCAGCGTGCTCCGCGAGCATGTTGCGAAGCGATTCGGTATCCACTGGGCCCGGGCTTAATAGATTGATGCGCACCCCGCTGCCTTTCATATCGAGCGTCCAGCTTCTGACCAGCGTTCGCAGTGCCGCTTTGGTTGCCCCGTACACGCTCAAGCCCGGACCGGGATCAATAGAGGCCGTGGAGCCGATGATGACGATGCTGCTGCCCTTGCTCATGAGCGGCATCGCTCCCTGAACGGTGAAGGTCACACCCTTCACGTTGGTACTGAACACCCGCTCGAAGTAGGCCTCGGTGATGCTGCCCAGCGGCGCGATTTCGCCCATGCCCGCGTTGGCGACCAGGACATCGATTCGGCCATGGCGGGTCTTGATTTCTTCGAACAATTTGGCGAGATCCGCCAACACCGAGACATCCGCAACGACCGAGCTGGCCCGGTCTCCGAGTCTCGATAGCGCCTCGTTCAGTTGCTCTTGCCGGCGCCCCGTGATCACCACACTCGCCCCCTGCCCTGCAAATTCTTGCGCGATGGCCAGTCCCAACCCCGAGGATCCGCCGGTGACGAGAACGACCCTGTCTTGAAATTGCATGCTGATGCTCCTGTGTGTGCTGGTGAGGAATGAATTTATATAGCGAACACTACATAGTACCTGCGAGAGGCGCAATATATTTAGTGACTGCTATATAAATTTTCTGCTTCGAGCCGGACAGTTGCTCTCACATATAGCGATCGCTACAATCGCGAGCAAATCAATGAGATCACCATGACCGACAAAATCCGCCAACGCCGCCCTGCTTTCGACAGAGAGGCTGGAGTCGCCATCGCTCAGGCCATGTTCCACGAACACGGCTTCGACGCGGTGAGCCTCACGGATCTGATTGAAGCCATGGACATCAAACCCCCCAGCTTCTACGCGGCGTATGGCAGCAAAGCCGAGTTGTTCGAGAAGGCGATGTTGCGCTACGCCACTGAGAGCGCCTTGCCCCTGGACCGCTTGCTTGCGCCGGATCGACCAGTGCCGGAGGCGCTTGCCGCCTTGTTGGTCGCGGCAGCGAAGCAGTATGGAAAAGACAGCATCCTGCGCGGCTGCATGATCACCGAGGGTATGCGCGCGGACGATGAGGTGGCCCGCAAGATGGCGGAAACATTGGCAAACGGCGGTATCAAGGTGATCCGGGATTATCTTGATCAGGCGCTCCCCGAGAAAGCCCAATGCCTCACCGATTATCTTTCGATCACCCTGCGCGGGCTATCTGCGGCCGCCTGTAATGGCATGCCGCGTATACGGCTGATCGAGGTCGCGCAGACCGCGGGCCGGTTCATTGCACACGAGTTGGCTAACGCTGCGGTCTGACGCACGGATAGATTGAGTGGAAAGCTGACTCAATCGCAAAGCGCTTTTACGAGTGTTGACTGGTTAGCTTTCGTAGCACTTTGTCTGGAGGCGTAGGCCGGACAGCGAGATCCCGCTCGTCATCGAGGCTGCAACCTCCAGGGCCGCAAGCGCAAGTAACGGTTAGTCCTATGGTGCCTGGATCGGCCTCGGGCATCGTAACTAGCCGTTGCCCACTTGCTGCTACGGTGATGCCTCCCCAGCAATCCATTTGAGGAGTCCCTATGGAAACCCATTCGGCAACTGATCCCGTAGTGCGCGTTGCGTTGGTGACAGGATCTACTTCCGGTATCGGCGCGGCCATTGCACGTGTCCTAAGCCGGGCAGGGTATGCGCTGGTGATCCATTCGCGAAATTCGGCGGATACGGGACGCGCGATGGTTGCCGAAATGAAGCATGCTATTTACGTGCAAGCTGACCTTGCTCTAGAAGCCGACAGGGTCAGGCTTATTGAAGAGGCGATAGGTGCGTGGGGGCAGCTCGACGTACTGGTCAATAACGCTGGTATCAGCAAAGTCATTGCGCACGGCGACCTTGCTTCGGCCACCTCGACGGTGTGGCATGACCTTAACGAAGTGAATGTGGTAGCGCCGTTCCACCTGGTTGCTTTGGCCGAGTCCGCATTGCGCGATGCCGCACGTTACCGTCGAGCAGGTTGCGTGGTAAACATAAGCTCGCATGCCGGTGTCCGCCCTAAAGGGGCATCGATTCCCTATGCAGTGAGCAAAGCTGCGCTTAATCACATGACCCGCTTGCTCGCCCTGGAGCTAGGGCCTGAGATTCGCGTGAACGCTGTGGCGCCTGGCTTGGTCGACACGCCTCTGACCGCAGAGTGGACAGGTGCCCAAGAGTTGTGGCGGACTCGCGCCCCTATGCGCAGGGCCGCGACGCCAGAAGACATCGCAAAAGCTGTTGTCATGCTGGTCGAGTCAGACTATTTGACCGGCGAGATACTCCTGTCAGACGGCGGGTTGAACCTGACTTAGGCTTACCGTGCTCCGTTGGATCAATCAACGATCCTTACACGCAAAATCCCGCCGAAATGGGCGTTGATCGACTCGGCCAGCACCCGCGCGCCCCCCAAGCCAACGTCGCGACTTCACCCAAGCTCAATCAGCATGTCCAGAAACGCGCGCACCGCAGGATTGCTGCGGCGACTCTCGGGCCAAATGGCCGTGATGTTGCGCCTGGGCACAGCGAACCCGGAAAGAATCGGGATCAGTTCTTGGCTTCTCACCCGTGGGGCGGCCATGAAACTTGCGGCCATGCCTATGCCTGCCCCCGCGACCATTGCGGCCAGGAGCGCTTCGCTTGCATCAACGACGACAGGCGATGACGGGAGAATTTCGATCTCCTTATCTGCAATGAGAAACGGCCAGCGAAAGGTTTGACCGCTACTTTGATAGCGCAGGTTCACCGTATCGTGGTCCGCCAGTTGATCGGGATGCTGAGGGATACCCCGCCTGGCCAGATACTCCGCAGAGGCGTAACAACAGAGCGTGTACGGCATGAGCCGGCGTGACAAAAGCGATGAGTCCGGCAGCTCACCGATCCTGACGGCAAGGTCAATGCCTTCCTCAACCAGGTCCACTATCTGGTCGCTGAGGCGAAGATCGATCAGCACCTTCGGATGGCGTTTGCGGAACTGCGCGATGGCGGGCGCAATCAGGTGCAGACCGACCGGAAGCGATGCCGCAATCCGTAAAGTGCCAGCGGGCTCAGAGCGCGCTGACTTTGCCACCTGCTCGATTTCTTCCGCCTGGCGCAGCAACTCCAGCACACGCCCATGAAGATCGCGACCCTCGGGAGTGAAGGTCAGCGAACGTGTGGTGCGAATAAAAAGCGCCACCCCGAAATGCCGTTCCAGCCGCTGGATACTTTTACTGATTGCCGACGGAGACACCGACAGCGAGCGGGCGGCCGCCCTGTAGTTGCCCAGAGAGCCTGCGCGCGCGAATGCAATCAAGCCACTGAGCCGTTCAAATCCGATTGGTTCCTTCATGGCACCATTGAAACGAAAGCCAGCCTCATTATCAACCTCGCCAACATGGCATACGCTCGGTCTAATCGATCAGTCTGAATGAGGTTGTCATGAGCGAAACCATGAAAGCGGTGCGTTTACACCAATTCGGCGGCCCGCAGGTCTTGTTGTATGAAGACGCGCCGAAACCCTTGGCACAGGCCGGTGAGTTACTGGTCCGTGTCCATGCGGCAAGCCTTAACCCGCCGGACCTTTATCTCAGAGACGGCTTTCGGTCCCTGCCCCCTGAGTGGCGGCCCGTTGAAAAATTTCCGATGATTCTAGGCACGGATGTATCTGGAGAAGTTGTAGCGGTGGGCGATGGAGTCTCCAGATTCGGCGTCGGTGACGAAGTGTATTCAATGGTGCGTTTTCCGGAAGACCTGATGACCGGCAGCGGCGCCTACGCCGAATACATACGCATCCATGAGTCAGAGTTGGCGCTCAAACCCAAGGGCACACGCCATATCGAGGCTGCAGGCGCGCCCATGTCGCTGCTCACTGCGTGGCAGTTTCTGATTGACGTGGGCCATGACGAGCCCAACCCCTTTCAGTCTTTTCGACATACGCCAGTCCCGCTTGAAGGCAAGACCGTGTTGGTCAATGGTGCCGGGGGTGGTGTCGGGCATCTCGCGGTGCAGATTGCCAGATGGAAAGGCGCGCACGTGATCGCGGTTGCCTCAGGCAAACATGAAAGCCTGCTTCGCAAGCTGGGCGCTGAGGTATTTATTGATCACACAAAGATAGCCGCCGAAGCGGCTTGCAAGGATGTGGATCTGGTGATCGACGCCGTTGGCGGCGCAAATATAGAACGCTTTGTGCGCATCATCAGGCCCGGCGGCGCCCTCTTCCTGGTCAACCCTTTAGGATTTGCCGGGCATAAGGAAGCTGCCGATCTGGGAGTCATTGTGTCCACGACCCAAGTCCGCTCCAGTGGCGCCCAGCTCGCCGCGGCGGGTGAACTGCTTGCCGACGGCACTGTTCAGGTCGTGATCGACAGCACCTTCGCACTGGCCCAGGCATCGGATGCGCATCATCGCGCTTCCCGGGGCAGCATCCAGGGTAAGGTCGTGCTTATTGTCTGAGGGGTGGATAGCCGATCTTGAATCGGTAGCTGGACAGGGAATTAACCGACAGGGATGAGTCGTTTGAATCGTTCCCAAGCTAATGCGTTAAATCCATTCATGACTGGGAAACCTGACACTGGCGAAAAGCTCGACGCGGTGAAAAGCTGACCGCGTCGCTTACGAAGAACGCCACTCGACTGGCACCCAATGAGAGGCTAGGCACTTAAGTCGTCAGTTGGCAAACACACTCCAGATTCACTCCGTCGGGACCCGGTACATAGGCCGCGTAATAATCGCAGTGGTACTGAGGCCTGATCTCTGACGCGCCGTTGCATGTCGCGTACCGCCCAAGTATTTATCAGTCTGATGGCGCATCGATTGCTTGTATGTAACGCACCAGGCAAACACGGAGATGCAACATGCAAGAATGGATCACGAATGAGCACGTAGACGCAAACGTCCTGCAAGCGATCAGAAGCCGTGTGATCGATACGGGCCGTGAATTGGCTCGAACATATGGCGGGTACGCTCAACCTATTGCATGCGCCGTTACCGAGCAGTCGTCCTTGATCGGCGGCGCCACAGGCCGCACGGAGTTCAATCGTCTGTTCATCGACTTTTTATGGATTGCCCCCCAGTGGCGTCTGCGTGGGCTGGCGGCCGAGGCATTGCACAAGATAGAGGCGCTCGCCGCCCAACGAGGTTGCATAGACGCCATCATCGAGACCTTGGACGACGACATCGCCCAGTGGTATCAAAGGGCGGGCTATGTACCTATTGCGCAAGTGCGTGGCTACTGCGGTCCGTGGAGCCGACATACTCTGCTGAAACCACTCAGCCCTCCAGAGGCAATGGCATCGGCAGAGGACCCTTCAAGATGACGCATGATCAGGATACCTTCATGGCGCAACAACGCTGGATAAGGGAACACCTTGCGGGGGATCCGGCCCGAATGCGGATTCTCAGGCATGTTCGCGCGCTGAATGCCCCGGACTGCTGGGTGGCGGCAGGTTTCGTACGCAGCCTGGTGTGGGACAGACTTCACCAGCGAGCATATTCCCCACTGCCTGACGACATTGATGTCATCTGGTACGACACTGAACAGGCTGACGAACTGTCTGATCGATGCTTGGAGGCCTCCTTGGCAGACATGGACGCCGAAGTGAATTGGTCTGTGAAAAACCAGAGTCGAATGCATACTCGCAACGGCGATACGGCGTATGAATCCGCGACGCAGGCGATGACCTGCTGGCCCGAAACTGCGACTGCCGTCGCGGTCAGACTCCAGCCATGTGACGAGATCGAAATCGCTGCGCCTTTCGGCCTCGCAGACTTGTTCGCACTGGTCCTGAAGGCAACACCTCGGTTTAGCGGCGAGAAGTATCCGATGTTTCTCGAACGGGCTAATTCGAAGCAGTGGCTAGCCAAATGGCCCAAGCTGAACGTTGTCCGTCAAAGCACTGCCTCCTGCGCTTGAGGCTCTGCGTGTCCGCAGAACCTCGTCGAAGCCGGATTGCAGTTGCTTGGGTTACACGCTCGGCAGCTCTGGAAGGTAAGGCGCTATCTCGATTGCAGATTTGACGGGGGGATCAAGCCGGGTATTTGTGGTGGAGCCGCCGATGTAACGCTCGGTGATTTTCCAGCCCTCCTCCGTGCGCCGCAGTCGGTCGATCATTGGAGAGTAAAGCCAGATCCCTGGCAGATCGTCAGGGCTGTTCATGACCTGACCCGCTCCAAGCGCAGCAGCGGATTGCGGAGCGGCGTAACGCACAAGCAGGTTCTGATAGCGCACCACCACCCCGTCTTCGTCCTGATCAACGATGTGATTGGTGGCATGACGGCTCACGCCAGGGATCAGATAGGGGTAGTCATTGGCGAAGAAATGCTTCATTTCCTCACGCCCACTGATAGTGCCGTGAAAGTGGTAAGCGACCGCGTCAGGCAGAAACGCGTCAAGCATGGACTCTACATCCCAGGTTTCGAACCACCAGTTCACCCTGTTCACAAAGTCGATTGCGCTGATTCGATCGCCAGCGTCGACACCCTTTCCGGTTCCTACTCTTGGAAACGCGTTCATTCTTGAAACCTCTTAGTTGTGGAAGTACTCATGTGCAATTACACATCTGAATTCAAAAAAATCAGATTCCTGGTATGACCGTGAGCAATGAAGCACGAATGGCGATCGCCTGATCCGCCCCGACCTGGGCCTCAAGCTCTTGCTGAGCTGAATGCCAGTGCATCTGCGCCTGCGTGAGCTTCGCCTGCCCTTCCGCAGAAAGGGATAAGCGCAATGCCGAGCGTGGTCCCTCGGCACGGCTGTGTATGAAGCCTGCCGTTTGCAGTGGCTTGAGTGCCCTGACTAGCGTGGTCCGCTCCATCACCATGATCTCGGCGAGATCATGGATCGAAATTTCCGGATGCTCAGCCAGCATCGCCAGTAGCGAGAACTGAGACACAGAGACACCGGCGGCGGCCAGATGCCTGTCGTAAAGACGGGTGAGGTATCTCGCATTGCGCCTGGCAGCGAGGCAATGGCAGAGATCGGGTCCAGTGATTTTTTTCATGACGACCATCATATGTGTATATGCACAGCAGTCAATCGGTCATTCCTTTTTTTGCCTAGGGCAGAACGCCGGATAGGCAAGCCGTAGAAATGCCAGCTCGCAATGACGCGAGTACGAAAAACGTAACCGGCGCTGCCGCCGCCCCTATAAGGCGTACAGCCGACAACGAAGAAAATGTCCGGAACCTGCAACCAGCGAGACGCTACTATTGAAATATATTTCAGTAGAACGGGACTTCTTATTGAAATAGATTTCATTAGCTACTAGTGTTTGTCCATCAGGGCACCATCAAGGCAGCGCAGATGATCAATCAATCGTCCCCCATCATCCGTCAACAATGGACGCTGCCAGTGCCTGTGGAATATGGTCCCGGCGCGCGCTCGGCGCTGTCGGCCTTATGTCTGTTTCATGGCATGCGCGCCCCTGTAATCGTGACCGACGCGGGCACGGCCTCTCTGCCTTTCACACTGGAACTGCTGGAGCAGCTGAACCAATCGGGACTGCGCGCAGCCCTTTACGCAGAGATCGAGGTCAACCCCACCGACCGGTCTGTGACGCAAGGCGCAGCGTTCTATCGAGACTGGAAAGCCGATGGTGTCGTGGCGTTGGGCGGTGGAAGCGGGCTGGATGCCGGCAAAGCCATTGCGCTGATTGCTGCCCAGTCACGGGCCGGGCTCTGGGATTTCGATTTTGATCGGCCTGTGGTCCAGGGCTTTCGCGCCGCTGATTTCCCGCCAGTGATCTGCGTGCCCACCACGGCTGGAACCGGCGCGGAAACCGAAAGCACAGCGATGATCACTGACACTGGCCGGCGTATCAAAGGCTGCGTCTGGCACCCGCTGGCGAGGCCGGCAGCGGTCATTCTGGACCCGGAACTGACCCTGGGCTTACCCGCCCACCTAACGGCATGGACTGGCATGGATGCGCTTATTCATGCGTTGGAAGCCTGGTTCGTCCCCAGCTTCAATCCGCTGTGTGACGGCGCCGCACTCCAGGCGCTGGAGCTGATGTGGGACGCCCTTCCGATTGCCGTTGCCGATGGAAGCGATCTTCAAGCCAGAAGCCGCATGCTTGCAGGCTCATGCCTGGCAGGTATCGCCTTTAACAAGGGGCTGGGCCTGGTGCATGCGCTGAGCCATATGGTTGGCGCTGCTTGCAACACACACCATGGATTGACCAACGCGATTATTTTGCCGGTGGTGCTTGAGTTCAATCGGTGCGTCATCGAATCGCGACTGGCGCCGGTCTGCCACGCAATGGGCTTGCCGAGCGATGATTTCGACCTGTTCTACCACGCCATCTGCACTCGGCTGGACGCGCTCGACATCCCCAAAAGCCTGACGGCCATCGGCGTGCCGCGCGAAGCGCTGGTCGACATTGCCACCAAGGCTTTGCTTGACCCTGCGCGGGGAACGAATCCAAGAGACAGCGACCTTCCACAACTCCAACAACTGCTTTGCAAAGCCATCGACCAGGCGCGGAATTGACATGAGCGACGCACTACCCCCTGAGAAAAAACGCCGCACGCGGATCGAACCCGAGGCCCGGCGACGCTCGATCATCGAGGCGACCATGCACTGCATTACCCGCCACGGTCACAGCGGCACCACTATCGAGCGGATCTGTGAGCAGGCCGGGATTTCGATTGGTTTGATCGGTCATCATTTCAGCTCCAAAGAAGACCTGATGCTCTGCACGTATCAGGCACTGACCGATCAGCTGCGGGCTGAAACCGAGCAACACCTTGCGCACAAGAGTCACTCGGCGCGCGACCGGTTGACAGCGATGATCAAGTCGTCATTCAAGGGCAGCATTTTCAACGAGTTCACCCTCACCACCTGGCTGGGATTCTGGGGAGCCGCGGTGTCGTCGCCGGAGCTGAGAAAGCTCAACCGCACGCTTTACTTCGACTATCGCCTGGAGCTTGAAAAGTGTTTCGAACAAGTGGCCGCAGAGCAAGGCACGGCGCTGAACAGCCGGCAGGCTGCCTTGACTCTCACCGCATTGATCGACGGCTTCTGGCTGGAGTGGACGCTGGATCATAAGGCGTTCAGCGCCAGTAAGGCTCAAGCCTGTTGCCTGCATGTCGTCAGTCTGTTGTTGGCAGACCAGACCCCATAACAACAAACGCGCTTTACCGTCATTGCCCTGTGAGTCCGGAGGAATCGACCATGTCCCACGTGTATCGTTTTTCAGGCGTATGCGCACTGTTAATGGCAGCCACCTGTGTTTTTGCTGCAGAGGCACCGTCATGCAAGCAGGTTCGAATGGGTGTCGCCAACTGGACTGACGTGATGGCAACCAGTGCCGTCGCCAAGGTGGTGCTGGACGAGCTTGGCTACTCGACAGAGCAGACCTTTGCCTCCGAACAAATTGTGCTGACCGGCATCAAGGACAACAAGCTCGATGTGTTCCTGGGCTATTGGAGCCCGCTGATGACGTCCAGCGTTGTGCCCATGGTCGAGGCTGGACAGATCGCCGTATCGCGCACCCCAAACCTGACACAGGCCAACGCTACGCTGGCCGTACCCCGCTACCTGTTCGATCAGGGCCTGAAGACCTTTGCCGATATCGCCAAATTCAAGGACGCGCTGGGTGGCAAGATTCATGGCATCGAATCGGGCTCGGCGACCAATCAACAGATCCAGGCCATGATCGACAAGAATCAGTTCAGGCTGGGGGGCTTCAAACTGGTGGAATCCTCCGAGGCCGGCATGCTCGCCGAGGTCCGCCGCGCCGAAAGTCGCAAGGCGGCGATCGTCTTCTTCGGCTGGACCCCCCATCCCATGAACGTGACGCTGGCGATGAATTACCTGACGGGCAGCCAGGACGCCTTGGGCCCGGATGAGGGCGCTGCAACGGTGTGGACTGTCACTCGGCCCGACTATGCCCAGCGCTGCCCGAACGTGCAGAAGCTACTGGACCAACTCACGTTTACCACTGCCGGCGAGAGCCAGATGATGGTGGCCATTCTCGCAGGGCAAAAGCCCGAAGCTGTCGCCCGCCAGTGGCTCAAGGAGCATCCGGAAGACCGCCAACGCTGGACCGCGGGTGTCAGCCGTTTCGGCTCTGAGCTTGCACAACAATAAGCAGATCCCCCGCAGGAGCAATCCCATGAGCACTGTGAAGGCCAGCATCGCCGACTGGCGAATCTATCCGGTCGACGCCGTACCCGTCGCGTTGGCCCATCCTCCCGCCATCCTGGAGGTGACGTGGTCAGACGGGCGCCTGAGCCCCTTTCATCACCTTTGGCTACGGGACAATTGCCCCTGCCCCGCCTGCGTTTACCCGGTGACGCGCGAGCAGATGTTCGAAATCGCCGACGCGCCTGACGACCTGCAGCTGATTGATGCACGCATTGAAACAGGTGGCGTCCTGCAGCTATCTTGGTCTGACGGACATGCCAGCACGTTCGATCCAGGCTGGCTGCGCGCCCATGCTTATGACACGCAGTCTCGCGAAGAACGCGCACGCCAGCGAGTGCAGCCGCGCCTGTGGCGATCAGAAATGAACGCACAGCTGGAACATTTCGATTACCACCAGGTGATGACCAGCGATCACGTGCTCGCCGACTGGTTGCGTGCATTACGCGACCACGGTCTGACCCAGATCCGCAACGCTCCGACGCAACAGGGGTCGCTTGATGGACTCGCGCGACGTGTAGCGTTCATCCGGGAAAGCAGCTTCGGCGTGATGTTCGAGGTCAAGTCCAAGGTCGACGCAGACAGCAATGCCTACACCGCCTTCAATCTGCCCCTGCATACCGACTTGCCGACCCGGGAATTGCAGCCGGGTGTGCAGTTTCTGTACTGCCTGCGCAATGACGCTTCGGGCGGCGACAGCCGCTTCGTTGACGGCTTTGCGGTGGCCGAGGAGATACGCCGCATCGCCCCTGCAAGCTTTGAGTTGCTGACCCGGACGAGTGTGGAGTTCCGCAACAAGTCCGCGCGTAACGACTACCGCTGCGTGGCACCCATCATTGCGCTGAACGACGACGGCTCGTACCGGGAAATCCGAATCGCCAACTTCCTGCGCGGCCCTTTCGACGTCACGCCAGAACTGATGCCGAAGCTCTATGAGGCCTACCGTCTGTTTATCCGGATGACCCGCGAGCCGCGGTTGCAACTTGCCAGACGCCTGGAAGCCGGTCAGGTCTGGGTGTTCGACAACAGGCGGGTCTTGCACGCCCGCGATGCGTTCGACCCGGCCTCTGGCGAACGACACTTCCAAGGCTGTTATCTGGACCGGGATGAGTTGTTGTCACGCTTATTCGTGCTTGAGCGACAAAGTTAAAAGCTCGGCCTGTTCAAGGAGAGTCAAGTCAATCTCAACTGCACATTGAGCAATGCGGTGGGTGCCTCGTCGTGGCCGCGTTTAATTGACAGAAGCCACCTGGGCAACTGTGGATATAGCAACGAATCGAGTTCACGACATGAAAAGCTTAGGCGAGACTGAGATATACCTGGAGCGCAGAGCACTGTATAGACACGGGCAATCTGTGCCCATCGGTGAGCGCGCCTTTGACATCCTCGAACTGCTTATCAGCTGTCAGGGGAGATTGGTCACTAAGGAACAGATTCTTGACAAGGTTTGGCCGGACTCATTTGTCCTGGAAAACAATGTCCAGGTACACATCTCTGCATTGCGCAAAGCACTGGGCGATGACCGGGGACTGATACGCACGGTGGTGCGCCACGGCTATTTGATAGTGACCAGCGGCGCTGGCGAATCCCTGAAGTGCGTAACCACACCAACGCCAGTTTCCGCTCCCCCCGGCATGGACACGTCAGACACCTTAGCCACACGTTTACCTGTGGTGACTGCTCTTATCGGCCGCGAAAGGCTGCTGGATGAGGCATGCATTGCATTGAGCGACACGTCGATCCTCACGCTGACCGGTGCAGGCGGCATAGGTAAAACTGTCTTGGCGACCAATGCGGCGAGACGCTATGCGGACGGCACGGGTAGCCCGGCAATATTCGTTTCTTTGGCTGACCTGACTCGTGGTGATCAGATCGTATGTGCGCTAGCCCGAGCCCTTGGCATCAGTCAATGTGGTGATCGTGATCTGGAAAAGATGATCGTCCTACGGCTAAAAAAAGTCCCCGTGCTGCTCGTCCTGGATAACTGCGAGCACGTTGTAGATGAAGCAGCCATGCTCATTGAGCTGCTAGTGACTTCTTGTCCGGTGCTGAAAATACTCGTTACCAGTCGTGAGCCCCTGCGTATTGCCGGCGAGCGTGGCTTGCGAGTGCCGCCGCTTATGACTCCTGAGCTGGAGGCGAACCAGGAAGCCATCCTGCAAAACCCTTCGGTGCAACTATTCCTTTCCCACGCCTGTAAGCAAAATAGCTGTTGCACTGGTATTTACTCCACCCCGCTTGATGTTCAAAGCGTTGGATTGATCAAAGAAATCTGCGAAAGAACGGAAGGTGTGCCACTGGCTCTCGAAATGGCCGCCTCCCGTTCGATTTTCCTTGGTCTGAGCGAACTGGTGCTCGAATTGCGGGATGACCTATCCACCTTGAGAGCCGGACTGCGCAGTCCTGCGGCACGCCATCAATCGTTACAGGCCTCGTTCCTATGGAGCTACGATCTTCTTACTCCCGACGAGCAAACTCTGCTAGGGCGTATCGCCCGGATTGAGGGTTGCCTGACCTTACAAAGGATATGTGCCGATGCATCTCACGACAGTTTCGATCACCGTTGCGTAACCAACTGCCTTGTGGAATTGACGCAGAAATCCCTGCTTATGCTAAAAAACGAAGGCGCTGTTACTTCATACCGGCTACTGGAGTCGACCCGAGCCTGCCTGCTTGGCCAGACCGTGTAGAAGCAACCCATAGCGGTAGGTAACGCTTCCAGATGCGGGTATGACTCCCGGGCGTCAGACGCTGGAACGTGCTCACCTAATGCCATCAGGTCAACGAAAAGGCAGGCCTACAATTGCTACCCACAAAAAAGGAAGGTAAACCAATGGGCAAGGCTCAGACGATATCTGGCGCGATCTTGATTACCTGCTCTGCCTTTCTGGCTGCATGCTCGGTGGATGCTCGCGATCAACCCAACCTTGGCTCCGTTTTGCCCATCCGGAAAGGCGTCTATGTAGAGGAGTCTCAGACATGCGCGGACCCTGCCAACGCCGGCATACTCAGCTTCGATGGCGAAGGGCTAAATGGGGCGCACACTCATGCCTGCCACATGAAGATTGAGTCCCGGCAGGGCAAGCGCTTCGCCTACGCCCAGCAGTGCATAGACGCAGGCGTCGGCGACGGTCCATCCACCACCGAGTCCGGGCTTTTAAGCATTGAAAGCGAACGGCGTTTTGTAATGCACCGCAGAAGCGGTAATTCAGCATTCAATTACTGCGAACCATCCGCTCTTCCACCAGCGATGCGCACGCCACAATTGAAATGAAATGATCAAGCTTGCTGTGCTCTTGGAGCTTGTCAGTCTCCTTTTGATGATGCCGTCGCCCTGTGGACGCATCTGCCTCTGTTTCGAGCACAGCGATGAGGTGATCGGACAGATGAAGGCGGCGTTCGATAAAGCCGCTGAACAATTGAGAGCGCAGTTCGCGCAAGGCTGATATTCCCGGTTAAAAAAAATGCCAGTCGGTTGAGCCGACCGGCATTTATATTGTTGCGGTAATCCGCGTTTTACACCTGATTCAAATCGCATCCTCCAGCGTCAGCTCAGGCGGTTGCCGACGCAAACCACCCGTCAGGTACATCAGGTACACGAAACCAATGGCCAGCCAGGCCAGCCCCAGCTCGACGGCATTGGAGTCCAGGCTGAACATCAGCCAAAGATCGGCCACCATGCCGGCCAGCGGCAACAGAACATACAGAATCACCGCCTTCAAACCCCGCCGTTTTTGCCCGATCCAGTAATGGAAAATGACTGACAGATTGACCATGATGAAGGTCAGGAATGCGCCGAAGTTGATGAACGAAGTCGAGGTGGTCACGTCCATTTTCAGTGCGAGCAATGCCACCACTGCACTGAGCAGAATGCAGCCCACCGGGGTTCCGAAGCGTGGCGACAGGTAGCCGAAAAAGCCTTTGGGCAATACCGAATCGCGGCCCAGTACATAGAGCAGTCGCGAGCCGCTGGCCTGCGCGGCGATGCCCGAGGTGAACTGCCCGATCACCAGTCCTATCAAGAAGATCGACACGAAAACGTCCCCACCGATGTTCCTGGCAATCTCATAGGCGGCCGAGTCGACGTTGGCGAATTGCAACGAAGGCTGGGCCACCTGCACGACATAGGACGTGCCCACAAAGATAAGACCGCCGATCAGGGTCACCCAAAGAATCGCCCGCGGCATGTTGCGCTCGGGGTCGTGGGTTTCCTCGGTCAGGGTGCTCACCGCATCGAACCCCAGATAGGAATAACAGGCGATCGCAGCACCGCTCATTATCATCGACCAGTGCACGCCACCCGAGGCGAACGGCGCCAGGGTAAACAACGGCTTGGAGGGGTCACCCAGCGTGTAATGAACGCAAAGCACGATGAACGCCGCCAGAATCAACACCTGAAGCAACAGCAACAGGATATTGACCGCTGTCGCCAGCTTGAGCCCGAAAATGTTGATCAGGGTGGTCAGGGCAATGAATGCCAGCAGCCAAAGAAACTGCGGGATCTGGGGGAATGCCGAGTTGAGATACGCGGTACCGATCAGCCAGATCGCCATCGGCAGGAACAGGTAATCCAGCAGAATCGCCCAACCGGTCATGAACCCCAATCGAGCATCGATTGCTTTCCTCACGTACGTATAGGATGACCCCGACACCGGAAACGCCTTGGCCATGTGGGCGTAACTGATGGCGGTCAATAGCATTGCCACCAGCGCGGCGAGATACGCCATAGGCACGTGCCCGCCGCTGGATTGGGCGAGAATGCCGAAGGTGCCCAGGACAATGATCGGGGTCATCAGCCCTACGCCGAAAATGACCAGCGTGCCGAGCGATAAAGTGCGTTTCAAATGAGCCATTAACGTCTCCGATAATATTTTTAGTCGTCCGCACGAGGCGAGCCGGATGTATGGCAGTGGCAAGAAAGCGAACAGCTATTATTTATTAGGAAAGAGCGGCGAGCGGGTTCAGTCCATGACCCAGGCCACAGGACTGAACAAAACACAAAGGAATTAGGTGTGCCGCCAGGTCATTGGCCGATGAGCATCTCCCGGCGCTCCCCGACTTCGAGGATCTGGCCGCTCAGTCGCATGCGCTGGTGATGATCGTAAACATAGGGTTCGCGAGCCTTGGCCAGCAGCTTCATGTCGAGGAAGAGTCGAAGGGTCGCTTCGTCACGCCCGGCTTCGACCAGCACATCGCCAAACGGGTCGACGACAGTGCTGCCTCCGGCAAACACCAGACCGTCGTCACCCTGCCCCACGCGATTGACCATGACCGCAAAGGCCTGGTTTTCCAGTGCGCGAGCCATGACACAGGTGCGGTGTGTCGGGCCATAGGGATCAAAATTGCCGTTAGTGACAATCAGCAATTGTGCGCCCATTTGACCGAGGGCGCGGGCAGGCTCAGGGAATTCGATGTCGTAGCAGATCATCAACCCCACGCGTATTCCCTTCCACAGGACCGTGGACATCCGGTCACCGGCTTGGAATACATCACGCTCGCCCGACCACAGATGAGTCTTGCGGTAGTACAGCGCGATGCCGTGTTCCGGCGTAATGAGCACCGTCGTGTTGAAAAAACGGCCGTCATGAACCTCGGCGATACCGACCGCTACCGCGAGGTTTCGCGCCTTCGCCGCCTGATGGACGCGTGCGAGCGTTGGCCCGTCGAGCGGTTCGGCAATGAGTGCGACATTGGCTTGGGTGGGAAATCCGGTCAGGTAGGTTTCCGGCAACACCAAAAGCTCGGTGTCGGCTGCGCAAGCATCGATCAGAGCGAGGGTCCGCGCCAGGTTGTACTCGACATCCCCATCCCGACCCGTGACCTGGGCGAGTTCTACATTCATGTGTGCTTCTCCAACAAACTCCGGCCGACGCCGGTTACATTTCGTAAGGTATTATCAACGCCCGCTGGCGAAGGGGAATCACACGTCGTGGGTAATCCCAAGGAGTGACAATGACACCGACACTGCATGAGATCGCTTGGCATCGAACGTTCGGCATTCTGATTGGCGCCATTGGCCAGCCGAACTTCTGGCAGACGGTGGTTCGAAGAGTCAGCGACGTGCTGCAGTTCGATAACTGGGTCGCCCTGCTCTTCCTTGACGCCCGCCCTCACCTGCTCGACGAATCGCCAGCCGAAGATGGCGGTCCGGACCCATTATTTCAGGACTACTTGCGCGGTATTTACATGGTCGACCCGTTTTACCGGGTCAACTGCGAACAGGCCCAGAGCGGGTTGTTCCAACTGCGGGACGTGGCACCCGATTGCTTCGAACAGACCGAGTACTACCAGCGTTACTTCCGTCTGAATGTGGTAGCCGACGAAATCCAGTTCAACTGCCGCATAGACGATCGGCAACTGGTCTGCCTGTCATTCGGTTCACGCACGCCCATCAGCAACGATGAGATCGCGCACTTGGCGCTGTTCCAGGGATGGATGGATGCGTTGATTCGCCAACACATGGCGCACAGCCCGCCTGATCCACAGCCGCTCAGATCGCAATCACAACAGGGTCTGGGAAACTTGCGAAACATGCTGACGCCAAGAGAGTTCGATATCTGTCAGTTAATGCTCAGCGGACATTCGAGCAAACGCATCGCAGACCTGTCGGACATCTCGGTCGACACGGTAAAGACGCACCGTCGGCATATCTACAGCAAGCTCGGCATCAATACCCAGTCAGAGCTTTTTTGTTTATTTCTGTCGCCCTGACGCTGGTGGGAGCCTTGGAGAGAAAGCGTTGAGCGTCGGCGATTGAAAGGCAGATATTGGCCAGAAGCAGACTGTGGACAGCTTCCCGTTCAGCCCCATACGATGTTTAGTCTGAATACAATTTTCTGAGGGGTCATGATGCCGATACTTGCCATTGATCGAGACAGCGTTCACGCGGGTGACGATCTGATCAGCCATGCCAACTCAGTCAAGCTCGATCCGACTGCAACATTGCGTACAGCGTTAGAAGCCATACAGACCATGCACTACCTGCCCAGCATCAGTGGAGATGAAGCTACCTGGATTATCTGCGCGTCAGGCCAACCAATTGGTGTTCTCGCACAGCAATGGGAGGCGCCCAAACTGGTGGTACCCATTGAGAGCCCAGTGACGCAGGTTTTTGGAGAGGATGAACCTCTCCTTTTTTTCTTTAGATACTGGTGCCAAACAGATCCCCACGTTGTTTTCTCACGCATTGCAGCAGGAGAATTGTTGGCTTCCTCTTATTAGGGTTCCCAGCTGAAGAAGCAGCCGGATGTCTTCTTAGGGTCGATTATTAGTCGCCGAGCGCGTTGACCGACAGTAATTCCTTTACGTTTCTAAAGCGCGCTCTAACCAGAGGGAATGTTAATGGCTCGTACCGTTTTATATTTTTGCCCTGCGCATCGTCGATTTGAATCATAAAGCCGGCACCGTGGCTCCGAGACATCTGATACCAGGCTACCAGTTCTGCGATGTCCTCTGATGCCGACGCCGTTGCGTACAGGCTGACAAACGGGGACAGCGCCAATGCGTCGTAAACGGGCTGGGCCTTGTCCATCGGTATTGTTGCGCCCCCACGGAACGGCGTAGCGCTGATCATTGAGTTGGCGAACGGCAGCTTGAGTTCATGGCTGGTATGCCATTCATTCACGATCAAAGGGTGGTCGAGGTTGTGGGTTATTCCAATAGCATCGTCGACGACATGTGTGGACTCATGAAGCAATGCAAAGGTAAGCGCGTCCATGCCCGGGGCGCTGACCTTGATGCTCGGTCCGCCCTCCCCTGACGTAAACAGCCTCCGTTCTTTGTTGGTGAGAAAGTCAGTCAGCGATTCGTTGATGAGGCTGGCTCGAAAGGTGATCGAGTAGTTTCCGTTTTTACCGGATGGCGCTGTCAAGCCTGTGCCTGCGCCCAAGACGCCATCGACAAAACTCAGGCTGTCGAGTCGCTCGGCAAGAATTCTCCGGTGCAACACGGGAAGCGCAGCCAGTGCTTTGGCAACACGGGCACGCTCTGCACTGCTCAGCAAATGAGTTCGTACGCCCGTCATGCCAGCACCCTCGAATTCCTTGATGACCTCGGACGGTGCAGGCGCAAGGCGGTCCAGCAGAGTGTTTATGGTTTCGTCAGAGTGGCGCCGCGCTTCGTTTGCGAAGACTGTATTGAAAGGCGCTACCAACGAACACACGCATACAGAAAGCCGCAACCACATATCATGCGTTCCTTGAGATAAGCAGGTCGTCTTGCGAACCCTTTGAATGAGGATTAAAACGTCCGAAAAAAAGCCAGGAGCAAGGACTTTCAATCAATGTTTGCCTGGACAGTTACTTGCGTTGCCCAGCGGCACGCAGGATAAGATTGGCGACTTCTTCCGGGTGCGAGACCAATGAAAGATGACCTGCGTTTATCTCGACGGTTGTCGCGTTCATGCGTTTGGCCAGGAAGCGTTCCAGATCGGGATTAATGGTGTGGTCTTTCGTCGAGACGGCGTAGAACGACGGCTTTGTATGCCAGGCGGCTTCGGTCGTTCGCCCGGCAAACAACGACGCTGCGGTTGCACCCTGGACGGCGTACAACGTCATGGCAGTTTTGGCATCTACGCCATTGGCGAAGTGCTTGAGAAACGCGTCTTCGGAGAGCAACGTGTAGCCGTCATTGTTCTGAATACCGGCCCTGACAGCGCCGGCCGGAAACTTGCCGGACAAGGCGACAAAATCCTCATTGGCATCAGGCGCGCGAGCAGCGACGTAGACCAAGGCGGACACTTTAGGGTCGTTGCCGATTTCGCTGATGACAGTCCCACCCCACGAGTGAGCAACGATCACGGTTGGGCCGTCCTCCAGTGCTAGCGCACGGCGGGCGGCGGCAACCGAGTCTTCGAGGGAATCTAGCGGGTTCTGTACCGCCGTGACATGCAGGCCCGCAGCCTGCAACCTTGGTATGACTGCAGCCCAACTGGAACCATCCGCCCACGCACCGTGTACCAGAAGCACGTTTTTGGCTTTCGCGGGTTCGGCGGTCTGCGCACTCACCGCCGACGCCATACTCAATCCAGAAAACATCAATACCGCAGCGATCAGTTGTTTTGAGAAAACTGGCATTGCTTTTCACTCCAAAAGTTTGAGGGCAGTTAGAAGAAACCGTCGAAATGAAAGCTTGTTGTGCTTGTTATTTTCAGTACAGATGCTGAGTGAATGAATCCAGATACCCACGTCGGGACATCGCCAACACATCCCCGCAACGACATCGGCTGGCGCCACTAAGAGCGCGTCAAGTTATTACTCGCAGCGCCGAATGGCCTTTACCAGGCGGGCACCGAGGGGACTGAGCCGAAGTTGCTCTCCATACACCGAAGACCCATAGTAGGCGCAACTAAAGGCGTGAACGATCACCGAAAATCCATTTCTGCTGCTCGTTCGTCCAATCTCGTAGGTGTCATGGATCCTCTAAGCGATATCCTCAGTGGCGTGCGCATTCTCGACGCGCTGTTCACCCGACTGGAATTCAGAGCGCCTTGGGGCATAACGGCTCCGGGAGGGCCTGGCGTGAAGTTTGTGCTCGTGGTGCGTGGCTCGGCGACCTTGGATTACGACAGCCAGCCTGCGCCTATCGAGCTGCATAGCGGCGACGTGTGCATCATGATCGATGACGCCCCTCACAGGCTGTATGAACACCCCGCATCACCCAGCATCACGTGCGCCGAGCTGGAAAAACTGCGCATCGGCAATCTGATCGAATACGGTGGCTCAGGTGCTGTGACGTCAATTATCAGCGGCATTTTCACCCTGGAGAGCCTGCAGGGCGGGCCGTTATTAAACGTTCTACCCAAAATCCTGCACTTGAAGTTCGACCAGCACCGTAGCCTTGCTTTCCAGTCGGTACTGGAACTGTTGGCTGTGGAGACGGGCGGGCCAGGACTGGGTTACGACGCCGTTGTCAGCCGGTTATTCGAGTTGCTCTTCGTTCACGCCATTCGTGCCTATTCCTTGCAACCCGATGGCCCAAAGGAGGGGTGGCTGGCGGCAATTGCCGACCGCAACCTGGCGCAGGTTCTTGCGGCCATGCACGCCGAACCATCAAGGGACTGGACGGTGGAGACGCTTGCCAGCGCTGCTGGCATGTCACGGTCGGCATTTGCAGCACGCTTCCGGGCGGTGGTGGGTCAACCACCGCTCGATTACCTGACGCAGTGGCGGGTGTATTGCGCCATTCGCCTCATGCACAAGCAAAATCTTTCTTTGGACGAAGTTTCACAGCGTATCGGCTATGACTCGACGTCGGCGTTCAATCGCATGTTCAAGCGCAAGACCGGGCTGACGCCCGGGCTGTTTCGCAAAACCATGGCTCAGCCGCAGCCGCCACAGGTTGTTCAACGCTGAACTGATCCCCCATCGACACAGCGTCGCGCAATGCTTACACCACCTGCAGCACGATCTTGCCGATGTGTTCGCCTTCTTCCATCCGCTGATGAGCGCGGGCAGCCTCGGCCAACGGGAAAACACGATCGATGATGGGCAGGCACTGGCCCCGACTGAGTAACGGCCAAAGGTTGGCGTGCACCGCCTGGGCGATCTCGGCCTTTTCCTCGGCACTGCGCGAACGCATCATTGATCCGGTCACCGAAGCCTGTTTGTCGGCCAGCGCCGGGAGGTTGAAATCCTTGACCGAACCGCCCCCCAGAAACCCGATGATCACCAGACGTCCGCGCCGCGCCAAGGCGGCCACGTTTCCCTCAAAATAGCTGGCGCCCATGATGTCGAGGATCACGTCAACGCCCTTGCCTTGAGTTCGCTGGGTGATGACCTGGGAGAAATCGGCCTCGCGGTAGTTGATCGCTTCACCGCCCAGCTCACGGATCTGCTCGCATTTCTCTGCGCTGCCTGCGGTGGCGAATGCCTTGATACCCAACGCCTGGCACAGCATCAGCGCGGTGGTGCCGATGCCGCTGGTGCCGCCGTGGATCAATACCGTAGCGCCTTCCTGCGCCTGACCCAGTTCGAACAGATTGGCCCATACGGTAAAGAACGTCTCTGGAATGGCGGCCGCGTGAATCATGTCCACGCCCTCTGGAATCGGCAGCACTTGGGTCGCGGCCACTACGCAGTATTCGGCGTAGCCACCGCCGTTAGTGAGCGCACAGACCCGGTCGCGGGCCTTGAATCCGGATACCGCTGAACCGACTGCAACGACTTCTCCCGCCACTTCCAGCCCAGGCACCGGACTCATGCCCGGCTTCATCGGGTATTCGCCAGTACGCTGAATGACGTCGGGGCGATTGATGCCCGCCGCGTGAACCTTGATCAGCACTTCATGTTCGCCGGGCTTCGGTACATCGCCCTGGGCCAGCTTCAACACTTGCGGGCCACCGGGTTGGGTTATCTCGACGTAGTTCATGCGGCTGGGCATATTCATGGAACACCTCGTTCATAAGTTAAGTGCAGGCTGTGACATCGGCCCGACGAAGGCATTCAGGATACTCACTTGCGGCCGTAGAATAATGCAGTGATTAAGCATACAAGTGATGCACATTTGCATCAGGTGGATATCAGATGAATTGGGATGACGCGCGGTTTTTCCTGGCATTGGCTCGTGTCTCGACACTCAGAGGCGCTGCCCGCGCACTGAATGTTGATCAAGCGACGGTGGGACGCCGGATCCTGGCACTGGAACGAGCGCTCAAAACCACGCTGTTCTTGCGCACCTCAGATGGGTACGCCCTGACGACTGCGGGGGAAGCTGCGTTGGATGCGGCCGAAAAAATGGAGCTGGCAGGCAACGAGCTGCAACGCCGCATCGAGGGGCTGGATGAGCGTGCGTCGGGGCTGGTGAGAATTGCTTCGACCGACTCCCTTGCAGTGGACTTCGTGATCCCCGCCGTCGCGCGACTGCACGAGGCTTACCAGGACGTTCGAGTAGAAATCAAATCCGGGGTCGAGATGCTCAATCTGGCCAAACGAGAAGCCGACATCGCGCTGCGGACTATCAAGCCCGACAACCCCGACCTGCTAGTGCGCCGCCTGGTCAGTTGGCCGATCGGACTGTTCGCCTCTCGCCAGTATCTGCAACATCGAGGTACACCGCAGCCGGGCTGCGGGTTTGCCGGCCATGACATCGTTGCGTTTCAGGCCCACGTCGATACGGGTGAGCGCTATACCCTGGCACAGGAAACAGTGCCAGACGCACGCATCGTGGCCAGCGCCAACAGCAGTCTGCTCGTGCGCACCGCAGTCGCGGCAGGTCTGGGGCTAGGAGAACTGCCTGTTCATTTGGGCGAGCGCGCTGGATTGGTTCAGGTGTGGCCGCAAAAAACGCGCTCGCATACCTACGATGTGTGGCTAGTCACTCACAAAGACTTGCGCCATACCGTGCGCGTGAGCAAGGTCATCGAATACCTGGTGGCGGCGTTTGATCAATCGCACAGTATGTGGAAGATATGATGAACAGCGCCCCGGCGTCAGGCGCCGGGGCGCAGCCCTCATGGAGTGACGATGTCGAACATGGTCGGGAACGTATCGAGTAACGCCAGCAGTTCGTTGACCTTTCCGGCATCGCCCTCGACCTTGGCTTTGCCCGCGTCGACTTCCTTGTCCAGTGTCAATCCGCCCATCATCAGACCGGCAAAACCCAGCTTGTCGACGGTCAAGGTCGCGTCAGGTTTGTCGAAGACCTTGCCTGCGCTGTAAATCACCACCCCGTTGCGCAGCTCGACCGCGTAGTTCGCGCCGTCCGGCTGCTTCCAGTTGAGCAGCAGATGCTTGCCGATGGCTTTGGGACCATTGATGCGAACGCCAAGATAATCGAGCAGCAGATCGGGGCTCATTGCCGCCACCATGTCGGCGCTGGACGTGCTGATGCCCGGCACTTTTGGTACGCCATTGCGCAGTTCATAAGCGCCCATCAGGTATTCGTTACGCCAGGTCGGGTTCTCGGTCTGATAACCCAGCTGTTCGAACGCATCGGCTTGCAGATTGCGCGCCTCCTGGTTGTTCGGATCAGCGAACACGACGTGCTTGAGCACCTCTGCGGCCCAACGGTAATCACCCTGCGCAATCGACGCCTTGGCCTTGGTGATGATCGTGTCGGCCCCGCCCATGAACTCGACGTATTTCTTGCCTGCCTCAGCCGGAGGCAGCGGGTGCAGGTTGGCGGGGTTGCTGTCGTACCAACCCAGATAGCGCTGGTAGATAGCCTTGGCATCGTGGTTGACCGAGCCGTAATACCCGCGGTTATGCCACTGCTTGCCCGTACTGTCCGGCAATTGCAGTTGCTCGGCGATCTCGGTCATGGTGAAGCCTTTGTTCGCCAGATTCAGCGATTGGTCGTGGATGTACTTGAACATGTCGCGCTGATCGGCAATGAAATTGACGATGCGTTGCTGCCCCCACATCGGCCAGTGGTGCTGGGCGATAACGACCTCAACCTGATCGCCATGGGTGTTGATGGCCTGGTTCAACGTCTTCCACCAATTCGCCGCGTTACGCACCTGCGCGCCACGCAAGGTGTAGAGATTGTGCAGCGTGTGAGTGGCGTCCTCAGCGGTGTTGAGCAGCTTGAATTGCGGGAACCAGATAAGCATTTCCGAAGGCGCTTCGGTGCCTGGCGCCATCTGGAACTCCAGATCGACACCGTCGATGTTGCGCTTCTCGCCAGTCTTGGTGATGGTGTCCGTCGGCGGTATCAGGGTGAATGTACCGAACGAGGTCGTCTTGCCCAGACCTGCATCGAGCTGGCCGCGAGCGCTGCGGGGCAGTAGCGCGCCGTATTGGTAGAGCGTGCGTCGACTCATGGCATTACCGGCCAGCACGTTCTCGCTTACGGCCTCTTCGAGGAAGCCTTCAGGCGCAATGACCTTGACCTTGCCGGACTTCACATCCTCTTCGCTGACGACCCCTTTGACGCCACCGTAGTGATCCGCATGACTGTGGGTGTAGATCACCGCCACCACGGGTTTCTTCGGACGATTCTTGTAGTAAAGATCGAGGCCGGCTTTGGCGACCTCGGTCGTCACCAGCGGGTCGATGACAATCAGGCCATTGTCGGTTTCGATGATGGTCATGTTGGACAGGTCGAAACCGCGAATCTGGTAGACCCTGTCGGTCACTTTGAACAGGCCATTGTTCAAGTTCAGCTCGGCGATACGCCACAAGCTCGGGTTGACAGTATCGGGCGCTTCGCCCTTGATGAAGTCATAGCTGGTCAGGTCCCAGGACGTCTCGCCTTTGGCGTCCTTGATCGTCATCGGCACCAAGGTTTCGATGAAGCCTTTTTTGGCGTCGTCGAAGTCCTGATTATCGGCGAACGGCAACTCCTTGAGCACCGCTGCGTTGGCCTGTCGGGTTTGCTCACTCGCATCTTTGGGCTCAACCTGAGCCAACGCAAAACCGCTGTTGAGGCCTATCGCCAAGGCCAGTAACGGATGGCTGAACTTCATCGAAAACACTCCTGTGTGATGCAGCGGGATGTACAGGTAGTCAGTGAGATCTACTTAGTCGGGCATACAGGCGCAAGTGGGTGGGAGTCATGGGATGCTTGCCCCGAATGTTGGCGATTCAACTACAGCGTGCGATGGAGGTTGCTGCTGTTTCTCCGAACAACGTGCGCCAGTCTTGAAAGCGCTTTAGTTCATGCAGGCAACGTCCTTGTGCAGGCTAATAGAGATGCATAGGCAGAAAACTGCATAAGGAGCATAGACAGTAAAGAACTGTTTACCATCTGCTCGGACAAACTTTTCGGAGCACATTGCAGCGCTAAGCGAACGCTTGGATAGTAGCTAATTAGAACCATCAGAATATGTCAGGTTATCAATCGGGTTTCAGGGTTAGATGCCCGGATGCCCTTCTTTCGCTGTACTTAGCCGAAGACAGCCCCCTGTCAATCTTGTGTTAGTCCGCTGGCAGTTTTTACAACCTCTGCTAACTTCCAATAGCCCATGAGGGTTAGCTAATGGGCTCTAAGCCTGGCTTGATAATTAAGGACAAACATCATGAGCAGGCTTCGCTTTGGTCGAGCGGTCCTCCTGACAGCTCTCGCTCCGCTCGCGGTGTGCGCTAATGCGGACAACGCAGACACCGCCAACAAAAGTAATAACCCGTTGAACCTGGCACCGGGGGGTAACCTGCAGGATTACTACTCCCCGAAACTGTATGACACCAATGTGCATACCAATGATGCCTTGTTGCGCGGGACACTCCCTATCGCCCCAGGCGACTTTATCGGTGTTCCTCAAATCCTTCGTGCCACTCTCCCTTTAAGTACTCGCCCCGATCCACACGGCGGCTACAGTACTGGCATCGGCGATCTCAACCTGTTCGACATATTCCTGCTCAAGACCGAAGGAGTCCAGCTTGGCATCGGCCCGCAGATAACGGCGCCCACTGCCGCGCAGGATGAACTCGGTACGGGTAAATGGCAGGCTGGTCTTGCAGCCGTTGCAATTGATTCCTCACCCAGCGGCTTGTTAGGCGGACTGGTGCAATACCAGAGTTCGTTTGCCGGCGACAGTGATCGTCAGCACGTGGAAACCGCAACCTTCCAACCCTTCGTCATCCATAACCTTCCGAAGGGCTGGTACCTGAGATCGACCGGGACCTGGACGTTCGACCTGAAAAACGACACGCACTACATCCCGATTGGACTGGGGGTGGGTAAGGCATGGAAATCCGGGACCAATATCCTCAACGCATTTGTTGAACCTCAGTGGACGGTCGAACGCAAAGGTGACGGTTTGCCGCAGTTCACCCTGTTTGCCGGTATCAATGTCACCTTTGGAAAATAGGTAGCTGTTTATGGATCACTTTTCTCGCCTGGCTGGCCGCACGCTTCTCACCCTGGCCGTCAGCTGCAGCATGGCTGCGCAGGCTCAGACGCTGGAAACCCGTATAGGGCCTGTGGCAATGGAGGGCGAACTTCCGGCCCATGAGTCCGTCGCCAAACTCTACTCGGAGCTGGATTTCCAGCAAGCCACCCAGAGCTATCTCTGGGCATTGCCGCTGGTTTCCTACGCGCGATGGCAAGAGGAATTTCAAAACAAACTGGGCGCGAAAAGTGGCGACCTGATGGTGCTGAACAGTTACGAGGATAAATTGGGCGTCATCACCGCCAATGCGACGACACCCTACATTCTCGGATTCGTGGATCTGAACGAAACGGGACCGCTGGTCATTGAACTTCCGCCGGGGCCGACCGCCGGAGGCATCGGCGATTTCTGGCAACGCGCGATCATCGACATGGGCGAGACCGGCCCCGACAAGGGTAAAGGCGGAAAGTATCTGGTATTGCCACCCGGTGCCCAGCCTCCTGCGGATGCAGGCAAGTATTACATTGCCGAGTCGGAAACCATGAACGTGCTGGTGGGATTCCGTGTGCTCGATCCTGACCCTGCCAAAGGCAAGGCTTTGGTTGAGCAGTTCAAGATGTACCCCTACAGCAAACGTACGGAGCCGAGTAAAACCAAGCTGCTTTCTCCGGGTGGCAAAGCCTGGTCAGGCACGCAACCTCGTGGCATGGCGTACTGGGAGCGTCTGCACCAGATCATCCAGAAGGAGCCGGTGAACGAAAGAGACCGCTTCTACATGGCCATGCTGGCGAGTCTGGGAATCGAGAAGGACAAACCCTTCCAGCCGACACCGGCTCAGAAAAAGGCGCTGGAAGACGGCGTACAGATGGGGGAACTGATCGCCAAGGCCAACACCTTTGCCAAGCGATTCCCCGGCGCTCAGTTCTGGCCTGATCGCCAGTGGGACACGGTGTTGAACATTGCCGAGCCTTCGCAGCGGGTCGCTTACTACGATCAGCTTTGGGAACGCAGTGCATGGTTCTACGAGGCCGTGACCAATACCAAGGGCATGGTTTCGAAAACACCTGGTCTGGGCCAGACCTATCTGGGTGCCTACACGGACAAGAACGGACAGTGGCTTGATGGCGGCAAAAGCTACCGCTTGCACGTAGGGGCCAACCCGCCAGCCAAGCAATTCTGGTCGATGACCGTCTATGACATCGACACCCGCTGCCTGATCGACAACCCCCAACGAAAAGCCGACCTGTCGTCTCGTCAGGACCTGAAGAAGAATCCGGACGGCTCGGTTGATCTGTATTTCGGACCTGAAGCCCCTCAAGGGTTCGAAAAAAACTGGGTCCAAACCGTGCCTGGGAAACACTGGTTCAGCTACTTCCGTCTGTACGCACCGACCGAGGCGTATTTCGACAAGAGTTGGAAGCTTGATGACATAACACCCGTGAACTGAACAGGAGATGGTGGTCAGCCCACTCAATGAGGCGATCAGTGATGATCAGCCGGCCCATGGGCCGGGCGTTTGTCAGCCCTACCAATGCCTGAGTGGCGTAAGGGCAATGAGAGCCGCCGATTTGGACTCACTTGAATCGCTGACATGACTGGACCGCCGCGATAAGGAACGACACGATGCTCGCATTTCACAGACTGGCCACTCTAGGTGCCACAACACTGGCACTGACGCCCATGTTGACCTTGGCTGACAACGCCAGGGACTGGCAGAACCTGCCGACCGATCTAAACATGGTGTTCGGGTATTACAACCGTATCGACACGAACACACCGATCGACACCTCGCTGCCGATTGATGGGCTTTCGCTTAACGCGAATCTCTACATTGCTCGCTATGCCCGCTCTTTCGCTATCGACGGGCGCAACAGTGCTATCCAGATTCTGCAGCCCTACGCTGATGTTTCTGCGTCGTTCGATAACGCCCGGTTCTTCGATGGCACGAAACACAACGGCGGAATGGCGGATACGCAGTTTGTGCTGGTACACAACCTCTTCGGCGGCCCGGCATTGACCAAGGAAGAGTTCGCAAACTGGACACCGGAAACCTTCCTGACGGGCGCGCTCTGGATCACCGCGCCAACCGGTGATTACGACAAAGATCGGGTCATCAACATCGGGTCGAACCGTTGGGCCTTCAAACCGGAAATCGCCTTCGGCACGCCCATCGGACCGACTTGGCTTGAATTCAACAGTTACGTCTCGCTCTACGGCGACAACGACGACTATCAAGGCGACCGGAAACTCGAACAGAAGCCTTTGTACGGAGTGGAAGGCCATTTCAGTTACACCTTCAACCGCGCGCTTTGGGCTTCGCTGGACGCGACTTACAACCGGGGTGGCGAGACGCGGATTGACGGGGACTGGCAAGACAACAAGCAGGAGAACGCGCTGCTGGGTGCCAGCGTGGGCTTCATGCTGTCACCGCAGTTCGGCGGGCTTATCGCCTATTCGGACACGGTGTCGGAACGCACCGGCTCTCCGGATGTGAATACATGGACGCTACGACTCCAATATGCGTGGTAGGCAGCCCTGACCGAAGCGTCGGTCGGCAGCGGTTGACCTCAAGCCGCGACACATGATCCTGACCCGGGAATGACGACAATGCTCAACGGACGATCCGCGCTCTGCAACGTATGTCTGGCGGTCAGCCTACTGACGCTGGCGGCTGGATATGTCTACCCCCTGCCCGGCGATCAGCCAGCCCCAGCCCCCATGGAAAAGGACCCTCGCGCGTTGAAAGTTTTGCAGGAGATGGGGACGTTCCTGCGCGGGCTGAAAAACCTTCACCTGATTGCCGACAGTGACACCGATCAGGTGCTGGATAACGGCCAGGCGGTTCAGTTCAGCTACCACACTGAGCTGATCGCCACACCACCGAATAAATTGAGGGTGAACGTGGTGGACGGCCCTTATCGCAAAACCCTGGTTTACAACGGCAAGCGTTTCGTACTGTTCGATCAGGGTCAGCGTTACTACGCTAGCGGCAGCGCGCCCTCGAATATTGACGGGCTTCTGGCCGACATGAACCGACGATACGGAATCGTGCTTCCTCTGGCCGACCTGTTCCGCTGGAACGCCGAGACGGCCGACGAGATCGGCATCAACAGCGCCTTGTACATTAATGATCAGGAGATCGATGGAAAGCTCTGTGCCCACTACGCCTATCGCCAACCAGGCGTCGACTGGCAGCTGTGGGTTCATCTGGGACCTAGGCCGCTGCCTTGCCAACTGGTGATCGTGCGCCAGGACCTTGAAGCGATGCCTCGACACAGCGTGCGTTACCAGTGGATGGAGGACAAGGCCGCCCCCGCAAGCGTGTATGAGTTCGTCCCTCCGGCCGGCGCGCAGGCGGTGCCCTTGCGCGAAATCGCCCCGACAGATCGGGAGGCCCAGCCGTGAAACAAACATCCTGTAGCTTTCACCAATGCGCTGCGGGGATCGTGCTTGTCGCATTGCTTTGCCCGAGCCCTGCGCAGGCGTGGCATATGAGACCGGGTGGCGGCGCACGGACGTTCGTCGTCCCGCCTCATAATTTCGGTGGCGCTACGGCGCATCACTTTGAGGGTAACCCGGCGCACGATTTTTCCGGTGGGCCACCTCCTCACCCGATGCCTGAACCTCATCCACAACCTGCACCTCATCCCCCAGGACCGGGTCCACATCCGCCAAACCCTCAGCCAGGGCCCCATCCACCAGGCCCGCCTGGACCGCATCCGATGCCGCCCCCACCGCCGCCTCCACCTCCACCGCCTCCCGGTTATCACCCGGATGACTGGTATCACCCATGGGCAACAGCAGCGGTCATTGGCGCGACCACGGCCACAGCAATCGCTATCGGCACGGCCGTCGCATCCGTGCCGGCTAGCTGCGTGCCAGTGCTGGTCAACGGTGTTAGCTACCAGCAGTGCGGAAACACCTGGTACCAACCGCAATATATTGGCACCAACCTGCAATACATTGTTGTGGTAGCACCTCGATGAGGGGTGGGCCTCAGGCCAGTGCTTCAAGTGATCATCATGTCAAATGCGCCGGCTGGTGACTTCGAGAAACAAGAGCACCCGTCAAGAAACAATATGAATAAGGATGTCGATCAATGAGGATTTTAAATGCTGCATTGACAGCGCTCACTGTAACTCTCGCCCTCAGCGCCAACGCTCAGTCGCCCGATCACTATGAACAGTTGGCCAATATCCCGTTTGACGGTGGTTACCCGACTCTTGACGGCGTGGCGCAGCTAAAGAACGAACTGCTGTTTCAACGCGCCGTGCAGTCGTACATCTGGGCCCTGCCCGCGCTGAATATGTATGGCATGAAAGAGGGCTCGGAGAAGACCTTTGGTGCGGGGTACAACGTACTGCCGATCTGGAAAGATCGCCTGAACGCCAAGACCCTCGTCACGACGCCGAACTCGGACGTGATTTACGCCATGGGTTATCTGGACTTGAATCAGGACGGCCCGATGGTCATCGAAGTGCCGCCGGGCTTGCAGGGTATTCTCGATGATTTCTTCCAGCGGCCGATCTGTTCGGAAGGCCAGATTGAAGGCCGGCAATGGTGCGGTGACGTAGGATTGCCAGGGCCGGACAAGGGCAAGGGCGGCAAATATTTGGTACTGCCGCCGGACTTCAAGGGCGAAGTCCCCCCGGGCTATCTCACTTATCGTTCGCGCACCTACGGCGTGTTCGTGTTTTGGCGGGGTTTCTTCAGGGATCCGAAACAGCTCGAACAGCCTGTGAAGATCATGGAGCAGACCCGGATCTATCCGCTGGGTAAACAGGCGGGGGCTAAGCCAATGGAATTCCCCAACGCGTCGAAGACCCCAGCCAACATGCTCTATCCCACTGACGGCAGCGCGTTCGACATGCTGTCACGGTTCATCGATCACGAGTACGTCGACCCGCAGGACATGGAAATGCGCGGCATGCTCGCGGCGCTGGGTATCATCAAAGGCAGACCTTTCAAACCGGATGCAGCCACCCGAGCGTTGCTCGATAAAGCGGCCAAGACAGCGAACAAGATAGGTCACGCGATTTCCTATACCCCTCAGACAATCGTAGCCGACGGCACATGGTATCCGGATCGCAGATGGCTAAACGTATTCCCTGGCAACGCGACCTTTACAGCCGACACGTTCAATTTCATCGACCCGCGCACCGGCTTTTTCACTAATGCCTACTCGACCAGCCCAGGCATGGCGGTGAGCATGGAAAACGTCGGCGCCAAGTACCCGGCCACCTTCGTCGATGCCAAAGGGGACTTCCTCTCCGGTAGCAACCATTACACCCTCAACTTGCCCCAGGGTATTCCGGCGGCTTTGTTCTGGTCGGTAACAGCCTATGACTCGGTGACCGCGTCCGGCCTGGATAACGGGCAGCCGTTTCCATCGCTGAATACCATGGACAAACCGGTTGCCAATGCAGATGGCTCAATTGACGTGCATTTTGGTCCAGACTCAGCGGGTACCGGCAAGAACTGGATTCGAACGTTGCCCGACAAGGGATTTTTCGTGATTCTGCGTCTCTATGGCCCGACCAAGGCCTTCTTCGACAAGGCCTGGAAACCTGGCGACTTACACAAACAATAGGCGTTCGGCAAACAGAGAGATGCGATCACCCTGGCTTTCATCTTTCTGTTGCCGAGCCTGCTCGGGCTTGAGCGATGTCCGACATCCTCGCAGGTTCAGCGTCCGCTATGGGTCGCAAGCAGCCGCTCGTGGCTAACTGCTTTCGGCCAGAAGCGGTCAGTCAAAGATATCCACGCAATTGCAAGAGCCTCTAGATCCCCATGAGAACGGCGGGATCGCCAGTTCGCCAGACATTGTCAACCGTCACCCGCTTGATCACCCACGCTTCGTCCTGCTTAACCAGATCGACGTCATACCGATTCTTCATGAGGTAGTGAAGCGATGGGTCGCTTTTGAGCACGTGTTGTGCTTCTACAAGTGCTTCGAGATGAGCCTTGTAACCGTCGACGCTGACGCGTGGATTACTCACCGAATGCGTGGTATCAACCTGAGCCAGCGAGCCTGACAACGCGGCGATGATAACGTCTCGGCCTTCGAGTACAGGGTATTCAAAGCCAGCCTTCGCGGCAGCGGGCCTGAAGTCCGAAACAGCGTCCGTTGCAAACGCCGAAGCGAGCAAGGCATTGTCGCGCAAGTCGATTCCGGCGGCGAAGCGGTAAAGCGTTTCGACTACAGCGAGTTTGTCTGCGGTATCTGTCGGGTATGTTAGTGGCATGGGTAACTCCTGATCGTTAGAGCACCCGATAGTATATTGTGTATACCTGATATCAATTACGCACTTTGAAGCTATCAGGTATCGCGGAGGAAACCACATGCCCGACACAACTGATCAGAACCCGACGCATATCGATCCTCCCGACGCAGGCCAACGGGTTGATTGCTCCAGCCGCTTCCTGCTCGACCAGATCGCAGACAAGTGGTCCGTACTGATTCTCGCAGCGCTGTGCAAGAAGCCGCTGCGGTTCAACGAACTCAGACGCTGTCTGGACGGGATTACTCAGAAAGCCCTGACCCAGGCCCTTCGACGCCTTGAGCGAAACGGCATCCTGGCTCGGCGTGTCATCCCTTCCTCGCAGATCGCGGTTGAATACAGCATCACTCTACTGGGCAGGACCCTTGAACATCCCTTCAACGCCTTGTACCTCTGGACACTCGATCATTTGGCTGCGGTCATGCAGGCTCAATCAGTCTTCGATACAAGAGAAATCGAGGCAGCACAGGTTTAGTCGATAGCTTAGGTTCGACCTTCTCCCCAACGTTTTCCTGGAGCGCAGCTTGGATCAACTTCTCGCCATACGGGTCTTCATCCGAATCGCGGACGCCCGCTCTTTTGCCAAGGCGGCGGACTCGCTGAATATTCCTCGCTCATCGGTCAGCAAACTGCTTCAAGACCTGGAACACCATCTGGGTACCAAGCTGGTCGAGCGGAGTACGCGCTCATTCACCATCACGCAGGCAGGTGAAATCTACAGAGAACATGCATTGAAGCTACTGGCCGGGCTGGATGATATGGACCTCGCCGCTCGGCAGGCACGCGCAAGTCCCCATGGGCGGTTACGCGTGGACATCGGATCATCCCTGGCCAATCTGGTCATCATTCCTGCGCTGCCGCAATTTCGCGCGCGTTATCCCGATCTGGAGTTGTTGCTTGGCGTCAGTGATCGCCCTGCCGATCTCATCGGTGACGGCGTTGATTGCGTCATTCGCGGCGGGTCCCTGGCAGACAGTTCGCTGATCGGCCGACACCTTTGCCAGGCAGATTTTGTCACCTGCGCAACGCCCGATTACCTGTCTGCGTTCGGTACGCCGTTACATCCACAAGACCTTCAACAAAACCACCGGACAATCCGTTATTTCTTTGCCCACACCGGTAAAACGCTGCCCTTGCACTACAGCAACGGCAGCGAAGCGTACGAGGTCAATGGCCGTGCGGCTCTCAACGTTAGCGAGAGTACGGCGTTGACCGAGGCGCTACTGACCGGCATTGGCGTCGCCCAGATTTTCCGCTTCAGCGCACGTTCTCATATTGCCGACGGACGCTTGGTGCCGATCCTGGAAGACTGGACTCAACCATCCCATCCACTGCAACTGGTCTATCCAGCGACGCGTCACCCCAGTGCCAAACTGCGCGCGTTTATCGATTGGGCAGTGGAATTGTTCAGCAAAGAAAACTGCCATTCCTGAGGGGTTTTCGATTATCCACTGAGATGGATTGTGCCTCCATTGTGACGGGCTTCTGCCATGGCACCCGCCGCCCTAGACTCGCCCCAAGTTGCTGACCTGAACCCTTCAGGCCAGGCTCTACAGGCACCAGGGAAACGACCATGTCCGACAGACTCGATGGCAAAATTGCACTCATCACCGGCGCTACCAGTGGCATCGGCCTGGCCGCTGCCAAGCTGTTTGCAGCGCAAGGTGCTCACGTCTACATCACGGGGCGTCATGCAGAATCGCTCAAAAAAGCGCAGGACGAAATCGGCGCCAACGTGACGTGCATCCAGGCAGACTCAACGCAAGTCGCCGACCTTGATCAGGTGTTTGAACAGATCAAGACCGAGGCAGGCCGCATCGATGTGTTGTACGCAAACGCCGGTGGCGGCACCCTGTTGCCCTTGGGCCAGATCACCGAACAGCAGGTGGACGATACGTTCGGGCTCAACGTCAAAGCGCTGATCTTCACCGTCCAAAAGGCCCTTCCGTTGCTGGTGTCCGGCTCGTCCGTCATCCTCGCAGGTTCAAGCGCCAGCATTGCCGGGACCGCTGCTTTCAGCGTCTATTCCGCGTCCAAGGCGGCGGTGCGCAATTTGGCCCGCAGCTGGATTCTTGATCTCAAAGGTACCGGCATTCGGGTCAACGTGTTGAGCCCCGGTCCTGTCCGCACACCCGCTCTATTGGCATACGCAGGCGATGATCCTGCGCAGCAGAAGGGCATGCTCGATTATCTCGGAACCCTCGTCCCGATGGGCCGAGTTGGCGAGGCGGGTGAGATCGCCAAAGCCGCCCTTTTCCTGGCCACCGACGAGTCAAGCTTCGTCAATGGCACCGAGATTTTTGCTGACGGTGGCATGGCGCAGGTCTGACGGACCCTGTCACAAGCCACCTCCGTTGCCCAATGGCAGCGGGTCCAAGGCTGCGAAAACTCGAGGAATTCAAACTATGTCCGCTACTGACACACTCTTTCGTCCCTTTAAAATGAAAGCGCTTTCACTCCCCAACCGGATTGTCATGGCGCCGATGAGTCGTGCATTTGCGCTCTCCGGTGTGCCTGTCCAGATTCACGTGGACTATTACCAGCGCCGCGCCATGGGTGGCGTTGGCCTGATTCTAGGCGAGGCAACCGGCATCAACAGGCCGAGCTCAATGAACGACCCAGGCATGACGGTCTTCCACGGAGAGGCTCCGTTGGCAGGCTGGAAAGCCGTATTGGAGTCCGTTCATGCTGCGGGCGGACGCATGGCGCCACAACTCATGCATGCAGGATCGGTCATGGGTGCTCCAAAGGATTGGGAGCCCGCGCAATCGCCCGAGAGCCCTTCAGGACGAGTAACCGCAGATATCAGGCGCGGTGTGGCCATGAGTGATGGGGCGATCGCTGACACCATCGCCGCCTATGCTGAGGGCGCATTGCAGGCCAAGGCTATGGGATTCGACACCGTCGAGATCCATGGCGGCCATGGGTACCTTGTCGACCAGTTTTTCTGGGCCAGCACCAATAAGCGTAAAGACCGCTTTGGCGGTGCCACACACAGGGAACGCTCAAGTTTCGCAGCAGAAGTTGTGTCAGCCGTGCGCGCGGCCGTAGGTCCTGATTTTCCGGTCATCCTGCGTCTTAGCCAATGGAAGGGGCAAGACTACGCAGCGCGCATGGCCGAAACGCCCCGCGAGATGGAGGCTTGGCTCACACCTCTGGTCGATGCCGGCGTCGACATTTTACATTGCTCGCAACGCCGCTTTTGGGAACCGGAGTTTCCCGAAAAAGACGGGGCCGACGGGCTGAACCTTGCGGGCTGGGCAAAAAAACTGACCGGCGCTGCAACGATCAGCGTCGGCTCAGTCGGGTTATCGGGCGATGTCATCAGCTCATTTTCCGGTGAGAGTTCTACGCCTACAAAACTGGATGAGCTGGTGCGCCGGATGGAAAACGACGAGTTCGACCTGATCGCTGTTGGGCGCGCATTGATAACCGACCCGAACTGGGTGAACAAGGTACGTGCGAGCGATTTTGACAACATGTTGAACTTCGATAGCGCAAGCCTGGCCCAGCTGATTTAGCTCGCGCAGGCACCCGCGAACCTTAGCCATGAAGAGCGCTGCGAGGCGGGACGTCGGTTGCTGACGGCGTGGCATCACGGTGGTTCGTCTCATCAAAACTGGTTCTGCACAGGCCCCAGCACCGCGCGATTCATCTGCCCGTTGTGGGAGTGAGCGCTGACGTGGCTTGCCATTCGCAAAAAGTGTCCGCTATGGGTCGAAAGAAGCCAGTTGCCAAAGCGTGAACGCTCCAAACGTTGACTCTTGCAGGTCACCCTGCGGTGCCCTGTAAGCGCTCGCGCGACGCGGCTCATCTCTTTCCCCGCTCAAATCGGGAAGCCTTCGTCTGTGGAGGCTCTTACGACCCCATGAGTTTGCTAAATATCTGATTTTAGCAATCCGCGTTACAGTACCTGCTTTACTTACGGGAGCGAGGGTAGATGGCAAGCAGTAAGCAGCAGGTTTATCTTTCGATGCGCAAAGCGATTCTCGCGGGTGAATATGCTCCAGGCGCTCACCTGACCGCCGAGGGCATTGCTCAGCGGCTGGATGTCAGCCGTACCCCTGCGCGTGAATCACTGCTGTTGCTGGAGGCGGACGGTCTGGTTCGCATTCTTCCTCACCAGGGCGCGTTCGTCGCCACGTGGAGTTATGCGGAGCTGGTGGAAATCTACTCTCAGCGCGCAGTGCTGGAACCATTGGCAGCGGAAGCTGCGGCTTCTCGCATCGGCGAAGGTCCACTGGACGAACTGCGCACTTTGATACAGCGCATGGAATTAGCCGTGGCCGGCGGTGAGTCGGCATTGGACCTCAGCACCCTTTCACAAGCCAACGATCGCTTTCACCGCGTGATCGCCGAGTGTTCGGAAAGCAATCGTCTCAAGACTACTATCTATTCGCTGCTCGCTTTGCCCATGGGCATGACGGTGTTCAGGATTTCTCCCTTCAGCAGCATTCTGCGCATCCTTGCCCATTACCGTGAAATCCTCGCTGCGTTCGAGGCGCATGATCCGCATTGGGCGCAAGCGGCGATGCGCTGTCATGTGCTATCCGCACGGGCAGTGTATGTGCGGCTGGCCAATGAAGAAGCGGCTTCGCAGGTTCGCTGAGAACGACCCTTGCCCTTCAAACGTCCTCTCCTCGCTCCCTCCGCACCCCCACTGCGTGCTTAATTAGCCGATCTGTGACAAGCAGCCGCGTGGACGTTGTGCGCAGCTGTTGCTCATCTCCCCCGGCCATTGCAATGAGTTTTGGGCGTCCGTCTTTGGCGCTCAGCCGCCGCGCCAACCGGCAGAATTAATCGCACCAAATTAACGCATTGCATGCAATCATGTTGTGCATCGGTATTTATTAGTCATTTATGCCAATATTTAGTTGTTTTATAAGAAGTCAAAAGATAGATTGCATGCAAATTCGGTCAGGCATTACAAATACCTACCAGCTCCGCTCGAGAGCTGCCGCCGGATATTCCAATAGCCTTCATGGCAATGCTTCACTTTTCGTACCGCTGCCCACATCGATGCCAGACGCCATACGGCCGTTCGGCGAATAACTCAGTCTGTCTAGAGAATCGAGTGGCAATGAATAACTTTTATTGGGGAATGGCATCCTGCGCCTGGCTTTGCGCAGCAGGGAGCGTCGAGGCTGCAGGTTTCGTCGAAGACAGTCACGCCAGCGTCAGCAGTCGCAGTTACTACATCAATCACGACAATCGCCTCGACACCGGGCTTCCCGGTTCAACTCACAACCTGAGTCAGGCATTTACCCTGAATTTCAATTCCGGGTTTACCCAGGGCTGGGTCGGGTTTGGCCTGGATGTGCAGGCCATGTCGGCGTTCAAGCTCGATGAAGATGTCGGCTACGGTGGAGCACCGTCACGCTATAACACAGGCCCCTCTTCCGTGTTCCCAACGGGAAAGAACGGGGAATCGGCGGATCAGTTCGGCGATCTCGGCGTGACCGCCAAGGCCAGGATCAGCAAGACCGAACTGCGCGTAGGCGAGTTGATGCCCAACCTGCCGGTGGTGGTCTACAACGACGGTCGCTTGCTGCCGCAGACCTTCCAAGGCACGCAGATTACCTCCAAAGACCTGGACCGCTTTACCTTCATCGCGGGCCGGCTCAACAGCACCCGGGAACGTAACTCTTCGAGCAACGACCCCTTCGCCATCGCAGGAGCCAACAGCGCCACCGGGCCCCGCAGCAACGCCTTCTATTACGGCGGCGGCGAGTTCCAGGCCACCAGGTCGCTCAAGCTCAGTTACTACTACGGGCAGCTGGACGACTTCTACAAGCAACACTTTCTGGGGCTCAGCCAGGGTTGGCTGATGGGGCCGGGCCGTATGGTCCTGGACCTGGGGTACTACCGCAGCACCAGCGACGGCAAGAACAACAACGAATCGGCGTACTACTCCACTGGCTGGTACGGCGACCGGGTGACACGTGGCGAAGTCGACAACAGCCTGTACAGCGCCATGGCGACTTACCACGTCAAGGGCTTGTCCATGGGCGTAGGTCGGCAGATATCCCGAGGCGACAGCGACTTTCCGTTTCTTAACGAAGGCAACGGCTCCAGCACCGCACTGAACTCCAACACCGCCGTGCTGAAGTTCACCCGCGCCGAAGAGGAGTCCTGGATTCTGCGCTCGCGTTACGACTTCGCCGGGCTGGGTGTTCCAGGCCTGACGCTGGCTGGTGCTTATGTCCACGGCGACAACGCGCAATCGGTGAACGGCGAAATCCGCGAATGGGAACGCGACGTTCAACTGGCCTATACGGTGCAAGGCGGCCCTTTGAAAGACGTCGCGTTCATCTACCGCAACAACAAGATTCGTGGCCCTAGCCAGTTGGACATCAACATCGTCAGCGTCAACTACACGCTCGCCCTGTTCTGATCCGGCAGCGGCTGTCATGCCAATGACAGCCGCGATACTCAACCTGCATGAGGAGAAAGACGTCGCATGTTTGATGCAATTATTTTGGGCGGTGGTCCGGTGGGCATGGTCACGGCGCTGGCCCTGGTTCAAAAGGGTCTGCGCGTTGCGCTGTTTGAAGCCAACACAACCATCCCCGTGCAAAACCGCGCAGCGACGCTGCACTCCTCGACACTGTCGTTGCTCGACGGGCTGGGCCTCACGCCCTGGATCATCGAACAGGGTCTGGTGGCGTCGCTCTTCCAATGGCGCGACTTCGTCTCTCAGGAAGTGGTCGTCGAATACGACTTCGGACTATTGGCAGACGAACATGCGTATGCCTTTGCCGTCCAGCTGGAGCAACACAAGCTGGTCGAGAAAATCCAGCACCTGCTGGCTGACAACAGCTTGTTCACCTTTTTCAGCGGTTGCCGTGTGGATTCGATCAATGAACAGCCGGACCGGGTTCAGGTTTCGGGGATTGACGCCCAGGGCCTGCACCACGCCGAAGGTCGCTACCTGATCGGCTGCGACGGCGCCCGCAGTGCGGTGCGCAAACACATGAACAGCCCGTTCACCGGCTACACCTTCGAGGAAAAGTTTGCGGTGGTCACCGTGCGACATGACTTCGAAGCATCGATGAACTTTCGCCTGCGCAACTACTACTCGGACACCGACTGCTGGTTCGGCATTTTTAAAGTGCCGGGGGCGGACCGCGAAGGTATCTGGCGCACCACGTACCCGCTCAAGCATGACCTCAGTGAAAACCTCGAACAGGCCATCGCGCAGGTGCAAGCGGTCTACGCCCATTACCTGCCGTTGGCGGTCGGTGCGCCGATTACCCAGGTCAACACCTACAACGTTCATCAACGGGTCGCCGAGCAGTTTCACGCCGGGCGCTGCGTGCTGGCCGGTGATTCGGCCCACGTCAACAACCCGCTCGGCGGCCTTGGGCTCAACAGCGGGATTCAGGATGCGCTGAACCTGGCGGACAAGCTGCCCGACGTGTTGTCCGGCGCTCCGCAGTTGCTGGAGCAGTACGACCGCCAGCGCCGCCAGCCGGCCATTGCCTATGTCCAGGCGCAGTCGATTCAAAACAAAAAGGTCATGGAAGAGCGCTCGCCGCAAGCCAGGGCCGCCAACCGCGAGCAGATGCGCGAGACCGTGGCCGACCCGCGCAAGCACCTGGCGTACCTGCGTCGTGCTTCGCTGTGGACGATGCTCGAAGACTCTTTATCGATTGCCTGAGGAATACCCATGAACAGCGAATTCAAAGGCCGCGTGGCGCTGGTTGCCGGCGGCAGTCGCGGGATCGGCCTGGCCTGCGTGGAAACCCTGCTGGCGGCCGGTGCATGCGTGGCCGCCATCGGCCGGGACCCGGTTCAACTGAACACGTTGAGCGAGCGCTTCGGAACCGAATCCTTCCTTGCGTTGCAAGGTGACCTGACAGTCGCTGGCACCGAAGACACGATGGTGGCGCAGGTGCTGGAGCGCTTTTCGCGCCTGGATATTTTGATCAACAGTGCCGGCAGCTCGGGCGGTGGTCAGTTCGTGAGCGTGCCAGACAGCGTCTGGCAGTCGAGTTTCGACCTGAAAATCATGGGCACCGTGCGGCTGATCCGTGCGGTATTGCCACACATGCAAAGCGCCGGTTACGGCTGGATCGTCTCGATCGCCGGCAACAGCGCGCTGCACCACAATGCGCAAATGCTGCCCAGCGCGATGGCCAACGTCACCCTGCTCTCCGTCACCAAAGGCTTGGCCACCCAAATGGCGCCCCATGGCCTGGTGATCAACTGCGTGAGTCCTGGCCCGACGCTGACCGACCGGCTGCTCGGCTTATTCGCCGACCGTGCCGCCGAGCAGGGCGTGCCCGTGGCCAGCGTCGAGAAAAGCTTCCTCAGCGGCACGCCGAACGGACAGTTCTGCCAGCCCGAGGACATCGCCCGCAGCGTGCTGTTTCTGTGCTCGCCGCTGAACCGGCAAGTGGTGGGCATCAACCTCACCGTCGACGGCGGCGCGACTCTTTAATTCTGAATCGGAGTCTGTATGTCCAATCCTCGTATTCCTTACGCCCTGGCGCTGGACAACGATTTACCACCGCTGCGCGGCAAACGCCTGATCGTGATGCTGGTGGTCAACGTGGAGAACTGGTCGTTCGACCGGCCGATGCCGCGCAAGGTCCTGACCGCGCCCCACGGTGCGGAAAAGGTCCCTGATGTGCCCAATTACTGCTGGGCCGAGCACGGCATGCGTAAGGGCATGGCGCGGTTCCTTGAGTTGTTTGGCCGCCTGAACCTGCCCATCAACGTCAGCATCAACGCCTCGGTAATCGACAGCTATCCGCTGTTGGCCAACGCCATGCTTGCCGCCGACTGGGAGTTCATCGGCCACGGTATGACCCAGACCATCATCGAAGAAGGCGACGCCGAGCGCGAGTTTCTCGCCGCGTGCAAAGCGCGTATCGAGCAGTTCACCGGTACGCCCATGCGCGGCTGGCTGAGCCCTGGTCTTCGGGAAAACCCGAACACCCCGGACCACCTCGCCGAACTGGGCGTGGAATACCTGTTCGACTGGGGCCTGGACGACGTGCCTCTGCCCATGACCGTCAAGGGCGGGCAACTGACCGCCCTGCCCTATACCCTCGAAATCAATGACAGCATCGTCTACGCAGTGGAAAAACACGCCAGCGGTGAAATGCTCGAACGTCTGGAACGCGCATTGGCCGTATACCGCACGGAGTGTCAGCACGGCACTCACATTCTGAGCATCGGCCTGCACCCGCATCTGCTGGGCACGGCCCACCGGATTGGTGAGCTTACCGCCATGGTCGAGCGCCTTGCCGCCGACGAAAACGTCACCTTCGCCTACGCCGCGCAAGTGCAGGACTGGTTCAACACCGCTGCCTCGCCGCAAGCGACCGCCTCCGATCTCGCTCCGGCGACTGACCTTTCTGCTTCAGGAGTTTCCCTATGACTGACGTCATCGGCCATCGCGCCAACATCGGTATCATCGTGCCCTCGTCGAACACCGTGGTCGGGCCCGAGTGCGACAGCCCACGCCCTTACGGTGTGACAAATCACATCGGCCGCGTGACCATCAAGCCAGTGAGCCTGGCTGACCCGAGCGCCTATATGGAGCACGTGGAACGCATGCGCCAGGGCATCCTCGGTGCAGTGGATCAAATCATGACCGCGCCGCTGGATCACCTGATCATGGGTGTGGCCATCGAGACCTTCTGGGGCGGCTATGAAAAGGCTGAAGCGTTCCGTGCCGAGCTGGCGGCCCACGCAGGTGTCGGCGTGTCGTTCGGCTCCCAGGCGCTGGTCGACGGATTGCGCACCTTTGGCTGCAAGAATATCGCCGTGCTGACCCCACATCAGCCTCAAGGTGACGACGTGGTCCGACAATATTTCGAAGAGGCAGGCTTCAACGTCAAACGTCTGATCGGCCTCAAATGCGACAAGCCCAAGGACATCGCCCAGGTGCCGCTGCGCACTCTGGTGGATTCGGTCAAGGCGCTCGATGGCGATGATGTCGACGCGGTGGTCCAGGTGGGCACCGGCTTATCGATGCTGCGCGTAGCGGCCGCCTGCGAGTTGTTCCTGGACAAGCCGGTGATGTCGATCAATGGCTACACCTACTGGGAAGCGTTGCGTTCGCTGGGCATCAACGACCGCTTCGAACACCTGGGCCGGATGTTTTCCCAACACTGAATACCTGTTCGCCGATCATCCAAAAAATAAAGCGCGCCTGACACAGGGCGACAGTGCATCGCCTCTTGAAGACTGCCCCAACCCTTTTTTCGGTGGGATTTACCATGAGCGCTACCTCGTTGCGCGTGAACGACTTGATCGATCGCGCCAAGATTACCCCTCTGCAGTACACGGTTTTCATCCTCTGCGGCCTGGCATTCGGGCTCGATGGCATGGACACGCAGCTGATCGGCTACATCGCCCCCGCGCTGCTGGCCGATTTCGGTGTGCCGCGCACTGCACTGGGTCCAGTGTTTTCGTCGGGTCTGGTCGGTCTGTTCATTGGCGCGCTGATTCTGAGCCCACTGGCCGACAAGTACGGCCGCAAGTTTGTGATCATCGCATCGGTGTTCACCTTTGGTCTGTTCACCCTGCTGTCGACCCTGTCGGGCACCATCGAGCACCTGGCGATCTGGCGCTTCCTCACCGGTCTGGGGCTGGGGGCGGCGATTTCCAACATCCTGGCGCTGGTGTCGGACTACGCCCCGACCCGGCGACGCAGCACTATCCTGATGCTGATGGCGGCGACCAATCCGGTGGGCGCTGTGCTGGGCGCGACCCTGGCCAGTTATCTGGTGCCGATGTTCGGCTGGCGCATCATGTTCATCATCGGCGGTGTACTGCCGATCCTGTTGTGCGCCGTGCTGTGGTTCAAGCTTGACGAGTCCCTGTCGTGGCTGGTGCTCAAAGGCCGTGACAAGCGCCAAAGCCAGGCCATTGCCGAATCCATCGCTGGCCCGCTGGGCAACATGCAGCTGATCGTCGAGCAAGGTGCGGGCATGGGCTACAAGGAGTTCCTCACCCAGTACCTGTCGCAGCGCACCCACCTGATCAACACCCTCGCGGTCATGTGCGTGTACTTCATGATCATGTTCGACATGTTCTTCCTCGGCAGTTGGCTAACCACCCTGCTCACCGAAACCGGCATGCCGACCAAAGAAGCGATCCACGTCTCCAGCCTGTTCCAGACCGGCGGCCTGGTGGGCATGCTGATCCTGGCGTTTGGGCTGTCGAAGCTGACCATGCGTTTCTTCGCTGGCATGCTGATCGCCGCCTGCGTCGTGATTGTCCTGACCTCCTATGCCATCGGCATGAACATCTATCTGGTCAGCGCCATGGTGTTTCTCACCGGCTTTTTATTGTTGCCTTGCCTTTCCGGCGGTGGCCACGCGGTGGTAGGCAAGATCTACCCGGTGGCGATTCGCGCCACCGCATTCGGGATGGCGTTCGCCGCCGGTCGACTGGGTTCAGTATTCGGCCCGGTGTTCGGTCAGAACCTGCACGCCTGGGGCTTCAATACCCAGGAAATCTTCATGCTGTCGGCGGTGCCCTGCGTGATTGCCGCATTGGCGGTGATGGTGGTGGTGCGCAACAGCGACAAGCAGGCCCCTGCCTGGAAACCGGTGACCGAATGAGCGACGCCGACACCGCCTTGCCGCAAACTGCCTGGCAGCAAGAAGCCCTGAGCCAGGGCTTGCACAAAGCGCTGGCTGAGCATGCCGATGACGTGCGCAGCGCGCGGGATGCGGCACTGGCCAGACGCGGCACCCTGAACGCGATGCTGGCGGCTTTGCCCGAGCAGGATCAGCAACGGCTGGCCGCGCAGATTGGAGAAACCCCGTGGATCTTTTGAATGCCGACATCGCTTCGCAGCTGGGTAGCCTGCGCCGTGGCGAATTGTCCCCGGTGCAGCTGTGCGAGGCCTGGCTGGCCCGGGTCGAGCGCTACGATCCACTGCTCAACTGCTTCGTGCACCTGGACCGTGACGACTTGCTGGCACAGGCGCGGCGATCCGAAGCGCGTTATTTGCGCGGCGAAGTGCTGGGCCGTCTGGACGGCATTCCGGTGGCCATCAAAGACGTCATCGATGTCGCCGGGATGCCGACCACGGCGCATTCGAAGATCCTGCTGGGCAATCAGCCGAATCAGGACGCCGACTGTGTGGCGCGTCTGCGGGCCGAAGGCGCGTTGATCATGGGCAAACTGGCGACCCACGAATTCGCCCGTGGCGGGCCGGCCTTCGACTTGCCGTTTGCGCCCGCGCGCAATCCGTGGAACACGGCCCATCATCCAGGCGGTTCTTCGTCAGGCGCCGGAGCAGGCGTAGCCGGCGGGCTTTTTCCTCTGGCCATCGGCACCGACACCGGTGGCTCTGTTCGCAATCCGGCGGCCGCCTGCGGGGTGATCGGTTTCAAGGGCGGGTACGACCGCATCAGCCGCAACGGCGTGTTTCCGTTGTCGCCGACGCTCGATCACGTCGGTCCGCTGGCCCGGCATGTCTCAGATATCGCGCTCGCCTGGCGCTGTCTCGACCGCCAGGCCAAGGATCCGGAGACCGCAAGGCCTTACGACGATCTTCGGGGAATGCGCATCGGCTACCTGCGTGACCTGCACCTGGGCACGCCGAAGGCCACTGATGAAACGGCCCAAGCCCTGGATGCCGCCGCCAGGACGCTGACGGATCTGGGCGCCGTGGTAGAAGAAGCGCAAACCTGGCCGCTGCCGTTTTATTTCGACGTCAACCGCATCGTGCTTTCCAGTGAGGCGTGGCACATCCATCAGCCGTGGCTGCGTGATCGTCCGCAAGACTACGCGGCGATCACTCGTCGCGGCCTGCTCGAAGGCGCTTTCTACTCGGCGGGCGATTACCTGGAAGCCATGCGCTGCCGCAAGTTGATCCGCTCACACGTACTCGACCTGTTCGAGCGCTATGACGTGCTATTGCTGGCCAGTTCCTTTACGCCTGCCTGCGCCATCGATGATCCCCATGAAGTGGCACGTACCTATTCGCAGCAGGCGCGGGTGATCTTCAACCTCAGCGGTACTCCCGCGATCGGAATGATGGCCGGCCTGAGCAAAGACGGTCTGCCGCTGTCGCTGCAGTTTGCGATGGCCGATAACCGCGAACACGATCTGCTTCGACTGGCCGCTACGTGGGAGCGCGCTACGCCCTGGCACGCCATGAGACCTCCTTTATGAATCAAGCTGTGCTCACCGACGGTTTGCGCGGCACGCGTCTGACGCTGGCCGCCGTGTCGATCTACATTGGGATGATCTGCGCCAATCTGGACATGGTCATCCTGCAGAACGCCCTGCCTTCGCTTACCCGTGAATTGGGTATCGTGTCGTCCGATGCGGTGTGGGTCGTGACGCTGTACATGCTGGTGATGCTGATTCTGTTGATGCCGGTATCGAGCCTGTCGGACCGCATCGGTTACAAGCGCACCTATTTATGGGGTTTTGGCCTGTTCGCCTTGGCCTCGCTGGGTTGCGGCCTGGCGCCTGGATTCACCTCGCTGCAGATCGGACGGGGCCTGCAAGGGATCGGCGCCGCAGCGATGATGAGTTGCACCACCTCGTTGATCCGCCTGGTCTATTCCCGCGAACGCATGGCAAGGGCGATTGCCGCCAACGCCACCGTCGTCGCCATATCGTTGGCCGCCGGCCCAAGCCTTGCCGCCGTAATCCTGCTGCACCTGAACTGGCACTGGCTGTTTTGGCTCAACGTGCCGCTGGGCGTCATCGCCATGGTGATGGGCTACTACGCACTGCCAGACAATACAAAACAACTGCCCTTGCGGCTGGACCGGCAAACGTTGGGACAATGGCGAAAGGCGGTGGCGATGATCGACGGCCCGAGCTTTCTCATGAGCGCCGTGTTCTTTATTCTGCTGCTACTGGGCAGTGATCACATCAGCCAGCAGCCGCTATTCGGATCGCTGGCATTGGCGGCAGCGGCGCTGTTTGGCTGGGGCTTTGTACACCGAGAAAAGCGCACGCCCTTCCCCATGCTGCCCATGGATCTGTTGAGTCAGCGCGAGTATGCACTGACCATCCTGACCTCATTTGCGTCGTTCGCATCCCAGGGTGCAGCGTTCGTCGCCCTGCCGTTCTTTCTCCAGCACCGGATGCAGCTGTCTCTGGCCGAGTCTGCCTTGGTAATGACCGCCTGGCCCGTGACACTCGCGCTGGCCGCACCAGTCGCGGCACGGCTCTGCCAGCGTATCGCAATTGCCAAAGTGTGCAGCACCGGACTCGGGATGCTGTCGGCCAGCTTGCTGGTGATTGCCACCTCCTTGCTCCCGGCAGCTGCCGAAGGGCTGATGATTCCGTTGGCCGTGTGTGGCGCCGGTTTCGGCCTGTTCCAGGCGCCGAACAACTACCTGATCATCGCCTCCGCGCCTGCCGAGCGAAGCGGTGCAGTGGGCGGATTACGGGCAGTCACACGCGTTTTCGGCCAACTCACTGGAGCCTCGATGGTGGGTTTGCTGTTCGCCATGAGCAGCACCGGCGGCTCGGATGGTTCGGTCAGGGGACTTCTGCTTGCAGCCCTGCTCGCCGCTGTGGGTGCGATGGCAAGCTTGACCAGACGCCCTTGATCAATGGCGGTATCTGCGCAATGCGATTCAGCAGCGGCTCGGAGCGTCTGAAATGCCAGTCAGATAGGGCTATCGAGCCGACGTGAAGAATGGCGACTGGCAGCAGTCGGCCAGACGCGGTCATTCAAAAAACAAAAATGTGGCGAGCCAGACAAGAACTCGCCCTCGAATAAATTTCTCATCTCACCCAAAACGCTTTTACTGAAAATCGACCCACTTAAAAAGCGCCCCCTTCAATATGGTAGACCTTCGGTTCTTCCGAAAAGTATTCCTCCAGGCCCATCATGAACATCTGGTGGTCTTCACTCGTTTCAAAGACCGGCGTGTGATCCTCAACTGAAGCCCAGCGCACGATGAGGTTGAATTGTTCGGGGGTTTCGATCCCTTGCGCGAGCAAATGGCCGCCGTAACCTTGTGCACGGGTGAGCAAATGAGCGACCTTGGTGAAGGCACTTCTGAATTGTTCAATGCGTTCTTGGTGCACGGGGAGCAGAGCAATCTCATAAACCATGGCGTTTCCTCTGATATGACTTAAACGGCTGAAAGTACGCATTTACGAAATGAGCGATGGCTCAATTGCAATGGCGATTTTTCCTTGAAGGCCATTGTTGGGACTCTCCAAGCGGGCATGGGCTAGTCCAATGTCGGCAAGTGAATAGATCGCGCCCACATGCGGCCGCAACTGACCGCGAGCGATCAAAGTGCTCAACTCATCGAGTTTGCCGCGGTTTTGTCGTGTGAATACGAAGTGATAACTGGCGTTCTTCCCCCAGGCATGAACGAGGTTTTGCGGTTTTGCTATGTCCACTATCGAGACCACGCGGCCCAGTTGAGCGAGCACATCGGGGCTGCGCGACAACGTGTCGCCGCCTATGGTGTCGAACACCACATCCACGCCCTGGCCTGCGGTTTCGCGCAGGATGGCGTCGACGTAATCCTCTTTTCCATAGTCAATGAGCACATCGGCACCCATGCTGCGCGCGAACTCAAAGTTTGCTTCGCGCACGGTCGTGAAGACCCGCGCTCCAATAGCCTTTGCCACCTGGATCGCTACGTGACCTACGCCTCCCGCGCCGCCGTGGATCAGAATGCTCTCCCCCACCCTGAGTGCTGCTCGCATAATCAGGGCTTCCCACACAGTCCCGCCAACCAAAGTAAGACTTGCCGCCTCAAGGTGGCTCAGTGACGGGGGCTTTTTACCGATAATGCTTTCAACCGCAACGTGGTATTCGGCATAACTGCCTGGGCCGTCGAAAATTTGCGGGGTGTACCAGACTTCGTCTCCAGGAACGAAGCTGGTCACACCGGGCCCGACTTCCTCTACAACGCCTGATACGTCGTGTCCGGTAATAGTTGGCAGTGGCACCAAGTCGCAATAGTCGCCACGTCGAACCTGGCAATCCAATGGGCTGATGGAGGTGGCGTGTACCCTTACCAGCACCTCCCCAGCAGCCGGCGTGGGCTTGGGTACGTCGCAAAGTTCTAACGACTCCGGGCCGCCAAATGATCTCAGTATCATTGCTTTCATAACAAATCCTTGCATCGACAAAAAGGGGTATCGGGATATCTAGATTTATTTCGATAAAAAATTACAGATCTTTCCCTATGATCTCGGCCAGCCCACTTATGGCTGTTTCATTGCGCTTGTAGTAAGTCCACTGACCGATGCGCCTGACTTCGACCAGGCCCACTCGTTGCAGAGTTGCTAGATAACCAGACACCGTCGACTGCGACAGCCCTACACCTTCTTGAATGCTGCTGACACAGACCCCAACCGTGAGAACGTCACCTTCATCCTGGGCAGGGAAGTTCTTTGCTGGGTCCTTCAAGTCTTTCAAGATTTGAAGACGTACAGGGTTTGAAAGTGCCTTGAATACTTCGAGTAGGTCCATGAGCGGGTAATATCGAGATTTACCGATATGCCAGTACGTAACTTGACGCATTAAGAGAAAGTTCATAACTGATATCGCCATCTTCTTTTCGTGAGAGTTCCACGAGGTCTGAAAGATCATGGCGCAACGGGTCTTCCCTCCCAGGCTTGGCTTTAAGCCCGACAATGATAAGTAATTCACTCATTCTTATTTTTTCCTTCACAGTGGCGGCGGAAGCGCTGGCTACCGCCGACGTGACCAGACGATAGGCTGGACAGTTACTTTTTGACCTGGGCACTGACATGTTCGGGATTGAAGCCGTCGAAGTTGTCGAAGACACCCATGAACCCAGGGACAGTTGTCTCGCGTGCCCAGTCGCGCTGGAGCTCGCAGTACATTTGCACACGGCTGATGAGTTTCACGCCAGCCTGTTCCATGCGTCGCAGCGCTGCCTCGTGCGCGGCAACTGACGTACCGCCGACAGCATCGACCGGTACGTATACTTCGTAGCCTTCCTGGATCGCGTCCAAGGCAGGGAATGCCAGGCAGGCCTCGGTCCAGAGCGCGGTCATGATCAGCTTGCGGCGGCCCAGCGCTTTGACTGCCTGCTTGAATTCGCTGTCCTCCCAGCTATTGATCGAGGTGCGGTCATAGGTGGGCAAATAGCCAAGCACATTCTGCAATTCCTGAATCGGTGGCTTGTTGCGACCGGTCTGGACGTTGACGGTTGAGTGGATGATCGGCAGGTTATAGTTAACAGCCGCCTTGGCGACGCTCGTGATATTGAAGATGAGCTCGTCTCGGGGCATCGAGCGGATCGAAGACACCTGAATCGGCTGGTAGTCGATGATGATAAAAGCCGAGTTATCGGGCGTGAGGAGTTGGTCGGTATGGGGGTTGCGGATCGTTTCGCTTGGCATAAGTGGTCCTCTCTATGGATGTGATCCACGCGTGCAATCGGGCTGGATATCGCACGCGCTCAGGCGACAAGCTCGAACCTGACACTGCTGCGAGTAAGGGACGTGCCGTTAACAAGCCTTGCGTCAGCGGCGGCGTCGTCGCCTGTGAGCAGCATATTGCTGTTCCCTCAAACGCACCGGTAGTAGCATTGCTCGACTAGCTGTGTCGCGATTAGGGGAACGCCAGATTGGATATCGAAGAGCTACGGACATTTGTAGAGGTTGCCGATGCCGGTGGCGTTTCGCCTGCTGCGCTACGGCTTGGAGTATCCAAGTCGATCGTCAGCCGCAGGCTGGCGCGCCTTGAAACGGAACTTGGAGTACAGCTGCTGACACGCTCCACCCGTGGCGCAGCGCTGACAGAAGCCGGTGCTACATTGCGCGAACACGCCGCCAAGGTGTGCGCTGAGATTGAGTTGGCGCGAGAAGCGATTCTGCCCGCGGGCCCCCTGCGTGGTCGCCTGCGCGTCGCCGCACCGCTGTCTTTCGGACCGACGCATTTCGCCCCGGTGGTGGCAGAGATGGCGCGGCGACACCCACAGCTGAATATCCAGACCTGCTACAGCGATCGCTTTGTAGATCTCATTGCCGAGGGATACGACTGCGGCATACGGGTTGGATACCTCCCTGACTCCAACCTTATCGGCAGACGTGTGGGTCCGATCATAGTCCAACTAGTCGCGAGTCCTGGCTATATAGAGGCCTATGGCTCACCACAGCGGCCGGAGGAAATTGCCTCCCATCAAGCCCTGATGCAGAGCACGGAAGCCTGGCAGTTTATAGAGGACGGCAAGGTTATTTCGGTTCGCCCTCAGGGGCGATTCAAGGCCGACAACGGCGTTGCGCTAGTTGCCGCGGCTGTAGCAGGGCTGGGGATCGCTTACTTGCCTGACAGCCTTACCCATGACAGCCTCGCGTCTGGGGCACTGGTGCCAATTATGACGAGTTGTCCACCGCCTCCCGCTGGAGCATATTTAGTTCGCCCTCCTGGTCAGCATCCCGCGCGAAAGATCCGTGTGCTCACCGAACTCCTGATCGAGTATTTCGGAAAGTCTCCACACTTTGCAGGGCCCGCCTCTACCTTACCCTCCGAGCCTGCTCCATGACTGCTTCTGGCCGCCTGCTGTCTGGCACGAGGGCAGAATTCATCCCAAGGTGTAAAAACACGTTCGTAACCGCGAAAGCGCCGTCGCCTCAGACCTGCTCAGCCCTCCCTTGATCAGGGAAATGCAGCGAGCGCGAATCCTTGGCGGGCCGATTCCCGATCGCCCATGGGTCGCGACCGGTTATGGTCTTGGTCTGATGTTAATTCAGCGCCTGCTACCGGGTATCCCTGCGCGGCTTTGCGTGGGCCGGGGCTCGTGCAGCCAATGCGCGTCGGCACACGGCGCCGATGTCCAGTGAGTGCCATGGTTTGGCTACGAAAACAGGCGTGCATCCCGGCTCGAGCGGTTGGTGGCCGCGACTTCCGGAGGAAAGAATAATAGGCAGATGAGGCCAGCGTTGATAGACGAGATTCGCAAGGTCGATGCCGCCCAGCAGGCCAGGCAAATGAATGTCCGAAAAGATCAAATCCACCTGGCAGGAGGCCTCAAGCAAAAAACGCCATGCTTCGTCCGCAGTTTCCACCGCAAACACCCGAAAGCCTTCAAATTCCAGAATGTCGTGGATTAATCCGTTGATCACCCAGTCGTCTTCAACGACCAGGACTAAGGGAGTGTCTGACGTTTGCGTATTGTGTTCATCCATCCTCATGTGAGCGGCCGATGCAGAACTGGTTCAAAACGAACGCAGATTATCCGCAGCAGGCTGAGTACAATCGCCGCCTGGCAGACGAAAGATGCAGCGAGCGAGCTAGCATGGGCGCCCAAAATGCAAAGCTACTCTCGTTGTGCCACTGCATATTTCAATCGCCCACCCCGAAACAACGTAACGCTGCACCACCACCCTGCTGATTTTTTGCTGGCCATGCCTGGGCGACTGTTGAGGGATCGTCGCCCCGGTTTACCAACGACCTTGTTCAATCGATAAACGGGAAGCGTACATGGACACACCACCTCCTCAGGTAAAGAAAAAGAAGAAGCGCAAGCATCGCCCCAGCGTTGCAATCGGTTTATGGATCATCAAGCGGCTGGAGAAATTCATCAGCCGTCATTCTGCTGTAGGCAATGCCCCTTTCCTGGACAACGCCCTGTTTCCCTGGACTCGGACCCTGGAAGCCAAGTGGCCCGTCATCGTGGAAGAATTGAGCGATTTGCTCAAAGACAGAGAAAGCATTCCTAACTTTCAGGACATCTCCAAAGACCAGCGCAACCTCACCCAGGACGATAACTGGAAGACTTTTTTCCTGCACGGCTACGGCTACAAAATGGAAGCCAACTGCGCCAGATGCCCGCAAACCAGTCAACTGGTCGAATCGATTCCGGGCATGTTCACGGCGTTCTTTTCTATATTGAGCCCGGGCAAGCACATACCGCCCCATCGCGGCCCCTATAACGGACTGCTGAGGACGCATCTGGGCCTGGTGATTCCGGAACCTCGGGAAAATTGCCGGATCATGGTCGGTGAAGAGATTCGTCATTGGGAAACCGGTCAGTGCCTGATCTTCGACGACACCTACCGTCATCAAGTCTGGAATGACACCGACGGCATGCGCGTCGTGCTGTTTCTGGACGTGCAACGCCCTTTGGATCTTCCCGGAAGAGTGCTCAACCGAATCGTTCTCAAATTGATTCAGTGGTCGCCCTTTATCCAGGACGCCCGCAAAAACCACCGCGCCTGGGAACAGGGTTTATTGAAGTGATCCCAACGTGATTGTTTCATTCGGAGCAAAACAGCTTTGCGTAACGGTAGCTAGCTAACGAAAAAACCGAGTGCTATGTTCACAGCGTTGAATCCGCCGATTCAGCACGCTGGTCAAGGTCGCCATCCCGTCTGAGATAACGGGATAGCGGCCTTTTTTGTGCGCGTAGAAAAGCCCGGCGGCACCGTTCATCGCCGATCTGCGTTCCGGATAAACCTTTCCTTGGCGCCTGTGTGTCACAAATGTGCGGTGGGCAAAACACCTACTGCACCACTACAACGTTGTGACCATGAGGCTGACTATATGAATAAGAAATTAAGTTGCGCGTTCGCAATGGCCGGACTGACCTGCGTGCTGTCGCTACCGGTGATGGCGGCGACAAGTGCCAGCTCCAGCGATAACTCAGGTAGCAGCATGAGCAATTCGTCGTCTTCGGACAGTAACTCGTCCGGGACCGACAAGTCGTCCAGGCCAAGCGGCACCAATGGCGCCAACACCAACGGCACCGCGCTGCCAGGTTCTGGCGGCGAGGCAGGCAGTGGCGGCAATTCGAGCCCCGGCAACAAGACCCCGTCCGGCGCCGGTTCCAGCTCTAAAAGTACAGGCTCCACTGGCGGTTAAGCATCCTGTCTCGCCCTATTGGCGCAGGTGATTAGCCGGTATCGACCTCCCCGGCCCGGGTTCTGCCACTTCCGGGCCAGGCTGGGTTTGATTCGGCCCGCTGCTACCGCTCCCCTTCAAACCTCTTGTCCTGCCAAGCGCCACTTGCCCTAAAATAGTCGAATGCGCCCCTGCGTCGGGCTTACAAAAGTGTCGCACCGGGCCAGATTCGTTTTTCTACCAGATCTCGCACGACATCCCGGATGACCACCCGCACCGCCAGCGCCGCCGGTGAAAGCTCGTCGTCGGGCAGGCTTGCCAACAGATTGCGGCGCATCAGGTGCCGGTCACGGATCTGTACCACGCACAGCCCCGAGTCGGCCGAACGAGCCGCGGCAGCACCGGGCTGCAGGGTCGCGGCAACGCCATGGCGGACGACGTCCATCAGGGTGGCCAGGCCGTCGATTTCCATCACCACATTCATGCGCATGCCCGCGGCTTCAAAAGCATTGGCCAAGGTGGCGCGCAGACCATGACTGCTGCTGGGCAGCACCAGCGCAATGTCCCTGATCTGCGCCAGACTGAGCGTGTCTCCAGGGGGCACTCCGGGGAATCCCGGGGCATGCAGCAAGGTTACGGCTTCATCCAGCAACGGTATCAGTGTCCAGCGCCGCGCAATATCTGGCTGAAACACCACGGCCAGGTCCAGCTGTCGGGCATTCAGCTGGCTGGCCAGGTAGCCGGACAGCATCTCTACCAGGTGCAGTTGAATATCGGGATAGCGCGCGCGCATTGCCTCGATCAGGGGTAACGCCAGGACACTGGCAGTGGTGGGAGCCAGACCGACACTGACATAACCGTGCATGCGTCCCCGCTGCGCAGCCTGTATCGCCGCGTCGGCCTGGCGCAACGTCAATTGGGCGTGATGCAAGAAAGCCAGGCCCGCTGCAGTAGGGCTGACGCCGGTCGAGGTGCGATTGAGCAAGCGGGTGGCCAACTCGTCCTCGAGTTTGCTCATCTGCTGGCTCAGCGCCGACGTTCCGACGTTAAGTTCCAGTGCCGCGCGGCCCAGGCTGGTCATCTCGACCACTTTGACGAAATAGCGAAGTTGACGCAGTTCCACAGCGCTTCCTTGGGTGGGATCAGCGGCAAGCTTCGGCGTTAACCCCCGCACATGCAAGGCCCTGCGCAGGGCCTGAATACCCGGGCCTGGACCGGGAACGACTCTTTACTAAAACTAAACCCCCCACCTGCCAAACCGCCTTTCCCCTCGTCGTGCCGCCGATTAACGTGCGTCAACCAACCAGCAGCAGCCGGTGCGCTGCGGGTAAACCGAGGAACAATGATGATTGATGTTTTGGTGATCGGCGGCGGTAACGCGGCACTGTGCGCCGCGTTGATGGCACGCGAAGCCGGCGCCAGCGTGATGCTGCTCGAAGGCTCACCGAAGATCTGGCGCGGCGGCAATTCACAGCACACCCGCAACCTGCGGTGCATGCACGATGCACCTCAGGACGTGCTGATCCAGGCCTATCCGGAAGAGGAATACTGGCAGGACCTGCTCAAAGTCACGGGCGGGCTGACCGATGAAAAACTGGCGCGCATTGCCATTCGCGCATCATCCACGTGCCGTGACTGGATGCGTTCCCACGGCGTGCACTTTCAACCGCCGCTGTCCGGCGCCTTGCATGTGGCGCGCACCAACGCCTTTTTCATGGGCGGTGGTAAAGCATTGATCAACGCCTACTTTCGCAGCGCCGAACGCCTGGGCATCAAGATTCGCTACGACGCACAAGTCACCGATATCGAACTTGAGAACGGCCGGTTCATCGCGGCGCACATCGGCGAGCGCGAGGTCGACGGCCAGCGTCTGCCGGCAGAACGCATTCAGGCACGGGCCTGCGTGATGGCTTCTGGAGGGTTTGAATCCAACCGAGAGTGGCTACGTGAGGCCTGGGGCCAGAATGAGCGTGGGGAATGGCCATCGGACAATTTTCTGATCCGCGGCACCCGCTTCAATACCGGCGTCTTGCTGCGGCGCATGCAACAACTGGGTGCCGATATCATCGGCGATCCAACCCAGGCGCACATGGTCGCCATCGACGCCCGCGCTCCCCTGTATGACGGCGGCATTTGCACCCGCATCGATTGCGTCTCCCTGGGCGTAGTGGTCAACCGTGACGGCGTGCGCTTTTATGACGAAGGCGAGGATTTCTGGCCCAAGCGCTACGCGATCTGGGGGCGGCTGGTAGCCGGTCAACCCAATCAGCAGGCTTACTCGATCATCGACCAGCAAGCGATCGGTCGCTTTATGCCGCCGGTTTTTCCCGGAACCAAAGCCGATACGCTGCATGAACTGGCGGGGTTGCTGAATCTGCCGCCGGCCAGCTTCGTTAAAACCGTGGAGGACTACAACCGGGCCTGTCAGGTCGGCACCTTCGACCACACTGCACTTGACGACTGCCATACCCAAGGGCTGACCCCGGCCAAAACTCACTGGGCGCGGCCATTGGTCAAACCGCCGTTCTACGCCTACCCGCTCAAGCCCGGCGTGACCTTCACCTATCTGGGCCTTGCAACAGACGAAACCGCTGCCGTGCATTTTCAGGGCAAGCCAAGTCCCAATCTGTTCGTGGCCGGAGAAATGATGGCCGGTAACGTGCTGGGCAAGGGTTATACCGCCGGGATCGGCATGGCCATCGGCACCGCTTTTGGCCGCATTGCCGGCGTACAGGCTGCCGCCAGCGCAGGGTTCGGCCCCTCTTCACTGAACACGGAACTTCGCCATGCAACTGTTTGATCCTCAGGCGTCCAGCGCTTTGATTCCGGTCCTCAATCTGCAGGAAAGTGAAGTCGAACGGCAGATGACGATCTGCAATGCCTGCCGTTACTGCGAGGGATTTTGTGCAGTATTCCCCGCCATGACCCGACGCCTGGAGTTTGCTCAGGCCGACATTCACTACCTGGCGAACCTGTGCCACAACTGCGGCGCGTGCCTCTCGGCATGCCAATACGCAGCCCCCCACGAGTTCGCGGTCAATGTACCCAAGGCCATGGCCAAGGTGCGCCTGGACACCTACGTCGAATATGCCTGGCCCAAAGCGCTGGGCAAACTCTATCAGCGCAATGGCCTGACCCTGGCGTTGGCGTCGGGTGGCGCTCTGGCGCTGTTCTTGTGTCTGACCCTGATGGTCATGGGCAACCTGTTTACGGCAATCCCGGGCGGCAACTTCTATGGGATCTTCCCCCACAACACGCTGGCCCTGATGTTTGGCGCAGTGTTTGGTTTTGCAGTGCTTTCACTGAGCATTGGAGTCAGGCGTTTCTGGCGCAATGTTTCGCCTGCGCAATCGCCGTTGCCCCTCAAAGTCAGTGCGGCACTGGAGGCCACTGCCAACGTCGCGCAGCTCAAATACCTGGACGGCGGTCACGGCGAGGGCTGCAACAATGCCGATGACGCATTCACCCTGTGGCGTCGTCGTTTCCACCACTTCACGTTCTACGGTTTCATGCTCTGTTTTGCTGCCACCGGGACCGCGACGCTCTATCACTTCCTGCTGGACTGGTCGGCGCCCTACCCGGTGTTCAGCCTGCCGGTGATGCTCGGCATCTTCGGTGGTGCTGGCTTGCTGATCGGCCCCACAGGATTGTTGTGGATGAACCTGCGGCGCAACCCGGAGCAAGGCGACGCTCAGCAAAAGCCGATGGATCGGGGGTTCATTGCCCTGTTATTGCTGGTCAGCGCCAGCGGCCTGGCCTTGCTGGCCTTTCGTGAAAGCGCCGCCCTGGGGCTGTTGCTCGCCGTGCACCTGGGGCTGGTCATGGCTTTTTTCCTGACCATGCCCTACAGCAAATTCGCCCACGGTATTTTCCGCAGCGCCGCCTTGCTCAAACACGCCATCGAGAAACGCCAACCCAATCCGATCAACGCGGGCAGCGACTGACCCGCGCTGCGTCGATGTCACTTCACCCCGATAACAATAAAGAGTGCTGCCTCAGCCATGATGAACTCAACCAGCGAATCCTCACGATCACGCGCCGCGAAGTTCGGCGCCATCGTCAGAGTCACCAGCGGCAACTTTCTCGAACAGTTCGACTTTTTTCTGTTCGGTTTTTATGCCACCTACATCGCGCAGACATTTTTCCCCGCCACCAGCGAGTTCGCCTCGTTGATGATGACATTCGCGGTGTTTGGCTCGGGCTTTCTGATGCGTCCGCTGGGCGCCATCGTGCTTGGCGCCTACATCGATAAAGTGGGCCGTCGCAAAGGGTTGATCGTCACCCTGTCGATCATGGCATGCGGCACCGTGCTGATCGCGTTGGTGCCGAGCTACGCCAGCATCGGCGTGGTTGCGCCGATACTGGTGTTACTTGGCCGCCTGTTGCAGGGCTTCTCTGCCGGGGCTGAGCTGGGCGGCGTCTCGGTGTATCTGGCAGAAATTGCCACCCCCGGCCGTACGGGCTTCTATACCAGTTGGCAGTCCGCCAGCCAGCAGATCGCGATCATCCTCGCCGCAGCCTTGGGTTATGGCATCAGCACTTATATGCAGGCCAGCGAAATCGCAGCATGGGGCTGGCGCATCCCGTTCTTCATCGGCTGCATCATCATTCCGTTTATCTTCGTGATCCGCCGCTCGCTGCAGGAAACCGAAGTGTTCAAGGCGCGCTCACATCGCCCCAGCACCCGCGAAGTCTTCCGCTCCATGCGCGATAACTGGCGCACTGTGCTGGCCGGCGGCTTGCTGGCGTCTATGACCACCACCACCTTTTACCTGATCACGGTCTACACCCCGACATTCGGCAGGACAGTGCTGCACCTGAGCAGCACAGACAGTCTGGTGGTGACGCTGTTCGTGGGGCTGACCAATTTCATCTGGCTGCCCATCGGCGGCGCGTTGTCTGATCGGATCGGACGTCGGCCGTTGCTGCTGGGGATCTCGTTGCTGTGCATCCTCACTGCCTATCCAGCGATGCACTGGCTGGCCGCAGCAGCGAGTTTCGAGCGACTGCTGATGGTGCTGCTCTACTTTTCGTTCTTCTTCGGTGTGTATAACGGCGCGATGGTACCGGCCCTTACTGAGGTCATGCCTCAAGAAGTGCGGGTGGTCGGGTTCTCGTTGGCGTTCAGCCTGGCGACTGCTGTGTTCGGTGGTTTCACCCCGGCAATGTCCACGTTCCTGGTGCAGGCCACCGGGGACAAAGCGTCCCCGGCCTATTGGCTCATGTTCGCTGCCGTGTGCGGATTCTCGGCGACCATGATTCTCTATCGGCAACGTCACCCATTGCCGGCCCAGGCCTCATAGGCATCCTTCAGCGGCCAGAACCTATCGCCGGCTCGCACCCTTGCACCGGCGAACCTTCACGAACCAGGACGCTTTGCAGAAAGCTGCGGGTGCGGGTCTCCTTCGGCGCCGTGAACAGTTGCGCCGGCGGCGCTGCTTCGACGATGGCGCCTTTGTCCATCACCACCACCAGGTCGGCCACCTCCCGCGCAAAGCCCATTTCGTGGGTCACGATGATCATGGTCATGCCTTCGGCCGCCAGGGTCTGCATCACCTGCAACACCTCCCCCACCAATTCCGGGTCAAGGGCCGAGGTGGGCTCGTCGAACAGCATCACTTTCGGGTCCATCGCCAAGGCCCGGGCAATGGCTACGCGCTGCTTCTGGCCGCCCGACAGGGTGCCGGGGAAGACATCGGCCTTGTGCGCCAGCCCGACCTTTTCCAGCAAGCGCATGCCCTGCTCGTTGGCCTGCTGGCGCGGCGTGTTGCGCAGCGCCCTGGGGGCCATGGTGATGTTGTCCAGAACGCTCAGGTGCGGGAACAGATTGAACGACTGAAACACCATGCCGACCTCGCTGCGCAGGGCGTCCAGCCTGGTCTCGGACATCATGCGACCGTTTTCGACGACGGTATGACCGCAGGCGAGCAGCGTGCCGCCTTCTGCGGTTTCCAGGCCATTCATGCAACGCAGGAACGTACTCTTGCCCGAACCGCTGGGGCCAATGACCACGACCACCTGACTGGCTTGCACGGTGAAGTCAATGTTGTGCAGAACCTGATTGCTGCCGAAGGATTTGCTCAGATTTCGGATGTCGATAATCACGTCATTCATCAGACTCTCCCGTCTGCGCGAAGCATTTTTTCGGTGCGGCGCAGAATCAATGTCGTGGTGCCGGTGAGCACCAGATAGATGAATGCGATGGCCAGATAAACTTCCAGCGAGCGATAGGACACGCTGATGATTTTCTCGCCCTCGTGCATCACGTCGGCGATGGTCAACAGCGATACCAGTGCGGAGTTTTTGATCAGCGCGATGAACTCGTTACCCAAGGCCGGAATCATGCGCACGAAGGCTTGAGGCAGGACGACCTTGCGCATCGCCATCTTGTACGGCAAACCCAGGGAACGAGCGGCTTCCATCTGGCCTTTTTCCACTGACTGGATGGAGCCGCGCACGATTTCCGAGACGTAAGCAGCGCTGTAGATCCCAAGACCGAAGATCCCGCACACGTAGGCCGGTAGCTGAATGCCGAAGTGCGGCAAACCGAAGAACAGGATGAACAGCTGCACCAGCAGTGGGGTCCCGCGCACCAGTGTCAGGTAGGTGGTGCAAAATCCGTAGATCAGCCGGCGCTTGGGGTTCAGGCGGCCCAGCCCGATCAATAGGCCCAGCACGCAGCCCAGTACCAGGGCCGCTGCGGTGATTTCCAGGGTGATCAAGGTGCCGGAAGCGAGCGCGCGCCAACCGTCCCAGACCGGGGAAAAATCGAGGTCCATGGTGTACTCCGCTTATTCGTTGCGATGAAGAGCTACAGGTAAACATTGGGTTTGCAGCGTCCGGCACCGTAGAGCCAGACGCGCAGCCTTCGATTACTCTGCGGTGGTACCGAACCATTTTTGCGTCAGGGCTGCGTATTCACCGTTGCTGCGCAGGGTCTGCAACGCCTTGTTCATCTGCTCTTGCAACTGGGGATCATTTTTGCGCACTGCAAAGCCGTACAGCTCGGTGGTCAGGCCCTGATCGAGCACTCGCACCTTGGGCTGGGACTTGGCGTATTCCACGGCGGCGGGTCTGCCGGTGACGGCAGCGTTGACCCGGCCAATGGTCAGCAAGTCAAACATGGCCTGGTTTTTCTCGACCTCCACCACCTCCACTGCGGGGTAGTTGTTCTTCAGGAAGTCGATGGATTTGGTACCCACCTGGGCGGTGACCTTCTTGCCCGCCACCAGATCCGCCGGCACGTTGATGCTGGTGTCATCCTTGAGCGCCAGTACCGCCAGACCGCCGCGGTAGTAGGAGTCAGTGAAGTTGACGACTTTGCTGCGCTCCTCGGTCATGTAGATCGCCGAAGCCGCGACGTCGAAACGGTTGGAGATCAGGCCGGGAATCAGGCCCTTGAAGCCGATGTCGACCCACTCCACCTTCTTGTTCATCTGCTTGCCCATCGCCTCGATCAGCTCGATGTCGAAGCCGGTGCGTTTGCCGTCCTTGACGAACTCCATCGGCGGGAACGTAGCGTCGGTGCCGACACGAATCACATCGTCGGCGGCGTGCGCCGAGGTGCCAATCAAAGTGGTAAGGGCGAGTGCTGCAACGATCGGGCTGAACATCTTCAAAACTCTCATGACGTGTTCCTTCGGCAAGGGTAGCCCCTGATTCGACTCAGGGCATTGGTTGACCGGCAGGTTAGAAACGATTGCAAATACGGCTGGCTGCTTTTCTGGTGAGGCTGATCAACTCAGCCTCTCGTGGGCCAACGCGCAGTGAGGGCGCCATCAAGGTGATGGTGCCCTCAAGTCTTTCATCCGGTGAAATCAACGGGACACTCACACCCCACACACCCAGGTCCACTTCGCTGTCGCTGGTGGCGTAGCCGTTCCTGCGAATGTCGGCAATTTCCTTCTCCAGCGCCAGGCCCTCAAGCTCGGTCCCTGCCTGAGCGGCGATCAGCTGTCGACGGGTGTCCTGTGGCAGGAATGCCAGCAAGCTCTTGGCCGAAGCGCCTTGCATCATTGAATGGGCGCGGCCTTTGGTGAATGAACAACGCAGCGAGCTGCTGCTCTCCTCCATGGCAATACACACCATTTGTCCATTGCTGTGGACGAGCAGGCCGACACTTTCTCCCGTGCGCTCCACTAACGCACGGAGTTCGTCGCGGCTCTGGTTGATCAGGTTTGACGTCTGGTCGAAGCCCCATGCCAGTTGCACCCCGGTCGCACCGGGCTCATAGAGTCCGGTGGACATGTGCTCTTGCAGCAGGCCCCACTTTTTCAAGGCCGCCAGGTGCCGGTAAACCGTGCTCAGAGGCATACCGACCTGGGCGGCAATGCGTTTGGCGCCGATGGGCTGGCCGGCCTTGGCGACGCAGGCCAGCACCTGCAGCACCCGGTCGACGATACTTTTTGTCACAGACTCATTCATGCCTGCACTATAAGAGACAATTCCCGAATTGGGACATTGATTCCCAGCCAGTGAGAATCCGAGGCCAACCCCGTCTCCACGTGCACCGTTATCTGATTGCAATCCGCGTTGAATAGAGGGCGTCTGCACAGGCTGTTGTACTAACACAGCGCTCGCAGCCTAAGGTTTACACTGGCAGTGATTGGGGTAACGCGCTAATTTTCTGAACTATCATCCGCAGGCCTGTTCTAGACGCCTTCGCCGTTTGCGGGTAACACCCAACGGCTTATCTTTTTGCCATTTTTCAAGAACGGGACGACGCATGTCTATCCAGCAAACACCGGGGCTCGTGCTGCCCGCGCGCGCGGCGGCCAAGATGGAAGCCGCCATGGCCGTAGGCGCATTCGCTATCGGTACCGGCGAATTCGCAATCATGGGGCTGATGCCCGACATCGCCACCAACCTGCATTTGAGCGAGCCCGAAGTGGGCCACGCGATCAGCGCCTACGCGCTGGGCGTGATGGTCGGTGCGCCTTTACTCACTATCCTGGGCGCCAAGCTGCTGCGCAAACACATGCTGCTGCTGTTGATGCTGCTTTATGCGGTGGGCAACATCGCGACCGCATTTACCCCGACCTTCGCAAGCCTGGTGGCCTTCCGATTTATCAGCGGCCTGCCCCACGGCGCTTATTTCGGTATCGCAGCCGTTGTCGCCTCCAGCATGGTGCCGGCCAATCAACGCGCCGGCGCCGTGGCCCGGGTGATGATGGGGCTCACGCTGGCGATGCTGTTGGGCAATCCGATCGCTACATTTCTGGGGCAATTCTGGGGGTGGCGTTCAGCCTTTGCTCTGGTGGGGCTGATTGCCCTCAGCACACTGGCGCTGGTCTGGCATTTCGTCCCCGACCGTCGCGACGAACCGCGCAGCGATCCGCGCAAGGAACTGCGCGCTTTTACGAAACCCCAGGTCTGGATGGCGCTGGCCATTGGCGCGATTGGTTTTGCCGGGATGTTCTGCGTGTTCAGCTATCTGGCACCGACCCTGCTGGAAGTGACCCGCGTGTCCCCACAGTGGATTCCGTTCGGCCTGGCCGCCTTCGGAGCCGGGGGGATTCTGGGCAACATCGTGGGTGGCAAGCTGTTTGATCGCATGCAGTTTCGCGCAGTGGGCGTGCTGCTGGTCTGGTCGATGGCGGTGCTGCTGTTCTTCCCCTTCGCCGCAAGCTCACTATGGGGCGTGCTATTGGCCATCGGTCTGGTGGGCACAATGGTTGCGTTGGCTGCGCCACTGCAGATCCGCCTGATGGACATCGCCCACGAAGCCCCCAGTCTTGCGGCAGCCTCCAACCACGCGGCGTTCAATCTGGCCAACGCGTTAGGGCCATGGTTCGGCGGTATGGCAATCACCGCTGGGCTTGGGTGGACCAGCACTGGGTACATCGGCGCATTGACTGCGCTGATCGGCCTGGGCGTCTATCTGATGGCGCGGCGAATGAAGGGCGGGGAATAAACACGGGGGCAGGGTTATGCGTTTGGCGCATGACCCATTCCGAACCGTCATAAGGTGGTTTTATTACTACATGTTAGTCTCGCCGCTTTATTATGTTGGCGTTGATCGTTGTCTTCGATAATGGCCAGAATCAGGAATCGACATGCCCAAAATCTCTCACTGCACATTGCGCCGTAATTTCCGCGAACTGTTTGCCTCCAAAGCGTGCTTTGAAACTGCCTCTGTGTTCGACCCCATGTCGGCGCGCATTGCGGCAGATCTTGGGTTTGAAGTGGGGATTCTTGGCGGTTCGGTCGCCTCGTTGCAGGTGCTGGCCGCTCCCGATTTCGCGCTCATTACCTTGAGTGAGTTCGTGGAACAGGCCACTCGCATTGGCCGGGTTGCACAACTGCCGTTCATTGCAGACGCCGACCATGGCTATGGCAATGCCCTGAACGTGATGCGCACCGTGGAAGAACTCGAGCGTGCCGGCGTTGCGGCGCTGACTATCGAAGACACCCTGCTCCCTGCGCAGTTTGGTCGTAAATCCACGGACCTGATTTCCATCGAAGAAGGCATTGGCAAAGTAAAAGCCGCCCTCGAGGCGCGAGTCGATCCTGAGTTGTCGATCATTGCCCGCACCAATGCGGCGGTCTTGCCGGTCAAGGACATCATCGAGCGTACCCAGGCCTATGAACAGGCAGGCGCCGACGGCATCTGCATCGTTGGCATCCAGGACTTCGAGCACCTGGAGCAGATTTCCGAAAAACTCAGCGTGCCGTTGATGCTGGTGACCTACGGCAACCCTAAACTCAGTGACAGCCAGCGTCTGGCGAGCCTGGGCGTGCGGGTTGTGGTCAAGGGCCACGCCGCTTACTTTGCGGCGATCAAAGCCACCTACGACAGCCTGCGCGCCCAGCGTCAGTTGACACAAAGCACCTCGAACCTGAGCGCCACCGAACTGACCCACACCTACACCCAGCCGGAAAGCTATGTGGCGTGGGCCAAAGAGTTCATGGACGTCAAAGAGTAAGTCTGGCGGCAAGCGAGTCCGGGTTCGCGCCGATCAAAACGGGCTGGCCGTGGGCCTTACGATCAGCTCGCTGACATCCACATCATCGGGTTGCTCCACGGCATAGGCGATGGCCCGTGCGATGGCCATGGACGGGATCGAGATCTTGCGAAACTCGCGCATCTCGGCCCGACCGCCTTCATCGGAAATGCTTTCCGCCAGCTCCGATTCAGTGACCCCCGGCGAGATGACCGTGACCCTGATGTCGCCACCGACCTCCTGTCGCAATCCCTCCGAAATAGCGCGCACCGCATACTTCGTCGCGCAATAGACCGCTGCGGTGGGGCTGACCGCGTAAGCGCCGATCGACGCAATATTGATGAACTGCCCGGCTTTCTGTTTCTGCATCAGTGGCAAGCCCGCCGCGATTCCGTGCAGCACCCCGCGAATGTTGACGTCGATCATCCGGTCCCATTCCGCGACCTTCAACGCCTCGAGTTTTGACAGGGGCATCACCCCGGCGTTATTGATGATCACATCGACTCGGCCATGATGGTTGACTGCCAGATCCACCAGCCCTTGCACCTCGGCCAGCCGGGTGACATCCACCGCCTGAAAGCGCGCATCGCCGCCTTCTGCGTTGATTTCGCTGCAAAGCACCTCAAGACGATCGGTGCGCCGGGCACCGAGTACCACCGCGGCGCCCTGGCGGGCCAACAGACGCGCCGTCGCCTCGCCAATGCCACTGCTGGCGCCTGTAATGACAACGACTTTTCCGGAAATGTTCGACATGGTCACAATCCTTTAGCTGAGTGCGGTTAATGCGAGCGCGGTGTCTCGCTACCCGTTCAGGTTAGGGAAAATGCCCGGTCACCCATTAGTCGAATCCTCGCGACAGATTGCCTGATCCTGTCGCACGAGTGCTGCCATCCTGCGAGATGCCGGACGCCTGCGGGGCCGCTTCGCAGCCCATCGCCTGCAAGCAGGGCTCCTACGCCCTGCGGGCAGAAGCAAAACGCACGGAGGTTCGGCACTCGCTTCTGCCGAAGGCGTAGGAGTCCGGCTTGCCGACGATCTGCCGGGGTCGCGCTCGACCGCGAAGCGGCAGCAGACGGGTGAATGCGGTGTTTCGGCCAGACCACGTATTGACATTCAGGACTGCTGCGCAGCCCATCGCCTGCAAGCAGGGCTCCTACGCCCTCCGGGCAGAAGCAAAAACGCACTGAGGTTCGGCCCTCGCTTCTGCCGAAGGCGTAGGAGTCCGGCTTGCCGACGATCTGCCGCGAAGCGGTAGCAAACGGGTGAATGCGGTGTGTCGGCCAGACCGCGTATCGACATTCAGGACTGCTGCGCAGCCCATCGCCTGCAAGCAGGGCTCCTACGCCCTGGGGGCAGAAGCAAAACGCACTGGGGTTCGGCCCTTGCTTCTGCCGAAGGCGTAGGAGTCCGGCTTGCCGACGATCTGCCGCGAAGCGGTAGCAAACGGGTGAATGCGGTGTGTCGGCCAACGTTCAGGACTGCTGCGCAGCCCATCGCCTGCAAGCAGGGCTCCTACGCCCTTCGGGCAGAAGCGGCATGGCGGCGTGCGCAAACCTGTGGGAACGAGCGGCATCGCGGCGCGCCCGCACCCCGTTGGAGCGAGGCTTGCCCGCGAAGGTGTGAGTGGGGTGTGTCAGATGCACCCCCATCGCAGCCTCGCGTTGCTCGGCAGCTCCTACAGTCATGCGGTGTGCCAGAGCGCCGTCTCGCGAACAAGTTCGCTCCTACAGGCCGGGCGAAACCCGTTGGAGCGAGGCTTGCCCGCGAAGCTGTGAGTGCGGTGTATCAATCATGAGTGCGGTCTTCACTTCACAAACCCGCGCTACACCAAACGATCTGTCAGATTGAACTCAGCGCAAGCCGAAACCCATTCTGCGCAACTCCTCAACCAAATCCTCGCGACCGTGAAGGTTAGCGACGCTGCCCAGACGACTCACCACCTGCTCTGACCAACTCGCCGGTTTGTGCCCTGCTTGCCGGTAAAAAGCGTCAAGCCGGTCGTCATAGCGCTCGATGGCGGGCAACTCGGCTTCCACCGCGTACGTTTCGTGATGCAGCACGGCGGCCTGGGGCAAACGTGGCTTTACCTGCGCTGGGCGTTCGGCGTCTGGATAACCCACGCACATCCCGAACACCGGATACACCTGCGCCGGCAAATTCAGCTCTTTGGCCACCCCTTCAATGTCATTGCGGATGGCCCCGATGTAAACGCTACCCAGGCCCATGGATTCCAGCGCCACTACGGCGTTCTGCGCTGCCAGCGCTGCATCGATCGTGCCCAGCAGCAGACTTTCTATATAAGGCAACGCCTGCAGCTCGACCCCTTCTCGCTCGGCCACGCGGCTGATTCTCGACAGATCAGCCAGCCATACCAGAAACAACGGCGCCTGGCGGATATAGGCCTGGTTGCCTGCCAGGGCAGACAACCGCGCTTTGCGCCCTTCATCGCGGACCGCAACCACACTCCAGACCTGCAGGTTCGAGGAGCTGGCCGCTGACTGTGCCGCGGCGACCAGCGCCTGCAGCGTGCCATCGGGTATTGGCGCATCGGTGAATGCACGCACGCTGCGATGATCCAGCAGTTGATCCAGCACCGGGCTCCAGTTGCCGGGTACTTGCATGTCGATTTCCCCGTAACGGGAGGCCAGTCGTTGTTGCTTGATATCGGTCATGGAAGGTCCTGATTACGCGCGGCCAAGTGGAGGTAAGCACACAATGATGCCGATTGGGCGTCGGCGCCCATCGTCTGCTCGCGATTAAAGCAGAACTCCGCAGGTTTTAGCGGTCAACATCTAGACGCCGCTGAGGATTTTTTCGAAGATCCCGAACCGTACGTACTGCTTGGCCGACCAGCCAATGCAGTATGGGGCCGGCCTACCTATTCCAAACCCTGTATCCCTCGAGACGATGTCCATGTTCAACGTGATCTACCGTGATTGACGAGCAAGGCGCGAAGCCCTCCATTGACCTGAGCTTGCTGGGTGGCAAGTACTCGCCTGTGGCACTGATCGAGCGCGAGCGCCAAGTGTTGGGCCGGATTGCAGCGGGCATGCCATTGGCCGATGTGCTGAACGATCTGCTGCTGGCAGTTGAAGCGCAGAGCAGTCACATGATGGCCTCCGTGCTGTTTTTGAGTGAAGACGGGCAATACATGCTGCACGGCGCAGCGCCCAGTTTGCCGGCAGCCTACAACGAAGCGGTTCACGGGCTGGCGATTGGAGAAGGCATCGGCTCGTGCGGTACGGCGGCTGCTCGCGGCACCCCGGTTTACGTCAACGACATCGCCATCAGTCCCTTGTGGAACGGCTACGCCGAACTTGCTGTGTCCCACGGCCTGCGCGCCTGCTGGTCGATGCCGATCAAGGCCGCGGACGGGACCGTTCTGGGGACGTTCGCGGTTTACTACAGCGAACCCCGCGCGCCGACTCCCAGCGACATCGAAGCCATTTCGCTGATCGCCCAGACCGCGGCGCTGGCCATCGAGAGGCATCGTGCCGACGCCCGCTTGCGCCTCAGTCAGGATGAGCTGCGCGATCTCAACACCGAGCTTGAGCGCAAGGTCAACGAGCGCGCCACCGAGCGCAGCCGCACCTGGCTGCTGAGCCCTGACCTGCTGTCGGTGATCAATGCCCAAGGCATGATCGTGGCATCCAACCCCGCGTGGAGAATCGCGCTGGGGTGGTCCCCTGAAGAACTTCACACCACGGTCCTGTCCTTTGTTCACCCCGATGACCTGTCTGCCAGTGAAGCAGTCTTCACCCAGGCGGCAATGGGTCGCCCGGTTTCGCGTTTTCAAAATCGTTGCCGACACCGGGACGGCAGCTATCGCTGGCTGGCGTGGGTGGTGGTGCTGGAAGACGGAAAGATTTACTGCAGCGCCCGCGATATCACCGCAGAGAAAGAGCAGGCATCCAGCCTGGCGATTCGCACCCGGGAACGGGATCGGGCGTGGGGGCTGTCCCAGGAACTGCTGGTCATCGCCTCGCCCAACGGCATGCTGGATGCCGTCAACGCCCGCTGGACCGAGCAACTGGGCTGGTCCGAACGCGAGCTGATCGGGACCACGTTTTCCGATTACACCCATCCCGAAGATTTACTGGCCTCGCTTGCGGCCTTCGCCGGGATATTCGAGCAGCCGCTGATCGTGCCCTACGAATACCGCCTGCGTCACAAGGACGGATCGTACAAATGGTTCAGCTGGACAGGCTCGTTTCAGGACGGCCGGGTGTACGCTGCGGGCCGCCACGTGACCTCCGAGCGCGAACAGGCAGAAGCCCTGCGCCAGTCGCAGAAAATGGAAGCGGTCGGGCAATTGACCGGCGGAGTTGCCCACGATTTCAATAATCTGCTGACCGTCATTCGCTCCTCCACTGACCTCTTGATGCGTCCTGGCCTGACCGATGAGCGTCGCTTGCGCTACGTAACGGCCATTTCCGAAACGGTTGATCGCGCCGCGAAGCTGACCGGGCAACTGCTTGCCTTCGCTCGCCGCCAGGCATTGCTGCCGGAAGTATTCAGCGTGTGTGAAAACGTGCGGGCCATCAGCGGCATGATGGACACCCTTACCGGTTCACGCATTGTCACCGTCAGCGATCTTTCCCAGGCGCCCTGTTACGTGAACGCCGACCCAAGTCAGTTCGATACCGCCCTGGTCAACATGGTCGCCAACGCCCGCGACGCCATGATGGGCGAAGGTCAGCTCACCATTGCCGTGCGCAGTGTCGAGTCAATGCCGACCATTCGCATGCACCCAGCGGTTGACGGCCCGTTCGTGGCAGTGTCCATCACCGACACCGGCGCCGGGATTCCTGCGGCGCAACTGGAGCAGATTTTCGAACCCTTCTACACCACAAAAAACGTTGGTGAAGGCACCGGGCTGGGGCTCAGTCAGGTCTTTGGCTTCGCCAAGCAGTCCGGAGGAGAGATTGCGGTATCCAGCGAACTTGGTCAGGGCACGACCTTCACCCTCTACCTGCCGCGCGTGACCGCAGAGGCCATTACATCAGCGCCCCAATTTCCCCAACTGCCTCTGGAAGACGGGCATGGCACCTGCGTGCTGGTCGTGGAGGACAACGTCGATGTGGGCACGTTTGCTACGCAGGCACTGGCCGAACTGGGTTACCGCACGGTCCTGGCCTCTAACCCTTTCGACGCGCTGGCCGAATTGCAGCGCGACGCCAGCCGCTTCGATGTGGTGTTTTCCGATGTAGTCATGCCGGGCATGAGTGGCATCGACCTGGCCGGTCGCATCCGCGAACAGTACCCCGACCTGCCGGTGGTGCTCACCTCGGGCTACAGCCATGTGCTGGCAGAAAACGGCTCCGATGGGTTCGAGTTGCTGCACAAGCCCTACTCCCTCGATCAGCTGTCGCGCATGTTGTTGAAGGTTTCCAAACGCTGATAGCCATTCTGGCTGGCGACACTTCAGATCCCCGGCGCCCACGGCACAGCGCCGGTGACCTTATGATGGGCATGGGGTTACTGGTGTAGATGCAGAAGTCATGGACGTGACAGGTTCTGATAGGCCTCGATAGCCGGAACTGCCAATTCCTTGCATTCATACCGCTCGATTCATATAAATGACATTGCGAAAGGCATTACGAAACGTGATCGGTTTATCTAACTGGTCTGGGTGATATACGTCGAACACTCCTGAACCCCGACTTATGCACATTAGTTAGTTCGATATAACGCCGAAAATTATAAACATATGCAATATGAGAAGTTTGTCTCGGGCGCGCCTGTGCTTAGCATTTCTGCACACCGTGTTTAATTTCTGTGATGCCAACATTACACATCGACACTTTCTTGAGGGTTTTACCGCGACACAAGCAACACCGCGTCCGATATAAGGGAAACAAGATGTCCAGAACCACCTTCGCCGTTGCTGTGGCGAGTACGTTGTGTGCGCACCAGGCGGCCGCCGCTGGCTTTGTCGATGACAGCAAGGCGAGCATCACCGCGAGAAACTTCTACTTTAACGGCGACAACCGCGACGGCGCCGCCAACCCGTCCAAACAGGAAGAATGGGGTCAGGGTTTCATCCTCGATTACAAATCCGGGTTCACCGAAGGGAATGTCGGTTTCGGCCTGGACGCCCTGGGATTGCTGGGCATCAAGCTTGATTCAGGCAAGGGCACCGCTTACAACTCAGGCAGTTCCGGCGGCGGCCAGTTGTTCCCGAGCAAAAGCGACAACCGCGCCGAAGATGAATTTGGCAGTCTGGGCGCAACTGCAAAGATGAGGATTTCCAAAACCGAATTACGTCTTGGCACCCTGCTGCCCAAGTTGCCCGTCGTGAATTATAACGACGGTCGCCTGCTGCCCCAGACCTTTGAAGGCGGGCAAATCAACAGCAGCGAGATCAAGAATCTCAACCTGGTGGCCGGCAAACTCGAACATGCCAAAGCGCGTAACTCCACCAGCGGTGACTCATTGTCCATTGCCGGTGCCAACAGCCGGACCGGGCAACGCAGCAACGCGTTCTATTACGCTGGCGGTGACTACAAACTGTCCAAAGACCTGACCGCCCAGTATTACTACGGCAACCTCGAAGACTTCTACACCCAGCATTTTCTGGGTCTCAAACATAACTTGTCCCTGCCGGTGGGCAGCCTCAAGACCGACCTGCGTTACTTCTACAGTGATTCGGATGGCAAGAACGCAAGCCAGGAAGGACGCCTCGATGGCTATAAATCCTCCGGCAAAAGTGGCGGCTCCGGCGAAGTCGATAACCGCACCTGGAGCGTGCTTTCGACTTACAGCCTGGGCGGCCACTCCTTCGGCGCGGGCTATCAGCAGTCAAATGGCAACAGCGACTTTCCGTTCCTCAATCAGGGCGACGGGTCTGTTGCCTACCTGATCACCAACAAGCAGATCGGCAAGTTCCAGCGCGCGGGCGAGCGTACCTGGCTGGCTCAATACGGCTATGACTTCGCCCACCTGGGCCTGCGCGGCCTGACAACCTCCGTTTCCTATCTGGCAGGCGATCACATCCTGGCTGCTGGCACCGGCAGCGAATGGGAACGCGATTTCACGCTGGCCTACGTCGTGCCGGACGGCAAGCTCAAGGGCTTGGGTATGACGTGGCGCAACGCATCGATTCGCTCCGGCGTGACCAGTCAGCGCGATCAGGATCAGAACCGGATCATCCTGAGTTACACGGTGGCGCTTTTCTAAATAGCCCGCCGCACCCCCAGGTGCGGCCCCCTCGTATCAGCAAAACGGTGACAACATTGAAAAACCGCAACCTGACCGCCTTCATCTCTGCACTCTCACTGGCTTCCCTGCTCTCACCCTTGATGGCCCACGCAGACGAGACCCTGGACAAGATTCAACAGCGGCACAAGATCAGTGTGGGCGTAATGGTCAGCGGGCTGCCCTTCGGCACGCTGGACCCTAAAACCGGTGCCCCCATTGGCTACAACGTCGAGCTGGCTCAAGGCGTCGCTAAAGGTCTGGGGGTGGATGTCGAACTGGTGCCGGTATTGGCGCCCAGTCGCGTGCAGTTTTTGCAACAGGGCAAGGTCGACATTCTGATTGCCAACATGAACCTGACCCCCGATCGCAGCAAAATCCTCGACCACGTCCCTACTCCGTACGAAGAAATCGCAGCCGCCGCCTTGATGCGCAAAGGCAGCGGCATCAAAACCTGGGAGGACTTACGAGGCAAGCCCGTGTGCGTGTCACAGGGCAGCAATTTCATCACTTGGCTGCGTGGCACTTATGGCGCCGAAATCAAGGCTTTCCGCAGTCAGGCCGAGTCGTTGCTCTCGTTGCGAGGCAATGGCTGCGTCGCGGCGGTCCACGTCAGCCCGACCATGCTCGCCCTGCTGAACAAGCCGGAATGGGCCGATTACGAAATCCCTCTGGAGCCGGATCGTGAACCGTTGAAATCGGTCATCTGGTTGCGCAAAGGCTCACCCGACGCCCAAGCCAGAATCGACGCCATCGTGCGTGACTGGCATCGCAGCGGATGGCTGATCGAAGTCGGGGAACGTAATGACCTGCCGCCATCAGCCGGGATACGCGCACTGCACGAAAAGCTCAAAAACTCGCCGCCCATCGCTGCGCAGTAAACCCTGAGAGGACCACGACGATGAGCATCGGATTCAGGGTTTTACCTCGCACTCGCGCCGTCACTGCCGAACAGATCGAGCGCTATCGCGGACTGCCGGTGGCGAACATCAGTGATTCGATGAATCGCCTGTCTGCGGCCGGTAGCCGGCTTCGCCCGCTGCATGGCGGTGGCTATCTGGCAGGTGCTGCGCTCACCGTTAAGTGCCGCCCGGGCGACAATCTGATGGTGCATTACGCACTGAATATCGCTCAGCCGGGCGATGTGATCGTGGTGGATGCTGGCGGTGATCTGACCAATGCCATGATGGGCGAATTGATGCTGGCTTTCGCCCAGAAACAGCAGCTCGCAGGGGTGGTTATCAACGGTGCGGTGCGCGACCTGCACAGCATCGCCAGCGGCACGTTCTCGGTTTATGCAGCGGGCGTCACCCATCGTGGGCCGTACAAAAACGGGCCGGGTGAAATCAACGTCCCTGTCGCTATCGACGGCATGGTCATCGAGCCCGGCGACTTGATCGTCGGCGACCTGGATGGCGTGCTGTGTGTGCCGCTCGATCACGTGGATGCGGTATTTGTGGATGCATCAGCCCGGCAGGCAGCCGAAATCGGCAAGCTGCGAGCGATAGCCGAAGGCAAGAATGACCGAAGCTGGGTGCTGGAAAAACTCAGAGCCCTGAACTGCCAGTTGCCCGAACAACCCTGACTCAGGAGAAAAACCGTGCCCGCAATCGACCTGCCAAACGGCAGTCATATTCATTATGAAATCTCGGGTCAGGGACCGGTGATCCTCGCCCTCGCCCCGGGCGGTCTGCATTCGCGAAGCGAGCTCTGGGCGCGTCGGGAAGACGGCCAGCCGCGCGGGATCATCTCGCCGGTAGACGCGTTCGAGTCCCGGTACACCGTACTGACGCTGGATCAGCGCAACGCAGGGCACTCCACCGCTCCCATAACTGCCAATGATGGCTGGCAGGATTACGCGCAGGACCATCTGCTGCTGTTGGATGCGTTGAATATCCCGCGCTGCCACATTATCGGCGCCTGCATCGGCCCCTCGTTCGCGCTGAAAATCATCGAGCTTGCGCCACACCGGGTGTTGTCCGCCGTGCTGCAACAACCCATCGGCAGGAGTGACGACAACCTGTTGCTGCGTCAGGCGTCGTTTCGCTCATGGACTGACAAGCTCATCGCCCAAGGCCGCCAGCTTGACCTGCAGGTGATGCAGGCAGTGGAGCGCAATTTGTTCGGCGGCGATTTCGTCTACAGCGTCAACCGCGATTTCGTTCGCAGGTGTACCGCACCGTTACTGGTCCTGCCGGGTAACGACGCTCGGCATCCGAGGGCCATCGGCGAAGAAATTGCCGCGCTGGCGCCAAACGCAGAGCTGTTCTCTGACTGGGAAACCCCGGCCGGGCAAACGCGATATCGCCAGCATCTGCTGGCGTTCTTCAAACTACATGACCAACCGACGGAGTGTTCCTGATGAAAACCAGACTGTTAGCCTGCGTCCTCGGTGCCGCCGCCCTGCTCTTTTACGTGAATGCCCAGGCGGGCGACCTTTACGCCAACATCATGGAGCGCGGCAAAGTGCGCATTGGCGTCAACCTCAGCGGCCTGCCGTTCGGCACCTACGTCCCTGGCACGCAAACGCCCATGGGTTTTGCTGTTGATCTGGCGCAGGACATCGGCCAAAAACTCGGCGTCGAAACCGAGGTGGTGCCGGTGGTTGCGGCCAACCGCGCCGTGTTCCTGCAACAGGGCAAAGTCGACCTGCTGATCGCCAACATGACCGTCACACCTGAACGCGCCGAGCAACTGGACTACGTGCCGACGCCCTACGAGCAGCTGGGCGGTGCACTGGTGGCGCCTCGCAATTCCGGCATCCGCCGCTGGACGGATCTGAAAGACAAAACGGTGTGCATTTCCCAAGGCGCCAGTTTTCAGCAGCCGCTGATTCAGGACTATCACGTCAGGCTCAAGGCTTTTCGCGGACAATCCGAAGTGCTGCTGGCGCTGCGCGGCAACAGCTGCGACGCCGTGGTGCTGAACAGCCCGATCATGCATGAGCTGCTGCGCCAACCGGATTGGGCGGGTTTCGAGATCCCGGTGGCTGAAGATCTGGTGCCGGCCGATTCGGTGATCTGGCTGCGCAAGCAGCAGCCCGAAATGCGCCAATTGCTCGATCGCATCGTCCAGGACTGGCACGGCAGCGGCTGGCTCTTGGCCCTCGGCAAGCAATACCAGATGCAGCCCTCTGGACTGATCGTCGAGCTGCATGATCGTTACAAGGGAAGTGCTGCGTTGAAGGTGCCTGTCAGGCCGTGAATATGGCGCAAGCTGCCAGGCTACGGGTACGTCCACGGGAGAGTCTTCCCCGTCTAGCTACGCCGTCGTGGCGTTCCCGATCAGGACCTGCAAGAGCTGTTCAAACGCATGTGCTACAACGCGTTCGTGGGCAACGGTGACGATCACCCCCGCAATCACGCGATTATCCGGGTCGGCGGCCGATGGCGCCTCTCGCCGATGTACGACGTGTTGCCAATGCTTGATGAAGGACCGGTACAAACCCTGGCAATGGCCGTCGGAAAGGACGGCAATCGTATCAGCCGATCCAATCTGCTGAGCCACCACTCCCACTTCGCGCTATCTCGTGATGAGGCGCAGAGCCTGATAGACGAAGTCGCAGGTTGGGAGCAGGAATTGAAGGACCATTACGGACAGTGGCTCAAGGGGCCGGAACTGAACATGGCCCATGACGCCGTGGGTTCAGTTCGCAGGCGCACGTAGTCGGTTGTTGCCACCCCCAACGATCGACTACCATGCCGCCGCCGGTCCCGAACGGGATTAATAGGGAATCCGTGATGCCCCGAAGCATCAAACGGAACTGCCCCCGCAACTGTAGGTGCCGAACCTGCTCCTCAACTGCCACTGGTGTGAACCGGGAAGGCTGGAGCCGGTGATGACGCACCAGTCAGGAGACCTGCCGGCCACGTAAACAAACACTAACCGGCGGGGTGTCCGGGAAGGACATCCTTGGGTCGTGCCTGGTTGCAATCCGGCACACCGCTGCATCAATGGTAGCGTTCAAGTGTGTGTTTCCAGTCCGTACCCCTGCTTTGTGTACGGTTCAAACTGGAGATTGCGACATGCCATTGCCGCGCGCCGCCACCCTGTTCACTGCCCTGGCCCTACCCGCCCTCGCCTGCGCTGCCCCCACGCAGTATCCGTTGACCGTGCACAACTGTGGCAGCACGTTGACGTTCGCCCATGCGCCTGCTCGCGCTGTAACAATCGGTCAGGCCGGCACTGAGATGCTCTATGCCTTGGGGCTGGGTGACAAAGTGGTTGGGACCTCGCTGTGGTTCAACGACGTGTTGTCCAAATACAAAGCGCAGAACGACAGCATCGAACGATTGGCTGACAACGCTCCGAGTTTCGAGTCGGTCACGGCCAAGCGTCCGGACCTGGTCGCGGTGGAGCTGGAATGGATGGTGGGCCCGCAAGGCGCGGTGGGTACTCGCGAGCAGTTCCACGAGCTGAAAATCCCTACCTACCTGATGCCCTCCGATTGCGAAGCCAAGGACAACTCGGTAGGCGCCGACGGTACCCGTCTGGAGGCGTTTCGCGTCGAGAGCATTTACAAAAGCATCAGCCAACTGGCAGAAATCTTCGATGTCCAGGCGCGGGGTCAGCAGCTCAATACCGAACTTCAGGCCAGTCTGGCCAGGTCCGTCGCCATGGGGCAAAACAACGCGTCCAAGCAGGCCAGCGCGCTGTTCTGGTTCTCCAGCCCTGGCCTGACCCTTGACCCCTACGTGGCCGGGCACAAGGGCGTTCCGGATTTCATGCTCAACACTTTGGGCCTGCGCAATGTGGTGGATTCCGATGAAGAGTGGCCGACGGTGGGCTGGGAAACGATCGCCAAGGCCAATCCGACGTTTCTGGTCATTGCGCGCATGGATCGTCGCCGTTTTCCGGCAGACGACTACCAGAAGAAACTGGAATTTCTGCGCAGCGATCCGGTGACGCGCAATATGGACGCCGTGAAAAACAACCGAATCATAATCCTCGACGCCATGGCGATGCAGGCGAGCACCCGCACCTTCGGCGGTCTGGAAACCCTGGCCAAAGCCATCAATAGCTACGACCCGACGCAATGAACGCACTGTTCAAGCATGCGCTGTTGGCAGCGCTGGTTTTGCTCGTCGCCCTGACCGCAGGCGTCTGCATCGGTGAAACCACCACCGATCCCGCCGTGGTCTTCCAGGTGTTGGCCAATAAGGTCTGGGGAGCCGGTTACGTGCTTGACCCGATCGATGAAGGCATCGTCTGGAATTACCGCCTGACCCGCGCCCTGGTCGCCGCCGCGTGCGGCATGGGCCTCGCCATCTGTGGCGTGATTTTGCAGTCGCTGCTGCGCAATCCCCTGGCCGACCCCTACCTGCTCGGCATCTCGGCAGGCGCTTCCACCGGCGCCGTGCTGGTGGCTCTGCTGGGCGTCGGTGCCGGTCTGGTTTCGCTGTCGGTTGGGGCTTTCGCCGGTGCCCTCACGGCCTTTGCGGTGGTGGCGTTGCTGACCCGGGCCAGTGGTGCGTCGGGCGGGACCGGGCAGATCGTTCTGGCAGGTATCGCAGGATCGCAACTGTTCAACGCGTTGACCGCGTTTCTGATCACCAAATCCGCCAGTGCCGAGCAGGCCCGCGGGATCATGTTCTGGCTGCTGGGCAATCTCAGTGGAGTGCGCTGGCCGTCGGTGTGGCTGACGGTTCCAACGGCACTGGTGGGATTGGTTGTCTGCCTGTGGCACCGCCGAGCGCTGGACGCTTTCACGTTTGGCGCAGACTCGGCCGCATCGCTGGGTATTGCTGTGCGTCGCGTGCAAATCTGCCTGATCGGCTGCGCGGCGCTGGTGACGGCCGTGATGGTGTCCATCGTAGGCTCCATCGGCTTTGTCGGCCTGGTCATTCCCCACGCCGTTCGCCTGCTGACGGGCACCCAGCATACCCGGCTGCTGCCCGCCAGCGCGCTGGCCGGCGCGGTGTTTCTGATTGCTGCCGATGTGCTCTCCCGAACCCTGATCAGGGGCCAGGTGATCCCGGTCGGGGTCATCACTGCATTGGTCGGCGCCCCGGTCTTTGCCTTGATCCTGATCGGCAGAAGGAATCCGCGATGACCCCTGCCCAGCTTGTCCATGACGATTTGGTACTGAGCTGTTCCGATCTTGGTTTTCGCGTGCGCGATGCCGATTTGCTCCGGGGTATCGACCTGCAGGTCCGACGTGGCGAGACCCTCGGAGTAGTGGGCCCCAATGGTTCTGGCAAATCCACCCTGCTCAAACTGCTGGCCGGGTTGCGCCCACCATGCACAGGCCGGGTCCACCTCAACGGCCAGCCCATTGCTGGCATCAGCCGCCGGGCCGTGGCGCAAACCGTCGCGGTGGTGGAGCAACAGGCCGACACGCTGGACGCGGTGAGTGTCTTTGATGCCGTTGCGCTGGGCAGAACCCCATGGCTGTCGGCCCTGAGCCCGTGGTCGGCGCAGGACACGGCCATCGTCGAGCAGGCCCTGTTGGATGTCGACGCCAGCCACCTGAAGCATCGAATCTGGCGCAGCCTGTCCGGCGGGGAGCGTCAGCGCGCGCACATCGCTCGAGCCCTGGCCCAGCGCTCGCAGATTCTGATCCTGGACGAACCGGCCAACCATCTGGACATCCAGCATCAGTTGGCGATCCTGAAAGTCGTCCAGGCCTTGCCCGTGACCACCTTGATCGCGCTGCATGATCTGAATCAAGCGCTGAGCTGCGACCGATTGGCCGTGCTGGAACGGGGCCGGCTGGTCGCCCTGGGCAAGCCGCTCGACGTGCTGACGCCTGAACGCCTGCTGGAGACGTTCGGTGTTGCGGCGCATTATCTGACGGACCCGTTTGACGGCGCTCAAGTGCTGCGTTTTCGCTCGGCCTGAAACGCACTAACTCATCAGCCGGATCAGACTGACTGTCGAATGGACTGGTTTTGCAACTGATGCTGCCAATACACTACGCGCCATAACAGACAAAACGGCGGCAGCCAACGCCACCTCTGTAGGAGCGAACATGTTCGCCAGACATTCGGTCTGACACGGCGCAATCGCCAACCAGTTGGCTCCTGCCGATTCCCTGCGTACGCCGCCCCTTCAACAACCGGTGCTCCCCCCATGATCGAAGTCACAGAGGTCTCCATTGCGCAACTGCGTGCCGCCCTTGAATCGGGCCAGACCACGGCTGTTGCGCTGGTGCAGGCTTACCTCGCACGGATTGAGGCCTACGATGGCCCAGACAGCGCCACCGCATTGAACGCAGTGGTGGTGCCCAATCCCCAAGCCCGCGCCGAAGCCCAGGCGTCTGATGCCCGCCGCGCCGCAGGCAAACTGCTGGGACCGCTCGATGGCATTCCCTACACCGCCAAAGACAGCTATCTGGTCAAAGGACTGACCGCGGCGTCGGGCAGCCCGGCGTTCGCCAGCCTCATCGCCCAACGTGATGCCTTCACCATCGGCCGCCTTCGTGCCGGCGGCGCTATCTGCCTGGGCAAGACCAACATGCCGCCCATGGCCAACGGCGGTATGCAGCGTGGGGTGTATGGTCGGGCAGAAAGCCCGTATAACGCCGACTACCTCACCGCTCCCTTCGCCTCCGGTTCATCCAACGGCGCCGGCACCGCCACGGCCGCCAGCTTCGCCGCGTTCGGCATGGCCGAAGAAACCTGGTCCAGTGGTCGCGGCCCGGCTTCGAACAATGGACTGTGCGCCTACACCCCCTCGCGCGGGGTCATTTCAGTGCGCGGCAACTGGCCGCTGACACCCACCATGGACGTGGTGGTGCCGTACGCCCGAACCATGGCCGATCTGCTTGAAGTGCTCGATGTGGTGATCGCCGAAGACCCCGACACCCGCGGCGATCTGTGGCGGCTTCAGCCCTGGGTCCAAATACCGAGCGTGGCCTCGGTGCGCCCCGCTTCTTACGCCCGGTTGGCCGTCGACGCCAAGGCGCTGGCCGGCAAACGTTTTGGCGTGCCGCGCATGTACATCAACGCGGATACTGAGGCAGGCACCGCCGAGAAGCCCGGCATCGGCGGGCCCACGGGGCAACGCATCAACACCCGCGCCTCGGTGATCGATCTGTGGCACGAGGCCCGCAAAACCCTGCAAGCGGCCGGGGCCGAGGTGATCGAGGTCGATTTCCCTCTGGTGTCCAACTGCGAAGGCGATCGTCCGGGTGCGCCCACGGTGTTCACTCGCGGGCTGGTCTCCAAAGAGTTCTTGCATGATGAATTGTGGGATCTGTCCGCCTGGGCTTTCGATGACTTCCTGCAAGCCAATGGCGACCCGGCCCTGAACCGCCTGGTGGATGTCGACGGGGCGAAAATATTCCCCCATGATCCCGGCACCCTGCCCAATCGTGAAGACGACCTTGCCGCCGGCATGGACGAATACGTACGCATGGCCGAACGCGGCATTACCCCCTGGAACGAGATTCCTACACTGGCTGACGGGCTTCGCGGGCTGGAACAGACGCGGCGCATTGATCTGGAAGACTGGATGGCGGAACTGGGCCTGGACGCCGTGTTGTTCCCGACGGTTGCCGACGTGGGCCCGGCCAATGCCGATGTTGACCTTCAATCTGCCGACATCGCCTGGAGCAATGGGGTATGGGTCGCCAATGGCAACCTCGCCATTCGCCATCTGGGGGTGCCGACCGTCACCGTGCCCATGGGCGTCATGGCCGACATCGGCATGCCGGTGGGGCTGACCTTCGCAGGCCGCGCCTACGACGACTCGAACCTGCTGCGCTATGGCGCAGCGTTTGAATCCTGTGGCTCGAAACGGCTGGTTCCGCCCCGTACCCCGCCATTGCACAGCGTCGCAGGCTAGGAAAACAGCTTCACAGGCATGCCTAGCAAGCAACGCTCCTACGGGCAGAAGCGGATCGTCGCGCAACCGGGCTTTTGAGGCCGGGGTTGCGCTCGACCAATGCGGTACACCTGACACACCGCATCGCAGCCTCCCTCGGGGTCGGCAGCTCCTACAGGTTCGGCGTCAACTCTCGGTGTGCAGGCTTCTGATTCTGGCCGAAGGCCGTAGGAGTCTGGCTTGCCGACGATTGGCTGCGCAGCCGTCATGAAACCATACGACGGAGTAGTGTCTGCTCACACCGCATTGACAGGTTTACTGCCGCTGCGCGCCAGATCGCGTGCAAGCAACGCTCCTACGCCCTCCGGGCAGACGCGGACTTGCGATGTCGCGTGCTTCTGATTCTGGCCGAAGGCCGTAGGAGTCTGGCTTGCCGACGATTGGCTGCGCAGCAGTCATGAAACCATGCGACCGAGTAGTGTCTGCTCACACCGCATTGACAGGTTTTACTGCCGCTGCGCGCCAGATCGCGTGCAAGCCACGCTCCTACGCCCTCCGGGCAGACGCGGACTTGCGATGTCGCGTGCTTCTGATTCTGGCCGAAGGCCGTAGGAGTCTGGCTTGCCGACGATTGGCTGCGCAGCCGTCATGAAACCATGCGATCGAGTAGTGTCTGCTCACGCTGCATTGACAGGTTTACTGCCGCTGCGCGCCAGATCGCGTGCAAGCAACGCTCCTACGCCCTCCGGGCAGACGCGGACTTGTGATGTCACGTGCTTCTGATTCTGGCCGAAGGCCGTAGGAGTCCGGCTTGCCGACGATTGGCTGCGCAGCAGTCATGACACCATACGACGGAGTAGTGTCTGCTCACACTGCATTGACAGGTTTTACTGCCGCTGCGCGCCAGATCGCGTGCAAGCCACGCTCCTACGCCCTCCGGGCAGACGCGGACTTGCAATGTCGCGCTTCTGATTCTGGCCGAAGGCCGTAGGAGCGAGGCTTGCCCGCGAAGTCCATAGCGCGGTGCATCATGTAAACCGCATTTCCAGCTTCGGGGGCAAGCCTCGCTCCAACAAAATCGGTGTCAGAAGCGTTTCGTGTGGCTACGCACGTCGATAAATTCACGAAAATACCTGTTCGCTCTTTCGATCCCTATCAAGTGAAGGCACAATCCGCCTCTTTTTTCGGCGGGCATTGCTGGAGGCCTCGACATGATCAAAACGCCGTACTACCTCATCGACAAGCAAAAGCTTTTGCGCAACATGGAAAAGATCGCCTACCTGCGCGAGCACTCCGGCGCCAAGGCGTTGCTGGCGCTCAAGTGTTTTGCCACCTGGTCGGTGTTCGACCTGATGCAGCAGTACATGGACGGCACCACGTCTTCGTCGCTTTACGAGCTCAAGCTGGGCCGCGAAAAATTCGCCGGTGAAACCCATGCCTACAGCGTGGCCTGGGCTGATGATGAAATCGAAGACATGCTTGCCAACTGCGACAAGATCATCTTCAACTCCATCGGCCAGTTGCAGCGCTATTCCCAAGCGTGCGCCGGCACGGTGCGCGGCCTGCGGGTCAATCCGCAGGTCAGCAGTTCGGATTATCTGCTGGCCGATCCGGCGCGTCCGTTCAGCCGTCTGGGCGAGTGGGACCCGGAGAAGATCGAGCAGGTGCTGGGTGATATTTCCGGCTTCATGTTCCATAACAACTGCGAGAACGGCGATTTCGCTTTGTTCGACCAGATGCTGACGACCATCGAAGAACGCTTCGGCCATCTGCTGCACAAGGTCGAATGGGTCAGCCTCGGCGGCGGCATTCATTTCACTGGTGACGACTATCCGCTGGATGCGTTTTGCGCGCGCTTGAAAGCCTTTTCGCAACAATACGGCGTGCAGGTGTATCTGGAGCCGGGGGAAGCTGCGATCACCCAGAGCGCTTCACTGGAAGTCACCGTGCTCGACACCCTCTACAACGGCAAGCACCTGGCCGTGGTCGACAGCTCCATCGAAGCGCACATGCTCGATCTGCTGATCTACCGCTTGGACGCCAAGCTGGCGCCGAGCGAGGGCGAACACACCTACATGGTCTGCGGCAAATCATGTCTGGCCGGGGATATCTTCGGTGAGTACCAGTTTGCAAAACCTTTGGCCATCGGCGACCGGTTGTCCTTCGTGGACGCGGCGGGTTACACCATGGTCAAGAAGAACTGGTTCAACGGCCTGAAAATGCCGTCCATCGCAGTGAAACAACTCGACGGTACAGTCGAGGTAGTGCGTGAGTTTGGTTTTAACGATTATTTGTCCAGCCTTTCCTAAGCTGGCGACGAGGAGTGAGAAAGAAATTGAAGAAGAACGTTCTTATCATTGGTGCAGGAGGTGTCGCCAAGGTGGTGGCCCACAAGTGCGCGCAGCACAACGACGAACTCGGTCGTATTGCTATCGCGTCGCGCAACATCTCCAAGTGCCAGGCCATCATCGACAGCGTCAAGGCCAAGGGCAGCCTCAAACAGCCCGCTGAAATCAAGGCTTTCACCCTGAACGCGCTGGACATCGAAGCGACCAAGGCGCTGATCATCGAGACCGAATCACAGATCGTGATCAACGTCGGTTCCTCGTTTTTGAACATGTCCGTGCTGCGCGCCTGCATCGACACCGGCGTGGCCTATCTGGACACCGCGATCCACGAAGAGCCGGGCAAGGTCTGCGAAACGCCGCCCTGGTATGGCAACTACGAGTGGAAGCACCTGGAAGAATGCCAGCAGAAAAACGTCACGGCGATTCTCGGCATCGGGTTTGACCCAGGCGTCGTCAATGCGTATGCAGCCCTGGCGCAACAACAGTATTTCGACCGCATTGATTCGATCGACATCCTCGACGTCAATGCCGGCTCCCACGGCAAATACTTCGCGACCAATTTCGACCCGGAAATCAATTTCCGTGAATTCACCGGCCAAGTCTGGAGCTGGCAGAACAGCCAGTGGACCAGCAACGCCATGTTCGAAGTCAAACGCACTGACGACTTGCCAGTGGTCGGTAGCCAGAACCTGTACCTGACCGGCCACGATGAAGTGCACTCGTTGTCGAAAAACCTCGACGTGCCCAACGTGCGTTTCTGGATGAGTTTTGGCGAGCACTACATCAACGTCTTCACCGTGCTCAACAGCCTGGGGCTCTTGTCCGAACAGCCGGTGAAAACCGCCGAAGGCCTGGAAGTGGTGCCGCTCAAAGTGGTCAAGGCCGTGCTGCCCGACCCCGCCTCGCTGGCGCCGGGTTACACCGGCAAGACCTGCATCGGCGACCTGGTCAAAGGCACCAAGGACGGCCAGCCGCGCGAGCTGTTCATCTACAATGTCGCCGACCATGAACAGGCCTACGCCGAGACCGACAGCCAGGGCATTTCCTACACCGCAGGCGTGCCACCCGTGGCCGCAGCCCTCCTCGTCGCCCGAGGCGAATGGGACGTGCAGCGCATGGTCAACGTCGAGCAACTGCCCGCCGAACCGTTCCTGCGAGCGCTTGACCTGATGGGTTTGCCGACGCGGATCAAGGACGAAAACGGCGATCGCGCCTGGCAGTGATGTGCTGAAAACAAGGTGCGCCTGAGACTGGCGCGCCTTGTTTTACCCCCTCTTCCTGCAGGCGCTGCCGAAGGCTGCGATTGCGGCCAACCAGTTTTTTCATCCGTCGCAGACCTACCCCCATTACGGGCCAGCGTGCTCCCGTGCAGGCTCAGCCTTTGGTTTGATAACACTCCATCACCGCAGCAACCGCTTGGCGGGCCTGCTCCAGCACGTGTTCAAGCGGCTGGGTTGAATCGATGTCGATGATCGGGGCGCCATTGAAAGACAGCGTCGGCACGATGCCGATCTTCTTTGCGAGCGATTCATAACGGTGGTCAGGCTTGCGGGCGAAGGCTGTTTCAATGTCTACGTTGAGTCGCAGCACGACATCAGGGCGCACGGATGTCATTTTTTTGTACAGCCAGTGCTCCAGGCGCATCAGCCCCTTTGCAAAAGAATCCGACAGAAATCGATTGGTCAAATGCGGGCCGTCCATCTCGCCCGGCACAACGATTTGCGGGTAACGATCAGTCAGAATCGCGTGACCGAACGCACGATAGATCGACATTCGCGTGAAGCGCACGACGCGTCTCATGGAAGCAATGAACATCACCAAAGCGACCGGGCCGGAGATACCCTTCTGCCGCGCCGAGGCGCCGACTTTGGTGATACGGCTATCGACTTTCTTGCCGAACGCATGTTTACGCATCGCCCGGCGCAGATTGCCGGTCTGCTTGCCGAGATGGCACAACGTGGTCGGGCGATAGCCCAACATAAATTTCAATACCTCTTCACTCACCGTGGACTTGCCACTGCCATCGGAGCCGACGATTGCAACAATCGGAGCCTTTCGCCCCGGTACTCTGCTGAACTGCATATGTTTTTATAGGCCTCTTTGAGTCATTGCCAACGCCCGTATACGGGTTGATATCTCACCGGGAAACTCGAACAACTCTTGTTCATAAACAAGCTTGTTCTGGATTTTTTTCACCACAAGATCATCGTGCATCTGGCCCATCAGGCCGTTGATAGTGGCCAGGAAAAGCGACAGTGCGTCATACTCCGGCGACGCAGACAGCGCCCGCCGTGTATCGCTGAGGGCGATGCGACGACTGATGATCTTGCGTAAATCGTGAAACTGCCTGGCCGTCAGCAGGGCCCCTTCGCCAGAGGTCTGGGCCAGATGCTGGTTCTCCATCGCGATATAACGCTGGAAGCTTTCAAGGCTCGAAAGCTTTGCCTTCACCAGCGTGTCGTGCAGTCTGGCAAAGTACCCGTCACGCAACCGGCACCACAGCTTGATCCCAAGCCACAGGGTGCGCCGTCTCTGTCCGTTCTTGAATGCGTCCTGGAACCGCCCCATCAGCCGGGTGATGGAGTCCAAGCATTCGGGATACCGATGCTGCTCGCTGTAGTTGGCACAGGCAAAACGCATTTTTTTGAAGCGTGCCCGCATGTACTTGTACTGGACGGCTTGCTCGGGGGTGGCCGAGCCCTTGGCGGCAATCGCCGCGATGAGGGTGCGTGTGGCCGGTATGTCCACGCCCGTCACCAGGAGCTGCCAGGCCAGACGATAACAACCGGCCAGCTCTGCGGCTGTGAGGTCGGGTGCCGGACCAGTGGGGCCTGGAGCCTGAAGATTGATGACATCGTCATCCAGGATGTTCTGCATCAACATCTCAAGCTGAGCCTTGGTCGCGGCTGGGGACTGGAGGGAAAAGTCAGAGCTGGGCATTCAGCACCTAAATTAAGTAATCCGGTATCTATTCCGCAGCTTGAAGAGCAGCTCGGATCGCATAGGGGCACAGGTACAGTGACAGGGCGCCGATGATACCTGAGAAATCAGCCACTAATGCCCGCCTCATCCCAGCAACTCAGTGATCCAGCGGGCTTGACGCGCGACGTCCTGCACCTTGTGCTCGGGTACTGCCTGCCGCGCATTGATGAAGTTGTCCAGGGTTTTGCGTTTCTGGGTGAGCATGCGCTGCCACTTTTGGATAAAGACTGGACTCCGGGTCTGCATCTGCAGCGGGCCGAAATAAAGCTCCTGGGCGCTATAGCTCACCGCTGCGTCACGCTCGGCGACGATGATTTCGTAGAAAAACAGGTTTTCGCGCAGCAGCTCCTCGCCAGATATGCGGTAGCCGTTTTCCATCAGCCACCGCCGCAAGGGCTGCTCACCGCCGTTGGGTTGCAGGATCAGCCGCTCATGGCCCTTCAAGCGCGCCTTGCCCGCTTCAAGAATGTCGCGAATCGTCTCGCCGCCCATGCCGCATATTGTGATCGCGTCCACCCTGTCGCCCGGCTCTATCGCCGCCAGGCCGCTGGCCAGCCGCACGATGATCTGCTGCTCCAGACCGTTCTCGCGCACGGTACGCTCGGCCGCGCGCAATGGGGTCAACGCCACCTCACCCGCTACCGCCGCAGCAATGACGCCACGGCGCATTAATGCCACCGGCAGATAGCCGTGATCCGAGCCGATATCGGCCAGGCGAGCACCGGCAGGGACATGCGCCGCCACCCGTTCCAGACGCCTGGACAATGTGTGTTCGTTCAACTGTTGCCCCTTCTCACCGCGAACATCCGGGAATTACCCAGCAGCTAGATTGGGCTAACCGACACAAGCTCGAAGTATTTGAACTTCTTCTTTTTCGCCTCGGCCTTGGCTTCCTGCTCAGCTACAAAACTGCTCAGGGTATTGGCGTCGTAGCTGAACACCTCGACTGCACCGTCGTACTCTTTGGTCACATGCAAGATCACGCGCAGCTTGGGTGACAAAGCCTTGGAGATTGGCCGTGGTTTTGCCGCGGCAGGTTTTGCGGGTGCCGGCGTGGGAGCTGATTCAACCGCAGGGACAGGCGTCTCCTCCTGCGCAGGCACAGGCGCCGGGGTGGGTGCGGGGCCGAAAAGCGCCAGGCGCATTTCTTCTTCAGTGAGGCTTTCAGTCATCGGAGCGGTCTCGTTACGGCTAAGGCGTTTGGTTCTGGCGGCGAGCTTATCATTTTGCAGGTCAATGCCTGGCGGGCCTGCGGGATCTGTGTCGATCGGGCAGGCGCAGATCTGAAAGTATCGCTTTTAATCCACTGCAGCCTCCCGCTGCCTGCGATGCCCAAGCCACCAGCCTGCCAGCAATACAAATACCGCCGCCGCTGCACTGGCCGCCCAATGCAGCCATTCAACCTGCGGCAAATAAGGCTGCAGCGCGACGTCGCCTGCTGCCATGCCGCCAGCGATCCAGCCGATCAAGGCCCCGCCTGCCGGAACCAGCCACGGCAGCCGATCCATCGCGGCGAGTACGAAGCGGCTGCCCAGAATGATGATCGGGATGCTGATCAGCACGCCCGCTGTAACCAGATACACGTTGCCGTCGCCTGCTGCAGCGACAGCAAGGACGTTGTCCAGCGACATCACCACGTCGGCGACGATGACCGTCTTGATCGCGGTCCACAGTCGCGTGCCGCCATCGATCTCCTCGTCCCCTTCATCCTGATTGGCCACCAGCTTGATGCCGATCCACAGCAGCAATACTGCGCCGACCAGCTTCAGATACGGCAAGCCCAGCAGGTGCACCGCAAAGAACAGCATCACCACCCGCAACAAAATCGCCCCGAGCATCCCGCCGTAGATGGCCTTGGTCTGCAACTCCTTGGGCAATTTGCGACAGGCCATGGCAATCACCACAGCGTTGTCGCCACCCAGAAGCAAGTCGATGGCAATGATCTGCGCCAGGGCAGTCCAGATGAAGGGGTCGTAAAGCCAGTTCATGTAAAAACCTTTAGCGAACGTACAAAAGAAAAATTCCGGTGAGCAGCGACATCCCCGTCAGGATGAAGCCACTGACTACTTCAGGATCAAGCGCTGATGCCAGGTGCGCAGCGGTCTGCGCCAGGACCGGCAGGATACAGAAATTAACCGCATCCTTGGAAACCAACCTGGTCACCGGGACGCAAAACGTTGAGGGCGGCGCCGGGTCTGCGCTTGTGTGCCACGACCGACGCTGCCAAAACAACATTTTAAGCTCAGCTCATGACCGGCGGTCCGAAACCATTCGTTTGAGGGACTATTAATCAGCACCAGGGTCAACCCGGCGCGACGTCCGCCGATAGCAGATGCACGCGACCTGCGTAACACATCGTCCTCTCGAATAGCCCGTGGATAGTTATCGGCAATGACCAGATCTCTGAAATTCAGCCACAAAATTCTTCTCGCGGCCTCGCTCGTCGTCATCGCGGCGTTCTCGTTATTCACGTTGTACAACGATTTTCTGCAGCGCAACGCCATTGGCAATCAGCTTAAGCAAAGCCTGAGCGCAACCGCAGACAGCACCGCAGGCAATATCCAGAGCTGGCTTTCAGGCCGGATAGCGCTGGTGGAAAGCCTGGGCGAGAGTCTGGCCGCAGCGCCCGGCGCGGACGGACAAACCGTGGCGCTCAAGCAGACGACCCTCATGTCCACGTTCATGAGCGTCTACCTGGGCCAGGGCGACGGCGCTTTCACCCTGCAGCCGCCCGACGAAATGCCGGCCGGGTACGATCCGCGTACGCGGCCCTGGTATAAGGACGCCGTCAGCGCTGGCAAGACCACCCTGACCGAACCCTACATTGATGCGGTCACCAAAGGACTGATCATCACCATCGCAACGCCGGTCAAAACCGCGACGGGCCTGCCTGGTGTAGTGGGCGGCGATTTAAGTCTCGATACCCTGGTGAAAATGATCAGCGCCCTGCGTCTGCAGAGCGACGGCTATGCCTTTCTGGTGGATGCCAGCGGCCGTATTCTGGTTCACCCCGATACCACGATGGTCATGAAAAGCCTGAGTGAGGTTTACCCCACCGACACCCCCAGGTTGACCCAGGACATCAGCGAAAGCACCCTCAACGGCAACACCCAGATTCTGACCTTCGCCCATGTGAACGGCTTGCCCTCGGTGAACTGGTATGTGGGCGTGGCGGTGGACAAGGCCCGTGCCTACGGGATGCTCAGCGAGTTCAGAAACTCAGCCGTGGTGGCGACGGTCATCGCTGTGGTGTTGATTATCTTGCTGCTGGGTGTGCTGCTCAGCGTGCTGATGCGTCCGTTGAACGTGATGGGCCGTGCCATGCACGACATCGCTGCCGGTGAAGGCGACCTGACCAAGCGACTGGAGATTCAAAGCCAGGACGAGTTCGGCTATCTGGGCAAGGGCTTTAACCTGTTCGTGGAGCGGATTCACGAATCGATGCGCGAGGTGGCCTCCTCCACGGTGCAGCTCAACGAGGTCGCATTGCGAGTGGTGGGAGCGTCCAACGCCTCGATGCTCAACTCAGATCAACAGGCCAACCGCACCAACAGCGTCGCTGCGGCGATCAATGAACTGGGCGCCGCCGCCCAGGAGATCGCGCAAAACGCTGCGCGGGCTTCCGGTCATTCAAGTGATGCGCGGGGTCTGGCGTCTGAAGGTCAGGGAGTGGTCGGGCAAAACATTCTGGCAATGAATCGCCTGTCCACACGCATCAGTGGCGCCAGCGGGCAGATCGAACTGCTGGCCACCAAGACCACCAATATCGGGCAGATTCTGGAGGTCATCACCGGTATCTCGCAACAGACCAATTTGCTGGCACTCAATGCCGCCATTGAGGCAGCGCGGGCCGGTGAGGCAGGTCGGGGGTTTGCGGTGGTGGCCGATGAAGTGCGCAGCCTGGCGCACCGCACACAGGAATCGGCCAGTCAGGTGCAGCGCATGATCGAGGAGTTGCAGTCCGGCGCCCGTGAAGCGGTGGCGATCATGAACGAGAGCCAGCGCGAGAGCGATGAAAGCGTGAGCATTGCCAATCGGGCCGGCGCCAGCCTTGAAAGCGTCACGGCGCGTATCAGCGAAATCGACGGCATGAACCAGTCGGTGGCCACCGCGACCGAGGAGCAAACCGCAGTGGTGGAGTCGATCAACGTCGACATCACCCAGATCAACACGCTGAACCAGGAAGGCGTGGACAACCTCCAGGCCACCCTGCGCGCCTGCCACGACCTCGAGCAGCAATCGACCCGATTGAAGCAATTGGTGGGCAGCTTCCGCATCTGATCAGGGACTGCTGCGCCCATCGCCTGCAAGCAGGGCTCCAACGCCCTGCGGGCAGAAGCGGTTACGCACTGCGCTGCTTTTGCCTAGCTTACCCACTTCATCTTCGCGGGAAACCGCGCGGTGAAAACGGTGCCCTCTTGGGCCGTGGAGGTCACCGTCAACGTGCCGTTGTGCGCCGTGGCGATTTGCGAGGCGATGTAGAGCCCCAAACCCAGACCTTCGCCGCGCTGGCCGGCTTCGGAGCGGGTAAACGGCTCGAACAGCAATGGCATGAGTCCGGCCGGAATCGGCGTGCCCTGATTGACGACGCTGATCACCACTTCATCTTCCTGGTGAAGCACCTTCACTTCGATGGGGGTGCTGCTATCGCCGTGGGTTATCGCATTGCCCAGCAGGTTCGATAACAGTTGGGTGATCCGCAGCGCATCGCAATAGACACCGTCAGGGACCTCAAGTGAGTGCCTGATCAGCGCATGGGGATGGGAGGCCTGCACTTCGGCCACCGTCAATCGCAGCGCGCGGGCCAGGTCGTCGGTCAATTGCCGCTTGACCGGAATGCCCCCGCCCATGCGCCCTCGCGCAAAATCGAGCACGTTCTCGATCAACACCCCCATGCGGATCGAGCTGCTGCGGATGGCCGTGATCAGATTCAGCGAACGCTTTTCAGTGGTTTTGCTTTGCAGCAATTCGGCGCTCATGCGGATAGCGCTCAACGGCGTGCGCAGGTCATGCCCCAATACCGCCACGAATTGCTCGCGCAGCATGCCGTGTTCGGTGGCGGTGGCCAGCGCTGCTTTGGTGGTGTCGAGATTGGCCTGCGTGTCCAGATTCATTGCGATCAACTGCGCGAACAGCTTGAGGGTCTCGACGATGGCAGGCGATTCCAGATCAGCCGGCACTGAATCGATGGCGCACAGCGTGCCGAAGAACTCACCGTTGGCCTTGATGATAGGAATGGAGATATAGCTCTCCAGCCCGTAAGTCCTGGGGGTGTGATGACTGGAAAACAGCGGATGGGTGCTGGCATGCCCGAAAATCACCGGGGTTCGGTGTTGGCGGATCTCGTGACAGATGGTGGATTCCAGTACCAGCTCGCCACCGGGCTTCAAGCCGAAGTCGATGGAATCATCCACCGCGCATGCCACCCAGTTTCTTTCGGTGACGCGGGCGACTGCAGCAAAGCGCATGCCGGTCAAATGCTTGACCATACTCAAAATGACCGGAACGGCGTCGATCGCCTGTACGGCTTCGATGTCCGTGGAAAACGCCGTGTCGGTCATGAGGCTTTGAACTCAGTAGGAAAAGGGAAAATATGGCGGTGAGCACTGAATTATTTTGTGTCTTACTGTATCTGATCCGGAACAACCCGTGCCATTAAAACAGTGGCATAGAAACAGCGGCGCGCTGCCCTGCTCTCTCCTCATTCGGGTTGAGCAGTGCGCCGCCAGACAGATCCGCGACAGAGTATTGGTGTATGAAATCAGGCAAAAGAAGTGCCGGCCCCATCGGTTTGAGAGATATCACGATCGTCGACGACGCCAAGGTGCGCAAGGCGATCACGGCAGCCGCGTTGGGCAATGCCATGGAATGGTTCGATTTCGGCGTCTATGGCTTCGTCGCCTACGTGTTGGGCAAGGTGTTTTTCCCAGGCGCCGATCCTGGCACGCAAATGATCGCCGCGCTGGCGACCTTCTCCGTGCCGTTTCTCATCCGACCATTGGGAGGTTTGTTCTTCGGCGCCTTGGGCGATAAGTACGGGCGCAAAAAGGTCCTGGCCGCCACCATCGTGATCATGTCCCTCAGCACGTTCGCCATCGGCCTGATCCCCTCCTACGCGTCCATCGGCATCTGGGCGCCAATCCTGTTGTTGCTCGCCAAGATGGCCCAGGGCTTTTCGGTGGGCGGCGAATACACCGGCGCATCGATCTTCGTCGCCGAATACGCCCCGGACCGCAAGCGCGGGTTCCTCGGCAGTTGGCTGGACTTCGGCTCCATCGCAGGTTTTGTCCTCGGCGCAGGCGTGGTGGTGTTGATTTCCTCGATCATCGGCGAAGACAAGTTCCAGGAATGGGGCTGGCGTTTGCCGTTCTTCCTCGCGCTGCCACTGGGCATGCTCGGGCTGTATCTGCGTAATGCGCTGGAAGAAACCCCGGCCTTCCAGCAACACGTGGATGATCAGGCCAAGAACAAGAAAGCCGGGACCGAAGTCCCGCGCGCGACCTTCAAGGAAGTGGCGACCAAGCACTGGCGCAGCCTGATCACCTGCATTGGCGTGGTGGTGGTGACCAACGTCACCTATTACATGCTGCTGACGTACATGCCCAGCTACCTGTCCCATAACCTGCATTACAGCGAAAACCACGGTGTGATGATCATCATCGCGATCATGGTCGGCATGCTGTTCGTGCAGCCGTTTATCGGCATGATCAGCGACAGAATCGGCCGCCGCCCGTTCATTGTCTGCGGCAGCATCGGCCTGTTGCTCCTGGCGATTCCGGCTTTCATGCTGATCAACAGCGGCAAGATCGGGCTGATCTTTTCCGGGCTTCTGATTCTGGCCGTTGTCCTCAACTTCTTCATCGGCGTGATGGCGTCTACCCTGCCCGCCATGTTCCCGACGCACATTCGTTACAGCGCCCTGGCCAGCGCTTTCAACGTTTCAGTGCTGATTGCCGGCCTGACACCGACCGCAGTGGCCTGGCTGGTGGAAAGCACCAACAATTTGTACATGCCGGCCTACTACCTGATGGTGGTGGCGGTGATTGGCCTGATCACAGGGCTGACGATGAAGGAAACGGCCAACATGCCGCTACGAGGTGCAGCGCCAGCGGCTTCCGATCTTGAGGAGGCGCGGGAACTGCTGCAGGAGCATCACGACACCATCGAAGAGAAGATCGAAGACATCGATGCGCAGATCGCCGAGCTGCAAGCCAAACGCGAGGCACTGGTGCATCAGCACCCACGTATTAGCCGATCAGGGGCCCGCGACGGCGTCTAAAGCTTCATCTCGGCCAAGGCCCGCCGCAGGGGTTCATCGGATATCTGGATCGGGCCATGAAACGGAATGTCCATGTCCAGTACCAGATAGACCGACGCTGCGATGAGCAAAGACGACATCGTAAACATGCCGATGACCATTGGATTGCGTGGCGCGCGATAGCCGAAACTGGCGAATATCAGCGTCAGCCACGCCACCAGCATGCCGATCAGTGGCCCGGGGATGGCGCCCTCTGACTGCTCGACAATTTTCCAGCGTTGCTCGATCAGTGCGTGATACTGCTGGCGAATATCCGCCAGCTGGGTCTCGTGGAAACGATCGACAGGCTTGATAGCGCCCAGGGATTTGCCGATATCGTCCAGATAGCGGGCCGCTTCACTGTTGCGATGCTGCAACGCTTCATCGCCGCGAAACGGATTGGCGATGGCATGCTCCAGATAGTTCACCACCCGTGCATGAGCATCCTGGGTGGGCTCGCCGTAAGCGCGCAGGGTGCGGTCAAAAATAATCAGGCTGGTGGCGTATCCGTGCATGTTGGCATCGATCGTCTCGAAGGTATTCTTCGCCGAATTGATCATCAGCCCGAAGACCAGCGACGTCATGACCACGAAGATGTTAGCCACCAGACGCACTACCGTGTTGGTGTCGTCGTCCCTGTGCCGGGCGGACAGCTTCGGGTACCAGTGCATCATCAAAAGCGCCGCTGACAGCAGACAGGCAAAAACAGCCAACGCGATCCAGATCGACTCCATACGCCCGCCCCCACACAGACAGCGAAAAGGTTTCCCCAGGATTGGCCCTTGCACATCACTGGCGCAGTTACGCATCGAGCACCTGTCAGCAGGACCCTGGCAGCTATGGAGGATAGACCGTGAACGGGAGATTTCATCGATCAGTGAACCTAGAAGGACCGACAGCCAGGCACTGCTGGCCGTCGACATCGACAGTTGGGCCTGGTTTGAAGCCCGAGGAAGAACGAAAAGGCCGAACGCCGATTCGTCCTTCAGGTCATGGGCTGACGATCTCGGCAATGACCGCGAGCGTGTCGCCACACTGCACCAGCCCCGGGAAATGCCGGGCCGCCAGCAGGCCACTGCGTAACGCGCGATATTCCACGGGTACCGCGCCGGTGCGGCGGATGTCATGCACGCGGGCAATGACTTCGCCTTTGTCGACCTGATCACCCAGATCCCGACACATTTCCATCAAGCCGTCGTGCTCGCTGGCGACGAAGCAAGCTCCATCGGGCATGTCGAGCATCACAGTGGGGCGCAGCTCGATTGCGCCCTCGATGATCCTGGCGTGGATCAGCAGATTACGCACGCCCCGTTCGGCAATTTCTACGCTGCGTGCCGTGGACGAGCCGCCGCCGCCCAGTTCGGTGGTGACAAACACCTTGCCCTGCTGTTCGGCCGCCGTGTCGTACATCGCTCCAGCGTCCAGCTCCAGCATGCGCATGCTGTAGGGGGCGTTGAACGCCTGCATGCCCGCTTCGCAGTCGGCCTGCTGCTGTTTGTTCAGCAGCACATGGCAGGCGGCAAACGGGAGAAAATCCAGGGTCCGGCCACCGGAATGAATGTCCAGCACGATATCCGCCAGTGGCAGCAATGTGCGCCGGAAATAGTCGGCGATCTTCTCGGTGACTGTGCCGTCCGGCCTGCCGGGAAAGCTGCGGTTGAGGTTGCCCCGGTCAATGGGCGATGTCCGTCGACCGGCATGAAACGCCGGAGTATTCATGAACGGGATGATGATCACCCGCCCGGTCACCTGGTCCGCGCTCAGGCTTTGCGCAAGCTTGCTCAGGGCGACGGGGCCTTCGTATTCGTCGCCATGATTGCCGCCCGTAAGCAATGCCGTCGGACCGACCCCGCGCTGGATCACAGTGACCGGAATCATCACTGCGCCCCAGGCTGAGTCGTCTCGCGAATACGGCAGCTTGAGAAACCCGTGCTGCACGCCCTCACGTTCGAAGTCCACGGTCGCGCTGATAGGGTTATCGGGTAACTCACTCATGGGTCAGTCCTTCACGAACAGCTGACGTGGAACGTTGCACAAGGTCTCGACGCCGGTGTCGGTGATCAAGATGCTTTCGGTGATTTCCAGGCCCCAGTCGTCCATCCACAGGCCCGGCATGAAGTGAAAGGTCATGCCCGGCTGCAACACGCTGGTGTCGCTGGGGCGCAGGCTCATGGTGCGTTCGCCCCAATCAGGCGGGTAGCTGATACCGATCGGATAGCCGCAGCGGCTGTCTTTGTGAATGCCGAATTTCTCCAGCACCGAGAAAAATGCTTTGGCCACGTCCCCCGTGGTATTGCCCGGTTTCGCTGCTTCCATGCCCTTGGCGATGCCCTCGACCACGGCTTTTTCACCGTCCAGGAAATGCTGTGGAGGTTTGCCCAGATAAATGGTGCGAGACAGCGGGCAGTGATAGCGCTTGTAGCAGCCCGCGATCTCGAAGAAGGTCCCGGCGCCCTTTGCGAACGGCGTGTCGTCCCAGGTCAGGTGCGGCGCGCTTGCGTCGGCACCGGTGGGCAGCAGCGGCACGATGGCCGGATAATCGCCGCCATGACCGTCTGCGCCCATGATGCCGGCGCTGTAGATCTCGGCCACCAGTTCGTTCTTGCGCATGCCGGGTTCGATACGCTCATAAATGCGCCCATGCATGTTTTCGACGATGCGCGCGGCAATGCGCATGTACTCGATTTCTTTCGGCGATTTGATCGCTCGCTGCCAGTTCACCAAGCCTGCGGCGTCCAGCAGCGTGGCATTGGGCAGGTGTTTTTTGAGCGACAGGTAAGCGGCGGCGCTGAAATAGTAATTGTCCATCTCAAGGCCAATGTTCAGACCGCTCCAGCCACGTGGCTCGATGACCTCCCGAGACAGATAGTCCATCGGATGGCGTTCCCGGGACTGCACGTAGATATCCGGGTAGCCGACGATGTTGTCGTGCTGCATGAACACCGTGCGCTTGGCGCCGTTGGCGTCCTGACCACGGCCATACCACACCGGCTCGCCGTCCAGCGCGAGCAGCACGCACTGATGCACATAGAACGACCAGCCATCGTAGCCCGTCAGCCAAGCCATGTTCGACGGGTCGGTGACCACGAGCAGTTCGATCCCCTGCGCCTGCATCGCCTGGCGGACCTTGGCCAGACGCTGGGCGTATTCCTCCCGTGAAAACGGAAGATTGACGACTATCTGAGACATGCAGATGCCCTCTGTAGATAACGCACTGATTGGAGTTGTTGTGAATTCATGGTCTGCACCCTAAGCACCGAAGCGCACTCCCTTGTTGGCTGCCAAGGCCCGCTCGAACGCAAGATTGGCGATGGCCGTGTCCTGGGCGCCGGTGCCGGTCAGATCCACCAGGGTGATCTGCCCCTGATCGGTTCGGCCTGGCCTTTGCCCGGCGATGACCTGGCCCAGTTCCGCAAAAGCCGATCCGTCGCCGATTGCTCCTGCGGCCAGGGCGTGATGCAGTTCGCCCAACAGGCGGGTCTGACTTAGGCGGTCGGCCACGTATCGGTCGACCCCGGCCAGAGCAGCGGGCGCGATTTCATTTTTGTGTTCGGCATCCGAGCCCATGGCCGTGATGTGCAGGCCTGGCTGCAGGTGACGTGCATGAATCAACGGTTCGCGGCTCGGCGTTGTGGTGATAACGATGTCGACCCCGTCGAGCGCGGCGTCTACAGACGTGCAGACGCGAACGTTCAAAGCGCCGTCTCGGGGGAGTTGCGCCGCGAAAGCCAGCGCTTTCGCCTCGTCCCGCGCCCAGACCCGCACTTGTTCAATGGGACGCACCAGCCGCAGCGCCTGCAACTGCAAGGCGGCCTGCTCACCGGCACCAATCAGCGCCACGCTGCGGCTGTTTTCACGAGACAACCAGCGCGCCGCGACTGCACCGGCTGCCGCTGTGCGTATCGCCGTCAGATAGCCGTTGTCCAGCAGCAGTGCGTCGAGCAACCCGGTGCGCGCCGACAACAACATCATCATGCCGTTGAGGCTTGGCAAACCCAGCGTAGGGTTGTCGAAAAAGCCCGGGCTGACTTTGATCGCGAACCGCGCCAAACCTGGCAAATAGGCAGTTTTCACGTCCACCTCGCCGTTGTATTCGGGGATGTCCAGACGCAGGATCGGCGGCATCGCCACCGCAGCGGTCGCCAGCAACAAGAACGCCTGCTCGATGGCGTCGATGCTGTGCTGATCGAGGGCAATGCAGGCGCGCAGATCGGCCTCGCTCAACAGGGTGACTTCGGCCATTACAGCGCTCCTTTTATGTTTGGCTGGGTGGTCATTCATTCGCCCCCGCCAGCACCCGTTGATGCTGGGCAATGTCGACATTGCGCCCGCTGACCACCACGACGATGGGGCCGTACGGTTCGATCAAGCCGTCGAGCAAGGCGGATATGCCGACCGCAGCAGCACCTTCCACCACTTGGCGCTCCTGGAAGTACGCGTGCCGAATGCCGTTGCCGATGGACGCTTCGTCCAGCAAGTGCACCTGATCGCAGAGGTCGCGGGTCATGGCAAAGGTGAAGCGATTGTCCAGGCCGATGCCGCCGCCCAGAGAATCTGCCAGGGTCGGCAGCTCCTGAACCTCCACCGGATGCCCTGCTGCGAGACTGGCGTGCATGGCAGCGCCGCGTTGCATGCTGATGCCATGTAGGCGAATGTGCGGATTGGCGGTCTTCAGAGCCATCGCCACACCGGAAAACAGCCCGCCTCCGGACAACGGCACCAGCACTTGAGCGACGTCTGGCAATTGCTCGATGATCTCCAGGCCCAGCGTGGCCTGGCCGGCAATGATCGCCGGGTGATCGAAAGGCGGCAGCAGCGTTGCGCCCTGTTCTGCCGCGATGATTTGTGCCTGACGCTGGGCATCGTCCTGAGACTGACCGACGATACATACCTGAGCACCCAATTCGCGGATCGCCTGGACCTTGTTTTCCGGCACCCGATGCGAAAGACAGATGGTGGCGGTCACTCCCAGTTGCGCGGCTGCGTATGCCAAGGCCCGGCCGTGGTTACCGGTAGAGGCTGCGACCACCCCGTTGGCCCTGGCGGCGGCATCGAGCTGCGCCACGGCATTGCTCGCGCCGCGCAGTTTGAAGCTGCCAGTGATCTGCTGGGATTCGAGCTTGAGGTAAACCGCCACGCCCATGCGCTTGGACAGACTGGGCGAATGCTCCATCGGCGTGGTGCGGATCAGCGACGCGATGCGCTGACGAGCGAGGTAAACATCGTTGAGCTGCAACCCTGACATGACCGCGTCCCGACCGGAGTGTGGGTTGCAGTCTAAAAGCCGGAAATTGTGCTGATGAATGTACTAGGGCAATTCTTCGGAAAATATTATGCCCTTCCCGCCAGCTATCCAGGTGGGAGGGAGCTGGCTCGCGAAGACGCAGTACATTCGCCACCTGTTCCGGGTGCAAGGTATCCGATTCGGAGCAAGCTTCGTCCTAAAAGTCTGTCGATCTGCCCACTCAAAACTCATGAATGCTCGGGTACTGCCCGAAGATTTCGTGCATGCCGATCAGCGCTTCGCGCATTTCGTCGTCGCTGCATTCGGCGCCCACGCACAGCCGTATGCCACGTGCACGAGGCACGCCGCGCACAGTGAATGGATCAGGCGAGGCCACGGCGATGTGCCGCTGACGCAAGGTGCGCACCAGGCTGTCCACTTCCCAGTGTTGAGGGATGCCCAGCCACACATTCAGGGCGTTGGGGTGTTGCCCCAGAATGTATTCGCCCAGATGCTCGCTGACCATCGCCTGGCGACCGTTGAGCAGTTTGCGCTGCAGGCGCAGCAAGGTGTCGGCACGGCCATCGCGAATCCAGCGTGCCGCGATTTCCGCCATCATCGGCGTCGCCATCCAGCTGTTTACCCGCAGGATGCTTTCGGTGCGTAGGGCCAGACGCTTGGGCACCGTGAGAAAGCCGATACGCAGGCCGGTCAATATCGACTTGGTCATGCTGGTGCAATAGAACGACAGCTCGGGCAGATAATGGCTGATGGGCGGCGCTCGACGCTCGTCGAGCAGCGGCCCATAGACGTCGTCTTCAATAATGTGGACGCCGAAACGCCGGGCAATGTCGGCAATCTCGCGACGGCGCTTGTCCGGCATCAGGCTGGTGGTGGGGTTGTTCAGGTTGGGCGTGCAGACCAGCGCCGTGATGCGCTCATTGCTGCACATGTCTTCGAAGTGTTCCGGGTCAATGCCCGAGCGATCCATCTCCAGCCCCTTGAGGGTAAAACCCAGGACCTGAGAACTGCCGATGACGCCATGATCGGTCAGGCCTTCGCAGAGCACCACGTCGTCAGGCCCCGCCAGCGACGCCAAGGCCAGGAAGATCCCGTGGGCAGCGCCATTGGTGATCAGTACGTTTTCACGCTCGACCTTCAGCCCTTGCCGGCCGATCCAGTGGGCGGCAGCCTCCCGATGGGACTCGAAGCCGGCGATGGGCCGACAGGCACGAATCCAGGGCTGGTCTTCTTCCTGGCTGAGTTCGGCGCAGGTGTCACGCCAGAAGCGATCATGCTCACGGGTGTGCATGATCCTGGCGGTGGAAAAGTCCACCAGTGCGCGCTCAGGGCTATCGAGAATATAGGTGGCGACCCGGTCGCTCATGCGCCGCGATACAAAGCTGCCGCGACCTACTTCACAGCGCACCAGGCCCTGGCGTTCCAGCTCTTTATAGGCATTGGTGACCGTCTGCACGCTGATGCCTACCGCGTCGGCGACCTGGCGCTGGGGTGGCAAGCGTTGATCGTCCACCAGCAAGGCCTTTTCGATGTCACTGGCGATGGCCTGGACCAGGATCTTGTATTTGGATTCCCCGCCCCGGGCCTGATCCACAGCGGCTCGCCATTGTTTCATCATCAAATGTTGCCTCCTATGGAAACTGTGGGAGGGAGCTTGCTCGCGACGGCGGCGGGGCACTGAATGCAGCTATCCCCTGCAACGACTTATCGCGGGCAAGCTCCCTCCCACAAAGCTGCGCAATCGGGTCCGGAATCGCCCCGGCGAATCTCCTGAACGAGACGTGGCACAGCATCCCCCGAGAATACGCATCAGGCAATTGTCCTAGTGCAATACACTGACGGGCAGTCCTTTTGTATGCTCGAAACCAGGTCGAAGCAGAACTGCCATCATTGCGGTCAAGCAGTCAGATCGACCTGCTCGGGAACGGCTCAGCCGTCAGACCGGTTTCCAAATTCCGGCTCCCTTGCGTTTTCGCTTAGCGTCACTGCCTCCTAACACAGAGCCGTTTGCAACGGGCCCATAAGAAACAGGAGATTTTATCGATGAGCAATTTCGCACACAGCGTCCCCACCTCCCTGCGGCGCCTGTTCGTGGCTTGTGCAGTGTTCGGCCTGGCAGCCAGCGTTCAGGCCGCCAGCACCCTGGAAACGGTCAAGCAGAACAGCAGCATCCGCATTGGCTACGCCAACGAATCACCCTTCGCCTACACCGAAACCGACGGCAAGGTCACCGGTGAGTCACCTGAGATCGCGAAAATCATCTTCGCCAAAATGGGCATCAACAAGATCGACGGCGTGCTGACCGAATGGGGTTCGCTGATCCCCGGCCTGCGTGCCGGGCGTTTCGATGTGATCGCAGCCGGCATGTACATCACCCCCGCGCGCTGCAAACAGGTGCTGTTCACCGATCCGCAATATCAGTTGCCGGACGCCTTGCTGGTGGCCAAGGGCAATCCCAAGAACCTGCACAGCTATGAAGACGTGGCCAAGAACCCGGACGTGAAACTGGCGATCATGGCCGGCACCGTCAACCTGCAGTACGCCCGCGACAGTGGCGTCAAGGATTCACAAATCCTCCAGGTCCCCGACACCACCGCACAACTGCAGGCTGTGCGCGCCGGGCGTGCCGATGCGGCGGTCGGCACCCAGCTGACCATGAAAGGCCTGGCGGGCAAAGGCGGTGACAAAGTCCAGGCCGTGACCGAGTTCAAGGATGACCCTTCGCACATCGGCTATGGCGCCCTCGCCTTCCGCCCGGAAGACAAGGACCTACGCGATGCAGTCAACGTCGAGCTGAAGAAATGGCTGGGCAGCGAAGATCACTTGAAAGCCGTCGCACCGTTTGGTTTCGACAAGGACAACATCACCACTAAAACCGCCGCCGAACTGTGCGGCCAGCCTTGACCGAACCAGGCTGAACCACGAGGACGCCGTGGGTATGCGGCGTCCATTCCCTGCGTAAACCGCACATTCGGGTCCAAACATGGGTGATTTACTACCGCTGCTGCTGCAAGGCGCCTGGGTCACGTTGCAAGTGACCTTCTGGGGCTCGTTGCTGGCGATTGTGGCTGCCATTCTCGCGGCGCTGGGGCGCTTGTCGCCCTGGCTGCCGTTGCGCTGGTTTTCGGTTGCATACATCGAATTGTTCCGCGGCACCTCGCTGCTGGTGCAGCTGTTCTGGCTGTTCTTCGTGCTGCCTTTACCGCCGTTCAATGTCGAGCTCAGCTCCTTCACGGTGGCCATTGTCGGTCTGGGCCTGCACATCGGTGCGTATGGCGCGGAGGTCATGCGCGGTGCCATCGGTTCGGTTGCCAAAGGCCAATACGAGGCGTCGGTGGCGCTGAACTTCAGTGCCTTCACCCGCTTTCGACGGATCATCCTGCCCCAGGCACTGCTCGCGGCCATTGCCCCGGGCACCAACCTGCTGATCGAGCTGTTGAAGAACACCTCGCTGGTGTCGCTGATCACCCTGTCGGACTTAAGTTTTCGCGCTCGCCAGCTGGATCAGGCGACGTTCGAAACCCTGGAAATCTTCACCCTGGCGTTGATCATGTACTTCGTCATGGCCCAGGCGATCAACTTCGGCATGCGCTCTCTAGAGCGACGCCTGAGTCGCGGACGCATGCGCGGAGGCTTGTCATGAATCTGTTTGACTGGCAGTACGCCTGGCACATCATGCCGCAGTTGCTCAGCGCCTCACTCAACACGCTGGGCATTACGCTGCTGGGCTTTGTGATAGCGATTGTGCTGGGGCTGTTCATGGCCATCGGCCGACGCAGCAAACGGGTCTGGCTGTCATGGCCAACGACCTTGGTGATCGAGTTCATCCGCAGCACCCCGCTGCTGATTCAGGTGTACTTCCTGTATTACGTGCTGCCCAACTACGGCGTGAGCATGACCGCCATGCAGGTCGGCGTGATCGGCATCGGCGTGCATTACGCCTGTTACATCGCCGAGGTCTATCGCGGTGGTCTGGACGCCGTACCCCGTGCTCAGTGGGAAGCGGTAACGGCGCTGAACATGGGCCCGTACATCGCCTACCGCAATATCATCCTGCCCCAGGCATTGCGGCCCATTCTGCCGCCGCTGGGCAACTACCTGGTCGCAATGCTCAAAGACACACCCGTGCTGTCGGCCATCACCGTGGTGGAAATCATGCAGCAGGCCAAAAACATCGGCTCCGAGACCTTCCGCTATCTGGAGCCGATCACCATGGTCGGTCTGTTCTTTCTGACGCTGAGCATTGTTCTGGCTTATCTGGTACGGCGCCTCGAGTTGCGCCTGGAGCTACGCTAATGACTTCTTCCGTACCGACTTCTTCGGCTGCATTTTCCGTACTGGCCGCACCGACGACGACACCCCATGAGGCTCACGCGATGCCCCTTTCTCCAACGGCCCAGCCGCTGGTCAGTTTCAAGGACGTGACCAAGCGTTACGGCAATCTGACCGTGCTGGACAAGCTCAATCTGCAGGTCGCTCCCGGCGAAAAAGTGGCGATCATTGGCCCCAGCGGCTCGGGCAAATCGACGTTGCTGCGTGTACTGATGACTCTGGAAGGGATCGACGAAGGACTGATCGAAGTCGATGGGGAGTCGCTGACCCACATGCCGGGGCGGGGCGGCCTGCTGGTGCCCGCCAATGACCGCCATGTGCGTCGGGTGCGCGGCAAGATCGGCATGGTGTTTCAGAGCTTCAACCTGTTCCCGCACATGACCGCGTTGCAGAACGTCATCGAAGCACCGGTGCATGTGCTGGGCATGAAACCGGCCGAGGCACGGGAGCGCGCGGCTGACCTGCTGGAACTGGTCGGGCTGGGCTCGAAATTCGATCACTACCCCTCGCAGCTGTCTGGCGGGCAACAGCAGCGGGTAGCGATTGCCCGGGCCCTGGCCATGCGACCCAAGGTGATGCTGTTCGATGAGGTGACCTCGGCGCTGGACCCCGAGCTGTGCGGCGAGGTGCTTGGCGTGATCCGCAAACTGGGCGCCGCTCACAGCCTCACCATGCTGATGGTCACCCACCAGATGGGCTTTGCCCGAGAGTTTGCCGATCGGGTGTGTTTCTTCTATAAGGGCCAGATCCACGAACAAGGCACGCCCTCGCAAATCTTCGAGAACCCTCGCGAAGAACGCACCTGCGCCTTCCTCAGCGCAGTGAAGGAAGCCAACTGAGTGTTTACCCGGTGTTCGTGGCGAGTTCCAAGCGCGTCCAGGGACGCATGGCGACACCCAGGGCCGACATGAAGGGTTGAAAGCACCACCGGGCGAAAAATCCGGGAAGCTGCTCTGCACATCTGATTCAATAGCGCCAGTTCCCCGGCACGCAAGAATCCGAAAGCTGAGTAGAAGCCCATGAATCGTCAGAAAAAACTACAGCAACTGTTCAAAGCCAAAGCCAAGAAAGCCAGTGCCAAACTGGCGCCAGTCAACAAGTCCCGCTACATCAGCAAGGCGGACCGATTGAAGCTGGCCACTGAATCCGCTGAAGAATCGACGCCCTCCTCCGAGGTTTGAATGAAAGCGGGGATCGGTTTATCCGGCCACAAGTCCGACCATGAAAAAAAGTGAGCTGCCGGTCAAGCGCTGCGTGGTCTGCGGATTGCCGTTCACCTGGCGCAAGAAATGGGCGCGTTGCTGGGACGAGGTGCGCTACTGCTCGGAACGTTGCCGGCGACACAAGCATCAATAGCCGCGTCACGTCGTACATCATTTTGCGGGCTCAACGCTGCGCAGCGACGCACTTTATCTCCACCAGCAACCCGGGCCTGGCCAGCTCGCTGACGCCGATGCAGGTCCATGCACAGGTGCCTCTTGGAAACACGCTGTCCTTCACGCTCCTGAAAACGGCCATGTGCTGCTGCATATCGACGTGGTAGGTGGTCATGTCCACCACGTCCTCGAACGTGCACCCCGCGGCGGCCAGGACCGTGCGCAGGTTCTCCCACGCCCGAAGAAACTGCTGCCGGGGATCGGCGATGACTTCCAGATCGTCGGTGCGACCGACCTGGCCTGCGCAGTAGACGGTACTGCCGACCTTTACCGCTGGCGCATATCCTGCGCGTTCGGCCAGTAATGCCATTGAGGGCGGAACGATGAGCTGGCGGTCATTCATGGTTTTGCTGGCCTCGCTTAAAAAAAAGAACGGACCGTTCAAGATTTGACAGAAATCTCGATCAGGTTCAGGTCCGGATCGCGCACATACACCGAGCGAATCGGCCCCGTCGCGCCGGTTCGCGGTACCGGGCCTTCGATGATCGGCCAGTTCTGCTGATTGAGGTGCTCGATCACCTGTTCCAGCGTCACACTGGCAATGAAGCAAAGATCCAGCGCCCCCGGCACCGGGAGATGCGCCTTGGGTTCGAACTCATGCCCACGCACGTGCACATTGATCTTTTGCTCACCAAAACGAAACGCCAACCGGCCTTGACCGAAGGTTTCCAGCTGCATGCCCAGTACCCGGGTGTAGAAGTCGGTGCAGGCATCGACATCGAAGGTGGTCAGAACCAGATGATCGAGATGGTCAATCACAGACGTGCTCCTGTGGGCGGGACCGAAGATGATGCTGAACGTATTCGCAGACGCGAGGCAAGTCCAGCCGTTTGACTTTAGGACTGGCCGTCAGCCCTCCAGATCATCCCAATACGGCGGGCTGCCGATGGCGTCCAGAAAGTAATCCCAGACCGCCCGCACCTTCTGCGAGCGCAGGCGGTTTTCCGGTGAAATCAGGTGAATCTGGCTGGGGGTAGGTTCCACCGCACCAATCCACTCGGGCAGTAACTTCACCATGTGCTTTTGCCGGAAGCTCTCGGGACTGAAGACCCAGGATGGGAAAAACACGATACCCCTGCCTGCCAACGCTGCCTGCAACAGCACTTCGCCGTCGTTGCTGCGCAATGGCCCGTGGACTTCGATAATTTGGGATGTCTGATCTTCGGCGCGACGGAAGTACCAGCGCTGCGGCCCTCCTGAGCCCTTGTAGACCAGGCAGGCGTGGTTACGCAGATCCTGTGGTGATCTTGGGATACCGTGGCGTTCGAGATAATCGGCGCTGGCCGCCACGATGTAGTGCTGATCACAGATTTTGCGTCCGATCAGTCCCGAGTCCTCCAGATGCCCGACCCGGAAAGTGATGTCGGCGCCCTCTTGTACCGGATCGATGAAGGCATCAGTGACCGTCAGATCGACAGTCAACTCGGGGTAAAGCGCGGACAAACCATTGAGCAGCTTCACCAGGTGCAAGTGGCCAAACGCGACCGGCGCATTGATCCGCACCATGCCGCGTATGCCGCCGGCCTTACCGGTGACGTCTTCATCCGCTGCGTCCAGCAATTCGAGGACTTCGCGGATTTGCACGTAATAACGCTCGCCGGCGTCAGTCAGCTTTACCGCCCGAGTGTTTCGGTACAACAACTGTTGACCGACCTCGCGCTCGAGCGCGGCGATAAACCGTGAGACCGACGACGCCGGCACCTGAAAGTGGCGCGCGGTCGCGGAAAAGCTGCCGGTGACAGCCACCATCGCGAAAAACCTGTGGGCTTTCAGGTGCATGAATTCTCTCTTGTGGGTGACCGGGCACGTCGCGAATCAAGGCGTTTCAGGGCTCGTCGATTGCGATAATCGCAATAGTATTTTGCCATCTAGGCCAATTGTGGCTGTTTTAGCAAAGCTCTACTCTGGCGCCAACTTTAACCAATGAGCCGGCAGGAAGCGACGATTGCAGTGCCTGGGTAATCCAGGCACGACGCAACCCCGCGCCAACACCGGATGGAGCAGCTTTTTGATGATCGATCTTTTCTCTGAATACCGCCTCGGCCAAATGTCCCTCGGCAACCGTTTCGTCATGGCTCCGATGACGCGTTCACGGGCTCCCGAAGATGTGGCAACCGAACAAATCGCGCTGCACTACACCCAGCGCGGCACGGCGGGTCTGATTGTCTCCGAAGGCACGCCGATTTCCCGCGAAGGCCAAGGCTATCTGTTTAACCCGGGCATCTTCACGCCTGAGCAGATTGCCGGCTGGAAACTGGTCACCGACTCGGTGCGTAGTGTCGGCGGCAAGATGTTCGCCCAACTGTGGCATGTCGGGCGTGTGTCACACACATCGATCCAGATCGACGGTCAAGCGCCGGTCAGCTCTACCGACAAACCAGCCCAAGGCGCAGTCGCCTTTGCCTATGCAGAAGACGGCGAAGCCGGATTCGTCCCCACTTCCCAGCCACGGCCTCTGACCACAGATGAAGTGGGCCGAGTGGTTGAAGACTTTGCGCAAGCGGCAGCCAATGCCATTGCTGCCGGCTTTGATGGCGTAGAAATTCATGGTGCCAACGGCTACCTGCTCGAGCAGTTCTTGAATCCATTGGTCAATGACCGCACCGATCGCTACTCGGCAAAAAACCTCGATGATCGCCTGCGCTTCGTGTTCGAGATCGTCGATGCGGTGTCTGCCCGCATCGGAGCTGAGCGCGTGGGTATCCGCATCTCGCCCTACGGTCAGCTGTTCGACATGCCGCTGTATCCACAAATCGACGAGACCTATTCGGCGCTGTGCGCAGGCATGCGGGACCGCAAGATCGCTTACGTTCACGTGATGGACCAAACGCACTTTTTCATGGCCGGTGAAAGCTCGGCGGCACAGGAACAAGCCCTGCGCAAATTGCTCAAGCACTGCAAAGGCCAGCTGGGCGACACGGCATTGATACTCGCAGGCGACATGACGCTGGAGCGGGCTCAGGACCTGATCGATGCCGGATTGATCGACCTTGCCGCGTTCGGTCAGCCCTTCATCGGCAACCCTGATCTGGTGGCCCGCCTGAAAAACGGTTGGCCCCTCACTACACCGGACCGTGACACTTATTACGGTGGCGACGCCAAGGGTTATGTGGATTATCCGGCGTATGTGCCGGGTTGATGACTGAACCACTGGTTTGACGCGATCTGCCGGAGCGCACTTGCTCGCAGCGTGCGCGACCGACCGCCAAGCACCTCATCGCCCGTTCCAACCGGGCCGATGAGGTGCAGCGGCCGATGATGCTGATCATGGCCGCCAGCCGATGACGGGGATTGCGGCGAGGCTTAGGCCACCCCTTCCAGTTTGGCGAGAAGTTCCGGAGTGAGCACCAGATCACTGGCAGTGAGGTTTTCCCGCAGATGCGCCACCGAAGAGGTGCCCGGAATCAGCAACAGATTCGGCGCCCGCTGCAGCAACCACGCCAGGGCAACTAGCAACGGCGATGTGTTCAGGCTCGCCGCGACGCCGGAAAGCGTGTCCGACTGCAACGGCGTGAACCCGCCGAGCGGAAAGAACGGCACATACGCAATGCCCTGCCTTCCGAGTTCAGCGATCAATTGTTCGTCGTCGCGATGGGCCAGGTTGTAGTGATTCTGTACGCAGACAATCGGCGCGATGGCCTGGGCCTGCTCGATCTGCGGTGCGCTGACGTTGCTCAAACCCAGATGCCGTATGAGGCCCTGACGCTGCAGGTCGGCCAGGGTGCTGAACGCCTCTTCGATGGATTCTTCACCCGGCGAATGCAGATTGCCCCATGCCCGCAGGTTCACCACGTCCAAGGCCTCGACACCCAGATTGCGCAGGTTGTCGTGCACTGCCTGGGTCAGTTCCGCCGGACTGTGGGCCGGGTTCCATGACGCATCCTCCCCCCGCACGGCGCCGACTTTGGTGACGATCACCAGATCATCGGCGTAAGGATGCAGCGCTTCGCGGATCAGTTGATTGGTGACGTAAGGGCCGTAGAAGTCCGCCGTGTCGATGTGATTGACGCCGGCCGCCATAGCTTCTCGCAGCACTGCGACGGCAGCCTTTGGGTCTTTGGGTGGGCCGAACACATTGGGCCCGGCCAGTTGCATGGCGCCATAGCCCATGCGGTTGATTGTCCGGTCGCCCAGTAGAAAGGTGCCTGCCTTGCTGGCGTTGCTCATGGTGTCTACCTCGATAAGTGGGTGTGGACCCACTATAGGCGTTGACCACTGAGCTGATAATCGGGTGCAATCGGCACGGGTTGTACGGATGAGCGGACAATGGCAACGGACATTCAAGATTTGCTGGCCTTCGTGGCCGTGGTCAATGCGGGCGGGTTTCGCGAGGGTGCGCGGTCCAGCGGTAAATCCGCGTCCAGCCTCAGCGATGCCGTTCGGCGCATGGAAGCCCGATTGGGCGTGCGCCTGCTCAACCGCACGACACGCACCGTTGCCCCCACCGAAGCGGGCGCACGCCTGATGGAGCGCATCGTTCCGGCGTTGGGCGAAGTCGAGTCGGCCCTGGACGTGGTCAACGATTTCCGCGACCGACCGTCTGGCACCCTCAGGCTGAATGTGCCGGTCAGCGCTGCGCGGCTGGTGCTGCCGGCGATCATCACGCCTTTTCTGCAGGCGCACCCCGACATTCGTCTGGAAGTGGTGACCGAAGAGAGCTTCGTCGACATGCTCGCCGCAGGCTGTGATGCAGGCATTCGTTACGATGAGCGCCTGGAGCAGGACATGATCGCCGTGCCCATCGGCCCCAGATTCCAGCGCATGGCAACGGCCGCCTCACCGCAATACCTGCGCCAGCGAGCCTTACCCGAACATCCCCGTGATCTACTCGAACACGCGTGCCTGCGGGGCAAATTCCCCAGCGGTTTGTTGCCGCTGTGGGAATACGAGCGTGACGGCGAAGTGATTCAGGTCAATCCAGCCGGGCCGTTGACCGTGCGGATCGGCGGCGCGATGGATCTGGCCGTACAGGCGGCCCTGGATGGGTTGGGTATCGTTCATCTGTTCGAGGACTGGCTGCGGCCGCACCTGGACAGCGGCGCGCTGGTGCCGGTGCTCGAACCCTGGTGGCAGACCTTCAGCGGCCCGTTTCTCTACTATCCGGGCCGCCGCTACCTGCCTTCACCGCTTCGGGCATTTGTCGACTTCATCAGGGCTGACTGAGCCACCGCCGGTGCTTATGGGGGCAGATCGCTTTCCTTAATAACGCTCTGCGCTCGGCAAACGCATAAGCTCATAACCATAAGGTATTTAAATAATATTTTTTAGAACTCTATGATCGATGCCTAGCGTCCGCCAGCCCGCATTCGATCACGAGCCTGTCATGCCTTCATCTCTTCGCGCCCCCACGGACGTTGCGCCGCCACCCTTGTGGGTCGGACTTATCACGGCTCTCGCCTGCGCAATCGCACTGCCGGTCCAGACCCGCGCGACGTCCCCATTCCACTCTTGAGCATTCTGAATGAAAGGTCTTAAAACGCTGTCACTGCCCGCTGTACTGGGCTCCGCTGTGCTATTGAACGCATTGTTCAGCTTGTCCGCGTCCGCGGGTTTGCTCGAAAAAGGCCGTACTCAAGGCCTGACCGCAGGCATCGCCAATGAGCAGCCTTACGCCTACATCGGCACCGACGGCAAAACCGTGGGCGCCAACGTCGAAATACTGCAGGCGATTCTCGGCAATCTGGGTATCAGCAAAGTTGAAACGCCCATTACCGAGTTCGGCTCGCTGGTGCCGGGTCTTGCTGCCGGTCGTTTCGATCTGATTGGAGCGGGCCTGTTCATCAACCCCGCGCGCTGCAAAGTGATCGGTTTTTCCAATCCCGTCACGCGCTCCGGTGGTGCGTTTATCGTCAAGGCCGGTAACCCGCTCAAGCTGCACAGCCTCAAGGATGTCGCCACCAACGGCAAAGCGCGCCTCGCCACCCAGCCGGGCAGCAATCAAGTGCAGGAAGCCAGGGACAGCGGCATCGCCACCGCCAATGTGGTGCTGTTCGACAAGGACACCGAAGCGCTGGCCGCCCTGCAGGCCGGTCGCGTCGATGTGGTGTATTTCCCGGATGCGGAGATCATCAGTCTGGTCAAGAAAGCCAACAGCCCGGCCATTGAGCGCGCGCTGCCGTTCGATCAGATCCCCGACGCTGAAGGCAAACCCACCTGGAATTACCACGCCTACGGCCTGCCGAAAAACGACCCGGCATTCACCCTGGCCTTCAACGAGCAATTGGCCAGGCTGCGCGCTTCAGGTGAGCTGCTCAAGATCCTGCAGAAGTACGGCTACACCGAAAACGAACTGCCGCCTGCCGACGTCACCGCCGAGCAACGCTGCAACCGTTGAGCTGCAACTGCTGACTCTGGGCCTGCGCGCAACGTCATGGACTGACGACGCGCAGGCTCCAATAACCCCTGAGCACATAACGGGCCCCACCCCATACGAGTACGGCCATGTTGATCGATCCAAACGCCGTGGACACGGCAGGTTTCATCGCGCGTCAGTTGGCCAATGGCGCGCTGGTGACGCTGCAAATCACCTTCTTTGCGCAAATCGTGGTGGTGGTGATGTCATTCGTCATCGCCCTGATGCGCCTGTCTGCGTGGCGGGCGCTGCGCTGGATCGCCACGGTCTACGTTGAAATCCTGCGGGGTATCTCGGCCTTGGTGCTGCTGTTTTATCTGTTCTTCATCCTGCCGCTGTTCGGCATCAGTCTGTCACCCATGACCACCGGCATCCTCGGCCTGGGCCTGACCTTCTCGGCCTACGGTTCGGAAATCGTGCGCTCGGCGCTGACCAACGTCAGTGGTGGTCAGCGTGATGCGCTGCGGGCGCTTGATTTTGATTCGATCACCGCCTTTCGCCGCATCGTTCTGCCCCAGGCCCTGCCCTTCATGCTGCCGCCCATGGGCAATCAGCTGGTGGAACTGCTCAAGACCACCTCGCTGGTGTCGTTGATCACCTTAAGCGACCTGACGTTTTCCGGCGGGCAACTGATCACCACCCTGGGCCAGCAAACGCTGATCTGGAGCATCGTGCTGGTGTGCTACTTCGTCATGGCCTGGCCGTTGAGCTGGCTGGTCAAACGTTACGAACAGCGCGTGACGGCGTGGCGCCAGGGGAGCCCTTCATGAATTTCGATTACGCATTCGCCTGGTCGATCATGCCGGAGCTGTTTCAAGGCCTGCTGGTCACCCTGCAAGTGGTGATCCTGGGCTTTGTGCTGGCGGTGGTGCTTGGCCTGGTGCTGGCTGTCGCTCAACGATCAAAGGTCAGCGTGATTGGCCGGCTGAGCGCGGGCTATCTGAGCTTTTTCCGGCACACGCCGCTGATGGTGCAGCTGTACGTGTTGTTCTTCGCCTTCCCGCTGGCCGGCATCACCTTGCCGGCCATTTCCACCGGTGTTATCGGTCTTGGCTTGTATTACGGCGCGTACATCGCCGAAGCCTATCGCGGCGCCATCGAAGGCGTGCCCGCCGGTCAATGGGAAGCCGCTCGGGCACTGGATTTCGACACCGCGACGACCTGGCAACGCATTGTCCTGCCCCAGGCGCTTAAACCAATGTTGCCGATCCTCGGCAATTACCTGATCGGCATGTTCAAGGAAACGCCGCTGCTGGCGGTGATCACTATCCCGGAGCTGTTCCAGGCCGCCAAGCAGATTGCCGGCATGACCTATCGCTATAACGAGCCGTACACGGTCATGGCGCTGATGTTTCTGGCGATCAGCATTCCCACGTCCTTGTTGTTCAAATATTTCGAAAGGCGCAGTCATGTCTGATCTTGCACACCCGTTTCCCGAGACATCGCCGCAGATCATCCTCAAGCAAGTGGTCAAGAGCTTTGGCAGTACGCGGGTCATCGATCATCTGGACCTGAGCATTCCACAAGGGCAAAAGGTGGCATTGATCGGCCCCAGCGGTTCGGGCAAATCCACTGTGTTGCGCCTGATCAAGGGACTGGAAACTTACCAGAGCGGCAGCATCGAAGTGGCCGGTGCGCCAGTGCCCGACAAGCAACCGGGGTGGCGTTGGCCTGGATCGAAAAAAGCACCGGTGGTGCATCGGGTCGGGATGGTGTTTCAGCAGTTCAATCTGTTCCCGCACCTGACCGTGCAGGAGAACATCACCGAAGCGCCGTTTCGGGTGCTCAAGCTTGGCCGTGAAGAGGCGCTGGCACGAGCCGAGCAATACCTGAAACTGGTGGGTTTGAGCCACAAGGCCGATGCCTATCCCGGCCAACTGTCGGGCGGCCAGCAGCAACGTGTCGCGATTGCTCGTGCTCTGGCGATGCGCCCGCAAGTGATGCTGTTCGATGAGGTCACATCGGCCCTGGACCCGGAACTGGTGGGCGAAGTGCTGGAGGTGATTCGCGCTATTGCCCACGCCCAACAGATGACCATGCTACTGGTGACCCACGAAATGAAGTTTGCCCAGGACATTGCCGACCGGGTGTTGTTCATGGAGGGCGGAAAGATCGTCGCGGACGGCTCGCCCCAGCGGATTTTGGTCGACCCGGACAACGAACGCACCCGGCGCTTTCTGAATCTGGTCGAGCAACGCTGAACAAAACCGCGCTGCGCCAAGCAAGGCAACTTGCTCAGCCGGTCCGTAAAAGGCGGATGAACGGTAAGTTGCTCGCCGGGTGTTCGAGTGAATAGGGTCCATTCGTCCGAGACATCGATAAAGCGTTAAACGCAGCGCTTAATCGCCAATCACATGTTGTGCGAGGCGATGTCTCGCTCTATCAATAACAAGAGGTGCGTAATCATGGCTAACACCGGAAATTCGAACCCAGGCAATTTCGCCAATGATCGCCAAAAGGCATCAGAAGCAGGCAAAAAAGGCGGACAGGGCTCGAGCGGCGGTAACTTCGCCAACGATAAGCAAAAAGCGACCGACGCCAATAAGGCCGACGCCGGTAAAAAAGGCGGCTCGTCGGGTGGCGGCGGCACTCGTAAATCCTGATAGCTGAAGGAAGCGAACGAGGGCCGATGCCCTCGTTCTGCTAATGATCGTTTTTGGAATTCTGATCTGGATCAAACAGCGGTACGGTCGCGTCTCGATCCAATTGTGAACCTGGATCTTCGCTGCCATCGGGCTCGGCTTCGATCAGTTCCTGGTCTTGTTCTCTTTGATGATCTGCATCTTTGGGCAACATGAAGTCTCTCCCTCTTCGTTAATACTTTAAACACTCATCGCGCCTAGCCGCCACTCACCGTCCAGTGCACCGCCCCTTCCGGAAACACCACTTGCGCCACGCTGTGGGCAATGCCGCAGACAATCGAGTCCTCGGCGCGAATGACTTTCTCTTCAGCTGATAGACAATTGGCGATGTCCAGCGGTTCTGCTGCACCTTGAGTTTCGTTCAGGAAAATACTGACGTAGCGCTGCAGGTCATTGTCCAGGCTGCTCAAGTACTCGCGAAGCCTGGAATGATCCACCGAACTTTGATTGAAGTACCAGTTCATCGGGTGAATCAGAAACCGCGAATGCGGGCTGGCAATGCGTTCCCCAGCGGCCAGGTACATGACGATGCCCATGGATTCGATGTTGCCGGCGTTGACCGCCCGGATCGGCACGGTCAGGGATTTGAGGAAGGTGTACACGGTGAAACCGAAGTTGGTGCTGCCGCCGGTGGTGGACAGGTTCAGCAACAGCGATGTGGCGCCCTGCCCCAAGGCTTGCAGGCAGCGATCACGGAAATGCTCGGTGGTGGCTTGGTCGATCTGGCAATGGAAATGAATGATGTGCTCAGCCATCTAGCGGCTCCTTCTTACAACCTTCGGCCTGGATGGGTGTTGTCGGGGTTCGATCCGATGAGTGTAGTTAAGTGCCGTGATCGTGAGTACACCGCTGCACCTGTGCAGGAGCCAACGTGTTGGCGAGACCCTTGATGGGGTTCTTCAACTGTCATTGCTCGCGAACACGTTCGCTCCTGCAGGTGGCTTGCTGTTCGGAAATCACTCCTGCGGGGCGTACTGCATGTCGCCATTGCCGAACGACCAGTCTTCGCGCTGGACGTCGATCAGATTGATCCACACGTCCTGCTTGCTGATCCCGGTGCGCTCCTGGATGCCTTCGGCCACCGCTTTGTAAAAGGCCTTCTTGACCTCGATGCTGCGTCCGGCGTTCCAGGTGATCTGGATGAACACGATCCCCGGCGTGTAGGAAACACCGAGATAGCCTGCGGCCGGATACACCAATTCATCACTGGCATGGCGGTTGATGATCTGGAATTTGTCGTGTTCCGGCACGTTGGCGGTGCTGCGCATGGCGTCGTAGACCACCTCACTGATGGCCGTGATGTGGGCCGCTGGCGTGTCAGCGGCGAGGTCGATGCGGGCGAGTGGCATGGGAAAAATTCCTTGCAGTGGAGGGGCTGTTAAAACTAGGCTCAATTATTGAAGCCAGCAAGTGGAATCGCTGCCGAGATCGAACTCCTCCACCGTGACGTGATCACTTAGTCATCCCTCCATCCTATTTTTAACCTCGTTTTCTACAGGAAAAGCCCCATGAGTCTGAAAGACAAAATCATTGGCCGCCTCGGTTTCGGCGCCGCACCGCTGGGCAACATGTTCCGCGAAATCAGCGAAGAAGAAGCGTTGGCCACGGTGCAAGCGGCCTGGGATCAGGGCATTCGCTATTTCGACACGGCTCCGGTCTATGGCGCGGGCCTGTCCGAGCAGCGCCTGGGGGTCGCCCTCAAGCAACATAATCGCGACGAATTCACCGTGAGCACCAAGGTCGGGCGCCTGATCTCCGATGAGCTGGACAGCAGCGCACGCAGCGGTCCGTTCAGCCACGGTCTGGCCAACAAGATCGTCACCGATTACTCGGCCGACGCGACCATGCGCTCCATCGAAAGCAGCCTCAAGCGTCTGGGCACTGACCGCCTGGACATCGTCTTCGTCCACGATGTGGCCCAGGATGCCCACGGCGATGAGTGGATCGAGCATTTCAACATAGCCCGCAAAGGGGCCTTTCGCACGCTGGCCTCGCTCAAGGAACAAGGCGTGATCAAAGCCTGGGGCCTGGGCGTCAACCGTGTCGAACCCTGCGAACTGACGCTGGACCTGACCGAAGCCCAGCCCGACGGTTTCCTGCTCGCCGGCCGCTATACACTGCTCGATCACGATCAACCGCTGCAGCGGCTGTTCGCCAAGGCCCGGGAAGCCAATGCCGAGTTCGTGGTCGGTGGTCCGTACAGTTCCGGCGTGCTGGTGGGCGGCAAGCATTTCGAGTATCAGGAAGCGTCCCAGGCGATGCTCGACAAGGTGGCGCACATTCAGGAAATCGCCCGTCAGTATCAGGTGGATATCAAGTCCGCCGCGCTGCAGTTTTCGTTGGCCAACCCACTGGTGGCTGCGGTGATACCGGGCGCCAGTCGTCCTTCGCGCATCATCGAAGACGTGCAGGCGCTGAATGCTTCGGTGCCGGATGGCTTCTGGCAGGCCATGCGTGATCAAGGCTTTATCGCACCGCAGGCGCCTTTGCCGTTCAAGGATTGATGTTTTAGCCAGCGGTAGACCTGTGGGAGCGAGCGTGCTCGCGATGCGATACATGGGCCTCAGAAGATGGGGTGAATGTACTCGCCTCATCGCGAGCAAGCTTGCTCCCACCCGGAATAGAACACAGCGCACGCTCACAGCTGTTCAATGCCAGCCCGTCGGATGTGAAAAGCTTTTCACACGCCCTTCACCCGCCATTCACGCCCCCCCTCCTAAGCTCGCGCCCTGATCCGCTATTAACGACTGGACCTGAAAACCCCAGTTTGAACACTTCACCCTGTTGCACGAAGCAGGGAAAGGCCGTTGCTGGCCGGGGGCCACGCATCGGGCGGATTTACCATGATGGTGTTGTACTTCGTGGCGTTGCGCTACCGCTGGCGGCACGCGGCAAGCGGATCGATCTCAAGCCGTAGCTTCGAGTCTGACTTCAAAGCAGCAGCCGGCCGGTTCGCGGCTGCTGAGTGTCACCGTCCATTGCTGATTGGTGCAGATCCGTTGCACCAGTGACAACCCCAGTCCCAAGCCTTCCCCGCGCTGCTCGTCGCCCCGGACAAAAGGCTGAAACATGGCTTCGCGTTTTTCCTCCGGGATGCCGATGCCGCTGTCCTGGACCGTAAAACCATTGGCGGTCAGTGTCAGGCGGATAAAGCCCTCGTCGGTGTAATGCCACGCGTTGCGCAGCAGATTGCCCATCACCGAGCGCAGCAACGGGCCGTTGTACAGCGCCGCGGAATGCGCCTCGGGTACATATTCAAAGCGCAGGCCTTTGGTTTCGATGGGGCCCTGCCACAGTTCGATCAGTTCCTCAGCGACTTGAGTCACGGTGGTCTGGCGGCCTTCCTGGGCGTGCCGACCCTCGGTGCGCGCCAGCAGCAAGAAGGTCTCCACCAACTGCTTCATGCCCAGCGTGGCGTTATTGATGCGGATCACTTGCTGGCGGGAGCGCTCATCAAGGCCGGGATATTCCAGCAGCAATTCACATGAAGAGGCCAGCACCATCAACGGCGTGCGCAACTCGTGGCTCACATCGCTGGTGAACAGCTTTTCGCGGCTCAGCGTGCCGCGCAGCCGACCCAGGGTTTGGTCGAATGACACCGCCAGCGCGCCAACTTCGTCTTTGGCATAGTCGTTGGCCAGCGTGGGTGCCAGATCGAGCAACTGGTCGCGGTGGCGAACCTGTCCGGCCAGCCGCGATACCGGGGCCATGACCCGCGCCGCCAGCAAGCGCCCCAGTAACACCGCCAGCAAGACACTGAGGATGAAACCCACCAGCACGATGCCGAATAGAATCCGCTCGCGTTTCTCGAACTTGCGCTGATCACGCAGCAGCACATAGCGGCGATCCCCTACGTTCTGCACGAAGGCGTAATAGGCTTTCTTGCCACGCCTGAATTCCTGGAAACCGGGGGCCAGGCCGTTCAGATCGTCGGTCATCGCCAGGTCATCACGCCCGTCCTGGGCGTAAAAAAGCTCATCCTTTTCAGGGCGATGGCGCCAATCGCTCATGTTATCCATCACCAGCAGGCGGTGCAGATTGCCGCCCAGACTGATGGTGGTGAGTTTCTTTTCCACCACATGTACGGTCGCGATGATGCCGATGGCAAATACACCGGCGACCACCGCGCTCATGAGCGCGAAAACGATCACGATGCGTTGCTTCAAGCTGTGTTTGATGTCCATGGATTCCCGTGCAAAAGCCAATACGTCTTCACGTTCGCAACGCCTCCTGACCCTGCCCGGTAGTGGCTACGGGCGCACAGGGGCGTTCGCGCTGGCGGAGTATCCGGCCTTGCATGTCATGGTTTTGTCAAAAATCTGCGCGTTTGGTATGACCGCGCTCAGTCGTGCAGGGGGCGGACGTTGGGGCGCAGCGTCAACATCACCGCGGCGCACCCGGACATCAGCACGCAAGTGACGATGAACACCACCGGCATGCCATAGTGCCCACCCAGATAACCTCCGGTTAATGGCCCCAGCACCTGACCCACGTACTGGCAGGACGTTGAGTAGCCCAGCATGCGCCCGGCCACGGCATCAGGCACGGCGTGGCGGATAATGGCCGCGATGCAGGGCAGCAGCCCGCCCAGCGCGATACCCATCACAAAGCGCAGGCCGACCAATTGCCAGCCGTTGCTGACAAACGCCTGAGGCACCAGGGTCAACGCGGCAGCCGCCAGGCAGACCATGACGACTTTCCAGTGGCCGATCCGGTCCGCCAGTCGGCCGATGCGCGAGGCAGAGAGGATGCTGGCCAGTGCCGTTGCCGACATCACCAGTCCGGCCATGAGCGTGACATTCTCGGTATGCAGTTGCGTCAGGTACACGGTGATGATCGGCTCGATGGACATGATCGAGAACATCACCAGACAGGCCACCACCAGCATGGTGATCACGGGCGCCTTATTGCTGATCGTCTGCCATGGGGCAACGGCCGGGGGACGGGGTTCACCGAGGGGGCGTCTGGGTCGTGGCGCTTCTTTCATCAGAAACAGGGTGGCCAGGAAGGTAATGAAGATCACGCCGCCGGCCAGGAAGAACGTGTTGCGGATGCCGATCAGGGGCGGCAAGAAGCCGCCGATCAACGGGCCTGCGAGGTTGCCCGCCATAATCCCCGAGGACAGCATACCCAGCGCCCATCCGGTGCGGTCCCTGGGGGTTTGCGTCGCCACCAGAATGGTCGCGCCGGAGGCATAACCGCCCAGCAGTCCGGCCAGCAAACGCAAGCCCACCAGCTGCCAGATGTTCTCTGCCAGGCCAATCAGCGACATTGCGATGGCCATGCCCAGGCTGGCGCGGATCAGCATCAGCTTGCGCCCGTACCTGTCGCCCAGCCGCCCCCACAACGGCGCCGTAAGCGCAGCGGAAAAGAACGTCGCGCCAAACGCCACCCCGGACCATTGCACGATGGCCGCCTGATCGCTGATGCCCAGGTGTTCGACATACAGCGGCAGAAACGGCAACAGCAAGGTCATGGCCACGATGGTGGTAAACGCACCGAAGACGCACACTACCAGATTGCGCTTCCAGTGCAACTCGGTGATGCCTTGATCGGTTGGAGCAGTCATGGGCGGTCCGTGGCGTTGGGAAGACCTCCACGGTAGTGGTTAGCAACGGATAAATAAAATTCATGTTTTTTATGTGCTGGATTCCAGACAGGAATGTGAATTCGCTCCACACAGGGCGGCGAATCGAGATCGAGAAATCTGCCCAAGATCCGCCCTTCTCCGCTGCCGGCATTTACCGCAGACTCACACCTCTTTCCCAGCAGACCGGACGCCTCGTGGATCGTATTCAGGAAATGACCATTTTCGTGGCAGTGGCCGAGCACGCGAGTTTTGCGGCGGTAGCCAGGCATTTCGTGGTGTCCACTGCCACCATCACCCGCGCCGTCGCCCAGCTTGAACAACGGCTGGGGACGTTGCTGGTGGTGCGCACTACCCGGCATTTGCGCCTGACTGAATCCGGTCTGCGGTTTGCCGCCGATTGCCGACGTTTACTCGCGGACCTGAGCGACGCCGAGAGTTCCGCAGCAGGGATTCACGCCAGCCCTCGCGGGTTGCTGACGGTCACTGCGCCGCAGGTGTTCGGTGATTTGCACGTCACTCCCGTGCTCGCGCAATACCTGGCGCGGCACCCTGATGTGGAGATTCGCGGCCTGCTGATGGACCGCGTTGCACTGATGCTCGACGAAGGCATCGATGTTGCCGTCCGCATCGGTCATCTGCCGGACTCCTCTCTGACAGCCATCCACGTTGGCAGCGTGCGGCTAATGGTCTGCGCGTCGCCTGCATACCTGGCGGCACATGGGACCCCGCAGCATCCCCGGGAGCTGATCGATCGCGCCACCATCAGCCCCATCATGGCCGAACGCAGCAGTGACTGGCGCTTCAGCATCGACGGCCAACACCAGTCGGTGAACGTCCGGTCGCGGCTGTCGCTGACCTCGTTCACCGCAGCGATCCACGCTACGCTCGATGGCTGGGGGCTGACCCAGGTGCCGTCTTATCAGATCCGCACGCACTTGAACGCCGACCGTTTGCGGGTAGTGCTGGAGAGTTTTGAGCTTCCGACGTTGCCGGTGCATGTGGTGTACGTCGAGGGCCGCAAAGGCTCGTCGAAGGTGCGCTCGTTCGTGGATTTTTGCGTGACGCAGTTGCGCGCCGACCTTGCCCCGAGCATTACAAGAACTGAAACGGTGGGTTGATGCTTCTGGTTGTTCTCTCCATCCGGCGCAATCAAGACAATGGGCAATACCTGCCAATCACCTTGCCAACGGAGCTTTCCCGATGAACCGACAGCCGATCAAATTCTACCGCGCCCCGCTTTCCGGTCACTGCCACCGCGTCCAGCTGATGATGAGTGTCCTGGGGATTGATTACGACATCATCGAAGTCGATCTGGCGGCCGGTGAGCACAAGAAGGCGCCGTTCCTTGCGCTGAACGCCTTCAGCCAGGTCCCGGTGATTGACGACAACGGCGTAGTGCTTGCCGATTCCAATGCCATTCTCATCTATCTGATCAAGCAATACGGCGGCTCACAGTGGCTACCGGACGATGCCGTGGGTGCTGCGCAGGTGCAACGCTGGTTATCGGCGGCGGCCGGGCCCGTGGCGTATGGCCTGTGTCGTGCGCGTCTGGTGACGGTGTTCGGCGCACCGTACAACCCGGACGAGGTGATTGCCCACGGCCATCAGTTTCTCAAGGTCATGGAGCATGAGCTGCGCGAACGGCAATGGCTGGCCGGCGAATCGCCGACGGTTGCCGACATCGCTAATTACGCCTACGTGGCTCATGCGCCGGAAGGTAACGTCTCGCTCGACGCTTACCCCAATGTCCGCGCCTGGCTCGAACGTGTGGAAGGCCTCAGCGGTTTCGTGCCCATGGCCAGATCGGTAGCGGGATTAGTCAATGCCTGAGCCACGGATGTTTGATCGTGCTTACGCTCTGCGTGGGCATGCAGACCGGACGCTCCGCGTCCCTTGACGCAGAGCGTCAGTCAAGGCGCTACCACGCAGAGCGTGGTAGCGATCCAAGTGATCTGATCGTGCCCACGCTCTGCGTGGGCATGCAGACCCGGACGCTCCGCGTCCCTTGACGCAGAGCGTCAGTCATGGCGCTACCACGCAGAACCTAGAAGCGATCCAAACCTGCTTACCGCTTGTGGCTGTCAGCTGCCCTGTTATTTATCCAGCGCATGCTGGGCGGCTTGTTCGATCAGCGCCGCCACTTCCTTGGGATGGGATTCATAGACGGCGTGGCTGGCGCCGGCGATCTCGATGGTATGGCTGTTGGCGCGTTTGGCGTACATGCGTTCCAGGTCCGGATTGATGATCCGGTCAGCCTGGGCGACGGCGTACCAGCTGGGCTTGGTCTTCCATGCCGCGACCGTAGCTGGCGTGGTGAACACGGACGCAGCGGTCAGCGACTGGCTATTGGCTTCAAATTCGGCCTGGGCTTTGGGCAGGTCAGCAGCGAAATCGACGGGGTAGAACGCAGGATCAAGGTAGAGAAAACCGTCGTCGGTTTTCTTAACGGCCTTGGTCGCATTGGGGTACAGCTTGCCATTGGCCGCTTCGGTCTCGCCGACGTCCAGCGCGTGGGCGGCGATGTAGACCAGCCCGGCAACGTGCGGATCCTCACCGGCGTTGGAGATCACCGCGCCGCCATAACTGTGCCCCACCAGAATGGTCGGCCCATCCTGCATGGCCAGGATGCGTTTGACAGCGGTCACGTCGTCGTTGAACGAAGTCAGCGGGTGGGCGGCGACCGAGACGTGGTAGCCGTCTTTCTCAAGAATGTCGTACACCGGTTTCCAGCCCGCGCCGTTCACGAAGGCGCCATGCACCAGCACGATGTTATGGACCGGCGCGGGCGCTGCGTGGGCGGTACCGATGGCCGTCACGGCAAGGGCAACGGCGGCGAACAGGGAGCGTAGATTTACAGTTTTCATGGGTAGGGTCTCGGCTAAGGGTTGGGCTGGACACATAAGCGCCCAATCAGTCACCCAAGCCAGACGCATGCCGCGAAGGTTTATTCCCTCTCCCCTTAAAAAAGTCGTGAAGTGGCCCCTCAAGCATCACTGAACATGATGTCCTGTATTGACGCTCACCATTTCTGCCCCGTGCGCCGGCTGCATATCATGACAGCCATCAGCAACCCTCTGGACGGTTGCTCACCTTCGTCACGAGCACCTGGAGCCTGTCATGAAATCCATCCTGTTTGCCGCGTTGTCCCTGTTCAGCGTCATGGCTGCGGCTGCTGACACCCTTCCCGCAACCGCGCCCCAGACCTCCGCGCAGTCCGAAGAATATGACTACAGCCAGGATCTGGACATCGCCAAGGTCGTGCGCCTCAGGAGTGCGACCAACACCTCGACGGAGTGCGGTCCGGTGATCGCCCACATGGTCTACGTCGACAGCAAAGGCGTCACCCATAATCTGCAATACACCCGCTTGGGCGACGGGTGCCAGAACGGTTGATCGCTAGCGGGGCACAGCGCCTGCTTGCTCGTCATCCTTACCCAGCATCAGGGCATCGCGTTTTTCCTGTAGATGATCGCGCAGGATCGAACTCAGGCGCTTGCCGTCCCTGGCTTCCAGGGCATGGATCATTTCTTCGTGGTCGTGCACCGCACGCGCCCACTTCGGCGCGTGGTAATTGGAGCGAAAACGCAGGGCCTGCAGCCGTCCATTGAGTGAAAGCCAGGTCTGGCGCAAGGCGTCGTTGCGCGCGGCCAGATTGATCATGTCGTGAATCGCCTGATTGCGCTGGTAATAGCCAGGCAGATCATTCTGGTTTTTGCACACCACCATCGCTTCATGCAGCGCTTTGATTTCGTCCAGTTCCTCAGCGGTAATGCGCTCACAGGCCAGTTCCCCGGCAAAACCTTCCAGGCCGCTCACCAGTTCGAAGGCCTCGCGGACCTCCAGCTCCGACATTCGCGCAACGCTGGCACCCCGATGGGGATTGATTTCAATCAGCCCTTCGGACTCCAGCACCTTCAGCGCCTCGCGCAGCGGCGTGCGGGAAATGCCCAGGTTTTCGCACAGCTCACGCTCATTGAGCTTGGCGCCAGGCTCAAGCATGCCTTCGGTGATGAAGCGGCGCAGATGCTCTACCACAGTGTCATGCAGGCGTTGCCGAGTCAGTTTGGGCAGCTGTATGACAGCTTCCCTGGCAAACGAAAGATCGGGATCCGGCATACATAGTCCTCATGGCGATGCGCTGGATACTATGTCAAATACTCCCCGTGGCCAGCTAAAAATAGCGGCTGGCGGTTATTATTTCTCCACATTGACGGGCGTCGAAGGACTGTCAATAGCAGCGGCGTTGTGGCACCGATGGACGTCATCGGCGCGCAGAGCGTCCCGGGATACGGTAACCACCCTGTAGGAGACAACGTGTTGGCCAAGCGGTTGATGCGGTGTGTGGCGAGCTACGGATGCGCCGCAGAACAGCTTCCAGAGCACATGTCGGGGTGGCGGCCAAGGGCGCGTCGGCGCATGCTCCCACTGCCGCGATCATCAAATGACGGTTACAGTGGCCGCACAACACCGTGGCCCGGTACTCGATTGCCGAGTCATGTCATGGCCGCGTTTTCCATCAATTGACTGAAGGAAGTCCCGAGTGAATCAAACCTCCCCCCCAGTGAAAGTCGCCGAGCTGATCGTCGACGCCATGCGTCAGGGTCAGAAGATCACCGAGATCCGCCCCGAATATGTGCCCGTCGATGCGGCCGGCGCCTACGTCCTGCAACAGGAAATCCTGCGACTGCGGGACACAACCATCGGCGGCTGGAAGGTCGGCTCCAAATCCCCGACCGGGCCGATTCAAGGCGCGTTGCTGCCCGACGACGGGCTTCTGGCCAGCGGCAGTCAGCTGGAATATGCCGAATACCCCTCGCCTATTCTGGAACTGGAAATCGCCTTCCGCTTGAGCCGCGAGTTTGCCCCGCGTGACCAGGCGTATTCGGACGAAGAAGTGCTGAGCAGTATTGGCTCGATGGGGGCCACCGTTGAAGTGGTGTCCAGCCGCTTCAGTGCCTGGCCGAAGATCGAACCGCTGCTGGCGCTGGGTGATCTGCTCAATCATGGCGCGCTGATCGTCGGTGATTTCATCGACTACGACGCCGACTTCCCTTTCGTTGAACCGGCGCTGACCTTCACCTACGCCGACGAAGACATCGTGCCCGGCGACGGCGCGAACCCGGCCGGCGATCCACGCCGATTGCTGCCGTGGCTGGTCAATCACTACACCTCCCAAGGCAAGACCCTGACCCCGGATATCGTGATCACCACCGGTTCCTACACCGGCATGTACCTGACCAAAGGCCCAGGCCTGGGGCTGGGTGAAATCCGCGGCCTGCCGCCGATTTCGTTCGAACTCGTCTGATGGATGCACAGTGATCATTCCCACGCTCCGCGTCGGAATGCCGGGCGGACGCTCCGCGGCCTTTGACGCAGAGCGTCATTCACGGTGCTACCACGCGGAGCGTGGGAGCCATCATCTTGGATGCACAGTGATCGTTCCCACGCTCCGCGTGGGAATGCAGCTCCTGACGCTCCGCGTCCTTATTTACCCGCCCAATACCCAGGACGGTTGTAGACCTCTTTCAAAAATGCGATGAAGAACCGCACTTTCGCCGGCAAATAATGCTGCTGAGGGTACACCGCCTGGATGTCGTAACTGGGGAGCGCAAAATCGTCGAGCACGGTGACCAGCGCGCCGTTCTGCACCTCGCTCTGAATCTCCCACCAGGAACGCCAGCTCAAGCCCAGACCGCGCTTGGCCCAATCGAACAACAGTTCACCGTCGTTGCAGTACAGATTGCCGCCAACCTTGATGGCCACCTGCTTGCCGTCACGTTGAAAGGTCCAGCCCCGATGCTGTCCGCCCTGCAGGTTAAATGACAGGCAATTATGCGCGGCCAGATCTTCCAGCGTCAGCGGAAAGCCGTGCTCCGCAAAATAGGACGGTGCCCCGCAGACCACGCGCTTATTGGCATACAGCTTGATGGCGACGTAGTTGGGGTCGAGGACTTCGCCGATACGGATGCTCATGTCGTAGCCTTCCTGCACCAGATCGACCACGTTGTCGGTCAGGTTGAACGACAACTGCAAATCCGGAAAGCGCGCCTGGAATTCCGGCGCATGGGGCGCCACATGGTGCCGCCCAAACCCGGCAGGGGCGGAAACCACCAGGTGCCCGCGCACGCTGCTTTCGTTCTCGCTGATGCTGGCGTCCAGCTCTTCGAAAGAGTGCAACACCGCCCGCGCGTTCTCGAGATAAGACTCGCCCAGATCGGTCAAGGTCAGCCCCCGCGTCGAACGGTGGATCAGCTTGACGCCCAGCCGCTCCTCCAGAGCGCTGAGGCGCCTGCCCATGATCACCGGCGTCACGCCTTCAACCAATGCAGCCGCCGCAAAGCTGCCACGGGTCGCCACCAGCACATAACTGCGCAGCTCGGTGTAGCGGTCCATTCGATACTCCTGATACCGATAGAAAGGATAAAAACTGCTATTCACTTAGGATAGCTTTCGATTCAGTCTGCTGACATACAAAAAATAACGAATCAGGAGACTACCAAATGACCCTCATGAGAGCCATCGAAGCTGCCGTTCTGGTGATGCGCCGCGAAGGGGTCGATACCGCTTTCGGTATCCCCGGCGCCGCCATCAACCCGCTTTATGCCGCGTTCAAAAAGCTGGGTGGCGTCGATCACGTACTAGCGCGCCACGTCGAGGGCGCCTCGCACATGGCTGAGGGTTACACCCGTGCCATCGCTGGCAACATCGGCGTGTGCATCGGCACCTCGGGCCCTGCCGGTACGGACATGATCACCGGGCTGTACTCGGCGTCTGCCGACTCGATCCCGATTCTGTGCATCACCGGGCAAGCGCCCCGTGCGCGGATGCACAAAGAAGATTTCCAGGCGGTGGACATCGCCGCCATCGCCGCACCGGTCGCCAAATGGGCGACCACGGTCATGGAACCGGGCCAGGTGCCGTATGTGTTCCAGAAGGCCTTCCAACTGATGCGCAGCGGTCGTCCCGGACCGGTGTTGATCGATCTGCCCTTCGACGTGCAAATGGCCGAAATCGAATTCGACATCGATGCCTACGAGCCGCTGCCAGTGGTCAAACCGCAAGCCAGCCGCAACCAGATCGAAAAAGCCCTGGCGATGCTCAACGCCGCCGAGCGCCCGTTGATTGTTTCCGGCGGCGGCGTGATCAATGCCGATGCTTCTGAGGCGCTGGTGGAGTTCGCTGAATTGACCGGCATCCCGGTGATCCCGACGCTCATGGGCTGGGGCACGATTCCCGACGATCACCCGCAGATGGCCGGCATGGTCGGTTTGCAGACGTCGCATCGCTACGGCAACGCGACGATGTTGGAATCGGATCTGGTGCTGGGCATCGGCAACCGCTGGGCCAACCGCCATACCGGGACCGTTTCGGTGTACAGCGAAGGCCGCAAATTCATCCACATTGACATCGAGCCCACTCAGATCGGCCGCGTGCTGATGCCGGATCTGGGCATTGTTTCGGACGCAGGTGCAGCACTGAACATGCTGCTGGAAGTCGCTCGCGAATGGCACACCGCCGGCAAGCTCAAGGACCGCAGCGCCTGGCTCAACAGCTGCCAGGAGCGCAAACGCACGATGCAGCGCAAGACCCACTTCGAGAACATTCCAGCCAAGCCGCAGCGCGTGTACGAAGAGATGAACCAGTACTTCGGCAAGGACACCTGCTACATCAGCACCATCGGTTTGTCGCAGATCGCTGGGGCGCAGTTCCTGCACGTCTACAAGCCACGGCACTGGATCAACTGCGGTCAGGCCGGGCCATTGGGCTGGACCATCCCCGCCGCGCTGGGCGTGGCCAAGGCTGACCCAAGCCGCAAGGTGGTGGCGTTGTCCGGTGACTACGACTTTCAGTTCATGATCGAAGAACTGGCCGTCGGCGCGCAGTTCAAGCTGCCGTACATCCATGTGGTGGTGAACAACTCATACCTGGGCCTGATTCGCCAGGCGCAGCGCAACTTCGACATCGATTTCTGCGTGCAACTGGGCTTCGACAACATCAATTCCCCTGAGCTGGAAGGCTATGGCGTGGACCACATCGCGGTCGCTGAAGGGCTGGGGTGCAAGGCGATTCGCGTGACCGATCCTGCGCACATTCAGGCGGCGTTTGCCGAGGCCACCAGCCTGATGCAACAGCACCGGGTGCCGGTGGTGGTCGAGATCATTCTTGAGCGCGTAACGAATATCGCCATGGGCACCGAGATCAACGCAATCAACGAATTCGAGCCGCTGGCCGAAAACCGCGCTGATGCCCCTACCGCCGTCAGCCTGATGAACTGACTGAAACGCTCAAGGAGTCCGCCATGCCACGTTTATGCGCCAACCTGTCCATGCTGTTCACTGAACTGGACTTTCTGCAGCGCTTTGAAGCCGCGTCCAACGCAGGCTTCAGCGGCGTCGAGTATCTGTTCCCCTATGACTTCAGCTCTGCGCAAATCAAGGGCGAGCTGGATGCCAACGGCCTGACCCAGGTGTTGTTCAATCTGCCTGCCGGCGACTGGGGCAAAGGCGAGCGCGGGATTGCGTGCCACCCTGATCGCGTCGAGGAGTTTCGTGCCGGCGTGGATCTGGCCATCGCCTACGCCAAGGTGCTGGGCAACACGCAGATCAATTGTCTGGCAGGGATTCGGCCTCAGGGTGTGGACGAAGCGTTGATCGAAAAAACCTTCGTCGACAACCTGAGATATGCCGCCGACAAGCTGGAAGCCGAGGGCATTGATCTGGTGATGGAGATGATCAATACCCTCGACATTCCAGGCTTTTACCTGACGACGACGAAGCAGGCGCTAGGGATTCGCGAGCAAGTCGGCAGCCGTAATCTGTCGCTGCAATACGATATCTACCACATGCAAATCATGGAGGGCGACCTGGCCCGCACGATGGAAAAACACCTGCCGGCGATTCGTCATGTGCAGTTGGCGGACAACCCCGGACGGCATGAACCGGGGACGGGCGAGATCAATTATTCGTTCCTGTTCGGGCATCTGGACCGGTTGGGTTATCAGGGCTGGATCGGCTGCGAATACAAACCCCTGACCACCACTGAGGCCGGGCTTGGGTGGCTCAAGACGCATAATTTGATCTGACGCGGATACCCGCCATAGGAGCCAACTTGTTGGCGAGCGCTTTACGCGGTGTGTCAGGCACACCGCCTCGCGAATGAATTCGCTCCTACAGGGTATGCCCGAACACCACCGATTCTGCAGGAGCCAACTGGTTGGCGAGCGCTTTACGCAGTGTGTCAGGCACACCGCCTCGCGAATGAATTCGCTCCTACAGGATTCTTCCAGACAACCGCAATCCGGTAGGAGCTGCTGCGATTGCGGTGTGTCAGGCAAATGGCATCGCAGCCTCGCGTTGCTCGGCAGCTCCTACAGGGGTCAGCGTCAGGCAATCAATTTCCAACAACAAAGGACACTCTCATGGCTAACATCGGATTCATCGGCACCGGCATCATGGGTCAACCCATGGCGGAAAACCTGCAGAAAGCAGGTCATCAGCTGTTCCTGTCCAACCACTTCGCTGCCTCGCCCGCTTCGTTGGTCGAGGGCGGCGCGACAGTGTTGAGCAACCCCAGGGAAGTCGCGCAGGAAGCCGAATTCATCATCGTCATGCTGCCCGACACCCCGCAAGTGGACGAAGTGCTGTTCGGCGAAAATGGCGTCAGCCAAGGCACCGGGGCCGGCAAAGTGGTCATCGACATGAGTTCGATCTCACCCTCGGCCACCAAAACCTTCGCCGAGAAAATCAACGCCACTGGCGCCCAGTATCTGGATGCGCCGGTGTCTGGCGGTGAAGTCGGCGCCAAGGCCGCGACGCTCAGCATCATGGCCGGCGGCAATCAAGGCACCTTCGACCGCGCGCTGCCGTTGTTCCAGTTGATGGGCAAGAACATCACCCTGGTCGGCGGCAATGGCGATGGTCAGACCGCAAAAGTCGCCAATCAGATCATCGTTGCCCTGAATATCCAGGCCGTGGCCGAAGCACTGTTGTTCGCCTCGAAAAACGGCGCGGACCCGGCCAAGGTGCGTGAAGCGCTGATGGGCGGATTCGCTTCCTCGAAGATTCTTGAAGTGCACGGTGAACGCATGATCAAGGGCACGTTCAATCCCGGCTTCCGCATCTCGCTGCACCAGAAGGACCTGAACCTGGCCCTGCAAGGCGCCAAGGAACTGAACCTGAACCTGCCCAACACCGCCAACGCCCAACAAGTGTTCAGCACCTGCGCGGCACTGGGCGGCAGCGGCTGGGATCACTCCGGATTGATCAAGGGCCTTGAGCACATGGCGAATTTCTCGATTCGTGGGGATCACACGCCGGACTAATAATCCGCCAATGCATGATTCTGTAGGAGACAACTTGTTGGCGAGACGTATTCTTCGGTGAATCAATAAGGCCGCCTCGCGAACAAGTTCGCTCCTACAGAGAACTGCGTCAGGCGAAAGAAATGTACCGGGTGTAACGCACTCATCGCGAGCCCCCACAAAAACCAAAACGCCCCCGCAAGGCATCTTGCGGGGGCGTTTTTTTGGTGCCTGGGCTGCAGCGAGGATGTTACTCCTCGATAGCGCCCGGTACCGGTTTGAGGATCAATACCGCCAAGGGTGGCAGGTTCAGCAACAGCGACACCGGCTGCCCGTGGGCCTTGGTGTCGTCGGTGCTCACTCCGCCGCCGTTGCCCACGTTGGAACCGGCGTAGGTGGCAGCGTCGCTGTTGAGCAACTCGGTCCACTTACCGCTGAACGGCACGCCAATGCGATAGCCCTCGCGTGGCACCGGTGTCAGATTGGCGACCACCAATACCGGCTCGCCATCCTTGCTCCAGCGCAGGTACGCATACACGCTGTTGGTCGAGTCATCGCCAATCAACCACTGGAAACCCTGAGGCTGGCAATCCTGATCGTGCAGCGCTTTTTCCGAGCGGTACAACCGGTTCAGATCGCTAACCAAGGTATGCACGCCTTTGTGCTCGGCGTATTGCAAGAAATGCCAGTCCAGTTCGGTGTCGTGGTTCCACTCACGCCACTGACCGAACTCGCAGCCCATGAACAACAGCTTTTTGCCTGGATGCGTCCACATGAACGCCAGATAGGCCCGCAGGTTGGCAAACTTCTGCCAGCGGTCGCCCGGCATTTTGTCGATCAGCGAGTGTTTGCCGTGCACCACTTCGTCGTGGGAGATCGGCAGGATGAACCGCTCTGACCACGCGTACACCAGGCCGAAACTCAGCTCGTTATGGTGATGCGGGCGATGGATCGGATCCTGTTCGATGTAATGCAGCGTGTCGTGCATCCATCCCATGTTCCATTTGTAATTGAAGCCCAGACCGCCCTGCTGAGTCGATTGCGACACGCCCGGCCAGGACGTCGATTCCTCGGCGATGACCAGCGCGCCTGGTGCTTCGATAGCCACTACATCGTTCAAGTGGCGCAGGAAATCGATGGCTTCAAGGTTCTCGCGTCCGCCGTAACGGTTCGGCACCCACTCACCGGCCTTGCGTGAATAGTCGCGATACAGCATCGACGCCACCGCATCCACTCGCAGGCCGTCGATGTGGAAGTGTTTGAGCCAATGCAGCCCCGAGGCCAGCATGAAACCGTGGACTTCAGTGCGACCCAGGTTGTAGATCAGCGTGTCCCAATCCTGGTGGAAACCTTCCTGGGGGTTGCCGTATTCGTACAGCGCGGTGCCGTCGAATTGCGCCAGACCGTGGGTATCGGTCGGAAAGTGCGCCGGCACCCAGTCCAGGATCACGCCGATATCATTCTGGTGACAGGCGTTGACGAAGGCGGCGAAATCTTCCGGTGAGCCATAACGAGCCGTCGGCGCGAATTGCGACAACAGCTGATAGCCCCAGGAACCACCGAACGGGTGCTCCATGATCGGCATCAATTCAATGTGCGTGAAGCCCAATTCCTTGATGTACGGGATCAGCTTGTCAGCCAGTTCGTGCCAGTTGTAAGGACGATCCGGCTCGTCTTCTTCGCCGTGATGCCACTGCCATGACCCGGCGTGCAGCTCGTAGATCGACAGCGGTGCGTCCAGGCCGTGCTTTTGGCCGCGGGCCTGCATCCAGTCGTTGTCCTGCCAGTCGAAACGCAATGGCGCCGCAATCTTGGACGCAGTATCAGGCGGCATCGTGGTCGCCAGGGCCATCGGGTCAGCCTTGAGCGGCAGGATGCCGTGCTGGCCAAGGATTTCGTACTTGTACGATTCACCCGGCGTGAGGCGCGGGACGAATATCTCCCACACGCCAGATGGATGACGCTGACGCATCGGATGACGACGTCCATCCCAGCTATTGAAGTTGCCCACTACCGAGACACGGCGGGCATTGGGTGCCCAGACCGAGAAACGCACGCCATCCACGCCATCGACGTTGACCACTTGCGCGCCAAAGGCGCTGCTCAGGTCGCGGTGGTTGCCTTCGGCGAACAAGTACAAATCCATTTCGCCCAGCAGCAGGCCGAAGCTGTAGGGGTCTTCAGTGATCTGCTCGCCGGTGGCCCAACTGATCTTCAACAGATACGGCTGGCGGGTCGCGAAATGCCCGGCAAAAAAGCCCGGCTTGTCGCTCATGGTCAGCTCGCCCAAGTCTTCCTGGGAGTCACGGGACAACACCCGCACGGCCAAAGCGTTAGGCAGGTAGGCACGGATGATTTGGCCGTTCTCGCCGTCGCTGTGGGGGCCGAGCATGGAGAACGGATCGCGGTGTTCGGCGCGGATCAACGCGTCCATGTCGACAGCATTGGGCAACACCTTATGGTTGCCTTTGCCGAATTGGTCAGACGCACTCATTTTCACTCTCCATCAGACAATGTCAGCAACCCACGCAAGCCTTGCAACGGCACGGACAACCAGGTCGGGCGGTTTTCAGCTTCATAGGCTACTTCATAAGCAGCTTTTTCCAAGGTGAACAGCGCCAGTGCAGCGCCCTCGCCCTTGGGGTCTTTCCAGTCATGGGCCATATCGACCGTGGCTTTGCGATAGCCATCGATGAACGCTTCCCGTGCCTGGCTCAAATAGGTGTCAGCCACATGACGACGCGCCGTTGCAGCTTCAGGCGAGTTGTCCGCACTTTGGGCATTGCGTACTGCCATCGCCGCAGCGTAGTCGAAAGATCGCAATACGCCGCTGACGTCTTTGAACGGGCTGTATTTGGCTCGACGTTCCTCAAGCGGCCGCGCCGGCTCGCCCTCAAAATCGATGAGATAGGCATCGCCCTTGACGACCAACATCTGCCCCAGGTGCAAGTCACCGTGAACCCGCATGCGCAGGCCACCCACTGTGCGTTTGGCCAACGTCTGCACCTGTGCCAGCAACTGCTTGCGCTTGCCCAGCAGTTCGCCAACCAGCGCCTGATCATCAGCTTCCAGCGTGTCGCGATGCTGTTCGAGTAACTGCAGCGCACGTTCAACCTGAGCGCTGACGCTTTTGGCTGATGCTTGGCTGTCCTTGACGCTGGTGGTCTCGGCCTTGAAGTCAGGGTTATCAGTGGATGTGCTCAGCACCTGGTGCATTTCGCCCAAGCGCTGGCCCAGCAACTCGGCAAAGTCCTTGAGTTCGAGCAAGGCATTGGCGTGCTGTTCCAGCTCTGAACGACCCCGAGTCATCTCATCGCGCACCGCGCGCTCAAGGTTGTTCTGGGTCCATTCCCAAGCATCGCCCTGATTGCTCAGGTAGCCCTGGGCAATCATCAGCAGATTGCTCTGCCCTTGCGCATCGACGCGGACCACGGCACCCAGCAATGGCGAGATGTGCTTGTAGCCGGCCTTTGTCAGGAACGCGCCCATTTCCAGTTCCGGGTGCGTGCCGGCAGCAACACGGCGGATCATTTTCAGCACCAGCGCCTTACCCACCACCACTGAGCTGTTGGACTGCTCGGCCGATAGGTAACGCACCTCTGATTCGCTGTTCAGGCCCAACGGCGCAAGCTGGGAAGTCTGCTCAAAACGCAGCTCGCCGTCATTGCACGGCAGAACCTTCTCGTCCTGCATGCCCTGGATCACCGCACGAATGAACGGCTCCAGGGTGAACGCATCGGTGATCAGGCCGACCTGGCGGCCGCGACGTACGCGCGCCAATGCCAATTGCTGCGGCAGCGGGCTGCTGATGTCATCTTCGGCCAACAGACCGAACGGCAACTGGTAGCGAACCGTTTCGCCACCTGAAGTGACTTCAATTTCGCTGAGCAATACCGGTCGCTGGGCATCGCCAAAGCGCACGGCGTAGGCGATGTTGACCTTGTCGATCGCCGTGCCTTTGCCCGCAAACCAGCGGCGCTTGGGCAGGTAGACCGAGAGCGAGGCGTTTTCCATGGTGCCGCGCAGGGGTTCGTCGAGCAGTTCTTCCAGACGACTCTTGAGGACCATCGTCGGGAAATCCGGCAGGCTTTGGGCCGGTTCAACGTGCCAGCTGGGCATTTGATTCTCCGTTGCCAGTACGAACCAATAGAAGCCGTACGGCGGCAACGTCAACAGGTAGTTCAACTGGCCAATAGGTGGGAAGGCACTGCCGCCCAGCATCTCGACCGGCACAGTGCCGGCATATTGCGACAGCTCAAGCTCGGCAGCCTGGGATGCGCTGGATACGTTGGCGACGCACAGAATGATTTCGGTCTTGCCGTCCGGGCCGGTGTACTCGCGGGTGTAGGCCAGGATGCGACGGTTGCTCGGTGAGAGCATTTTCAGGCTGCCGCGACCAAAGGCTTTTTGCTGCTTGCGCACCGAAAGCATGCGCCGCGTCCAGTTCAGCAACGAATGCGGGTCGCTGTTCTGGGTCTCGACGTTTACCGACAGATAGCCGTACAGCGGGTCCATGATCGGTGGCAGCACCAGGCTTGCCGGGTCGGCGCGGGAGAAGCCGCCGTTGCGGTCGATCGACCACTGCATCGGCGTACGTACGCCATCGCGGTCGCCCAGGTAGATGTTGTCACCCATGCCGATCTCGTCGCCGTAATACAACGTCGGCGTACCTGGCATGGACAACAACATGCTGTTGAGGAGCTCTACCCGACGACGGTCGCGCTCAAGCAGCGGCGCAAGCCGACGGCGAATGCCCAGATTGATGCGGGCGCGCTTGTCGGAGGCGTAGTAGTTCCACAAATAGTCGCGTTCACGGTCGGTGACCATTTCCAGCGTCAGCTCATCGTGGTTACGCAGGAAAATCGCCCATTGGCAGTTTTCCGGAATTTCCGGCGTCTGGCGCAGGATATCGGTGATCGGGAAACGGTCTTCCTGGGCCACCGCCATGTACATGCGCGGCATCAGCGGGAAGTGAAAGGCCATGTGGCACTCGTCGCCGTCCTTGCCCTTCTTGTCACCAAAATACAACTGGGTGTCTTCCGGCCATTGGTTGGCTTCGGCCAGCAGCATGCGGTCCGGGTAGTTGGCGTCGATCTCGGCACGAATCTTCTTCAGGACAGCATGGGTCTCGGGAAGGTTTTCGTTGTTGGTGCCGTCGCGCTCAATCAGATACGGAATGGCATCCAGACGCAGGCCGTCGATGCCCATGTCCAGCCAGTAGCGCATGACTTCCAATACCGCTTCCATGACCTGCGGGTTATCGAAGTTCAGGTCCGGCTGGTGGGAATAAAACCGGTGCCAGAAATACTGGCCGGCCACCGGGTCCCAGGTCCAGTTGGACTTCTCGGTGTCGAGAAAGATGATTCGCGTGCCGTCGTATTTCTGATCGCTGTCGGACCAGACATAGAAGTCCCGCGCCTTGGAGCCTTTTTTCGCCGTCCGCGCTTTCTGGAACCACGGGTGTTGGTCGGAGGTGTGGTTAATGACCAGCTCGGTGATCACCCGAAGCCCGCGTTTGTGGGCCTCGGCAATGAATTTCTTGGCGTCGGCCATGGTGCCGTAATCGGAATGCACCCCGCGATAATCAGCGATGTCGTACCCGTCGTCACGCCGTGGCGACGGGTAGAACGGCAGCAGCCAGATGGTATTGACGCCCAGTTCGGCGATGTAATCGAGCTTGGCAATCAGCCCCGGGAAATCGCCGATCCCGTCGTTGTTCGAATCGAAGTAAGACTTGACGTGTACCTGGTAAATCACGGCGTCCTTGTACCAAAGCGGATCGTCGATGAAAGCTGCATTCCGAGGCTTTTTCGCCATGGTGACATCCCTTTTAATTATTGATTGGCGACTTGAAAACGCCAGATGCCGAAGGGCTGATAAGCAGGGTCGATGCGCATGAACTGGTTCTTGCCGTACCAGTTCCAGGTGTGGCCGGTCATCAAATCTTCACCGGCGGTCACTGCATCATCCGGCAGGCCTAGTTCCCACAGCGGCAATTCGAAGTTCGCCTCTTGCGGGTTGACCGGATCGAGGCTGACGGCGACCAGAATGAAGTTGCTGCCGTCGGCGCTGCGCTTGCCGAAGTAGAGAATGTTGTCGTTGAACGCGTTGTAGATTTTCAGCCCCAAGTGCGTCTGCAATGCGGGGTTCTGCCTACGGATACGGTTGAGCTGAGCGATCTCGGCGATGATGTTGCCGGGGGCTGTGTAATCCCGCGGGCGGATCTCGTACTTCTCCGAATCGAGGTATTCCTCTTTGCCAGGCACTGGCGCCGATTCACACAACTCAAAACCCGAATACATGCCCCACAAGCCAGAGCCCATGGTTGCCAGCGCGGCGCGGATCAGAAATCCCGGACGCCCCGACGCATGCAGGAATGGCGGATTGATGTCCGGGGTATTGACGAAGAAGTTCGGACGGTAGCAATCGCGCCACGACGCTTCATTGAGCTGGGTCAGGTATTCGGTGAGCTCGGCCTTGGTGTTGCGCCACGTGAAATAGGTGTAGCTCTGGGAATAACCGACCTTGCCCAGACGCGCCATCATCGCCGGTTTGGTAAAGGCTTCGGCCAGGAACATCACGTCCGGATGCTGGCTGCGGATATCGGCAATCATCCATTGCCAGAACGGCAGCGGCTTGGTGTGGGGGTTGTCGACGCGGAAAATCTTTACGCCCTCTTCCACCCAGCCCAGCACGACGTCACGCAGCTCAAGCCACAGACCAGGCACTGCGTCCGGGGCGTAGAAGTCGACGTTGACGATGTCCTGATACTTTTTCGGCGGGTTTTCCGCATAACGGATCGTGCCGTCCGGGCGCCACGAGAACCAGCCCGGATGCTCTTTGAGCCATGGGTGGTCCTGGGAACACTGAATGGCGAAGTCCAACGCGATTTCCAAACCATGCTCGGCGGCAGCGGCCACCAGATTGCGGAAGTCTTCGCGGGTACCGAGCTGCGGGTGAATGGCTTCGTGACCACCGTCGGCGCTGCCGATGGCGTACGGGCTGCCGACATCATCGGGACCGGCCTGCAGCGAGTTGTTCGGCCCTTTACGGTGGGCGCGGCCAATCGGGTGAATTGGCGGGAAGTACAGCACGTCGAAGCCCATGTCACGGACCATCGGCAAGCGGCTGTGCACATCGTTGAAGGTGCCGTGGCGCGCTTTGTCGTCGGTAATGGAGCGCGGGAACAACTCGTACCAGCTGGCGAACTGCGCCAGCTCACGCTCCACGTCCAGCGGGAATTCAATGCTGCGGCTCAGATAGGCGTGGTTATCGGCCTGAGCCATGGTGGTACCGGTTTCGCTGTTGAGCAACAGCGTGACCTGGACGTCCTGATCCGGGCTTTCGTTGAACTGCTTGAGCAGCGCCTCGATCTGCGAACGGACTTGGCCAGTACTGCGCTCGATGGCGTGTACCAGATGAATGCGCCCTTCTTCCAGCTCCAGTTCAATGGGCACGCCGGCGGCGTACTTTTTCTCCAGCTCGTAGCGATAGCTGGCGAACTGATCGATCCAGGCTTCCAGACGGAATACATAGGTGGCCACGCTGGTCGGGGTGAACTCGCCCACCCAGCTGTCGTTGACCAGCTCGCGCAGCGGCGCAGTCTGCCATTGCTCATCGTCGGCCGCGCGCCAGCAGACGCGTACAGCCATCTTGTCGTGGCCGTCGGCGTAGACCTTGCTGGTCACCGACACCGGCTGACCCACAATGGCCTTGGCCGCAAACTGGCCGCCGTCGATAACGGGCGTGGTGTCTTCAATGACGATTCTGGGAAGCTGCAGCGCTTGGGTCAGCGGCAGCGGCCGGGTGGAATGGGGAACATCGGTGGCCAGGGAATCCGGGCCGTATGGCTGATCAGCAGTCACATTCATCGAGCATCACTCCTCACGCCCCAGGGACGCTCCTTGTGCGAATCCATTCAATTGAATATCCATTCATATAGAAGATAGGCGAGCTCGTCGGAGCCAAGGACGTCCAACGTCGCCGCATAGGTTCCGAACGCCTGCCGTGGGGAAAAGTTCAACGAGCTTACGGCCGGCGAGACGGTATTCATCTTGCGCCGTCCTGAGCGTAGTCGGGGTCAGGGATTTGCCTTGAGTCATTCCAGAGGGTGCACTGTCCAAACCCGGGAGCATCGCCCGTTTTTCTTCATAAGCCCAATCAGGAAGGTGAAGCAATGAACATCCCGATCCCCGCCGAAACCCCCGATCCGAACATCGACGACCCCGAGCTGCCGGTGCCCAAGCCCAGTGAGCCACCGCCGGATACTATGCCGCCGGTCATTGAGCAACCGATGGGCGATCCGCCGTCCAAGGAACCGCCAGCGGTGCTGGATGAAGTGTTTCCAAAGGATGGCTTTCCTGAGTAATTCGTAGAAATCCGTGCATTTCTATTAGCCGTGGGAGCGGACCTGTCCGCGAAAGCTATCTGTCAGACGACCTATTTATATCGGCTGAAATGACGTCTTCGCGGACAAGTCTGCTCCCACGGGTTCTGTAGCAATCAGATGAATCTGCGCCGCGCCAAGACTGCCATTTTGCTACGGCTCATCTACCCCGCCCTCGCGCTGGGACGGCGGATCGAACCGGTTCACGATCCACGGCATAAGGCTGAAGATCCCAAGGGCCAGAATCGTACTCAGCACCGCCGTTGCTTCCCGCCCCATTCCGGCTGCAATACCGATCGCCGCCGTCATCCACAATCCTGCTGCGGTGGTCAGGCCTTTCACCTGATTGGCGTTAATTTCCTTGCCCTTGAGGATGGTGCCGGCGCCGAGAAAGCCGATCCCGGCCACAATCCCCTGCACGACCCGACTCAACGCTGCATCGTCCGCGCCGGCCATACGCGGCACCAGCACGAATAACGCAGCGCCCATCGCCACCAGCATGTGCGTTCGCACCCCCGCCGCCTTGCCCTTGTGCTCGCGCTCAAATCCAAGAATACCGCCCAGCGCTGCTGCAATCACCAGACGCACGGTGACGCGGGTCAATTGCGAGGGGTCGGTAATATCGGAAAATTCTGCCTGGAGCGTGTCGACGACTTCCTGCCACCAACTGTTCATATCGGTCCCTTTTCTGCACTGTCGTGGAAGATGGACAGCGAACGGCGCTGAGCGTGCGGAAATCGCCGCTCTAACCTATGGTCGGGACGGTACGAACATCGGTAGGTGGCGCAAGTCAGAATTGGACAACAACCAGGAGAACGGCCATGCCACTGGAATTCGACAGCACACACCAATACTGCACCGCCGAAGTTGACGGTATTAAGCATCGCAGCGCGGTGATCGACGTCGTGATCACCACCAACGACAGCACTCATATGTCAGAAGCCAACATCGACGGTCAGCAGGTGCCAATCACGGAAGCAGAAGCCGACGCACTGACGGTCTATAAGGCCACGGACAAACGCCATCACACCATCGGGGTCGAGCCGGGTGAGGATTCTCCGGTGATTTAAATGATTCATTGGTGATGCACGCCGTGCAGCACAACGGAGTATTAAGACGGGATTAATATCCCGCTTAATACCCGTAACAGTCCATTACTGAAATTAATATAATCCCCCCAAGTATTCTCACGAGTGATGTTTACTATCGATTCTCAGGATTTCCCCATTCGCAAGAATGCGCAGAGAATCAGTTCCAGAAGCAAACCAAACCACGATTTGCTCATTAACGAATCACTCATACTTCTGGAGCACCAATATGAAAACTTTAGCCTTCGCAGTACTTTCACTCGTCAGCGTATTCGCCATGGCCGATGAGAACGTCAGCAACGTATCCGGCTCGCAAGCCATGACCCAGACCGAGAAATACAACCAGCACAAAGGCCTGGACATCGCCAAGGTCATCAGCAGCTCTACTGCTCAAGACCCGCAGAATGTTGATGGCCCTGTTAAAGCACAGATGGTTTATGTCGATGGCTCCGGCGTTCGCCACAGCCTTGATTACACCATCCTGGGTTATGGTCGTCAGAATGGTTAATAAGGGGCGAAAGAACGGCCTGCTTATTTTCCGATATAAAGAAAGCGCTGCATTAATTGCAGCGCTTTTTTTCGTTATTTAACAAGTATTTTTTGAACCACCGCACCCGCAAACAGCTTCGTTTCAACAATGAACTTGGGCGCTGCTGTCATGCTGAGCTGACGCAAAACCTTGTGGTGTTGCGGCATATCGGTCGATCACAAAACCTGTTGGAACGAAGTTCGCTCGCGAAGCTGCCACGCCGACCTATCGACGTGCCCCCCCGACTTCTCATCTGATCCGGTATTTGCGCCTGGAAGTGACGCTGTTTCTGAATCAGATAAGCGCCCATAGTTCTATGGATTTATCACCGCCGCTCCTCCAGGCCCTCTCTGCCCATGAAGCGTTATGAAAAGTTTGCCGAAGACATCGCAGAACTGATTCGTTCCGGCGTGCTCGCCGCCGGGCAACGGGTGCCCTCGGTGCGCTACGCCAGCCAGACCTATGGCATTAGCCCCTCCACCGTGTTCCAGGCGTACTACCTGTTGGAGCGGCGCGGCTTGATACGTGCTCGCCCGCGCTCCGGCTACTTCGTCAATGACAGCTATATCGGTCAGGCCATCGCGACCCCGGACCCTGCGCCATCTGCTGTCGAGCAGGTGCGGGAAACGACCGAAGTAGACGTCAGTGAACTGGTGTTCTCGGTGCTGGACTCCATAAAAGATCCGAACACCGTACCGTTCGGTTCGGCCTTCCCCAGCCCGTTGCTGTTCCCCTTGCAACGACTGGCCCGCTCATTGGCCAGTGCCGCCCGTGACATGGACCCTCGGCTGACCGTGACTGACCTGTCACCCGGCAACCCGATGCTGCGTCGGCAGATTGCCCTGCGCTACATGGTCGGTGGCCTGATGCTGCCCATGGAGGAGTTGCTGATCACCAACGGCGCACTGGAAGCGCTGAACCTGTGCCTGCAGGCCGTGACACAACCAGGGGATCTGGTGGCGATTGAGTCCCCGGCGTTCTATGCCTGCCTGCAGGTTCTGGAGCGGCTCAAGCTCAAGGCCGTGGAAATCCCGGTGCATGCGCAGACAGGCATTGATCTGGAGGTGCTGGAGGAGGCGCTGAACCGTTACCCGATCAAAGCCTGTTGGAGCATGACCAATTTTCAGAATCCGACCGGTGCCCGAGTGCCCGAGACGCGCAAGCGAGCGTTGGTCGAGTTGCTGCGCAAGCATCAGGTGCCGCTGATCGAAGACGACGTGTATGCCGAACTGTATTTCGGCCAGCACGCACCCAAGCCCGCCAAGGCGTTTGATACCGAAGGGCTGGTCATGCACTGCGGCTCGTTCGCCAAAAGCCTTGCCCCCGGTTATCGAATCGGCTGGGTAGCCGCGGGCCGATTCGCGCAAAAGGTCGAGCGCCTCAAGTTGATGACGTCGTTATGCGCCTCGATGCCCGCGCAGGCGGCGATTGCCGACTACCTGCAGCACGGTGGTTATGACCGTCATCTGCGCAAACTGCGTAACGCGCTGGAAGATCAATCCCAGGCGATGCTCGGCGCCGTGGCTCGGCACTTCCCGCCGCAGACCCGGGTCAGCTCGCCATCGGGGGGCTACTTTCTGTGGCTGGAACTGCCCGGACAGGTGGATTCGTTGAAAGTGTTTCAAGCGGCGCTGGCCCAAGGCATCAGCATTGCCCCGGGACCGATATTTTCACCGACCCGGCGCTTTCAGAATTGCATTCGCCTCAATTACGGTGGCCCGTGGAACGAGGTGTCGGAAAAAGCCATGGAAACACTGGGCATGATCGTTAGATCGTTGATGGATTCGGCCAATCACACCACTGCGCTGTAGGAGCCGACTCGGTGGCGTGCCGCCAGACCGCCTCGCGAACAAGTTCGCTCCTACAGATGAGATCGCCATTCTGTAGGAGCGAACTTGTTCGCGAGAGGCGTCAATCAATGCATCACTAACAGGACGAACGTTGCAGCAGCTTTCAGCGACCACCGCCCAGATCAATGAACGTGCCGGTTGAATACGACGCTTTGTCCGACAACAACCACAAGATCGCTTCGGCCACTTCATCCGCCAGGCCGCCGCGCCCCATGGGGATGGTCGGTTCCAGTTTGCTGACGCGCTGAGGGTCGCCGCTCAGGGCGTGGAACTCGGTGAAAATGTAGCCGGGGCGCACAGCGTTCACCCGCACCCCCTCGCCCGCCACTTCCTTGGCCAGGCCGATGGTGAAGGTGTCCAGCGCGCCTTTTGACGCTGCGTAATCGACGTACTCCCCCGGCGAACCCAGGCGCGCGGCCACCGACGACACGTTGACGATGCTGCCGCCACGCCCGCCGTGGCGCGGCAACATGCGCTGCAGGGCGTGCTTGGTGCAGAGCATAGGCCCGACCACGTTGCTCATCATCATCTTGAGCAAACGAAATTCGGACATCGATTCCACCCGCGATGCCTGGGCCACGGTGCCTGCGTTGTTCACCAACGCCGTCAGCCGACCCATTTCCGAGTCAATGCGCGCAAACAGATGAATGATCTCATCTTCGTTGCTGACGTCTGCCTGCACGGCGATGGCGTAACCGCCAGCTTCACGGATCTGCCCGCACACTCGCTCGGCCGCCGCATGATTGGTCAGATAGTTGATGCAAACGCGGTATCCCTGCGCGGCCGCCAACAGGGCGGTAGCTGCGCCGATACCGCGCGAACCACCGGTGATGAGAAGATTTTTATCCATGGAATGCTTTTATCCGAATCAATGCCCAATGCTGTTTTTGGTGTTGTGCAAAGCGTGAAACGTCAGTCGCCGGCCTCGACCGGCCGCAGTTGCGCGGCGTGAATATCGGCCATGAAACGCTCCGCTGGCAGTGGGTATCCCAGCAGATAACCTTGTAGCGAGTCGCACCCCAGGCGGGTCAGAAAGCTGCGCTGACTGCTGGTTTCGACCCCTTCGGCGACGATCCGCAGATCAAGCGCCTGGCCCAGCGCGACAATGGCCGACACGATGGCGGCGTCGTCGCTGTCGTTCTCCAGATCTCGAACGAACCCGCGATCGATTTTCAATTCGTTGGCCGGCAGGCGCTTGAGGTACATCAGGCTGGAATAGCCCGTGCCGAAGTCGTCGATAGACAGATCCACCCCCATTTCCGAAAGCGCCTGGAGCACGGTCATGCTCGCATCGGCATCGTTCATGGCGGTGGTTTCGGTAATCTCCAGGGTCAGGCTGTTGGCAGGCAAATCATGACGACTCAACGCGCTAGCCACGGTATTGACCAGACCGGAGTGACAAAACTGCAGCGCCGACAGGTTCACCGCGATGCGCCAGTGGGTGAAGCCCATGTCGAACCAGATCCGCATTTGCCGACAGGCTTCGTTGAGGACCCATTCGCCGATGGAGATGATCAACCCGGTCTTTTCCGCAAGCGCGATGAACTTGTCGGGCATCAACAGCCCATGCTCCGGGTGATTCCAGCGCACCAGTGCTTCGGCGCCCACCGGCTGTCCGTCGCCGGCATTGAATTTGGGTTGGTAATGCACGCAGAACTGGTCCTGCTTGAGCGCGGCCCGCAAATCCTGAAGAAGCTGCAAATGATTGCGGGCATTGGTGTTCATCGAGGAATCGAAAAAGCTATAGCCGTTTTTCCCAGCGCTCTTGGCGTGGTACATCGCCGCATCGGCGTTCATCAGCAGGTCCTGCTGGATGTGGCCGTTGCCCGGGTACAGGGCGATACCGATGCTGACAGACACCTGCAGTTCATGGTCGCCCACGGTGAAGTGCCTGCCGATCAACGCCACTTGCCGCGCTGCCACGGTGCTCACGTCCTCGACATCCTCGACCTCCACCAGCAGCACGAACTCATCGCCCCCGATCCGTGCCAGCGTGTCATGGCGATGAAAATTCTCCCGCAGGCGCATGGCCACAGCGCGCAACAACTGATCCCCGACATGATGACCGTAGGCATCGTTCACCGGTTTGAATCCGTCCAGGTCCATGAACATCAACGCAAACTGCCCGCCCTGGCTGTCTATCTTGCGCATCGCCTGCTCGATACGGTCAGCCAGCAAAATGCGGTTGGGCAGGCCTGTCAGCGTGTCGTGCAGGGCCAGTTGCGTCAGTTCACGGTTGGCCTCCCTCAGGGAGTTGGACAGCACAGCGGTGCGGGCCTCCAGGCGGGCATCGAGGATCGACGTCAACAAGGTGATGGTCAGTACGGCCAGGCTGGTGACCAGCACCAGTTTGTCGAGCCCATCGGTGCGCAGCCCTGCGGTGAGGGCGCCGCAAAAACTGCCCTCGGCAAAATTGGCCGCTGCCATGCCGGTGTAGTGCATGCCGACAATGGCAAAACCCATGACGATGGCGGCTGCGCCCCGGGCGAGCCTGACGTAGGGCGTGTGCTGACGCAGGCGAAAGGCAATCCACAGCGCCGCCGCCGAGGCGCTGACCGCAATGACCAGAGAGGCGCCAAACCAGGCGGGGTCGTAATCAATGCCCGGCTGCATCCGCAGTGCAGCCATGCCGGTGTAGTGCATGGCGCTGATTCCGACGCCCATGGCCAGGGCGCCAACGCTCAATTGCCATGCCGGCAAGAGCGGATGACTCACCAGCCACAGTGCCAGCCCCGACGACAGAATGGCGATGGCCAGGGACAACAGAGTGATGGGCAGGTCGAAGCCCAGATCGATGGGCAGTTGGAACGCCAGCATGCCGATGAAGTGCATCGACCAGATGCCGATGCCCAGGGACAACGCACCGCCACCGATCCAGAGCCAGACTGCACGCCCCTTCGCTGAAGCGATTCGGCCGGTCAGGTCAAGGGCGGTATAGGACGCCAGCATGGCGACCAGAATGGAAATCAGGACCAGGGAAAATGTGTAATGCCCAATCAACATGGCGGCGACTCGTGACTTCAACGGAATACGTTCAGCGAGACTGAAAAACTCGGTGCGCGATTGTACCGATTGCCCAGAAAAAATCCCGCCTATCCGATGAAATCATGGCAATAAGCCAGTCAAGCTTGCCTTATCGCTTTGAAACCCTCGGGTCCGAGTTATCCAGGCCGGTTTCGGTATTCCAGCCCCCACCCAGCGCGGCAATCAGCTGCACACTGGCGAGGAGGCGACTTTGCAGCACATTCAGCACGCTTCGCTCGTTACTCAACGCCGTGGTCTGCACGTTGACCACATCAAGATAGCCGATCAAACCGGCCTTGTACTGGTTGTTGGTCAGGCGCAGAGACTCCCGGGCGGACGCCAGCGCTTCGGCGCGAACCCCCGCCTCGTCCTCGTAGACCTTGAGCTGAACCATGTAGTCCTCGACCTCGCGAAAGCCGTCGAGCACGGTTTGACGGTATTGCGCCACGGTCTGGTCATACACCGCTTCGGTGCGATCGACTTCCGCCGCACGCTGTCCGCCATCGAACAAGGTCATGGCCAACTGCGGCCCCACCGACCAGAAACGATTGGGCAAACTGATCCAGTTGGACACCGTGCTACTGCTGTAGCCGCCGCTCATGCTCAGTGTCAGGTCCGGGTAGTACGCCGCCTTGGCGACACCGATATTGGCATTGGCCGACATCACCGAACGCTCGGCGGCAGCGATGTCCGGCCGCCGCTCCAGCAATTGCGAGGGCACCTGCATCGGAATCTGCGGCAGGATCGGGATGTCCTTGCTGATCGCCAGATTGAAGTCAGCCGGTGCCAGCCCCATCAACACGGCGATGGCATTTTCAAATTGCGCCCGTTGCCAGGCCAGATCGATCAGATCCGCCTGGGTGCTCTTGAGCTGGGTTTGCGCCAGCGCCACCGCATCGCGACCGGAAATGCCTGCGCGATACTGATTCTGCGTGAGGGTCAGTGAGCGCTGATAGGCGTCAACTGTCGCTTCGAGCAGGCGTTTCTGTTCGTCGATCACCCGCAGCTGAAGGTAGTTCTGCACCAGTTCCGACTGCAGGCTCAACTGCATCGAGGCCAGGTCGGCGAGGCTGGCCTGAGCGCTGGCTTTGTCCGCCTCAAGGCCACGGCGCAATTTGCCCCAGATGTCGGCTTCCCAACTGACGCCCAATTGGGTGTTGTAGGTGTCACGAATCCCGCTGCTGGAACTGCTCAGGCTCGAGCTGGAGCTGCCCGTGCCCTGGCTGGAGCGGGTTTTCCCGGCGCTCAGATCCAGTGTGGGAAAGAATGCCCCCCGTGAGCTGCGCACCAACGCCTGTGCCTGGCGGTATTGGGCTTCGTACTGCGCGACAGTCTGGTTGGAACGGTTGAGCTGTTCCACCAGGCCATTGAGCTGCGGGTCGTTGTAGACCTCCCACCAAGCACCGCGGCTGAAGGCGTCACTTGGGTTAGCCTGGGTCCAGCCTTGGGCTTGTTTGAATTGCGCAGGCGCCGGCGTGTCCGGCTTGTGATAATCCGGGCCGACGGCGCAGCCGCCCAACAGCAACGCACAAAGGCCGATGCCAACGCGCCGCGTGAAGGCGCGGGTGCGCTGTTGCTTGGAGGGGTGCAGACGATCGGTCATAGCGCAGTGTCCAGGGCAGCATCGGTCCGCACGCCGCGCCATTTGTTGACGCGATGGCGCAGACGGTCCAGATAGAGGTAAACGACGGGGGTGGTGTACAGGGTCAGTATCTGGCTGAGGATCAGCCCGCCGATAATGGTCAGGCCCAGCGGACGGCGCATTTCCGCACCCTCGGCGCTGCTGAGCAACAGCGGCACGGCGCCAAGAATGGCCGCCAGCGTGGTCATCAAAATGGGTCGCAGGCGTTGCAGGCAGGCATGACGAATCGACTCCAGCGGGGTCATGCCGCCGTCGCGCTCCAGTTGCAGCGCCAGGTCGATCATCAGGATCGCATTCTTCTTCACCACCCCGATCAACAGGAATATCCCCAGCAGCGAAATCAGGCTGAACTGCCCGCCCGTGAGGTAGATGCTGAGCAGTGCGCCGACACCCGCTGAAGGCAATGTCGAGAGAATGGTCAGCGGGTGGACGTAGCTTTCATACAGAATCCCCAGCACCAGATACACCGCCACCAGCGCACCGAGGATCATCCACGGTTGGCTCTTCTGAGTGGCCGCGAAGGCATTGGCAGTGCCGGCCATTTTTGCGATCACCCCTTCGGGCAGGCCAACGGCAGCAATCGTGCGCTCGATGGCAGTGGTCGCCTGATCCAGCGACACGCCTTCGGCCAGATCGAACGAGATGTTGTCCGAGGCAAACTGGCCGTCATGCACCACGCGGTCCTCTTCCAGGCTGCGCTCGTAATGGGCGATGGCTGACAGCGGCACCCGCGCGCCACTGGCGGTGATCACCTGCACCTGCTCCAGGGTTGCCGGGTCCTGGGCGTATTTGGGATTGACCTCCATCACCACCTGATACTGGTTCAGCGGGTCGTAGATGGTCGACACCTGACGCTGGGCATAGGCGTTGTTGAGCACGGTGGTGACCATGTTCATGTCGATGCCCAGACGCTTGGCGGCATCGCGGTCGACAATCAGAGTCACTTGCTGGGTGCCGCCGCCGTCGTTGGCGTCGATGGCCGTCAGCTCTTTGAGCGATTTAAGTGCCGCGACCACTTTCGGGTACCACAGGCGCAACGTGTCCAGATCACCGCTTTGCAGGATGTATTGGTACTGCGAGCTGGTCTGCTCGCGCCCCCCGCCCAGTTGCAAGTCCTGATCGGGCTGCAGGAACAGCCGCCCGCCCGGCACTTTAGGCATTTCCTTGCGCAGCCGCTCCACGACCGCCTCAGCGCCAATACCGCGCTCCGTGATCGGTTTCAGGCGCACGATGATGAACGCGTTGCCGGTGCCGCCGTTGCCACCGATGAAGCCGGCTACGCTTTCCACGGCCGGATCCTTGAGAATCGCGTCGCGGTAGATGTCCATCTTTGGCTGCATGACCGAAAACGACAGGCCGTTGTCCCCGCGCACAAAGCCTACCAGTTGCCCAGTGTCCTGCTGTGGCAGAAAGGTCTTGGGCACCACGATGTACAAGGCGATGTTCACGCCCACAGTGATCAACAGCGTCAGCACGGTCAGGCGCCGATGCTTCAACGCCCAGCCGAGACTGCGGTCGTAGGCGGCCACCATGCGGTCATTGACCCGCTGGCTCCAGCGCTGCAAACGGTTTTCCTGCCCTGGCACATGGGGCTTGAGCCAGCGCGCGCAGAGCATCGGCGTGAGCGTCAGGGACACCACCAGCGACACCACGATCGACGCCGACAAGGTGATGGAAAATTCACGGAACAGGGTTTCCACCAACCCGCCCATGAACAGGATGGAGATGAACACCGCCACCAGCGACACGTTCATCGACAGCAGCGTAAAGCCCACTTCCCTGGCCCCCAGGTAAGCGGCCTGCATCGGCGGCACGCCTTTGTCGATATGCCGGGAGATGTTTTCCAGCACCACGATGGCGTCGTCCACCACCAGCCCCGTGGCCAGAATCAGCGCCATCAGCGACAGGTTGTTCAGGGAGAAACCGAACAGGTACATGATCGCGAACGTACCGACCAGCGACACCGGCACAGCGAGCGTCGGGATCAGCGATGCGCGGAAGTTGCCGAGGAACGCGAACACCACCAGGATCACCAGCACCACGGCGATCAGCAGGGTCATTTCCGCTTCGTGCAGCGTAGCCTTGATCACCGCGGAACGGTCCATCGCCAGGTCCAGCTTGACGCTGGCCGGGAGGACCGCCTGCAACGCGGGCAATTGCGCTTTGATGCTGGCCACGGTTTCGATGATGTTGGCCCCGGCCTGACGGTTGATCACCAGCAGCACGGCAGCGTTTTGGTTGAAAAAGCCTGCGTTGTAGCGGTCTTCGACCGAATCCCTGACCTTGGCTACGTCCTTGAGGCGTAACGCCGCGCCGTTGTCGTAACGAATGATCAGCGATTCGTAATCCTTGGCCTTTTCCAGCTGGTCGTTGGCCTGCACCTGCCAATTGTGCTGGGCATCCTCCACCGAGCCTTTGGGGCGGCGGACGTTGGATCCAGTGATGGTCTTGCGCACGTCATCCAGCGAAACGCCGTACTGATCGAGCATTTTCGGTTCCAGCTCGACCCGCACCGCCGGCAGCGAACTGCCGCCGATCTGTACTTCGCCCACGCCCGTCACCTGGGACAGGCTTTGCGAGAGGATGGTCGAGGCCAGGTCATACAGCTGGCCTTTTTCGAGCACGTCCGAGGTCAGCGACAACACCATGATCGGTGCCTGGGACGGGTTGACCTTCTTGTAGGTCGGCATGCTGCGCATGCCGCTGGGCAACAGGCTGCGTGCGGCATTGATCGCCGCTTGCACTTCCCGCGCGGCACCGTTGATGTCCCGATCCAGGTCGAACTGCAAAATGATCCGCGTGGAGCCTTGGCTTGAGCGGCTGCTCATGGTGTTGACCCCGGCGATCACACCCAGGGACCGCTCAAGCGGCGTGGCCACACTGGAGGCCATGATTTCCGGGCTGGCACCTGGCAAAGACGCCGACACCACGATCACCGGGAAATCCATGTTAGGCAGCGGCGACACCGGCAGCAGACCGAAGCTCATGCCGCCCAGCAGCATGATGGCCAGGCTCAGGAGCATGGTCGCCACCGGCCTTCTAATGAATGGCCCTGAGAGGTTCATGGGCGACAGCTCCAAGCCTGGAAGCAGCTAAAAGCTTCAAGCTGCGCGCGGCAAGCAAGAGCAAAAGCAACGGCCACCGCAGTCTTGCTTCTCGCTTGCGGCTTGAAGCTTGAAGCTTGCAGCTGCCCGTTCACACCGCCACCTCACTCTCAGGCTTGCGGCTAAACCTGCGCCCCAGACGATCAAACGCCAGGTAAATCACGGGCGTGGTGAACAGCGTCAACACCTGGCTCACCAGCAGACCGCCGACCATCACCAGCCCCAGCGGCTGGCGCAGTTCGGCGCCGGAGCCGGTGGCGAACATCAGCGGGATGGCGCCGAACAGCGCAGCGAGGGTGGTCATCAGAATCGGCCGGAAGCGCAGCAACGCCGCTTCATAAATCGCGGTTTCAGGGTCGACTCCGCGGTTGCGCTCGGCGTCCAGAGCGAAGTCGATCATCATGATGGCGTTTTTCTTGACGATCCCGATCAGCAGGATGATGCCGATGATCGCGATCATCCCCAGATCGTTGCCGCTGAGGATCAGTGCCAGCAACGCACCAATCGCCGCTGACGGCAACGTCGAAAGAATGGTGATGGGGTGAATGTAGCTCTCGTATAGAACGCCGAGCACGATGTACATCGTCACCACGGCCGCCAACACCAGCAACAGCGTGCTGGACAGCGAGGCCTGAAATGCCTCGGCCGCGCCCTGGAACTGTGTCTGCACGCCTAACGGCATGCCGATGTCTTTCTGCACCTGATCGATGATTTCCACGCCCTTGCCCAACGCCACCCCTTCAGCCAGGTTGAACGACATCATCACCGCCGGAAACTGGCCGATGTGGGCGATGGCCAACTGCGCCTGACGCTGCTCGACCTTTGCCAGGCTGGACAACTTGACCTGACCGCCATCGACGGTCTTGACGTGAATCTGTTCCAGCGCCTGGGGGCCGATTTCATTGCCGGCTGCAGCCTGCAGCACCACGCGGTACTGGCTGGCCTGGGTGTAAATGGTCGAAATCTGCCGCTGGCCGAAGGCGTCGTACAGCGCATCCGTGATGTTGGCCACCGTCACGCCCAGCCGGCTCGCTGCATCGCGGTCGATGTTGAGAAACACCTGCAGGCCTTTGTCCTGCAGGTCGCTGGCGACATCGGTCAGCTCCGGTCGCTGGCTCAAGGCCTCGACCAGCTTGTCGCTCCACTCGGCGAGCAGGTCCGAATCCGGCGACGACATGCTGAACTGGTACTGAGTGCGGCTGACCCGGTCCTCGATGGTCAAATCCTGAACGGGCTGCATGAACAGCCGGATGCCCGCCAGATCCGCCAATTGCGGTTGCAGGCGCAAAATCACCTGGGCGGCGGACAAATCGCGCTGCCCGTGGGGCTTGAGGTTGATCAGAAAGCGGCCGCTGTTGAGCGTTGCGTTGTCGCCATCGACGCCAATGTAGGACGACAGACTCTGCACGGCCGGGTCTTGAAGGATGATTTTGGCCAGCGCCTGTTGACGCTCGCTCATGGCGGCGAACGACACCGACTGAGGTGCTTCGGATATGCCCTGGATCACGCCGGTGTCCTGCACCGGGAAGAAGCCTTTGGGCACGGCCAGATACAGCAACACCGTGATGCCCAGGGTCGCGACGGCCACCAGCAGGGTCAGCGGCTGATGCTTGAGCACCCAGCGCAAACCCCGGCCGTAGCCGGAAATCAGCCAGTCGATCCATGCTCCGCTGGCCCGATAGAAACGACCCTGATCTTCTTCTTTGGGTTCGCGCTTGAGCAGGCGCGCGCACATCATTGGCGTCAGCGTAAGCGACACTACCAGCGAGATCAGAATCGCCACCGCCAGGGTGATCGCGAATTCGCGGAACAGGCGCCCTACCACGTCAGCCATGAACAGCAACGGAATCAGTACCGCAATCAGCGAGATGGTCAGGGATATCAGCGTGAAACCGATCTGCTTCGCACCCTTGAGCGCGGCCTGCAGCGGCGTCTCGCCCTCCTCCAAGTGTCGGGAAATGTTCTCCAGCATGACGATGGCGTCATCCACCACGAAACCGGTGGCGATGGTCATGGCCATCAAGGTCAGGTTATTGACCGAGAACCCAGCCAGATACATCACGCCGAAGGTGCCGATCAGTGACAACGGCACCGCAATCGACGGAATGATCGTGGCGCTGAAACGACGCAGGAACAGGAACGTCACCAGCACCACCAGCACCACCGCGATCAACAACTCATGCTGCACATCGGTGACCGAGGCGCGAATGGTCTGGGTCCGGTCAGTCAGCACCGTGACATCCAGCCCGGCAGGCAGGTTGTCGGTGATGCTCGGCAACAGCGCCTTGATCCGGTCAACCACGTCGATCACGTTCGCGCCGGGCTGACGCTGAATGTTCAGCAGCACCGCCTGGTTCTCATTGGCCCAGGCAGCGAGACGATCGTTTTCCGCGCCATCGACGATTTCAGCCACGTCCTTGAGGCGCAGCGGACCGCCGTTGGCGTAGGCGAGGATCAGGTTGGCGTATTCCTCGGGGGATTTGAGCTGGTCGTTGGCGTCGAGCATCGACACCCGGGTCGGGCCATCGAAGTTACCCTTGGGCGTATTGACGTTGGAGGCGCTGACCAGCGTGCGCACATCGGCCAGATTCAAGCCGTTGGCAGCGAGGGCGTCGGGATTGACCTTGATCCGCACCGCTTGCCGCTGTCCGCCGGCAATGCTGACCATGCCGACGCCGCTGATCTGGGCGATCTTCTGCGCCATGCGCGTATCGACCAGATCATTGAGTTTGGGCAGCAGCATGGTTTTGGAGGTGATCGCCAGCGTCAGCACCGGCGTATCAGCCGGGTTGACCTTGTTGTACACCGGCGGCGCGGGCAGGTCGGTGGGCAGCAGATTGGTCGCGCCGTTGATCGCGGCCTGCACCTCCTGCTCCGCTACATCCATGTTGATGTCGAGGCTAAAGCGCAGGGTAATCACTGACGCGCCGCCGGAACTGGTGGACGCCATCTGCGTCAGCCCCGGCATTTGCCCGAACTGGCGTTCGAGGGGTGCGGTCACCGCACTGGTCATCACTTGCGGGCTGGCGCCGGGATACAGCGTCATCACCCGGATGGTCGGATAATCCACCTGCGGCAGCGCGGAAACCGGCAGCAGCGTGTAGGCAATCAGACCGGAGAGGACAATCGCCAGCATACTCAGCGTGGTGGCGACCGGCCTCAGGATGAACAGGCGGGACAGGTTCATACGTCGCCTTTCTTCACGTCGCCGATAGCGGCCGAATCAGACGACTGCTTGGACGGCTGACCTTGCAGGTGCTGGCCCGGGGTGGTCGGCACCTCTTTGCTGTCATTGACCACCTCGACCTCGCTGCCGTCCTTCAGACGGTCGGTGCCTTCCAGTACCACGCGGTCGCCCGCCGCGAGACCTTCGTTGATGACGGTCGAGGTTTCGTCGCTCGCGCCGGTCTTCAACATGCGAATCTTGACCTTCTTGTCGCCGTCCAGGACGTAAACGAAGGTGCCGTTTACACCAAACTGCACCGCAGCGGTCGGCACCAGCACCACGTTCTTCAGCGTATCGGCGCGCAGGCGCACGTTGACGAACTGGTTGGGAAAGAGCACTTCGTCCTGGTTATCGAAGCGCGCCTTGAATTTCAGGGTGCCGGTGGTGATGTCGATCTGGTTGTCCAGGCTTGCGAGCACGCCGGTGGCTTGCAGCTTCACGTCGCCCCGGTCCCAGGCTTCGACTGGCAGATTGTCGCCACTGCGATAACGGCTGATGACTGACGAAAGGTCTTTTTCCGGCAGGGTAAAATTCACGGTAATCGGTTTGGTCTGGGTGATGACGGCCAGCGCTGTGGTGTCGTTGGCGGCGACCAGATTGCCCACGTCCAGCTGGCGCAGGCCGATCCGGCCCGAAATTGGCGCGCGAATCCTGGCGAAATCAAGATTGAGCTTGGCGTCGCCCACGGCGGCCTGATTGGTCTTGATCGTGCCCTGATATTGGCCGACCAGGGATTCGGCAGTGTCCAGCGTCTGCTTGGCGATGCTGTCTTCTTTATACAAGCCGCGATAGCGTTCGACGTCGGTCTGGGCGTTCTTGAGCAGCGCCTGGTTTTGCATCAGCGTGCCTTCGGCCTGCTGCAATGCGATCTGGTAGCTGCGCGGGTCGATTTCCGCCAAGAGATCGCCCGCTTTCACCAGTTGCCCTTCCTGAAAGTTGAGTTTGACCAGCTCCCCCGCTACGCGGCTGCGCACGTTGATGGTGTTCATCGCTGTCACGGTGCCGAGCGCTTTGTAGTAGATGGGGAAATCCCCAGTGGTCGCCGGCGCCACACGCACGGGAATCGGCCCGGTTGCGCCACCGAAGCCAGGACGGTTGGCGACGGTCTTGCCGCCGGCCTTGCGCCCGACACCCTGGCCGGCCGCCTCGGTGTGTGCAGTGTTGTCCTTGTTCGGCGAGGCACTGGGCCAGAACCACCAGCACAGACCCGCAATGATCACCAAAACCAACAGGCTGATCAGCCAGCGACGGGAGTTACGAGGGCCAGACGATTGCATGTATAAATCAACCAGTGTGCGCGTGAGCGTCTTCGGGAGGCTGAACAATAAGCACAGATAGGGCCTGAGCAAAGTGGCTTTACCGGCAATTTACCTAGCGCTTACTTTCGTTAAGGTGCTGAAGCATAAATAAAAACGGCCTGATCAGGTCAGGCCGCCATGTATTGCTGTTTGTTGCCGTTTAATTGCGCATTCGTTGAATGGGCAAACGGCAAATTACTTCAATACTGCCAGCGCTGCGTCGTAGTCGGGCTCTTGGCCGATTTCAGGAACCAGCTCGCTGTGCAGCACTTTGTTGTTTTCATCCAGCACCACCACCGCACGGGTAGTCAGGCCTGCCATCGGGCCGTCAATGATCGCGACACCGTAGGTTTCCTTGAACTCGGCACCACGCATGGTGGACAGGTTTTTCACGTTTTCCAGGCCTTCGGCACCGCAGAAGCGCGCTTGGGCGAACGGCAGGTCAGCGGAAATGCACAACACCACGGCGTTGGTCAGATCGTTGGCCTGGGCATTGAATTTACGCACCGACGTGGCACAGGTCGGGGTGTCCACGCTTGGGAAAATGTTCAGCACCTTGCGCTTGCCAGCGAAGGTTTCCAGGGTCACGTCAGCCAGATCACCACCCACCAGGGTGAACGCAGGAGCGGTGCTGCCGACCTGAGGCAATTCACCTTTGATCTGAACCGGGTTACCACGACGAGTCACTTGAGCCATGAGCTGAGTCCTTGTTCTGGATTGCCTTTCGGCAGTTTCGGAAAACCGGAAGTTAACCACGAAAGCGCGTCGACACCTACGCCTCGCCGCGATTTTGTTTGGCCACTACGGTCAGTGGTCGAGCTTGTCCAGCAGACCGGGCCGACCGCACAACTCCACCAGCCAGTCGATGAATACCCGTACCCTGCGGGACAAATGGCGGTGCGCCGGATACAACGCCGTCAACGGCAGCACCGGTTGAGCATAGCCGCACAGCACTTCTATCAGAGTCCCGCTGCGCAAGGGCTCGGCGGCGTGGTAGTACGGTGTCTGGACCAGACCGTAACCGGCTTCGCAGGCGGCCAGATAACCATCGGCGCTGTTGATCGACATGGCCTTGGGCATGCTGAACTCCTGCTCCTTGCCGTCGATGACGAACTCCAGGCCGTAACGTTTGTTCGAGCCGCTGGCGAAGTATTCGATCACCTTGTGCCGGGCCAGGTCATCCAGGGTCAACGGCGTGCCATGCCGCTGTAAATATTCGCGGCTGGCGCAGACCACCTGGCGCATCCGGGCCAAGGGACGAGCGACCAGCGACTGGTCGAGGGACTGGCCGCCCCGGACCACGCAATCGACGCCCTCTCGGATCAGATCCACCGGCCGGTCAGTCATGCCCACTTCCAGCTCGATCTGCGGGTAGCGTTCGGTGAATTCAGGTAGCGCAGGCATCACGATCAAACGCCCGAAACCTGCGGGTACATCGATGCGCAAGACGCCTTTGGGCGCACTGCCGATGGCGGACAACGCGTTTTCGGTCTCTTCCAGATCGCTGAGTAGTGAAACACAACGCTGATAATAGGCCTGACCGTCCAGAGTCGGGCTGACATGGCGGGTGGTGCGCTGCAGCAATTGCACGCCCAGGTGGGCTTCCAGTTGCTTGATAAGAATGGTCACGGAAGCGCGCGGCATGTGCAGGTCATCGGCCGCTTTGGCGAATCCACCCAGTTCGACGATGCGGGTGAATGCTCGCATGGCGTTGAATTTGTCCACGGCGTCTCCTGACTGCGTATAGATCGGCGGTTATGTAGAAATTCAAAACAGTGAAAGCACTTTTAACCGGTTTATCCAGAATCTGTCGAGGGTGACAATGGCTGGTCTTTTTACTGCTCACCTCAATTCCATAAGGATTCCTTCATGCAAACGCGTCAATTGGGCAAGAACGGACCTCACGTATCAGCTATCGGCCTGGGCTGCATGGGTATGACTGACTTTTACATCACCGGCACCGATACAAAGGAAGCCATCGCCACCATTCATCACGCCCTTGAATTAGGCGTCACATTGCTCGACACCGCCGACATGTATGGCCCCCACACCAACGAGGAACTGATCGGCAAAGCGCTCAAAGGCAAGCGCGATCAGGTGTTTCTGGCGAGCAAATTTGGCTTTGTCCGCGACCCCGACGACGCCACGGCGCGGGGCGTCAATGGCAGCCCGGAGTACATCCGCAGCGCTATCGAAGGCACGTTGCAGCGGCTGCAGATTGAAACCCTCGATCTGTATTACCAGCACCGCATCGACCCGAAGATTTCGGTCGAGGAATCGGTCGGCGCCATGGCTGAACTGGTCAAAGAGGGCAAGGTTCGCTATCTGGGCCTGAGCGAAGCCTCGGCCGCTACCCTGGAACGCGCGCAGACTGTGCATCCGATCACTGCCCTGCAGACGGAGTATTCGTTGTGGAGTCGCGATCCCGAGGAAAACGGGGTGCTGGATGCCTGCCGTCGATTAGGTATTGGGTTTGTGCCGTATAGCCCGCTGGGCCGGGGCTTCCTGACTGGCACGCTGAAAAGCCCTGACGACTTCGCGGCCGATGACTACCGTCGCAACAGCCCGCGCTTTCAGGGCGAAAACTTTGCCAAAAACCTGTTGTTGGTGGAAAAGGTGCAGAAACTGGCGAGCGACAAAGGCGTGACGGCCGGGCAACTGGCGTTGGCGTGGGTCCTGGCTCAGGGCAACGATGTGGTGCCGATTCCCGGGACCAAGCAGCGCAAATACCTGCAAGAGAACGTCGCCGCGCTGGACATCCGGCTGGGTGCGGATGAACTCAAAGCGTTGAAGGATTTGTTCCCGGTGAATGCGATAGCGGGTGAGCGGTATACCGAAGCGTCGTTGAAGTTGGTGAATGGCTGACGGATTGACGACTTCCAGCACTCGTCATGTTGGTCCCTCGCCAACAAGTTGGCTTCTACAGATTAAGATCGGCGCGGACCTGTAGGAGCGAACTTGTTCGCGAGGCGTCGTGACTGAGACACCTCGACAGCCGCTTCGCCAACAAGTTGGCTCCTACAGATTGAGATCGGCGCGGACCTGTAGGAGCGAACTTATTTCCGAGGCGTCGTGACTGAGACACCTCAACAGCCGCTTTGCCAACCAGTTGGCTCCTACAGATTAAGATCGGCGTGGACCTGTAGGAGCGAACTTGTTCGCGAGGCGTTGTGACTGAGACACCTCAACAGCCGCTTCGCCAACAAGTTGGCTCCTACAGACTGAGATCGGCGCGGACCTGTAGGAGCGAACTTGTTCGCGAGGCGACCAGCGTTGTCAGAAATCACGTTTGTAGAAGATATCCAGCGAACTCGCCACGCCCCCCGCCACTTCCAGATACACCTTCTTGCTCAGCAGATAGCGCAAGGTCAGCGTGTTGGCCGGCTCGAACACTCCCAGGCCGTAGCGCAAGCTCAGCTTGTCGGTGATCTTGCCGCTGGCGACGACTGCTGTGGTATCGCCGCTGCCGGAAGTGTCCAGTTCGAAATCCTTGATGCCCAGGTCGGTGGCCAGTTTGCCCGCCGTGGACGAACTCCCGGCCAGCCCAAGCGCCAAAGCAGCCTGGGCCATCATGTTGTTGTCTTCGCCGTTGGTGCTCAGTGGGCGTCCAAGCACCAGATACGACAACGCCTGCTCCTGACTCATCGCAGGCTCCGAGAACACCACGGTGGTCGGTTGCTCGGCACTGCCCGTCAACCTGATCCCGGCGATGATGTCCTCGGTCTGGCGGATCGCTTCAATATCCAGATACGGCTGATCGATGGGTCCTGCAAACAGCAGGCGCGCCTTGCGAATCGTCAGGCGTTGACCATAGGCCCGATAACGTCCGTCGTTCAGACTCAGCTCGCCTCGGGTATCAAGGTTGTCGCCGATGTGTACGCGCCCTGCCAGGTTGGCAGTCAGACCAAAGCCGGCGAAGGTCAGTTTGTCCTTACCGACCTCGACATCAATGTCCATGGCGATAGCCATCGGCGGCTTGCCCGCCTTGGTCTGCTGGCCGACGATCACCGTGTCGTCGGACAGTTTGACGGTAGACGGTGGAAGCTGGCGGATGAGGATGTCGCCAGTGGGGATAAAGACTTTGCCCGACACCGCAAGCTTGTCCCCTTGCAAAGCAATCTTCAGATCCGGCGCAGCTTCCAGCTTGGCGTAAGGCTCCACGGTAATCGGCAGGCGAGAACCCTTGAGGCTCAGGTCCACATCCAGCGCCTGCGCCCAGGCGACCTGCCCGGACAACGTCCCCTGCCCGTTCGGACCACTGTTCCAGCGACCCTGCAATTGAACGCTTTCGCCGGCGATGAGCGCTTGGATGTTGAGCTTTTCCAGGCTGACAGGCAGTTCCGGCCCGGACACCTCGCCATCGCCCAGCACCACGCTACCATTGACTTGGGGTGCCAGCAGACCACCAGAGATACGGCCATTACCGTTCAGGCGACCGTTGAGTTTATCGACCACCGGCACGAATGGACGCGCCACCGAAATATCCAGACCGCTCAGATTGAAAGTACCGCTGATGTTCTTGTCCTTGGCCAGAGGGTCGAGGGTGGCATTGAGCTGCAAAGTGCCCAGTTTGCCGCCCCGGAAATCCAGATTGGCATCCACACGCTTGGGCTTGAAGGTACTGGTGAGCTTGAGGCTTTCATAGGGGAAGTCCAGCCACTGCTGCTTCTCACGAACCCGCAGCGTACCGCCGCTGGCATCCACCGTGATTTGTCCGTTGGGACCCGAGGCTGGCAGATCGAGCTGAACGTCGGCATTGAGAGCGCCCTTCCAGGCGAAGTCCTTGGGCAGCCATTGCGCCAGACTGTCCAGCGGGAACTGCTTGAGGTGATAACGCAGCCGCGGTTCGGGCATCAGCCGTTGGTCTTCGCCACACAAACTGGCAGGCCCTGACAGCCAGCAGTGAGCGCCGAAGTTGATCTTTCCGTCCGCCAGACGCTCTAGCTTAGCCGGTTGTTGCAGTCGCCAGTCCTGGCCCCCGGTCTGGATATCACCGCTGGCCAGACGGCCCCGCCAGTTGCCCTTGTCCAGATTGCCATCCAGCGCCAGTGCGAGCTTGAGCAGCGGCCCTTGCAGATCAAGTTTGACTTGTTGGCGTCTGATGTCGCCCTGACCGTTGACAGTCAAGGTGCCCAGCGCGGTGTCACCGATGTTGATGCCTGATGTTTTCAGATCGATGACCGCCCGTTGCGCAGCATCCAGCCTGGCGGTCAGTGCAAGGGCTTGCAGGCGATTGGTTTCGAATGCCAGCTGTGTGCCCTGCAACGCGAACTGCCCTTGCGGGGCCTGCACGGTGCCAGCCAGATCAAGACGGCCTTTGGCCTGGCCCTGCAAGCCCGGCCACAGTTGACCCAGGCGTGGCAAATTCAGATCCAGCTGCGCGACAAGTTTCTGTTGCAGACTGCCTGCGCCCTGAATGCGGTTGTCGCCGAGCCGGATTTCCAGCGCGCTGACGTTCCATTTATCTGCGGCACCGTCGGCTTTGGCCTGAAGCACCGCAGGCTGGCCACGCAGACGGCCCTTGAGGTCAAGGTCCGCATTGAGATTCAACTGCTTATTTTTGAACCACCCGTTACTGCGCAACGGGCCGGCGAGCGTACCGGGCAATTCGGCCACCCAGTACGAGGGGTCCAAGGCGCTCAGGTCCAGTGCAGTATCCCAGGCAATGCCGTCGGCAAATTTCAGGTTCAGGTGCCCGCTTGCTTTGCCTTTGCCGGCAATCAATTCCAGTTGTGGCAGGAACACCTGCTGCAGATCGCCGCTGAACGGGCTGTTTAGGCTGAAGGGGCCAGCGGGGCCTGTGAAGTCGCCCGAGAAATTACCCAGGTACTTGCCGTCTGTGTAGGAAATCTCTCCCTTGAACGTATGGACTTTGACGTCAGGCTCGGCGATCACCGGGTAGAGGTGATGCCAGGGGAAATCCAGCCAGTCAATTTTTGCGTCCGCACGCACGCCGTTCTGCCAGTCGAGCTTGCCGATCAGTTTCAACCGCTGCTCGGCGCTGGAAGCCAGGTCCAGCCCCGCTATCTCGGCGCCTTTGGCATCTACCCGGCCCTGCAAGGCCAATGTGATGGGGCCTTGTTCGGCGGGCAGACTGGCATTACCCAGAATCGCGTAACCGCGGGCCAGATCCCCCTTGGCATTGAGCGTAAGTTGATTGAGCTGCAGCGTGTCGGGCAAATCGGCAGCAGGCTTGAACTGGTCGGAGGTAATGGTGATTTCAGCTGGCAGATTGTCTGCCAACGGCTGCAACGCGCCGACCAGCGTCGCGTCGATGTATCCGCTGCTTTGGGCGTTGAGCTTGAGGGTTTTGAGCAGGTCTCCGTCGATGTTCAGTGCCAACGACAGCGGTTGCCCCGCCACGGGTGGCAACTGCAATTTACCTTGAGCGGTCAGTGGCCAGTCGGCCTGTGGCTTGAGTAATCCGCTTAGGTCGAGGATCAGATCATCACGCTGCAGATGCACCGAATCGATCTTCAAACCGTCGGCGGTCCAGTGCGCAGCGAGCTTCAGATCCTTTAACTGCTCGGCGCCATCCAGCGTGACGCTGCCAATCTGCACGTCACCTAACTCGATGGCCAAGGGGATGTTCAGGTCCGGCAAGGTGATCGGACCACTGGGGGCAGTGTCGGTAGAAGGCGCGAATCGCAGACGGATATCGCCCGCCTTCAGGGTATCGATGCACAGGGTCATGCGCGTCAGGCAGCCCGGCGACCAGTCCAATACCGGCGCATCGACCTCGACCCGGTTGGCACCCTGCTCCAAGATCAGGTGGTCCGCGCTCCACAATCCGCCCAGGCGGCCGTTGAAATTCTCCAGTTGCAAACCCGGCACCAGCCCGAGCGCCCAGCGGCTGCCCGTCTGCGTTCCCAGTACCAGGGTTACGCTTGCCACCAGCAATATCAGCAGTGAAAAAAGGGTAATCGCGGTGATGATCGCGAAGCGTTTCAGCCGTACCGTGCTCGTCACAATTCAGGTCCCATCGAGAAGTGCAGACGAATACCGCCGTCGTCATCCAGTGCATGGGCAAGGTCCAGGCGTAGCGGCCCGACCGGCGACACCCAGCGAATACCGACACCGACGCCTGTTTTCAGGCTTGGCAGCTCAAGGTTATTAAAGGAATTGCCTTGGTCGATGAAGGTTGCGATACGCCACTTTTCAGCGATTGAGTACTGATACTCGGCGCTGGCGGTGACCATGTAACGGCCCCCGATCTTGTCGCCATCCGAGTTTTCCGGGGACAGCGACTGGTAGTCGTAACCGCGCACGCTCTGATCGCCGCCTGCGAAAAAGCGCAATGACGGCGGGATGGATTTGTAGCCATTGGTGGCAGTGCCGCCGACCTGCACCCGTCCCAGGAAACGGTGGTTGTCCCATAAGGTAGTCAGGCCTTTCACAAGCGCCGTGCCGTGCACCACGTTGGCGTCGGAACCTAGGCCTTCCTTTGCCACCTGGGTGTCGAATTGCAGGCGATAGCCGTTGTGGGGATCGATGCGGTTGTCACTGCGCAGATAGGAATAACTGATGCCGGGCATCAATAAGGTGCTCAACCCGGAGTCGTTGCCTAGCCGGTACTCTTCACGCTGCCACTTCAGGGAAATCACTCGTTCCCAGCCGCTGGGCAACTTGCTGTGCCATTCCGGGCCCACGGTCAGCAGCTTGCTCAGGCTGTCGGTGTCGGCAATCTCTTCATATTGATAGCCGCCGGCGAAACGCAGCTTGTCAGTCAGAGGTGGATCCAGCGGAATGTCGTACCACAAGCCGACGTTCTGCCGAGGCGCGGACAATTCCATTTCAGCCCCGTAACTATGGCCTTGGGGATTGACCCAGTGCCGGGTCCAGTTGGCTTTGGCCCGAGGCCCGACGTCGGTGGAATACCCAAGGCCCAGCCCCATGGTGCGCGGCTTGCGGGTTTCGAGCTGGACCTCGACCGGAATGACCTGCCCCTGGGCGGAAGTCGGCGTGGCATCGACCCGCACGCCTTCGAAATACCCGCTGGCTTGCATGGCCTGGTTCAATTCGGCGATCAGTTCGGAGTCGTAGGGCGTGTTCTCCTTGAACGGCACCATGCGCTTGAGCAGGTCGTCATCGAAAGGCGCGTCCCCGCTGAATGACACTTTGCCCAAGGAAAAGCGCGGACCGCTGTCGTAGATCAGTTCGATGTCGGCCACGCCGGCACGAGGGTCTACCGACAAACGCTGGCTGCTGAAGCGGCCGTTGAAGAAGCCGTAGCGGGCGGCCTGGTTCTGGATCAGGCGCTTGGCATCCTCGTAATGTCCGTGATTGAGCACGGCACCGCTTTTGAGGGAATCGCTTTTGGGAACTCGAAAGGCTTTGAGCTGGCTGGCCGGACCTTCGATACGCACAGTCACAGTGCGCAAATGGATGGGCTCGCCAGGCTGAACGTTGAGGATCAATTGCGGGGTCTTGACCGAGGTTTTGATCTCCGGTTCGATCTGCGCCTGGTAATAACCCAGCGCCTGCGCGGCCTTCTGCGCCTGCTCGACGGCGCCCAGGCTGAATCGCTCGAGCGCCTGTTCGTCACGATCGCCCAGGTCACCCACGTACCCTTCGATATTGGACTTGAGCTCGGCGTTGGAAGGCTTGATCCGCACGTCCAGTTGATCGGCGCCAAACGCCGTTACACTGGAAAACATCAGGAGAAAACCGCTGGTAACTTTGCTTGGAAACTTCATAGGCGCGAATGCTAGCACGAGCTGCGGGTTGGATTGGAACCACGCGAGATGTCAGAAATTTCCAGCATTCACGCCATCGCCCCAAGGGAAACCCGGGGATTTGGGTGGAAGAACACATGTTCGCGGATCGGCCCTACAGCCACCTCGCCGATTTCCTCGTAGCCCTGTCGTTTATAGAACTCCAGATAATGAACGTTGCCGGTATCCAGGACGATCCCTTGGGAATGTTCGTCCACGGCGCACCATTCATGGAGCGCATCGAGCAACTGTTCTCCATAATGCTGGCCCTGAAAATCAGGATGAATGCCCAACAGCGGCAATACATGCACGGCGTCCGATGGCAGGCACGCCAGCACCGCGTGGTAGTACTCCAGATAACGTTGAGTGCAGCGCAATCCGGTGCTCATGATCATCCGCAAACGCCAGGCCCAGCTCTCGGTAATTCCCAGGCGCCGTGACGGGGGTGCGATCAGAGCAACGCCGATCAGCCGATCATCGACGAACAGCCCCAGCGCCGGCATGTCCTGCAGAAAATGTTGTTTAACCAGTTCACGCACAGTAGCGCGGACCCGGTGTTCGTAGCCCGCGCGCCCGGATTCGAAGAGGTAGGCAAAGCTCGGTTCGTGCCGGTAGGCCTGATACAGCAGCGACCGCGCCTCGCGGGAATATCCGCTGTCCAGCTGACGGATTTGCGCGGGAGCAAGGGCAGATTCAGGCATGGGTACGACCTCATAGTGACGACGCGCCCTGTACAGCAGCGTCTTGGCTACCCGCTTGGAGTCCGGGCTGACGATGACAGTTCAGGCTAATTTCGCCTGGCTACCCTTGAGCGTAGCAGCCGCCCTGGCCGGCGACCCCACGCTGGCCCTGCCGCTTAAGGTCGGCTAGCATCGCCTTTTGCTTTTTTGCCAGGACTGCCGCCCATGAAAATTGTTTCTTTCAACATCAACGGCCTGCGCGCCCGTCCGCATCAGCTGGCGGCGGTGATCGAAAAACATCAGCCGGACGTCATCGGTCTGCAGGAAACCAAGGTCTCCGACGAGCAGTTCCCCCAGGCGGAAATCGAAGCGCTGGGCTACCACGTGCACTTTCATGGGCAGAAAGGCCATTACGGCGTCGCCCTGCTCTCGCGACTGCCGCCCATCGCTCTGCACAAGGGCTTTGACACGGACGATGAAGAATCACAAAAGCGTTTTATCTGGGGCACCTACGCTGACCGCAACGGGGTGCCGGTGACCGTCATGAATGGCTATTTCCCTCAGGGCGAGAGCCGCGACCACCCGACCAAATTCCCCGCCAAGCAACGCTTCTATGCCGATCTGCAGCAATTGCTGGAGACGCGTTTCAGCAATGATCAGGCGTTGATAGTGATGGGCGACGTTAATATTTCGCCGGAAGACAGCGACATCGGCATTGGCCCGGATAATGCCAAACGCTGGCTGAAAACCGGCAAGTGCAGCTTTCTGCCGGAAGAGCGCGAGTGGATGGGCAAACTCAAGAGCTGGGGACTGGTGGACAGCTTCCGCCATTTGTACCCGGAAGTGATCGACCAGTTCAGCTGGTTCGACTACCGCAGCCGCGGTTTCGAGGACGAACCCAAGCGCGGCCTGCGGATTGACCTGATCATGGCCTCCCACGGTTTGCAGCCGCGAATCAAGGCCGCCGGCGTGGATTACGATCTGCGCAGCATGGAAAAGCCGTCGGACCATGCGCCGATCTGGCTTGAATTGAGCTAAGAGGTCTGCAAGCCCCTGTAGGAGCGAACTTGTTCGCGAGGCGTCGGCACTGACCCACCGCACTGACCGCCTCGCCAACAAGTTGGCTCCTACAGATCGGTAGTTCATATCCCCGGGTTGTCACATAGCAGTCACCTATCCGTCTTATTCTCTCGGCTTTGCGCCCGACAGAAGAAGATGTCGCAGATGTTGCGTACGCTATGTATTCGAACCTTCCACGCTTTGCTGCTCGGCGCTCTGCCGCTGGCGGCGCAGGCTGCTCTGCCCGTTCCACTTGATGGATCGCCCGCTTTGCGGGTGCAGGGCTCCAATACCATTGGCGCACAACTTGGCCCTTCCCTGGTTGAAGGCCTGATGGCTGAGCAAGGTCTGCTCTCCATCGAAACAACCTCTGGTTTGCAGCCTAATGAAACCCGCATCACTGGCCATACCAGCGCAGGCCAGGCGGTCAGTGTCGACATCGCCGCCCACGGCTCCAGCACCGGATTCGCAGCATTAAAGACCCAACAAGCGGACCTTGCGGCATCGTCCAGACCCATCAAAGAAAGCGAAATCAAAGAGTTAAACGCGCTAGGTGAACTGAAAAGTCATGAAGCCGAACACGTCATCGCCATCGATGGCGTTGCGGTCATCCTGCATCCGAACAATCCGTTGCGGGCGCTGAGCATCACTCAACTGGCGCAGGTGTTCTCTGGAGAAATCCAGGACTGGCAGCAACTGGGTGGCGCGCCGGGTCCGATCCATGTGTATGCCCGCGATCAACAATCGGGCACCTACGACACCTTCAACGAGCTGGTGCTGGCCAAGTCCGGCAAAGCGCTGGTGCGTGATGCCAAGCGATTCGAGTCCAGCGAACAATTGTCCGACGCGGTCAGTCAGGACCGTCAAGGCATCGGTTTTATCGGCCTGCCCTACGTGCGCCGAGCCAAGGCCGTGGCGGTTATCGATGGTAATTCCAAGCCGATGCTGCCCACCGTCGGTTTGATTGCCACCGAGGACTATCCGCTGTCGCGCCGTTTGTACTTCTATCTGCCGCCGCAGTCCGGCCAGCGCTGGGCCAAGGCTTTGGTGCGCTTTACTCAGAGCCCCGCCGGTCAGGCCATTGTCGCGAAAACCGGCTTTGTCGCGCAGACCGTGCAAGCGGTCAAGGTGCGAGCCACACCGGAAATGCCGGCGCAGTATCAGAACCTGACGAGGGATGGCGAACGGCTTTCGGTTAATTTTCGTTTTGCCCAGGGCAGCGCCGCCCTGGACAACAAGGCCCGGCTGGATGTGCAGCGGGTGGTGGATTATCTGAAAGACCATGACCAGCTTAATCAGCGGGTCACTCTGGTCGGCTTCGGCGATACCAAAGATGACTCAGCCAGAGCGCAGCTTTTGTCAAAACTGCGCGCAATGGCGGTGCGCCGGGAGTTGCTCAAAAGCAATGTGGTGCTGCGGGACGTGCTGGGTCTGGGCGATGAAATGCCGGTGGCGGCCAACGACGCTGATGAGGGCAGATTCAAGAACCGGCGGGTTGAGGTGTGGGTGGAGTGAGCTGCGAACGCCTGCAGGCATTGTGCTGAAAGCTTCGCGGGCAAGCCCCGCTCCAACGGAACTCCGTTGGAACGGGGCACACCCGGCAGAGGCTGGTAATGCGATTTAACGATGCTCGCTGCGCATCATCTCCCTGGGCACGTATTTGCCCACTTCATGCTTGCCAATCGCCGCGCGATGCACCTCATCCGGCCCATCGGCCAGGCGCAATGTACGCTGCATGGCGTACATATAAGCCAGGGGGAAATCCCCCGACACCCCCGCCCCGCCATGAATCTGGATCGCCCGGTCGATTACCCGCAGCGCGACGTTAGGCGCCACCACCTTGATCTGAGCGATCTCGCTTTTGGCGACCTTGTTACCTACCGTGTCCATCATGTACGCCGCCTTGAGCGTCAGCAGGCGCGCCATGTCGATTTCCATGCGTGAATCGGCGATCTTGTCGATATTGCCGCCCAGCCGCGCCAACGGACGACCGAACGCCGTGCGCTGCACCGAACGCTTGCACATCAGTTCCAGTGCGCGCTCGGCCATGCCCACCGAACGCATGCAATGGTGAATGCGGCCAGGCCCCAGCCGTCCCTGAGCAATTTCAAAGCCGCGTCCCTCGCCCAGCAGTACGTTTTCGTACGGCACACGGACGTTTTCGAACAGTACTTCGGCGTGACCATGGGGGGCATCGTCGTAGCCGAACACCGGCAGCGGACGAACGATTTTCACACCGGGGGTATCAGTGGGCACCAGAATCATTGAATGCTGCTGATGACGTGGGCCATCCGGGTCGCTCAATCCCATGAAAATCATGATCTTGCAGCGCGGATCGCAGGCGCCGGATGTCCACCATTTGCGTCCATTGATCACCCATTCATCACCCTCCCGGGTGGCGCGGGCGGCCATGTTGGTGGCATCCGACGATGCAACGTCCGGCTCGGTCATCGCAAAGGCCGAGCGAATTTCGCCGCGCAGCAACGGCTCAAGCCACTGTTGCTTCTGGCTTTCGCTGGCGTAACGCACCAGCACCTCCATGTTCCCGGTGTCCGGCGCCGAGCAGTTGAAGGGCTCAGGCCCCAACAACGAACGGCCCATGATTTCCGCCAGCGGCGCGTATTCCAGATTGGTCAGGCCGGCACCCAATTCCGACTCCGGTAGAAACAGGTTCCATAGCCCCTCCGCCTTGGCCTTGAGCTTGAGGTCTTCCATGATGGCAGTTGGTTGCCAGCGATCACCTTCAGCCACCTGACGCTCAAACACCGGCTCTGCGGGGTAAACATGGGCGTCCATGAACGCCGTTACGCGCTCACGCAGCGCCTGAACCTTGGGGGAGTAAGCGAAATCCATGGGCAACTACCTTCCGGGAGGTTATTGGGTCTTGCTGGCGATGCTAGAACAGCGCTCATCATTTATCTAACCTATTCTCAGCGTGTATTAACATTCATAACCGATATATGATCGGGCGATCCAACCAAAACAAAAACAGCACGAGGCGCGCAGCAATGAACCTGAGCAAGGTCGATCTCAATCTCTTTATTGTCTTTGACGCCATTTACACCGAAGCCAACCTGACCCGCGCCGGTCAGATCGTCGGCATTACCCAGCCTGCGGTGTCAAACGCCCTGGCGCGTCTGCGTGAGACCTTCAATGATCCCCTGTTCGTGCGCACCGCCCAAGGCATGGTGCCCACGCCTATGGCGCAGAACATCATCGGCCCGGTGCGCAACGCACTGTCGTTGCTGCGGGTCTCGGTGCAGGAAAGCCGCATTTTCAACCCGCTGCAGGCCAACAAGAACTACCGCATCAGCATGACCGACCTGACCGAAGCGGTGATTCTGCCCTCGCTGTTTCAGCGCCTGCGCCGCCTGGCGCCTGCGGTGGTCATCGAAAGCTTTCTATCCAAACGTCGCGAAACCACCAAGGAACTGGCGGCCGGGCGTCTGGATTTCGCCATTGACGCGCCGCTCAATACCGACCCACAGGTGCGTCACGTCAAGCTGATGGAAGACAGATATGTCTGCGCCATGCGTAAGGCCCATCCCCTGGCCGGAAAGAACCCGATTACCCTGGACGACTACCTGGGGCTGACCCACATCCACATCTCCAGCCGCCGTGCAGGACTGGGCCACGTGGACCTGGCGTTGGGCAAGATGGGCATTCAGCGCAAGATCGCCCTGCGCTCGCAGCATTACCTGATGGCCTCGCAAGTGCTGCAGCAGACCGACATGGTGATGACCGTCCCCGAGCGCTTTGCCCGGCGTAATGACCTGCACTACGTCTATTTGCCGGTGAACGACGTGCCCACAGTGGAAAGCCACCTGTATTGGCATGAAAGCACTGACCAGGATCCAGCCAACCGATGGATGCGCGAGCAGATCATTGAGCTGTGCCAATGGGTAACGGCCAATGATAAGAAGTTAGAAAACGCATGAACTGTTGACTACAAGCCAATGATTTATAAGGTAATACTTAAGCGCTAGTCCGATTCTGGAAAATGTGGCGCGCATCCTGCGCTGCATTTAGGCCGCTCCAGCTTGACGTTAACGTCAAGGGCGCCGTAGCTTAGCTCTTCGCCATCACGCCTGAGCTTGCACTCCATGACCACTCAGACTTACAGCATTTCCGATCTGGCTCGCGAGCTGGACATCACTACCCGCACCATCCGCTTTTACGAAGAGCAAGGCATGTTGACGCCCGAACGGCGTGGTCTGGAACGTATCTATACAGCGCGCGACAAGGTCACGTTGAGGTTGATACTGCGCGGCAAGCGAATTGGATTTTCGTTGGCCGAATGCCGGGATCTGATCGGCCTGTACGACCCGGAAGGCGGCAATCACAAACAGCTCAACACCATGCTCGGCAAGATTACCGAGCGCCGCGCCCAGCTCGATCAGCAATTGCTCGACATTCAACAGATGCAGCTGGAACTGGATACGGCGGAAGAGCGCTGTAAGCAAGCCCTGTGTAAAGCCGATATAAATCATTAAGTTGTGCGAAATACCTAAAATAAAAATCACATTCAGGAGCGATAGCCACCATGTCCCTTCCCGCCCGCGTTCGCCTGGTTGAAGTGGGTCCACGAGACGGTTTGCAGAACGAATCGTTACCGATCAGCGTTGCCGACAAGGTAATGCTGGTGGATGCCCTTAGTGATGCCGGGCTGCGCTACATCGAGGTGGGCAGTTTTGTCTCACCCAAATGGGTGCCCCAGATGGCAGGCTCCGCCGAGGTGTTTGCGCAGATCCAGCGCAAAGCCGGAGTGACCTACGCAGCACTGGCGCCCAATCTGAGGGGACTGGAAGACGCGCTTGCCGCAGGCGTGAAAGAGGTGGCCGTTTTCGCGGCAGCATCGGAAGCCTTCTCACAGCGCAATATCAACTGCTCAATCAGCGAAAGCCTGGAGCGGTTCATGCCGCTGATGGAATTAGCGCACTTGCATGGGGTGCAAGTGCGCGGGTATGTGTCCTGCGTACTTGGCTGCCCATATGAAGGCCACGTGCCATCCGCACAGGTGGCGGCGGTGGCCGGTGAACTGGCCGCGATGGGCTGCTATGAAGTCTCTCTGGGTGACACCATCGGTACAGGCACGCCCGGTGCGACGCGAGCGCTTTTCGAGGTGGTGAGCCGGCAAGTCCCGCGCGATCGGTTGGCAGGGCACTTTCACGACACTTACGGTCAGGCGCTGGCCAACATCTATGCCAGTTTGCTGGAGGGGATCGAGGTGTTCGACAGCTCTGTCGCAGGGCTTGGCGGCTGCCCGTATGCCAAAGGCGCGACCGGTAACGTCGCGACCGAGGATGTGTTGTACATGCTCAACGGCATGGGAATCGACACCGGTATTGACCTGGACAAGCTGATTTCAGCGGGCCAGCAAATATGCGCGGCCTTAAAGCGTAGCAGCGGGTCACGGGTAGCGAAGGCACGTCTGTCGGTTTGAAGGTGCGACAACTTGTCACACAGTGTTACCCTCACCGGCATCGAAAGTCGCTGGACGGGTAACACGGAAACAAATGACCGGCTTCACAGCTTGCACTGGATACCGGGATATTTGCCAAGTGGCTGTTTTTAAAGACTTTGAAAAATTTGGCACGGCATCTGCTATGTCTATTGCATAACAAAAACAACAAATTGCAGTAACCCAATAAAAACAAAACGTATCGGCTCTGACATAACAAGAACAACACGGACAGAGACGCAGCTAACAGATTTTTTTGGAGTGGATCGCTTTTCGAGGCCTTGGCCTCACAACCGGGCAGAGAACAACAAAACTACCCTCAGGTAGCTCCCGAACTGGTTGGACAGTTGCTTTCATCGAGCAGCAGTAGAAGCAGCATCAGCGCTCAAAAAAATACGTTTGCTCTTAACCCCGGTTGGGGGTAGCTCAAAAACGCAAAAGAGGCCGGTTGCCAAAAACAACAACAGACCGCCTAAAAACAAAAAAGAGCATGCAACAGAAACTTGAAGGGGAGCCTCGGCTCCCCTTCGTGCTGTCTGGTCATTTAATTCGTCAATCCCCTCCTCTCCCGCGCTTTTTCCCCGTTGACAGCCAATTGCCCCAAGGCTTACGTTAACGTAAAGGTGATACCCATTATTGCTGCCAGACAGCACTCCAAAAACAATAGGGAATTCCAGCACCATGAACTACCCGACCCTCAATTTTGCCCTCGGCGAAACCATCGACATGCTGCGCGATCAGGTTCAGCACTTCGTTGCCGCCGAAATCGCCCCGCGTGCGGCGCAGATCGACCAAGACAACCTGTTCCCTGCCGACATGTGGCGCAAGTTCGGTGAAATGGGGCTGTTGGGGATCACCGTCGGCGAAGAGTACGGCGGCGCCGGGCTGGGCTATCTGGCCCATGTGGTAGCCATGGAAGAAATCAGTCGCGGGTCGGCGTCGGTGGCACTGTCCTACGGCGCGCACTCGAATCTGTGCGTCAACCAGATCAATCGCAACGGCAATCCCGAACAGAAGGCTCGTTATCTGCCCAAGCTGATTTCCGGCGAACACATCGGGGCGCTGGCCATGAGCGAACCCAATGCCGGCTCTGATGTGGTGTCGATGAAGCTTCGCGCAGACAAGCGCGGCGACCGCTACGTGCTCAACGGCAGCAAGACCTGGATCACCAACGGCCCCGACGCCAACACCTACGTGATCTACGCCAAGACCGACCTGGAGAAAGGCGCCCACGGCATCAGTGCGTTCATTGTCGAGCGCGACTGGAAAGGCTTCTCCCGTGGCAGCAAGTTCGACAAGCTCGGCATGCGCGGCTCCAACACCTGCGAGCTGTTCTTCGACGACGTGCAAGTGCCGGAAGAAAACCTGCTGGGCGCGCTCAATGGCGGCGTGAAGGTGTTGATGAGTGGCCTGGACTACGAACGCGTGGTGCTCTCCGGCGGACCGACCGGGATCATGCAGGCCTGCATGGACGTAGTCCTGCCCTACATTCACGACCGCAAGCAGTTCGGCCAGAGCATCGGTGAATTCCAGCTGATTCAGGGCAAGGTCGCCGATATGTACACCCAGCTCAATGCCAGCCGCGCGTATCTGTATGCCGTGGCCCAAGCCTGCGAGCGTGGCGAGACGACTCGCAAGGATGCTGCCGGCGTCATTCTTTACTCCGCCGAGCGCGCCACACAAATGGCCCTGGACACGATCCAGATCCTCGGCGGCAATGGTTACATCAATGAATTCCCCGCGGGCCGGCTGCTGCGTGACGCCAAACTCTACGAAATCGGTGCCGGGACCAGCGAGATCCGCCGCATGTTGATCGGGCGCGAATTGTTCAATGAAACGAAATAGGCGCGGGGCGAGCTGCAAGCTTCAAGCGACAAGCTGCAAGTGGAGGCATCTGACTTGCGGCCCCGACTTTCTTTCGGAGTAGTTTCAATGGCCATTCTGACGACCCAGATCAACGTGCGCTCTGCTGAGTTCGCGACCAATGCCCAAGCCCTGCGCAGCCAGGTCAATGCCCTGCGCCAGTTGCTCAATCAGGTCCAGCAAGGCGGCGGCGTCAAAGCACAGGAGCGCCATGCGTCCCGAGGCAAGTTGCTGCCCCGGGAGCGGATCAACCGGCTGCTGGACACCGGTTCGCCGTTTCTTGAGCTCAGCCCGCTGGCTGCCCACCAGGTGTATGGCGAAGACGTCCCCGCTGCCGGTCTGATCGCCGGCATCGGGCGGGTCGAAGGCGTGGAGTGCATGATTATCGCCAACGACGCTACGGTCAAAGGCGGCTCGTACTACCCGCTCACGGTAAAAAAACACCTGCGCGCGCAGACCATTGCCCAGCAAAACCGTCTGCCGTGTATTTATCTGGTGGATTCGGGGGGCGCTAATCTGCCCCGTCAGGACGAAGTGTTTCCGGACCGCGAGCACTTCGGACGGATCTTCTTCAACCAAGCCAACATGAGCGCCCAGGGCATTGCGCAGATTGCCGTGGTGATGGGCTCCTGCACAGCGGGCGGCGCCTATGTGCCGGCGATGGCTGATGAAGCGATCATGGTGCGCAATCAGGCGACGATCTTCCTCGCGGGACCGCCACTGGTGAAAGCGGCCACCGGCGAAGTGGTCAGCGCTGAAGACCTGGGGGGCGCCGATGTGCACTGCAAGATCTCAGGCGTAGCCGACCACTACGCTGAAAGCGACGAACACGCGTTGGCCCTGGCACGGCGCAGCATTGGCAACCTCAACTGGCGCAAACAGGGCAAGTTGCAAGTGCGCGAGCCGATTGCGCCGCTGTATGCCGGTGACGAGTTGTACGGGGTGATCAGCGCCGATCCCAAGCAGCCCTACGACGTGCGCGAAGTCATCGCACGGCTGGTGGATGGCTCGGTATTCGATGAATTCAAAGCGCTGTTCGGCAACACGCTGGTGTGCGGTTTCGCTCATCTGCATGGCTATCCGATCGCGATTCTTGCCAACAACGGGATCCTGTTCGCCGAAGCGGCACAGAAAGGCGCGCACTTCATCGAACTGGCCTGTCAGCGCGGCATCCCCCTGCTGTTTCTGCAAAACATCACCGGCTTCATGGTCGGGCAGAAATACGAAGCCGGCGGCATCGCCAAGCACGGTGCCAAACTGGTCACCGCGGTGGCCTGCGCCAAAGTGCCGAAATTCACCGTGATCATCGGCGGCAGTTTCGGGGCGGGCAACTACGGCATGTGCGGCCGCGCCTACGACCCGCGCTTTCTGTGGATGTGGCCCAACGCGCGCATCGGCGTGATGGGTGGCGAGCAGGCGGCTGGCGTGCTGGTGCAGGTCAAGCGCGAGCAGGCCGAGCGCAGCGGCCAGGGCTTCAGCGCTGATGAGGAATCGGCCATCAAGCAACCGATCCTCGATCAGTACGACACTCAGGGCCACCCGTATTACTCCAGCGCTCGGTTGTGGGATGACGGGGTCATCGATCCGGCACAGACCCGCGACGCACTGGCCCTGGCGCTCTCCGCGTCGCTCAACGCACCCATTGAGCCCACGCAGTTCGGCATATTCCGTATGTAATCCAGGGACCGACCATGACTGATTTTGAAACCGTCCAGGTAGAGCACGACCCACGGGGCTTCGCGACGCTGTGGCTTAACCGTGCGCAGAAAAACAACGCTTTCAATGCGCTGATGATTCGCGAGTTGATCATCGCGCTGGACCAGTTACAGACCGATACGACCCTGCGCTTCCTGCTGTTGCGCGGGCGCGGCAAGCACTTCAGCGCTGGCGCCGATCTGTCCTGGATGCAGGAATCGGCCAATCTGGATTACAACACCAACCTGCGTGACGCCCAGGAACTGGCCGAACTGATGTACAACCTGGCGCGCCTGAAAATCCCGACGCTGGCGGTGGCTCAGGGCGCCTCCTATGGCGGCGCGCTGGGTCTGATCAGCTGTTGCGACATGGCGATTGGCGCCGAAGACGCGCAGTTCTGTCTGTCCGAAGTGCGCATCGGCCTGGCGCCTGCGGTCATCAGCCCGTTCGTGGTGCAGGCCATCGGTGAGCGTGCCGCGCGCCGCTATGCACTGACCGCCGAACGTTTCGACGGTTTGCGCGCGCGGGACATCGGCCTGCTGGCTGAGTGTTACCCGCTGGCCGAACTGGAATCCCAAGTGCAGCGCTGGGCCGACAATCTGCTGCTCAACAGCCCCAAGGCCATGCGCGCCAGCAAGGATCTGCTGCGGGAAATGGGCAACGGCGAGCTGACTCCGGCACGTCGGCGCTTCTGTGAGAACGCCATCGCACGGATCCGCGTCAGCCCTGAAGGCCAGGAAGGCTTGCGCGCCTTCCTGCAAAAACGACCACCCACCTGGCAACAGCACAACAAAGATGGAGATTGGCCTGAATGAGCGCCATCAAACCCGTAACGCTGACCACCGTGCTGGTGGCCAATCGCGGCGAAATCGCCTGCCGCGTGATGCGCACCGCCAAGGCCATGGGCATGACTACCGTTGCCGTGCACAGCGCCACCGATCGCAACGCACGACATGCCCGCGAAGCGGACATCTGCGTCGATCTGGGTGGCAGCAAGGCCGCCGACAGCTATTTGCTGATCGATAAATTGATCGCTGCCGCCCAGGCCAGTGGCGCCCAGGCGATTCACCCGGGGTACGGGTTTCTTTCGGAAAACTCAGGTTTTGCCCGAGCCATCGAACAAGCCGGATTGATTTTCCTCGGCCCGCCCGCCTCGGCCATCGACGCAATGGGCAGTAAATCCGCCGCCAAATCGCTGATGGAGAAGGCCGGTGTGCCGCTGGTGCCCGGTTATCACGGCGAGGCCCAGGACGCGCAGACGTTCCGCAGCGCTGCCGCGCAAATCGGTTACCCGGTGCTGCTCAAAGCCACGGCCGGTGGTGGTGGCAAAGGCATGAAGGTGGTCGAACGCGATGAGGATCTGGCCGAAGCGCTGGCCTCGGCGCAGCGTGAAGCGCAGTCCTCGTTTGGTGATTCGCGCATGCTCGTCGAAAAATACGTGCTCAAGCCGCGTCACGTCGAAATTCAGGTGTTCGCCGATCAACACGGCAATTGCCTGTACCTCAACGAGCGCGACTGTTCAATCCAGCGCCGTCACCAGAAAGTCGTCGAAGAAGCGCCCGCCCCCGGCCTGAGCCCGGAGTTGCGCCGCGCCATGGGTGAATCGGCGGTGCGTGCCGCTCAGGCCATCGGCTATGTCGGCGCCGGCACGGTTGAGTTCCTGCTGGATGCCCGGGGCGAGTTCTTCTTCATGGAAATGAACACGCGGCTACAAGTCGAGCACCCGGTCACCGAGGCGATTACCGGCCTTGATCTGGTGGCCTGGCAGATCCGCGTGGCGCAGGGTGAAGCGCTGCCGATCACTCAGGACCAAGTGCCGCTGAACGGGCACGCCATCGAAGTGCGGCTGTACGCAGAAGACCCCGATAACGACTTTTTACCCGCCACCGGCACGCTGCAGATCTACCGGGAATCGGCTCAAGGGCCGGGACGCCGGGTAGACAGCGGCGTGGCCGAGGGCGATGTGGTATCGCCGTTTTACGACCCGATGCTCGGCAAGTTGATTGCATGGGGCGAGAACCGCGAGCAGGCCCGTCTGCGTCTGCTGGCCATGCTCGATGAGTTTGCCATTGGCGGGCTGCGCTGCAATCTGGCGTTCCTGCGCCGCATCATCGCGCACCAGGCGTTCGCCGCCGCTGAACTGGACACCGATTTTATTCCTCGTTATCACGCCGATTTGCTGCCACCGCCTCAGGAGCTGCCGGTTGAGTTCTGGCACGCGGCGGCCCAGGCGTTCAGGCACAGTACGCCGCCGCGTGTGCGCGCTGACGATGTGCATTCACCGTGGTCGACCCCGGAAGGTCTGCGGTTCGGCGTGCCCAACGAAATTGATCTGCACCTGAGCAGCGGCGCTGAACAGCAAAAGGTACAGCTGCGCAGTCTTGACGCTGCGCACATGGCACTGCATGACGAGCAACTGACCATCGAGCACAACGGCGTACGCCGCCAGCACCGGGCGATTCGCCGCGATGACACGCTGTATCTACAGTGGAAGGGCGAGTTGCACGGGGTCAAGCGGGTCGATGCGATTGCTGCGGCTCAGGCCAGTCACGTCCAACACGGCGGCCTGACAGCGCCCATGAATGGCGCCATCGTTCGGGTGCTGGTGGAAGTCGGGCAAGCTGTTGAGGCCAGTGCGCAACTGGTGGTGCTGGAGGCCATGAAAATGGAACACAGCGTGCGGGCCTCCCATTCCGGGGTCGTGACCGCACTTTATTGTGCTGAAGGTGAAATGGTCAGCGAGGGGACAGTGTTGGTGGAGTTGCAGGGCGAATAGATCGATCGTTCCCACGCTCTGCGTGGGAACGATCAAAGGCGCGGCATCCTTAAGCGGCCACCTCATACAACGCCGGCAGAACCATTTCGCCGCTCACCAGGCTCTGACGCAACCGTGCCGCCTGCAAGCCTGCGGCCTTCATCGCGCTTTCCTTCACATGGCCGTAACCACGAATCTTCTCGGGCAGCCGCGCCAGGCTGATGGCGGTGTGGCGATTACTGGTTTTCAGGTGTGCCAGGATCAACTCGATGTCAGCCACGTAACTGTCAATCAGCGCCCTCTCCTGCTGACGCTCGACGCTGCGACCGAATGGATCAATGGCCGTGCCCCGCAGAAACTTGAACCTGGCCAGCACATCGAACGCTTTCAACATCCACGGCCCGAAGCTGCGTTTACGCGGGGTGCCGTTGTGCGGGTCGCGCTTGGCCAGCCAGGACGGCGCCAGGTGAAATTCCAGGTGGAAGTCGCCCTCGAACTGCGCCTGAATCTGACGGGTAAACTCGCCGTTGCTGTACAGCCGTGCCACTTCGTACTCGTCCTTGTAAGCCAACAGCTTGAAGTAACTGAATGCCACGGCCTCGGTCAACGCGGGCTGCTGGCCGGGGAACAGCTGATTCTCGACGTCGCGCACTCGATACACCAATTGCAGATAACGCTCGGCGTAGGCCTTGTTCTGGTACTCGGTCAGTTGCTTGACGTTGTTCTCCAGCCGTTGATCCAGATCCAGCGCCTGGAAGTCGTCTACCACCACGCTGTCCGGATTGGCAGCGGCCTGCACCGCCGGCAGATCATGAGCCGCACGACGCCCCCACAGGAACGCCTGTTGGTTGAGGTTGACCTGCACGCCGTTCAGCTCGATGGCTTTTTCGATGGCCGCGCAAGTCAGCGGTATCAGCCCCGACTGGAAGGCAAAGCCGAGCATGAACAGGTTACTGGCGATGCTGTCGCCCATCAGTTTGGTCGCAAGATCCGTGGCCTGTACAAAATGGGTCTTCTCGGCACCCACCGCGTCGCGAATGGTCTGCATCATCGCGTCGGCCGGGAACTCCGCGTCCGGGTTGCGGGTGAACTCTGCCGTCGGGGTCTGCTGGCTGTTGATCACGGCGTAGGACTTGGTGCTGTTGAGCTTGGCGATTGCATCAGGGCCTGACGCCACCAACAGATCACAGCCCAGCAGAAGATCAGCTTCGCCGGCTGCAATGCGTACGGCAAAGAGATCGCTCTGACGTGCAGCAATGCGGATATGGCTGACCACCGGGCCGAACTTCTGCGCCAGACCCGCCTGATCCAGCACGCTGCAGCCCTTGCCTTCCAGGTTCGCTGCGTAACCGAGCATGGCGCCGACGGTGGTCACACCCGTGCCGCCAACGCCGGACAACAGGATATTGAATGGCTTATCCAGCGCAGGCAGTGTCGGGTCCGGCAGCGCCACGAAGGCTGGCGCCTGTTTGGGCAGTTGCGGCTTGCGCAACTTACCGCCGTGCACCGTCACAAAGCTTGGGCAGAAGCCTTCGACGCAGCTGAAATCCTTGTTGCACGCGCTCTGGTCGATCTCGCGCTTGCGGCCCTGGGCAGTTTCCTTGGGCAGCACCGACAGGCAGCCGGACTTCACGCCGCAGTCGCCACAGCCTTCACACACAGCGGGGTTGATCACCGCACGCTTGTCCAGGTCGAGCATGGTGCCGCGTTTGCGACGGCGGCGCTTTTCCGTGGCGCACGTCTGGTCGTAGATGATCACGGACACGCCTTTGAACTCGCGCAATTCACGCTGCACAGTGTCCAGATCGCGCCGATGATGGAACGTGGTGATCGGCGCAAATGCCTCGCGGCTCGGATATTTGTCCGGCTCGTCCGACACCAGGGCGATGCGCATCACCCCTTCATTGAATACCTGCCGGCTCAGTTGATCGACGCGCAAGATGCCATCGATGGGCTGGCCACCGGTCATGGCGACGGCGTCGTTGTAGAGGATCTTGTAGGTGATGTTGACCTTGGCGGCGACCGCCGCCCGCAGCGCCAGGTGGCCAGAGTGGAAATAGGTGCCATCACCCAGGTTCTGGAATACGTGGGGAGTCTCGGTGAACGGCGCCTGGCCGATCCAGGTCACGCCCTCGCCGCCCATCTGGGTGAAGGTTTCGGTTTCCCGGTCCATCCAGATGGTCATGTAATGGCAGCCAATGCCCGCCAGGGCGCGGCTGCCTTCGGGCACGCGGGTTGAGGTGTTGTGTGGGCAGCCGGAACAGAAATGGGGAATGCGCTGGGTGTTGAACAGCGGCGCAGCGAGGGCTTTTTCCTTGTCCTGCAAGAACTGCAGGCGAGCGTCGATCTTCGGGCTGCTGTAGATCGGTGCGAGGCGTTTAGCGATGACCCGGGCAATCATCGCCGGGGTCAGTTCCGCGAGATTGGGCAGCAACGAGCGCCCGTCTTCGTCGAACTCGCCCACAACCCGGGGGCGTTGATCCACCGGCCAGTTGTACAGCTGCCCGGTGAGCTGATCTTCGATCACGCTGCGCTTTTCTTCGACAACGAGGATTTCGTCCAGCCCTTCTGCGAAGCCGTGAACCGACACCGGCTCCAGCGGCCAGCTCATGCCGACCTTGAGCACGCGGATGCCCACCTGCGCGCACAGGTCTTCGTCAATGCCCAGCTCTTCGAGGGCCTGACGCACGTCCAGATAGGACTTGCCGGTGGTGATGATGCCCAATCGCGGCTGCGGCGAATCGATCATCACTTTGTTGAGGTTGTTGGCCCGGGCAAACGCGCGAGCGGCGTAGATTTTGTAGGTATTAAGCCGCGCTTCCTGGGCCAGGGGCGGATCGGGCCAGCGGATGTGCAGGCCGTCTTTGGGTATCTGGAAGTCATCGGGGATACGAATCTGGACACGCAACGGATCGACTTCGACCACCGCTGAGGAGTCAACGTTTTCTGCGATGGTCTTCATTGCTACCCAGCAGCCGCTGTAGCGTGACAGCTCCCAGCCGATGATGCCGTAATCGAGCAGTTCCTGGACGTTGCTGGGGTTGAGCACCGGAATCATCGAGGCGATGAACGCGTGCTCGCTCTGGTGGGCGATGGTCGAAGACTTGCAGCCGTGGTCATCACCGGCCAGCACCAGCACACCGCCTTTTTCTGAAACGCCTGCCGAGTTGCCGTGTTTGAACACGTCGCCGCACCGGTCCACGCCCGGGCCCTTGCCGTACCAGAGGGCGAACACCCCATCGTATTTGCCGTGGGGGAACAGATTGACTTGCTGGCTGCCCCAGACCGCCGTCGCTGCCAACTCTTCGTTGACACCAGGCTGGAAGTGGATGGCGTTTTCCTTGAGATATTCCTTGGCGTCCCACAGGCTCTTGTCGAGGTTGCCAAGCGGCGAGCCGCGATAACCGGAGATAAACCCTGCGGTGTTCAGACCACGGGCCTCGTCCCGCTGTTTTTGCAGCATGGGCAGACGGGTCAGTGCCTGGGTGCCGGTCAGATAGAGGTTTCCGGTTGCGAGTCGGTACTTGTCGTCCAGACGGATATCGGCCAAAGACATTCATGCACTCCTTGTTTTTATACGGTGCGTTTTGAATGAAGTGAGCAGCGGCGACCTTGGGGTCTGCCTGCTCCAGCGACAGGACGGTGGGCCCGGCGCTCATGGATCAAATAGTGCCCTTGGCGCAGAGGCTTTTTCTTTCTAAATGTGAGCGAATCTGTTCAGATCCTGCATACCTGTTTCGTTTAAATAATAAAAAAGGGTCAATTCATGCAGGTCAAATTAAGTCCTATCGACCGCAAGATTCTGCGCCTGCTTCAGCACGACGCAGACCTCTCGGCCGCGGAGATCGCCGAGCGCGTGGAGCTGTCGCAATCACCCTGCTGGCGGCGGATCAATCGCTTGCAGGAAGAAGGCGTCATCGAACGCAAAGTCGCCCTGCTCAACCCGGCCAAACTGGGGCTGACCACGACCGTGTTCGTGGACGTGAAGCTGTCCGGGCATGGGCGGCGCTATCTGACGGAATTCGAAGAAGCGGTGATCGGTTATCCCGAGGTACTGGAGTGCTACACCATGGCCGGGGATATGGATTTCCTGCTCAAGGTGGTGGTGCAGGACATCGCCAGCTATGAGCGATTTCTGCGCGATCACCTGCTGCAAAGCCCCCATGTGCAGGAGGCGCATTCCAATATCGCGATGAGTGAAGTCAAACGTACGACAGAGTTGCCGATTGATTGAGAGCAGCTACAGGTTGCAAGCCGCAAGCAATCGGCAAACTAAAGCGCACACGAATCAGCTTGCCGCTTGAAGCTTATAGCTTGCAGCTAAAAAAAAGATTTGACTCTCAAATGATAATGATTACTATTGCACCAAGCCGATCGCGAGATCGGCCGGTAACCCAGAAGCCTTAGGTCGGCTTCCGGATTATCTCCTCATCAGGCTAATCACGGTTTTTGACCCGGCTCTATAGGCCGGGTCTTTTTTTTGGGCGTGGCCTTTGCGGCCATCTAGGTTCGGGGTGCTGCGTTCTTCAGGCTAATGAAGAGGGGTCTGTATCGATGGCGCGGATCATAGCAAAACAATCCTGGGCACTGAAGGCGCAATGAGGTCAAAAACGACACATCTTGCAATAAACGCCTCATATCATCACAGCACTTGAGAATGACTCTCATAAAGCCTAATCTGCTCATGCGTCACGGACGATGCCCCCACTCCTCATCAAGGGACGAACATGGACGCACAGCGAGTGAAATCCCTATGACGGGCCAATTTGCATCACTGTTCAGCCTGCCCTCGCGGCAACCCGACATCCCGCTCAGCCCGGAATGTGACGAGTTTCGCCGCCGCATTCAAAAACTGCCCCGCCGCACTCAGCAGATCTTTCTGCTCAGCCGTCTTGATCGAGTTCCTTACGCCGACATCGCTGCGCTGCTGGACATCGGCGTTGCGGCTGTCGAAAGGGCTATGGTCCGCGTGCTTGAACAGTGCAGCGACCAGACCGGTGAGGAAACCGTCGCCGATCCGGTCACCGGCCAGGCCCATCGCTGGTACGTCCATCTGCAAAGCCCCCACGCCACGGCCAGCCAGCGCATCGAATTTCGCCATTGGCTCGACGCCGACCCTTCCCATCTTGCCGCCTTCGAGGCAGCCGAACGACTGTGGCGCGGACTCGAAGCACCCGCAGCGGTGCTCGGCGCCAGCGGCTGGCATCGACGCAAACGCCGGGTGTATATCGGCTGGCTATTGCTGACAGCGTTTTTATGCAGCCTGTTGGTCACCGCCGAGGCGATCTCTGGACTGGCTTGATGCACAGACAACCCGGCCGGTCATGGCCGTTTGACGGAACAATACGTCGCAGCCAGTTGTTTCGATCCGTGTAAAGTAAGTGTCATAACAACCCAGAGACCCCGTGCGGTTTACCGCCACGATGGTCCGACGGTGTGAGTTGGCACTAACGTACTCAGGATTCTTCCGTGACCCAGACCTCGCTCTCCATCAGTGCTGATTTCGACAGCGGCAACATTGCCGTGATCGATGCCAGCGATCCGCAACGTATCCAGCTGGCTATCCGTCCCGACACCAAAAGCCCGCATTTCCAGTGGTTCCACTTCAAAGTGGATGGCATGCAGGTCGGCCAGCCCCACGCTTGGAGCCTGACCAATGCCAGCGAGTCCAGCTACAACCGCGCCTGGACCGGCTACAACGCCGCTGCTTCCTACGATCAGAAAACCTGGTTCCGCGTGCCCAGCACCTTCGACGGCAAGGCGCTGAATTTCAATCTGTCGCCCACCCAGCCGCAGATCTGGTTTGCCTACTTCGAACCCTACAGCCGTGAACGCCACGACTGGCTGGTGGATCAGGCGCTGAACGTACCGGGTGTTGAACTGCTCGCCACCGGCAAAAGCGTCGAGGGCCGGGAGATCCCGCTGCTGCGCAAAGGCGATGGCGCTGCCGGCAAGCGCAGCATCTGGATCATCGCCCAGCAACACCCCGGCGAGCACATGGCGGAGTGGTTCATGGAAGGCGTGATCGAGCGCTTGCAGCAGAACGACAGCGAACTGGCCGGACTGCTTGAGCAGGCGGACCTGTACCTGGTGCCGCACATGAATCCCGACGGCTCGTTCCATGGTCATCTGCGCACCAATGCCCAAGGCAAAGACCTCAATCGGGCCTGGCAGGACTCCACCCCGGAGCTGAGCCCGGAGGTGTTTTTCGTCAAACAGCAGATGGAAAAGTACGGCGTTGACATGTTCCTCGACGTGCACGGTGACGAGGAAATCCCTTACGTGTTTACCGCTGCCTGCGAAGGCAATCCCGGGTACACACCCAAGCAGCAAGCCCTGGAAGCGGATTTCCGTACGCGGTTGAGAGCAATCACCAAGGACTTCCAGACCCGCTACGGTTACCCGCGTTCGGCGCCGGGCCGAGCCAACATGAACCTGGCCTGTAACAGCGTCGGTGAGCGCTATCAGTGTCTGGCATTGACCCTGGAAATGCCGTTCAAGGACAACGACGATGCGCCGAATCCGCTCACTGGCTGGTCCGGCGAGCGATCGAAGCAACTGGCCAAAGACGTACTGACCACTCTGGCACAAATGGTGTCCGTGTTACGTTGACTCCACGACTCTGTAGGAGCGAACTTGTTCGCGAGGCGTTCTTCTTGCCACACCTGCGTCCCGCCTCGCCAACAAGTTGGCTCCTACAGTTCGATCTCCTCACCCATGTCCAGTGGAGGGTTCAATCCCGCCCCCGCAACATGCTCCCCAACACCTCATCCCGACGAATCCAGCCATGAAACAGCGCGGCCGCCAGATGCGCGAGAATGGTCAGGAAGAACAGGTACGCCAGATACCGGTGCGCCCCGCGCAGCCAGGCGAAGGTTTCGGCATTGGCTGCGACGATGGACGGCAGACGCACGCTCTGCCCCAGCATCACCGGATCGCCCGCCGCCGAGATCATCGCCCAGCCAATCAGCGGCATCGCCAGCATCAGCGCGTACAACACGTAATGGGATAGCTTGGCGGCCAGCGCCTGCCACGCGGGCAAGTCAGCGGGCAAGGGTGGTGTTTTCGTGGAGAACCGCACGATCAGGCGCACAATCACCAACACCAGAATCGCGATGCCCAGCGGCTTGTGAATGTTCAGCAGCCATTCGTGGCGCTCGGAAATCGAAGCCACCATGCCTGCGCCGATGAACAACATGGCAATCACCATCAAGGCCATCAACCAGTGCAGCAGGCGCGCCAGGGGTGCGAAATGAGACGTCGGAGCACTCATGGTTGTTTCTCCTGTGCAGGTGTGGCTTTGAGCTGGTTCACTTCGCGTGTGCGACGTTCATAGGACGCTGCATACGCGGCGGAACGCGCCGCCAGCAATGGGTCATCCGAACCTTCGATGCCGCTTGGCAGCACCAGCGGGTCATAGTTGATATCCCGGCAATCGCCGTTCAACTGCGGTTGGCTCTTATCGAGAACCAACGTCCCGGCGTTCACGGTTTTGCGATCGGCCGGCCATGCCTTGCTGGCATCGTTAGTGGGATCACCGGCATTGGCCAGGGTCAGGACCAGGCTGAATTTCTGCGGGCCGGCGGCCAGTTTCTCGGCCAGGTCCTTCTCCAGGAAGTCCTTATCCTGAGGCGTGGGCGCTACCAGTGAATCCTGATTCTGCGGCACCACGCTCCAGCGCACCGCCTGACGCTTGCCATCGGCGGCGACCAGGACGAAGGCGTTGACCGAGTTGTAGGTCTCAGTGACGTAGCTGGCCGATGGCTTGGCTGTCTTGATCCAGGCCAGAAATGGAGCGGTTTCGGGATGCGCGGCGAAGAATGCGGGCGGCTTGGCAGGGTCCGGCTTGCCGGTTTTAGGATCGGCGGCAGTCGCATTCTGCAGATCGATGAAGGCTGCCGGTGTGCCGACTGGAAACAGCGGCATGCTGTTCACGCCAGTTCGCCACTGCTGGCCGTTGGGTTGGGTGAACTGCAGCGCCAGGCTGCGGATCGGCGCAGCATTGTCCGGGGAGTTCGGATTGCCGGTGGGCAATGCGAATCGGCCGATCACCGGGGTGCGTCCGGCGCCGAACACTTGCGCACTGGACAACGCCGCAGCTGAGCCATTGCTTTCGAAATACCCGGCGACACAGGTGCCTTTCGGATGGTTGCGCCGGTAGCCGGGGAACTGGCCGTTATTGTGTTCGAAGGTGTCGACCACCCGCGCAGGCGTCAGGCGCTGGGGGTCCAGCGTGCCGTTGACGTAGGCAAAAGCGCCGGCAATCACGACGACGACGGCGCCGATCCCGGCCAGGCGCAGCAAAATTTGTGAAGTACTGAGGGGTGGTTTGGAGTGCTGGGGTGGTTCGTGTTCAATCATGGGAAAACTCCGGGCCTTTGGCCTCTAATCACGGTATTGAAGGTGGACGTTGCTGCGGTGCATTTATTCCACGACTTGATATTTATTTTTATGCGCGTGGAATAACCTTCGTTGGCATGCGTCTGTCTGGTCACACGATTTGAATCATCCCGCTGGATGACCTGGAAACCCGACCATGAACGAGCTGGACGAACAACTCAGAGAAGTGCTGCCGCGCATGCGCCGGTTTGCCGTATCGTTGACGCGTGACCCGAGCAGCGCCGACGATCTGGTGCAAGCGAGCCTTGAAAAAGCGCTGTCATCGTGGAGCAGCAAACGCCCCGAAGGTGATCTGCGTGCCTGGTTGTTCTCCATTCTTTATAGACAGTTTCTCGATGCGCATCGGCGCTCACGTCGATACAGTCGCATGCTGGAGCTGTTCACCGGCGGCAAGGACGACCATTTCGAGCCCTCGGTTGAACGTACGGTGGTGGCGCGCTCCACGTTACAGGCGTTCGAGCGGCTTAACACCGAACAACGGGCTTTATTACTATGGGTCTCGGTGGAGGGCTTGAGCTATAACGAATGCGCCCAAATTCTCGATGTCCCGGTGGGCACCGTCATGTCCCGCCTGTCTCGCGCGCGTCAGGCCTTGCGCCTGCTCAGCGATGGCGAAATCACCACCCCTGCCCTGCGGATACTGAAATGATCACTCTGCCCCCCAGCGAACGCGACCTGCACGCCTATGTCGACGGCCAGCTCGACGAAGCCGACCGCACAACCCTGCAAACTTATCTGGCGGCTCATCCCGATGTCGCCGAGCAAGTGCTGGCCTGGCAGCGCGATGCCCAAAGCCTGCGCGCTGCCTTCAGTGGCGAACTGCACCGGGTCGCCAATCCCGAGCTTGACCCTGCATTCATACGCCAACGCCTGCGGCGCAACCGCACCCGGCATTACGCGAGCGCCGCGGTGTTGCTGATTGCGGTGAGTGTGGGGGGATTGAGCGGCTGGCAGGCGCGGGAGATGACATTGGTCACCGGCACCTTGCCCATGGCCGACGCCGTGCAGGCGTACCGGATGTTCGCGGTGAAAGACGATATGGCCAGCGACTGGAGTCCGACCAAGGTCAGCGATGCCCAAGGCTGGCTGGACAGCAACTTCGCCCAGGCCAACCGTTTGCCTGATCTGGCATCCGCAGGATTCAAACCGGTCAGTGGCCGGTTGACCCCCACAGAACAAGGCGCAGGCGCCATGGTCGTGTACCGGGACGCCCAGGGCCGGACCTTGAGTTTCTACATTCGTCCACCCGGCGAGCGTAACCACTTGCTGCCACGGGGCAGTCGCCGTGACGGCGAGTTGCAGGCCGATTACTGGTCCGGCAGTGGCTACAACTACGCCATGGTCGGCCCGGCAGATGATCCGGCAGCGCAGGCTGCGCGCCAGGCGTTGAAAAACCCGATCTGATCAAAGCCAGCCGCGTGCCTTGGCTCGACGCTCCGCAAATCCGCGCGGGCTGCATCACCTGATCGTGAATCGCCGCCAGCGCGACCAGCAAGCTTGAGCGTCCGCTCCGGACCCTGGACATTCTGTCCTCCTGCACCGCCAACTCGATCAGCCGGGTAAAGCTGCGCTGCTCCGAGGATTTCTCCCGGGTCAGTGTGTCTTCGATCAGATGCCCCAGTTGAATCCTTCAGGCGTCCGGAGCGCAGCCAGGCATCGCGCCTGGAGCAGAACGGTTCAGGGCTTCGGTGATCTCCAGCAGGATCGCCGGATCATCGATGGTGGGCGGCATGGCGTAGGCCTCGCCGTCGGCGATCTTGCGCAGCACCGCTCGCAGGGTTTTGCCGGAACGCGTCTTGGGCAGTCGCTTGACCAGCACGACCTTGTTGAAGCACGCCAGCGCGCCGATGTGCTCGCGCACCAGTTCCACCAGCTCGCGCTGGACTTGCCCGGGAATGTGGGGCACGCCGTCCTTGAGCACCACCAGCGCCAAGGGCACGTGGCCCTTGATTTCATCCACCGTGGCAATCACTGCGCTTTCGGCCACGGCCGTGTGTTGACCGACGAGGTCTTCCATTTCGCCAGTTGAAAGGCGATGGCCGGAGACGTTAATCACATCGTCAGTGCGGCCCATGATGTAGACGAAGCCGTCCTGATCCACGTAACCGCCGTCGCCGGTGTGGTAATAGCCCGGGAACGCCTGAAGATAGGACTGCACAAACCGGGGGTGATCGTTCCACAACGTCTGGCTGCAGCCGGGGGGCAGCGGCAAGGCAATGACGATGGAGCCCTCCTCCCCGGCCGGCAGCGGTTGGCCCTGGTCATTCATGACCTGAACGTGATACCCCGGAACGGGCTGATTGCTGGAGCCTGCGCCTGGCCGATGCCCTGCCAGCCCCAGGCAGGGTGCAGTCACCGGCCAGCCCGTTTCGGTTTGCCACCAATGATCGAGTACCGGTTTGCCGGTCAGGTATTCGAGCCACTGGTGAGTGCTGGAATCGAGCTTTTCTCCGGCCAGGAACACGCTGCGCAGCGAACCCAGGTTGTGCCCTTTGAGCAGATGACCTTCGGGATCTTCCTTGCGGATGGCGCGAATCGCTGTCGGCGCACAGAACAGCGCATTGACCGCGTATTGCTCGATGACCCGGCCATAAGCGCCGGCATCGGGTGTGCGAATCGGTTTGCCTTCATAGAACACCGTGGTGCAGCCGGCGATCAGCGGCCCGTAGACGATCAAGGTGTGTCCTACCACCCAGCCGACATCGGAAATCCCCCACCAGATATCTCCTGGCTGCATCCCGTAGATCGTGCGCATCGTGTAGAGCATAGCGACCGCGTGCCCGCCATTTTCGCGCACGATGCCCTTGGGTTTGCCGGTGGTGCCCGAGGTATAGAGGATGTACAGCGGATCGAGGCTGGACACAGGCACCGGGTCTACCGCAGCAGCATCCTGGAGTGACTGGGCCCAGTCCACGTCCCGACCCGGGATCAGCCGGGCCGACAGCTGCGGGCGCTGCCACAACAGGACATGGCCAGGGGCATGACTGGCCAGTTCCAGCGCTTTATCCACCAGCGGTTTGTAGGCAATCAGCCGGTCGAATTCCAGACCACAGGACGCCGTCAGCAGCAGTTTCGGTTTGATGTCGTCGATGCGCAGTGCCAGTTCATGGGCAGCGAAACCGCCGAACACCACCGAATGAACCGCCCCCAGACGTGCGCACGCCAGCATGGCCATCGCCGCCTGAGGAATCATCGGCATATACAGAATGACGCCGTCGCCTTTTTCCACCCCCAAACTGCGCAGTAAACCCGCCAGCCGGGCCACTTCGTCGCGCAATTGGTGGTAGGTGTACGACGCCTTGGTCTGGGTGACCGGCGAATCATAGATCAGCGCGACCTGCTCGCCCCGCCCGCACTCGATCTGATGATCCAGCGCCAGGTAACAGGTATTCAGCTGGCCGTCGGCGAACCAACGATGGGTGCCGTCACCCATAGGCTGCAGCGTTTGTGCAGGCTTGCGATACCAGGCAATGTGCTGCGCCTGTTCAGCCCAATAAGCAGCGGGATCAGCCATTGCCCAAGCATGCTGCTGCACGTAATCGTCAGACGATGCCTGGCCTTTTATCTCTGTCATCCGTGGAACCCTGTGATTGTTTTTATGGGGGTTGGGCGCACAGATGAAGTTAGCAGATGTATAGAAGTCGGCGCGTGCGACTTTGGTCGGGACAGTCAGATGTCACCGCCCGGCCCCCTGCAGGAGCGAACTTGTTCGCGAGACGTCCTGGCTGACACGCCGGGTAAATCGCCTCGCCAACGAGTCGGCTGCTACAAAGGGGTCACCGCACGAGGTTTGTTAGCCCGCTGCACCAGCAACGAAACCAGAGCAATCACCGCAAACAGCACCACGATCGAGCCGTAGACATTGGTCGTCGCAATCAGCCCCACGCGGCTGATCGATAGGCCGGCAATCAGCGCGGGCACGCAAAACGCCAGATAACTGAGCACATAAAAAGCCGACATCAGTCCGGCGCGCTCATGGGCATGGGCCAGCGGCAACAGTAATCGCAGGGCGCCGAGGAAGCTGGAGCCAAACCCGATCCCCGACACGACGGTGCCGACGAAAAACAGCCACAGCTGTCCCAGATTGACTGCCGCCAGGATGATAGAAACCCCCATCGCCAGGAAACTGCAGCCCACCCATAACGCAAGCGCCGGCGCCCGTGTACGCAGCTTGAGGATCGCCAGCGCGCCGCTGATGGTCAGCGTCGCCACGGCAAAGCCACCGTTGAGCACTGATGTCGAGCCCGTGGCCGCCGCCAGCAACGAAGGGGTCAGGGACAGAAAAAAACCGCCCAGCGCCCAGGCCGCGATGTCCGCCGGCATCACCAGCCATAACGTCCCGCGGGCCTGCCTGGGCACATGCAGCGAGGGAAGCAGGGAGCGCCAGGCGCCCGCTTGGGGTGTGACGGTTTCTCGGGTACGCCACAGATACAAGGCCTGACCGCTGAACGCCGTCAACAGCACTGCGTAGGCGAGCGACAACGGCAGGGGCGCGAATTCCACCAGCGCACTGGTGCCCAGCGCACCGCAGGCCATGCCGAACATCGGCGCAATGCTGTTGATCAGCGGGCCTTGGGTCTGATCAGTGTCGAGCAACGCAGCACCCAGTGCACCCGTCGCCATGCCAGTGGCAAACCCCTGAAGAATGCGCGCGACCAGCAGCCAGCTGACGTCGTGAGCGCCGATGAACAGCAGCATGGACAGGATCTCAATCACCAGTGCCGCAAAAATTACGGGACGTCGGCCAAGGTGATCGGACAGCGAGCCCACCACCAGTAACGCCACCAAGAGACTCAACGCATAAACCGCAAAGATCAGCGTCAACAGCGCCGGGGAAAACCCCCAGCTTTGTTGGTACAGGTGATAAAGCGGCGTGGGCGTGCTGGAGGCTGCGAAGAAACACAGCAGCACGAACGCTAGAAAACCGAGATGGCCCCGATCCCGACTATCGACTTTCGGGTTCTGCAAAAATTGAGACACAGGTACACTCTCCAAAAATCCACGCGACAAAAGCAAATAGTTAGCTTTACCGAGTGTGAGAGCTGAATCTGCTTAAAGCAAATACTTTGTGTTAAGGTCCGCCCCATGGCTATCAAAGAAGGCATCCGCACTGGCGGTCGCAGTGCTCGCGTGCAGACATCCATTTACGCAGCCGTGCGCGATCTGCTGCTCGAAAACGAGCGCTCGGCGCTCAGCGTTCCGGTGATTGCTGCACGCGCCGGCGTCACACCCTCCACGATCTATCGACGCTGGGGCGACCTCACGGCATTGTTGGCCGATGCCGCAGTCGAGCGCCTGCGCCCGGACGAACCGGTTGATTGCGGCAACCTGCGGGACGATCTGCATCACTGGACCGAAATCTACCTGGACGAAATGAGTTCCGAGCCCGGTCGAGAGATGATGCGCGATGTAGTGGCCAGCAGCGCAACCCTGTGCTCCGGCAAATGCCTGAATATGGTTCGCGATCAATTTCAGATCATGATCGAGCGCGCCCAGGAGCGCGGCGAACGTTCGCCCTGCGCCGATGAGCTGGTAGATGCGGTGGTCGCGCCGATGATCTATCGCATTCTCTACGCCGAAACCCCGCCGAGCCTGGAGCGCATGCACCAATTGCTGGACCGCTGTCTGGGCCAGGCGCCGGTTGCTCGCAACGATCGGTCGCAGTGACTGCCGCCCCGCCCGGCAAATCGTTATGATGGCCGGCCAAATCAGCTATTTGTGAACGTCCTCTATGCACACTCTCGCAGACCTGCGCGCCGGCACACTGGCGGGTACCAAGCGCCTGCACCTGGCCTGCGGCCTGACTGAATTCCCCCGGGAAATCTTCAGCCTGAGCGAGTCACTGGAAATGCTCGACCTCAGCGGCAACTCGCTGACCGACCTGCCCCACGACCTGCATCGCCTCACACACCTGAAGATTCTGTTCTGCTCCAATAATCCCTTTACCCACTTGCCCGAAGCCATCGGCCAATGTCCGCAATTGCAGGTGGTCGGCTTTAAAGCGTGCCGTATCCGCGAGGTGTCAGCGCGTGCGTTGCCAGCACCCTTGCGTTCGCTGATCCTGACCGACAACTGCATCGAGTCGCTGCCCGAGGAATTGGGTGACTGCCACGCGCTGCAAAAACTGATGATGGCCGGCAACCGTTTACGGCACTTGCCCGCAAGCCTGGCGAAGTGTCAGCGCCTGGAGCTGCTGCGAATCTCTGCCAATCACATTGCGCTGCTACCCGATTGGCTGCTGAACATGCCGGCACTGGCGTGGCTGGCTTGCGCGGCAAACCCATTGTCCAGCCCCTCGACTGACACGCAAATTCCTCCCATCGCCTGGCAGGATCTCCAATTGGAGCAGGTGCTCGGCCAGGGCGCTTCCGGGGTCATCCAGCAGGCATTGTGGCTGAGCGGTGATCGCGCGCCGCAACCGGTGGCCGTCAAACTGTACAAGGGCGCCGTGACCAGCGACGGATCACCGCTAGACGAGATGGCGGCGTGCATCGCAGCCGGTAACCACCCCAATCTGATCAGAGTCGAAGGGCAGATTTACGGCCATCCAGGCGAGGTGGACGGCTTGGTGATGGAGCTGATTTCTCCGGACTTCATTAACCTGGCCGGCCCGCCAAGCCTGCAAACCTGCACCCGCGACATCTATAACGACACCCGATTCACCGGCACCGTGGCCTTACGGATTGCCACGGGGGTGGCTGCGGCCACTGCACACCTGCATGCCCACGGCCTGACACACGGCGACCTCTATGGTCATAACGTGCTGTGGAATGAGCGCGGCGATTGCCTGCTGGGAGACTTTGGCGCGGCGTCGTTCTATGCCGATGCGCCCACAGGTGCGCGGCTTGAGCGGCTTGAGGTACGGGCTTACGGGATCCTGCTTGGGGAATTGATCGAGCGGTGTGACGGGATGGATCAGCAAACGCTAGGGCAATTGACCGAACTCCAACAACAGTGCGTTCAACCAACCATCGAGCTGCGCCCCTCGTTTGCCCAGATTGAACAGCGCCTGGCGACCTTCGCCAATTTGTAGGAGCGAACTTGTTCGCGAGGGGCCTGGGCTAACACCGGGTCTACCGCCTCGCCAACAAGTTGGCTCCTACAGGAGGTTTGTCACCCCGGCATTGAACAGCGCTTGGCGATGTTCGCAACTGTAGGATGCCCCCTTCGTCCAGACCATCCCAGTCGCGGAGCAAGCGGTGGTCTTGTTGGAACGAGGCTTGCCCCCCGACCCATTCGGTGCCGCGGTCGCCGCCTTCCGCACCTCCTACAAGTCTTGCGGGATCTACAAGCCGATGTTTTATCCCGCCAACCCCACGTACACGTTCTGCACATCATCATGGCCGTCGATGGCTTCAAGGAACGCTTCGACTTCGCTCATTTGCTCCTCGGTCAGGCCGTCCACGGTGCTTTTTGGACGGTAGCCGATGTGCGCCGACTGCACGGTGAAACCAAAATCAGGCAGCGCTTTGCACACCGCGTCCAGATCGGTGATGTCGGTGAAGAACAGTGTTGCGCCCTCTTCGCCGGGTTCGCACTCCTGCGCGCCAGCTTCGATGGCGGCTTCGTCGGCGTCGGCGTCCGGGGTGGCCGGGACAGCTTCGATCATGCCTTGGTGCAGAAAGTCCCAGGACACCGAACCTGCTGCGCCCAATTGGCCTTTGCGAAACAGCACGCGAATCTCAGATACGGTACGGTTGATGTTATCGGTCAGGCATTCAACGATGACGGGGACCTTGTGCGGCGCGAAACCCTCGTAGGTCAGCTTCTCGAAGTGCACGTGCTCGCCGAGCAGTCCGGCGCCTTTTTTGATGGCCCGTTCAAGGGTTTCCCGGGGCATCGAGGCTTTTTTAGCCTGTTCTACGACCAGTCGCAGGCGCGCGTTCATGTCGGGGTCGGCGCCGGAGCGCGCAGCAATCATGATTTCCTTGGACAGCTTGCCAAAAATTCGCCCCTTGGCATTGGCTGCCGCTTCTCTGTGCTTGACCTTCCACTGTGCGCCCATGATTGCTCTCTTGTTTCGATGGCGTCTTGCCGTCAGGGTGTTGCGCCGGGCATGGCGTGCCGTTTGCGTGACGGTAAGCGCTGAAAATGGTGACTGTCATTAAAGCGCCGAAGCTAATCTGCAGCGCCGGCGCATTTTATACGCGATGAGGCCAGATGAAACCCCTTGCCGGACACCGTCGATCAAACCGCAGCCAATAAGTTTCTTCACACAGGCCGCTTTGGGCCTTAGGACGAGCCGACAGGGGCTGTAGTCCTTTTCCGAAATAGCCGCTGACGAAGACTTTGCCACGTCGCTTTCCGTACCCTCTGCACCTGAATTTCAAAGGTGAGACCACGCTGATGCGCAACGACGAGCAAGGGCCAATGACACTGGCGATCAATGATAGCCAGATGGATCTGCATGTCATCAGCTTCACCGGACGAGAAGCGCTCAATCAACCTTACCGCTTCGACATCGACCTGGTCAGCAAGCACAGAGCCGTGGATTGCGACGGCCTGCTGCAACGCAGCGCTTATCTGAGCTATGGCCCATTTCGGCACGGAATTCACGGCCAGATCAGCCAAGCCCGTCAGGTTCAGGCCGGCGATGGCTTGAGCCTGTACCGCGTGACCCTGACCCCAGCCCTGCAGCGCCTTGCCGGGACGCGCAATGCCCGGACATTCAATGGCATGAGCGTGCCGCAGATCATTGCCCGGTTGCTGCAGGACCACGATCTTCAACCGGCTGCGTACCGTTTCGATCGCCTGATCGGCGCGTATCCGCCAAGAGACATGTGCGTGCAGTATCACGAAACCGACCTGCACCTGCTGCAGCGTTTGTGCGAAGAAGAAGGCATCAGCTTTCGCTTCGAGCACCGCCTGGACGGGCATGTGCTGGTATTCGCTGACGATCCGGCCAGCTTCCCGGAACTCAACTACTCGTCAGGCATGTGCGTACCGGGCCCGCGTGACAACGGATGGATCGGTATCGAGCATTTTGCCGAGCGCTTGACCCTGCATCCCAGCTACACCAGTCATGGGTGCGACAACCTTGCACGTCTGGACGAATACCGAGGCGCCATGACCCATGGGAATTGCCCTGATGTCGATACCTTGCCGGCAGTCATGATGCCTTTGAGCGTACGCGGCGATGGGGCCGCGCGGCAGCGCCAGATCAGCGTACGGGCGCTGGAGCGCCTGCGCTGCCAACGACGGGTCATAGGCGGGCGCAGCAATCAACCCGCGCTGGTCAGCGGGCAGATCATGCACATCTCCGGGCATCCGGAACGGCTGATGAATGACCAGTGGCTGCTTACGGAGATTCGTCACGAGGGCTCGCAACTGGAGCGGCTCAAGGGCGGCAGTGCCAAAGACATTGCCGCGATCATCGGCGCCACTCAGGCCATCGGTCCTCTGAACAGGTCGGCGCTGCCGCCCGATCAAGGCTGTTCAGCCAGCAATGCCCGGGCGTCCGACCGCCAGTACCACAACGAATTTCTCGTGATCCCGTGGGCGATGGCGTTTCGTCCGACGTTGCAGCACCCTAAACCGGCGATCAGTGGCACTCACGCCGCCATGCTGGCCCAGCCCCACGCATTCGACGCCCTTGGCCGTGTGGCTGTGCGCTTTGGCTGGCAGTCAGATGGCACTGAACCGGGCAGCGCAATCAGTTGGGCAGCCCTGTGCAGCGGCGTGCAGATCCGTGACGATACGACTGCGGTCAGCGTGGGGTTTTTCGACGACGATCCTGATCAGCCGGTGATTTGCGGTGTCCTTGAGCCATCGGCCGTCGGGCAGATCAGAGCGGATGTGCGTCGTGCCGGTGTCATGAACCGAGGCGAGGATCAGCTTCAATTGGCCCCCGATCAGCGCCTGGACCTCAACAGCTTTGAGCCGATGACGCTTCACACTGCCCGGGCAACGATTGAAATCGCCGCCCGGCGCTTGACCTGGTACAGCCGCGAGGATGTCTGAGCTTCAACGATGCTTGAACAAGGGCTCGCGCTTTTCGATGAAGGCAGCCATGCCCTCCTTCTGGTCTTGGGTGGCAAACGCTGCGTGAAAGACTCGACGTTCGAAACGTATGCCCTCGGACAGGCTGACCTCGAAAGCGCGATTGACGCTTTCCTTGACCATCATCACCACGGGCAGGGATTTGGCCGCGATCGTCGCCGCTACCTTCAGCGCTTCGTCGAGCAAATCAGCGAGCGGCACGATGCGCGCCACTAGCCCCGCGCGTTCGGCCTCTACCGCGTCGATCATGCGCCCGGTCAGGCACATTTCCATGGCCTTGGCTTTGCCGACGGCCCGGGTCAGGCGCTGCGTACCGCCCATGCCAGGGAGCACGCCGAGCTTGATTTCCGGCTGGCCGAAACGTGCATTGTCGGCCGCCAGGATGAAGTCGCACATCAATGCCAGTTCGCAACCGCCGCCCAAGGCAAACCCTGCCACTGCCGCGATGATCGGTTTGCGCCGCGCGGCGACTCGATCACTGTCACTGAACAGATCATCGAGGTAGATCTGAGGGTATTTGAGCTCGGCCATTTCCTTGATGTCCGCCCCCGCCGCGAAGGCTTTTGAGGAGCCTGTCAGGACCACGCAGCCGATGTCAGGATTGCGTTCGATTTCGTCCAGCGCCTGGTTGAGTTCACTGATGATTCGGGCGTTCAACGCGTTCAATGCTTCAGGGCGATTGAGCGTGATCAGCGCCACCCGACCTTTTACTTCGGTGAGGATAGTTTCGTAAGTCATTGTTATTTATCCATTCAGTTCAAATTCAGCTGATAAGCCTGCTTGTAGAATTAGCGTTAACAAACACTTTCAAACCAATGATTTATATAAATTTATAATATTTCGATCGCCATCGCCGTGGCTTCGCCGCCGCCGATACAGATCGCTGCGACCCCACGCTTCGCCTGACGCTGCTTCAACGCTGCAATGAGCGTTACCAGAATGCGCGCACCCGATGCGCCGATGGGATGGCCCAGTGCGCAGGCTCCACCATCGACATTGACTTTGTCATGGGGCAGTTCGAGCTTGCTCATCGCAACCAGAGCGACCACGGCAAACGCTTCATTGATCTCGAAAAGGTCCACTTCGTCCAACGACCAGCCGGTTTTGCTCATCAGTTTTTCGATGGCACCGATGGGGGCAGTGGGGAACAGAGCCGGCGTGTTGGCGTAAGCCGAGTGGCCGCGAATCACCGCCAGCGGCGTCAGGCCACGCGCTTGCGCCTCGGACTGGCGCATCAGAATCAGTGCCGCAGCGCCATCCGAAATCGAACTGGAGTTGGCAGCAGTGACCGTCCCGCCTGCCCGAAAGGCCGGCTTGAGCTCGGGGATTTTCTCCAGGCGCGCCTTGGGCGGTTGTTCGTCATCGAAGACGGTGCGCTGCTCTTTGCCGTCTGCTACCAGCACCGGCACGATTTGCGACGCGAAACGCCCTTCCCGCATGGCGTCTTGGGCGCGCATCAGCGACGCCACGGCGAAGGCATCCTGCGCTTCACGGCTGATGCTTTCCAGCGCGGCGCAGTCCTCGGCAAACGTGCCCATCAAACGACCCCGATCGTAGGCATCTTCCAGGCCATCGAGAAACATGTGATCGAGCACCTGACCATGGCCCATGCGCTGGCCGCTGCGGGCTTTGTCCAGCAGATACGGCGCATTGGACATGCTTTCCATCCCCCCTGCCACGACCACGTCGGCGCTGCCGGCCAACAGTTGATCGTGGGCCAGAATCGCAGCCTGCATGCCCGATCCGCACATTTTGTTCACGGTGGTGCATCGCGTGGCATTGCTCAGCCCGGCGCCCAGTGCCGCCTGACGCGCAGGCGCCTGCCCCAGCCCGGCGGGCAGGACGCAGCCAAACAGCACTTCGTCGATGTGGTTCGGGCCCAGGCCTGCACGCTCGACTGCGGCACGGATGGCGGCTGCGCCCAATTGCGGCGCGGTCAGGCTTTTGAGATCACCCTGAAACCCGCCCATGGGCGTACGCACGGCGCTCACAATCACCACCGGGTCGTTATTGAAATAGGTTGCTTGGCTAGATGCCATGATCGGCTCCTCGATTAACGGGCGGCCATGCGCAAGGCGCCATCCAGACGGATGACTTCGCCATTGAGCATGCTGTTTTCGATGATGTGGCGCACCAGTGCGGCGTACTCCTGCGGCTTGCCCAAGCGCGGTGGAAACGGCACGCCGGCGGACAGGCTTTCGCGCACTTCAGGGGTCATGCCAGCCATCATCGGCGTCTCGAAAATGCCGGGGGCGATAGTCATGACGCGGATGCCGAAACGCGCCAGCTCACGGGCTGCGGGTAAGGTCAGGCTGACAATGGCGCCTTTGGAAGCTGCGTATGCAGCCTGACCGATCTGGCCATCGTAGGCGGCCACCGATGCGGTGTTGATGATCACCCCGCGTTCGCCGCCTTCATCAGCTGTGCTTTGGGCGATGGCGCTAGCGGCAAGGCGCAGCAGATTGAAGCTGCCGATGAGGTTGACGTTGATGACCCGGCTGAAGCTGTCCAGACCGTGAGGGCCTGTTTTACCGAGGATTTTTTCGGCGCCGACAATACCGGCGCAATTGACCAACCCGTGCAGCTGGCCGAACTCGCGAACGGTACTGTCGACCGCTGCTTGTGCAGCGTCTTCCCGAGTGACGTCGGCGACACTGGCAAGCGCGCTATCGCCAAGGGCCTGGGCCCGGGCCTGCACAGCGTCGCTGTTGAGGTCCACTAACATGACCTTGGCGCCTGCCTCGATCAGCATCTGCGCGGTTGCCGCCCCCAGGCCCGACGCACCGCCACTGACCAGAAATACCTTGCCTTGGATCTGCATGACTGTGTCTTCCTTCGACTTTTATTGTTGGAGTGCGCAAATACTCCGCCCTGTCGTCTGTTCGGGCAATAGTCAAAGCGTGCAGATGGGCTGGGCGTTTAGGGCACTGGGCTTGTGGGTGGCAGCGAGTAGCGCCGGGCGGGAATGCCGACAAATTGCCCGGATCACAGGCCCTTTTTACGTTGTTGCCACGCGGCCGCCAGCCCGCTGAGACAGATGATGGCGATGCCCGCCTGGGCTGTCAGGGAAGGCGCGTGATCGAAGAAAATAAAGCCCAGCAGCCCGGCAAAAACGATCTGACAGTAGCCGAAAGGCGCCAGCATCGCAGGGGCCGCGAAGCGAAACGCCTGAGTCAGCAGCAGGTGCGCAACCATCCCGCAAGTGCCGAGCGCAAGCATCAGCGGAATATGCTTCCACTGCGGCGATTGCCAGAAGAAAGGCACCAGGGCGCTCATCAACAGGGTGTTGAACAGCCCGGCAAAGAAGTTGCTTGTGGTCGGGCTGTCATGGGCGGCCACCAGCCGTGTCAGCAATTGGTAACAGGCAAAGCACATGGCCGACCCCAGGGGCAGCAACACCGCAGGCGTGAACAATTCGCCGCCGGGGTGGACGATGACCATCACCCCACTGAAGCCCACGAGCACCGCGATCCATTGCCCTCGGGTCACATGCTCCTTGAGCAGCGGGACCGACAGCGCTGTCACCAGCAACGGCGCGAGGAAGTTGACTGCCGTGGCCTCCGCCAGGGGAATGAACATCAGCCCGCTGGTAAACAACAGGCTGGTGCCCAGCAGGCACGCCGCCCTCATGGCCTGTAACCCCGGTTTTTTGGTGCGCAACACCCGCAGCCCCGCCGACGGCATGAAAATGCAGGCCATCAACAGCGTGTGCACCAGATAACGCACCCACACCACCATGAAGATCGGGTAAATACCGGACAGAAATTTGGACAGGGTGTCGTGACTGGAGAACAGAAAGGTCGCCAGGACAATGAAGGCGATGCCCTTGAGCGGCTGATTGACGCCGGAGAGCGGCGTGCTGGGGGTACTCATCAGGTTTCCTTTGGCCGTGCGTGAATACGTGGCCCACCGCAAAGACTGCGCTCAGAATGGGTAGACGTGAAAAGAATATAGAAGCTGTCGTCAGATAACCAAACAAAGCTGACACATTTGGTTATTTTCAGCCTCGGGTGATGGCCGAGCTGCTTCGCTTCTGCGCGGAGCGCGTAGGAGTCCGGCTTGCCGACGATGGGCTGCGCAGCAGCCCTGAAAACCAGACGCCACAGGTGTGTCAGGCAAACCGCGTGCTCCGGTTTTGCTGCCGGTTCCCGGCAGATCGCGGGACAAGCCACGCTCCTACGGCCTCCGGCCAGAATCAAAAGCCGGTCGTTCGGCGTCATCGACAAGATGCAGAGCGTCAGGGGGTCAATACGTTCGCGCTTTGCAGCCAGCGTTCGAAGCAGATGAATGTCGCGCAGGCGGCTTCGACGATCTGCGGGTGATGTTGCGGATCTTCGGCCTCGGCCAGTTGCAGCAGGAATGCCTTCCACAGCGGCCCGGTGTCGCGGCCGTAAACGTCCAGAAATTCCGCGCCGCTGTCTGCCTCGATGGCCAGCTTGTCCTTGATCACCCGCCGAAGCACCTGCCCGCCCAGGGTGGCGCCCTCGATGACATAGCGAGTGCCCAGCAATTGATGGACGTTGTCGATCCGAGGCAGATCAGTGCACAGCGGCAATGCCTGAATGTCCGAAGCCGATAACCCCAACGCCGTCAGATCACGAATCAGCGCCGGGACCTTTTGCCGTTGTCGATCAAGAGAGCATGCGTCTGCTACCCCTGCAATCAACTGTTCCAGCGGTGCATAAAAGCCGTAATACGCCTGAATCAGCCTGACATACAGCGCTCGATCCAGCTCAGGGCGCATGAACGGCATACGATTTTCCAGGGATTTGTGTGAAGCGCCTGTGGCCTCGCGCAGGCGCTGCAAAACGGGCGCAACGGGTTTTACCGTGCGCTCGGGTCGAAGGTCAGAAATAGCGTCGATCAAGGGGTCATCCAGAGCGTGACAATGACGGCATTATGCAGGCGCCACGCGGCCCGAGGGTAGCGTGAACGCCTGCACCGCTGCGCAGCGTTCGGCGGTCAGAAGATGTAATCGGTGGTCAGGAAACTCGATTCACGGTCATGAATGATATCGCTGATCAGCGCTTTGTTGCTCTCCTGGAACTTGGTCGCCACCAGCGTGCGGATCGAAAACACCCGCAGAGCGTCGTCCACCGATAAAGTGCCTTCGGCCGAGTTTTTCCGGCCGTTGAACGGGAAGCTGTCCGGACCGCGCTGGCATTGCGCATTGATATTGATGCGGCCGACCTGATTGGCGAACGCGTCCACCAGTCGCCCGACCTGTTTGGGGTCATTGCCGAAGATACTCAACTGCTGGCCGAAGTCCGAATCGAGCACGTACTCGATCACGGTATCCAGATCCCGGTACGCCACCACCGGCACCACCGGGCCAAACTGCTCTTCGTGGTACACGCGCATTTGCGGGGTGACCGGGTATAGCACCGCCGGGTAGAAGAACTGCTGATGAATCTGGCCGCCGTCTTCGTTGACTACCTTGGCGCCCTTGCTGACCGCGTCATCCACCAGGCCTTGCAGGTATTCAGTCTTGCCGGGCTCGGGCAGTGGCGTCAGCGCCACACCCGGCTCCCACGGCATGCCAGGCTTGAGCTGCTTGAGTTTTTCTTCGAATTTCTCGAGAAAACTGCCGACCACGTTTTCATGCACGAAGAGAATTTTCAGCGCCGTGCAGCGCTGGCCATTGAACGACAAGGAGCCGGTGATAGCCTCGCTGACGGCATTGTCCAGGTTGACGTCCGCCAGCACGATGCCGGGGTTTTTCGCGTCCAGCCCCAGTGCCGCGCGCAAACGGTGCGGTTTGGGATGCAGCTTTTTCAGGGCGCTGGCCGCCTTGTTGGTACCAATGAAGGCGAACACGTCAATCTTGCCGCTGGCCATCAGCGCGCTGACCGTCTCCCGGCCGCTGCCGTAAATCACGTTGATGACGCCCGCCGGGAAGCTGTCGCGAAAGGCTTCCAGCAAAGGGCGAATCAGCAGCACGCCGAATTTGGCGGGCTTGAACACCACCGGATTGCCCATGATCAGCGCTGGAATCAGCGTGGTGAAGGTCTCATTGAGCGGGTAGTTGTAGGGCCCCATGCACAGGGTCACGCCCAGGGGAACGCGACGAATCTGCCCCAGGGTGTCCTGCTCCAGTTCGAAACGGCTTGAACGACGATCCAGTTCCTTGAGCGCATTGATGGTGTCGACGATGTAATCGCAGGTGCGATCGAACTCTTTCTGTGAGTCCTTGAGGTTCTTGCCGATCTCCCACATCAGCAGCTTGACCACGGCATCGCGCTGCTCGCGCATGGCTTTCAAAAACTTTTCGACGTGATGAATCCGGTCCGCCACGCGCATGGTCGGCCAGGCGCCCTGCCCCCGATCCCACGCCTTGACCGCAGCGTTAAGTGCAGTCATCGCGGTGTCGGCGTCCATCAAAGGCGTACTGCCCAGAATCACAGGCTCAAGGCCCGAATCGGTCTTCAGCGACACCGGGCTGAGCACCGGCGCCAACGCTCCTTCCCAGATATGCAATTGGCCATTGACCAGATACTCACGCTGCTCGATCACAGGGCCTGCCCGAAATTCTTCGGGAATCTCGTCGGCACTCGGGTACAGGTTGTCCAGGCGGTTTTGCAGGGTCATCTCTCGTTACCTCTTTCAATCGGGGCATGGTGCGTAACATCGTGGAACACACTACGCCACTGACCAGCGGTAAGAAAAGCTTTGCAGCGCATGTCGACAAAGCTGTCTACGCTTTCAATGACACGGCTGCCTGAAAGGGGCAGTAGGGACTATCGCCGCCGTGTGGCCTTGTACGCTTGTGCGTCGGGGCCACCCAGGGAGGCGACATGGTCAAATTCACACTATCCAGGGCCAGGCATCATCTGCGCCCGTCGGCAAAGCGCATCGGCAACGCCCGGTGCCTGCCTGCCAGATTGTTGGGCACTCACGCCGAGCGCACGACGGCTCTGACCCCTTCCTCCTCAACACTCTGGCGACGACAGCGCACCTGACATCTGGCTCGAACCGGCCCAAGGATTCGCGCTCACAACCGTGCGGACGCCGCCGCAGGCCTGGGCAGAGATTTCTTCTGGCCCGCTGACGACTCTCAAGACAGTTTTGAAAACCCGTAACACCCTGTGCAAGGAAGCTTGACCATGGAACCCAAAAACCTTGTGTTGTTTTCCGACGGTACCGGCAATAGCGCCGGCAAACTGTTCAAAACCAACGTCTGGCGCGTGTACCAGGCGCTTGATCTGACCGACCCTCTACCGCTGACGATCCCCCGCCAGTTTGCGTATTACGACGACGGTGTCGGCACCTCGACGTTCAAGCCGCTGGCGCTTGCCGGGGGTGCATTCGGTGTCGGGCTGGCGCGTAACGTTATCGATCTGTATGTGTTCCTCTGCCGTACCTACCAGCCTGGGGACCGGATCTATGCATTCGGTTTCAGCCGTGGTGCGTTCACCATTCGGGTGCTGATCGGACTGGTGATGACTCAGGGCTTGCTGCGCTACAGCGGCAGTGAACAAGATTTGCAGCGCTGGGCGTGGGATGCCTATCGCGCGTACCGGAGGGAAAAATTCCGCGGCAACTGCTTCGTTCAGTTGATGCGGTGGCTACGCGACCGGCTACTGAACGCAAAAAACCGCCTTAAGGGAAATACCTGTTTCGACGGTGCCGACCGTATCGGACAACCCGACACTGCAGACGCCATACACATCGAATTCCTGGGGCTATGGGACACCGTTGATGCCTATGGGCTACCGATTGATCAACTGACCCGCGCCATTGATCGATTCATCTGGCCGCTGACCATGCGCAATTACGTGCTCAACGACCGGGTCAAATGCGCGCGTCACGCGTTGTCGCTTGACGATGAGCGGCGTTCTTTCTACCCAAGGCTCTGGACCGAGGACAAGGAGCCCGACAACAGCGCGACCCACATCAGCGGCAAGCGCATCTGCCAGGTGTGGTTTGCTGGCGTGCATTCCAACGTGGGCGGCGGCTATCCCGATGACAGCCTTTCTCTGGTGCCGCTGCAATGGATCATGGATGAAGCCGATCGCTGTAACTTGCGTTTCAAAAATACGATCTGGGATGAATTCCGCGCACTGTCAGATGAAAACGGTCCGGTGTATGACTCGCGCAAAGGTATCGCCTGTTATTACGCCTATCACCCCCGGCGGATGGAGTGGGTCAATCATGGCGACCAAGTGAAGATCGTCCGTGGCAAGGTGCATGAGAGCGTACTGCGGCGTATCCGCGTCGATCCCGACGGCTATGCGCCGATCGTACTGCCCGAAGACTTTGATGTTGTTTGTCTCAATGGCCAGATCGTCCCGGTCAATAACTATCTTGATGCCCTTGCCCAACCCAATGCTGATGCTGATGCTGATGCTGCACCTCCTACGCCATGGTTCGCAGGCTATACGCAGGCAAGAGAGCAAGTGTTCAACTCGGTCTGGTGGCGACGAATCGCCTACTACCTGACCCTGTTCGTATCACTGACGTTGTTTTCCATGCCCGCATGGGCGCCGGGCAAGGGTGTCTGCCGTAGCGGTTTATGTTTTCTGACCTCGCCTCTTAAACTGCTCGACACTTTCATTCCGTCGTTCGCAACCGCCTGGACCAACTCGTTCGTTTCCAGTCCCAACATATTCCTCCCACTGCTGGTGGTGCTGTGGGCTTGTTTTGGCCTGAGCAAACGCCTGGACGCGCAGATCAGCGACCGGATGCGGCGAATCTGGTACGCCATCTCCCCGCTGGAACCGGCCACGGTCTACAAGATAAAACCGGCGCCCGCGATGAACCGAGGCTCGGAGTGGATCAAGCGGCTGCGCAGCGCCAGCGAGGGTCGCGCTGTGGTGAGATGCCTGACGCGCCGGGTACTGCCATTCGTATTCGTGCTGGCAATTTTTGCCTATGCCGCGATCACGCTTACCCAGGTGGTGTTTGCCGGTCGCTCGTCAAACGGGCTCGTTTGCAGCCCGTCCTCGGCTTCAGGCAGCTGGTTTTCCCCCAAAGAACTGTGCCACAACACCCAGACCGGCGTTCAAGCCGGCGAGCTCTACCAGATCACCCTGGAAGTACCCGCCGGCAACGGCTGGTACGACGATACGATCCCCGCAGGACCCAGCGGCTTTACATGCGCCTTACCCTGGTACAAAGCGCTCGGGTTTGCAGCCCTTGTTCCGGCCCGTCGCAACCTGACCGAAGCATGGTTTCAGCCTATGGTCAAAATTGGGGATAACGGCAACGACGTGTTCCCTCTTGATGGCCACAGCGTGGAGCCCAGTGAACTACCCCAATGCTCTTCACAAAGCCCTCCACCTGAGCTGCCGTGTCCGCCTGATGCCGCCAGCCTCGGCCAGATGGAAAAAACCCAGATGAGATTCCTCGCCCGGTCTTCAGGCCCGCTGTACGTGTACGTCAATGACGTGGTCGGCGTGCCCTTCAGCGAGGACCTTTTTTATAACAACAACCGCGGTTGCGCCCGGGTCACTGTCACCCCAGTGAACACGTCGGGGCGGTGATCAAGGGAGAATGTCATGCGTTGGACATTTCTGTTTTGCGCGTTGCTGGCCGTCGGTTGCGCGCAGGAACCGGGTGACCTGCGGCTCTCGAATGAGCACCACCTCGCCGAGCCCAAGCTTGAATTTCTTGGGGTTGCCGGTGTGCTCATCCACTGGCGCGGCGAGGGGGTGCTGTTGGACCCCTTCTTCAGCCGCTCCACCCTCCCCGAGCTGTTCTGGTTAACCCCTGACACCGCAGAAATCGACCGGCGCATGCCGCCCGCCGACGATGTCACCATGCTGTTGCTCGGGCATGGCCACTATGACCATGCGCTGGATGTGGCATGGGTGATGCAAAAACATGCCCCGCAGGCGATCACCTATGGCTCCACCAGCGCGGTGCATATGCTGCGCGCTGAGATCCCGAAAGAACGGCTGGTGGATGCGCAGCCGCACATGGCTTCCCTTGCCGACAGCGCTTCACCCGTTATGCAGGCGAAGGACAACGGTTGGTTCTACACACGTCAGCGCCACATCCGCGCAATGCCCATTCAAAGCATGCATGCACCCAATCCGCTGACGCCTTTGATGAGCGGCGCGTACAGCGAAGATCTCGCACGGTTCCCTAGAGGTTTCTGGAACTGGAAAGACGGCCAGACGCTTGCCTGGCTGGTGGATTTGCTCGGTGAAGATGGCAAACCGGCTTACCGAATCCATTACCAGGACTCCGCCGCCGATGCGCCGTACGGTTTTCCCCCGGCGCTTAAGGATGACACGTCAGTAAATGTGGAAATCTTGCCCGTAGCGTCCTTTCAAAACGCCAAACACTACCCCGAGGACTTGCTGACGCTGACGCAACCTGACTTGGTGGTGTTGGTGCATTGGGAGGATTTCGTTGGGGGCACCCCCGACAATCCAAAGATCCTGCGCCAGCAAAAGGACGTCGGGGCCTTCATCGAGCGGGTTCAGCAAGCAGCGCCCAAGGCGCGCGCTGTCATCCCTCGCCCGCTCAGCGAGGTTGCTCTTGCGCCGGTGACGGCACCCTGATCCGAAGCAGCACGCACGGGATTTTCAGGCAAAAAAAAGCCGGGTCGCAGCGAGGGGCTGCGATCCGGCAGTTCAGGCGACGGTGGCTCTGCCGAGCCACAGCCACCAGGACACAGGCTCGGTTACAAAGCCATGTCCGCCGCAGGGTTTGGTTTGCTCTGGGCGGGAGCAGGAGCCGAACCTGCTGGAATGTTCAGATCCAGTACTGGCGGCTTATCAAGCTGCAGTACTTCGGAGGTGTAGTTCCACTCCTGCTGAACCGCGGCAGGCGAGTCGTTGAGCTTGGTGCCGTAGCTCGGCACGATCTGGCGGATCTTGGCCTGCCATTCCGGCGTTGCGACTTTGTCTTTGAAGACCTTTTCCATGACGTTCAGCATGATTGGCGCAGCGGTCGAGGCGCCCGGAGATGCGCCCAGCAACGCTGCGATGCTGCCGTCCTGGGAGGAAACGACTTCGGTGCCCAGCTTGAGAATGCCGCCCTTGTCCGCATCACGCTTGATGATCTGAACGCGCTGACCGGCTTGCCACAGGCGCCAGTCTTCTTTCTTGGCGTGCGGGAAGTATTCCTGCAGCGCCTTGAAACGGTCGTCGTCAGACAGCATCAGTTGACCGGCGAGGTACTCGACCAGCGGGTACTGCTCCACGCCCACTTTGGTCATTGGCCAGAAGTTGTGGGTGGTCATGGTGCTGAACAGGTCCAGGTACGAACCTTCTTTCAGGAACTTGGTGGAGAACGTCGCGAACGGGCCAAACAGGATCACGCGCTTGCCATCGAGCACGCGGGTATCCAGGTGCGGAACCGACATTGGTGGCGCGCCGGTGGACGCGATGCCGTAGGCCTTGGCCATGTGCTGCATGGCGATGGTCGGGTTCTCGGTGACCAGGAACGAACCGCCGACCGGGAAGCCTGCGTAGTCGTTACCCTCGGGAATGCCGGATTTCTGCAGCAGTTTCAAAGCACCGCCGCCAGCACCGATGAACAGGAACTTGGCGTCCGTTGCACTGGTGGTGCCGTCTTTAAGGTTTTTGTACTCGACGTGCCAGGAGCCGTCCTTGTTGCGCGTGATGTCGTTGACTTCACTGGACAGCTTCAGGTCGAAGTTGGGGCGGGTCTGCAGGGCGGACACGTACTGACGGGTGACTTCACCCCAGTTGACGTCGGTGCCGATGGGCGTCCAGGTAGTCGCCAGCTTCTGCGAAGGATCACGGCCTTCCATCATCAGCGGGACCCACTTGGCGATCTGTACCGGGTCTTCGGAATACTGCATCGGGCGGAACAGCGGGCTGGCTTGCAGCGCGTCGTAACGCTTCTTCAGGAATTTGATGTTCTCATCGCCCCACACGAAGCTCATGTGCGGTGTGGAGTTGATGAACGAATGCGGGTTTTTCAGGACGTCGCTCTTGACCTGCCAGGACAGGAACTGACGAGTGATCTGAAAGGCTTCGTTGATCTCGATGGCTTTGGAAATGTTGACCTTGCCGTCTTTGTCTTCGGGGGTGTAGTTAAGCTCGGCGAGGCCCGAGTGACCGGTACCGGCGTTGTTCCAGCCGTTGGAGCTCTCTTCGGCGACTTTGTCGAGGCGCTCGACCATTTCCATCGTCCAGCCCGGCTCCAGCTCGTTTAGCCATACGCCGAGGGTCGCGCTCATGATACCGCCGCCAACCAGCAGGACATCCACCTTCTTGGCCTCGGCGGCGTGTGCGGAGCTCAATCCCACCGAAATCGCCAGGCCCAAGAGCGCCGTGTTCACTTTCTTAAACATGCAGTAAATACCTAGGATAGAACGCCGTCCTCGATCACGATATGCCTGGGTTCACAGCACGCATTGCTGCATGCCGCAGGCTCCCGCCCTCAGAAGATCCGGCGTGGACACACAAGGTCGACAGTGTTGAATCGACCTCACTTTTAGCCCCCTCCTGCGCTGACTTTTTATTAGTCATTGGCTTCAGCTGCTTGGGTGACGCGAAGTTCGAAAGAAGTTCATTGAATTTCGAGCGGCGGATTATAGGGGAGCGCGCGCCGTAAGCCTACCCGCAGGGCCACTATGATGCGCAATTGCCCGGATTGCGGCTCGATCCGAGGGCGTTGCGCCGCTCCAGCCTGCTCGCAATGGCGTCGGCGCCTGCACCTCACATTGCGGGTGCCGACCAACCTTCAGGCCAGCCCCCCTTCGATCACCCTGAGCACGGTCACTCGACTGCGTGTCGGCACGACGAGTGCGGTGACCGGGGAGCTCAAGGGCTCGGTCATGCGAGCAAACGGCATCAATTCTTCCCATCCCATCGCATCCTGCGCAGCGGTGTCCAATAGCGAGGTTTCAGCGCGCCGCTCAAGCTTGAGAAGGTTTGCGGCGAGTTCTGCGAGGGTGCTCAAGGTCGACTCCATGACATGGCTTCACATCAAGCCTGTCTCTGCGTGGGTGGGTGCTTGGGCGTCAAGATCCGGTGATCCAGAGCGCCCGGGTTGACGCTGTGCAAGGTTCAGACCAGACGGCCTGCGCCAACCCGGAATTTGTGCACCCGGCGATCCAACGGGGAAATGATTTGCAAAACTTTCCAGTTCCCCTCGTCCAGACACCGCCGCACCCTGCGCGCGGATGTGCTTCTATCGATGACAAGGTTGTTACAACCGGACACGTGCGCACCCCTAACAACGGAAGGAAGCCTGTCATGCCCATTCACGCATTGAGCCGTCGCGACATTCTCCAGATCAGCTGCGCCCTCACGGCGATGGCCGCGGTCTCGCCCCTGCTCCCGGCCTTCGCAGCCAGTCCATTGCTGCTGCGCAAGATCCCCGCCACCGGTGAAGACCTGCCGGTGATTGGTCTGGGCACTTCCCGTACCTTCGATATCGACGCTGCATCCGACGAGATGAACGCCGCCCTCGACGTGGTCAAGACGTTGCTGGCCGGTGGTGCCAAAGTCATCGACACTGCGCCCAGCTATGGTGAGGCCGAGCACATCACTGGCGAGCTGCTCACCCGCGCCAACGCGCACCGTCAGGCGTTTGTCGCCACCAAGGTCTCAGCCACCGGTCGCCAAGCAGGCCTGAGCCAGATCGAGCAGTCATTCAAACAGTTGCAAACCGAGCGTATTGACCTGATCCAGGTGCACAACCTGCAAGACACCACCACCCAGCTCAATACCCTGCGAGAACTCAAGCAGCAGGGGCGGATTCGCTACGTCGGCGTGACGCATTACCTTGAGTCGGCCCACGATGATCTGCTCGCGGTGCTGCAAAAGGAGAAAGTGGACTTCGTCCAGGTCAATTATTCGGTCGGCGCGCGCAATGCCGAAAAACGCTTGCTGCCCTGGTGTGCGGATCATGGGGTGGCGGTGCTGGCCAATCGCACGTTCGAGGCCGGACGGCTGTTTGCCAAGGTCAAGGGCAAGCCGCTCCCCGACTGGGCATCTGCCGAACTCGATGCCAGTTCCTGGGCGCAAATGATGCTCAAGTTCGTGCTCGCCAACCCGGCCATCACCACGGTCATTCCGGCCACCAGTAACCCGCGCTACGCCGCCGACAATTTGCTGGCAGGCCAGGGCCGGTTGCCGGACGCAGCTCTGCGCGAGCGCATCGTCGAACTGTTCGCCTGACAGGTGCGTGTGCAGAAGCGAACCTGCTCGCGGGGCCCGCCAGCTCAATCGCCGACAAGTTCGTTCCTGAAGAAAAGTCTTATCAGGCCGCTTCGTTCACAGGAGGTTGTCTTTGCCCGTCACCGACACGTCACTGCTGCACCGCGCTGCCAGGGCCATCAACGCCGAGCCGGATGAGTTGTACCCGGCGCTGGCGGGTTTCGCGCTGTTCTTCTGCCTGTTTTGTGGCTACTTCATGCTGCGGCCGATTCGCGAGGCGATGGGCATTCAAGGCGGGGTTGAAAATCTGCAGTGGCTGTTCACCGCGACATTCGTGGTCATGCTGATCGCGGTGCCACTGTTCGGCTGGCTGAACTCAGTCGTGCCACGGGTGCAGTTCGTTGATTGGGTGTACGGTTTTTTTGCCGTCAACCTGCTGCTGTTCGCCGGCACCTTTGCCCTGCACGACGACAGCGTCTGGCTGGCCCGTACGTTTTACGTGTGGATTTCGGTCTACAACCTGTATGTGGTTTCAGTGGCCTGGAGCCTGATGGCCGATGCCTTCGACAGCGCCCAGGCGCGGCGACTGTTTGCGTTCATCGCTGCTGGTGCCAGTGTCGGCGGCCTGCTCGGTCCGCTGATCAGCGCATTTTCCATCGATCTGCTCGGCCAGGCCGGACTGGCTTTTGTCAGCGCCCTATTGCTGCTGGTGGCCCTGATCCTCAAGCGTTATCTGATGGCATGGCGCGAGCGCGGCGGCGCCGGTCGGCCAGGCGCGCCTGCGGCCGAGAGCGCGAGCCGACCGGTGCCGGGCAATCCGTTCAGCGGCATCGTCAAGGTACTGCGCTCCCCGTATCTGTTGATGATGTGCCTGTTTGTGGTGCTGCTGGCCACGGCCAGTACCTTTCTGTATTTCGAGCAGGCGCGGCTGGTGGCGCAATTGTTCAGCACCCGAGAAGAGCAGATTCGGGTGTTTGGTCTGATCGATTTCGCGGTGCAGGCGGGCGCCCTGATATCGCAGCTGTTCATTACCGGGCGCATCGCCCAGCGTTTCGGCGTCAGTACACTGCTGGCAGTGGTGCCGGCGTTGGTCTGCGCAGGCTTCATCGGCCTGGCCCTGGCACCGACGTTCGCCATGCTCGCGGGGCTGATGATCGTGCGACGCATTGGTGAGTACGCCTTCATCCGCCCAGGCCGGGAGATGTTGTTTGCGCCGCTGGACGCGCAAACCAAATACAAGGCCAAGAACTTCATCGACACGGTGGTCTATCGCGGCGGCGATGCCATTAGCGCCTGGGCCAAAAGCCTGCTGGACATGCTCGGCCAGGGCACCCTGTTGGTCGCACTGGTCGGCGCTGTGTGTGCGGCCATCTGGGCAGTCACCGGTTGGTATCTGGGCCGGCGTGCCGACGGTATTCAAGCCCGCCACCCACTGCCCTCCGAGTAGCCGCTGCCCACACGTTCCGCGCTTTTTAGTGACGCCATCAGATCCCGGCTGACCCCCCGTATGAGGGCGACGAAGCGCACATCCCCAGCCCAGACGCCTCCCGCTTCACCGTACGAATCCTTGAGATGTGAAAAATATGTCGAAAATTTGTTGCTAAATGTATATCTTTCTCATTCGCAACCTTATTCATTACCAAATATTTGTGCCCCACTTCTCTTAGGAAAGTCCCTGTGAACCACCGTCTCCCCGCCCAACTGTTGCTCGCCGGCGCCTGCAGCGCCATGCAATTGGCTCACGCCGCAGACGAACTGACGCTGCCCGCCACGCAGATCCAAACCACCGGTGGACAGGTTGACGAGCAGACCGTGGGCTATCAGGCCAGGCCGGCCAGCAGCACCACTCGCCTGGGACTGACGGACAAGGAAACCCCGCAAGCCATTACCACGATCACCCGCGCCCAGATCGACGATTTCAAACTCAATGGCATTCGCGATGCCCTGCGCTCAGCGCCTTCGGTGACCGTCGAACAGATCGAAACCGACCGCACCGAATTCACCTCCCGCGGCTTCACCATCGACACCTTCGAGTACGACGGCATGGGCATGCCTTTCGCGTCCACCACGCTGGTGGGCGAGCAGGATCTGGCCGAATACGAGCAGATTGACGTGTTGCACGGCGCCAACGGCTTGATGAGCGGCACCGGCAATCCTTCGGCCACGGTCAACTTCGTGCGCAAACGCCCGACAGCGACTTTCCAGGCGCAGGTGGATGCCAGTGTCGGCTCCTGGGACAACCGGCGCGTGGACGTCGATGTGTCCGGGCCGCTGACGCCCACCGGCAATGTCCGTGGGCGGTTCATTTACGCCCACGACAAAGGCAATTCTTACCTGGATCGCTACAGCCACGAAGTAAACGTCGCAGCCGGGCTGCTGGCCTTCGATCTGTCTGACGCCGATACCCTTACAGTGGGTTTTTCCCAGCACAACAGTGACGCCAACGGCAGCAGTTGGGGCAACCTGCCGCTGATCGATGGCAATGGCAACGCTATCCATTACAGCGGCCGCAGCTCGAGCGTCGGGCAGCCGTGGACCTACTGGAACCTGCATACCCAGCGCGCTTTCGCAGAACTGAACCATGATTTCGGCAACGGCTGGAACGGGAAAGTCACGGTGACCGGCGTCACCCAGTACCAGGACGCCGACATCTACTACATCTCCGGCGTGACCGACGATGTGGGCTCAGCCTACGCCACCGATACCTCCAGCAAGGAACACCAACTGATCGGCGAGGCGAAACTATCTGGGCCGTTCAGCCTGTTCGGGCGCGAGCATGAACTGACTTTCGGCGCTAACTACGGTCGCACTCACCACAAAGAAACCGCCTACAACCTGGATGAGGTCGGCTATTACAACACCACGCTTTCGGACGCTTTGGCCGGCAATATCCCGAAGCCGGGGTTGAACTACACCGACGCCAATAACATGGGTAACTTCAGTGACAGCCAGAAAAGCCTCTACGCGGGTGCGCGCTTCAGCCTGCTTGACGATCTGCACTGGATCGTCGGCGCGCGCATGCTCAGCGCTGACGGCAAAGGTGAAAACTACGGCGCTGCTCACGATACCCGCGAGCATGGCAAGGTCACGCCTTATACCGGTCTGGTCTACGACCTCAACAGCGAGTGGGCGGTGTATGGCAGCTGGACGCAGATCTACACCCCGCAATACGTGCTGAGCACCGACGGTAATCTGATCGATCCGCTGGAAGGCACCAGCACCGAAGTCGGCATCAAGGGCAGCCTGCTGGACGACCGGCTCGACGTGACGGCTGCAGTGTTCAAGACCAAGCAGGAGAACGTCGCCGAATACGCCGGCCAGTTGGGCAATCAGTACGTCTACGACGCCGTGGATTTCAAAAGCCGCGGTATCGAGCTGCAGGCCTCCGGCGAAGCGCTGCCGGGCCTGGACCTGCTGGCGGGCTACACCTACGTGCACATCGAAGACGCTGATGGCGACGAGGCGCGCAAATACGTGCCGACCCACAGTTTTCGCGGCATGGCGACCTATCGCCTGCCCGGCATGCCCAAGGCCAAGGTTGGCGGACGTGTCAGCTGGCAGAGCGGCATCGAGGACGATACGTACAGCAACGTGAACCAGCATGCGTATGCCCTGGTGGACCTGATGACCAGCTATGACATCGACCAGCACTGGAGCACGTCGCTGAACCTGAACAACCTCACCGACCGCAAATACCTGATGTCACTGAAAAGCGGCACCAGCGCCAACTACGGTGCACCGCGCAACCTCACAGCGTCCGTCAGCTGGAAGTACTGACAGCCAGATTCTGTGGGGCCCGGCGCGTCTGGGTCCCGCAGGTCATTTGCCGCCGGTCACATCCAGGAACGTGCCGGTGATGAACGATGCCTCGGCGCCGGCCAGCCAGAGAATCGCCCGCGCCACTTCTTCGGGCTGCCCGCCTCTTCCCATGGGGATCGAGTCCTTGACGCGATCTACCCGCCCCGGCTCCCCGCCGCTGGCGTGCATGTCGGTGTAGATATGCCCCGGACGAATGCAGTTGACCCGTATCCCCTCCCGCGCCACCTCTTTGGCAAAGCCTGTGGTGAAGGTTTCCACCGCGCCTTTGGACGCCGCGTAATCGACATATTCATTGGGGCTGCCCAGCCGGGCAGAGGCCGACGAGACATTGATCACCGAACCACCGCGCCCGTTGTGCCGATAGGCCATGCGCCTGACGGCTTGCTGCGCACAAAGTATCGGGCCAATGGCATTGACCGCAAAAATCCGCTGCATGCGGGCAAAGTCCAGGTCTTCCAGTCGCGACTGCGGCGCCAGTAAGGCTGCGTTATTGACCAACACATCGATGCGCCCGAACGCTTGATCGATCGCGGCAAACAACGCGGCCACCTGCTCAGGGTCTGCGCTGTCTGCACGCACGGCCAGGGCTCGACGCCCCTGCGCCTGGACATCCGCCACCACCGCCAGCGCGGCCGGCTCGTTGGCGATGAAGCTGATCGCGACGTCATAGCCTCGCTCGGCGGCCAGTCGCGCAGTCGCTGCGCCTACGCCACGACTTGCGCCGGTTATCAGCATCAGCGGTGCCTGGGTCTCAGTATTCATGTGATGAACCTTTATTGAGGGGGATTTCGGTCAGATCAACCAATGAGCACCGTGCCAATGGCAATCACCGCGCACGCCAGCACTTTTCGAAATGTGAGTGTTTCGCCCAGAAACAGATAACCAATCACCAGCGCAAACAACACACTGGTTTCGCGCAACGCCGACACCGCACCCATCGGCGCAGCGGACATCGCGTAGATGACGATGCCATAGGCCAGAAGCGAGACCAGCCCGCCTATGAACGCCGCCGCAAATCCGGGCCGCAGGGTGAACAGGCTCTTCGTGTCACGCAGGGCCACGAATACCGGCGGCATCAGCACTCCCCACAACGCGCACATCCACGCCGTATAGGCCATCGGCGCGCCGGAAAGCCGTGCGCCAATGCCGTCGGTCACGCTGTAAGCAGCGATGAAACAGCCGGTGCCCAAGGCATACGGCAAGCTGGGAACAGCAAGCCTGCCCTTTTTGAACGCCAGGGAAATAATGCCGCCGGACACCAGGGCGATCCCCAGAAGTGCCCAGCCGCCGACACTTTCACCGGCGAACACTGCTGCGCCAAAGGTGATCAGGATCGGCGACGAGCCTCGTGAAATCGGGTACGTCTGCCCCAGATCCCCGACTTGATAACTGCGCACCAGAAACAGGTTGTAGCCCACATGCAGCACTGCCGAGAGCACGGCGTAAAACCAGCTGGCTTTAGCCGGAGGCGCCAGCAATAGCGCGGCCGTGACGCTCACGATCGCCACTGCCACACACATGATGGTCATCGACCAGAGCCGGTCGGCACCGCCGCGCAACAGTGCATTCCAGCTGGCATGCAGAAGCGCGGCGAGTAGAACTAACGAGATGATTTGAATGGGCATGGCAAATATTAATCAGCTCGGGCCGTGCGGTTAAAGCGAAGTCTCTTCATCCGACAATGAGCAAATCCTCATACATCACTCATACCCCAGCTGTGCCGTCTTCGCCTGTTGCATCAGCCATTCGCGAAAGCACGTGATATGGGGCTGGGCTTCGATGCCTTTGGGGCAGACGAAGTAATAGGCGACTGGAGACGGGAACGGCACATCGAACAGCCTGACCAGGCGTCCATCGCTGATTTCCGTTTCCACGTGGCCGCTACGCACCAAGGCGATGCCTTGTCCGAGCAAGGCAGCTTCGACGGTCATATTGGTGTCCGCAAAGCGAACGCTTTCCTTGAGCGCAGACACCCCAAGCCCCAAGTGTTGAAACCAGACCTGCCATTTGGGGACCAGGTCTGCGCCATCTCGGGTCAGCAATGGGTAGCGCAGCAGTTCTGCCGGGGTGCCAGGTGTACCGAAGCGGCTCAGCAACTCGGGGCTCGCCACCGGGAATATCTGCTCCCTGAACAAAAATTCCGAATAAAGCGCCGGGTAATTGCCATTGCCCAGGCGAATCGCCACGTCAGCCTCCGCGTCCGAGAAGTGGATGGCTTTGTCGGTAGTGTCCAGGGTCAACAGTATCTCCGGGTGCTGCCGGGACAGACTCGGTAGCCGTGGCAGCAACCATTTCAACGCAAGGGAGTAGGTCGTACTGACCTTTAGCCGGACCCTGCCTTTGTGTTCTCTGAGGTCAGAAAGCGTCGCTTCGAGGTTCATAAAGAACTCGCGCACGATAGGCGCAAGGGCGGCGCCCTCAGGGGTCAGTCTCAATGCCCTGCCCCGGTGGAACAACTGCAATCCCCAAATCTCCTCCAGGTGCTTGAGCTGGTGGCTGATTGCACTCTGGGTGACGTGCAGTTCTTCAGAGGCCGAGGTGAAAGTCGCGTGGCGAGTCGCAACCTCAAACGCGCGCAACGTGGCAGTGGGCGGCAGATCTCTCACAGCAGAGATTCCCTGCGAGCCGATGAGGCGTCGCGGCTATATGAATGGACGCTCATGATAGTACGGATCCGCCCTGATGGCTTTGCACCAGCGCCCGGACACGATCGCCATCCACACTCGTCACCGGGGTGTAGACCATCATTGAAAGGTCCGGGCGGCCGTCAATCGCGAAGCCGGAGTACTCCAGTTCGATCATTCCCTGTACCGGATGGCGCAAGCGTTTGGTCCCCTCGCCTGCCAGCCGCACATCATTCTCCCGCCACAGCGCTGCAAAGTCCGGGCTGAGGCTGCACAACTCATCGGCGAGCTTGCTGACTTCAGAGGCCGCGCCGGCCCGTGTGGCGTCCGCGCGAAACGCTGCAACAACGAAACGCGCAACCCCCTGCCAATCTTCCTGTCTGGCCCGCGCGACAGGGTTGCAAAACATCAGCCGCAGAATGTTGCGCCCTCCCACCGGCAGTTGGCTGTAGTCCGTGAACACTGCCGCCGCCGCGCTGTTCCAGGCCAGCACATCCCAAGTGGCGGTTTTGATTAATGCGGGGCTCGAATCCAGCGTATCGAGGATGCGTTGCAAGCGCGGCGTGATGCCTTCAGGCGCACGGTAGACGACCTCTGGCAAATGACCGAACGCGAGCATGAACAAGTGCTCGCGCTCGGGTTCGGTCATCAACAGGCTTTCGGCGATTCGGTCCAGCACCTGGGTGGACGGCGCACCCCCGCGCCCCTGCTCCAGCCATGTGTACCAAGTGGCGCTGATATTGGCGCGCTGGGCCACTTCTTCGCGGCGCAGGCCGGGCGTGCGGCGGCGAGCGCTGGAGAACCCGAAGCTGGCAGGGTCCAGACGGGCCCGGCAGTCCTTCAAGTAAGTTCCCAACAGGTGAGCCGAATAATGAGCCATGGTGATCCTGTTAGTGTTTATACCCGTATAACGTCACGGCTATTACTGGATAAACGTTACGCGCACCGTGCTGGTTTTCGCAAAGAGAGATTTCCACCATGCGCGTATTTCTTACCGGTTCAACTGGCTTTATCGGTGCCCAGATCGCTCGGGAGTTGCTGGACGCAGGTCATCAGGTGCTGGGGCTGACACGTTCCAAGGCAGGAGCCGATACGCTGCTGGCCATGGGCGCGAAGCCTTATTCTGCAGATATGGAAGATCTGGCTGGCCTGCAACACGCAACTCAAAAGTGCGACGCAGTCATTCACACTGCATTCGATCACGACTTCGCCCACTTCGTGGCTAACTGCCAGAAAGACGCACGCGTCATCGCGGCCCTGGGTTCTGCGCTGCAAGGCTCCGACAGGCCGTTACTTATCACCTCCAGCACGGCGATGGGGTCACCCGGCCCGGGACAACCTGCCGACGAAGATCACTTCGATCTCAACCACCCCCATCCCCGGGCGGCTTCGGAACTGGCCGGTCATAGGCTGCTGCAACGCGGGGTCAATGTGGTGGTGATGCGTTTGTCGCAAATCCATAACCCGGTGAAGCAGGGGCTCGTCACGGAACTGATTAAGATGGCACGCGAGAAGGGACACTCTGCCTACATCGATGAGGGCCTTAACCATTGGTCCGCCGCGCACCTGGTCGACACCGCTCGGTTATATCGCCTGGCCCTGGAACAACACCAGCCTGGTGCCCGCTACCATGCCGTCGCTGAAACAGACATCGGGTTTCGGTCGATAGCCCAAACCATTGGCGATGGTCTGGGTGTGCCGACGGTGTCCGTCACTCAGCAAGCGGCAGCGGCGCATTTCGGCTGGATGTCGGGCTTCGTGGGGCTGGATATGTCGAGCCTGAGTGACAAGACCCGGGCGCGTCTGGGTTGGCAGCCAACGGGGCCGAAGCTGATCGCCGACCTGCGCGCGCTGTTTGAACGATAACGGCCGAATGTGCCTCAGCGGCGCTGGGACACCTGGCGACCCAGCTCGAAACCCAGAGAGAGCGCGATCAACACCGCCGACCCCAGAGCAAGTTTGAAACTGGGTTTGGTTTGCGAGAGCTCTGTCGCGGGTGCGGGTGCCTCCTCGACCAGCCCGGCTGTTTCGGCTTTGGATTGATCAGTGAGGCGTTCAGGGTCATCGGGTTTGATCGGTGCAGACAATGGGTATTCGGGCGTGTCGTCCGCAGGGTCTTCGTTGGCTGGCTTGTCAGTGCGCGGCTCGGTCGCTGATACATCGGCAAGAGCTTGCGGACGCTGGCTGTCGAGGGTTTCTGGGCTATCAACCGGTTCAGTGGGCATGTTGTTGTTCTCCGAGGTGTGAGTTTTTTTGGAGTGACAGCCCAAAGCATCGTGCGCGCAGATGGACGAATGGTTGGCTCGTTGGAAGGCCCACGGCGCCTGGGGAGGCGGTAAGTGCGGGCCGGCGAAAGCTCCTACGCCTGCGGCAGAAGCGAAATTCCCTGAGGTCATCCTGTAGGAGCGAACTTGTTCGCGAGGCGTCGTACCTGGCACTCCGCATCAAGCCCTCGCCAACAAGTTGGCTCCTACAGGACCGTCGGCAAAGCTCGCACTGGTGACGGCCTTCGATTCTGGGCGGAGCCCGTAGGAGCCTTGCTTGCAGGCGATCTGCTGCGCAGCGGCAGCAAACCGGGCAAACCGGGCAAACCGGTTTTACCCGATACACCGAGGCGTCTGGTTTCAGGGCCGCTGCGCGCCCCATCGCTGCCGTCGTTACCTCCGAAAGCTCCTACGCCTGCGGCAGAAGCGGAGTTGCGCGAGGCCATCCTGCGGCAGAAGCGGAATTGCCCGAGGCCATCCTGCGGCAGAAGCGGAAATGCTCGAGGTCATCCTGTAGGAGCGAACTTGTTCGCGAGGCGTCGTACCTGGCACTCCGCATCAAGCCCTCGCCAACAAGTTGGCTCCTACAGGTCCGTCGGCAACAAGTTGGCTCCTACAGGACCGTTGGCAAAGCTCGCACTGGTGACGGCTTTTGATTCTGGGCGGAGCCCGTAGGAGCCTTGCTTGCAGGCGATCTGCTGCGCAGCGGCAGCAACCTGACGACCTGGTTGCGCTCAGAGGATAGGTTTACCGCCGGTAACGCCGTAACGCGTGCCCGAGATGTAACTGGCTTCATCGGAGGCGAGCAGTACGTAAATCGGCGCCACTTCCACCGGCTGCCCAGGGCGGCCGAGGGGTGTCTCTTCGCCAAAACTCTTTACGTCTTCGTCGGTCATGGTCGCAACGATCAGCGGCGTCCAGATCGGCCCCGGCGCCACGCTGTTCACGCGAATGCCGCGCGGGCCGAGCATCTGCGCCAGTCCGGCGGAGAAGTTGGCAATGGCGCCTTTGGTGGTGGCGTAAGGCAGCAAAGTGGGCTTCGGCGAATCGGAGTTGACCGAGCTGGTGTTGATGATCGAGCTACCCGACGCCATCGACGGCAGCGCGGCCTTGCAGATACGAAACATGGCCGTGATGTTGATATCGAACGTCTTCACCCATTCTTCATCGGAGATCTCCTCCAGCGTTTCGTGGCTCATCTGAAACGCCGCATTGTTGACCAGCACATCGATGCGTCCGTATCGGCTCACCGTCTTTTCCACGATGGCGGTGCAATGCTCCTTTTCTGCCAGGTCGCCCGGAAGCAAGAGGCACTGCCTGCCTGCCTCCTCCACCCAGCGTGCGGTTTCCTTGGCGTCTTCGTGTTCATCGAGGTAGGAGATGGCCACGTCGGCGCCTTCGCGGGCATACGCAATCGCTACTGCGCGGCCGATGCCGCTGTCGGCACCCGTGATCAAGGCGATCTTGTTGTTCAAGCGGCCAGAACCCTTGTAGCTGGTTTCGCCACAGTCAGGATAAGGGTCCATGCGGCTCTGATCACCAGGGACCGGTTGCTGCTGCGGCTTGAAAGGCGGTTTCGGGTAATCGGTCATCGGGCGTTCCTTTAGTCAATCCTGCGCATTGCGGCGCGTGCTAAAGATGGACTTGAGGACAATCCGAGGAGTTCGGACTTTTTGCCGTATCAGGCGATGAGTGTGCATCTGCCGCCAAATCAACAGTGCCTGCCTCAGCGGTTGGCCAGTGACTGAAGCAGGGCTTGCAGCATCCGCGGCCGGTCAGTATGGGCCAGCATGATCAATACGATCTGTCGGTCATAGCCATCACCCACCGGCGTGATGTTGAAATCCTGCGCCAACCGGTCGAGTCCGGCCCATTGAGGCACCAGGCTGACGCCAACCCCGTCCGCCACTAGCATCGCAATGGCCTCCAGACCGTCGAGACTGAACAGCGGCTTGAGCGCCAGACCGCTGTCATTGAGGTAACGCTCGGCGTGCAGCCCGCCCCAGGATCTGGGTTCGTAGCAAATGTAGGGATGCGATTGCAGCACCTGAGCAATGCCCTCGGTCGGCAGCGCCTTGGAGGCCAGCACCAGCTTTTCCCGGTGCAGGGGCGCCACCCGAAACATCTTCGGCGGCTCGAACGGCGGCGCCACGATGATCGCCGCGTCGAGCTCGCCATTTTGCAGCGCCGCATACAACGAGCGCGAAGTGCCCGGCAGAATCGACGGCTGGATACCGGGCGCGTGTCGGCTCAGTTCCAGCAAGGCGCTGGGCAGCAACCCGGTGAGCATGGTGGAGATGGCCCCGATGCGCAAAGCGCCCGTCATCCCGCTCAGGTCCGCATCGCCGGCCAGCAGCTGCACTTCCCTGACGATATTTCGCGCTCGTGGCAGCAGGGCCACACAGGCTTCCGTGGGTTTTGCAGCATGCCCCACCCGGGACAGCAGCGCGAAGCCCAGCGTGCGCTCCAACACCTGAATACGCTGGCTGATCGCCGCTGCGGTCAATCCCTCGGCACGTGCCGCATCGGCGATCGAACCGCATTCAATCACGGCCAAGAGGCTTTTAAGGTAACGACTGTCCATAAGAAATTCTTTCGAACGAAACAAAAAATACAGGCTATCTCTATCGGCGCGAAAGAGACACTCTTGATTGCATTGCATTGCAGCGTTGCGCCTGTGCGCGACCCCACGGAGAAGCTTAATGGCCCTCACGCTGGTCACCCATTCAAATGCCTGTCCGGCCCTGTTCGGCGCACTCGCCGCCAGCGTCGCGCAAACGGACTGTGCTCTGCTGATGCACCTGGCGGCCGAGTTCAAGCCGGAGCACGGGGCCGACACCGTACAGATGGTGGCCGCAGCCGGTGCGCTGGTGCCCAGTGGGTTGCTTTGGTATGAACGTGCTACCGGGCGCGAAGTACTGCCGGCCAGCACCATCGACCAGATCGTCGCGATGGCCGCTGAACGTGATGTCGTGGTGCCGTGGCATCCAGAGTTTCAGCAACAGGCGTTCCCCAAGGAGCTGATCGATAAAGCCGCTACCGCCGGCGTCCCGGTCATTCATCTCACGGGGCGGCGACGCAATGATCTGTGGGACCTGCAGACCGCCCAGGGTCAGCCCTCGCGCTACGGCGTCTGGACCCGCGACACCTTTGGCCGCTGGGGCCGCCCGCTGGATAAAACATCTAGCCCATCAGGCGCAAACCCGCTCACAGTGGTGCTGATCGGCACTCAGGCTGATCAGACCGACGTGTACCCTGCCACGCTCGCCGCGCTGGGTGATGCAGCCGACGGCACCGGCATTGATCTGCGGGTGCGGTTCGTTGCCGCGCCGCAGTTGAATGTCTCGGACCTTGCGTCGGTACCCGGGATCGTCCTGCCGGGTGGCTCGGACATGGACAACGTGCCTGGGCAGATCCAAGCCGCGCGATACGGCCTGCGCTCGATGATCCCGACGCTGGGGTTGTGCCTGGGCATGCAGTCGATGACCACCGCATTGGCGCAATCCTGCCCAGGGCTTGAGCAGGCCAATATGGCTGAAGCTGCGCCGCACGCGCCGATCAAAAGCTTCGCGCCCATGGCCGGTACGCCAGGTTTGCCGGACCACCGTCTGGGCAGTCAAACGCTAAGTTTTACTGATCAGGCATTGGAGCGACAGTTGCAGGATCACCAGCGCATTCGATGCAACCACCGCTACATGCTGGCCCCCGCCCTCATTGCACCGCTGCGCAGCGCAGGGCTCGAGGTCACGGCCACCGACCACAGCGGTCAGATCGTCGACGCCGTTAATTGGCCAAAACATCCGTTCTACAAGGGCATGCAAGGCCATCCGGAACTCGGCTCACGCAGTGGCAAACCACATCCGTTGATCGAGGAATTTCTGCTGGCTGCGCTGGCGAGGACTGGCACTGTGCATCGGGTAGCAAGCCCGTGAAACATCGTATTAGATAAAACGGCAAGAACATGGAATGCATATTGCTGCGTAACACTTGAGCCCGATTGGGCTGCACCCCTCCTGCTAATTACGCCGAAAGTCACACCCGCTGCATCATTACAGAGCGGCATGCCCTGCAAGGGCTCATTGCAACTTCCGGATAATTTGCACTTGTTGACACAACTCGTGCAATTAACTGATGGTTTTGGAGATTTACATGATGACATCGTCCCGCTTCAGCCTGCGCTCCATCACCCTGATGACCGCACTCCTCGCCGCCCCGTTCGTCAACGCGGCACCCTCGGCACCGGTCATGACCCCAGGCCTGCTGACCTACGGCACCGCCGCGACTTTCGCGCCATTCGAGTTCCAGGCCGACGGCAAGCTCACCGGTTTCGACATTGACTTGATCGAAGCCCTGGGCAAAAAGATGGGACTCAAGCCAACCGCCATGAACATGGAGTTCCAGGGCCTTATTCCGGCGCTGCAAGGCAAGCGCGTGGACCTGATCAACTCGGCCATGTACATGAACGAAGCACGGGCCGCCCAGGTCGACTTCGTGCCGTATCTGCGCATCGGCAATCAGGTGGTGGTCACCGAACAAAACCCGGCCAAGGTCACAGGTCGGGATAACTCGCTGTGCGGCAAGACCGTGGCCGTGACCCTGGGCGGGATCGAGGAAACCTACGCACGCCAGGATGACAAGCGCTGCAAGGACGCAGGCCTTGAGGCGGTAAAGGTCCAGACCCTGCCCACTGCCCAGGCTTCTGCGCTGAGCCTGCGTCAAGGCCGCGCCGATGCGACGTTCGATTCCACCCCAGGTGTGGTGCAGATGCTGCGTGATGTGCCCGGCGTCTACAAAACCGTCGGTCCCGAGTTTGAATCCGAAACCCGGATCGGCATGGCCGTGGCCAAGGGCAACACGGGGATGAGCGACGCGCTGCAGGCCGCGCTCAAAGAGCTGGTCGCAGACGGCACGTACAAGCAGATCATCGAAAAATGGAAGTTTCCTGCGACGGTTTCACTGTTCGACTGATGCCTGATTACCGAGAAGCCGTGGCGCCGCACAAGTCCGGCGCCGGGCAACTTCACTTGAGGACGCATCATGTCGCTTGAACTGGTTTGGCAATACCTGATCTCCCCGGCGTTTTTTCATGGCGCCGTCACCACCCTGCTCATCACCCTGTACTCACTGGTGTTCGGCGTCGGCGTCGGCGTCGTGATTGCCCTGCTGCAAGACAGCCAGACCCGCGCGGGTCGAACTCTGGCGCTGATTTATCTGTGGCTGTTTCGCGGCACCCCAGTGCTGTTTCAGATCATCTTCATCTACAACGTGCTGCCCACCTTCGGCATTCGCCTGTCGGCAATGGTCAGTGCTGTCTTGGCGCTGTCGCTCAATGAAGGCGCCTACATGGCGGAGATCATCCGCTCCGGCATGCAGGCCGTGAAAAAGGGTCAGCGCACTGCGGCCCTGGCGTTGGGCATGAAGCCGTTTGCGGTGCTGCGCCACGTGGTGATCCCTCAGGCCACGCGAATGATTCTGCCGCCCATCGGCAATCAAATGGTGGGGATGCTCAAGCTCAGCGCCTTAGTCTCGGTGGTGGCGGTCGAGGAATTGATGCTGGTGGCGAACCAGACCGCCAGCTCCAACTTCCGCTATTTCGAAGCTCTCACCGCAGCCGGTATTTATTACCTGGTGCTGACCACGATCTTCATGGGGGTTCAAGCCTTGATCGAACGCAAGCTCGATCCAAAAAAACGCCGCAAGGGCCCGCGCATCAGCCTCACCGAACGCATGCTCGGCACCTCACGCGGCGCCGCCGTTCGCTAGGCCTCTGTTCGTCAGGAGCAAAGACACATGCAAAAAAATCTCTCGGGCAACGGCAAACCGCTGCTGGAACTGATCGGCATCGACAAAAGCTACGGTCCGTTCAAAGTCCTGAAAAACTGCTCGCTGAATGTGCGCACCGGAGAAACCGTGGTGATTATCGGGCCGTCAGGCTCCGGTAAATCGACTCTGCTGCGCTGCGTCAATCAGCTGGAACCTGCCGATGGCGGCGACCTGTTCTTTGAAGGACGGCGCGTCGATTACGACAAGCGCAACGTGCATTTGCTGCGCCGGGACATCGGCATGGTATTTCAGAACTTCGAGCTGTTCTCGCACTTGTCGGTGGTGGAAAACATCATGCTCGCGCCGATGAAGGTGCTCGGCATGAGCCGCGCCGATGCCCATGACATAGCCGTCGAACTGCTGGGCAAAGTGCGCATTCCGGAAAAGGCCGACGCCTATCCGGACGAGATTTCCGGCGGCCAGCAGCAACGCGTGGCCATCGCCCGTTCACTGGCGATGAAACCCAAAGTCATGCTCTACGACGAGCCCACCTCGGCCCTGGACCCGGAGATGATTCGCGAAGTGGTGGACGTGATGGCCGAACTGTCCAGCGAAGGCATGACCAGCCTGGTAGTGACCCACGAGATGGGCTTCGCCCGCCGCGCGGCAGACCGCATCGTGTTCATGGAAAGCGGCGAAATCATTGAAAACGCCAGCAACTCGGACTTCTTTGGCGGAGCGGTCAACCCGCGCACCCGCCATTTTCTCGATCAGATCCTGCACTGAGATCCCCCAATGAATCAGCAACCCGACTTTGCCCGCATGAAACGCGACCTCGCTGCCCTGGTGGCAATCAACACCGAAAACCCGCCCGGCCATGAACTTGAAGCGGCTCAGCACTTGAAGGTGCTGCTGGAAGCCGAAGGCTTCGATTTGTCGCTGTCGGAATACAAGCCGGGACGGGTGAATGTGATTGCCACGTTCGCCAACGGCCCGGGCCCGACGTTCGCCTTCAACACCCACATCGACACCGTGCCTGCTGGCGAAGGCTGGAGCACCGACCCGTTCGTGCTGCACGAGGCCGACGGCAAACTGTACGGGCGTGGCAGCTGCGACGCCAAAGGTCCGATGGTGGCGATGATCGAAGCCACGCGCATGCTGATCGCCTGCCGTGAACAGTGGTCCGGCACGTTGATGGCGGTGTTCACCGCCGATGAAGAAATCGCCAGCGAAGGCGCCAAACATTACGTCGCCCACCAGCCGCCTCATATCGACTTCGCCGTGATTGGCGAGCCCACGTCCAATGCCGCTTTCACTGCACACAAGGGCAGCCTCCGGCCGTTGGTGCGGGTGCATGGCGTGACGGCGCATTCCGGCACGCCGCACCTGGGGGAAAATGCGATCTACCGCGCCGGCCAGTTGTTGGGCCTGATCGAGCAGCATCATGAGACGTCGGTCAAATGCCACTGCCACGCATTGGTCGGCGAAGCCAGCCTGACTGTCACCCGCATCAACGGCGGCCATGCAGACAACGTGCTGCCCGGCGCCTGCGATCTGTTGCTGGACCGGCGCATGGTGCCGGGTGAGAGCGAAGAGGCGGTCAAGGCTGAAATCGATCAATTACTGGCCCTGGCTAACGAGCGCTTTGGCGTGCGCGCCGAAGTCCTCAAGTACATCCCCACTACCGGCGGCGCGACTGAAACCGCGCAGTCCGAACCGATCGTCCAGGCCAGCCTGGCGGCATGCCGTGAGCACAACCACGGCAACGCTGGTCCGTTTGGCTTTCAGGGTGGCTGCGACCTCGTGCATTTTCGCAGCCTTGGCACCACCGGCACGGTCATCGGTCCCGGCACCCTGGCGGTGGCGCATAAACCGGACGAGTTCGTGCCCATCGACGAGTTCATCGCCGCCAGCCTGATCTACCGGGACATCGCCCTGCAAATGCTGCCGCTGGAGCGCCCATGAGCCTTGCCGTTTCGCTGCGTCGTGCTGACCTGCATTACGGCAACGGCGTGCAGCTTCATACGGCAGCGTCCGGCAGTGTCGGCGAGCTGCAGGCGTTGTATTTGACGCTGGACGACGGCCAGCATCGGGCCGTCGGCGAGGTACGGATCAACATCGCCTACCTCAACGGCTATGGGCCTGACGACATCATCGCCCAGGCGTTGCAGGCGCTTTCGGGACTGCCGTGGGAGGAGGATCCCGAGCAATTGCTGGCTCAGATGCCGCAATGGGCCGCCACGCTGAGCATGCCGGTGCGCACGCTGATCGACTGCGCCCTGCATGACCTGATTGCGCGGCGGGCCGGTTTGCCGCTGGCGCACTGGTTGGGCGCCCCGGCGTCCGAGGTTCGGCATGCCAGCAACCAGACGTTGTTCTGGTCGCCGATGGAGGTCTTCCTTGCCCAGGCCGACGCGTACGTGAATCGCGGTTTTCGCGACCTGAAGGTGCGTATCGCGGTGGGCAGTTTTGACGAAGACCTGGCGCGGCTGCAGGCCTTGCGCGAGCGCTTTGGCTGCCGCATCAAGCTGGCCGTCGATGCCAATGGGCAGTGGACAGCGCAACAGGCACCCGGCTACCTGGACGCTCTGGCGCGATTTGATCTGGCCTACGTCGAACAACCCATCGCCGCCGGTGACTGGGACGCCATGGAACGGCTGGCCGAGCAAAGCCCACAGCCGCTGATGATCGACGAGGGCCTGGCAGGCAGTGAAGATCTGGACCGCCTGTGTGCCTTGCGCGGCAAGCTGTGGGCTCACCTCAAACTGGTGAAGATCGGCGGCATCGGCCCCTGTTTGTCCGCCGCCCGGCGACTGGCCAACGCTGGCGTGACCTGCATGATCGGCCAGATGAACGAAGGCGCGGCTGCCACCGCCGCCGCGCTGCATGTGGCCTGCGCCAGCCGTCCGCGTTTCGCCGAACTGTATGGGGCCGATGGTTTGTGTGACGACCCCGCCCGCCCTCTTCACTACCTGGATGGCCAGGCCTGGATGCCCACGGCACCGGGTCTGGGCATCACCCTTGATCTCGACAAAACTCAACTGATTCGGAGTTTCTGATGAACCTGACGCCCCCCGCTAACGTCCGCCAAGGCAGCGAGTCGGCCTTCGCTGCACACGAATACGCCGAACGCGTTCGCCGCGCCAAAACCAACATGGTGCAAGCCGGCATCGACGTGATGATCGTCACCGGTCCGGAAAACATTTTTTACCTGACCGGCCAACAAACTCCCGGTTACTACACGTTTCAAGCGCTGGTGCTGCCGGTGGACGGCGAGCCGATGTTCGTGATTCGCCAGCTGGAGTATTTCAACTTCATCGCCAATACCTTCATCAGCGATGCGTCGGTGTATCTGGACGGCGACGACCCGGTGAGTTTTCTGGTGGCAGCCATCGAGCAGAAAGGCTGGAGCCAGCGCCGTATCGCCATCGACAAGCGCGGCTGGTTCCTGCCCATCACGGTGTACGAATCGTTGCAGGCCAAACTGGGCACCGTCCACGATGCGGCTGGCGTGGTGGAAAAGCTGCGTGCCGTGAAATCCCCTGCCGAAGTGGAAAAACTGGAGTTCGCGGCGCGCTATGTCGATGCCGGCATGCGCGCCGGTATGAATGCCGTACGCGAAGGCGCCAGCGAGAATGATCTGGTGGCGGCGATGCTGCAGGCCTCGATTGCCGCGGGTTCCGAGTACATGGGCATGGAGCCGTTGGTGTCCAGCGGTCCGCGCACCGGCATTCCCCACGGCACCTGGCGCCGCCGCATCCTGCAAGCGGGGGAACCTGCGTTTCTGGAAATGGCCGCCAGCCATGATCGCTATCACGCTGCGTTGATGCGCTGTGCCTGGCTGGGCAAGCCGCCTTCGGTTGCTGTGGAAATGGAAAAGGTCTGCCAGGACGCCCTGCAAGCAGCGCTGGATGCCCTGCGTCCAGGAGAGCCGTGCGAGGCCTCGCACAACGCCTGCCAGGCAGTGATCGATCGCGCCGGGTTCACTGATGCGTTCAAGAAACGCACCGGTTACTCGGTGGGGGTTTCGTTCGCGCCTGACTGGGGCGAAGGCTCGATCCTGAGCCTGTACAGCGGCGTCAAAACCGAGCTGCAACCGGGCATGTGTTTCCACATCCCACCGGCGCTGCGCATCTACGGCGAGTTCACCGTGGGCGTGAGTGAAACGGTGGTCATCACCGAAACCGGGTATCGGGTGCTGGGCACCCTTGAGCGTCCATTGCTGCTGATCTGATCCACAATTCGTTCGGCCTGCTGAGCGGGTGGCCGCTGCGGTGCACCCGTTACACCCCATCGCGGCCTCGCGCTGCTCGGCTGCTCCTACAGGGATGCTTGTTCGCCACAAAGGCGTGGCCAGCCGCCAGACCTGTAGGAGCTGCCGAAGGCTGCGAAGCGTAGCCGCAGACACACCGCTATCCCAGCAGGGGAATGGCGGCTCCCACGGATTTGTGCAATTTGGCGGGGATCTCGAAGTGTCATTCAAGATCCCCGCGACTTAATCAGGCCAACCGGCCACAGGCTGCTTCGATCCGCTGACACGCCTCATCGAGCAGTTGATCATCCACCGCGTACGCAATGCGCAGATAACCGGGTGTACCGAATGCCGAGCCGTGCACCGTGCCCACCTTGGCTGCATCGAGCAGATAGCTGGCGAAGTCAAAATCATCGGCAATCACCTTGCCGTCCGGCGTCTGCTTGCCGTACAGGCCCTGGCAATTGACGAACAGGTAAAACGCCCCTTCCGGCATCGCGCAGGTCAGCCCGTTGATGCGCTGGATGCTGGCGAGTACGCGATCACGACGCTCGGCGAGCCTGCCGATCCAGTCGCCGATGAACCCGGTACCGCCATCCAGCGCTGCAATCGCCGCCGCCTGTGATATCGAACTGGGGTTGGAGGTGCTTTGCGATTGCAGCACTTGCAACGCGTCCACCAACCATTTTGGTCCGCCCGCGTAACCGATCCGCCAGCCGGTCATAGAGAAGGCTTTGGACAGGCCGTTGACCGTCAGCGTACGTGGCAGCAAAAGCGGCTCGACCTGGGCCGGCGTGAAAAATGCCTGACCGAAACGGGTGTGCTCGTAGATGTCATCGGCCAGGATCAGCACGTGTTCGTGACGCAACAGCACATCCGTCAACGCCTTGATTTCGGCTTCGCTGTACACCGCGCCGGTCGGGTTATTGGGGGAGTTGAGCAGCACCCAGCGCGTGCGTTCGGTGATGGCAGCCTCAAGCGCTGCGGGCTGCAATTTCCAGCCGTCGGCCTCATGGCACTGCACGACTCGGGTTTCGCCTTCGGCCAGCGACACCATGTCCGGGTAAGACACCCAGTACGGTGCGGCGATGATCACCTCATCCCCCGGGTTCACCGTGGCCATCAGCGCATTGAAGATCAACTGCTTGGCGCCTGCCCCGGCAATGACTTCACCAGCGTTGTAGCTCAGGCCATTTTCACGGCTGAACTTGTCGATGATCGCCTGCTTCAGACGCGCACTGCCAGGCACCGCGGTGTACTTGGTTTCGCCGGCATTGATGGCCTCGATACCGGCCTGGGCGATGTGCGCAGGCGTCGGGAAATCCAGCTCGCCCTCACCCAGATTGATCACTGAATGCCCTGCCGCGGTCAACGCGCGGACCTTGTCGGAAATTTCGGCAGTGGGCGATGGCCGGACACGACTCATTCGCTGAGCCAGAAGCGGTGTGAACATAGTGGTGTTCTCTTGGTAATTGCATGCACAGGTACAGATTGATCAATCTGCTCGAACGCCCTTAACAGGCGCGGGGGTCGAGATTGATCAGTCGCCAGAAGGTTCAGATGCTGCGAATCAGACCGCCGTCCACCCGCAGACTGGTGCCGGTGATGTAGCCCGCGCGGGCGCTCGCCAGAAACGTCACCGCGTCCGCGAACTCAGCGGGATCGCCATAACGGCCAAGCGGAATGGTGCTGCGTGAAGCCTGCGCAATCGCTTCGGCGGTGGAGCCGGTGCGTTTGGCCGCCGCTTCGTCCAACTCGCCGACCCGCGCCGTAGCGATACGACCGGGAATCACCGAATTGACCGTGACGCCCTCCGCTGCGACTTCGCCTGCCAGGGTCTTGGCCCAGCCGATGACGCTCGCGCGTAAGGTATTGGAAATGCCGAGATTGGCAATCGGCTGCACGACGCCGGAAGACACAACGTTGATCACCCTGCCCCAACCGCGCTCGCGCATGCCGGGAAGGAACGCGGCGGTGACCTCGAACAGCGCGCTGACCATGCTGTCGAACGCGCCATGCCACTGGGCGGTCTGTACCGTGCTGACGGCACCTGGCGCAGGGCCGCCACCGTTATTGATCAGGATGTCATAGCCGCGACCTTCGGCCAGCAGACCTTCGAGCGCGGTGCGACGTTGGGTTGCATCAGCCAGGTCCAGCACCAGGTAATCAGCCTCGGCACCTTGGGCGATCAACTTTGCCACCGCATCGGCAAGCACTTCAGACCTGCGACCACACAGCGTGACAGCCGCGCCTTCGGCCGCCAGCGACCGGGCAATAGCCAGACCCAGACCACGACTGGAGCCCAGCACCAGGGCGCGTTTACCTTGCAAACCTAAATCCATGAAAACCTCTCGCTACAGGATGGATCGCTCCCAGTGGAGCTAATCCGGAATGGGGACAACGGCCTTCTTGCGCGGCGCCCGGGGTTTTGCCGGCGCCTTGCCGATACGGGTTTTCCCGGGCTGGGCCGCGTCGTCGGCGTGGGTCAGGTGTCTGCGCATCAGTTCGCTGGCTTGGGCGTATTGCCCCTGCGCCACTGCGTCGATGATCGCCAGGTGTTCAGTGCACCAGTCGCGCACCCGTCGGCGGTTGGCGTAACCGGCAAACTCCAGCAGTTTGCGAAGGCGGTTCTGCTGCTGGATGGCCTGGATGACAAAGGTGTTACCGCCGAACTCGGCGAACATTTCGTGAAACTGCGCATCGGTTTCGAACAATTGCGCGTTGCTGACCGCGGCCGAATCGGAATGGCTGGCCAGATACAAATGCTGCAACCGCGAGCGCTCGAGCGCTGCCGCGTTGGGGGTGAATTGCGGCTGGAGAAAGTTGGCCGGTTCCACCATCAGGCGAAAGCGGTAGCCACTGCGCAGCGCTTCGTCGTTGTCCAGGGTCGGCAAAAAACTCCAGCCGTGGCCTTTGTTGCGAATCAGCAGACCGTCTTCGGCCAGGCGCGTGAGGGTCTTCATCAGCGTGACGCGGTCAACGTCATAGCGCCTGGCGATTTCGGTCTGGGTCACGGAATTGGCGAGCGCACCGCTCAATCGGTCATTGACCAGACGCTCGTACAACGATTCTTCCAGGCTCGAGGAGACGCTCAGCTCGACCCGCTGCAAGGCATCGAACGCCTTGAGCAGGAAGAATCCCTGATTGGGCCGGGCTTCGACGATCTCCTGCTCCACCAGCAATTTGAGCGCGTTGCGTATTGGCGTGCGGGAGACGCCTAGCAAGTCGGCGATCTGTTGTTCGCGCAAATGATGCCCCGGCTCGAATTTCGCCTTGCGCACGAAATCGAGAATCTGGTTAGCCAGACGGCGGCTGTTCTGACCCGGTAACGAAGCCATGGACACAAAACCTCAGGAATAAAGTGCGCACATCCTAGCAAGGACGTTCACCACTGCCGTCTACCGGCGTGAAATCAGCGGCACCGTTGACGCGAAAATTATTGTACATATGATTACAGATAATACAATATCGGATCACTCTGACGAACAGCCCCAGGGAATACCCATGCAGAACCTTCAAGAATGTCGCGAACGCCTTCACGGTATCTTCAACATCACCGTCACCCCCTTCACCCCCACCGGCGAGTTCGATTACCCGGCCATGGCCGAGAACATCGAACGGGTCATTGCCCTGGGTTACGACGGGTTGCTGATCGGCGGGACGTATGGCGAATTCGCCGTAATGACCTGCGAAGAGCGCGCGGACATGTTCCGCAAGGTCATGTCCATCGTCGGTGATCGAGTGCCGGTGATGCTCTGCACCGCAGGCTCCGACAGCCGCGACGTGCGGCAATTGACCCAACTGGCCGGCGATCTGGGTGGCCTGCCGATGGTCACGCCGCCGTTCGTGTCCGAGATCACCGATGCGCAGATCGTTAGCTTCTTCGAGCAGATGGCGCCGCTGTCCAAGACCGGCATCCTGATCTACAACGCGCCGGGTATTGGCATCACCCTCTCGGTGCCGGTGATCGAACAACTGGCGCAAATCCAAGGCGTAGTGGGTTTGAAACAGGGTGATCTGACGCCCACGGTCATCGACCGCATTGCCAACACACTCGGTGGCACGGTTCGACTGTTCTGCGCCTCGGACCTGGTGTTCGGCGGACCGATGATGGCCGGCTTCGATGGCATCAGCTCCACCAACAGCGGCGCGTTGCCGGAGCTGATACTGGCGACCTTCCGCGCGCTGCAAAACGGTGACGCAAAGCTGGCCATCGAATTGCATCGTCTTTGGTTCCCACTGCGTGAACTGGCGCGCAAGCACGGCCAGCCGCAAACCACCAAAGCCATCATGAACCTGCGCGGTTTCAAAGGCGGCTCGGTGCGCCAGCCGTTGCTCGACCTGCAAGGCCCGGCCCTTGAAGAAGTGGCCGTAGCGTTGCGCGCACTGGCCTGCGATCCGCGCTCGGCCATTGTGCTGCCGGCGTAGGCCCGTACCCGACCACGACGGGGGATGCTGGCGCATTCCCGGTCCCGAAACATGCTGAGCAAGAGGAGCATTCTATGAGCGTATTACCTACCGATTCCCTGTCGACCCCGCGGTTCTGCGGCGTGCCGACGTTCATGCGTCTACCCATGGCCACCACACTGCAAGGCCTGGATGCCGCGGTCATTGGCCTGCCATCCGATTCGGGTGCGGCGTTCCGTACCGGCGCGCGTTTCGCGCCCAATGCGGTGCGTGCCATGTCGGTGATGCTGCGCCCGGTGAGCCCGTACCGCGACAACATCAATATTTTCGAGACGTTGAACATCGCCGACGCCGGTGATGCGGCCGTGGTGCCGGGCTACGAAGAGGACTGCCTGGAGCGGATCGAACAAGCAGTAGCGGGCCTGGTGAACGCTGGCGTCGTGCCGTTTGGTATTGGCGGGGATCATTCGGTGACCCTGGGCGAGCTGCGCGCGGTGGCAGCCAAGCACGGGCCTGTCGCGCTGGTGCAGTTCGATTCCCACAGCGACACCTGGGACAAATACTTCGCCGACAAGCTCTACAGCGCGGGCACGCCGTTTCGTCGCGCCGTGGAAGAAAACCTGGTGGACCCCGGGCATTCGATCCAGATCGGTTTGCGTGGCTCGCTGTTCCGCCCCACCGACATCACCCAGTCCATCGACTTGGGCTACGAAGTGGTGACCACCGATCAGATGTTCGAAATGGGTATCCCTGCTCTGGCGGCACGCATTCGCGAGCGCACAGGCGGTCGCCCGACCTTCATCACGTTCGATATGGATTTTGTCGATCCGGCCTTCGCGCCTGCGGTCGAGACGCCGGAGGCCGGTGGCCCGTCCGCCCGTGAAACGCTGCTGCTGTTGCGTGCCTTGAACGGCATCAATCTGGTGGGTTGCGACGTCACGGAAATCAGCCCGATGTACGAAGGCGCCGGCCAGATCACTTCGCTGCTGGGCGCCACGGTACTCAGCGAATTCATGTCGCTGCTCGCCAGTGAACGGCTGCGCAGCGCACAACCTGCTTGATGCACTTGCCCGACTTGATGGAATAAAACCCCGGCCTGCCCCGCCCACCGTCCCGCGTTCAACATTAACCAGCAAAGAGAGCGTGACCATGAAAGTCAGAAATATCGTGCAAATGTTCGCGGCAGTGTCGGTGCTCGCTTTTGGCACTTTGGCCAGTGCCGATGAACCGCTGGAACTGATCCGCCCAGGCAAATTGCTGGTCGCCACCGAAGGCACGTTCCCGCCGTTCAGCATGCGCAGCGCCGGGGGTCAGCTCGATGGCCTGGAAATCCGAGTGATGAAGGAAGTCGCCCGCCGCTTGAACCTGGAATACACCCCGGTGCTGATCAAGTGGGATGCGTTGCTGGTGGGCCTGGCCGCCAACCAGTTCGACGTGATCAGCGCGGCGATGGACATTACGCCGGGCCGTCAGGAGCAGATTCTGTTCTCCGACGGCTGGCTGGAATCCGGTGGACGAGTGGTCACGCCACCGAACTCTCCGATCAAGTCGGCGGCGGACCTCAAAGGTAAAAACGTTGGCGTGCAGGTGTCCACCACCTTCAGCGCCATCGCCGAAGAGAAAGGCGGCGTGCTGAAAAACTACAAGGCCGAATCCGACGCGATCCAGGACCTGATCAACCACAACACCGACGCGGTGATCACTGACTCCATCAGCGCAGCCTACCTGATGAAAACCGTGCATCTGCCAATCGTGATGACAGACGATTACGTCAGCCACATCCAGAAGGGTTTTGCCTTCAAGCTGGGCAAGAACAACCTGGTCAAAGCGGTCAACAAAGCGCTGGCGGACATGAACGCCGACGGCACCTACGCCAAGCTGACCCTGGATCTGGTGGGCTACGACCCGGCACCGAAAGAGCCGATTCGCTCGATCTTCAAATAACCGCCCGCAAACACGGCCGCGGGTTTAGCTTTTGTTGGAGCGAGCTCAAACCCGCGGCGCCGCAGACTCACTATGGGCGCGAACCTGTTCGCGATGGCGGTATTGCAGACGACAGATATCCAGCGGACGCACGGCCCCTTCGCACACAGGTCCGCTCCCACGGGTTTTGCATCCAACCCGGGACAAGGGCGAGGTACAAAGTCGTGCCGGAATATCGCAAGCCGTCAGCTACGACGGCGATAGCGCATCAGCAGCTCGTCCAGGTAAGCGTTGAGCAGCACCTGTCGCTCACACCATAAATCTTCGGCATCCTCCACCGAGACTTCGGCAAAGCTCAGCCAGTCACCCGGTTTGAGCTGCCCCAGCCGTGCCAGATCCGCGCGAATCACCGTGGCGATTTTCGGATAACCGCCGGTGGTCTGGCGGTCGTGCATGGCAATGATCGGGTGACCGCTGCCGGGGATCTGCACGCTGCCGGTGCTGATGGCGTCCGAGACGATATTGAAGCCCTTCAGGTGAGCGATCACCGGGCCCGTCATGCGATAACCCATGCGGTCGCTCTGGCCTGACACCTGGAACGATTCGCTCAAGAAGCGCTGTATTTCGACCGGGGCAAAATGCCCCTGCTGGGGCCCCAACACCACGCGCAACGGCTGATGTTCGCGCTGGGGTAACAGGCGCTGGCCGGGCGCTCTTGCGGCCGTTGGCAGGTATTGCGAAGGCGCCGCCAGCGGTAACTCGTCACCTTTGGCCAGTGCGCGACCGGCAAAACCGCCCAGTGCGCCTCGCATCAATGTCGAGACGCTGCCCAACACCGGCTCGGCAGCGAACCCGCCAGCCACCGCCAGATAACCCCGCGCGCCGCTGAGTGCCCGGCCGACCTTGAGCACTGCATCCGAGCGCAGCACGTGGCACTGGTACGGTGTGACCGGCTGATCATCGATGAACACTTGCATGTCCCCCGTCACCGCAATGACGCAACCGCCCTGCCCGACACGAAACTGCCCACCCACCAGGGTGAACTCCAGTGCGCCGGTCCCGGGCGGATTGCCCACCAGTGCGTTGGCGATGGCAAAGCTCAATTCGTCCAGCGCGCCGGAAGGCGGCACGCCTCGATCTTCGTAACCGGTACGGCCGCGGTCCTGCAGGGTAGTGAGCAGCCCGGGATTTACAACGTGAAGGCTGCTCATGTGCGCCAGGTCCATTGCGGAAGGTAATCAGGCTGCGCCCAGAGCTCATCGAACTCCTCGGCGCTGATGGGGGTGAAGCAGATTTCGTCGCCAGCGCCAAACAGAAACGGCTCTTGGCGCGAGGGTACGAAACTGCGCGCGGGGGTCTGGCCAATCAAGTGCCAGCCGCTGGGCGCTTCGACCGATGCCACGGCGGTTTGCATGCCGCCGATGCTGATCGAGCCCGCTGGAGTTTTCAGGCGCGGGGATTCGCGGCGCGAGGTGTGCAGTTGCTGATCCAGCCCGCCGAGATAGGCGAACCCCGGCATGAAACCAATCATGTACACGCGGTAGCTCACGGCGCTGTGCAGGCGAATGACCTCTTGCGGGTCGAGCTGATGATGTTCGGACAGCCACAGCAGATCAATGCCGTGGTCGCCGCCGTAAGCCACCGGCACTTCCCAGGTACGCACGGGGGCGGCTTGCTCATCGGGCTCGGCCAACAGGCGCTCGAGGTGCGCGATCAACCGGGATTGACGAATCCGCGTGCAGTCGTAGGCCACGGTCAAGGCGCGGTAGGTGGGAATCAGGCCGGTGACGCCTTCGATACGCGCATCGGCGACTCGTTTTGCCAATGCCGTGACGCGCTGATTGACAGCGGCATCGATCACTTCGCCAAAATCGATATACAGCGCATGATCGGCGATGGGCGCAATGCGCAAAGACGTCTCCTGCTCCTCGGTGTTCAATGCTCGATTCTCCACTGATCGCTGGAATGCTTTTGGAATACCAGAAGTATTCTGGCAATATGCTGTTGCGAAAGATAGCCCCGGACGGCTCGTAAACGACTTGATTTGACCCCTCATCAATGGCGGGTCCAACCGATTCACGATGACCTCAATCGTCTCACAGGTGACTGCATGCTGATCGACTTGAACTGCGACATGGGCGAAGGCTACGGCGCCTGGAAGATGGGCGATGACAGCACAATGCTCGACATCGTGAGTTCCGCCAATATCGCCTGCGGTTTCCACGCAGGCGACCCTGACATCATGTTCGACACCACCGCCCTGGCCCGAGAAAAAGGTGTGGCGGTGGGTGCCCATCCGAGCTTTCTCGATTTGCATGGCTTCGGTCGTCGGCAGATACGGGGCGACAGTCCTGCCCAGATCGAGCGCCAGATCATTTACCAGATTGGCGCTTTCAAGGCATTGGCGCAGGCTGCCGGACTGCCCCTGCAACACGTCAAGACTCACGGCGCGCTGGGCAACATGGCCAATGAAGACTTTGAGCTGGCACTGGCGGTGGCGCGGGCAATCAAAGCGGTTGATCCGGATTTGATCTTCGTGGTCATGCCCGGCCTTGAAACCGAGCGCGCCGGCGAACAGCTGGGCCTGCGCATGGCCCGGGAGATCTACGCCGACCGGGCCTACGCCGCCAACGGCAATTTGGTCTCGCGCAAACTCCCGGGCGCGGTGATTCACGACAGCGAAATCGCCGCAGCCCGGGTGCTGCGCATGATTGAAGAGCAAGCCATCACCACGGTCGACGGCACCCGCATGCCCGTGCGCATCGACACCGTTTGCGTACACGGCGACACCCCGGGCGCTACAGACATGGCCCGGCATCTGCGGGCGCTGCTGGAAGGCGCCGGCGTGCAGATCGCGCCGATGGAGGCGGTGATCGGAGCGCGGTGAGGCGGCGATTGCGCAGTGTCAGGCCCACCGCATCGCGGCCTCGCGTTGCTCGTCCGCTCCTACAGGGGATCGTGTGCACCGGGACATTTCAGGTCCGCTCCCACAGGTTTCATACTTCATCGTTGATCGATCCGTGGGGCTTTTGATTCTGGCCGCAGGCCGTAGGAGTCCGGCTTGCCGACGATCTGCCGCAGCTGGACGCGAGCCAGAAGCAATCGCCTGCAAGCAAGGCTCCTACGCCTTCGGCAGAAGCCCAGCATCACCACCTTCTGATCGGCGCAGCTTGTAGGAGGGAGCTTGCTCGCGATTCGACGGCGGGCGCGCGGGAAATGCTATGACGGGACGGGCCTCTCGCGAGCAAGCTCCCTCCCACAGATTTCATACTTCATCGTTGATCGATCGGGGAGGCTTTTGATTCTGGCCGAAGGCCGTAGGAGTCTGGCTTGCCGACGATCTGCCGCGCAGCGGCAGTGACCCTGCGCGCGCGGTGCTTCTGGTATGACCGAAGCGTCTGGTTTCAGGACTGCCGCGCCCGGACGCGAGCCAGAAGCAATCGCCTGCAAGCAAGGCTCCTACGCCTTCGGCAGAAGCCCAGCTTCACCACCTTCTGATCGGCGCATCTTGGGAGGGAGCTTGCTCGCGATTCGATGGCTGGCGCGCGGGAAATGCTATGACGGGACCGGCCTCTCGCGAGCAAGCTCTCTCCCACAGGCATGGCTGGGCTACCACGCATGTGTGAACGATCATATTCCTGAGGTCAGGCGCAAACTCCGTGGGAGCGGACTTGTCCGCGAAGGGGTCATCACAACCGATACATTTCCGGTGCCTGGCACTCAGCATTCGCGGACAGGTCCGCTCCCACGGGTTTAATACCCATCGTGCGCTCTATCCCAACTGGAACGGCGCCGGATCTATCGGCAGTGGTTCGTTGAGCATTTGCGCCGCCAGCAGCCTGGCGCTGCCCAGTGCCAGGGTAAAGCCCAAGGCGCCCTGCCCGACGTTGAGCCACAGATTGCTGAAGTCCCCGGCGCGTCCGACGATGGGCTTGCTGTGGGCTGTACTGGGGCGCAGACCCGCCCAGGCTTGGGCATCTTTAAGATCCAGCTGAGGAAAGGTCTCGGCCACTTGTTGCTTGAGCAGGGCGATGCGCGCCGGGTCCACATCGGCCAGGCTCACGCCCATGTCCACCATCGCGGCGATGCGCAGGTGTTTGGCCAGCGGCGCATACACCACCTTGCGCGCGGCGTCGGTCACGCTCAAGCGCGGCGCCTTCATAGCCGGGTCAAGCGGCACGCTCAGGCTGTAGCCACGCAGGGCATACAGCGGCAGCGAAATACCCAACGGTTTGAGCAACGGCACACTGAACATCCCAGCCGTCACCACCACCGCATCCGCCGTCAGGTCCCCCTGATCGGTGCGCACCGCCGCTACCCGCTGTCGCTCGCGCACCAAGCCCTGCACCTCGACGCCCAGCGCCATGCGTACGTTGGGCATCTGCGCCAGCAAGCCCTTCAAACCCTGGCAAAAGCGCAGGCAGTCACCGGTGGCTTCACCGGGGGTGAAAATCCCCCCGGCCAACTCAGGACTAATCCCTTGCAGTGCAGGCTCAAGGGCCACGCAGCCCGGTCCATCGAGGATCTGTTGATCCGCGCCAAGCGTGCGTTGCCACTCCACCATCGGCACAGATGCGGCCAGCGCCGCCGGATCGCGATACACCACCAGCTTGCCGGTACGAATCAGATCAAACTCCAGCGGATGCGCGGCCAGCAATGAGTCAAGCGAATCGCGGCTCAGATACGACAGACTGAGCATCTCGCCAATCGTGCGCCGCACCTGCTCGCTGTTGCAGGCGCGCAGAAAATCCAGGCACCAGCGCCACTGCGTCGGGTCCAGGCGCGGGCGAAAACGCAACGGCGAGTCGGCGCGCAACAACCACTGCGGCAACTTGCCGATCACACCCGGATCGGCCAGCGGTGCGACGTAGCTGTAGCTCAGTTGCCCGCCGTTGGCGAAGCTGGTCTCTTGCGCGACATCGGCATGGCGGTCCACCAGCGTGACCTGCACGCCCTGTTGCGCCAGATACCAGGCGCTGGTCAGCCCCACCACACCTGCTCCAATCACCACTACCTGCACAGCGTTCCCCTTTCACTTGCGTGTTGCGATGACGGCCATAGCATCAGGTTATGGCCGACGGTCAATTTGGTCATGGCAATGCGCGCCAAGGTTGGTTAGCGTTGCCAGCCCATTACCCCACCCAGGAGTTGCCATGAGCATCCAGAGAATTTCCGTCAATCCACGTCTGTCCGGTGCGGTCGTCCACAGCGGGCTGGCCTGGTTGTCGGGCCAGGTGCCAGACGATCGCAGCGAAGATTGCGCAGGCCAGACCCGCCAGGTATTGGCCAAGATCGACGCCCTGCTCGCCCAGTCAGGCAGCGATAAGTCACGCTTGCTGAGCGCACAGATCTGGCTCAAGGACATCAACGCCGACTTCGCCGCCATGAATGAAGTCTGGAGCCAGTGGCTGCCCGAAGGCGCGGCACCGGCCCGCGCGACCATCCAGGCGGACCTGGCATCCCCGGACGTGCTGGTCGAAATAATGCTGACCGCAGCCACCGGCGCCTAAACCACCACGGCGGCAGGCTGGCGCTTGAGCAGGCGCCCTTGCCGCCCCTGCACCTTACCGTCTTCGTAGCTGACCACGCCGTTGACCACCACCAGATCGATGCCCGGCGCCTGCCGGCAAGGATCAGCGTAAGTGGCGACATCCTCGATGCGCTGCATGTCCACCAGCGTCAGGTCAGCGAAGGCGCCCTCGCGCAGCACACCGCGATCCTGCAGACGAAAGCGCGTGGCCGACAGCCCGGTCATCTTGCGCACCGCTTCGGCCAGATCGAACAGCTTCAGATCACGGCAATAGTGCGCCAGCACCCGAGGAAACGTGCCCCACAAACGCGGGTGCGGATTAGGGTCATTGGGCAAGCCGTCGGAACCGACCATCGACAGCGGATGGGCAAGAATCTTGCGCACGTCGTCTTCGCTCATCATGTGGTAGATCGCACCCGCTGGACGCAGCCGCTCGGTGGCCTGCCATTGGTCAACGCCCCATTGCTCGGCGATGTCCTTGAGCGTCTGTCTGGCCATGTCCGGGTGCGGATCGGACCAAGTGATGTAAATCTCCATCACTCCGTCCACACGCCAGGCATCCAGCGTGGTGGAACTGGCCGAATACGGATAGCAGTCGCAGTTGCAGGATTGCTCGCCAGCGGCCTTCTCCAGCGCGGCAAGGGCCAGCGGCGCCCGCCCCCAGTTACCGGCGCCCGCACATTTCAGATGAGAGATCACCAGATCAGCACCCGCGTTACGCGCGGTGGTAAAGGACTCCTGCAGCGAATCCAGCAAGCCGTCGTGCTCATTGCGCATGTGCGTGGTATACAGCGCGCCGTGCGCCCCGACGATGTCCACCAGGCGCTGCATCTCCGCCATCGGCGCCTGTTTGGCATTGGTGTAGGCCAGCCCCGAACTCAGGCCGATAGCACCGCAATCCAGCGCGCCTTGCAGCGCCAGGCACATGGCATCCAGTTCATTGTCCAGCGCTGCGCGATCGAACTGCTGCATGACGTTGGCGCGCAAGGCGGTGTGGCCGATCAGCGCCGCGACGTTGACGCTTGGCACTGCCTGCTCGACGGCATCGGCGTAGGCGTTGAACGTCGGATACACGAACGCGTCCTTCGTGCCGAGCAGGTTCATCGGGTCCGGCGGCACACCGGGCAGCGTGACCGGTGAAGCACTGATGCCGCAGTTGCCGACAATCACCGTGGTCACGCCCTGGGAAATCTTCGCCAGCATGTCAGGGGTGCGAATGACATTGGTGTCGTCATGGGTGTGCACGTCGATGAAACCGGGCATCAGGCAGCGCCCGTTGCCATCGATGACGCGCCGCGCGTCGTGGCCGCTGAGATCGCCGATGGCGACGATGCGATCACCCCGGGTTGCCAGGTCCGCGGTATAGGGCTTGGCGCCGGTGCCATCGACCACGGTGACAGCGCGAAACAGCAAATCAAACGTCATGCTCAAATCCTCTGGCCAGCGGCAAAATTCCAGCCCTTGCCGGGGACCGCGTCCATCAATTGCTGGGTATAAGGCTGCTGCGGATGGGCCAGCACATGGGCCGCCGGGCCGTATTCCATGACCTGACCGCGATGCATCACCAGCACGTCGTCGCACAATTGGGCGGCCACCCGCAGGTCATGGGTGATGAACAGAATCGCCACACCCATGCGCGCCTGAATGTCCTGCAACAATTGCAGCACCTGCGCCTGCACCGAGACGTCCAGCGCCGACACCGCCTCATCGGCGACAATCACGTCAGGTTCCATGGCCAGGGCGCGGGCAATCGCAATGCGTTGCCGCTGACCACCGGAAAACTGGTGCGGATAACGCTCGATGGCGTCAACCGGCAGCCCCACCAGCTCCAATAACTCCTGACCCCGCGCCCAGGCCTGAGCAAACGGCACGCCGTGATTCATCGGCCCTTCGATCAGGCTTTTGCCGATACTGATGCGCGGATTGAGCGAACGGTTGGGGTCCTGAAAAATCATCTGAATGCGCTTGCGGTGCGGCTTGAGACTGGCGGCCGACAATTCGGAAATGTCCTTGCCGGTGACCCGGATGGCGCCATGGGTCGGCGCCAGCAGACGCATCACGCAACGGGCCACCGTGGACTTGCCCGAGCCGCTTTCGCCGACGATGCCAAGGGTTCGTCCGCGCTTGAGGGTGAAGGAAACATCGTGCACGGCGCGAGTGCCTTCCCGGGCCTTGCCGAACCAGCGCCAGCCACCGCCCGCAGGGGGATAAACCTTGCCCAGTTCACTGACGTCGAGCACCACTTGCGCGCTGAAGACCTCACGCCGTGCCGCCCGGGGTTCAAGGCCCGGCACTGCGGCGAGCAGCGCTTTGGTGTAGTCCTGTTGGGGACGGGACAGCACGTCGGCCACGGTGCCGGATTCGACGATCCGGCCCTGGCGCATCACACACACCCGGTCGGCGATGTCCACCACCACGCCCATGTCGTGGGTGATGAACAACACTGCCGTGCCGTGCTTTTGTTGCAGCTCGCGGATCAGCTTGAGGATCTGTTGCTGAGTGGTGACATCCAGCGCAGTAGTGGGCTCATCGGCGATCAGCAAGCGCGGCTCCAGCACCAACGCCATGGCGATCATGATGCGCTGACGCTGGCCCCCGCTGAGTTGATGCGGATAAGCGTCGTAGATGCGCTCGATGTCCGGCAGATGCACCTGCGCCAACGCGTCCATCACTTGAGCGCGACGTTGCGCGGCGGTGAGGTCGGTGTGGGTTTGCAGCACTTCATCGATCTGCCTGCCGACACTGAGCACCGGGTTGAGCGCGGTCATCGGTTCCTGAAAAATCATCGCCATGCGGCTTCCGCGCAGGGCCTTGAGCCGGCCATTGCTGACCTGCAACACATCCTCGCCGTCCAGCAGAATCCGGCCGCTGGCGGCGCTCAGCGCATCCTTGGGCAACAAACCCAGGGTTGCCAGCGATGTCACCGATTTTCCCGATCCACTTTCGCCCACCAGGCACAGGGTTTCGCCGGGGCGGATTTCAAACGAGATGTCCTGCAGGATCGGCACACCGTGCGTCGTGTTTACGCACAGGTGTTCGACCCGCAGCGTGTCGCTTGACGGCTCGCTCATGCTGCGCCCCTTTTCTTCATGCGCGGGTCAAGGGCGTCGCGCGCCGCATCGCCCAGCAGGTTGATCGACAGAATGCACAGCGACAGCGCAAGACCGGCCCACAGCACCAGCGACGGCTTGAGCTGGAAGTACACCCGGCCCTCGGAAATGATGTTGCCCCAGGTCGGGATTTCAGTGCCGATACCTGCGCCTAGAAATGACAGGATCGCCTCGGTAAGAATTGCCGAAGCGCAGATATATGTGCCCTGCACGATCAGCGGTGCAAGGGTGTTGGGCATCAGGTGGCGAGTGAGGATCTTCAGCGTGGACGTGCCCATCAGCACCGCCGCTTCCACGTAGGGTTCTTCGCGGGTGGACAGCACCCGAGCCCGCACCAGACGCACCACCTGGGGAATCTCCGGCACCATGATCGCGATCATGACCGTCCAGATCCCGGCGCTGCTCAGGGACACGATGGCAATGGCCAGCAGGATGCCGGGGATCGCCATCAGCCCGTCCATCACTCGCATCAACAACGCATCCAGACCCTGGAAATATCCGGCCATCAGCCCCAGCGGCAGGCCAATCAGGATGCTCATTACGGTGACGCCTACGCCGACGGTTAGGGAAATCCGAGCGCCGTAGACGATGCGCGAAAACAGATCGCGGCCGTAGGCGTCGGTGCCCAGCCAGAACTCGGCGCTGGCAGGTTTCAGGCGGAAGGCCGGCGCCAACGCCACCGGATCGTGGTTGGCGACCCACGGCGCAAATATCGCCATACCGATAATCAGCACCAGCACCACCAGGGCAATCGCCGATGTCAGGGGCAAGCGCGGCAGGCTGATCAGGCGACGCCGGGGCGCAGGCAGGCTCAAGGAAACGGGTTTACTCATGGCCTTGGCCTCAGTAGCGAATGCGTGGATCGCTGATCGCGTACGACAGATCGATCAGCAGATTGATGACGACATACACACCGCTGGTCAGCAGGATCATGCCCTGGATCACCGGGTAGTCGCGGGCCAGCACGGCATCGACGATCAGCCGCCCCAGCCCTGGAATGTTGAACACGCTTTCGGTGACCACGACGCCGGAAATCATCAGCGCGAAACCGGTGCCGATCACCGTCAGGATCGGAATCATCGCGTTGCGCAGCGCGTGGCGGAACAGCACATGCCCTTCAGCCAGGCCCTTGGCCCGGGCGGTGCGGATGTAATCTTCGCCCAGCACTTCGAGCATGCTGGCCCGGGTCATCCGTGCGACCAGCGCCACATAGACCGAGGACAACGTCAGCGCCGGCAGCACGATCCGCTGCGCGAACGGACCCAGGCCATCGCTGATGCTGCGAAAGCCTTGCACCGGCAGCCATTTGAGTTCCAGGGCGAAAACGGTGATCAGCACATAACCGATCACGAACACCGGAATCGAAAACCCCAATACCGAGGTGGACATCACCAGATTGTCGATCCAGCTGCCGTGCTTCCACGCCGCCAGCACCCCGAGTGGCACCGAGATCAGGATGGTGAACACGATGGACACCAGCGCCAGGCTCAGCGTCGGCTCCAGGCGCTGACCGATCATGTTCAGCACCGGCGTGTGTGCCATTAGCGAGGTACTGAAATCCCCTTGCAGCAGTTGCCAGATCCACACGAAAAACTGCCGATACAACGGCTGGTTGAGGCCCAGGCTTTCGCGGATCGCGGCCAGTTGCTCGGGGCTGGCCATGTCGCCTGCGATGATGGCCGCAGGATCACCCGGCGACAGGCGCAGCAGCAGGAACACAAAGAGCGCGACCACCAGCATCACCGGGATGGCGGCCAGCACGCGGCGTAAAAAGTAACCCAGCATCGAAGCCTCCGAAGGCATGCATCAAGGTGCGGCGATCAGTCGGCTTTCTCGACGTTCCAGAACACCGTGGACGGCCCGGTCATCAAGTGGCTGATGCGGCTGTTCCAGGCGGCGACGTCGAAGTACTGACCCAGCGGGATGTAGCTGACCTGGTCCATGGCGCGCTTCTGAATATCGACGGCGATTTCCTTTTGTTTGGCCGGATCGGTGGCGGTGGCGAAATCCACCCGCAGCTGATTCATCTGCGGATCGGTTGGCCAGCCAAACCAGGCGCCCTTCTGCCCACCGCCGTCGAGCATTGGGTTGACCACCGGATTCCAGATGGTCTCGGCGTTCCAGTAGGTGAAGAACAGGTTCCAGCCACCCTGCGCCGGCGGATTCTGATTGGCGCGGCGCGAGACCAGCGTCTGCCAGTCCATCGGTTGCAGATCCACGTTAAAACCGGCCTTGCGCAACGCTTGGGCGGCCACCACCGGTTGCGGTGCCTGACTTGGCACATCGGTAGGCTGCATGATCACCACCGGGGTGCCGTCGTAGCCGGCTTTTTTCAGCAGCGCCCGGGCCGCTTCCAGATTGCCGCCGCTGGTCAGCGACTCGCCGCCGGCCTCGGTTTCAAGCGTGGTGCCGCAGCCGAATACCGAGGCGCACTGCTTGAAGTACTCAGGGTTGCCCACCAGCGCATCCAGCACGTCTTTCTGGCTCATGGCCAACAAGGCGGCGCGGCGGATGTCGGGGTTGTTGAACGGTGGGTACAGGAAGTTCATGCGCCCACCGGTCATCGAGCCCAGCTTGCTCAGCACGCCGGATTTGAGGTGATCGTCGGCCTGGACCATGGGCAGCAGGTCGATGGGCAGTTGTTCGATGAAATCGATGTCGCCTGCGGACAGCGCGTTGATCGCGGTCATGCGGTCGGGCATGTTGATCCACTCCACGCGGTCAACGTTGACCACCTTGCCCCCGGCCGTGCCGCTGGCCGGCTCCTTGCGCGGCACGTACTGCTTGAATTTCTCGTAAACCACCCGGTTGCCGGGGTCGAACTCTTTGGTGACGAACACGTAAGGCCCGGAGCCGGTGTAGTCGCTGATGGTCTTGCCATCGGCAATGTTCGCGACGCGCTCGGGCATCATGAAGGCCGCCACGGACGATGGCTTGGCCAGCAGTTGCAGCACATAACCGAAGGGTTTTGCCAGCGTCAGGGTGATGGTCTTGTCATCGGTGGCGACGATGCCGGCGGTGTACTTCATCATCAATTGGCCGCCGACATCGAAGCGCGCCCATCGCTTGAGCGAGGCCACGCAATCGGTGGCAGTCACCGGTTTGCCGTCATGCCACAACAGGCCGTCGCGCAGGGTGAAGGTGTACGTCAGGCCGTCGTCGGAAATCTTCCAGTCCGCCATTTGCGGCTGCGGCACGAAGTGCTCATCCATGCCGATCAGGGTGTCGTAGATCATGTACGCGTGATTGCGGGTGATCTGCGCGGTGGTGGCGATGGGGTCAAGCACCCGCAGGGAAGACGACATCACCGCGTGCAGGGTTTTTTCGGCGGCCAGGGTGAACGGCGCATTGAGCGCCAGGGCCAGGCCAACCGGCAGCAACAGGCGGGCAATCAGGGCGCGGGACGGACGTGGTTTCATGCTCAACACTCCTTACAAATGGCTACGTGCGGTGTCGGCAGTCGTGCTGGATGGTGCGAAGTTCTGTGGCAAGCCCGGCGCGTCTGCGCACGCCTGGGCGGTGGCGCGGGGCGGCTAGACCAGCACCGCCAGCGCATGGTCGATGTACAACTGGCGCAGGCGTTGGGTCAGCGCGCCGGGTTTGCCGTCGGCAATGGCCTGGCCGTCTATGGTCACCACCGGGTATACGAATGAGGTAGATGAGGTGATGAAGGCCTCGGCGGCGCCCTTCGCTTCTTCCAGCGTGTAGGCGCGCTCTTCGAGGCGCAGGTCATTCTGATCGGCCAGCGCAATCAGCGCCCCCCGGGTGATGCCGGGCAGCAACGCGCGGGACAGCTCGCGGGTTACCACCGCGCCGTCGTGGGTGATGATGAACGCATTGTTGGACGTGCCTTCGGTGACCCAGCCGTCTTTCACCAGCCAGGCATCGTCGGCGCCCTGGGCCTTGGCCTGCTCCTTGGCCATGCACGCATAGAGCAACTGGGTGGTCTTGATATCGCTGCGGCCCCAGCGCAGATCGGGCAGGCCGATGATGTTCATGCCGCGTTTGGCCAGGGGACTTTCGAGCACCACTTTGGCCTGGGTGTACAGCACCACCGTCAGTGGGCTGCCTGCGGGTGGATAGAGGAAATTGCGATCCTCGGCACCGCGGGTGACCTGCATGTACACCAGGCCTTCTTGCAGTTGGTTGCGCGCGATCAGCTCGCGATGGATGTCCAGCAGCTGCGCGCTGTCGAGGGGCAGATCCAGCGCCATTTCCCCCAACGAACGCGCCAGTCGCGCCAGATGCAGGTCGAAATCCACCAGCTTGCCTTGCAGCACAGCGGTCACTTCGTAGATGCCATCGGCAAACATGAAGCCACGATCGAAAATCGAAACCGTCGCTTGGTTTTCCGGGACGAAGGCCCCGTTCAGGTACACGCTGCGCATGGGTCGTTGTCTCCAGGTCAGGGGCGCTCGACGCCAGTCTGACGGGTGATGATGCCGTAGTGTTCGATGCGCCGATGGCGAGCGAAATCGAAGATCGTGGTCTTGCCGAAATGGCACAGGTCCATGTCGCAGGCGTGCACGATCAACTCATCGCCCTGCCCTTGCGCCTTGGCCACGACGAAGCCGTTGGGGTCGACGATCACACTGCCGCCCATCAGCGGGAAGCCGTCTTCGACCCCGGCCTTGGCGATGCCAACCACCCAGGTCGCGTTCTGATAAGCCCCGGCCTGCATCACCAGTTCGGAATGAAACAGCCGGTGCTCTTCACCTTCGCCACGCTTTTGCGAATTGATCGAGGGGGTGTTGTAACCCAGGGTGATCAGTTCCACGCCCTGTAGGCCCATGACCCGGTAAGTCTCCGGCCAGCGGCGGTCATTGCAGATGCACATGCCCATCACCGCGCCTTGGGTTTCCCAGGTCGGGAAGCCCAGATCACCAGGTTCGAAATAGCGTTTTTCCAGGTGCTGAAAGTCGCGCTCGGTGTCGAATTCCACGTGACCCGGCAGGTGCACTTTGCGGTACTTGCCAACGATGTTGCCTTGGCGATCGGTGAGAATCGAGGTGTTGAAGTGCTGCCCTTGCGGGGTCAATTCGGCGTAGCCGAACGAGATCGCCATGCCGTGTTCGCGGGAGAAGTCGAACAGCGGTCGGGTGACGTCGCTGGGCATTTCACGCTCGAACCAGGTATCGACCTCCTGCTGATCCTCCATGTACCAGCGCGGGAAGAACGTCGTCAGCGCCAGCTCCGGAAACACCACCAGCTCGCAACCCTTCTGCCGCGCCTGCTCCAGCAACACCAGCATGCGCTGGACCACAGAGGCCCTGGAGTCGGATTTCTGGATGGCGCCCAACTGGGCGCCGCCGATGGTGATTTCGCGCATATCGCATGTCCTCTCACGAGGCCGGCTCGGTGCCGGCAAACCTGAAGCTGTCAGTTGAAGCCATTGTGGGAGGGTCAACCGCCGCTGTCGCATGCCAATACGTCGACGATGATTAACCTGTTGTTAATCCATGCCGAACAGATCGAACCCGTTGCCGCCCAGGGTTGCGCGCAGGTGCTCGACGAAGCCCTGGGCAAATTGCGCCAACGGCTCGCGACGCAAATGCACCAGGCTCACCGTCAGGCGTTCTTCGGCCAGCAGCGGCAGCACGGCCATGCGTTCGGTGCCTGAGGCGCGCCAGGAAATCTCGTCCACCACCGAGAACCCCGCGCCGTTCTTGACCAGTGCACAGGCGTGATGGGGCGAATCAACGTGGATATCCGGACGATAGGCCAGGCCTACCCGCTCGAAGGCTGGCTTCATGACACTGAAGAACGGCGTGTCGGCCGGGTAACCGATAAAGGGTGAATCGGCCAGCGCCTTGGGCAGCTCCTCCACCGGCACGCGGGTCAGCTCGTGATCGGCAGGACAGACCACCAGTACCCGGATGTCGCTCAGCGGCACCGCGCGCAGGTTGGGGTGGTCGATGGGAAACAGCGAGATGCCCAGGTCCGCCTGCTGATCCAGTAGCCGATCACGCAGCAAGACATGGCGCAGGCATTCCAGACTCACGCGAATATCAGCATTGCAGCGCCTGAATGCGGCAATGGCGTCGGGGACCAGTTGATGCCCAAGGCTGGGGCTGCTGGCGATGCGCAGAACGCCGTGGCGCTGCTGGACCAGATCATGCAGCGTGGTGTTGACCCGCTGGATGTCGCGATACACCGACTCAACGTCGGCGAACAGCCGCCGCGCTTCGGGCGATGGGTACAGCCGCCCCTTCACCCGCTCGAACAATTGAAAGCCGATACGCGTCTCGGTGTGGGACAGCATGCGGCTGACGGCTGGCTGCGAAACCAGCAGCAGTTGTGCGGCCCCATTGATGGAACCGGTAATCATCACTGCACGAAACACTTCGATCTGCCGCAGATTGAGCGACTGCATTCAACTTCCTCTCTGCAGTAACGCGCCCGCACAGCGGCCAACGCTTAACACTGGGTTATAGGGTGACAGCAATTAGTATGCCAACCGATTTTCTTACTTAAATTTCACGCTGACAGCCCCGAACCAACGCGGTAATAATGCGCGCACTTTTTTCTGAGGCGTGCGCCGTGTCTGTCCCGCAAACGATCCTGCCGATCTTTCTGTTGATCATCATCGGCTACGTACTGGCCCGCCGTGGCGCGCTTGAACCCGCCACCAACAAGGCACTGGGCAATCTGGCCTTCAAGCTGTTCATGCCGATGGTGCTGTTTACCGGCATGGTCAACGCGCCGCTGCACGATGGCTTGAATGTGAAAGTGCTGGTGGCGTACTTCGTGCCCGCCTTGCTGGTGTTTACCGGGGTCAATCTGGTTGCCCATCGTTTTATCAAGCGCCCTACCCCCTTCGGCCTGACTGCTGCCTTCGGCAATAACGCCTTGATCGGCATACCCATGGTGGCCGGTTTGTTCGGCAGCGGCGGCCTGGTATTGCTGTTCACAGTGCTGGCGGTCCACAGTCTGTTGTTGTTCAGTTTCCAGAGCCTGTACAACAGCGTCGCCGGCAGCGAGCCGTTCAAGCCCGCCACCCTGATCTCGAGCCTGGCCAACCCGATGATCATTGGCCTGCTGCTGGGCGTGGTGGTCAATCTTTCGGACCTGACGCTGCCCGGCTGGAGCCTGCAATTGGCCAACTGGCTGGCCCAGGCGGCGCTGCCCTGTGCGCTGATCGTTCTGGGCGCCAACCTCTCGGGCTATCGCCTGCGGCCCAGTCTGTACGCGGTAGGCATCACCTTTGCCAAACTCATTGTTTTGCCGTTGCTGGTGCTGAGCGCTTGCGTGCTGCTGGGCATCGGCGGCATGCCACGTGGCGTGCTGGTGTTGATGGCAGCCAATCCCAGCGGCGTCAACGTATTGGGCTTCGCCCGGTCGCTGGAGGACAGCCAGAAAACCAGCTCGGCCATTTGCCTGACGACCATCCTGTCGGCGGTGACACTGCCAGTGTGGATGTGGATCAACAGCGGGATCTGATTTCCCCGGCCTGTAGGAGCGAACCTGACTGTAGGAGCGAACTTGTTCGCGAGCTGTCTTCCCAGGTTCGATGCCGTATTCCTTCGCCAACGCGTTGGCTCCTGCAGAGTAAGACCGCAAATGGGAGGTCAGGCCAGGCGATCCTGGGGCTCCCCCCCAGCCAATACATGCACTACGCCCTGAGTCACGGCGGTTGCCATGCGGATCAGCGACTGTTCGGTTGACGCGCCGGTGTGCGGGGTCAGCAGGACGTTGGGCAGGTGCAGCAACGGGTACTCGGGGGCCATGCTGTCGAAAGCGTAAACGTCCAGTCCTGCGCCTGCGATCACCCCGGTCTGCAACGCATCGATCAACGCGGCTTCATCCACCAGCGGCGCGCGGCCGGTGTTGATCAACAACGCCGTCGGCTTCATTGCGCGCAACTGTTGAGCGCCGATGAGGTGATAGGTTTGCGGCATCGAGGGCAGATGCAACGAGACGATGTCGCTGCTCTGTAGCAGCGCCGAAAGACTGTCCGCCCGCTGCATGCCCAGTGCGGCCAATTGTTCCTGCGTGGCGCTGCGGGCTAATACCTGCACCTGCATGCCCAACGCGACTGCCAGCGCGCCGGTGGCCTTGCCTATCGCGCCGAAACCCACCAGCCCCAATGTCTGCCCATGCAGCTCACGCAACTGCGCCCTGAAACGGAACGCCATGTCTCCAGCCCGGGCAGCCAGATCGCTTTGCAGCAACTGTTTGCTCAGCGCGAACATCAGGGTGATCGCATGCTCGGCCACAGAACGGGCGTTACGGCCCGGGGTGTTGAACACCGGAATGTTGAAATCCCGCGCCGCCACCAGATCGATATTGTCGAAGCCTGCGCCATGCACCCCGATGACGCGCAGGTTATTGAAGCGCTCCATCTCGGGTCGCCCGAACCGGGTGCTACGGAAAATACCCGCCACCACTCGCTGTGGATCTGCCACCCGGCACGCCGCTTCTCCGATCAGCGGATTCAGACCCGCAGCGCGCAGAATCTCGATGCCGGAGGCGTGAATGGGTTGTGGCATAAGGCACTGATTCATGGGGCTCTCGCTGGTTTTCGACGTGGAATGACACAATGGCATTTACATTGCATTCCATTGGTATACCGAAAATCTACCAGAACCGAAAGCCTTCGGCGATCTGTTCCAAGCCAGCGAGGACGTCATGCCCCTTTTAGTGCCCCATGATGAAGTGCCGCAAATCCTGAAGGCCACGCGAGGGACCGCCGTCAAGCTTTGCAAGGGTGAGGCCATCCGCATCACTAATCTGCACGGCAGCCAGGTGGTGGATGCCTGGGCGGTCAACCTCACCGACAGCAGTGAATGCAGCGCCCTGGAACACACACGTTCGATCAACAGCAATATATTTTTCGAGACTGGCATGACCCTGGTCAGCAACCTGCGCCGGCCCATGCTCACGCTGATCGAAGACACCTCCCCCGGCCGTCACGACACGCTACTGTGCCCGTGCAACGGCGCCATCTATAAGGAGCTGGGTTGTACCGACTACCACCGCAGCTGCACCGACAACTTCCATGAAGCGCTGGCCGAACAGGGACTGCAGTGCAGCTACACGCCTGCTTCGCTGAACCTGTTCATGAATATTCCGGTGGCCGAGGACGGCAGCGTGCAACGTGTCCCGCCGCGCTCCAAAGCCGGGGACAGCGTGACCCTGCGCGCGGACATGGACGTGATGGTGGTGTTGTCGGCATGCCCGCAGGACATCACGCCGATCAATGGCGCCGGTCGCCAGCCCAGCGATATTGCCTGGTGCATCTACCCTCTTGCGGCTCAGGAGTGACCCCATGACCCAAGCAGCCAAGCCGATGTTGCGGATCAAAGAGCTGAGCAAAAGCTACGGCGATCTGCATGTGCTCAAAAACGTGGCGCTGGACGTTTACCCCGGTGAAGTGGTGTCGATCATCGGCGCCAGCGGATCGGGCAAGAGTACGTTTTTGCGCTGCCTGAATGTGATGGAAATGCCCCAGCAGGGGTTCATGGAATTTCAGGACTTCTCCTTCGATTTTCGCGACGGCGCCCGCGCCCAGCCAACCCCCGATCAACTGCGTGCGTTGCGCGCGCAGATCGGCATGGTGTTCCAGAGCTACAACCTGTGGCCGCACAAGACCGTGCTGCAGAATGTGATCGAAGCGCCGATGCGCGTGCTCAAAATCCCCAAGGCCCAGGCCATCAAGGAAGGTGACGCGCTGCTGAGCAAGGTCGGACTGCTCGAAAAGCGCGATCAGTACCCCGGAAAATTGTCGGGTGGCCAGCAGCAACGGGTAGCTATCGCCCGAGCGCTGGCGATGAAGCCCAAAGTGATGCTGTTCGATGAAGCGACCTCGGCGCTGGACCCCGAACTGGTCGGCGAAGTGCTGGCGTTGATCGCCTCACTGGCAGCAGAAGGCATGACCATGTTGCTGGTGACCCACGAAATCGCCTTCGCTCGCGACGTCGCCAGCCGTGTGCTGTATTTCGATCAGGGCTGTATCGCCGAGGACGGCCCGCCGGAAGAAGTGCTGCGCAATCCAAAGAACGAACGCCTGCGCCAGTTCCTCAAACGCATCCTGCATGAAGACATCAAGCCCAAAGCCGTGGAGAACGCGCAATGAACCAGTTGTACAGCGACATCTCTCTCTATGGCGCCGGTTTCATGGAAGCGGCCTGGGTGGTCCTGGTGATCACGGTAGCAACGATAGTCCTGAGCTGGGTCTTCGGCCTGCTGGCAGTGCTGGGCAAACGCTCGAATTTCGTGGTGTTTCGCGCCATCGCCAGCTTCTATGTGTGGTTCATTCGCGGCACTCCGGCGCTGATTCAGGTGTTCATCATCTACTTCGGCCTGCCGCAACTGGGCATCAACCCTTCGCCGTTCATGGCTGGCGTGATTGCGCTGGGCCTGAATAGCGGCGCCTATGTGGCGGAAATCATCCGCTCCGGGCTGCTGGCCATTCCCACCGGGCAATTTGAATCTTCACAGGCGCTGGGCATGAGTCATCCGGAAACCATGGTGCGCATCGTCCTGCCTCAGGTGTTCCGCATCATCCTGCCGCCGCTGACCAACGAAGCCATTGCCGCACTGAAAAACACCTCGCTGCTGTCCACCATCACCGTGGTCGACCTGACGCTCTATGCGCAGACGATCATTTCCACGACCTTCCGCCCGTTCCAGTTCTTCATCGCCACCGCGGTGATCTACCTGATCCTGACTACGATGCTGACGCAACTGTCGTCCTGGATGGAACGCCGCCAGCTTCGTCTGAGCTGAGCGCGCCAAGCCCCACATGAATTCGCAACGGAGTACGCCCCCATGCATGTCCGACATTTTCTCAAGCTCCTCACTGCTATGTGCGTCCTCAGCTTCGGCGCCCAAGCGGTCGCCGATGATCTGGAATTGCTGAAGCCCGGACAGCTGAAAGTCGCCACCCTGGGCACCTTCCCGCCCTTCACCATGCGCAGCCCCAACGGTCAGCTCGACGGGTTGGAAATTCGGGTGATGAAGGAAATCGCCAAGCGCCTGAACCTGGAGTACACGCCGATGCTGGTGCAGTGGGATTCCCTGCTGGTGGCCCTGGAAGCCAACCAGTTCGACGTCAGCACCGCGGCGATGGACATCACGCCTGCGCGTCAGAAACAAATCGTGTTTTCCGATGGCTGGATCGAATCCGGCGCGCGCATCCTCACGCCCGTGGATTCCCCGATCAAATCGGCTGCAGACCTCAAGGGCAAGCGCGTCGGCACCCAGGTATCGTCCACGTACGCGGTGCTGGCCGAGGAACACGGCGCGCTGGTCAAGAGCTACAAGTCCGAATCGGACACCGTGCAGGACCTGGCCAACCACAATCTCGATGCGGTGATCACCGACTCGATCACCGGCGCGTACCTGATCAAGCACGTGGGTCTGCCGATCAGCATGACCGATGACTACGTCAGCCACATCCAGAAGGGTTTCGCGTTCAAAAAAGGCAAGCCCAACCTGGTCGCTGCAGTGAACAAGGCGCTGGCCGACATGCAAGCCGACGGCACCTATGCCAGGCTGACCAGCGACCTGATCGGCTACGACCCGGCGCCCAAAGACCCGGTCCGCACCCTGGCGCAGTAATCGCCGGACAAGTTGCGCCGCGTGCTATCGCGCGATGAGCGACACAGCGTAAAATCCGCAGCGTCCTTGGCAGCCGCTCCCGTTTACCGGCTGCCAATCCACTTTTGTCCGATAGCCCTTGCGTGAAGTGACTTATGGAACCGATCAAATCCACAGCCGACTTCCTCGGTGAACGGGAACAGAATCTCAGCGCCAAAGCATACGACGCGATGCTGCAGATGCTCATCAGTCGCGAGTTGCCGGCCAACACCGTGCTCCAGGAACGCAGGCTGGCGGAGCTGCTGAACATCTCTCGCACCCCGGTGCGCGATGCCCTCACCCGTCTGGAAAACGAAGGCCTGATCAGTCGTACCGCCGGCCGCACGCTGGTGGTCCGGCAGTTTTCCATCCGTGAACTGATCGAAACCCTGCACGTACGCCGAACCCTGGAAGCCGAAGCCGCGCGTCTGGCGGCAGGCCGTGTGCCGGTCGCCGAACTCGATCAGCTGGAAGCCAGCGTGCGGCGTCTGCTTGAAGCCGAAGTGCCCAACGCCGAAGAAGACTGGATCGTCGACAGCAAGCTGCACCAGATGATCTCGCACTACAGCGGCAACCTGCTGCTGACCCAGTACATCGAAACCCTGCGTTTAAAGACCCGCATGTTCAACTTAAGTGTTGCGCCTGAGCGTTTTGAAAGCGCTCACCAGGAACATCTGGCGATCGTGCAGGCGCTGAAAGTCGGCTATCAGGAGCACCTGGCAATCATCGAGGCGCTGCGCAACGGTGATGCGCAAGCGGCGCAACACGCCGCTGCGGCGCACATCGACAGCGTAAGACAAGGCATTATCAGCCGCTTCAGCCAGCTCTGACAGGGCCGACCTTCACCCCGCACGTTGGGCGAGCACCCTGCCCAATACCCGCGTCGCCGCCTGAAAATCCTCGATGCTCATGGCTTCATCCGGGTTGTGGCTGCCATTGGCATTGCGGATGAACAGCATTGCCGTATCAATGCCCTGCCCTGCGAACACCGCTGCATCGTGGCCCGCTCCGCTGGGCATGCAGCGGGTTTGCAGGCCCAGGTTTTGCGCAGCGGTGTGCAGGTCTGCGATCAACTGCGCCGACATCACCCCAGGCGTGCTTTGCGTACGCTCCCCCAGCTCGAACGTCACGCCATGCTCGCTGGCGATCTCATCGATGGCGCGATGCAATCGCTCATCCATCAGCGTCAGTGTCAGTGGCTGTTGCGAGCGCAGGTCGATACAGAAATCCACTTGCCCGCTCACTTTGCTGAAATCGGCCTGAACCGGATCGGTCGCAAACTGCCCCACCGTCACGGTCAGTTCGTGGCCCTCGTGTTCCAGTTCTTGCCACAGCCGTTGCAGCGTCACCACCAACTGGCTGACTGCGACCACCGCATCACGGCGATGGCTGCGCGGCGTGGCGCCGGAATGTGCGTAATAACCCAGGGCTCTGGCGCGTCGATAACGCAGGCTGCCGCAGATACCGCTGACGACGCCAAGGGGCACGCCGGCCTCGATGAGCACCGGACCCTGCTCGATGTGCACCTCGACAAAACAGTTGATGCGCGCGGGCCTCAGGGCCGCCACTTGCCTGGCCAGACTCAGGGGATCGCCCCCCAGCTTTGTCAGATGTTCGCTCAAGGTCTGGCCGGTATCAGCGCGTGTGGCGTGCAGCGCCTGGGCAGGCAACAGGCCGAACGCGGCTTTGCTGCCGACGTACGACACCGGAAACCAGGCGCTCTCTTCGGCACGAACGGCCATGACCGTGACGTCGTGCTGTGGCTGATAGCCGCCCTTGCGCCAGCCGCTCAACACCGCAAGCCCTGCCACCACGCCCGCCGCGCCGTCGTAATTGCCGCCCCGGGGGACAGAATCCAGGTGCGAGCCGGTCATGACCACCGCCGTGTCGGGCGTGCGTCCAGGCAAGGTGATGTAGAGATTCAGCGCGCCGTCCACCGACACCTGCAACCCGGACCGCTCGGCCTGCTCGCGCAGCAGATCATGGGCACGTTGCTCGCCTGCGCCGTAGCTGTCGCGGGTGATGCCGACGCCATCGAAACCCGATGCGTGCAACGTCACAAACAAGGCATCGGCCAGCGCCCAGTCCGGCTCCGGCACGCCCTCGGACGTAGACAGAGACGTCACACCAGTGCCCGACAGGCGTCGACGATACGCTGGCAGGCGGTTGCCAGGTCTTCATCACTCACGGTGTAGGACACTCGAAAATACGGTGCCAGACCAAACGCGGTGCCGGGCACCACTGCCACGCCGCCGGACTCCAGCAGATAGCGGCATAAATCGACGTCACTGGCGATGACCTCACCGGTCGCGGTGCGCTTGCCGATCAAGGCGCCGCATTCGACATACAGATAAAACGCCGCCGGCGGACAGGCGACATTGAGCAGCGGCCTGGCGCTGGCGAACACGGCCAAGGCGTGATCGCGACGGGCCCGCAGGCGCTCGCACCAGTAGGCGATGAAGTCCTGCGGGCCGTTCAATGCCGCGACGGCGCCCGCCTGACTGATCGATGAGGGATTGGTGGTGCTTTGCGACTGCAACAGCTCGATGCCTTTGATCAGCCATTGAGGGCCGCCGGCATAACCCAGGCGCCAACCGGTCATGGCGTGGCTTTTGGAGACGCCATTGATGGTCAGCGTGCGGTCATACAGTTCAGGCACGGCCTGGGCGAACGACGCAAAACGCCCTTCAAACACGATGGGCTCGTAGATGTCGTCGGACATAACCAGCACCCGCGGATAGCCCTTCAGGACTTCGCCCAGGGCCTGCAATTCCTCGGCGCTGTACAACGCGCCCGACGGGTTACCCGGGGAATTGAGCAGCAACCAGCGGGTATTGGCGGTAAGTGCGCCCGCCAGGGATTGCGCGGTGAGTTTGAAGTCGTCCACCGGCCCAGGCATCACGACCACCGGGCTGGCGCCGGTCAGCAGGACCATTTCCGGGTAGGACACCCAGTAGGGCGCGACGAATATCACTTCATCACCGGGCTCAAGGGTGGCCAGCAACGCATTGAAAATAATCTGCTTGGCGCCGGTCGAAGCAATCACCTGATCGGGTGTGTAGCCCAGGCCGTTGTCCCGCTGGAATTTGCCGATGATCGCCTGCTTCAGCGCGGTGGTGCCCGAAACACTGGTGTAGCGGGTGTGGCCCTGACGCATGGCGTCAATGGCGGCTTGCTGAATGTGCTCGGGGGTGTCGAAGTCCAGCTCGCCGGTGCTCAGGCTGATGACCGAGCGCCCTTCGGCAGCCATGCGCCGCGCAGCGTCTGCAATGGCCGCCGTGGCGGAAGGACGGATCCGGGACACGACCGAGGACAGCTGAGGGTCAGTGATAACAGTGCTCATGAGGTTCCCACCGGCAAGAAAAACCCATGGTATACCAGAGGCATAACACTGTCATACACAGAAACATCTCAGGAATGCATCTCTTCCCTCTCAGTCGACGCTGCGCTCAGCCAGCGCTCAGCCCTGAGCCAAAATGCTCTGCAGCAGCCCCGGAAAACGCAGATTAAGTTCTTCCAGACGCAGAGAATTCATGTGCGTGGTGCCGACGTTGCGCGTCTGCACCAGCCCTGCATCGCGTAACACCCGGAAGTGATGGGACATGCTGGATTTGGGCCGACCACCGTCCAGTTCGCCGCACGATGCTTCGGCAACCTCAGCCAGACACCGAACAATTTCAAGACGCACGGGGTCGCTCAAAGCGAGGAGTACACGCTCAAGAGCGAAGTCGGATGGCGGTGGGTGTTTGAAGGCAGGCATGGCCGCATGATAGCCGGGGGTTTCAAATGACGCCATATTTCGAATACTATCGAACAAGCAAAACAAACTTACCTGGAGTATTCCGATGTCAGCACTGTTCGAGCCATTCACGTTGAAAGACGTCACCCTGCGCAACCGGATTGCCATTCCGCCGATGTGCCAATACATGGCCGACAATGGCGTCATCAATGACTGGCACCAGGTTCACTTGGCAAGCATGGCCCGCGGTGGCGCCGGACTGGTAGTGGTCGAGGCGACGGCCGTTTCGCCTGAAGGTCGCATCACTCCGGGGTGCGCCGGCATCTGGAGCGACGAACATGCTCAGGCCTTCGTGCCCGCTGTAAAAGCGATCAAGGCCGCAGGTTCTGTACCGGGCATCCAGATTGCCCATGCCGGTCGTAAAGCCAGCGCCAACCGTCCTTGGGAAGGCGACGACCATATCGCCGAGACCGATCCAAAAGGCTGGAAAACCATAGGCCCCTCCCCGATCGCGTTCGGTGCCAACCTGCCCAAAGTGCCGCAGGAAATGACCCTGGACGACATTGCTCGCGTCCGTCAGGACTTCGTTGACGCCGCACGCCGCGCTCGCGAAGCAGGCTTTGAGTGGATCGAACTGCATTTTGCCCACGGTTATCTGGGCCAGAGTTTCTTTTCCGAGCACTCCAACCAGCGCACCGACGCCTACGGTGGCAGCTTCGACAACCGCAGCCGTTTCCTGCTGGAAACCCTGGCCGCTGTGCGTGAAGTCTGGCCAGAGAACCTGCCCTTGACCGCGCGCTTCGGTGTTATCGAGTACGACGGCCGCGATGAGCAGACACTGACCGAATCCATTGAACTGGCGCGTCGTTTCAAAGACGGTGGTCTGGATCTGTTGAGCGTGAGTGTCGGTTTCACCATCCCTGAGACCAACATTCCGTGGGGTCCGGCGTTCATGGGCCCTATTGCCGAACGCGTGCGTCGGGAAACCGGTCTGCCGGTTACGTCGGCCTGGGGTTTTGGCACCCCGCATTTGGCACATGCCGCTGTAGAGGCCGGTCAACTGGACCTGGTGTCCGTGGGCCGTGCTCACCTGGCCGATCCGCATTGGGCCTATTTCGCCGCCAAGGAGCTGGGTGTCGACAACGCCTCCTGGACCCTCCCTGCGCCTTACGCTCACTGGCTTGAACGCTATCGCTGAGTGGTGAAAACCGGGTGTCGTTAAACAGAATTGCCGGCTCTGAGGCCGGCAATTCCCTACAAGGTCGAGCCTGTCAGCGGCTGGCGAAGTACATGGTCACTTCAAAGCCGATACGCAGGTCGGTGTAGCTCGGTTTGGTCCACATAGGCATTGCTTCCTGGGAAGACCGGGACAGTCCGGCCCCTCAGTTATACGCCAATCAGACATCGCCGCAATACGCTCTTGCGCCGGCCGAAAAGGCCAGCCAACACCTCACCGCGACACCTGCGCAACAGCTGTTGCAGCCTCGAGACAGCTGTTGCGCGTCGATGCGTGATATCTCCAGGCTGACGCTCCCGCTTCAGCTTCGCGTCATACCGGCTGCCTGCCTGTCACCACACATCCGTCTTTTCGTAGGCTAATCCGGCACGGGCTTTGCTCATCGGTGTTTGTGTGCGAAGTTATATTTTGTAACAGGCGATTTATTCGGCAGCGGCTAGTCTCAAGCCCCTGGCCGCACGCCTGAGCCACTGCCAGGGCGACACTTACTGCCTGAGCCGTTGCAAAACCAGAACAATAAACATGCGCTGATGCCCCCAGGCAGCTGCCGCATCAGGAGATTCGCCATGCCCCTGCAAACCTTGGGAGCCGGACCCACTGACCTTAATGCGTTCGTCGGTGATTACTTCCCCGACCGCAACCTGCCTTCCGATGGGCTGATCGTGCAATCGTGGTATCGCAGCGTCGTCGAGCACGGTCTTGAACCCGCCGGGCGTGCCAACAAAGTCATCCTCAGCGCCGCCGAGATCCAGCGTCATCAAGAATTTCACCACGATTACATGTCCATCGCCGGACAAGGCGTCAGCGGCCTGGCCAAACGGGTCGCCCAGGCCGGGTTTGCGGTGTTGCTCAGCGATGAACGGGGTATCGCGCTGGACTCCCACATCCCCAGAACCGGCAGCGCATATGCCGACTCCGGGCTGATCGTCGGATCTCGCTGGGACGAATCGCTGGTGGGCACGAACGGCATCGGCACCGGGCTCGCCTCCGGCAGCGCGCTGATCATCCACCGCGATGAGCATTTTCTGCGCGAAAACGATCGCCTCAGCTGCTCGGTGTCGCCGATCTTTGACTCACTGGGCAATGTACGCGGCTGCCTCAATGCGTCCTGCCTGAACAGCAACGGGCCCAAAGCTGCGCAATACCTGACGCTGCAACTGGTGATCATGTACGCGCGAATGATCGAAAACGCCTACTTTCGCCACAGTCATCGCAACACGCTGACCCTGATGATCAAGCCCTGCGACGAAATCAGCGATCTGGCCAACGAGCAATTGCTCGCACTGGACGATCAGGGTCGGGTCATCGGCGCCAACCGCTCAGCCTTCGTCGAACATAAAACCCATGGGCAGGGCCTGCTGCTGGGGCGCAAGCTCAGCGAACTGCACCCGGTGGACGTCGACGAACTGCTGCGCCTGTGCGACGGCGGTGCAAACGCGACGCGGCTGCGCAGCGGACAACGGCTGGTGGAAATCGGCCTGCGCATGCCGGTCAAGATCCGCCAGCCGCGCGCACCTCAAGCCCGCCCTGGCGCCACGATCCACCGCGCGCCGACGCTGGAACAACTCAGCGGCGCCGACCCGCAACTGCTACAGGGCGTGGCGCGCCTGTATCGCGTGCTGGACAAGGACTTGCCGATCCTGATCACCGGCGAAACCGGCACCGGCAAGGAAGCCTTCGCCCGGGCGATTCACCTGGCCAGTGGGCGCCGCGCAGGCCCCTTCGTCGCACTCAATTGCGCCGCCATCCCGGAAAGCCTGATCGAGAGCGAACTGTTCGGTTATCGCAGCGGCAGTTTTACCGGGGCCAGCAAAAAAGGCATGAAGGGCAAGCTGGAGATCGCCAATGGCGGCACGCTTTTTCTCGATGAAATCGGCGACATGCCCGCGCACTTGCAAACCCGGTTGCTGCGGGTTCTTGCCGAACGGGAATTGTCGCCACTGGGAGCCGACACGCCGTTGCCACTGGACATTCAGGTGATTTCTGCCACGCACCAGAACGTGACGCAGATGATCGCGGACAAGACCTTTCGCGAGGACCTGTTCTACCGCCTCAACGGCATGACATTGCACCTGCCGGCCTTGCGCGAGCGCAGCGATCTTCGGGCGCTGGTCCAGGCAGTCCTGCGTGCCCAGCCGGGGGGAGAACAATGTCAGATCGATGCCGCCAGCATGGGTCTGCTGACCGGCTACGGGTGGCCTGGCAATATCCGTCAGTTGATCAACGTGCTGCGATACGCAGTAGCCCTGGCTGACGATGATCAGATCACTGCCGATTGCCTGCCCGCCGAATTATTGGAGCAGCCTCGACCCGCGGCGGCCCAATTGCTCAGCCGCCCGCCCCTGGCGCAACTGACTGCAGGCGATGAAGGCCAACGGCTGCTGGAAGTGCTGCGCCGTCATCAATGGAACGTCACGGCCGTGGCCGAGGAACTTGCCGTGGCGCGATCGACGCTGTACCGGAAAATGAAAAAGTACCGGATCGTCCAGCCCAACTGCGCCATCTGAACCGCAAGCGGGGCTGCTTGCACAGGCGCCCCGCTGCCGCTTTAGCGCCTCAGATCTGGATGTACACCACATGGGTATGGGTGAATTCATACAACCCATGCTTGCCATCGGCGCCACCGATCCCTGATTTGCGCACCCCGGCGTGGAAACCCTGCATGGCCTCGAAATTTTCCCGATTGATGTAGGTTTCGCCGAAGTCCAGCTCACTGCTGGCGCGCAGGGCCGACGAAAGATCGCGGGTGTAGATCGACGACGTCAGGCCGAACTCGCAATCGTTGGCCAGGGCGATGGCCTCGTCCAGGTCATCGACGATCTGGATCGGCAGGACCGGGCCGAAGATTTCCTGACGCATGATCTCCATCTCCTGGCGGCAGTTGGCGAGCACCGTCGGCTGGTAGTGAAAACCCTTGCCGTCGCGATCGGCAATCGCGCCACCGGTGATCACCTGCGCGCCGTCACCGACAGCGGTGCGGACCATCTGCGCCACTTTGTCCAGCCCGGCCTGGTTCACCAGCGGGCCCATGTCCAGGTCCTCCTCGGACAGCGGATCACCGTATCGGGTGGCCGCCATGGCCGCGCTGACCTGCTCGACGAACTGGTCCGCCACCTTGCGCTCGACGTAAACCCGCTCGGCGCAGTTGCAGACTTGCCCGGTGTTGATCACTCGTGAAGCCGTGATCGCTTTCACCGCTAGGTCCAGATCGGCATCTGCCAGTACGATGGCCGGCGCCTTGCCGCCCAGCTCCAGATTGAGCTTGGTGATGTTGTGCGCCGCCGCTGCCATGATCCGCTGACCGGTGGCCACGCTGCCGGTGAAATTGACCATGTCCACGCCCGAGCTTGCGCTGAGTGCATGGCCCACGGTGCCGCCTTTGCCGGAAACGATGTTGACCACGCCTTTGGGCAAATCCGTTTCGGCCAACAGTTTTGCGAATTCAAAGCAGTTGATGGGGGTTTCTTCGCTGGGCTTGATGACGATGGTATTGCCGGTAATCAGCGCCGGCGCCAGCTTGCGAGCGATCAAAAAGAACGGGAAGTTCCACGGCAGTATCCCGGCCACCACACCCAGGGGTTTACGGAACAAAAAGATGTTTTCCCCAGGCCGGTCGCTGGTGAGGATTTCACCTTCCAGACGCCGCCCCCACTCGGCCATGTAGTCGAGATAGTCGGCCGTGAAATTGACCTCCACCAGCGCCAGCCCCAGCACCTTGCCCTGCTCGGCGGTGATGATGCGGGCCAGCCGGTCGGCGTTATCGCGGACCTTGGTGGCGATTCTTCGCAGATAGCCTGCCCGTTCGTTGGCCGGCTTGCGGGCCCAGGATTTTTGCGCGGTGCGTGCGGCGGCAATGGCCCGCTCCACTTCACCGAGACTGGTTTCCGGCACCGAACCCAACAGCTCGCCGTTGGCCGGGTTGAAGACTTCAATCAGGTTGTCACCGGCACTGAAAGCACCGTCGATGTAGCTCTGGTAGATGGGCAATGAGTTGCTCATGGTTCGGCCTCTGCTAATTGATCGTTGATTGTTTCGCCGCCTTTGTTGGAGCAAGGCTTGCCCGCGAAGTCCAGAACGCGGAGTGTCAGCCAAACCGGGGCTTGGGCTTCGCGGGCAAGCCTTGCGCCTACAGGCCATCGGTCATCCCGACTACTGCGCCGCTGCGGTCTTGGCTGACGCCATTTCTTTCTTCAGATCATTGGCGCGCCAGATGATGTATTGGTGCACCAGCTCCACCTCCTCGGGCTTGAGTTCGTCAACGAACGACGGCATGCCGTCATTGACCCGCCCGCCGTAGACAATGCCGAGGAATGCCTGGTGGTTTTCCTTGCTGAGCATGCGCAGGTCCGGCAGCACCCCGCCGCTGATGGCGTTGATGCCGTGACAGGTGTCGCAGTGGCCGTTGAACAGCGCCCGGCCCTTGTCCACCTGCTCTGTGGTGCCGGTGAACGCCGGTGGATCGACTTTGCGGTCCGCGTATTTGTATTTCAGATCGGGCAGCTTCGCGGTGCCACCGAGTTTGTAAGTCAGCACTTGCGCGTTGGGCTTGACCCCTGCACGCAACGACAGCGCCCCGGCGAAGGTGGAAAACGCCCCGCCCCAGCCCGCCATGAACGTCACGTACTGCTCGCCGTCGACTTCATAAGTGACAGGCCCGGCCATCACGCCGGTATTGGCCGGCTGCTCCCACAGCACTTTGCCCTTGTCGGCCGAATAGGCGACGACCCGGCCGTCTGCGGTGCCCTCAAACAACAGGTTGCCCGCCGTGCTCAAGGTGCCGCCGTTGAAGATGGTCGAGTACGGCACTTCCCAGCGTGCCTCCTGCTTGAGCGGATCCCAGGCGATCAATTTCCCGGTCCAGGTGTCTGCCAGTTTGCGCAGGCCGTCCGGGTCTTCGGGCATCATCCCGGTGTTGACCTGCAGCTGGTACATGCTCTTGAATTTCTTGCGCGGCGGCTGGCCATCGACGTCCTGATACAGCGCCGACATGATGTGCGCCGGGATATACACCAGCCCGGTCTGCGGGTTGTAAGACATCGGTTGCCAGTCGTGGGCGCCCCAGAATGCCGGCTGCACCAGAAGCGCTTTTTTCTCCGGATCGCGCCAATACACAGCGGCCTTTTCATCGACGATGGGCCGGCCGGTTTTCATGTCCACTCCGGTGGCCCAGTTGATCGGCACGATGTTCTTGGCCGACAGCAGCTCGCCGGTCTTGCGGTCGATGACGTAGAAGAACCCATTCTTGGGCGACTGCATCAGCACCTGGCGCTCTTTGCCGTCGATCTTCAGGTCCGCGAGCATGATGTGCGCGGTGGCGGTGAAGTCCCAGGCATCACCGGGAGTGGTCTGGTAGTGCCAAACGTACTCGCCGTTGTCCGGGTTGATCGCGACGATGGAGGACAGGAACAGGTTGTCGCCCTTGCCTTCGGAACGCAGACGCGGGTTCCACGACGAAGCGTTGCCTACGCCGATGTACAGCAAGTTGAGTTTCGGATCGTAAGACATCGAGTCCCACACCGTGCCGCCGCCGCCCTGCTCGACGAACTTGTCGCCGAACCAGGTCTTGCTGGCGATTTCCATGGCTTTGTTTTCAGGCGGCAGTTTCGGGTCGCCCGGCACGGTGAAGAACCGCCAGTCCTGTTTGCCGGTGTCAGCGTCATAGGCGGTGATGTAGCCGCGTACGCCGTATTCCGCACCGCCGTTACCGATGATCACCTTACCCTTCACCACGCGCGGCGCGCCGGTGATGGTGATGCTGCGATTGGGATCGGTGCGGGTGTCTACCGACCAGACCTTGGCCCCGGTCTTGGCGTCGATGGCTTCCAGGCGCCCGTCCAGCACGCCGACGAAGACTTTGCCGCCCCACACCGCCACGCCCCGGTTCACCGCATCGCAGCAGGCTTCGCCGGCACGACTGCGGTCGGACTGCGGATCGTACTTCCACAACAATTTGCCGCTGCGAGCGTCCAGCGCGTAGACCACGGAAAACGGCCCGGTGGTGTACATCACGCCGTCCACCACGATGGGCGTCGCTTCCACCCCGCGGTCGATGTCGAGCTTGTAGGTCCAGGCGAGGCCGAGCCCGGCGACGTTGTTGTCGTTGATCTTTTTCAGCGGGCTGAAGCGCTGCTCATCGTAGGTTCGGCCGTGGCTCATCCAGTTGCCCGGCTCCTGATCGGCCGCGCTGATACGCGCGCCGTCTACCCCGGCGGGCTGATCGGCGGCATGGCTCAGGGGCGTGAAAGCGACACTTAGTGCAACGGCGGTGATAAACAGGCTGGTCGGGGCGCCGGGGAGGCGAAAGTAAGGCCCTGATCGGTTCATGAGGCTCTCCGTTCTTATTAGAACCGGGAGCGCATGTGCCCCGGCTGAAAAGGAAAGGAGCAAGCGTTATGCCAGCGGGAATAACGTTATTTATTTCAGGTAGTTAGCCTGTTTTGAGTCCGGACAATGTAGTGCTTCCCCGCTACAGCTGTCGCATGTGCGAGGGACAGAGCGCTACACCTGCGCCAGGCTACGCAGTTCGCGGCAGGCTGGGCCTGTGGGAGGGAGCTTGCTCGCGATAAGTTCTGACTCTGGCCGCAGGATGATAGGGCCGCTGCGCAGCCCTGAACCCAAACTTCCTCGGTTCATCAGACACACCGCGTGCGCAGGTTTTGCTGCCGCTGCGCGCCAGATCGCGAGCAAGCTGCGCTCCTACGCCTTCGGCAGAAGCGGCATCGCGGCGGCCCTGAACCCAACTTCCTCGGTTCATCAGACACACCGCGTGCGCAGGTTTTGCTGCCCTGCGCGCCAGATCGCGAGCGAGCTGCGCTCCTACGCCTGCGGCAGAAGCGGCAGTGCGGCGCGCATAAACGTTGTTGGAGCGAGGCTCGCCCGCGAAGCTGACTTCACGGTAAGCCTGACACACCGCATGCTCAGCTTCGCGGGCAAGCCTCGCTGCAACAGAAGTCGGTTGATCCGCCAGATCGCCGCGTCTGCCCGCAGGGCGTGGAAGTCTGGCCGGGCGGCGTTCCGTTTGCCGACGATCTGCCGGGGTCGCGTTCGACCGCGCAGCGCCAGCAACACCCGCGCGCGGTTGAAAGATGAATCACTCCTGTCCCACCCACGACCCGCCCAGCGCCGCTTGCAGCTGGACGCTGGTGGTCAGTTGCGTGGCGACCAGGCTGAGCAGGGTCTGGCGCTCGTTCAGGCTGGTGGCCTGGGTGGTGGCGACGTCCAGGTAATCGATGACCCCGGCTTCGTACTGATCACGGCTGACCGACGCTGAATCTTCCGCCGACTGCGCAGAATTTCGTCGCGCCACCCACTCAGGCTCCAGCGTGCGCAACTCGACCAGGTAATCCTCGACCTCCCCCAGCCCGGTCAATACGGTCTGGCGATAGGTCGCGACGGTGGCGTCGTAGGCATGTCGGGACTGCTCGACCGCAGCCTTGGTCGCGCCGAAATCCAGGATCGTGCCGGTCAGGCTAGGGCCAATGGACCAGAACCGGTTAGGCAGCGAGAACAGATTGCTGATGGTCGAGCCCTGATAGCCGCCGCTGGCACTGAGCGTCAGGTCCGGGTAATACGCCGCCGTCGCGACACCTACAGCGGCATTGGCCGCCGCCATTTGCCGTTCGGCGGCAGCGATGTCCGGACGGCGTTCCAGCAAGCGACTGGGCACCCCCAGCGGCACATCCGGCAGGTGGTACTGCCAGGCCGGGTCTGCCGCCAACGCAAAATCAGCCGGCGGTCTGCCCATCAGCAAGGCAATGGCGTGTTCGTACTGCGCGCGCTGCCATTGCAGATCCAGCATCGACGCCTGAGCGCTCTGCAGTTGGGTCTTGCCGGTGGCAAGATCGGCCCGGGACGAAATCTGCTCGTCGTATTTGTTCTGGATGATCTGCAAATAGCGCTCATAACCGGCAATGGTTTCGCGGTACAGGGCGATGCGCTGATCGAGCAGACGCAGCTGGAAATAATCCTGCGCCAGGGACGATTGCGCGCTCAGGGTGGCATTTGCAAGGTCCGCGGCGCTGGCCTGAGCGCTGGCGCGGTCTTGCTCGTTGGTGCGCCGCAGCCTGCCCCAGATGTCGGCTTCCCAGCTCAGGTCCAGGGACGCCGAGTGCTGCTTGCTCACCCCTCCGCCACCGGTACTGCCGGTAGCAGACCCGGTGCCGGTTTCGCTGCGAGTGCTCGCGCCTGTGCCCGTCAAGAGGGGGAACTCTTCGGCGCGAGACTGGCGCACCAGCGCCAGAGCCTGCGCGTATTGGGCGGCGTACACGGCGACGTTCTGGTTATTGAGCTGCACCTGGCTGACCAGCGCGTTCAACTGCCGATCCTGATAAAGCTCCCACCACGGACCTTTAGGCAGCTCGTCCTGAGGGTTCGCGGCCTTCCAGCCTTGGGCCTCCTTGAACGTGGCAGAAATGGGCGCAGCGGGTTTCTGATAGTCGGGGCCGACCATGCAGCCAGCCAACAAGCTGCTGGCAAGCAGCACGGCGCTACACAGGCGAGACGGCAGTAAAGCATTCATTTATTCAAACCTTGTCGGTGCGCCGGGCACGTGAGTGCGGCGAATACGCGTGTGCCAGAAATCCCGGGAGACTCGGCTCAGGCGGTCGAGATAGAGGTACACCACCGGGGTGGTGAACAGCGTCAGCAATTGGCTCAGCACCAGACCGCCAGCGATGGCAACGCCCAGCGGCTTGCGCAGGTCGGCATCGCCGCCACTGCCCAGCGCCAGGGGCAAGGCACCGAAGAACGCCGCCAGGGTGGTCATCATGATCGGCCGAAAACGCATGCGGCAGGCCTCGATGATCGCCTGTTCGGGGGACAGTTTGCGGTCGCGCTCAGCCATCAGGGCGAAGTCGATCATCATGATGGCGTTCTTTTTGACGATGCCGATCAACAGCAAAATGCCGATCAGGGCGATAACCGTCAGTTGCATGTTCATGACCTTGAGCAACAACAGTGCACCGACGCCGGCCGACGGCAGGGTCGAGAGAATCGTCAGCGGGTGGATGTAGCTCTCGTACAGCACCCCCAGCACGATGTACACCGCCAGCAGAGCGGCAGCGATCAACCACGGCATGCTCGCGGCCAGCGACGCGTAGGCCTGGGCAGTTCCGGCAAAACCGTACTGGATGTCCCGAGGCATCCCGACTTTGTCGATCGCCGCGTTGATCGCCACGGTTGCCTGATCCAGCGAGACCCCTTCCTGCAAATTGAACGCGATGGTGCTGGTCGCCGACTGGCCCTGGTGCGCCACCGCCAAGGGCGCGTTATCCGGGCTGAAGGTGGCGAACGCGGTCAACGGCACCTGCTGGTTATCGCTGTTGATCACGTACATGCGGTCCAGCATGGTGGAGTCGCTGGTGTAGACCGGGTCCAGCCCCATGATCACATGGTACTGATTCAGGGTTTTGTACAGGGTCGCGACCTGGCGCTGGCTGTAGGCGTTGTTGAGCAAGTTATCGATGTCGCTGACGCTCACCCCCAGACGACTGGCAGCGGCGCGGTCGATGTGCAGCTTGAGCTCCTGCCCTCCGGTCTGGGAATCCGAGTCGATACCGGTCAATTGCGGCAATGCCCGCAGCGCCGTTTCGACCTTCGGTGCCCACAGCCGCAGCAGGTCCAGATCATCGGCCTGGAGGCTGAACTGGTAAGTGGCATTGGCGCTGCGGCCACCGACGCGGATGTCTTCGGCCGGCATCAGAAACACCTGGATCCCTGCCACGGTGTTGTTGGCCTTGGTCAACCGATTAGCCACCGCTGCGGCGCTGCTGGTGCGCTGTTTGTAGTCCTTGAGCCGAATGAAGAAGTCCCCGGTGTTGCGCGAGCCGGCGCGGCCACTGCCGGTTGAGGACATCACTGCCTCCACGTCCGGGTCGGCGGCCAGGTCGTGGGCGATCTGCATCAGGTGCGGTTTGAGCGCCTGAAACGAGATGCTCTGATCGGCACGCACAGCGCCCATCAACACCCCGGTGTCCTGAGCCGGAAAGAATCCTTTGGCGACCGTGGCATACAGATAAACGTTGAAACCCACCGTCAGCAGCAGGCTGAACAGCGTCAGCAAGCGGTGACGCATCACCCAGGTCAGCGCAGCAAGATACGCCGCCTGCATCCGCGCCAGGCCGGTTTCGATCCATCGATACAGGCGCGGCACTTTGGCGTCGTGGGCCGGCTGGCGCAGCAGCATGACGCACAGCACCGGCGTAAGACTCAACGACACCAGCATCGACAGGCACAGCGCGATGCTCAATGTCACCGCAAACTCACGAAACAGCCGCCCCACGATGTCGCCCATCAGCAAGATCGGGATGAACACGGCAATCAGTGACAGCGTCATGGACAGCACGGTGAAACCCACTTCCCGGGTGCCCATCAGCGCAGCCCGCAACGGGCGCATGCCTTGCTCCTGATAACGGGCGATGTTCTCCAGCACGACGATGGCGTCGTCCACCACAAAGCCGGTGCAGATAATCAGCGCCATCAGCGACAGGTTGTCGAGGCTGTAGCCCAAGAGGTACATGACCGCGCAGGTGCCGATCAGCGACACCGGCAGCACCACCGCCGGAATCAACGTGGCGCGGGCGTTACGCAGGAAGACGAAGACCACGGCGATCACCAGCAAGGTGGCGATCAGCAGGGTTTCTTCGGTGTCGTGCAGCGATGAGCGCACCGTCGGGCCACGGTCGATGACGCTGATCAGTTGCACGTCGCCCGGGATCTCGCGCTGAAGCTCGGGAATCAGCGCCTTGATGCTGTCGATAGTCTTGAGCATGTTGGCGCCAGCCTGGCGGGTCACGCCCAGCGTTACCGAGGGCTGGCCGTTGTAGTAGCCGCCGACGAACATGTCTTCCACTGAGTCGTAAACGTTGGCCACGTCCCGCAGGCGCACGGCGGCGCCGTTCTGGTAGGTGATGACCAGTTCCCGGTAGTCGGCCGCCTTGTCGATCTGGTCGTTGCCGTCGATGACCCAGCTCTGGGTATCGCCCTGCAAAATGCCCTTGGGCTTGGCTTTGGTCGCGTTGTTGATGGCGGTGCGCACGGTTTCCAGTGAAATGCCGGCGTGGTTGAGCAGGTTGGGCTGCACATCGATGCGCACGGCAGGCAACGCGCCGCCGCGCACCGAGACTTCACCTACGCCGTTCACCTGAGCGATTTTCTGCTGCAACTTGCTGTAGGCCAGGTCGTACAGCTCGCCGGGACTGCGGGTGGACGAGGTCAACGCCAGCATCAGCACCGGCGCCTCGGACGGGTTGGCCTTGCGATAGGTGGGCAGCGAAGGCATGGAACTGGGCAGCAAACTGCGCGAGGCGTTGATCGCTGCCTGCACGTCACGGGCGGCGCCGTTGATGTCGCGATTCAGTTCAAATTGCAGGATCAGCGTGGTCGATCCCTGACTGCTGGTGGAGGTCATCTCGGTGATGCCGGCGATTTGCCCAAGGCTGCGCTCCAGTGGCGTGGCGACCGTGGCCGCCATGGTTTCGGGACTTGCGCCGGGCAACGAAGCGCTGACCTTGATGGTCGGGAAATCCACCTGAGGCAGCGGCGCCACCGGCAGCAGCGCGTAGCCGAGGATGCCGGCCAGGGTAATGCTCAGGCTCAGCAGCAACGTCGCCACCGGGCGACGAATGAACAGCCGCGAAAGGTTCATGCCCGCGCCCTGCCCCGGTTCAGCCGTGCCTTGGCGCGCTCGGACAGGCGATCAAACATCAGGTAGATCACCGGCGTGGTGAACAGCGTCAGCACCTGACTGAGCAACAGCCCGCCGACGATCACCAGACCCAGTGGCCGTCGCAGTTCCGCCCCGGCGCCGGTGGCGAGCATCAGCGGCAAGGCGCCGAACAAGGCCGCAAGCGTGGTCATCAGAATCGGCCGCAGACGCAACAGCGCCGCGCGGTGGATCGCATCACGGGCATTGAGCCGCTGCTGCTGGCGGCCTTCCAGGGCGAAGTCGATCATCATGATCGCGTTCTTCTTGACGATACCGATCAGCAACACCACCCCGATCAGTGCAATCAGGCTGAATTCAGTCCCGGTCAACAGCAGTGCCAGCAACGCGCCAATGGCCGCCGACGGCAGTGTCGACAGAATTGTCACCGGGTGAATGAAGCTCTCGTAAAGCATGCCCAGCACGATATACATCGTGACCAGTGCCGCCAGAATCAACCACAGCGTATTGCCGGTGGCGGTCTGGAAAGCCTCGGCCGCGCCCTGGTAACGCAGAGTGATACTGGTGGGCGCGTCGAGTTCGGTCATCACCTGGCTGATGGCTTGCTGGGCCTGTTCCAGGGAATAACCGTCAGCCAGGTTGAATGACAGGGTCACCGCCGGGAACTGATCCAGGCGGCTGAGTGACAACGAGCCGGTACGCTGGCCGACCTTGGCGATGTCGGTCAGGCGCACCATCTGCGCCGGGGTGGTGGTAGCAGTCGTAGTCGTCGTGGTGGAAGACGTGCTGCTGGCGGTGGACGCTGTAGTGGTGCCAGTGGCCGCCGTCAGATAGATATTGTCGAATGCCGCCAGCGATTGCTGAAATTTACCCGGCACCTGCAGCACCACGCGGTACTGGTTGGACTGGGTGAAGATGGTAGAAATAAGGCGCTGACCAAAGGCGTTGTACAACGCGGTGTCCACATCCGAAGCGCTGATGCCGTAACGCATGGCCGCCGCTCGGTCCAGCTCGACATAGGCCACCAGCCCCTGATCCTGCAGGTTGTCGATGACGTCGCGCATTTCCTCGCGGTGCTGAAGCTTTTCCACCAGCCTGGGAACCAGTGCCGACAGGTTGGCGCTTTCCGAATCGTCCAGGGTGAACTGGTACTGGCTCGGGGTCAGTTGATCGTCCACGGTGAGGTCCTGGGACGACACCAGATTCAACTGAATACCGGCCACCGCAGCGGCGGACTTCTCCAGCCGCGTGATGACTTGGGTCGCGCTGTCATCGCGGTCTTCGAACGGTTTGAGTTCGATCTGCAGGCGGCCGTTATTCAGCGAGTTGTTATTGCCATCGACGCCAATGGTGGACGACACCGATTGCACCGCCGGGTCCTGACGCACCACTTCGACCATGGACTGCTGACGGCGGGCCATTTCACTGAACGAGACATCCTGAGACGCCCGGGTGAAACCCTGGATCAGACCAGTGTCCTGAGTCGGAAAGAAGCCTTTGGGCACCACCAGATACAGCAAAGCGGTCAGCGCCACGGTGCCGACCGCGATCAGCAGCGTCAGGCGTTGGTGATCCAGCACCCACACAAGGCCACGGTCATAACCGTTCAGTACTTTCTGATACTGACGATCGCCCCATGCGGCAAAGCGCCCCTTCTCGCCTTCGGGCACATGACGAAGCAAGTGGGCGCAGAGCATCGGTGTAAGAGTCAGGGACACCACCATCGACACCAGAATCGCCACCGCCAGGGTGATGGCGAACTCGCGGAACAACCGCCCCACCACATCGCCCATGAACAGCAGCGGGATCAGTACGGCGATCAACGAGAACGTCAGGGAAATAATGGTGAAACCGATTTCCTGGGAGCCCTTGAAGGCCGCCGTCATCGGGTCCTCACCCTCTTCCAGATGCCGGGAGATGTTCTCCACCACGACGATGGCGTCATCGATGACAAAACCGGTGGCAACGGTCAGCGCCATCAACGTCAGGTTGTTGATGCTGAAGCCCGCCAGATACATCACCCCGAACGTCCCCACCAGTGACAGCGGCACCGCGAGGCTGGGAATCAACGTGCCGGTGAAATTGCCGAGGAAGGCAAACGTCACCAGCACCACCAGGCCGATGGACAACAGCAATTCGATCTGCACGTCCTTGATCGAGGCGCGGATGGTTTGCGTGCGGTCACTGACCACCGTGAGCTTGACCGAATCGGGCAATGCGGTTTGCAGGGTCACCAGTTTCTGCTTGATGCTGTCGACCACTTCGATGACGTTGGCACCGGGCTGGCGCTGCACGGCAATGACAATCGCCGGTTGGCCGTTGGCCGTGGCGGACAGGTATTGATCCTGAGGCGCCTCGGCAGTGGTCGCGACATCCTTGAGGCGCAACGCGGCGCCGTTTTCGTAGGCCAGCACCAGCTCGCCGTATTCCACGGCGTCACGCAGCTGGTCGTTGGCGTCGATGGTGATGGAATGGGACGGGCCGTCGAAGCCACCTTTGGAGCCGTTGACGTTGGCAGCGTTGACCTTGTCGTAGACGTCTTCCAGGGTCAGGCCGTGGGCCGCCAGGCTGGTGGGGTTGACCTCGATCTTCACCGCCGGCTGTTGCCCGCCCGCCAGGCTGACCATGCCCACGCCGGAAATCTGCGAGAGCTTGAGCGCCACGCGGGTATTGACCAAATCCTGCACGCGGGTCAGTGGCAGGCTGTCGGACGTAGCCGCGAGAGTCAGCACTGCGGTGTCAGCCGGATTGACCTTTTTGTACGTGGGCGGGTTCGGCAGATCGGTCGGCAGCAGGCTGTCGGCGGCATTGATGGCGGCCTGTACTTCCTGCTCGGCGACGTCCAGGGACAAGTCCAGCGAGAACTTAAGCGTAATCACCGACGCCCCGGCCGAGCTGGTGGAGTACATCTGCGACAGGCCGGACATCTGTCCCAACTGTCGCTCCAGCGGCGACGTCACCGCCGAGGCCAATACGCTGGAACTGGCGCCGGGGTACAGCGTACTCACCTGAATGGTCGGGTAATCGACTTCCGGCAGCGCCGAGGTCGACAGCAGTCGGTAGGCAAAAATGCCCGCCAGCAACACCGCGAGCATCAGCAGCATGGTGGCGACCGGGCGTTGGATAAACAGCCGTGATGGGTTCATGGGGTGACGTTGCCGGCAGCGGGCGTCGCGGTTTTACCTGCAACGACGTCGGTGCTGACAGGTTTTTCGATCTCGACCTTGCTGCCTTCACGCAGGTGATCGATGCCTCGGGTGACGACCTGATCGCCCTTGTCCACGCCTTGACTGATCACCGTTTGCTCGCCCAGTGCCGGGCCAACCTTGACGCTACGGCGGCTGACTTTGCCGTCCTTGACCACGTACAGAAACTCGCCATCGCTGCTCAATTGCACGGCAGCCGATGGCACCACCACGGCGTCGCGCAGGGTGTCGGTGGTCAGCTTCACGTTGACGAACTGATTGGGGTAAAGCTTCTCGTCGGGGTTATCGAACTGCGCCTTGAGCTTGATGCTGCCGGTGGTGGTGTCGATTTCGTTGCTGATGAATTTCAGCGTGCCGGTGGCCAGCGGCGTGCTGCCGAGCTGGTCCATGGCCTGCACGCTCAACGCTTCACCCTTGCGCACCTTGGGCAGCAAGGTGGCTAACTGCGCCTGGGGCAAACTGAAGGTCACGGCGATGGGGTTGGTCTGGGTCACGGTGACGATGCCGGTGGTGCTGCTGGACGACACAATGTTGCCCGGGTCCACCAGCCGCAGGCCGACGTAGCCATCGATGGGCGAGACGATTTTGGCGTAGATCAGGTTGAGTTTTGCAGCGTCGATCTGCCCCTGATCGGCCTTCACCGCACCGGCGTACTGGCCGACGGTGGCGGTCTGGGTGTCCAGGTCCTGCTTGGCGATGGAGTCCTTGGCGAACAGACGCTTGTAGCGTTCGACGGTCAATTGCGCGCTCTTGAGCAGCGCCTGGTTTTGCGCCATATCGCCCTGGTACTGATCCAGGGTGGCCTGATAGGCGCGGGGGTCGATCTGCGCCAGCAACTGGCCCTTCTTCACGTACTGGCCTTCGGTGAAGTACACGGCCATGAGTTCGCCGTCCACGCGGCTGGTGACGGTGACCGAATAGTTGGGAATGACGGTGCCCAGCGCCTGCTCGATGACCGGCACATCCGCGGTGCCCGCCGTGCCGACGGCGACGCTGACCGCCAGGTTAGGGTCGGTCATCCCCGGTCCGCCGTGCCGCCCGCCAGGGCTTGCTGCTGCGGTGCTGCCCGTGCCAGTCGCAGGTGCGGCAGTTGAGGTGTGCTTGAGGTAGACAAAGACAGCGCCAATGGCTGCGGCTATCAGGAGCGCGAGTAAAACGAGGCGCTTGCGTGAGCGGCCTGCCGAAATCTGGGTCATTGGATACTTCTGTGTGGACAAGGGTCTACGGGTCAGGAACCCGGGGTGAAACGTTCAACGGCGTAACGCCGGGCAATCGCCGGTCAGAGCCGACCGGCAAAGGGCACGGCCGGGCATATCCAGGCGGGCCAAAGGGTTCAGCGAAAGGGGGTGTTTCAAATTGTTGCGCCATTTAGCCCTGCGCGACGGGTATGGACAAGCGATCGGGCCGACCTTTGCAGATTATTTACATTCGTTCGCGTGACGGCAGCGCCCGGTTTCAGGACTGCTGCGGTCAGACGGTTGCTGCGGGGCAGCGGCTTGGCCTGATCAGGCCGTACCGCAAATGAGCCAGGACTGATTGGCACGGGTAACGGCCTGACGGTTCACCGACTTCAGTTCTTGGCAGGGGCCTGAATGGACTCAGGCACAGCGCTGGACGGAACGAAGGTTTTGTTTTCCTCGGCCGCTGCTTCTTTGGCTTGGCCTTGAGCTTTGGCCGCCTTGTCGCTTTCCTTGGCCGCGTCGTTCATTTTGTCTTGCGCCTGCTCGGCGTGCTGTTGAGCTTGCTGGGCCTTGTCTTCTGATTTTGAGTCGCACGCCGACAAGCCGATTGCAGCGGCCAGAACCATAGATCCCACGAAAAACTTCTGCACGAATAAAACCTCAACATCATTAATGAGTGACTTCGAACCTTGGCGGTCAAACGAAGTTCAACCAAAACGCAGCTCGCTCAAGGCGCTGATTCATCCCCTGACCGGAATCGATAACTCATGGGTCACAGACAAAACACCCCGCCTCCTTTCCTCGTTCCCGGGCAAGCCGTCGTTCTGTTCGACGGCACCTGTAAGCTGTGCAACGGCTGGGCCCGGTTCGTGATCGCCCATGACCGGGGCCATCGGATACAACTGGCAACGGTGCAGTCAGTCCAGGGGCAGCAACTGTTGGCATGGGCCGGCCTGCCCACCAGGCAGTTCAATACGATTGTCATGATCGAAGACAACCGGTTTTACGTACGTTCCGATGCCATGTTTCAGATCATGGCAAAGCTGCCGCCGCTCTGGCGCTGGGTGCAGATCATGTCCATCGTGCCGCGAGGACTGCGTGACTGGATGTACGACAAAATCGCTGTCAATCGCTACCGGTTGTTCGGTCAATACGACTGCATCCAGCTACCCGCCGCTGATCACGAACAGCGATTTCTAAAAACAGCTGACCAAGACCCAACGCAGCCACAGCCGCAATAAAAAACCCGGCGCAATGGCCGGGTCGAGTGGGTTGCCTGACCCACTAACGCTGGGGCGGGCTTTCTTCGGAGACTGAGTTGTTCACCTCCACATCGCCCATGTCTTCTTCAGACAAGGCTTGAGCGTCATCCTCCGTGGGGTGCTCGCCTCCCTTCGCTGGCGCAGGCTCTTTGCCCGGTGGATTGGGCATCACATCAGGCCGCCCTGGCTCCATTTCCATTGGCGCTATCGACGCTCCGTTTCCTGAACCACCTTCAAGCTCTGGCTTACTGTTCATGGTCGCCTCCAATCGCCCCGAACTGTTCGCGGCGTATTCATTGGAAGGCTGGCACGCACGCTCGTTCTATTAATTTTCATACGCGCTGCCCGACGAGGCGCTTGAGACCCACGGCGCGTAACAGATCCGCACTTGAGGTATCAGTGCCGATGATCCACGGCATTGCTCGTCAGTATTTCTGCAAAAACCTGAACGCGAACAGAATCGGTTCCAGAAGAAAACGAGCCGAAACGTTACTTCCAACCCACTGTTCAGCCCTTTCTCACTTCAGGAATACCGACGATGAAAACTTCACTCTTTGCCGCACTCATGATGGTCAGCGCGTTCGCCTCGGCCGGCGAAAATGTCACAAACGTAACAGCCCCCGAGGTCGAGCAATACACATACTCCGAGCACCTGGATATCGACAAAGTCATCAGCATGACCACAGCCCAAGACACTGATCATGTCTGTGGTCCGGTGCAGGCGCACATGGTGTACGTCGATCACAAGGGCGTGACCCACGATCTGGAATACGTCATTGAAGCGTATGGCTGCCAGAACAGCTGATCGCACTGGCCGCCAGACGCTGGCGCTCAATCGGGGCTTGCGCGTCATCACCGGCGGTCCCAAGACTTTTCCGCTTTTGAACCTGCAGCCTAAAGGTAATGAACATGAAACTAGTGCGCTATGGAATGCCAGGTCAGGAGCGCCCGGCGATGGTGGATGACGAGGGGCGCCTGCGTGCTCTCAGCGGCCATATCGAGGACATCGCCCCGGGCACATTGTCGGCCGCAGGACTGGCCACGCTGGCGGCCATCAATATCGATACGCTGCCGTTGCTGGACGATCAGGATGTCCGCCTTGGCCCGCCCGTGAGTGCCATCGGCAAAGTCATCTGCATCGGTCTGAATTACACCGACCACGCCGCTGAAGTCGGGCTGCCCTTGCCGGCCGAACCGACCATCTTCCTCAAGGGCGCTCGTCCCACCGGCGCCAACGATCCGGTGATGCTGCCGCGCAACGCCGAAAAGGGCGATTGGGAAGTTGAGCTGGGCATCGTCATCGGCCGTGGCGGGCTGTACATCGAGCCGGGCAACGCCCTGGAGCATGTCGCCGGTTTTTGCGTGGTCAACGACCTGAGCGAACGCTCCTACCAGATGGATCGTGGCGGGCAATGGACCAAGGGCAAGAGCTTTCCCGGGTTCGCACCGATCGGCCCCTGGCTGGTGACCGCCGACGAGGTGCCCGACATCGGCGAACGCTCGATCTGGCTGGAGGTGAACGGTCACCGGTATCAGAACGGCAACACCCACAATCTGGTGTTCGACGTGCCGCAGATCGTCAGTTACGTCTCGCAGTTCTATCAGCTTGAAGCCGGCGATGTGATCGCCACCGGCACCCCCGCCGGAGTTGGCCTGGGCCAGAAACCTTCGGTGTTCCTCAAACCCGGCGATGTCATCACCCTGGGCATTGAAGGACTGGGCAATCAGCGCCAACAGGTTCTGGCCTGGCAAGACTGAACACTGCAGTAGCCACACCACCGTGATGCAGCCTTTGTTGCCGGAGCCACCATGTCCCAGAAACCGTCTCGACGTTCTTTCCTGCAGGCGAGCCTGACACTCATCCCTGTCGTGAGCCTGGCCCCTCAGTCAGTCTTTTCGGCCACACCGACAGCCGGCGCCGCACCGCAGCCAGAGGCCAGCGTGGCGTTCGCGCCGCGCTATTTCACTGCCTCGGAATGGGCGTTCATCAATGCCGCCACAGCGTTGTTGATCCCCGAAGACGAAATGGGTCCCGGGGCGGTGGAGTGCGGCATTCCGGAGTTCATCGACCAGCAGATGGAGACGCCCTATGCCCACGGTGCGCTGTGGTACATGCAAGGGCCCTTTCTGCCGGACGTGGCGCCCGAATTCGGTTATCAGCAACGCCTGACGCCACGGGACATTTATCGATCCGGGATCAAGGCCTGTGACGACGCGTGCCGGAAAGCCTTTGACAAACCCTTTGCCGAACTGGACAGCGAAAGTCAGATCAAGGTGCTGCACCAACTCGAAGCGGGCGACATCGCGCTGCAGGACATGAGCGCCACGCTGTTTTTTACCCAACTGCTCAAGAACACCAAGGAAGGCTATTTCGCCGACCCGATCTATGGCGGCAACAAGCAAATGGCGGGCTGGAAAATGATCGGATTCCCTGGCGCCCGTGCGGACTTCATGGACTGGATCGACCACCCCAACGAGCGCTACCCCTTGGGCTCGGTGTCCATCGACGGGCGAAGGAGCTGAACCCATGGCCCTTGAAAAAACGGCTGTAGATGTAGTGATCGTCGGCTTCGGCTGGACCGGCGCGATCATGGCGATGGAACTGGCCAACGAAGGGTTGGAAATCCTCGCCCTCGAACGTGGCGATATGCAAGACACGCCCCAGACCGCCAATTACCCCAACGTGATCGACGAGCTGGCCTACAGCGTCAGGGGCAAGCTGCTGCAGGACCTGTCCAGGGAAACCGTGACCATTCGCCACTCGGCCAATCAGACCGCCGTGCCCTACCGGCAGCACGGCGCCTTTCTGTTGGGCAATGGCGTCGGCGGCGCGGGCTTTCACTGGAACGGCATGTCATGGCGAGCGTTCACCCAGGACTTGCGCGTGCGCAGTCATTACCAGGAACGCTATGGCGAAAAATTCATCCCCAAAGAGATGACGATTCAGGATTACCCCGTCAGCTACCAAGAGCTGGAGCCCTACTTTGCGCAGTGGGAAGACGTGGCCGCCGTGTCCGGCCAGGCCGGGAATATCAACGGCCAGATACTGACTGGCGGCAATCGCTGGGAAGCGCCACGCAGCGCCGGTTATCCGCTGCCGCCGCTGCAATCGATCTACGGCGCTCAAGTGTTCTCCAGGGCCGCCGCCGAGCTTGGCATGAAAGCCTTTCCGGTGCCTGCCGCCAACGCCTCGTCGCCCTACACCAACCGATACGGCGTGCGCCTGGGCCCGTGCAATTTCTGTGGTTTCTGTGAAGGCTACGGTTGCTACATGTATTCCAAGGCCTCGCCCCAGACCTCGATCCTGCCGGCCCTGCGCCAGAAGAAGAACTTCACCCTCAAAAGCCGTTCCCACGTGCTCAAGGTCAACACCGATTCCAGCGGCAAACTGGCGACCGGCGTGACTTACATCGATCCCCAGGGCCAGGAAGTCTTCCAGCCCGCGAAGATGGTGATCCTCTGCGCGTTCCAGATGCACAACGTGCGCCTGCTGTTGCTCTCCAATATCGGACGGCCCTATGACCCGGTGTCCGGCGAGGGTGTGGTCGGCAAGAACTACGCGTACCACATGAACAGCAGCGTCAACGTGTTGATGCCCAAAGGCACCCAGCTCAACCCCTATATCGGCACCGGTGCGGCGGGCTCGGCGCTGGATGATTTCAACGGCGATAACTTCGATCACGGCCCGCTGGGTTTCATCGGCGGCGCCAGTGTCTATCACCTGCGTACGGGCGGGCGGCCGATCCAGCAAAGCAAGCCCCTCAAGGACGGCCCGAGTTGGGGCAAGGGCTGGAAGGCCAGCGTGCAGTCGGACTACCAGCAGACCCTGCCGATCTATGCCCAGGGTTCGGTGATGTCTTATCGCGACACCTACCTGAGCCTGGACCCGACCTACAAGGACGCCCACGGGCAGCCGCTGCTGCGCATGACCTTCGACTGGCATGAAAACGAGTTTGCGATGATCAAGCACGCCATCGACGGCGCGACGAAAATCGGCAAGGCCGTGGGCGGCGAGGTGCAGGTCAACCTGCGTCAGTCCGGCAGTCACTTCGACACCCGCGCTTACCAAAGCACCCACACCACCGGCGGGGCGATCATGGGCGATACGCCGGGCAACAGCGTGGTGAACCGTTATCTGCAAAGCTGGGACGTGCACAACCTGTTCGTCATGGGCGCGTGCGCGTTCCCGCAGAACCTGGGGTACAACCCCACTGGCCTGGTCGCCGCCCTCACCTACTGGTCGGTGGATCACATTAAAAAAAGCTACCTGGCCAACCCCGGCCCGATGGTGCAGGCATGAACCGCGCGATGGGCAATGCCTTGCTGGCGGCGCTATGCCTGGGCAGCAGTTTGTCTGTCTGGGCGGCCAGCGACGAGCAGGCCCTTATCGCTCGCGGCGGATACATCGCCCGGGCCGGGGACTGCGTGGCGTGTCACACCGCCAAAGGTGGACAGGCATTCAGCGGTGGCCTGCCGCTGGGTACCCCCATCGGCACGGTTTACTCCACCAACATCACGCCCGACCCGACCACCGGGATCGGTGGCTATTCGTTCCAGCAGTTCGATGATGCGGTGCGCAAAGGGATTCGTCAGGACGGCGCGACGCTGTACCCCGCGATGCCCTACCCCTCCTACGCCAAAGTCACCGAAGACGACATGAACGCCCTGTATGCCTACTTCACCAAAGGCGTTCCGGCAGTCAATCAGCCCAACAAGGACAGCGACATCCCGTGGCCGCTGTCGATGCGTTTCCCGCTGGCGTCCTGGCGCTGGCTGTTTGCTCCGGCGCCGGTCCAGGGCAGCGCTGCCACTCAGGCTGACCCGGTCATCAGCCGCGGCGCGTATCTGGTCGAAGGCCTCGGGCATTGCGGCAGTTGCCACACCCCGCGCGCCCTGACCCTGCAGGAGAAAGCCCTGAGCAACCAGAACGATTCGCTGTTTCTCTCCGGCGGCGCGCCTATCGAAGGCTGGGTGCCCAAAGACCTTCGCGGCAGCCGGGTCACCGGCCTCGGGCGCTGGCAGGAGCAGGACATCGTCGAGTTCTTGAAAACCGGGCGCAACGACCACACGGCGGCGTTCGGCGGCATGAGCGAGGTGGTCGGCCACAGCATGCAGTACATGTCTGACCAGGACCTGACCGCCATCGCCCGCTACCTGAAAAGCCTCACGCCAAAACAACCCGATCAGGCTTTTGCCACCGAGGACGACGGCAGTACGGCGCGCAAGCTGCACAACCTGCAACTGGACACCCTGGGGGCCCGGCTTTACGCCGACAACTGCATGGCGTGCCACCGCAGCACCGGCAATGGCTACCCCAAAACGTTTCCGGGGCTGGCGCAAAACAGCGTACTCAACGACCCCGCGCCTGACTCCGTGATCCAGATCATCCTCACCGGCAACACCGTACAAACCACGCACACCGCACCGACCGCCTACAGCATGCCTGCGTTTGGCTGGCGTCTGGGGGACGACGAAGTGGCAGCCGTGGCGACCTTCATTCGTCAGGCGTGGGGTAACAGCGGCACCCATGTTTCGGCAGATGAAGTCACGCAGATTCGCAAAACCCTGTCCGCAGACGATCAGCGGGGCCAAGGCATGTCAGTGCACGCCGGTGCGGTCGAGGCCAGATTCGATCGCTGACCGTTGAATTGAAACCACCGCTGCACATCCCTCCCAGGAGTCTTTATGTCCAAGTTGAAAAGCTATTCAGTGAACGCCAACGGTATCCGCCAGCACATCGTCGAGGCCGGTGACGGGCCGCCGGTGATCCTGCTCCACGGCTTTCCGGAAACCGGTTATGCCTGGCGGTTCCAGATTCCGGTGCTCGCCGAGCGCTATCGGGTCATCGTGCCGGACCTGCGCGGCTACGGTGAAACCGACAAGCCGGCCACCGGCTACGACAAACGCAACATGGCACTGGACATCCGCGAGCTGATGCGCGAGCTGGACATTCCCAAGATTGCGCTGGTCGGCCATGACCGCGGCGCCCGGGTGGCCACACGGTTCGCCAAAGACTTCCCTGATCTGCTGGATCGCCTGGTGGTGATGGATAACGTCCCGACCCGCATCGTCGCCCGTGACCTGGACGCCAAGATCGCCAAAGCCTACTGGTTCTTCCTGTTCCACCTGGTCCCGGACCTGCCGGAGGCGTTGATTGCCGGACGCGAGCACATCTGGCTGCGGCACTTCTTCTCCGACTGGTGCCATGACCCACTGGCGATCACCGGCGAAGCGTTCGACACTTACGTCAAGGCCTATCAGGCGCCGGGGGCCGTGCGCGGCGCGATGTCCGACTACCGCGCTAACGCCACTGACGTCGCTCAGGACCTGGAAGACGGCGACATCAAGATTTCGGTGCCGACCATGTCATTGTGGGGTGCGGATTTCCTGTCCGTGGGCAAGTTGTTCGACATGCCCAAGGTCTGGGCCGAGATGGCCGAGAACCTGGAAACCCACGCCATCGAACAGTGCGGTCACCTGCCTCAGGAAGAACAACCGGAAGAAGTGAATCGGCTGCTGATGAAGTTTCTCGAGCCCTGGAAAGGCTGATCTCCTTCTGCTGCGGCTCTTGAATCACAAGAGCCTTTCGATGCTTCACCGCCGGGGCCTGCGCTCATGAATGTTCTGTTTTCTGTGGTACTGCCGATCTTTGCATTGGTGGGCGCGGGCTGGGCTGCCCGGCACTATGAGTTTCTCGGGGCGACCGCCGCCTCGGAGCTGAACCGGTTTGTCGTGTACCTGGGCATGCCGGCCTTACTCTTTCAGATCATGGCCACTGCCAAATGGCATGACCTTGACCATCCCGGATTTACCGCCGCGTTTGCCGCAGGTTGCGCGATCACCTTCGGGGTGACGGTGTACGTTCGGCGTCGCCAGTCTGCCCATCTGGCCGATGCCAGCCTGGACGGGCTGAACGGTGGTTACGCCAACGTCGGTTTTATCGGCTTTCCGCTGTGCGTGGCCGCGTTCGGCCCCGACAGCCTGCCGCTGGTGACCATTGCGTCCCTTACCACCGTCAGCGTGCTGTTCGGCGTGGCGGTGCTGCTGGTGGAAGTGGGCTTGCAACCGCGCGCCAGCCTCTGGGGCATCGCGAAAAAGGTCGGTATTTCTCTGGCTAAGAACCCGATGCTGCTCGCCCCGGCGTTAGGGCTGGTGTACGCAGTGGTCGCGCCGCCATTGCCCCAGGGCCCCAACCGTTTTCTGACCCTGCTTGCCAGCGCGGCCAGTCCCTGCGCACTGGTGTCACTGGGCGCATTCATTGCCGGCGCCAAAGGCCAATTCCACTGGCCCAAGCTTTCCAGCCTGGTGGGCCTGAAACTGGTCGGCCAACCGGCCATCACCTGGGCCGCAGCCACGTTCGTGTTCAATCTGACGCCTGCCGTGACGGCTATCGCCGTGGTCGTTGCAGCACTGCCCACCGGCACCGGCCCCTACATGCTCGCCAATATGTATGGCCGGGACGCCAGCACCACCGCCGGCAGCATCCTGATCTCTACGGTGCTTTCGGTCGCGACGATTGCCGTGCTGGTGACGTTTTTCACCCACTGAGCCGCTATCGCGCCGGGGCCGCACTCTTATAAGCAAACCCATTGAGATGGCGACACAATCGGATATTTAGCGCACCGTGTCCGCCTACACGCCGACCACCTGGCGATCAACCTTTATGCGGACGTCACATGACACCCAACGCAGAGCGCTATAACCCTTCCACCGAATACGCCGACAAGCTGATTTCGCGCATCGGCCAGACGCCCTCCTGGATCGCCAAGCGTATCGGCGTCACCGACAAACGCATCCGCTACATCCTCGACGGCGAGCGGACCGTCAAGGGCCAGACCACGCCCATTCAGATGACCTACACCGAACAGTTCGCCCTTGAGTGCCTGGCCGCAGAAGCCAAAGCCCTGAAGCAGTAAACGCGCTGCCAGGCGCTGATCATTTCCCTGTTCAGCCGATGGCCTGGCTGACCAGCGCGAACTGCCTGACTGCTGCATCCACGGGGGGCGGTGAGCCGAGCACCATGCGCGGCGCCCGGTCGACGCAAGGCAGCCCCAGGCTCTCCAGCCACGACACCAGGCCACAGTCGGCGAGCAGGTCAAATCGCACGAACATGCCGGGGATCAGCCGCAGCAGCTCAGTGATCATGCTGCGCGCCTGTGCGGTCTCGTGGGCCACCACCGGACCGATGAGATGACCGCGGCCAAATCGGCGCAGCAACGCAAAGCCCTGCAACTGGCCGTGGACTTCAAGGCCGATCACCTGCTCAGCGTCAGGCAACAGATCCGTCAGGACTGCCGTGCGATCAAGGCCACTGCCGGCGTTGGCAAGTCCGATCAGCTGCGAGTAGTCAGCAGGGGTCAGGGTCCTGATGGTCGAGCACTCTGCCGGCGAGGGAGCCGCGGGCATATCCGGCACGCCCTGATGCTGCTGGATATGCGCGAACTCGACGAAACCCTGGCTCTTGTACAACGGCGCCCCCGCCGTGGTGGCATTGAGCAGGGGTGTACGCGGCGCGGTCGCAGCCAGGCACAACTCCATCAGTCGGCGCCCGACACCTCTGCCCTGATGCTCATCGCTGACAATCACCAGGCCGATGGACGACCAGTCTCCCTGATGACAGGTGAACGCCACACCGATCAGCTTGCCATCGGCCAGCGCGACGAAGCCCTCGGAGGTGCGGTGCACCATGGCCCAGTCTTCCTCGCGGTGCGGCCATTTCAGGTGCACTGACAGCGCGTGGGCGGCGGGTACATCGGCAGCTGTCGCAGGGCGATAAACATAAGCGCAGGTGGAGCGGGATTGGGCAGACATGCAAACTCCTGGGAAACGGCAATGCGGATCAGAATGATCGGTGATCGAGGGTTAAGGCGCCCGTTGTGCTCATACCAACTGACCGGTGCCGAGCAGCGCACCGGACAGCGGTAATGCCAGGGCCCCTGGCTCGGTGAACCTGCGTATGTCGAACGCACTGATCGAGGTGCGGGTGCTGCCGGTGCTGATCAGTTCAGCCATGACGTCCCCCACCCCGGGGCCCAGTTGAAAACCATGACCACAAAAGCCAAACGCGTAAAACAGCCCGTCGATCTTGCCGCTAGGCCCCATGACCGGCAGCGAATCGGGGGTGTAGCTTTCGATGCCGCTCCACACCCGAATGATGTTCAGGTGCTGCGCGCCCGGCAGCAGGCGGCTCATCTGGCGCATCTGGTTGAGCAGGCTTTCGGGTTTGAAATACGCGCGGCGGTTGATCATGTCCGGTTTGTTGCGATTGCCGCCGCCGATGATGATGTTGCCACGCGGTATCTGCCGGAAATAAATCACCTCTTCCTTGATCTTGGTGAACACGCCGATCACGGTGGGCAAGGCGTAGGGCACAGGTTCCGTGACCGACATCTGCGGACCATTGGGCTCAAGCGGCACCGCTTCGCCGAACTGCTCCGACAGCCTGGCGCCCCAGGCACCTGCGGTAATCAGCAATTGCCGGGAAACGAACAGCTGGCCGTCTGCGGTCGTGACGTGGAACTGGTCGCCGTCTTTTTCCACCTGAGTCACTTCAGTGCGCTCATGGATTCTTGCGCCTGCACGCTGGGCGGCTCGGGCGAAGGCCGGTGCTGCCAGCCGGGGGTTGGCATGCCCGTCATGGGGTGCGTAGGAGCCCCCTTTCACCTCAGGGCCCAGGAAAGGAAAGCGCTCGTGCAAGGCCTTGCCGGTGACAATCTGCAACTCCAGTTCCCGTGCCTCGGGGGCATTGGCGTAGGCTTGCAGCTCGGCGATTTCATCCTCCCGGTAACAGACCCGCATATGGCCGCTGGGGATGAACTCCAGGTCATCGCCAATCAACTGCGGCAAGCGCTTCCACAGTGCGAACGAGCGATTGGCCAGTTCCAGCTGCCCCAGAAACCGCCCCTGGCGCCGTACATTGCCGAAATTCACGCCGCTGGCGTATTGGCCAATCTGGTCGCGTTCCAGCAGCGTCACCGATTGCCCGTGCTGGCGCAGGAAAAACGCCGACGATGCGCCCATGATGCCGCCGCCGATAATCAATACATCGCTTTTTTGTGGGTTCATGACGCACTCCCGATGGTCTTCAGCGCTGTCGGATCGAGGCGGGTCTGGGTTCGCTGTCGGCCGAGGTGTTCGGCATCGCTAGCGCACGGCCGGCAGCGGCAGTTCGGCAGACGCCCGCTCATTGCCCGCGCGCCTGATTCATGCAGCGGGCGAGCGCCTGAATCTCGACCAGGTAGCCATGATGCAGCTCGGGCACCGGCACCACCGCACGCGCCGGCCGGTGTTCGCCCAGATAACCCCGGTAGATGCGATCGAACGCCGGCCAGTGGCTGATGCCGGCGACGTACACCGTCACGCTCAACAGATCAGCCGCGCTGCACCCCGCCGTGCCGAGAATCGCCAGCAGATTATCCAGAGCGAGGGCTGCCTGAACCTCGAACGGCTGGTCGAAACTGTGACGACCATCGGCCCGCACAGGTAATTGGCCAGCCACATGCAATATGCCGTTGTGCAAGACCGCCTGAGCGTAGTGACCACCCGGCGCTGCGGCATCGGGGGTGTGGATCATTTCGATTTCACCAGCCATGAAGACGACTCCAGAGGTGGACCTGGCCGTCAGCGTCGACGGCATGGTAGGCCGGGAACTGCGCACCGGTGGCGCAGGCGTGGTTGGGCAGGATGCGCAGGCGGCTGCCGATGGGGAAGCGATCGGTCAGGTCGATTTCTCCCGGGCCGCCCAGGGTGATGATGCCGTGCTCCTGGTTGGCGCCTGTGACCCGCGCGCCGTCGATCCAGGCGCCCTCCTGGGTACAGACTTGCCCGTAACCGAAGTCTGCGCGCTGGCGCTGGGTGCCGCGATCCCGACTCATGGCCATCCAGCCGGCGTCGACAATGATCCAGCCTTTGTCCTGCTGATGACCGATGACGGTGGTGAGCACGCTCAGCGCCAGTTCCTCCGTCCGGCACACGCCGACGTTATGCATCACCAGATCGAAGAACACATAGACACCGGCCCGGACCTCAGTCACCCCTGCAAGGCTCTGGGCCGACAGCGCAGTGGGTGTGGAGCCGATGCTGACTTCAGGGCAAGGGATGCCGGCTGCGCGAATCCGGTCGGCGGCGCTGACGCACAGCGCGCGCTCCTGTTCGGCCAGCGCTTGCAGCGCCTGCGGGGTGTCCAGTTCATAGCTGGAGCCGGCATGAGTCATCACCCCGCGCAATTGCATGCCGCCCTCGGTCAGCACCCTCGCAACCTCGATCAGCGCAGCATCGGTCACCCGCAGCCCGGAGCGGTGGCCGTCACAATCGATCTCGATCCAGACCTCGAAACGCTCATCATGCTGCCGGCCAAAATCCACGATGGCTTTTGCGCCCACCACGCTGTCGGTTAACACACTGAGCCTGCAGCCCTGGCGGCGAAGCGTGAGTGCCTGCGGCAATTTGCCGGGAACAATGGCGACGGCGTAGAAGACATCGACAATGCCGTCGGCGAAACAGTACTGCGCTTCCTTCAGCGTCGAAACCGTGACCCCGACGGCGCCGGCGGCGGCCTGGGCCTGAATCACCGGCAAGCATTTGCTGGTCTTGACGTGAGGGCGCAGGCGCACGCCCAAATCGTTCATGCGCTGTTGCATGCGCTGGATATTGCGCTGCATGCGCTGCATATCGATAAGGGCAACAGGCGTATCGAGACAGGACGTGGACGCTGGCATGTTCGGGGCTCTGATGACGGGTGACGGGGCTCACTCTACTCAGCGATGCTCAAGCTGTGGTTCAATCAGGCTTCATCAATCCTTAAGCCCAACTGAATGATCGCGCTCGAAGATCTGCGAATGGCCGCCACCCTGGCGCGCGCCGAATCCCTCAGCGCGGCGGCGCGCATGCTCAATGTGTCACCGTCTGCACTGTCCATGCGTCTGCGCAAGCTGGAGACCGAGCTGGGTATTGCCCTGGCCAACCGCGATGCCCGGCGGTTGAGTCTCACCGCAGATGGCGAGCGTTTTGCGCGCCAGAGCGCGGTGTTGCTGGAGCAGCTCGAAGCCCTGCCGGACGCCTTCAGGCAGCGCGATAACCAGTTGGTGGGCACCCTCAGGCTGGCGGCGCCGTTTGGCTATGGCCGACAGCGAATCGCTGCGCTGCTGGCGCGGTTTGCGAAATTGCACCCGCAACTCAGCCTGCATCTGGACCTGCGCGAAACCCCTTGGCCGGATCGCCATGACAGTGACGCGGTGATCCACATCGGCACCCTCAACAACAGCCAGTGGATCGCCAGACCCCTGGCACGCAATGACCGTTGGCTCTGTGCCAGCCCGGCGTACCTGGAACAACACGGCGCGCCCACGACGCCGGACGAACTGGCCACGCATCGCTGCATTTGCATTCGCGAGAACGACGAGGACGTCACCTTGTGGCAGATGAGTAAGGGCAACGTCAGAAAAACCCTGCGGATCGAACCAGCGTTGATGAGCAACGACGGCTCCGTCGCCCGTCGCTGGGCAGAACAAGGCCTGGGCATCGTGTTGCGTTCGCAGTGGGACGTCAGCCAGGGCATCGCCAGCGGCAGTCTGGTTCGCGTACTCACCGACTGGGAACTGGCCAGCGCCCCCATCAGTCTGTTGGTGCCATTGCGCAAGCATCGCAATGCGCGAGTCCAGGCGCTCATGGAGTTTCTGGAAACCGAACTGCGCGCCGATTGAAGCCGCAGGCGCAGTGCGCAGCGCCGGACTGAGGGCGGTCGCGATGTGCGGGCCGCTGCCGCATAATGCGCCGGCCACTTTTCAACGAAGAAGATCGCCGACGCTGTCAGTCATTCACACGGCTGCCCGGGTGGGCGTTTCAACGCAAGCGGCCATCCACCCAAAGACGCCCGGACTGTCCGCAAGCATTGGATCTGTGGCTCAGTGACACGTTGAGCATTGCGGCTCAGTGATCTGGATTGAGATCGTAGAGAACCGAAGATTGTATTTTCCAACCCTTGCCGAGCCCATTGATGACTTCCGACGTGCCCGTTTTAGCGCCTTTCAGCCATTATCAGAAATTTGTTGTAGGCCTGCTGGCCACCCTGCAATTCGCCGTCATCATCGACTTCATGCTCATGGCGCCGCTGGGCGCGATGATCATGCCGGCCCTGAGCATGTCGCCTCGTCAGTTCGGTCTGGTGGTCAGTACCTATGCGTTCAGCGCAGGGCTGTCCGGGTTGCTCACCGCAGGCTTTGCCGATCGCTTCGATCGCAAGAAATTGCTGCTGTTCTTCTACAGCGGCTTCGTCATCGGCACGCTTTGGTGCGGCCTGGCCGGCAGCTTTGAGACCTTGCTGCTGGCACGGGTGGTCACCGGCATCTTCGCCGGGGTGATCGGCTCGATCGTACTGGCCATCGCCGCCGACCTGTTCGCACCGCAATCGCGCGGCCGCGTCATGGGGGTGATCCAGACCGCTTTCGCCGCCAGTCAGGTGCTCGGCCTGCCGGTAGGACTGTTCCTGGCCAACCACTGGGGCTGGCACGCACCCTTTCTGCTGCTGGCGGCGATGGGTGCCGCAGGGGGCCTTGTGATTGTGCTGGCAATGCGTCCGGTCGTGGACCACCTGGCGACCAGTCAGGAACAGGGTGCTTTTCGTCACTTGTTCACCACCCTGACCACGCCCCGGCACTGGGCTGCGTTCGCTGCCACCGCGCTGCTGACCACCGGCGGCTATATGCTGATGCCGTTCAGCAGTGCCTTCACTGTCAACAATCTGGGGATCGATATCGGCAGCTTGCCGACCGTGTACCTGTTGACCGGTCTGTGCACGATTGTCACCGGGCCGTTGATCGGCCGGGCCAGTGATGCCTTCGGCAAGCTGCCGGTGTTCTACGTCGGCAGCGCACTGACCATCATCATGGTGACGATCTACACCCACCTGTCCAATGTGCCGCTCCCTTGGGTCATCGTGGTCAATGTGGTGTTGTTCGTCGGGATTTTCTCCAGACTGATCCCCTTCCAGGCCATGGTCGCGGGTGTGCCGCAGGCCTCCCATCGCGGTGCATTCAATGCCGTCAGCGCGGCGATTCAGCAGCTGTCGGGCGGCTTTGCCTCGCTGCTGGCCGGGCATATCGTACTGATTGGCGCCGATGGCAAATTGCAGCACTTCGACATCGTCGGGTATTGCCTGGTCGCCACCACCCTGGTGGCCTGTTATCTAGTGTGGCGGGTGCAGCGTGGCCTATTGGTGCGGGTTTGATGGAGGACACGTTGGCCAAAGGCCTCAGCGTACCGACGCGACTGCGCGGCCAGTGACGGGCGAAAGTCCGACGGCCTGCCATACTGCGACCACTGTTTTGCGAGGTGTTTCATGAGTCTGATTGCTGATCTGCCGGGCAAGGCCAGCGTATTGATCTGCGGCGCCAGCCGGGGCATTGGTCTGGCGTTGTGCGAATTGCTGCTGGCCCGTGACGACGTGGGTCAACTGTGGGCCGCTTCGCGTCAGGCCAGTACGTCGAACGAGCTGTCACAGCTTGCCCGGCACTATGGCCAGCGCCTGGTGCTGGTGGATTGCGACGTGCGTCAGGAGTCAGCCCTTGCAGCGCTCGCTCGGGAAGTCAGCGCCAGTTGCGACCATCTGAACCTGGTGATCAGCACCCTGGGCATCCTGCATCAGGACGGCGCCCGGGCAGAAAAGGGTCTGGCCCAACTGGATCTGGCGAGCCTGCAAGCGAGCTTTTCGACGAATGCCTTCGCCCCGGTGCTGCTGCTCAAATACCTGCTGCCCCTGCTACGCAAGCAACCGTCAACGTTCGTGGCACTGTCGGCCAGGGTCGGTTCCATCGGCGACAACCGCCTTGGCGGCTGGTACAGCTACCGGGCGAGCAAGGCCGCACTCAATCAGCTGCTGCACACCGCCAGCATCGAGCTCAAACGCCTGAACCCGTCCTCTACCGTGCTGACGCTGCACCCCGGCACCACCGACACACAGCTGTCGCAGCCCTTCCAGGCCAATGTGCCGGCCGAGCAACTGTTCACCCCCGCCTTCGCCGCACAATGCATCGTCGATCTGGTTGGCCGTCATGGGCCGGCAGACACCGGCACCTTCTGGGCATGGGATGACCAGCCTATTGCGTGGTGATCGGGCTACTCGCCGTGGGAACACCCCCTGTAGGAGCTGCCGAAGGCTGCGATTGCGCTATCCCTGATACACCCCTTCGCAGCCTCGCGCTGCTCGGCAGCTCCTACAGGTCCGGGGGCTTGCAGCCAATTTTCGGCAAACACTCAACCCTGTAGGAGCTGCCGAAGGCTGCGATTGCGCTATCCCTGACACACCGCTTCGCAGCCTCGCGCTGCTCGGCAGCTCCTACCGATCCGGTGTCATTCGGCCAATTTTCGGCAAACACACAACCCCTGTAGGAGCTGCCGAAGGCTGCGATTGCGCTATCCCTGATACACCCCTTCGCAGCCCGCGCTGCTCGGTAGCTCCTACCGGTCCGGTGTCATCCGGCCAATTTTCGGCAAACACACAACACCTGATAGGAGCTGCCGAAGGCTGCGATTGCGCTATCCCTGATACACCCCTTTGCAGCCTCGCGCTGCTCGGCAGCGCCTACCGGTCCGGTGTCATCCGGCCAATTTTCGGCAAACACTCAACCCCTGTAGGAGCTGCCGAAGGCTGCGATTGCGCTATCCCTGATACACCGCTTCGCAGCCTCGCGCTGCTCGGCAGCGCCTACAGGTCCGGTGTCATCCGGCCAATTTTCGGCAAACACACACCCCCTGTAGGAGCTGCCGAAGGCTGCGATTGCGCTATCCCTGATACACCCCTTCGCAGCCTCGCGCTGCTCGGCAGCGCCTACAGGTCCGGTGTCATCCGGCCAATTTTCGGCAAACACACAACCCCTGTAGGAGCTGCCGAAGGCTGCGATTGCGCTATCCCTGACACACCGCTTCGCAGCCTCGCGCTGCTCGGCAGCGCCTACCGGTCCGGTGTCATCCGGCCAATTTTCGGCAAACACACAACCCCTGTAGGAGCTGCCGAAGGCTGCGATTGCGCTATCCCTGACACACCGCTTCGCAGCCTCGCGCTGCTCGGCAGCTCCTACAGGTCCGGTGTCATCCGGCCAATTTTCGGCAAACACTCAACCCTGTAGGCGCTGCCGAAGGCTGCGATTGCGCTATCCCTGATACACCCCTTCGCAGCCTCGCGCTGCTCGGCAGCTCCTACCGGATTTGGCTTGGACGCGGGGTTCAGCAACGCAGGTGCGGTGGCCCTGGTTTATTCGCGCCAGCGCCAGCTTGGGTTGGAAAGATGCTCCACGAAGAAATCCGACAGCGCCTGGATCTTCACCGGACGAGTACGGGCCGACGGCGTCACGAAATACAGACCGCCGCGAGCCATGCTCCACTCAGGCAGCACCACCACAAGGCGGCCATCGGCCAGATACTCACTGGCGATGAATTCGGGAAGTTCGGCGATGGCCAGCCCTTCCAGCAATGCGGGCATCAACGCCTCCGAGTTGGTCACCCTGAGCGGGCCGCTGGGCAACACATCTTCTTCGACACCACTGCCATCGGTAAAACGCCACACCTGGCTACGGGCACGGTACGCATAGCTCAGGCACGTCCGCGTCGCCAGGTCCCGGGGGTGCGTGGGAGACCCATGGGCTTGCAAGTACGCAGGTGAAGCGACCAGGTATTGAGTCACGGCACATATGCGTCGCGCCACGAGGGAGGAATCCGGCAGCACAGCAATGCGCAACGCCGCATCGAAACCTTCGGCGATCAGATCAATGGATGCGTCCGACAGGTGCAGGTCGATGGACAGCTCGGGGTACTGACGCATCAGCTGCGGCATCAGCGGGGCGACCCAACGCACACCGAAGGACATTGGAATCGCGAGCCGCACCAGACCGCGGGGCTGGACTGACAAGGCCTGGGCCTGGCTTTGGACTTCCTCGGCCTGGCGATAGATCTCGCCGGCTGCGGCCGCAATGCTCGCACCGAACTCGGTGAGTGCCAGCTGTCTGGATGTGCGGTTGAACAGCCGGCCGCCGAGCCGCTCTTCCAGCCGAGCGACGGCGCGGGAAACCGTGGGCACAGAAACACTCATCACACGCGCCGCAGCCGCGAACGATCCCTCCTCTGCCACCTTGGAGAACATGGCCAGGCCTTCGAAATCAGGGAGTTTGCTCATTTCATTTCTGCAACGATGGTTTGCAGACAATTCTATTTTGAAAACAAATTGCCGTCGATATGCTTCCCCCACACCGCAACTTACTCAATCGCACTGACTTCAGTGCAACCGGGAGAAACATCATGACTCTTAAACTTGAAGGCAAAATCGCATTGGTTACCGGCGGCACCACCGGCATCGGCTTCGCTACCGCCAGGCGCTTTGCCGAAGAAGGCGCTCACGTCTATATCACCGGCCGCCGCCAGGCTGAACTCGAGGCTGCGGTCGCTGCAGTGGGCAATGCGACAGGCGTGCAGGTCGACTCCACCCAACTGGATCAGCTTGACGCGCTGTATCGCCAGATTGCCGACACCCATGGTCACCTGGACGTGCTCTTCGTCAACGCCGGTGGTGGCTCGATGCTGCCTTTGGGCGAGATCACCGAACAGCACTATGACGACACGTTTGATCGCAACGTCAAAGGCGTGCTGTTTACGGTGCAAAAAGCCCTGCCGCTGCTGGCCAAGAAGGCTTCGGTGATCCTGACCGGGTCCACTGCCGGCAGCTCCGGGACTGCAGCATTCAGCGTGTATGCCGCCTCCAAGGCCGCCGTGCGCTCGTTTGCCCGCAACTGGATTCTGGACTTGAAGGACCGTCAGGTTCGCGTCAACACCCTCAGCCCCGGCGCCACCCGCACACCTGGCCTGGTGGATCTGGCCGGCCCTGATGCACAGCAACAGCAAGGCCTGCTGGATTATCTGGCATCGCTGATCCCCATGGGCCGTGTCGGCGAAGCGGAAGAAATTGCCAGCGCTGCGCTGTTCCTGGCGTCGGACGACGCAAGCTTCGTCAACGGCATCGAACTGTTCGTCGACGGCGGCCAGGCGCAGGTCTGACCGGCCGATGAATCCGGACCGCAAAGGTCCGGATTTACCTCAACGGCGAGTCAGCCCAAATCGCCACCTCCCACCGGCAATGTGACGCCGGTCATGTATGACGCCTCGTCTGATGCCAGAAACAGAATGACGCCCGCCTGCTCATCGACAGTCCCGTAACGCTTCATCAGACTGCTATCAAGTGTCTGGTCGACGATTTGCTGGTACCAGCCCTTCTCCTGCTCGGTCTGCGGCTGGCTGTTGCGCGGAATGCGGCGCGGCGGCGCTTCGGTACCGCCGGGAGCGGTGGCATTGACGCGGATGCCGCGGCCAGCCGTCTCCAGCGCCAGGCACGCGGTCAGCGCATTGACACCGCCCTTGGCCGCGCCGTAAGGCACGCGATTGATGCTGCGTGTGGCGATGGAAGAGACGTTGACGATGGCGCCGCTGCCTTGGGCGAGCATGTAGGGCAATACGCTGTGGCAGCACCACAGTGTGGGGAACAGAGAGCGGCGGATTTCTGCTTCGATCTCCTCTTGGGCGTAGTGTTCGAAGGGTTTGGCCCAGATCGTCCCGCCCACGTTGTTGATCAGGATGTCGATACGCCCGAAGCGCTCTTTGGCTGCCGCCATTACCTGAGCGCACTGCGCGTGGTGCTCAAGGTCAGCGGTGAGGGTCAGTGAGCGTTCATGTTGCAACTCATGAACCAGATCTGAGCGATCCACAGCCACCAGCAACGCCCCTTCCTCCAGAAGACGCTCGGCGACCCGACGGCCGATGCCTTGCGCTGCACCAGTCACCAGCGCGACTTTTTCATTGAAACGTGAGTGCATTGGGGCCTCCTCAGGCGGCATCGCCGGTGACGATTGCATTGGGGGTGAACTTCTCGTAATGGAAACTGACCGGGGCCACGCCCTGATCCTTGAAGTACTGGCGCACCGCATCGACCATCGGCGGCGGCCCGCACAGGTACACATCGACATCGCCGTCGTTGAGTACATCCGCAGCCATGTGCTGGGTGACATAGCCTTGTTGCGGATGACCGGTCTGAGGGTCGGCCACGCAGGTGACAAAACTGAAGTTGGGCAGACGCGCGGCGAAGGCTTGAAGGGCTTCGAGCATCACCAGATCCTGATCGCGGGTCACGCCGTAGATCAACGTTATCGGGTGCGCCTCGTTGCGCTGAGCCAGCACATGCAGCATCGACAGGAACGGCGCAAGCCCGGTGCCACCGGCCAGAAACAGCAAGGGCCGCGTCACGGCACGCAGGTAAAAGCTGCCCAGCGGCCCGGTCATCGAGACCCTTTCGCCCGCTTGGGCACGGGACAGCCAACTGCTCATCAAGCCGCCCTGCACCTGCTTGATCAGGAAACTTGCGTGCTGTTGACCGGGGCGACTGCTGAAAGAATACGAGCGGGTCTGCTCGCTGCCGGGCACGCCGATGTTGACGTACTGGCCAGGCAAAAAAGCAGGCGCATGATCGAGCTCGAAGCTGATCTCAACGGCAGCATCGGCATGGACGGTAATGCCCGCGACGCTGGCGGCGAACTGCGCCGTGCCGGTTTTGCAGAGACTGGAGGGCACCGGCACCGCGATCACGCAGTCTGACTCGGGCACCATCTGACAGGTCAGCACCTGGCGTGCCTGCGCTTCGTCCTCGCTCAGCGCGTCTTCGATGTAGTCATCGCCCAGGTCATAAGCACCGGCTTCACAGCGGCACTTGCAGGTACCGCAGACACCGTCCGAGCAGTCCATGGGCAGGTTGATGCGTTGGCGAAAGGCGGCATCGAGCACCTTCTCACCCACATTGCAGTCGATGAAACGGGTCACCCCGTCTTCAAAATTGAGCGCGATGGAATACGTCATGGGTCTGGCCTCAGAGGTGATAGATGTCGATGACCTGATGGATGTAGTCGTTCTTGAGCACCACCTTTTTGCGCGTGATCAGCGGTTGTGGGGCGCTGACGTCGATGCGATAGAAAGAGGTGCCGAAATACATGTCCGTGGTCTTGTAGCGATGGCTGAGGGTTTGCCAGTTGAAACGCAGTTCCACATGCGCGGGGTCTTCGGAGAGCACCTCCAGGTTGGCAATGAAATGTGCAGTGCGCGGTTCGGGCGTGCTGGCGCTGGAGCGTTCGGTCTTGATGCGAAACACTCGGTCTTCCAGACCGTCACGAGTGGGGTAATAGATCAGCGAGATTTCACTCTGCGGGTCTTGGGTCAGCGTGTCGTGGTCATCCCACGCCGGCATCCAGAACTCGGCATCGGGCGCGTAGCATTGCAGCCAGGCGTCCCACTGGCGGTCATCGAGCAACCGCGCTTCGCGGTACAGAAAAGCCTGCAGGCTGTCACGGGAAATGCTCATGATTGCGCCCCCGCGTCTGTAGCGATGAGGCGTTGCTGTTCGATCTCCAGCGCACGTTGCAGACTGGCGGCCCAGTGGGCGTGCTGGCGCACGAACAAGCCTTCGTCCTCGGTTTTCACGCCGCTCAGTTGCGGTTGCATGCCCATGGCGCGGGCGTTGTCGTCGGCACCCTCGATCCATTGCCGGGCACCCCGACTGAGGTCGTTCCACTGGTGGGTAGCACCCTGATAGCCGGTCTGACAGGCGCGAAACTCCTCCAGATCATCGGGCGTTCCCATGCCACTGACGTTGAAAAAGTCCTCGTACTGGCGAATCCTCGTCGTGCGCTCCTGGGCCCTTTCACCCTTGGGCGCCATGCAATAGATCGTCACTTCAGTCTGGTCGACCGAGATCGGCCGTACCACGCGGATCTGCGTGGAGAACTGATCCATCAGGTAAACGTTGGGGTACAGGCATAAATTGCGGGTCTGATCGACGATGAAATCCGCACGCGCCTGGCCAAGACGCTCGGCCAGGGCCTCTCGGTGAGCATGGACTGGGCGCACCTCAGGGTTGAGCAGCCGGGTCCAGAGCAGGATGTGACCGTGCTCGAACGCATAGACCCCGCCCAGGCTCTTGGACCAACCATTGGCGTCAACCGTGCGCGTGCCTTCGGCCTCGTAGTTACGTCGGCCCATGGTGGCCGAGTAATTCCAGTGCACGGAGCTGACGTGATAGCCATCGGCGCCGTTTTCGATCTGCAACTTCCAGTTGCCGTCGTAGATGTAGGACGAACTGCCGCGCAGCACTTCCAGCCCTTCCGGCGCCTGATCGACCATCTGATCGATAATCACCCGGGTTTCGCCCAGGTAATCGCTCAGTTCCGGCACGGCCTCACTGAGGCTGCCAAACAGAAAGCCGCGATAGTTCTCGAAACGGCTCAGACGCGTGAGGTCGTGGGAGCCATCGCAATCGAAGCTGTCGGGGTAGGCCCCGGTCTTGGCGTCTTTGACTTTGAGCAGCTTGCCGGCGTTGCTGAATGTCCAGCCGTGGAATGGGCAGGTAAACGAGCCTTTGTTGCCCTGTTTGCGGCGGCACAACATGGCGCCACGGTGAGCGCAGGCGTTGACCAGCCCGTGCAGGGCGCCGTGTTTGTCTCGGGTAATGACCACGGGCTGACGGCCGATGTAGGTGGTGAAGTAATCGTTGATTTCGGCGACCTGGCTTTCGTGCGCCAGGTAGACCCAACCGCTTTCAAAAATGTGCTTGAGCTCCAGCGCGAAGAGTTCGGGGTCGGTGAAGATGTCGCGGCGGCAGCGGAAAACGCCGGTAGCGGGATCTTCCTGGACGGATTCGCGCAATTGGTGGGCGAGTCGGTCGAGCGTGCTGATCATGGGGTAGGCCCTCGGTTGTTTTTGTATCAGGCCTCCCAACCCTACGTCTGCGCCTGCCCCGGCAATATCCGCTGGCTGCCAATCGCTATCCGCCGTGCGCAACGGGCGGACGCTGACGTCGCCAGGTCTGCGAGGGCAGCTCGCCGAAGCGCTTGCGATAGGTTTCGGAAAAGCGCCCCAGGTGCACAAAACCGTGGTTCAGAGCCACTTCGGTCACGCTGCGCGCGGTGTCGCGCTGGAGTTCGGCATGCACCCGCTCCAGCCTGCGCTGGCGCAGGTAATCCCGAGGAGAGAGGCCGACATGGCGTTCGAACAGGCTGTACAGCGTGCGCTCACTGACCCGTGCCACCGCCATCAGTTGTTCAACGCTGATGTCCTCTGTCAGCTGTTGCTCGATGAACTGCCGCACCCGTTCAAAACCACCCCCGTCTTCCGGCCGTGGCACCGCTCGCAATACGTTGCTGGTCAGCAACATCAACAGCTTGTTGGCGACAATCCGCTCGTACAGGGACGGAACCTCCCCTTGCACTGCGTTCTCGGCCTCGTGACAGATCAACCCCAACAGTTGGACAAAGCCACCCATCGCGCTGATGTCGTGGCGCTCGGCGACAAAACGGATGCCTTGTGACGGAAGTGTCCAGTGCTGCTCCATGCAGGCGTTTTCAAGCAGGCGCACCGGCAGTTTGATAATGAATTTTTCGCAGTCCGCCGAGTACGTCAGGTCCACCGGGTCATCCGGGTTAATCAGCAGGATTTGCCCGGCGCCATAGATCTGCTCTGCGCCTCGCGCTGCAGATCGGCAATGGCCCTGAAGCAGAATCTGCAGGTGATAAACACTTTCCAGCGCATCGGACGTAACCCGAACCGGCGCGCCATAGCTGATGCGGCACAGGTCCAGGGTTGAGAACGTGCGGTGGCTGATGCTCGCCTCAGGACGACCTCGGGATGGCAGGCGGATGCGGTGGTGACCCACATGCTGGTTCACGTAGTCCGACACGGCGTAGGCATCGGCACGATCAAAAATCTGACTGCGCTCACTCAATAACACGGTCATGTTTGCGCCTCTTTTGTTGTTTTATTCTAGGCCTGGGTCAAGCCAAAAAGCCCCCGTCAGCTATCGCGGCGGGGGCTCCGGCATCAAGAGAAGCGCGGGATCAGACCTCTAGCGCCCTCACCCGCTCAGGACGGCCTTCATCCCTGGAAGCGGTCGTGGGTTGCAGCACAAAGTCGAACTCGATGTCCGCGCGGGGGCCGTTCGCGTCCTCACTGAAATGAATTTCGGCGATCAGCTCATCGCGGGTGGCGTACGCAAAGTCATCGTGCAGGTATTGGTCGCCCGCCAGGTTGATCTGTGTCGTCAGGTGGCGATGGCCGGGCGCCGAGATGAAGAAGTGGATATGCGCCGGACGCTGACCATGCCGCCCCAGTTGATCCAGCAATTGCTGAGTGGGGCCATCTGGCGGGCAGCCGTAACCGGAGGGCACGATGCTTTGGAAACGGTAGCGCCCCTGGGCATCGGTGAGGATGCGACGGCGCAGGTTGAACTCGGAGTGGGACGGATCAAAATACGAATACGTGCCACCGGTGTTGGCGTGCCAGACATCAACCACCGCATTGGCCAGCGGCTGGTTGTCGGTGCCCCGTACCTGGCCTGTCATGTACAACACCGTGCCAGGGTCCGTCCCGTCATCGAGGCGGGCATAGTGTTCCAATAACGGCGCGCCAGCCACGTACAGCGGTCCTTCGATGGTCCGCGGCGTCCCGCCCAGGTGGCCGGCCTGAGCGTCTTCGGCGTCCATCAGCAGGTCCAGATAATGCTCAAGTCCCAGACCTGCAACGATAAGGCCTGCCTCCTGGCGGCTACCCAGATCATTCAGGTAATTGACGGCTTTCCAGAATTCTTCCGGGGTTATCTGCAAATCCTCGATGATTTTGATCGAGTCATTGAGCACCCGGTGAACGACGTTCTTCATCCGCTGGCTACCAGCGGGTTGGTCGAAACCGGATGCTTTTTCAAGAAATTGCTGCACGTCGGCGGTTTGAGAGATACGAACGGTCATGGCATTTGCCCTCATCAATATTATTTTTTCTTGTCGATGTCAGTGCTACGAATCAGGTCCACTCAGCGGTCGTCGGCATGGATCGACGACGGATGTCGGCACATGGGCGTGACTTCGATTTCCATGTAGGGATACAGCGGCAAACTCATCAGAAGGTCGTGCAAGGCCTGGTTATCCGGCACATCGAACACGCTGACGTTGGCGTACAGCCCGGCAAGACGCCATAGGTGGCGCCAGATACCTTCTTGCTGCAGACGCTGCGCCAGCGCTTTTTCATCCGCCTTGAGCTGAGCGGCCTTTTCAGGCGGCATGTCGGTGGGAAGTTTAACGGTCATGCGTACGTGGAAAAGCATGTCGAAAGTGTCCTCTTGATGATGGCAAATCAGCGCCGGGCAAATCGGGAAAGACGTTCTTCATCCAGCTCCACGCCCAGACCCGGGGTGCGCGGGATCATCAGTTGGAAATCCCGATAGACCGGCGGCTGGATCAGGATGTCCTCGGTCAACAGCAGCGGCCCGAACAACTCGGTATGCCACTCCAGTTTGTCCAGCGTGGCAAATGCGTGAGCGGCTGCGAGCGTGCCGATACTGCCTTCAAGCATGGTGCCGCCATACAAACCGATGCCTGCGGCCTGGGCGATTGCAGCGGTGCGCAACACTGCCAGCGGCCCACCGGTCTTGGCGATTTTCAATGCAAAAATGGACGCAGCGCCCATCTGCGCCAGGGCAAAGCTGTCCTGAACCGATTCGATCGCTTCATCGGCCATCAAGGGGATGGGACTGTGGGCACTGAGGCGCACCATACCCGGACGGTCGTACCGGGACAGAGGCTGCTCGATCAGTTCTACGCCGGCGTCAGCCAGCAGACGACAGGCGCGGATGGCGACGGCTTCGCTCCACGCCTGATTGATGTCCACACGTACGCTGGCGCGATCGCCCAGGGCGCGCTTGATGGCCGCGACATGGGCGATATCGCGGGCAGGCTCCCCGGCACCGATCTTCAGTTTGAAATGACGGTGCCGACGCAGGTCGAGCATGCGCTCGGCTTCTTCGATGTCCCGCGCGGTATCGCCGCTGGCCAACGTCCATGCGACTTCCACGCCGTCCCGGACCCGGCCGCCGAGCACTTCCGCCACCGGCAGCCCGAGGCGTTTGCCCTGAGCATCGAGCAGGGCTGTCTCCACGGCCGAGCGGGCGAAGGTATTGCCTCGGATAGCACGATCAACCCGCCCCATGGCGGCATTGAGGTTGGTCGCGTCCTGTCCGATCAACAGTGGTGCGAACCAGGTATCGAGATTGACCTTGATGCTTTCCGGGCTTTCGCCGGCGTAGGCCAGCCCGCCGATGGTGGTGGCCTCACCGATGCCGATGATGCCGTCACTTGAGTGGATTCGCAGGATGACCAGCGTTTGACCGTGCATGGTATGCATGGCCAGCTTATGCGGTCGGACAGTAGGCAGGTCGACGATCTGGGTATCGAACCGTTCGATGGTGATAGCGGTCATGAGACGTTCCGTCTGTGTTGTGTTTGTTCTTGGGCAGAGATTGACGCTGGGCAATCACAGCGTCCAATATTGATTAGGTCTCGTTTCATACCCTGGAGGTATCGTGGAGCTTCGTCATTTACGGTACTTCCGAGTACTGGCCCAGACCCTCAATTTCACCCGCGCCGCCGAGCAGTTGAACATCGCCCAGCCCCCGCTGAGTCGTCAGATCCAGCAACTGGAGGAAGAACTGGGCGTGGCGTTGCTGGAGCGTTCCAGACCCCTGAGACTGACCGAGGCAGGCCGGTTTTTTCACGAACATTCCAGCCAGTTGCTCGAGCAACTGGCTCGCATCGCCGACGACACCCGCCGTGTCGCGGCGGGCGAGAAACGCTGGTTGGGGATCGGTTTTGCCCCTTCCACGTTGTATGGCGCATTACCGGAATTGATACGTCGGCTGCGAAGCTGCGGGGATATAGAACTGGGCTTGTCAGAGCTGATTACTCTGCAGCAGCTCGAGGCGTTGAAGAGTGGCCGTATCGACGTCGGTTTCGGGAGGATGCTGTTCGACGACCCGGCGATCACTCAGGAAATCCTGCGCCAGGACCCATTGGTGGCGGCGCTGCCGGCCGGCCACCGGCTACTCTCAGGCCCGGCCACCCTGCAAGCACTGGCGGCCGAGCCTTTCATCCTCTACCCCGGGACGCCGCGCCCCAGCTACGCGGACCATGTGCTGGGCATCTTCACGGCACAGGGACTGCGAATCCGGGTAGCACAAACGGTCAACGAGATGCAGACCGCCATTGGCCTGGTGGCCGCAGGCATCGGTATCACGCTGGTCCCGGCCTCGGTTCAACGGCTGCACCGCGATGACATCGGCTACACGCCGCTGCTGGACAGCGCCGCGACCTCCCCCATCGTGGTCAGTTACCGCGCCGGGGACGTTTCCCCGGTATTGAAGCAGTGTCTTGGGCTGCTAAACAGGCCATAAGCCCCGTTCAAATACGTCGCCAGTCGATATTCAGGTGCTCAGCGCTGTGGACTGAGCGGGCGCCGGACGCTTACAGCACTTTCAATACGATCTTGCCGATGTGCTCGCCTTCCTCCATGCGTTGATGGGCCGAGGCAGCGTCGGCCAGCGGGAAAATCCGGTCATCAACGCCTCCTGCTGTGAGACTGCATAGGCTCATCGGGCCTTTCGAACTCAGATGTCAGCAGCGCCTTCAACGCCAGCGCATTGCCCACGGCGGCGTTGGAGGCGGTATTGTCAAATATGCACCAGGTAGGCACGTCATCCTGCCGGTTGGCTGTCAATTCCTGGGCCAACGCTTCAATCCGGTCTTGTTCATAGGCGCTGTAGTAAATGCGCGGGGAACCGTGCAGCCGCCAATAGCGAAATCCCTGCCACCCCATCGGCTGCTGGTCGTTGCTGATGCGGGAGGGATCGACGGCCACCTGAGAAACCCGCTGATCCCTCAACAGGTCTTGCGCAAGAACCCAGGACTCATGACGTGGCTCAATGACCACGGGGCCTGAATACTGCCCTCTGAGCGTCTGGAAAAAAGCTTCGGCCACCCCCGGTTCGAAAACCAGAGACGGTGGCAACTGCACCAACAGACACCCCAGCTTGCTGCCCAGCTCACCGCATTCGCACAGAAACTTTTCCAGCAGCCATGCTGAGTCCAGCAAGCGGTGCTCGTGGGTAATAGCCTTCGGGATTTTCACCGAGAAACGAAATTCATCGCCCACACTGGACGCCCATTTGGCGTAGGTCGCCGGACGATGGGGGCGGTAAAAAGAGCTGTTTATCTCAACCGCACAAAAGCGTGAAGCATAGCGTTCCAGGTGAGTGCCCTGGCTTTCGAATGCTGGCCAATGTTCACGTCCCAACGACCACCCGCCACATCCCAGGTACACCGGGCCGATAGTCAAAAGAGCACTCCAGACGCGCCATCAGTCACCACTTTGCTACTGGATTGAGTGTGCTTTTGCTTCATTGCGTCGTACTCGGCAGGGGCGTTTATGAAATGCCCGATTCAGGCAATTTATGATTCGACCATCGGCGCCGCAAAAAAATGGAACCGCTTTTGGATGTATTCGCCTAATGATCAGCGTGTGGATACTCCCACAGGCCCCTGTGCCAATACCGGCATACTCCGAGAGGTGGTTAACGTGGCTAAAGACGACAAGAAAAGCAAAGGTGAAGCTTCGAAGGCCAGCAAGGATTTGAAAGACAAAAAGGCATCACCGGCAAAGAAATCAGCGGCGGCGTCGGCTCTTTCGAAATCTTCCGATAAGAAAGACAAGAAGAAAGACGCTGAACCCAAGAAATCTGCAAAAAAAGCTGATAGCAAGCCCGAGAAGGCCAAGAAATCAGAAAAAGCAGACAAGGCAGAAAAGCCTGCAAAAAAGAAAAAGTGACATTTGCTGTCCGCTAGGGCTTTACGCCCTAGCTTCCTCCGTTGCGCCGCTGCCTTACTCCCTCCGCGGCTAAATCAAACGTCAGTGGCGGCAGTTGCTGCCTTGGCAATGTCGGCCGCGCTGTCGAGTTGCTCCACATCCCGGCAAGTGGCGATCAACCGGCGCGCTTGCTGTTCTGGAAGAATGCCCTTGGCCAGATCGAGAAACTTGGCCTCCAATTGTTGATCTGTCATCGGAACCTCAAGACTGCCGATGGCATGCTCGATGAACCGATGCAGGCTGCGACCGTCTTTCAGGGTAATGGTCATGTCGACCTGCTCGGGCTTTATGGCAGGATCGACGACCGCCACGACCTTTTCACGCAATGCTATGACCGCGGGGTCCATGACAGCGCTATCGCTGTACTGCCGCTCCCCCGCTGCCCCTTGAATCAGGGCAACCGCTACCGAGTGGTAAATACTGAACTTGCCTTCAAGGCCGGTCCTGGGCGTCTTTTTCCCGGTGAGTTCCAACACCAGAGGATGGACTTTGAGATCAATTCGAGCGATCTGGTCTGCCGTCAGCGAGTTTTCATTTCGTAGCTGGATCGCGGCGTCCAGGGCGGGGTGAATCACAATGCCGCAGGCAAACGGTTTATAGGTGTTGAGCGCTGATTCATAGCGGGTACCCAGACCGTCGGTAATTTCCGAAAAATCCTGCTTGGTGCTGATGGTATGCGCCCAGCCGCGCTTGGCTTCTATCATCCCCTCAGAGCTGGTGAAATTCTGAGCGGCCAACAAGGCTGCGAATAACCCATTGCTGGCTGCCCGTCCGGGGTTGAAACTTTTATTCATCGAACCGAAGGACTCACGCAGCCCGACCGGCTGCGAGGCCGCTAACCCCAGTGCCCAGACCATTTGCTGTTCGCTCAGGCCCAGTAATTTACCCGCCGCCGCAGCGGCGCCGAATACTCCGGCCGTCCCTGTGATGTGCCAGCCGACATCATAATGATTGGGGTAAACGGAGTTACCGATCCGGCACTCGGTCTCGACCCCGAGAATCAACGCGTTCAAAAACTCCTTGCCGGACACGGGACGGTATTGCGAAAGCGCCAGAATGGCCGACACCACTGGTCCGGCCGGGTGAATAATGGTTTTCAGGTGCGTGTCATCGAAGTCGAAAATATGGCTGGAAACGCCATTCAAGAACGCTGCGTTCATGATGTCGAAGCGTTCCGTACGCCCCAGCAGATTAGCCTGCTCGGGCCCGGAGAAAGGCTTGAGCGCCATGATGGCTCTTTCGACTGTTTCATGATGGGACCCTCCCACCGCAACGCCGACCCAATTTAGCAGCGTGCGGCAGCCTTCTTTGCGCACCTTGACCGGTAAATCTTCATATCGGGCATTGACCAGATAGGCTGCCAGGATACGTGTCACGGCCTTGACCTCCTGGCTGTTCCCGCCAGCAGGCGCGACGACCGGCGGTCCCGCAGGATCGGCCGAAAATACCAGCCCGGGCGCTGCGGCCGCTACAGAAGTCACGGCGCCAGCCTTGAGTAAAGTGCGGCGGTTAAAAGGATTCATAGGTGCTCCTGTGGTTGTAGTTGTCTGGATGCACGTGCTCGTCGGCACTCAATGATCATGAAGCACAACGTCTGCTAAGTTAATTGCAATAATCTTGGGTACTTATGCATGGCGAACATGAATGTAGAAATGGGAGATCTGCGCGCCTTGGTGGCTGTAGCGGAGCTGGGCAGCTTCAGCGCGGCAGCCAAAGAGCTGCATCTTTCGCAGCCGGCCTTGTCCCGGCGCATTTCAAAGCTGGAAGGTAATTTGGGGCTCCGCTTGCTGGAACGAACGACGCGGCGCGTAGAGCTCACGGCGTCAGGACGCGACTTCGCACGTAAGGCGCGTCAGGTGGTCAATACGTTCGACGAGTCGCTATTGGCTATCAGCGAAGGCACGAGCAAAATCCGCGGCGAGGTGACGGTGGCGTGTGTGCCGACCGCTGTGAATCACTGTCTCTTGGGGGTATTGACCGACTACCAGCGCCTGTATCCGAAAATACTGGTGCGGGTTTTGGATGACGGCGCAGGCGATGTGCTTTCAACCGTGGAACGAAACGAGGCGGATTTCGGCATCAATTACATCGGCGTGCAGGAGGCTAACCTGGAATTCGTTCCGATTTTCAAAGAGCGCTTCGTGGTCGCATGCCGCCATGATCATGCACTGGCCACCCGGCGATCCGTCACTTGGGCGGAGTTGAACAGACACGACTACATCGCGGTGACCAAGGCCAGCGGCAATCGCCTGCTGCTGGATCTGGCGCTGGCTGGGGTGCCTGAATTACCCAACGCGGTCTGTGAAGCCCGGCATGTGCGAACACTGGTCGACATGGTTGCCGCGGGGCTTGGGATTGCCGCGGTCCCCCAACTGGCAATCCCTGCACATCTGGCCGTCTCGGAGTTACGCGCCGTACCGCTCACCCGCCCCGTCGTCAACCGTACCATCGGCCTGATCAAGCGCAGAGGAAGGGTGCTGTCCCCAGCCGCTGAACGCCTGTATCACATGATCGTAGCGTCAACCGGCAGCTCAAATTGAGCTGCATCGGGTTGAAGTCGGGCCGAAAGCTAACGACCGACCGGTGCCTCAGGAATGCTCCGACGCCGCCGACATCGCCTCGCGTTGCGCAGAGGCATGTGGTCCATGGTCGCCTATCAGTGGAATCTCCTGGTGTTCGGCGTTGTACAGCTTCCCGCCGCTGAAGTAGTCACCCTCTCGCAGGGCTGCCACATCCCGGTACTGCAGGCTGCGCTCGGTGCCGGCGACGAACACTGACTGCTGGTCGGAGTTGCCGACGGTGAAGTGGTTGTACGTCAGGTTGAGGACGATGGCCATGATCGCCGAGGAGCTGATCCCGGAGTGGAAGATGGTGGCGAACCAGGTGGGGAAATGATCGTAGAAGTTGGGCGCGGCGATAGGAATCATGCCGAAACCGATGGAGGTGGCGACAATGATCAGGTTCATGTTGTTGCGGTAGTCGACCTTCGACAAGGTGCGAATACCGCTGGCGGCCACGGTGCCGAACAGCACGATGCCCGCACCGCCGAGCACCGAGGTAGGGACCGCGGCGATGACGCGGCCCATCACCGGCAGCAAACCCAGGATCACCAGGAACACGCCGCCGGTGGCCACCACGTAGCGGCTTTTCACCCCGGTCACGGCCACCAGACCCACGTTCTGAGCGAAAGCGCTCTGGGTAAACGATCCGAAGATCGGTGCCAGCAGGCTGGACAGCATGTCGGCGCGCAGGCCGTTACCCAGTCGTTTGGCATCCACCTTGGTGTCGATGATTTCACCCACCGCCAGGATATCGGCCGAGGTTTCCACCAGCGTCACCATGATCACGATGCACATGGAAATGATCGCGGCCAGGTGAAAGGTTGGCACCCCGAAGTGGAACGGGCTCGGCAGCCCGAAGACCGGCCCCTGGCCGACCGAGGAGAAGTCAGCCATGCCCAGCAAAGTGGCGATGACCGTGCCGATCACCATGGCCAGAAGAATGGACAGGCGTGAAATGGCGGCGCTGCCCACTTTGCTCAACACCAGCACCAAGACCAGGGTAAGCGCAGCCAGACCGATGTTGCCCATGCTGCCGAAGTTTTCGGCGTGGCTGTTGCCGCCCATGGCCCAGCGCGCGGCGACCGGCATCAGCGTCAGGCCGATAGTGGTAATGACGATGCCAGTGACCAGCGGTGGGAAGAAACGGGTAATGCGCGAGAACACCGGGGTGATCAACAGCCCGATCAGCGATGCGGCCATGACGGCACCGAGAATCGACGCTATGCCGCCGCCTTCCTGGCTGCCGACAATCGCCACCATAGTGGCCACGCCCGAGAACGACACGCCTTGTACCAGCGGCAGCTGGCAGCCGAAGAACGGCACACCCAGTGTCTGCAGCAAGGTCGCCAGCCCGCCGGCGAACAGAGACGCGGCCACCAGCAGCCCGATCTCGGCAGGAGACAGCCCCGCCGCCTGGCCGATGATCAGCGGCACCGCGACGATGCCTCCGTACATGGTCAATACATGCTGGAGCCCATACGCCATGTTGGCGACAAGGCCCAGGTTCTTATCTTCGCAGCGGACAGCGGCAGTCGGGGACTCGGACATGATGGTAGTACCCATATTTTTGTTGTGCGGTACTGTATTCAATATTGTCGAATTATGTCTATTACTTTGTATACAATAATTCTGGCCGACCCTGGGACGACGATATTCGTCATTCTCTGCGCACCGAATTTGGTTACGCGTCGCTGCGTCAATGCCCTTCGGTGGGCCTTACCTCAGCGAACGGCTCACTGCCAGCAACAGGTACCCAGTGTTCCAGCGGGGTGAGGTAGTGAAGTTCGAATCGTCTCGACAGGAACGCCCATTTCCCCTCGCGGCATTCAAACCTGTCGTGATACAGCCCGCTGACCTGCACCGGACCTTTTTCAATGTCATGGAACAGGCAATTGGCGGCGACGGTCCCCGTCGCGCTGTCGCCCTCAATCTCGATCAGCGGGTTAGCCATCCAGTGATGCATGTGGGGCATCTGCCGCCAGCTGTTTTCAGCCATAGTCAGGATCCCCTCACGCCCCGCAGCGCTCCCGAAGCCCGGAAGACTGAGCGTTGCCTCGGCATGCCAGATGTCCCGCAGAAGCGCCGCATCGATGCGGTCGAATGCGTTCGCGTAGGCGCTGATCAATCGTTCGATTGCGGCGCGACTTTCCAAGGCCTCAACCCGGGCAATCAGGTTCTCGATGTTCATAATGTTCTCCTGTTACTTACAGTGGCTCGCAAAAGGGGCTGACGAAGCTTCAGATCTGCGACAGCCCCCCGTCGACCATCAACTCCACGCCGTTGACGTATCGGGCGTCATCGGAGGCGAGAAACAGTGCCGCACTGGCGATTTCTTCAGGTTGGGCCATGTAGCCCAGCGGCGTGATTTGCTCGACGTACTGGCGCAGTGCGGCGATGTCGCCCTCGCTCATTTTCAGCCCGTTGTCCATCAGCGGCGTGCGGGTGAAGCCAGGGCTCAATACGTTCGCGCGAATTTTGCGGCCCTTGAGTTCATTGGCCCACGTGCGTGCAAACGATCGCACTGCCGCCTTGGAGGCGTTGTACAGGCTCAGGCCTTCCATCCCGTTGCTGGAACAGATCGAGGCGGTCAGGACGATGGCCGACGCGTCTTTCATCAAGGGCAGCAGCGTTTGAACGGTGAAGAACACACCCTTCACGTTCACGTCGAACATTGAGTAGTAAGCCGCCTCGCTGGTCTCGCCGAGCGGATTCTTTTCACAGATCCCGGCGTTGGCGAACACAACGTCAAGCCGGTCGCCTCGCGCCTGAATCAACGCCTTGAGCGCGTCGAGATCGGCCTGACGCGAGACATCGGAAACCACCGCCACGGCCTTGTCGCCGAGTCTAGCAACCGCTGCCTGCAGCGTGTCCGTTGACCGTCCCGTGATGTAAACCCGCTTGGCGCCCTGGGCGATCAGGCCTTGGGCAATGGAAAATCCGATTCCCGTGGACGCACCGGTCACGACGGCAACCTGATCGCTGAATTTATCTGACATGTCTGACTCCTCAATCGTGGATAAGGAGGTCGCCATGAGCGACCCAGGCCCATTGTGCGAGTCATCGAAGCCAGGCGGCACTGACACGAATGAACGGTGCTCGTGCAGTTTTGTAAGGCGAAAGACCAGGCGTGATCTCTTAAATTAGGACTCATCGGCTGAGCATGAGAAGACGAGTCCATAGGCCTTCTCAACAAATGCCCTGCCCTTCAATCGCAGTGGAACTCAAGGGTTTCACACAGGATGCCTGTCATGTCTGAAATCGAAATCGTCGCGCCCGAGCCCCGGCGCTGGTTGATGTTTGCCATCTTGCTGGTCGGTGCGTTTCTGCCGCCTCTGGACTTTTTTATCGTCAACGTCGCGTTGCCCTCGATACAGGAGGATCTGGGCACAGCGTCTTCTGCGGAGCAGCTGGTGATCTCCTCTTACGCGACGCTCTATGCCGTGACGCTGATTACCGGTGGGCGACTCGGCGATCTGTACGGCCGCGGGCGGATGTTTTTCCTTGGCCTGCTGGGCTTCGCCGCCGCGTCGCTGATGTGCGGCCTGGCGGCTTCGCCTTGGACCCTCATCCTGGGACGCGCCTTACAGGGTGTGACCGCCGCCGTGATGGCGCCCCAGGCGCTGGCCTCGGTGCAGGCGATTTTCCCGGCGTCGGAAAGACCACTGGCATTGAGTTTGTATGGCGCGGTGTTTGGACTGGCGTCTGTGATCGGTCAGGCGCTGGGCGGCATTTTGATTGCGGTCGACGTGCTGGGCATGGGATGGCGGGCGATATTTCTGGTCAACCTGCCCATCGCATTGCTGGTCATTGCGTTCGGCATCCCCGTGCTCAAAGAAACCCGTGCACTGCACGCGAGCAAGCTGGACCTGGTGGGCACGGCACTGTCGATGCTGACTCTGGCCGCCCTGGTCGTGCCATTGATTGAAGGCCGCGAAGCCGGATGGCCGTTGTGGGCGTGGCTGTCGCTCGCCGCCGCCCCGGTGCTGGCGGCAGGGTTCTGGCGCTACGAGACCCGCTTGCACCTCGCCGGAGGCACACCGGTCCTCGACCCGGCCGCACTGAAAGCCCCTGGCCTGGGCCGGGCGTTACTGGTCGCGCTGTGCTTCTACGCCATCGGTGTGTTTTTCCTGCTGCTTTCCAGGTACATGCAAGGCGCACTGCATATGACCCCGCTGCATGCCGGTCTGATCTTCCTGCCTTTCGGCGCGGGATTCCTGCTCGGCCCGCTATCGGTACCTGGACTCAGACGCCTGCTCGGGGACTATGTAAACCCGGTGGGCATGGCACTGGAAGTACTCGGATTTCTCTGGTTGGGATGGCTGGTGTCGGTAACGCCGACCACCCTCGCCCCGTCCCTTACGTCCCTGAGCGCCATCCTGTTCCTGATCGGGTTCGGGCAAGGGCTGGCACTGCCGACGTTGATGCGCATGGTCACCGGCCGGGTCGCACCGGCGTATTCCGGGATGATCGCAGGCATCACCAGCGCGACGTTGCAAATCAGCACATCGCTGAGCGTCGCACTGATCGGCGGCGTGTTTTATACCTTGCTGGGCGAACAGCCAACGGCGGTCAGCATCACTCACGCCTTCACGATCTCGGTGCTGTGCATCGCCGCCTGCCTGGCCGTGGGGGCTGCGATGAGCCTGACGCTAGCGCGGCAGCCAGCGCCGATGCCGCAGCCTATCGCTGTTCGCTCCACCTGAGGGTCTACAACGTTCTACGCCGCTCCGATCATGCTGGCGGCAAGGTCGGCCAGTGCGCGCAATCGGTCCATCTGACGCATGTCCTGGTGATACCCCATCCAGATGTCCCGCCCAGGCGGTGGTTCGTCCTCATCCAGCAGTCGCAGTCCTGGCACGGAGTCGCCGAGGACGCGTGGCAATACGGCAACCCCCAGCCCGTTCGCGCACATCTGCGCCTGAACCGTCCGGCTGCTGCTGGTGAACACGGTGCGGGCCAGCGGATAGCGCTGCTGCAGCCATTGCACGTCCGGGTAATGGGCCTGGGCGATGTTCATGAGGACCAGGCCCAGGCCTTCGCCATCCGGTCGGGGCGCCGGGGCGTGCAAAGCGGCGTAAAGCCCGTACGGCAGGGTTGTCAGCTTGCGGTGCACGATGTCGGGCTCGGTGAAAGGCACGATCCGGAACGCGATGTCGGCGTCCCGGCGGGCAAGGTCGAACAGCCGATGCCCGGCGATGACTTCGGGAACGATCAACGGATAGCGTCGCACCAGTTCACTCAGGACCGGCGACAACACATGACAGGCGAACCAGTCGGCTGAGGAGATGCGCAACAGGCCTTCGGGTTGATCACCATGCCCCGCCAGCCGTCGCTCGATGGCCAGGGCGCTGTGCTCCATGTCCTGGGCCAGGCTGAGAATCCTCTCGCCACTGTCGGTGAGCACCAGCCCTTGGGCAGTCCGCAGGAAAAAGGGTTGCCCACTGGTTTGCTCGAGCACCTGCAAGCGCCGCCCCACCGTCGGGTGACTGACCCCCAGCTGCCTGGCTGCGCCGCCCAGCGAGCCACTGCGGGCAATCGCCAGAAAGACCCGCATGTCACTCCATTCCATGCCTCACCTCGTACAAAAATGAACGATGAGGTTGCAGCAATGGCAGTCCCGCAGCAATCCCCAAGGCCACATACTTTGAGGCCATTAACAGCAACAGGAGCTTGAATATGAATATCGGATTTATCGGAACGGGCAGCATGGGCCGCGCCATTATTCCCCTGCTTATCGAAGCCGGACATCGTGTCTCGGCGTGGAATCGTAGTCAGGGCGCGTTAGCGCAGCTGGAGGGCGTGCGAGTCCTGGCGACCCCCGCCGCTGCATTCCAGGAGGACGTCGTCATCAGCATGCTCGCCGACGATCATGCAGTCAGAACGGTACTGCTAGCGTCCGGGATTTTGGATGGAGCGGACAAAGGCTGTATCCACATTGTGATGTCGACGCTCTCCCCTCTGCTCATGCAAGAGCTGCAAGCTGTTCATCACGCCATCGGCATCGCGCTGATCGCGGCGCCGGTGTTCGGTGTGCCTGCGGTGGCGGCAAGTGGCGAAATGAACATCATGGCCGCCGGGTCGCCAACGGCAATCGCGGCCGTGCAGCCTCTCTTCGACGTGCTGGGAAAAAAGACCTGGCGGATGGGTGATGAACCCGTGCATGCGTGTATTGCGAAGATCGCCGGCAACTTAATGATTACCCAGGCCATCGAGTCGCTCGGTGAAGCCAGCGCTCTGGCCGAGCGTCATGGATTGAGCCCGGCCACTTTCATTGACCTCATGACCCAGACCCTGTTTGCCTCGCCCAGCTACCAACGCTACGGACAGAACATCGTCAATGGGTCCTTCGAACCAGGCTTCACGTTGTCATTAGGCCTCAAGGACGTCAACCTGGCCATTGAGGCGGCCCATCGCATGAACCTGCAATTACCCGCCGCCGACGCAGTGCGGGCAAACATGACGGCGGCCGTGGCCCGTGGGCTGGGTCACAAGGACTGGTCGATTTTCGCTACCGAGGTCAACGCCTCTACATCCGTCCAGCTGACCGATCAATCATGAAACGGCACCCACATCATCTTCACCTCGACTAGAGCAGCCTGACTGCTCCGGCAGGATGGGTCGCACAGAAATGTGAGTGAGAGGCTGCGATGTACTCAGCGACCATGGCCGGATCGTCATGATCGGATCTAACCAGGGCAACCGGCCTGGCATGTCAGGTATCGCTGACCTGGCGGCGATGCGTGCAGCCGTCGATGGCTACAACATCTAAGCGCTAGTGGCCTGCGATTCCCTCAAACGTGGTGCCTGGATGGAACGTTCAGGCTGCAAATGACCTGTCGTTCCTGCACTACGCTCTCGACACTCCGGGGATTTCCATATTTATCTTGCGCCAGAAGGCTTCAGAAAAGCTGTAAACTGAGAAAGCGATTAGCCCGAAGGCCATCACCATCAAAACCAGCCATCCAGCCGGTAGATTCTGGAGCGCGTCGAGGGCTTCCTTCATACCGGGTGGGTCCATCGCTTGATAGGCAGAGCCGCTGACGGCCAACAGCAATGCAATCTCGATAAAAACGATGCCACGGGCAATCAGGCCAAACCGGGACACCGGGCGGACGTAACGCATGACGTCTTCGTCGGCCTCGAAATACTTCTCGAACGACGCCTTCCATCCTTTGATGATGTGCGCAATGCCAACACCAAACGGAACGAGCGCGATCAGGTACACCAGTAGGTTGGAGTGCTCCCAGGACAACAGGTGCGCCAGCCAATCTTTGGTTTTTCCACCCGAACTGCCGGAGTTACCGATTCCGCTCATGAGCAGGCCTAACGCAAAAAATGCCAGAGCACCATTGACCACACCGCCTGCAAACAGACCGGAGCGAATCACCAGACCCTTGAAGCTTTTGCCGTGATGGTCCACATCACGCGTGGCTTGCAGCACACGCCAAGCGGCAAATACGAGTAGACCCGCCACCACCAGGCCCACTAAAAAATAGCCAAACGGCTGCCGTAATAAGGCTTCCAGGCTTTTGTGGCTGTCTTTTGGATTGGTCGAATCCTTTGCCGCGAGCAATGCGAAGACACCGATGATCAGGTAAAGCACTCCTCGCGCGGCGTACCCTGCACGAGCAAGGACGATAAGACTGTGGTGCGCTGACATGGCTGCTTTCCCGAAAGTAATACAGCAACAGACTCGTCGAACCGGAAGGGGTTCTATCGCTAGGTCCAGGACTGCACGGGTATTCAGAATGCGTGGGTCATCGTTTGGGTGTCCAATGGCCGCGGCCATCGGCAATGCGTTGGCTAACGCTACAGGGCAGCGGTGGCTGAACCTTCCTTTGACCCGCACAGCCCAGCTCCCGCAAATCAACCAATAGCGGCCCTTAAGAAAACCGGGGTGCTCGCCGATAACATGTTTTAAGAATGCCAGGGATCTGAGGCGTTTGCCCATGCCAGGCGATTCATCATGCAGCTGATCCCCTTCCAAAGCCTGCGAGCGAAATTTGCAGTTGTCGTCGCGTTCGCGGTGTTGGTCATCACGTGTATTTTCGGCAGCGTCATCGGCGCGTCCGCGATTTCCAGGCACAAAGAGCAGACCGGGCATCAGTTGGCGGAATACGCGGCTTCGATGATTGACCGTCTCGATCGTGACATGCACAGCCGCGCCAAGGAGCTCAGCGTGCTGAGCGCACTGGAGGCACTGCGCAATCCGCAGAACGTCGCAGAAGCCCGCAGCCTGCTCAACCATCTCAACGCCCAGTTCCCCAGCTATTCATGGATCGGCCTCACCGACGCCCAAGGCACGGTTGTCGCCTCGACCGGGCGCCTGCTGGAAGGCGCCAGCATCGCGCACCGCCCCGTGTTCACCGAGGGCCGGGACACGACGTTCGTAGGCGATGTGCATGAAGCCGTGATGCTCGCCAAGCTGTTGCCCAACCCATCGGGTGAAGCCATGAAGTTCGTCGATATCAGCATGCCGGTGCGGGACAAGGCCGGAAACTTCATCGGCGTACTGGGCACTCACCTGTCTTGGCAATGGGCAGCGGAAATAGGCCGAACCATGTTCGAACCACTGAAGAAAAGCCTTCCGGGTGTGGAGTTTCTGGTCATCAGCAAGGATGGCATTGTGTTGCTCGGCCCCAAGCAACTGATCGGCAAACCGAGTGAGGCCGGCATCGACAACAACAGCACCACCCACTGGACGGTCAGCGAGTGGCAGGATGGAAATACATACGTGGCGGGGTCTGCCGAAAGCACCGGTATTGATGGTTACCCTGGGCTGGGCTGGACCGTCGTGACGCGTCAGCCAGCGAAAGTTGCATTTGCTGAGGCAAACGGGCTGCGCGCTGAAATATTGTTATGGGGCAGTCTTCTCTCCATCGCCTTCGCCCTGCTGGGATGGTTCGTGGCAGGCGTCATCACCCGACCACTCAACCAGATTGCTGAAGCCGCCACGCGACTCTCCGAGGGCGCTGACGTCGACATTCCGCTGGTAAAAGGCAATCTGGAAGTTGAAAAGCTGAGCATGGTCATTCGGCATCTGGTCGAGAGCCTGACGCAAAAGAAGGGGCAGTTGGCGCTGATCCGCGGCGTTGCCTACCGCGACACCGTGACAGGTTTGCCCAACCGGGCAGCGTTGGAAAACTACATCAAGAGTCTGCAAGCAGAACCCGGCCAGCAGCCTGCCTTCGGCGTGCTATGCCTGGACCTCGATGGCTTTAAACCCGTGAACGATCGCTTTGGTCATGCTGTCGGAGACGCCCTGCTCCATTTGGTCGGTATGCGTCTGTCAGCCACCGTGCGCGATGGCGATATTGCAGTGCGCCACGGCGGTGATGAGTTCGTTCTGCTGCTGCGCTTGAAGGCGGGCGAATCACTGGCAAATGTGCAGAGCGCTGCACAGCGCATCATCAAAACGATTGCAGAACCCCTCACACTCGCGGGGGTGATGATAAGGGTTGGCTGCAGCATTGGTGGCGCAGTGTGGACCGAAGGTGATTTTGCCGATGCCCTGGCTCACGCCGACGAAGCACTTTATCGGGCCAAACGGGCCGGCAAATCCCAGGCGCAATTTTATCCGGCAGACGGGCTGGCAGATACCGCGAACTGCGAGACAGGTCCCGGTGCGGTGTAGAAAAACGCCTGCGGGCTGGCGATGAATGAGCGTTCTGACCGATCGGTAAAAGGCACACGCTCTCGAGCAATCGCAGTCACCTGATACAGCACGCACCCTGTTCAGGTTTGGCAGGCTCTACCCCTTCAGCACCAGAGACATCGCTGAGTATCGGTCGCAGATGAAGTCGACGAATGCGCGAACCTTGGGTGCCGCAAGCCGCCTGGAGGTGTGCAGTACCCACAGTGCTGGCTGTACACCTGAAACCGTGCCCCACTGAACCAACTCCCCGCTGGCAAGCGGGTTCCAGGCGATGGACTGCGGAATGAGGGCTGCACCGCCGCCGGCGATGGCAGCATCCCGCACCATCAACAGTGAAGAGAACTGCATTTTCGGGACCGGCTCCAGGACCAGTTGCCCGTCATCGAGACTCCAGTGGGTGGGCTGAAATGTCGATGTCACGATGCTCGGAACGGGTCGGACTGCGCCGGGCGCGGGCCTGGGTATTCCAGGCGCCGCCACCACTATCATCTGGTCGTTGGCGAAGCATCGCCCGACCAGGCTGCTGTCCGGGCTTGGGTTGATCCGGATAGCGACGTCAAATTGCTCCTCTACCAAATCCACCATGCGATCCTCTGCCACCACCTCAATGAAAACTTCCGGGTAGGCCGCACTGAATTCGGCGCCAATACGCCCCATCGCAAGCTGCGAAAACAGAATCGGCGCAGCCACTCGTAAACGACCGCGCGGTATCGACACCCCTTCACGTGCAGCCGTCACGGCCTCGATCACTTCACCCAGCGGTCCTTCACTTCGAGACATCAGCGCCTCACCCGCTTCGGTGAGCTTCAGGCCGCGCGCGCTGCGCTCGATCAGCCTCACCCCCAGTTGTTCTTCAAGCTCATGGATTCGCCGCGACAAGGTGGCCTTGGAGATACCGCTGGCACGACTTGCCTTTCCCAGGCCCGAATGGGTGGCAACAAGGATGAAATCGCTCAGTGCATTGAGGTTCATGGTGTTCCATATATGAAACGAGGTGTCTGGTTTTTTGGGTCTTCGTATTGGGAGTGTAACGGATTACTTTCTCGCCATCGGAACACGATACGGGGAATTCCAATGAATACCCCGCGGCGGGGGAAGCCGTTACGGATCTCACCCGCTGACCCACTCTCACTTCTATGCAGGAGTATCAAACATGAGCATTCTGGTTATAGGCGCTACCGGCACTGTTGGCTCGCTGGTCACTGAGGGCCTTGCTCAGGCGGGTGCCGAGGTCCACGCCCTCGTGCGTCAAGCGGGCAAACGACAATTCCCCTCGGGGGTGATTGAAGTCGTCGCAGACCTCACCGATATCGCGTCGATGCGTGCCGCACTTTCATCGGTTCGTACGCTGTTCCTGCTCAATGCCGTGACGCCTGATGAGGTCACACAAGCCCTTGTCACGCTCAACCTCGCTCGCGAGGCAGGTATCGAGCGCATCGTTTATCTGTCTGTGATTCATGCCGACACCTTCACCCATGTTCCGCACTTCACTGGCAAGCACACGGTCGAGCGCATGATCGAGAGCCTGGACATACCGGCAACGGTTCTGCGTCCGGCCTATTTCATGCAAAACGACCGCATGATCCAGCAAACTATCGAGCACCATTCGATCTACCCGATGCCCATCGGCTCGGCGGGCGTGTCGATGATCGATGCGCGGGATATCGCTGATGTCGCGGTTGCAGAGCTGCTGCGACGGGACAAGGCACCCGCTGCGCTGCAACGAGTGACGCTGGAGCTGGTCGGGCCGCAAGCGCTCACCGGAGCGTCCGTGGCCAAGATCTGGAGTACGGCGTTAGGCCGTGAGATCGCCTACGGGGGTGATGACGTGGTTGCTTTCGAAGCGCAACTGGCCTCGTACGGCCCTTCCTGGCTGGCTTATGACATGGGCCTGATGATGGCGGCAATCCAGACCAAAGGCATGAACTCAGCGCAGGAAACCGTCGAACAGCTTCAGACCCTCATCGGCCACCCGCTGCGCACCTACGAGGATTTCGTGAACGAAGCCGTGGCCAGGGAATAAGCCACGATGGCGTAGAACGCGAAAGCCGCCAGACTCGCACAGTCCGGCGGCCAGTTTCGCGATCTGTTCAGGACTGAACTGCGGACACTTTCATAGCCGCCAGATGGCTGATTTTTTCTCCCCCTGAGACAACCAATGGGTCGGCGGTCGTCGCACAAGTGCCTGCGCGCTCGAGCGGTTCAGGCTCATTGTTGAGCGCGCGTTGCATTCTGGCCGTATCCAGGGCCCCTACCCATTTGGCGATCGCCATCGTGCCCACGCCGTTCCCGATGGTGTTGGTGATCGCGCGAGCCTCCGACATGAACCTGTCCACGCCCAACAACAGCACCATGCCCGCCACCGGGATCGTACCCAATGACGCCAACGTGGCGGCAAGGATGATGAAACCCGAACCCGTTACACCTGCCGAGCCCTTGGAGGTGAACATCAGCACGGCCAGCACGATCAATTGATCCGTCAGTGTCAGCGGTGTGTTGGTGGCCTGCGCGATAAAGATGGCAGCGATGGTGTAGTAAATGGCCTGACCGTCAGGATTGAAGGTCAATCCGGAGGGGATGATCATCCCTGCCACCGGCTTGGAGACACCGGCTTTCTCCATCTTTGAAATCATCTGCGGCAGGACCGACTCCGAAGAGCTGGTCCCCAGCACGGTGAACAGTTCTTCCTTGATGAAACGCAAGAACTTCCACAGGCTGAAACCGCTGTAACGGCAGATCGGGCCCAGCACGCAAATGACAAACACCGCGCAGGTCAGGTACACACAGGCCATGAGTTTGCCAAGAGAGAACAGCGAGCCAAAGCCGTACTTACCGATGGTGAACGCGATCGCACCGAATGCTCCGATGGGGGCCAGGCGCATGACCATGTTGACGATCCGGAACATGCCCTGCATCAGGCTGTCCAGCGTATCCACGAAGACTTTGCCGCGCGGCCCGACCTGGGCCAGCGCCACGCCAAGCAGGATCGAAAACAGCAGGATTTGCAGTACGTTGCCTTTGGCGAAGGCATCCACAATGGTGTCAGGAATGATGTTCATGACGAAATCCATGAACGAGGCGTGTTTGGCCGCTGTGGTGTAGGTCGCAAGGCTTGAGGTATCCAGACTCGCGATATCGACGTTCATACCCACGCCGGGTTTGAACACGTTTACCACCACCAGCCCGACCACCAGCGCCAGGGTCGATACCACCTCGAAATAGATCAGCGCACGAAAGCCCACGCGCCCCAACTCCTTCATGCTTTCCATCTTGGCGATGCCGGTGACCACCGTGAGAAATATCACCGGGGCCAGCAGCATTTTGATCAGCTTGATGAAAGCGTCGCCCAACGGCTTGAGTGCAGTGCCGGTTTCGGGCAGCAGCACCCCGATAACCGCGCCCAGGATGACGGCCAGCAGAACCTGTACGTAGAGTTTTCCAAAAATTCGTTTCATGACGGGGCCCTGATTTTTTATTGTTGTCAGGAAATGCCCGGGGTTCGGATCATCGATCATCCCCCCAGGCGTTGTGCCGCAGCAGTGTTTGAATCGGCAAGACATGGCGTTGGCGTCGCTGAGTCAGCGATTGATCAACGCGATGACAGCATCGGTGATCTCACGCGTGGTGGCCGTGCCACCCAGATCAGGGGTATGCAGGCCGCTTTCAGTCACCGCTTCGATAGCCGACATCAGTTGCTTGGCCGCGGCTTGCTCGCCCAGGTGCTCAAGCATCATTGCAGCAGTCCAGAACGTCGCGATGGGGTTAGCGACGCCCTTGCCCGTGATGTCGAAGGCTGAGCCATGAATGGGTTCGAACATCGACGGGAATTGGCGCGAAGGGTTCAGATTGGCGGTGGGTGCAATGCCCAGGCTGCCCGACAACGCGGCCGCCAGGTCCGACAAGATGTCGGCGTGCAGATTGGTGGCGACGATGACGTCAAGGGTCGAGGGCTTGAGCACCATGCGCGTGGTGACGGCGTCGACCAGTTCCTTGTCGACCTTCACGTCCGGGAAGTCCTTGGCCACTTCATAAAAAATCTCGTCCCACAACACCATGCCGTGGCGCTGAGCATTGGATTTGGTGACCATAGTCAGGTGCTTGCGCGGACGGCTGCGGGCCAGTTCAAAGGCAAAGCGGTGAATACGCTCAACGCCTGTGCGGGTGAAAATCGATACCTCGGTAGCCACCTCCTCCGGTAGACCGCGGTGGACACGACCGCCGTTGCCTGAGTATTCGCCTTCCGAGTTCTCCCGCACCACGACCCAGTCAATCTGCTCACCATTGTGGAGCGGGCTCTTCACACCGGGCAGCACGCGAGCGGGCCTGACGTTGGCGTACTGGTCAAAGCCTTGGCAAATGGGCAGGCGCAGGCCCCAGAGGGAAATATGATCGGGGACGTTCAAGGCTCCCACTGCACCGAAGAAAATGGCGTCGAAGGTCTTCAGTTCTTCCAGGCCGCTTTCGGGGATGTAGTAGCCGTTTTTCAGGTAGTTATCGGAATTCCAGTCGAAATCTTTGAACGCCAGTTCAAAACCGGATTTGTTTGAAAGGGCCTTGAGCACTTCTACCCCGGCCGCGATCACTTCTACGCCAATGCCGTCACCCGGAACCGCTGCAATCTTGTATGTATTCATCGTCAGTATCTTCCCGCTCGGTTTTTGTTTTGTCCGTTGAACAGGGGCTGTCCAATCGGGGTGTGAGCGGAGTATATGTAGTGCCCATAACAGTTTGAGTTACTCAAAATCACTACATCCATAACTTTGAGTTACGAATGAGCCAGACCCTTGACCTGTCATTTTTTTACCTGCTGGCCAATCAAGGCAGCCTGGCGGCAACCGCTCGAGAGCTGGGTGTGACACCCCCTGCGGTGAGTAAACGTCTGACCGCGCTGGAGGCGCGTCTGGGTATTCGTCTGGTCAATCGCACGACCCGGTCGATGAGTCTCACAGCCGAAGGTGAACTGTATTTTTCCCACGCGGCGCGGATCCTCACTCAGATCGATGAGGTCGAGCAATTGGTCAGCAGCAGCCGCGCCACGCCCAAAGGCTTGATCAGGGTCAATGCGTCACTGGGCTTTGGTCGTCGTTACATCGGCCCGGCACTGGCCGCGTTTTTCTCGCGCTATCCAGAGGTGCAGATCCAGCTGGAAATCAGTGACCACCCGCTGGACCTTGCGACCCACGGTTTTGACTTGGGAATCCGTTTCGGCACGCTGCCGGACGCTGCATTTCACGCGCGCAAGATCGCTTCCAATCGCCGCCTGCTGTGCGCTTCTCCTCTCTATCTCGACAAGCATGGTGTGCCCGAGCGGCTTGCCGACCTGCAGCAGCACAACTGCATATTTTTAAGGCAGAACGAAACACCCTACGGCGTCTGGAGTTTCACCAACGGCAATCGCACTCAAAACATCAAAGTACGAGGCGCACTGGGTTGCAACGACGGGGAAGTCGCCCTGAATTGGGCGCTGGAAGGTTACGGCATCTTGCTGAGGGCTGAATGGGACATTGCGCGCTATGTACGCAGTGGCCGTCTGCGGCTTCTGCTTGAAGATCAGACGCCGACGCGGGCGGACGTTTATGCGGTTTACCCGCAACAGTTACACCTGTCCGCTCGGGTCCGCAGTCTGATCGACTTCCTGGTCGAACGCTTCAAGCATATCGATAACCTGGACGACCACGATGTGGCCGCCCCATGAGCGCGCATCTTCGTGCAAGGCAGCTTACGCCCCGTGGATGAACCGGGTGCCTGCGCAACACCCGGTGCAAGTTTGAGCGCGTAAGCGATGACGCGCTTTCCCTCAAAAATCGGCAGGCAGGGATTCTTTCAGCCATTTCTCCGACATTTTGTTCAACGTGCCATCAGCCTTGGCGGCCGCAACGATGCCGTTGACCTTATCTTTGAGCGCGGTCTCATCTTTGCCCAGACCCACGTAGCAACCGGAGTCCTTGAGCTTGAATTTGAGCAGCGGTGGGCGGTGAGGATTCTGATCGGCAATCACTGCCATGGTCGAGTTACCGCTGGCGATCAGGTCAACCTGATTGGCCAGGAACGCGGCGATAGTGGTGTTGTTGTCTTCAAAGCGTTTGATCGTGGTACCCGGCGGGGCGACCTTGGACACTTCGATGTCTTCCAGGGCGCCGCGGCTCAAGCCGATGGACTTGCCATCCAGGTCCGCAGCTTTGCTGACCACCACTTCCTCAGGTCCATAAACGCCCATGTAGAAAGGCGCGTACTTGCTGCTGAAGCCGATCACTTCTTCGCGCTCAGGGGTTTTGCCCAGGCTTGAGATGACCATGTCTACTTTGCCGGTGGTCAGGAAGGGAATTCGATTGGCGGACGTGACCGGCGTCAGGACCAGCTTGACCCCGAGTTTATCGGCAATCAATTGAGCCATTTCGATATCCAGACCGCGCGGTTTCAGGTCCGTGCCGACTGAACCAAAGGGAGGAAAGTCCTGGGGGACGGCTACGTTCAATACACCCCGGCTGGTGATATCGGATAACCCGTCAGCTTGAGCAAACGGCAGGGCCGCACAGGCAACACTGGCGAACAAGGCGCTCAACAGACAACGACGAAATGGGTTCATGGCTTCTCTCATAAGTATTCAAACAAAGGGCGGCGTGCAGCCTGCGACCCTGGCGACGAAAGAGATCGTGTACCGGGAGGCGTAGCTGGGCAGGGATGAATCAAAGGAGGTAAAGGACGGCTTCTCTAGACGGTGGTCATGCTCTAGCCGGTTAGTGGCTCAAGCTGCCTGGGCGGTCCGGTGCATGGTGCATTTTTGTCGCGCCCCTCAAGGGCATTGATCCGATGGCGTTCGACGCAATTGGATCGTGGCGGGAATCCACCAGACGCAAGAATGTAGGTTTTGATCCGCAACAGACAAGTATTTATTTTTGTTCGCACCAAGTGCCTCACCACGGGCCGTGCTTGCGGTGGTACCACGCGGCCGATGCGCGCAGGGACAAAACCCGGATCGGTATGAACGTTTAGCGGTGGCGATTGATCTCAACCTTTCTGGCCAAGTGCTTTCAGAGCCTTTTCGCGAAGCGGGCGCGCAGACAATCACGGTTCAAGGAGCAATTTGATGTTTCACGTTATGTTCAGCACTCCCTGCCTGTATGTGATCATTCGGTTCATCTGGCCTATGCCTTGGCCCCTGCCCGTCAGGTTAGCCAGCGCGCTGTTATTGCTGGCGGCATCGCAGTATCACCTGTATGCCAGGTTCTCATCCGGCAGCGTGTTCTCCCCGGAATTCCCGAGGGCGCTGTTGTTGTTTTTCAACTGGGCATTTGGCGCGATATTGCTGATTGCCGTGCTGCAAATCGTCATTGATCTCGGCACGCTGTTGACCCTGCTGGTTCGCCGACAATGGCTGACCATACCCGCCCCGCTACGCTACACCGTCGGGACCGCAGCGCTACTGCTGGCGGCCATTGGCGTACACCAGGCCGTGCGTGTGCCGCCGGTGAAAGACATCGAGGTGGCCATCAAAAACCTGCCGCCGCAATTTGACGGCTACACGGTATTGCAGCTGACCGACATGCACATCAGCAAGTTGTTCGATGAGCCGTGGGCGCGAGCGGTGGTTAACCGCTCCAACACGCTGGGGGTGGATCTGATCGTGATCACAGGCGACTTGATTGACGGCCCGCTCAGCGCCCGCAAACAGGATGTAGAACCACTGCGGGATCTGCATGCCCCAGATGGGGTGTATGTGATTCCGGGCAACCATGAGTACTTCTTCGACAACGAGACGTGGATGCAGTATTTCGCGTCGTTGGGCATGAAGCGCATGACCAACAGCCACGCATTGATCGAACGTGGTGATGCACGACTGGTGCTGGCCGGGGTCACGGACCTGAGCGCCCCGCGTGCCGGCTTGCCTGGGCCGGACCTCAAACAGGCGCTGGACGGGGCGCCGGCCAATACGCCGATCATTCTGCTGGACCACCAGCCGCGCAATGCCCGGCAAGCTGCCAGCCAGGGTGTGGCTTTGCAGCTATCCGGCCATACCCACGGAGGCATGATCCGCCCGCTGGACCTGATCATCGCCCGGGCCAACGAGGGTTTTGTTTCTGGCTTCTATGACGTCGACGGCTTGCAGCTCTACGTCAACAACGGCACAGCGCTCTGGCCCGGTTTTGCCCTGCGCCTGGGCGTTCCTTCGGAGCTGACGCGGATTACCCTGAGGCGCGCGCCGCAGCCAGGCTGACGGATATCGTACGAATGGATAAAGCTTTGGGATGCTTGGACATTGGCCGCGCACCTGCTCACGTCTAGTCTCTGCGCCAGCGGCCAGGATCTGTCGATGACTTCCTGATCACTTACTTAATATTAGGAAGAACTGCTATGAGCTTTATCGATGACCTGATCCAACGCAATGACGCCTTCGCGGTTGAAGGTTTCAACGCCGAGCTGAAAATAATGCCGTCCATGAAGACCGTGGTAATCGGTTGCGTCGACCCCCGTGTTGACCCGGCGGACGTCTTGGGACTCAAGCACGGTGAGGCCGCGGTCATTCGCAACGTAGGGGGCCGGATCAATCCCCCGACACTTCAGAATATGGCGATCGTGCGCTCGCTCGCGGCCGCTCAAGGCAAAGACATTGGCCCAGGCTGGAATTTGATCGTGCTCCATCACACAGATTGCGGGATCGGCCCTTGCCGTCACCTGGTGCCGGATCTACTTGCCAAAAACCTGGGCGTTGCGACCGAAAATCTGGACAGCCTCGCAATCGAAGATCCGTACGAGGCAGTCGCCATTGATGTGGCAGCGCTCAAGGCCAACCCCAATTTGCCAGGCGGTTTTATGGTGACTGGACTGGTATATGACGTCGCCAACGGCCGAGTAAAAGTGGTGGTTCCTCCAGCGCTTTTGCGCCCAGAAGTATAATCCACGCGCGACGGAACAGGCTTTTGCATGGGCGTGTTCTGTCTGCCATGCACAAAGGGACCCTCTTCGTGAACTTACCGTGTACTAAAACCCGGGTGTCAGTTCGGATTCTTTGACGTGCTTGGCGTGGAAGGCGAGCCTGAGCCTCTTTATCCGGTCCCGTGGGCGGAAAACCTGAAAACAGTTTTTTGCTGACGCAAGCACAAACCCGATCAGTTCTGCAGGAAAGTGGCTTTGTCTTTCTAAAGTGGAACGATGTCACCTATGAAATTGTTCAGTGGATTGAAAACGTCCGCCTGCCTTCTGTCCAGGGAACTGAAGTCGCTCCCTCGCTCAAGATCGCCATGGGGGAGCGTTTCCCGGAACTGGCGGCAAACTTTGCGCGTAATCTTCGACAAGGCAGGCTTCATCTGGTGATGGCCGTATGCATTAAGCAGCATGACCAACCCTCCTGAAGGGCCGCATGCCTGCAGCCGTACTGGATTCAAAGCGCGCCGAAGTTGCAAGTAACAGCTCGCCTGAATCGTATTTCGCTGGTAATGCACCGTGTAGTCCCCCTCTCCAAGCATGGATTGTCACCGACAATTGAATGGCTGAAAACGAGGGAACTACGACATGGCACCATCCCTGAGCCGCACCGATAATAGCCATCAACGAATCAATTGAAGAAGTTTGCAATCGATGCGATAGCGGTCACTTCTGGAACATCGGCATTTAAGTCTCGACAGTTCAGCATTACTTCAGATGGTGAAGTCTCGTACAGCAGCGTGCTGCTGGCCGAAATCGCGCTCAACGGCCATTGACCCCGAACGTACACACAGGAGATTTCATCATGAAAGTTTCAAACAAGATGTCAAAAGCAAGATTGCAGGTGTTGTCGCTCCTTTCTGGAGCCGCAATCCTGGCGGGTACTTTTTCCACCGTAACAATGGCCGCGCCACTGCCTAAAGTCCCAACCACAAAAATCATTGCTGTGGGTACCGTGACTCCAGGCGCTTCGCAAGAAGCGATCAGCGCCGTCTTGCCTCAAGAAGTCCGAGAAACAGTTCAACTCCACTTAGATGGAAAGCTTGAACAGTGGAATGTTCGTAACGACAAACTTGGCGTTGTATTTGTATTGAATATGACAGATGTAGATGAAGCCAAGTCCATCTTCGCCAAAATGCCTTTGGATAAAGCAGGGCTTATCACCTTCGAATTCATTCCGGTTGGCCCACTTTCCCCGCTGGCGCTGCTTATTAATCCCCCCGTGAAGTGAGCAAGAGTGCCCACAGCACCCGGAAACCAGGTTTTCGTAAATCCCGCCGACGCTTAGTGCTCGGCACTGTTAAGGTATTTGATATGACTCGCATCAGCGTATTGACCGATGAGCAGACTCCCGAAGCCGCACGTCCGCTGCTTGACAGCGTAAATCGCGCGTACGGCATGGTTCCAAATGTATTTAAAGTCTTGGCCCATTCTCCCACGGCCCTTGGAACCTACTTGCAGTTTCACCAGGCAAACGAAACGACATCATTGACGACAAAGCAGAGGGAAACGATTTCTCTCGCGGTATCTCAAATCAACGGCTGTGAGTATTGCAGCGCGGTGCATAGCTTCGTCGGATCGAAAGTCGGGTTGACAGAATCTGACATTATCAGTGCACGCGAAGGTAATCTCGATGCGTACGCTCGATTTGCTCGCGCTGTGGCGTCTACGCGTGGTCATATCAGTAACGAGATACTTGCTGAGGCACGCTCCCAGGGACTGAGTGATGCTGTGCTGATTGAGATCATTTCGCAGATCACGTTGCTCGTCTTTACCAACCTGCTGAACAACGTTGCTCAGACCACCCTTGATTTCCCGCCAGTGAAAATGTGATTCAAAAGGCGTTGAAAACGAACGCGATGACAGCCAGCTGTCGTGGCTCTGACCATACGTTTTACCTATTAAGATCAGGTATACGGTCCATATCTCGATATCAGGCCGTCGCATTAAGACCATCGGTCATATTTTAAATAACCACTCCAAGGCATAATCCGGCCGCACCAATCAACGCTATAAAGCAATGAGATCAGGTTGGATCAGGTCTATAACTTACGCACTTGATCGGGACATACATGCAAGAGGCAATTTCGCTACCCCATCCGTTTGTGGCGCAGGGTATCGTCTTGGTACAGGCGAGAATAAGCGGTGAGTGGGGAGTCACGCTCCCGCAGCGCCCGGGTGCTTTTTTTCATTTTTGCCTTGAGGGACGCGCTTACCTCAGTGCCGTTGGCAAGCCTGCCATCTGCCTGGAGGCCGGCGACATAATCCTCGTTCCGCAAGGGCTTCCCCATACTGTCAGCTCCAGCATCGATTCTCCGGTAGTCGGCGTAGAGGCGTTTCTGGCACAAGTTAACGGCAAGGTGAGTAGTGCTCGCAAAGCGACATCAATTGTCTGCGGTTTTTTTGGCCCTGATACCGGGATACTGCTGACAGCGCTAAACGACTTGCCTGCGATTGTGCACTTGGAAGCCTGTAACAGCGCCCTCATTACTGAGAATCTCAAGCAGCTGCGTGATGAGTTGCGTCGTTCCGAGTTCGGCTCTCAGCCTATGATCAGGCACCTTCTATCAACAATATTCATCTACATTCTTCGCGAATGGGAGCGGCTTCGGGGCGACAACATGAATATTTTGTCCCTGGCGCAACGCCGCCAGATAGCCATAGCGCTTGCCTGTATTCATGAACGACCGTTCTATCAGTGGACTATTGAAGGATTGGCCATGGAGGCCGGCCTTTCTCGTACAGTATTTGCACAGCGATTCGCTCAATCTGTCGGTGAAACACCTCATGCTTACCTGACTCGTTTTCGGATGGGATTGGCGACGCGAATGTTGAAGGACACCGATGAAAGCATCGCGCAGATCGCGAGGCGTAGCGGGTATTCTTCCCAGTATTCGTTTAGCAAGGCTTTCAAGGATGCGAGCGGATTTACTCCCGGCCAGGTCCGAGGTCAACGCGCCGCAGCCAAGGCTGCGCAGCACCAGGGGTAAAGGCCAGCATGCCGGCCTGGACGGCTGGTCGCGAGCCAACTCGGTCGAACCAGGCAGCCATGCGTGGCAGGTTTTTCCAATCCAGCTGATCCTGGACGGAATAACAGAAGGTGTATGCAGCGATATCGGCCATGGAAAAAGCCTGGCCTGCGATGTAGTCCTCTTCCAGAAAATGCTCAGCCAGCCTGAGCTGGTCCAAGGCATGCCAAGCCAGTGCCGGAGATCCCTCACTCATGCCAGCACGGCGCAGAAAGAAAGCCGCATGACTGCTGGAAATCACATCGGTGACGAAATAAAAAAACCGGTCCAGGGTCTTCAACCGCCGGTCCTCAACGAGCGGTGCCAAAGTCCCGGGGGATTTCAAATCGGCGTATTGGATGATCGCGTTTGACTGATTGATGATCAAAACGGGCGAGCTACCGTGGTCCACCAGAGTCGGAACCTTGCCAGCGCTGTTAAGCGTCAAGAACTCAGGGTGGCGGTGATCCCCTGCCCGTAGATCAAGCCGTATTGGTTTGAACGCCAAACCCGCTTCGCTCAGGGCGATAGCAGCTCTGAAACTATTGCCCGTTTCGGCGCCGTACAACTCGACATTGATGGTCATGTGTTTTCCTCTGGAAGATAGATGCGGCTGATCGTTCGTATCTTCAGTCATCGGGTGAGTCTTCGTAGGGAGGCTATCCAGCATCAGCCCCGAATTGACTATCAGGCATATTCATCTCACGCCGTTCGGCCAGCAGCACAATCGGTGCATATACACTGATCTGCATCCAGTGCCATAATCCTGCTTTATATTTCGATCATAATCCACATGTATCTCAGGAGTTAACACTTGGACATCGACCCTGCCTCTGCGCAAAAACAACGGCAAATCCTGGTCATCATCGCTTTGGTTTCCTCGCTCGTAATGCTGGACTCCAACGTGGTGGCGGTTGCCTTGCCCACTATCGCCAAATCGCTTGATGCCGATTTTGCTGATGTGCAGTGGGTCATTACAGCCTACGTGCTGCCATTCGCAGCGTTATTACTGGCTGCCGGCTCATTTGGGGACAAGGTCGGGCGTCGACGCGCCGCAGTGATCGGCATGATCCTTTTCGGCTTGTCCTCACTGGCGTGTGGCCTCGCTGTGTCGCCCCTGATGTTAAACCTCGCACGGGCGGTGCAAGGCGTTGGCGCCAGCCTGCTACTCACGGCATCGTTGGCAGTCATAAACCACACGTTCCAGGGAGCGGAGCGAGCAAAAGCTTATGCGTTCTGGGGGGCAAGCCTGGGTGTTGCGATCACTTGCGGTCCGATCATCGGGGGCGTGATTTCGAGCCTGTTCGGCTGGGAATGGGCATTTTTGATAAACGTGCCGATATGTACGGTACTGGTGCTCGCGACGCTGAAGGTTGTGCCCGAATCTCGTGATCCGAATGCGACGAGACTGGACTACGCTGGCATTCTCACGTTCAGTAGTGGCTTATTCCTGCTCACTTGGGCGGTCATTGACGCCAATGCCCTTGGATGGCTGGCCCCAGCTGTACTTTGGCGCATGCTCGGGGCCGTGTTGCTGCTCGCGCTGTTTGTCATTGTTGAGACTCGACAAACCCACCCGATGGTCGACTTCACGATTTTTCGCTCCGCGCATTTTGGCGGCACTGTGGCTTCCATGGTGGGCTATGCCGCCGGTGCCCAGGTGATGATTTTTTATCTACCCCTGTATCTGCAAAACGCGTTTGGTTTTGCCCCGATGACTGCTGGCATATCTATGTTGCCCTTCGCGCTACCCATGTTTCTGGTACCCCGCCTGGGCGCGAAATTAACGTGGCCTGCTCGCTCGCTTCTCTCCTTGGGTCTGTGCATCACATTAGCGGGCAACGCGTTGATGGGATGGCTTTCAAACGCTAACTCTTCCTACTCGCTGTTCGCGATCGCGATGATCATTGCCGGTACTGGCGCGGGTATCCTGAATGGGGAAACTGCCAAGGCCGTCCAGGGCGCTCTTCCTGCAAACCGGTCAGGGGTGGCGTCGGGCATTGCTTCTACCATCCGATTCACCACACTGCTCTTCGGTGTCGCCGCGCTAGGAGCGATCCTTGGGTCAGCCATGCTTGGAACGTTCCTTCCGACTGCGCAGGGCCTGGGGCTGTCGACTGAGACGGCCGTGGAACTTGCGAGAAGATTTTCTGCAGGCGATGCGAGTTCCCTGCTGGCCCAGCTGCCTGTCGCGATGCAAGAAGATGTTGCGAAAGCGCTTCGAGCAGCCTTTGAATATGGGTTTGGCAGTGCCGCATGGACGGCCGCAGGCGTCGCACTGGTCAGCGTTGTCCTGACGCGTCTGCTGATGACCACTGGGCGAACGGCCGGCTCTGCTGCAGACTCAGAGGCCCTGTTCGTTGCAGATGAATAGCCCACCGTCCCTGCCGGCGCGGGTGTGAGGGGCAAGCCAGTTTTTCCAGCGCCTGATCGATGACTGCCCAGGAGGGCCAATGGCTACTGAATGTATGTGCACGAGCGTTCGACAGCTTGCTCGTCGCCTGACCTCGATTTATGAAACACATCTGAGCGCGCATGGCATGACCGCTCCCCAATTTTCGATGTTGCAGCGCTTACACCTGCTGGGGCCGATCGCCAATCTTGAGTTCGCTGCCGAGATGGGAATGGACAGAAGCACGTTGAGCCGGGGGCTCAAACCACTTATAGCTGCACAATGGGTGGAGACAGTCGAAATGCCTGCAGAAGCATTCGTTGACAAGCGCTCTTTTGGACTGCAACTGACCGATGCGGGGGTTGATAAGTACTGGTCGGCTCACGAGAGTTGGTGCGCTGCCCAGCATCAGATACAGGAAGCTCTGGGCGCGAAGCTGGCATCCAGCCTTCTTGCCACGGCCCTTGAGGTTTACCGGAAGGTCGATAGCGTAAGCGCAGCAACCTAACGACGGCTGGCTCTGCGAAAGACCTGGGGCGGTTGGCCGAACGCCCGGATGAAGGCACGCCGCATTCGCTCCTGATCGCCAAAGCCCACTTCGTGGGCTACCGAATCCACCGTATGATTTCCGGCCTCGATCATCAGCCGAGCAGACTCGACTCGCAGGTGCTCAATCGCTTTTGCAGGCGATTGACCGGTCTCGGTGGTGAATACCCGGCTGAATTGACGAGGGCTCATGTTTGCAATGTTGGCGAGCGTTTCAACTGAGAGATCCTGGTTCAAGTGCAACCGGGCATAGGTAAGGACTACCTGTATCCTGTCAGATTTCGGGGCTAGCTCCTGCATCACAGAGAACTGCGACTGCCCTCCCGCCCGACGGTGATAGACCACCAACTGCTTGGAGACCATCCGAGCGATCTCCTCCCCCAGGTCCTTTTCCACCAGCGCCAGAGAAAGGTCCACACAGGCGCTCATTCCAGCGGCCGTCCAGATCGATCCATCGTTGATGAAAATCCGGTCTTCCTCGACTTTGATCAGCGGGTAGGCTTGCTGCAGTTCCCGGGCATGACACCAATGGGTCGTTGCACGACAGCCGTCCAGTAAGCCTGCCTGCGCCAGAACATGAGCCCCGGTGCAGATCGAACCCAGGCGCCGGGTAATGGCGCGCGCATCACGCAGATAATCCACCATCCCAGGGGTAATGGGCGGGACAACGTTGTCGCCGAGCACCAGCAAGGTATCGAATCGCCTGTCATCAAAAGGTTCGGTACTCACTGCAAAGCCTGCTGACGTCATCACCAGTCCGCCTTCTTCGGACAACAGGGTAACGCCATACACAGCTCGTCCCACAATGGAGTTCGCTAATTCGAATGTCGCTGACATCGAAAGTCCAAGCGCCTGGAATCCCGGGTAGACGACTAATCCTATTTCTTGCATGACCTGTCTCCGATCAAGAGGTTTGACGACGATCCTCGACCAAAACCTCGTGCCGATGAGGCACAAGGTTGGGTCGTTTGGCGCCAGTGTTATTTCCCCAGGATTTGCTGCGTTTCAAAACCTTCAACGACAGGACGATCATTACGTTCATGCACGTGGCGATGCGGGGTTCGGTCAATGTTCAAGCTCAGCAATTCAGGCCGGCTGTAATGGCCCCGAGAATCCATCTGGCGTTTGCGGATTTCAATCTGAAACAGGTCTATATCGACAATCACCTCCCCTTCCCCTTCCGTCAACGCGCCAAGCACCTCTCCCTGCGGATCTATGATTGCGGTGTAGCAACCGCCGGAAATCGGGCCGATATCGCAGCCGGTCGCCTCGATGATTTGTGCTTGTTGCTCGGGGTAAAGCCAGGCGGTGGAGTTCACCACGAAACACGCTGACTCAAGCGCATGCATGCGGATGCTCACTTCCATTTGGCGGGTGAATAAAGGGCCGGCAAACGAACCCGGATACATGGCTGCGTGGATTTGCTCCCCGTCTTCGATCAACGCATAGCGGGCCAATGGGTTGTAGTGCTCCCAGCATGCCAGTTGACCGATACGTCCCACTGCGCTGTCCACCGCTTTGAGTCCAGACCCATCACCCATGCCCCAAATCATCCGCTCGTGGTAGGTCGGTGAGATCTTGCGACGAGCCTGAATAAGGGTGCCGTCGGCATCGAACAACAGCTGTGTGTTGTACAGAGTGCTGCCATCGCGCTCGTTTACGCCGATTGACACCACCATATTCGCAGCTTTGGCGGCTTCACCGATTGCGTCGGTAGTGGCGGACGGTACTGTGACTGCCTGGTCTAGTAATTTGTAGTGTTCGCTGCCCATCTCAACGGGAGACTGGACGAACGAAAAATAGGGGTAGTACGGCACGATGGTTTCTGGAAACACAGCGAACTGCACACCCTTGGTGCCCAGTTCGCGAATCTTATCTACAACTTTTGCGACGGTGCCCTCACGGCTGTAGAGCACAGGAGCGATCTGAACGGCGGCTGCTTTGATGATGGTCATGGTGTAATTCCTCACGCAGTTTGGGTTTCGAGTGAGGTTTAGATTACAAGCTAAATTTTATGACCGTATGCCGTAGTTACCTCCTTTTAGGACATGCTCACCATCAGAATGTAAAGATGCCTGGAAGGCGGCTGTGGCGTTGGGGTAAGGCCAATCGGCGGCGCGCCGGTGTCGCTGTTGACAATGCTAGCGCACAGCAATCGACCGACGCGTTTTCTGGAGCTTCAGCCACGCACTCTGTTGCCCATCAATACCAACCCCTCAGCGGTTAATCCCGTTTGCTTTAAAAAGCCATTCAAACGCTTCCTGCAAGTTCGGGGCGGCGGCTTGGGGAGGACTCAAGCTGATCTGCTCGGCGGTACGCTGAAACAGGGCTCTGACCCCGGGCAGCACCGATACCGGCATATCTGCGGCGCGCAGCTGACGTTCCGCCTCTTCAACTTCTTTCAGACGTCGTGGGGCATGTACCACGTGTGTACGGATCAGGGCGCCGAGGAAGTCCCGCAGGCTGGTTTGATCGATATCACTCAACGCGTCGTGCAGCTTGTCGGTTACGCCCTGCTTTTCAGCGGCCATGAAGCATTCGATGGTCAGCGCTTCCAGACCTTTGGTGAACACGCTGCGCAAGATTTTCAGCGCCGCCGCGTCACCTGCCGCGCCGTCTTCTACGGGCTTGAGCGGTGCCCCGGCCGAGGCGAAGAGGCCCAATGCCCGGTCGATTCCAGCACCTGCGCCAAGCAAGTTGGTTTTCTCGTGAGTCAGTGCAATTGCACCCAGGATCGCAACATCCACGTAGGCAATCCCCAACTGCGCAGCCTGGACGGCCGCAGTCCTGATTTGTGCAGGATCGGCGGTGGTCATGTCCACAAATAGAGCGTTGTTTTGCATGCCCCCGAGCGCCTGTTGGGCAACCGGCAGGGAAACTGTGCCAAACACGCAGGACACCACAACGTCACACCCGGGCACGACCTCGGCAATGGAGGTTGATACGTGCAGCCCCAACTCTGCCGCGAACGCCTGAGCGCGAGGGGATGGTTTCAAATCGCACAGGACAATGTCATGCCCTGCCGCCGACCACGGTCGTGCATACGTAAGTCCCACTTCACCCGCGCCGATAATTCCGATTTTCATTGTTATGGTTTCCGCTTCAATGGGCCGCATAGGCGCCTTTGTATGTGCCGGCGGCGATTTGCGCCAACATCTCTGCTTCTTTTTGCTCAGTGGCCAGACAGCGCGCAAGCAAACTCTCTGCCTGCGAGGCCGGGAACGCGACAATGCCATCGTGATCGCCGACCACGATGTCCCCGGGCGATACCAGCATCCCGCCGATACACACCGGCACATTGATTTCTCCGGGACCGTTTTTGTAGGGGCCGCGGTGGAATCCCTCGCGGGCGAACATCGGGAATGTCCCCTTGCCGATCGTTGCCAGATCACGGATGGCGCCGTCCACCACGACCCCGGCGGCGCCGCGTTTTTCAGCAATCGCCGCCATGATGTCCCCCATCAATGCCCGACTGATATCGCCACCGCCGTCGACCACCAAAACCTGGCCTGGGCTCAGGATTTCCAACGCCTGGTGGATCGCGCGGTTATCACCACAGGGCACTTTGACGGTCAGCGCAACGCCTGCCATTGTCCCTTCGATGCGATGAAACGGCTTGAGTCGCGCGCCGGGTAGACGGTCAAGGCAGTCGCTTATGATCGATGTAGAGGTTCGGGTGTACGCCGCCAACAGGGCGCTGAGTTCCGATGATGAGGCGATAGCGTTCATATGTGTTCCTCAGGTGTCTTGTGTCTATGAGGATAAAGACGCTGTTGAATAGAAAAAGCGATATTATTCTATGCTCATAGATGCTCATAAGGAATGAATGTGGTCACGCTAAGGCAACTCATTGCATTGCACTGGATCGAACGTCTTGGCACATTCGAGCGCGCAGCTGAACACCTCAATACCACGCAGTCGGCCATTTCCAAGCGTGTGCAGGAGCTGGAATCCACCACGGGCCTGCAACTGTTCGATCGCTCTCAACGGGGCGCACGGCTCACCGCGACCGGTGAGGAACTGTTGGTACTCGCACGCGAAATTCTTACCCTGGCCGAGCGTATTACCTCATTGAAAGACGGGACTCACGTAGTGACCCGGCGTCTGCGCCTGGGGGTTACAGAACTCACGGCGCTGACGTGGCTGCCCCGGTTGATCGCACGTCTGGTCAAGGACTTTCCTGGGCTGACCGTGGAGCCTGAGGTCGATATGAGCCGAAACCTCCATGAAAAGCTCATGGATGACCTGGTGGACCTCATCATCATTCCCGATACCTTTACGGCGCCAGAAGTCACTGCCGTGCCGCTGGCCATCGTTGAAAATGCCTGGATGGCAGCGCCCGGGCTGATCGGGCAGTCAGGCGTCGTCGGTCTGGCGGAACTGGCCAAATACCCGGTATTGGTGCAGGGAAAACGCTCGGGCTCCGGCCTGTTCGTCAATAAATGGCTGAATGCGCTTGGCGTCGAGCTGCCCAAGACACTTTCCTCCGACAGCCTGACGGCCATGCTTGGCCTGACGGCCGCCGGATTGGGCGTGACCTACCTGCCGCTGGAATGCTTTCGCCCGCTGCTGGATGAAGGGAAGCTGGTGGTGATCGAGACAGATCCGCAATTACCTCCGGTTCCCTATATGGCGATGTATCGAAACGACCGGCCCTCGGCGTTCGTCACCGAGGTAGCATCCCGAGCAGTGGAACTGTGCGACTTCTCACGGCAACTGCAAAGCTGAAAACGAGCACGGGAGTGTCCCCGTGCTCGTTTGCCGATCCGCCCGATCTGCATATCGTAAGCAGCTTGCCCCAATCTTAGTGTTCAGTGATTGGCCCACTGTGGCCGGCAGGTTCGTGAATGGACAGCACGAACACCAGCGCCCCCAGCGAACAGATACCCAGGAACATAAACACCGCCGTCCAGCTGTAGCTGTCCAGAAGCATGCCGGTGATCAATGGCGCCATGGCCCCGCCCGCCTGGCCGGCGCTGTTTACCAGTGAAGCCGCGACGGGATACGTGGTACGGGTTGTCAGGCCCATCGAATACACCGAAAAAGATGAGTACCCGATGTTCAGCAAAAAGCCGGTACCAAACAAAAGCAGGCTGACGGAGAGCAGATCGTTGGGCGCGTAGACCAGTGCCACCATCATCAAGCAAGTCGCCACGGCGCTGATCATCATCGTCGGCTTTCTGCGCCGGTCCAGTACGGTGTCCGACAGCCAGCCACCAACAATATTACCCAACACGCCGCCTGCGAAAGGCAGCGATGCGACGAAGCCGATCTGCATCAGCTCGAAATGCTTCACCTCCCCCAGATACTTCGGCAGCCAGGCGAGCAACACGTTGACCACACCGGTCATCAGCAGATAACCCAGACCACAGCCCCAGATGTTCCATGACGCAAATACCGAGCGGGAGGTTGCCAGGGGGGTGGTTAGCTTGTAACGCAGCAACGTGTCCAGCGCACCGAAGTCCTTGTGAGTACGAACGGCCTCTATATCGCTCTTGGTCTGATCCTCGATGTAAGTTGCTTCTGCATCATTCACTTTGGGAGCCGCCCGTGGGTCGTTTGGAACGAGCCACCACCAGATCAGCGCCATGACGACTCCCGGGATGGCGAACGCGAAAAACATCGTCCGCCAGCCATCCAGCATGATGAGCGCCGCGCCGATTGGCGGCGCGATGACAGCTCCCATCTTCGCAGCGGACAGAAAAGCCCCTGTGGCCAGACCCTTCTCACGCGCAGGAAACCAGCGATTGATCGTACTGAGCATCGACAACGGAAGCGCCGCCTCGGCAACACCCAGCGCTGACCTGTAGATCTTCAGCAACCCGAAGCTGTCGGCAGTGCCGATCAGCAGCGTGACGATGGACGTCAAACCTATGGACACCGGCGCCACCAGACGTACGCCCACACGGCTGAGCAGGAAACCGGCAGGAATTTGTCCCAGGGAATAAAACAGAAAGAACGCGCTGACCAGCAAACCCGCCTGCGCATTAGTCGCCCCAAACTCCTTTTGAATGTAGGGCAGCGCGATACCGATATTGGCCCGGTCAGCAGCGGCCAGCATGTAGACAACGACAATGACCGATAGAACTACCCAGCGATATTTCGACCTGGCCGTCCGGACGACGGTGTCGGTGGTGGCGAATGCGGTCATGGGCCCTCCAGTTTTCGGGTTTTTATGCTTATTGGAGCGGCCATGTTCAGCAATTAAAAAGGGGATAAAAAGCGATAAATAAGAAACCTGAATCATTCCTTATCGGCATGCGTAAGCGACAGCCGAATCTGCAGCTGATAGTGAACTTAAGCATTGAATCGTGCATTCAGCTCTTCGACGTGGTCAGCCATCACGTGCCTATTTACCTGCAACGCCCTCGCGCAGGTGGCAGGGGCGGCACGCAGGTGAACCGCATGTCTCGCTCAGCAGCTGACATTGCATCAGCGTCTGATTTCAAGGCCGGGAAAGCACCGACCCGCCTGAAAAAAGACTCAGAGGTTACGTAAAAACGATGTCAGATTGCCGCTCCTTTTGCTGGCTCTGCTTTCTCGATGGGTGACAACGGCGCTGGGGTGTTTGGGCCATACCGCAGAGAACGGCTGAGACTGCGCTGCAGCGCGGCCAGGCCCATGCCACTTACAACCCCAACGCATAAAACCGCGTATCGACCTTCATCAGGGGAAAACTGTCTGGCAGCTCTTGCTGATCGATCCGCTCGAAGCCGTGCTTTTCATAGAAGCGATGGGCCGCTAAAAACCTGTCCGTCGTACCTAAATAGATCCGATTGACGCCGCGCGCTTTGGAGGCGTCTATCAGGCGCTCAAGCATCTGCCTGGCCACGGCCGATTCCCGCCCTCGCCAGGCGGCTGCCACGAACATCTTGCGTAAAGCGGCTTCTCCATTGCCAATGTCCTTCAAACCGATTGTTCCGATCACTGCGCCCTGTCTGCGGGCTAACCAAAAGTCACCGCAGCCAGTCTGGTAGAACGACTGGATTTGCATCAAATCTGGCTGATCCTCAGCGGTAATCTCAATGGCGAACTCCTCACGCTGAATAGGCACGATCAACGCCAGTGCATCTTTCTCATCACCTGGTACATATCGATCAATGCTGATGTCACTCATGGTTGCTCTCCACTGCTCAATTAACACCCTGCCACTGCGGTCTGCTACCTGTGGCGACAACCGTAATCATATGTGATTGCCGTACTTCGGATCACGCAGGGATGAAGGATGCATTGATGCTACGGTGCTGGGCACTGATGACTGCGGCTTCAGTCCACTGGCGTTCTACGATTCATTAGAATTGAAATCTCTCCATTTCCGTTCCCTGGCATCGTGCCCAATTCAATCGAACACAATGTGGATCTGGGAGTGAGGGCGTGGCATCAATCACTCACCGATATCAACATTCATTGCAATGTCCCAAGTTCCGGCGCCGTTTTTAGCGAGGCCGATCATCATCAGTCCAAGCCACTCCAACGACTGTGCCATTTGCAAGCCGCCGACATCCAATGGACGCATTCCGAGACTTTCCAGTAGCGTCGAGACGCGTGCCTTCGCATCGGCATCGTCCGCCGCGATGAATGCATCCAGTCGTTTACCCTTGGCGAGTACTTGGCCGAAAAGCGTATTGAACGCTTTGACGACATGCGCGCCGGCCGGGGCGCCCTTGGCAATCTCCTGTGCGCCGGAACTGCCCTGGGGGGTGATGAGGCCCGAGAGGTCGGGCGCGATTGGGTTGGTGATATCGACGATCACCTTACCGTCGAGGGCTTCTCCAAAGTCGGCCAGTACCACCAACGCGCTGGTGTATGGCACGGCGAGGATGACGATGTCGCCCGTAGGCCTGTCGCCGTAAGCCCGTGTGATTGTCCCGGATGCGAGCTTGTCGGCCAGCGCCCGGGCCTTTGCGGGATCGCGGTTAATGACCTCGACAGTTTGGCCGGACTTGGCGATACGGTCGGCGATTGATGCCGCCATGCCCCCGGAACCTATGATGCTGATAGTGCTCATGAGCTGTCTCCGTTCTGAAATCAGGTATTTCGGTGTTTCTGGATGGGTTACGGCGTCGCGGCTTTTACAAACGCCGTCCGCCGGGTGCATTGAGCCTCACCGGTGTGACCTCGGTTCATCAGTTGGCCGGGAAGTAATGACCGTTATCAAGATCGGCAAAGAGTCCGGGCTGGGCCGGTTCCCAGCCAAGAAGCTGGCGCGTGATAGTGTTGGACGTTGGGGTGTCCAGCGTGACCAGGTTCGCAAGGAACCCGAAATAGCCAGGCAGCATCAGCACGTCTGCGGGAATGGGCACGGCCGGCAGATTCAACCGACTGGCAATGGCTTCGGCAATTTGGCGGTATGGGACAGCCACGTCGGCGATGGCATGCCAGCTCCTGCCTGCGCCGCCTTTTTCCAGCGCGAGGCGAAACACGGTGGCGAGGTCACGTGCGTGCACGGCCCCCCAGTGATTGGCGCCGTCTCCGGGGTAGCCGACGACTCCCTTCTCCTTGGCCAGCCCGATCAACAACGGAAGGAAACCGGCGTGATCGGTGGAGCTGTGCATGATTTCGGGAATCCGTACGATCGAAGACCGGATACCCTTTTCGGCTAGACCGATCACTGTGGTTTCGACGATGTTCCGAACCCGCAGGGTGTTCTTGTACGGATCGCCGCCGGGAAGTGGCATGTCCTGTTCAGTGGCCGGCCGGCCCAGGCCTTCCCACCCTGGCGAGCCGACGCTGCCAGAGACAACTAGCGGCTTTGCGCTTCCGGCCAAGGCCTGGCCATAGGCAAGCATGATCTCAACTTCTGCAGCCGCAACAGCGTTGATCCCGCCAGTTGGCATTAGGTCCTGTCGATGCGCAACGTGGATAACGCCGTCCGAAGCTGCGGCCGCCTCCTTAAGCCCCTCGAGATCCTCAAGACTGCCGCGACGAACGTTGGCGCCCAGCGCAGTAGCCGCCGCGGCGGCCTTATCGGACCGAGCCAGAGCAGTGACCTCATGGCCGGCGGCTATAAGGTCGGAGATGATGTAGGGGCCGGAATGACCGGTACCGCCAGTAACAAAAACGTGCATGTGCGTGGTCCTCGTGAGGGATGGTGCAAAGGTGCTAGAGGCCTGTGCCAAACGCGTGGGGCACGGCGTCGAACAATTCGACGGCTGCACTCGATGTGAAAATCATGCTGGGCTAATTACTTGTAATATGCAAGTGAAGTGCTGAATGTTTACTTGCGATGTGCAAGCGATGCTACAATCCGGCGATGAAAACGACACCTAAAAAAGCCTTCAAGTCTCACTGCGCAGTAAATTATGGGGTGGAGATATTCGGCGACCGATGGTCGCTGCTGATCATCCGCGACATCGTCTTCACGGGGAAAAAAACCTACGGCCAATTCCTTAAATCGGAAGAAGGGATCGCGACCAATGTGCTGGCTTCTCGTCTTGCATTTCTCGAAGAGCAGGGGATTCTTTCGAAGGCGCCTAACCCCGATGACGGGCGCAAAGACTTTTACAGGCTGACGGACAAGGGAATAGACCTTGTTCCGATTCTGCTAAACATCGTCCTGTGGAGCGCGAAGCACGATTCGCAATCGTACGTGCGTCCAGGCTCGAAGCTTTTCGAACAATTGAGCGAAAGGCCGGCAGAGGTGATTGAAGAGGTCACGTCCCTACTACGTAAGGGCGGGTGTATCTTTCCTCAGGCAAGTGAATGAACAGAGCCATCAACCACTGCTGCCCAGATCCAATGCTCAGTCCGTCTTAACCAGATCCTTGAAGATCAAATGACCCCAGCTATTGCCCCGCGCTTGCACGAGCAGCCCACCGGCCGATAGCCCTCCCGGTTCGATCTGGGCGAAGCCTCGGGTTTGTGCTAGCGAACCGATATCCGCTGCGCCAGCGTCATCGTCATCGTCATCGTCACTGGCTAAAAAGACGACTCTTCTGCCGCCCTGTACGTTCGGATCCTGTTCAAGGACGGTTGAGCCCGGATGATTGAAACCTTTGACCAATCTTGCCCCCGTAAACGGCTGAGCAGCGGCCTTGGCTCATACGGTTTTCCTTGGGATTTACCACGCCCGACAATGCTTGAGGGTGCCGGATGATTATCGGGCGCAGCGGGTCAGAGTTGCGCCAGGCCGCCGTCTACGGCGACTTCACTGGCGGTCATGAAGCTGCTGTCCGACGATGCAAGAAAGGCAGCTACCGCGCCAATTTCTGCCGGCTCGGCCATGCGTTGGAGTGGGGTCATGGCGCCGTAGGCCTTCTGACCTTCTTCACCTAACGCCTCCTTGGCCAACTCGGTCGCGGTCGCGCCGGGCGAGAGCACATTGACGCGGATGCCTGACCCCTTCAGGTCTTCAGCCCAGGTTCGGGCGAGGTTGCGCACGGCCGCCTTGCTCGCGCTGTAGGCGGTGAATCCCGGTGCTCCTGTGGTGCCAGCGCTCGAACCAGTGAGAATGATGGAACTGCCTGGGCCCATCAGCGGCAGTGCCTGCTGGACCGTGAAGATTGTCCCCTTCACGTTGGTGTCGAAGGCTTCATCAATGTGCTCGGCGGTGATCTGTCCCAGTGCAAGGGGGCTGCCGGCGCCGGCGTTGGCGAAGACGATGTCAAGAGTACCGCGTTCGGCTTTTACCGCTGCGTAGAGCCGGCCGAGATCTGCCTCATTGGAAACCGAGCCTTTCACCGCACGGGCATTGTGCCCTAGTTCTGCCACTGCGGCGTCCAGCGCTTGCTGCCGACGGCCGAAGATGAAGACGTAAGCGCCTTCCTCGATGAAACGCTTCGCCGCCGCGAGGCCGATGCCGGTAGCGCCGCCGGTGATCACGGCGGTCTTGCCTTTGAGTCTGGTCATGGTGTGCATCCTTGGTTGCGGGTTGATGCAAGCAATACTGCTTACTTGAGAACAAGGATGTATCCTTGATAACCTAAGGACAAGTATGCACCTTTTGGTAAGTAGGTAAGATATGACCACATCTGATGAAGTTTGCGGTACCGGCTGCGGGCTCAATGCCACGCTGCGCGTCATTTCGGGGAAGTGGAAACCGCTGATCCTTTTTTTCCTGCGCGACGGCTCCAAGCGCTATGGCGAGCTGAAACGCTTGATCCCGGGGGTGAGTGATAAAGTGCTGATCCAGCAGCTTAAGGATCTTGAATGTGATCGCGTGCTGGCACGCAATGACCACCGGGAAGTGCCACCGCGTGTGGATTACACGCTAACGCCGCTGGGTAGCAGCTTGTCGGAAGCTATTCTTCCTTTGTGCGCATGGGGCACCAAGAACGCAGCTCAAATCGCGAGCATCTTCGCGGAGCGTGAAGCCCTTGCTAAGGCGAATGCCTAAGCGCTGTTGGGAGAGAAGAGGTCAGCATGTGCCCGATCGCGAAATATCTGGCTTCCAGGAGCAGCGTCGGAGGTTGAACGGATTAGCGGGGAAGTGTCGGTATTTCTCGAATGTCCACAGTCCGCTATTGGCCGATTCCAGCCCTTCGTGTACGTCGGGAAGCGGCCTGATGCAGACCTGCGCTCATCAGTAGCAGCGCATTCGCTCCACGAACAAATGATCAGGCGGGAATGATCGAGATCTTGCCGTTTCGCTCCAGGATCGCGTACTTGATCTGATCCACTCGTTCGAGGCCTTGTTCTATTCTCGCGGCCTGAAGGATGTCGTCTTCCTGGACGCGGGCCTCGTGCATGCGATGCCGCAGGAAAGCGCCGTTTTCAACAATGATCGTCGCCCCCCATCGATCAGCTTGGCCAGGCGTTTGGACCGTCGCTTGACGTGGGAAAACCCGATGTCGATCACCATCAAGGTCACGATGACCAAAATGGCGTTGGTTACGGAGAAGTCATCGCCAAGCAGCGCCTGCTGGGTGGCCTCGCCGATGACCATAGCAGCACGAAATCATTGGCCGGCTGATTAACAGAGTGACGTGTTTGCCCGGCTGCCCTGTGGCCTGAATGACCATCGAATTCGCCCCGCCGCCCCGGTGGAAACGCTCGTACTCCACCTTAAGATCGCCCTGCTCACTCACCGCTTCGACTGTGCTGAGCGGGCCTCTGGAAAACAGTCCAGGCAATGTCAGAATGACCACCGTCACTAGCACATACCAGCCTGCCCTCTGGAACTTCCAGACTTTGCGCTGCAGCGAAATGTCCTCGGCAACGGGATACTTACGGTCCTGCATTTCCTGCTCCGAGAGGCTCATACGCATCACTCGTCTGGAATGGCTATGTGACTGCTCTCATCCGTATGAAGTACTAAACCCGCAACAGTCAGCCGCTAATCCCATAAAGCATTTTAAACGCTGAACTATTCCGCGAATTCGGCGCTCGGGTCATATGCAGGGCAATCTTTCTTTGCGGCTTTGTTGGAGAAATCTCATGCGAGCACTCACCTACCACGGCGCCCACAATGTAAAAGTGGATACCGTCCCGGATCCAACCATCGAAGCGGCGGACGACATCATATTGCGGGTGACCGCCACTGCTATTTGCGGCTCCGATCTGCACCTGTACCGGGGCAAGATTCCGACTGTGGAGCATGGCGATATTTTCGGCCATGAATTCATGGGCATCGTCGAAGAAACAGGTTCGGCCGTCACAGCGGTGCAAAGAGGCGATCGTGTGGTCATCCCGTTCGTCATTGCCTGCGGCGATTGCTTCTTTTGCCAGCTGGACTTGTATGCCGCGTGCGAGACGACCAATACCGGTCGTGGCGCGATCATGAACAAGAAATCGATTCCGCCTGGCGCGGCGCTCTTCGGCTTCAGCCATCTGTACGGCGGGATTCCCGGTGGCCAGGCTGAGTACGTGCGGGTACCCAAAGCCAATACCGGCCCATTCAAGGTGCCCGGGACACTGGCCGACGAAAAGGTACTGTTTCTTTCGGACATCCTGCCCACCGCTTACCAGGCGGTCACCAACACCGGCATCGGCCGAGGTTCGAGTATCGCCATCTATGGCGCTGGCCCGGTCGGCTTGTTGAGTGCGGCCGTGGCGCGCATGTTGGGCGCCGATAAAATCTTCATGGTCGACCATCACCCTTACCGCCTGGCTTATGCAAAACAGACTTACGGCGTAATCCCGATCAACTTCGATGAAGACGATGATCCGGCCGACACCATCATTCGCCAGACGCCCGGCATGCGCGGCGTCGATGGCGTGGTTGATGCCGTAGGCTTCGAGGCCAAAGGCAGCACCACCGAAACCGTGCTTGCAACCCTCAAGCTTGAAGGCAGCAGCGGCAAGGCCTTGCGCCAATGCATCGCTGCCGTGCGCCGCGGCGGCGTCGTTAGCGTGCCCGGCGTCTACTCTGGATTTATCCACGGGTTCCTGTTCGGCGATGCGTTCGACAAAGGGCTGACGTTCAAAATGGGCCAGACCCACGTCCAGCGCTTCCTGCCCGAACTGCTGGGCTACATCGAGACCGGACGACTGTCACCGGACTCGATCATCTCGCACCGGATGTCCCTGGAACAGGCAGCCGAGGGCTACAAGATTTTCGACAAGAAACAAGAGGATTGCCGCAAAGTCATTCTGACGCCCGGAAGCAGTGATATTGAAATACCGGAAGCGGAATTCGTCGCGGGCGTTCCCGCGGTTTAACAATGCATTGGAGGCGTCACATGGAGACTTCAATCTTCAGCATCGCGGTCGCCGTGATAATTCTGTTGGTCGATCTGTACGCGATCAATAGCGTCTGGCGTACGACAAAAACCTTGGGGACCAAGGTTGGGTGGACCGCATTGATTCTGGTGCTTCCGCTGATCGGCCTGGTGATCTGGGGGATTGCCGGGCCACGCGGTGTTGCCCGGCCGCCGACTTCCAAAGAACACAGCAAAGGCTGACGCTCACACCGAACTCAAGGCGCCATTCATGGCGCCTTGATGCACATGCATGCGCAATCCGCTCGCTCGCACCGCACATATTTCGACGACGGCATAGGAGCCTCACTCATGGCACGAGAAAGTAAAGAGAAGTACACCAAAGAGCAAAAACGCAAAGCCGAGCACATCCCTTGAAACGCAGACCAAAGTCAGCCTGTTGAAAGAAGCGCGAAGCCACGATATCAGCGGTCTTTCCAGCATGAGCAAGGCTGAGACCGTCACCGCATTGCAGGGCAAATGAGACCGCAAAAAAATTTCCTGAAGCCTCTTGAAAGCCTCTTTCTCGTACCTACATTGGGTTTACGCGATGCCGAATCCGGGTCGCGTTTTAAATCACTTGGAGAAAACTCAGGAGATTTCGCAATGGCTACTTCACTTTCGCTCGCTCCGCTGTTCCGCCAATCGGTCGGTTTCGATCGCTTCAACGACCTCTTCGAATCGGCGCTCCGTAGCGAGGCCACGACTGCCTACCCTCCTCACAATGTCGAGAAGCACGGTGACAATCAGTACCGGATTGTGATCGCGGCTGCAGGGCTGGTCGAGGAAGATATGGACATTCAAGTCGAAAAGGGCGTGCTGACCGTTTCAGGTGGCAAGCGCGAAAATGAGCAGGAGGTCACCTACCTTCATCAAGGCATTGCCCAGCGTGCTTTCCGGTTGTCGTTCCGCCTGGCCGATCACATCGAAGTACAAGGCGCATCGCTGAAAAACGGCTTGCTGGCAATTGATCTGCTCCGTGTAGTTCCGGAGGAAGCCAAGCCAAAACGCATAATCATCGGCGGGTCTGATAGGCCCGATTTGAAATCGGTTAGCGTGCAGTAAGTCGCAAACAGGGCGCTCTTCGGAGCGCCCTGTTTGCAATTGCAATTAAAGCCGGTTGATTTCGCAATCGCCGATCATGCCTGGGAAGACAGCGCACTTGATCTATAGACCCAATTGAATTAGCTTTGCGTCCACAGATTTTGTGTAAGGAGTCCTCTATGGCAGCCGTTATTCGAGCCCAGCCCCTCACCAAGAGCCAGTGCGTGGTTGGCCTGCAAACCGCCGTGACCATTTTCGAAAAATGGAACGCTACCGTCGACCAGGTGTGCCGCACGCTTCGTATATCGCGCAGCACTTACACGCGTGCGAAACAACGCGACCCTGAGTGGTCGGTCAGCCTCGATTCGGATCAGATGCAGCGCATCAGCTTTGTACTGAATATCCATGCCGCATTGCGCACTGTCTTCGACAACCCGGATAACGTGTACGGCTTCCCGTCAAAAGTGAACCACAACGACTTCTTCAATGGCCGCTCCCCGCTCGAGATTCTGTCCCAGGGCGACATGATTTCCCTCTACGAAACCTTCCGCCGCATCAGCGCGCTGAGAGGCGCACAGTGGTGATGATGAGCCAGCTGCCCGATCTTTCCGGGGAGCAGTTGCAGGCCTATCGCTTGATCAATTCGAAATTCCCCCCCATAGCGTTGTTCGACGATGTGGCCGATGCGGGTGAGTTCGACGCGCTGTATCAGATCCAGGCGCTGACCAATCCACGGTTGCTCAACGAGGTCGGCTCTATCGAGTTGATTCCGCGGGATCAGATTCCGTTCGGCATTCCAGGTTGCTCGTACGCGACAGCCCCCTTCACCCACGTCAATCCAGATGGCTCGCGATTCAGCGATGGAAGTTTTGGAGTTCTCTACGTCGCCGACAATATGGAAACGGCCTTGGCAGAGGTCGCTTACCACCAGAACAAGTATTGGTCGAAGGTGGAAAGCCTCAGCTACGAGCGGTTTGTGTTTCGAGGGCTGACCTGCAGGTTCAACGATGCGGGAATAAAGGATGCGTCGGTGCTTGCGATGACTGATCCGATCTATCACGCTGACGATTACACCCACTCGCATCAGCTTGGGAAGGCGCTTAAGAGTGCCGGCTCTGCTGGGCTGAAATACGGCTCGGTTCGCTCGGAGGGGAATCGGTGCTGGGCGTTGATGACTCCGGTTTCAGTGGCGTCGATTCATCAGACAGCGCATTACGAGATGATCTGGAATGGCCGGATTACCAGCGTCAATATGATTAGTGGGGCATGAGGGATCGTGAATGCCTCAGCGCTCTGTTCGAGCGTGAAGCCGCCGCTCAAACGCTTCCTCTCCCCGGCGTAGAAAAGGGCTGCGCGTTGGCAGCTTGGTTTCGATAATACGTTCGACCTCTTCGAGCACCAGCCAATGCCCATTGCTCAGTTGCCAGTCAAAGAAGTCCGAAAAATCCTGCCTGATCAACGCCCGGATGACCTTGGCAACAAAACCGTGCCCGACCAGCAGGACATTTTGCGCTGCAGACACCTTGGCCAAGGTCACAAGCCCTTGATGAACGCGAGCGACCACCTCGGCGATGGATTCACCGCCAGGCGGGGCCGCGTCCCACTGACGCGTGATGTTCCGCCGCCACAGGTCAGGATGGCGCTGTTGCGCCTCTGCCTGTGTCAACCCCTCGAATACGCCCACGTGTCGCTCCCGGAAGTGCTCGTTGATCTGTACGGGCAGATGAGACCGATAATTCAGAATCTCGGTCGTCTGCCTGGCCCGCAGCAACGGCGAGACCACGATGCCGCCAATAGAATCAGGCAGTTCCAGGCGCAAGGCAGTAGCCTGTTCACGACCGATGTCGGTCAACGCCGGGTCGAGCGATCCAAGATACCGATGTTCGGCGTTGGCTAACGTCTGGCCGTGGCGCACAACGTATAGACGCATTGGAAGGTCTCCTGGCAAGCCGCTGTGAAAGTCGGTCTGCCCATCGCGGTTAAAAACGGTACGACACGCCAGTGGTCACGTTAATCGGATCGCCCGGATAGAAGTTTGCCGAGTCCTGACCCTTGGCATCGTAGGCCGTGTTGGACGCCGTTGCGTAACGCTCGTTAGTCAGGTTACGTGCGTCGACGAACACCTCCCACTTGCGGTTCGGGGCCTCATAACCGAATTTCGCGCCCCACAACGTGTACGACGGCGCAGCCAGCGAATTGGCGAAGTCGACGTAGTAGCTCGATGCCGACCGCGCGTTCAGCTGCGCATAGAACCCCGTGGCCTGACGGTATTCAAGCTCGGCCTGATAGACCTGACGCGGCAGGCCGGGTAGCTCGTTGTCGCCGAAGGTGGCGTCGTTACGGTAGTGGAAGTCGTTGTAGGTGAAGGCCTGGCGCAGGGTCACGGTATCGCCGCCCTGTCCTTCCCACAGCAAGGCGTTGAGTCCCGCTTCGATGCCCTGGTGGATGGTCCCGCTACCGTTGGAGGTCGCCACCAGCTGGTCCTGCGTGGCGGTGGCCTGGCGTACTACCACCGAGAGCAATTCTTTCTGCACCCACGAACGGTACAGCGTCAGGCTGCCATCGAAAATGCCGTGGCCACCGCGAATGCCGAACTCCACGGTGTTGGCCTTTTGCGGCCGCACGTCGCGAATGTATGGTGTGCCGGTACTGCCCAGTTGCCAGGTGACCGGCGGATCGATGGAGCGGCTGACGTTGCCGAACAGCTCGAATTCCGGGGTCAGCGCGTAGCGCAGGCCGATGCGTGGCGCGACGTCACGCTCTTCGTATTCCACGCCATTGGGGAACGCCGTGGTGTTCACGCCGGTGGTGTATTCGATTTCGGCCTTGCGCTTGATGTCGATGAACGACAGCCCCGAGGACAGCCACAGGTCGTCGGTCAGTTGCAGCTCGTTACCCAGGGAGAACACGGTGTCGCGCGAGCCGGTGTAGTTGGCTTCCTGCTGCTTGATCTTCGTCGCCTTGCTGTGGGATTTCACATCGGCGAGGTAAGCGCGCGTGGTGCTGAAGGTCACCGTGCTGTCGCTGTTCAGACCCAGAAAGGTGTCGCCAGTACGCAGGTAGCGCAGGGTCAGGTTGATGTCCTTGGAGCGCCAGTCCTGGGGCGTGGCCGAGTAACGCCAGCCGTTGTACAGCGGGTAGTCGTTATAGCCCAGTCCGACCTCAAGCTTGGCGTTGTCGTCGAAGGTGTAGGTGGTCTTGCTGCCCAGCAATGTGGTGCCGTCCTTCTTGCGACCGAACGGTACGGCGTTACTGGTGGGGTCGTGTTTGATCTGGTACTTGGTCAGCGTGTTGCCCTGGCTCAGGGTTTCCTCGCGGTAACGCAGGAAGAAGCGGGTCTCAAGTTTCGGGTTGAAGACATAGCCGAAGTTGGCCACGATGCCCTGCCCTTTATTCGCAGTGTCGTCCTGATAACCGTCACGTTCGTTATGCTGCAGGCTGACGTAATAATCGGCATTGCCCTCCACGCCCCCGGTGCTCAAGACCTGTTTGCGGTAACCGTAACTGCCGGCTTCGAATCGGGCGTAATTGCCGGGATCGGTGCGTCCGGTCTTACTGACGAAGTTGATCGCACCCCCCAGCGACAACGCCGAATAATTGAACGCGTTGGCGCCGTACAGCACTTCGGTGTGATCGACCCCGGCCATATCGAGCATGTCTTCCTGAGTACCGCCAGGTCCGGTGAGCGGCAAGCCGTCGAAGAGGAATTTTATGCCCAGTACATAGCCTTGATAAAACGTATTGAGACCCGAACCGCGAATCGAAATCTTGTTGGCGGCTGAACCGCTGGTGGCCTGGGCAAATACACCCGGCTGCAGCGCCAATACATCTTCGGCATTTGAGGCGCGGCCTTTTTCAATCTCATGGTTGTCGATGACCGCCGTCTTGCCAGGCACCTTCGCGAGTTGTCGTTCGGCCTTCTGCGCCTCACTGGCCTGAGCGCCGGTCACGGTCACCGTGGCCAGTCGAGGGTCTTGGGCATTCGTGTCATCAGCGGCCAGCGAGGTCCCGTGGACCAGCATCAGCAACACTCCCAGGCTTGAAGCCGTGGCCAGTGAATCAAAGCGGCGAGCGCGTACATCAAACTTCTGCAGCATCGGAATACCTGCTCCATTGGGTCATAAGTGATTGGGAGCATCTATTCGTATAGTCACGCTCTCGAGACACTTAGCAGAGTTCGTGCCAGCGGTTATTTGGCTGTTTTAAATACCTTTCTATTTAATTAACCCCGTCGCAAGCGACACTTTGTAGTTCAACTGTCGAATGAACAACAGTTGCAAGAGAACGCGCACCTCCCCCCACAAACCCTTTGAATAGACGCCTGCCCTGTTCGGATATAGCTGAAAAGCAGCTGTTCATAACAGGGACTGTTCGTCTGCCAACAGCTCAACGACAAAAAGTGTGCTCCCCACACTTTCACGCCAGCCCGAAGTTGGAAAAATGCCCTGATTACGGGTGTTCGGTATTTGGTATGGCTCTTGCTCTAGTCTCAGGTGTGACATCTAAGGCATGTGGAGGGTCTCTTCCGTCACTTGTCATTAATGACGGAACCCGTGTTCCGGTTTTGTTAAACATCCAGGAGTAAATCAATGGCCAATGCCCAAACAGCGAGCGCACTGGATGTGCTCTGGCGCCAGGCGCCGGGCGGCGAGTTGCTCGACCTGGGCCGGGTCTATCGAGGCCCTTTGGCGCTGTCCAGGCTGCACACCACGCCCGGGCGCATTCTGAGTCGTCGCGAAGCGGCACTGCTCGGTGTCTTCGCGCTGGTGCTGCATGGTGCTGTCATTTATTGGGTCAACAGTTCATCGACGCCGCCGCTGCCCGTGGTGCCGCCAGAGATCCCGCCGATGACCATCGAATTTTCCCGGCCCGCGCCGCCGATTGTCGAACCGCTACCGCCAGCGCCAGCGCCCATCCCTGAACCCGTGGTGGAACCACCGCCACCGGTGGAAGACGAACTGGCCGTGAAGCCGCCACCGCCCAAGCCGATCCCCAAGCCAAAGCCGGTGGTCAAGCCGGTGCCCAAGCCTGTGGCCAAACCTGTAGAGCCGTCGCCACCACCCGCACCGCCACAACCGGTTGCTGCCCCGGCTCCGCCTGCACCACCGGCACCAGCCCCCGTAACCCCAGCCTCGGCCAACGCTGGCTATCTGCACAATCCAGCCCCGGAATACCCGGCCCTGGCGATGCGCCGCAACTGGGAAGGTACCGTGTTGCTGCGCGTGCACGTGCTGGCCACCGGCAAGCCCGGCGAGATCCAGATTCAGAAAAGCAGCGGTCGCGATCAGCTCGACGACGCCGCACTGGCCGCCGTCAAACGCTGGAGTTTTGCACCCGCCAAACAGGGCAATAACCCAGTCGATGGCTGGGTCAGCGTGCCGATCGATTTCAAATTGCAGTAAACCCTGATTTCGCTTCACCACAACGCGGGCTACCTGACCAAAGGCGCATCGCTACACGATTTCAATGCCTTGTTGGAGTACCCCACATGAACCTTATCGCTTCGCCTTTCGAATCCATTGAACACGCGGTCATCTGGCTGCTGATTGTTTTTTCCGTCGCCACCTGGGGACTGGCCCTGCTCAAGGGGGTGCAGTTCGCCCGGCTCAAGGGACAGGACAAGAAATTCCACAAACAATTCTGGGCCGCATCCAGCCTGGATTCGGCAGCTGAACTGGCCCAGAGCAGACCGGGCGCGGCAGCCCGTGTCGCGCTGGCAGGCTACGCCGCGATTCAAGTGCCCGAAGGCGGCCAGGCCGCTGACCTGAGCCAGGCGATCAACCATCAGGATCGTCTGGAGCGCGCACTGCGCCAGCAGATCGTCCGTGAACGCCGCTCGCTGGAAACCGGTCTTGCGATCCTGGCCAGTATCGGCAGCACCTCGCCCTTCATCGGCCTGTTCGGGACGGTGTGGGGCATTATGTCGGCGCTCAAGGGCATCAGTGCGGCAGGTTCGGCGAGTCTTGAAACCGTCGCCGGGCCGATTGGTGCAGCATTGGTCGCTACCGGCGTAGGGATCGCTGTCGCGGTGCCTGCGGTGCTCGTTTACAACTACTACCTGCGTCGCCTGAAGCTGACCGCCGCTGACCTGGACGACTTCGCCCATGACTTCTACAGCCTGGCGCAGAAAAATGCGTTCCGCGTACTGCTGCATCCAGTGCTGAACAAGTCGGGCGCGACCGCCACAGGCCAGAAAGTGAAGGAGGCGTCCTGAGATGGCTTTTTCAACCCAAGACAGCGATGAAGTGCTGAGCGAGATCAACGTCACGCCGCTGGTGGACGTGATGCTGGTGCTGTTGGTGGTGTTCATCGTCACCGCGCCCCTGTTGACCAACTCGATCCCGATCAACCTGCCCAAGACCGAATCGGTGGCGCCAGTGGAACAGAAAGACCCGTTGGTGGTGAGCATCGACGACAAGGGCAAGCTGTTCATCAACAAGGACGAGATCCAGCCGGATCTGCTGGAAACCAACCTCAAGGCCGCCAAGGACAAAAACGCCGACGTGCGCGTGCAACTGCAAGCAGACAACGGCGTGAATTACGGCGAAGTGGCGCGAGCGATGGCGTCGATCGAAAAGGCCGGGATTACCAAGTTGTCGGTGATTACCGCTAAGTAGGTGATCGGGCATTAAGGTTGACCTGTGGGCGTGAGCTCGCTCACGAAAGCGCTAGTGCAGATGACGCTGTAGAGCGCCTGTCAACGCATTCGTGAGCCGACTCACCCCCACAGCGCCAACGCCAACAGGCCCTGTACGCAGCGACTCCCCGACTTTTTACTCATAGGGATCAACATGCAACTGCTGACCTTACCGCCCTCGCCCGCACTGGCAACCTCGATTCGTGCGACCGCGCAAGTCTTCGAAGACCCTAAGTCACAAGCACTGCTCAGGCATTTGCAGCAGGTCGCACCCAGTGAGGCAAGCGTCCTTATCATCGGTGAAACCGGCACCGGCAAAGAGCTGGTTGCGCGCCATGTCCATAACCTCAGCGGTCGCCGAAACCAGCCCTTCGTGGCAGTGAACTGCGGCGCGTTCTCTGAGTCGCTGGTGGAAGCCGAGTTGTTTGGCCACGAAAAAGGCGCCTTCACCGGCGCTCTCGGCGCCAAGGCCGGCTGGTTCGAGGAGGCTAATGGAGGCACGCTGTTTCTCGATGAGATCGGCGATCTGCCCATGTCGATTCAGGTCAAATTGTTGCGCGTGCTGCAAGAGCGCGAGGTGGTGCGCCTTGGCTCGCGCAAAAGCATCCCGATCAACGTGCGGGTGCTGGCCGCGACCAACGTGCAGCTGGAAAGAGCCATCAATGCCGGGCATTTCCGCGAAGACCTGTTTTACCGCCTGAACGTGGTCAACCTTGAGCTCAGTCCCCTGCGCGAACGCCCGGGGGACGTCATCCCACTGGTGCGTCACTTCATCGACACCTACAGCCGCCGACTCGGTTACGGCGAGATCAGGCTGAGCAGCGAAGCCCGGCACAAGCTGGTGACCTACAGCTGGCCTGGCAACATTCGTGAACTGGAAAACGTCATCCACCATACGCTGCTGATCTGCCGTGACGGCCTCATCCAGAGTGACGATCTGCGCCTGTCCAACCTGCGTATCGAGCGCCAGGAAGACAGCCATAACACGGACGAGTCGGCTGAGGGACTGCTGGATCGCGCCTTTCAGCGCCTGTTCGAAGAGCAGATCGATAACCTGCACGAGAACGTCGAACGCACCCTGTTGAGCGCGGCCTATCGCTTCTGCCACCACAATCAGGTACACACCGCCGAACTGTTGGGACTGAGCCGCAACGTCACGCGCACCTTGCTGATCAATCTGGGCGAGCTGAAGGTCAACAAGCGTCGTCAACCGCAGACTCCGCCCAAGGATGATCGGGTTCTGCACCTGTCCATCTGAATCAACGAATGCGGTGTGACTGGCACACCGCGCCGCTTCAACCGACCCGTCAGACCGCCTCCTGCTGCAACTCATCGCTGAACTGGCGATTCCACAACCGCGCATATTGCCCGCCCAGCAGCAACAGCTGTTGATGGCTGCCGTCCTCGATCACCCTGCCCTTGTCGAACACCAGAATCCGGTCCAGATGCGCGATCGTCGAGAGGCGGTGCGCGACCACCAGCACGGTCTTGTCTTCCATGATCTCGTCCAGTTTGTCCTGAATGAAGCGTTCGGTAATCGAGTCCAGACTCGACGTGGCTTCGTCCATCACCAGGATCGGCGCGTTCTTGAGCAGCACCCGTGCGATGGCGATGCGCTGACGCTGGCCACCCGAGAGCTTGACCCCTCGCTCACCCACCAGGGACTCGTAACCGTGTTCCATGCTGTCGATGAACTCGCTGGCACCTGCGCGATGAATCGCTTCGGCCACTTCCTCCATCGACGCATCCAGCCGGCCGTAGTGAATATTTTCGCGAATGCTGCGGTGGAACAGCCCCGGTTCCTGGGGAATCAGGCCGATCTGCTGATGCAACGAGTGCTGCGTGACGTTGCGCACGTCCACGCCATCGATGAGCACCTCGCCCTTCTGTACGTCGTACAGACGCAGCAAAAGGCTCAACAGGGTTGATTTACCCGAACCCGATGAGCCCACCAGACCGACTTTCTGCCCCGCAGGAATGACGATGTTCAGTTGCTCGAAAATCGGCTGATCGGTGCCATAGCTGAAGCCGACGTCACGAAACTCGATGTCCCCGCGCCTGACCTGCAACGCCTTGGCGTCAGGCCTGTCGATCACCTCGTGGGGACGAATCAGGGTGCGCACGCCGTTGGAGATGTTGCCAGTGGCTTCGAAGAACTCCAGAAAGCGCCGCGACAGGTTGCCCACATCGCTGATGATCAGCAGCGAAAGGCTGGTGGCCATGACGAACGCAGCAATGTCGATGCGGTGACTGCGCCACAGGTACAGCGCCAGCATTAACAGCCCCAGCTTGAGCAGAACCCCGCAACTGGTCTGGAACCAGCGGATTTTTTCCATGTAGCCCAGCGAGCGATAGGCCGCAGCGACCTCCTTGTCCAGAAACGTGCCCAGGTAGTTGTGCTCGAACGCGTGCCGGGCGAACAGGCGTATGTTGGCCAGGTTCGACACCGCATCCACCACCTTGCCGGAACTGGTGCTGCGTGCCGCCGAATACTGTTGAGCCAGCGGGTGGCTGCGACGCGCCAGCAGGTAACAGACGGCGATGAACAACGCGGACCAACCCGCCATGAACACCGCAAGCAGCGGCGAGGCCGTCCACAACAGCACCGTTGCCAGACTCAGCGTCACCAGCAGCGGGATCAGATCGAACAGCAAGATGCTTAACGTCTGGTTCACCCCCAGCGCGACCTCCGAAACCCGGTGCGCGAGGGCGCCGGCGAACTCGTTGCTGATGAAGCGATGAGAATGCTGCTGCAGGTAGGCAAACACCACATGGGTCACTGTCCGGCGCTGCAACGGCAGCACGTGAATGTGGCACCCGGCAGCCGCACGGGTGAACAGCACCTCGCACACCAGCAGCGCGGCAAATGCCGTCAACGGCCAGCGCAGCACCTCGAAGGCATGTTCGGCATCCAGTCCGTTGCTGACCGTGCGGGTGATCTGCCCCAGCCCCCACGGAATCAGAATCGAGCAGACCACCGCCGCGATCTGCAGCAGCAGAATCGCGACGTACCAGCCCTTGAAGTTGCCGATGAAAAATCGCACGAAGGCCGCAGGCGTCGTCGGCAGATGCTCCACCCTCCAACTGCGTAACCGGCGATCGCGGGGTGCAAATGATGAAAAAGACGAGCTCATGACAGATAGCATTCCTGAATGACGCCTGTGGCCGCGCAGCTTTCAGGCAAACATGGGCACAGCCGGTGCCCGGTTTAGAGAGGTTTCAGAGGGTTTTTCAGTAGCGGATTTCCTCCAGCGTCTGGCCGCCGCGAACGAGGCTGTGTTTCTGCGGGACGACCGGCCGTTTCACACAGCTTTCGTACGCGACCTCAAAACAAGCCGGACTTGGGCGGTGGCGTGCCTTTGAGTTGCCAGGCGCCTACCGCTGCGGCTTTCCAGTGCCTGGGGTTGTGGTTGGCGACCGTGCGTGCGTTGCGCCAGTGACGATCCAGGTTATGGGCGCGGCCGGTCGTCGAGGCGCCGCCGACATCAAAGACCAGTTCCGCCGCCTTCAGCGCCGACTCCGCTGCGATGTACTGCGCCTGCGCCACATCGACAGCGGCCTGGTCGACTGCATCGGCATCAAGATCAGCAGCCCATGCTCGATCAATCGATTCGGCAGCCCGGAGCACTACCGCTTCGGCGGTAAACGCACGTGCCGAAATATCGCCCACGCTGAGTTCGACATACGGGTCGTCAACCGAGCGGCTGGCTGTGCTGTGCTTGATCGGGCGGGCGTGCTGGTTGGCGAACGCCACGGCGTCGTTCAATGCGTTGCGCGCGATGCCCGCCAGAACCGAAGCCAGGAATACTTGCAAGAACGGCGTCACAATCGTGCGCTTGCCTTCCTCGACCGTGCGTGTGCGGATTTCTTCGGGCTTGACCAGCACGTCGTGCAGGTGCGTCGTGCCGCTCGCGGTCAGGCGCTGGCCCATCGCGTCGAAGTCATCCAGCAGCTCAAGCCCCTTGCGATCACGGGGCAGAATGAACGAGACCGGCTGTTCGTTTTCGTCCAGCGCCACCGCACTGACCCAGTCGGCGTACAACGAACCGGTGCTGTAGTACTTGCTGCCGGTGGCCCGGTAGTTCTCGCCGTCACGCACGATGCGCGCGCTGATCGATCCGTTGGCGCCGCCGACTTCCCAGCCCGCATTGCCCACGACTGCGCCTTGCAGATAGCGCTCGAACCAACGCTCACGCTCGGCCTCTGCGCCTTCGGCACGAGAAGCCAGCAGCCCTTCGATGAAGCCAAAACCGGGCCGCAAGGCTTGAGCCACGTTGGAGTCCGCCGAGGCGATGCGAATCAACAGCGCGATCACGTCCTTGACCGAGCCACCCGCACCGCCGTATCGCGTCGGAATCCGGGTGGTGAACAGGCCAGCCTTGGCGATCTGCGCCACGGCTTCATAAGGCAGTTGCCGGTCGCGCTCGCGCTGTGCGGCGCCGGCTGCGATCTGCGGTAAAAGCTGGTCGGCGCGACGATTGAGTTCTTCCACCGAAGTGACAGGTGGTTTGGGTATGGCGGACAACTTGCTCATGGCAGTTCCTTGTTCGGGATCGAACTTAAATGGCGATTTTCCATAGCCGGGATTCATCAAACAGCAGCACCGCGCTTTCCGGTTCCAGTGGCGGCACCACCAGTTTGGTTCCTACGCCCGGCAGACGCGGCACCGCGCCGAGCAGGCGTTGGGTGTATGCGTGTTGCGGGTGTTCAAAGAGGGTCTCGACCGCAGCGCTCTCCACGATTCTGCCGTGGCGCATCACCAGCACCTCGTCACTGACGTGGCGAATCACCCCCAGATCATGGGAAATGAACAGATATGCCAGCCCCAGCGAGGCTTGCAGATCGGCCAGCAAGTCGAGGACCTGGGCCTGAACCGACACATCCAGCGCTGACACCGGCTCGTCGCAGATGATGACTTTCGGGTTGCTGGCAATGGCCCGGGCGATGGCCACCCGCTGGCGTTGCCCACCCGACAACTGCAACGGTCGGCGGCTCGCCAGATCAGCCGGCAGGCGGACCTGATGCAACAGCTGAGTAATGCGCGGGCGCTGCTGCTCGAACGCAATGCCGGCAACGTCCAGAGCGTCGGCGAGAATCTGTCCGACACTCCAGCGCGGATCGAAGGAGCTCAGCGGGTCTTGATAAATCACGCTGATGTCGCGACGGTGCAGGCGCCGCGTCTTCTCCGCCACACGTGCGTTGCCGACACCGGTCCAGGGGATGCTGAGAAACTGCACCTCGCCAGCGTCGGGTTCCAGCAGGCCAAGGGCAATGCGTGCCACCGTGGTCTTGCCCGAACCGGATTCACCGACGATGCCCAGCGTGCGTCCGGCGCGAAGCTCAAAGCTGACGTCATCGACCACCTGACGCGACTGCTGGTCCGGACCGACATAACGTTTGCCCAGCCCGGACGCTTTGAGCAGCACGGGCGAGTCGGCACCGGGACGGGGTTGCGCAACGAGGGAGCTGCGCTCCGGGGAAAGCCGCGTACCGCGAGCGTGCTCGGCGGGAACGGCGTCGAGCAGCGAGCGGGTGTAGGCATGCCGGGGGTTGCGCAGCACCTGCTCCATCGGCCCCTGCTCGACCACTTCGCCGTGGCGCAACACCAGCACCTCGTCGGCCAGTTGCGCGACGACCGCCAGATCATGGCTGATGATCAGCAGCGAATCGCCGCGGGCCTTGATTTGCTGCAACACCTCAAGAATCTGCGCCTGCACGGTGGCATCCAGCGCGGTGGTTGGCTCATCGGCGATGACCAGACCAGGATCAAGGGCCAGCGCACTGGCAATCAAAGCACGCTGACGCAAACCGCCGGAGAGCTGATCGGGCCGCTGATGGGCTCGCAATTCAGGCTCCGGCACACCTACGGTCTCCAGCAGTTCGATCACCCGCTCGTTGCGGCTGCGACGATCACCCCAGCGGTGGGTTTCCAGCACTTCGAGGATTTCCCTGCCAACCGGGCGCAGCGGGTCCAGCGAAACCAGCGCGTCCTGCAACACGAAACCAATGTCCTTGCCGCGCAGATCACGCCAGCCACGCTCCGACAGGCTGAGCAGATCCTGTCCGGCGTAGCTCAACGTGCGCGCCGTCACCCGAGCGCCGTCGCCCGCCAGACCAATCAGGCTGCGGGCCGTGACGCTTTTGCCGGAACCGGATTCACCCACCAGTGCCAAGGTCTTGCCCGGTTCCAGGGTGAACGACAGATTGCGCACCACCGACTGCCCGGCAAATTCGATGGACAGCCCTTCGACGATCAAACGTTTCTGGTCGCTCATGAAAGACGCCCCTCCAGACGTTGTTGCAGATAACGGCCCGCGACCGTGGTGGACAGTGTGGTGAGGACGATGAACAGCCCGGGGAAGAACGTCAGCCACCAGGCGTTGGCGATGAAGTCACGGCCCATGGACAACATGGTTCCCCATTCGGGGGCCGGCGGACGTGCGCCCAGACCGAGAAAGCTCAGCGCCGACGCCCAGACGATGGCCTGGCCGACGCCCATGGTCAGGGTCACGATCAGCGGGCGCATGGCGTTGGGCAGCAGCTGCCGGGTGATGATGCGCAGCGGCGGATGCCCCAGCGCCTTGGCCGACTCGATGTAACCGGCGTTGCGCACAGCCAGCACCTGGCCGCGCACCATCCGTGCATAGCCCGGTGCGCCGCCAAGGCCTGTGGCGACGATCAGCGGCCCGATGCCGCTGCCGAAAATAGCCACGAACAGCAGCGCCAGAATCAGGCTGGGAAATGCGAACAGCACTTCCAGCAACCAGCCAACGCCGCGATCAATGCGCGCGCCGCCCAGCCCACCGAGCAGGCCGAGAACGATGGCGATGCTCATGGCAATCGCCGTTGCCGCCAGGCCAATGAACAGCGATTGCCGTGTGCCGTAGATCACGCGGGAAAAGATGTCACGCCCCGACTGGTCAGTGCCGAACCAGTGGCTCCAGCTGGGCGGATGGAACGCGTCGCGAGGGACGATCGCCAGCGGGTCACTGTGGGCGAACAGCTGCGGGACCCATGCCGCGACGATCACCAGCAGCAGAAAAGTGACCGCCAGCAGCGGCCCCGGACGCAGTTGGCTGCGCGTGCGCTGAACCCTGAGCGCAGGCACCGGTGTGTCTAGTGTCAGTTCACTCATATCGAATGCCCTTGTTGACGAGGGTCGACCCACAGGTACAGCAGGTCGACGAGAATGTTGGCCAGCACGTAACCGGCGGCGACCACCAGGCTGATGCCGATCGTCAGCGGCAAGTCCTGGGCCTGCACGGCCTGGAACAGCTGGCGACCCAGCCCCTTGCGGGAAAAGATCACTTCAATCACTACCGCCCCGCTGATCAGCGCGCCGATGGCCCAGCCTGACAACGAAATCCCCGGCAGCACGGCGTGACGCAACGCGTGCTTGAAGCGCACGTTGAAATCGCTGAGGCCTCGGGTTCTGGCGGTCAGTACGAAGGGTTGTTCGAGGGCCAGGTCAAGCGACTCGCGGGTGACCTGAGCGATGAAGCCCGCCAGCGGAATGGCCAGCGCAAACGACGGCAACACCAGCGTTCGCCAGCCGTCGCTGCCCGCAGGCGGGAACAGCCGCAAGCCGAAGGCGAACACCGCCAGCAGCAGAATGCCCAGCCAGAAGTGCGGCAGTGCGGCCGACAGGGTTTCCGCCAGAGACGCCAGACTGCCGACCCAGCGTCGACGCCCCGCCGTGAGCACCGTCAGCGCCAGCACCAGCACCCAGGCCAGCGCCAGAGAGGTGAACGTCAGTTCCAGCGTCGGCCAGGATTGCTCGGCAAGCACCCGTGTGACCGGCAGATGCTGGGAGTAGGAAACCCCCAGATCGCCCTGCACAAGACGCCCCAGATACAACGCGTATTGCACAGGCAATGGCTTGTCCAGACCATACTCGCGCGTAGCCTCGGCGATGGTTTCAGGCGTAGGGTTGCCGCTCGGTCCGCCGAGGATCGCCTGCACCGGATCGCCCGGCATCAACCGCAAGGCGAAGAACGTCAGCGTAGCGACGGCCCATAGCACCAGAATGCCCCCGCCCAGACGCCACAATGCGCGCCTTCCCAGTTGCTGCAGACGCTCGCGCCGTGGATTGGCCAGTTCACTGGCAAGTGCCGGATTCGTCATTTGTTCACCCATGCGTCATAGAGGTAAGTCACCGCCAAGGAAGGCTCCAGGCGCACGCCCTGAGTGGTCTTGTAGATTCCCAGCCGCGTGCTCTGCGGGTAAGTGGTCAGTTGCAGGTACTGGCTCGACGCGATCTGCTGGGCCTTGTAGTACAGAGCACGGCGCTGTTCGGCGTCCTGAGTGGCCAGTGCCTGCTGAATCAGGCTGTCGAACGCCGGATCACTGAAGCCCGCGGTGTTCTGGTGATATCCGCCGACGCCTGCCGGACGAATGAACTCACTGCCAAAGATGATCCGCAGCACGTCGGCGGTGTTGGTGTTCCAGTAGCCCAGGCGAATGTCGTAGTCCCAGTCCGCCTGACGTTTGGTCGCCAGCACATCGCTCATCTGGTCGACGATCAACTCGAAGCCGGCCTGCCGGGTGGTCGCCTGCACCTGTTCCCACAGGGTGTATTCGGAAGGCGGCGTGCGGTTGCCCATGACCACATGGACTTGCAGCCGTTTGCCGTTCCTGGTCCGGTAGCCTTCGCTGTCGCGCTGTGTCCAGCCCGCCTGATCAAGCAATTGCGCAGCCTTGGTTGGATCGTAGTCCTGGGCGTGCTGGAAATCCGGGCTGTAGAAGCGTGTCGCCGGGCTCAGCGGCCCGCCTGCTCTTGGGAATTCGTTGAAGTAAACGCTTTTCAACGCACCGTCGATGTCGGCGCTGCGAACGAAGGCTTCGCGCACGTTTATGTCGTCGAATGGCGCTCGCGTAATGTTCAGCGTGCCGTTGGTGGGGTTGCCGGGGCGTTGAGCGATGATCAGTTTCAGATCAGGGTTGCGTCGCGCGGCTTCATGGGATTCGGGCGGCAGCGCTTCGATCACGTCAACCTCACCCGCCTGCAGCGAGGCGAAACGCACGGACGGCTCCTGAATGAATTTCCAGACGATGCGGTCCAGCCACGCGGGACCCTGATGTTTGGCGGTGGGCGGCGCCGAGTTGTAGTCGGGATTGCGCACCAGTTCGACCTGACTCTGCCGATCCCAGCGCACGACCTTGAACGGGCCAGTGCCCACCGGGCTTTCACAGTTCACATCGCGAGGCCGCTGTAACGCAGTAGGAGATTCGATGCCGAGGAACCCCTGTGCCAGTACTTCCAGAAACGCCGCGTAAGGCGTGGCGAGGTGAACAACGGCAGTCTCGTCGTCGATCACCTCCGTACTGCGGTACTGGCGAATGTAGCCGCCAGCGGTGCTGGACTGGGTTTTCGGGTTGGCCATGTGATCAAGGTTGGCCTTGACCGCTGTCGCGTTGAATGGCGTGCCATCGGTAAAGTGCACGTCGTTGCGCAGATGGAAGGTGTAGGTCAGGCCGTCGTCGGACACCTCCCAGCTTTTGGCCAGCCAGGGACCGATGCGCCCTTCAGCGTCCATCGACACCAGCGAATCCAGATACTGTTGCGCGACGAACACCTGCGGCATGTCACCACCGACATGGGGGTCCAGACAGGTTGGCTCGCGGTCCGTGGCGTACACCAGCGTGCCGCCACTGACTGGCTGATCGCTGTGAGCAACCTTAGACGTGTTCTGGCCGCAGCCAACCAGCACGCCACACAGCGCAGCGAAACCGACGATGGAAGTGTGTTTGAGCAACGATCGGGATCGTGTGCCGGGAAGTCGCAAATACGGGGCGGGTTCTCGCATGGGTCCTGATGCCTTTAGTCCGGGAACAGGGCTATTGCACAACGCATGCCGGGTTTTCCGGCCAGTGAATACGGGGGTAAGCGGAACAAGGCGGAGGTTGGAAACGACAATCTGTGCAGCCACTGTTGGCGAGCCAACAGTGGCTCTTTGCAACAGCAGCAACCCCTGCGAACGCGATCCCCCTGACGCAATCCGGTCGCCGGGTTTGCTGCCGGTCCCCGGCAGATCGTCGGCAAGCCGGACTCCTACGGCCTCCGGCCAGAATCAAAAGCGGTACAAGGCATCACCCGGTCAACGCATCAACCCTTACGGACTGTGGACTGTTGGCTACTAAAACCTTGTGCCCAGCCCGAGGTGGAGAAGCCGGCAAAGACCCGCTTCTGCCCGGAGGGCGTAGGAGCCTGGCTTGCCAGCGATCTGCTGCGCAGCAGCAGTAAACCCTGCGAACGCAATCCCCCTGACACACCCCCGTCGCCGGGTTTGCTGCCGGTCCCCGGCAGATCGTCGGCAAGCCGGACTCCTACGGCCTCCGGCCAGAATCAGAAGCGGTAAAAGGCATCACTCGGTCAACGCATCAACCCTTACGGACTGTTGGCTGCTAAATCTTGTGCCCAGCCCCAGATGGGGGAGCCGCCAAAGACCCGCTTCTGCCCGGAGGGCGTAGGAGCCTGGCTTGCCGGCGATCTGCTGCGCAGCAGCAGTAAACCCTGAGAACGCAATCCCCCTGACACACCCCCGTCGCCGGGTTTGCTGCCGATCCCCGGCAGATCGTCGGCAAGCCGGACTCCTACGGCCTCCGGCCAGAATCAAAAACGGTAAAAGGCATCACCCGGTCAACGCATCAACCCTTACGGACTGTGGACTGTTGGCTGCCAAACCTTGAGCCCAGCCCAAATGGGGAAGCCGCCAAAGACCCGCTTCTGCCCGGGAGGGCGTAGGAGCCTGGCTTGCCGGCGATCTGCTGCGCAGCAGCAGTAACCCCTGCGAACGCAATCACCCTGACACACCCCCGTCGCCTGGTTTGCTGCCGGTCCCCGGCAGATCGTCGGCAAGCCGGACTCCTACGGCCTCCGGCCAGAATCAAAAACGGTAAAAGGCATCACCCGGTCAACGCATCAACCCTTACGGACTGTTGGCTGCAAAACCTTGTGCCCAGCCCGAGATGGGGAAGCCGGCAAAGACCCGCTTCTGCCCGAAGGGCGTAGGAGCCTGGCTTGCCGGCGATCTGCTGCGCAGCAGCAGTAAACCCTGCGAACGCAATCCCCCTGACACACCCCCGTCGCCTGGTTTGCTGCCGGTCCCCGGCAGATCGTCGGCAAGCCGCACTCCTACGGCCTCCGGCCAGAATCAAAAACGGTAAAAGGCCTCACCCGGTCAGCGCATTAACCCTTACTGAATGTGGACTGTTGGCTGCTAAACCTTGGGCCCAGCCCCAGCCCGAGATGGGGAAGCCGCCAAAGACCCGCTTCTGCCCGGAGGGCGTAGGAGCCTGGCTTGCCGGCGATCTGCTGCGCAGCAGCAGTAAACCCTGAGAACGCGATCACCCTGACGCAATCCGGTCGCCCGGTTTGCTGCCGGTCCCCGGCAGATCGTCGGCAAGCCGGACTCCTACGGCCTCCGGCCAGAATCAAAAACGGTAAAAGGCATCACCCGATCAGCGCATCAACCCATACCGGACTGTTGGCTGTGGGCTGCTAAAACCTTCTGCCCGCCCCAGATGGGGAAGCCGGCAAAGACCCGCTTCTGCCCGAAGGGCGTAGGAGCCTGGCTTGCCAGCGATCTGCTGCGCAGCAGCAGTAAACCCTGAGAACGCGATCCCCCTGACACACCCCCGTCGCCGGGTCTGCTGCCGGTCCCCGGCAGATCGTCGGCAAGCCGGACTCCTACGGCCTCCGGCCAGAATCAGAAGCGGTAAAAGGCCTCACCCAGCACTTCAGTTCGCCTGGCGACACCTGCGCTCAATTCCGCCAGATAACGTTCCGACAGCACGTCGCGATAGGCAGCCTGCCGGGTCTGAGCCAGTTGCGGAGCATCGTCGATGCGGGCAGGCCTGAATGTCGCGTCAACCCCGCTCACCCCGGAAACCTCAGCGGCCTCGCCGGTTGATGCAGGGCTGCCGGGTCGCGATAGCGGGCGCCGAAATGGTCGTCGGGCAAGCGCGCCTGACCCACGCCAAAAAGCCGCTCACGCAAGGTTTCGCCGTCGTTGTAGCGTTCGCGGAAACGGCCGCGGCGGCGCAGTTCCGGGATCACCAGTTCGATGAAATCCCGCGCGGTTTCAAACGACAGGTACTGCCGCAGGTTGATGCCGTCGATGCCATCGACATCCAGCCACTTCTCGATTTCATCGGCGACCACGCTGGGCGTCCCGGCGATGAAGAAGCGCTCGCGGTTGAAGCCTTCGAGCTGGGCGAGCACCGAACCGACAGTAGACGCCGCCTTGAAACGCGCCAGGCTCTGCCAGCCCTTGACCTGCCGTTCAATCAGATCACTGATCAGCACATCGCGCGGATACGCGGTCAGGTCGACGGCTGACTGCGCGTGAGCCAGCGACGCCTCCACACTCATCAGTTTGCGATAACTGTCGAGCTTGTTGCTGACCTCTTCATCGGTGCGGCCCACGATCACCCCGGCCATGACGATGAACTTAAGCCCGGCCGGATCACGTTCGTGAGCAATCGCCTTCTGCCGCATCGCCTGGATATTGGCCCGTACCGCAGGCGTATCCATGCCACCGGTGAACACCACTTCGGCGTGGCGCCCGGCGAACTCGATTCCCGCAGGCGAACCGGTTGCCTGAAACAGCACTGGCGTGCGCTGTCGGGAGGGCTGGCACAGGTGCGGCCCCGCGACTTTGAAATGCTCGCCGACATGATCGATGTAGCGCACTTTTTCCGGGTCGGTGTACACCCTCCGCTCGCGGTCCTGAATAACCGCATCGTCGTCCCACGAGCCTTCCCACAGCTTGTACAACACGTCCAGGTATTCGTCGGCGATCTCGTAACGATGATCGTGAACCACCTCGGTCTCATGCCCGAAGTTGCGCGCAGCATTGGGCAGATACGAGGTCACGATGTTCCAGCCCACTCGCCCCTTGGTCAGATGATCGAGGGTGCTCATGCGCCGTGCGAACGCGAAGGGCGGCTCGTAGGTGGTGGAAAACGTGGCGCCGAAACCCAGGTTTTTCGTCACCGCCGCCATCGCTGGAATCACCAGCAGCGGGTCATTGCTGGGAATCTGCATGCCTTCGCGCAACGACGTTTGCGGGCCATCGCGAAACGTGTCGTAGGTGCCAATGACGTCGGCCAGGAACACCCCGTCGAAGGTCCCGTACTCGAGCAACTGCGCAAGCTCAGTCCAGTAATCCAGATCGTTGAAGCGATGACGATTGTTTTCCGGATGCACCCACAAACCATGGACGATGTGGCTGACACAATTCATCTCGAACAGGTTGACGTGCAGTTGCTTGGGCACTGCGGGTACTCCTCTGTAAACAGATTTTTGGATACGTCAGGCAAGGGCCTCAGATCGCGATTTGCAAGTAGAACTCGGCAGGTTCGCGCTGCTCTTCCAACGTCGGAATCGCATTGATCAGCGCGCGGGTGTAGGCATGTGCCGGCCGGTCGAAGACTGCACGCACGAGGCCAGACTCCACAACCTCGCCATCCTTCATCACCAGCACACGCTCGCTGACGTGATTGATCACACCCAGGTCGTGGGAAATGAACAGGCAGGCCAGGCCCAGACGTCGCTTCAGATCGTCGAGCAGCTCAAGGATCTGCGCTTGCACCGAGACGTCCAGCGCGGACACCGGCTCGTCGCAAATTAGGATTTCAGGCTCCGACGCCAAGGCTCTGGCAATCGCGATACGCTGACGCTGACCGCCGGACAGTTCGATGGGGCGACGTGTGAGAGCACTGGCATCGAGTCGCACCAGCTCCAGCAATTGCAGCGCCCTGCTGCGCCATTCACCACGAGGCAAACCCGCCACCGACAATGCTTCAAACAGTACACGCTGCACCATATAGCGCGGATCGAACGAGTTCAGCGGGTCCTGAAACACCACCTGAACCGCTCGGCGCGCCTGACGTTTTTGCTTCGCATCCAGTGTCGACCATTGCTGCCCGGCGACCCACACATCGCCCTCATCGGCGGTTTCCAGGCCCAGAATCAGTCGGGTCAGAGTGGTCTTGCCCGAGCCGGACTCGCCCACTACGCCCAGTGTTTCGCCGCGGCGCAATTGCAACGACACCTGCTTGAGCACCGTGCGACTGCGACCGTCCGGGCCGACGAAGGACTTGCTCAAAGATTGAGCTTCCAGCAGGACCTCGCCCTGAGGGTGCGGCTCGGGTTCGACGGCCGCCAGCAGCCGGCGCTCGGGTTTGAAATGCACCGCACGAGCAGCCCGCAGCAGCAGCTGAGTGTAAGGATGCTGCGGGTCCTGCAGCACTTGCTCGGTGGTGCCTTGCTCGACGATCACGCCATGTCGCATGACGGCAACCCGGTCGGCCAGGCGCGACACCACCGACAGATCGTGGCTGACCATCAACAGCGCGTTGTCCTCACCGCGCAGGCTTTCCAGCAGTGCGATCACCTGCGCCTGAACCGTGGCGTCCAGCGCCGTGGTGGGTTCGTCGGCGATGATCAGGCGCGGGTTGCAGGCAATGGCCGAAGCAATCAGTGCCCGCTGCCGCAGCCCACCGGACAGCTGCCACGGGTACTGGCTGGCACGCAGCTCGGGCTCCGGAATGCCGACGTCCCGCAGCAGTTCAAGCACGCGCAAGCGTCGAGCTTCAGCAGCCAGCCCGGTGTGCAGGTGCAGTGGTTCCTCGACCTCGGCGCCGACCCGACGCAACGGGTCCAGCGCGCCGAGGGCATCCTGCATGACAAAACCGATGCTCGCGCCACGCAAGCGCTGCCAGGAACGCTCATCCAGATGGCGCAGATCGATGCCCTGAAACGCCAGCTTGGCCGCCTGGACATGGGCGCCCTTGCCTGTCAGCCCGGCGAGGGTTCGCGCCGTCACGCTTTTACCCGACCCGGATTCACCCACCAGTGCCAGGCATTCGCCACGATGGATTTGCAGACTGACGCCGTGCAGCACCGGCTCGGCGATGCCGAAACGTACGGTCAAATCACGGATATCAACCAATGGCCCAAGTGACTGGATGTTCGCATTCATAGGGGTTTTCCTTCGCTGCGGCGTAAAAGTTCACGGCCGATGGCACTGATGGAAACGACGGTTAGGGTGATGCTCAGAGCGGGCCAGGCAACCAGCCACGGTGCGTTGGCCAGGAAGCTGCGACCGATGGCCATCATGCCGCCCCACTCCGGCGCCGGAGGTGGCGCGCCAAAACCCAGAAAGCTCAACGCGGCGCCCGCCGTGATGGTGCCGCCAATGCCGATGGTGGCCAGAATCAGCACCGGTTTGAACGCGTTGGGCAGGATGTGCCGAAGCACCACGGCCAGATGCGACTGTCCCAGCGTGACCGCCGCTTCGACGTAGCCGGCGTTGCGCACATTCAGCGTCTGCGCCCTCACCAGACGCGCGTAACGCGGCACACCGGCGATGCCCACGGCGAGAATCAGATTGGCAGTGCCCTGTCCGAAGAAGGTGATGATGACCAACGCTAGCAACAGATCAGGAAACGCCAGAAGCACATCGACCCCGCGCATGATGCCGGCATCCACCCAGCGTGGTCCCAGCCCCGAAATCAGACCCAGCAGCGTGCCCCAGGCCAGACCCAACGCAGTGGCCGCCAGGCCCATGAACAGCGATGAGCGCACGCCATGGATCAACCGGCTCAAGACATCGCGACCGTTTTCATCGGTGCCAAGCCAGTGCGCAGCGTCGGGCTGCTGAAAAGCCAGACGCGCCGAGGCGTCCAGCGGATCGTAAGGTGCGATCAGGTTCGGGAAGGCCGCCGCCAGCAGCAACAGCACGACGAACAACCCCGCCGCCCAAAGTCCTGGACGCAACCGGCTGATGCCTCCAAGCCCGAGCTGACGTGAGCCGCCGACGCCCGTTGCAGGGCCTACGATGACCGTTTCAATTGCCTGAGACATTCACAGCCTCCTTCTGGCTGACCATCTGACTGATAACTGAGTGCACGGACGCCACACCTCCTGTGGGCGTGAACGTGCTCCTGCCGGAATCAGGAGCAGAAACACCTGAACATCCGAATCATTTATTCACTTCACGGCGCCGGATTCGGCACGCGCTGATGAACCGCCTGGACTTGGGCCTTGATCTCATCGCTCAGAGTTACGTCCAGGGCACCGAGGTTTTCGCGCAATTGCGCCAGGGTGGTCTGGCCGGTCAACGCGCTCGCTACAAACGGCTTGTCGATGAGGTACGAAAGCGAAAGTTGCGCCGGGGTCAGGCCATGCTGCTGAGCGATCTGCACGTAACCGGCGATGGCCTCCTGGGCCGAAGCGCTGTCATAGCGATTGAAGGTGCGATACACCGATGACAGCCGCGAACCTTCCGGCCGCGCGCCGTTGAGGTATTTGCCGGTCAGTGCACCGAACGCCAATGGCGAATAAGCCAGCAGCGAAACACCTTCGCGGTGGCTGAACTCCGACAGACCGCCCTCGTACAGCCGGTTCAGCAAGCTGTAGGGGTTCTGCACGCTGACAATGCGTGGCAGGCCCAACCGCTCGCTCTGCTTGAGAAACTCGGCCACGCCCCACGGGGTTTCGTTGGACACACCGATGTGACGCACCTTGCCAGCCTTGACCTGATCGGCCAGCACCGACAGCGTTTCTTCGATGGCGACGGCGTCCGAATCCTCCTGATACGGGTATTCACGCTGGCCGAAAATGTTGGTCTTGCGATCCGGCCAGTGCAGTTGATACAGGTCCAGATAATCGGTTTTCAGCCGCGTCAGGCTGCCGTCCAGTGCTTGGACGATGTTGCGTCGATCGTGGTGGCTGAGGCCGTCGCGAATGTGTGCCTGCCCCTTCGGATCCCGCGCAGGCCCGGCGATCTTGCTCGCCAGCACCACGTCCGCTCGACGACCGCTGCTGGCAAGCCATGTGCCGATGTAACGCTCAGTGGTGCGCCAGGTTTCAGCCTTGGTTGGCGTGGGGTACATCTCGGCGGTGTCGATGAGATTGATGCCTTCGGCCAGCGCCAGGTCCAGTTGCTGATGCGCATCGCTCTCGCTGTTCTGATGCCCCCAGGTCATGGTGCCCAGCCCCAGGACGCTGACGTCGATATCGCTGTTGCCCAGTTTGCGGTAACGCATGATTGATCCTTTTTTCCAAGACTGCAACGCCGCAGGTCAGGCCCGCAGCGCGTACTGATTGGTCGGGAACGGCAGGCCCAAGTGCTCACGCAGGGTGCTGCCGGTGTACTCGTGGCGGAACACGCCGCGCTTCTGCAACAGCGGCACGACCTCGTCGACGAAGATCTCGACGCCGGACGGAAACATGTCCGGCATGATGTTGAAGCCGTCCGCGGCATGGGCCAGGAACCAGTGGGTCAGGGTGTCGGCGACCTGTTCCGGTGTGCCGACCAGCAGCCGATGGCCGACCAGGATGCGGCGCGACAGCTGGCGGATACTGAGGTTTTCCCGGCGAGCCAGATTCAATTGCGCTTCCAGAAAGCCTTGGGATCCGCGCTCGAAATCAGCGACCGAACCGATGCGCTCCCACGGCAATGGCGCATCAGGGTCCAGCTCGCGGGCGGGAATACCGATGCGACCGGCGACCTGCTCCAGCAGGCCGTGCTCGCCGTTCCAGGCGTTGAGCGCATCAAAGCGCGCATGGGCTTCGGCTTCCGTGCTGCCAATGACCGTGGACAGGCCCGGCATGATCTTCAAATGCGCAGGATTGCGTCCCCAGCCCGCCGCGCGCTCTTTCATCTCCTGATAGAACAGCTGGCCGTCTTCAAGCGTGGTCTGGGTGGTGAAAATTGCATCGGCGTAGCGCGACCCCAAGGCCTTGCCGCCTTCGGAGGAGCCGGCCTGAACCAGCACGGGACGTCCCTGGGGCGAACGCGGCACGTTCAGCGGACCCTTGACGGAAAAGTGCTTGCCGACGAAGTCGATGGTGTGGACTTTTGTCGGGTCAGCGAACCGCCCTGCGCGGGCGTCGCCAATGATTGCGTCGTCCTCCCAGCTGTCCCACAGCTTCACCGTCACATCGATGAACTCGTCGGCCCGGGCATAGCGATCGACGTGCAACGGCGCACCGGCCAGTCCGAAGTTTTGCGCCGCCGCGTCACCCGCGTTGGTCACGACGTTCCATGCGGCGCGTCCACCACTGATGTGGTCCAGCGAAGCAAAACGGCGGGCGATGTTGAACGGATCGTTGTACGTGCTCGACGCCGTGGCAATTACGCCGATGCGTTGAGTGGCCAATGCGACAGCCGTCAGCAATACGGTCGGCTCCAGGCGTCCGGCGGGTTGTGTGGATACATCGCCTGCCAGCGCAGGGCCGTCGGCGAGAAAAATCGCGTCCAGACAGCCACGCTCGGAAATCCGCGCGATGTTGCGGTAGTACTCGACGTCAAGATAGGCGTTGGCAGGCACCTCGGCAGTACGCCACGCCCCCGAGTGCGAGCCGAAGCCCAGAATGTTCATGCCGATGCTCATCTGGCCTTCGCGGCTGTTTTTACGTGTTGCCGTACTCATACTGCACTCGCTTCGTCACGGGCACCGCTGGCCTGCTTGTCGGCGTCGGCCGCTTGCAGGCTGCGCCATGCAGCATTAGGGGTGATGTCGTTGAGGTAGAAATTGCCCAGCGCACGTTCGCGGAAAATCGCCGGGTTGTGCGAAGCCAGCGTGCGGGCATTGCGCCAGTGGCGATCAAAGCGGCGGGTCTCGCTGGTGGCCGACGCACCGCCCACTTCGAACAACAACGTGGTCGCCTCCAGGACCTGTTCAAGCACGATCTGCTGCGCTTGATAGGCCCGGATTTCCGCCTCGGTGTAATGCTGCTCGCGGGCGTAGCCGCCCTGCTCGGCTTCGTACACGTCCTGCAGGACCTGGGCGACAGCCAGCACCTGTGTGCGGGCTGAGTACGCCAGGCTCGACAGACGGCCGATGACCCGCTGCACCAGCGGATCGTCCTTGGGGCTGGACTGCCCCGGAATGCCGAAGGCACGTGTGCGGCCCCTGACAAACTTGGTGGCGTCGCGCAGCACGGCGTTGGCGATGCCGGTCAGGGTCGCCAGATGAAACAGTTGGTAGAACGCAGTGAGGTAAGACTCAGCGCGCAGCTCGTCTTTCTTGAAACGGCGCACGATGTGTTGCTCCGGCACCTTCACATCGCTGAAACGGGTGGTGCCGCTGCCCGAGAGGCGCTGGCCGAAACCGTCCCAGTCGTCCTCGACCGTCACGCCGGTTGCGTCGGTAGGCACCGCGACGCTGACGAAGTCGTCGCCATCCAGAGCCACGGCGGCGATCCAGTCGGCGTACAAAGTGCCGGTGCAGTAATACTTCTCGCCGTTGAGCCGCCAGCCCGCTGCACTGTTACCCGGTTCAATCGCCGTGAGCGTCACCGAGTTGCGTGTGGTGTCGCTGCGCTCGGCCATGGCGGCGCCCCACAGCTGCCCGTCGACGATCTTGGCCAGCCAGCCATCCTGAGGCGTGTCTTTGCTGGCAGACAGCCGACCTTCGACAAAGCCGAAGTGCGCACGCACGATCTGCGGCAAGTTGGAGTCGGCCTCACCCAGCGCGATCAACAGTTCGAACAATTGCGGCAGACTTGCGCCCAGGCCGCCCTGCGCAACCGGCACGCGCAGCGCACCGAAGCCGGCGTCACGCAGCCACTGAACGGCCTCGAAGGCAAGCTCACGCTTGTGCTCACGAGCGACAGCGGTGTCGGCAATGCGCGCGAACACGTCGGCAAAACGCTGATGCAGAGATTGAAAAGTCACATCAGGGGTTATTGAGGAGCTCATGGTTTTTCCTTTTTCGTTAACGCTTGCGCTGGATCGGCCAAGCCCCGGTAACGCGCTCATTCCTGAGCCGCCCGGGGGTCGATCCAGCGGTTGATCAGATCCACGGCCAGGTTGACCACTACGTACACCGCAGCGGCCAGCAAGGTCACACCCAGTACCATCGGCACATCCTTGTTGCTCGTGGCGTCGAGCATCAAACGACCGATGCCCTGACGCGCAAACAGCAGTTCGATGACCACCGCCCCGCCCAGCAGGCTGGCGAAGATGAAACCCGCCAGGGTCACCAACGGCACCAGCGCATGTCGCAAGGCGTGACGCAGGCGCACAGCGGTTTCGGACAGGCCGCGTGCGCGGGCCATGGCGATGAAAGGTTGTTCGAGGGTGTCTTCCAGCGATTGGCGCAACAGCTGGGTCAGTACCGCCGCCACCGGCAATGCCAGTGCCACCGAAGGCAGAATCAGCGAACGCCAGCCCACTGAGCCGGAAGGCGGCAGCCAGTGCCAGTGGAACGAAAACACCAGCAACAGCAGGATGCCGATCACGAAGGACGGCGCCGAGGAAATCACCAGTTCGCTGCCCGATGCCACAGAGCGAACCCAGCGAGAGCGGTTGGCAGTCAGGATCGCGCAGATCAGTGCCAACACCACCGCAAGCACGGCGGCGCTGACCGACAACTGAATGGTGGCGCCGATCTGCTCCGAGATCGCCTGCACCACCGGAATACGCAAGCGGTAGGACTCGCCCAGATCACCCTGGGCCAGACGCGCAACGTAATGGCCGTACTGCACGATCAGTGGATCGTCCAGGCCATATTCGGCTCGCACCCTGGCCAGCAGCTCCGGCGTGGGCAGCGCTTCCGGCCCGCCGAGAATCGCCAGCGCCGTGTCGCCGCCGCTGAAGTTGACCGCCAGAAAGGTCAGCGTCGCCGCGCCCCACAGCACGCCAATGCCCGCCAGCAGGCGCAGGGAAATGCGTTTGAGCGTGCTCATGGTTGCCCCCGATCCAGCCAGATGCTGGTGAAAAACGGCACGTTGTGGGAGGTGTCGAAAATCACGCCCTTGACCTGACGTCCATAGGCCGTCAGCACCTGGCTCTCCACAGAAGGTACGGCCGGGACCGTTTCGGTCAGGCGTTTTTGCGCTTCGGCGTAGAGCGCCTGCAGCTCGACAGGATCTCGGGAGCGACGGGCTGCGCTGAGCACACGATCCAGCTCGGCGTCGCGAAACTTACCGGCGTTCTGACCAATGAGCTTGGCCGTGCTGATGGACTGGCTGTGATAGAGCACAAACAGACCGTCCGGCGTGTTGGTGTGCCAGTAACCGGCCGCCAACGCCTGAAACTTGCCGGCGTATCGGCGCTCGGTCACTCGGGTCAGCGGCAGCATCTCGATGGGCATGTCGAAGCCGACCTTTTTCAGGTCCGCCTGAATGGCCACCGACACACTCGCTGGAAAGGCCGGGTTGTCGTAGGTCAGCAACGTAGCGCTCAGCCGCTTCCCGTTTTTGGTCCGGTAGCCCTGGTGATCACGTCCGGTCCAGCCTGCCTGATCGAGCAGCGCATTGGCGGCATCGACGTCATAGGCCAGCGCGTCGTTGTTCGGCTGATAGAAACGTGTGTTGGCGGCGAGGAAATCAGCCTTGCTGATGAACTCGCCAAAGCCGGAAATCCATGCCAGTCCGTCGCGATCGATGGCTTTGGCAACGGCGCGACGCACCCGCACGTCATCGAACGGCGCCTGCTCGACGTTAAAGGTCATGCTGCGGCTCGGGTTGCCCTTGCGAATGCGGCTGCGCATAACCAGTTCGGGGTTGGCGCGAATCGCAGCCGCGTTCTGCGACGGTGCATCCAGGGCAAAATCCGATTGCCCCGACTCAAGGGCCGTGAATCGAATCATCGCCTCGGGCACGTAGCTCAACTCGATGCGATCCAGATAGGCCTCACCCTGATGGCGCGTAACGGGCGGCGCCCAGTGATAGCCGGGGCGCTTGACGAAGACCGCAACCTGATCGCGCTTGTAGCTTTCCAACAAGAACGGGCCACTGCCCACGGGATGCTCGGCGATGGTCTTGGGCGCTTCGCGAATTTGTTTCGGCGAAACCATCCCCAGCCAGGACTGCGCCAATACATCGAGAAACGGCGTGTAGGGCTCACGCAGATGGGCTTCAAAGGTGTACTCGTCGATGACCTTGCCGTCGAGATACGGCGCGATATAGGCAGCGGCCAGGGGTGATTTGGTCGCAGGATCGCGCATGTGCTCCAGGTTGGTCTGCAGCGCGACGGCGTTGAATTTCGCGCCGTCGCTGAAGGTCACGTCATCGCGAAGATGAAAGGTGTAGGTTCTGCCGTCCTCGGAGATTTCCCAGGACTTCGCCAGCCATGGGCTGATGTTGCCCTGTTCGTCCTGATACACCAGGCAGTCGAACAGAATTCGCCCCATCCACTGAATGTTGCCGTTGGACAAGGCATGGATATCGAAACTGCCGGCGTCCGAGGCTGCCGACACGCGCAATGTTCCGCCGCTGCGCCCTGGCGATTGCTCATGAAAATCTGATGCCGGATAGGAAATGACACCGTTACTCGCAGTCCCGTCGGCATGGGGGGCGCCGGGCTGCGGCGCTGTTGCGGGCGAACAAGCGGCGATCGCCATGTATAAGGAAATAATGCCCGTCAGTTTAAAGATGGTGGTCAATGAAGCTTCCTTAAAAGAACTCAGCGAACGCGAAAACGGTATAACTACAACCACGCTTATGCAGCGAACATGCCAGCACTATTGAAACGGACACATCAAGGCATCACCGATGCACTGCACATTTAAGTCCGGATCCGACAATTAATGGGTGCACACCGCCGGCAGCCGTTAGTTACTGCTCCACGAGCAAAGTCATTTCACCAAACCCTTACAGGACGGGGCCTGAGGATTGATCACAAATGCTTATAACCCTATATCCGAATCAACGCAGGCAGTTGTCCGAGTGCTGACAGACTGCTCATTCGCTGTTGCTTTTCAAACAGATGCGCGAAGACCGCCCCCGGAACAGCGCAACTAACCGGCACTGTTGAAAACCCAACACATGTTCAAAACTAAGTTCTTCAACGCACAGAGCAATGAACGAACACCCCGCACAACTGCCTGTTTTACGTAATAAAAACATTGGCACAGAAACTGCTCGGAGCGAATCAGGCATGACTATACGAATAGAAAGCTGGCACACATTTATCTATTCATAAGGAACACAGTAGATGCAGTTAGTTTTTCGGGGAGAGTTACACACGTTGCCGCTGGCGATTCGCCGCGCAACATTGCTGACGACAGTGGGGCTGGGGTCGGCATTGTTATGGCCAGGGGCTGCTCTGGCAGAGGATGGGGCGCAGTCATCGTCTGCCGAGTCCTCGCAGGCGACGACACCGCGTCTGAATACCGTGACGGTTCAGGCCGCGAAGATCACACCGGCCGAGGCCGCGAAAAGTCAGCTCGATGAAGTGCCGGGAGGCACCAGCGTCGTCGACAGCGAACAGGTTGCCAAGGGCCGTACCGCGACGTTGCAGGACACCCTGGCCTACCAGCCAGGGGTGTTCGTGCAGTCCACCGGCGGCAACGATGCGGCGAAGATTTCGATCCGCGGATCGGGCGCCAACACCTCGCCTGGCTACTTTCGCGAGGGCATCAAGTTTCTCTTCAACGGCCTGCCGATCACAGGTCCCGGTGGCACGCCGTACGAGTTCCTCAACGGCTCCGGCGTGAACTACACCGAGATCCTGCGTGGCGCCAACGCCTTCCAGTACGGCGCGTTAAGCCTGGGTGGCGCGATCAACTTCGTCAACCAGACCGGCTACACCGCGCCCGGTCTGCGCGTGCGTGCCGAAACCGGCAGCTATGGCTACAACAAGCAAAGCGTCAGCGTGGGCGGCGTCGAAGGTGACTTCGATTACTACCTCAATGCCGACAACTATCGCAGCGACGGCTATCGTGATTACAGCCTGTCCAAGAGCCAGGGCATCGTTGCCAACTTCGGCTACAAATTCAACCCCAAGCTTGAAACCGAGCTGATGCTGCGCTACCGCGACGAGTACCACAACGACCCAAGCGCCACCACGCTCGATGCGGTCAAACACCACACCCGCGACGCCAGCGCGACCGCGGCCACCAGCGGCGCCGGCAGCCGGCGTCCAGGCAGCGTCTGGGCCGGGAGCAAAACCACTTACACTTTCGATGACGACTCCAGACTGTCGGTCGGCTTCTCCTACTATGAGTACGCCCACAACAACAGCCCGAACAGCCCGAGCAACCCAAGCTACTGGGACTGGCATGACCTGAGCTTCGTACTCGGCTATGACCGCACCGACAAACTGTTTGGCCACGAAAGCCGCACCAGCCTGGCGTTCACTTCCACCGAGCACCTCAAGGGCGAGGTCAACTCCACGTTCGCCAACAAACAGACCCGCAAGTTCGTCGACTACGGCTCCTCATTCGACCACGTATTTTCCTTCGGCAACGACCTGGAACTGGTCGACGGTCTGTGGCTGACCAGCGGTCTGTCAGCCATCAACGTACGTCGCCACGCCGACGTGAAAGAAGCGCTCGTGGCCAACACCACCAACTACCCAACCGACGTGACCTACGACAACTGGAGCTTGGCACCGCGTGTCGGCGTGCGCTACGAGTTCACGCCTGAGCTGCAAGTGTTTGCCAACTTCAGCCGCTCTATCGATCCGCCGGCTTCGTGGGAATACTCAGGCTCCGGGCCGACCTCGCCTTACGTGCGCCCGCTGGTTGAGCAGAAAGCCAATACCGTGGAGATCGGCGTCAAAGGGTCATCCGGCATCTTCGACGGCAGCCTGGCGCTCTACCGCTCGTGGGTCCGTGACGAATTGCTCAACGTGCAGCTGATTGCTGCGACCCCCAATGAGGCGGCCGTCACAGGTGCGTTTAACGCCACACCCACCATCCACCAGGGCATCGAGGCGGGCCTGAATACGCGGTTGTGGGAAAGTGAATCCGGTGAAAAAGTCACCTGGCGCCAGGTCTACACCTACAACGATTTCTACTACCGTCACGACCCGACCTTTGGCGACAACCAACTGCCGGGCATCCCTAAACACATTTATCAGGGCGAAGTTCAATACCAGCACCCACAAGGCTTCTACACCGGCGTGAACATGCAGTCCGCCTCACGCACCGCAGTCGATTACGCCAACACCTTCTATGCACCCTCCTACACTATCTTCGGCGCGAACGTGGGCTACGAAACGCCGAAGAAAGACTGGAAAGTGTCACTGGACCTGAAAAACCTGGCGAACAAGAAGTACGTCACCGCCGTCCAACCCCTGTACAACGCAGCAGGCCAGGACACCGCGTCGCTGTATCCGGGCGACGGCATCGGCGCCTACGTGGGCGTGGAATTCCGTTATTAGGCCTCAAGTCGTGAACGACAACAGGGCCTGCGTGGCCCTGTCTGTCTTTCAAGGCAGCGCCTGAATACTGATTTTTGAAGGACGATTCGTGACACAGAACATCTACGATACCCCCGCGTTTTTCGAGGGCTACAGCCAGTTGCCACGCTCGGTGGAGGGGCTGGAAGGCGCGCCGGAGTGGCCTGCCTTGCGCGCGTTGCTGCCAGACGTGAACGGGAAAAAACTGGTCGACCTGGGCTGCGGGTATGGCTGGTTTGCCCGCTGGGCCGTGGAGCACGGCGCCCGGCACGTGCTGGGGCTCGATGTCTCGGAAAAGATGCTCCAACGCGCCGTCTCTGACGGTGAAGATCCGCGCATCACCTATCGCCGGGCCGATTTGGAGCAGTTGCAACTGCCCAGCGCAGGCTTCGACCTCGCCTACAGTTCCCTGGCTTTCCACTACATCGTCGACCTGCCCGGCTTGCTGCGCACTCTGCACGACGCCCTTGCCCCGGGGGGCAAACTGGTGTTTTCCATCGAACACCCGATCTTCATGGCCTCATTGCACCCGGACTGGGTCGTCGATGACCAGGGCCACACCTCCTGGCGAGTCGACCACTATCAGGTTGAAGGCCCACGCACCACTCACTGGCTTGCCGAAGGTGTCATCAAACAGCACCGCACGCTGGGGACATTGCTGAACCTGCTGATCGAGACCGGCTTCACCCTCGACCATGTCAACGAGTGGGGACCTTCGCCCGAGGATCTGCAGCGACGTCCGACGCTGGCCGATGAGCTGCATCGCCCCATGATGCTGATCATCGCAGCCAGTCGCTGAGCCGTTCGCCGTCCAGCGCGCTCAGTTGCTCGATCTGCCCGTACCGCTCAAGGTTGATGCGATAAAACGAGGACAACGAGGGTTGCGTATAGAGATCGATCAGCAGGGTTCGGATGTTTGAGTCAGCGCAGAACGCGCCTAGATTGGCGGTGACCGTGGTTTTTCCAGGTCCGCCTTTGGTCGAGATGACCGATGCCGATTTCACGGACGCCTGCTCTCAATCGGATTGATTTGAGAGACCAGGTTGGGTCGTTCGGAAAAGGCTATGAGGTACAGGTTCGAAGCAGTCGAGCAGTTTTGCAGCCTCATCAACCCAATATGCGAAATCACTGGGATGGAGAAAGGTCCTACAAAGGTCTGCTCGACCCCTTGAATTAGATGGCTCCACGACCTGGACTCGAACCAGGGACCCAGTGATTAACAGACACTAGAAATTTTGCCCCAGGTTCGAACTCCGCTGGTGCCTATCACGATGAAGCTGGAGGTGATAGTCGTTGTCGGAAGTCGAAATAATTCAAGATGATACGGTTTTCAGGACAGCCGTTTCGCCGTCACAGGAGGAACGGTAATCGGGAACGGGGGTGATGTCAAATAGAGGGCGGTTGTCAGATTGAGCGCGCGTCCTCCTCCCCGGTCGATTTCACAAGCGCAGTCGTGCGTAAAAGACAGCACACTTGTTCCACGGACCTAATCGGAATAGATTGGCGTCTGTAGATTCTATAAGGATTTCTCCCATGGCAGCCGCCCTTCAAGCCCAGCCCCTCACCAAGAGTCAGTGTGTTGTTGGCCTTCAAACAGCCGTGACCATTTTCGAAAAGTAGAATGCCACGGTCGATCAGGTGTGTAGCACGCTCCGCATTTCCCGTATCACCTACACGCGAGCGAAGCCGCGTGACCCAGAGTAGTCAGTCAGCCTCGACTCGGATCAGATGCAGCGCATCAGCTTTATGCTGAACATCCATGCCGCTTTGCGCACTGTCTTCGACAACCCGGACAACGTCTACGGCTTCCCGTCCAAAGTAAACCACAACGACTTCTTCAACGGCCGCACTCCGCTCGAGATTCTGTCCCAAGGCGACATGATCTCCCTCTACGAAACCTTCCGCCGCATTAATGCGCTGAGGGGCGCACAGTGGTGATGCTCAGCCAGCTGCCGGATCTACCTGGCGAGCAGCTGCAGGCCTACCGCTTGATCAACTCTAAATTCCCGCCCGTCGCGTTGTTCGATGATGTGGCGAATGGGGATGAATTTTACGCTCTGTATCAGATTCAGGCGCTGACCAGTTCGCGTTTACTCAACGAGAACGGCGCTATCGAGTTGATTCCACGTGATCAGATTCCGTTTGGGATTCCGGGTTGCTCGTACGCGGCCGCCCCGTTCACCCACGTTAAACCGGATGGCTCGCGATTCAGCGATGGGAGTTTTGGGGTTCTCTACGTCGCCGACAACACGGAAACGGCATTAACGGAGGTCGCTTACCACCAGAACAAATACTGGTCGCAGGTGGAAAATCTCAGCTACGAGCGGTTTGTGTTTCGGGGACTGACCTGCAGGTTCAGCGATGAATGGATGAGGGATACGTCCGTGCTTCCGATGACTGATTCGATCTATCACGCTGCCGACTACACGCACTCGCATCAGCTTGGGAAGGCGGTCAAAGGTTCTGCTTGTCCAGGGCTGACATATGGATCGGTTCGGTCCGAGGGCATCGGTGCTGGGCGTTGATGACGCCGGTTTCAGTGGCGTCGATTCATCAGAAGGCACATTACGAGATGATCTGGAATGACCAAATTACAAGCGTCAATATGATTGGTGGGGCTTGACAGATCGTGAATCCCCCAGCGCTCTGTTTGAACCGTAAGTTTGTGCGGTTTCTAAACGGGACCGCTTGAGTTGATCGGCCAAGTCGCCATCTGTACCTGCAAGCGTGATTCCAGTGGAATCACCTGCCTCTGTATTTCCAGAAAACCAGTCAGAAGGTTCTCAGGACGTTTTTGGTCACCGTTTGAACTACGAGGCGTCGAACTGACATTAATCCCACGTCAACCGGAACTCGCAACAGGCAGCAATCAGCCAAATGCAGTGCTTCGTGCGGGTAGATATCCACCAAGGAGCAAAGATGCTTCAGGACAACGGCACTCTCATTAGACGACTAGGAAATTAGGGCCATCTCCGGACCTTGCGCGTCAAAGCGTCCTCAGGCAATGTGCCATCAGCCTGAATCAATATGCTAGGAGCACCTAATGTCATTCTCAGACTTTATGACCGATAAAATTACTGTAAGAAAAAGCACTGGAGAGGTTATTGACAACCTAAAAGCAAGTGTTCAGTCAAATAAAGTTTTCCTGGATCGTTCAGACATACTTATTGAACCAGGAGATCTAATCGAACGGAAAATGTCTAATGGGGGAGTAGAAACTTTTGACGTTATTGATCCAGGTTTTCAGGAGGCTTTTCACGGTATTGATGCGCACTACCAAATGAAGGTAAAAAAGCTCGGATTGCCAGAGGCCAAGCAACGCACTCAAACCATCACATACAACATTACAGGCCACAACGCTCGAATTAACCATGACTCCGTCGACAATTCAACAAACTCTGTAAACATAGGTGTCGAGCTGCAGGAATACCTGACGGCTCTAAGGCAAATAGTTGAAACTATTGACGACACAATACAGAAAAGAGAAGCAGCTGAAATATTAGATAGTGTTGAATCTCAACTAGCGATGCCAAAACCTAGCAAAACAGTTATTTCAGTTCTATTGAGTGCACTTCCTCATATAGCGAGCATCAGCTCGCTGGCCTCTGCGATTATTGGAGCTCTTTGATAAGATACACCCATTGTAATGGGGGATGTTTTCAGCGATATGCGGAACAATTCTCAAGTTATCCCTGTTGCTCAAAGCTTCAAAATAGGCGTCCACGTGGGTGGTGTTCATCGATAATGCTCCTCTCGGAAGTTTGTGAATGGAAAACATGGGTAGCTGAGGGCTGGCCTCCTGTAGGCGCTAGCTCTGTCTAAGTCGCCAGCGTCCTCCGGCAAAAGACACGCCCTTATCGTTCGTCCCTCTTTAAGCATGGAGGTAGCTAGCGACAGATTCAGATTTCAGCTGCGCACGGTGTAGTCAGCTGTTCGTCAGACGGTCTTTGGCGCGGTGTCGGCGGTAAGCTGACAATGGCACCCCGCCTTGGCTGATGTCGTCGATCTCGTGCTCGTGGAAGATCACAGTCGTGTGCTCATGAGGCTTTCCCATCACGTTGAAGAGCAAGTCAGCGATCCCTTTATAGACAGCAGCTTTCTGTTCGGCAGTGGTGCGGTCCGCACCCGGTGCCGTGCCTTCACGAGTGACCAGGATGTTTACGATTGGCATGGAAAACTCCCTTGGAGGCTTTAACGACCGGCAATGAGGCCGCCATCAACGTGAAGGATTTCACCAGTCGAGAACGCCGCGTCTTCAAGGTAGAGAACGGCACGAACGATGTCTTGGACTTCGCCCAGCTTGTTCATGGGATGGAACGCTGCTAATTGCTCGACAATTTCCGGATCGTGCATGGGGGTTCGAATAACACCTGGAGCGACGGCGTTCACGCGGATTCCACGAGTGGCGTATTCGATCGCCAGGCTCTTGGTAGCGGAGTTCATGCCGCCCTTCGTCAGCATGGCAATGAAGGCTGGCGAGCGCGAGCTTGCAAACTCAGCCGTAGAGGCCGTGATCTGGATTACATGGCCGCTGCCTTGTTCGAGCATCACCGGGATGACGGCTTGGGTGGCAAAGTAAAAGCCGTCGAGATTAGTCTTAATCTTCAGGCGATAGTCTTCTTCGGTGTAGTCCGTAAACGCTTTGCCGATGAAAATGCCAGCGTTGTTAACAAGCGTGTCGATGCGGCCAAAGCGCTCCAGCGCTGCAGACACCAACCGCTTGCTTGTCTCCGGATCGCCAATATCACCCGAGACTGTGACCAGATCAGGATCTGTGGATGGCTCAATTGATCGCGATGTGGCAACGACTCCGTAGCCCTTGGCCAAAAACGCATTCACGATGGCCTTACCCATTCCCTGTGAAGCGCCAGTAACGATCGCAACTTTCTTCGCGTTTGACATTGCTTTACTCCTGCATACTCATTTGGTGAGCAGAAGATAAAACGTTGAACAGTGATCTGAAATTCCCTATCTTCGATCAATGACTGTTCAAAAACGCACAGCCCTCGATTGGCAAGACGTCAGAGTTTTCGTGGCACTGGCACGACACGGAAGCCTGTCTGCCGCAGCGCGAGCGCTGTCGGTCAACCATGCGACCATCGCGCGCCGACTCCACTCTTTAGAGGACAGTCTTGGCGAAAAGCTTGTCGAACGCCGTCCTGACGGCTATGCCCTGACACTGGCCGGTACCAATGCGCTTGAATCAGCAAGCGACATGGAGCAAGCGGCTCAGATTCTTAGCCGAGGGATGCAGGACGGCACCCCATCGGGGCTGGTCAGAATCAGCTCGTCGCCTGGTCTCTCCAGTGGCTTTCTTATCTCGCGTGTGCCTGTGTTAACGGCCCGTTACCCCAAGCTGGACATAGATCTGTCCCCTACCCTGCGCTCCATCAGCCTTGACAGGCATGAAGCGGATATCGCCATCCGCTTCGACAGACCCAAGGACGGCGATATCGTCGCGCGTCCACTGGTCGCTGTAGGCTTTGGGTTCTATGGAACGGATGAGGCCTGTCGCTCGGTTAAAGCTGGAGGAAGTCTGGTTTTGGTTGGCTTCAATGAGGCCGATGCTTACTTGTCCCAGGAAAAATGGGTGACCCAACACTTCCCTCGTGCTCGCATCGCTTTTCGCGCCAAAGATCAGGTTCTCCATGCCGTGGCGGCCCGGTCAGGTATAGGACTGGCGTTGCTTCCTCACTATATCGGCCGCGCAGACTCGGTGCTGCGGCAATGCGATCTTGGGGTAGTGCCCTCCAGCCGGGAAGTGTTTCTGCTAACCCGCAGTCGCGATCGAAAGGACGCATCCATCCGAATTGTGGCCGATGAGGTCGCCGACATGTTTGAGCAAGAACGTAGCCTTTTTGTGTAGGTCTCAATACGCGACCGTAATAAGCGTGCAGTACACGCGAAAGTTCGGGGAAATGGGCCTTAACTTTTTGCTGGTCCGATAACACCGCGCTCATGCAGGAAGGTCTGGCAGTTCTTGCGTACAGCTCTACGTACGCATTGGACGTAAACATTGGGCTAATGGCAGCTATCGGCGAGAAACAGCCGGTGGGCCGGCTCCAATCACCATCCGCAGGAAATCAACTGGCTGCTATATCATAATCCTCGGTAGCCCGGTTCTGCATTCGTGCCCAGACCCGAATCTGCAGAGTCATTCGGCAAGGCGGCCAAATCAGACCTATTCAGTTGGTCTGATCCACCTTCGCAGCCAGCACAACCAAGCATAAATTGGTTGATTGTGCCCAAACCGGGCCTATCATGGTGATCGGTTGCAATCCGGCAAAGAATACCCCCACTTATTAAAGAAATTCGGTGAATAAGAAGGAGACAGAGTGAAGGTTTCTAAGGAGCAAAACACCCTGAATCGCAATGCACTCATTGCTGCCGCTTCCAAACTCTTCCAGGTCCAAGGGCTTGCGGCGACTGGCGTTGCCCAGATCAGCGAGGAAGCTGGGCTTACGCAAGGCGCTTTTTATGCGCATTTCAAATCCAAGACATTGCTCATCCAAGCCGCCTGTCAAAAAGCTTTCTCAACAGGCCAAAGCGCATGGATGGCAATGAGGGCAAATCCAGCAAACGATTTGAAAACTATCGTTGATTCGTATGTGTCCCCAATGCATGTAGATGCTCCCGCGGATGGATGCCCAATGGCAGCCTATGCATCAGAGATCAAGAGCCAAAACGCACTGGTTAAAGACACATTCGCTCAGGGGCTCCATGACATGGCCGGTGTTCTGATCGACGTGCTCAAGAAAGATTTCGATGATGAGGACGCTCGACGTAATGCCTTGTTCTTCATGTGCAGCATGGTTGGAACAGTTGCATTGGCTCGTGCGACCGTATCCGCTGACCCAAAGCTTTCAGCTGAGATCATTACGGCCACCAGAGAAAGCCTCCTATTAGCTGCCGGCAAGTCCTTCTCATAGAGTTCAGGTGGTTGCCAGAATATGCGCCACACCTTGGTCAGGTACATCGAACTGAGGCCAATGCTCAGCTTCAAACCTAACAAAAGGGGAGCGAGGAAAATGACTCGCAATATCTAGTGCCGCGGGCTTGGTGACGTATCTGTCCCAAACACCCCTAATCAGCTTCACAGGCTTTTTGAAATTGCCCAGGTCCTTGATACGTAAATCATTCATTGCCAAGTTCGCATACGTGTCGCCGGTGATACCGAGGGAAGCAGGCATCGCGCCTGGTGGATGCGTGAATTTTTAAGCAATGATTGGTTGTAGCTCCTGCTTAAAGCGTTGCCTGCGCGTAAGGGTCATTTCCTGCAGGAGCAACCCCTGCTGAAAATTGAAGAGATACCCGTTTGTTTGAAATTTTTGGGCGAACGACCTGAAAGGATGTTCTATCCGAGTCAATGCTATCAGTCAGGGCCTACAGACACTGCTGCTCTCAACCCACCAAATTTAGGTCCTGAACACATCTTACAAATAAAAGCCTGCATGTCGGGCTCTATTCTGCTCGTACACTTGGCTAGACCTGAAGACATCGCCAACACAGCAGTTTTTCCTGTTGTCGGAAGACACCAGGTTCATAACCGAGTTGGAACTCGTCCCAGATGCTGGTTCCTGTAGATTTGATTCATCGCTGAAAAGAGATGACTAACATCAAACTCCAGATCGGCATCTTAGTCGGCAAATCGTGCACGCATGGTGGATACCCCAGCGACTCACACTCTGCCTGCACAAATGTAAGATCCGAACATGGCGTACAGCGATCCTGCGGGCGTATGCGGAACGCGTATGGTCTCCTCTACCTGAGGATGGGGCATGAAGAAGACATGCTCCGATGGGCCTATCTAGGATTGCATCAGCTCTAAATTTGCCTCAAAGCGAACAGCTAAGATATCACAGAGGTCGGATTAACGAAGTTATTCAAAGGACATGAATCCACCCGATCCAAATAAAAAAACCCTGAGACCTATGCGGTCTCAGGGTTTATAACACTTTCTAAACCTATCTATTATCAGGAGCTACGGTCATCCACACTCGCTGACATCAGGCAACTATAAAACAGAGATTGGATAATCCACGATCAGCCGGAACTCGTTGATATCACCTTCGCCCTCGTCGGTGTTGGCACGGTGGAACGCTTGACGGATGCGGAAAGACAGGTCTTTCGCAGGGCCAGTCTGAACAACATATTTAGCTTCAACGTTAGTCTCATGGTGGCTGCCGTCTGAACCATAGAGCGGAGTACCATCAGAATTCCGATAAGTTGAGTTAGCGGCTAGATGGGTGCCATCTATATTTGTGCCGCTTACATAACGAGCCATGAAGCTCAAGCCCGGCACACCGTAAGTAGCCATGTTCAAGTCGTAGCGAGCTTGCCAAGAGCGCTCACCCGGGGCGTTAAAGTCTGAGTATTGAATCGAGTTCGCCAGGAAGATCGAGTCGCCACCGCGGTTGTTGTCGCCGATACCAATGTAGTCGAACGGTTCATCACCGTTAACTTTCTGGAAAGCCAGGGTCAAGGTATGAGCGGCCAAGAACGAGTAGGCCGCAGACAGGGAGTAGGCGTTGTTGTTGATGTCGCCTGCTTTCTTGCTGCCAGCGTCTTGGGTGTTGTAGTAGTTGAAGTCGAAGGCCAGGGACTGGTCATCGGTCAACGGCAGTACGTAGTTCACATTGCCGTAGTACTGGTTCCACACGTCTTCCAGTTTGTTGTAGTAGAAACCAACACCCAGGTTGTCGGTGATCGAGTACTTACCGCCACCGAACGTAGAAGCCTTGGAGGTCACACCTGCGTACGTCGCCCAGATGTCGCCGTCACGGTTGGTTTCGTCCTGACTAGTACCCGAAGTGAAGCGACCCGCTTCAATGTCCAGACCTTTGATCTCGCTGCTCTGCAAGCTCACGCCAGTAGCAGTTTGTGGCAACAGACGTGAACCGCCGACTGCGAACACCGGGTTTTGAGGCTGCATGTCGCCGATTTTCAGTTCGGTTTTCGAGATGCGGAACTTGGCGGCTGCGCCGGCTTTGCCGAAGCTGTCTTGGTTTTTGCCACTGCTGTCGGTAACCAGGTTGCCCGAACCTGAATACTTGTCGGAGCCGTCAAGTTTGAAACCGACATAACCGAATGCGTCGATACCAACACCGATCAAACCTTGGGTGTAACCAGAGCTGTAAGTGCCCCAGAAACCCTGAGTCCAGTCCTTGTCGTCTACACCACCGTTCATCTTGTCGCGGTTGTAGTAGTAGTTACGAGCCTTAATGTCTAGCTTGCTACCTTCAACAAAACCAGTTGCTTCGGACTGATTGCTTACGAATGCCGCAGCCGATGCCAATTGGGTACTCGCCGCGGAAACTGCCAGGGCGATTGTGCTCCACTTCATCACTCTCATGGTGACCTTGCTCCTTTGGGTTTAAAGGTTATTGCTATTAAACGCGTACTCACATTGGAGATTTTTGGCACATTTTTTGCGTTTTATTATTAGCCTGAACAAACGTCAGGACGATATCGCTGACCAAGGTTAATTTCTCGTAGCTATTAATGGCCATCGTCTATAAGGCGATTTATTACCAAAATCGATATTTCATTTTTTAGACTTTAAGTATTGCACTCTATAAAACCCACCGCTATTCTTCGCTCGTCTCTGATACGGGAGACCGGGCATGGTAACCCGATTGACACAGGCGCAGTAGCAGTTGTATCTCATCTATAATATGCTACTGCGTTTATTTTTATGGCGACTGTGGTTCGGAGGCTTCGTGCTGCCGGTTCCTTTGTCCGGTTTACCAGCCGACCACAGCTGCCACCCTAACTAATAATTTTCAGACCATTATGTATAGACGGCTAAATTGCTTTGAGAAAGCAAGGCACGACAATACCCACCTGAAAAATAAAGGCGCTGTAATCTACTACAGTCAGTTCAGAATCTGCGGAACTAGACAGCAACTGCTAATGAATCAGAAAGCTAATTACAAACTATGCGAAAACTGCCCACTTCTTGGCAGATAGATAGCCAAATTAGCAGCTGAGAACTGAGCTGACCGCTAAACAGACTGCCTGCATGGCCCTCAGCGGCGGCAGCCATGCTGAAAGCTGTGCAAAAATGAATTTGACGCGTCAATTTTACCTTTGTTTAGGCCCGGAAGATGGGCCAGGCTTGGCGTAAACCCATTAAAATCGATCACAATTAATGAGTCAAGCTCCTCAGTCTCTTTAATCCACTAATTTCAACCAAAATTTTGAAAACAGGAGCGTTCGCAAGGTTCATTCCTCAAAATGCTGAGCATCTGTAGGTAGTGCTGCCGCATCGGCCGTTATGAATGAACCCTCTGCCGAAGGATGCAACGATTTGCATACCCGAAGCTTTTCGTGATCGAGCAAAGCGAATCCGAATTACAGCCCTCCTATCACTGCCTTTTCTAGGGAAGGGCCAGCCCAATAGCTGATGCGTGTTTTCGCCATGACTCGGGCAGTCGTAGCCAGCGCCACGCGTGCGAAACCTTCGAGTTCGGAAAGGCGTCATCGATACACGAACGTACGTTTCCGAGGCCCGCAAAAAAACACTGCGCAGCGGGCCACGCCGCTTGCTCTGTCCAATCTGTGAATAATAAAACGACTGGTGACGACAGGAGAGCTACGCCCGTAACGCGCAGAGGGACGCTAAAAAGCGCCTGTTAGAAGAAAAAAGCAGTATTGGGCGAGGTGAATGTCTGGTTTTCGATTGAATCAACGTGTTGAATATCCTAAAGCGACGGAGAATTTGAAACGTTTGCCTAGCTTAGCCCTTCCTTAGCAACTGTAATGGGAGATTTGCCTACCTCTTTCCGGCGCGAAGCCGATATTTCGCCTGCCGCGCGTTTGCGTGATCTGCTTTGCAAAGCGCCAGTCACCATCAACAACACCGAGTCAATCCGCAAAAAAAACGTATCGCGCGCTGTACGGCTCTAGGTGCAATTCGCCAGTCTGCTGACATAGACCCGCGAATGCGCCGCCGTGGGTGTCGACTCTCTCTATGGCGATGGCTCGTGTTAGCAGATCCGTGCCTTCGCGATCGCTGACATCCAAATGCAGCAGCGTAATGTCCTTTTCGCTGGCACCCGGCTTTTGCGCAACGACCTTGCCCACCACTTTGCCCCCATCGTTCAGTTGCCAGGAAGGTCCGCGGAAGTGCCTGCCAACGGTTTCGCCGTCAGACATAAGAATCGCGAGCGGTTCGCGAAACGTCCACGTCAGTAGCCCGGCTTCATTGGCACGGCATTCGTAGATCTGCACCCCGGCGGCCTGGACTGACAGCAGCACCGTCTTGCTGGCGCTATCAAAAGTCGTTGAAGTAGCCACGGCGTTCGCCGTCGAGGCGGTTGACGTTGCACCGCACAACATCACAAACGCCGAGAGGCACAATGCGGTAAGGGTTTCGCGGCTAGCGCGGGCGTTGCACAAAGGGTCGTACATGAGTTCCTGCCAGTGGAGGTAAATGGGTGCTGTAAATGGGAGAACAAGCTGAACACTCGTTTTATTCCAACCCCGACAGGAATATCGACAGTAGCAGGAAATCAGATTTTCTAATGTGGACAGGGCCTACGCAGACAGGCGCACGTATACGAGGAAAACACTTGGCCAAGGGCTTTTATTCCATGATAATTTTCAATCTATTTGCTTGATAAACATAGAAAAAATTGTCGTTTCTCGCGCGTGCAGAATCGATAGTCTGCCCACACTTTCAGCGGTAGGCGATGCGACCTCGCTTGCCAGGCGCGTTGCCTTAACGATGGCGGAATCATGAACAGACTGTCGATTTTCGTACTGCTCAGTGGCCTGCTTCGGTTACCCGAATTGCTTGCGGCCCCGGCCAATGTCGGGGTGCTCGCCGTGGCAGACAACCCCGTGCGGCTCATGCGTGCGACATCGCTTTACCAAGCGCCGGCAGGGACGCGTCTGCAGGCCACGGATTTCATCGAAACCGACCAGTCGAGCGCACAGATCGACGAGCTGGCCGGCATTCGCGTCGGCATGGGTCCGCACACGCGCATCTACCTGGAGCGCTCCGGCACGACCACCCGCATCGCGCTTTTGAACGGCTGGCTCAAGCTGCAACCGGTGCCGGGCGTCAAAGCCGAAAACCTGAGCATCCGCACCGCCACGCTGGAGCTCGACGCCAGCCGCAGCGCCAGCGTCATTCATGCAGAGGGCTCGCGGGTCGAGGTGTTTGTCGAAGACGGCACGCAGACCTTGATCGAGCGCGACGATCAGGGTCGTGACGGACGCAAGACCACACTCACGCAGGAGCAATACACCCATCGCAACGGGCTTGAACAGTTAAGGGAGCCCGGACGTCCGGGCAGCGATTTCATTAGCGCAATGCCCCCCGCGTTCTTCGACCCACTGCCGAGCATCGCGGTGAAAAAACTGGCTGCCGTGCCGTTGGTCAAGGTGCGCGATGTCACCTTCGACGACGTCTCGCCGCTATTGCTCGGCCCGTTCAAACCCGGCATGCGAACCCTCGCGACTCGCTTTGCCCCACGCCTCTCGGACCCGGCATTCCGCCAAGCCATCACCCAGCGTTTCGGCGGCACGCTGGAATGGGAAACCGAGCTGTACCGCTTCGAGCGCAAGACCAGGGTGCATTGATCGGCGCGGGTTCGGCAGTACCCAAACCAACCGGTAGGCGCCCGGATTACAGTCGCCGTCGACCCAGATTCCGCTTTGCAGGAAATCCCTTATGAAATTGTCCCTGGCCGTAAAATTCAACGTCGTGTTCCTGATCATTTGCTTGGTCGGCTTCATTGCCAGCAGCCTGTTCGCCAACTACCTGTTGCAGCAAAGCGCCCGTGATGAGTCCCTCGACAGGGCGCGGATGCTCATGGGCGCCGCAGCCGCCACCAGCGTCTACACCGCCGAACAGATCGTGCCGCTGCTGCAAAACCGGCTGAAGTTCGAGTTCCTGCCGCAATCGATTCCTTCATTCGCCGCCACCGAGCAGTTGCATCAACTGCTCAAGTCGTACCCGGATTATCTCTACAAAGAGGCGACCTTGAACCCCACCAACCCGCGTGACCGCGCCACCGGCTGGGAGAGCAACGTGGTCAATCAACTGCGCAGCAAACCCGAGATCAAGGAGCTGATCGGCGAACGCGCCGATGACGGCCGCGCGTCCCTGTTCGTGGCGCAGCCGATCCAGATCACCGACCCGGCGTGCCTTGCCTGCCACACCTCCCCCGAGACCACGCCGAAAACCGTGGTTGATCGCTACGGCCCACTGAACGGCTTCGGCTGGAAGCTCAACGAAATCATCGGTGCGCGCCTGGTCTCGGTGCCGCTTGATGTGCCCCTGCAACGAGCGCGCGAACTGCTACACACCTACATGCTGTCGATGCTGGGCATCTTTGCGTTTCTGTTCTGCGCCCTGAACATCATGGTCCACCTGTTCGTTACCCGGCGTCTGCGGCAGATGTCCGCCCTGGCCGACCGCGTCAGCCTGGGTGAAAGCGACGTCCCGGAAATGGACGTCAGCGGCAACGACGAGTTGGCGCGCATGGGCCAGTCGTTCGTCCGCATGCGCACTAGCCTGGTCAGTGCCATGAACATGCTCGAAGAGTAGACAGGAGCCCGTCATGCTCGAACAACTGGGCAAATACCGTATCGACAGCGTGCTGGGCAAAGGCGCCATGGGCACGGTCTACAAGGCCTACGACCCGCATATCGCGCGGGTGGTAGCGCTCAAGACCATCCGCAAGGAACTGCTGGGCGATGGCCATGAACAGCAACTGATCAGCCGCTTCCAGAACGAAGCCCAGGCCGCTGGCCGCCTCAATCACCCCAACATCGTCGCGGTGTATGACTATGGCGAGGATGACGGCGCGGCCTACATCGCCATGGAGTACATCGACGGCGTCGCGCTCAACACGCGCCTGCAGAATCAGGAACCGCGGCAGATGCCGCAGGTGATCGGCTGGATGCGCCAACTGCTCGGCGCGCTGCACTACGCTCATGCCAAAGGCGTGGTTCACCGCGACGTGAAGCCGGCGAACCTGATCATCACGGCCGACAATCAGGTCAAGGTCACTGATTTCGGCATTGCACGGATCGACACGTCGGTGCTGACCCAGACCGGATCGATGATCGGCACGCCCAGCTACATGTCGCCGGAGCAATTCTGCGGTGAGCTGGTGGACGGGCGCTCCGACGTGTTTTCCGCAGGCATCGTGCTGTATCAGTTGATCACCGGCGAGCGACCGTTTTCCGGTTCCGCCACCATGGTCATGCAGCAAATCCTCAACCAGACACCGGTGCCACCCTCCAGCCTCAACCCGACGCTCGACCCACAGTTCGACGCGGTGATTCGTCAGGCGCTGGCCAAGCGACCCGATGACCGCTTCGATTCAGCGCTGGATTTCCTGATCGCCCTGGAGGCGTTGTCCGGCCAGCAGTCGCTGAATACCGTGGAACTGGATGATGATCGAACCCGGCTAATGCCGGCCGCGCCGACCAGCAGCGGTCTGCGCACCCTGCCAACCACCGCTAGCGCCGAAACCCTGGACACGTTGACGCCCTGGAAAAATCAGGTACGCCCGGAGCTGGAATACTTGCTGTCCCGGCAGATCGGGCCGTTGGCGCGGCTGCTGGTGAAGAAAAGCCTGGCCAAGGCCAGTGACTTCGCCACGATGCGCAGCGCCCTGCTGCCGCATATTCCCTCCGAACGGGGCCGCGAACAATTCGTCACCGCCACCGATGCGCTGTACCAACGCCTGACGCCGACAACGACGATGACTGCACAAAGCAAGGTGACCGCCAGCGTCGGCGCCAGCCAGGTGCAGGCGCCAGACCTTTCCATGGCGTTTCAGGCGCTGGATGAGCCATTTCGTCAGGCAGTAGAAAAACGCCTGACTTACCTGATCGGCCCTATCGCGCGCATCGTGGTGAATCGGACCTTGAAAAAAGGACTCGCGCGTCAGGCATTCCTGCAGTCGCTGGCCGAGCACATCAGCGACCCGACACAACGCAACGATTTCATGCGTGAACTGGGCGTAGCGGGAGTGAGCCATGAGCAAACCTGAAAACCACAAATCGGCGACGCCGTGCCCGCTACAGGGCGCACTGGCGTTCGGCCACAGCGATACGGGTCCGGTTCGCCAGCACAACGAAGACCACTTCCTTCTCGACGCCGAGCTTGAGTTGTTGGCAGTGGCCGACGGCATGGGAGGCCACGAGGCCGGCGCCCTGGCCAGCGCCCTCGCCCTGGAAACCCTTCGCGATTGCATCGCCTCTGAGAAAGCGCAGGTGGCTTGGGTCTCCAGCGATCCTGACGCCACTTGCCAGGTGCCGTCGATGCAAGCGGTGGGCGTGTTGCAAGAAGCGCTGGCGTCGGTGAATGCCAAGCTGTATGCGCTGAACAACGCGCGGCAGATGAGCGAAGGCAGCGGCATGGGGACGACCTTGACCGGCGTCTGGCGACCGCATGCCGACGGCCCGCTTCTGGCGTTTCACGTCGGAGACAGCCGCCTGTATCGTTATCGCGCGGGCGAACTGGAGCAGTTGAGTCGCGACCAGACCTGGTATCAGCAAGCGCTGGACGCCGGTCACTTCGATCGCTTACCGGCGCGCAATGTGCTGTTGCAGGCCATCGGTCCCTCCCAGCGGGTCGAACCGGAAATCCGCGTGCAATCGGTACAACCGGATGACCTGCTGATGCTCTGCAGCGACGGCATCCACGGCAGCGTTCCTCATCACGAAATCGCCCTCCTGCTTCGAAACGTCGGTCGCCATAACCTGGAAGCGACTAGCGAACGGCTGATCCAGCTCGCCGGCGAATACGGCAGCCGTGATAACGCCACGGTGGTGCTGATCAAGTACCAGTGAGGGCAGAATCAATGATTGTCGACGCGGAGCGTCAGTCACTGCATGCCCACGCGGAGCGTGGGCACAATCAAAAAGAGCGGAACGATCAGCACCTCCTCCCCGCCAGCATCTCGACAAACATCTGCGCGGTCGGCAATCCCTGGCACAGCAACAGGGTCGGGGGCAGGTGCGGGGAGCCTTCGGTCCAGAACAGCGAATGGCCGGCCAGCGACCGATCACCCGTTACGACTGCCAGCTGCGCTGACCACTGCTCGATTGCATCCTGCAGGCGCACCGGTTCCTGCAACGCCAGCCACACCGTGCCCGCCGCCAATGCGCCGGGTTCGGGCAGCTGGAGAAAGGGGTCCAGATGCGACGGCGGCGGCAGGCTGATCAACGCCTGGTCGAACGGCTCCAGCGCAAAACCCTCCTCCAGCGATGACAGCGCCAGTGCTTCAATCCGGCCGTACCAGCCGCTGTCGCGGCGCGGGCGTTCGATGACCGGGACATCCTGCCCGCCATACGCCACCGTCAACGGAAAATAACGCCCGACCCGGTCAACGCTGGGCATCAGCACACCGGCCCAACCCGGTTCGGCACAGACTCCAGCGGCCAGTGCGAAATGCCAGATCGGGCTGCGCAGGTAGGTGCTCTGCCATTGCATCCCCAGGCAATGACGGCTGTGCTGAAGTCCCACTTGCAGCCAGTCATCCCAGCCCCTGACGAACGCAGGCGACAGGCGACGGCTGACGAAATCCCCGTGGGAGGCCAGCTTGCCGAAGAAGCCGGTGCGCGAGTCTTGCTGCTCCATCCTGGGATTACCTTAGAGTCGGGTCGGGCAGCGGAACTGCTCAAGGGTGTCGCGACGGAACGGGTTGATGACGCTGCTGGCTCGCAGCTCGTAGGCGACCTTGCGGCCGTCGACGTTAAACGTCAGCTGATAGCGTTCGCCCTGGGCGCCGCTGACCACCCCCTGATCGAGTAAATGCAGCCAGGCCCAGGGACCTTCGCTGCGCAGGCCGGAACCTGAAGACGGCGTGGTCTGCAACTGCACCAGATCGCTGCCCTTGCCGCTGGGCAGCACAATGGGGCTGAAACTGGCGGTGCTGCCGCTCTGGAAGACCACCGGCTGCCCGGCGATATCCAGTGTGACGCCCGACAATGCCGGATCCGCGCTGACGGGTTTCAGATCAAAGCGCAACGACGGCTGGCGTGCTCCGGCGACGAAAAACATGTCTCGCAGACGCGCACCGCGCTGGAACTGACTGAGCTCTTCCTGGGGAATGCCCATGGGCGCACTGCCCGTCGCTCGCCAGCGCCACTGCGCCGTGCTCATGTCGACATAAGGCGCCAGGTTCTTGCTGAAGAAGTCATCCATGATGCCGCCGGGGCCGAAGAATTTGCCGAAGTCATCGGCCGTCGCGTCACGGCCGGCATCCCGCACCAACGGGTACCGCCCGGCGATGGCATCTCGGCAGAACGGCGCGCCGGTCGCGACCCACAGGGCATTCAGGCGCTCTCTTTCGTTGCCCAGGGTCAGTGCGCCGCCACTGCCGTCGACGTCACGCAATACTGATGACAGCGGCGCCGGCTGCTCGCTGGCGGCACGCTTGATTCGTCTCAGGACTTCGCCCGACGGTCCGGGCGTGCCGCTGCGACGGGCGCTTTCGGCGCTGTCGAAATATTGCGCGGCGTCCTTGAGCAGGCCCATGACTTCGTCCAGCGGTGCCGGCGCGGAACGTCCGATCAGCGTGTGCAGCGCCGCAAAGTGCTGGTCCACCGGGTTTCCCCCAGGGTCGGTCGCGGCCGCCGGCGCATCGTCGGCCAGTGCGGATTCCAGCCGCTTGCGGGCGTCGTCGATCTTGCCACGCACCAGCCTGTCCACCACGTTGCCGTCCTTCTCCTTGAGCACGCCGTCGAGCGTGGTTTCCCGCGCGGCCGCCTGTAAAAACGCGCGTAGCGGAGAATCATTGGCCGCCAGCGCGTTGGTCACCAGCGCCGCCTGATCCAGGCTGGTCAAGGGCGCCAGCTGCACATCGGCCAGGTACGCATCCCATTGGCGAATGTAGTCGGCGTAGTACAGCTCCAGCACGGCGGCGTTCATGCTCGCCGTGTTGGCTGCGCTCACTGCCGCCTCCTGGCGTTCCAGCACCCAGCTGTCTCGGGCCATGTCGAGCACCGCACGTTCGCTGCGGCCCAGCAGTTCCCGGTAACCGGCCACGCTGTAGACGCCGCTCACCCCTCGCGACAACGGCGCGCCGGTCCTGCGCACCAGCAGCGATGACACATCACGCCCTGCCGCGCCGTTGACGCTCAGTTCCGGCAGATTGGCCTGCGCCACCTGGCGCTTGAGCCGGTTATAGATGCGCTGCGATAACGGCATGCCTGCCAGGGTTAGCCGGGTCTTGGCGATGAGATCGGTATCCAGTTGCACCGGCTCGGCTTCCTCGTCCTCGCCGTCCAGCAACGCGGCGACGTGGGCCTCTAACTGCTGGCGCTCCGCTTCGCCGGCTTGCGGCAGCTCCCGCCGCCAATCGATGTCGACCCAGGCCTGCACCGAGGCCGCGTCGAAGAACTGGCGTTGTCCGAGCATCAGGTAGGCGCGCAAGGTCTCGTAGAGAAAGTCCTGATTGCTGGCATCGCCCCGGCGCAGCGCGCTTTCCATGTTGGCGACGATGTGCGGCAACAACGTCGTGCGCAGCAGGCGCCGGTACAGGTTGACCGCGCCGACGCCCAGCTTGTCACCCTGGTACAGCCCAAGACGATTGAGTATCGGCACGCTGTCGTCTCGATGGGCAAAACCTGCGGGCAGGTCCCGCGCGGCGTTGAGCAACGGCAAGGTCACCAGCACGTTGCCCTGCTTGGGCAGGTCCCTGGCCAGTTGCGCGACCTCGACGGTGCGCGCCGCCGCGGTGTCGATGAACGCTTTGTTGCGCTGATAGCTGATGCTCATGCCGACCACCGCCAGCAGCGAGACCACGGCAATCGACACCATGCCGGCGCGCAGCCACTGCTTGCGACGTTGCTCTTGCTTGAGATCGACCCCGGCCAGCCCTGCTTCCTTGAAAATCACGTCGCGCATCAGTCGGGTCAGAAAGTAGCTGCGACCCGTGGCAAAGCCTGCCGGCAGCACCTTGCGGCCCAGCCCGAACGACGCCGCCAGGGAGGCCAGCACCCGATCGATCGGGCTGCCCTCCTGAGTGCCGCTGGTGAAATACACCCCACGCACCAGCGCCGGGTCCTGATAACGATTGGGTTCGAACACCGCGTTCAGAAAGCCCGTCAGCACGTCGCCAATGCTCGCGAACTGCTGCGGGAAGCTGTAGAGCAACGCGCGGCGTGCCAGGTCGCGTTCCTGTTGCATACGATCCAGCACCCGCACTTGCAACTGACGCTCCAGCGCATCGAACTCGCCAGGGAAGCTGGCCAGGGCGGCACCGGCCGCCTCCCCCGCTTGCGGCAAGGGGAACGTCACGCCCCAGACCTGCGAGCGCTCCTCACGTCCGAAATGCTCGAAGAACTCGGCGAACCCTGCCAGCAGATCGCACTTGGTGATGACCACGTACACCGGGAAGCGCACGCCAAGCCGCTCGTACAGCTGATTGATGCGGGCACGAATGGCCCGGGCCTGGGACAACCGATCCGCCTCGTTCTGTTGCAGCAGATCGCTGACGCTCAGCGCGACGATCACGCCATTGACCGGCGTGCGGCGGCGGTGCTTTTTCAGCAGGTCGAGGAAGCCGCTCCAGGCCGCCTTGTCCACTTCACTGTCGCTGTCCTGCGTGGTGTAGCGCCCTGCGGTGTCCAACAGCACGGCTTCGTCGGTGAACCACCAATCGCAGTTGCGCGTGCCGCCGATCCCACCAATGGCGGCAGAGCCCAGTGAATCGCTCAGCGGAAATTGCAGGCCGGAGTGCGTCAAGGCTGTGGTCTTGCCGCTGCCCGGCGCGCCGACGAACATGTACCACGGCAACTGATACAAATACTGGCCACCCATTTTCCAGCCGGGATTGGCCTTGCGCAGCACCGCCATGGCGGTGCGCATGCGCTCGCCGAGTACGGTCAGTTCAGCGTCGGACGCCTTGGCCCCCGGTGTTTCGTCCGGGTTTTGGGCCTCAGCGACACCCTCCATCAACAGTCGATTAGCGCGCCAGTGCGTGTAACGGCGCCAGCCGGAATACCCGGCCCAGATCAACAGCAGCACGGCAATCGCGCGCCAGCGCCAGGTTTCCGAGGCTAGGGGCTCGCGCCCGTCGAAGGACAGCAGCGGGCCTTCGTACCAGATCAGCAACGACAGCAGCACCACGCCCGCCAGTGACAACAGCGAGGATTTGGCCAGCCAGGCAAGCCAGCGTTTCAGCACGTCCAAGACATAGAAAAGATAAGACATCAGGTGGCCCTCACTGCGGCTGCGCCGGGACAAGTACGGTGATATCGACGCGCCGGTTGCGTGCACGATTGGCCGGGGAATCGTTGGGCACCACGGGTTCGGTCTCGCCACGACCCTCACTGCGGTAACGGGTCAGCGGTCCGGCTTTGTCAGCCAGCAGACGCGCGACGGTTTTCGCCCGGGCGTTGGACAGATCGACATTGGACGACAGCCGCGACGACAGTGAGGGCCGCACGTTGTCGGTATGACCGACCACCACCACCTCACCCGGCACGGTGTTCAAGGCGTCGCCAATCCGCGCCAGCAGTGACTCGAAATTGCTCGACACTTCGGCGCTGCCCGAGGCGAAAACGCCGTCGCCGCGCAAGGTGATGATCGAGCGGTCGGCCGTCTCCCTGACGCTGACCAGCCCCTGTTGGATTTCCGCCGCGAGAAACCCCGAGACCCGCACCGGCGCTGGCCCGAAAGGCACCGCCACCTTCAACGGCGAAGTCAGGCGAATCTCCCCCATCTGCGCGAAAACCGGGTCCGAGTCGCGGTTTAGCAAACCGTTGTAGATCAGTTGCAACGCCAACAGCAGCACCGCCGCCACTGCCGCCATGACCCACAGCGGAATCACCCTCAGCATGGAAGGTTGCGGCGCCGCCGCTCCCCGCCAGCGCGGCGACAGGTCCTGCTCGACGGCGCCGCGCTGTTGCTGGATCAATTGCAGCAAGCGTTCGCGCAGCGCAGCCAACTGATCGAAGCCGCGCTCCAGCACCCGATAACGACCCTCAAGGCCCAGCGCCAGGCACAGATACATCAGCTCGAGCACGTCCAGGTGGGTGCGCGGGTCCTGACTCAAGCGTTGCAGAATCAGGAAAAACTTCTCGCCACCCCAGGCTTCGTTGTGAAAGCTCACCAGCAGGCTGCGGCTGTTCCAGACACCGGCGCCCCAGGGCGTGCTGGAAATGGTTTCGTCGATCAGCGTGCACAAGGCGTAACGGGCGGCCGCCACGGTTTGGGTTTCCACCCGGCTGTTTCGCGCCTGAGCTTCGAACTGCTGAATCGCCACGACCAGCCGTTCACGCAGGGCTTCCATGTCTGGCGCGCGGGTCATCGAACGCAGCGGCACCACCAGATCGAGCAGCGGATTGGCGGCACGCACCAGTGGATTGAGGCCATCGCCGCCGAGGTCGATCTGCTCTGCCCCATGACGTGCAGCAGAGGGAGACGCGCCAGTGGCGTGAGACGCCGGGCGACGTCCACCGGGGGTCGGCATCAACACGGTGTGGTCCGGGTCGTGCCCGGACTCCATTGAGTCGTTCATGTTCACGGGTTATTTACCTGCTGTGTCTGGCTGCGGGCGATTCGATCAGGCATTGCGGATGGCCCAGAACTGCATGTCGAGTCCGGGAAAACTGCCGGCGACGTGCATGGCGAAGCCCGCCGAGTGGGTCAGCTGCTGCCAGTACTCGCTGTTGCGGTCCAGCTCGAAATAGGTGAAACCGGCATGGAATGGCAGCTGACGCGGGGCGACCGGCAATGCTCGCAAGCCGATGCCCGGAAGCTGCAGATTGACCATGTCGCGGATCTTCTCCACCGATCCCATCTTCACTTGCGGCGGGAAGCCGCTGCGCAGGGTTTCGGCGGGCATCTGCGCGTGCACCGCCAACACAAAGGTGGCTGAACGCAGCAGCTCGCGGTCCGGCAGAACCGCCACGCGAATACCGAACTGCCGCTCTTCCAACGGGATCTGAATCGCTCGCGCGTCGATCACCGTCGCCAGCGACCGACGCAAATCGAGGGTCACCGGGGCGAAGGTTTCGGCCAGGGCGTCATGGCGATAATCCGGGTAGCGGCTGGCGCGTTTGTCGGCCTCGGTGAATGTCGCCAGCTCCCCGGCCAGTTGCACCAGATGCCGATACAGGGTTTCAGGGTGCAGACCGCTCATGCCGACTAGATGCCGCACCAACGGCTCGCTGCGATTGAGCACTTGCAGCAGCAGGAAGTCGGAGATTTGCGCAACGCCACTGTCCCCCGGCTGCGTCAACCGCGCGGCCATGGACTGACCACGTTGATGCAGCAGGCCCAGCAATTCTTCGACAAACTCGGTCAGGCGCGGCGTGGCACGAATGTCCAGGCACGGCGCACAAAACTGCGGGTCGAGCACCACGCGTTGATCGGCGCGACGCTCCAGCACGCGCGCTACGCCGACCGTGGCATAGGCATCGGCTACGTCGCTGGCGAACGCCAGGCGCAGACGCTGTTTCCCGACGTTCATCAGGGCGCTGTTGTCCAGGCCGTTGCTGTCCCAGGCTTCGTACTCGACGCTGCGATGGCGGGCGAAATTTTCCGCACCCACCCGGTCATCGACCTCGGCGACACCGTGTCGCGCCGTGGGCAGCGCCAGCACCACCGTCATGTCCCGGGCATCGGTCGGGATCTCCAGCGGCAACGGCATCTCATCGAACGGCACACCCACCGGCGTGCCGTCAGGCAATACGCCGCTGAACGCCTTCAACGCAACTTTGCCCAGCGCCAGATGTTGTTCGTCGATCTCAAGGCGCGAGAACCCCCAGGCATAAGGACGTAGCGTGCCGGTCCTGGCTTGCAGTTGAGCATTGAGAAAACGGTCGTGTTGCTGCAAATGCTGAGGCTGGAGGAGCATACCTTCCGACCAGACGACTTTGCTGTTCCAGGACATAAACGGTATCTCGTGTGAGCAAATGAATGAGTGACGAACAACCGCGCGTCAGGGCGTGTCGCGCAGCCTGGCCACCTGTTGCTGATAGGCCGTGGAAAATTTCTGGCCGAAAATGCGCTGCAGATCTTCGTCGCCGTCGCGTACCAGTTCGCCGTACAGCTCGGTGAGGTGGTCCCACAGACGAGCCTTGCGTGAGGAGGGCAGGATTTTGTCCAGGGTGCCCGGTGGCGCGAGGCGGCGCTCAATCCGGCCGGGCTCGAAACGCTGCACCACCTCACTCAACGCTTCGCGCATGCCGGCAATCACTGCCATTTCATGGGCCTTGAGGTCATCGAACGCAGCGCTCAAGGCCTGCACGCCGGGCAGATAGGCCGGTGCGTCAGTGCTGAGCATCTGGCTCAGGGCGCTGGCAGGATCAGGAAAGAATTTCAGCGGATTGTTCGAGCGCGCGCCGATCATGGTCATGTCGATGTGGCTTTCGCGTTTTGTCAGGGCGCGGGCCATCAGCACGCCCATGGTGCCGTCGGTGGCTTCACGAAGCATTTCGCCCACCAGTCGCGCGAGCGCTTCGGGGCTGCGCGAGGTGCGCAGGTCCGCCAGGCCCAGGCCCTCCAGCAAGGCCCGAAGCACTGCTCCTTCACCTGCGTCCTGCGTTGCATCAGCAACTTCCACTGTCTCGACGGGCACGGGCTCGGGCGTGACCGATTGCGGCGGCTGTGGCGAATGAAAAGCCGATGCCTGAAGAGACGCCGGTACCTGATCGGCAACCGGCGCAGGCGTCGCAATGAGTTCCTCAGGCGCAGGCGGGGCTTGAGGCGGCAAGACCGGGCTCATCAGGTCGGCCAGGGCGTCGTAGTCCAGGGGAATCAGTGAAACACCCGGCCCCCGGGCTGCGGCATCGGCACTCATCGGCAGCGCTTGCAGTTGCGGCGCGACATGATCGCTTTCCGTACCTCTGAAGGCCGGCAGCAACGGTGCGATGTCTGCTCTTTCGTAGACCGGTTTGTGCGAGCGGGCGGCACTGTCGGTGAACAGGTTCAGCCCCAACGGATCGGCCAGTTCCTGCACCGGATCAAACACTGATTCGCCCTGAAGAATGTTCGCGGCGGCCAATGCGTCGGTCTGCACTTCGGGCCGGCTGAATCCGGGCTCGCTGCGGGGCGGCGGAGTGACTTCGAACGGCGGCAACGGCGCTGGCGCTTGCACCACAGGGGGCATGAACACCGCCAGCGTCTGCGTGTTGCCGACGCCGGTCTGATCCGCATCGACGCCCACTGCTTCCAGCACCGAAACACCAATGCAGTAGTCGCCGATCACCAACTGATCGCCTTCCTGCAGCGCGGTCTCGCGGCCGTTACCGAGCAGGCGCTCATTGACCACGCTGGGGTTGCTGCCGATGTCGATCAGGTAATAAGCCCCTTCACGGCGCTCGACCCGGGAATGGGCACGGGAAATGTATTTGCCAGGATCAGTCAGCACCAGGTCGTTATCGGGACCACGGCCCAGCGTCCCGCTGCTGTCGATCAGGCACGACAACGGCATTTCAGGCGGCTGTTCACGGTAGCTTTTGACCAGAAGTTTCACCGGCATGGCAGGCTCCTGCAGACGATGGGGAAGTGACGGTCATTGCTTTCCATCGTCAGCCTCCAGGGGTTCGAGGGGCACGCCGGCAGGCCCTGGACGCGAGGCCAGTACCAGCGCATTGGCGGCCGCTGCGGCCTGGGGTAACGGCAACGGGATCATCGAGGCGATGATGGCCGGGCCGAGGGTCAGGAATGAACTGCCGGCCTTGAGCGTGATGCTCGCACCCGCTTCGATCACCACGTTCATACCGCCCTTGATGTGCACGTCCGTGCCGCCGCTGAGGCTGGCTTTCATGCCGCCGCCCAACAGCAGATCGAGGCCCGCGACCTGAGACACGCTGCCACCGGCGCGCTCGGTCCGGTCGCCAACGACTTTCTGATGGCGGTCGCCGCCGACGTGCTCGCGCAGGTCCTTATTCACCCGCGAATGGCGATCACCGCCGACCCAGTCCAGCGAGTCCTGCTTGATGCGCTGATCCATGTTTTTTTCGGCGTGAATGAACACCTGCTCCGAGCCTTTCTTGTCTTCGAATCGCAGCTCGTTGTAACCGCTGCCACCTTTGGACGAGTTGCTTTTGACGGTCGAGCGTGTGGCCTGCTCCGGCAAGATGTAAGGCGGCATGACCTCGGCGTTGTAGACGCTGCCGGTCACCAGCGGGCGGTCCGGGTCGCCTTCCAGAAAACTGACGATCACCTCCTGACCGATGCGCGGCAGGAACAGGCTACCCCAGCGCTTGCCGGCCCAGCCCTGGGCGACGCGAATCCAGCACGAGCTGTTTTCGTCCTCCTTGCCTTCGCGGTCCCAATGAAACTGCACCTTGATGCGGCCGTACTGGTCGGTCCAGATTTCCTCGCCGCGCTTGCCCACCACCTTGGCGGTCTGCGGGCCGTGCACCAGCGGTCTGGGCGTTACCCTGGGCGGCCGAAATTCCTGTTGGCGGGAGATCGCGGTGAAGCTGCAGGTGAGCACCGGCGCCGGATCTTCGGGCCGCGTCGGCTCGTAGGTGTCGGAGGACAGTTCATAGCGCGCGGCGAGCACCAGCACCTGCATGTTCTGGTCGCTGCGCGGGTGCTCGGTCAGTGTGAACAAGGCGCCAGGGAACAATCCGCGAACACGGGTTGCGCCGTGTATCCGCTGATAACTGGTGTGCTGCGCTTCGATGCGGTGGCGCGCGTCGGTCTCGCCCTGCTTGCGTTCACTGTGCTTGCCGGGATAGTCGTAACGCTCGTGACGGGACTGGGGGTAGTTGCGCACCTGCGCGGACTTGACCAGCAGGTTGGCCGACGGCTTTTCGAAGTCGTAGTCTTGCAGCGCCCAGGCGCCGGGTTCGACTTCACCGCCCATGCGCCAGTCGTAGATGACCTCGCTGTCGCGCATGGTCTTGTCTTCGGCCGGCAAGTAGCGAATCTGCGCGTAACCGGGTGCGGGAGCATGGGCGCCATAAGAGTCCGCCAGCACCAGGGTATGACGCCCGGCCGTGCTCTTGAAGAAATAATAGATGCCCTCTTGCTCCAGCAACCGGCTGACGAAATCGAAGTCGCTCTCGCGGTACTGCACGCAGTAGGTCACCGGCGGATAATTGCCGCTGAGCCCGGAGCTGTCGACGTCGGCGATGGTGTACGGCGCGAACACGACCTTGACGATGTCCGGCACACTTTGTTGCTGGAAAATCCGGCAGTCGCTGCTGCGCGTGAGGAACCACAACCAGGGTCGCAACACCGCGTGATACGTGGCAAAGCGTCCCTGACGGCCGGTGTAGGCGAACCGCGTAACCATGCCACTGAAGTACCGCTGCGAGCCCTTGGGCAGATCGACTGAAACCGTCATTTGCGTGGCCAGCACATCGTCAATGTTCAGGTCGCTGCGTTCGCTGTACAGATCGACGTTGTACTCACTGAGCGTGGACAAACCTTCCGTTGCGGTCATGCGCCGGAACAACAGGACATCGGTGCCGAGCACGCTGCTGACGGCGATTTCGCGATTGGCTTGAGTGACACTCATGACACCCGACTCCGGGTGACCGGCTGACTGACGATCAAAACAGGCATCGATGACTCCTTCACGTTGAAACGACGCGACGAGGGTAAATCGAACCCCGCCGCAAACTCTGCAAAGAGAACTGGCTTGCTGATACAACGGGCGGGGGTGGGGGTTTATTCCGCGAAGGGAGCAAAAAACCAGGACGCGTTCGCGACATAGCGTTTGTCATGACATTGTCAAAAGCTTCAAGCGACCGCTGCGGGCACTGGCCGTTCGAGCACCAGCGTAATGCCGGCGTCACTGTAGAGCTTTGACCAAGTGTTCATCTGCTTGAAGTCGGGAAAATCATTGCCATCGCCCGGGTCCATGTAACCGCCGCCAGGCCGCTGCATGACGTAGTGCAGCCCGATGCCGAAAGTCGTCACCACTTTCAACGCACGCCGATTGACAGCGAGCGCCGGGGCAACCTCGTGGATGACCGGGAAACCAGCCCTCAGGCACTGCTCCTCGCATTTGGGATACACCGCAGACAACGCGCTCGCCAACAGACCGCTCATGTAGATCTGCACGGTGAGGCCAAGCTCTCTCGCCGCAATCGCAATATTGTGCGGATAGGAGTAGCCCAGCTTGCTCAGGTCCTGCTGCACTGTGCGCCCGCCGGTGATTGAGCCCGAGGTGATCTGATACAGCGCCGCCTCGCAGCTGTAGCTGGGCTGCAGGGCTTGCCCCTTGGATCGGGCGCCGATGTCAGGCAAATGGGTAACGCCCAGTTCCATGGCCGCGCAGAGCAGTGAGGCCGCTCCACAGGAAAAGTCGAAGTCTTGTTTCTTTCTCATGAAACACCTTGCCTCGTTCGGTAAGAAACCCAATTAAACCGGCGTCACCGGACGGGAGTTGGAGAGCCGGTACACCATCCCGCCGTGACCACTTGCGATACCCGGTAGCATCACGAAACCCATTTTTTTCCAGAACGCACAGGAGGCTGCATCCAGCGAAATCAGACGAATTTCACAGTTGGCCGTGCTGCCATAGTCGCGAATGGCGTGGGCCATGCCGTAGCGCGCCAACAGGGTTCCCAAGCCTCGACGCAGAACACCGGAGAACAGATCCTCAATCGTCCAGATCCCGCTGGCCTTACTCATCACCATCAAACCTACCGCATCGTCTACTCCCTCATAGGCAACGAAATAGGCGACATTCGCCTGGGCTTCGGCGATATCGTTGGCTCGCATATTTGTGACGGTGTTGATACTGGCCACAACCTCACTGCCCCCAGGGATGTCAAGAGCGAGGGCAGAGGCCTCACCCAGCGCTTCACGGAATTTCATGAAGTCGACTTTTTCGCAACGTAATTCACTATAAAAATCAGGCATAACAGAGCTCCTTTGTCCCGACAGATCAGGCAATGGGAAAAAAGGTTTGGATATGGATATCACCGGTATTGAGGCGGTCGACCACCATGAACGCCTCACGGATGTCAGTCAGGACTGGCGTATCGCCGCCGAGGGTGTCGCGGCTGGACAGGTGAATCTTCACCGCCACGTTTTTTATTACGTTGGGAACGGACATTTTGATCTCAACGCGTTTGCAGCGAATGTCAAGATCCATCCTGGCCAAAGCGCTCTGTCCATCACTGGAGTTGAGCAGGTCGCAGGCAATTTGTACGGCCTGCTGGCGATCAGCAAAGGCCCCGGAAAACTCGGCGCCCTCGAAGTCGAACGTGTAGTCCAGTTCAAGCTCGCTTATCTTGTTATTGCTGATGGTCGTCAGCGGCGGTTCATTTGCAAGCCTGTCGGCATTGAGGACACTTTTCTTCTTGTTGGAGGTGCGCAATTGTGCGATGTGCGCCACCTTGGCTCTCTTGGCTTGCTCCAACTCAAAGCTGGCCCAGGTATCGACGACATCCTGCCTGCCGCCGGGGCCGGGCATTGTCGATGAGCCCATGATAAAAGACCGACCTGGTTTGGTGATGGATTGATGCCCCGGATTGCCGATTGGTCTGGGCAGCGGTACTCGGACGTTTGAAGGGCTGCGCCCCCCAGCAGCGTCCAACGCGGCGATCCACTCTTCTGATAGCCCCCCTGTGATAGCACGACCACGCGGCTGCAATCGGTCGGAAAGTTGCAGCCCGCGTGCGTTGACGTGCAACGCCAGGGCATGGCCCCGCTCCTGATTCTTGGGGCTGGGACGACCTTCGCTTTCCTGCAGGATACGATTGACCTCACTGACGGTGTAAACCCTGGCGCACGGCATGCTCTAACTCCTGATGTCGGTGGATGGTGGTTGGGCCGATCACTCGAATGCGTAGGCAAACTCACCCCGCTCGACACGTACGTGCACCTCGCTCACAGCCTCCGAGCGCATGAGCCGTCCTAGAAACTCACGGCTGATCGTTGGCAACACCGAGTTGGTGAGGATTGCGTCGATCATCCGTCCGCCGCTCTCAAGCTCGGTGCAGCGGCTGGCGATCAGCGCGACCACTTCATCGTCGAAACTAAATGGCACGTCATGGCTGTCGCGCAGGCGTTTGCCGATGCGCCCCAATTGCAGACGGATGATGCTGCCGAGCATGGCGTCGCTCAGGGGGTAGTACGGAATCACCACCACGCGCCCCAGCAGTGCCGGCGGGAATATCTGCAGCAGTGGCTCGCGCAACGCCTTGCCGATGCTTTCGGGGTCCGGCAGCACATCGGGACTGCGGCACAAATGGCTGATGGTTTCGGTGCCGGCATTGGTGGTGAGCAGGATCAGGGTGTTCTTGAAGTCAATCACCCGGCCCTCGCCGTCTTCCATCCAGCCCTTGTCGAAAACCTGGAAAAACAACTCGTGGACATCCGGATGGGCCTTTTCCACCTCGTCCAGCAACACCACGCTGTAGGGTTTGCGGCGTACCGCTTCAGTCAACACGCCGCCTTCGCCGTATCCGATGTAGCCCGGCGGCGCACCCTTGAGGGTGGAGACGGTGTGGGCTTCCTGATATTCGCTCATGTTGATGGTAATGACGTTCTGCTCACCGCCATACAGCGACTCGGCCAGCGCAAGGGCGGTCTCGGTCTTACCCACCCCGGAGGTGCCGGCGAGCATGAACACGCCAATCGGTTTGCCGGGATTGTCCAGACCGGCACGCGAGGTCTGGATACGCCGGGCGATCATTTCCAGGGCATGACGCTGGCCGATGATGCGTCGCGACAGGGTGTCGGCCAGGTTGAGCACGTTGTCGATTTCGTTACGCACCATGCGTCCCACCGGAATGCCGGTCCAGTCCTGCACCACCGAAGCAATGGCCTGCTCGTCTACCGTCAGCCACATCAGCGGTGTTTCACCCTGCTCGTCGGCCAGGGTTTTCTGCTGCGAGCGCAGGGCTTCCAAGGTGTGCTCCGAGGCAGGCTCGTCGTGATCCGTTTGGGCCCTGGCACCCCGCAAGTGCGCGCGCAGCGCCAGAATCGCCGACACCTGCGTCTGCTCGCTGGCCCAGCGCGACTCTAGGCTGTCGAGGCGTTGGCGTTCGCTCGCGCATTTCTCATCGAGCGCATCCCGCCGCATGTCGACATCGACGCCCAACGCACGCTCGCGCTCAATGATCGCCCGTTCGACCTCCAGCGACTCGAGGCGCCGACGGCTGTCGTCTACCTCGGCCGGCGTGGCGTGCAGGCTGATGGCGACCCTGGCGCAGGCGGTGTCCAGCAGGCTGATGGCCTTGTCCGGCAACTGCCGCGCCGGGATGTAGCGATGGGACAGGCGCACCGCTGCTTCCAGCGCCGTGTCCAGAATCTGCACCCCGTGGTGCTGTTCCATGGCGCTGGCGATGCCACGCATCATCAACAGCGCGCGCGCTTCGTCGGGCTCATCGATCTGCACCGTCTGGAAACGCCGGGTCAGTGCCGGGTCTTTCTCGATGTGCTTCTTGTACTCGGCAAAAGTCGTCGCGCCCACCGTGCGCAACGTGCCGCGCGCCAGTGCCGGTTTGAGCAGATTGGCCGCATCGCCTGTGCCGGCAGATCCGCCTGCGCCGACCAGGGTGTGAGTCTCGTCGATGAACAGGATCACCGGTTTGACGCTGGCCTGGACTTCATCGATCACCGAACGCAGACGCTGTTCGAATTCACCCTTCATGCTCGCGCCGGCCTGCAATAGCCCAATGTCCAGCGCCAGCAATTGCACGTCACGCAGGGCCGGCGGCACATCACCGCGCACGATGCGTTGAGCGAATCCCTCGACCACGGCCGTCTTGCCGACACCGGCCTCGCCCACTAGCAACGGATTGTTCTGCCGACGACGCATGAGAATGTCGATGACCTGGCGGATTTCATCGTCGCGGCCGACGATGGGGTCCATCTTGCCGCTGCGCGCCTGTTCGGTGAGGTCCTGGGTGAACTGCTTGAGCGCCTGCTGACCGCCCATGGCCGCTGGTGCCAGTGCGCCGCTGGCCTCCCCCGGCCCTGTCGATGCCAGACTGAAACCATCGTTGGCGCTCAGTTGCGCCTCGGGAGAGTCCTTGAGCAATTGGGCGAAGCGTTCTGCCAGGTCCTCGACCTTGATTTTCGCGAGCTCGGCCGACAGTCCGAGCACGCCATTGCGCAGGGTCTTGTCCTTGAGCAGAGCGACCATCAGATGCCCGGAGCGTACCTGGGATTCGCCGAACATCAGCGTGGCGAAGACCCAGGCGCGCTCGACGCTTTCTTCAAGCTGCGATGACAGGTCGGTGATGGAAGTCGACCCCCGAGGCAGGCGATCCAGCGCAACGGTGAGATCCCGGGCCAGCAGCGCCGGGTCGATCTCGTACTGACGGATGATGCGCAGCAGGTCGGAGTCCGCCAGTTGCAGCAATTGATGCAGCCAATGCACAAGCTCCACGTAGGGATTGCCGCGCATTTTGCAGAATACCGTGCTGCTTTCCACGGCCCGATAACACAGGGCATTGAGCTTGCCGAACAGGGCGACGCGACTGATCTCAGCCATGATGTGATCCTTGCGATGAAAGGGGTTCGGAGAAGACGACGCGAGGGTTGATCACCAACTGGCGATCGTCCCGGGTCGGTGTCTTGCTGCTCAGCCAACTGCTCCAGCCAAGCTTTGTGTCGTGGCCCAGGCGCGTGCCAGGCAGGTGTTCTTTCTTGACGATGAGGTTGACGTCCCAGTCCAGCGCCAGCCCGGCGTACTGCCGAACCCAGGCGATCAGCCGCTGCATGCTGTCCTGCCCTGGCAACAGGCGCCGCACCTGATCCATGTCCAGCGGGCCGATCAGCAGCCGGAACTTGTGCTGAGCATTCCAGACTTTCTTGCCCAGTACCGTGCTGACGCCCAGGCGCTCGGCATCGGGGCCGCTGCGCAACCGGGACACGCCGTCAGCCGGCAATGACATCCAGTGCCCGACGAACTCCTGAACCTTGACCGGCGCCTGGAAAAAATCACTGAGCATCGCTGCCAGTCCCTCGGCGTTCCGGGTGTGCGGGGCCAGGCGCCCGGCGTAATGTTGCTTGGCGATGTCCGGCGCCGCATCGCGCTGTTGCAGCGAGGGCATCCCCAGGCCTATCAACGACGCGACGTACACAGAAAACCGGTCTGCCTGCGGACGATCCAGACTCACCGCCGGTTGAGCGCTGGCCCAGGCCCGGTAAAACAGGCTGATCATGCGGTGGTGAAAGACATCGCAAAACCGGGCAAGCGTCGGGTCGTTCATGTTGCGCTGGCGATCACGGATGTATTCGGTCAGGTGAATGGGTAACGGCCCGTTGGCACCGAGCAAGCCGAAGAAATTCAACAGCAGCAGCGGCGCTCGCGGCGCGTCACCGCTGTTCAGTCTGGCGAGCATTGCCGGCTCGAACGCCAGTGATGCCTGCTGGCCGAACCGGATCGCCTCATCGACCGGGCGCGCAGCCTGGCCAATGCGCGGTTTATCGACATGAGCACACTCGATCTGCCGCAGCGCCGCATAAAAATCGAACGCGGCCGGGCGCTGCTCCAGTCGCTGCAACAGCGCTACAGAATCTCGCATCGCCCTACCCTCGTCGGCCATTGCATGATCAGTCCACGGGTGGTGCTCTTGATCTGCGTTTCGGTGAAGGAATTGAGCGCGACGTACTTGGCAAAGAACTGTTCCAGTACCGCGCCAAACACGAACACGCTGCCGCCTTCGAACGCGCCCTCGTCTACCGTCACGCAGACCTGCAGACCACGCCCGTAAGTGATCGGACCGGGCAACGGCAGGCGCCTGACGATGGATTGCGCGGTCACCGAGCGCAGCCCGTCGATCTGCCTGTGCGCAGGCGAATCCTCGATGCCGCAGTACAGGCGCAACAGTTCGCGCAAGGCGTTTGCGCCTTGTTCGGCATCCTGGTCGAGCAGGGACAGATAGTTGAGCGACAGGTGGCTGACCAGCCGCCACGCCGTCTCACCCTGGGCAAACGACGCCTGGGGCGCAGTCGGACCGGCGACACAGCGCACGGACTCCACCGGAGCGCCGGACTCGACAGTGAAGTCGGTCTTGCCGGCGCCCACCGACATGCTCAACACCAGATCACGATTGGTGCAGAGCGTGTCGACCCCCAACTGGCGCAAATCCGTGCGATACGGCACTTCGTGCACATCCACCAGGGTCAGGAAAATCTCGCTGCCTATGTAGCTCGAACGCGACCCCTGACGACGCTGCTGCCCGGACATCACTCGGGTGTCGCGCCGTACCTGATACCAGGCGCCGCCTTGCCCGGCATGGGCGTGCAGATCGTTGGCCCGGTAGAACGATTCGAAACGCTGTTGCGCCTCGGCGCCGCTGCCATAGCCAGTCACGCCGCTGACCTGATAGATCTCGTAGTCCATGGGCCGCGTGCGGTCCGGGACAACGTGGTAATCGGCCTGCTGATCCGACAGGTGAACGCGGTCGGTACGCTTGGGAAAAAGGTTGATCGCAGGCGTGCAGTGCAAGGCGAACTGTGCGGCACTGACGGCATTCTCCAGCGCCGGGGCGAACGTCTTGAACAGCATGGTGATGTCGATTTCGGCGGTTTCGCAGCGCTTGATCGCAGCTGCCAGGCCGCCCAGTTCGACGAACTGAAAACGCTGGGGCAAGGCGAAGTATTCCTGCAACAGGCGATACCCCTGAAACGAACGCGGGCCCACCGGCAACAATGCCTGATCATCGTCGAAGCCCTGGGCACGAATCGCCGACTTGTCGATGAGGGCGTGCCAGCGGTTATCGTCCTGCACCGGCTGCACCAGAATGCCCACTGCCTGCGCCAGCATTTGCTCCAGGATGCGCCCCGGCAAACCTTCGGGACCGCGCAGGTGAAGCATCAAGCTGTCCATGTCCAGCTCGTTGATCATCAGCCCTGCACCGGCGCGCAGGCGCAAGCGCAACGCCGCCTTGACCGGCCCCAGCCGCGACAGATCAACACCGCCGACCTGCCCGGAGCAGCCGAAGTAACGCGCCTGCGCCAGCTCCACCGGCCACAGCGTGACATCGTGTGCCGTACGAAACTCGCAGGTGGTCTGATCGCCCTTGCCCAGCAGGCTGTTCAGCGCTGTGCCACGGGACACGTTGAAGCCCCGCGCCAGATTGCCTTCGCTCATGTCCGGCTGCAATTGCACGATCGCCATGGCCGGGGTGGGCGCCAGATAGTGCGGATACACCAGCTCCAGCAGGTGATTGGTAAACCGTGGAAATTCGGCGTCGATCTTTAACTGCACCCGCGCCGCGAGAAAACTAAAACTCTCCAGCAGACGCTCGACGAAAGGGTCGGCGCAGGCGTGTCTTTCCAGACCGAGACGCCCCGCCACCTTGGGGTAGTCGCGGGCGAACTCGCCGCCCATTTCCCGCAGGTGCTGAAGTTCGCGCTCGTAGTAACGCAGCAATGTGTCGTTCACCGGGCATCCCTCGATTCGATGTCGTAGAGCTTCACATCACCGGCTTCCAGATCCAGCTCGGTTTTGAGGTACAGCCGCTCGGGCAACGGCTGCCCCCATAGCTCGCCGTGGATCTCGAAGGCCACTTGATTGGGGCTGCCATGATCGCTATGGGGCAAGGGCGTGACCCGCACGCTGTCGCGCAGAATCCGCGGTTCGAAATCTTCTATCGCCTGACGAATCCGCCGGCCCAGTTCAAGGGGGTCAAGTCCGGTGGCGGTCTTGCCGGACAGGTCAGGCAGGCCGAAATTCAGTACCGAACGGCTGGCCAGCGGATAGCCGGTCAGATCCTGCACGCTACCAAGGCTGGTGCTGTTGAGCAGCCAGCCGAGATCACGCAGGACCGCTTTGCGCAGGTTGCGCATGGACAGCACGCGCTGCTCGCGGGATTCCTGGGTCTGCTCCCGCGCATCGTCGGTCAGGCGGTCCAGCAACGAAGGCTGCAAGCGTTCTCTGCTCGTCAACTCAGCCATGGGTAGCCTCCTGTTCAGGGTGGGAACGGCATTGCGTGCCAGGAAAATATCGAGATGCGGTCATGCGAACCCCTGTAACCGTGGGAGGGAGCTTGCTCGCGATAAGGCCAGAACAGCTGCCGCATCTGCTGTGCTGCAAAAATCGAATCGCGAGCAGGCCCCCTTCCACAGCCCGTGCACCCGTCAGATTTTGGCGTTGGCTTCCAGGTCCCATTTCTTCGGCGTGCCGGTGGTGATTTTCTCGCCGCTGAAGGAGTCGTACTGGTAGCTGATCTTGGTGAAGTTGATGGAGAAGGTTTCGCTCGGGCGCTCGCCGTTACTGCTGGCGGAGTACGAGCTGATGATGGCTTCTTCCAGCTCCAGCTTGAGGAACACCTGCTCCTTCTTCTCGGCGCCGCCGGTCTGGATGAAGTGAATCTCGGCCTTGCCCAGGCTTTTGCCGCACACCGCTTCCATGAACAGGTCGGCGGAGGCGAGATCGGTGGATTTGGTCAGGGAGATTTCCGAAAACGACGGGTTGCTGGTGTCACGATCGGCACCCCCGCCGCTGGTGGAAATGGCCCGGCCGACGCCCATCTGGATCGCGTCGATGGTGATCCAGTCGGCGTGCGCCGAAACGGTGGAAGTGCCTTTGATTTTCTTGCCGTTGAAATTGAGCAGGATCATGTTCAGTACCTTTTTTTATCGATCAATGGTTGAGGTGCAGTCACAGGAATTCGCCAGTGGCGAGTCCATCAGGTCTTCGCCGAAGGCAACTTGGAAACCAGGCGCAGGGAGACCGTCAAGCCTTCGAGCTGGTAATGCGGACGCAGGTAGAACTTGGAGTGGTAGTAACCCGGATTGCCCTCCACTTCCTCGACCACCACTTCGGCACCGGCCAGCGGCTTGCGCGCCTTGTCCGACTCGGTGGCGGTGGCCGGGTTGTGCTCGACATAACGGCCGATCCAGTTGTTGAGCCAGACCTGCATGTCGGCGCGCTCTTTGAACGAGCCGATCTTGTCGCGCACGATGCACTTGAGGTAATGCGCGAAACGGCAGGTGGCGAACAGGTACGGCAAACGCGCGGCCAGATTGGCGTTGGCGGTGGCGTCCGGGTCGTCGTATTCGGCGGGCTTGTGCATCGACTGCGCACCGATGAATGCGGCCAGACTGCTGTTCTTCTTGTGCACCAGCGGCATGAATCCGTTCTTCGCCAGCTCAGCCTCACGGCGGTCGCTGATGGCGATTTCGGTGGGGCACGTCATGTCCACGCCGCCGTCATCGGTCGGGAAGGTATGCACCGGCAGGCCTTCGACGGCGCCGCCGGACTCGATGCCGCGAATCTGCGAGCACCAGCCGTATTGCTTGAACGAACGGTTGATGTTCACGGCCATGGCGTAAGCGGCGTTGACCCAGGTGAAGTCCTTGCTGCCAGGGCTGTCGGTGGTCTCCTCGAAATCGAAGTCTTCCACCGGGTTGGACTTGGCGCCATAAGGAGCACGGCCCAGAAAGCGCGGCATGGCCAGGCCCACGTAGCGGGAGTCTTCGGAGGCGCGAAAATTACGCCACGCGGCGTGCTCGGGGGTCTGGAAAATCTTGGTCAGGTCCCGAGGATTGGCCAGCTCCTGCCAGGATTCCATCAGCATCACGCTGGGGTCGGCGGCGCTGATCAGCGGGCAATGGGCAGCGGCGCTGACCTTGGCCATTTGCGTCAGCAACTCCACATCCGGCGCGCTGTTGTTGAAGTAATAATCGGCGACAAACGCGCCGTAGGGCTCGCCGCCGAACTGCCCGTATTCCTCTTCGTAAAGCTTCTTGAAGATCGGACTCTGATCCCACGCCACACCCTTGAACTTGCGCAGCGTCTTGTGCACTTCGTTCTTGGAAATGTTCATGACCCGGATCTTCAGGGACTCATCGGATTCGGTGTTGGTGACCAGGTAATGCAGGCCGCGCCAGGCGCTTTCTACCGACTGGAATTCTTCGTGGTGCAGGATGTGATTGACCTGTTCGGACAGCTTGCGATCAAGCTCCGCGATCAACCCTTCGATGGTGCCAAGGACGTCGCCGGAAATCAGTGCGGTGCCTTGCAGCGCCTGTTCGGCCAGGGTCCGTACGGCGATTTCAACGGCGTCCCGGGCCTTGTCGGTCTTGGGCTTGAACTCTTTTTGCAACAGGCTGGCGAAGTCTCCGAGGTCAACTTCGCGGGCTTCGATCGGCGCTGTCGATTCGTGCGCTTGGGTGGTGGACATTGCAGCATCCCTCAAATTTTGGGCAAAAGGGTCTACCTGCCGGTGCCGTGAAGGCCCGGCCGGGATTCCAGGTCAGTCGAGTTTTCGGGGTCAGTCGGCTTGAGGATCGACCGGGTCGGGCGCCGCTGGTTTAGGCGCCGAGTTGAGCGCCTGCATCAACGCAGGATCGTTGAGCACCTTGGCCAGCAGTTCCTCGGCACCGGTCTTGCCGTCCATGTACGTGAGCAGGTTGGACAGCTGGTTGCGCGCGGTCAGCAGCGCATTGAGCGACGGCACCTTGCGCGCGACAGCACCGGGAGTGAAGTCGTCGATGTTCTCGAACGTGATTTCAACCGGCATGTTGCCCTCGCCGGTCAGCGTGTTGGGCACTTGAAAGGCTACGCGCGGCTTCATCGATTTCAGGCGCTCGTCGAAGTTGTCGACGTCCACTTCCAGAAACTTGCGGTCGGCCACCGGTGGCAGCGGCTCTGCAGGTTTGCCGGAGAGGTCGGAAAACACGCCCATTACAAAGGGCAGCTGCACGGTTTTTTCGGCACCGTAGATCTCCACGTCGTATTCGATCTGTACACGCGGAGCACGGTTGCGAGCGATGAACTTCTGACTGTTTTCTGCCACGTTATTTCTCCAGTGAGTTGGGGAATCCAGGGTCACGCTTGCGGGTTCGGTGACTCAATCGTCACGTCCGTCATCGTTGCGAATGCCGCTGACCAAGGCCATTTGCGCAACGCCATCGGGCGCAAGGTCTTGCAGCAACTCCATGAAATTGAGGTCCAGCAGCTTGCGCGCCCGTTGCAGCAAAAACGGCACCGGACTGGTGGGCTCGTGCACCGCGAACCAGGCGCACAGCCGGTCCAGGGTCTGGCGGACATCTTCACGACTGCCGATGTCGGTTCGACTGATAGCCACGGTCGCCTGACCTTCGAGCGGCAGGTCATCCGGTGCGATTGCGGTTGGTTGCGGCAGGCGCTGACGCACGTTGTCGGCGGCGCGATTCAACAGCGCCGTCAATGCGCTCAGATCGATGGCACTGCCGAAGCCGACGCGCTTAGTCAGCAGCGATTCGATGCGCTGGCTGCCGTGGCTCGCCTGTTCAAGCACCGTGAGGACACTGCTCAGTCGCTCGTGCCCAGCGGCTTTAAAGACCGCCTCGATCATCGCCAGCGAAGGTTTTTCCTGATCGGCAGCACTCGCCAGTTCGCCATTGGCCAGCTCGATGTCGCGCAGGCTGACGCGGCCCAGTGCCGGAACGTTGACCAGTGCCGCTTCGCGCAACTCCTGAAGCAGACCGGCCGGCTCCCGAAGACCGGCGAGGATGTTGACGCGCAATTGCGGATCGTTGCCGTCCTCGGGGTCCAGCTGCGGGTGCAAGTGCTCCCAGTGATCGGCGAGCAGACGCTCGATCAGGTCAAGCCCTGCCGCCAGCCCCTCGACGCCTTGAAGATTGAGTTCAGCCCGGGCCAGATACACCGCAAGGCGCAGGTCGCGGCTCTGGCTGGCCAACGGCAAGGCGAGTTGCTTGACCCGTTTCCAGTCGGCGCCGATGGCTTGGGTCAGCGTGCTGCCATATTCGATCTCAGGCGTGCCGAGGGCTGCTTCTTCAAGTTCCAGAAAGCCGGGGTCATATTCGACACTGACGCCGCAGGGGCTTTCGCTGCTCAGCGGGGCCGCCAGACCAATGAGATCGCTCACCCAGACGTCACTCATGACGAGCTCCCGCGAACACGGCAGTCGCTTGAGCGTCACATCGCAGGTGGTGGAAACAGGCCATCGGTGTACCCCTTCAGTAGCGGCTTTTCGAACAGGATTCGATCCGTATCTGAGGGAATAACAATCGGGAGTCGGGGTTTATTCCAGCGCAGGCAAAAAAAGCTGTGCGGGGATGGTCCGGGCCGCTCAGTGAGCGGTTGTCTCCTCGACGCGGCGCTTGTGAGACTCGGCGTACGCCGCGCCCCGTGCCCGCAGCAAGGGATCATCGGAGGGCTGGATGCCAGCCGGAAGCACCAGCGGGTTGAAGTCGATGTCGCGGCAAGGTCCGTCGAACTGTGGCTGCTGGCGGTCGATCACCAGCACACCCGCGTCGATTTCCCGATGCCCCGCGCGGGACCACAGCTGCGTGGCGTCGTTGACCGGGTCCCCCGGCAACGCCAGCGTCAGGATCAAATGCCAGCGCACCGGTCCTTTCGCCAGCGTCGAGACCAGGCCGTAAGACAGCATGTCCGGATCATTGTGCTCGATTTGCTCATCGCTGAGCGCCGCGTAAGACGTTTCAGGCTGCATGCGCCAGCGCGCCAGATGCGGGTGACCGCTGGCGTCGATGAAGCGGAAGCTGTTGACGCTGTAGTAGGGCGCATTGTCAAAGCCCGACGAGGGGCTATGGGTGTCCATCCAGTTTTCGAACGCCTGGGTCTCGGGATGCGCCTGACGAAAGGCGTTCATCCTGTCGGCACTGGCCACGCCGGTCTCGGGATCGGGAGCCGCGGCACGCAACTGCTCCAACAGCGCCTCGGGGGTTTTGATGAAAAACATCGGGATGGAATTCAGCGCCATGCGCCAGGATTCGTCCCCTGCCCTGATGTCCAGCGCCAGGCTGCGCAAACGGCCACGGGTGTCATTGACCGAAGGGTTGGCACCCGCCACGGACAGGCGCCCGATGACCGGGTAGTTGCCCTGGCGAAAAAACACCGCGCTGGATAGGTCGGAGGCATTGCCTTTGCTCTCGAACCGGCCGGTGACGCAGATGCCCTTGGCGTGATTGCGGCGAAACCCCGGATGCGGTCCGGACGCGGCTTCGAACGCATCCACGACCCGCGAGGCGCCAATGGGCGAGGAAAGAGAAGGAGATGAAGCCCAGCCGCTGTCTTCGATGATCAGCACACACGACAGACCCGCCGTCAGGGTCAGGGAAGCAGCGAGGACAAAGCGCAGAATGTAGGTGTTTCGCATTCAAAACGATCCAGGATTCGGGCGCCTGTCGCATTGCCCGCCTCCTGGCGTATCACTCGCGAATGTCGGCAACCCATAACGGAGTTGGGAAGGCAGCAGTAAACAACTGGCCGGAGCTGCGGTCCGCGACCAGACGGGCAACCGTAGTGAGATCGACGCCCTCCGACGTGCCGATCAGGGCATAGCCCAGTTCAGACTGGCGCCAGACTACAACATTCATCCCGGAAACGGTCAGTTGCGCGACGGACTGATCCGGCATCGGCTCTTTCATTACGCATAGGGCGACTGGATCCCCATGCTGCGGCAGGTACACCAACTGGATCAGCGCCTTGTTGTTGAAACGCAGACGCTGTACACGCTTAAATGTCAGACCTGCAGAGCTGAGATCCGGCACACGCAGTGCCACCCCATCGACGCGGCGGATATCGTCGATCGTCTTGCCCACGTCGTCCAGATCCGGCATGACATAATTCAAGGTGTCGCGGGTGTAGAGCTGTTGATAGCTTGCGGCCTGACGCACCCATGGCGAAGGCTGGATCTGGGCAACTGAGGCGCCTTTGAGCCCGGCGTCGCTATTGATCGCCCCTGCAAAGAAGCCTGCCTGCAGCACCAGTCCACAACAGGCGGCGCCAGCGGAGAAAGCTACTGTCAGCCAGCCGAGTTTTGGACGACCGAACAGGCGCGTCAGCACCCCTTGGGACTCTTGCACCTGGGGATATCCACTGGAGATTTTGGAGAAGGCGCTGGAAGAGGCGGTAGCCCCTGCGGCATGCTTGCCAATTATCTCCTCGACACTGCGCGCGAGACTGTCGGGCACCGGTGGAACGGACTGGCGGGCAAAGGCTGCGGAATACGGGAGAACGGAAGACATCAATAGCGAGACGCGCTCTGCCAGCTCAGGCGAAGCGTTCATGAGCTGCTCGATTTCGTCGCACTGTTGCGGCGAAAGCTCGCCATCAACATAAGCTATCAGCAGGGCATCATCCGCTACGGTGGTAGTCAATTTCTGATCTCCATTGTCATGCACTTCATACAAACTTGTTCAGGCCTTGAAGGCCAAAGGTGAACTTGGCCACTAAGTCGCCATCATACTAACACTACGAAGCAAATCGTCAGCTGAATTACTCAGCAACGGTCGCAACCCAGGCATAGCGGTCTTATTCAGTATAAATCGTCAATGAATACGTGCACAGGATAGGTTTTTGCTGGTCGGGGTGGCACAATCCGGGCAGTGTATCGGCACTGACGTAGTGAAGTCCAAACCGCCCGAAAGGAACATCTGCGTAAGTATAGCGGCGCATTATCATATTAAGGCTTCACGTCTGATTCAGACATCCGTACAAAAAGAGGAAATATGGCGATTACCGGCGCCGACTTACCTGCCCTGCTCCCTGGGCTGCTACCGCGTCTCTGGGCATTTGCCCTGCGCATTTCTGGCGACAAGCATGATGCTGAAGATTTGGTTCAGTTGGCATGCGTTCGCGCATTAGAGCGAGCTCATCAACTACAACCGAATACGTCGGCCCTGAGCTGGATGTTTTCTATTGTCCACACAACGTGGATCAATGAAATTAGATCACGGAACGTCCGGGGCCGTTCTCGGCAGGAGTGGAACGACAGCATTATCGACACCGTGTCCGACCCCTCTGCCCACACTCCTGAAACTGACCTGATGCACCAACAGATCTTGGCCGCCGTAAACAATCTGCCAGATGGACAAAGGGAAGTGATGCTATTGGTAGGAGTTGAGCAGTTTAGCTATAAGGAAGCTGCCGAAATTCTTGAGGTACCGATTGGCACGGTGATGAGTCGCCTGTCTCGAGCCAGACAGACGATTGGCACGCTTTTCAACAGCGCTCATAAAAAAATATCGGTTGATCGCGGTATGCTGGAAACGTAAGTAAGCGCCATTCGGCAGATATCATTTCTTACTCAAATAGCTGGCCATCCCTCCGGAAAGTTATGTCATCTCGCAAGCTTGCATCTCAGGGCCAGTTGTTGTGCAACTCCGGGATGAGTTCTTCCAACGACGCTGAAATGACACTCGTGCCGGGAAACCGAAAGGTGCGGTGACTGTTGACGTAACCTGCTCGCACACACGCAGGAATAGGCAAGCGGACAGATAGACGTAATTGACACTAGTATCCTCCGGGTACCTATCGCACAAAAAGGTGCCTGGTTTACAGCAGAGCCCCTCTCGCGGACCATATCGATACCGGCTTCCACTTGGAGGTTAATTTTAAGAACCGAGTGATACAGCTGCATTTCTTCTGCCGACATTTAATGGAACGCTCATGAGGGCATATAAATGAATGAACACAACGGCGATAGGCACAGAGAGAGATGTCAAGTTGTTCGCGCAAGTCAGACGTTTATTGGTGCGCAAGGACTTGTAAACGCTGTTGGAATCTCTGCAGAAACGGTAAGCGAAAGGTATTAATTTAAAGATCGTTACCGTTCCGCCAAGAGCTATTGCGAAGACGCATAGGCATAACAGCCATGAAACAGCAATTTATGCGCTTTCCGGCTCTTCCAACGTATGGTGGGGATCTTCGCTGGAGAACCATGAAACCGTGGTCCTGGAGACTTTCTCCACATTCCCGCCGGTATGGCGCATCAGCCTTACAATGACAGCGACACACCCACCGACACACCCACCGTTGTGATAATTGCGAGAACATACCCAAGCGATCACGAAAGTGTTGAACTCTTACCTAACCTGGACAACCTTCATACTTGACATGCTTGTGTACCATGATTAATACGGTCAATGAGCAGGCCCTTTGGTCAGATCGCCAGCGCGTGCGACGAGTTGGCTGCCGCGGTTCCGAACGGCCTGACACTGCAAACAGTCGGCCGTTCGTTTTTTAACTATTCTGATGGCCCAGATATGACCTGCGGGTCGTATCAGGCGCAGGACGAAGACACATGGCGATCTACGTCTGCAGGGACGTCAATGATAATGTTCATGCCCAGGCGCTAATTGAATGCACTGTAGCCGATCTCTGGCGAATGGAAGGGCTCGCTGACACAATCATTCAAGCGACGCTATATCCATCTCCTCCCACACCTCTTCAGCCAGATGGAAGGTGGCGTTAGCCGCTGGAACGCCGCAATAGATCGCACTCTGCATTAAAACTTCCTTGATTTCATCGCGGGTTACGCCATTGTTTTTCGCTGCTTTAAGATGAAGACGCAACTCACCTTCCCGATTCATGCCGATCAGCATGGCAATGGTAATTAGACTGCGGGTGTGGCGCGGCAGTCCTGACCGGGTCCAGATATCGCCCCACGCATGTCGGGTAATCATTTCTTGAAACTCGCCATTGAATGGCGTCAGCTTTTCCAGGCTGCGATCTACGTGGGCATTACCGAGCACTTCGCGGCGCACTTTCATGCCCTCTTCGTAACGTTGTTTCTCGTCCATGTCAGGATCCCTTTCTGAGGTTGAATGCATGATGTTCGGATACCGCGCGCTGGACCCAGCGTAGCGACTGACCCAAATAATGGTCCGGGGACAGCAAGCGATTCAGTTCCTCACCGGAAAGTTGCGCGGTCACTTGCTGCTCGGCATCGAGCACCTGACGCAAATGGGCGCCTTGGTCCACTGCTCTCCGACAACACTGTTCTATCAAATGGTGCGCGGCATCCCGGCCGATACGCTGAGCCAAAGCGATGCTCACGGCTTCCGCCATTACCAGCCCCCTCGTCAGATCAAGGTTTTGCACCATTCGCTCAGCATCGACTTCCAACCCCGGCACCACCTGCAACGCCTGTTGCAACGAACCAGAAACCAGGCAGCACAGCTCCGGCAACGTTTCCCACTCGGCATGCCACAAGCCCAAACTGCGTTCATGTTCTTGCGGCATGGCAGCGAACATTGTTGCCACTAGGCCTGGCGCCCGGGTTGCAGCAGCGATCATTACCGCTGCAGCGACCGGATTGCGTTTGTGCGGCATGGTTGAAGAGCCGCCCTTGCCGGGTGAGGCAGGTTCAAACACTTCGCCCACTTCCGTCTGCATCAGCAAACTGAGATCACGTCCCACTTTGCCAAGGCTGCCGGCGATCATTCCCAGCAGACCGGCGAACTCCACCAGACGGTCACGTTGAGTGTGCCAAGGCTGGTCGGGTAGGTTCAGATTCAATTCACCGGCCAGCTTTTCGGCCACCGCAAAGCCTTGATCACCCAATGCCGCCAAGCTGCCGGATGCGCCACCGAACTGCAGGCAGAGCAGGCGCGGCTTGATTTCAATCAGACGCTGGCGATGACGAGTGATAGAACCCAGCCAGCCTCCCAGTTTTGTGCCTAGGGTCACCGGTGTCGCCTGTTGCAGCCAAGTCCGACCGGCAAGTGGCGTGGTCGCGTGGCGTTGGGCCAGTTCGGCGAGCATATGGGCCAGTCGTGTCAGGTCGCGCTCAAGCAAGTCGATGGCAGAGCGCAGTTGCAGCACCAGGCCGCTGTCCATCACGTCCTGACTGGTAGCGCCCATGTGCACGTATCGCTCCGCGGTTGCGTTACGTGCACAGACCTCCTTGCCCAGTGCCTTGACCAGCGGTATCGCCGAGTTGCCTGCGTTGCCGATCGCGACGGCCAACTCGTCTACATTGAAAAACTCCGCGCGACAGGCCGCTTCGATATCGCCAACCAGCTTCTGGGGAATCAGCCCGATGCTGGCTTCGGCGCGCGCCAACGCAGCTTCGAAATCGAGCATGCCTTGCAGCCGCCCTTGATCGGAAAAAACCGCCCGCATCGCTGGCTGCGTGAAATAGGCATCGAAAAGTTGGTGGGTCGGTCTGTTCAAGCAACTACTCCGTCATTTGAAAAACTTGGTGGTGATCTCAGTCAGCGTCTGACCAGTTGACCAGCCATTTCAACGCTACTGCTACGGTCTCCTGCGTCGTTTTAACCGCTCCGTGGGGCATTCTAAGATTAGCCTGGCGGCGTTGAGCATCTTCGCCCCCAGACCAAGACCGGAGAACGCATAACCAGTAGTTGATCGATGTTGATGCTCTAGATCGACAGTGAACTGAACAGAAACACTGCCACCACCGGCATCAGCTCACGCCCGAAAAGGCCGGCTAAGAGTCCAGAACCCAAAGCGTCGAAAATTATTTCGGTCAGCTAGACGTTGAACAGTGTTTGAGCATCAAGCATTCAAGCCACAGGCACAGAGGCTGATAACGACAGGCCATTAGCTACTAATTGTCGGGTCGCTTCCATCCGCAGGCGCGACGAAACCGCACCCACACCGCAGCGTTAAAAATCGAAGAACACTGTTTCAGATTCGCCTTGAACGTTAATGTCGAAGCGATAGGCCAGCTTGCCGTCAACCGTGCAACGCTTGGCAATCAGGGTCTTACGGCGCTGTGGCTGTTCGATCAGATTCAGTACGGGATCGACCGCATTGGCCTGGGATTCATCATCGAAATACAGGCGGGTTTGCAAGTGAATATTGATGCCCCGGGCGAATAGCGAAACATTGATGTGTGCCGCCATGGGAACGCCCGCAGCGTTGTTAACCGTGCCGGGTTTTATGGTGTTTAGAATCCACTCGCCGGCATCCGTGGTCGCGGTCCGGCCAAAGCTGTTGAAGGGCTTTTCCAGATCGTAATCGCTGTCATAGACGCCTTCGTGATTGGCCTGCCAGAACTCCAGGAACGAGTCGCGAATCAGGTGACCATTGCCGTCGTAAACGTGCCCCATCAGCAAAATGTGCTCGCCCGGTGCGCTAGGTTTGGCCATTTCGTTCCAGATTTCCTGCTCGCGGGGCGGGTTGCCGGCCGCCGCCAGCGCCAAGCCAATATGCACGTAAGGGCCGGCAGTTTGCGAAGGGGTTTCAGGCAGAAGTTGAACGGGCATGCGCGTGCCTCCTCAGCAGTTTTCGAAGTGAGTCTTGCGCTGACCGCGCAGAACGATATCAAAGCGATAGGCCAGGCAATCCATGGGATTGGCCATGCTCATATCGAGCTTGGCGATCAGGCTCTGCACTGCTTCCTGACTGGCGATCGACTTGACGATCGGGCACATCGGGATGAGCGGGTCACCTTCGAAATACAGCTGGGTGATCAATCGCGTGGCAATCGACGGGCCGCTGATGGAGACGTGAATATGCGCCGGACGCCAGTCATTTGGACCATTGCGCCACGGGTAGGGGCCGGGTTTGATCGTGCGAAAGCTGTAGTTGCCGTCGCGGTCGGTCAAGGCACGGCCGACGCCACCGAAGTTCGGATCAACGGGTGCTAGGTAACTGTCTTTCTTGTGCCTGTAGCGACCTCCGGCATTGGCTTGCCACATCTCCACCAGGGTATGGGGAATCGGCTTACCGTACTGATCACAGACCCGACCGGCTACGATGATGCGCTCGCCGATGGGCAGGCCGCCCTGATTGAAGTTCAGCAGCAGATCGTTATCGTGCTGGCTCATCTTGAGGTGGGAAAAGTCCGGGCCGCTGGTTTCCGACAAGGACTGGGGAATGCTCACCAAGGCCTGACGCGGTGAACGCAGGATCGAGGTCTTGTAATCAGCCGTCAGGGCTTTGGGGTGCCAATTGCGGTCACGAATGACGAAGCGGCTGTTGTGCGCATCAGACATGTCGGTCTCCTTGTTGTTATGGGCAAAAACCGGGAATACGCGCTGCTTACGCAGCAGTCAGTGACCCAGTCTCTCCCGATAAGACCCCCTCAAAAATTGAAAAAACCGACCTTACCCATAACCAAATGGTTATGGATAGGAACCCTCGCGATAGTCCTGCCCCACCTCGCGCAGCACGTCCACACACCATTGAGCCGCCAGTGGCATCGGCAGTGCAGGATTGCTGCACAGCCCCACCGAACCACCCGGTTCACGAATCCCCAATTCCAGCTCCACCAACTCACCTCGACTCAGGTCCTGTCTGACCGCGTCGAACGGCGCGACCCAGATCGCCTGACTGCACTGCACGTAACGCCGACTCAGGGTCAGCGACAGGGTTTCCAGACGCTGGCGCGGTGGGCTGATGCCGTGCTGCACAAACAGGCTGTCGGCGAATTTGCGAATCGTCGTCCCCGCCAACGGCAACACCAACGGATAGTCTTCAAGATTTTTATGCGCCAATGGGTCGGCCAACAGTGGATGACCGTTGCGCACCACCAGGGTCATGGATTCGCTGTACAGATGCTCGAACGTCAGCCCAAGGATTTGCGGGCTATCGGTCATGCGTCCGACCACCAGATCCAGCTCGCCCACGCGCAGTCGGGACAGCAAGTACGCGCTCGGCCCGGTCACCACGCTCACGACCAGTGCGGGATGTCGGGCGTGTAAACGGCAGACGACCTCGGGTACCAGCAAGCTTTCTACGGTGGACAACACACCGAGCCTCGTGGTGATCGGCTCATGCTCGCCCGAACGCAGGCTATTGACTCCTTCGCGCAGCGCCTGGACGCTGGGACCGGCGTAACGCAAAAAGGCCACCCCAGCGTCGGTCAGCGCCGCGCCGCTTTTGCTGCGCACGAACAAGGTGGCGGCCAGCAGGGTTTCCAGCTCTTTGAGCGTCTTGGAAAGCGCCGGCTGACTGATCGCCAGTTTGTCCGAGGCCCGCGCCAGGCTGCCTTGGCGCGCCACTTCGAGAAAACACACCAAATGGCGGAATTTGATTCGGGTATCGATATTCACCGCAGTTCACTGCCTTTGAGGTTTGTCATCCGCTAACGCTGTATACGGAATTGTTTCGGTGACTGCCCTGTGCCGCGTTTAAAAAACCGCGAGAAGTAAGCCGGTTCGGAAAAACCAAGACTGTCGGACACCTGATTGATGGTCATGGTGGTGTAGACCAGATCGCGCTTGGCCTCCAGTAACAGTCGCTGGTTGATCATTTGCAAGGCCGATTGCCCTGACAGGCGTCGGCACAGAGCGTTGAGGTGAGCGGCGCTAATTCCCAGCGTCGCCGCATAGTGCTCGATGCGCAGATGCTCGCGAAAACGCAGTTCCAATGTCCGGGTGAAGACCTGCAAATACTCGCGCCCCCGGTCAAGCTGCAATGCGTCCGGTAACGACAGTTCCAGATTTCGGCGACTGAGCCAGATCGACAGTACGGTGATCAACGATTGCAGCATTGGATCGCGGCCGGGCTGGTGTTGGCTGTATTCCTGAGTGATGGCTGAAAACAGCGTGTCCAGATACAGATGCCCGGAACCGATCGGGTAACAGGCAGCAGTGGTCAGCACCGGACTGTTGAGCAAGGCGCCGAGCTGCTCGGCCAGAGGCTGCGCCAGGCTGAGCACATGGCCTTGAATATCCTCGGAGAATTTGAAGGTGTGCACGCTCAACGCGGGAACGACTTGCAGCGAGGGTGAGTCGACGTGATTGATCAGGTCTTCGACTTTCAGCGTCGCCTGCCCTGCCTGCACGTATAAAAGCTGCACCAGATCGCTGTGCCGATGGGGTTTTATTTCCCAGCCGTGGAGCTTGCTGCGCTCGGGGATCGACTCGCAATGAATCAAGTCGGGCGTCGGCCAAGCGCTAGTTTCGCCGTAAAGCTTGAACACCGGAACGGGTGTAGCGAACGACTTCGACATGTTTACCCCAATCGCGATGATCTACGGAAAGTCCAAGTATTGACCTGAATATTGACTTCTAATCTCCGCTTTAGCCATCAAAAATACAGGGGATAAAAATAATCGTGCTCTGTAAGGCGCCCTGCCTGCAACTGCACCAGAAAGGACTAATCCTATGAAAACGCAAGTCGCTATCATCGGTTCCGGCCCGTCCGGACTTTTGCTCGGTCAACTGCTGCATCGTGCGGGCATCGAGAACGTTATCGTCGAACGCAAGAATCCCGACTACATCCTCTCCCGAATTCGTGCCGGTGTGCTGGAGCAAGGCATGGTCGATCTGCTGCGGGAAGCTGGCGTCAGTGAGCGTATGGACGCCAACGGCCTGGTGCACGATGGCTTCGAACTGGCCTTCGACGGACGCTGTGAACGCATCGACCTTAAAGCACTGACCGACGGCAAAACGGTCATGGTCTACGGCCAGACCGAAGTCACCCGTGACTTGATGGACGCCCGTGCAGCCGTAGGCGCTACAACCATCTATGATGCCGACAATGTGCAACCCCACGACATGAAGAGCGACAGTCCCTACGTGACCTTCGAGCGCAATGGCGAGACCGTGCGCCTGGACTGCGATTACATCGCCGGCTGCGATGGTTTTCACGGCGCATCGCGACAAGCGATACCGCAGGAGTCGCTGAACATTTTCGAACGGGCATACCCGTTTGGCTGGCTGGGTATTCTCGCCGACACCCCTCCGGTTAACCATGAACTGATCTACGCCAATCATGCGCGTGGCTTCGCCCTGTGCAGCATGCGCTCATCAACGCGCACCCGTTACTACGTACAGGTAGGCGCAGAGGAGAAGGTCGAGGACTGGTCAGACGAACGTTTTTGGAACGAACTCAAACTTCGTTTGCCGCCTCATCTCGCTGAAAAATTAGTGACCGGCCCTTCTATTGAAAAGAGCATCGCTCCACTTCGCAGCTTTGTCGTCGAGCCGATGCAATACGGTCGTCTTTTTCTGCTCGGCGATGCCGCTCACATCGTCCCTCCAACTGGCGCGAAAGGGCTGAACCTGGCGGCAAGCGATGTCAATACCTTGTATCGCATCTTACTCAAGGTATACGGCGAAGGTCGAACCGATCTGCTGGAGAAATACTCGCAAATCTGCCTGCGCCGGGTATGGAAAGCCGAGCGTTTCTCTTGGTGGATGACCTCACTCCTGCACCGCTTTCCTGGCACAGATGCCTTTGGTCAGCGTATACAAAAAACTGAACTTGACTACTTTGTGGGGTCGGCCGCCGGGCGCCAGGTTATTGCTGAAAACTATGTCGGTTTGCCTTACGAAGCTATTGAAAGCTGAACATAGATCGCCCGACTGACGCTTTAATACGCATGAAGCCGCCCTACTGGGTGGCTGCCAATTCTTCATGAGCATCTGCCGCGCGACGCCAGCGTATCGTCTTCATAGTCGGACACATGCAGAATGAGCAGTGGCATACCAGTGCGCGATAAATGCTAAACAGCTGGTAAAGCCATTGTCAGCACCATTGGTCAAAATACCGAGAAAGGCCCGGATCCGCTTATCCAAGCTAACGCATCATCGTATGAAACGATTCCAACAGAACTCGCTAAAAAGTCCTGTTCTGCTGAGTAGGCGCTATCCCCTTATCTGGTGCCTGAGGACTTTAATAAGACTGAAAAAAGATCACCGGGCCCGAGCACTGAGGAACACTCCTCGCCGATTTCGGGTTACCGAGATGGCTATAACATGGATGAGATAATGGACGGCTCGCATCCGAGCCGATCATCACTTTCTGCCACACGCAACGGCAACGGTCAGAGCGATTATTAAACTGCTGTATAACCTCCGTCTGCGTTAATGCAAGCCCCTGTAATTAAGGACGCCGCATCGCTGGCCAGAAAGGATACTACGCGAGCAATCTCATCAGGCTGCCCTAACCGACCAATAGGCTGCTTTTCCAAAATCGCATTGATGACTTGCTCAGGCAAGCGACTCAGGAGCGGCGTCTCTATATAACCCGGCGACACGCAATTGGCACGTATACCCCGGCGGGCATAAGTCAGAGCAATGCTGCGAGTAAGGTTGACGACAGCTGCTTTAGAGGCCGAATAGGCATGGCTGTTGGCTTGGCCAACGTGTGCCAAAATAGATGCCATATTAACGATCGCTCCGCCTGAACCCTTTAGCATTTCCAATACCGCGTATTGGTTGCAAAGCGCTACGCCGGTCAAATTGATATCGATCACCCGCTGCCATGCGACCAAGTCCAGTTCGTGAATTGGGCTTTTGTTTTCGGCGATACCGGCATTAGCGACCAGAATATCCAGCCGGCCAAACCTCGCGACTGCTTTGCTCATCAATTGCTCGACACTGTCCGGTCGAGTGACGTCGGTCCGCACAAAAAAGCCAGGGGTGGCAAGTGAGGCAGCTACCTCCCCGGCGGTTTCGTCGATGTCTCCTAATACGACATACGCGCCCTGCTCTGAGAATAAATGAGCAGTTGCCGCGCCAATGCCCGATGCAGCCCCCGTGATGACCACCACCCGCCCTGCGTGCACAAAGGAGCTCATAGCGATGCCATCTTGTCAGGGGCCATCTCAAGGGAGGACGATCGTGCCGCGTGTTGGCACTGACAGTAGGTAGCTAAGGCGGCTATGGCAGCAGGTAACAACATGGTCATACAGATTTCTGCGAGGGACCAGCCCAGGCCAACCATTAGTGCACCTGCAAAGGCGCTGGTCACCGCCCCAACCCGGCCGATGCCGCTCATCCAGCTCGCGCCGGTGGCACGAGCGCGGGTGGGGTAATAACCGGCCGCCAACGCGTTCATTCCGACAGTCACTCCATTAAGCCCAAAACCCACTACACAGGCGACCGTACAGAGGAGTACGAAGTGGCCAGTGGACTGGCCAATGGCAAAAATAGCTAACCCAGAGCCGAGAAAAGCTAAGGTCAATACATTTCGCTTGCCCCATCGGTCCATAGCCCAACCAATGAAGACCGCGCCAACCGGGCCCCCAACCTGGAAAAACGCCGTGACGACAACTGCATCTGCCACGCTGTAATGGCCACTTTCTTTGACCAAGGTGGGCAACCAGCCGCTGAACAGGTAGACCATGAACAGCGCAATGATATAACTAATCCAAAGCATCAGCGTGCCGAAAACATAGTTACGCGATAAGACCACCGCGATGGCGCTTTCATTGGCTTTACCAACCGGTGGAAATACAAACGAAGTCTGGTCGTTTACACAGTCCGGGGCTAGCTGGCGCATGATTGCTCGAATTCGCTCCGGCGCCGCCCTCTTTGCAACCAGGAAGGTCGCCGACTCCGGCAGTCTGAAATATAGGATCGGCGCCACGACCAGCGGCAATACCCCGCCCATGATCAGTACACTCTGCCAGCCGAGATTTGGGATCATCCAGGCACTGGCAAACCCACCAACGGCGGCACCAAGAGAGAAGCCGCAGAATGCAATTGTGATCAAAAACGAGCGGCTGCGCTGCGGCGCGTACTCACTGACCAAGATGCTTGAATTAGGCATGGCGGCGCCTAGCCCTAGACCGGTAAGAAATCGCAGAACTACCAGCCATTGCACGTCCGGGGCGAACGCCGTCATGATGGTGAGTACTCCGAACAGGACCACGCTGCACAACAGTACAATCTTACGGCCATATCGGTCAGCCAGCGGGCCAGCGGTCAATGCTCCCACTGCGAGCCCGATCAATGCAGCGCTGAGCACTGGTCCCAAGGCTTGAGGACTTAGCCCCCAATCAATTTTCAACTGCGGGGCAATGAACCCCATGATTGCGACATCGAAGCCGTCTAGAGCAATGATTAAGAAACCGAGAAATACGACCCATTTCTGAAAGCGTCCTATGGGCCTGCTGTCGATCAAATCGCGTACATCAATCGGTGTTAACAGCGTCATCGCGTCTACCTCGGATTATTATTGTTTTCGGGGTCGCTAGTGAAATTTAGAAATCAGTGAGGCTCCAAGCATGCAAAGCGCACGGGGCGGATAATGCGTGTTTCCTGGGCGACTACTAGATGGCGGGTGGCCTGCAGATAGATGTCGAAATCTGGATCGCAATCTCTCGCGAGACTGCGTTTTTCGAAATCGTCCAGACTGTCGTAACCCCACAAGTGCACTACTTGGTTCAGCGAGCCGATGCTGGCGGTATAGAAGGCGAGCGGTTCACCAAGATGCTCCAGTAAAAGAGGCATCGCCAAACGCTCGAAGACCTCCAAAAACTCCGCCATTCCGCGCGGTACAATCGTGTATATGCGATGATCGACGACTGCTTTGGACGCAATCATGCAAACTCCCCGCGCTTGTGCTTGACTGCATCCGAACTCGTCTCAGCCAGATGGCGGCCAGTAATGTAGCCGAAGGTCATGATTGGACCTAAGGTGATGCCCGCGCCGGGATAGTTGCCGCCCATGATGCTTGCGCGATCATTACCCACGGCGTACAAACCTTCGATAGGCTGGTCCTGACGATCCAAAACCTGGCCGGTTACATTGGTGTGCAGCCCGTCGAAGGTGCCAAGATCGCCCATCAGCACTTTCACCGCGTAATAGGGGCCGGCACCAACGGGTGCGACGCATGGATTAGGTTGATGCTGAGGGTCGGCCAGATATCGGTTAAACGACGTAGTGCCTCGTCCGAACTGGCGATCTTCGCCGACAGTTGCACCCTCGTTGTAGCTTTGCACTGTTCGCTCCAAACCTTGCGGGTCTATCCCCGCCGCGCGGGCCAGATCCCCTAGGGTCCGTCCTTTGAGCAGATAACCTTTTCGTATCAAAGGCCCGAGAGGCATCGGCGATGGCTTGGCATACCCCAACCCATATTTGCCAAGGGTCTTTGCGTCGCAGACCAACCACATGCAGGTCTGCTGGCGCTGCGCGTCGTTATCAATCATTGCGGCGCCGACGTCATGGTAGGACTCTGATTCGTTGGTGAATCGCCGGCCCTGAACATCCACCCCGATGATGCCGGGTTTGTAGCGATCCAGCAGATGGGGAAATGCAGTGAATTGACCATTTCCCAAGGGAACCTTAGACACAGGCATCCAAGCGGCAGCAGCCTGTAACCGAATTTCCACACGACCGCCTACGGCTTCGGCCATACGCGCCCCGTCGCCGGTATTACTGTCTGGCACCGGCGAGAAATGCTCGCCCCCTCGCCGAACATGGGGATAGGCTTGCTTGACCCGCTCCTTGTCATGAGAAAACCCCCCTCCCGCCAATACAACTGCTCGACGCGCATCGATTCTGCATTCTCCATCAGCAGTTGTTGTCAGGATGCCCGTAACGCGTTGCTTATCCTTAATCAATTGCCGTGCAGTCGTATTGGTCAGGATGGGTATGCCCAGATCGAGCGCAGACTTCGCCAGCCTCGCAGCCAGTGCATTTCCGCTAGTCACCTGCGTACCGCGCCTATAAACGATCATTTCCTTGATGTGGGTCGCCAATCGCTTCGTCACATAGATGAAAGACTTGTACGAACGCGTAGCATTAAAGAAGTGCTTAAGGTCGGCGTTAGACGAGTTGAACATCATGCCAATGAAGGTGATGGTCTTGAGCGGCGGGCGCAGACGCTCCATGTCCGCACCCAACTGGCGGATGTCGAAAGGAGCCGCGAGAATTGATCGTCCAATGTCCAGCCCACCTGGAGCATCCGGATGATAGTCCGGATACAGGGTTGGGATAAATTTGACCACGGTTTCGCGCTCGAAGAACTCAAGCATTTTCGGGCCGTGCTCAAGAAAGGCATCCACTGCCTGTTCATCGTAATATTCGCCAGCCTGGTCGCGCAGATACGTCCTTGCAAGTGCCAAGCTGTCGCCGCTTTTGCGGACGTCGCCCAATGGATTATTGGGGATCCACAGAACTCCCCCGGAAAAAGCGGTTGTGCCTCCGAAGCAATCTGCCTTCTCTATGACGATTACATCTAATCCGGCTTTTTTGGCGGTAATTGCAGTACTCAACCCCCCCGCCCCCGAACCAACAACAAGTACATCGCAAACACGGTTCATGGTCGTCTCCCTTCAAAGCCGGGGCGTGGCAACAACGCCATCGGCATGCTTTCAAAACCGCCATCCACCAACAGCTCAGCGCCATTGACGTAATCCGAGCGGGAACTTGCCAAAAACAAGACAGCGTTAGCGATGTCCAGCGGCTCGCCGATCCGGCCGCTGGCGGTCATCGCGCTGCGCTGCTGTTCGATCGCTGTGTCGGCGTAGAACGCTGCGGACAGTGGCGTGCGGATCAGCCCAGGACAGACTGAGTTACTACGCACACCGCGACCGCCCCACTCCACAGCAAATTGCCTTGACAGCATCGTCACCCCAGCCTTCGCGGTGCTGTAGGCGCCACTCCAGGGCTGCGGAGAATGAGCAGAAATTGAAGCGATATTAATGATGCTGCCGCTGCCTTGGGTAAGCATCAACTCGCCGAACGCTTGAGTGCATAACAGGTATCCGCTGAGATTGACCGACATCACCTGATTCCACTGCTCGAGGGTAATGTCCTGTAGTGAAGCCGGACGCAGAACGCTGGCGTTATTGATCAGCACATCGCATCGTTTATATAGGGTGCTCACTTTCTCGAAGGCACCTTGCACGCTGTCTGGATCGCTGATATCACAACCGAATGCGGTAACCGGGACTTGGCTGGATTCGCTGAGCGTAGCGGCCATTTCGAGGCACTTTTCAACTTCTAGGTCCAGCAGCACAACCGCTGCTCCCTGTATCGATAGCTCCCGCGCCACAACCGAGCCAATGCCGCCAGCGCCACCTGTAATCACACATACTAAGGAGCTCAAACCGAGCCAGTCAGTGGCTTCTTTCTTATTAGTCATAAAACTCTCCAACGTGCCCAGCTTGCGTCGCGATCGCACGACGCTTCCACTGAAGTCAGAGTAGGCTGCAGCGTCTCAGGCAAGAATGGACAAAACCGTCAAATCACTACACTTTCCTTACAACGCACTGATGCTTTGCATAAACGTCTGTCATAGTCCGGATTCATAAAAATTCAGAAACGTGCCCATCAGCACCAGACTAAAATAAAAAATGACAACTATTCCCAACTACGCTCTTTATGGCGAAATCGCCCAGCCTGTATGGAATGACGCTCTGCACGTCGAGTCGATCTCGTTGCGCTCCGGTGCCCACAACTGGGAAATAGCCGCCCACCGCCACGAAGGCCTAGTGCAGATCCTTTATTTACAGAGCGGTGGAGGACACGTGCTGTTCGACAGCGACACCCTCCACGCTAAATCGCCATGTGTGATCATCGTGCCAGCGCAAATTGTGCATGGCTTCCATTGGGATGGTGCGGTCGAAGGTGTGATTATCACTGCAGTACAACACCCTTTGGAAAGCATGGCGTCAATGCTCTCCCCCACATTGCAGGCGCGGCTGTTCAAACCTAGAGTTATCGAAATGCCAAACTGGAGTAATGTTGATGATCCCTTGCTGGGGATCTGTCGAAGCCTCCGTGAGGAGTATCACAATCGCGCACAGGACCACATTGCCTGCAGCATGAGCCTAATGCTCGGCTTAATGGTTCAGATCTTGCGTCATGCTAAAGATGAACCACACCCTGGCAACACTCTGCCCTCGCGTCGTAGCCAGAAGATCACGCAGTTTCGCGAACACGTGGATATGCACTTTCGCGAACATCGCACACTGACCTACTATGCGGATGAGCTAGGCATCACGATAGCGACGCTGAGCCGGCTGTGCCAAGAGCAGTTGGGTATGACGCCTATGACCCTAATCAACGCCAGGATCATTCTTGATGCGCAACGTGAGCTTGCTCACTCAGGTCTTAGTGTCAAACAGATCGCGCATTACCTTGGTTTTAGCGATGTCGCCTACTTCAGTCGTTTCTTCAGAAAACACACACGACTAAGCCCCAGCCAGTTTCGTGAGCGGCTGAATAAGGGCTGAGAACAGTCATTTAGAAGAGTGAATATTACTTTGGTGGTAAAAGTCCGCGATGTAGGGTCAGCGCAAAGCTGCGATTCGATGACACGAGCGATAGCAATGTTCACTAAGCCGCGCGGAACAGAAACCTAGTCATCAGTTGTTAGCTGACCCTGAACCGTGAAGAACTACCACTGTGGGCACGGTGATACATGCAACAGTTGCGTCCTGCGGCTTGCTTAAAGATAAGTTAATAACTGCGCTGGTACGAAGACATTTCGTGTCAGATCATGCATGCCAATGGCAAGCTCGATAGGTGATGAATTGCTTTTTTCAAGAGCGCACCTAAACCTCCGCGATAAGCAATCTTCTTGGGCTTAATTGTGACAGGGTTACCCTTGGGGACCGCCCGCGAGCTAGACGATAAAGGCCATCCTTAAGCGCTCATTCGAAATACAGTTCATAACCTGTAAAAGCTTTCCAGGCAGCATTCTTGGCGCGCCAAAATAAAATCGAGCACTGGATGCTTTAACTTGAGCCAACAATGCGATCGCATCAGCATCCGCTCGACCATGCGAGGTGCAACCTGAGAAGCGTGCTATTGCCAAAGGAAATCGCGCGAGGGGCTAGCATCAGTCCCCCGAGACTCAGTCAATCGATTCACAAAAAGACTGTCTAATCGCCAGCGGCGGGCGTTGAACAATTGCGCGAGGAGGCGGTGCCGAAGGATGCAGGAAGAGTCCTACTCACTAGATGTCGTTGCTCAAAAACGGCGATCGCTGCTCTGCAGCACGTGTGCCTCTCATTCATTCGAATTCAAAGTCCACAGCCTCCAATGACTCGTCGCTCCACTCGAATGACGACGCAAGAGTCATGCGGATGTTGGCGTCGAGGCTGTGAACCAAGATCTTCGCTTCATAAATCCATTTAACCATCGTATACCCAGATCGCTGCCCAAAAGTGGTCGTACCTGCAAAATCCAATTCGGAGATTACGAGCACACTTAATTGTAGATAAAGTGTCGACGATTGTCGGTTTTGTCCATTCTTTTGATCAGTGCCGCCCTTTTATCCTGAGCTTCACTTACCAACCGTAGGTAGTTCGTCGATTTAAGTGCTCACAAACAGGCATAAAAAATAACTAAAATAGACGGATGGACTTCAAGGTCCACCGTCAAGCGTGTGGGAAGCAGCCAAGTGAATTCAATTTTCGTAGAAAAGATACCTTACTCTCGTTCCTCGTTAGCGCTCGTTGCATTGCTGTGCCAACCATTAGCAGCAGCTGAGGAGTTTTTAGATGATACCAAGGTTGACCTAGCGATTAAAAACTTTTACCAAAATCGCAATTTTCTAGGCAGTCCGGGCTCTCAGGCTCAAGCAGAGGAATGGGTTCAATTTTTCACCTTAAATGCTCGATCGGGCTATTCTTCTGGGCCGTTGGGTTTCGGATTAGACATTATAGGCCAGTTCGGTATCAAACTAAATGGTACTCCAAGTTCCTCTGGCACACAGTTATTACCACCAGGATCTCCCCATGATGTGAGCCGAATTGATCCTATTGCCAAGGCCAAGTTTTCAAAAACAGTTCTCAAAATCGGCGATGCTGTGATGGACTTGCCGATTTTGCGTTCCGATCCAGGACGCGCCAAGCTGCAGACCTACAGAGGCATTACGCTTAATTCGCAGGAAGTAGAAAATTTGACTTTTTATGGTGGTCAAATACGGGGCACCAGCCTGCGAAATTCTATTGATATGGACAGCGACCTCTCTTATGGAGGCGCAATATCTAACCGCTTTGACTATGCGGGAAGCGAATATCATTTCAATAATCGTCGCACGATGATTGGCCTTTGGAGTGCGCATCTAAGGGACATCTACCAGCAGCAATTTATCAATTTGACTCACACTCAGCCGGTCGGCGACTGGGTTTTGGGCAGCAACATGGGAGTTTTTTTTGGCAAAGAAGACGGAGATGCATTGGCCGGAGAACTTGATAACAAAACATTTACAGGCTTGTTCTCGGCCCGGTACAAAGTGCACACATTTTATGTTGGCTTGCAGAAAGTTGATGGGAACAGTTCCTGGATGCGAGTCGGCGCAAGCGATGGGACCAGTGGCGGCGGGAGTTTAGCCAACGACAACCTTAACTCTAGTTTCGACCGTGAAGACGAACGCTCTTGGCAACTACGTTACGATCTTGACTTTATTCAGATGGGTATGCCTGGCCTCACAGTCACCAACCGATATATTCACGGGAGTAATGTCAAGATTAGGAGCATTGGCGTCGACAATGGTACGGAATCCGAACGCGAACTAATTATAAGTTATGTTGTTCAGGCTGGCCCATTAAAAAATCTAAGTGTTGTTTGGAAAAACTCAAGCGCTCGTCGCAGTTGGCACAACAATTCTACAAGTGACTTCGACGACAATCGATTATATATAAGCTATCCCCTCTCATTGCGGTGATGCCATGTGGTCTAATTTTTATTGCTATGCCTTCACGGTCTGCTAGAGAAATATTTTATCAGTTTGAGCTATCAAGTACCGGTAGTTGCAAAACCCTGCATGCTGCCGCGCACCATCAATACCATCTGCGGCGACCTCAGCAGCGTGGATAGCTTCCTGAGATCGGCCTGGCAGATGCAGTCATCAACGCCGAGGGTCATAGCTTGGCATCTTTCGGAAACTTTGCCATGACGCTGGTTGATGAACTGGAGAAGCCCAAGCATGAAAGATTCAGATTTACGGTCGGGTATTAATAAGCGAAGCGGCATACTGAGCAGTAGTTGACGAATCTGGGAAGCTGTTAACCTGGACATGTCGCTTACGCATGAAATATCTAAACGCCGATAGTTTTTGGTGACTAACCGATTGTGGAATGGAGCGCCTATTGAGCTGATGTGGTTAGCGAAGTGCTTGAAGTCGGATTTAAGCCAAACTCCAAGAAGATAGCAGCAAGCCATGCAAGGGGCGGTCGTAGGTTATTTTGTGCTTTGCTAAAAGGTGGGAATGACCTGAAAATATCCGGTCGCGGTGATAGTGGCAAAAGCGCAATTCGACTCGCTCCGGTTCAAACGCATCGCCTGTACCAAAAGCATTAAATACTCCGCTATCAAGAAATTGGGAAGTCGAAGATGACGAGTACTCGCTTGATAGAGCAAGGTTTGCTCAAAACTTATAAATCTCTAGGAGCCCAACACCACTGCTGAGCAAACTTCAACCGGACAAGAACGGTATTTTCCGGGCAATCGAACAGCAACAGAAAACTTGCACTGACCCCTTTCATCGTATTACGACCTAGGATCTTCGCCACACAATCCGATTGAGAGTTTGATGCGGATTTGATGAGCGATATTGTGAACGCACAGCCAAATTCGGAGAACAATTAAGATGAAGATCAGCTCATGGAGTTTGATGTTTGTATTGGTAGGCGGAAGAGTGGTTTGCACTGAATGCAAGGCTTCTCAAGCACTTGATGATGAAGATAAGGTTTTTCCACATGCGGCAATGTGCAGCCATGATGAAAAAGCCGCCCAGTATCCATGGGAATCCTTACACGACATTCTTGATATGCAAAGGGGGTGATCCCACCGCTGCGCTAGGCACTTGGCATTTGGTACACAGTTACGGATCATCTCGGCAAGATTAATGACTTGCTGAGAGACACCAGGACCGAAATGATGAAGTGATAATCCCGCTGGCCTCGAGACTTAACGGTATTTTTCTGGGACGGTCCAAATCGCTAGGTATGAGTGTGGCGCTGCCGGAAGCGAGAAACTTAGCGCGGTACGAATTGCCTTATCAAAAAAATCGTACCGGCGTCAACATGATGCTTGGCCCAGACCGAGAGAATGTGGTTCCACGCGCTTACCGCCATCGGTGTTGCCTATAGGCTTTAAATAGCCGTGATCCAAGATGGTTCCGCTTTTTCGAAACGCACACCCCCGGCTTCAAGCTATCTTAGAAATGCAGCCCGAGTGCGTAAACCTAGCAATGACGGGGGGGGTGCTGCAATCGCTTACTCGACTCGAAATTGATTTACAGCTACATGGAGACTTTCACTTATCAACGTCAAATCTTGCGCGGTTTGAGTTGCCTTCCGCGTATCTACAGCAACATAGTCAACACCCACAGCGATTTGCTGAATACTGCGGTTGATCTCTTCGGATACAGCCGTCTGTTGCTCAGCCGCAGTCGCGATCTGGGCGTTCATTAACGAAATAGCTCCGATTAGCTTCGCAATATCGGACAAAGATGAGCGTGTCAGTCCAATTTGATCACGACTGTTGCTACCGGCATCACTTGACTGTCGCATCGCCGAAACAGCGTCTGAAGTCCCCTGTTGCAGCCGCCGAATCATGCTATGGATTTCTTGAGTGCTGACTTGGGTGCGACTGGCCAAAGCTCTGACTTCATCCGCTACCACGGCAAACCCTCTGCCCGCCTCTCCTGCACGAGCAGCCTCGATCGCCGCATTCAGTGCTAGCAGATTTGTCTGTTCTGCAATTGAGCGAATGACATCGACGACTCCAGCGATGGATTTGACGTCCTCCTGTAACTGATCCATAGAACTGCCGCTGGCTTCCAGATTTGCTACCAGCGTATGGATGTTATCCATACTAGTGTTAATTATCGCGCTCGCCTCCCGGCTTTCGTTTTCGACCGCATTGGCGGCGCGTGCAGCGTCCTGAGTGTTTCTTGCGACATCAGCGGCAGCAGCGGACATCTGATTCACAGCTGCCGCGATCTGGTCGGTCTCCTGACGTTGATGATCCATTAATTTTTCGGAGCGTTGAGCTTGTGCGGTGACCTCCACCACTGAAGCGTTCAATTGGCCCGTCATGTTCACGACATGCTTCACTAGACGCTGTATCGTTTCGACAAAACGGTTGAATGACGCCGCTAACTGGCCTAGCTCATCTTGGCTAATCACGGGGAGGCGATGGGTTAAATCTCCGTCTCCGTTTGCGATTTCGTCCAGCTTTTCGCGTATTTGATGCAATGGCTTCAGCAATCTCTTCACTTGCCAGGTTGTCACCAATGCGAGCGCCAGGATGGCCCCAAGGCTCAGTAGAAAAATGAACTCAACCAACCTTTCACTTCTGTTATTTAAGCCAGCGGCAATGTGGTTCACCTGCAGTTCGATGTCATCAAGGTTCACTGCCGCGCCTATAATAAGATTCCACTTTTCCAGATAGATGGTGTACCCAATTTTAGGTACCAGCTTTTCGCTATTAGGCAGCGCGAAGTAATAACTAAGGAAATGTGTGCCGCCCATCGCAGCACTGACAAGTTCGTTGATAACATATTGGCCATCGGGACTCCGAAAGTCTTTGAAGCTTTCTCCGATTTTCACATCCTTATCCGACCAAAATACTCGAACGCTGTTGGAATCGTAGCCAAAAAAGTAACCATCGCTGCTATACCTTAGCCGCTTTAGTACATCAACCGCGGCGTCGCGTGCTGCAGTGTCGCCAAACCCGGAGGCCTCGTAGATCGGAGCAATCGAGCTCTGAGCACTCTCAACCAAGGCCTGCAACGCGCTTTTGCGCTCGGCAATTAATATTGCACGTGTGTCATGCACCTGCTCATCGGCAGATCTTTTCAACAATGTGACCGCTAGCCCGCTGACTAGCAGTGCAAAAACCATTGCTGGAATAACACACAACAGCACCACTTTGGCGCGGATAGATAAACGCATTTATTCTCACCAACTATCGAATTCGAGACTAAGCTGCGAGAGCCGTAGTCTGTGTATTAAGCTTAGAACAATCACGGGCAGCGTTGAACTGACGTATAAATCTCGCGACTTTAGCCGTCCGTAGTCCGATGCGTGGCGAATTTCTATATCGATCTCTTTCATTGCAAATACCAGCCGCCAGACTTGACCATTTGGTTTATCTACTGCTCAGCAACCACGCCTGGCATGGTGCGATACGCCTCAATCCTGCGAGAGAGACATAGCCAAGCCCGGATAGTGGTGCCGAACATGCGACGCTGTTGGCCTATCTCAGACCGAGCGGTGATAAATAATCGCCGTATTCATACCGTCGCCTTGCCCGAATGCCAGTTCCAGATTGAGATGCGCTACTGCTTCGAGGTAGCGAGCAGATTTCAGCGGCCCAGCATTGATTGCGTCGAAGCCGAGCTGCGCACCAAACTCCATCACCGACTGGGATGCCTTCGGGTGGTTGCTTGAAACAAACAGACTGATTTTGTGCCCTGCGCGGTTAAGCCGGTGGGGCTGGATGACTTCAGCGAAGATTGTGTTGAACGCTTTAGCAACATAAGACCTAGGAAGCAGTCTTTGGATGTGCTCGGCGCCTGAGCTCTCCTCTCCAGTCGGTAGCGGCGACCAATCCGCTTTAACTGCGTTGGTGGTATCGATGACGACTTTACCCGCCAGTGCGTCGGCCAGCGGCGGCAACACCTCCGCTGTCGCCTGATAGGGTATGGCAATAACAACGATGTCGGCCCCAGTGATCGCCTCGATAAATCCGGTTCGCGGAAAATCGGGAAAGCTTGTCTTCAGCGGGTCTCTCACACCGAAGACGCTATCGTGTCCCTTGGCTTTAGCCAAAACGGCCACGGAGGAAGCTAATAATCCACCCCCAATGAATGCAATTTTCATGTCAACTAATCCTTGGTGTTAAGAACATATCGCTTTCCCTAAAGCCAAGTCGGCCACCGGCTGTGGTGATATCCCGGTGGCTAGACAAGACCAAATGGATGGTCCCAATTACGATCTGGCCGGTACTTCAGCAATCAACTGACTTAGTTCGGGCCATTGCAACATGATGTTCTACTCGGTCGGCCATCCCTCGAATTCAAGCAAGGCTTTGCCACCTCTCTGCACATGCTCGATGGCCTGAACTACGTTTTCAATGGAGTAAATAGCGGCGATGGGAATATGCAGATCGCCTGTAGCGACAAGATCGGCTGTATGCGAAATAATGGCCGGAATCGCGGCATCGTATTCAGGTTTGTCCAGGTAAAAACCCCGGTAGGTGAGATTCTTGAAGATGACGTCAAGGACGCCGACGCTCGATACGACCTCACCGCCCAACGTTGCGTAGCTCACAATCGTTCCATTCATGTCAAGCATCGCCGCTAACCGCCCTACTGCAGCACCACCGACGCCATCGAGCCCAAGCTTGACCCCGCGCTCCCCCACCATCGCTTTGACGCGCCCGGCCGCATCTTCGTTGTCAACGAAGGCAGCGTCAGCGCCGGCCGCCATGGCCAACTCGATCGCATCGGGCCGGCGAACTAGGTTGATGGTCTTCAACCCTCTGGACTTGGCGATAGCCGACACTGTTCTTGCAACAGCTGAATTGCCTGCGTTTTGGATTATCCAGTCACCGGGCGTCAAATCGACGTACTCGCTTAGCAGCAGTGATGCCGTAACACCATTTATGCGCAACATCGCGAGTTGTTGAAGATCCGCGCTCTGCGTTACGGCGATAACGCTAGACGCACTTACTAACATTCGTTCGCGCCATGTAAAACTATAAAGCGGCAATACCACCGAGTCTCCGACAGATAGGTTCACTACACCTTTACCGACGGCTAAGACTCGGCCTACGCCTTCGTTGCCGACCGGGCTTGGCAATGGAGGGTGAACGGGAAAGACCCCTTGAATAACGAGAATGTCGTTCAAATTAACGGGCGCATAGGCCATCCCTACCAAGATTTCGCCTTCCGCCGGCGGACTTGGTTCAGGGAGGTCAATCACCGTGATGCCTTGGGTGGCGCTGCCGTAGTTTTGTAGTTGAACTGATCGCATAACAGATTTCCTGGCGCTTCCGGGCTAGTCGAAACAGAGTCCCAAAAGTAAGCTGATCGACGAGAGTTATTATTGAAGCAAACGCTTCAATAACCTATCGTAGAATTACAAACTCCATCCGTCAACGGTATAATGAAGTGATCACATCAAAAATAGATTCAGCTCCAAAACGGCAGCGGGGGCGACCTGCGGGCTTTGATCGCGAAGCTGCTGTCCACGCAGCCATGCTGCTGTTTTGGGAGCGTGGTTACGAAGGTGCGTCGTTTGAAGCGTTGGCAACGGCCATGGGAATCAACGCTTCGAGCTTCCGCAACACGTTCAAGACGAAGGAAACACTCTATCGCGAAGCAACAGAGGCCTACGTGCGAGAAATGGGAACGTGGTTTTCAAACACCTTGTTCAATGAAAAAAACGTACGCACTGCCTTCTCTCGTCTACTCGAGGAAACCGCGACGCTCTATACGCGAGAAAACCTTCCCTTAGGCTGCATGATTTCAGCGGCCGCGCTTTATCTAACCCCCGGACATGAATCATTACGGGAAATGATGTCCGCTCTTCGAGCTTCGGCCGAGCAAGCAATGGATGAACGCCTAAAGCAAGGGCAGCGCGATGCCCAAATGCCCAGTGAGGTGGATACCCAGGTATTGGCAGCATTTTTCAATACGGTGTTTCGTGGCATGGCCATTCAGGCAAGAGACGGCGCGTCCAGAACCCGCTTGCTTGAAATAGCCGAGGTCACGATGAACGCTTTTCCTCAGTGATGTTTGATAAGCCGCCAGCGATTGATTTTTCGTAGTAGCTATAATCACCCTCTCGCCGAACGAACACATAGCCTGCTGTCTCATACAATCGCTTCGCAGGATTATTTTCCAACACGCCAAGCGTTAGCAAAGTCATGCCGCTGTTCAATGCATGGCTTTCAAAGTGTTTGAGCAGCAGTGCGCCAACTCCCTGCCGACGGTAGTAGGGCAGCACATTGATGGTGCTAAGGACGGCATGCTTACGCTTCACTTCCCAGAAATAGTATCCGACGACCTGACCGGCCATTTCGGCCATATGCATTCGAGATAGATTAGATACCCATTGTTCAAGATGTCGATCGATTGCACCTTGCCATCCCCGTAATGATTTGGGCTCAAAATCTTCGATATACGCTCGCTCAAGCCTGAAGACGAGCGGTAAGTCTAGCGGGGATGCTGGACGCACCTCAGGTATCACATGGTTTTCCAATATTATTTCCTATCAGCATTGATTAATACGAAGTTCACATCAGTGAAGCGTATGCCAGAGGGACAGCTCCTCCTTGAAGCGCAGCTGGTTCCCCCGTGCGATCACCCGCCGAATGACTCATGCCGCAACAGCTTTCTCTAGGCGAAAAACCGTCTCATGAGAGTTGTTCTCCAATCCTACCGCCTTACGGAGTCATCGTGGCTACATACTGGTTCAATGCCTTTCTCAGGCAGCACCTACATTAAAAAACTTTGAGATTATGATGTAAAAGCTGTGCAAGGGTACTTAATGCGCCGCTGCTTATTTAGCGCATTGCTCCGTTTAGTTGGTCAAAATTTCTTAGCGGCATTAGAAGCCGTGCTCCGCATGCAAACTGCCAAGATTTATGGCAGGAAATAGTCAACGCCTAACTCAGCAGAAAGTCGTTCTCGCAACGCCGCAGAAATCTTGCTTACCGCTTCCACGGGGCTGTGGTGAACACTGACCTCAGAGATCTCGCCAGCCGGATTTCTGCTGAGCATTACAACGCCGTGAACGGCCACTCCACCGAAGGCAAGCGCGTCATATTCAAGCAATATCCTGTCATCCACAGTGGCCTGGAATACCACCGCATGTGCCTCATACAGGCCGCCTACGGCCTGTACGACTTTGATGACTGCATCTCTGCCCTGCAAGGAGCGATTGAGAACTGAAGAAATCAGAGTCGCGTTCGGCGCCAATTCATTGAGCCACAGTGGAGTCAACGGTGATCCCGACGGCAGGCTCATGCGGCAACCCTCAATACGACCTTGCCGAGCGTGCTTCCCTGCTCCACCAGCGCATGGGCTTGTGCTCCTTCACTCAAGGGAAACTCATGACTGACATGCGGCGTCAGTTGACCCGAATCAACCCAGGCAGCCAGCTGTTGCATGCCAGCGCTATCGGATTCAACAGCAACGCTGGAGAAACGTCGTCCGGCGGCCTCGGCTAACGCCGGCAGATGACCGTTACTCAGACCAATGGAGGTGACGACAATGCCGTCAGGTTTGAGCACAGGCAAAGAGCGCTCCGCGTATCCATGACCCACTGTATCGAAAACCACATCGATGTCGCTGAGGACTGTGGTGAAATCCACGTTCTGATAATCAATCACCTCATCGGCGCCAAGGCTACGCACGAACTCGTGTTTGCCGGCGCTGGCGGTCGTAATGACGTGTGCTCCCAGCGCCTTGGCGATCTGCACCGCGACGTGGCCCAAGCCGCCTCCCCCGCCATGGATCAGCACGCGCTGTCCGGGTTCAACCTGAGCGATCTCGCTCAACGCTTGTAGCGCGGTCAGGCCAACTAGCGGCAATGCTGCGGCCTGGGCATGGCTCAGGCGTTCCGGTTTTTTCCAAAAGTGCCGCGAGGGCGCGGCGACGTATTCCGCATAGGCGTTCACGGCACGCGGGAACAGCGGCATGCCGAAGACTTCGTCCCCCACCTTAAAGCGGGTAGAGCCCACTTCGATTTCCTCAACTACCCCCGACACGTCCCAACCCGGCACGAATGGAACTGCGCCCAGTATCGGGAATACGCCTGATCGCACGATCAGGTCGACCGGATTGATGGACGCCGCATGCACACGGACTAGCACCTCAGTGAAATTGCGCACCGGCTTGGGCACTTCGGCCAATTCGAGCACTTCGGGGCCGCCAAAGCGGTACTGGATCAAACTTTTCATGGTGCTGGTTTCTCAGATTACGCTCTGACATAGAGCCGACGGAGCTATAATCGCCGACATGATCTCCGTTGTAAATTAGACACCTTTTAGTGCTATAGGTACCCAATGGGTACTATCTTCAATCGCATCCCTCGATCCAGGATCGCAAAACTGCGGCCGGGCGATATCTATGACGTCACCTGCCCGTCCGCAACGTGATTCAAATGCTCGCGGGAAAACAGACTTTGCTGGTGATCGACTCACTGTCGTCGGGGCCGCTGCACTTCCGTGAGCTACGCCGGAAGGTGGGCGCAGTAACCCAGAAAATGCTGAGGCAGACGTTGCGTCTACTGAAGCGCGACGGTCTGGTTCTACGCGTGGTCTACCCGAGTATGCCACCCAGTGTGGAGTATTCGCCGACGCCGCTAGGCGTGAGCATCACCGCGCTGACTGGGCAGATCTGCCAGTGGGCCGAGGACAATATGAAGCCGGTATTGGCGGCGCGTTTTGATTACGCCGCCCGCCCTGCACGAGACGAGCAGCCGCTCCCGAGAACCACATCGGGTCGTATCGGACGACGCCAATCCACCTAGCGACCTCCCCATGACAAGCTGCCATATATCTACCGTGAGCCTCTGCAGTCCGCCCACTTCAGCATGCCATCCAGCATCGGACAGAGCTGCTGGCCCCATGCGGTAAGGCGGTAGTCCACGCGAATGGGTTTCTCATCGTAAACGGTTCGAGTGAGCAGCCCATCGTGTTCCAGGCTGCGCAGTTGCTGAGCCAGCATTTTCTGGGAAATACCGTCGATGAGACGCTCCAGATCGGAGAAGCGTTGAATCTTCGCATCGAAGAGGTGAAAGAGGATCAGCAGCTTCCACCTGCCACGCAGCAGCTGCAGTACAGCGTTCACATCGTGAGCTGCAGACGCGGGTGTATAGATCTTTTTGTGGCTCATTGCCGTCACTTACTTTTTCGTGCGTTCTTGTCGAGCACCGTCTGGCGCGATGATGATGTAGACCCTACAGATCAGGCGAGAACCAGCATGACCCTCACCACAGAGCCAGCTATTCAAGCATATTTTGCAAGCGAATCAGATGCAGGTGTCGGTGCACTTGAGACAGTATTTGCCCCGGACGCAGCGGTCATGGATGAAGGAATGACTCACTCGGGTATCGAGGCCATCAAGGCATGGAAAAAAGCAGCGAAGCAGAAGTACCAATACACCGTCGAGCCTCTCGATAGCCATGTCAGCGACATAGGCATCGTTGTAAAAGCGCGGCTGGCGGGTACATTTCCGGGGAGCCCGGTGGTGGTGGCATTCACCTTTGGCGTGCAACGCGGAAAGATCCAGACGTTGGAGATCCGTTAATGACCATCGAACAGATCAAACGCCGCCGGGCGCTGGTTACCGCTGGCACCCAAGGCATCGGCAAGGCCGTCGTTGAGACATTGCAGGCGCAGGGAGTCGACGTCCTTGCAGTGTCCCGTCATCGTCCGGACTGGCTCGCCGAAGAACATTTTTTCGCGTCCGACATTAGCACGCCTGAGGGTTGCATTGCCGTCGTGGCAGCCGTTGAACGGCGCTGGAGCGAGATAGACTTCGTGGTGCATGTGCTAGGCGGTTCCTCAGCGCCCAGCGGGGGATTCTTGGCGTTGACCGATCAGGATTGGGCGACCGCATTCGACTTGAATTTCTACCCATCGGTGCGGATCGACCGAGGCCTGGCGCCATTGATGCTTGCGCAGAAATCCGGGGTCATTGTCCATGTGACTTCGATCCAGAGTCAGTTACCATTGCCCGAAGCGACAACGGCCTACGCGGCAGCAAAAGCGGCACTGTCCAATTACAGCAAGGCCTTGTCCAAAGAGCTTAGTCCTCAGGGCATCAGGGTTGTGCGTGTCTCGCCGGGCTGGGTTGAGACTGAAGCGGCAATAGGTCTGGTTAAACGGATTGCCGAGGGCAAAGGCATCAGTGAAGACGATGCCAGGCAATCGGTCATGGACTCTATTGGAGGAATTCCTCTCGGCAGACCAAACCGCCCCCAAGAGGTGGCTGACCTCATCAGCTTCCTTGTGTCTGACAAAGCCAGCGCTATCACCGGCGTCGAATATGTCATTGACGGCGGTACGGTTCCTACCGCCTGAGAAAGACTCCTAAACGTTGTAAAACATTAGCGGCTGCGGTCATGGTAGATATATCGGCCAAATGGAAAAGCCTTTTATATCTATATTTATTCAACAGAATCTTGCAGTCAGGCAGTGGAGACGCCAAGCGAAATGCTTGGCTTTTCCCATTAAATTGCATAATTGCATTAATCAAAACGTTCGCGCATAACGCTCAACCGACTTAGGTTGTTGTCGTTAACCGTGACCAGTAGCTACCAGACACACGCTGCGCGTCTAGCAAAATTCTGCCAAGCATTAGAGTTACGAGCCAAATACCGGAGCGTTTGTCGACAATGAAGGCTGTACGCGTTCAGCTCCACGCGATATCTCGGAAGAAATCACCCCCATCCACTAATCTGAAATAAGCTTTCACTGTCCCCCTGCCCCCTGCCCCCTGCCCCCTCCCCAGTTCGCCAAAAAGGCACTGGGCAAGCCTTTACTCATCGAGGTTAGCAATAGCTTGAAAGAAGCAGCTTAACCGCGATGACCACCAGAGCCAAAGCTGACGCGCGTATTAATGACGACGCGTCTATGATGACGAGACAAAAAGATATATTGTCCGGCAGGAGTAGCATCTGTCTGGCGTTATACCAACTTTTAGAAAGGCCTGACGCTGCACCGTGCCCGCATTATTGATGACGCGGGTGGTGTTGAAGCAGTGCGTTGCGGCGGTTGAGGCAGAAGCCTCGCTAACGACGTCGAAGCTTACTGGCACTGGGCCCGGAACATTGAATCCGGCAAATTACGCATATCTACGTAAACGTTTACGCTTTAGGTGCCAAAGCAATTTTGGCAAAAGCCAGCCCTAAACGTCGACTGTCTCCTGTAACGAATACGACACATTCTGAAATTTTTCATCTGTGTTCCCGATATCATAGGAAAAGGAGAAACTCCCGGCAACTCGATTTGCTGACTTAGGGTCTCGTTGAATTTATAAAAAAGCTGCCGAAGCATTTGGATGGATCTTGGGTCAAACGGGAATGGCGAACTCACCACGGCGGAGCAATACCTGCTAACTGCGCAACGCCGCGTCCAAAGGAAAAGTTTTCACTCGGAACTGGAACGAGTGTGATGAACACATCATCAGGCGAAATTCCTACGTTGAAACTAAGAAGCCGTGTCATTGCCGCCATCAGCGCCTGCTTTTCGCTCAGTGGTCTATGTGCCCCGAGCATGACAGTGATGATCATTGCATTGGCCGTACGTTCCATCCCCATATGGGTTGGATGTATGAATAACTCATCATCGGCATGCTCGCTGATCATAACGAACTGGTCTTCCTCAGGAATGCCAAGACCTTCGACTAAAGACAGGTTCAAGGAGCGGCCAATTGCCACCTTTTGTTCACGATTGAAACGGCCCTTGGGTATGTGTGCGTTGAATACGGGCATGGCATAACTCCGGCAATGGTGATAGGAAGACCTGGAGCCCCACGAGTGTTAATGGTATCCAGGACGGCTAAATCGATGAGTTTCAAGCCAGCTCCAGGAACTCCTTCAAACTTTGGGGATTACGCAATATTGCTAGCTTGCAAGAATCTATGATGGCAAATGTTGCTTGGTCTTCAACAGCGTCGTATAGGGTTCAGACGTATGCGATGGTATGGTTCGGCAAGCCTTTAAAGGCGCGGCGCCATAGTTGCACATTTCATTGTTGCTGCAGTGCAACCTTCAAACCCAGCGAAACAAAGACAGCTCCAATTATCTTGCCCTCCCAACGGCGGATAGCAGCTAGTTTGGAAAACAGTCGAGACAACGGACCAATGGTCAGAACGATCGTTGTGGTGTAAACGATGCTCATCGCTGCCAGTATTGAACCCAAGGTCATGAATTGGACAAATGTGGAACCAGTCTCGGGATGAACGAATTGGGGAAGGAAAGCTAGGAAAAACATTGCTGTCTTGGGGTTTAGCACCTCGGCGCCGACGGCCTGGATGTAGGCCGCCCCTGCTTTAACGGGAACCAGACGGACACTGTTCTTACCTCCCGCCATGCCAATAAAAGCACGCAGTCCAATATATACAAGGTATGCAGCACCTGCCCACTTGATCACATTGAACGCAAGTGCAGAGGTAATGAGAACGGCTGATAGCCCTACTGCTGCTGAAAACGCATGAATCATGTCACCCGATGCTATCCCTAATCCGGTCATTATTCCAATTTTGCGCCCTCCCTGCACAGCCCTGGTGATCACCAAGAGCACCGCAGGTCCAGGTACAACGAGCAACCCAATAACGATGACCATATAGGTAATAAGCGTTGCGGTATCCATTCAAATATCCCAATCAATTAAGGTGCCGAAACTAGCTCAGGGCCGTCGTTCTATTGGATTACTGAGAGAAGCCTCCAGTTACACTTACCTAACTGAAACTGTACCCATCTCGTCTCCCACGTCTTCAGCAAGATGGTAGGTGGCGTTGGCCGCTGGTACCCCGCAATAGATCGCACTCTGAATCAGCACTTCCATGATTTCATCGCGGGGTCACGCAATGCTCTTCGCTGCTTTAAGGTGAAAACGCTATGCGTCCGCCAGCTTTTCGACAACCATAAAGCCTTGATCACTCAATGCCCCCTAGCTGCCTGATGGGCGACTAAACGGTAGGCAGTGCAGGAGCGGCATAATTGCAATCTGGCGCTGGCAATAATGCTTGCGTAGCATCTGATAACTCAGTACCCCATGATAATAAGCCCTGCAAAATTGAACAAAACGACCCTATCCATAACCAAATGATGATGGATACGGACCCTCGCGGTAATCCTGCGCCACTTCGCACATCAGTTGCGGCCAACGGTGCATTGAATCAATGCTTTGCACAGTCGATTTCTCAGTTAACGCTCTCAATAGAGCCAATGGAGCTATACTCCCCGACGCGATCTCCTTTGTAAATTAGGCACTTTTTGGTGCTATAGGTACCCAATGGATACTACATTCAATCACATTCCTCGATCCAAGATCGGCAAATTGAGACCAGGGGATATTTACGACGTCACTTGCCCGTCCCGTAGCGTGATTCAAATGCTCGCGGATAAATGGACTTTATTGGTGATCGACTCGCTGTCATCGGGGCCGCTGCGTTTCGGTGAGCTACGCCGGAAGGTGGGCACAGTGACGCAGAAAATGCTGACGCAGACGTTGCGTCTACTGGAGCGCGACGGTCTGGTTCTACGCGTGGTCTATCCGAGTGCGCCACCCAGTGTAGAGTATTCACTGACGCCGCTGGGCATGAGCATCACCGCGCTGACCGAGCAAATGTGCCAGTGGGCCGAGGACAATATGAAGCCGGTATTAGTGGCGCGTTTCGATTACGACGCCCGCGCCGCCCGTGACGAGCAGCCGCTCCCGAGCACCACATCGGGTCGTATCGGACGACGCCAATCAACTTAGCAACCTCCCCATGACAAGCTGACATATAGCTACCGTGAGCCTTTGCAGTCCGCCCACTTCAGCATGCCATCTAGCAGCGGACAAAAGCTGCTGGCCTCATGCAGTAAGGCGGTAGTCCACGCGAATAGGTTTCTCATCGTAAACGGTTCGAGTGAGCAGCCTGTCGTGCTCCAGGCTGCGAAGCTGCTGAGCCAGTATTTTCTGGGAAATACTGTCGATAAGACGCGCCAGATCGAAAAAAGCATGGGATTTTCGCATCGAAACAGTGCTTCACGGTATTCACGTACGGCGCGAGTACTGAGCGACGGATCGCTCCAGTCGACCTCTTCGTTGCCGGGTACGCCTCTGCCGACTGGCATCTGCCTTGATGTCACTGGCGTCGACCGCAAACCCTTCGCCCTTTACCAGACCTGCGTCCATGCAGCGACGCAGCACGTCGTTGAACAGCCAGCGAAACAGCGAGCTATCACGGAAGCGACCGTGCCGATTGAAATAACTTAACAAACCTAGTGCGATGACTGATGATTGATTCTCCCTTGCGCTTACAGCGCAATGAATTCCTTATCGGCGGCGCTGTGAACCATCCTCAGCGACTGATTCCAGTGGAATAAGTCGTAGCGGTCTGACGCGTCAGGGCGAAATGCCGAGGAATTTTCGATTCGATACATCTGATTCCACTGGAATCACTTACACCTCCACCAAATCCCCACCAGACCAGACCAGTTTCCCAACTGACAGCCTTCCGCACGCTTCGCACACTGGCTCCTCCTTAATCAGCCAGGAGGCACGCCGTGCCAGATCCTATCCAGCTAAACCTCGGTGCTCTACGAAGCGCCATGAAGCTAACGCTCCACACCCATCACGCCGCACGCATCTGGCATGGTCGACCGGGCAGCGAAGGCAAGAACGGCATCATCGGCTTGAGCGGTTTCGTTGGGATTATGAACAAGATGAAGCGTGGGGCCGAGCAAGACGATCCTTATTCGGATTGGTGGATGATCCGGATTGAAGGGAAGCTCGAAAGCTCCAAGGTTGCGCTCGCCGCGATCCAGGAAGAGCTGGGGCAGATCATGGCTGATGTTCCTGATGCGCTGAGCATCGGCGACAATCTCAATATCCAGCCGGTCACCCTCCCCTTATTCGTGAACGCGCAGCTGGGTTTCATGGCGGTGTATCTGCTAACGCAGTACGACGACCTCGCCCGCCGGCTGTTGCTGGCCCATCACACGGCACTCATTGGTCGACGGGACATGGAGCGTTGGCTCGATGAAGGCGGCCACATTCTGCGGAGTCTTTTCGGCGTGGCGCAGCAGTACAAATCCTTTGGCACAACTCGGGAAGACATCGCGGCCAACAATGCGAAAGCGCGCGAGGCGATCGCGTGCTTCGGTGAATTGCCGCAAGACATCCTGGACGGATCAAGACGGTCTGAGTTCGCACCACCAATCGTTCGCTCTAAACCCCCTGCTGCAACCCCTGAGGACGAACAACCAGATGAGGCAACCGACTCTGCCCCTGCAAACGCTTCAGGCCGTGAGGCTGAAGGATAGTGAATGACGCAATCATCTCCCGTAGCCCCAGCACAGAGTGCCTTCCAGCCGCTGCAACAGAGTGCCTTCTCATCCCTCGAACACGCAGCCTTCCTTAAAGGGCTTTTAAAGCCTTTTAAGGGTAAGGGGGAACTGCTGGATTTGGCGCAACTTTGCCAAGAGCTCAAAGCCGGACTGGCGCAGCTTTCGGTCCAGCAGGTCCTAAGCCAGGCAGAAGGATATCCGTTCTCCCTGTTACCAATCCACATGACGAGGCAGTCCACCGGAGCTGGCACTGTCTTTCTACGGTGGTCGATGGCTGACCGTACGCGGATGGGCACGCAACTTTGGGCACAACTGCTTGAAGATAGCCGCACACCCGATCGGCTGCTGCCTGACTTGTACGCCCTGGAAGTCCAGAGGATCGCGCTCAACATGCAAATCAGCCTGATCCACACCATTGGCAGGCAGGCGTGCCTGTGCGCCGAGAAGATGGCTAGAGCGGAGGCGACGTATTGTCTGCGCATGAACTCAAGCAACAACAACCACACGAAGGAAACCTGAACATGGCCACAAGTTTTTGGGGTGAAGGCAATATCGGCACAAAGCCCGAATACAAAGAATTCCCGAACGGCAACAAAGAACCGCGGCGACTGCTGCGGCTGAATGTCTACTTCGACAACTCTATACCGAAAGGCGATGGGGAATACGAGGACCGAGGCGGCTTCTGGGCCAACGTTGAGCTTTGGCATAAGGATGCGGAGCGCTACTCCCGTCTCTACGCCAAGGGCGTCAGGGTGCTGGTTCAGGGCAGGATGCAGCTGGATCGTTGGGAGGACGACGGGGTCGAGAACAGTGCAATGAAGGTTCAGGCCAGTCGCGTGGGTATTCTGCCTCACCGGATTGAAAGCGTGATCCTCGCGGCTCCAGACAATGTCGGGACGGATGCTGAGAGCTGATCTGGCACGAAAATCGCCCCATGCGTGGAACTGTCGAAGAGATAAGCTTTTTTCTTCGGCCGTCCACGCTTCTTCCAGACTTTCGAAAAGAGAAAACTACTCACATAGAAGTGATTCCAGTGGAATTACACCTATCAAAAATACCTCTGCGCCCCTGACCTCACTGATCAGACCGCGACGACTGATTCCACTGGAATCACCCCTCCTACTCACTGGTAATGATCCAGCTTCAACCTATCCAACCGCGCCCGTTCCAACGAAGCCTTCGTCTGCATGTCGCATCTCAACGTCTCAAACATGTACCCGTGCTTCGCGGGCGTCGCCAGAACCGCGCGGTTATCGCTGATCAAAGCCACCCAATGTTCACCCCCTCTACCCGGGATGCCGCAGTCCTTCGGGTGAAGATGAAACGACGCGAAAACAAGGGTTTCCTGAATCACTTCATCGGTGTGGCTCAGGATGTATGTCCAAGAATTTGACGCGATAGTAGCTGTCATCATTGCGCTTGCAGCGACCACAAGCAGACGGATGCTCTCTCTTTTATCCGTCACACTTCGCACGTATCGCCGCCTGTCCAGAGCCTTAAACGGATCGCGTCTGATCCTCCCGATAAAAGTTGGCCTTTTGGCCGTGATGACAACGAAAGACACGATTACAAAGACACTGATAACCAACGTTCCCATGTAAGCCCACAACTCGGCAAGCAGGACTGTTGTAATAGCTCGCTGCGCAAGGGGAAATTGTGCAGGATCGATGTGGGTTGAGTTGAGAATGTACGAATCAGCGTAGGCGCTGGCAATGATTGCCAGTCCCAGAGTGCCTAAGGCGGTAAGTGCTGTCAGCCACCAGACATGTGCTTTGAATCTCTGTACCAAACTGAAGTGTCTGATCGACAAAACGGTCGAGGTCATACAGACAAATCCCAAAGTCAGAACCACCACGGTGCGATTTATAGGGCCCCCAGTAACCGTCCAGATCATCAACGCCAATAAGCCAATGAGTGAAATCGCTGTGGCTGCCGCCCAGTATTCATCCACACCCCACCACCTGAAGCTGTAGTTCAGCTTCCACGGAAAGTGCTTGGAATAAGTCCTGATAAACAAAGGCCGATCGTAAAGACGGTCAACCACTGCCAAACCGATGGCAAAAAACAGATAGATCACGATGTACGGCAGCATTGATCTTGAGCATCCCTTCACAAAAAATCGGCGGTCGTTATCTCACGTGCGCCAATCGATTTCGAGCCTTCCCTTCTATCCAGTCGCATTAGCACTTGTGATCGTTCAAACCTGCCAAGCCTATCTCCGTTTTCGCAGCGATCCTTCGTCAGCCACATGCCACTGTCGATCGTTACAAACACCTTCGACAAACGGGGCAAAACATGCAGCTCTTTCTCTGCGAAAAACCTTCCCAAGCCAAGGACATCGCCAAGGTCCTTGGCGCAACTCAGCGCGGTGATGGCTGCCTGATCGGGACTGATATTCAAGTGACCTGGTGCATCGGTCATCTGTTGGAAACTTCACCCCCCGAAACCTACGACCCAAAATACAAATCCTGGGCACTGGAGCATCTACCGATCATCCCTGAAGCTTGGCGTGTGGAGGTCAAATCCAAAACGTCTGCGCAGTTCAAGGCGGTGAAGAAGCTGTTGCTGCAGGCCAAGGAAGTCGTGATCGCGACTGACGCCGATCGCGAAGGTGAACTGATTGCCCGGGAGATGATGGACTTCTGCGGCTACCGCGGCCCCGTGAAGCGGCTGTGGCTTTCTGCCCTGAACCCGGAGTCCATCCGCAAAGCATTGGCGACGCTTAAGTCGGGCGATGAAACCTACCCGCTTTATCAGGCGGCATTGGCTCGCTCACGCGCGGACTGGTTGATCGGTATGAACCTGAGCCGTCTGCTGACGCTTGTCGGCAGACGCAGCGGCGGCGATCAATTGCTGACAGTAGGCCGTGTACAGACGCCAACGCTGAACCTCGTAGTCATCCGCGCCAGCGAGATTGCCAACTTCATCAAGAAACCGTTCTGGGAGGTTGAGGTCATCCTCAACGCAAGCAACCAGGACTTCGTGGCGAAGTGGGTATCCCCTTGGGACTGTCTTGACGGTGATCGACGTTGCATCGACCAACAGCGCGCATCGATAGCTGCAGCCCAATTGACGGCAGGCTCGGCAGTCGTTCAGTCAGTCGAGGTCGAACGCGTCATGGAACGCCCTGCGCTGCCGTTCGACATGGCTACGTTGCAGGAGCTATGTGACCGAAAATTTGGCATGGGAGTGGATGAGACGCTGAACGTTGCCCAATCACTGTATGAGACGCACAAAGCGACTCACTACCCCAGAACGGAATGTCAGTACCTGCCGGAGAGCATGCTCTCGGAGGTCCCGGCAGTGCTGGAGGCGATGCTCAACACCGATCCATCCATCGCGCCGCTGTTGCAGCAGCTGGATCGCTCGAGGCTCTCACACGCATGGGATGACAAAAAGCTGGCTGGACCTCACCACGGCATCATCCCGACAACCGAGGCCGCGGACATCAGCAAAATGTCGGAAAAAGAACGCAAAGTGTATGACTTGATCCGACGCCGCTATCTCGCCCAGTTCTTGCCAAACCACGAATATGACCGCGCAACGGTTTTCCTCTCTGCTTCAGATCAACAGCTGCGAGCCACGGGGAAACAAATTGCGGTGCCAGGATGGAAATCGCTGTTCGTAGAGGCTGATGAAACCGAGCAAGAAGACGAACAGGCCGCGCCTAAAACTCAAAGGCTGCCGCCACTGGAGAGCGGTCAGCGCTGCAGTATTCTCTCGTCGGAATTGAAGTCCTTGACCACCTCACCACCTCGGCCCTACACCGAAGGCACGCTGCTTAAAGCCATGAAAAACATCGCTGAGATCGTGGACGATCCACGACTTAAAGCGAAGCTACGCGCAACCACTGGCATCGGCACCCAAGCAACACGTGCGTCGATCGTCAAAGGCCTGATGCAGCGGGGCTACATCGAGAAAAAACGCCGTTCGTTATCCCCAACCCCTTCGGCCGTCGCGCTTATCGACGCGATCCCGGACATCGTAAAGAACCCAGGCATGACGGCAATCTGGGAACAGGCCTCGGATGAGATCGAGGCCGGCCGCCTTACGCTGGAAAGCTTTTTGAAAACTCAAAGCGAGTGGATTTCGAGACTGGTGAGTCAGTGCTCAGAGCTCACCGTAAACATTGAACGCCCCACTACACCGCCCTGCCCGAGCTGCGGCGCGGAAACCAGAAAGCGCAAAGGCAAGAATGGGGACTTCCTCTCCTGCAGTACGTATCCGACGTGCAAAGGCATCATCAGTTTAGAAAAACCGTCAAAAAGCAGGAAGAGTCCTACCGAAAAATCCCGCGAATCGCGTCGGCATTCCTGACCTTCAAATGGCTTCCCATTCTGACGAGTCTTGTGGAAGAATCCTTCGGTGCTGGAGAAGAAACCGCTGGCTACTGTCGGACATCAGTAGCGATGTGAGGCTTCTGCCTCACGCCCAAGCACGTCATACCTTGGTGAAATACGTGCAGGTTCTCCCTGTGCTTCCCTGATTATTGAACAAGCTGCCGTCACAATCATCGTGTCGTAATCATAGGCATACAGAGCTCCAGGGTTACTCCTCCCAGGGTCGCGCTCCACGCGGCCCCTACTCTCTTTTCGTTTTTGGTGACTTTGAAGAGTGCCCTCACGGCCCGACTCGAGCTGTGAGGACACTCTTCCAGGTGCCGGTATTCGTTGCCGGAGCCCGCCGGTGAAAAAACGGGTTCCTTTTGTACGCGGATGCGTGCCAGTAGATACCGATTCCAGCCACGACACGGATCGGGTGACGTACTTCAATGACAGGTCTATGCCAAGGGGCCGTCAGCGCAAGGGCTCACAGGTGGTTCATTGCTCTTAGCCGAAGCCTGCTTCGGCCAACTGTTCCAATGAGCAGCGATGCTGGTCATTCCGTTATTGCTGCAGCTCGTTCACCCCCATTTTTCTTGCAGCTGACGTCGTCAGCTACATGCCCAGGTAGCTTCGGTCTTCAAGGCTACGACGCGAATTTCGCGTAGACCGCCCCCAGGATCGCCCAGCATTCGTAGGCGCGATCAGTCACCGATTCTGGTGATGGAATGCTTCAACACCACACCCACTTGGGGATTCATATCCCCCATCTGGGCGACATGTTTCTCCGGGACATCCTTCAAGGAGAAATACATGAGCACATTCGGTTATCGCATCGGTTATGGCTTGGGCATCATCGTTCTATCGTCAACCCGTGTTCTACGCGCGGTCGGCGAAATCCTGGAGCACCTCCCTTCGGAGGCTAGTGAAAGGATGGACTGGAACGAGTTGAGCCGCACCCCAGCGATGATTCGCAAAGGTTGCAACTTAAGCGAATGGCGATTGAGAAACATACCGCTACCGCGCTCCACATCCACCGGGAACAATGACAATAACCTCGGCCCTCGAAGCTCGCTCGACCCATTAATCTGATCAGGCAAGTCCTGTTTTCCACATTGACTGGTTCTGAACCAGTTTCCATCATCGATACATGTTCAGCTGACGCCGTCAGCTACATGCCCAGGTAGTCACGGCCTTCAAGACTACGACGCAGCAATGCGTAGACCGACCCACCGATCGCCAGCACTCAGCCACGCGATCAATCGCTGGCATTGCCGCGATCGAGTGCCTTTTCACGACTCACGCGGGGAAATCTCTTTCCCGCCAGGGCAAGTTATTTCCCGGCTTTCATTTGAAACCGGAGATTTCCATGACTCAGTCCAACACCAACGAAACCAAATACTTCGACCTGCACACAACCGGCATTGGTTACTTGAAACGCATTCGAGAAGTGTCGGTGCGCAAAGGCAACCCGTTCATGGCTGTCACCATTGGAGCACTCCACGGAGCTGCTGATGATGTTGAATACACCTATATCGATTGCAAGGTGTCCGGTGGCGAAGCTGAAAAGCTGGTCCGCCGTTCACAGCAGGCTGAAGCCGCTGGCAAGAAAGTCCTTGTGGGCTTCCGGGTCGGCGACCTTTGGGTTGATACCTTCGTTTACGACAGAGGAGAGAAAAAAGGCCAGACAGGCGCAAGCCTCAAAGGCAGATTGCTTTATATCTCCTGGATCAAGGTCGACGGCGAAATGGTCTACCAAGCGCCGGCAAAGTCTGAACCCGCCGAGCTTGAGAAAGATCTTCAAGCATCAAGCGAGCAGGAAACTGACGCTGCTTGACCTCTTCCACCTATACAGGCGCCTTCAAGGCGCCTTTTCTCAAAATACTCATTTGAGGGTCGTCCAACCTCAAACGAGGAAGGCTCTCGAATATTTTCTGGAGCGTCCAATGAACGCAGCCCTGACCGCTATTGGTTCACACAGTCCCCAACCAACCCTGCTTGACGAAGAGAATCGTGTCATCACGCAGGCGATGGAAATCCTCGACAAGCGCCTTTTCAAAAATGCTCAGGCCTTCACCAACCAGTTGGACGTTGAGCACTTTTTGAAACTCCAGTTCGTGGAGAAACAGCACGAAGTGTTCGCCGTTATCTTTCTCAACAACCGGCACCAAATAATCAGCTTCGACAAGATGTTCAACGGTTCCATCAACAGCTGCACCATTCACCCACGTGAGGTGGTCAAGCGAGCGCTTTCGCACAACGCCGCAGCAGCCATCCTGTGTCACAACCATCCTTCGGGGTGCACAGCCCCCAGCAATGACGATCTGAAAATCACCGAAGCCCTTCAGGCTGCTCTCAAAATGGTCGACGTCAAGATTCTTGACCACTTCATCGTTGGTCAAGGCAAGTCCTATTCATTCGCGGCTCACGGCCTTATGTAAATCCCCCGGGCGCCCTACGGCGCCCGCCTTCACCTCCATCCGCGCCCCCTCACCCAGGAACTCTCCCAGCTCCAGATGGGGCGCCAAGGTATTGCCATGGATAGAGTGAAGATGAATGAGCTGGCTCTTTTCGCAGGTGCTGGTGGAGGAATTCTCGGCGGCCTGCTGCTTGGATGGCGGACCGTGTGTGCAGTTGAGCGTGATGCCTACGCCGCACAGGTTCTCGCGCAACGACAGAATGATGGAGTGTTGCCGCCTTTCCCGATTTGGGCTGACGTGTGCAGTTTTGACCCCGCGCCATGGACAGGCATTGTTGACGTGGTATCGGGCGGCTTTCCGTGCCAGGACATTGCGATCTGCGGCAATGGCGCAGGGATTGACGGACCCAGGTCTGGTTTGTGGAAAGAAATGGTCAGAATCATCAGCACGGTTCGACCTCCTTTCGTGTGGCTGGAAAACTCACCCATGCTCGTCAAGCGAGGCCTTGCCGTGGTCATCGGTGATCTTGCCCAAATGGGGTATGACGCGCAGTGGCGCTGTCTTTCAGCGGCCGAGTGCGGAGCACCGCATCGTCGTCAGCGGATTTGGCTCGTGGCCCACGCCCGTGGCGAGCATGGCCAAAGGCTCATCGCCCGGGTCACTGATCCGAAAGTGTGGCAGGGATCGATCCAGAGACCGTCTGGACCATGCATTGATGGCTGCCCATGGTGGTCATCCGAACCCCCATTGGGTCGAGTGGCTGATGGGGTGGCCCATCGGGTGGACCGACTTAAAGCCCTTGGCAACGGACAGGTTCCAGCAGTGGTGGTGGCTGCATTCCGATCCATGCAGTGACCATGAACAACCCACTGATAAATGCGAAACTCGAATTTCGGAAACGTCTGATTGACCTGTGCATCGGACAGCAGCAAGATTTCCTCTGGTTTGCTGTCGTTGACAGCACTGCCCAGGTAGCCATGAGTCTTCGAGGCTACGACGCGTTTCATCGCGTGATTCAACCGGTTCGCCTTACATCCGGCAATGCGAACAGTCGCTGACACCCTCAGCGATCGGATGATACTTAAACCACCCTGACGGGAGACCCCGTCAGGCGGTGTCTCCCTTTTTTGTTATTGGAGATGCCATGAAAATATCGCTCACGCTCTATGACGCACTGATTTCCGCCAACGTTCCAGGCGATAAAGCCAAAGCAGTGGTGGATGCATGGGAGACCGATGTGGAAAAACTAGCAACCAAAACTGATCTGCAGCACCTGGAAACGAGGCTTAACGCTTCAATCTCTGAGCTGCGTTCAGAGGTGAAGGTCATGCGCTGGCAACTCGGCGCAATCTTCGTCTGCGTCGTCGTACCGCTGATAAAAATGACGTTCGACCTGCTGGCTCATACCGCACAGTAAGCTCATCCACACACTGGCCACGAAGAACCCATGATGGGTCTTTCAATGCCGGCTTAGCGCTTATCCAACCTGAGGGGGAAACACTCCCCCGCCCGGGTGCTGTGTTTCTCCGTTACTGGTCAACCTTGGAGATTCATATGCGACTTTATCCTTCCCCGGATCAGGCAGAGCTTCTCAAGCTCCCTGTCATCATCAGCGATGCTGCCTGGCTACAGGCCGTCCACATTCACGACTTCATGTTCGATGAACTCAGCAGCCGACTGACTGCCCTCATACGCAATGCCTACCAGGCATTGATCCAAACCCCAACGTCCGGCTACAACCAACCCATTAGCTTTGCGCTGCTGGTCTTGCCCGCAAGCGGTGAACGCGAGGGTCAGGTCTGGCTCGACCTCAGGCTACTGATTGAACCGAAAGGCGGCGTCCCGAATCTTTTGAAAATAGACGTTGCCTCTCCTTGATCGCCCATCAGCTACCCGCACATGCGGATGGCTGATGACTCAATCGATCTCCCCCGGATCCAGTTTTCTTGCTGAAGCCTCACGCGAGCTTTGCGAAGGTCTCCTGATTACTCAGTGAGGCTCCCTCGTATGATCCCTGCAATCCGACCTGGCACTCGACGTTCCGCTGCGTCAGTCACGTTATGCATCAGCGCACTCCTGGCAGGATGCGCATCCCCGCCCGGCAGTCCCGACGCCGCTGCCAATGCGGTCACCGAGAATGTGTCCGCTCCCCAATCTGAACATCCCGCCCTCGTCACCCGAAAGGGCCGCTACACCCTGGCACGGACGGATCCGCGAGCGGATCAGACCAACCTGCTCAACCAGATCATAGAAATTCGTATCCCGCAAAACTTCGAGCCCACGGTACATGAAGCCTTGCAGTACACGCTCCTGCGTTCGGGCTATCACCTCTGCCCAGGCTCTGAAGAATCTCGCCGCCTGTTCGCTCACCTACTGCCCGGCTCTCATCACCAGCTTGGTCCGATTACGCTGCGACGTGCACTGGAAGTTATCGCTGGACCTGCATGGCAACTCCAAACCGATGAGCTGAACCGGGAAATTTGCTTCTCGGTTCGCGAGGCGTTCAAGCATTCCGAGCGACCGCAAGACCACTCCCCCGTGATCAACGCCGAGCTGGGAGCGTCATCATGACCCGCGGATTCCAGCTCACTCACGTGCACCTGTTGCTGACGTTGTTTTTGTGCGCTTTTCTGGGATTTCTTACCGTCAAATACGAAGTGTTGTCCCAAACGGTTGATGAGAATCCACTTTCCAGCGCGGTGGAAACGCTAACCACCGAACAAACGGAGCTGCGTTCAATCCTGGACAGCATTTCCAGGGCTCGATATGTACCCGAAGCCAGGCATCAATCCGATATGGATGCGCTTGCTGATCAGGTCAAAGGCCTGAAGCCAGACGAACAGCTCGGTACAGAGCTGCAGTCTTTACGCGCCGATCTGACCCTAATGAACGCTGTGCTCAGCGGGCTGAGCATCGAGCTGGCCAACCTGAAAACGCTCAGCGAGCGCCGGGCGGTGGCCCCATCGATAAAAGCTGCAACCAAACCAAAACCTCGCGCCGTCATCGCAAAACTACCCTTCGAGCCTCTGGCGATCGAGCAGCGCGGAGGCGAGACGCTCTTGTCGATTTCAACGGCGGGTAATCAGCGGCTGGGCAACCTGCAACTCCTCAGACTGGGGGACACCCACTCGGGATGGCGTCTGCAATCGCTCAAAGGTGATCAAGCGGAATTTCTGTCTCCCCAAGGTTCACGACAATCCTTTGTTGTCAGGTAAGGAAACCCCCATGCGAAAACACCTCCTGATCGGCGTGCTGGCTTTTACCCTCAGTCTGGATGTTGCACTGGCAGACACTGCTGACAAGCGAAGCGCTATCCAGCCAAGCGCTGTCGACTTGGCAACAGCCACTGAAACAGCGTCTCGCAAGGCGGCTGAATGGGGACTTGATCAAGCTGAATGGGCCCGCTTTCATCAACTGATGGAAGGGCCGTTAGGTTACCAGTCGCCCAACCTGGACCCGCTTTCAGCATTAGGTATCGAAGCTAAGACCGAAGCAGAACGCACACGTTATGCCGAGCTGCAGGTTCAGGTTGAAACAGCGCGCGTCACCAAGTTGCTCGCCTACCAAAACGCCTACGACGAGGCCTACAAGCGGCTTTATCCGGACGTGCTGCCGGTTAACCTGGTTGCCAATCAGCCCGACAGTCAATTCTCACCCATGCAGTCCGACAGCCGACCTGCAGTGTTCGTAACGTCTGACTGCAGGCCCTGTGACGACCGCGTTGCACAGCTACTTAAGCAAGGCCAACGCTTCGATTTGTATCTGGTTGGCAGTCAGGGCAACGATGCTCAACTGCGACGGTGGGCACTCAAGGCAGGAATCAAGCCCGTTCAGGTCAAGGATCACCTGGTCACCCTGAACCACGATGACGGCCGCTGGGTTCGAATTGGAGGACAGGGCGAGTTCCCGGCGGTGGTCCGGCAAGTTGCAGGTAAGTGGGTGCGCTTATGAACCTTCACCTACTGCTGCTCGCTGCTGCTGCAACCACTGCAAGCGTGACTGCTTCAGAAATTCCTCCTCCGGCCTATCAACTCGCTGTCCACGGTACCGGCGTCCCGACCGAGGTGCTTTACGCCCTGGCACGCACCGAAAGTGGGACGAAGCTTCACGGCAAAGTAGTGCCGTGGCCGTGGACGCTAAACGTTGCTTCGACGCCCTATCGATTCCCGACCCGCTCCGCAGCCTGCGCGGCGTTGCTGCAAGCCATTCGGGAGGTCGGGCACAAACGCGTAGACGCAGGATTGGGCCAGCTCAATATCGGGTGGCAACGCGAACGATTCAGCCAGCCATGCGATGCGCTGGACCCTTACTTCAACCTGAAAGTCACCGCCAGCATTCTCGCCGAGCAGAGAGCAGAGAGTTCGAACTGGATTGAAGCCGCGGGCCGCTACCATCGCCCGGCGGGCGGCATACCCGCGCGACGCTACGAGCAGAGTTTCACTCTCCATCTAGAGGCCGTCACCGGTGCAGAACGCACAGGAGATTCTCGATGAGAGTGCTTGTAATTGTTTTGCTAATCGCCCCCTTGCTCGCTCGCGCTGAACTGATCGTGGTGGAGGATCTGGGCGGCGAGTCAGCATTGCCCTACTACCGCGCAATCAATCTCTTACCTGAAGCAGACGCATCCCCTCTTCTGGCGCTGCCGGCTATCCCGGTCAAACCATATGGTGAAGAAGACATGCTGCCGGTGAAGTCGACCCGACTGACGCCGGGAACGGTGATAGCCCGCGCTTTGAGCGCTCAAGGGCTGCAACCAGTGTTTCTCATCGGTGATGATCGTCGCTCGCGTGAGTGGCTCGTCCAGCGCGGCGACGTATTGCGTGAGCTACATGCCGTGGGGCTTGTGGTGAATGTGGATTCGGTTGACGCGCTGCAGGAGCTGAGGCAATTGGCAAAAGACCTGACGCTTGCGCCTGTTTCGGGCGACCAGTTGGCAGAGATGATCGGGCTTCAACACTATCCAGTCCTGATCACCGCAACGGCCATGGAGCAGTAGAACCATGGCTCAGGATCATGTGATCGAAGCACTGCTGCGCCCGGCAGTCGAGCTATACACCACCTGCGTTTGCATCATGGGTGCATACCTCTCTCTGTTTGCGCCGTGGTCAATTGCACTGTCACCTTTATTTGGCGCTGCTGCTGCAATGTTCTTCGTGGGTTTCGGCTGGATTCGCCTGCGTCAGGGATTAGCCGTTCTACGGTACCGCCGCAACATTCGCAGGCTTCCGCGGTACGTCATGACGAGCAAAGACGTTCCCGTGAGCAACCAGCGTTTGTTTATCGGCAAAGGCTTCAAGTGGGAACAGCGACACACCCAACGCCTGATGCAAACCTACCGTCCTGAATTCCGATCCTACGTTGAACCAACCCCTGCATTTCAATTTGCGCGGCAGCTGGAGCAGCGCATGGAATACGTGAAGTTTCCACTGTCACTGATACCGAAAATGACGGCCTGGGACAATCCGCTGAATCCTGTAAGGCCACTGCCTCCCGTGGGTGGCGCGCCGCGGCTTCATGGAGTTGAGCCTGTCGAGCTGGATGTTTCATTACCGCTGGGTGAACGCGTCGGGCACAGCTTGATCCTTGGGACCACCCGCGTGGGCAAGACGCGATTGGCAGAGCTGTTCATCACACAGGACATCCGTCGGGTGAGGACCGTCGGAGGCACGAACGAATTTGAACCGGTGATCGTCTTCGACCCCAAGGGTGATGCCGATTTGCTGAAACGCATGTACGTCGAAGCCAAGCGGGCCGGTCGCGAGGGTGAGTTCTACATCTTCCATCTGGGCTGGCCGGATATCTCATCGCGCTACAACGCAGTCGGTCGATTTGGTCGTATCTCCGAGGTCGCCAGCCGGATCTCGGGGCAGCTTTCCGGTGAAGGGAACAGCGCCGCTTTCCGTGAGTTCGCTTGGCGCTTCGTCAACATCATCGCCCGAGCGCTGGTTGAGCTTGGAGTACGCCCCGACTACATGAAAATCCAGACGCATGTCATCAATATCGATGCGTTGTTCATCGAATACAGCGGCCACTACTTTGCGCGCCACGACACCAAAGCCTGGACCGTCATCGTCAAGATCGAGGGTGAACTGAATGAGAAAAACATCCCGTTCAACATGAAAGGCCGGCAGAAACGCGTGATCGCGATCGATCAGTACCTCTCCCAGACACGGGTCGCGGATCCGGTGATGGACGGCCTGCGGTCGGCGGTCAGGTACGACAAGACTTACTTCGACAAGATCGTCGCGTCACTGTTGCCACTGCTTGAAAAGCTCACGACCGGCCGTATGGCTGAGCTCATATCGCCTGACTACACCGACCTGAAAGATCCGCGCCCGATCTTCGACTGGATGCAGATCATCCGTAAAAGGGCTGTGGTTTACGTAGGGCTTGATGCGTTGTCCGATCCCGAAGTGGCGGCGGCCGTGGGTAACTCGATGTTCTCGGACCTAGTGTCAGTCGCTGGCCACATCTACAAATTTGGCATTGATGACGGGCTTCCCGGGGCCGTAAGTGAAACCAAAATCCCGATCAACCTGCACGCTGACGAATTCAACGAGCTCATGGGTGACGAATTCATCCCGATGATCAACAAGGGCGGTGGTGCCGGCATTCAGGTGAGCGCTTATACCCAGACCATCAGCGACATCGAAGCAAAGATCGGCAACCGGGCCAAGGCCGGCCAGGTGATCGGCAACTTCAACAATCTGTTCATGCTGCGGGTTCGTGAAACCGCCACTGCCGAGTTGCTCACCAAGCAGTTGCCCAAGGTCGAGATCTACGCCACCACGTTGGTCAGTGGCGCAACCGACAGCTCGGATCCATCGGGCAACACTGACTTCACCAGCAACACGCAGGATCGGGTCAGTTCCACCAGCGTGCCGCTGATCGAACCCGCGCACATTGTGAGCCTGCCGAAAGGCCAGGCCTTCGCGCTGATCGAGGGAGGGAATTTGTGGAAAGTCCGTATGCCTTTGCCGGCACCCGACCCGGACGAAGTCATGCCCAAGGATCTGCAGGCGCTCGCCGAGAACATGCGCAGAAGTTACATCGACCGTGGCGGGGAATGGTGGACAGCACGCAGCGAGCGAACCCTAACCCAGGATTTGCCTGCCGACATGCTTGACGACCACCCCCCGCAACCGTAATCGGCGATGAAGTCGGAAAATGAGAAATAACGATGGCCAATACGACACTGACAGCCCAGAACCAGCAACAACAGTTCCGAGAAAAAGGCTTCATCGGTAAAACGCTGTCGCTACCCTTTGCGTTTGCCGGGGTGTTGTTGGGCTCACTGCTCGTCAGCATTCTAATGGAATGGATTGGACTCTATTTTTACTGGCCTGAACTTGGCTGGCGCCACGCGCAAACCATGCTGAACAACGAACTGCAGTGGATCTCTACTGGTTTCGTGAAAAGTCTGATCATGGAAAATCCCGGAAAAACCGCCAAGGAACTGATCGACCTCAGCTACCTGTGGGTTTTCGAGAAATCTGGCCTGATCGAGTGGATCAACTACTCAGCCGTGCAGTCGAGGTTGCACAGCACGAGCAACGATGGCATCAGCCAGTTTCTTGGGCGCATGTACGTCTACGTCGAAGACTACGGCCTGGCTGCCGTGTACACCTGCCTGACCTTCCTCACCAGGATGGTGATACTGGTGCTGACCACTCCCCTGTTTTTGATGGCGGCGTTCACTGGCATGGTCGACGGACTGGTACGCCGGGACCTTAGACGATTCGGAGCGGGTCGTGAATCGGGGTTTATCTACCACCGGGCGAAGATGATGATCGTGCCGCTTCTGGTCGCGCCCTGGGTGATTTACCTGGCACTGCCGGTAAGCTTGAGCCCGGTGTTGATACTGCTGCCGTGCGCAGTCGCATTGGGGTTTGCGGTGAGTATCACGGCGGGCAGTTTCAAGAAGTATCTTTGAAGAGGCCTGCGCGTATGCGCAGGCCTTGATGCCGAATTTCAGGCTGCCGCTGCCGTTGCAGCCGCGTTTTCCTCAGGATCCTGGTTGATGAACTGGTCCAGTGCTTTCCGGGACGCTTCGGCGAGTTCCGAGATTGCCCGGTCAATGCCACTCAACGCTTTGTCTCTCTCGGCGACGACGCGGTCCAAAGTCTCACGCAACGTGGCGACCTCGGTGGATGCTTCCGCCACTCCCTTACTGATCAGCGATTTAACGCTATCGGTGATCTGCGAGATCTGTGGATCGAACATAGCCAGAACTTGAGAGCGGCCGAGTTCAAGCTGTTCTCGATAGCAGCTGAACATCTCATTGCATGGACCAATGACTGCGAGACGCAGCTCTTCCCGGAGCCCAACCTGCTTCTGCATAGCCGCGGTTTGCGCTTCCTGCGCAATGGCAGCGGCAGCCGCTGCGGTCCTGCTGCCTGCGTCTTTCACAAATTCCAGACTGATCCGTGGAATATCGAAGCTGAGGCTCTGACGCGCCATTGCGAATTCAGGGACGTCGAGCTTGAATGACTGCGTGACCATCCGAACTTCCGGGAGGCCAACCACTATGCGCTGTGTCTGCATTTGTACTTCAGGAATATCGATCGAGGTTGGCTTCATTTCGACGTAACACACAGGCACATCGATTTTGACGCCGAAACCAAGGTCGCGCGTTTCCATTCGGCAAACCGTTTCAGGTATATCCGGTCCAGCCCTACGAACCATCACGACGACCGGCAAATCGAAAGTCATCTCCTTGTCCTGCATGATCACTACCGGCGAGTCGAAACTCCACTCCTGCGTTTTCATCGTTGTCGTCGGAACATCCAGCGCAAATTCCACCCGCTGGGTATCAACCTTGAGCACAAAAAGTGAGCCGATCAGTCTGCCCATCTCCGTACCGGCTGCAGCGCCACCCGGCCCGCCGAAAACGCCACCCACGACCGCGCCTGCGGCCGCGCCTACCCCTTGAGCGAGGTCGTTTCCCTGCTCAAATTCATCACTGATATTTTTGGCCTTTGCCTCGGCTACTTGAGCAATACGGCTCAAGCTTTCCTTCAGTTGTTGCTGCGCAGTGTTCATAGCCGCGGTGAACGCAGCCTGCTTGTCTTCGCATGCCATTTTTGATTCTCCAGTGTTAGCTTGACGAGTGCGACCAGCTCTGCTCATGGGCACAAGTAGCGCGACACTGCAAAAGCCAGGCGACACGGAGACGCCACCGCGTAATGTGGAATCAGAAGTTGGTCAGTGGTTAGAACAACGGATGACAATACGGGCGGGAGAACTCAGGATCCCTCAGAGTCTGTTCTAACGATGCAGTAAAGGCTATCGCGCAAAGGTGTCAAGGCACTCACAGCCGGGCGGTAAGGTACTTGTTTAGCTAAGCATTTTTGACTGTCGGTATTACGTGGATGGCCAGATTCGGATGGCATGGTTGGCAAGGTACCAGCCGCACGACCTACTGCATGGAAACATTTCCAGCCAATCCAGTTTTCCAGATGTTACCCAGCCCTAAGAACGGCAAAGTTTCCTGACTCACAATCGTCAGGTTTCAGCCCATGCCCTTCCTCTATCCGCCCCTGCAGCGCCGGTGTTGCCTTGAATGCCTGATCGCACTCGTGCTGGTTTTGTTTGGCAGTCTGGTTCAGGCAAGCCCATCGCCGGCAGAGGCGTCAAGGCTGGAATTACTGGTTCGCCAGCTCGATACCCTCAGTCGCATCGCAGCTGTTGGCCGTGACTCACCTACCGATGACAACGCTCGCGTCTACTTCGACTATGAGCGTTTGTCTGCAGATATCGCGGTCATTCGCCAAGGCATCAAAGCCCACCAGTCACCCTCTCGTGCCCAACCCCGTCATCCACCCGAACTGACCGGTCATTACACCCGCCAGCGCGAGCCAAACCCGTGAGCCTCAACGCAGACCAAGCGTCTGCTTTTCGCGCAGGCGGCGGCTTTGCGGCCCAAGACAGCGCCGGCCTTCTCACCGGAATCGTGCTGTGCCTGGCGCTGGTTTTTGCGGCCTGGGCACTGGGCAGTGGCTACCGCGGCTGGGCCCGGGAACAGCTGACGAAGGGGCAATTCCAGATGCTGATCCTAAAGGTCGTCATGGCCTACGTCCTGCTCAGCTACCTGCTGCTGCACTGAAGAAACACACCAATACCCTGCCTCAGGAGACACCCATGTCCGTTTCAAAAATCCGTCATACCGTTGAGCTTCTCGTCGTCAATCTCTCCCTGCTTTGGGCTGCCGGAGCACACGCAGGCCTTCCCCAAATGGAGGCGCCTAGCCGTGGCGAAGGTGGCAGCATTATCGAGACCGTTCAGAACTACGCCTTCGACGGCTTTTCCCTGATTGCCTTGATTATTTCTGGAGCAGCTTTCTGCGGCGTGGCCTATCACGCCTACGGCACGTTCGCGGAGGTTCAGTCAAACAAGAAAACTTGGGGACAGTTTGGCCTTACTTGCCTGGTTGGAGTGGTGCTGCTGGTTGTGACGATCTGGTTGCTGACCAAGGCAACGGGGATTCTTTGAAAGCTGGAGGATCGACATGACCACAGCAACAGGTGAACTACCTGACGGAACCTTGCGCTTTCTTCCCGGCAAGCTGAACCGCCAGCCTATCGCGGTGTTGGGACTTACCGCCGATGAGCTGTGGGTGTCAGTAGGGATCTCGGCGGCGATGGGATTGGGTCTCGGCATTGCCCTGGCTTTTGCAACCCAGACCTTCGCGACTGCCCCCACCACCATTGCCATCTGTATAGGCCTCGGCATCTTTTTTGGAGGGAAATACTTGCGTCGTTTAAAGCGGGGAAAGCCTCAAACCTGGTTGTACCGGGAGCTGCAGTGGAAGGTCAGACAGCGATGGCCAACGTTGGCTGCGTGGACGGGCGGTATGGAGCTGGTCGTTCGCTCGGGAGTCTGGGCAACGCGTAGGAGTTCGCGTGGATGAGCCGATTCAAGAATGAAGTTACGCGGCTGGATGCTCACGTCAAATCACTTCGTATTGCAGCCGGCTTCCTGTTTTGCCTGTGCGTGATGATGGGTATTGGCTGGTGGGAATCTCCGCGAGGTATGACCATTCATGTGCCTCCGGACCTGCGATCTGGCAGCACACGCAAATGGTGGGAGGTGCCACCTGAAACGGTGTACACCTTCGCGTTTTACATCTTTCAGCAGCTCAATCGCTGGCCAACCGACGGCGAAGTCGATTACGCAAAAAATCTCACGACACTGAGCGCTTACCTCACTCCCAAGTGCCGCACGCTCCTGACAGCCGAGTACGAAAAGCGGCGAGCAAGCGGCGAACTGCGCAAGCGAACACGAGGCGTATTCGAGATTCCGGACCGAGGTTACGCGGACGATCCGACATTCCGCGTGCGCGCCGAGGGAAACAGCGCCTGGGTCGTAAATCTCGACCTTACAGCGGACGAGTATTACGCCTCCGAGAAAGTAAAACGAGCGTTGGTCAGGTATCCGCTGCAAGTAGTGAAACTGGATATCGACCCAGAAAAGAACCCTTTCGGGCTAGCGCTCAACTGCTACAGCGGCAAACCACAGCGCCTGTTTGACCCGACCGCAAACCCACACGCGGACGATTCTCTGAAGGAGGAAAACCGATGAGCATCGCACGACGCTTTGCCATGGCCTGCACACTGATGTGTGTCGTAAACGCAGCATCCGCTGTTGAACTCATGGAGTGGCAGCGATTACCGCTTCCCGTCCCGCTGCAAGTCGGGCGGGAGCGAATCATCTTTGTCGATCAGAACGTGCGCGTTGGTGTCCCGCAATCGCTCAGTGACCGCTTGCGGATTCAAAGCAACGAAGGTGCTCTCTATCTCTTGGCGAGTGACGTCATTGAGCCCACGCGACTCCAGCTGCAAAACGTCACGACTGGCGAAATCATCCTGATTGATATCAATGCCACAGTTGACACATCTGCCCTGCCCCTCGAGCCGCTCAAGATCATCCGTGCAGTCACCGAGCCGAGTTCAAAGCCGCAACCCGAGGGTGCGAATGAAATCCAGCCGCTGACTCAAACGCCGATACCAGTGGTGCTGACGCGCTACGCAGCGCAAAACCTCTACGCGCCGCTGCGCACCGTCGAGCCATTACGCGGAGTCAATCAGATCCGTATCAATCCGCGGTTAAACCTCGGCAACCTGCTGCCCGCACTCAGCGTAAGTGGGTCAGTTTTGGGGGCATGGCAATACGAGGACTATTGGGTGACCGCAGTTTTGCTGCGCAACCAATCTGCTCACGATATTCCACTGGATCCTCGTGAGCTCAACGGTGATTTCTATAGCGCCACGTTCCAGCATCAATACCTCGGGCCCGAAGGCACTCCCGCGGATTCAACCACTGTGTACCTAGTTACGAAAAGCAAACCGCTGCAGGCGGCGCTTTATCCCATCGTAAGCACATTCGACGCATCGACGAACCTGCCAGCCAGCAGGAGCAACTCAGATGAAAAGTAACGGACTGATCAAGTGGTTGATCCTGATTCTGGCTCTGGTAGCGGTGTTCGTGATGATGAAATCCTGCTCCAGCAAACAGCCCGATGAGAGCGCTGAGGCGCCGGGCCCTGCTATTACACCGAATGAAATGAAACGCCTGGGAATCGAAGGCGATACGCCGATGGACACTGTGGCAACGCTTGTTGGACAGACCAAAGCGATGCGTGAAGAACTGAAATCATTGCTGGCAGACAACAAGACTCAGCTGGAGGAAAACGATCGGCTCCGCGCGCGCGAAGGTGATGTCGACAAACGCATCCAGACTGTCCTCCGGGGCGAAGTCGATCTGCTCAGAAACGAGCGAGAAGGTCTGGGTCAGGACAAACGAGAGACCGCAACCCTGCTAGACCAGCTCAAGGATCAACTCGATAACCGAAAATTGCTGCAATCGTCATCCGACCTACCGATCGGGCTCGGCCTCGAGCCCGGAGACGGTGCTGGATTCAAAACCAAAGATCAGCTCATCTGGATCGAGCCGCAGGATGCGCGAGCAATTGATGCACAGGGAAAGCCTTTACCCAGCGGCTCGACCAAGCCTGCCCACGGGTTCAACTTCCCGTCTGCATTCAGCGAGAAGATCGACATCGGTCAACGTGAGCTCAAGGCAAACACCGGTCAGACTGGCCGCAATATCAAAACTGACCAAGACAAACTTCCTCCGCGTCCGGTGTACACGCTGCCTGAAAACTCCACGCTCATGGGATCTGTAGCGATGACGGCCTTGATCGGCCGTGTTCCCGTAGACGGGACAGTCAACGACCCCTTCCCATTCAAGATCCTCGTCGGGCCGGACAACCTGACCGCCAACGGCATCGATCTTCCTGACGTCGCCGGCGCAATCATCACCGGTACCGCTGCCGGTGACTGGACCTTGTCATGCGTGAGGGGCCAGGTCGTTAGCATGACCTTCGTATTCAACGATGGCCGCGTCCGCACAGTGCCTCAACCGCAACGGCTTACAAGTCGAAGCAACAGCAGCTCAGGCAGCAATAATCAACTGGAAAAAATCCAGGGTGGTATTGGATGGATCAGCGATACAAACGGCATCCCCTGCATAGCAGGCGATCGACGCTCAAACGCCAAGCAATACTTGGGCAGTAAGAGCCTCGTCACTGCGGCAGGCGCCGGTCTATCCAAGCTATTGGAAGCGGATCAGAACACTGCGAGCTCCGTGATCAGCAGTGGCGGCACCACAGTCGGCACTACGTCCGGGGCCGGGACGTCTGCTCTGAGCAGCATTCTTTCGGGGGGAGCCAAAGACATCGGGGACTGGGTCAACAAACTCTATGGCCAGGCCTTTGCGGCGATCTACGTACAGCCCGGCGCGCGGGTTGCCATCCACCTGGATCGCCAGCTCGAGATCGACTACGAGCCGGATGGCCGGAAAGTGAAATACACCACAGGAGGCGCCCATGCCACATCACTCGATTAAAAGCGTCCTGGTCTTGCTGTTGGCAAGCCTTCTGGCCGGCTGCAATACCAACAAGGACGAACTTATGCCACATGGGCCCAACAACATGCTGGACCTCTGGAATCAGTCATCCAGTGGTGTTACCGGCTCAACGAATCGCGCCCTTCTTGATGCTAGGATGCAGCTGAGGCGCACGGCGAGCGACTCGCCCCCCTCACAACAGGCCTACACGCGCACAGCGCAGAACGAAATCTACAGCCAGTTCAAACGTCTGCCAAACCCCGATCTGGTGCTCTATGTCTTCCCTCATCTGGCAGGTTCTGACCCTGCACCTGTCCCCGGTTACAGCACCGTGTTTCCTTTGTACCAGCGGGTGCAATACGCCATGCCCGGCGAGCGGACAGAGGACTACTGATGACTGATTTCAGCATGACCGACGTCTGGGAACGTTATCTGGCAAAACTGAAAGCGCTGGGTATCTCGCAGCCGAACAAGGCATCTGGCACCGCAACCGAGCGGGATGAAGCGGCGCTCTACGAGACCGTCCCGAGTTTCACTGATCTTTTGCCATGGGTCGAATACCTGCCCGAGCCTCAGTGCATGCTGCTCGATGACGGCGAGTCGGTGGCTGCTTTTTTCGAGCTGACGCAGATTGGTACGGAAGGTCGTGAGGCGGATTGGCTTCGCACCGTGCGTGATGCATTAGAGAACGCACTGCAGGACAGCTTCGATGAGTTTGAGGAGCAACCGTGGGTGGTCCAGCTTTATGCTCAGGATGAAACTGATTGGGATCCGTACATCCGTAAGTTGCGCAGCTACATCCAGCCTCGCGCTCAAGGCTCGGCGTTCAGCGAGGCCTATCTGCAGATGTTCCCTCGCCACCTTCAGGCGATCTCCAAACCAGGTGGGCTGTTTGAAGACACCACCGTCACCGGCTTGCCTTGGCGCGGGCAGGTACGCCGCGTTCGTATGGTGGTCTACCGGCGTAGTGGCGCAGGGACGGGGCGTCGTGGTCAGAACTCCGAACAGGCACTCAACGGAATTTGCGATCGCCTCAGCGGTGGATTGGGTAACGTCGGTGTCAGCGCATCACGCATGGACGGCAAACAGATTCACGCGTGGCTGCTGCGCTGGTTCAATCCAAAGCCGGCTTTGCTCGGCCCCTCTCCCGCCGATCGCGAACGCTTCTACGCAGCAACGTCGTACCCGGATGATGGCGAAGCGGATGGTCTGGAACTGGCGAGCGGCACAGACTTCGCGCAACGGTTGTTCTTCGACCAGCCAAAGTCGGACGTTGAAGCAGGGCTATGGTTCTTTGACGGCATGCCGCATCGCGTTGTCGCCCTCGACCGGTTGCGCTCGCCCCCTGCAACAGGGCATCTCACCGGCGAAACCAGAAAAAGTGGTGACGCAACCAATACGCTGTTCGATCAGATGCCGGAGGACACGGTTCTCTGCATCACCATGATCGTGACGCCACAAGACACTCTCGAAGCTCATCTCAATCAATTGGCCAAGAAGTCGGTCGGTGACACGGTGGACTCGGAGCAGACTCGCCAGGACGTCCACTCCGCCCGATCGCTAATCGGCAGCGCCCACAAGCTCTACCGCGCGAGCGTTGCGTTCTACCTGCGTGGTGACGATGTTGCTCAACTGGACGCCAGAACACTGCAACTCAACAATGTGATGCTCAATGCGGGGCTGCAGCCTGTAAGGGATGAGCATGAAGTCGCCCCGCTCAACAGCTATCTTCGCTGGCTGCCTGGTGTGTTCAATCCCGGGGCCAAAAACGCGGATTGGTACACGCAGCTGATGTTTGCCCAACACGTCGCCAACCTGGCGCCGGTATGGGGACGGAGCCAAGGCACAGGAAATCCCGGGATCACGTTCTTCAACCGCGGAGGAGGCACCATTACCTTCGATCCGCTGAACCGCCTTGATCGCCAGATGAACGCTCATCTGTTTTTGTTCGGACCCACTGGCTCGGGTAAATCCGCGACGCTGAACAACATCCTCAACCAGGTAACGGTCGTTTACAGACCTCGATTGTTCATCGTGGAAGCTGGCAACAGCTTTGGCTTGTTCGCTGATTTTGCCAAGCGCCAAGGGCTGACCGTAAACCGTGTCAAACTCGCGCCAGGTTCAGGCGTGAGTCTTGCGCCCTTCGCCGATGCCAGCAGGCTCATCAATTTCCCGGACCGCGTCAAAACCCTGGACACCGAAGAGCTGGACCAGGACATCACGGAAGACGACGAGCGCGATGTAATGGGTGAACTGGAAATCACTGCGCGATTGATGATTACCGGTGGTGAAGAGAAGGAAGAGGCTCGGATGACGCGCGCAGATCGCAGCCTCATTCGCCAATGCATCCTGGATGCGGCGCGCTACTGCAGCGATCGACAAAAGAATGTCCTGACCGAGGATGTGCGCGAAGCACTGCGGCGTGCCGGCCGCGATTCCACGCTTCCCGAGGGACGAAGAATACGCTTGCTGGAAATGGCCGACGCCATGGACATGTTCTGCCAAGGGGCGGACGGCGATCTGTTCAACAGCGACGGCAGTCCGTGGCCCGAGGTCGACATCACTATCGTCGATCTCGCCACTTACGCGCGCGAGGGCTACAACGCCCAGCTGTCCATCGCGTACATCTCCCTGATCAACACCGTCAACAACATCGCTGAGCGCGATCAGATGCTGGGCCGTCCGATCATCAACGTCACCGACGAAGGCCACATCATCACCAAAAACCCTCTGCTGTCGCCGTATATCGTCAAGATCACCAAGATGTGGCGCAAGCTCGGTGCGTGGTTCTGGCTGGCTACGCAGAACGTCGACGACTTGCCCAAGGCGGCTGAGCCGATGCTGAACATGATCGAGTGGTGGATCTGCCTCAACATGCCACCGGATGAGGTCGCCAAGATTGCCCGGTTTCGCGAATTGACCGACGCGCAGAGAAAACTGATGCTTTCGGCACGGAAGGAGTCAGGGAAATTCACCGAAGGCGTGATTCTGTCGAAATCGATGGAAGTACTCTTCCGAGCTGTTCCGCCGAGCCTTTATCTCGCCATGGCCATGACTGAGCCAGAGGAGAAAGCGGAGAGGTTCAGACTGATGAAGGAGCTAGACGTGAGTGAGCTGGATGCCGCCATCGAGATGGCACGCAGGATCGATCTTTCTCGTGGCTTGGAGTGAGAGTCGATGCCTGGGTCAGCTTCTCGTCACGCGCTATTCCTGACTCGTGAGAAAAGGTTTCAAGGGTAAACCAGTTTGATTGCAGCATCAGAAAGCACGCCGCTGTTTACTGATGCAGTAAGCAATCACAGACGGTTAAGCCATGAGCAATTTCCTCAACGCCCGGATCTGGCCAGCATCCAGGCGTCACGTTTTCGCCTGTTTACTCATCCTCACGCTCCACAGCGGGCAGTCCTGGGCTTCCGTCGTTGTCTTCACTGATGCGCGCTTCCCTACGTCAGCTGCCTCAGCAGCCATCACAGTACGACTCGACAACGTGGAGCGGATCGAAGCCCTGCTTTCACAACAGTTCGCTGCAGATCCCTCACTCGCCAACAGCTTGGCTTCATTCGAGCTCGGTCCGGAGCTTCATCGTGAAATGGTGGAGGCGCATCAAGCGATAGCTGATGCATGGAGCCTCGGGGTCACCAAGGTCCCCGCGATCGTCGTCGACGACAAATATGTTATCTACGGCGAGAAAAACGTGCAGCGTGCGATGGACCGTATCGACGAGTTCCGGAGAGCTCGTCCATGACTCTCGTCTCTTGTAAACATCGGCGCACGCTCTGCATCTTTCTGCTGGCCACATCCCCTTCCCACGCACTCACGACCGCCGCGATCGTGCCCTCGGTGATGTCGCCCTCGTGCCTGGAGTACCGCGTAGTCGGAGTCTGCTATTGGCTGTTCTGCACCAACTTTGGCTGCAAGGTCAAAACGTCGGCCAAGGTCGGGCATTACGTCCCGGATGCCGTAGTCTCGAGCTATTCGGCGACGGGTCAGAATCCCTGGGTCGAGATTCAAGCGCTTGGCGCGCCGAACAGCTCAGCGCTCAGCGGCGGCGCAGGTACCACGAACGACGCCCGCGAGAACAACATGAGCGCGTTCAAGAACGTTGATGTCATTGGTCATCCAGGAAGCCTCGCGTTCTCGGCTTTCGCATCAGGTTCCGGGTACGCCTGCAGCGGTGCGGGCATCCCTTACATCCCGAACATGCTCAGCACGTTGGATACACCGGGGTGGAGACACGGCATTCCTGAGTCGATCTATCCGCAATCCGTCACACCAGGCTTGCGCGAGATCGGTAGCCGTACGGCGATGAACCTGTGGGGGAACGTGTATCCACGCAGCGGCTTCCTGCACCAGGTCGATGACTATAAGGCCGCGGCCGTGATGGCCCAGCGTGCCGGCGATATCGTCACGCGTACAGGCCAACCCCACGTTTACACCCCTTTGCAAAGCCTGCCACAGCCTGGCTACTGGCCGGCAGGCCCGCTGCTTGAGAACCAGCCGAGATCTGGCAAGTGGCAGCAGCTTTCGCCTGTCATGCGTCCCATCTGCTCTGCATTCCCAGATCCCTCCCCTGCCATTCAATCCCAGGACGGTAGTTACGCCTGGGCGCTATGGCGCCCGTACAGCTGCTGCAAGCGAGAGGGACAGACCTTCCTCGGCAGTGTTGGCGCCTACTGATCCTCACACAGAGACGAACATGGATAGAAAACTACGCCTGACTCATGTGCTTGCTGCATTGCCTTTGTTGTTGATCGCGAGCGTCTCTCAAGCCGATGACCCCATCAACGCAGCGACGTCAGGCTCGGTCATCGGTGATGAGGTGCTCTACAGCATCGGAGGCGGCAACGCGGTGTCGATGGGACGCGCCGGCAACATGCAAAGCCTCGGGGTCGGGATGGGTTGGAACAACAACCTCATGTGCGGAAACATGGACCTGTCGACAACACTCCAGAACCAGCTCAGCGGTGCAACGGAGGGTTTCAACAACATCATGAGCAGCGTGATACAGGGCGCGACTGGTGCAGTTGCCTCGCTGCCTGCTCTGATCATCCAGCGCGCCGACCCCGCGCTGTACAACCTTCTCACCAACGGGATCCTGCAGGCCCGCATCGACTTCGACCGGTCAAAAGCCGGCTGTACCGCGATGGCCAAAAAGATGATGGACATCGGAGGTAAGCAAACCGGTTGGGGCGTACTTGCTGAAGGACAGGCGATGAAAGACGCCGTGAGCCAGAGCAAGGACGCGGTAGCAGTCACAAAAACGGCTGAATCAGATAAGGGCAATACCGGAGTGCCCTGGGTTGGCGGCGCAAAGGCTGGCGGTAAAAGCCAAGCCTCAATTAGGGTGATTGGCGAAGTGACGAAGGCTGGCTACAACCTGCTCAGCGGCCGCAGTGTCACCGACAATTCTGCCATCAGTCAAAGCGCATGCAACGGCGGGATGGTGTGCAGTACCTGGAAGAGCCCGGAAGAAGCTGCCAATTTCGCTAATCGGGTGCTAGGCGAAACGGAGCAGCAAACGTGCGATGCCTGCGTCAAAACCAATGCCACTGCCGGCGTCGGTCTTACCCCCTTGATCGAAGAAGAATACGGATCAAGGCTCAAAGTCCTCGAGGATCTGCTGACCGGCCAAAAGCATGTGACTGATGACAACCTTGCCGAAGCGAGCAGCAATTCCCTTCCCATTTCCAGAGCCGTGATCACGGCGCTTCGCGATGAGCCTGATCAACAATTACTGGCACAGCGTCTCGCTTCCGAGGTGGCCGTTTCGAGTGTCCTGGAAAAAGCTCTTCTGCTGCAGCGAACCCTGCTTGCTGGAAAGAAAGAACCCAACGTCGCGGTCAACGAGGTCGCAACGGCTGCCATCAGCAGCGAAACCCAGAACCTCAAACTCGAAATCGACAACCTCAAAACCGAGCTGGAATTGCGACGCACGCTCGCCAGCAATTCACCCATGGCAATCATCACGCGCCACAGAGAACGCAGCCAGAACTCTCGCTCTACCTACCAGGGTGATCCAGAAAACAACCGCCTTGATAACACCCAGAAACCAGCCTCCAGTGCTGAAGACTAGGAGTCTTGGTCATGCAGTCAAACATACTGAAACGGGTGCTACGGTCGACGCCTGGGCAATTGATCCTGTGCTTTCTGCTGCTTACGGCCGTAGGCATCCTCATGAACACCTTTGGATTGTTTATTACAGGCAGTATCGATGCCTGGAAAGCCTGGCAAATCAGATCGTATTGGTATTTCTTCGCTTGGAGAGTTCTGCTGTTCTCGGTGCTCGTCTGGATATGGATACCACTGCGTCGGCGCCGGCTGCGCCTCGATCCAGACTCAAAAGCACGACTGGTGCGAGCGGAAATCGGGTTCATCGTCACTGTGCTGGTGTTAGAGCTCACTAACTCTAGAACTTACTGGTAGCAGGAGCAGCGAAATGACACTTGTTACCAACGATTATCTTGAGTACTACCTCACGCTTGTTGGATGGCTGATCAACAACGGCATCTGGTTCGTGCTCATAGGCTGCGGAGCTTACGCGATACCGTTCGCAGCAATCATCCTTCAGGAATGGCTCAAGGCTCGCGCTGAGGGTGCCGATGAAGGCAACAAAGGCATGCTGGCCGTAATCCGTATCGAGAACAGGCTTTGGGTGGCAACCGTTGTCATCATGTTTGCTGCGGCACCTATGATCGATCTCGATATCAGCACGATCAAATATGACGAGTCACGCTCTCAACAGTGCCAGTACCGGGTTACGCAACCCGAGGACACAAGCTGGGGGAGATCATTCACGACCTTGAACGGACAGAGTGCAAGGGTTCCGATCTGGTGGTTCTTCGTGCATTCGATGTCCAAATCCATTACCGGGGCAGCGGTAGCATCCATCCCCTGCGGAACCGATCTGCGACAAATGCGCATGGAGATCAGTACTACTCGGATTCATGATCCACTGCTGTCTCAGGAGGTGGTGGATTTCAGCAATGATTGCTACGCACCTTCACGCTCAAAGCTGTTCATGGCTCGGCCCCAGCTCGACCCCGAGGCCATGAATGACGTTAACTGGATCGGCTCTAGTTATTTCAATAGCCAGCCGGGCTATTACGATAATTACTACTCTCGTACGCCGCGCAAGGAGTGGCCATACGAGCCTGTTCGCGACGCGGGCCTGGCCAGGGTGAAAAACGGTGGTGGATATCCCACTTGTAACCAGTGGTGGAACGACGACGCCAAGGGACTGCGGTCGCGCTTGCTACAGCAAGTGGATACCAGCCTGTCGGAGCGTTTTGTAAATTGGGCCTCGTTCATGAGTCCGAAGGACGTCAACGACGCCATCATTCGTGAAATCGCCTCGCCTCGAGCGCAGCAAATGACTCAGGGGCAGGTATATACGGATTATGGGGGACAAATCGGCGGATCAATGTTCAACGATATGAGTCGAGTGACTGGGGCAGTCGGCCTCGGAGTTGGCTCGCTCGCTTACTTCCCGGCAATCGATGTTGTACGTCAGGCTATACCGATGGTGATGGCGTTTTTGAAGATGACGATGGTCATTTGCATACCGCTGGTTTTGATATTTGGTACGTTCGATCTGAAGCCAGTTGTTACAATGTCGACAGTGATGTTCGCCATGTTTTTTGTAGATTTCTGGTTTCAACTTGCTCGGTGGCTCGATACGACAATCCTCGATGCCCTGTACGGTATGAACTCACCGCACGCAACTTTGAATCCGTTGCTGGGCATGAACAATACCCAGGCGGACATGCTGCTGAATTATGTAATGGGAGCGATGTTCGTCGTTATGCCTGGGCTATGGATGACGGCACTGACATGGGCAGGAATTCAGACCGGTAAAGCCCTTCATGGCATTTCCGAGGGTACAAAGGGCGCGCAGAATGAGGGTGGTAAAGGCAGCGAAACACTGAAGAAAACACTCTGATCAATACGCTAAGGGTGCTTACGCCGCCCCTAGCGTATTCAGTCGAAATCACTATGATCGAACGCCGGATCGTGGATGTTTTCAGGAGCGTATGGATCTGGAAACAACGCATCTGAATCGTATCCCCTGTCGTCACCGGTGGAATCCTCTCTATGCGCTAGCAAAGCTCGACTCGTCATGAGCAAGGTCAGCACGGCAAATGCGACCCAATACGACGCGTAGAGAGCTGCAGCGATGATACTGAACCTGAGGAGGTGCAGCAGCGATTTAACCAATAGGACTGGGAAGCCAAACGACGACAGTTTTCCGAGCGTCCATACCTCACCTTTTAAATAAAACCGAACGCCGGTGCCGACTACGCCGCCTATGAGCTGGTAAATGCTCTGTACTGGTTTTACTCCGTCCATCTGGCACCTCGTCATATGTCATCAAATGATGCCAGCAAATCAGACATTGATTGGGCTCAACAAGGAGGCTTTTCTCAAAAGCCCGTGGGAAACTTCCTAAAAACACTGTGATGCGGAATAGCACTTGGGTTTCGTTAAAAATCAGGAATTTAATCCATTATTGATCCAGGTTATTGACGATCTAGGTCTCATGAATTTCATCGCTTATGGCGACCAGAGTCAATTCGATAGCCACCGCCATAATACCCGAAGCCTGCATCGCCATGGCGCCAGCCATCTCAGTCGGCGGAGAAGCCTGTAGACGGGCTCTCAGGGACTAACCCCAGCGCCTTCAGCTCTTTCATGGCGACTATGGCTAGCAGCGTCCCCCCGAACCAGAAGGCCAGGTAAAGCAGGTACCCGGCCAAACCCAATTTCGCCATAAAAAAACAATCCGGGTGGTTTCCTTTGGTATGCCCAAACTGCAAAGCGACCTCACAAATTTATTCTCGCAACGAAGTTACCGTTTTAAGCCTCGGCCAAGCATATGACCGCGTCGATGGGCCAGCCCCTGATCCTGGATACTTCATGGCATGCGGCAATCCTCCACAACGAGACTCGTTAGCGCGAGCAGATCGGATCCACATTGACGAGAAATCAGACAGGTCCGAAAAACACATAGGACCATTCCTAAGCTAGCGGCCATTTCCGCGCCGAAAGCCGTCAGCTTCAGATTACTCAAACACCCGAAACAGCCCTCCCCACACCTGACGCTTGCTTGAACACGCCTCCTCCTCTTCCCGGCCCAATTGCACGCTCCAAAAGCCTCCAAACCCAAAACAAATCTCTCTGCGCCAATCCTGTTTTCACATGGATCTCCTCCCTCAAAAAAGGGATAAACCCGCCAGCCAAAAAGGAAATGGAAAAGGCGGTCAAGGGAATGGAATCCAAGGGTAAGAGGCCTACCCGAAAACGGCCCATCAGGAGCTGAAAAGCAAAAGGCTCCCTTCTGAACGGGACGCTGTTGCATGTTTTGGAATCTGAAATGGAAAAGAGCAAAAGGCTCTCATCCTGAATGCGGTTCCCATCGCGATGATGGATCAATTCACGCCGAATCAGCCTCAGCCCTGCTTGCTACTCCCCGCCGGGCAAAACTCATTGAGCACATCTGGCAACGCACGTCGCTATCGCGCAAACAATTCAATCAGCTTTACCTTGAGCCTATTCAGCGCTACGCCGAACTGGTGCAACACCTTCCCGCTTCCGAAAACCATCACCATGCGTATCCAGGTGGGATGCTGGATCATGGCCTGGAAATCGTGGCCTATGCTTTGAAGATGCGGCAGCTGTATTTGCTCCCTCTGGGCACCTCGTCAGAAACACAGGCGGCGCAAACAGAGGCCTGGACAGCGGCCGTCGCGTACGCGGCGCTGCTCCACGATATCGGCAAAATTGCTGTCGACGTGCAGGTCAATCTTGCCTCCGGCAAACGCTGGTATCCGTGGCAGGGCCCGATAACTGGCGCCTACCGTTTCCGCTACGCCAAAGGTCGCGACTACAAGCTTCATAACGCTGCAGCCGGCCTTCTCTACAACCAGGTACTGCCACCCGCGGTCATGGAATGGCTCAGTCAGTTCCCGGACCTCTGGGCTTCGCTTATCTACGTGCTGGCCGGGCAACACGAGCATGCCGGCATCCTTGGTGAATTGGTCGTTCAAGCGGACCAGGCCTCTGTGGCGCAAGAACTTGGCGGCAATCCGGAGCGCGCGATAAGTGCTCCTCGCAACTCGCTGCAGCGTCAGCTTATGGAAGGCCTGCGCTTCCTTGTCCTCGATCAATTGAAACTCAACCAGCCAGAAGCATCAGATGGCTGGCTGACCCAGGACGCCCTCTGGCTGGTGAGCAAAACTGTGGCTGACAAGCTCCGGGCTCATCTGCTGTCCCAAGGCACCGAAGGAATACCCAGCTCCAACTCCACGCTGTTCAATGTGCTGCAGGATCATGGAATTATCTTGGCAAACGCCGAAGACAAGGCCATCTGGAAAGCAACCGTCAATAGCGGCAGCTGGCAGATGACACTGACGTTCCTCAAAGTCTCACCGGCTTTGATCTGGGACTCGAAGGAACGCCCCACGTCCTACACGGGAACCGTTACGCCGGAAACTGATGCCCCGGAACAACCAGAAGGAGCCGTTCAGCCTTTTCAGAGGTTGGCGCCTGAGAAAGTGCCATTCGCCGTTGAGCTGCCTCCACCTCAAGCACCTGTCGTCGATGACGTGGACATGCTGCTCAACATGCTGGGAATGGAAGAGATTGCCCATGAATCGAATGACCTGGCGGACCAAAGAACACCCGACTGTCTTTGGGCACCGGTGAAGGACGAATCGGTGAATGCTGTAGGACCACCCGTAAACCCCATTCTGCCACTATCCAAAAATGTTTATGACGATAAACTTGGCGTCAGGTTCACGGACTGGCTGCGCGATGGAATAATCAACCACAAGATAATAATTAACGACGCGAAAGCAAAAATCCATACCGTTGCCGGAACAGCCTTCATGGTCACTCCGGAAATCTTTCATCGGTATGCGCAAGAACACCCACAACTACAAGCCATAGCAAAAACAGAAAACACCCACGACTGGCGTTTGGTTCAGCGCGCCTTTGAAAAACAAGGGATCCATTTAAAAAGAAACGACGGGCTCAATATCTGGACATGTGAGGTGAATGGCCCACGGAAGACACGCACGGTAAAAGGATACTTACTAAAAGACCCTCTCTTTCTGTTTACAGAGAGACCCTACGACAACCCGTATCTCAAGTTAATTGACTCATAACTTTAAGAAGAACAAACATCATGTATTTGATTTCGGAACTGCTTCGCGAATATTTTGCCGATCGCGACCTCAAACCCAGCACTCAGCAGGCTTATGGCGTGGCGGCTCGCGCGCTGATTCGGCAGATGGGTGACTGCCTCATGGAGGAAATTGACCGAAAGAAGATCCTTGCATGGCGCAAGGAGGTGCTGCGAGTCACCCTCAAGGAAATCAGCTGGAATACCTACATTCGAGAACTGAAGGGATTGTATCAGTTCGGAATTGACCGGGGGCTTATCAGTCTTCAGCAAAATCCCTTTCAAGAGTGCAATGTGCGTTGCCCTAAACGGCCAAGCAAAACCGTGCAAAGTGATGTCATGTCCAATGCGCGCCACCTCTTGGCCAACATGGAACGCGAGGAAATTGAATGGCAACAATGGACGGAGTTCTATCCTGCATGGTTCTGGCGGACGGTGTTTGAAACGTTTGCCTACACTGGCATGCGGGCCAACGAAGTCATCTGCTTACGGCTGGATGATATTGACCTTCATAAGCGGATGATCCGGATCAGAGCCGAAGTTGCGAAAACTCACGAAGAACGCTGGATCCCCATCCACGAAACACTTCATCCTTACATGTCTCGCTTGGTGTATGCGGCGAAGAAAAAGAAAATCGCGAGTGGTGAGCAGTTATTTAATCTGAATGTATATTCAGTTCGGCACATGAAACCCAACACAAACATGGACCAGATAGGTGCTTTCTACAAAAAGCTCTCGGCAAAACTCGGCGTCGCGATCAGCCCGCACCGTTTCAGGCATACCCTGGCCTCCCGGCTGATGAAGGAGCCAGATCGGGATATACATACCGTGAAGGAACTGCTCGGACACCGGAATATCTCGACCACGATGAAATACATTTCGGTGGATTTTGAGCAGATGAGAGAGTTGTTGAATGAGATGAGGTAGCTGGTCATCCCAAGATTCGCCGATCAGTAAGGTGATTCCACTGAATCACCTTCAACCACTACCGCCACAGCAGCAGTTATCAGCCTAAAAGAGCGATGACACAAACTCTGCAATGGGTTCCGGCAGAAGATCCTGGGGATGATCCCCGCCCAAGGTCGCCAAACCACTACTGCCCTTGATGACCCCCGAGCTGATGACATCACCCGAGCGGACGCTCACCACATCAACTTTGATTTCAACCTTGTCAGGGATCATCGACCACTCTGTCGCTCTATCTTCCCAGTGCAAGATAGTCGGGAAAATCAGAACATCCTGATCACTACGCTGAGCTTGCGCGAGCGCATCATCAAAATTTTCCGCCACGCCCCCTGTACGAACCAACCTCGACCGGGCGCTAACGGCGCTAGCGATTATCTTGGAGGTATTGCGGCCAGAACCACTGTAGATGTGGTTCCCGTACTCGCCATCTGCCGGCGTCGTGACGTAGATCCGGTCCTTTTGGGTGATGCGAGTCGAGCCGTTCTGCTGTGGAGTCCAGTTATGGGAATCAGCACACCCGGCAAGCGAAGCGATGGTGATGAATATAACGAGGGCGCGCATGTGAACTTCCTTGTACTAGGCGAGTAACCAAAAATTGGCGGTGAATATATACATCCTTGCCGCACCATTGCTAGCGCTGCTCGCAGCTCTGCCGCACGAACGTCACGGCGCTGATTTGATCGGCAATAAGGTTCAGCCGCCTCTCTCCCTTTTGGAAGATTTGAATCATCCGTACACGGCGTGAGCCTCAGGAGAGTTGCCGGCGCCCTCAACGCGTTCCGCTATACCAGCGAGCTCCACCGCTGACCATTTCAAATCAGCGCTGCTCCCCTGCAGGTCCCGCCGCATCTGTGCACCTGTATTCGTAGCTGTCATTACTTTTGACCCTTGCCCATTGATCGATTGCTTGTCCATTCGATGACTTGATTTTTGTCAGTTGCACGACACCGTCCACAACACACTTGATATCCCATGCTTCACCGCTTTCCAAGACCACTTGCCCCTGAAATGCAGGCTTGCGAAGGTTCTTGAATCAAGTCGCTTTGACAGTCCAGAGCTGATCAAGCTTGGTAGTAAAACTGCTACTCATCAGATCGCGCCTCATTGCCCATGCGGGTGCCGTGGCAACACTTGCAGCACGCAGCGTTCCTCTTCCCCAGCGTCGATTGATTTCATCCAGCACGCTCATTACCTTATCGGCTGCAGCTGGCTGCGAGTGAGCGAACAAGTCATCTGTGAATTCACCAGGGTGCCTGAGATCCATTAGAAGCACTTCCGCCTTGCTGTATTTGAACCCTGGCCGGAACAGACGATTCACCGCCTCGGTTGCCGCCTTGGTCATCAACCGCACATCGTTGGTCGGGTATGGCAATTCGACCAGTGCACCGTTGGCGTACTTGGCTTCTTCTGGGTTAAACATCCCGGTTCGAATGCTCACGCGGATCTTCTTGCACAGCGAATTCTGCACGCGCAGCTTCTCTGCGGCGCGCTGCGTATAAGTGGCCACAGCTTCTTTGATCGGCTCAATATCGGTGAGGCGGCTGCCGAACATTCTGCTGCAGCAGATCTCCTGCTTTGGCGGCTCAGCTTCTCCTAGCGCCAGGCAAGGCGTGCCGGCAAGCTCGCGGGCTGTCTTCTCGATCACGACGCTGAATTTATCTCTGAGCATCCTGGCATCCGCTGTCGCCAAGTCCATAGCTGACCTGATTCCCATCACCTCAAGGTGCGCCTTCATGCGCTTGCCTACGCCCCAGACTTCGCCCACGCAGGTGTTGCGCAGCGTCCAATCGCAGTCGAATTGATTGCAGAGATCCACAACTCCACCGGTTTTTTCGAGTAGACGTTTTGCGGTGTGATTTGCCAGCTTCGCCAAGGTTTTCGTACGAGCGATGCCAACGCCAACCGGGATGCCAGTACGCTTGTAGATGGCCGCGCGGATGGTGCGACCGAATGCCTTTAAATCGCCAGGCATGCCGGTCAGATCGGCAAAGGCTTCGTCAATGCTGTAGACCTCGAGTGCCGGCACCATTGACTCGATAATGGTCATCACCCGTTCGCTCATGTCCCCGTAAAGCGCGTAATTGCTACTGAAGGCGACAACCCCACTGCGGCGCAGGTGCTCCTTGATCTGAAAATACGGAGCGCCCATCTTCACGAACTGTTTAGCGTCATAGCTGCGGGCAATGACGCAGCCATCATTGTTCGAGAGCACGACGATGGGAGTCTTGGCCAGGTCAGGGCGGAAGACCCGTTCACAACTGGCATAGAAGGAATTGCAGTCGATCAGCGCGAAAACCGGCTCAGGCTTTGTCATGATCGCGAACGCTGTACTTCACTACGCCCCAGATCACCAGCTCATCCCCTTCCATCACGTAGCGCGAGGGATATTTAGGATTCTCAGACTTCAGAATGACGTCCTTCCCTTGCATATGGAGTCGCTTGCAGACAGGTTCGGTGTTGAGTGCCGCGATCACGATGTCGCCATGCACTGCGTCGAGGCTGCGATCAACGATCACCAGGTCACCACAGTAGATCCCTGCGCCTTGCATGCTGTCACCCTCGATCTTCACCAGGTACACGTGCGGCGCTCGAATATCGAACAGCTCGTCCAGCGAGATGTGCTTTTCGATGTGATCGGCCGCCGGCGACGGGAAGCCCGCCGGTACATGGAAGGAATAAAGCGGCAGCTTCTCGCCGCCCGCCGACAGTGGGCCAAGGATGGTGACACTCATGATGCGAACCTTGTTGTGGGTAGCTGTATGTATATACAGTTAACGTTCTTAGCCGCTTGCGGTCAATCTTATATCCAGGAAATTTCGACGGGTGACAGCATGTGTGGACGCTATTCGATCTACCAATCCATGGATCACTACCTCAAAGAGCTCGCGCCAAAGCAGCTGGTGATCAATGGCTATGACCTCTGGCCGATTGAGCGTTACAACGTCGCCCCGTCGACACGCGTGGAGGTCATCCGGCCACGCGAAGACGGGCTGAGTATTGACAGGGTGAATTGGGGATGGTCGCCGTTCTGGGCCAAGGGGAAGCGACCAGACCCAATAAACGCCAGAGTTGAGACAGTTATGTCCGGCAAGTTTTTCAAGCAGCTTTGGCCGAATGGTCGTGTGTTGGCACCGGCGAACGGTTGGTATGAGTGGGTCAAAGATCCCGTTGATCCAAAGAAAAAGCAGCCATATTTCATTACGCTGAATGAGCAGATCCCGATGTTCATTGCTGGTTTGGCCGAAGTGCACCAGAGTCTCGAACCTGACGAACGCGACGGTTTTGTCATCATTACGGCGGCAAGCGATCAGGGCATGGTCGATATCCATGACCGCAAGCCGTTGGTGTTGTCGCCTGAGCATGCCAGGGAATGGGTTGATCCAGAGACTTCACCTGAACGGGCACGAGAAATCGCACTTGAGCACTGTCGGCCGGTAGAGGAGTTTCATTGGTATCCAGTGGGTAAGGCCGTTGGCAACGTTCGCAATCAAGGCGCGCAACTCATTGAGCCACTAGCCCTACCTTCCGAGATTGAGGACTGAACAGCGGCAAATGCTCGCAGCTTCACCGGGCAGCGGCCAACCATTGGTCTGTTGCGAAATTGCGTCTGGCTTAAAAAGGGCGCTCAGGAAGGGTAATGCTGCTGTCTTGCCAGAAGGATTACTCATGATCGCGCGCCGTTTTTTAACCGACGTCAGGTACTTGTCAGAGTGAAATATCCATAAGCCGGAACGGGCGGAGCTTGAGTAGTGCCCAAAGCTCTTTCCTCGCCCACTCCCCAAGACTTGTCGGGGCTCGAACTATATGTATTCGGTCGCACGTGTCACTACAGACAACAGGTCGATAACTGGTTGGAAAGCAGCGGTATCCAGCCTCGGGCTATTCTGGAAATCGAATCGTATCCGAGTATCTTCGCCTGTATCGCGCAAGGAATAGGTTTCGCCTGCATACCAGAGAGTTACGTGGATCGTTTTGCCAGTCAGGCACACACGTTTCAGGCTGACCAGGTGCCCAGTCTGGATTCAAGCGATATCTATTTCGTCTGGAGAAAGAACCAGCAATCCACCCTGATCAGAAACTTCATCGAGGTCATCGACAGTCAGGGTGTTTTATTGCAACCACGTCTAAACGATTCGAACTCGTCAAACCCCGACGGCGTCTTTTGGCCGGGGGATGGTGGTAATCCCCAATGAAATAGGGCTGGGCCGTCTATTCCTCCGGCCATCTACCCCGTTTTGTGAACAACCAATAGATGATCCCCAAGACCAGCGTTGCAAACCCCAATGCAGCGATAGTGGCGGCGGGCGTTGAAGCGGAATCAAGAATCACGAATTTGCGACTCAGAGCCAAGAGCGAGATAAGAATCACTGTTCGCAGCTGCACGATGCTGCCGTGCCTGAACGCGGGACGAATGATGGAGTGCTTGAACTCCAAGGCGATCAACACAGTGAAGATCGAACCGAACAGTAACTGGAAATCGCCGTGATCCAAGGGATCAATCGCGCCGCCTACCACCAGCGGCAGCACTCGTCTATAGAGCTGGATCAAAGCAATGACGATGACGCACGAGATCATCACGCCAAGCGCCAGCACGATGATCTGCTCGAATCGCTCATAGGCGTTCATCAGTGACCACTGGACACGAAGGCTTTTCAACGTCGATCTCGGAGGCAGTGGCGCTGAGGGGTCCGGATTCTTCATTAGGTTTTTGCTCCAGCACGTGTGGTTTCAGCCGTCGGCATGGCTCGCCTGTAGCCGCTGATCCAGCGCGCCAGATAGTTGAGTGAAGCAGAGTTTCGGGGGTACGGCCGAATCATTCCCAGTGATCTCGATGCGCTACCCGCATCGGAGTCTGCCGGACCGCCTCGGCAACAGTGAACCCAGGCTGTTGACGTGAGCTGGTCTGGGTTCTAGTTGCTGATAATGGAGATCTTATCGTTGCGCTCGATGATTGCGAGCATGATCTGTTCAACCCGCTCAATCCCCTGCCCCAGTATTGCCGCCAGCGATCGCGGCTGGTTCATCGACGCGTATCAATGATCGTCACAACCAGCATGGCGATTCATTGCAAACCCGCCTACGCTTGTTGGATGACCCCACGCCTGTACTCAGTTGAGGCAAAGGCTGGGGCAATCAGATTCCCTTCTGACTGTCCGTTCGCCGCGATCTGGACCTGCCCACGTGTATCGCCAGCCACTGGCCTCTTACTACGTCCCGCCCGACCAACATTTGACGCACAACGGGTAAACGTTTTACGCACTCCCCCACCTGTCGTTCTCAAGCGACCGATGCCGCAGCACCTCTGGAAATGAGGCCGCTGTTCACGTTCTCCCATTGAGGAAAATCAGTATGTATCGGCCGAGCACCATTACTTATCAGCAGCATCGAGGGTTCAGCCGGACCTTCACTCAGGGTCATTTGAGCCTTGGATTGTTTTTCCCTTTGGAGGCTTTCGATGGGGACATGCCCAGCATGCTCAACCAGGTCGCTTTGGCCAAACGAGCGGAGGCGTTGGGTTTCTGCGCGCTCTGGTTTCGTGATGTGCCTCTTCGGGATCCCGGTTTCGGCGATGTTGGCCAACTGTTCGACCCTTGGGTTTATCTGGGCTACATGGCCGCGCATACGTCTGAGATTGCGCTTGGCACTGCGTCCATTGCCATACCGTTGCGCCATCCGCTGCATACCGCCAAGGCATCTGCCAGCGTCGATCAACTGAGCGCAGGTCGCTTGATTCTGGGAGTGGCTTCCGGCGATCGTCCGGTGGAGTTTTTAGCTTTCGGCGTCGATCCCGAAAGGCGTGGAGAGCTCTTTCGGGAGCACTACGAGGTTATCAGGAAAGCCCACAGCACCAGCTTCGAACCCATCCGCTGGAGCGGTGGTGAGATGCAGGGCGCTGACTTGATTCCCAAACCCACAACTCAATCCATTCCAATGCTTGTGACTGGAAACAGTCGCCAGTCGCTGGACTGGATCGCGCGCGAAAGCCTCGGATGGATCAACTATCCACGCATACCGAACATGCAGCGGCTGATCGTTGAAGAATGGCGACGTGAGGTCATGAAGCAATGTGGCGCCGTCTATAAGCCCTTCGCTCAGTCGCTTTATATTGACCTCGACGAGACTCCATCCACGCCGCCCACCCGCATTCATTTAGGGTTCAAACTGGGACGCTACCATCTGCGGTTTTTGCTGGAGTCGCTTGAGGAAATCGGGGTGGACCACGTTATCCTGAACCTCAAATACGGAAAGCGCCCTGCTGAGGAAGTCATTGAGGAGCTGGGTACTCACATTGTTCCGGAATTCGCAGTACAGCGGCGTCCTGAAGTGGACTGATTCACACACCAGCGCCAGGCCAGGCATGCTGAAAAGCGAGGACATAAGTGGTCAGTCCCGAAAAAAACTTCAGGGCCACGCACCTCCTTAACGTGCATCAAGCACGCATCATCGTCTGCCGGGTTCGTCCAGGCATCCGAAGATCGCGTGCTTGATTGCACGACGTCATAGACAGCCTGCTACCCGATGACGGGAGCGGGTTGGCCTAAGTCCCTGGCCCCGCGATAGACACGCGATCATCAGGCTGGTCGGGCGGACTCATGTTTGCTGAGGCGTTTGGCGCATCCAGCTTATCGAAGAGCACTACGTCACGGGCTTTGTCGTAACCCAGTTCAACGCTGTCGCCGGCCTGGAGTTTGCCAGCGAGCATTTCCTTCGCGAGCCGCGTTTCGAGGGTCTGGCGAATCTGACGCTTCAACTCTCGCGCGCCAAACTCGGGCTGATAACCAACATCCGCCAGATGATCAATGAGGGTGTCAGCCACTTTCACTGTGATGTTCTGCGCAGCCGCGGTTCGAATGACCCGATCAAGCTGAATGCCCACAATCGATCGGATGTTGTCCCGAGTAAGGGCATGGAACACGATGATGTCGTCGATACGGTTCAGGAATTCGGGACGAAAATGCCCTTTCAAGACGCCCATCAATTCATCACGTAACGCTTTATCCGTAAGGCGTTCATTTTCTGGTCGCCCAAGATTCTGCATGATGACGGGAGAGCCCAGATTGCTGGTGGCGATGATGATCGTATTGCTGAAGTCCACAACTCGTCCCTTGCCGTCCGTGAGACGACCATCATCGAACACCTGCAGCAATACGTTGCTCACATCGGGATGCGCCTTCTCAATCTCGTCGAGCAAAATCACGCTGTAGGGCTTGCGGCGGACGCGCTCTGTCAACTGACCGCCTTCGTCGTATCCGACATAACCGGGTGGCGCACCGATCAACCGGGCAACCGCATGACGCTCCATGTACTCCGACATATCGATGCGAATGATCGATTGCTCGTCACCAAACACCGTCTCTGCCAACGCCTTGGCCAACTCGGTTTTGCCTACGCCGGTTGGACCAAGAAAGAGAAACGTGGCAATCGGTCTGTTGGCTTGTCCAAGGCCGGCGCGAGACAGACGAACCGCATCGCTGACCGCAAGCACAGCATCTTCCTGCCCGACCAGCCGATCACGCAAAGTGTCTTCCATATTCAGCAGCTTCTGACGCTCTTCCTGAGTGAGTTCGGTTACCGGAATACCGGTCAGACGGGACAGTACTTCGGCAATCGACTCAAGGGTCACCTCGAGGGTTTCGGAACCCGTTTTGCGCTCCCAGGCTTCTGTCTCCTCTCCCAATTGGGCTTGCTTTTGACCGATGCGCTCTTCGAAGCCTTTGGATTCATCGAAGCGTTTACGCGAGGATGAATAGTCCTGTTCGCGTTTGAGCTGGGTGATTTCTGCTTCCAGCTCCTGAATGCCAGCGGGCCTTGAGGAGGCGCTGATGCGCACGCGGGCCGCAGCCTGGTCGATCAGGTCAATGGCCTTGTCCGGCAGAAAGCGCGAGGTAATGTAACGATCCGACAGCTCCGCCGCTGCCACGAATGCTTCGTCGGCGAACGTCACCTGATGGTGCGCCTCAAGCTTGTCGCGCAGTCCACGCAGGATAATGATGGTCTGTTCTACGGTGGGCTCGGATATCAGGACGGGCTGAAAACGTCTTTCGAGCGCCGCATCTTTTTCGATGTGCTTTTGATACTCATTGAGCGTCGTCGCACCGATCAGACTGAGCTCCCCGCGTGCCAGTGCGGGTTTCAATACGTTGGCAATGTCCAGGCCGCCTTCTTCACCTCCCTGCCCCGCGCCAACGATCGTATGCAGCTCGTCGATGAACAGAATCAGCTCCGAGGTCTTCGCAGAGACTTCATCGAGCAGTTGCTTGGCGCGCTCCTCAAATTCGCCCCGGTATTTGGAGCCCGCGACCATTGAGTTCAGATTGACTTCAACCAGCCGTCTGCCACGCAGAATTTCCGGGACATCGCCCTTGACTATGCGCTGGGCAAGCCCTTCGACGATGGCTGTCTTGCCGACGCCGGGTTCACCGATCAGGACCGGATTGTTCTTCCTGCGGCGGGCCAGCACCTCGATGGTGTTTTCGATTTCCTGCGCGCGGCCCAATACGGGATCCAGCTTGCCCTCACGAGCCAATGACGTCAGGTCGCGACCGAACTTGTCGAGTGACGGTGTTCCCGTGGGGGTATCGACTCTCCCGTCCTCAGCCCCCTTACCCACCACCTTGACCACCTTCTGCCGCAAGGCTTCAGGGGTCACGCCGTATTTTTTGAGCAGCGTTCCGGCAATGCTTTCGGGCACCGAGGAAAGCCCGATCAACAGATGCTCGGGGCCAACATATGAGTGCCCTAAATCACGAGATGCCTGGAACGCAAAATTGAACGCTTTTTTCAGTCGAGGCGAGATGCTCATCTGATCCACCGGAGCCTGCGCCTGCGCTGCGCCCCTTTGAGCGTGTTGATCGATGTAGCTTTTGATGTCGTCCGCAGAAAGCTTCAATTCCTTGAGCAACGCTGTGCCTACGTCGGTATCGGCAAGCACATACAACAGATGCTCAGTATCGAGCTCGCTGCGGTTGAACTCATGGGCTTTCTCTCCAGCGCGTTGCAGGATTTCCAGCGTCTGGGAGCTGAATGCATCGGTTGCATCGACAGATTCGCGAGGCACATGCGCAGAGAGCCTGAAGTCATCACCCCCCTGATCCGCTGCTCCGCCCATGTTGTCGAAAAAGCGGGACACGCCACCGCCCAGCAAAGAGTCGAAGGGGTTCAACATACTTTTATGGCGTAAAAGTTGACGGTAGTCGTGGTCGCAAATGGACATTGTTCTGGCCTGACCATTTTGCGACACGGTCACTCGCGCGACAGCCGGTCTGGCGTTACATATTTCACAGAGAGTAGCCATGATGAGTTGTCTCCAAAAATGGATAACACGGACTCATACAGATGGATCTACGTGCCCTGAACGATGCTCAGGAAACAGGGGCATGAGACCAGCAATACGCTGAGCTTGGTCGGGAAGACGATGACGTGGGAGGGAATGGCAGCTTTGGGAAAACGATGCCACCCGATCAACATAGTCGCGATCTCATGACAGCGCGCCACGGCTACTTGATTACCGACGAACGACGTCTAGACATTTCGTGTGAATAAACAACCTGTCGTTAGCTATCAACCCAGGCGCTAGCTAGCGATTGAGTCCACGCATTGAGGAAAGCTCAATCGCCTGACTCATCTCGGTGACCTCGGGAGGCCCGTCATAGCGAAGCCCGTCGATGTAGAACGCAGGCGTGCCGTTTACCCCGCTACGTACGCCGCCATTGAAATCGGATTGTATTTTGGGCAGATAGATATCGGTTTGCATCGCAACAACCAGTTCATCGCTGGAAAGGCCGTGTCTCAGTGCGATGGCGCCATACAGCGGCACGCCCAATCGATCCTGATTTTCATACAACTCGTCGTGGGCCTCCCAGAAGAATCCTCGACTCCCGGCATATTCAGCGGTGACAGCCGCGCCCAGCGCATGCGGGTGAGCAGTGGTCAGTGGAAAGTTGCGAAACACAAGCAACAGATCCTCGCCAAAATGCTGCTGCAGCTGCTTGACGACCCAGTACGCCAAACCGCAATAGGGGCATTCGTAGTCGCCATATTCCACCAGTGTGACCTTGGCATCCGCCCTTCCCTGGCGATGGTCGTTTGCAGTTACCGGGACTTTGAGAGTGGCCATGTGATCACCTACTGGTTTTTGGCGGGCGTGCTGTGTGGGGAATCTGCCAGAGCATCCAGCGCATCCAGAATGCCGTCCGCTCCAGGATTGATTGCCATCGGTGAAACGTAGCTCCAGGCGACCACCCCCTCCTTGTCAATCACGAACAACGCACGCTTACAAACTCCAAGGTGGGAATCGTACACGCCATACTGTCGCGCCACCGCTCCTTTGGGCTCGAAATCGGCAAGCAGGCTGAAGTGAAACCCACGATCTTTGACGAAGGCCTGATGACACCATGCGCTGTCGACGGAAATACCCAGCAGCGTCGCGCCGTACTCTCTGAATGTGGGGAGCACCTGGTTGTACAAGGTCAGTTGGTCGCCACACACCGAGCTCCAGTCAGCGGGATAGAACGCCAATATTACGGGACTTCCCTTTAGCTCGCGCAGAGACAGCCGCTGATCGGGGGTCGCGTACAGGGAGAAATCGGGGGCGACAGTGCCGGCTGGAAGTGGTCCTTGAACCGAGCCGTCGGTCGTTTCCTTTGCATCATCCAATGCTGAAGTGTTCATTGCTTGAGCCCTGATAGATGGGGGGGTCTGCTCAGCCGGATACGACTCGCCCGGCGGGATAACTCCATCCACCGTCAAGGGATTCAGAGTGGCGAAGAGGCCTCGATACAAGCCTGAGTGTCTTCGGCTGCGAGGGTTATGGTCCGCATCAACGAGCACGAGGCGACCCGCCGTGCTTTTGCGGAATGGGGTTGAGGCCAGGTTGGCAGCGCAACGGCTGATTTGATCTGACGCACCAATGACTATAGTCGCTGTTGGCACCTGCCCCGCGAAAAGAGACCCGCGGTAACGTCCAGACTCAGCCGCGTCCCTGACGCGGCAAACGGCGGCAGGGACGGGTTGGAATGCCTCGTCGGGCTTGCTTAGCCGGGCAGCTTTGCCGCAAGGACGTCCACCTTCTCGATTGACGGCGGTTCGGCAAACAGCTCGGCAGCCTTTGCCATAAGCGCGGCGGCGACCTTGCCCGAAAGATGAGCCTGTCGGCCTGCTTCATCCGGGAAGGCGTCAAAGATGCCAAAGGTGGAAGGTCCCAAGCGGATGGCGAACCAGGCCGTGGTGGCTGGCTCCTCCGCCACGATTGCAAGACCACTCACTAAAAAGCTCTCAACCTCTTTCTCTTTCCCGGGTTTTGCTTCGAGACGAACGAACAACGCTACGTTGACCATGACGTGTGTCCTCTTGTTATGACCAGGTCATCATGCGCCATGCTTTCCAGTAAGCCCAACGGGATATTTGCCGACTTGCCAGCAAGCTCCAGCGTCGTGGGGATGGAAGATAGCGTCGAGTCATTCCGCCGGCAGAGCAAACGGCCAGAAGCAGACGCCAGACTGCCTCGTCACCCGTCATTAGCTGCACCCAGCCCATTTACTCGACAGCGGCGCCCTTTCCCTCAGCATCCGATGTTCAAGACGCAGACCAACCGAACGGCCGGTCAGCGATGAAACTCTGGATGGCTCAGGAACGCTTCGAGGGCGGCAAACGGCATCGGTCTGGCGAAGTGATAACCCTGAAAAATATCGCAGCGACTGCCTTTCAGAAATTCCATTTGGGATGCCGTTTCCACGCCTTCGGCGACCACAATGAGGCTGAGGTGGTGGGCCATGGAAATAATGCCCTGGGTGATCGCTGCATCGTGATGATCGGTAGCGATTTCCCGGATGAACGAACGGTCGATCTTGATCTTGTCGATCGGCAAACGCTTGAGGTAGCTGAGGCTGGAAAAACCGGTGCCGAAGTCATCGAGTGCAATCCGTACCCCCAATGCCTTGAGCCGGTGCAACGTCTCGATCGCCTGTTCAGCGTTGTGCAACAGCAGCGACTCGGTGATCTCCAGCTCCAGTTGTTCACCTCGCAGACCGTGTTTGTCCAGCGTGGCCTGGACATACTGCACGAAATGGCCACGCTGAAAATGCATCGGTGAGATATTGACTGCCATCGAGATGCCCGTGATGCCCTGCTCGTCCAGCAGGCGCAACTGAGCGCAGGCCGTATCGAGCACCCAAAGGCTAAGCGGGATAATCTGACCGCTGTCCTCGGCCACCGGTACAAACACCGCTGGGGGGATAAATCCCTTTTCCGGATGCTCCCAGCGCAGCAACGCTTCGATCCCGACCACACGCCCGGTGCGTGCGTCGATCTGCGGTTGATAATGCAGCTGTAATGACTGAGTCTCGATAGCCTTTTGCAGGTCATTGCGCAGGGTGGCGTGCTCGCAAACTCGCTGATTCAGGTCGCTGGTGTACCACTGAAAGTTGTTGCGCCCTTGTTGTTTGGCTTTGTACATGGCCATGTCAGCCTGCTGGATTAACTGCATCGGCTGCTCAAGGTGACCATCGCTCAGAGTGATGCCGACACTTGCGCTCACGTGCAGGTCGATGCCCTGGATGCAATAGGGTCTGGCAATGCTGGCCATCAATCGCTCGGCCACTGGTACGACGTCCTCATCACGCAGCAGGTCCGGCAGCAGAACGATGAATTCGTCACCGCCCATGCGCACGATCGTGTCCCCGGGCCTAACCTGCTCCGCCATGCGTCGCGCTACCTCGATCAGAACCTGATCGCCAAAGTAGTGCCCGATGGAATCATTGATCGATTTGAATCCATCCAGATCTATGCACATCACCGCCAACAGCCGCTTTCGTCGACGACTGAGGTGACAATCCAGAATAAGCTGGTCTTCAAGCGAAACACGGTTAAGCAAGCCGGTGAGCTGGTCATGGCTGGCGTTGAAACTCAACTGGCGCTCGAAATGCTTCTGATCGCTGATGTCACGGGCAATGCCAAACACGCCAACGATCTCGCCGTTGACCATGATGGGCAGGTTCGAGATGTCCATGGTCAACAGGTTTTCATTCTCGTCTCGAAGCCGTGCCTCGAAGCGTTGAGGAACTCCGGCGCGCGCTGCGGAAAAATGCTGACTGACCCGTATCAGGTCTTCCTTAGGTACCAGACGGGAAAAGTGATGGCCAATGAACTGGGTTGCAGTCTGCGGCTTAAGCTTCAGACCTGCGGGATTCACACTCTGGATATTGCCGAGCAGATCGAGCGCGAACACCGGGTTGGGATTATAGGTGAACAGTGAACGAAAGCGTTGCTCGCTTTCCACCAGGCGCTGACCGTCACGCTCATGGCGGATTGCGATGACTGCCAGTTGGGCCGCGCAGGCAAGCTGTTGAATTTGTACTTCGTCTGGCGTATGGATGCGATTCTGGTACAGGGCAAATGTGCCCAACACGCTGCCTTCATGGGAGAGCAAAGGAACCGACCAGCATGAAAGCAAGTTATGCCCAAGCGCCAGGCTGCGGAAACGCTCCCAATTCGGATCTTTAGCGATGTCTTCGGTGACCACCAGCTCGCGCCGGAACGCTGCCGTACCGCAGGTGCCTTCCTGAGGACCGATCGCCATCCCATGAATCGCCTCACTGTACCTGGCCGGCAGGCCGGGCGCTGCGCCGCTCAGCAAGTGCTTGCCCTCGGCGTCAGTGAGGAGAATGGAACAGAACGTATCGGGGCTCTGGGCGTTTTGCATCTGGCAGATGGCGCTAAGTATTTCGTCCAGATGTTGGTCGCTTGCGATCATGCCGAGAATGTCACGGTGCGACTCGGGGAGCGTATTGCTGTGCAAATCGGGACGAGTATTCATGGTGGTTCCTCAAGACTCTCGAGGTCGTCCGGTCTACAGAGAGCCAGAAATGGTGGGCGGCCGATCACTGTCCACTCGTGCGTCGGACGCGCACTGTAGGCAGCGGCGCCCCGCTAAAGAAAGACTCAGAGGTGAGATAAAAAACAGTGTCAGATTGACGCCGTTTGGCGCTGAAGGGATCACGACCATTGCGCCGATACGATCACGCTCGGCCCGAACCATTATCGTGAAGCGCACTATCGAAGGAACCGGGCAGAGGTGCGCGAACTTCATCACCTTGGCCCCGGGGTTGCCTGATCCCCATACGTTCGAGACGTGGCTCTGGTCAATTTCTGCTTGTCGTAACCGGCAGCAATTGTCCTCCAGAAAGCAGAAGAACCCTCGACTTAAGTAGCGAAACAGCTGCAAAAACCATCGAGTAAAAAAAAAGCGGCCTGAAATAGCAGCAAGATAAGTGCCCGAAGTGCTGCTGGCCTCGGATGCCGCAAATTCGTTCGGCGACTACGATAAGCGCCAAACACGACTATAGTCACTGGTGAGCCAGAGAGCATCCAGCCGTTATGTTACAAGCTTGGCCTTCAATCCAATACCGCGAAGACACGGAGGATTTCCTCGTGCTGCTTCATGCGAAATTTCTACGTTCTGGCTGCCGAAAACACTTAGGTTCAGGCTGAGATAAAGGCCTCGTTTCTTTTGTGAATCCACTGATGGTGGATTGAGTTATCCCGCCGGGCACGTTGTATCCCGTTAAGCACGCCCCCACCACCCATCTATCAAGGTTCAGGCAATGGATACTTCAGCATTTGGTGATGCAAAAGAAGCGAAAGACGATCTGGTCCGGGGGCCGCTGCCAGCGGTCTGCGGCGACTAAATGACCTAATAGCGCCGTATTAAGCCGCGTGAATGGCATCCCAGCGCTTTACACTGACGGACCTTGCTGTAAAGGGGTTCCAGAGTTCACCGCAATGAGTCAGATGATTGAGCTTTCGTTAGTGAGTGGGTGATGCCGGACAGTGACGTCGGCCGGCCATCATCTACACCAGGGCTGAGGACTAGCCAACGTTAGTTCCCTTCTACATTAAAGAGGTGTGCGCGGAGCCAGCAGCGAATGAAATCTTTGAAGTATTATGAAAAAAATCGACACGCCACATGGCTGGAGTTGTTTTTTGACCTGATTTTTGTCGTTACAATAGGCAAGGTGACGCATACGCTCGGACATCTTCATCAAGGCCACTTTGAACGTGAGCAATTATGGAGTTTCTTACTGCTTTTTGTTCCATTATGGTGGATCTGGTCAAGCCATACTATTTACTCCAACAGGTTTGATACAGACGGCAACCTTCACCGTCTTTCAACGTTATTTATAATGTTATTACTCATTGTGCTATCCGCGCGGATTGGCGAAACACTAGAAGTGTACTACCCGCTTGTTATCACCTGCTATGTGGGTATACGTGCCATCATCAGCATCATGTACATTTCGACCATAAATACTGTCGACGACCGTAGCGAATTCGCCTCCAGGCTTGGCTTCGCCCTTTTAGTCAGCTCAGCTATCAGTCTCTCATCCATTATTTTTGACCCACCCATGCGTTACCTCGTAGCTTACATTGGAATTTTTCTTGATATTCTGCTTCCTGTTTTTTCCTGGAGCAAAACAAAACCATTGCCAGCGCATACAGAACACTTGGTTGAACGACTAGGTTTGCTCACCCTCATCTTGTTGGGCGAGTCAGTAATCAGCCTTTCTGGAGGGTTATCTGACATTCAATGGAATCTTTACAATGTAATGGCGGCAATCACCGGGTTTATCATGATTTGCAGTATATGGTGGATCTATTTTGATAGCTTTTATCTGCTGAGCAAAAATGAAAGCAGCATGAGTGGCCACTCCTTAATCTACTCGCACCTTTTCCTGTTTTTAGGGCTGGCCCTCCTCGCCAACTTGATCAGGCATGCGATCTTGAAAGACATTGCGATACATGATTTCCAAATTGTGTCAGTCATCGGCATGATCTTATTTTTCCTGGGCAAGCAATATGGCTACTTCATAGCCGTACCCAAGATAAGGACATACATTCTTCAAAATACGTTGATCGTGTTTTCTTTAGGTGGCTTAGCTATATTTCTGCCTCGTGTCGAGTACATATTGATCGGTCTAACATTCACCATGATCGGATATGTTTTGCTGAATTTCAGGTACCGTTAAGTCATTCTTGTTAAACCATAGCTTGGGAGGAGTTCCGCGAAACCCTGCCGACAAAGTCGAGCAACCCGCCCGAGAGCAAGAAAGTGGATTGATCGATGTACCAATCCAACTGCCCTAGGTAATTCGTACGCGGTGCAAGAACCTGCCCTTCATGAAGGGCTATTTTGGGTCGGAAGCGGCCGACCGTGGGCTGACTGCTTTCGGCCGATTCTGTTGAAAAAGTAGATCTCCTGCCTGGCCTGCGGCAAAATCAGGTCATCGGCCAGCGGGAGGATTCGCAGCATGATGGGACAATTGTCGAGCGGACAAGAGAGACTGTTTTACTCGTTCAACATTGAAGATCACATCCCAGCCAATCACCTCCTGCGCAGCATTGATCGATGCCTCGATCTAAGCGATCTGCGCCACTATCTAGCCGGTTTTTATAGCCCGATCGGGCGACCTTCGATTGATCCCGAACTGATGATTCGCCTGTTGGTGGTGGGCTACTGCTACGGCATTCGCTCCGAACGTCGGTTGTGCGAAGAGGCTCATTTGAACCTTGCGTATCGCTGGTTCTGCCGCTTGAGTCTTGAAGACGAAGTCCCCAATCACTCTACGTTTTCCAAGAACCGCCACGGTCGCTTTCGCGACAGCTCGCTGTTTCGCTGGCTGTTCAACGAGGTGCTGCGCCGCTGCATGGACGCAGGGCTGGTCAAGGGCGAAGGTTTTGCTGTGGACGCCAGTGTCATCAAGGCAGATGCCAGTCGACAACGTGGCGTACCTGGCGATGATGAAATCAACTGGCGCGATCCGTCGCTGAGTACTCGCGCCGTGCGTGAGTACCTTGAAGCGCTGGATGAAGAGGCGTTGGCCGAAGCACTGCCCAAGCGCCTGTCACTGACTGATCCACTTTCTCGTTGGACCGCAGCGCCAGGAGGCCCGGCGTTTTTCGCTTACTCGACGAACTATCTGATTGATGTCGAGCATGGCGTGATCATGGATGTGGAGCCGACCCCTTCTCATCGAACCGCCGAGGTCGAGAGCACCAAGACCATGATCGAGCGGGTCGAAGAACAGTTCGATATCAAGCCTGATCGGCTCATCGGCGATACCGCTTACGGAACCGCACCGATGCTGGCCTGGATGGTCGACGAAAAAGACATCGAGCCACATGTACCGGTTTGGGACAAAACCGAACGCAAGAACGACAGCCTCTCGATCAGCGATTTTCAATGGAATGAAGAAGCGCAGGAATATCGTTGCCCCACCGGACACTCATTACGTAGCGAGTGGCGGGCCTTTAAGAACCAGCGCTCACATGTCACGAAAGCCGACACTGTCATCTTTCGATCCCGGCAAATCGACTGTGCTACATGCTCAATGAAAGGGCGCTGCTGCCCGAACACTTCGTTTAGAAAAATCGCACGCAGCGTCCATGAAGCAGCGCGCGATGTTGCGCGGCGCATCGCAAAGACACCTCAATACGTGTGCTCTCGCCATGAACGCAAGAAGGTCGAAATGTTGTTCGCTCACCTCAAACGAATCCTGAAACTGGATCGGTTACGACTGCGAGGAATGACCGGTGCGAACGACGAATTTACCTTGGCGGCTGCGGTACAGAATCTAAGAAGACTGGCGAAACTGACCTCTCAAGGGCCACCGACTACGGGATAGGTACGCCTGGAATCAGCAAAAACCTTCAAATCAACCCCTCGACCGAGCTGCATCGATCAACGCAGAACCGAAAAGCCACGCAACGTGGTGACAGGTTCTGAAGAGACGATCAAATTCGAAATCTTCGAGTTTGAAAATCCGACTTTTTCAACAGAATCGGCCGGAAGCGACCCTTCAAAGCAAAATAATGAGTGTCCGGTTCAAAGTGTGGACGGTCAAACTATTTTGATGTCGGCACCAACTGAAGGTGAATACAACTGACGTTCACGACTAGATGCTGCACAAATCAGCATTCTGCTGCATATTCAGGTGAGAGAAGCTGCATAAACAAGGGGAACGCAATGCCTTGGGGTATTACAGAACATATTAGCCATCTGCAGAAATTGTTGGAACCAGGTGTAATCGGCAACTAAAACAGCTTCGAAGTAACGGAGGTATTTGGAGCCGCCGCTTCGTCTGGTCCTGGGTGCGCCCGGTCTAAAAATGGCTCGTGAGCAACTCAAGGCTATGGAGCGGGAGTTTGATACGTGGGAGGCAGTGGCGCTGAGCGCCGACTTTCTCCATGACGCCTGAGTTTTATGGTGAAGCAAACTGAAGCCTGTCCATGACGTCAACGCAAACTCATGATGCAGGGGTGGACAAACAGCGACGAGGTAGAATGCGTAATTGCTATCCTACGCTTTCACTTCATTTGCTCTACCATTTCCAGAGCTTCGTCTACGGCAATGTCGAGATATCCGACCGTGCTCTCGAGCTTTGTGTGGCAGCGGCGTCCGGACTGCCCTGATATTCTTCGTCCTGCGATAGATCAACACCACACTGGTCTAACGCGTCGAGTAGGTACCAAAACGTAAACAGGTTCAAGCCCAATGGAAGTTACGCAGCCCTTAACAATGCCAGAGCATTGATGTATGGAAAGCTGCTCGGACTTCCTCATTCACCCTGAAAACAAAATGTCTCCATTCTTGAGCCGAGCGTGTCCTATCCTGCCCTCGGTCTGAGCATCGAGTACTCGGCCCGATCTGATTCCAGTGGAATCACTGTCACCCCAACATTGAAGCCTACCCAACTCGCCGTTTCATGATCGCCATCATCGATGAAAACTCCTTGGCGGCCAGCGCTCTGCTTTCCTCGGTCGGGTCATGAGGGGCCCGAGCAACTCCGCTGTCGAGCGCATCAATTGGCGTAGGCGCTACCGTCGCTTGAAACTTACAGACCGAAGGCCCAGATTTCGCAGCCCCCAGCGCATTGAACTCACCATTGCGCGCCTTCTCGACCATGCCAAGCAAATACCCCAGCGGATTCCGCAGCTGATTCCGCGAACACCGCCTTGCCCACTGCTCAAGCACCCGCCCCTGCAGTTCCTCCGATATCAACTCCAGAGCAATTATCGCCTTCTGCCGCTGATCAATTGGGAGTATCTGAAGTTGCTCAAACGGTTCGGAACCAGGCATCGCACCCGCGGGCGGTACAGAGCTTTTACATACAGATGTATTTGTATTAGTACATGTACTGTATGAGTTCGGATTCCGAACCCGGTCTGCAGGCCCCGGTCTTCCACTGAGTTCGGAATCCGAACCCGGTGAAGAGCCATTCCGAACCCGGTGTTTTGCACCGAGTTCGGATTCACGTTGGGTGGGTTCGGATTCCGGGTCGAATCTGGCCTTCCCCTTCTGCCTGATCGCATCTTTCGTCCAGGACTGAGCGGCAACCCGACTACCCAAGACCTCCAGCCGGGTGGGAATGTTCTGCGCAGCCACATGGGGATCGCTGGCAAACTCTTCAAGGGTGAAGGCGGCCACTTCTCGTATCGATTTATTGGCATGCTCTTGTGCACCGCCGACCAGCGTGAGGTACGAACAATCCAGCAGGATGGCTTCCGATATGCTGATGGGTTCGTCGTGGAGCAGGTAGATATTCCCCTTCATCTGGCCGGTCACTTCGTCACGCACCCTGCCTGCCAGACTCAGCCATCGGGTAAGACGCAAGGTCGTGATCGCTTTGGCCACGGTCTCCTTTGACGCCACTTTGAATGGCGTCGAGGAGAGATAAGAGCGAAGCTGCTGGTAGGAGGGAAAAGATGTCAGGCCATCATCATTGAGTAGCAAACGAAAGACCTGCCATGCATTACGTTCGAGCGGCGTCAGTCGTTTATCCAGCAGAAGCCGTCGTGGCACGGCTTCGTGGAGGTTGCCTGTGAAAAGAATGCCCGTCTTCTCAGGCTCTCCGGAGACGTTGCCATCGTCCCCGGATGCGTAGGGGTGAGTACTGCGTTTCACATCCAACGCAACCGAAGCGCAATCCAGCAAGGTATTTAGCGAGTCCAGATTGCCTGGACTGAACCGGGGCGGCGGCGAAAACATTAGACGAGGTCCTGTTCAATCCAGCTCTTTATCATGTTCCAGACCATTGTCAGATTGATCGTCGGCATTTCCTCCGTGAGCCGAATGGCGATCGAGAGCAAAGCCCTGTCATCCCTGAAATCCATCGGTGTTTCCTTGCTGTATGTCACCCAAAGGTCCCAGAGCTGACGTTCCTGATCCTGACTCAACGCGGGCCACCGCCCTTTTCGATTTGGCATGTTGAGCAAGGCACGGCGCAACGCCACTTCTTTGGGTGACAGACCAAACAACTGGTAAATCAGAACTGAGCTCGCACCGACTTCTATCGCCTTCATGATCAGTTGATCCTCATCTGCGCCCTTGGCTTGAATCAGAAGTCGTTGCACTACCAGGTTGTCGACGACCACGTTGAACCAGGGAACCGCTGCGTTGACCAGGATGCTCATGCATCTGGGCTCCATCAGGTCCTTCAGATTGTCCTCGGAAAAACCCATCGCCAGGCAACTTCGAAGTTGCCCGTTCCGGATGTCGTTGAGCAGTTGAAAAGCGATCGCCATATTTAATGGATGTGCCATGGATGTTCCTCCACTTCTTTGCCGACGAGAAAAGATGAAGTCACGCTGAGGCTTCCAGATCGAGTAGCCGGCGCGCCAGACGTATGACCCGGAAGAGCTTCACTAATGACTGGTCACTGAGCCTGTGCATCTGGTCACCGCCATCTTTGCCAGACGTGGGTGCACCCACCAAAAGCAGCCCTAGCGATGCTCTTGACATGGGGTTAGTACTGCAGCCATCGGCAGGATTTCTTTGATCCCCGAACGAGACCTCAAGTCCACGCAAGAGGGAGAGCAGCGTTGTCGAACCGGCCTGGGCGCGGTCGTCGTCGCTGAACATGTATCCGATCCCCGTCGCAGAAGCAGCAAGCTCCACATCAGTCTGCTCTTCCTTAAGGATCTCCCCTGCCAGCCCAAAGATCAGCTGACGTAACTCTGCGGGCACGTCGATCTGGCGTTCGATGTACCAAAGGTCGGAAATGGGGTACATGCCCCCGACTTGCACTGGAATTGAATGCAAACACGACTCGCCAAACTCTGGAATGAGCTCGCCTGTCACAGCGGCGAGCTGTTTTTTCATCGCCTGAATGCGGGGTGTTAGCCCGGTGATGGGCGTAATGATGTTCGCCTGGATTCGTTGAAGGACGTCGTCTTCAACCATCCCGTGGTCAAAGGTGTCCAACGGATCGCCACCGTTGACAGAGCTGACCACGGGATTCTTGGGAGCCGCGTTTAAACTCGAGTCTTCCTCGGATTGGCCAGAAATAGGTAGCGGATTCTGCCGCTCTGCCGGTTTGGGTTTGGTTTCATCCACCAGCACCAAATCAGCAGCTGAAACAGGAACTGGAGTCTGCGTTACCGTTGGCGTTGGCGTTGGCGTTGGCGTTGGCGTTGGCAAGGATGCTTGCGGTGTTTTCCCCTCCAGAATATCCAGCTTCAACCAGTTATAGTCTTTGCTCAACGGTCGCTGCATTTGGTAAATAAGCTCGTCCTGAACCCGTTCATATTTGTACTCTTCGGCTTCATCGAAGGTTGCCAACACGTCGAGGAACAACGTATTGAAGTCGATGTTGGCCTGCTCCGAATCTACATATCGCAGCCAGGTCTTCTCCGCGTTACTGCGCAGCGAAATCAAGCGCTCGATCTGGGGTTTACCGAGGCCGCCGTATAGCACCTTAGGGATGGCTGGGAGAAGGTACTGAACCGTGTCCTGCATCTTGCTGATGTGCGACTGGGAAATGGTGTAGCCGTCGGCCGCCAGTCGCCGTACCAGCTCGCGTTGCGAAAGCTGCTCAAGACCTTCGGCCTCATACAGTTCTTTCGCCCTCTCGACGCCCAAGGCGCGTTCGACAAACGTCAGATCGCCTTTCATATCGTTTTCGGCGAGATGCCCGGTCAGGGTGACGATGTCACCCCGGGTCGGCCATGGACGGAACAGACAATTGATCCGATAAAACTGGTCGTCCCGGGTTTCGGTCCAAAGCTCGTTGAGTATCGCCAGACGCGTATTGCCTCCGTTGCGAATGATGAAATTCTCTTCACCCGGCCGCCGCGTGATGGAGGGCGGAGCATCCAGACCGCGTGCCGCAATGGACGCCTTAATCTCATCGAACATCGGATTTCGGTTGAGACGCGGGTTGTGTTCATAAGGCCGCAATCGATCCAGCGTGACGACCATGGGTGTGTCGGCGACCGGATCCGAGAGTTGCGAGACCGTCGGGCCGTTGTTCATGAAGGATCCTTGCAGCAGCTTGCCTTTGATGTCTTCGGTGTTGAGCGATTTAGCGGCCATCACGATGCTCCCCCGGAACGATCGGGTTGCGCGACGAAGCAATCAATCACCGCGTATGCACGCTGCAGTTCGGCCTCAAGCTCAAAGCTGCGGAACAGACGGTTGATGATTTCGGCGTTCATCGAGCGGTTCGAGTTTTTGGCCACTTCGGCAATCTGCTCCCTCAGCCCTTTCTGGGTGAAACGAATGATGAATTTTTCGCGATCATCCTTAGCGCTGGTCATGATCGACTCCTGTCTGAACATCATTGAGTTTTATCCGCGGGGTGGCCGAGCCGGCCGGGTGTGAAAGGTCATAATCAACATCGGCCACTTGCAGGCTGATAACGTCTACGTCCCTCCAGCGCTCTACAAAGCAGGCAAGCGCAAAGACGAATCGCCCTGCATCCTTGCTGCCATTCCTGAGGCGGAACAGCACGCTGCAATGGTCCGGATCGAGATTTTCAGGCTTGGTAGTCATACTGTGTTCCTTCACGACATAGCTCCCGCATTCGGGGCAAACAAGGATGTCCGACTCTCCCGTTGGGATAATCGTATTAGCGAGGCGCCGGAGAGCCCGGCAGCGAGCGAACTCGGCCTGGCAATCGAGGCATGTGGCGCGCGGCAAAGGTCTTCTGTTCATTGGCGAGCCCTCCCCATAGCGGCAGCATCGAGATTGACGAACCGTGTATGAGCAGGAATGAACGCCGTGCGAACGACTCCGGTGGGGCCATTGCGGTGTTTGCCGATGATCAACTCGGCGATCCCCTGATCAGTTGAGCCAGGGTGATATACCTCATCCCGGTAGATGAACAAGGTCAGATCGGCGTCCTGCTCCAGCGCCCCTGACTCACGCAGATCACCGTTGTGCGGACGTTTGTTGGGACGGTTTTCCAGAGAACGGTTGAGCTGAGACAGCGCAAGAACCGGGCAGGCAAATTCTTTGGCAAGGGCCTTGAGTGAGGCTGAAATAGCGGCAATTTCCAGGTTGCGGTTTTCCTTGCCGGCACACTGCATCAGCTGCAGATAATCGACCATGATCAATCGAGGTTTGCCGTAGCGGCGTGCTGCACGCCGGGCACGCGCACGCAGGGCCTGCGGGGTGAGCCCGGCGCTGTCATCGACTACTAGCCGATCGCCATAACTGTTGATCTTTGCCACAGCTGAAGTAAGTTTTGGCCAATCTTCGTCTTCGAGCTGGCCGCGCATCAGGGTCGCCACATCGAGATGACCGAGAATCGCCAACATCCGGAACATCAGCGCCTGGGCCGGCATCTCCAGGCTGTAGATCTGCACGCAGCCCTGAGGGTCATGCTGCAGCACTGCATCCACCACATTCAGCGCCAGACTGGTCTTACCCATCGATGGCCGAGCCGCGATGATGATCAGGTCTGCATCCTGAAAACCGCCGGTCTTGTGATCAAGATCCGCCAGGCCGCTAGGCACGCCTGTCACACCGTTCCCGTGGTTGAAGTTGAAGTCGATTTGCTCGACCACTTTCATCAGGGTTTCCTTGACGTCGGCGAAGCTGTCAGGCGCATGGCCCTGGCCCAGCTTGAACAATTGCTGCTCGTAAGCTTCCTGCACCTCAACACTTTTGGCCTGGGGCTGTGCAGCACTACGGCTGCATTCATGACCAAAGCTGATCAACTGGCGCAGATGAGCTCGCTCCCGAACGATTTCGGCGTACGCCAAGATATTCGCAACAGACGGCGTATTTCTGGCCAGCTCAGCTAGGTAAGCAAGCCCTCCCACCTCATCAGCATCCACCAAACTCTGGGAAACGGTCACAACGTCAAAGGGCTGATTTGCGACTGAAAGCTTCTGAATGGCCTGGTAAATCAGACGGTGCTCGCGCTTGAAAAAATCGTCCTGGGACAGGACGTCTGCGATGCATTCCAGTGCCAGGTTGTCGAGCATGAGACCGCCCAACACGCCCTGCTCCGCTTCGATGGAATACGGCGGCGTAAGGTCGAGAAGATTCACGAGGCAATCTCCTGATCAACGCAAATCCGGCCACCCAAGGTGCGGACGGCCAGTTCCTCAAAGTGCCCACGCCACTCGGGAAACAACTCGGTGGCCAGACTCTTGATGACGCTGAACGCCGCGGGTGAACGGCGGTTGAGTGGCTGACGTGATTCGAGCCTGTGTGCAGGAATACCCTCGGTCGCCGCGCGTCGAAACGACACGGCAGCCGGGATTGTGGTGTCGAGCAGGTGAATTTTCGCGTGATCGGCCAGCGTTTCGCTAAGCGACTGGTAAATCAGGCTCGCATCATTGGTGGCGTCGAGTTTGTTGATGACAATGTTCAACGGCGGCGTCTTTACGCCCAGCACCGAAAGCGGCTCGAGGTCTTTGAGCAACTGCTGTGTGCCGCGATAAAACTCCCGCGCTGCGAGCATGTCCGGCGTGATGGGTGAGATCGCCATGTCCGAGCAAAGCAAGGCCATCTCCAGCATCACTGACCGCGCACCCTGGGTGTCGATCAGGACCAGGTCGAAGTCCTCTTCGAAGGCCGAGACCAGATTTTTCAGGCGCAAACGACCGTCCGCCGCGTGCAGCAGCAAATTGCTGAGCTGGTTGTGTGGATCGTTGGAGAGGATCAGCGAGAGATGGGGAATGCAGGTCCGGGAAATGACCTGGTTTGCGCAGGTGATGTTCTGCCCGATCAGCTGGTAGGTGCCGCCGGGTGCTTCGTTGTCGATGCGATAAAACGAGGACAACGACGGTTGCGTGTCGAGATCAATCAGCAGGATTCGGATGTTTGAGTCAGCGCAGAACGCGCCTAGATTGGCGGTGACCGTGGTTTTTCCAGGTCCGCCTTTGGTCGAGATGACCGATGCAATTTTCATGGGTGCTTGACTCTAAATCGGATTGATTTAAGAGACAGCGTCTAGTCGTCCAGAAAGTGCTACGAAATGTAACTTCGAAGCAGTCGAGCAGTTTTGCAGCTTCATCAACCCAATATGCGAAATCACTGGGATGGCGAAAGGTCCTACAAAGGTTTGCTCGACCCCTTGAATTAGATGGCTCCACGACCTGGACTCGAACCAGGGACCCAGTGATTAACAGTCACTTGCTCTACCAACTGAGCTATCGCGGAATGCGCGCTATCTTACTGATTGAAAAAGGGAAGTCAAGCTGGCTGGGCAAAAATCCCTTGCCTGCCGTCAAGCGGTGACGCGGGCCTGCTGATACTCGCGTGGGGTGCAGCCAAATTCTCGTTTGAATACAGTGTGCAAGTACTGCGCGGACTTGAAGCCGCAGCGCTGTGCGATGTCAGCGATGGCGCTTGCGCTGTTCTCCAGCCCGCTGGCCGCCGCCGCCAGTTTGAAGCGCAGAATTTCATCGTGCACGCTGCGCCCCAATTCACTACGAAAGTGCGCCTCGAGTGATGAGCGTGATACGCCGACATAACCGGCGACCTGGTCGGTCTTGATCCCCTGGCAGGCGTACTGGCGAATGAAGTGCAGCGCTTGCATCACGTAAGGGTGCCCCAGCGGCTGGTGCAGGCTGGATGTCTGCACATTGATGGCCTCGGGCGGCAACAGCGTTTGCGTACCGGCTGAAGGCATCCCGTGCAGCATCTGGTGCAAAAGTTTCGCGGCGGTACGCCCCATCTGTTCAGTGCCCTGGATCACCGAGCTTAAGGGCACTCGGGTCAAGGTCCGAGTCAGCGGGTCGTTGTCGATGCCGATCAACGCCACCTGCTCCGGGACCGCGATGCCTGCCGTCAGGCACGCTTGCAGCAGTTGCCGGGCACGGGCGTCGCTGACAGCAATGATGCCGATCGGTTTGGGCAGGCTGCGCAGCCAGGCGATCTGCTGCTCGACGGCGCTGTCCCATAGCGGCGCACTGGTGCTCAGGCCGCGATAGACCCGGGGGGTCAGACCGTCGCGTTCGAGCAAACGATGGAAGGCTTTTTCCCGCTCCTGAGCCCAGCGATTGGTGTCGGCTTGCGGCAGGCTGAAGCAGGCAAATTGCGTCAGCCCCGCCTCGATCAGATGCCGATACGCAAGCTCGATCAGCGCAAAGTTGTCGGTGGCCACGTACGGAATTTGCCTTGGATAAGCGCGCGGATCTTCGTAAGAGCCGCCCACCGCTACCACTGGCACCTTGATGTCCGACAGCGCCGGGCCCATGGCCGGGTCGTCGAAGTCGGCGATGATGCCGTCGCCGTTCCAGCGCTCGATGCCTTTGAGCCGACACAGGAAGTCCTCTTCGAGAAACAGATCCCACGACGCACGGGTGCTGCTCAGGTAGTTACCGATGCCGGCGATGATGCCGCGATCGTAAATTTTGCTGCCGTTGAACAGCAAGGCAATGCGATGGACAGGCGGGACTGTTTTCATTGTTGTTCTCCGGGCCAGTGATCACAGCCTAGGCGCCGTCGCGCACGATCTCAATGATTAAAATCGCACTGCGCTTTGGTGATTTTCGCAATCGGCGCGCTCAGGGGCGTTGCTACTATCGATGCAAGGTCACTGGGCTGGACGAGGCCGATGACCCAAACATCAAGGCCAATAACAACAAAGGAAATCGCAATGCCCTACTTTCCTGCTGTCGATCAGATTCGTTACGAGGGCCGCGACAGCGATTCCCCTCTGGCCTTCCGGCATTACCAGGCCGACAAAATCATCCTGGGTAAACCGATGCGCGAACATCTGCGCATGGCCGCCTGTTATTGGCACAGCTTTGTATGGCCGGGCAGCGACATGTTCGGCGTCGGCACCTTCAAACGCCCGTGGCAGCAGCCTGGGGATGCGATGGAGCTGGCACGGCACAAGGCCGCGGCCGCTTTTGAGTTTTTTACCAAACTGGGCATCGATTACTACAGCTTTCACGACACCGACGTGGCCCCCGAAGGCGCGAGCCTGAATGAGTACCGCAACAACTTCGCCCCGATGGTGGACGAATTGGAGCGCCATCAGGAACAGACCGGCATCAAACTGCTATGGGGCACCGCCAACTGCTTCAGCAACCCGCGCTTTGCCGCCGGCGCCGCCAGTAACCCTGACCCGCAAGTGTTCGCCTTCGGCGCCGCGCAGGTGTTCAGCGCGATGAACGCCACCCACCGCCTTAAAGGCGCGAACTACGTGCTCTGGGGTGGCCGCGAAGGGTATGAAACGCTGCTCAACACCGACCTCAAGCGCGAGCGCGAGCAGTTGGGTCGATTCATGCGCATGGTGGTCGAGCACAAACACAAGATCGGTTTTGCCGGTGACCTGCTGATCGAGCCCAAACCCCAGGAGCCGACCAAGCACCAATACGATTACGACAGCGCCACGGTCTTCGGCTTCCTGCATCAGTACGGTCTGGAAAAGGAGATCAAGGTCAACATCGAGGCCAATCACGCGACCCTGGCCGGCCACAGTTTTCAGCATGAAATTGCCACGGCGGCGTCGTTGGGAATCTTTGGCAGCATCGACGCCAATCGCGGTGATCCGCAGAACGGCTGGGACACCGATCAGTTTCCCAACAGCGTCGAGGAGCTGACGCTGGCGACCTACGAAATCCTCAAGGCCGGCGGCTTTAAAAACGGCGGTTTCAACTTCGATTCCAAGGTGCGGCGTCAGAGTCTGGACGAGGTCGACCTGTTCTACGGTCACGTCGCCGGAATGGACGTACTGGCACTGGCGCTAGAGCGAGCCGCCGCGATGATCCAGAACGATGAACTGGCCCGCTTCAAAGCGCAGCGCTACGCCGGATGGGACCAGCCCTTGGGCCGCGACGTGCTGGCCGGTGACTACAGCCTGGAATCCCTGGCCCAATACGCGTTTAAAGAGCAACTGAACCCGCAGCCGGTCAGCGGCCGCCAGGAAATGCTCGAAGGCGTGGTCAACCGGTTTATCTACCCATAGTCGAAGTGGATGGAAGGTGGGAGGGAGCTTGCTCGCGATACGCTTTTTGCCGCACCGAAGACGTTCGGATGCACCAACCTTTCGCGAGCAAGCTCCCTCCCACACAACCCTCCCAAATAATCACGCCGGTTACATTCTCACGACAAATCCCTGCTCCGTGCAGGCCGGGGATTACCTACAGTTCTACCCGCAAGCCGGTCACGGTATTGATGTGCCTCTCAACAACAATAAAAGGACACAGCACTATGAAACCCCTGCAAACCGCCCTCCTCGCCAGCGTTCTGGCCCTGCTCTGCAACCCTGCGGCCATGGCCGATGCGAAAAATCCCAAGATCGGTTTCTCCATCGACGACCTGCGCCTGGAGCGCTGGGCCAGGGACCGCGACTACTTCACTGCTGCCGCCGAGCAACTGGGCGCCAAGGTCTACGTGCAGTCGGCCGATGCCAACGAACAGCGGCAGATCTCGCAGATTGAAAACCTGATTTCGCGCGGCGTCGACGTGATCGTCATCGTGCCTTTCAACGCCACTGTGCTGAACAACGTGGTCGCCGAGGCCAAGAAAGCCAAGGTCAAAGTGGTGTCCTATGACCGGCTGATCCTCAATGCCGATATCGACGCCTACATCTCGTTCGATAACGAAAAGGTCGGCGAAATGCAGGCCCAGGGCGTGCTCAACGCACAACCCAAAGGCAACTACTTCCTGCTGGGCGGCGCCCCGACCGACAACAACGCCAAGATCCTGCGCGAAGGCCAGATGAAGGTCCTGCAGCCAGCCATCGACAAGGGCGACATCAAAGTGGTCGGCCAGCAATGGGTCAAGGAATGGAACCCCACCGAAGCCCTGAGCATCATCGAAAACGCCCTCACCGCCAACGCCAACAAAATCGACGGCATTGTCGCTTCAAACGACGCCACAGCCGGCGGCGCGATTCAGGCGCTGAACGCACAGAAGCTGGCAGGCAAAGTGCCGGTCTCAGGCCAGGACGCTGACCTGGCAGCCATCAAACGGGTGATCGCCGGCACCCAGACCATGACCGTCTACAAGCCCTTGAAACTGATCGCCTCCGAAGCCGCCAAGCTCTCGGTGCAACTGGTGCGCAACGAGAAGCCCGCCTACAACTCCGAATATGACAACGGCAGCAAAAAGGTCGACACCATCCTGCTCAAGCCCACGCCGCTGACCAAGGACAACGTCAATCTGCTGGTGGAAGACGGGTTCTACACACAAGCGCAAATCGCCGGGCAGTAACTGGCCCTGTCAGTGAGCACGCTTAGTGGGAGGGAGCTTGTTCGCGAAGGCTTTGGTTAAGCCGCCGATGCTCTGACGAATGTACCGGCCTCTTCGCGAGCAAGCGCCCTCCCACAGATACCGGCCAGCCGTGTGCAAACCCGACTGCTTATCGCTTTGTGAGTACTTGTCATGTCCGACTATCTGCTGGAAATGCGCAGCATCGTCAAAACGTTTGACGGCGTCCGCGCACTGAATGGCATCGACATCAAAGTCCAGCCCGGAGAGTGCGTGGGCCTGTGCGGCGAAAACGGCGCAGGCAAATCTACGCTGATGAAAGTGCTGTCGGCGGTTTATCCGTTCGGCACCTGGGAGGGCGAAATCCTCTGGAACGGCCAGCCGCTCAAAGCCCACTCCATCGCTGAAACCGAAGCGGCCGGCATCGTCATCATCCACCAGGAACTGACCCTGGTGCCTGACTTGTCGGTGGCGGAAAACATCTTCATGGGCCACGAAATAACGCTGCCCGGTGGCCGCATGAATTACCCGGCGATGATCCACCGCGCCGAAGCCCTGATGCGCGAGCTGAAGGTGCCGGACATCAACGTCTCGCTCCCGGTTTCCCAATACGGCGGTGGCTACCAGCAGTTGATCGAGATCGCCAAGGCGCTGAACAAACAGGCACGGCTGTTGATTCTCGATGAGCCCTCCTCGGCCCTGACCCGCTCGGAAATCGACGTGCTGCTCGACATCATCCGCGCACTGAAAGCCAAGGGCGTGGCCTGCGTTTACATCTCCCACAAGCTCGATGAAGTGGCTGCAGTGTGCGACACCATTTCGGTGATTCGCGACGGCAAACACATCGCGACCACCGCCATGGCCGAGATGGACGTGGCGCGCATCATCACGCAAATGGTTGGCCGCGAGATGAGCAATCTGTACCCCACCGAACCTCATGCGGTCGGCGAGGTGCTGTTCGAGGCGCGGCACTTCACCTGCTACGACGTCGACAACCCGAGCCGCAAGCGCGTGGATGACATCTCGTTCACGTTGCGCCGCGGCGAGATTCTGGGCATCGCGGGACTGGTCGGCGCCGGGCGGACCGAACTGGTGTCGGCGCTGTTCGGCGCCTACCCCGGGCGTTACGAAGGCGAGGTATGGCTGGACGGCAAACAGATCGACACCCGCACCCCGTTGAAATCGATCCGCGCCGGTCTGTGCATGGTGCCGGAGGACCGCAAGCGTCAAGGCATCGTCCCGGATCTGGGCGTCGGGCAGAACATCACCCTGGCGGTGCTCGAGAGTTTTTCGCACCTGACGCGCATCGACGCCGAAGCGGAACTGGGCAGCGTCGAGCGAGAAATCGCCCGCATGCACCTGAAGACCGCCACCTCGTTTTTGCCGATCACCAGCCTCTCCGGCGGTAACCAGCAGAAAGCCGTACTGGCCAAAATGCTGCTGACCAAACCCCGCGTGCTGATCCTCGACGAGCCCACCCGAGGGGTGGATGTCGGGGCCAAGTATGAGATCTACAAATTGATGGGCGCCCTGGCGGCCGAAGGCGTGTCGATCATCATGGTGTCCTCGGAGCTGGCCGAAGTGCTAGGCGTCTCGGATCGGGTGCTGGTGATCGGCGAAGGCCAGCTGCGCGGTGACTTCCCCAATCAGAATCTGACCCAGGAACACGTCCTCGCCGCGGCTTTGACCGCCCCCGGCGGGCCCGACAGTCATGACCGGAAATCCGCTTGAATGAATCAGCTCAAACACCTGTTCACCCGCTACAAAATGCTCGCGTTGCTGATCGCCGTGGCGCTGATCTGGCTATTTTTCAGCTGGCAGACCGAGGGCGGGTTTCTCACGCCGCGTAACCTGTCCAACTTGCTGCGGCAAATGTCGATCACCGGGATTCTCGCCTGCGGCATGGTACTGGTGATCATCAGCGGCGAAATCGACCTGTCGGTGGGCTCGATGCTGGGTCTGCTCGGCGGCGTCGCTGCGATTCTGGACGTGGTGTATCACGTGCCGTTGCCGTTGAATCTGTCCATCGTTGCGCTGTGCGGTTTGCTCATCGGCCTGAGCAACGGCTACATGACCGCGTACCTGCGCATCCCTTCGTTCATCGTCGGCCTGGGCGGAATGCTGGCGTTTCGTGGCGTGCTGTTGGGCATTACCGGCGGCACCACCATTGCTCCGGTGTCGCCCGGCCTGGTGTACGTCGGCCAGGGCTATCTGCCGCCATTGGTCGGCATCGTACTGGGCCTGATATTGCTCGCGCTCACGCTGTTTCTCACCTGGAGGCAGCGGCGTAATCGCGCGCTTCATGGCCTGACTCAGCATTCGTGGCTGCGAGACGGCGTACGGGTGGTGATCATTGCGGCCGTACTGGCGGGCTTCGTCTACACCCTCAACAGCTACGACGGGATTCCGGTGCCGGTGTTGTTGCTGCTGATTCTGCTGGGCGTATTCAGTTATGTCACCAGCCAGACAGTCTTTGGCAGGCGTATCTATTCAGTGGGCAGCAACATGGAAGCCACGCGCCTGTCTGGCATCAACGTGCAGGCGGTCAAGTTGTGGATTTTCGGGATCATGGGCGTGATGTGCGCGCTGGCCGGTCTGGTCAATACCGCACGGCTCGCGGCGGGTTCGCCCTCTGCCGGGAACATGGGCGAACTGGATGCCATCGCCGCGTGCTTCATCGGCGGCACCTCGATGCGTGGCGGTTCGGGCACCGTGTACGGCGCATTGCTGGGGGCGCTGGTGATCAGCAGCCTGGACAACGGCATGTCGATGCTTGACGTAGACAGCTACTGGCAGATGATCGTCAAGGGCAGCATTCTGGTGCTGGCAGTGTGGGTCGACGTCAGCACCCGCAGCGGACGTCGTTAACGCAAAAGCGGCGTCAGACCCGGCGCGGGATGTTGCCGATGTAGGGCACGGCATGCCCGCCCAGGCGCTGTTCAACGAAGGTTTTGGCGTGTCGGGTCATCTGGTCAAGCTGACGGTCGCGCTGCTTCTCGGCATCGGCCATCGCCCGTTTGCCGTGCTGCCCCAGCAGATAAGTGTGGATCTGCCGGACTTCCAGCGAGTTGTAGATCGGCGCGATGTCCAGCACGGCGAGCATGCCTTGGGTGGCATGGTCGCGGGTGTTCATCAGCACCTGGGGTCCGCGGGCTCCTAATATCTGAAAGCCCATTGCTTCGAACGCGGGCACCCTGGACACCGTGCAGCCCACCTCCGCATGGGGATAGCGGGCGGTCATCGCTTCAATCATCTGCCGTGCAACGCCTTGACGGCGACGGCTCGCAAGCACGGCCATGTAGGCGACGGCGCAGGCTTGAGGATCGTCCGTCACCGGCAGGTACAGGAGAAAACCGATGACTTGTTCAGGGTCCTGTGCGTCGAAAGCGACGATCAGTTGTACCGGGATACCCTTGGCGCCACTCATCGCTTCCAGATACATATGAATCTCGTACCCGACCCCGTACTGATAGAGCGGATACAACGGATTGCTCGGCGCGATCGCGATCATGGAGATGTCGGTCACGTACTCCACGACCATCTGCATGATCTGACTGTCGACCGACTCCGGTGGCGGGGTTTCGAAATGGGTGATGCTGAACATCGAGCGTCTGGCTCCTGGGTCAAGTCGCGAACATCATACTGCAGGAAACAACCGGTTCGCGAAGCAATGCACCCGGCGCTTCGCGAACAGGTCTGCTCCCACCGGGTTTGTGTCCGGCGAACCACCGAGGACATTTGTAGGAGCTGCCGAGCAGCGCGAGGCTGCGATCACGGTCTATCTGACACACCGCATCGCAGCCTCGCGCTGCTCGGCAGCTCCTACAGTCTTTGTGTTCGGCTCAGATGGCTGCTACGACACGCTACTCATATGGCAGCAGACTTGTCCGCGAAAGCGACGCGTCAGGCGCCGCCACCGGCATAGCCATCCACATCCACCACAGCATCGACGAAATCCTGCGGCGCTTCCTGGGGCAGGTTGTGGCCCACACCGGCGATGATGCGATGCACGCGCTTGCCGCTGAACATCGCAGCGTGGATCCGGCCATCGGAGGCAGGTGTCACCCCGTCGCAATCGCCATCAAGGGTAATGGTCGGCACGCTGATCACGGGTGTTGAAGCCAGTTGCCGCTCCATGTCGTCGTACTGCGTTTCACCCGGCGCCAGCCCCAGACGCCAGCGATAGTTGTGAATCACAATGGCGACGTAGTCCGGGTTATCGAATGAATCGGCCGTGCGATCAAAGATGGCTTTGCCAAAACCCCACTTGGGCGATTGGGTCTTCCACACCAGATTCGCCAACTCCCGCCGATTGGCTTCAAGGCCTGCCTGACCACGCTCGGTGGCGAAATAAAACTGATACCAACCGGCCTGCTCTGCCATGGGCGACTGAGGCATTTTGTTGCGGTCCAGGTTGTTGATCAGGTAGCCATTGACCGACACCATCGCCCGGCATCGATCCGGCCACAATGCGGCGATGATATTCGCAGTCCGCGCGCCCCAATCGTAGCCCGCCAGAATGGCGTTATTGATGGCCAGCGCGTCCATTAACGCAATGATGTCCTGCGCAACAGCGGCCTGTTGACCATTGCGCACGGTGCTCTCAGACAAAAACCGCGTCGAGCCATGCCCGCGCAGGTGCGGCACGATCACGCGATAGCCCTTGGCGGCAAGCATCGGCGCGACATCGACGTAACTGTGAATGTCATACGGCCAGCCGTGCAGCAGCAATACCGCAGGGCCTTCTGCAGGGCCCAGTTCGGCGTATCCAACACTGAGCAGACCTGCATCGATCTGCTTGAGCGGACCGAATGTGGTGTGCGTGCCCGCCTTCACTGTCGGCGCATCGGGCGATGAACTGCTGGCGGTTTTCGCTTGGGCCAGACCGGTGACCCCAAGCTCCACGGCGGCAACAGCAATCGTCGCGCTGGCCAGGAAACGACGGCGGTGCTGGTTGATTTCTTCGGACATGTGTCCACTCCAAGGTCGGATGATCAGCGGTGCGTAAGGCATCGGTGCGGTGCTGCGGTAAACCGTTATAACGCTAAAGTGGCAGCGGCATCCAAGTCATTGCCTCATGCTGATCATGCGCGGACAAAAAAACCCGCGCGGCGAACCGGGCGGGTCTGGGACTGAATGAATGACCGTCAGCGACGATCAATCCACACGGTCTGCGCATTGCAAAACTCGCGAATACCGAAGTGTGAGAGCTCGCGACCGAAACCGCTTTTTTTCACGCCGCCGATTGGCACCCGGGCGTCTGACGCGGTGTAGCCGTTGATGAATACGCCGCCGGTTTCAAGGCGCGAGGCGATATGCCGGGCCAATGCTTCATCGGCGGTCCAGACACTGCCCGCCAGTCCAAACTCGCTGTCATTGGCAAGCTCCACGGCATGCTCGGCGTCCCGGGCGGCGATCAACGAGGCGACCGGACCGAACAATTCCTCTTTGAACGAGGTCATGTCTGGACGCACGTTGCCCAGCACGGTCGGCGCATAGTAGTTGCCTTCACCCTGGATCACATCGCCACCCAACAGCAAGGATGCACCCTCGGCCAGCGTCGCCTTGACCTGGCCGTGCAACTCGTCACGCAGGTCGTAGCGCGCCATCGGCCCGACGTAGGTGTCGTCGGCCAATGGATCACCGACTTTCAACGCCTTGACCGCCGTCAGAAACTTTTCGGTGAATGCAGGCAGCACGCCCTCTTCCACGATAATGCGTTTGGCGGCCACACAGATTTGCCCGCTGTTCTGGAAGCGTCCGACCATCGCAGCTTTTACCGCTTCGTCCAGATCGGCATCGGCCAGCACAATGAACGGATCCGACCCGCCCAGTTCCAGCACGCATTTTTTCAGTGCCGCGCCCGCCTGGCTGGCGATGGCCGAACCTGCACGCACGCTGCCTGTCACGGCGACGGCAGCGATGCGCGGGTCGGCGATGGCCTTGGATACGCCTTCGTTGGTGACGTTGATCACCTCGAACACGCCCTCCACAAGACCGGCTTCAAGCCAGGCGTCACGCAGCAGAAATGCACAGCCCATGACATTGGGCGCGTGCTTGAGTACGTAGCCGTTGCCTGCAAGGATCATCGGGATCGCGCCACGCAGGACCTGCCAGATCGGGAAATTCCACGGCATCACGGCCAATACCGGCCCCAATGGCAAGTAGGCGATGTAGGCCTTGTCGTTTTCCACCGGGGTCTTTTCAGGGGTCAGCATCGCCGGGCCGTGTTGTGCATACCACTCACAGGTGGCGGCGCACTTTTCAATCTCGGCGCGGGCCTGCGCAATCGGCTTGCCCATTTCAGCGGTGATCATCTGCGCCATGACTTCGGCTTTTTCGCGCAGAACCCGGGCCAGGTTCAGCAGCACTTCGGCGCGAGCGCTGACGGGCTGATCGCGCCAGACCTTGAAGCCTGTGGCTGCACGAGTCAGCGATTGCTCAAGCTGCTCGGCGCCTTCAAAGGGGTATTGGGCAAAGATCTGGCCGGTGGCGGGGTTCAGGGAAATCGCGTGTGAGGGGGATGCATGCTTTGACATAACCAGTGCGCTCCATTCGTGGGCGTGTCGTCGGGGACGACCGTCTATTGCTTGAAAGTGACCGCCACGATAGGCTGCGACGCATAAATTTAATAATGAATAATAATCAACGATTCATTCTCTATTGGAGAAGGCATGGACCTGACCCAGCTGGAACTCTTCAAGGCAGTCGCCGAAGAAGGCAGCATCACCGCTGCCGCGCAACGCTTGCATCGCGTGCCCTCCAACCTCACCACGCGGGTCAAGCAGCTGGAGCAGGAACTGGGCGTCGATCTGTTCATCCGGGAAAAGCTGCGCTTGCGCCTCTCGGCGGCCGGCTGGACGTTTCTGGATTACACCAAACGCATCCTCGAGCTGGTCGAGGAAGCGCGACAGGCGACCTCCGGCAGCGAACCCCAGGGCATTTTTACGCTGGGGTCGCTCGAAAGCACCGCCGCCGTGCGTATTCCGGGGCTGCTGGGGGACTTTCACCTGCGCTATCCGAAAGTCGAGCTGGCCCTGTCAACCGGACCGTCCGGGGACATGATCGACGGCGTGGTTGCGGGGCGATTGAGCGCAGCGTTCGTCGATGGGCCGTTGCGTCATCCGGACCTGGAAGGCATCGAGTTGTTTGAAGAGGAGATGGTGCTGATCACGCCGACCAGCCATGCCCACGTTACTCGCGCGCAGGATGTCAGCGGCAAGACCGTCTATGCGTTCCGGCAGAACTGCTCATACCGGCGGCACTTCGAGGCCTGGTTCAAGGCGGACATGGCAACGCCGGGGAAGATTTTCGAAATGGAGTCCTACCACGGCATGCTCGCCTGCGTCACCGCCGGGGCCGGCGTCGCGATGGTGCCGCGCAGCATGCTCGAAAGCATGCCGGGCAGTCGTAACGTCACCGCTTATCCGTTGGGCGAGGCGTTTCGTTATCTCAATATCTGGCTGACATGGCGCCGGGGCCAGCGTTCGCCGGCGCTCAATGCTCTGATTGATTTGCTCAAACCGATAGAGGATGAGGCGCAGGCTTGACGCTGCCTGCGCCGGGCTCAGACGCTGCGACGAACGTTATTTTGCGGTCAGATAACGCAGCCATACCCCGCCACCTTCCTGCACCTGCGCCGATTGCAGGGTCAGGTGCGCAGGTTGCTTCCATATCGCAGGGGCGATTTCAAATGACGCCGGATGCTCGCCGCGCCCGTCGATCAGTGGCAACAGCAACACGCTGACTTCGTCCACCAGGCCTGCCGCAACGAAGGAGCCGCTGACGTGGGGGCCGCCTTCGACGATCAGGCGTTTGATGCCTAACTCTTCCACCAGGATGTCGACGACGGCGGGCAAGTCCAGCTCAGTCTTGCCGCCGAAAACGTACGACACGCCAATCGATTGCAGATATGCCAGGTAGTCATCCGACACAGCTTCAGTGACCACCTCCACCACGTGGGAGCCCAAGGCCTGATTTTTCTTCCAGCCGACCTTGCCGTGGGGGTCGATGGAAACCGCGTATTTGTCGGCATCACGGTCGACAAAGTGGTGAGTGCGCGGGATCGGTGAAGTCGCCAGCCCCGACGGATATCCCTCGTCGTGAGCCACTTCCTGCATCGTCACGCGGCCGCAGACCCAGGCGTCGAAAGCGAATGTTTCGGCGAGTTTTTCGTACAGCTCGCCAGCGGCTTTCTTGAACGGGCGATCCCATCCATCGGTCAGCGCGTGTCCATCCAGGGACGACATCATGTGGCAGATCACGTAAGGCTTCATCGCTAGCTCCAGGCAGTTCAATCGGAATGTAAAACCGACCTAGGGCTTGGGCTGATAGTTCAGTCGGGGTGGGTATTGGAGTGCGGGGTGTCAGACCTACCGCTTCGCAGCCTTCGGCAGCTCCTACAAGATCGGCGGTGGGAGTGAGGGGGATGTTTGGTTCGAGGGAGGAGCAGGCGTTGGGTCATGCTGAACGTCGTCAGCATGACCCAGGTACGGGCAGTTATTTAGTCAGGCATTCGTAGCACAATTCGCCGGCGATCTCGCGGGCATTAAGGCTGTCCCACTTGTTGGCAGCTACACGGGAAACGCTGGCCTTGTCGGCGCCATCGGACGCAAGCCCGCGCTCGACACCATTGGCAGCCACGGCATTGGCGCCCACATGATCCGCACCGTCCGCCGCTACGCGGTTAGCGCCGACTTTGTCTGAGCCGTCTGAAGCCACGCGGTTGGCGCCGACTTTGTCTGAGCCATCGGAAGCCACGCGGTTGGCGCCGACTTTGTCCGAGCCATCGGAGGCGACGCGGTTGGCGCCGACTTTGTCTGAGCCGTCCGAAGCAACGCGGTTGGCGCCGACTTTGTCTGAGCCGTCTGAAGCGACGCGGTTGGCGCCGACTTTATCTGAGCCGTCCGAAGCAACGCGGTTGGCGCCGACTTTATCTGAGCCATCGGCAGCCACACGGTTGGCGCCGACTTTGTCCGAGCCGTCCGAAGCAACACGATTGGCGCCGACTTTGTCTGAGCCGTCCGAAGCAACGCGGTTGGCGCCGATTTTATCCGAGCCATCGGAAGCAACGCGGTTGGCGCCGACTTTGTCCGAACCATCGGCAGCAACGCGGTTGGCGCCGACTTTGTCCGAGCCGTCGGAAGCGACGCGGTTGGCGCCGACTTTGTCCGAGCCGTCGGAAGCAACGCGGTTAGCGCCGACTTTGTCTGAGCCGTCGGAAGCAACGCGGTTGGCGCCGACTTTGTCTGAGCCATCGGAAGCAACGCGGTTGGCGCCGACTTTGTCTGAGCCGTCGGCAGCAACACGATTCGCGCCGACTTTGTCTGAGCCGTCGGCAGCGACGCGGTTGGCGCCGACTTTGTCTGAGCCGTCGGCAGCAACTCGATTCGCGCCGACTTTGTCTGAGCCGTCGGCAGCGACGCGGTTAGCGCCGACTTTGTCTGAGCCGTCTGAAGCAACGCGGTTGGCGCCGACTTTATCCGAGCCGTCGGAAGCGACGCGGTTGGCGCCGACTTTATCCGAGCCGTCAGAAGCAACGCGGTTAGCGCCGACTTTATCTGAGCCGTCGGAAGCAACGCGGTTAGCGCCGACTTTGTCTGAGCCATCAGAAGCTACGCGGTTGGCGCCGACTTTATCCGCACCGTCGGCAGCAACTTTGTTGGCGCCCACATGGTCGGTACCATCGGAAGCCGTTCGGTTGACACCCACATGATCAGATCCATTTTCAGCGACAGGTTTGCAGTCGCTGACATCATCGGCGGCGTAGGCAGCCGACACACTGAGCGTAAGCACGGAAAGCGCCAGGCTCCACATTAATTGCCTTTTCATAACCGATTGCTCCAAGTGTCAATTTCGATGATGTGAGCGTGATGCTCAGATCAGTACGGTCAGACGACGAATCCTGTTGAGCATAGTCCCGTCAAGGGTTCGACGCCTCCGCGGCAGTGCAGCCGTGTCGTTGCGACGAGCGCTACAGCGGCGACTCGATCCATAGCAACCGCCATTGTGATTCGTACAATAAAACAACATTCACTGTTCGCGCATCATACGTGGGTATAGGCGTTGAAAGTTGTACGGTTGAAACTTTTAAATCGCAGTTTCCTGCACCAATTTGGCCCAGTTCAAGTTAACCAATCAATTAACTCATCTAACTCTGAGGTGCTGCCTTAGTTGACTGGAATCAAGATTTCGTCAGGAACTTCATTGAATTCAACCGATTGCGTTGAAACCGGGAGGCTGATGTTGAAGACTGCGCCCTCACCCCCTTCGCAGCTCGCCCAGATACGCCCTCCGTGGGCCTCGATGATCGAGCGACAAATGGACAAGCCCATTCCCATACCATTGGGTTTGGTGGTGAAAAAGGGCTCGAACAGGTTCGGCAAATGTGCCGCCGAAATGCCAGGTCCGCTGTCTCGAATAGCCATCGCCACGTCGCCGCTGGGCAGTGTCGAAAGCCGCAGGTGCAGCGTTTTCTCCCTGGCACAATAACCGGCCATGGATTGCATCGCGTTCACCAGCAAATTGATGATCACTTGCTGCAGCTGCACCCGGTCGCCGCTGACACAGGCGAGCGGGCCATCTGCTTCGACCTGGAGCGTGACGTGGTGACGTTCGATCTCGCGCCGCAGCAGCGAAACCGACTCTTCAACCACATCGCCCAGATTGAGCGCGTCATGTTCACACGCTGTTTTGCGCGACAGCGCCCTGACCTTTTTCACGACATCGCCTGCACGTTGCGCCTGGATCACCACGCGCTCGATGACCCTGCGCACTTCCTGGTAGTCGGGCTCGGCCCGGTTCAGCCAGCGCAACCCGGACTCAGCGTCGGTGATCACCGCGGCCAGCGGCTGGTTGACTTCGTGTGCGATTGACGCCGCCAGTTCGCCGAGCGTCGTGACCCGGGTGATGTGCGCCAGTTCGGTCTGGCTTCGGTGCAGTGCTTCCTCTGCCAACCGGGTGGCCGTCACGTCCATCAGGGCACCGACAAACTCGCTTTGCCTGCCGGCGTCTTCGTATTGTTGCGCCAGCATGCGCAGGTTTTTGCAGCGTCCGCCGGCCAGGACCAGCCGAAACTCGACCTCCAATGGATCGCGACTGGCGCAAACCTGGCGGAAAGCCCCCTGGAAACGCTCGCGATCATCAGGGTGAATCCGACTGACCATCTGCTCCAGTGTCGGCGTGGTTGCGCTGTCGAACTCAAAGATGCGGCAGGCCTGCTCGGACCAGTACATCTGCGCACAGGGCACCAGAAATCCGATGCTGCCGGTCAGACTCAAACGTTGTGCGCCGGATAAAAATGCCTCGCTACGGTTGAGCAGCCAGACCTGTTCGCGCAATTTGCTTTTCGCGGTGCTGCTTTTGAGTGCCAGCAACGCAGCGATAAGGATCGCCGCCAGGCTGATCAAACCGCGGCCGAACGACTCGTCATCCCAATCCAGACCGTGAGAAATAAAGAACGCAATCAGCGTCAGGCTGATGCACAGACAGGCCACACGCAGCAGCCCCCGGCGGGAAAACAGCTCGACGGACATCAGGATGACCATGATGTACAACACCGCGATCGCCACATCCAGCGAGCTCAGGCTGTCGATCAGGAAAATCACCCCCGCCAGGAGGATCGCCCAGGCCCGCTTGGCTGCCAGCGGCAGTCGCGCGCACCCGTGTTCGATCACCGACCACGCCCTCCTCATCATCTGGCCTCAACCTTGGGGCCACAGCTGGACAGGCCCCTCATCGGACGCAGCCTGCGGCTTTCCAGATGTCGTAGTGGTCACGGCAAGGCAAGAGATCAGTGAGCTGGGGTGCCAACATGCTTGAATCCTTGAGAGGGAGGCCAAGTGCAAACCGATGCGTACGGCAGGAAGGCCTGCAAAGCGGTCCTCACAACGGCGAATATTCGTAACACTTTTTTACACTTCAATTATTGAATCTTCGATTCGGAGCGTCAAGCGCTAATGCAGCGGCATGCCCGCGAGCAGGCCTCAAGTCGGCGGTTTACGCAGCAGCGTGATGAGCAGAATACCCAGCACGGCGGTGCCTGCAGACAGCATGAACGCATCGGAATAGGCCAGCGTCGCGGCTTGCTGCCTGACTTGGTTGGAAAGCAGCGCCATCGCACGCGGAGCATTGCCCGGATCGAGCACGCCATAGCGGTTCAGCGCGCCATGGGTGAAACCGGAAAGACGTCCCGCCACCGCGACATCGCCCGCCATGACGTGAATGCCCAGCAGATTGGAATGCACTTGCGTCGCGACCCGCGTGTAGGTCTGCACCAGCGCGCTGGCCAACTCGCCACCCAACAGGCGAAAGGTCTGCACCACCGCACCGAAGGTGATCACCTGAACCGGGTTCAAATGCCTGACCGTGTAGTAAATAAGGGACGTCAGGAGCATGGTCTGCCCCAGGGCCTGCATCAGCATCGAGGGAATGAAATCGTCTTCCGACCAGGCGCACGTCAACTGACTGGCCTGAAGGCACGCCGCCAGAATCAGGCTCATGCCGATCACCAGCATGATTCGCGCATCGACGTAGCGCAGCGTCAGCCCCACCACCGGGCCAATGATGAATTGCGGCAGCGCTACCCACAGCAGAATCTGCCCCACTTGCTGCGGTCGGAAGCCGGCCACTTGCGTCAGAAACTGCGGGACGATGAAGTTGCTGCTCAGTACCAGCAAACGGCCGATGACCAACAGCAGCATCATTGGCGCGATGTTGCGCTGGGCCATGAAATTGAAATCGATGAACGCATCCGGGTTGCGGTGACCGTGCAGCACGAAGGCAAGGATCAGCAGCGCAGCGCCTGAGAGCAGTCCGACCACCAGCCCCGATGACGTCCAGTCCAGACGATTGCCCTGATCAAGCCCGGCATAGAGCAGCGCAAAACCAAGTCCTGCGAACAGCATGCCCCAGTAATCGCCCTTGAGCCTGACGTCGTGCTTGATCGGTTCGCGAGCAATACCCGCATAAATACAGGCGATCAGTGCCAGGGTCAGCGGCAGGTTTTGCCAAAAGATCCATTGCCAACCTCCGTGATCCAGGTGCCAGCCTTCCAGCGTCGCCGCGATGTTCAGTGACAGCTCAAGGTTCATGGCGTAGACGCTGATCCCCACCGGCCAATAGGCCCTGGGCATGTTGCGCACGACCACGCCAATGGCCAGCGGAACGAACGTTCCCGATCCCAGACCTGCGATGAAGTGCAGCAGCAAGAATGAGTCGAGCCCTTGAGATAACGGCAGCAAAAGCTCGGCGAACCCGAACACCATCGCACCGGCCATCAGCGTTCGCCGCGGGCCGTAGACCATCCCCAGCCACACCGAAATCGGGCCCATCAACATCTGCGCGGCGCTGAACGAGGTGGTGATCCACGCCCGTTCATCCACACTCGCGCCGATGGCGCCACCGATGTCCGCGACGCCGAAGTTGGTCAGTCGGCTGGACAACGTGGAGACGAACGCTGCGAGCATGACGGCCAGAATACCCACCCACGGGCGCGTCGATTCCACCGGTGGTATCGGCGACAAGTGCAGCCAGTGCGCATCTGCATCGCGCCCGAACAGCGCCATCTCAGCGGCTGCCGTCTGCTGCAAGCGTTGAGGTGTCTATCGTCGCCACCACCGAAAGACCTGGGCGCAAAAGCGCTGCCGTTTGCTCACTGGACAAGTCATCCAGCACCAGCTTGACCGCAACACGCTGGATGACTTTAGTGAAGTTACCGGTGGCGTTATCCGGCGGCAGCAAGGCGAAGCGCGAGCCGGAACCCGGCGCCCAGCTGTCGACATGCCCGTGAAACACCGTGCCCGGAAACGCATCGATCTCGACACTGACTGCTTGCAGCCGGCGCACGTGGGTCATCTGGGTTTCCTTGAAGTTGGCGATGACCCAGATGTTCGGCAGCCCGACCAGGGTGATGACCTGAGCGCCGACCCCAAGGTACTGACCGGCACGCACCTGACGCGCACCGACAACGCCATCGATGGGGGCGCGGATTCGGGTGTATTCAAGATTGATCAGGCTGAGCGTCAAGGCGGCGCGCTGACTGGCGACATCGGCCTGGGCAACCGCAACCTGAGAATCGAGGGTACCGAGCATTCGCCGCGTGGCCACCAGTTGCGCCTGCTGCTGGGTATGACCGGCAGCGGCCTGTTTGTCGCTGGCGTCGGCCTGATCCACCGCCTGCTGGGAAGCGAAATTGCCACGAGCGAGCAAGTCATGCTGACGCCCCGCTTCGAGCCGCCGCAACTGCGCACCGGCAGCGGCGGCTGTCACGCCTGCCGCCGTGGCATTGATGGTCGCCTCCTGCTGCGCGCGCTGCTTTTCCAGCACCGAGACCTGCGCCAGGCTTTTATCCAGCGCCGCCCTCGCCTGCGCCACCTGAGCCTGATAATCGCCATCGAACAACTGCACCAGCACGTCGTTGCGGTGCACGGTTTGATAGTCCTGCACCGGCACCTCACTGACCAGCCCCGAGACCCGAGCAGACAGCGGGATCACGTCGCTTTCCAGATACGCATCGTCAGTGCTCTGCAGCGTGGCGGCGCCGCTCCAGACATTCCAGCGCTCAGCGAAAATCCACACTGTCGCTACGGCCAGCACGACCACAGCGACTCGGGGAACAATCGCCCGATATCGCAATGCCGGTGTTGCGGCAACGGGGTTGTCTTGAGGGGGTTTGACTGCTTCGTTCATGACCATGACCAACTGATAAGAGGAGCCCGTCTCCATTCGAGCCAAGCAATCGTCGCCAGTACTTCTGGATTGAATCAGTCGTTTGCCGCCACCACCGCGCCATGTCGAAGTCCTCTGGTAGAGCGGGATTGATGGGTTTCCCAAGTGCAGAAGTCGACATGGCTCTGACCGTTAAGCGACGGTGCCGGGACGTCAGGCATAGCAAGTCTTGCGCAGATCCGTTATCAGTTGAAATTCAAAGTCATTGGTGCTGTCATCCACGCCATGGATGACAAAAAACTTGATCTGAATCTGCTCCTCGCCCTTGAGGCGCTACTTGCCGAACTGAATGTGACGCGTGCCGCACGACGCCTGAACCTCAGCCAGCCGGCCCTGAGCGCTCAGCTTTCGCGGCTGCGCACGCTGTTCGGCGACGAGCTGTTCATCCCCACCTCCCGGGGCGTTCTGCCGACGGCGATGGCCCTTGAACTGCAGGAGCCGTTGCGTCAGACCCTCGATCAGATGCGTAATCTGGTGAGCAGCGCTCGTACCTTCGATCCATCGACGGCGGACCTCACTCTGGCCATCTGCTCCAGCGACTACATGCAGATCGCGATACTCATGCCGTTCCTGATGCAGATGCACCTCACGGCCCCGAGGGTCAAAGTCATGGTGCGGTTGCTGCAGAACATCCAGCAGGTGCGAACCGATCTTGAGCGCGGCGCGGTGGACATCGCGTTCCTGCAACCAGAGGCCGTGGAAGGCAGCGAACTGCGCCACCAGACCCTCCTTAGCGAGGACTACATCGGCATTGCGCGCAAAGGCACGATCAGCAAAAACACGATGCCGATGGATCGCTTCATCAGCGCCCGGCACATCATCGTCTCGCCGCGCGCCGAGGGCTTTACCGGCCCGACCGACACAGCGCTGGCGGCCATCGGCCTCCAGCGCGAAGTGACGTTTGCCGTGTCGTCCTTTCTGTTCATGATCGAAGCGGTTTCCCAGTGCGACATGCTCGCCCTTGCACCCAAGCGCCTCGCAGCCCGTTACGCTGACCGCGTCGATACCTTCGAACCGCCGGTGCCGGTCGCAGGCTTCCGGATTGCCATGGTCTGGCACGACCGCACCCACAACCACCCGGCGCGAATGTGGTTGCGCGAGCAAGTAGCAGATTTCTGTTCGAGACACTGACCGTCCGAACCGATTGCGCCGCCGATCACGCGTCCAGCAGGGTTGCCTGCATCGTGACATCCAGCTTGAACAGCTTGGCCAGCGTGCAGTTTGTGCGCGCGCGCTCCGCGCAATAGTGGAAGCGCTCCTGAGTGATGCCCGGCACCCTGGCCTCGGTCACGACGTGTACGCCTTTGATTGCAGGGTGCCCATCAGCGCCTGTGCCCAGCTCGATGCTGACCGAAGTGCTGATGCGCTCGGCGACGAATTCGATCATGCCAAAGTTGTTCGCCAGCGCTTGGTTGAAACAGCCGGCATGGGCGGCCGCGAGCAGCTCTTCGGGACTTGCCCCCGGAGCACCCTCGAAACGGCTCGCGTAACTGTATGGCGTCTGCTTGAGCGTATCGCCTTGGGTTGAAAGGGTACCGGAGCCTGTTTTCCACGGGCCGGTCCAGGCTGAATATCCTGTTGCATTCATGATTGGGCTTTCCTGTTGAACAACGATTGTGTTTAACCGCGTCAAGCACGCGATTGCTTGCGTTGAATACCTGGCATCCGGCGGCACAAAGCGCCGCTGATCATGTCCGGTTGAAGGCCTCGAAAATCTGCGCGACCACTGCCGCGCCCTCTCCCACTGCTGCCGCCACACGCTTGGTGGAATGCGCCCGCACATCGCCAATGGCGAACACATTTTTGAGGCTGGTCTCCAGCGGCAGCGGCGTGTAGGCGCGGGCGGGATCTGGATCGAGAGCAGCACCGGTCAGAACAAACCCTGCGCCGTCGATCTGCGCGCAGTTGCCCAGCCAGGTGGAGTTGGGATCAGCGCCGATGAACAAAAACAGATGCCCGATTTCCAGTCGCCGTTCGGCGCCGCTGACGCGGTCGCGCAGTGTGGCGCCTTGCAGCCCGCCGGGGTCCTCGCCGGTCAGTTCGGTGACTTCTGTGTGGGTGTGCAAGGTCACGTTGGGCAGCGCCGAAATACGCTCGATCAGGTATTTCGACATCGACGCTTCCAGCCCCTCTCCCCGCACCACCAGGTGCAAGTGCTTGACCTTCGGCGCCAGATACACGGCAGCCTGCCCGGCGGAGTTGCCAGCGCCGATCAACGCCACCGCCTTGCCGGTGCAGACCCCCGCTTCAATCGGCGATGCCCAGTAAGACACGCCAGTGCCTTCGAACCGCGCCAGCGAATCAATCGCCAGTTGCCGGTAGCGCACACCGGAGGCGATAACCACGGCTTTCGCCTGAATCGAATCTCCGGTCGTGAGCTGCAAGCGCAACGGCTTTGCGGGGTCGTTACAGTCCAGCTTCTCGACTTCCAGCGGAATGCCCATTTTGGCGCCGAACTTCTGCGCCTGAACAAAGGCGCGGCTGGCCAGGGCTTGCCCGGAAATGCCGGTCGGGAATCCCAGGTAATTTTCGATTCGCGCCGACGCACCGGCCTGGCCACCATAAGCCCGCTGATCGAGCACGATCACATCCAGCCCTTCGGAGGCGGCATACACGGCCGTCGCCAGCCCAGCGGGACCGGCGCCCACCACGGCGATATCGTAGGTCCTGGCAGGATCGAGTTCGGGGGTGATGCCCAGAAAGATCCCCGCCTGAGCATTACTCGGTTGTTTGAGTACCGTACCGTTGGGGCAGATCATCAGTGGCAGGTCCTGAGCCTCGAACACGCCCAGCCGCTCCACCAACACCCGCACCTCGTCATCGAGTTCGGCGATGTCCAGCACCGAGTGCGGATAACCGTTGCGGGTCAGGAAGCCTTGCAGCCGGATCATCTGCGCTTCGCCCGGATGGCCGACGATCACCGAACCCACACGATCGGACTGGATCATGCTCATGCGGCGCAATATCAGGGCCCGGACAATGACCTCACCCAGTTCGGCAGACCCGATGATCAGCGCGCGCAGATGCGCAGCATCGAACGGCACGGCGATACAACCCTGTTGCCCCGCCTTGCCACTGGCCAGCGCCGCGCGTTCGCCCAGCAGGCCGGCTTCACCCGTGAAATGGCCGCGCCCGCCGCTGCCGATAATGGCTTCACGGCCCAGGCCGTCACGGCGAATGACATCGATGGTGCCCTCCAGAATCAGCCAGATCGCAACCCCGCGCGCGCCCACGTCAAATACCGTTTGCAGCGGCCCGAAGGATTGCGGAGGCTGGCTGGCGAATCTGAGGGCGTCTTCGATCTGCACAGGGCTGAGGATGGGGAACATCTGGTCGCGACGCGAATCATTCAAGCTCATCGGAGGAGGCCTGTCAGTGGGGGGTTCGCCAAGCATAGTCAGGCGGACAACTGTTCGATCAACTCGGCCGTGGTGAGGATCGCGTGGGCGTAGGTCGGACCGTTGACGTTGAACGCGGCGTGCATGCCTTCGGCACTGAACGCGGCAGCGGCATCACGCACCAGCGTCACGTGGTAGCCCAGCTCCATGGCGAAGCGACCGGTGGATTCAATGCAGCTGTTGGCAATCACCCCCACCAGGATCACGCGCTTGATGTCGTGCTGTTTGAGTTGCAGGTCCAGGTCGGTGTTGGCGAACCCGCTCTGCGCCCAGTGCTCGTGCACCACCACATCGCCTGCTTGAGGACCGAATTCGCTGTTGAACTCCCCTCCCCAACTGCCCACTGCAAACGCCTGCAACGGCACGCCGTTTTTCTGAAACGGGGTCATGTGCTGCCAGCCATCGAAGTCGCCTTCGTGGGAACGGTGATGGGGCAACACGAATATCTGAATCCCCAGCGAGCGTACGGTGGGGATGATCCGCCGCAGGTTGTCGAACAAACCTGACGCATCAGCCGTGGGCTTGATCGCTTCATACAATTTTCCGCCCTCGGACATGAAGTCGTTGTAGGGATCGACGACCAGCAACGCGGTGCGGTCGGCAGGATAGTGATGTGAGGTCATGGCAAGGTCTCAAGGCTAGGAATTTTCGAACGAGGCCCGTTCAGCGCGGCAGCTGTTCAATGACTTCGGAGGTGGTGAGCACGGCGTGGGCGAACATCGAGGCGTTCACGTCGTGGGCAACGTGCAACGCCTCAACGCTGAAGGCCGCCGTCGCATCACGCACCAGGGTCACGTGGTAGCCCAGCTCCATGCCGAAGCGCGCGGTGGACTCGATGCAGGTGTTGGCGGTCATGCCCACCAGAATCAGCTTCTGAATGCCATGCTGTTTGAGCTGCTCATCGAGGTCGGTATTGGCGAACCCGCTTTGTGCCCAATGCTCCTTGACGATCACATCCCCAGGCTTTGGGCCGAACTCCGGATGCCATTCCCCGCCCCAGCTGCCGGCGGCGAAGACTTTGCTGTCCTTGGCGGCCTGTTGCATCGGGCTCAAATGCTGCCACTGTTCGTAATCGCCTTCGCGATAGCGGTGGTGCGGCACGATGAACACCTGAACCCCGGCGTTACGTACGGCGGCGAGAATGGTCCGAAGGTTTGTGAACAGATCCACCTGCTCGGCGGTCTCCTTGATCAGGCCGTAGAGTTTTCCGCCCTCACTGAGGAAGTCGTTGTACGGATCGACGAGCAGCAAAGCTGTTCGTTCGGCGGGATAGAGGCTGTGGGCCATGGGAACTCCGGGTAAGTAAAAAACGCCCGCGCAACTGTCCACAGACAGACCGCAGAGGCGCAAAGACGCTGGCTTCAGAGGGTTTTGCCGACATCGCGGCGTACGGCTTTAAAATATAAAGCAAAGAGTCCGATGGTCAAGGCTTCAATAGATGAAGTCTGTAATGTATATTCGCCGCATTCACCTCGATTGCCGCCGTACGCCTGCCCGAGACGGGGAGCGCGAGCAGCCATCGATGCAATAAGAGGACAAGAAAATGGGCTGGGATGACGTGGGCTCCACCGTATGCCCGGTTGCAAAATCACTCGCAGCCGTGGGCGACCGCTGGACCTTGATGATCATGCGCGAACTGAGCCTGGGCACGCGCCGATTCGACGATATTCAGGCGCAACTGGGCGCCTCTTCCTACCTGCTGTCCACGCGACTGAAGCGCCTGGAAAAAGACGGCATCATCGAGCGCCGTCTGTACAACGAAAAACCCGAACGCTACGAGTATCACGCCACTGAAAAGGGGCTGGCACTGGACCCTATTCTCCTGCTGCTGCGAGCATGGGGCATGCAGTATTGCTCACCCGGTCAGGAGCCGGCCGTAGCCCTGACCTACAAACCCACCGGAGAAGTGGTGGATGAGCACTGGAAAATCCCCCAGGACGCCTGGCCGTTTTCTCTGGATATGCTCGAGGGCAAAATGAGTGCGGCGTTCGAAGCCGAGCGTGAAGAAAAGCGGCGCAACTTCCGCAAAGGCAAGAAAGTAGCCGAGGACTGATCCGTTATCCATCTGCTGGATGGCAGCTGCCACATCTTTGGATTTCCACTGATGGCAGCACATCGGCAAGACTGCTCCGGTATTGCCATGTACACAGGCGCACCGCCGGAGCCATACCATGCCCAGAGTGTCCCGCAAGCAAGCCCGCCTCAACCGCGTCACCATCGTCGACAATGCCGCACGGCTGTTCCTAAAGCGTGGCTTTCGCAGCATTGCGCTGTCGGAAGTCATGGCGACATCCGGCCTGACACTGGGCGGTTTTTACGGTCATTTCCAATCCCGGGAAGCGCTGACCAACGAGGCCTGCACCCACGCGTTCGATATGGCGATCACGTTCTGGCAGCAACGCATCGCCGCCCAACGCTGCAGACGCTCGGCACACCAGTCTATCGTTGGGGAATACCTGCGCACGGGTCGCACTGATACCGGCGAGAACACCTGCCCGCTGGTGGCTTTTTCCGCGGAAGTGGCCCAGGAGCCCGCCGGCTCGCCGATCCACCTGACTTACGCCACAGGCCTTGAAGCGCTGATCCTCACGCACATGCACACGCTCGATAATCAGCAGGGCAGCGCCGACCCTGCCGCGCTCAAGGCCACCGCGCTGTTGCAATACTCGCTGATGGTGGGTGCTGTGACCCTGGCGCGTGCGGCTCGAAGCAGCCCGTTGTCCGAGGAAATCCTGCAAGTGGCCCGGGATTTCCTGCAGGCAGCAGCTGCCTCTGAGCCTGACATGACGTCAGCGACGAGCGACCACAAACAACCGGGGGAACGGCAGCAGCACGGTCCCGTCTGACAACGCGGGATAGGCCTGGCTGATGGCCTGCAAGTATTGCTCAAGAAAGGCCACCTTTTGCGCTTCATCCAGCGGCGCCAGATACGGCCGCAATGCAGAACCCTTGAACCACTCAACGACGGCCTGATGCCCGCCTTTCAACGGGTGGTGGTAGGTGGTGCGCCAGACATCCACCGAGCCGGCCAGCGGTTGCAGCAGCTCGAAATAGAACGTGGCGTTGTGCCGTGGCGGATGGCGCACGCTGCCGATCTTGCTCGCCCAAGGGCCTTGCGCCGCCACCTCACGGGCCAGGCGATGGGCGGGTTCTTCCATGTTGTCCGGGGTTTGCACAGCGAGGCTGCCACCGGGATTGAGCTTGCTCAGCAGGCGCGGGTACAGCTCGGCGTGATCCGGCACCCATTGCAGCGAGGCGTTGGCGAGGATCACGTCGAAGGTCTGATCCGGATTCCACGATTGGATGTCGGCCAACTCAAAGTTCAGCGCGGGCAACCGGGCCCGGGCGTCGGCGAGCATGTCGTCCGAGCTGTCCATGCCGGTAATCGTGGCCTGGGGGAAACGCTCAGCCAACACTTCAGTGGAATTGCCTGGGCCACACCCAAGGTCGACCGCTCGCTGCACCTGAGTCGTGGCGATGGCCGCGACCAGATCACGAACCGGGCGAGTCCTCTCTTGTTCGAACGTCGTATATTGTCTGGCAGACCAAGTCATGGGGAATCCTTGCGTGGGTTGTCGTGCCGCACAGCCTAGATTTTGACGGCGCCGTTTACAAACCCAATGACGGCCCCGAAGCGCCGCCAATTTCCGACCCCACTCACGCTCCATAGGCGCAGAACTGTCCGCGAAGGGCCCGATCGAGTCGATACACACCCCCGCTCCCACTCAAACGACGGCATAATGTCGCCACTTATGTATTCAGCGATGCCTGCGTCATGAAAACCGTTGCGATCGTACTCTTCCCCGACTTTCTTCTGCTGGACATGGCAGGGCCCATCGAAGTCTTTTCGATTGCCAACCGCTTCCTGAGCCAGGATGACGCCTATCAGATCACCACCATCGGCACCGAACCCACCGTGATCCGGGCCTCCAGCGGCGTTAATGTCCTGCCCGATGTCGGTATCGCCGACGCTCGCCACGATTTTGATCTGCTGCTGGTCCCAGGAGGTCCCGGCGCGTACAACATTCGCCACTCGCGCCTGCTGGCCTGGCTGGATGAAGCGGCCCGGCAGTCCACGCAATACGGCTCGATCTGCACCGGCGCGTTCATTCTGGGTCAGGCAGGACTGCTCGATGATCATCACGTCACCACCCACTGGAATTACATCGAGCGCCTGACCAGACGCTTTCCCAAGGCCCGCGTCAGCACCGATCAGATCTACATCCGTGACCGACGCCTGCTCACCTCCGGGGGCGTGACCGCAGGCATCGACATGGCGCTGGCGGTGGTGGCCGAAGATCACGGCAAGAAGGTAGCGGTGGACGTTGCCAAAGTGCTGTTGGTGGTGGTGAAGCGCCAGGGCGGGCAAGCGCAATTCAGCCCGATGATGGCCGCGGTCTCTGCCGAAGACTCCCCGATCACCCGCGTGCAGAACCACGTATTGGCCCACCTGGACGAGACGTTCACGGTGGAGGGCATGGCGAGTCTGGCGAACATGAGCGCGCGGCACTTCGCCCGGGTGTTTGCCCGGGATGTCGGCATGACCCCCATGGAGTTCATCCAGAACGCGCGCATCGACCGGGCGCGCGAACTGCTGGAAAGCAGCGACCTTCCACTCAAGACCGTGGCCTTTCGCAGCGGCTTTGGCAGCGTGCGACACATGCGCGTGTTATTCGACGACCGCCTGGGGCTGACACCCTCGCAATATCGCCTGCAATTTGGTTGATGGCCCGGACAGCGCTGTCTGTGGCCGTCCCCGGCACCTCAATGGCCGATTTGGTCCCCTCGCTCACGTCATTCGGATGCCCTTCGCTGCCACTATAAGTGCTGCGTCCTGCTACCCGGGCCAATGCTCGGGGGTCAACCGTTACCGGCGACGGCAGGACCAGGGTCACTACGGAAAGCGTGAACGACATGAAACGGCTGGGCGAAACCGAGGTATTTCTTGAACGCAGGGTCTTGCTCAGGCAAGGCCAAGCGGTGCCGATTGGCGAACGGGCCTTCGACATCCTGGAAATGCTGATTGGCTGTCAGGGAACACTGGTCACCAAAGAGCAGATCCTGAACCAGGTCTGGCCAGACAGCATCGTGGTCGAAAACAACCTGCAGGTGCATATCTCCGCGCTGCGCAAGGCGCTGGGCGAAGACCGTAACCTGATACGCACCCTTGCCGGCCGCGGCTACCTGCTGGTCAACGACGGCCCCGATAACGCACAGGCCCGGGAACCTGTTGACGACGCTGCGCCCGCAACGCCCCATCAGCCAGTCCGCCGCGCCAGTGGGTTGCCGGTCGCGACCACGCTCATCGGTCGAGACTGCCTGATCGAACATGCGTGCCAGGCGCTGAACGACACCTCGATCCTGACCCTGACCGGCGCAGGCGGCATCGGCAAAACGGCGTTGGCGATAACCGTTGCCCGGCGATTTGCCGACACCTGCGCGACTCCGGCGACATTCGTCGCGCTCGCCGACCTGATCCATAGCCAGCAAGTCCTGGGCACGCTGGCCCAGGCGCTGGGCATGCAGGGCATCGAGGGGGCTGAGGATGACGCGCTGATTCACAGCCTCATCGCTCATCTGGAACAGTCGCCGCGACTGATCGTGCTGGATAATTGCGAGCACGTCGTGGCAGCCGCCGCCCGATGGATCGAGCAACTGGTGCGCCACTGCCCCGCCCTGAAAGTACTCGCCACCAGCCGTGAGCCGCTGCGGGTCGCCGGCGAACGGGGCCTTCGGGTTCCGCCACTGTGCGTGCCGCCCGACGGCGCCTCGCGTGACCACATCATGCTCAACCCATCGGCGCAGCTGTTCATGCGCCATGCCAGGCAGCAGAACAGCTGTTGCGCCGATGTGTGCGACACCCAGCTGGATGACCGGAGCGTCGAATTGATCGGCGAGGTCTGCCGCCGAACGGAGGGCGTGCCCCTGGTCCTGGAAATGGCCGCCACCCGTGCGGCGACCCTGGGGCTTTTCGAGTTGGCGCTGAGCCTGCAGGACGATCTTGGATCGCTGGCGGCAGGTCTGCGCACCACTGCACCGCGTCATCAGTCGTTGCAGGCCTCGTTGCAATGGAGTTATCGCCTGCTTGAAGCCGACGAGCAGAAAGTGCTCAAGCGCATTGCACGGCTGGAAGGCAGGCTGACCCTGGAAAGGCTGTGCAACGCGGCCGAACCCGACGACATCGACCGCCCACGAGTGATTGACTGCGTGGTCGGCCTGACCCAGAAATCACTGCTGATGATCACCGTCGAAGGCCCCTTCCGGTCCTACCGCTTGCTGGAGTCGACCCGGGCCTGCCTGATGAACCCATGACCGCCCTGAGCCTGTCACGCAACGATCTGCAGGAGCGAACATGTTCGCAAGGCGGCCGGCAAGTGACACGGCGGATTTTCGCGCCGCCACGTTGGCGCCTATAAAGGCGGTTTCGCGTCGGACCAACCCTGTACCGTGCGCACCAACTCGGTCAAATCCCGTTCCCCGCCATCCTGTTGCGCGGCGACGTTCCACAATTGCCGCGCCGCCTGGCCCAGCCACATCGGCACGCCCAGGGCCTGGCATTCTTCGATCGCAAGACCAATGTCCTTGCACACACTGGACACCGGAAAGCCGAAGTCAAAGGTGCCCGGCAGTACGTGTTTGGGAAACTTGTCCAGGGTTGCACCGTTCTTGCCGCTGCCGGCGTTGATCACGTCCATCATCACCTGCGGGTCGAGCCCGCCCTTGACGCCTGCAACGAAGGCTTCTGAGGTGATCGCGAACGCTGTGGTCGAGAGCATGTTGTTCAACAACTTCAACAACTGCCCCTGCCCGGCCTGCTCGCCGACGATGAACACTTTGCCAAACACATCGAACAACGGGCGCACCTGAGCCACTGCTTCGGGTTTGCCCGCGACCATCAGCGCCAACGTGCCTTTGCTGGCACCTGCCGCGCCGCCACTGACCGGTGCGTCGACCGTTTCGATGCCGCGCTTGAGCAACCCGGCCGCGACGTCCTGAGACGTGCGGGAGCCTACCGTCGACAGGTCCACCAGAATTCGTACCGCGCGGCCTTCAGCGATGCCGTCAGCACCCAGCGCCACGGCCTTGAAAATCGCCGGGCTCGGCAGGCTGGTGAAGATGATTTCGGCGCTGTCGGCCACCTGCCGTACGCTGTCGGCAACCTGCGCACCCAAGCCTGAAAGCTCGGCCAACGCCGCCGGGTCCTTGTCGAACACCACCAGTGAATGGCCCTGCTCCAGCAGGCGTCGCGCCATCGGGCGGCCCATGACACCGGTGCCGATGAAACCCAGTTGTTGGTCAGTCATCACGTCGTTTCCTGAATAAAGTAAGAGGTTAGCCGTGGGCCAGGCCCATCACGCTGCTGGCATCGGCCGCGCTGTCCAGTGACCACAGGGCCTGGATCAATGGTTCAGCTGCGCAGCCTGAACCGCCGAATTCGACGAGCTGGCGCAGCTTGTTTTCCAGAAAGTGATCACCCAGCGGCGCCGCCAGACTGCCCAGAGACACGTCAATGGTGCGTGCGAGGGTTTCGCTGGATTTGAAAAACAACCGGACCTGCGCCGATTCCACGGGGTAATCGGCGTCGTCGATAAAGTGCAGCAAGGGGTACAGCGCACGTAAGCGCTGGTTGGCGACCGCAGCGTCGCTGAACTCGCTGAGCCCCGCTTTGCCGGTGGTCAACGCCACCGCTACCGCATGTTGCGCGCTGACCTGGGACTCACGCCCGGACTGGATATTCGGCCGGTCGGTGCGTTGGCGCAGCAACGGATGGCCAGTGAGCTCGATGCGAGTCACGTCGTCCAGGTTCCAGCGTCGATCCCTGGACAGTTCCAGGCACGCCTCGATCACCGGGTTGAGCACCACGCCGCACGGATAGGGTTTGTAGGTGTTGGCGCTCAACGCCCAGCGTTCGCCCAAACCCTGGGTGATTTCGGCATAGGCCGGCTTATCGCCCATCACGTGGAGAAAACCGCGTTCGCCTTCGAGCGGGTGTTCGGGGCCGCTGAAACCGTCGCGAGCCAATAACGCCGACAGCAGACCGTTGCGCGCCGCATTGCCCACGCCAAGACTTTTCGAGGCGCTGCCGAGCGTTTCCACCAGACCGCAGGACTGCGCGCTGGCATTGCCCATCGCCCATGCCAGCTGTCTGGCGTCCAGTTTCAGCGCCTTACCGACGGCCGCTGCAGCGCCGAAAACGCCACAGGTCGAGGTGATGTGCCAGCCGCGGCGGTAGTGTTCAGGCGAGATGGCCATGCCGATCCGGCACTCGACTTCCACGCCCAGCACAAACGCCATCAGCCATTGTTCGCCAGTCATGGGCCGGGTTTCGGCGAGGGCGAACAAGGCGGCAGCAACAGGGGCCGTGGGGTGAATGATGGTGGGGATGTGGGTGTCGTCGAAGTCGAACACGTTGGCGCTCATGGCATTGAGCGATGCGGCGTTGAGCATGTCCATGGCGCCTGCTCGGCCAATGACGTGGGCCGCACCGCCGGCATTGAAACGCTGGAATAGCGTGAGCGCCTTGTCCACGTCCGGATCGCTGCAGCCGGCCAGCGCCACGGCGAAATAATTGACCAGGGCGCGTTTGGCTTCGTGGCGCACATCCAGCGGGATGTCGGCCCAGGTTGCGCGCTCGATGAACTCGCACAGCGGGCGAGTGACAGCGGGTGACTTCATGGTGGCTCCGTTGTTGTTGTTAATCGCCTTCGCGGACAAGTCCGCTCCCACATTGGATTTGCGCCGTTACCCCTGTTCTGGCAATGCACCGGCCCTGTAGGAAGGTGGCCTGTTCGCGCAGCTGACAACGCGTCGTGTCCGGTGAATCGCGGCGCCAGCTTCGCGGGCAAGCCTCGCTCCAACGGGTAAACCGCATTCCCGGATCACCCTCCAATGGGTTCACCACATTCCCCGGACCACCCTCCAACGGGTTCACCACATTCCCCGGACCACCCTCCAACGGGTTCACCACATTCTCCGGATCACCCTGTAGGAGCGAACTTGTTCGCGAGGCGGTTTATCCGATGCTCCGCATTAAGGCCACTCGCCAACAAGTTGGCTCCTACAGCGGTCCGCGTGAGGCTCAGCCTGCCAGCCACCCATCATCCACCGGCAGGGTCGCGCCGGTGATGGAGGCGCCGGCATCGCTGCACAGGAACACAATCAGATCCGCCACATGGCCCGCGTCGACAAAACGCCCGGTGCCCTGCTTGCCCACCAGAAACTCACGGGTCGCGGTTTCGCGATCCAGTTGCTTGCGCGTCATCAGTTCAGTCAGCCGCTGTTCGATATTGGGCGTCAACACCGAGCCAGGACACACCGCATTGCAGGTAATGCCCTGGCCCTGGGTCTCGATGGCCACCGCGCGGGTAAAACCCAGCAGCGCGGTCTTGGTGGTCACGTAGTCGATGCGGTTGGCAATCGCCCGCGAGCCATAGGCCGAGGACAGGTTGAAAATCCGCCCCCAGCCCCGCGTGCGCATGCCGGGCAGACTCAGCTGGACCGCGCGAAAGACTGCCGTGAGATTCACTGCCAGCGCCTGATCCCAGCGCTCGGCCGGGAACGCTTCAATCGGCGCAAAATGCCGCACGACTGCATTGTTGACCAGCACATCAATGGCGCCGGCCGCGTCCATCATGGCCTCGACGCCCACGGCCCGGGAGAGGTCGGCCCGCACATAGCTGGCCGCTACCCCGTGTTGCCGCGTCAGCGTTTCACACGTCACGCGCATATCGGCCAGCGGCTCAAGCCCATGCAGCACGACGTCACATCCCGCCGCCGCCAGACCCGAGGCCATTGCCAGCCCCAGACCGTCGGACGATCCGGTGATCAGCGCCCGCCTGCCCTTCATACCCCGGCTCCCGATGAATCGATACGCACGGCAAACGACGGGTCGGCCGGGTCCACCGGCGCGAAGCGGTTCATCACATCCGGGTCGTGACCGGGGATCATCAACGCACCCGGCCGTTGCAGCCACTGGCGAATCCGCTCGTAGCCGGTGTACATGTCGGCCAGGCTATCAAGTACGGCGAACGGGCGGTCCTGTTCGAATTCGTCGTAGTAGTGCACCGCGTCGGACGCCAGAATCACCGGGCCTTCGGGCATCTCTATTACCAGCGCCAGTTGCCCCGGCGTATGACCGCCCAGCTCGTGCAGTTCGATGCCTGGGATCAGCGTGTTGCGCGGCCCTTCGAGAAAGGTGATCCGCCCGGCATCGGCCAGCGCCTGAATGCGTTCGATGTCCAGCGGATCGATGTGGTGCGCGTACTGTGGGCGCTTGCCCATGTCGGTGCCCCAGAACTCGAATTCGCGCCGGGACATGACGATCTCGGCATTGGGATATAAACCCAGATTACCGGCGTGATCGTAGTGTGCATGGGTCAGCACCAGCAGCTTGACCTCGGCTGGATCGATACCCAGCCGCGCCAGGGCGTCGGCGGGTCTGACTACCGGTTGACGCTTGCGGGCGATGGCCGCTTCGGGGCTGAAACCGGTGTCGATGACGATCACCTGCTCGTCAGTGCGAAAGATCCAGAAGAAGTAATCCATGGTGATTTCGGCGTCCGGTTCCCGGTACGCACGAAAGTTGTAGTAGCACTCGCTTTTGGTGGTCTGTCGGGTGCCGTAGCGCACGACGATCACCTCGGGGTTGCTCCAGTCCGGTTTTGCAGGGGTCGTCGGATTGTTGTTGTTCATGTCGACTCCGATTGCTTATGAGTGAGTGCCCGCTTCGCCCAGCGCCTGCTCGAGCATCGGCGCAGCGACGAGCGCGCCGTGAATGCCGATCACGCTGACGATTTCGAGCATTTCCATCAGTTGCTCTTTGGTTGCGCCGTACTTCAGCGCATTGCGCATGTGTAGCTTCAGGCCCGGCACGTACAGGTGCGTGGCGGCCGCGTCGAAGGCGCAATACATCAGCTCCTTGACCAGGGGCGGCAGCACGCCGGTACGCCAGGGCACTGACGAGAATTCGACGTAGGCGTCGAACAACTCCGGGTCCAGTTCTAGCAGACCTTCCCAGGACGAATGCCAGTAACCGCGGTTTTCGATGAAGCTGCTTTTCAGGGCTTCGCGTCTGGCGTCCAGCGGTTCCGGTCCGTTGCGAAGCCCCTCTTCTTCCAGGACTTCCAGCAGCACCGGCACGCCGACGTTCGAAGCGTGGATGCCGACGGTACTGATCAACTCCAGCACTTCGATCAGCTCTTCGCGGGTGGCGCCGTGGGCAATGGCGACGCGCAGATGCTCCGCAATACCCGGCTGATACAAGTGCGTTGCCGCCGCACTGGCGGCAATCCCGATGAAGGCCTTGACCTTGTTTTCCAGGTGGTTCTTCTGCCACGGCACCGCAGCGAAACCGGCGTAGGCTTCGACAAACCCTGGGTCGAGCCGCAGCAGGCTGTCCCATGCCGGGCTCCAGGGGCCGGTGAGCTCCAGCGCTGCTTTGGCGCGTTGTTGTGCTTGTGTGAGGCTCATGCGTTTTTATCCCTTAACCGAATATTTGCGGCCATGATTCCCTGTAGGAGCTGACGAGCAGCGCGAGGCTGCGATGCGGTGTGTCAGGCAGAATGCAATCGCAGCCTTCGGCAGCTCCTACAGGTCCGTGTCCGCTCAGCATGTTCATAGAACCGCGCGCAAATAATCGTGTTCGGCCACTTCTTCCTGCCACACGGTTTTGCCGATGGAGGTCGCGGTGTGCACCATGAAGTTCTCGGTATTGGCGCCGTGCCAGTGGCGTTCGTTGGGGCCGATCCACACGGTGTCGCCCTGACGTATCACTTGGGGCTCGCTGCCTTCCAGGCAGATCCAGCCACTGCCCGCCGTGACGTACAGCACCTGGCCGAACTCGTGAAAATGCCAGAACGTGCGTGCGCCAGGATTGAACGACACGTTGTTGATGGTCACGCCGTCGGTGGTCGGCATCACCGGGTCGGCCCAGACCACGCCGCTGAATGTCGCGCCGCGCTGCTCGGAAATCGCACCTTCGACGCTGCCGTGAATAACTTTCATTTGCTGTCTCCTGAGTAGGGTTCGTGAAGCCGTACTCCGCCCGACATATCGCCGATGGCGTCCACGACTCTGTTACTGATCTGGTCGCCATAACCCAGCGCCACCTGCAAGCCGAAACTGGCCAACGGGCCAGATGCGTTGAGCGAAGCAACGCCCAGTTCACGCAGGCGGTCGATGTAGAGCACGACGTCTTTGTTCATCAGCTTGCCGGTCAAGCCCCCTTCCAGATAATCGCCATCGACGATGAACGGAAAGCGCTTCTGCGTGGCGAAATTCACCCCGCTGCTGCTGTTGAGCACGTCGAGCAATTGGTGCAGATCCAGGCCTGCTTTCTTGCCCGCGACCATGACCTCCGCCGTGGCCGCCAGGCTCACCGCATTCAGGAAATTGTTCAGGGTCTTGGTGGTATGCCCGGCACTGCTGTCGCCCATGCGAAACACCTTGCTGGCAATGGGCGCGAACACCCATTCCAGCCCCGCGACCGTGGTTTCATCACCGCCGACCATCAGCGTCAGCGCTCCCTTCTCTGCTGCCGCCGCGCCGCCGGAAATCCCGGCATCGACGTACTGCACGCCGCGCGCCGCGAACAGCCCATGCAAACGCACGGTTGAACTGGCCGCTGCGGTGCTCAGGTCGACGACGACCTGCCCTTCACGACAATGCTGCAGCAGCCCTTCGGCGCCCTCGACGACGGCCTCGACCACTTTGCTGTCGGGCAAGGAAAGCAGGATTACGCCCGACTCGGCGGCCACGCTGGCGATGGATTGAGCCACCTGCGCGCCAGCGGTTTTCACCCGTTGGGCGTCGGTGTCATAACCCAGCACCGTCAAACCTGCGTCCACCAGACAACGGGTCATGCGCCCGCCCATGTTGCCAAGGCCGATAAAGCCAATGGTCTTGTTATTCGCTACGTTCACAACTGTTCTCCTGTGTGCGGCGCCAATGGAAATCGCGGATCAGAAATCCACGTCTTTGGTTTCCGGCCCCATGTACGCACCGATGGTGGCGATCACGCCGCCTATCACCAGCAGCACCGCCGGGGTCACGCTGAACGGAATAATCTGACCCAGCCAGGCCATGTAAAACGCGTAGAACGAAGGGATGATCACCGACAGGCTGAAACCGACGCCGAACCCGGTGGCGCGCACGTCGGTGACAAACCGCTCGTTGATGTAGGTCACGATCACGCCCCACGGCGAGGTGACCAGCACCGACATCAGGCAGACCAGGGTCATGACCACCGGCAGCGACAGCCCTGGCACGTTGGCCAGCACGTACATGATGCCGGCGCCTACCGTGGCGATGATCGGGCCGAGGGTCAGGAAGAACCGTCGACGGCCGATTTTCTGGCCGATCATCCCCGAGCCGATGTAGGTGAAGAACAGCACCGAGTAACAGACCAGCAGCGTGCCGGTCACTTGCAGCCCGGAGAGGTGCAGGATATTCACCAGCAAGCCGGTGGGCAGGAAGATGGTGATGATGTTCTGGGTCAGCCAGAAGCCGGTCATCATCAGCAGCACTTGCAGCAGGTTGCGCCCGCTTTTGCCCTTGAGCAGGTCGGTCAGCGGCAGTTTTTCCCGAGGTTTCTTCTCGGCGTCTTCTTCCCAGATTTCCGATTCGGATACCGCATAGATGTAGTACAGCGCCAAGACCCCGGCCAATAGCGCGCCGATCACGAACGGAATCCGCCAGCCCCATTGCACATAAGGCGAGTCGGGACCGGCCAGCGGGAACAACATGAACATCAGCATCGCCACCAGGTTGATGCTGACGTAGGCCAACGGGAACCCGGCGATGATCAACCCGCCGACAAAACCGCGCTGATGCTTTTTCGAGTACTCGATGGCCAGCGGCATGGCGCCGGTGTAGCCGCCGCCGAGGAAGATCCCGTCGATGAAGCGCAGGATCACCAGCGCCCAGTACGAGGCGATGCCGATGGTTTCGTAGCCGGGGAGCAAGGCGATCAGCAGCGTCACAATCCCGAAGCCTGACACCGAATAGATCGACGCCATGCGCCGCCCGGTCTTGTCGGCGATCATTCCGAACAGCAAGGCACCGATGGGGCGCCCCAGCAGCGTGGTGATGAATACCAGCGAAGCCAGAATCGCCGCCATGCCCGCAGACAGCTGGGCGGGCTGGAAGAAGAACAACACCGGGGACAGCACGACGACCGGCAGGTAGATGTCGAACATATCGATGTATTCGGAGAAGAACGCGCCCTTGATCGCGTTTCTTCTTTTCTTCTCGATCGACTGATCGGTCTCGGCCAGTGGTCTGGCCTGGGCAATGGTGCTCATGACGGTTCCTTATAATTATTGTTGAACGGCAAGCGTGTCGGTGTGTGTTGGGGTGTCAGCCTGCGGCGACTTCCGCCTCGTAAGCCCTGATCGCGTCCGATGCCACGCGGAACGCAGCCAGCCCCAGCGGCACGCCGCAGTAGACCGAGGCCTGCATCAGCACGGCGCGAATCTCGTCTTTGCTCACGCCGTTGCGCAGCGCACCGCGCACATGCACGCTCAGTTCGTGGTGCTGACTGAGCGCGGTGAGCATCGCCAGGTTTATGATGCTGCGGGTCTTGAACGGCAACGTGGCGTCGCCCCAGATTTCACCCCAGCAGACTTCGGTGACCAGTTTTTGCATCGGACGATTGAAGTCATCCGCCGCCGCCCAGGATTTTTCTACGTGGCGTTCTCCGAGGACTTCCTTGCGGTTGTTGAAGCCCTGATTGAAGCGTTCGTTGTCGTCCATCTTCATCTCCATTTTTCGTAAGATCGACCGATTGTCATACAGTCAAAACCAGCAAATTTTTTTGCGTAACGCCCTGCCGTAAGGGCGCGGCTCAGTTGCCGTAGCCCACCATGGATTTCACTTCCAGATACTCGCGCAGTCCGGACTCGCCCCATTCGCGACCGTTGCCCGAGCGCTTGTAGCCACCGAACGGAGCGGAAAAATCAGCAGGCGGGTAGTTCAGATGCACGCTGCCGGCCTGCAACGCGCGCGCGACGTTGCGCGCACGCTGCTGATCGCTCGATTGCACATAAGCGGCAAGGCCGTAGTGGGTGCCGTTGGCGATCTGAATCGCCTCGGCCTCGGTGTCGTAAGGGATCATCGACAGTACCGGGCCGAAGATTTCTTCCTGTGCGATGCTCATGGTCGGCGAGACGTTGGCAAACACCGTGGGCTTGACGAAGTAACCCCGGCTTAGCCCATCGGGCATGCCGACGCCGCCCGTCACCAGTTCCGCGCCCTCGTCGATGCCCTGCTGGATCAGTGCCTGCACCCGGCGAAACTGTGCGCGATTGACCAAGGGGCCAAGCTGGGTGGATTCCTCGTCCGTGGCGCCGACCTTGAACGCTTCGGCCGCCTGTCTGGCGATCTGCACGGCATCGCTCATCAGCCTGCGCGGGACCAACATCCGCGTCGGGATCGAGCATGACTGGCCGCTGTTGGTGAAACACGCGGCGACGCCACGGGTCACGGCATCCTGCAGATTGACGTCGTCGAGCAGAATATTGGCCGACTTGCCGCCCAGCTCCTGGGCCACGCGCTTGACCGTGTCGGCGGCGGATTTGGCCACTTGTACACCGGCCCGGGTGGAGCCGGTGAACGAGATCATGTCGATATCTGGATGCGCCGACAGCGCCGCGCCAACCCCTGGGCCATCGCCATTGACCAGATTGAATACCCCCGCTGGCACGCCCGCCTCGTCCAGCACTTGGACAAACAGCAGGCTGCTGAGCGGCGAATATTCACTGGGTTTGAGGACCATGGTGCAACCGGCCGCCAGCGCGGGGCCGACCTTCACCACGATCTGGTTGATCGGCCAGTTCCAGGGGGTGATTAGCCCGCAGACGCCCACCGGTTCGTAGCGCAGCACGGTCCTGCCCTGGCGCTGCTCGAAGGCAAACCGTTCGAGCACTTCCACCAGTTGGTTAAGGTGAAGCCACCCCCGGGGCACTTGAAACTCGCGTGAGGCGGTAATCGGCGAACCCATCTCCTGGCGCATGGCCTGGGCGAATTCTTCCTGCCGGCGGTGGTAAATCGAGACGATACGCCGCAGCAAGTCGATGCGTTGCTTGACGCTGGTCTGGGCGTAAGCGGGCAAGGCTTTGCGCGCCGCAGTAACGGCGCGATCGACGTCTGTTGCGTCGCCCAAAGCCAGGCGGTCGATCACCGTTTCGGTGGCAGGATCGATGACATCAAACCAGGTCGGCGCGTGTGGCTCGACCCATTGCCCATCGATGTAAAAACTGGCTGCACGGGACATGCGTGGTGCTCCGTTGACGATCAGGACATGGCTGAAACGAAAGCCGTTACTCGCCTTCTTTGGCCAGCATGCGGTACATCTCGGTGTGGTCGGTAGTGGGCGTCGAATCCTGCGCGACTTCGTCCCAAACCGTGATCGCGCGCTGACCAAACGTCAGCGGGTAATCCAGACCGTCGGCCAGGCCTTTGGCAATCTTCAGGTCCTTGTTCATCAACTGCATGGAAAACCCGGAGCCGAAGGTGCCGCTGAGCATGAACTGCCTGGCCTTGTTCAACGACGTGTTGCTGCCGCCGCTGGAGGCGTTGAGTACATCGACCATCACGCCGGGGTCGATGCCGAAACGCTTGGCCACATGCAGCGCTTCAACCGTCGCCATCAGGCCCGCAGCGGACACGAAGTTGTTCAGCGCTTTGGCGGCATGGCCGGAACCGGCCTGGCCAATGTGCAGGATGTTTTTGCCCATGGCCTCCAGCACCGGCTGACAGCGCGCCATGATCGCCGGATCGCCGCCGACCAGAATCGCCAGGCTGCCATCGACTGCGCGCTTTACGCCGCCAGACACGGGCGCATCGAGGTAGGCCAGCCCCAGGCCATTGAGTGTCTGCCCCAGGTCGCGGGAGCGTGCAGGTTCGGAGGAACTCATGTCGATCACCACTGCACCTGTCGCCAGCGCTGACGCCCAACCGGATTTACCGTCCGCGCCCAGCAGCACGCTTTCGACAATATGGGAGTTGGGCAGCATGGTAATCAGGACGTCGAGGGAATGGGCGTTATCCGGGGTGAGCGCAGTGGCGCCGAGGGTGGTTTGAATATCGTGCAGCCGCCCGGCATCCGCGTCTGCGAGGAACAACTCAAACCCGGCCTTGCTCAGGCAGGTGGTCATCGGCAGGCCCATCATGCCAAGGCCGATGAAGCCAATCCGTTGTGGTTGATTCATTTTCGTGCCCTATTGTTTTTTTTGAACGGGTAAATGACGGCGCCGAACATTATGTCTGCGCGGCAAGCGTCAGCAGTTGCAATAAAACTATAGGACTGTCATACAATCGGTCAATAGGCTAGTCCGCCTATTTCTTGACCAATAATCACTTGAGGGGCTGAACATGATCGTTGAGATACGCATTTACCACTGCGCGCCGGGCCGCCTGCCTGCCCTGCATGAGCGCTTCACGAGTACAACGTTGGGGTTTTTCGAAAAGTACGGGATCGAGCCGATCGGGTTCTGGACGTCGCTCACCGGCGACAGCAACCAGACGCTGACGTACCTGCTGAAGTGGGACAGCCTGGCGGACCGCGAAACCAAGTGGAATGCCTTTCAAAGCGACCCGGAATGGATCGCCAAACGCGCGGCCAGTGAGGCCGACGCGATCATCGTGCAGCGCATCGAAAACCAGTTTCTGACGCCGACGGCTTATTCGCCGCAGGCCTGATCGCACGTCCATGTCATGGATCGACGTGGGCCGTGTAGGAGCTGACGACCAGCGGGAGGCTACGATTTGCGGTGTGCCAGGTGTACCGCATCGCAGCCTCCCGCTGGTCATCAGCTCCTACAAAGTGCGCGTGAATTCAGAGGGTTGAGTGGGCATTCAATGCCAACAACTCCAACACATTCTTCGAGGCATTTTCGACATGGAGCAGCGCTGCGGCACAGGCGCCGGCTTCATCGCGACGTTTGATCATGCGCACGATCTCTTTGAGCTCGGCCAGGGTGTGAACCATCCGGCCCTCGCGTCCCAGGGACAGCGCGCGCAGCAGACTTACCCGATTGTTCAATTGTTCCAGCATGCCGCCGACCACCCGGCTCTGCTCGATGTCCAGCAGTACGTGATAGAAGCGGCGCTTGATATCCAGCAAGGTCGTGCCGTCCACTTTTGCAGTGCGCGATTGCTCAACGAACTCATCGAACACCTCGGCCAGTTCTGCCACATCTTCGTCACTGGCATAGCGCACGAAGTTGCGGACCGCGAGCACTTCCAGCGCGCCGCGCACGTCATAAATCTGAATCGCGTCCTTGGCATCCACCGATGCCACGTAAGCTCCGCGATGGGGCACCTGTTCCACCAGCCCTTCTGCTTCAAGCTGGCGCAATGCCTCGCGCAGTGACGTGCGGCTGACGTCCAGCGCGGTGTAAAGTTGCTGCTCCACCAGTCGATCGCCCGGCTTGAAACGGCCGGAGATGATTTCGTTGCGCAGTGCATCCTGCACCTGATGCCGCAAGGAAGACGCCTGGCGTAGTACTTTCATGTGTAATTCCCTAAGACCTGTACATTTCAGTGCTGCGAAGCATCATGATCGGCAACGCGCCCAGCAATCGTATTGTATTACAGACCATCTCGGAAAATTTATATGCGGTCCTGGGACCTAGGCTCATCCCACAGGGCGATGCAGTCGCTGCCATCGAAGGTCGTTACGCGCCGTTCGGCCGTTCGGTCTTCAGCACGAAAAATACCAGCAAGATCGCCACCAGGCTCAACAGCGCCAAGGCCGCACATCCGACATCAATCGCTGTGTCAAGCCCACGCGGTCGCCGCCCTGCCCAGCAACATCGCCACCACGCCTTGCATCAGGTACGCCACCAGAAACAGCGCCAACAATGTCCCGGCACGGTGATGCATCGGGGCGTGGGCATTGATGGCGTTGAGTCCGCCCATGAACAGCAGACTGTAACCCGCGCCGCTGCTGGCACTGGACAACAGAAACACCGACAGCGCGTGATTGGACGTCGCCAGGATCAGCAGCAGCATGCCGCCAATGGCAAATCCACCCCCAGGATGATCGACAGATTGGGTGTGAATCGACGCGCGATGATGCCGGTCACGCCGACTGCAATCGCGAACTCTTCCCACCTTAGCCGCAAATGCCATGCCGGGTGTTGTTCGAGCGTGCGGTTATCTTCCCAATTGCCGTAGCTTTTGTAGGCGCTGACGAGCCCCGCGAGGCTGCGATGAGGCACACCTGACACACCCCATCGCAGCCTCGCGGAGCTCGTCAGCACCTACAGGGACCGCGTGAGCCAGCGGTTTTAGAAATTCGCTTTCAGCGCTTCCAGACCGCCTTCGTAAATGCCCTGGAACAAGGCAGACGCCTCGGCATCGGAGATGCCATTAGGGGTGAAGCTCCCCGACCAGGTGACGTGCGCCTGGTTATCACCAACAGCGCTGACCTGCAGCGTCGCCCGGTAGTCCGTCACCGGAAACGGCCCTTCAGTGATCGAGTAGCTGTAGGTGCGCGCCTGGTTGTCGAAGGTTTCCAGGCGTTCGGTGATGGCCGCACCGTCTTCGGATTTCAGCTTGCGAATGCGCCCGCCTTCCGCAGGCTCGCTGCTGACAATGAACGGTAGCCAGTCGGGAAGCGAAAGGAACCCGCCAACCAGTTGCCAGACCTTGTCGGCGGACACAGGCAGATTCAGGGATGCAGAAGCAGTTGCCATGGAAATTCTCCAGAAAAGAGGTGTGTCAGGCGGCGCTAGAACCGCCGGATTATTCAGTGCGCGGCCACCGAGTCACGGCAGCCGCAAAGCCTAAAACGGGGCGAACACCATACGCCACCGGCCTGATGCGCGGCCATTAAAACCACGCACCCGTGCAGCGCCGGATGATCAACGAACTGGCAGTGGCGCCACTGGTGAAATCAGCCCCGCAGCGACCAGCGCCTGCCAGAACTCAGCGGGGATACGCTGAGTCAGTGCAGCGACATCCTGCTCAATGCGGCCCGGACGGCTGGACCCGGGAATGACCGCAGCCACTGCCGGGTTGGCCAGGGAAAACTGTAGCGCAGCGGCTTTGAGGTCGACGTTGAATCGCTGCGCGATCTCGCGCATGGCCTGGACCTTGGCGACGATCTGCGGCTTGGCTTTCTGGTATTCGAAGTGTTCGCCACCGGCCAGAATCCCCGAGCTGTAGGGGCCGCCCACGACAATATCGACGTTCTGCTCATGGGCCGATGCCATCAGCCGCTGCAGCGCACGGTCGTGGTCCAGCAAGGTGTAGCGCCCCGCCAGCAGGAACCCGTCCGGCTGCGCTTCTTCCAGATCCAACGTCAATTCGCACGGCTCGACGCGGTTGACGCCCAGGCCCCAGGCGCGGATCACACCCTCTTCGCGCAGGCGGGTCAGCACTTTGAAGGCGCCTGTGCGGGCGGTGTTGAAATACTCCAGCCACTCATCGCCGTAGAAATCCTGGGCGATGTCATGGACCCAGACGATGTCCAGACGATCGGTCTGCAGGCGCTTGAGGCTGTCCTCAATCGAACGCATGGTGGCGTCGGCGCTGTAATCGTTGACCAGTTTGTTGGGACGACCGTGATCGAACACCCCGGCTTTTTCCCCCAGATCCCGAGCAGAGACGTCCTCGACTTCGTCCAGCACCAGACGCCCGACTTTGGAGCTCAACACGTACTGGTCGCGGTCGTATTGCTTGAGCGCCTCGCCCAGACGGATCTCTGACAGCCCCGAGCCGTAGAACGGTGCGGTATCGAAATATCGCACGCCTGCCTCCCATGCACCCTGTACGGTGGCCAGCGCTTCTGCTTCGGGGATGGCGCGGAACATGTTGCCCAGCGGCGCAGTACCGAAGCCCAGCACGCCCGGCAGTTTGTCTTTCAAGCTCATAGTGAGTCCTCTTTGATTCATTCAAGATGGCAGGTGATGCCATCGACTTGAGCCAAAGGTTAAGTTGACCGAGAAAGACCGTCCAAGACATAATTTGACGAACTTGAGTCCTCACAGGTCTGAACCCATGATTGATCTACGCCAGCTTCGCTACTTTGTGGCGGTGGCCGAAGAAGAGCACGTCGGCCGCGCCGCTGAACGCTTGCACATCTCGCAATCTCCCCTGAGTCGACAGATCGCTCAGTTGGAAGAATTCCTGGGGCTGAACCTGTTCGAGCGCACCCAACAGCGCATTCGTCTGACGGTGGACGGACGCACATTTCTGGCCGAAACCAAGGCTCTGCTGACCCACGCCAAACGCCTGGAATCCCTTGGCAAACGCTTGGGTCGGGGCGAAGAAGGCGGCTTGTGTATCGGCTACATCGAGAACGCGATGCACACCTCGGTGTTGCCCGATGCGTTGAAAATCCTGCGTGCGGCGCGGCACGATCTGCACATTGCGCTGTACAGCCAGACCTCGGCCGAGCAACTGGAAGGGCTGCGTCAGCGCAGCCTGGACATCGCGTTGGTCAGCGAACCACCTGCCGGGGATGACCCTGATCTGGACAGCGCTCTGGTGCTGGATGACGTGATGCTGTTGGCAATGCCCGAGCAGCATCCGCTGGCAAAAAAAGACGTGCTGCGCCCCGAGGACTTGCAGGCCGCGCAATGGATTTCAGTGGCCAGCGCCCTGGTGACTCAGCGCGTGGCGGCCCATGAAGAAGGCTTTGTTGCGGCGTGCATGAAGGCCGGTTTTACTCCAGACATTCATCTGGAAGTCACCGAGCCGATGACCGCGTTGCGTCTGGTCGGTGCCGGCCTGGGCATCGCCATGCTGCAGAAAAACCTGCGGGCCAGCGCGCCGAATAATGTGGTGTTGCGCGAAGTGCCGTGGATGCAATACACCACGCCGGTCTGGGCGGCATGGCACCGCATCAACCTGCGGCCGTTGGTGGCGATGGCCAAGGAAGTACTGCTGAATGGGGAAAGCCCCTCGCTCACTGCAAAAGCCGGTGGGGAGGAGCTTGCTCGCGAAGAGGTCGATACATCCGCCACATCTCTGGGCGCCAAGTAGCGAATCGCGAGCAAGCTCCCTCCCACAACTCTTGTTTGCTGCGCGACCGTGCGGCGCCTGGACGACGTGGGATCTCCTAAGGGATTTGAGCCAGCCGTTGAATTCGAGCCGTTCAAGCAAACTGTAGGAGCGAACTTGTTCGCGAGCCGGGGTGACTGACTTGCCGTCGATAGCCCGCTCGCCAACAAGTTGGCTCCTACAGAATCCGAGCGTCGGCCCTTACTTCGCAGTCAGCGCCGAGTAGCTGTTCATCAGGTTACGGTAGTTCGGGATGCGCGGTGACAGCAGGTTGGCCAGGCCTTCCATGTCGTTGCGCCAGTCCACTTGCAGCTCGCAGGCAACCGAGAACCAGTTGGTCAGTTGGGCGCCAGCCGCCGTCATGCGCGCCCAGGCCGCTTGCTGCACGGTTTCGTTGAACGTGCCCGACGCATCGGTCACTACAAACACTTCATAACCTTCTTCCAGCGCACACAGGGTCGGGAACGCCACGCAGACGTCAGTTACCACACCCGCGATGATGATCTGCTTGCGGCCGGTGTCCTTGATCGCCTTGACGAAATCGGCGTTGTCCCAGGCGTTGATCTGGCCAGGGCGCTGAATGAACGGTGCGTCCGGAAACAGCTCCTTGAGTTCTGGCACCAGCGGGCCGTTGGGGCCTTTGTCGAAGCTGGTGGTGAGGATGGTCGGCAAGTTGAAAAACTTGGCCACGTCCGCCAGTGCCAGCACGTTGTTCTTGAATTCGTTGGGCGAGAAATCCTGCACCAGCGAGATCAGGCCGGTCTGGTGATCGACCAGCAAAACAACGGCGTCATCTTTGTTCAAGCGCTTGTAGGGGGTGCTCATGGTTGACTCCTTCGAGGGTAAGAATGGTGTCGTGTGAAAGCCGGTGGTCTACACCGGCCAATCGCCCCGCCGCTATCGCAGGCGAGGCAAGGTTGCTCGGATCAGAACGCGAAACAGGAACAGCCGAACGCGCCCCAGAAACCCTGGAAGTCGCTGACCGGCACACTGGAAAACCGCGCCTTCTCATGGCTGTGGGAATGCACCGTGCAAGGCCCCGCGCACTGGTGAACACTGGCGGCCATAGGCGCGTTCGGGCGCCAATGCCCCGGCACCATCGCCACCGGCGACCAGTCCGGCAGCACCGGCAAGGTCGGTGGCGACAGATCGTCGAACTCGGCAGTGCCGTACACCACTTTGCCGTCCACGACGGTCAGCACCGACTCGATCCACTTGATGGCCTCTTCTTCAACGCTGAAGAAGTCCGCCGACAGCGCGACCACGTCCGCCAGTTGCCCCACCTTGATCTGGCCTTTCTTGCCCTGTTCGGAGGAGAACCAGGCACTGCCTCGGGTGTACAGCTCAAGGGCAGTGGCACGGGACAAGCCTTCCGGGTACAGCTCCAGACCGCCAACGGTGCGACCGCTGACCATCCAGTACAGCGAGGTCCATGGGTTGTAGCTCGACACGCGGGTGGCGTCGGTGCCGGCGCCCACCGGTACGCCTTCGGCCAGCATGCGTTTGATCGGCGGCGTGTGCTCGCCCGCCTTGGCGCCGTAACGCTCGACGAAGTACTCACCCTGGAACGCCATGCGGTCCTGAATCGCGATGCCGCCACCCAGCGCTTTCACCCGCTCGATGTTCTTCGGGGTAATGGTTTCGCAGTGGTCGAAGAACCACGGGATGCCGTTGAACGGGATCTCACGGTTGACCTTTTCGAACACGTCCAGCATGCGCGAGATGGATTCGTCGTAAGTGGCGTGCAGACGGAACGGCCAGCGCTGCTCGACCAGATGGCGCACCACCGGTTCAAGGTCCTGCTCCATGCCAGGCGGCAGGTCGGGACGCGGTTCGAGGAAGTCCTCGAAGTCGGCTGCCGAGAAGGTCAGCATCTCGCCCGCGCCGTTGTGCCGCAGGAAGTCGTCGCCCTGGTGCAGGGTGACGCTGCTGGTCCAGTTCTTGAAGTCGGTGAGTTCTTCTTTCGGCTTCTGGGTGAACAGGTTGTAGGCGATGCGCACGCTCAGCTGTTTGGCCTTGGCCAGCTCCTCGATCACCGCGTAATCGTCGGGGTAGTTCTGGAAACCGCCACCGGCATCAATGGCGCTGGTGACGCCTAGACGGTTGAGTTCACGCATGAACTGGCGGGTGGAGTTGACCTGATACTCCAGCGGCAGCTTCGGCCCCTTGGCCAGCGTGGAGTACAGAATCATCGCGTTGGGCTTGGCCACCAACATGCCGGTGGGGTCGCCGTTGCTGTCACGGACGATCTCCCCGCCCGGCGGGTTCGGCGTGTCACGGGTGTAACCGGCCACGCGCAACGCGGCGCGGTTGAGCAGCGCACGGTCGTACAAGTGCAGCACAAACACCGGGGTGTCGGGTGCCGCCTGGTTAAGCTCTTCCAGGGTCGGCATGCGTTTTTCAGCGAACTGAAATTCGTTCCAGCCACCGACCACGCGCACCCATTGCGGGGTCGGTGTGCGGTCGGCCTGGGCCTTGAGCATGCGCAGTGCATCGGCCAGGGACGGCACCCCTTCCCAGCGCAGTTCCAGGTTGTAATTCAGACCGCCACGGATCAGGTGCAAGTGCGAGTCGTTGAGGCCGGGAATCACCGTGCGCTTGTGCATGTCGATGATTTGCGTGGCGCTGCCGCGCATCGCCATGACCTCGGCATCGCTGCCAACCGCGACGAATTTGCCGGCGCTGATCGCGACGGCGCTGGCGGTAGGTTTTTCTTGATCAACGGTATGAAAATTTCCGTTGAAGAGGATCAGATCGACGTTCATCGCAGTTCCTTGGGCGGAGGATTGGGAAGTGTGAGAGGCGCTGGCGTAACCGGTAAACGGCAAGGCGGACATGACCGCAGCCGCTGCGCTGAGCAACGAGCCTTTGGCCACGAACTGGCGGCGGGCAAGATCGGCGTCGTCATCTTTCATGGTCCACACCGGACGCCGCGCTGGCGTGTTTGCCGTTGAGCCAAGGCGCAGCCAGTCGCGTGGCAAACGGCATCAGCAGATAAACCACCAGCAGCACGATGGTGACAGTGACCAGCGCAGTGCTGAGGATGTAATTGGTGAACATAACGTGCAGCGCAAAGATCGGCTGCCACAGCAGCGGGATCATCAGCGTCAGCGGACAGATCACGAAAAAAGTGACGACGGCCTGTTTCCAGCGCGGCGGAGGCGGCGTATCGGTGGCGGGGACAAACCAGAATTCGTTGTGGCGTTCGATTTCGGTGACATCGCCATCGGCCAGCATCGGTGCGGCCTCGGCAACCAACTGGCGCCGCTGCTCGGAATCCAGCCAGGTCTGCATGACCTCGGTTGAGCTGTAGCGCAGGACGCAGGTGAACATGTGCAGCCCGCCGGATTTACCCCGAATGACATCCACGCCCAGATGACCGGGATACGTTGCGGCGATCGACACGGTGCGCCGCAGCCAGGCCTCGTACTGCGCCTCCAGGTCCTGCTTGACCCGATGCTTGACCACCAGAGTGACGATTTCGTCGGCCGACAGGCGGGAAGTGGGCGCGGCGTCCACTTCTCGGGGGAATGAATCAGGCATAACGAAGTGCTCCTGCAAAACGCGCATTGAGCGCTAACCGACCGGGCCCGGCGATCAGCACGCTGGTAAATATGATCAGCAGCAACCAGCCAAACTGACCCTCTTGCACCGTCCATTCGGGGTGAACGGCCAGCAGCGCCACCAGCAACAGAAAGAGGATAGGCAGGCATGCCAATCGCGCCAGTACCCCGAGCACAATGAGCAGAGGGCACAGCACTTCAGCAAAGATCGACAGGCACAAGGTCAACCGGGCGCCCAGATGAAAAGGGTCTTCAATGCTCGCCAGCTGCCCGTGAAAATCCAGCAGCTTGGGCAGACCGTGCACACACAGCAGAAACAACGCCCCGCTGATTCGCAAAAACAGCAGCCCGAGGTCGGGGGCATTGTGATCGGAGGTCGAGTCAGTCATTGCACACCCACACATTCAAAAAAACGCTTGCCGGGGATGCACCGACGGCAAGCCGTGAACCCGATAGTGACGCGGCGAGTGGACGAGTTATTGAACGGGTGTGCTTTGACGTGGAAGATTTTTATCGCGCGGCTGACCTAATACCGTGTAGGAGCTGCCGAAGGCTGCGATGCGCATTTGCCTGATACACCGATATCGCGGCCTTCGGCAGCTCCTACATGGAATTTACTGAGGCCCGCCGCTGAGAGCGCAAGCCCTCACGGCATGGGCCGGGTTTCCTGGGACATGAACTCGGTGATGCGCGAACGCAACCATCGCTCGGCGGGGTCGTTGTCATGGACGCCGCTCCAGACCATCGACAACTCGGCAGGCTCGATGGGAAATGGCGGATCTTCAGCGCGCAGGGCGCAGCCTTCGACCAGCGCACACGCGGCGTAATCAGGCACGGTGGCAATCAGTTCGGTGCCGGCCAGCAACTGGCGCAATCCGCTGAACTGCGGCACAGCCACCACCACCCTTCTCGCCCGCCCGACCTTGGCCAGGTCGATGTCGATGTTGCCGCTCAAATCCCCCGAGAACGACACCATCGTATGGGGCCGCTCGCAGTAATCGTCGAGCGTCAGTTGGCCGGGGCGTTTGTCGCCCCGCAGTACTTTGACACCGATATCGCGCAGCTTCTTGCGCTTGGAGTTGGCAGGCAGGTCGGTGGTATAGCTGATGCCCACGGAGATTTCCCCGGACGCCAGCAACGCCGGCATCAACAGAAAGTTGGCCCGACGCACTACCACGATGATCCCCGGTGCTTCCTCGCGCAACCGCGTCAACAACGGTGGGAACAGACCGAATTCGGCATCGTCCGACAGCCCGATGCGGAACACATCACAACTGGTGGCAGGATCGAACTCCTTGGCCCGGCTGACTGCGCCGGAGATGGTATCCAGCGCCGGCTGCAGTTCTTTGAGAATCGCCAGGGCCCGGGCCGTCGGTTCCATCGCACGACCGTTGCGCAGCAGCAACGGATCGTCGAACAGATCCCGCAAGCGTGCCAGCGCGGCGCTGATGGCGGGCTGGCCCATGAACAATTTCTCTGCGACGCGGGTCAGGTTTCGTTCGAACATCAGGGCTTCGAAGATCACCAGCAGGTTCATGTCGACGCGGCGCAGGTCATTTCGGTTCATGGATCGGTTCCGGGATCAGCGATAGGGGAAGCCTGAGAGGCCCACTGGCACGTTAGCTAAACACAGCCGGGCAACGCGCGACTTGCACGAATGTGCTGTCTACTGCGCCCTGATGTCAAACCGCCGTGCACCGTGCCAGCGGCGCAATGACATGAGGGCTGATGACCCGTGCGGATCGGCCCATCCTTATCCCGCTCGACGCATCGGCGTGGCAGGCACAGCCCGGCGCCAGGTAAACGGCGTGACGCCCAACATGCGGGTGAACACCCGGGTGAAATGCGATTGATCGGCAAAGCCGCAATCCAGACTGATCTGCGAGATCGTCAATTCCGACCCTCTGAGCAAGCCCTTGGCCTTGTCCAGGCGCACCTGCAAAAACCAGTCGCGAGGCGAGACCCCGGTGTTTTTCTTGAATGCCCGGGAAAAATGGCTGCGCGACAACGAGCACTCGCTGGCGATACGTGCGATCGACAACCCCTGGTCCATCTGGCTGTGCATCAGCTCCTTGGCCCGACGCTCCTGCCAGGGCGAGAGCGCGACCCGTTCGGCCGAATGCTCCGGCAGATCGGGATCAAAGCGATGCAAATACGACTGAGGCTCCGAAAGCGGGACGGCACAGGCGGTAATGAGTGAGTCAGCCTCGCGCGTCAGTGATGAGTTGATTGCGTTCATTTCAGACTCTCCTGCTTGGCGGTAGTGGTCGCAGGGCGATTCTGGGATGAGGCGGCCTTAAAGTCCTTTCCCGCGCATTAAACGTTCTGAATGCCGATTTGGCCCCGTAAAAACGGGGAGATATGACTTCTGACGCCGCAAGGGCCGCTGACACTTAAGAACATTTCAGGTGCAGCCAAGGACGAGGAACCGGTGCAGGACTATGTTTCTATCTGACGATGTGTTCGTTCGCAGCGAGGGATGCATGTGAACACCCGATACATTGCAGGCATCTCGATCCCTGATAGCGCGATGGCCCGCGCGGCGACCGAGTTGATGCGCGACAGTCAGTCCCGGCTGCTGTTCGACGCGGCGTCGCGCACCTTTATATTTGCTTCGCTGATTGGTCACAGCCGCGACGTGCGCTTCGATCCAGAGTTGCTGTACGTCGGCGCGTTGTTTTTGCGGGTGGGCGTCACGGCACTGTACCGCCGCTCGCAGCAGCGCTTTGAAGTCGACAGCGCAGACGCTGCGGTGCAGTTTTTGCGGGGGTATGGTCGGTGCAGCGCCGACATCGGTCAGGTCTGGGATGCCGTAGCGCTGCACACCACTCCCGGCATTCCCGAGCACAAACCTGGCATCACCGCACTGTTGGCAGCGGGCGTCGAAACCGACCTGCTGGGCACCCACTGTCATGCCCTGGGACCGCAAGCGCTGGAGCTGATCCTAGGGGCTTTCCCGCGGGAACCTGAGTTCAACAGCAAATTGCTCGACACCCTCGCCCGAGGCCAGAGACATCGCCCGCAGAGCACTCACGGCACGATCAACGCGGATGTGCTGCGGTTGCTTGATCGGCGATTCAAGAGTGTCGATTACTGTGAGCGGCTGATGGCATCCAAGTGGCCGTATTAGCCAGACTCACGCCGGACCCAACACCGGAAAATGTTCATCAGTTACACATGCAGCAACCGGCAATCTCATTCGCGGGCAGGCTCACTCCTTCACTGGACGTTGGACGCCACGGGTGTTTCGGACTGACACAATACCTGTTGAGCGAGGCTTGCCCGCGAAGCTGACGCCCCGGTCTGACCTGACACTGCGCGTCGTTAATTTCGCGGGCAAGCCTCCAACAGGGATCTCAACCGGGCGAATTCACGGGTAGTACGAACACAAACGTCGTACCGCCATACCGGGCGGGCATGGCGTAGAGGCGTCCCAGGTGGGCTTCGATGATCGAGCGGCAGATAGCCAGCCCCATGCCCATGCCTTTGTCCTTGGTGCTGAAAAAGGCGTTGAACAACTTATCCATGTTCTCCGGGGCCACGCCGGCGCCACTGTCTTCGACACTGACCACGACGTATTCCTCGGCCACCACCTCGCTGGTGATCGACAACCTGCGCAGCACATGATCGCCGCCGCTCATGGCGTCCAGCGCATTGAGGATCAGGTTCAACACCACCTGCTGCAGCTGCACGCAGGAGGCATTGACCCGAAGCGGCGATCGGGTCAGGTGGGTGGTCAGCAAGACCCGCTGCTGCTCGACTTCGTTCGTGGTCAACGCCACCACATGCCGGATGACATCGTTGATCTGCACCCGCTGGCGATTCTGCGGGGTCTGCCGGGCCAGAGATTGCAGCGCACTGACGATTTCCCCGGCGCGCCTGCCATTGTCCAGGATGTCACGCAAGCCGGACATCGCCTCCTCCACCACCGGCGTCTGACGGTTAAGCCAACGCAGACTGGCGGCGGCGTTGGATACGATCGACGCCAGCGGCTGGTTGATTTCATGGGCAATCGATGCGGCCAGTTCGCCCATGACCGTGGCCTTGGACACCCGCTCAAGCTCGGCCCGCGCGTTGCGCAACGCGGTTTCGGTATCCTTGCGCCGGGCGTTTTCTTCTACCAGTTCGGCGTACAGACGCGCCGTCTCCAGGGATATTGCCGCCTGGCCCGCCAATAGCTCCAGCACGGTGGTGCGACTGGTGGTAAACGCGCCGCACGCCAGATTGTTTTCCAGGTACAGCACGCCGATCACTTGACCCTGTTTGATCAGCGGCAGGCACAGCACCGAGCGCACTTGATGCCGGAGCAGATATTGGTCCGCGGAAAAGTACGGGTCGTTGCCCACGTCATCGAACACCAGCCGCTGGCGGGTGCGCATCACCCGATACAGAATCGACAGGGGCAGGTCATTTTTACTCGGGACGGCGCTGGACAGCGCAATGACGATGCCGCCGTCCTGACTCTGCCCGGTGGCGCTGATGACGGGTGCTCCGTCTTTGACGAGCAATAACAACGCCCTTTGGGCACCAGCGTGCAGGATGGTGTTGGTCAGCAAAATCTCGATCAGCCGGTCCAGCAACATTTCTTCGCACAGCGCTTGATTGGCCTTCATCACCGACACCAGATCCAGCGTGTCCTGGCCGCCCGGAATACTGATAGAAGCCCTGGACGCGGAAATCAGCTGCCCGCCGGAGAGCGGCAGCAGGCCCTGTGGATCGGCGTCCCTCAGGGCAAGCGGCGCAACACGACCACCGGCGTTGCGCAGATCAGGGTCGAAATCGGGAATGTCCTGAAACCGCCGCCAATGCGCCAGGCATTCGCTCAGGTCAGCCGCAAGCCCATGAGCGGTCTGATAGCGGTCATCAGGGTTCTTGGCGATGAGTTTGAGCACCAGCCGGGCCAGCGGCGCGGGGATATCGCCACGCCAGTGACTCAGCGCTGGCGGCTGGCGAGCGACATGGCAATACACCCACTCCACCGCATCGGTAGCTTCAAAAGGCAACTTGCCGGTGAGCCACTCGTAGAACGTCATGCCCAGGGCATAGAGATCACTGCGCTCATCGGCTTGGCGCTCGACACGACGCGCCTGCTCCGGCGACATATACGCCAGCGTCCCGCATATCGAATCGCAGCCCCCGGCCATACGGCCCTGCCCTAACCCGGTACTCAAGCCGAAACCGGTCAGGCGCACCACGCCGTCGGCGCCCAGCACCAGATTGCACGGTTTGATATCACGGTGCAGCAGCTGCGCATCATGAGCCTGAGCAAGCGCGGTCGCCGCGCCCTCGGCCAGCGTCAGAAACCCCTCGATCGAATGGCCACCCTCCGGTGGCAGGTGCAGCGACGTGCCCGCCGGGTCGGTCAGGACCAGCAGCAGGCCTTCACGCGATTGCAGCAATGCCTGTGGCTGCAACGCCCAGCCAGGCATCAGCAGGCTTGCCAGGGAATACTCGTGTTCGAGCCTGCGAAACGTGTTGGTCGCGGCGAATGAGGTCGGCCGCACGACACGCCAGGATTGGTCATCGTCTGGGCGCTTGACGCGGTAGTGACCCAACTCTCCATCCAGATACAAAAACTCCCAGACGAGGCTTTCCAGCCACTGACTATCCAGATCTGCAGCGGCGCGCCCTGATACAGGCGGTACGTTGAGGATGCTGCTCATGAAAGCCCTTGAGTTTCATTCCACGGTGCCCTTTTCAGGACGAGGCCGACGACACAATGGCGCGATAACCGGAGGAAAACACTGGTTGAAATATTGGATATGCCCTGTCATCGACAGCAACGATGAGGATCATAGGCTGAAGTTTGCGGCAGTGATAGTTGGGGAAAAGAGGATGTTGAACGACATTTCAAAAGGTTTTAAAAGCACATGGATAATTGTGCTCCCGGTTAATCGGACAACACGCCTAAACGCTCGCGCATTTTCAGAAGTTCGATGACCGTGCGGGCTTTCATCTTTGTCATTACGTGCCGTTTATGCACTTTTGCAGTGACTTCGCTGGTACCAAGTTCCAACGCTATTTGTTTATTCATTTTGCCGGTTATCAGCAGCGCCAGTACTTCGCGCTCGCGCGGCGTCAAGCTGTTGAAGCGCTGGCGAACGCTGGACGTCACCGCCCTGTCCGCCCAGTGCTCTTGATCCTGATGCAACGCCTGGCGCACCAGATCAACCAGCGTATCGGGCTCGAAGGGTTTGGTCAGAAACTCATGGGCACCGGCTTTGATGGCCCGAACTGACATGGGAATGGTGCCGAAACCTGTCATGAAGATAATCGGAAAGCCATGCCCGCGACGCAGCAGTTCGCTCTGCAAGTCGAAACCGTTACCAACACTGAGATTGACGTCCAGCAACAGGCAGGTCGGCCGTTGCGCGAAATCGCTCTGCAAAAACGCCTCGGCGGTAGCGAACGCCTGGGATTCCATGTCAGCCGAACTGAGCAGTCGCCCCAGCGCCACCCGTATGGCTGCATCGTCATCCACGACGTAAACAATCGGTGTCGCACTCATAAAAACTTCCGTTGGGCGTTCTACTGGCTGGCCGCCAGCATTCTCTGATGGCGCGCATGATAACCGTCAGGCCCGAGCGGTCCAGAAGTCCCGGTTTGTAGCGTTGCCATCGACAGCCCTGAGGTACGTCTTTGGGCTACCGCCGCATCGCGTTCATCGGGAAGGATCTGGGCGCCCTGCGACGCGGATCTGATGAACGCACGCGTCGCATCAGGTACGGCGTAGAACCGGAAAGGCCCTTGGGCAGTAACGTTGAGCAGGGATTTAAGTGCCAGCCCGATGATGCAGTCAAGCACTCGGGAACGCGGGATTTTGCGGTCCTGAACGGCATCGCAGGCAAGGTCCAGGGTGAAACGGCCTTGCACCTGGCTAAGGCGTTCGAGCACCGCCAGCTCATCGTCGTTAAGCAGACGCAGGCTCCAGATTAATGATGCCTGCAGCGTCTGGTGACGCGCAGGCGCAGTGCGCAAACCGGAGCTGAGCAAATGCAGGTTTTCGTCCAGGCTTGCGATCAGTTCAAACAGGCCCAGTCCGCAGGCGCGGGCTGCCGCCATTTGCAGTGCCAGAGGAATGCCTTCGAGTCGCCGGCAGATCTCGCCCATCAGCTCTACGCTCTGGGTGTCCAGCCTCGAATCAGCGTCAGGGCAGTGATGCCGATGCGCAAATGTACCTTCCAGCTCGCGCATGTGCATCGACAGCAACTGCACTGACGCCGAGCTCAATATCGCCTGCCGGTCCGCGCCGACTTCGGGCACGTCCAGCGCCGGAACGCGCACACTGCGTTCATGGGCAATGCGCAGCGGCTCGCGACTGGTGGCCAGCACCGTCAGGCCCGGGCAGTGATGCATCAGCCGTTCAACCAGACTCGCCACTGCTTCAATCATGTGCTCGCAGTTGTCCAGAACAAGCAGACAGGTATCGCCAGCCAGATCGTTGATCAGCGTCTGCGCCGTGGGCTCGGTCTCGGCGCAATCAATACCGAGGGCGCTGGCCATGGCCTCCAGCAGCAGGACGGGTCCGTTCAACTCCACCAGCGACACGAAATACACCGACCCGGAACCTGTGGTCGCAAAACACTGAGCGACCTCGGTGGCCAGCGCGGTTTTGCCCACTCCACCCGGCCCGGTCAATGTGACGAGCGCGCAGACACTGAGGGCCTGACAGACTTCATTGAACAAGACCTCCCGCCCTACCAACGGCACGCTGCCGGGCAGCGTCGGCTCGGGCCGTGACGACTCTTCGAACGAGCGGTGTTGCGACCTGACTTCAGGTTCCGCAGCGCCAGACCCCAGCAGCACATAGCCCCGCCCGGCAATGGTGCGGATCAGATCACGATCGTCACCGAGCGCTTTGCGCAGCGCCGAAATGTGGACCTGCAGGTTGTTTTCTTCGACCACGGTCTGCGGCCAGACGCAATGCAGTATTTCGTCCTTGGTGACCAGCCGGCCCTGACAGCGGATCAGCAACTCGAGGATATCGAACGCACGAGCACCCACGCGCAGCGCCGCGCCGTCCTTGAATAATTCCCTTTGTTCGAGGCAAACACGGGTCTGGCCCAGATTTATCATTTTATTCACGCTGTCCTTTTGGGGGTTCGTATTGCCCGCCGTCACCGGCAGCGCCCATGGATCGTTCGCTCACAAATGGCATTCGTCATTGGGGAGAGTCGTCTATTTCGAACGGGTATCTAATCAGCTAACTGCGTGGCTCGATATTATCTGTTGGGGTAGTTTTTAGAACCGGACGTCCCAAACCAAAGCGTCCAAATGGACTCCCCTCGACGGCGGACACGTTGTGACGACAAACCGTTTACCTATAACCAGCCGCGACCGCGGCCACTAACAAAGGCGCATTACTGAGAAGAACACCGGCTAAACGCCTGCAGTCCTTTCAGTGGCTAGCACGTTGTTGCCAAACCCCCAGGCAAGAAAACGTGAAGGTTTTGTTCATGCCCCGGACATCGCACGGCCCATCGACGGACCAACGGCCTATAGATCCATTATTTGATGCTGATACCTGAAATACCTTCAACCAACAAGGCCCTGCTCCTTTATCACCGTCAATAACACTAAACGCCATATTCGCGATAACTACCTTACTTTTCACTCCGACATGTACTAAGAACTGACTTGCCGTTATTCCTCAATTGACTAACCTTCACATTGCCGACTGGCGCAGACTCATATTCACACAATTGCGCCGGCACCTTGACTACCGACAGCGCCTGAGCCATTAAACAGGGGACGTTAAATGAATACGTTTGCCGAACTTCCGAATACATGGCTGAGTCTATTTGAAATCGAACTGACTTCGGCCGGCGGTTTGCAATATGCTAACGGACGGCAGCAAGTGGAAGTTGCATTGAGCGTACAAACCAAACCTGGTATCGAATTAACTCAAGAACAGCTTGAAAGCCTGTGCATTGTGCAACTGACAGCCGAAGGGGAGTTTATACCTTTGAGCACATCACCTGTTCCAAACGGATGGTGGTTGACGAATGAAAAAAACGAATACGATTACTTTCCTATTTCATCCTCAACCATCGTAAACGATCTGGAGAAACACAGCGCGCTTAACCCTTCGGCAGAGCCTGTTCATCATAGATATTTTTATCCTGTGACTTCAGCGCTGGGTGGGAGTACGAAAAAACTCTGGGCAAAAATAACTAAAGACAGCGACAATGAATACATTACTAATAATATTTTCGTGTCCGACGTTACTTTGACAGGAGTTGCACTGCCACGGTTTTCGGCGATCTCCGATTATGTATTTGACAGAGAACTCGTGCGTGGCAGCGAGAGTTCCGGAATATTTGTGTACGAATATCAGCTCTACCCCATTACCACGACGATTAAATCCGGCACTATGTTTCCAGCCGGGATGATTCAGTGGAATGACAAAGACGGTAGTGAAACCCGTGCCTCCTATGTAGGTTACGCCGGACCTGCCGAAGCCGATTTCAGATTTAATGAAGAAATAGTGACAGGCGACAAATTCGAGCGCCAGACAATAGTCAGCCATAACGACCCAGGCAAAATAACAATCTTACTTCAAGGCGCTATAAACATCCCCTACCACAGCGGAAGTGCTAATACCTGGAATGGACCCTGCTCAATTGGAGCGATAGACGCAAATGGCAATGAACATCGCTTAAAAATCAGATTCAAGGGCGAAACCGGGTTTGAGAATCGAACCCAACTGACGCTATTAGATGCGTAATGGGTTATCAACTTTGAATACCTTCATGATCAGGACTAACCAGCATGAAAGCCAGAAAAAACGCCCCATCCCGCCAAAAACCAGCCTCCACTGTAAGCACATGGACATACCTGAGCTGGTTTCAAGTGCAATATCTAAGTAGCCCCGAGGACAACAAAACCGCTAGAGTTTTCAGCAATAATCGCCAGCAAGTTCACATTGAATTTATCGTGCAGGGTAGAAACGCAAATGGCGAAGTAACTTCCATACCTCCAGATGACCTTCGCCGCCTCGAACTGGTTAGATATGAAACTGGCGAATCTCTTTGGAGCGAAGTATCAACTGCATCTTCTAGAGACACCAGATACGATTACTATCCTGAATCGGGTGTATTCCCGAACGCCTACCAAATTTTGAGCCCCACCAATACTGAGCGTCATGCCGATATTGGAATTGACAACACACAGCACAGGAACAACGACACGATTACTAATGCCCGAACCAAAACTATCGCCTATCCCGGCGAGGTCGGTACTCAGGCTCAAGCATATGATATGTGGATATCGACATCCCAACCAAATACGCTTCGAATTGCGGCAAAACTAACCGCACCGAATGGAACGATATTTCATACCCACACCAAGGATGCAGCACCGGGGGGCGGTCCGACGGGAGGTAACTTTAACAGCTCCATCACGCTATCGCCGCAAATGCCTCGTAGTTTCACCGCAGAGTACTTTAACTTGAGCCGGCGAGATGAAATAGCTGACCAATATTTTGATGTTGATATCTATGAAATATGGTTCAAGGACGCAAACTACAAGATACGCGACAGCATTAACCACACTCAGCCAGGAGACCGATGGCACTATTCGTATGAGAAGAATTCCCGCAACCAGTATCAGTCCGCCTACAAGGCTGACCATTCTCGACTCGTTCGGCATGCCATGACAGGCGCACCCCAACGGTACATAGAGTTTTTGGTGAATTACTTTTTAGCCAGTGAAGGCAAGGCTACTGCTTCACGGGTTACCGAGTCAATGTGGCTTACGACCTTTAACAGCGGAGGTCCGGCCCGAATCGGATACATCGATAACTTCGGAAATGAGTCTATTATTACCCTGAAGCCTTCTGCGGATGGTAATACAATGTCGATAGGCGAGTAATTATTTGGCAGTGCCCACCCATTAGCTGGATCGGAATACTTATGTCTAACGCGCCCAACGCTGCCTCAATTCGTCTACAAAACGGCAATGGTCTTTACTCCCAGGCTAGCAACTTTCCCAGCCATGTCACCACGGGGGTAGATCCGCGCACCGGGCAGTTCACACTGGCATTAGAGTTGCCGATAGGCGCAGCGAATAATCTTGCAGGCCCTTCTATTTCGGCGAGCCTGGCGTTCAGTTCATTAGGCTCAGCCATCGACCGTGGCTTTGGTCGCGGCTGGAGCCTGGCGATGTCGGAATTGGACCTGATCAGCGGCTCGCTCAGATTATCGACGGGCGAGCAGTACGCCGTCGACATGGACCTTTCGGACTTCGGCAGCGGAGGAGCACTGGTATTTTTCGACCAGAAACTGATGAGTTTCAGGGTAATTAGCCAAGATGGAGAAGGCAAATTCACCGTTGAACGCAAATCGGGAGACATCGAGATCCTACAATTGCAGGGAAGTACCGGTGTCGCACTGCCTGTGCAGATCCTCTCGCCAGAAGGTCGTTCGTTGTTTATCGAGTGGCTGCCTGCAGGTGTCGGGGGCGGCTCTGTGCTGTATGAAGTCAGGGATGAGAGCAGAACGCTACTGCGTATCACACCTGATGCTCCCAACGTATTGATTGAAAGCAATCCTGACTCCGCCGTGGCTTCAACGATTACCCTTGTAGTCTCCACTGATCGCCTCGGCGCGGTCATCCTTCCGGATAACTCCCATAGCCAGTGGGAGTTTGATTACACGGAAATAGACGGGTTGCTTTTTCCCATAGGCGTAAAACATCCCCTCGGCAGTGTTGACGATGTGCTTTATGCAGTAGGTCCGAACGGGCACCACTTGCCTCAAGGCGCACCAATTCCATACTTGGCCAGGGTCGCGTCTTGGCTACACACTCCAGGGCCCGGTTTGCCGGTATTGAACAGGACGTACGAATGGGTAGGCCAACAGAACTTCCTCGGATTTGGCGCCGCTTTACCTGGGGGATGGGAGGACGGCAAAGACAATCTCTATCAGATAGGACAGGCCTACAGCTATAGCGTCAGTGAAACCCTGCATGATGCTACGGGGGCTGAACTCAGTGTCATTACTCATAGCTGGAACCGATTTCATCTTCAGACCGAGAAGATAACGTCAAGCCAAAGCAAAATCCTGCGAATTTATACCGAGTATGACGAAGACCCCGCGCTACCGTGGCAAACCCAACCAGCCTGGTGCCAGCTCCCCTGGAAAGTCACGACCGAGTACGAAGACCTATCGCAACCTTCGGTGCGCCCGCGCCGGGAACAGACCGAAACGCGTTACGACGAGGCCGGCAATATTCTTTACTTTCGCGATACCAGCGGCGTCGTCGAAACACGCGAGTATTACCCCGCCGACTATGCAGGCCCCGAGTGTCCGGCCGATCCCTTGGGCTTCACCCGCTGGACGAGTGAGTACAGGGTCGAGCCTGTCTTACTGGAAGACGGCACTACGGGAGGGGCTCCGACACTGGTTACGACTTATCGTTATGCATCATTGCCCTCATTTGTACCGGCCTTTCCCGCACACGTAGTAGTTACCGACGAGTACATCGGGGAAGCCACCGCGACCGGCTTGTCGATAATTGGCTCCACGTCTCAGACATTCATTCAGGATGGCAGCGAGCATCACGGGCGGCCCTTGACCAGCACCTCCACCCTCAATGGCATAAGCACCACTACCGGTTATCGCTATGAGTTGGCGGACGACCAATTGATCATGCATACGACGGTCACCGGCTTTGAAAACAACGAAGAGAACACCGCCAGCGAAGTTGACGCTCGCTCGGTTTTCACCGGCCTGACGGTAATGCAGCAGGACTACGATGGCGTCGTCGAACAGTACGCACACGATGTGCTTGGGCGAATCATCAGCAAGACGGTAGCACCCGATACTGAGTATGAAGCGACGATGACCTGCCGTTATCAATTGGTGGGACGTACCCGGGCGCTCAACGTTCTGGTCGAAGAAACCGATGCCCGCGGCGTCCTCAAGCGCCTGCACCTGGATGGCGACGGGCGCGCATTGCGCACCGAGGTAGAAGACCGGGATAACGCCCCCGGCGTCTTCCGGGAAACTCTCAGCACGCGTTACAACGCCTTGGGACAAGTCGAACAGGAAACCTCGCAAGACTGGCTGCCGGGCCAAGCCGAGCCGATCAGCCTGACAACCCGTTACGAGTACGACGGCTGGGGCAATCGCACCATCACTTACCGTCCGGATGGCACCACGCAATACAGCCTTTACGATCCTGTGACACTCAAAGGCCGGCAGTGGGTACAGAGCACGGATAACACCAAGGGCGTGGAAGTCGTCACCCTTTTGAACGGATTAGGCAGTGTCATAAGATCCGAGCAACTGCACCCTAACGGCGGCGTGGTATTCGCGCAGGATGTTTCCCGAGACGGGCTGGATCGGGTGATCGCTCAATCCGACATCGTGCCGCTTGCGGACCCAATTATCACCCGCACCCGTTACGACCTGCAGGGGCGGGTGAGCAGTAAAACCCTGCCTGACAACACAGTCGTAAACTGGTCGTATGCCGCTCACAGCGACGATGATCATCGTGAGGCCGTGGACGTGGTGACGCCGCAGGGCACCAAATTTCTGCTTGGCACAAAAACCTATGACGGGCTGGGACGCGATCGCAGCGTTGAGGTCGGCGGCAGGCAGCAGCTTCAGCAGTACACGGCGGGCCAAATGCCCCCGGTTTCGAGTACCACGGCTCGGGGAGACTCAATCGCATACCAGTACCAGAAACACCTGAACAATCAGCTGATTCGGATCAACGACAGAACCGGTGAGTCTGACTTCACCTACACCCCGCATGATGGCCGGTTGCTGACGGCGAGCGGAGGATTAGGCCAGATGTCCTGGAACTACACACCGGCCGGAAAGCCCGATTCACAGACGTGGACTGTTGACCAGGAAACCCATACCACATACTGGCAACACTCGCTGCTGGGTTTGCCAGTCTCGTTTACCGACGTCTCGGGGGTCGTTTACGCGCTGGAATATGACGCGAGCGGCCGCTTGGCCGGGCAATCGTCTGATTCGCTAACCGTTACGTTTACCTATGACGGCTTCTCCCGGGTGCAGAGCATCGTCACCCGAGATCTCACGCAAAACCGCAGCCTGACCCAGACGCTGGATTACGACGCGTTGGGCCGGGAAATGACTCGCACGATAACTTCATCCGAGGCAGGCCAAACCTGGTCACAGGGACTCACGTACACGGCACGCAATCAGGTGCAATCTCGGACATGGCAAGCGGGGGCATTACCCCTCAGCCATGAAACCTACGCCTACGACTCCCGCGGCCGGCTGGTGGAATACACCACCGACGGACCCAACTCCAGTGCCGACCCTTTTGGAAATGTGCTGCGCAGTCAGGTATTCACCCTAAATGCTCTTGACGGTTACGAGAAGGTTGTCAGCGTCTATGCCGACGGGACGCAAGACGAAGCCGTGTTTACCTACAGCGATGCCGATCCCACTCAGATAAAACAAGTCACCCATACCCATACCAGTTGGCCGAACCTGATCGAGCCCTCCTACGACGCCCATGGGAATGTGACCCGCGACGGCTTTGGTCGGGAGCTGACATGGGATGCACGAGATCGTCTGGTGAGCGTCACTGAAGGCTTGCGAAGTGCCGAATATCTATACGACCCGCTCGGCCAAATAGGGGAAATCGGTCTGGACGGAGAAAAGAGAAGGCTGTTTTACCAGGCGGATACAGTGGCCAACGAGCGAGACGCTGAGGGATGGCGCGGCTACCTGAGGGCTGGTCGTTCGGCGCTGGCAATCAGCAAACTTTCCGAGGCGGTACATGAGGGCGTATTCGGCGCGGCACAAACAGTAAAAGCCACCACCGGCATCATGCTGCTGGGTACGGACGCGCAAGGGTCCGTGCGCGTGGAGGTAAACGATTCGGTGCGAATGGCCGGTTACACCCCCCATGGATTCCGAAGCGGCGACGCGATGCTGGGTCAGCCAGGCTTTGCGGGAGAACGCCAAGACGAATTGACCGGCTGGTACATACCCGGCAGCTACCGTCCCTATGACCCTGTGCTGATGAGCTTTTTAAGCCCCGACAGCGAAAGCCCTTTTGGTGACGGAGGATTGAACGCGTATGCCTATTGCGCGGGCGACCCGGTCAATAATATCGATCCTGACGGGCATGCCTGGTGGACATGGTTAGTGGCGGGCGTCGGCACCGCGTTGGCGATTGCCGGTACGGTCGCCTCTTTCGGCACCGCTGCACCTGCTATTGCGGCGTTATGGGCCGGGGGCATGGGCACCTTGACGCTTGGCGGTGCAACGGCAATTACCTCAGCAGGGTTTGCGGCGGTGTCATTGGCGACCGGCGTGGCGGCGATGACCCTGGAAGCAACGGGAGGAGATGAAAAAGCGGCCGGTATTCTGGGATGGGTTTCATTAGGCACGGGGATAACATCGGCGGTGACAGGGTTGGCATCCGGGATCGCTGCCAAGGCGGCAGCACGCGTATCCAGAGTGCCAGGCCGGGGGTCGATAAGGATAAAAGGTGCGAATGCGAAGACTAAAGGTAGGATTCTCTATGAGGATTCACCAGGAAAACAAGACGTTGTATTTCACGATAAATTGTGGGGCAAGGATTTCGCTGGTTTCGAAACACACGGATCTCCCGAAGGGCAACTGATGAATAGTCGAGGGCAGTATGCTTCAGCGGCAGATGTTGCGACCTCTGACATAAAGCCTCTATTAGATGGGATGCAACCCCCCTACCCTCAAGGAAAGCCGGTCGTATTAATTGCTTGCTATGGAAGTGAATCAGGTGCAGCTCAAGAAGTCGCGAACATTTTGCGTCGGCCTGTGGTTGGATATAACGGTTCAATTGTGACCCCGTGGGCAAAGGACATGAATAACATGAATAAAGTGTCGATGAGAAACCTTATGAGACAGCAAATTTTTGACAGTGCGGGCGAACTTAGATTCGAGATTCCGGCAGCTTCGCATTATCACGTTCCAAGGCCATAACGCTGTTTCAGCATGCCACTTTTATTTAAAAAAACTTACTTCAATCACACTAAATTCTCTTAGAAAAAACGCCACGACTCAGCGTGGCGTTTTCGTTCAGACTGATCTATCGGTCAACAGCATTTAGGCCCAGCCTTCCCGCCATAACGCGCGTCCTGACGCTCCCGAAAGAACATCTCGTAGCTCATCACTGGCTTGTCGGGGTGGGTCTTCTGCATGTGCTCAACGTAGTTGTCGTAGTCAGGCATACCCACCATCAGGCGCGCGGCCTGACCGAGGTATTTGCCCAGCTTGCTCAAGTCATTGAACATACGCAGTGCTCCAGTTGATCAATGGGTTTCGGGGAATGGCTGGAACGGCGATTCCTTGTCCGTGCGTTCTTTCTTGACCCACGCGGCGCGGCCGACCTTGATCGCGTAGAACAGAATACTCAGCACCACGAACAGAAACAGTACGGTCAACGTGGCGTTGGTGTACGCGTTGAAGATCACGTGCTGCATCTGGTCGATCGTCTTGGCCGGGGCAATGATCTGACCCGCATCGGCGGCAGTGCTGTATTTTTTCGCCAGCGCCAGAAAGCCAACCGCCGGGCTTGGGTCGAACAGCTTGATCAGGCCTGCGGTGACTGTGCAGATCAGCAGCCATGACGCTGGCAGGATGGTGACCCACACGTACTGTTGGCGCTTCATTTTGATCAGCACGACGGTGGCCAGCATCAGCGCGATCCCCGCCAGCATCTGGTTGGAGATACCGAACAGAGGCCACAGCGTGTTGATGCCACCCAATGGATCGATCACGCCCTGATACAGCAAGTAACCCCACAACGCGACGCAACCACCGGTGCCAATAATGTTGGCGGTCCAGGATTCGGTGCGTTTGAGAGCCGGTACGAAGCTGCCGAGCAAGTCCTGCAGCATGAAACGGCCGGCGCGGGTGCCCGCATCGACGGCAGTCAGGATGAACAGCGCTTCAAACAGGATTGCGAAGTGGTACCAGAACGCCATGGTGTTCTGGCCCGGCAGTACCTGGTGCAGAATCTGCGCGATACCGACTGCCAGTGTCGGCGCACCGCCAGCGCGGGCCAGCACGGTGTTTTCACCGATGTCTTTGGCCACAGCGGTGAGGGTGTCCGGCGTGATGGCGAAACCCCAACTGCTGATGGTCTGCGCCACTGTCACCACATCACCACCGACTACGGCGGCCGGGCTGTTCATCGCGAAGTACACGCCCGGATCGATCACCGAGGCCGCCACCATGGCCATGATGGCCACGAAGGACTCCATCAACATGCCGCCATAACCGATGTAACGGGCGTTCTTTTCGTTGTCTAGCAGCTTGGGCGTGGTGCCCGAAGAGATCAGCGCATGGAAACCCGACACCGCACCGCACGCGATGGTGATGAACAGGAACGGGAACAGCGCGCCCTTCCACACCGGGCCAGTGCCGTCGGTGAATTGGGTCAGTGCAGGCATTCTCAGCTCAGGCGCAAGGATCAGGATGCCGATCGCAAGGGCCACGATGGTGCCGATTTTCAGGAAAGTAGACAGGTAGTCACGGGGCGCCAGCAGCAGCCAGACCGGCAGCATCGCGGCGACGAAACCGTAACCCACCAGCATCCAGGTGATCTGCACGCCGGTGAAGGTGAACATCGGTGCCCAGGCGGGACTGGCAGCGATTTGCCCGCCCAACCAGATCGAACCCAGCAGCAGCACCACGCCGACGACAGAGATTTCACCAATGCGGCCCGGACGGATGTAGCGCATGTACACGCCCATGAACATCGCGATCGGGATCGTCGCCATGACCGTGAACATGCCCCACGGGCTTTCAGCCAAAGCCTTGACCACGATCAGCGCCAGCACCGCGAGGATGATGATCATGATCAGGAAACAACCGAACAAGGCGATGGTGCCAGGGATACGGCCCATCTCCTCCCGAACCATGTCGCCCAGGGAACGACCGTTGCGGCGAGTGGACAGGAACAGAATCATGAAATCCTGCACTGCGCCGGCCAGCACCACGCCGGCAATCAGCCAGAGCGTGCCGGGCAAATAACCCATTTGCGCGGCCAGCACCGGGCCGACCAAGGGGCCAGCGCCCGCGATGGCGGCAAAGTGGTGACCGAAGAGAATGTGTTTGTTGGTCGGGACGTAATCCAGACCGTCATTGTTGAGGACCGCAGGCGTGGCCCGGGTCGGATCAAGCTGCATGACGTGATTGGCGATGAACAGACTGTAGTAACGGTACGCCACCAGATAAATCGCGACGGCGGCGACGACAATCCAGAGGGCGTTGATGGCTTCGCCGCGGCGCAGCGCGACGACACCCAAGGCGCATGCCCCGAGGGCAGCGACGGCGAACCAACCCAGGTGTTTGGTCAGTCGGGTCATTGTGGGTCTCCTGCCCGAGCCTGTTGGCTCGTGGCGTAATTGTTATTGTTGTGCCCGCGGTAACGGAGCGTCGCCACTATCCGCGCTGCTGTCAGCAAGAGAAATGGGTATTACTACCGTAGTTGCTGCGTAGTACTACTGAGATCGACAGCGATCTGTAGGAGCCAACTTGTTGGCGAGACGGCGCTAGCGGTGTGTCAGGCAAAACGCCTCGCGAACAAGTTCGCTCCTACAGAGATTTCGGGTGTTTGCAGGATCTCGGCTCAACGCCGACCCGTTGGAGCGAGGCTTGCCCGCGAAGTTAACGGCGCGCAGTGTCAGGCAAATCGGGGAGGCAGCTTCGCGGGCAGCCTTGCTCCAACAAAAGCTGATGCGCTGTCGACAGGCCGGTTGGATGCAAATCCGGATTAACCGATGCATTCGTGGTGCTCGCGATCTGTAGGAGCCAACTTGTTGGCGAGACGGCGCTTGCGGTGTGTCAGGCAAAACGCCTCGCGAACAAGTTCGCTCCTACAGAGATTTCGGGTGTTTGCAGGATCCCGGCTCAGCGCCGCCCCGTTGGAGCGAGGCTTGCCCGCGAAGTTAACGGCGCGCAGTGTCAGGCAAATCGGGGAGGCAGCTTCGCGGGCAAGCCTCGCTCAACAAAAGCTGATGCGCTGTCGACAGGCCGGTTGGATGCAAGTCCGGATGAACCGATGCATTTGTGGTGCTCGCGATCTGCCAATTTGTAGGCGCTCGCTGAAACCGGGCGTTGCGTGTCTAATACCGCCCCAGACAACACGCCCACGCGAGACCTTTCTCCATGCAACTCAAACACAAGATCGTCGCCCTGGGCATTTTGCCGCTGATCCTTGCGGTGTCGGTGATCTGCGCGCTGGTCATCGTGCAGAACCAACGCCTGGGCGAGCAGCAGGCGCAGTTGATCGAAGACAGCATCCTGGCGAGTAAGCGCGCCGAACTTAAAAACTACGTCGAAATGGCCATGAGTGCCCTGGCCCCGATTTATGAGAGCGGCCGCGACGACGAGCAGACCAAGCAGCAGGTGCTCGAAGAACTGTCGAAACTGAGCTTTGGCATCGACGGTTACTTCTTCGTCTACGACCGTAACGGCCGCAACCTGATGCACCCCCGGCAAGCGGCGCTGGTGGGCAAGGACCTGTGGAACATGACCGATCCCCAGGGCCTGCTGGTGATCCGCGCGCTGCTCACCAGCGCCGAAAGCGGCGACGGGTTTCAGCATTACGCCTGGGAAAAGCCCTCCACCGGGCAAGTTACCGGCAAACTGGCGCGGGTGGTAATGCTGGAGCGCTGGGGCTGGATGCTCGGCACCGGCATCTATCTGGAAGACGTCGAACGCGCCACCCAGCAAGCACGCAAGGAAGTCACCCAAGGCATTTACACCACCATGCTCGACATCGGCGCAGTGGCGCTGATTGCCGTGCTGCTGGTGTTTCTCTGCGGCGTGACCCTCAACGCCAGCGAACATCGCCTGGCCGACCGCAAATTGCAGTTGCTTAACCAGCGCATCATGAACCTGCAGGAAGAGGAGCGCTCGCGGCTGTCCAGAGAGCTGCACGACGGCATCAGTCAGGTGCTGGTGTCGATCAAGTTCCAGTTCGAACTGGCAAGCCTGCAACTGGAATCGGGCAACGAACACGGCATGGACGCGCTGCGACAGGGCACCGAACGGCTGGGGGATGCCATCGGCGAAATCCGCACCATCTCCCATGACCTGCGCCCTTCCCTGCTCGACACGCTGGGGCTTGCCGCCGCCGTCACGCAACTGGTGGCCGAATTCGAGCAACGCAGCGGCCTGGCGATCCACTACCAGCACAATCTGGGCAATCTCAAGCTCGAAGAAGGCGCACCTGTGGCGCTGTTCCGTATCCTGCAGGAAGCTCTGACCAACATCGAGCGCCATGCCCACGCCAAAAACGTCTACATCACACTGGACGGCAATCAACGCCAGGTGCAGTTATCGGTGCGCGACGACGGGGTAGGCTTTAAAGTTGATGTCGACCGCTTGCAGGAGATACAAGGCGGCATCGGTTTGCGTAATATCCGCGAGCGCGTCGAGCACTATCACGGCCAGCTGGCACTGTTCTCCGTGCCGGGTCGCAGCGAGTTGACGGTGACCATGCCGATCCGCGCGGCCGCTTGAACTCTTCTTTTCCAGCCAGGAATGACGTTGCGAACATGAGCCTGTCCCTTCCGATCCGCATTGCCCTGGTTGACGATCATTCTCTGGTTCGCGACGGCGTACGCGCCCTGCTCTCGGCGCGGCCGCAATTTGAAGTGGTGGGTGAGGCGGAAAACGCCGCTCACGGTTTGAAGCTCTGCGAAGAGGTCAAGCCGGACATTCTGTTGGTGGACATCGGTTTGCAGGACATGAACGGCCTGGAGCTGACCCAACTGATTCGCAGCCGCTGCCCCGCGATCAAGATTCTGATCCTGAGCATGTACGACAATCAGGAATACGTCGCCACCTCGATCCGCGCCGGCGCCAGTGGCTATGTCCTGAAGAACGCGCCGTCTCGGGAAATCGTTGCCGCCATTGAGGCAATCGCCACCGGCGGCACTTTCTACAGCGCCGAAGTGGCCCTGAAACTGGTGTCAAAAAAGACCGAGGAAAACGAGCTGACACCCCGGGAAGTCCAGGTGTTGGTCGGTCTGGCCAAGGGGCTGGACAACAAAACCATTGCGAGGGACCTGGCCATCAGCGTACGCACGGTGGAGACCCATCGACTGAGCATCCGTCGCAAGCTGAAAGTGGATAAACCGGCGGGGCTGGTGAAGTACGCGATGGAGCACGGGTTGTTGTTGCCATGACACGCACCTACAGCGTTGGCACCATCCGTTCTGCCGTCTGCTGATCCACCGGCAACGCGAACCGGAACGTAGCGCCCTGCCCCAGGACGTCGAGCAACTCCACCCGATGCCCGTGCAATTGCAGAATCTGATGCACGATACGCAGGCCCAGCCCGCCGTCACGCCGTGCTCCGCCGATGTTGAAAGGCCGCAGAAACAGCCCGTCGCGCAATTCAGGCGCAATCCCCGGCCCGCTGTCGCTCACCGTCACATCAACGAACTGCCCCTGCGGCGACAAGGTGATCCTTACTTCACCGCCCCGGGGCGTATGCCTGAGCGCGTTGTCCAGCAGGTTGGTCAGCACCCGCTCGATCAAACCCAGGTCCGCGTGCACGCCGGGGATCCTGGTCGCAAAATCAGGGGTCAGGATGATGGCCTTGGCCTCCGCGCTCAGCTCGAATTTCTGGAAAATGTCCTGGACCAGATCGGTCAGCGAGAAGCGCTCGATCACCGGCACCACAAAGCCATGCTCCAGGCGCACCAGATCCAGCAGCGACTGCGCAAGCCCCCCCACCTTGCGGCTCTGGTCCAGCGCAACGCCCAGATAACGCCGACGCTCTTCGGGGCTCAGACTCGCATCCTTGACCGACAGCACTTCAAGATAGCCGTGTAACGAAGCCAACGGCGTGCGCAGGTCATGGGAAATATTGGCCACCAGTTCGCGGCGGTCCTGACTTTGCCGGGTCAGGGTCCGCCATTGCTCGCTCAGCCGCGCCTGCATCTGCCGGAACGTCGCATCCAGCACGCTGATTTCATCCTCGGCCCTGCGGCCTGAAGCCGCCGATGTATCCAACGCCGCCGAGGCTATAGGGGCAGCATTGATATCGAAGCGGCCAACCGAATCGGTCAGCCGTCGCAACGGCCGGGTAATCAGACCGAATGCAGCCAGCCCCGCCACCAGACACAACAACGCCACCAGCCCTATCGACCACAACGCGGTTTTCAACGCCTCACTGATGGCGCCGCGTTCGGCGAACTGGTCATGGGCCTCGCCCAGCAGCACCACGTAGAGAAATCCCGCCGCGTGCCCCGCCACCATCAAGGGCGCGACACTGAACACCTTGCGGCCGTCGGCACTGCGCGGATCATCGCCCAGGATCGGCAGCGGCTCACCCGCCAACAGGCGCTGCACCGGGCCCAGATCGACCTGCTGACGCAACATCCGGTCCCTGGGGGCGGCATCGCCAATGACGTTGCCGTTCACGTCCAGCAGGTAAACCTCGACGCTGGGGTTGACCAGCATCAACTGCCCGAACAGCTGCCTTACCGCGTCCGGTTTGAGGCCGTTGGCATCCATCAGTTGCGTGTCACGGGCGATGTGTTGAGCCAAGTCGCGGGACAGGCCCTGCACCACTTCCAGCTCGTGCATTTTGCTGGAGCGTACTTGCAGCCACACCGAGGTGCCGCTGCACAGCAGCAGCAACACCGCGAACACCAGTGAAAGGCGTTGTGTCAGGGACATGCTCACGCCTGCTCTCCCGACTCGACAAACTTATAGCCTCGGCCCCAGACCGTCACAATCCGCAACGGCTGCGCAGGATCGGCTTCGATCTTGGCCCGTAGTCGATTGATGTGGGTGTTGACCGTGTGCTCGTAACCATCGTGGCTGTAACCCCACACCGAATTAAGCAGGTCCAGGCGTGAAAACACCTTGCCCGGCTGGCGGGCGAAGAAGTACAGCAGGTCGAATTCTCTGGGCGTGAGGTCCAGTTGACGGCCTTGCAGCGCGGCCTCGCGGGTCAGCGGATCGATGAACAGCCCGGCGCTGGACAGGCTGCCCGAATCCATCTTCAGGTTGCGCGCCATGGCATCGACCCGGCGCAACAGCGCCTTGACCCGCGCCACCAGCTCCATCATCGAAAACGGCTTGGCCAGGTAGTCGTCGGCGCCCAGTTCAAGGCCCAGAATCCGGTGCATTTCGCTTGAGCGCGCGCTGGTGATGATGATTGGGGTATAGCGGGTCATGGCGCGGGCGCGGCGGCAGATTTCCAGGCCGTCGACGCCGGGCAGCATCAGGTCCAGGATCAGCGCGTCCCAGCCGCCCTGCTCCAGCAGGCGCAAACCCTGTTCACCGTCGGCGCTGTGCACCACGTCAAAGTGTTCGTCTCGCAAATGCAGACAAATCAGGTCGGCGATATGACTGTCGTCTTCGACCACCAGAACGCGTTTGGGCTGTTCCATCGAGTGCTGAACCTGCTGGGCGCCTGAAGTGCGCGATGTCGCCATTGTGCAGGGTTTGTCGCCCTGGAGTTATCACGAATTGTTTAACTCTGCGTGAGGATTTGGGGAGCAACATCAGCCTAGCCTTGCTTCATCGCCACGTCTGATCCCACTGGAGCCCTGCATGAGAAACCTGAACCTGACCGCCTGCAAAGCCTCGCTGCCCACTTGGCATCGGCGCAGCCTGCGCCTGTTGGCGGGCGCGCTGCTGTTGCAGACCGCCGCCTGCTCGTTTGCCGGCAGTGAAGATTCGGTGGCGTTGGCGCCGCCGCAAAAAGATGAAATGGTCAGCGCTGCAACCACTGAAACGGCAGTTCTGGCCGGAGGCTGCTTTTGGGGCGTTCAAGGTGTGTTTCAGCACGTCACCGGGGTGAAAAACGTGGTTTCCGGTTATGCCGGTGGCCAGGCTGATACCGCGCAGTACGAGCGCGTCAGCGAGGGCGACACCGGCCATGCCGAGGCCGTGAAAATCACCTTCGATCCGCAACAGGTCAGCTACGGCACCCTGCTGCAGATTTTCTTCTCGGTGGCGCATAACCCTACCCAGTTGAACCGTCAGGGGCCGGACCACGGCACGCAATATCGTTCGGCGATCTTTCCCGAAACCCCAGCGCAACAGGCGGTGGCGCAGGCTTACATCACCCAGCTGGATAACGCTCGTTCGTTCAGCGCGCCTATCGTGACCAAAATCGAGACCGGTGAGCAGTTCTTCCCGGCCGAGGGCTACCACCAGAACTTCCTGACCACCCACCCGACCTACCCGTACATCGTGATCAACGACCTGCCCAAAGTCGGCCAGCTCAAGCAATTGTTCGCCGACCGGTACAGTAACGAGCCGGTATTGGTGAAGTAAGGGCCTGACGACTCGTTGCCGTAGGAGCTGCGATGCGGTAGGTCAGGCAGACCGCGCCGCCTGGCTCGCCAACAAGTTGGCTCCTACAGATCATCGCGCCCTGCAGAACATTGCCTCATCCAGACACCACCCTCTGTAGGAGCGAACTTGTTCGCGAGGCGGCGTATCGGTGAAACCTCATCGCCTGGCTCGCCAACAAGTTGGCTCCTACAGATCATCGCGCCCTGCAGATCATTGCCTCATCCAAACACCAACCTCTGTAGGAGCGAACTTGTTCGCGAGGCGGCGTATCGGTAAAACCTCATCGCGTGGCTCGTCAACAAGTTGGCTCCTGCAGATCATCGCGCCCTGCAGATCATCGCAACGTCCAAACACCACCTTCTGTAGGAGCGAACTTGTTCGCGAGGCGGCGTATCGGTGAAACCTCATCGCCTGGCTCGCCAACAAGTTGGCTCCTGCAAAAAAGCGGCCGTTCGCGGTGCCGGGGCACGTTTGTTACAGATCCAAGGCCCGACACACACCAAAGTATGAGTCCCGCAGACCTACGTATCAGCACGATCTACTCAAGTACAAGTGACGAGGTCCACCACCGGGAATACTGTTGAGTCAATCCTGTCACACAGGTCACGCCTTACGACGTTCAAGGCCGCAGACCCCACCGAACAGGCCCGTCGATACGTTTGCTTTGTGAGGATGTCGCCATGTTTGCCCAACTCGATTCCAGATCCGAACTGCACGCCGAGTTCGCCAGCGATGCCCACGGTCTTCACACCTCGCTGTGCGGTGCTGAGCGTCTGCGCTTTCTCGAGCTGCTCAACGAACACCTGCAAGCCACTCAGCAACTGGCGGGTCTGGCCTGTGAAGTGCGTTGGAGGTTACGCAAGCTCAATTACCAGGCCATCAAGCACCTGTTCAAACAACTGGATCAGTCTGCCCAACAGTTCGTGATGTTCGTGCAGCAGAAAATCGAGGCCCTGGACGCCATTGCGCTCAACCAGCCGGCGGTCGAGGAGATGAACAGTGCCGAAGAGGCGCCCGGTTTTCGCGAATGTTTCAAGCGGATTCACCTGCTCTCGCAGACCCTGACATTGCTGGTGCACCGCACTCAACGCTTCATGGACCGGGCCGTCGACACCGGCGATTACGCCACCGCCAATCTGGTGAGCGAGACCCTGTACCGGGCCAACCAGTTAATCTGCCAGATCAAGCTGGACATCCCGACCGGCGCGTCCTTCAGTAATGAATGCCGGCAGCCAACCCGGCCCGGCACTTACTTTTCCGCCATGGAAGTCTGGGCCCACAGCCCGACGCTGCAACCGATCCTCGATCAGGCTTCAGGGCATCGCCACTGAGTCTGAAAAACCACGTGTTCTCCTCCCCTTTAGCGCCTGATTCAGGCGCTTTTTTTTGCCCGCCTTCCCCCCCCCCTGGCACGCTGCCTATACCAGGGTATAGCTGTGTACGCGCAGCACAACGAGCTACCTTCGCGTGCCACAAGCGACACCTACCAGCCGGTGCCGCGTGGCAGCGCCAAAGACGCACAACCGTCCTATAAAAAAGCGCTGCCGTCCAAGAGACTTCAATGTCCACCTGAGGAGCCTGAACCATGAACAAACTGACCACCGTCGCCGGCGCACCTGTCGTCGACAACCAGAACTCGCAGTCAGCGGGCAAACGCGGACCGTTGCTGCTGCAGGACGTCTGGCTGCTGGAGAAGCTGGCGCACTTCGACCGCGAAGTCATCCCGGAGCGTCGCATGCACGCCAAGGGTTCCGGCGCGTTCGGCACCTTTACCGTGACCCATGACATCACCCGGTACACCAAGGCCAGGCTGTTCTCGGAGATCGGCAAAAAAACCGAGCTTTTCGTTCGTTTTTCCACCGTCGCCGGGGAACGGGGCGCCGCCGATGCCGAGCGCGACATTCGCGGCTTCGCCATCAAGTTCTATACCGAACAAGGTAACTGGGATCTGGTGGGCAACAACACGCCGGTATTCTTTCTGCGCGACCCGTTGAAGTTTCCGGACCTGAACCACGCGATCAAACGCGATCCGCGTACCAACATGCGCAGCGCCGACAACAACTGGGATTTCTGGAGCTCGCTGCCCGAAGCGCTGCACCAGGTCACAGTGGTGATGAGCGATCGCGGCCTGCCGAGTTCGTACCGCCACATGCACGGCTTCGGCAGCCACACCTTCAGCTTCATCAGCCCGGACAACCGGCGCTACTGGGTCAAGTTCACGATGAAAACCCAACAGGGCATCAAGAACCTCACTGACCAGGAAGCGGCTGCACTGGTCGCCGGCGACCGTGAAACCCATCAGCGCGACCTGTACGACGCCATTGAGCAAGGGCAGTTTCCGAAGTGGACGATGTTCGTGCAGATCATGCCGGAAGCCGACGCGGGTACGTATCACATCCATCCGTTCGACCTGACCAAGGTCTGGCCTCACGCCGATTACCCACTGATCGAGGTGGGTGAGTTCGAGCTCAATCGCAACTCCGACAACTATTTCCATGACGTCGAGCAGGCCGCCTTCAACCCGGCCAACGTGGTCCCGGGGATCAGTTTCTCGCCGGACAAAATGCTCCAGGGACGACTGTTTTCCTATGGCGATGCACAGCGCTACCGTCTGGGCGTGAACCATCACCAGATTCCGGTGAATACGCCAAGATGCCCGGTCAACAGCTACCACCGCGACGGTCAGATGCGGGTCAATAACAACGCTGGGGGGACCATCGGTTATGAGCCCAACAGCAAAGGCGCGTGGGTCGAGCAACCGGACTTCACCGAGCCACCGTTGGCATTGGAAGGCGCGGCGCACAACTGGAATTTTCGCGAAGACGATGACGACTACTACTCGCAACCGCGGGCGTTGTTCCGTTTGATGACGCCTGAGCAGCAAAAGGTGCTGTTCTTCAATACCGCGCGTGCCATTTCCGGTGCTTCTGCGCAGGTCAAACAGCGCCACATCGACAACTGCACCAAAGCTGATCCGGCCTATGGCGCGGGGGTTGCGGCAGCGATCGAGATGGTGGGCTGACGCAAAGCTTCAGATCATTCCCACGCTCGGCGTGGGAATGCTTTCCGAGACGCTTCACGTCACCCCGATTCAGCCCTTGATGAACCCCAGCAGAATCTCGTTGATCTCATCCGGCTGCACGGTGCACATACCGTGGGCCCCGCCTTTGACGATGTGCAGCGTCGAGCCTTTGACCAGTGTGTGGCTTTTCAGGCCGGACGCCGCGATCGGGACGATCTGGTCGTCGTCGCCGTGGAGAATCAGGGTCGGCACGTCGATCTTTTTCAGGTCTTCAGTGAAGTCGGTTTCCGAGAATGCCTTGATGCAGTCGTACTCGCCCTTCACGCTGCCAAGCATGCCGATGGACCAGAACGAATCGATCGCGCCCTGGGAGATTTTTGCGCCTTCACGGTTGAAGCCGAAGAACGGCATGGCCAGGTCCTTGAAGAACTGTGAGCGGTCCGCCGTCACCCCTGCGCGAATACCGTCGAACACATCCATCGGCACGCCTTCAGGGTTGCTTGCCGACTTGAGCATGACCGGCGGAACCGCGCCGATCAGCACCGCCTTGGCCAGACGGGAGGTGCCGTGACGACCGATATAGCGTGCCACTTCGCCACCGCCGGTGGAGTGACCGATCATGATCACGTCCTTGAGGTCCAGGTGCTCGAACAACTGCGCCAGGTCATCGGCGTAGGTGTCCATGTCGTTGCCTTCCCAGGTCTGCCCGGATCGGCCGTGACCGCGGCGGTCGTGGGCGATGACGCGATAGCCTTTCTGGCCCAGAAACAGCATCTGCGCATCCCAGGCATCACCGTCCAGCGGCCAGCCATGGGAGAACACGATGGGCTGTCCGGTGCCCCAGTCTTTGTAGAAAAACTCGGTGCCGTCTTTCAGGGTCAAGGTAGTCATGGGGCGCGATCCTCGTGTGGTTGAGCCAATGGTCTAAGCAGAACGAATGAGCCTAGCCGCAGATGGGGGAAGCGGCTTGCAGGAATGTGCTTTTTTCAATTTTGCATTGCACCCGCAGGCCTCCTCGCGAACAAGTTCGCTCCTACAGAGTACGGTTGACTCGCTAATTTTTCTCTAGGAGCCAACTTGTTGGCGAGACGGCGCTTGCGGTGTGTCAGGCAAAACGCCTCGCGAACAAGTTCGCTCCTACAGAGATTTCGGGTGTTTGCACACTTTTGGCTTAACGCCGACCCGTTGGAGGCTTGCCCGCGAAGTTAACGGCGCGCAGTGTCAGGCGAATCCGGGAGGCAGCTTCGCGGGCAAGCCTCGCTCCAACAAAAGCTGATGCGCTGTCGACCTGCCAGTGCGATGCAAATCCGAGTTAACCGATGTATCCGTGGTGCTCGCGATCTGTAGGAGCCAACTTGTTGGCGAGACGGCGCTTGCGGTGTTTCAGGTACGCCGCCTCGCGAACAAGTTCGCTCCTACAGAGATTTCGGGTGTTTGCAGGATCCCGGCTTAACGCCAACCCGTTAGAGCGAGGCTTGCCCGCGAAGTTAACGGCGCGCAGTGTCAGGCGAATCCGTGAGGCAGCTTCGCGGGCAAGCCTCGCTCCAACAAAAGCTGATTCGCTGTCAACCTGCCAGTGCGATGCAAGTCCGGATGAACCGATGTATCCGTGGTGCTCGCGATCTGTAGGAGCCAACTTGTTGGCAAGGGACGGATGCAGTGGGTCAGCTGAAACGCTTCGCAAAGAAGTTCGCGCCTACAGGATCATGCCGTCACGGGCGATGGTGACGTTGGCGGGCAGCTCGCGAGGTTCGTGCATCAACCACGCATCCAGCGTATGGCCGATGTGGGTCAGCACGGCCTGCCGTGGCTGCAATGCGTCGATGATCTGCAGCGCCAGATTAAGGTCGTTGTGATTGCGCGGCACCTGGGGCTGAGGCGGCATCGAGCAGTCGAGAATCAAGCCGTCCAGAGGCGCCTGTTGCAGATACGCCATCGTGTCCTCGGGCAGCCCAACCGTGTCGGTCAAATAAGCGACACGACGGCCTTCGCTTTCCAACAAATAACCCAGCGTCGGCCTGGAATGCACCAGCGGCAGCGCCGTGACGCTCAAATCGCCCAGCTGCCGCGTTTCAAATGCCGCAAACGGCTGACTGAAATCCAGGATTCCCGGGTGCTTGTACAAGTCCGCCAGCCCTTCCGGATCCGCCGGCCCATGCACCGGAATCACCATCCCCTGACCCCAGCGCAGGTGCAGCAGGCCCTGGGCATGATCGGCGTGGTAATGGGTCTGCAAGATCCCGCTCAGGCTGCGGGGCGGGAAACGTTCGGCCAGGTCAGTCAGTCCGCTGTCGATCAACCAGCGCTGATCCCCACACTCCACCAGCGCGCAACAGGGCAGCCGCCGCCAGCGCGAATCTTCATGGGCCGCCAGGCACGCCGCGCACTGGCAACCGTACACCGGCACCTGGCGCGCATCCCCGGTCCCGAGCAGTGTCAGGCGCATACGCGTTGGCGATCCAGATGATAAATCAACCGCGCCACGGTGCCGGTCAAGGGCCCCGAGTTGTCCAGCAGGAACACCGCCGCATCATTGGCCAGCAGTTGCGAGGCAAACTGCGCATTGCGCGCCAGTCGTTCGTCGATCTGCTCTACCGCTTCGCGCCCCCGCGCCAGCAAGCGCTGACGCAAGACCGCCTGATCCACCGTCAGCAGCACGGCCAGCAGGTCCGGATAACGCTCGCGGGCCTGCGGCAAATGCCCGCGTGAGCCGTTGATCAGCACATCATGCCCCTGGGCCAGCCATTGATCGACCTCCACCGGGATACCGTAGTGCAAACCGTTGGCGAACCAGCTCAGGGCAAACGCGCCCTGATCCTGCATCTTGAGAAACTGCTCGACGCTGACGGCCTGTGCAGCCTCCCCTTTCGCTTCCGCCGAACGGGTGATGACCCGACGCACGATCCGGCAGCCGCGCTCGGCCATCGGTTCGCGCGCCGCATCCAGCAGGCTGTCCTTGCCCGAACCGGACGGCCCGATGAGATAGATCAACCTGCCTGCCATCAAAACACCCTCTTGGCCTGTCGCCAGACCTGTTGAATCACCGGCAGTGCGCCGTGGCTTCTGGCGTGAATCAGATCGGCGCGCAGGCCGACGCGGATTTCGCCGCGATCATCCAGCCCCGCAGCCCTGGCCGGGGCGCCGCTGACCGTCATCACCGCTTTTGCCAGACCGGCCCCCTGTTCACCGTCTTCCAGCTGCGCGGCCAGCGCGAACGCGGCCTGCAACAGACTCGCCGGATAATAGTCGCTGGACAGGATATCCAGTAGCCCTTCTTCGGCCAGAGTCGCCGCCGCGATGTTGCCCGAATGCGATCCGCCGCGAACGATGTTCGGCGCACCCATCAATACACTCATCCCCAGGCGGCGGCAGCCCTGGGCAGCTTCCAGCGTAGTGGGAAACTCCGCGATGGACATGCCGTAGGCCGCTGATTCCTCCACGTGCTCAAGCGTCGCATCATCGTGACTGGCGACAGACAGCCCACGCGCCAGGCAGATGTCGACGATGGCCTTGCGATAACGGTCGCTGTAGGTCCTGGAGTTGGCGACCTGCTCAACGATGAACTCGTCCATCTGCTCGCTGCTCAGGTGGTACTTGCCCATGTAGTACTCACGGTACTTGGATTCGAGGGCGAACTGGCGCTGGCCCGGCGAGTGGTCCATGACCGACACCAGTTGCACCAGCGGCTGCTCCACCAGATCACGGAACACGCTGAGGGTGTCCGGGTGGCAGACCTCGCAGCGCAGGTGCAAGCGGTGTTCGGCGCGGGTCATGTCCGAGGCGTTTGCCTTGGCGATGGCCTCGACCATTCCCGGCAACTGCTGCATGCGTTTGCCCTTGGGGTTGACGTCGCCGATGGACAGCGCGTCGAACACCGTGGTGATACCGGCCGCAATGATCTGCGCGTCATGGCTAATGATCGCCGAGGCGGACGGCCAGTCCACGCCGGGGCGCGGGCTCAGGTGCTTTTCCAGGTTGTCGGTGTGCAGTTCCACCAGGCCGGGTAACAGGTAATCGCCATTGAGATCTTGCGCCTGTGGCAGACGACTGAGGCCGCTTTCGACCTCGCTGATCAGGCCGTTGCGCAGCACCACCGTGCCGTTGAACACTTTGTCGCCAGTGATGATTCGGGCATTGGTCAAAATCTGTTCGTTCAGCATTCGAGCAACTCCTTGGCGGTCAGCTCCACCGGGGTCATGTCCAGGTGACGGTCGGCCACGGCCTCGCGGGCAAGACGGTCGTGGAAAATGCCGATGATTGCGGCGCCGGCGTGTTTGGCTTCGTTGATCAGTTCCAGCACCACCTGACGGTTGGTGTCATCCAGCGAGGCAGTCGGTTCATCCAGCAGCATCAGCGGCCACGGCACCATGAAGCCGCGAGCGATGTTGACGCGCTGTTGTTCGCCACCGGAAAACGTCCCTGGGGCCAGTTGCCACAGGCGCTGGGGAATGTTCAGCCGCGCCAGCAGATCCTCGGCGCGAGCCTTGGCGTCCGAGCGTTCCCAGCCCCGGGACAAGGCCGGTTCCATCACCACGTCCAGGGTCGATACCCGGGGAATCACCCGCAGAAACTGGCTGACGTAACCCAGGGTTCGCTGACGCACCGCCAGCACTTCCCGAGGTTCGGCGCCCACCAGCTCCAGCCATTGGCCTTGGTGTTGAACGCGGATGCTGCCGCCCGCGGGCAGATAATTGCCATACAGCGTGCGCAGCAACGTGCTTTTACCGGCGCCGGACTGACCGTGCAGCACCAGACATTCACCGCCGCCTACCGAGAAGCTCAGGCCGCGCAGCACGTTGAGCACCACGCCGTTCTGCTGGTGCAGGGTGAAGGTTTTCGAGAGGTCACGGACCTCGATCAGCGTGTTCATCAAAAGCACTCCAAAGACCGGATCAAGGCTGCAGGACCGAAGACACCAACAGTTGCGAATAAGGATGCTGCGGGTCATCGAGGATCTGATCGGTCAGACCGGTCTCCACCACCCGCGAGCGACGCATGACCATCAAGCGGTCTGCCAGCAAACGCGCCACCGCCAGATCGTGGGTGACGATCACCACCGCCAGATCCAGTTCGCGCACCAGCCCGCGCATCAGATCCAGCAATCGTGCCTGCACCGAAACATCGAGCCCGCCGGTGGGTTCATCCATGAACACCAGACGCGGGCCGGACACCAGATTGCGCGCCACTTGCAGCCGCTGTTGCATGCCGCCGGAAAAGGTCCGCGGCAGGTCATCGATGCGTGCCGGATCGATTTCCACCTGATTCAGCCAATCCAGCCCCGCCGCCCGAAGCACCTGATAATTGCGCACGCCCTGGGCCATAAGGCGCTCACCGATGTTGGCACCGGCCGAGACGCCCATGCGCAGCCCATCCCTGGGGTTTTGCTCGACGAAACCCCATTCGGTGCGCAGCAACGTGCGGCGCTCGGCCTCGCTGGCGCTGTACAGATCCAGCCATTGGCCGGCGCCTTTTTGCGAGTCGGCGCGGCGGTAATCGATGCGTCCTGCGTCCGGCGGGCAACGGCCACTGAGCAGCGACAGCAAGGTCGACTTGCCGGAGCCCGACTCACCGACGATGCCCAGCACTTCTCCCGGATACAGGTCGAAGCCGACGTCCTGGCAGCCCTTTTCCGGGCCGTACAATTTGCCCAGGCCACGCACTTTGAGCAGCGGCTGTGCGCGGTCTGCCGCACGGTCAATGTGGATCGTGTGGTTGATTGCATGGGCCGCATTCATTGGCCGTTCTCCCCTTGGAGCACGCGTTGCGCGCAGTAATCGCTGTCCGAACAGACGAAGCTCTGGGTGCCTTGATCGTCGAGAATCAGCTCGTCCAGGAACGATTCGTGGCTGCCGCAGATGGCGCAGTTGTGTTCCCACTTCTGCACTTGGAACGGGTGATCTTCAAAATCCAGGCTGCTGACTCGGGTGTACGGCGGCACTGCGTACAGGCGCTTCTCGCGACCGGCGCCGAACAGCATCAGCGCCGGGCTCATGTCGAGTTTCGGGTTGTCGAATTTCGGGATGGGCGACGGGTCCATCACGTAGCGATCATTGACCGTGACCGGGTACGCGTAGGCCGTGGCGATGTGGCCAAAGGTGGCGATGTCTTCGTAGAGCTTGACGTGCATCACCCCGTAATCGTTGAGCGCGTGCATGGTCCGGGTTTCGGTTTCCAGCGGTTCGATGAAGCGCAACGGCTCGGGATTGGGCACCTGATAGACCATGATCTGATCGGCGCTGAGCGGCATCTCCGGAATCCGGTGGCGGGTCTGGATGATCGTCGCTTCGGGGGTACGCTCGGTGGTAGCGACGCCTGCGGTGCGGGCGAAAAACCGGCGGATCGACACCGCGTTGGTGGTGTCGTCAGCGCCCTGGTCGGTGACTTTCAGCACGTCGTCGGCGCCAAGAATCGCCGCCGTCAGCTGCATGCCACCGGTGCCCCAGCCATAAGGCAACGGCATTTCACGGCCACCGAACGGCACTTGATAACCAGGGATCGCCACCGCCTTGAGCAGGCCGCGACGGATCATGCGTTTGGTTTGTTCGTCCAGGTACGCGAAGTTGTAAGCCTCGTCCCGCCCAGGCCGGGGTTGTGTGGCGGCATTCATTGGCCGGTCTCCTGAGAAGGCGTGGGGCCCTTGAAGGGCTTGCGCAATTTGCGGATCAGTTCCAGTTCGGACTGGAAGTCGACGTAGTGCGGCAGCTTGAGGTGCGAGACGAAACCGGCGGCCTCGACGTTGTCGCAGTGGGCGAGCACGAACTCCTGTTGCTGCGCGGGGGACATGATTTCTTCGGCGTATTCCTCGGCGCGCAATGAGCGGTCCACCAGCGCCATGCCCATTGCCTTGCGCTCGGCGTGACCGAACGCCAGGCCGTAACCGCGGGTGAACTGCGCAGGTTCGCTGGCGGAGCCGACGAACTGGTTGACCATCTCGCACTCGGTGATTTCGATGGCGCCAATGGCAATCGGGAAACCCAGCTCTTCCGGCTCGATCCACACGTCCACTTCGCCGATGCGGATTTCCCCGGCGAACGGGTGATTGCGCCCGTAACCGCGCTGTGTCGAATAACCCAGCGCCAACAAGAAACCTTCATCGCCACGGGCCAGGGCCTGCAAGCGTTGCGCACGGCTGGCCGGGTATTCCAGCGGCTCACGGGTGATGTCGGCGATGGCCTCGCCGGTGTCGGCTTCTTGCTTGATCAGTCCCTCTTTGGCCAGCAAACCCAAGACCCGAGGACATGGTTCGAGGGCGGCTTTTTCCGGCAACTGCGGGCCAGGATATTCGCCTTCTGCCAGCAGGCTGAAATCCAGCAGGCGGTGGGTGTAATCGAAGGTCGGACCCAGCAGCTGCCCGCCCGGTACGTCCTTGAACGTGGCCGACAGGCGACGGCTGAGCAGCATGTCGCCGGTGTCGATCGGCAGACTGGCAGTGAAGCGCGGCAACGTTGTGCGGTAGGCACGCAGCAGAAAGATCGCTTCCACCAGATCCCCCGCCGCCTGCTTGATCGCCAGCGCCGCCAGTTGTTCGTCGTACAGCGAGCCTTCGGTCATGACCCGGGCCACTGCCAGCGGCAATTGCTGACGAATCTGTTCGACGCCCAGCTCGGCAATCGAGGTGTCGCCGCGACGCTTTTTCGCCAGCACCTTGTGCGCATTATCGATGGCCTGTTCGCCACCCTTGACCGCTACGTACATCAGGCACCTCCCTGAAACGCGACCTGGGTGCTGCGTGGCAGTCCCATCAGATCACTGCCGGCGAGAAAGAACACGTCAATGCCCCGAGGGAAATCGTTGCGTGATTCACGTTGTTCCCAGAAGGCTTCGCCCAAGGGCAGCGCCACCTGGTTTTCGCTCTGGATGCCAGGCCCGCGCCAGGCCAATTGCCGTCCGCCCTCCAGTGCCGGCAGTTGAACCAGCAGCGTGCAGGACTGATCAGGGTAGCGGTCGTTGCCCAGATCGAAACCGCTCAGGTCATGCAACTGGCTGTCGTCGAGTAGCGCAAAGCGTGCGTTCTGCCGGTCGCTGACAATCGGGCAGCCGCAGTGGAAGGTCAGGTTGGCGCGAATCGCCTGGGTGTCGAATCTGGGCGCGAGCCACAGCGGTGTGTCGATGTCCAGCAACGCCAGGCACAAGGCGTGGCTGGCAGCGGCCAAACCTTCCAGATGCGGCGGCAACTGTGCGGGCAGCAGGTTTTGCGCGACCCCGGGCCCGGCGAGCGCTTTGAGGGCGGCGCGGAAACTGCGTTGAGCGTCGAGCACCGGGTCGGCAAACGCGGGCTGTAAAACTGCGGACTGTGAAAGAGTAGCGCTCATCAGTTTTCTCCTCTGACCAGGGTGAAGAACTCCACTTTGGTCGCTGCGGTTTCGGCTTCTTTGCGGGCCCGGCGCGCGGCTTGTGCCTGGGCCAGGGGTTCGATCAGCTCACTGAGCCAGCGAGCCTGTTGCGGGCCTTGCAGGTGTGCATCGGCCAAGGCGGCCAGCTCGGCGTGGGCTTTGTCGCGTCCGGCCAGATAGCTGTAACCGGTGCGACCGTCGGCCAGGCGCACCACACAACGGGTCACGCTCATTTCGCCGACGTTGAACGGCGCACCGCTGCCGCCCATGCGCCCACGCACCAGCGTCATGCCGATCTCGGGGGCACGAATCAGTTGATATTCGGCATCGCGCAGCACCGGTTCATGGGCTTGCAAGTCGGCACGCCGGGCGCGGGACAGCACGCCAATCCAGTGCTGACGTTGGGCACAGTCTTGATGCACAGGGTTTTCAGGGTTTGCGGATGAGGCAGGCATCAGAGGCATCTCCATCATGTGACGACCTGGTACTGGAAGCGGTCGGAGCGGCTGGTGGACTGCGCAAGCTCCACCGGCCGGCCGGCTGCATCTCGGGAAAGGGTGAGCACGGTGAGCGCCGGAAGGTGACGCGGCATCAGCAACACGCTGGCCTCTTCGCGGCTGGGCAAGCGGGCGCCGATCAGGCTGAAAGTGCGGGTCAGTTGCAGTTCCCGCGCGGCCAGAAACTGGCGCACCGAACCGCTTTTGTAGTCGGCGAGCAAGGACGCAAAGCTGGCGCAATAGCGGTGACGAATAAGGCTCACCGGCTGGCCGTCGAGACGGCGCAGGGTTTGCAGCTCGATCAGTGGCGCGTTTTCGGACAGCCCCAGGTGTTCGGCGTCTTCGCGGGTGGCAACGCATTGACGGCGCTGCAGCAGGATCGCTTCGACGCCATGGCCCTGTGCCGACAGCGACTGGCTATAGGCACTTTCGGCAGCCACCGGGTAGATCAGCGGGCGACCCAGCACCTGGGTGCCCTTGCCCTGGCGGCGCAGCAGACTGCCTTCGCGCACCAGCTCATCGATGGCCCGGCGCACGGTGTGGCGGTTGACCGAAAACCGCGCTGCCAGCTGGATCTCGGCGGGCAGGTATTCACCTGCGTTGAACGCGCCCAGCTCGCTGCGCAGTGTGTCGGCCAGCTCCCGGTACACGGGTTCACGGTGCGGGGCTTCAGATTGTCTAGACAAGTACATGGCTAAAAAAAGGGTTCGCACCCTCTCCTGTCGATTTATCGGCTAGATGAACTGCTTGCGCAGGCGCTGGGAAATGATGTCGATGACACTCACCACGACGATGATCACCAGCAGCACGGCGCAGGTCTGGACGAACTCGAAGGCGCGGATGTTTTCCCAGAGGATCACGCCGATACCACCTGCCCCGACCATGCCCACCACCGTTGCCGAGCGCACGTTGGATTCGAAGCGGTACAGCGCGTAGGAAATCCACAGCGGCAGCACTTGCGGGATGACCCCGTAAATCACTTCCTGCAACGCACTGGCACCTGTGGCGCGCACCCCTTCGACCGGCCCCGGATCGATGGCTTCCACCGCTTCGGCGAACAGCTTGGCGAGTACGCCGGTGGTGCTGATCCACAACGCCAGGACGCCGGCGAACGGGCCCAGACCGACCGCGACCACGAACAGCATCGCGAAGACCATTTCATTGATCGAGCGAAACGAATCCATGACCCGCCGCAGCGGCTGGTGAATCCACCATGGGGTGATGTTGTCGGCGCAGAGAATGCCCAGCGGCACTGAACAGACGATGGCCAACAAGGTGCCCCACAGCGCGATGTGCACGGTGACGATCATTTCCTTGAGGTACGAACGCCATTCGTGGAAATCCGGCGGGAAGAAGTCAGCGGCGAAGGTCGCCATGTTTCCGGAGTCGCGGTACAGCGCCATCGGGTTCATTTCGGCGCCGTGCCAGGCCCAGGCCATCATCGCGGCGAACAGGCCCCAGCCCAGGTATCGGCTCCAGGAGCGCTTGCCGACGGCATCGGCGTATACAGCGTGAGTGGTCATAAACGATCCCGTTTGCAGGGTAAAAAACGACAGCACAAAGGCGTCGGCAGGCGCGGTGCCGCAACACCGCTCCGCATCGGTCAGCCCGCTTTGGCGGTGCCTTGTTTCTCAAGATCCGAGATACGGTCCTGAAGCTTGGTCAGGCCTTCATCGATGGCTTTGAGGCGCGTGGCTTTTTCGTTGGCATCGAGGGTGGTGCTGGCGGTGACTTCAGACTTCTGCTTGAACAGGTCCAGCTGGCGAATGGTCAGCAACTGGTCGTCGGAGGACTTGAGGAACTTGCCCATCTGCATGTTCGCAAGCACTGCCTTTTCCTGGTCGCTGTCGCCGTAGGTGGCGAAGAATTCGCGGATCTTGTTCTTGTCGTCGTCCGACAGGGATTTGCGCCAGACCATCGGGTCGGCCGGGATGATCGGGGATTTCCAGATCACCTTGAGCAGCGCGGCTTTGTCCGGCTGGGTCACTGCCAGGCGGTCCCAGCTTTCGGTGTTGAACGTGGCGACATCCAGCTGACCCTTGGCGACGCTCAGGGCGTTTACTTCATGGCTGGAATTGAGGGTGCGTTTGAACGCGGTGGCGGCGTCGACGTTGTTCTTGGCGAACACGTAGTAGCCGGGGATCAGGTAGCCGGAGGTGGAGTTTGGATCTCCGTTACCGAAGGTCAGGTCCTTGGCGTGCTTGAGCATGTCCTCGACCGAATTGATCGGGCTGTCCTTGCGCGCAATGATCACGCTCCAGTAACCCGGCGCGCCGTTGGCGGCTGCCGTCTGGGCGAATATTTCACCGCCGGAACGGTCCACCGCTTCCATCGCCGCCTTGTTGCCCAACCAGGCCACATCGACCTTGTTGAAACGCATGCCCTGGATCAGCCCGGCATAGTCAGAGGCGAAGGTGGCGTTGACTTTCAGGCCGGTCTTTTTCGACATGTCGTCGAGGAACGGCTGCCAGACGCTTTTCAGGTTCTGCGAAGACTCGGTGGACATGATGCCGAAGTTGATGACCTTGTCGTCGGCTTGCGCGTTACCCAGCAGGCAGCTGGCGAGCAAAGCGGCAGACGCGAACACGCGACCGATACTGTTCAACATGGAGTGCTCCTGAATCGAGAGGTTGTGCGTTGTCTGCAGGGGCCAACTGGTTGGCGATACGGCCTCGCGAACGAGTTCGCTCCTACAGGGTTTGTGCGTTGTCTGTAGGAGACAACTTGTTGGCGATACGGCTGACGCGGTGTGTCAGGAATGGCGCCTCGCGAACAAGTTCGCTCCTACAGGGTTTGTGCGTTGTCTGTAGGAGACAACCTGTTGGCGAGGCGGCTGACGCGGTGTGTCAGGAATGGCGACTCGCGAACAAGTTCGCTCCTACAGGGTTCGTGCGATCAGGCTTGGGCCAACGTAAGACGAGGCGGCTTGCCGGGCTTGCGGCCCTGGTCGGAAAACATGAGGCTGGTGTCCAGATCGCCGCCGTACAGCTCGTTGAGAAACTGACTGCTCAGCTCGTTACCCTTGCCGTCGTAATGAATGCGCCCGCTCTTCAAAGCCACAGCACGCGGGCAATAGCGCACGGCGTAATCGACTTGATGCAGGGTCACGACCACGGTCTTGCCGTCGCGACGATTGATGTCGGAAAGGATTTCCATGACGTTGCGCGCAGATTCAGGGTCCAGCGAAGCGATAGGCTCGTCTGCCAGAATCACTTCGGCGCGCTGGGTCAGGGCGCGAGCAATCGCCACACGCTGCTGCTGACCACCGGAAAGTGTCGAGGCGCGCTGATGGGCCAGATCCGCCAGCCCGACGCGGGCCAGGGATTCCATCGCACGTTGTTTTTCCTCGGCGTTGAACAGCCCGAGGTTGCCGCGCCAGCGAGGCATGCGGCCCAGGCAACCGAGCAGCACGTTATCGATAACGCTGAGGCGATTGACCAGATTGAATTGCTGAAAGATGTAGCCGATGTCGGCACGCAGGCGGCGCACCTGGCTATTCAGGCGACCGGAAGATTGCACCTCACGGCCCAGCACCTGAACCTTGCCGCCATTGCTGCGATCACAACAAGCCAGGCCCGCGAGATGGCGCAACAGGGTAGATTTGCCGGAGCCCGAAGCGCCGATCAGTGCGACCATTTCTCCGGGTTGTATAGACAATGCAAGATCAACCAGAGCGGTCTTGCGGGCAAATGTCTTGTTCAAGCGGTCGACATGGATAGCTGCGTTCATGGGCTTCTCTGTCTTGTGGGCCTGGCGTCCTGCCACCGTGAATTGGCGAGCTGCCAAACCGGTCCATGGCGGGCTGCGGTGCGAGTGACAATAGAGAGAGCGTGTGGCAGTTCGATGAACCGAAGATGAACGCGCGATAACAGTTTGTTGAAGGTTTGAGGTCGGGTTTTGCGCGGATTTTTCCGACATCTGAAGCTAGAATCGCGGCCCCGTTGCCCTGTGGGCTAGACAACTTGACACCTGTAGGAGCGAGGCTTGCCCGCGAAGCTGAACCAGCGGTTTGCCTGACACACCTCAATTAAAGCTTCGCGGGCAAGCCTCGCCAACAATCCAGGTTTGTCCGCAGGCAGCAAGCCAATTTGAAATGACAAGGGGTTAACCCATGAACTGGATTCAAACCATGAAAAAAACGCTGTCGATCACCTTGCTCGGCGCCCTGCCATTAATGGCCTACGCCGCTGGCAATGTCGCCGATGACACCCCGCCCCTGGCCGAGACTGGCTCCGCCCATTACACCTTCGAGCGCCTGACCGTCGATTCCGCTGACGGTCAGCGCCACTACCGCCTCGACATCGCGGTTCCGAAAAAAGCGCCGCCCGCCACTGGCTACCCGGTGATGTACCTGCTTGATGGCAACAACGTCATGGCCGAGCTGCGTGATGACTGGCTGGGAAAACTGCAGGAAGGCAGCCCGCCGTTGCTGGTGATGATCGGTTACGACATCGATGGCACCTACGACATGACGCAGCGTACCCGCGACTACACCGGGGCGACGTCGGCGGCGTTTCTGCAGTTGCTCGAAGGCAGGATCAAGCCTGAGGTTCAGGCACGCTACGCCGTCGATCAAACGCGGCAAATGCTATGGGGACATTCGTTCGGCGGGTTGTTCGTGCTGTACGCGCTGCTGGAAAAACCCGAAGCGTTCCAGACCTGGTTCGCCGCCAGCCCGTCGCTGTGGTTTCAGCCAATGACCTTCGACAACGGCATGGCGTTGCAGCGGTTCAGCGGCGATCAACCGAGAACAGTGCGCATCATGCGCGGGGAACGGGAAGGCAAGCCGCCGGTGGGGCAGTTCGATAACGGCTCGCCGGAAAGACGAAAGGCCATGGCGGCGGTGCCGAACGACTCCAACCGCATACTGGCCGAGCATTTGGCGAGCCTGCCCAATACCGATGCGACCTATGAACAGCCCAACGGCCGAAACCATGGGCAGATGTTCAGTACGGCGCTGTATCCGGCCTTGAGAATGGCGGCGGGGCTGCCAGAAAAACCCTGACTTAACGCCGCCAGTACTGTAGGAGCTGACGAGCCCGAGCGAGGCTGCGATTGCGGTGTGTCAGACAGATTGCATCGCAGCCTCGCGTTGCTCGTCAGCTCCTACAGGGATCGCGCATCCTCCGTCTCCGGTTAGATCCGGAACGTGCCGACCAGATGCTGCAACCGCGCAGTCTGGTGTTCCAGGTGCGAGCAGGCGTCCAGGGTCGATTTGAGGTTGTCGACACCTTCCTGGTTCAGGGTGTTGATTTCGGTGATGTCGACGTTGATCGACTCGACCACCGCCGTCTGCTCCTCGGTCGCCGTCGCCACGGACTGGTTCATGCCGTCGATTTCGCCGATGCGCTGGGTCACGCTGCCCAGCCGTTCGCCGGCCTTATTGGCGATGACCACACTGCTTTCGCTCTGGCGTTGGCTCTCGGTCATGTTGGCCACCGCATCCCGCGCGCCAACCTGTAGCTCCTCAATCATTTTCTGCACTTGTTGCGCCGAATCCTGGGTGCGATGGGCCAGGTTGCGTACCTCGTCGGCCACCACGGCAAACCCGCGACCGGCCTCCCCCGCACGCGCGGCTTCAATGGCTGCGTTGAGCGCCAGCAGGTTGGTCTGCTGGGAGATGCCGGAAATCACTTCCAGAATCTGTCCGATGTTGGCGGTCTTGTTGTTCAGGGTTTCGATGTTGACGCACGATTCGCTGATCTTCTCCGACAGCTGATTCATCGCCGTGATCGTCTGGCTGACCACGCCCTGTCCTTCACTGGCCAACTGGCTGGCCTGGCTGGAATGCTGCGAAGCCAGGGCTGCGTTCTGCGCGATCTCTTGAGCGGCGGCGCCCAGCTGGTTGATCGCCGCAGCCACGCTGGTGGTGCGGTTGGCCTGCTGATCGGAGTTTTTCATCGAGGAATTGGACGCGCCCACTACGCGTGCGGCGACCTCTCCCAACTGCCCGGCGGTGGACGCCACTTCGCGGATCGAGCCGTGAATACGCTCGACGAAGCGGTTGAACGACTGCGCCATCTGGCCGAACTCATCGTTGGAATCGGTGTTCAGGCGCTTGGTCAGATCCCCTTCGCCGTCGGCGATATCGGCCATGGCGCGGCCCATCTGGTGCAGCGGTCGCATCAGCACCCGAATCAACAGCCCCAGCAGCACAATGATGATCGCCACCGCGATGAGCATGGCGGTAATGGCCGAGGCGCGGAATTCGCTAAGCATCGAATACGCGGCGTCGCGATCCAGTACCAGCGCCACGTACCAGTTGGCCGAACTCAGGCCCTGGACTTTGGTGAAGGAGATGAACTGCGCCTTGCCGCCGGACTCAATCTCGGCCACGCCAGGGGCGATCTTCGGTGCACCGTCCGGATAGGCCTCGCTGACGTTTTTTAGCAGCAGTTTGCTGTCGGGGTGAATCAGGATCTTGCCCTCGGCGCTGACGATGTACGCGTAACCATGGCCGCCGAAATTCAAGGAGTTGATGGTCTTGCTGATGGCGTCCAGGGAGATGTCAGCGCCTGCCACGCCGATCATCTGCCCTTGCTGGCGAACCGGCGTGGCGAGGGTCACCACCAGTTTGCCGGACGAGGCCGCAATGTACGGTTCGGTGACGATAGTGGCCTGAGCCGCATCGGCGGCTTTGTACCAGCCACGCGCGCGGGGGTCATAATCCGCGGCGCGGTTGCCGGCAGGCACGGAAAACATCACCCCGTCCTTGCCACCGAAATAACTGAGCTGGAAGTTTTCCGGATAGACCGGCAAGCCGATGGCGCGCTGCAACGTCGCCTGCGCAGGCCCGTCTAGCGCAACCTGCTGCGCCATGGAGAGCAGCAACTGGATGCGACTGTCCAGCCAGGTCTGAATATTTTGCGTGGTCAGACTGCCTAGCTGGGTAAGTTCTGAGTCCACATTGTTTTTCAGGGTTTCCCGTTGTCGGTAATCATTCACCACGATAAACAGCGAGAACGCGACGACAACTATCAACGCGGCAGCCAGCAGGATTTTTCTGCTGAAGCCAAGACTTCTGATCATACGTTTGTATCCATCAACAGGAATGACAACGAGAGAGGGGTGCACCACCGGTTAGGCACGCGCTGCGCTTTGTACGGGCTTGCACAGAAAAAGGGAAGACGCGGCCTGAGATATGTGTCGGCCGGTTTGAGGGGGGCGTTAGTTGGGGTGACGAGTGGTGGAAAGTCGACTAGCGCATGCACCTGACAATTGCTGGACTGTTGTAACCACACCGTGGGAGCGGACTTGTCCGCGAAGACTGCATCACAGCCGACACATTGATTGAATGTGCCGACGCCTTCGCGGACAAGTCCGCTCCCACGGGCTTTGGGCAATACCCGTCATCGGGGCACCGCCGGATTGTTACTTGGCAAACAACTGCGACATGTCCTTGAACGCCTTGAACTCCAGCGCATTGCCGCACGGGTCGAACAGGAACATGGTCGCCTGCTCGCCCACCTGGCCCTTGAAGCGCACGTAGGGTTCGATCACGAACTTCACGCCCTGCCCGCGCAACCGTTCGGCCAACGCTTCCCAGGTTTCCCATGCCAGTACTACACCGAAATGCGGCACCGGCACGTCATGGCCGTCTACCGCATTGCTGCCGGCGTGGGCTTGTGAGTCAGTTTTCGGGTGCTCGTGAATCACCAACTGGTGGCCGAAAAAGTCGAAATCCACCCAGTGATCACTGGAGCGGCCTTCCGGCAGGTTGAACACGTTGGCGTAGAAGTGTCGGGCCGCGGCCAGGTCGTACACCGGAATGGCCAGATGGAACGGGGTCAGCGTGGAGTTGGGCGTGGTCACGGGAATGTCTCTTGTTAATGAATGTCCGTATCTTTGCCCATTGAATGTTCAATTGAAAACTCATAATTTTCGTGTCGAGCAATAATTTTTTTTATCAATGAGCCCACCATGATCCGCGAACTCAAAACCCTACTGGCCGTGGCCCGTCTCGGCACCTTCGTCGCTGCGGGCAACCATATTGGCCTGACCCAATCGGCGGTCAGTGCGCAGATTCGCACGCTGGAAAAAGCCCTGGGCAACAGCCTGTTCGACCGCAGCGGGCGCAGTGCCACGCTGAACGCCGCCGGCCAGCGTGCCTTGCCCATGGCCCGGGAGATCATCGAGATTTTCGAGCGCATGGCAAAGCCTGAGCACGACAGCGGCTATTTTGGAGAGCTGGTGATCGGCGCCATCGCCACCGTGCAGACCGGCCTGTTGCCGGACGCGTTGGTGCGCCTCAATCATCACGCCCCGGCCATCGAAGCCAAAGTGAGGCCCGGCGTGTCGCAGCACCTGCTGAACAGCGTAGACGCTGGCGAGATCGACATGGCGATCCTGATTCACCCGCCGTTCGCGCTGCCCAAGGATTTGCACATGAAAGTGATCAGCCGCGAGCCGTTTGTGCTGATCGCCCCGGCGCAGACCCTGGGCGATGATCCGCTGCAATTGCTCAGGGAGAACCGGCTGGTGCGTTATGACCGGCATTCATTCGGCGGGCGTCAGGTGAGCCGTTTTCTGCGCGAGCAGAAGATCGAGGTCAATCCAGGGCTGGAACTGGACGAAGTCGAAGCGCTGGTACGGATGGTCGAGGCCGGGCTGGGGGTGTCATTGGTGCCGCAAGCCGGGCTGTGGCTGACGCGGGAGGCCAATATCCGAGTGATTGAATTGGGCGCCTTGACCTTCTACCGCGAGCTGGTGCTGATCATGCGCCACGCCAATCGGCAGTTGCCGTTGCACAAGCTGTTTCGTGAATGTCTGGAATGATTGACGCAGAACCTTGTAGGAGCTGCCGAAGTCTGCGATGCGGTGTGGCTGATGCGCCTTCGATTGTGTGTATATCCGTTATCGCGAGTGCGGCTGATATCGGTTCCGCCCGTACGACGTGTCACTTTGTTTTGGCAAAGTCACCAAACCGTTTCGCTCCCGTGTCCGGCCCTCCTTCGTCGGGTTCCAAATTCGCACCTTATGCCGTATCCAAAGGCTCGGCACGACACAAAACCTGTAGGAGCGAATTCATTCGCGAGAGGCCAGTGCTGCATTCCCACGCGGAGCGTGAGGAACGATCGGGAGCGCCAAACCGGGAGCACCGCATCGCAGCCTTCGGCAGCTCCTACAGGGATTTTCATGCGCCGATGATCAACCGGTCATCGCCGCCATAGCCACCGAAGTCGCGGCTGTACGGGTTTCGACGCCAAGTTACTGATCGCTCCCACGCTCCGCGTGGTAGCGCCTCTCATGACGCTCCGCGTCATCGGACGCGGAGCGTCCGGAGCTGCATTCCCACGCGCAGCGTGAGGAACGATCAGGAGCGCTGAGCGCGCTGGGCTTTTGATCTTCTTTCACGCCAGTCCAGACACCGCCGAACGCGACTTGGGTGCAGGCCGAACGCAGGCGGCGCGCAGTGGGCAGCGCGGCATGGATGCCGCGCTAGCCGCCTCCGGCCATGGATGGCCGATGGCGGCGTGCCCACGGAGCGTCGCCTGCGTGAGGGGACCCGACGAAGGAGGCCCAAACCGGGAGCAAATGGTTTTGGTTACTTTTCCCGAAAGAAAAGTGACCCGCCGTAAGGGCGGAACCATAACCACAGCACATACACATAACGGATATACACCCGGTACAAGAGTGTGTCAGACCCACCGCATCGCGACCGTCGTTACCTCCGATTGCTCCTACAGGGGACCGTGTGACCCAGACATAAATTGGCCCACCCCCGATAACGGATAAACACACCATCCCGGTACACCCGAAACACCGCATCGCAGCCTTCGGCAGCTCCTACAGAGATTTTCGTGCGCCGATGATCAACCGGTCATCGCCGCCATAGCCACCGACGTCGCGGCGGTACGGGTTTCGACGCCGAGTTTGATGTAGATGTGCTCCAGGTGCTTGTTCACCGTGCGCGGACTCAATTGCAAAATGTCGGCAATGTCTTTGTTGGTCTTGCCACAAGACACCCAGCGCAACACTTCGATTTCACGGTCGGTCAGCTGAAAGCGCCCGGACAGTTTGCCGTAGGCCGATTTGTCATCGAACCGGACCGGCTGCGAAGCCGTGCGGGCCGATTGCAGAATCCGCGCAGTGCGCAAATGCGAGGCCACCCTGGCCAGCACTTCCGTGCACTGGATCGGCTTGGTGACGTAATCGATGGCGCCCGCTTCGAACCCCTGCACCACATGCTCGCTGTCGGTCAGCGCCGTCATGAACAGCACCGGGATGTTCGCCGTGTCCGGTTGCGCCTTGATTTGCCGGCAAGTGTCGAAGCCGTTGAGGCCGGGCATCATCGCGTCCAGCAGAATCAGGTCCGGGCGCCGACGCTGGATGCGGGTCAGCGCGCTGTGTCCGTCCAGCGCCACCAGCACCATGTAGCCTGCTTCATCCAGGGCATCGGACAGCAGCGCCAGATTATCGGGAACGTCATCGACGATCAGGATGACGCCGTTTTCAGCGGCTCGGGTCATGGCGTCCATTAAGGGCCTCCTTCAATTGAAGACTGAGTTCATCCAGGCGAAAGCCTGAGGCCAGGGTGCGCAGGCCGGTGACAAAACCGGCACTGCTGGTGCTATTGAGCTCGATGGCGTCGAGCTTTTGTTGAATGCCCCGAACGTAGCCCAGGCCGCACAACTCATAGAGCTCTTCCAGATCGGCGCGCGAAGGCAGACCGCCCACGGCCGGTAGAGCCAAGGCCGGGCCGCGCAGGCGCCGCTGCCAGGTCAGCTGCAGATGGTGCTCAATACGTTCGAGCAATTGCTGCAGGTGCACCGGCTTGGCCAAGTAGTCGTTGCACACCTTGAGGCTGCGTTCCTTATCGTCGGCGAAGGCGTTGGCATTGGCCGACAGCACAATGATCGGCGCCAGCGACAGCGCGTTGCGGCGAATCATGCGGCTGGTGGCCCAGCCGTCCATGTCCGGCATGGACAGGTCCATCAGAATCAGATCCGGGTGCAGCAACGACACCTGCCTGACCGCCTCATGGCCGTTGGCCGCCTGCGCCACTTCAAACCCCAGGGGCGTGAGCATCCCGCTGATGACCTTGCGATGCTCAATGTGATCGTCCACCACCAGAATCAGCCGCCTGTGGCCGTCATAACCCGTGACGTCGTGATTGACGTCGATGACGGCCTTGGGCACCCGGACTTCCGACAGAAACAGCCGCACCTGAAACCGCGTACCCTCCCCCGGCTGGCTACTGACCGATAACGCGCCGCCCATCAGCGCCGTAAGCATGCGGGTGATGGTCAGCCCCAGGCCCACGCCGTTGTCCTGCCTGACCAGCCCCCCGCGTTCGAACGGCTGAAAGATCCGCTCGATCTGCTCAGGCGCGATGCCGATCCCGGTGTCGATGATGTCGAACGTCGCGGTTTCACGGCGGTAATTCACGCGCAGGCAGACCTCGCCGCTGTCAGTGAAATTGATCGCGTTACCCAGCAGGTTGATCAGGATCTGCCGCACCCGCTTCTCATCGCCGCGCACCACTTCCGGCATGCGCCCAAGCAGCTCCAGGCGAAACTTCAGGCCTTTCTCGCGAGCGGTGCTGGCAAACATTTTCTGCAGATCATTGAGAAACTCTTGGAACAGTATTTCCGAAGGCTCGAGGCGCAATTTGCCGGCCTCGATTTTGGCCACGTCGAGCAAACCGTCGATCAGCGACAGCAGGTGCGAACTGCTGCGCATGATGGTCGCCAGGGAATCGAGGTGCTTGCCGGGGGTGGCCGCGTCCCGCTGCAGGATCTGGGTGAAACCGAGGATGCTGTTGAGCGGCGTGCGCAGTTCGTGGGACAGCCCGGTCACGTAACGGCTCTTGGCCGCGTTGGCCGCCTCCGACGCCTCTTTGGCTTCCTGCAGCGCTTGGTCGGTTTTGTGGTGGGCCTGTATTTCCTGCATCAAAAGGGCCGTCTGACGCTCGGATTCCTGCAGCGCCACACGACGGCTTTCCCGGGTCAGCACCACCCACCAGGCCAGCACGCCGGCGAACACGCAAAAGGTCAGGAACGCCTTGAGAAACGCCAGCATCAGGGTGTGATGCACCTGCGCCGACTGGTCGACCAGGCCATGGGAGACCTGGCTGTAGATCATCGCCAGCGCCCCGGACAGGGTCAGCACCAGGACGGTCAACAGGCCCAGGTATTGCGCCAGCCGCGTGTGCAAATACTGGCGCGGCAAACGGGGCAACAGCCGTGCGATCAGATCTTCAAACTGCATCGACAGCCGCGCGCGGGTTTTGCATTGATCGCCGCAGCGCGCGTCCAGCGAACAGCACAACGAGCAGATCGGCGAGCCATACGCCGGGCACCACGCCATGTCCGGGGTTTCGAAGGTGTTGCTGCACACGCCACAACGCAGGCTGGTCTGACGCCCCAGCGGAAACAGCAGTGCGGGGTCGCTGTCCCGGGCCAGGTAATAGCGCCCCTTGGTCAGCCAGGCAATCAACGGTGCGGCGATCAGGGCGGTGGTCAGGGAAATCAGCGGCGGCGCAGCCCGGGCGACGTCCCCCAGCGCGCCGAAATGGGCACACATGGACAGCAAAGACGCAATGAACATCGCGCCGACGCCCACCGGGTTGATGTCGTAAAGGTGGGCGCGCTTGAATTCAATGTGTCTGGGGGACAGCCCAAGCGGCTTGTTGATCACCAGGTCGGCCACCAGCGCACCGATCCAGGCGATGGCCACGTTGGCGTACAGGCCGAGCACTTCCTCGATGGCATCGAATACGCCCAGCTCCATGAGGATCAGCGCGATGGCGACGTTGAACACCAGCCAGATCACCCGGCCGGGATGACTGTGGGTGACTCGCGCAAAGAAGTTCGACCAGGCCAGAGACCCTGCGTAGGCGTTGGTCATGTTGATCTTGATCTGGGAAATGATCACGAACAGGACCATCGCCGCCAGCGCCCACTCCGGCGAAACGAACACGTAGTGGAACGCGACCAGGTACATCTGCGTAGGCTCGGCGGCGCGCTCGATGGGCACCTGATGCTGCAGGGCCAGGAACGCCAGGAAAGCGCCGGCCATGATTTTCAGCGCACCGGGGATCACCCAGCCAGGCCCGGCCATCAACAGCGCAGCCCACCAGCGCTTGCGATTATGGCGGGTCTTTTCCGGCAGGAAGCGCAGGTAGTCCACCTGTTCGCCAATCTGCGTCACCAGAGACAGGGCGACGCTGAAAGCCGCCCCGAACAGTAGCAGGTTGAAGGTGCCCCCTTCGCCTTCGCGGCCGGCAAAGCTGGTGAGATCGGACAGCGCGTCGGGGTTTTTCCAGATCACTGCCACGTACGGCACGATCAGCAGCGTCAGCCACAGCGGTTGCGACCACATTTGCAGGCGACTGATCAGGGTGATGCCGTACGCCACCAGCGGGATGACGATGATCGAGCAGATCACGTAGGCCAGCGCCAGCGGTATGTGGGTGTACAGCTCCAGCGCCAGGGCCATGATCGCCGCTTCCAGGGCGAAGAACAGGAAGGTGAAGCTGGCGTAGATCAATGAGGTGATAGTGGAGCCGATGTAGCCGAACCCGGCGCCACGGGTCAGCAGGTCCATGTCCACGCCATAGCGGGCGGCGTAGTAGCTGATGGGCAGGCCGGTGAGAAAGATCACCACCGCCATGGCGATGATCGCCCACAGGGTGTTGGTGAAGCCGTAACTCATCACCAGCGCGCCGCCGATGGCCTCCAGCGCCAGGAACGACACGGCGCCGACGGCGGTGTTGGCGATGCGGAACTCCGACCATTTGCGAAAGGACTTGGGCGTGAAACGCAGCGCGTAGTCTTCCATGGTCTCGTCGGCGACCAGACGATTGTAATCGCGGCGCACCTTGATGATGCGTTGAGAGCCGGAGGGGCGCACTGAGTGGTTCCTGATGGGAAAGAGCGAATTCAACACTGACCCGTTGGAGCGAGGCTTGCCCGCGAAGCTGAGCCGCCAATATGCCTGACACACCCCAATCACAGCTTCGCGGGCAAGCCTCGCTCCAACAGAGCCCGGCTCAACGCTCGGAATTTGAACAGCAACTTCTGTGCCGCGGGCCTAATCATGCCTTTGATCAAAGTTCCCGGCGCTACGTCAAATGACGTACGCCGATACGTCACGCTGCGTATACCTGGTTTCCCGCACCACGCTCATTCTTGCTCGCAGCTCGCGGCGGTCCCTCACCCGGCCCGTCTCGAATCACCAGCACAGGAGCGGGAACATGGATTCACGACTGACAGGCCCCACGCGCTTTTTCCCCCGACGGCTGGCATTGGGTGCGGCGGCACTTTCACTGATCGCCGCCAGCGTGTTCAGCCAGGTGACCCTGGCCGACGATGCCAACACCACCGGTCTTGCCGTCACGCCCACCGAAGTCACCGTCGGCCAGCTGCACTCGGCCACCGGCACCATGGCGATCTCGGAAACCGGTTCGATCCAGGCCGAGCGCCTGGCGATCGATCAGATCAACGCATCGGGCGGCATCCTCGGACGCCAGATCAAGATCGTGCAGGAAGACGGCGCGTCCGACTGGCCTACGTTCGCCGAGAAAGCCAAGAAACTGCTGGTGGGCGACAAGGTGGCCGCGGTGTTCGGCTGCTGGACCTCGGCCTCGCGTAAAGCGGTGTTGCCAGTGTTCGAGAAAGAAAACGGCCTGTTGTACTACCCGACCTTCTATGAAGGGCTGGAACAGTCCAAGAACGTGATCTACACGGGCCAGGAAGCCACCCAGCAGATTCTCGCCAGCCTGGACTGGATCGCCAAGACCAAAGGCGCCAAGACCTTCTACCTGATCGGCTCCGACTACATCTGGCCGCGCACCTCGATGAAGATCGCGCGCAAGCACATCGAAAACGTGCTGCACGGCACCGTCGTCGGCGAAGACTACTACCCGCTTGGCAACACCCAGTTCGGTTCGCTGATCAACAAAGTCAAATTGAAGAAGCCTGACGTGGTCTTCGCTGCAGTCGTGGGCGGCTCCAACGTGGCGTTCTACAAGCAGCTCAAAGCCGCAGGCGTGACCTCGGCCAAGCAAAACCTGCTGACCCTCTCGGTGACCGAGGATGAGCTGCTGGGCATTGGCGGTGAAAACATGGAGGGCTTCTATGCCTCGATGAAGTACTTCCAGAGCCTGGACAACCCGAACAACAAAGCCTTCGTCGAAGCGTTCAAGGCCAAGTACGGCAAGGATTCGGTGATGGGCGACGTGACCCAGGCCGCTTACCTGGGCCCGTGGTTGTGGAAAGCCGCTGTCGAGAAAGCCGGCAGTTTCGACGTCGATAAAGTGGTGGCCGCCTCCCCTGGCATCGAACTGAAAAGCGCGCCTGAGGGCTACGTGAAAGTCCACGAAAACCACCACCTGTGGAGCAAGACGCGGATCGGCGAAGTCCAGGCCAACGGCCAGTTCAAGGTGATCTACGAGTCGGATCTGATCGAACCGAATCCGTTTCCGAAGGGCTACCAGTAACCGCTGAACCTGCACTAACCCCTGTGGGAGGGAGCTTGCTCGCGAAAGCGGCCTGACTGAAACAACGCGGCGCTCTCCATCGCGAGCAAGCTCCCTCCCACAGCGTTGCCTGATCGTTACCACGCGGAGCGTGGGAACGATCAGGCGCCCATCTACCTTTCACCTCGGAGACCATCATCATGGAATGGCTATCGGAATTTGGTGCCATCGCGGCCATGCAGGGGTTCAACGGGCTTTCCGTGTTCTGCGTGCTGCTGTTGATGGCCCTGGGGCTGGCGATCATTTTTGGTCAGATGGGCGTGATTAACATGGCCCATGGTGAATTCCTCACCATCGGCGCCTACACCACTTACGTGCTGTCGACCCTGGTGCAGACCTACTGCCCGTGGATGCAGCCGTACTACTTTTTCTTCGCCATCGCGCTGTCGTTCGTGGTGGCCGGTGCCATCGGCTGGGTGGTGGAGCGGGTGATGATCAGCCGCCTCTACCATCGGCCCCTCGACACCCTGCTCGCGACCTGGGGTTTGTCCCTGGTCATGCAACAAGCCTTCCGCTCCATCTTCGGTGCCCGTGAAGTCAGCGCTAACCCGCCCGAATGGCTGATGGGCGCGGTCAACCTCACCGACGCCATCGAAATCCCGCGCAACGGCCTGTTCGTGATGGGCCTGACGGTGCTGATGACCGGCGGCATTTTCCTGATGCTGTACCGCACCCGCTGGGGTTTGCACGTTCGCGCCACGGTGCAGAACCGCGTCATGAGCCGTGCCGTGGGCATCAACACGCGCAAGGTCGACCGCATGACGTTCGCCCTGGGCTGTGGCGTGGCCGGTGTGGCGGGTGCGGCGTTCACCACCATCGGCTCCACCGGGCCCACGGCCGGTTCGCTGTACATCGTCGACACCTTTCTGGTGGTGGTATTCGGCGGCGCGCAAAGCCTGTTCGGCACCATTGCCTCAGCGTTCGCCATCGCCCAGACCCAGTCGCTGTCGGAGTTTTTCATGAGTGGCTCGATGGCCAAGGTCCTGACCCTGTCCGCCGTGATCCTGATCCTGCTGATGCGCCCGCAAGGGTTGTTTGCCAGCAAGGTTCGTAAATAAGTGTGCGTGCTGGCAGAAGCGCCCGGTGTCGTGCGGCAAGCCCGCTTCTGTGGGAGGGAGCTTGCTCGCGATTTGGGTCGATGGCTTGCAGAGCATGGATCGCATGGACTGGCTCCTGGCGAGCAAGCTCCCTCCCACCGTTCGCGGTCGGCAATCAAATTCATGAGTTGCCCAAGTTCGACAAGAGAGGCCAAGTAATGAACGCGCTAAACAAAATGCTCGGTGGACGCCAGGGCGTGATCGGCCTGTTGATCCTGGCTGCCCTGATTCTGGTGGTCTTCCCGCTGACCCTGGACGCCTTTCGCCTGAACATGGTCGGCAAATACCTGACCTACGCGTTTGTCGCGGTGGGCCTGGTGTTGTGCTGGGGCTATGGCGGCATTCTCAGCCTGGGGCAAGGCGTGTTCTTCGGCCTGGGCGGCTACTGCATGGCGATGTTCCTCAAGCTAGAAGCGTCCGACCCGGAAAGCACCAAGATCCAGTCCACTCCCGGCATTCCGGACTTCATGGACTGGAACCAGATCACCGAACTGCCGTGGTTATGGGTGCCGTTTCACAGCTTCACCTTCACCGTGATCGCGGTGATCGTGGCGCCGGTGCTGCTGGCGTTGATCATCGGTGCAGCGCTGTTCCGGCGACGGGTGGGTGACGTGTATTTCTCCATCGTCACCCAGGCCATCGCCCTGATCCTGACCGTGCTGATCATCGGCCAGCAAGGCCTGACCGGCGGGGTGAACGGCATCACCGATCTCAAGACCCTGCTCGGCTGGGACATCCGCGGCGACGGCGCCAAGCTGGCGTTGTACTTCATTAATGCCGGGCTGCTGTTCGCCTGCATCCTGGTAGGCAAATTCATCCTCAATTCCAAGCTTGGCCGGTTGCTGATGGCCATGCGTGACAAGGAAGAGCGCGTGCGTTTTTCCGGTTACGACGTCGCCGCCTTCAAGGTCTTCGTGTACTGCATCGCTGCCGGGTTCTCGGCCATTGGCGGCGCAATGTTCGCCTTGCAGGTCGGCTTCATGTCGCCCTCGTTCGTCGGCATCGTGCCGTCCATTGAAATGGTGATTTTTGCGGCGGTCGGCGGGCGCATGTCGCTGCTGGGCGCGGTGTACGGCTCGCTGTTGGTGAACTACGGCAAGACCTACTTCTCCGAATCGTTCCCCGAGTTGTGGCTGTACCTCATGGGCGGCCTGTTCATCGCCGTGGTCATGTATTTCCCCAACGGCCTGGCCGGTTTGTGGGAAAGCCACGGCCGCAAATGGCTGTCAGGCAAACGCAAACCGGCGCCGGTGCTGAGCACCCCTGCCCCGGTGGTCACGCCGACACCTGCCTCCGCTGACACGAAAACCGTCAGCCCGTTGGAGATTCAGCCATGACCAGCCCCACAGGCTTCCAGATGAACAAACCGGTGCTGGCCATCGAAGGGCTGACCGTGTCATTCGACGGCTTCAAGGCGGTGGATGACCTCAACCTGTACATCGACCGCAATGAAGTGCGAGTGGTGATCGGCCCCAACGGTGCGGGCAAGACCACGGTACTGGACCTGATCTGCGGCAAGACCCGCGCCACCGGCGGCAGCATCCAGTTCAAGGACCGCGAGCTGACCAAGATGAACGAGTACGACATCGTTCGCGCAGGCGTGGGGCGCAAATTCCAGACCCCTTCGATCTACGACAACTTGAGCGTGTTCGAGAACCTGGAGATGTCATTCCCGACCGGTCGTTCGGTGTTTGGCGCGCTGTTTTTCAAGCGCACCCAAGAAGTGCTGGACCGCGTCAAGCAGGTCTCCGCCGACATCTTTCTCGGTGACCTGCTGGAGCAGCAGGCCGGGCTTTTGTCCCACGGCCAGAAGCAATGGCTGGAGATCGGCATGTTGCTGATGCAGGACCCGGAACTGCTGATGCTCGACGAGCCGGTGGCCGGCATGAGCGTCAGCGAGCGTGCGCAGACCGCCGACCTGTTGAACCGCATCAGCCAGGGCCGTTCGGTGCTGGTGATTGAGCACGACATGGAATTTGTGAAGAGCATCGCGCACAAGGTCACGGTGCTGCATCAGGGCAAAGTGCTGGCCGAAGGCAGCATGGAGTCGGTACAGAACAACCCGAAAGTCATCGAAGTCTATCTGGGCCATTAAGGAGCGCAGCATGTTCAAGATTCAGCAGCTGGCGTGCGGTTATGGCCAAAGTCAGATTCTCCACGACCTGAACCTCTCGGTGCAGAAACAGGAAATCGTCGCCGTGATGGGCCGCAACGGCATGGGCAAGACCACGCTGTTCAAGAGCCTGATGGGCATCTTGCCGCAATGGGGTGGCCAGGTGCAGCTGGACGGGGTGGACGTGTCGGCCATGGAAACCCACAACCGGGTCGCACACGGCATGGCCTACGTGCCCCAGGGGCGGATGATATTTCCGTCCATGAGCGTGCTGGAAAACATTCAGACCGGGCTGCCTGCCTCGGCCAATGGCAAGGTCCCGGAGGACCTGTACGCGCTGTTCCCGGTGCTGTTCGACATGCGCAGCCGACGCGGCGGCAACTTGTCCGGCGGCCAGCAACAACAGCTGGCTATCGCCCGCGCACTGGCGACCAATCCCAAGGTGTTGCTGCTCGACGAACCCACCGAAGGCATCCAGCCGTCGATCATCAAGGACATCGCCCGCACCCTCAAAGAGATCCGCACCCTGCGCAACCTGACCATCGTCGTGTCCGAGCAGGTGCTCTCCTTCACCCTGGAAATCGCCGACCGGCTGCTGGTGATCGAGAAGGGCCGCTTCGTCATTGAAGAGACCCGGGCCAATGTCGATGAAGCGACGATCAGTCGGTATCTATCGGTGTAGCCAGGCCGGTTTTTTGTTTGTTCCGGCGCCTTTGCCCACGAAGGCGTCACCCCACGCTTATCGGATTGACCCGAAACCCAAGGAGAACCCCCATGACCGATACCTTGATCAAAGTCGACCTCAACCAGCCTGTCACCGAAAACGAGCAGATCCACAACCGCTGGCACCCGGACATCCCCATGGCGTGCTGGGTCAAGCCGGGCGATGACTTCATCCTCGAAACCTACGACTGGACCGCCGGCGCGATCAAGAACGACGATGACGCCAGCGATGTGCGTGACGTTGACCTGACGACCGTGCATTACCTCTCGGGGCCGGTGGGTGTGCATGGCGCCGAGCCCGGTGACCTGCTGGTGGTTGACCTGCTGGACATCGGTGCCCGCGCCGATTCCCAGTGGGGCTTCAATGGTTTCTTTTCCAAGCAGAACGGTGGCGGCTTCCTCACGGAGCATTTCCCGCTGGCGCAGAAATCCATCTGGGATTTCAAAGGCATGATGACCAGTTCCCGGCACATTCCCGGTGTTGAGTTCGCAGGTTTGATTCACCCCGGCCTGATTGGCTGCCTGCCGGATCACAAGATGCTCGCCGAGTGGAACCGTCGCGAACAGGAACTGATCGACACCGACCCGGAACGCGTACCGGCACTGGCCTGCCCACCCTGCGCCAGCACCGCGCACCTGGGCAAACTTAAGGGGCCGGCCCGCGATCTGGCGGCCGCCACGGGCGCACGCACCGTTCCGCCTCGTGAGCACGGCGGCAACTGCGATATCAAGGATTTGTCCCGCGGCTCGAAGGTGTTCTTTCCGGTCTATGTCGATGGCGCAGGTCTGTCGGTGGGCGATTTGCACTTCAGCCAGGGCGATGGCGAAATCACCTTCTGCGGCGCCATCGAAATGGCCGGCTGGGTGCACATGCGCGTCGAGCTGATCAAGGGCGGCATGGCCAAGTACGGGATCAAAAACCCGGTGTTCAAGCCAAGCCCTATCGTGCCGAACTACAATAATTACCTGATCTTCGAAGGCATCTCGGTGGACGAAGCCGGCCAGCAGCACTATCTGGACGTCAACGTGGCCTACCGCCAGGCGTGCCTGAACGCAATCAACTACATGACCAAGTTCGGCTACTCGCCGGCACAGGGTTATTCGTTGCTGGGCTCGGCACCGGTGCAGGGTCACATCAGCGGCGTGGTCGACATCCCCAACGCCTGCGCCACCCTGTGGCTGCCGACGGAGATCTTCAAGTTCGACATCAACCCCAACGCCAATGGCCCGACGAAGTTCATCGACGGCACCGTGGATCTGCCGATTGCGCAGGATAAGTAACAGCGGGCTGACACCCGCTGCTTCTGCCCGGAGGGCGTGGGAGTCCGGCTTGCCGACGATGGGTTGCGAAGCAGCCCCAGAACCAGATGCTTCGGTCCTGTCAGACAGACCGCGTGCCAGGTTTCGCTGCCGCTTCGCGGCAGATCGCAGACAAGTCAGCTCCCACGGCCTGCGGCCAGAAGCGGACGTGAGCGCCCAACAGATTGCACGCCGACTTGAGGATAACTGCCATGCCCATGTACGAATACGACTGCCCTGACTGCGGGGATTTCACTTCACTGCGGCCGATGGCTGAAAGCGCGCTGCCGTGCGAATGCCCGGATTGCGGTGCCTCAAGCATGCGGGTGATTCTGTCCGCGCCGGGCCTGAGCACCATGGCCGGCAACACCCGCAGCGCCATCGCCCGCAACGAGCAAAGTGCCCACGCACCCAAGACCGTGGACCAATACAAGGAAAGCCGTGGCCACCCCAGCGGATGCAGTTGCTGCGGGCCCACGCAAAGACTGGCGCCCACCAAAACCAATCCCCATGCGCTTAAAGGCAAGCCGGCTGGCCGGCCGTGGATGATCAGCCATTGATCGACTCAAGCCTGCGACCGGCCCCGTCACATTAGGCGCCGGTGCAAGGTTGCTATTGAATTGACGCCAGATGACAACGCACCCGCTCGCCGCCCCCTGTTGCCGGCAGCAACGCTTGTGGCTTGTCGCAGCCCACGGTCGCCTTCGGACAGCGGTCACGGAAGAAACACCCGGTCGGCAAATTACGATTGCCCGGCAACTCAGTCGGTGCGGCAATCTGCGCATCGTCAACCGCCACGCCCAGGCGCGGCACCGCTTCCAATAGCAATTGCGTGTACGGATGACGCGGCCGTTCCAGCACCTCAGCCGCGCTGCCCAGTTCGACGATCTGCCCGAGATACATCACCGCTACCCGATCGGCCATATGCCGCACCACCGAGACGTTGTGGGAGATCAGGATGTAGGTCAGGTCCCGGCTGCGCTGCAACTGCGCCAACAGATTGAGGATCTGCGCCTGCACCGAGATGTCCAGCGCCGAGGTTGGCTCGTCCAGCACGATGATGTCCGGATTCGACGACAAGGCCCGTGCGATAGCGATCCGTTGCCGCTGCCCACCGGAAAACTGGTGCGGGAAACGGTCCAGGTATTCAGTGCGAATCCCCACCTGTGACGCCACCGTGGCAGCGATGTCGCGCATGTCTCGACGGGGCGCTGCACGCTGCACGAACAGCGGCTCGGTGATGATCTTCCAGATCGGCAAGCGCGGGTCCAGTGACGACTGTGGGTCCTGAAACACGATCTGCACGTTGCTGCTGCGCTCGCGCGCGTCGTTGTAGATCCAGTTCAGCGCGCCCGTGGTGGGCTTGATCAGGCCCATGAGCAATTGCGCCAACGTGCTCTTGCCACAGCCGGACTCACCGACCACGCCGAGGGTTTCACCAGCGCGCACTTGCAGGTCGATGCCATTCAACGCGTGGGCCACGGATTTGGGTCGGCCGAGCCAGTCGTTGCCAACGGGGAAATGCACGCGGATGTTTTCGAGAGTAAGGATGGTCATGCGCGGCCTACTGGTTGGAGCGAGGCTTGCCCGCGAAGGTGGTGGACCTGATACAAATCTGTCGGCAGGGATGACTCATTCGCGGGCAGCCCTCGCTCCAACAGGGTTTTCTGCTAACCAGCAGGCGCTTTTGCGTTGCGCATCATCGCCGACAGTCAGCAACGGCGGTCGCGTCAGGCATTTGGGCATCGCAAACCCGCAGCGATTCCTGAACGTACAGCCGTCGGGCAGCGCAGACAGGTTCGGCACCTGCCCGGGAATGGTCATCAAATCCGTGCCCGGCTGGACCTGCTCCGGCAAACCGCTGAGCAACCCCTGGGTGTAGGGATGACGCGGATCAGCCATGACCTCGTCGGTGACGCCCTGCTCCACCACCGCGCCGGTGTACATCACGTACACCCGGTCGCAGAACTGTGAGACCAGCGCCATGTCATGGGTAATCAACAAAATCGCCGTCCCGCGCTGGCGGGCTTTCTCGCGCAGCAGCAACAACACTTGGCGTTGCACCGTGACGTCCAGCGCAGTGGTGGGTTCGTCGGCGATCAACAACTGCGGATCACAGGAGAATGCCAGCGCAATCATCACCCGCTGGCGCATGCCGCCGGACAGTTCGAACGGATAGCTTTCCATGATCTGTTCGGGATCGGCGATGTGCATGTCACGCAACAGGGCGACGGCCTTGGCGCGGGCCTCGGGTTTGCTCAGTTGCTGGTGATGGATGATCACGTCAAGCATCTGCCGACCGATGCGCCGGGTTGGATTGAGCGCCGTCATGGGCTCCTGAAAAATCATCGCCGCATCGCGGCCACGAACCTTGAGCAAGTCCTTCTCTTTAGCCAACAGCATGTCGCGGCCAAGAATGCTCAGGCTGCCGCTTTTGACCTGATACGAGCGCTCCGGCAACAGCCGCAGGCTGAGCATCGCTGTCACCGACTTGCCCGACCCGGACTCACCAATCACCCCGACAATCTCGCCGGGATTGACGTGCAGGGTCACGCCGTTCAACGCCTGAACGGTGCTTTTGTACGCCGGGAATTCGATGCACAAATTGTCGATGGCCAGCACCGGAGCCTGTGCTTCAGGCGTTATGCAAGCTTGGGTGTGCATGGTCATTTCCCCTGTTGCCGAGGGTCGAGCAGATCGCGGACGCCATCGCCCAGCAGATTGAACCCGGTGGCGGTGATCAGAATCGCCACGCCGGGAAAGGTCGAGTACCACCATTGATCGAGGATGTAGTTGCGCCCGGTGGCGACCATCGCGCCCCACTCCGCCGTTGGCTGTTGCGCGCCCAGCCCGATGAAGCCCAGTGCCGAGGCCATGAGGATCGCGCTGCCGATGTCCAGGCTCAGTTGCACCAGCAACGGCGGCATGGCGTTGCGCGCCACATGCCAGAGCACCATATGCCAGCGTCCGGCGCCGAAGGTTTCGGCGGCTTTGACGTAACCCATCTGGCGGATGCTCAAAGCCTGACCCCGGGCCAATCGCACGTAGAACGGAATCCGCACCAGAGTAATTGCCAGCATGGCGTTGAACAGGCTTGGGCCCAGCGCGGCGGCCAGGGCCATGATCAATACCAGCGATGGCACCGACAGCATGATGTCCATCAGGCGCATCATCAGACCGTCGAAGCGCCCGCCGATAATCCCGGACATGCAGCCCAGCAAGCCACCGGCCAAGCATGAGGCAAAGGCCACAAACAGCCCGACACCCACCGACTGCTGACTGCCGTACAACACGCGGCTGAACAGGTCGCGGCCGACCTCATCGGTGCCGAACCAGTGGGCAGCTGACGGAGCAGCCAGACGATGGGTAAGGTCCAGCGCGTTAGGATTGTGGGTCGCCAACCACGGCGCAAAGATCATGCACAGCAACACCATCAGAGTGATCAGCAAACCGGCCATGGTCAGCGGGCTGCGACGCACTTGATAGGCCAGATAGGCAAACTTGTCCTGCCACCGGGCAGCCTTGGGCAGCGGCGCAACGACGGGAGCGGTAATAGGCGTAGACATCTCAGTTCACCTCGCGAATGCGCGGGTCGATCAAGCGGTACAGCAGATCGATAACCATGTTGAGCAGCACATAAATGAACGACACCAGAATCGCGAAGCCCATCACGGCGGGGAAATCCAGCGACTGGATTGACTTGACCACGTAAGCGCCCATGCCCGGCCAGGCGAACACGGTTTCGGTCAGCACCGCGCCATAAAGCAGGTCACCCAATGTCAGGCCCAATACCGTCACCGACGGGATCAGCGCGTTGGGCAAGGCGTGGCGCAAGATCACCGCCCACTTGGATAGGCCATAAGCCCGCGCGGTGCGGATGTAGTCCTCGCCCAGTTGATCGAGCATGGCCGAGCGGATCTGCGGCGCCACCACGCCCAGGTTAACGAAGCCCAACGTGATTGCCGGCAGGATCAGGTGCTGCACGGCATTGGAAAACAGCGCCATATCGCCCATCAGCAGCGCATCGATCAGGTAGAAACCCGTGACAGTGCGCGGCGGGTCCAGGCCTTCATCCAGCCGTCCGCTGCCAGGCAGCCAGTTCAGATGCCCGTAGAACAGCACGATCAGACCCAGCCCGAGCCAGAACGCCGGGGTTGAAATCCCGGTGACCGCCAGGGTGCGCGCCACTTGATCGATGAAGCGGTTGTGATAAACCGCCGACAACACCCCCAGCGGCACGCCGATCAGGATCGACAGCGTCAACGCGGCCAGCGCCAGTTCCAGGGTCGCCGGGAAAAACGCCTGCAGGTCTTCCAGCACCGGGCGACTGGTGCGAATCGAGGTACCGAGATCGCCATGGAACAGGTCGAGCATGTAGCGCCCGTATTGCTGATACAGCGGCAGATCCAGCCCCAGTTGGTGGCGGATGTGCTGGACGATCTCGTCTGTCGCGCGGTCGCCGGCGATCAAACGCGCGGGGTCGCCCGGGATCAGGTGCGAGATCGAAAAGGTAATCAGTGAAACGCCAAACACCACCAGCAACAGGCCGGACAGGCGTTTGCGTACAGTTGTCAGGAAGGCCATCAGGCACCTCGGTCGAAGCCGCGTAACGACCCCCTGTAGGAGCGAACTTGTTCGCGAGGTGGCTGCACAAACGATAAAGATCTGTCGCCTGGGCCATTTCTCGCGAATGAATTCGCTCCTACAGGGGTGAGGAGCGATTGAAGTCGCTCCTACAGGGGTGGTGACTTACTTGGTGATCGTGTCGACGTTGAACACTTGTTCCAGCATCGGGTTGAACACGTAGCCCTTGACCTTATCGCTCATCGGCAAGGTGTAGGCCTTCTGGTACAGGTACGCGTAGGCGCTGTCGTTGATCACGATTTTCTGCGCTTTCTGGTACATCTCGGTGCGCTGGGCGATGTCGTTGTTGGCGGCGGCATCGCGCACCAGCTTGTCGACGTCCGGGTTGTTGTAGAACGAGCGGTTGCCCGGCAGACCTTGCAGCTTGGAGTCGAACCAGAAGTTCATGAACATGTACGGGTCGGCGAAGTCCGGGCTCCAGGAACCGATGGCGACGTCGAAATCACCGCTGCCCAGACGCTCACGCATCGTGGCGTTGGCCAGTTTCTCCATTTTCAGGTTCACGCCTACCGCTTGCAGGTTGGCTTGCAGCGTCAGGCCGATCGGTTCCCAGTTCGGGTCCTTGTCCGAATACATGAAGTTGAGATTGGCGACCTTGGGCGTGACTTTGGCGAAGTCGGCCTTGGCTTTGGCTTCATCCTGTTTGGGCACCGGCAGCTTCTCGTCGTAAGCCCACATGCCCTGCGGGATCGGCCCGTTCATGGGCTTGGCCTTGCCCTTGAGAATGCCGTTGATGATGCCGTCGTAGTCCAGCGCTTCGACGATGGCGCGGCGCGCATTCGGGTCGTTCATCGGGGCTTTTTTGTTGTTCAGGTACAGCAGCGTGACCCGCAGCGACGGATAGTCACCGACGACGATGCCGGACTTCTTGCTCAGCGCTTCGAGCTGGTCTTCGGGCATGTCCTCGATAATGTCGAGATCGCCATGCTCCAGTTGCAGGCGACGCACCGAGGCCTCACCGATGATCTTGATCACCACCTTTTTCAGGGTCGGTTTGGTGCCAGCGTAGTTGGCGTTCTGGTCCATGGTCAGGGTCTGGCCCTTCTGCCAGCTGACCAGCTTGAACGCGCCGGAACCTGCGGTGTGGGTCGACAGATACGCGTCGGCGCCTTCCGGTTTTTTCGCCACGTCCGGGTTAACGATAGCCGCGCCGTTGTGGGCCAGGGTCGACAGGAACGGTGCGTACGGGGTTTTCAGGGTAAAGCGCACGGTCATCGGATCGACTACCGACACCGCCATGTCATCCGGGAACGCGCCGGACGGGCCCTGCTTTAGCTTCATCACGCGATCAAAGGAAAACTTCACGGCCTCGGCCGTCACTTCGGCGCCATCGTCGAATTTATTGCCGGGCTTGAGTTTGAATTCCCAGACCAGGCTGTCCGCTGATGTGGTCCAGCTGCTGGCCAGCTCACCGGCCACTTCGGTGCTGCCCTTGCCGTTCTCGACCTTGTAGGTAACCAGGCGCTGATAGGACGGATAGGTCACGGCCCAGTCGTTGTTATCGATGGTCACGGCCGGATCGAGGGTCTGCGGATCGGAGGGTTTGCCGATCATCAGGGTGTCTTGCGGCACGGCTGCGCTGGCCGACTGCCAGGCACCCAGACCCATGGCGGTGCAGAGGACTGCCATCGCCAGCTTGCGTGAGGAAGTGAATGATTTCATGCCGGTTCCTTGATCGTTCGGTGTGGGAAAGTTCGTCAGGTTTGTTGTTGGTGCTATACCGGGCAGTTAAAGCTCGAACGCGCTGGTGGTGCCTTGGTGCGATGGCGCGTTCGACATGGCGTTCGCTCAGGGTTTTCCTGTAGCCCATCGCCAGATTCACGCCGGGATCTTGTGCGTCCCGGTCAGGTGTCACGGTGCTGCGTGTTCTTTAGTGCGCTTGCTTGATCGAGGTGTCATCGATCAGTGGGTAGTCTTCTGCATCCGGCAGCTCGAAGTGCCACCACTCGCTGTCGATGTAGGTGAAGCCCGCGCCCAGCATGATCCCCAGCAGCAGCAATCGGTTTCGCTGCACTTGAGGCGGCAGGTCGGCGTAGAACTGATGGGATTGCTCGCGCATGTCATCAAAGCCGGTGCCCATGTCCAGCGCCTGCCCGTCGGCATCGATCAGGGTCAAGTCCACCGCCACGCCCCGGCTGTGATGGGAACCCAGGCTTGGGTCGCGCACGTATTCGGGGTTAGGCAGCGCGGCCCACAACAGGTACTGCGCGTAAGGCGGGCGATAGGCATCGAAGATCTTCAGGCTGAAACCGGCCTGACGCGCCAGTCGGCTGGCCTTGCGCAGGCAGATTTCGGCGTCGCGGTGCAACAGGCAGCGCGGGTCCTGGTAAATCTGTTTACCGGCCAGGTTGTCGACACCGGCGTAGATCAGGTCGATCTCCAGGTGAAGCGCCTGAGCGTCGATTTCCACAAGGGGGTTGTTCACGTAAAACTCTCCAGATCAGCGTGTTCGTGGCGCTGCAGTTCAGGGCTTATTCGAACTGCCCAAAAAGTTGTTGTAGCTGACGGTTCTTCGCCAGACGTTCATCCAGCCGGTCGCCGTACTTTTCAGCGACGGCGGACACCATGAGGTTGAACAGGCAGGTCAGCGGTGCCAATGAGTCCCAGAATTGGCCGACGTCCGATTGCAGCTGCAACAGGTCCATCGGGTAATCCCGGGCCCAGGGGCAGTGAAAATCGGTGATGAAGGCCAGCGGCAGGTTTTGCTCACTCGCGACTTTGCAGAAGGTGCGAGTCACGCTGGAATAGGTGCGGAAATCGGCAATCAGCGCGTAGGGGTTTTCGAATTGCGAGTTGAGGGATTCGGCATAAGTCCCGGACAGCCCGTCGACGTAATAGACCTTGGGCCGGATGTATTCCAGATGGCTGAAAAACGCGTTGAGAATCCCGCGAGTGGTTTGCAGGCCGACGATGAACACCGCATCGCTGCTGTGAAGTTTCTCGACGATGCTGGCGAACACGTCACCTCGGGCCATCTCGTAAACGCGCTGGATGGCCTCGATTTCGCGGTTCATCGAACGCTCCAGTGCGTCGCCATGAGTGCCTTCTTCGCGAAACGCGCCAAGCCGATCGGTGATCACCCACGGGTTGCCGGTGTCGCCGCGCAGGCTCTGTTTGACGTCGTCGATGTTGCGATAACCCAGCGAACGCAGGAACCGGCCGACGGAGATGCCAGTGGTGTCGGTTTGTTGAGCGATGCTGTCAGCGGTCTCGAAGGGCAGCTTTTGCGGGTTCGCCAGCAGGTAACCGGCGATGCGCTTGCCGGTGGGCGTCAGGCTGGTGAAACGTTGCTCCAGCGTGTCGAGAAAACTGCTTTTGTGCATGGGATGTCCGCTGCCAATCGGAGCCGTGAAACGACAATGACTGTTATCTGTCGTGCATTTCGCTACAGGATGTTACCAACATAACACCCGTTTTTCTGATGGCACAACGGTTTTTTTCGGGAGATTTTGCGACGGGGATTCAGTGATTCAGGGTGGTGCGGGCGAGAGGGGGAATGCGCTTTTTGTGGGCGGTTTTACGTGCTGTCACAGAGGTTTCTGTAGGAGCTGACGAGCACCGCGAGGCTGCGATGATCGCTCCCCCGCTCCGCGCAGGAATGCATAACGTGACGCTGCGCGTCAACCAAAGCAGACGCGGAGCGTCTCAAAGGACAATCCCACGCAGAGCGTGGGATCAATCACCTGCTGGTCAACGCAAGTTGGTTTTGGCCAATTCCAGCACCTGATCGGCCTTGCCGTTCATCACAGCCTTGAGCATGAACAGGCTGAAGCCCTTGGCCTGGGCCAATTTGATTTTTGGCGGGATGCCCAGTTCCTGTTTGGCGGTCACAACATCCACCAGCACCGGCCCTGGATGCTCGAACGCTCTCTTCAGCGCTTGTGGCAGCTCGGCAGAGTCCTCCACGCGAATCCCCAGAATCCCCGCGCCGATGGCGATATTGGCAAAGCTGGTGCTGTCGAAATCGGTGTCATGGGGCACGTAGCCGCTGGCCTGCATTTCCATGGCGACAAACCCCAGAGAGCTGTTGTTGAACACCACCAGTTTGATCGGCAGATTCAGCTGACGAATGCTCAGCAAGTCGCCCAGCAGCATCGACAGCCCACCATCGCCACACAGCGCCACGACCTGACGCTGCGGGTGCGCGGCCTTGGCGCCCAGAGCTTGCGGCATGGCGTTGGCCATCGAGCCGTGGTTAAACGAGCCGATCAGCGAACGCTTGCCGTTCATGGTGAGATAGCGCGCGGCCCACAAGGTCGGTGTGCCGACGTCCACAGTGAAGATCGCGTCGGCATCGGCGTAGGCGTCCACCAGACGGGTCAGGTACTGCGGGTGGATCGGCTGGCCGGGTGCAGACGGTGTCGCCAGTTCGTCCAGCTCTTCGCGAGACTTGGCGTAGTGATCCAGCGCCTTGTCGAGGAAGCGCCGGTCGGTGTGCTCTTTCAGTCGCGGCAACAGCGCATCAACGGTTTCCTTGACCCCACCGGCAACACCTACCGTCAGCGCCACACGGCGGCCGAGCGCGGTAGGGTCGATGTCGATCTGGATGACCTTGGCTTTTTCCGGGTAGAAATTGCGATACGGAAAGCTGCTGCCAAGGATGACCAGCGTGTCGCAAGCCATCATTGCGTGATATCCGGAGCTGAAGCCGATCAGCCCGGTCATGCCCACGTCATAGGGGTTGGCGTACTCGATGTACTGCTTGCCGCGCAGGGCATGGACCACGGGGGCATTGAGTTTTTCGGCCAGCGCCACGACTTGATCGTGAGCGTCGGCGCACCCTGCCCCGGCCAGAATGGTCACGGCCTTGGACTTGTCCAGGAGATCGACGATGCGCTGCAGGTCTGTGTCGGCAGGCGTTACCACGGGCGGTTCATGATCGACCCACGTCGCCTTGATGTCTGGCGCTTCACTCAAGGCGACATCGCCCGGAATCACGATGACTGCCACGCCGCGCTGGCTGATGGCCGCGCGCATGGCCCGCTCCAGCACCTTGGGAAACTGCTCGGCACTGCTGACCGCTTCCACGAAATGGCTGCACTCTTTGAACAGCTCGGTGGGGTGGGTTTCCTGAAAGTAATCCAGGCCGATCTCAGAAGACGGGATCTGTGCCGCGATGGCCAGCACCGGCACGCGACTGCGATGGCAGTCATACAAGCCGTTGATCAAATGCAGGTTGCCCGGGCCACAGCTCCCGGCGCACACCGCCAGCTTGCCGGTGGCCGCCGCCTCCGCGCCCGCAGCAAAAGCCGCGACCTCCTCGTGACGGGTGTGCATCCACTGGATCTTGCCCAGGCGTTCGAGGCTGTCGGTCAGGCCGTTGAGGCTGTCGCCACTGACGCCCCAGATCTTGGAAACGCCTGCGGCGAGAAGAGTTTGCGCGAGATGGTCGGCAACGGTTTTGCTGGACATGGGGTTGGGTTCCTTGTCGATGCGGATTAGCGCTCAGGGCTGGTGCTGCCCATATGTAGGAGCTGCCGAAGACTGCGATGCCGTCTTTCTGAAACACCGCAATCGCAGCCTCCGGCAGCTCCTACCTCAGACTGCGTTGAATCAGCCAGGTAACGAGCGTTGTCTCAAATCGACAAGTACCACCCAGCACAGTTCAGTGATTGAACGGATGTGCTTGGGCGGTCAGCCGAAAACTGTAGGAGCGAATGTATTCGCGAGGCTTCTGGGCGCTGCCTTGTAGGACTTATCCCTTAACTTCCTAAGACCCTTCTTGATCGCATTTTGGGCATGGCATTCCTGCCAGCGCCCACCTACCTTCCTCTGCCAGCGACGCGTCGCCTCGGTTTGGTTCGAGCGTGCTATGAGCGGGCACATGGATGTGGCCGGTAGTCACGGACTTTGCTCCGTACTTCGCAGGAGCGAAACCGATGTTCTGGAAGCGGTTAAGACACTATTGTTTCGGTCTCAACGATACCGAACGGCAGGAATATTACCGGGCGCAGGCCGCCCTTTTACCCACGCCCGATGGCCGTCCGGTGCCTGCGCCCGTCGACCCGGAAGCTGATGCCCTCCCCGCCGTAAAAAACTGGTGCCATCCGTTCCGCGATAAAAACCACTCGCTCCACCAACTGACTCACCTGGCCAAAGCCGCCGCCGGTTTCTACCCGCTGGGCGTCAACGGGCTGTGGCACGGCGGCGTGCACTTTGACGGCGGCACCGCAGGCACCGTGGATCAGTCCAGCGTGCATTGCCTGGCCGACGGCGAAGTGGTGGCCTATCGCATTGACCAGCACTCGCCGAGCACCGGCTACATCGCCCACAAGTCGCCGGTGCTCAGGCCGTTCTCGCGCAATTTCGTGCTGGTGCGCCATCGTCTTCAGCCGCCGAAAATCGACGGCAGCCCGGACATAC